>Ga0209368_1000003_pt1 | contig 894113 bp, 741 predicted proteins | sample EBPBio242008_DNA_FD_185862 | JGI IMG/M metagenome (GOLD analysis project Ga0209368, IMG submission 185862) | Wastewater treatment Type I Accumulibacter community from EBPR Bioreactor in Madison, WI, USA - Reactor 1_4/24/2008_ DNA (SPAdes)... | ecosystem: Engineered > Bioreactor > EBPR >... | reverse complement strand
TTGATGCCTCGCCGGTGCAGCGCTTGGCGGCGCTTGGCAACATCGTGCCCTTTGTCGGCATGCCTCTTCTGCGGACGACGGCGCGGGCGCCCCCGCCGCTGGCGAATGGGTGGGATCGCATCCACGAGCCTCGACTTAGATGGTGGTACCAATCTGGAGTGCGGGCTGGGGCATAGGATCATCCATGCGACGACACGAACTCTTCCGAAGCCCTGTGGGCACGTCTCGAGCCGCTCTTTCCCGGATGAGGTAAGGCGCTCACGCGCGCTGGCGGCCTACAGGGGCGGATTCGGTGGACGTGGCGGGGGCCAAGCGACGGAGCCTCTCGGAAGCCAACGCAGACAGAACAAGCGCCCGGACATCCTCGGGAATCCGAGCCGTCTGCCACGCCCGTTCGGCCTCCACGTCGCCACCAGCCGCACGAATCGCCCGAAGCGCGTACACCGCCCCGCCCAGCGAGTGGTCGGCCATGTGGGCTGTCGCCACAGCGTGCCCGGTCGCCCGTGCCACCGCCGTGGCCACGGCGCTATCGACCTCGCGGGCAGCCGCGTGCGCCGCCCACGCGGCCTTCTGGGCGGCACCGACCGTCGCCTCGCCCTTCGCCCATGCCCTCGCGACCTCGACCGCGCGCCGAGGCCGGTCGTCGTCGGCCTCGGCTTCGAACAGGCGGAGGACATGCTCGGCACAGTCGGCAGCCCACGCCGCCAGCACGCGATGCTTGTCGATGTCGAGGGAGCCGCCTCGGTGACGAGCCACGAACCGTCGGTCTCTCATTTTGGGGTGACTGTAGGCCCGATCTCGAGTTCAGCAGCGTCCTCGCGATAGGCCAGCGGCAGACCGGTGGGACAGAGCTACGAAAGCCGACCGCCCCGGCGAACCGGAACGCGACCGTTTGCGCGTTCCGCCTGACGCCTACTGTTCAATGACGACGGAGACGCCTTCGGGCAGGACGTTCCACAGCTCGTCCATGTGTTCGTCGCGGAGGGCGACGCAGCCCTGCGTCCAGTTCAATCCTTGACCGGAGCCGCGCCCGTGGATCTCGATCATCCCGCCGAGCGCCGTATTCATCGGCGGCATCGTGCCGTCGCGGTCGGCCTGCTCGATGGCGTCGCGCTCGCGCCGGGAGATCAGCCCGGTCTCGAAGGCGCGTCGGGCGTGGTCGGCGGTGGGGTAGCTCAGCACGAAGGCGCGGTAGTACTGCGAGTTCGGGTTGCGCTTGACGATGGTGAACGTGCCCTCGGGCGTGCGCCAGTGATCGGGGTCGCTCGTGGATCCGCGCTGTTCTTTGTCGGAGAGCGGATTGTAGCCGAAGTCGGCGCGGTAGGAGCGAATGAGGTCGGCCCCGCGGAACAGGTCGAGGCGGCTTTCGCGCTTGGACACGCGCACCCACACGTTGGCCATCGGGAAGCCTTCGACGTACCCCTCGCGCCCGTCGTCGAGGCGGACGTGGGTGTAGCCGCCGCGCATCCCAAGACGGTAGATGGGCGTGCGGCGGCGCAGCGTCTCCATCGGACGGGAATCGTCGGCGCTACCGAAAAGCCGGGCGTCGCGCAGCAGGTAGTACAGGTCGTCGACCGTCGGCCGATCGGTCGTGTCGTGCGGCGGCTCAAAGAGCGCCACCAGCGACGTATCGGCAAAGGCCCCGGACGGGCCGTGCAGGGCGTCCGCGGGCGATTGGGCGCGCGCAACATTAAAGACGGGCAGCGCGAGCGCGGCAGCACACACGGCGAAGAAGAGCAGACGGGGCATCCGTGGGATTGCGCGGGGCAGGCGGGAAGACACGGGGCACTAACGGTTTCGGCGCGGCGGCGTTCGTCCTTAAACGCTATAAAATCAGGCGTTGGTGCGCACGCCTCTACCGCAATTTCGCATAACAGACGTACGCCTCCAACACCCCTTCGGCCAACGGCTGCGGCATCGTCTCGGCGACGGCCTGCACGGCAGCCGTGGCGTTGGCCGGAGCATACGGAAAGCCGACGCGCCGCAGCGCCCCCACGTCGCCCTCGCTGTCGCCGATGAACGCCATCCGGTCGACGGGCGTGCCGGTGAGTTCGGCGATCCAGTCCAGCGCGTCGCCTTTGGTGAGGCCGTGCACGAGCACATCCACCGACACATGGGTTTCAAAGACGGTGAGCGGCGCGCCCAGATCGTCCACGAACCGGCGGGTGCGGGCCGACGCCTCCTGCACCTGCCGCACGTCTGGGCCAATCGCGCCCACCTGCGCCCGCTTGCCGTGGTCGAAGACGAGGCCGGGCACGGCGGGCAGCAGCTCGGCGAAGAACCAGCGCCGCACCTCGTCGAGGGCCGCGAGCGCGTCGTCGGTGACGGCGGGATGCCAGACGGTGCGGGCTTCGGGAAGCAGGAACGCACCCGCGCCGGCCTCGAAAAAAGCGGGAGCGGTCAGGCCGAGCAGCTGCGCGAAGGCTTCGGCGTAGCCGTAGGCGCGCCCGGTGAGCAGCGCAAACGGCGGATGCCCCGGCACGCGGATGGCCTCGGCCACGCGACGGAGCACGTCAAGGTTGTACGGGCGGTACGGCTCGGCGAGGCAGCCGTCAACGTCGGCAAGAAAAAGCACAGGCGGCGAGATGCGGAAGCGGTCTTACTTCTTGTCGCCAAACAACTCTTGCAGCGCCGACGAGTCCTGGCCTTTGAGCAGCCCCTCGCCGAGGATCTCCAGCAGTTCGTCCGTCACGCCCATCGTGGAGAAGCCGCCGTCGTGGAAGAGGTTTTGCATCGTCACCATCCGCGTGTAGTCCGACAGGAGCGAGACGACGTAGTCGGCGCACGAGTCCGAGTCGGCGTTGCCCAGCGGGGCCATCGTCTCGGCGAAGGTGTAGAGCAGGTCGAAGCCGCGGATGCCGCTGCCGGCGCTGGTGCGGGTGGGGCTTTGGGAGACGGAGTTGATGCGGATGCCGCGTTTGGCGAGGCGGTAGCCGTAGGAGCGGACGATCGATTCGAGCAGCGCCTTGGCGTCGCCCATTTCGCTGTACTTAGAGAACGTACGCTGCGCCCCGATGAACGAGAGCGTCACGATGGAGCCGCCGTCGTTGAGCGCCCCGGCCTTGAGGCCCTGCGTGATGGTGCGGTGGAGGCTGGCCGCCGAGATGTCGAGCGTCTTGAGGAACCAGTCGGGGTTGAGGTCTTCGTACGGGCGGTTTTTGCGCACGTTCATCCCCATCCCGATGGAGTGGACGATGAAGTCGATGCCGCCGCCGAAGTGGGCGGTGGCCTCTGCGAAGAGCCGGTCGAGGTCGTCGGTGGACGTGGCGTCGGCCCAGATGAGCGGCGCGCCGGTTTTTTCCGAGAGGGCGTCGACTTCGCCGAGGCGCTGGGCCACGGGTGCGTTGGTGAGCACGAACCGCCCGCCTTCGCGGTGGACGGCCTCGGCGATGGTCCACGCGAGGCTTTGCGGGTTGAGCGCGCCGAAGATGATGCCGGTTTTGCCTTGCAGCAGGCCGTGTCCGGAAAGGGGCGTAGCAGCCATGTCGTCGGGTGATGAGGGCGGTAAAGGTACGAACAGGGCGGGCATTGGCGGTTGCCGGTTTCCGATGCCGAAATCTGGTTTTCGGTGGATGGACGATGCGGCGATGGTGGATAGACCGTTGTAGAGACGCCCCAGTGGGGCGTCTCTACGGTCGGACGGGGCGATACCGTCGCGATTCCATCGCACCCGTCACGTCAAAACGTCCAACGCATCTTCCGGTACAAACGCGCCCGGCCCGACGCGTTCGCCCATCCGCGCACCGGGGCCGTTTTCCAGCCGCAGCACGCCCCGAGGGCACACCGACGCGCACGCGCCGCACCCGACGCAGGAGGCCCGCACGATGTTTTGCCCGCGCTGGGCGTAGTGCCGCACGTCGATGCCCATCTCGCAGTACGTCGTGCAGTTGCCGCACGAGATGCACGCGCCGCCGTTGACGGTGATGCGAAACCGGGAGAAAAACCGCTGCTGAATCCCCAAAATCGCCGCCATCGGGCAGCCGAACCGGCACCACACCCGCGCACCGAGCAGCGGATAGAAGCCCACGCCCACGACGCCCGAAAACACCGCGCCGATGCCGAAGCCGTAGAACCGGGCGAGCGCGTCGGAGGCCGCGCCGCCAAACCCGGTGGTCGCCCGAAGCCATACGAGCGCCGTCGTCGCCACGATGAGCACGAGGACGCTGTAGATCGTCCACCGCTCGATCTTCCACGCCCGCAGGCTCGGGTCGGCGAGGTGGCGGTACGGGTCGCCCGCCGTCTCGGCCAGCCCGCCGCAGCCACACACCCACGCGCAGTACCATCGTTTGCCGTAGAAATACGTCAGCACAGGCGTCACGACGGCCAGCAGCAGAACGCCCCACACGAGCGCGAAGAGGCCAAGCGTGCCGTTGTCGCGGAGCATCTGGACGTTCGCCGGGAAGAGGAAGTCGTAGTCGAGCGGCCAGGTGTAGGAGAAGTACAGCTCGGGCCGTTGCAGGCGCACGAGCAGCGCCGGGAGTGCCCACGCCAGCAGCGTCTGCACGGCTATCACCGCGAGCGTTCGGGCGCGGTGGTACGGATGATCGCGGTACTTGACGAGCGCGCGGACGCCCATCGCCGTCACGGCGAGGGTGTAGAAGGTGCCGTAGACGAACCACACGTCGGAGGCTCGCCCGCGCAGCGCGTGGCTGAGCGGATCGAAGAGGCGCACGAGGCCGTCCAGCCGACCCGGAAACCAGTACGTCGCGGCGTAATAGGCCGTCAGCACGAGCGCCATCGCCCACGCCACGCCGCCCCGGGCCGTAGCCGAGGCGCGCATCGTGCCGTCGAGCGCCACCGCCGACGGTTGCGCGGCGTAGCGCGGCAGCACGAGCAGCGCCGCCGCGGCGAAGCCGCCGAGTACGAGCGCCAGGCCCAGACCCGGCGGCATCGGAACGCCTGCCACGGCAAGCCCGACCGTGGCGAGGGCAACGCCTCCGGACGCGAGAGCGAGGCGATCGGAAAGGGTCATGCGCGTCGGGTTACAGGTCGGCGAGGGCCAAGGCGATGTCGTCGGTGCGGACGCGGTGAAACTCCGGGTCGAAGCGGGCACGACGAAGCCCGGCCAGCACCTCGCCGAGCGTGACGCTGCGTTCCACCCAGTCTTGGCAGACGGCGTGGCGCAGCCGCATCCCGAAGGACGAAACGCCCGCCGCGCGCCCGTCGCCGTCGAGAACGAGGCGGAAGGCCTGGCCCACCGCGTCGTCGCGCCAGCGGCGCTCCGTCCAGCCGTCCGGAATGTCGCCCGGCGCGTACCCGGTCGTCTGCCATTCGGCGTCGAAGAACGCGGCGGCGTTGAACGGCACACCCGGCGCGTAGGCCGTCGGCTGGCCCGCGAGGCCCCGCCCGGCCGTCGCCCCCATCGCCCGCGCCGTGTACCACAGTTGATCGACCCGTCCGGAGACGTGTTCGGCGCAGTCGCCCGCCGCGAACACATCCGTCGCCGACGTTTCGAGCGTGCCGGAGACCACCACGCCGCGCCGCACGGCCAGCCCGGCCTCCCGCGCCAGATCGACGTTCGGCTCCACGCCCACCGCCACCGCCACCAGTCCCGCCGGGATCGTCTCGCCCGAGGCCAGCACCACGCCCGTGGCCCGCCCGCTCACCGTCTCGACGGCGACGACCGACGCGCCCGTTCGCACGTCCACGCCGTGCCGGCGGATCGTGGCTTCGGCCAGCGCCGATTCGTCGGAGGAGAGCGTGCGCGGCATCAACCGGGGTTCGCGGACGAGGAACGTCACGGCGAGGCCTCGGGAGCGCAGCATCTCGCCGAGTTCGACGCCCGTAAGGCCGCCGCCGACGACCACCGCGTGCCCGTTGGCGTGCGGCAGCGCCGCCTCGATGCCGTCCAAGTGGGCGAGGCCGTAGAGGTGCACCACACCGTCGGCGTCGCTTCCCGGCACGTCCAGTCGCCGGGGCGTCGATCCGGTGGCGAGCACGAGCCGTTCGTAGCCCAGCGCCCGACCGTCGGCCAGATGCAGCGTCCGGGCGTTCGCGTCCAGCCGCGCCGCGCGCCCTTCGATGCGGTCGATGCGGTTTTTCGCCCAGAACGCGGCGTCGTAGAGGTGCGTGTCTTGGGCACGCAAACGTCCCATAAACACATACATCAGCGCCGTGCGGCTGTACGGCAGCGGGTGCTCGTCCGACACCATCGCGACCTCCGCGCCGGGGCGAAGCGTCCGCGCCACGCGGGCGGCGGTAGCGCCGGCAATGCCGTTGCCGAGGACGAGGAGCATACGGAGAAAGCGTCGAAGACCGGTCGGTTGAAGGTACATTCGGAACCGTACGGCGGCGACTCCACACCGGAATCGTTTCCGCCAGAACCGACGCTCCGGCGCGGAACCAACGGGCATCCTCCGGTTCCACCTTCGCACTTCGCACTTCGCACTTCGCACTTCGCACCTTGACCTACGGCCTCACCGGAAACGTCACCAAGTCGGCCCTCTGGTCGCCGGCTGCCGATCTCGTTCGGTGGCTCAACGCCCAAGGCCTGCCGTTTCGCCTCGATCCCGATCTCGCCGCCGGACTGGCCGAGCGCGGGTTGGTGGAGGCCGAGGTGCTCAACGGCGCGGCAGACGCGGCGTTTGCCCGTACGTCCGACCTCGTGCTGTCGTTTGGCGGCGACGGGACGCTCCTGCGCACCGCCCACGCCGTTGGCCCGGCGTGCACGCCCATCCTCGGCGTCAACATCGGACGACTCGGATTTTTGGCCGACATCGAGACACAGGAGATCCAACAGGCCATCGCCGCCGTCGAGGCCGGGCACTACCACGTCGAAAACCGCGCCATCCTCGCCGCCCACCACGACGGACTACCGTTCGCCACGCCGTGGGCCGTCAACGAGTTCTCGTTCGAGCGCTACGGGCGCGCCGGCCTGATTTCGGTGCGCGTGACCGTGGACGGCGCGTACCTCAACACCTACTGGGGCGACGGGCTGATCGTGGCTACCCCGACGGGTTCGACCGCCTACTCGCTGTCCGTCGGCGGGCCGATCGTCTACCCGACAGCGGGCGTCGTCGTGCTCTCGCCGGTCGCGCCGCACACGCTGACCGTCCGCCCCGTCGTCCTGCCCGACACGGTGCGCATTGAAGCGACGGTCAAGACGCGGGGAACGCCGTTCGTGGTCGCCATCGACGGCACCGCGCATGTGGTGGAGGCTCCCGCCGAATCGTTCGTGATCGAGCGGGCGTCGCACGACTTGCGGCTCGTCCGCCTCGACGGCCAACACTTCTTCAACACCTTGCGCGAGAAGCTGATGTGGGGGCAGATGGCGAAGGATGCGTAGCGGCTACGATGCGTCAGGGCGACGGCTGAGCGCGTCGGCGCGGCGGGTGGGTTCGGGGATTTTGTAGTGCGGAGCCGTTCGCAACGTCAGCGCCACGGCTTCGGCGAGCGTGATCCGATGCCCCGCGCTGACGAACACCGGGTGGACGCCCGTACGGGTTCGTACGGCCTCGCCGACGGTTTCCTTGCGATGGACAAGCGGCGCGGTGCTGCCCTTCGCCTCGCCCAAGTCGGTGGGACGCCCCACGAGGATGCTTTTGGCGCAGCCGAACGTGGGCACGTCGAGCACAACGCCGAGGTGACACGCCAGCCCGACGCGGCGCGGATGCGCCCGGCCGTGCCCGTCTACCATCACCACGTCCGGCCACACGGCCAACCGCTCGAAGGTGGGCAGCAGCGCCGGAATCTCCCGAAACGAGAACAGGCCGGGCACATAGGGAAAGACCGTCGGGCCGGTGAACGTGGCCGTCTCGACGGTTTCCAGCGTCTCCAAGTCCAGCACCACCACGGCGGCGTGCGCGGTATCGCCGCGAAAGCTCACGTCTGCTCCGGCGATGAGACGCGGCGGGGCAGGAAGCGGCGTTTCGCGTACGAGCGCGGCCACGCGCCGCTGCTCGTCAACGGCTTCGGTGGGCGTCAGATCAAATCGGAAGGGCATAGCCAACGAGAAGGAGACGCCCTCTTGCATCGCAGCACACGGCGCGCGACGCGCCGGTGTCCTCTCCCCGTTAATCCTCCGTCTCGGCGAGCGTCGAGTAGACGGCTTGCACATCCATATGGTCGTCGATGCGGTCGAGCAAGGCGAGAACCTTCTCGGCCGTGGCCTCGTCGACCTCGGTGGTGGAGGTGGGGAAGCGCTGGAGGCTGGCGTCTTGAGGCTCGATGCCCGCGTCGGCGAGGGCGGCGGAGACGGCCCCGAAGGCTTCGACGGGCGCGGTCACGACAAAACCATCGTCGGTGGTTTCGAGGTCTTCGGCACCGGCATCGGCCACCAGAAGGAACAGGTCGTCCTCCGAAAGCCCTCCGGCGGCAATCTCAAAGACGGCCTTGCGGTCGAACTGAAACGCGACGCTACCCGACGTGCCGAGGCTTCCGCCTGCCCGCGAGAAAAAGACCCGCAGATCGGCGACCGTGCGGTTGGGGTTGTCGGTGAGGGCCTCCACGAGCACCGCCACGCCGCCGGGGCCGTAGCCCTCGTAGGTCAGTTCCTCGTACTCCGCACCCTCGATCTCGCCGGAGCCGCGCTTGATGGCGCGCTCGATGTTGTCCTTGGGCATGTTGACGCCCTTGGCCTTCTCCACGGCGAGCGCAAGGCGCGGGTTCATGGCGGGGTCGGCCACGCCGTCGCGCGCCGCGACCATAATGTCGCGGGTGTAGCGTGCCCAGATTTTGGCGCGTTTGGCGTCGGTGACGGCCTTTTGCCGCTTAATGGTAGACCACTTGCTGTGTCCAGACATAGATCGTTCGGGGAAGAATTCAGATGCGGCGGGAGAACGCCAGCGCAGCCACAAACGCCACGACCGCCGTGTAGAGCGACGCGCCCAGCCACTCGCCGGTCACCATGCCGAGCGTGGCCCCGCCGGCGGCGAGGGCTTGGAAGAGCACGAGCAGGCCGTTGTGCACCAGCGCAATGAGCAGGCCCCCGGTGAACGCTTGTTGCGGTTGGATGAGCAGCGTCTCGCGCTCGGTGGTGGGGATGAAAGCCACGAGAAAGCCGACGAGGGACTTGACGAACATCTGCATGCCCCATGTGTCGTAGGCTGCATCCAGCAAAAAACCCAGCGCAAACCCGGCGATCAGGCCGTAGCGACGCCCGAAGCGCAGCCCCGTCCACGCCACAAACAGCAGCACAGCGTCGGGCACTGCGCCGGCAATGGGCAGATTGCCCAGCACGAGCCATTGCACCAAGAAGACGGCCCCGCCCACGAGGGCCAAACGAAGCGCAGGGATCATCGGGCGGGTATGGGCGGAGAGAAACGGACAGGACTACGGATACGACCGGTGCAAGAGGATGGTTGCCGGGCGTTGGGTACTGGTTTAGGGCTGCGGACTCCCCCTGAGCCTACCCCGCCGCGAGCACTCGGACGAGGCAATCCATCACCGCAACAACCTGCGACTCACGAACGGTGAAGTGGTTGGCGAGCATAACAAACACGAGGTCGCGCCCGGAGGCGGTGCGAAGATACCCGGAAAGGACGCGGGTGTGGGTCAGCGTGCCCGTCTTGGCGCGCACCGGCACGCCTTCGAGGCGGTATTCGAGCGTCCCGCCCGTCTGGCCGGGGTACGGCAGCGCCCGTAGAAACGCGTCGGCTTCGGGGTGGCGGTACATCCGCAGCAGTGTGTTAGCAAACGCACGCGGAGTTACGAGGTTTTTGCGCGAAAGGCCGGAGCCGTCGTAGAGTGCCACGCCGGTGGTGTCGCCCTGCTCGTGGAGAAAGGCGCGGACGACGAGGCGGCTGCCGCGGGCGTCGCCGCCGGGCGAAAGCGTGCGGTAAATCTGCTCGGCGTAGAAGTTGTTGGACCGTGTGCCCATTACAGCCACGAGGTCGGCCAGCGGCGGCGACACATGGACGGCCACCGTGTCGAAGCCTGCGTAGTCGGGGCGTTCGGCGAGCGCGTCCACATCCTCGCCGCGCAGCGCCGTCGTATCAATGCCGGCCGCGCCGAGGGCCTGCCGGAAGGCCGCAAGCGCCAAGCGCGTGGGGTCGTCCACCGGCAGTTCGAGGTCTTCTTCGCGGGTGCGCACCGTGCCGGAAATCTCGACGACGCCCGTTCCGGGCAGGTGCCGAAGCCCCACGCCAAGGCCTCGCGTGCGGTCGGTGAAGCGGTCGCGGCGCACCACGGCCATCGCGCCCGACGGCGTCGTCGTCGCGTCGGTGGGGCCGGGGCCAAGTTTCAGGGTAACGAGGTTGTCGCGGTACGAAAGCGCCGAAACGGGCACGCCAAGGTAGCGGTCGGCCTGTGTGGTGAGGTAATCCATGTCCCAGCCCTCGGCGTACGGGTAGTCGTCGAAGCGGTCGTCGTCGCCCACGAGCGTGCCCTCCATTCGCGTCACGCCGCGCGCACGGAGCATCTCGGCCCACGTCGCGAACGGGTCGGGCGCACCCACCTCCGACGAGCCGAACGACGGATCGCCCGCCCCCACGATGGCGAACGTGCCGCGCAGCGTCGTTCCGTCCGGTCCGGCCTCGGTCACGCCGGAGAACAGCAGCGGTGTGCGGTAGCGAAACGCCCCGCCAAGACGATCGAGGGCGGTAGCGGCGACGAGAATCTTCTGATTGGACGCCGGGAGCAGCGGGCGCAGCGGGTTGCGCTCGAACAGCACCTCGCCCGTCTTCGCATCGGCAACAACGACGCCCCAGAGCACCGCTCTCTCGCTGCTGTCGAGCACCGCCGCGACACGGGTAAGCGACGGATTGGGCGGGTCGGTCCCAGCAAACATCCCTACAACCAGCGCCACGAGCGCCAGTGGCAAAGCCAAGCGGGGGGAGAGGAAAACCATATCCGGGGAACATCGTCCACGGCGTCGTGTTGCGCCGCGCCATCCGGAACCTTCCTTTGCCTTGGATGGCCTCGTCTTCCAGTCGCCCGCGCCGTAGCCGATCTGCCGACTCTGCGGCACCCACCGCTACGGCGCGCACCCGCCGCCCCGCCCCCGACGGGCAGCCCGTTTTCACCTCGCGCAACTACACGCTGCTCGGCGTCGCGCTCGCGCTCATCGTGGTGGGCTACACGCTGATGCGGGTCGAAAACGAGGTGGACGGCACGCTCTCGCTCTTCGTCTCGCCGCTGCTGCTGCTCGCCGGCTACCTCGGGGTGATCTACGCGATCCTTTGGCGTCCACGCCGCACCGCCGCCGACGCACCGGCCGTAGCGATGGACGCGGGCGTCGACGCCTAACGGCCCGGCGAACGCCCGCCCGTGCGCTACCGCCCTCCCGACGGCTACCACTCGGCCAACCACCACAAGTACACGCGCCGCTGGAATCCGGCGACGGCGGTGCATCTGGGGCGGTTCGCCAGCCTGATCGCCCGGACTTCGTCCGTTTGCGCCGCAGACGATCCTCGACGCCGGGTGCGGGGAGGGCTTCGCCCTCGACTTGTTGGCCCGCCGCCTGCCGGGCGTTTCGTTCACCGGCCTCGACGCGAGCGCCCCCGCGGTGGCCTTCGCCCGCAAACGCTTCGGACGCCTCGCCGCCTTTGCCACGGGCAGCGTCTACGCCCTGCCCTACCCCGACGGCGCGTTCGACGCGGTGGTCTGCTCGGAGGTGCTCGAACACCTCGACGCGCCGGACCGCGCCCTCGCCGAGGTGCTGCGCGTGGCCCGCAAAGCGGCCGCCGTGACGGTGCCACGCGAGCCGCTCTTCGATGCGCTCAACCGCGCCGGGCAAGCGCTGGGCTTCGCCCCCAACCCCGGCCACGTCAATTTTTGGACGCCCCGGCAGTTCGAGCGGTTCGTCCGCGACGTCGCGCCCCACGCGCACATCGAGCGTCACAGCCTCTACCAAATCGCTACGATTCCGCTGCCGATTTGAGCGGACGGGCAAAAAGATGCGGCGGAAGTGCATCCTTCCGCCCAAACGCCCGTAGGCCGCGCCTATGTCGCCGATCCTATCGCTTGTCCTTCTCGTGGCCGTGCTGTTCGCGGTCGTGTTCGCCTTCGGATTGTACCGGGCGTACACGTTCCGTTCGGCCTCGAAAAGCCGCAGTGGCGTATCGGTGAACGGCGAGGCGTCGCGGGGGCGGTTTCTGGGCAAGGGCGGCGTCGCCGTGACGCCGCTGCGCCCGTCGGGAATCGTCGTCGTCCACGGCAGCCGGTTGGAGGCCACCACCGAGGGCGAGTTCATCGCCGCCGGAAGCCGGGTGCGGATTGTGGCGATGGGCCGCGGGCAATACGTCGTCCGTCTCGACGCCGAGGCGTGATCATTCGGCGCTGGTGCGCAGCCCGCGCGCCGTGCCGCCGTCGCCGTAGCCGGTCATCTCCAAGTAGCCGCGCCCGGAAAGACCGCCCGGCCCGGACACGTCCACCGCGCCCTCCCAGTACCGCACGCTCACGTTCAACTCCTGATCGTCGACGACGGGCGTCACGCGGAGTACGAGGTTTTCCTGCGGGATGTCGACGCGCCACGCCACCGGGTATTCGATGCCGGAGTGCGGGCTTCGCCACGACCGCTCGGGCACGAGCCGGTAGGCCGACACCGGCAGCGGCGTCGCCTGCCCGTCGGGGGCCACGATCACCCCGGACGAAAACGGCGAGGCCGTGCCGTCTTTCTGGCGAAGCTGGTAGAGCATCAGGTCGCGTCCGTCGGCGAGTTGGAGCGCGAACCAGTCCCACCCGACTTGGTCGGCGGCCAGCGCCGACGTGCTCCACTCGCGGTCGAACCACGACGTGCCGGTGACGGCCACGCGGCCCCTCGGCGTCTCCACGGTGCCTTCGGTGGCGAGGCGGGTGAGCGAGTAGTAGTGCGAGGCGTTGCCGATACCCGGCCCTTTCTGGCTGAGGCCGCGGTCGCCTTGGAGCACCGCCGGCTTGTCCGGGCGAAGCGTCAGATCGACCGCGTAGCCGTCTTGGGCGGCGCGGACGCGCATGGCGGGCATCCCGCCTTCGCCTTCTTCAAACGACCAGCCTTCGAGCCACACGCGGAACGGCGACGCATGCGCCCCGGCGAGGCCCGCCGCGCCCCGGCTGAACCGCTCGAAGGCGCGGTGCGTGCGCCCGACGCCGTCGGTAAGGCCGAAGTGCGCCATGTAAAGCTGCCGCGACGTCCATCCGGACGAATCCGCCGAGGCTGTCGAATCCGGCGGAGCGAGGGCGATGCGGAAGACGGTGAGTTCGTAGCCGAAGCGCTCGCCGCCGGGGCCGTCGAGGTTGCCGGTGGCGTACCACCATTCGGAGCGAAAGTCCGGGTGCGGACCGTGGTCTTGGGGAAAGACGAACGGGCGCGGCGCGACGGCGCGGGCGTACCCGGCGGTGTCGGAGGCCATGGCCTCGGCGAGCGACAGGCGCGCGGTGCGGTCGGGCGGCGGCCGCACGCTCCACCACGCCGCCGCGACCACGGCGACGAGCACGGCAGCAAGCGCGGCAAACAGACGAACGGGGGACACGGCAGATGGGAGAGAGGCGGAGGTTCAGTCGTCGCGCATGGCGGCGGCGGGCGGGGTTCGGACGATCTTCCACGCCGGATACAACCCGGCCACGAGCGCCGCCACGACGGCCAGCACCACGGCGGTGACGAGCGCTTCCGCCGGAACGGTCACTTGAAGCGTCCACCCGAACGAGCGGCGGTTGACGACGAAGATCAGCACGGCGGCCAAGACGAGGCCCAGCGGCAGCGCCAGCAGGCCCGCCACCAGCCCCATCAGCCCCGTCTCCAGCCCGACGAGGCCGAAGAGTTCGCGCGGCGTCATCCCGACGGCTCGCAGCGTGGCGTACTCGCGGGCGCGTTCCAGCGTGAGGGCCATGAACGCGCTCACCACACCCACGAACGCCACGACCAGCGCCAGCAGGCGCAAGACGCCGGTGATGACGAAGGTGCGGTCGAACACGTCCATCGAGTACGCCCTTAGCGCCCGGTTGCTGCGCACCACCGCCCGCTCGCCGCGCCGTGCGGCTTCGGCCCGCACCTCGGCGGCGAGCGCTTCCGGCGACGTGCCCGGCGCGGCCAAAAGGCCCAGCCCCGACACGCCGCGGTCGTCGTAGAGCCGGTCGTACAGGCTGCGCGGCAGCAGCACATAGCCGAGGTCCGAACCGTAGTCGTAGAACGTGGCGAGGACGACGAAGGCCCGTCGCCCACGGTCGGTTTCGAGGCGCAGCGTATCGCCGTCGCGCACGCCGTGACGCATCGCAAACGGCTCCGAAACGAGCACGCCGTCGCCGCGGCGCACGGCGGGCCAGACGGTCGACGCCTCGCCGGTTTTGAGCGAGAAGCCGCGTTCCTGCGCCGCGCCGCCCGAAATCGCCAGCACGTCGGTGGGGCCGAACTGGCTTTGGGACGAGCGCACGCGGACGCCATAAACCTCGGCGGCACCGGGGAGGCGGGCCACCGCGCCGGCAAACGCGGGTTCGAGCGAAGCGTTGCTGCGCCGCGCCGACGCCGACGGCGGCTGCACATACACATCGGCTTGCAGCGCACCCGAAAGCCATGTCTCAACCGTGGCCCGAAACGAGGCTACCATCACGCCCACGCCGATCGTCGCGGCAATCGCAACCACCAGCGCCGCCACCGCCACCGACAGCCGCCCGAGGTGCGCCCGAAGACCGCCCGCCGCCATGCGCCCGAGCGTCCCGAACGCCGCACCCACCGGACGCCGCACGAGCGCGGCAAACGCGGCCACCACCAGCGGCACGACGAGCGCAAACCCGATCATCACGGCCAACAGCCCGACGTACGCGACGGCCAGCGACGACGTGGGCACGACGAGCAGCGCCGCGCCCACCAGCGCCAAGGCGGCCCCGGCAGCGCTCTGGCGCGGCAGCGACGCCCGCGCCGACGCCTCGACTTCGGAGCGGCGGAGCACGGCCACCACGTCTGTACGGGCGGCTTCGCGAGCGGGCAGCAGCGCCGCCAAAACGGTGGTGCCGACGCCCAAGACCGCGCCCTTGACGAGCGCCCCAGCGGGCACCGCCACCTGCTGCACCGCCACCGCGAAGTACAGGTCGGTGATCGTCTGCCCCACCACACCCACCAGTCCGCGCCCGAGCAGCACGCCGAGCGCAAGGCCGAACGCCGTGCCGATCAGCCCCACGAGCGCCGCCTCGCCGAGCACGAGCGCGAACACCTCGTTGCTCGTCACGCCCAGCGCCCGCAGCCGCCCGAGGAGCGGTCGCCGCTGGACGACGGAGAACGTGGACGTGTTGTAGACGAGAAACATCCCGACGACGAGCGCCAGCAGCGACAGCGCGGCGAGGTTGAGCCGGAACGCCCGCGTCATCGTCTCCAGCGTCTGTCCGCGCGTGGCCGACCGTTCGACGCGCACGCCCGCCGGAAGCAACGCCCGGATCGGGGCGAGCGCCGCCGTATCCAAGGCCAGCACGTCCACCCGGCTCAGCCGTCCGGGCATCGCGAGCACGGTTTGCGCCGTCGCAACGTCCATCACCGCAAAGCCTTCGAGCGCCTTCGCCTGTTCGTCGGGCGGGCGCAGCAGCGCGGCGAGGCGCAGTTCGTGCCGGACGCCGTTGGCCGAAAAGCCGACGGTATCGCCCACCGCCGCGCCAAGCCGCGCCGCGCCGCCTTCGGTCAGAAAGACCGTGCCCGGCGTGGCAACAAAGGCCGTCAAATCCGGCCCACCGCCCTGCTGCCCCCCGACGACGTCGCGAAACGGCGCGTCGGCGAGCGGATCGAGGCCGAGGACCTGCACGACCTGCCCGCGCACCGTTGCCACCCCGTCGACGACCGGCGCGACGTTTTGCAGCCCGGCGAGGCGCAGGCGGGTGTAGACCGAGTCCGATACCGTGCCCGCTCCGCCCACGAGCGCGTGCGTGGCCCGCCCGGCCACGAGGTCGGCAGCCCGTCCAAACGCCCGTAGCGCGCTCGCATTCGCCACGTCGATGGCCACCACCACGGCCACGCCAATGGCCACTCCGACCAGCGCGAGCACCAGCAGCGCCGGATGGCGGGCGAGGTAGCGGAGCGAGATCGTACGAAGCATCAATAAGATGTGCGATGTTATTTATACCACATCAATACTCAACAAACCGTACACCAAAATACTGGTTATCCGTCCACCAATCGTCCGTCCACAAGGTGCAGCACCGTGTCGGCGCGGCGGGCGATGCCGGGGTCGTGCGTGACGACGAGCAGCGTGCGGCCTTCGTCTTTCGCCAGCCCGGCCAGCAGGTCGAGCACGCGGTCGGCGTTGACCTCGTCGAGGTTGCCAGTAGGCTCGTCGGCAAGAACCAGTTCCGGGCGGTTGGCGAGCGCCCGCGCCACCGCCACGCGCTGCTGTTCGCCGCCGGAGAGGCGGTCGGGAAAGGCGTCGCCGCGCCCAGATAGCCCCACGGCATCGAGCAGCGCATCGGCGCGAACGTCGGCCTCGTCGGTCTGCCGAGCGAGGTCGAGCGGAAGCCGGACGTTCTCCCGCACGGTGAGCGTGGGGATGAGGTTGAAGGACTGGAAGACGAACCCCATCCGGTTGCGACGAACGAGCGTGCGGTCGCGCTCCGAGAGCGTCGTCAGGTCGGTGTCTCCCAGCCAAACGTGCCCGGCAGTCGGCGTATCCAGCCCGGCAATGAGGTTGAGCAGCGTCGACTTGCCCGAGCCGCTCCTGCCGTAGAGCGCAGCGAACGTGCCGGGGTCGAGGCGAGCCGTCACGCCGTCAAGAACGGTGCGCGTGGCGTCGCCTTCGCGGAACGTGCGGGTGAGACGGTCGAGGCGAAGCACAAGCGGAGAAGGCAGAAGGCGAAGTCGTACATAGCACCGCAGCAACGGTTCGCGGCCGCATCCGCCCCATCGGCAAAACAGCCTCCAACCGCCGCGAAGATCCGCCGCCGATGGTCTGCGATCAAGGCTTCTCGTGAAAAAACGTTGCGATGGGACGGGCGTAAGCGTATCTTCCGCCCCCTTCCATCGATCCTTCACATAGCCTTCCCAGCAGCGTTTCGTTATGAGCACAACCTCGGCATCTCCATCTGCGCTCGCTTCCGGCGACGGCTACGACAGCGACGCGCCTTTCCTCGACGTCTACAGCCCGGCCAGCGGAGCGGTGATCGGGCACGTCCCGGTGGCGTCGACAGCGGACGTTGATGCGGCGGTGGCGCGGGCGAAGGCGGCCTTGCCCGCGTGGTCGTCGCTGCCCATCAAGGAGCGCGTGCAGGTCATCTTCCGCTACCGGGCGCTCCTCGAACAGCACATCGACGAACTGACGGCGCTCGTCACGCAGGAGAACGGCAAGATCGAGAGCGAGGCGCGGGCCGAGGTGCTCAAATCCATCGAACTGTGCGAGTTTGCCGTGTCGATGCCGCAGATCACGTCGAACGAAGTGCTCGAAGTGAGCCGCGGCGTCGAGTGCCGGATCGAGCGGCACCCGGTCGGGGTGGTGGCGTCGATTGCGCCGTTCAACTTCCCCAACATGGTGCCCAACTGGACGATCCCGAACGCGATCGTGCTGGGCAACACGATGGTGATGAAGCCGTCGGAGCTGGTGCCGCTCTCGGTGGTGCGGCTGGCGGAGCTGCTGCGCGAAGCGGGCCTTCCCGACGGCGTGTTCAACATCGTCAACGGCGGGCGCGAGGTCGTGGAGGCGCTGTGCGACCACCCGGACATCGCGGCGGTGTCGTTCGTCGGCTCGACCAAGGTGGCGCAGATCGTGTACCGCCGGGCTACGGCCAACCTCAAGCGGGCGCTCTGCATGGGCGGGGCCAAAAACCACCTGATCGTCCTGCCCGACGCCGACCGCGAGATGGCGGCAAGCAACATCGTGGCGTCGATGTCGGGATGCGCGGGGCAGCGGTGCATGGCGGCCAGCGTGATGGTGGCCGTCGGCCCCACCGACGCGATCATCCAGCGAATGGTGGAGGTGGCGAAGAATGTCGTGCCCGGTTCGACGCTCGGCCCCGTGATCACGGCGGAGGCGAAGGCGCGCATCGAGCGGTACATCACCGAGGCCGAGGCGGCGGGCGCGACGGTGCTGCTCGACGGACGCGGCGCGACGGTGGAGGGCCAAGACGGCGGCTTCTGGGTCGGCCCGACCATTCTCGACCACGTCACGCCGGAGATGAAGATCGCCCAAGAGGAAGTCTTCGGCCCCGTGCTCGCCATCGTCCGCACGCCCGACGTGGACGGCGCGCTCGCCATCGAGAATGCTTCTCCCTACGGCAACGCGGCGTCGGTCTACACCGAAAGCGGCGGAATGGCGCGGCTCGTCGCCGAGCGCGCGAGCGCCGGGATGATCGGCGTCAACGTGGGCGTGCCGGTGCCGCGCGAGCCGTTCTCGTTCGGCGGCTGGAACGACTCGAAGTACGGCGTCGGCGAAATCACCGGACGCGGTTCCATCGAGTTCTGGACGCAGGCGAAGAAGATCACCACGAAGTGGAATCAGGACGCCGGCACGAACTGGATGTCGTGACTCGGCGGTGTCGCCTGCCCACTCGCTTTGCTCGATGTGGTGGGTGGTGAGTCGTCGACGGTTCTTGTTCCGGCGCTTCTGACCGTCCACCATCCCCAACTCCCCAACGCTCATGCCCGACCTCTCCACCGTCTTCACCGGCCTTCGCTTCGAGAACCCGTTTCTGCTCTCCTCGGCGCCGCCGACCGAGTCGGAGAGCAACATCATGCGCGCCTTCGACGCCGGATGGGGCGGGGTGGTGTCGAAAACCATCGGCCTGCACCCGGTCGTCAACGTGGCCGGGCCGAAGACCAAGTTCTTCCGCACGGGCGTCGAGTCGGATGCCATCACGATGCGCAAAATCCCCGACGCGGCCCTGCACTCGTCGTGGAACTGGGAGTTGATCTCGACCAAGCCGATCGACTGGTGGGTGCCGCGCCTGATGCGGATCAAAGCGGCGCACCCGACCAAGATGCTCATCGCCTCGATCATGGCGGGGTCGGGGTCGGACGAGGAGCTGCGCAATTGGCAGACGCTCGCCATCGCGTGCCAAGAGGCCGGGGCCGACGGCCTCGAACTGAACCTGTCGTGCCCGCACATGGACCGCGCCGACATGGGCTCGAACATCGGCAAGGACGCCGCGCTGTGCTCGACCGTGACGCAGGCTGTCAAGGAAGTGGCGACGATCCCGGTCTGGTCGAAGCTCACCCCTGCGACCGGCGACATCGCCGTAGAAGCGGGCGCGGTCTTCCGCGGCGGGGCCGAGGCGGTGGTGTCGAGCAACACGTTCCCGTCGCTGCCCGTCATCGACCCCGACACGCTGGAGTTCGAGATCAACGTCGACGGCCTCGTGTCGAGCGGCGGCCTCGGCGGGCCCGCCATCCTGCCGATCTCGCTGGCCAAGATGGCGCAGATGACGAAGGCGTTCCCGGACAAGGCCTTCTCCGGCATCGGCGGCATCACCACGTTCACGCACGCGCTCAACTACTTCCTCCTCGGCTGCGGCACCGTGCAGGTGTGCACCTCGGCGATGCTCGACAAGGCGATTGGGCCGAACGTGATCGCGGGCCTCAACGCCGGCCTCGCCGAGTTCCTCGACCGCAACGCCCACCGCGGGTGGACGTGCCTCGAAGACTTCCGGGGGATGCGGCGCGACCGCATCGTCGCCAACTCGCAGATCCGCCGCCCCGTCGACGAAGACTACTTCGGCGGCTACGAGGGCTACTCCAACGACGGCAGCGGCACGTCGGGGGACGGCGCGTCGGGCGACGACCGCGCCGAGTCTGCACCGACCGCCGCGCCCGCGACCAAGGGCACGCTTCCGCCCGGCTTCGCGCCGATGCGCACCCCCGGCGCGGCCTGACCGAAAGCATAGGGTCGATCGCGATCGACCCCTACGGCCTGACCCGCCTTTCCACCTTCGCACCTCGACCTTCGCCTTCTCTTATGCCCCGCATCGTTCGCGCCGGCCTCATCCAGGCCACCCTCAACGAAGACCCCGCCGCGCCGGTCGCGCAGATCCGCCAGCGGATGCTGGACAAGCACGTCGCCCTGCTCGAAGAAGCGGCGGGCAAGGGCGTGGAGGTCGTCTGCATGCAAGAGCTGTTCTACGGCCCGTACTTCTGCGCCGAGCAGGAGGAGAAGTGGTACGGCCTCACCGAGCGCATTCCCGACGGCCCGACGACCAAGGTGATGCAGGACATCGCCAAGAAGCACAAGATGGTGATCGTCGCGCCGATGTACGAGGAAGACATCACGGGCGTGTACTACAACACCGCCGCCGTCATCGACGCCGACGGGTCGTATCTGGGCAAGTTCCGCAAGATCCACATCCCGCACTGCCATCCCGGGTTCTGGGAGAAGTTCTACTTCCGCCCCGGCAACCTCGGCTACCCGGTGTTCGACACCGCCGTCGGCAAGGTCGGCGTCTACATCTGCTACGACCGCCACTTCCCCGAAGGCTGGCGCGAGCTGGGCCTCGGCGGGGCCGAAATCGTCTTCAACCCGTCGGCGACGGTTGCGGGCCTGAGCGAGTACCTGTGGAAGCTGGAGCAGCCGGCGGCGGCGGCCAACAACATCTACTACGTCGGCGCGATCAACCGCCCCGGCACCGAGGGGCCGTGGAACATCGGCGAGTTCTACGGGCAGAGCTACTTTGCCGACCCGCGCGGGCAGATCGTTGCCGAAGCGCCGCGCAGCGGCGACGCCGTGGTGGTGGCCGACCTCGACCTCGACCTCATCCGCGAAGTCCGCAACACGTGGCAGTTCTACCGCGACCGTCGCCCGGAGACGTATACCGCCATCGTGCATCCGTGACGTTTGGTTGACCCTCGATCGACGCTTCGTTGCGCGGTCCTCGCTCTCCCATCGTCGTCCCCGACGTGATCGGGAATCCAGAGCCTTTTCAACGCGACGAAGTCCCCGCCTGCGCGGAGACGACGGGGATGAAACCCGTTGGGTCGCCTTCGAGACACCTTTCCTGTCTGCTCGGCCGATGAACCTCTCCGACTCGCCGCTCTACAACGAAGACCTTGCGCCCGTGCCGATGGAGCGGCGGACGTGGAACCGCTGGCACATCGCCGCCCTGTGGGTGGGGATGGCCGTGTGCATCCCGACCTACACGCTTGCCTCGGGGATGATCGCGCAGGGGTTTCCGTGGAAGACGGCGCTCTTCACGATCGTCCTCGCCAACGTGATCGTGCTCGTCCCGATGATGCTCAACGCGCACGCGGGGACGAAATACGGCATTCCGTTCCCGGTGCTGCTGCGTGCCAGCTTCGGCACCCGCGCCGCCAACGTGCCCGCGCTGATGCGCGGATTCGTCGCCTGCGGGTGGTTCGGCATCCAGACGTGGATCGGCGGGTCGGCCATCTACATGACGCTGGCTGCGCTCTTCGGCTTCGCGCCCGCCACCGCCGCCGACGCGCTCCCGTTCATCGGCCTCTCGGCGGGGCAGTTCGCGTGTTTTCTCGCGTTTTGGGCCATCAACGTGGCTCTGATCCTCGCCGGGATCGAGTCGATCAAGTGGCTGGAGACGCTGTCGGCTCCGTTCCTGATCGCCGTCGGGCTGGGGCTGCTCGCGTGGGCGGTGAAGGCCGGCGGCGGCTTCGACCGCATCCTCGACGACGCCGTGATCGCCCAGATGCGCGGCGCAGACGCGCCGCCGTTCGACTTCTGGGCGCTCTTCTGGCCCAACCTCACCGCGATGGTCGGCTTCTGGGCGACGCTCTCGCTGAACATTCCCGACTTCACGCGCTACGCCAAGAGCCAGCGCGAGCAGGTGCTCGGGCAGGCCATCGGGCTGCCGGGCACGATGGCGCTGTACGCCTTCATCGGCATCGCGGTGACGAGCGCGACCGTCGTCGTCTTCGGCGAGGCCATCTGGGATCCCGTCGTGCTGCTCGGACGCTTCGAAAGCCCCGTGCTCGTGGCGCTTTCGCTCGTGGCGCTCGCGCTCGCCACGCTCTCGACCAACATCGCCGCCAACGTCGTCTCGCCCGCCAACGACTTCTCGAACCTCGCGCCGCGCCGCATCTCGTTCCGCACCGGCGGCCTCATCACCGCCGGCATCGGGCTGGCGATCATGCCGTGGCGGCTCTACAACGACCTGTCGGCCTACATCTTCACGTGGATGATCGGCTACTCGACGCTGCTGGGCGCGATTGCGGGCGTGATGCTGGCCGACTACTACCTCGTGCGCCGCCGCCGCCTCGACGTGGACGCGCTCTACGACCCGAACGGCGCGTACAGTTTTGGCGGGACGGGCGTCAACCGCCGGGCGCTGGTCGCGCTCGCCGCGGGCATCCTGCCGTGCGTGCCGGGCTTCCTCGCGCAGGCCACGAACGGTGCCATCGACGTGCCCGCATTCTTCGACGCGCTCTACGCCTACGGATGGTTCGCGAGCCTGTTCATCGCCGGGGCCGTCCACACCGCGCTCGCCCGGCGGGCAACGGCGTCGGCGTGACGCGCCGCGCCCTCGCAACCCTCCGCCCGTTTTTTCCTCGATTCATTCCCTTCGTCCGATGCTTGCCACCGCCGCTACTCTTCCGCCCACCGACCATGTGCCGCGCCCCTACGACGGCCCCTCGCGCGACGAGGTGCTCGCGCTGCGGCGGCAGTACGCCAACCCGGCGCTCTTCACGATCTACAAGGAGCCGATCATGATCGTGGAAGGGCACATGCAGTACCTCTACGACGACGGCGGGCATCGCTACCTCGACCTCTTCGGCGGGATCGTGACCGTCTCCTGCGGCCACGCCCACCCCAAGATCACGGCGGCGATGCAGCAGCAGCTCGCCACGCTCGCGCACACGACGACGATCTACCTCCACCCGAACATGCCGCGCTTCGCCGAGGCGCTGGCCGCGCGGATGCCCGACGGGCTGGACGTGACGTACTTCGTCAACAGCGGCTCCGAGGCCAACGACCTCGCCATCGCGATGGCGCGGCTCTACACCGGCCACAGCGACGTGATCGCGCTGCGCAACGCCTACCACGGCGGCTCGCCGACGGCGATGGGCCTCACCAGCCACCACACCTGGAAGTACCCGACGCAGGTCGGCGGCGGCATCCACCACGCCATCAACCCCGACCCGTACCGCAGCCCGTTCGGCGGCACCGACGAGGAGATCGCGGCCAAGAGCGCCGACGACATCCGCTCGCTCATCCGCTTCAGCACGCCCGGCAAGATCGCCGCGTTCATCGCCGAGCCGATGCAGGGCGTGGGCGGCGTCACCCACGGGCGCGGCGACTACCTCCAGCGGGCCTACGCGGTGGCGCGCGAGCACGGCGGCCTCTGCATCGCCGACGAGGTGCAAACCGGCTTTGGGCGCACCGGCGACCACTACTGGGGCTTCGAGGGCTTCGACGTGATGCCCGACATCGTGACGATGGCCAAGGGCATCGGCAACGGCGCGCCGCTGGCGGCCGTCACCACCCGCCGCGAGATCGCCGAGACGCTCGCGCAGCGCATCCACTTCAACACCTACGGCGGCAACCCGGTGAGCATGGCCGCGGGCCTCGCCGTGCTGGAGGCCATCGACGAAGACGGCTTGCAGGAGAACTGCCGGATCGTCGGCGGGCACTTCAAGGCCGGGCTGGAACGCCTCAAGGAGCGGCACGCGCTGGTGGGCGACGTGCGCGGCAAGGGCCTGATGCTGGGCATCGAACTTGTGCGCGACCGCGCCACCAAGGAGCCTGCGAAGGAGGAGACGGCGGCGGTGATGGAGGCGATGCGCGAGCAGTCGGTGCTGGTGGGCAAGGGCGGCCTCGACGGCAACGTGCTGCGCATCAAGCCCCCGATGTGCCTCACCAAGGCCGACGTGGACTACGCCCTCGACGCCTTCGACCACGCCTTCGGCTCCGCCGTGTAACCGTATCCTCGGCCCGCGGAGACGCGCCGGTGGCGCGTCTCTACCTCGGATTTTGCACCTCGACCTTCGGACTTTCGTTATGACCTTCGACACGATCATCCACGGCGGCGACGTGGTGACGCCGGGCGGCGTCGTCCGCGCCGACATTGGCATCGTCGGCGAGACCATCGCTGCCGTCGCCGACGACCTCTCCTCCGCCAACGCCGCCCGCCGCATCGACGCCACCGGGCATATCGTGCTGCCCGGCGTGCTCGACGTGCACGTCCACCTCGAACTGCCGTTCATGGGGGCTGTCTCCGCCGACGACTACCGCACCGGCACGCGGGCAGCGGCGCGCGGCGGCGTCACGACCGTGATCGACTTCGCCATCCCGTACGCGGGCGAGAGCCTCCAAGACGCCGCCGACAACTGGAAGAAGAAGGCGGAAGGCAAGGCGATGATCGACTACACGTTCCACATCTGCGTGACGCGCTGGGCCGAGCACAAGGACCAGATCGCCGGGATGGTGGAGCAAGGCTTCCCGACGTTCAAGGAGTTCATGATCTACGAGTCGGAGGGCTGGCAGTCCGACGACCGCGCGATGTTCGACACGCTGGAGCGGATGAAGAAACTCGGCGCGATGCTGCTCGTCCACGCCGAATCCGCCCGCGTGCTCGACGAACTCATCGACCGCCACCACACGCCCGAGCTGATGCAGGAGTACGGCGCGCGGCTGCACGCCATCACCCGGCCCAACTTCGTCGAGGCCGAGGCCATCCAGCGGGCCATCGCGTGGTGCGAAGTGACCGGCGGGGCGCTCTACATCGTCCACATGTCCACCGCCGAGGGCACCGACCTCGTGCGGGCGGCGCAGGCGCGCGGCGTCAACGTGTTCGCCGAGACGTGCGCCCAGTACCTCGTGCTCGACGATTCGGTGTTTGCCGAGCCGGACGGCCACCTCTACGCCTGTTGCCCGCAGCTCAAGAAGCCCGCCGACGTCGAGCGGCTCTGGGAAGGGCTGAAGTCGGGCGAAGTGTCGGTCGTCTCCACCGACACCTGCACGTTCACGCGCGAGCAGAAGGCGATGTGGAACGGCGACTGGACGAAGATCCCGATGGGGATGCCGGGGCTGGAAACGCTGCTGCCCGTCGTCTATACCTACGGCGTGCTCGAAGGGCGGCTCACGCTCGTCGAACTGGCGCAGAAGCTGTCGGCCAACCCCGCGCAGATCATGGGCCTCGCCCCGCGCAAGGGCGCGATCCAGGTGGGCGCGGACGCCGACCTCGCCATCGTCCACCCGACGCACCGCATCCGGGTAGACCCCGCCACGATGGAGACCAACGCCGACTGGAACCCGTTCGAGGGCCGCGACCTCGCCGGGTTCTCCCGCACAACCCTCTCGCGCGGCGAAGTCATCGTGGACGACTACACGGTCGTCGGGCAGGAAGGCCGCGGCAAGTGGCTGCCCCGCACCACCGCTGGCGTCCGGGCGTGAGCGGCGCAGTTTTCGGCTGAACGACACGCGGCTCCGAATCAAATCTCCGGCCTACGCGCGATACGCAACTTTATTTTTGCACATACTTGCATCAGCGTGCATCGTGCACGATTTTAGCCGTGGTGCGTCGCCTCGGCGCTCCGGTTTCTTGTGATATATGGTGTGACGTCTCCCCCTTTCCCTTCTGCTCTTGACACTGGAGTCTCTACCGCGCACGGAGGCACGGTGTCTTCGAGAGTGAGTCCGACTCGTTTCGGCTTAGGTCTAGCAATGAGGTAAAATCATGGCCAAGACAAAGCAAGGGAAGAAGATCGTCCCTGTCAAGCCACACACCCGCAAGGTCAATGGCGAGACGGTGAAGGTTAGCGGTCACAGCCGCTCAACCCCCAACTAAGCCTATGCTAAGTTGAGACGATCAGGAGGCGTCACACCACTTTTGTGTTACGCTTTGGATTTGATATAACGAGACTGACTATAGGCTTCATCTGTAAGGGCGGCGTCACCGTAGCAACCCGCCGAGGCGGGTGCGGGCGTCTTGGCGGGGCTGCTGGATGCGCAGCAGCTCGCGCAGCTTGCCGGACTTCACCTGCAGGTTGAACCCGTAGCTCTGGTACGCCCCGAACGGCACCCACGAGAACGACATCTCCCAGCAGTCGAAGTCGCGCAGCACGGCGAGGTTGGTGGTGGAGATCGCCCGCGCCACGAGGTCGAGGCCGGTCGTGCCCTGCACCTTCCAGCGCGGCGTCAGGTTGAGGTCGAACGTGCTGCCGACGGTGAACGTGCGCGTCACGACGGCCAGCGGCGCGAAGCTCGAATACGTGGCGGTGAGGCTGAGCGACCACGGGATCGAGAAGTCGGCGTAGGGCGCGGCCCCAATCATCGGCCCGACGGGCGCGCCGCCGCCGGGCAGCCCTTCGAGCGGCGTTCCGGGCAACGCGCCGGGCACGAACGCGGCGAAGCTCTGCCGCTGCGTCGGGCGCGGGTCGCCGCGCCGTCCGCCGGAGAAGCGCGTGGACGCCGAGACGTTGAACGACGACAGCCGGGGCAGCACGAGGCCGCCGTCGTAGCCGAGGGCGAGCCGATCCACGAGCCGCGTGCCGTCGCCGGAGACGCGGTAGGGCGAGAGGCTTCCGCTGGCGTTGACTTCCAGCCGGTTGAACAGGCTCGTCCGCGCCGAGAACGACACCGGCGCGAGGCGGAAACTGTCGGCGACGGCGTTGTAGGCGGTGTTGAGGCCGAGCGAGAGCAGCTGCAGCGGCGTGCGCGACACCACGCCGGTGGAATCTTCGCGGCGGATGCGCATCTCGAACACGTTGTCGAGGCCGAGCGTGACGGCGGCGGTGGCGGGCGACGGCGTGGCTCCGGGCACGATGGAGTAGCGGCGCGTCGTGCCGTCGCCGAGCGTCACGGTGCGCATGTAGCCGAACACGTCGGCTTGGTAGTCGGGCGAGAACGCCATCCCCACCGACGGGCGGAGCGTGTGGCGCAGCCCGTCGAGCCGCCCGATCCGCAGCGGGAAGAGGCCGTAAGCGGTGCTCGTGGCGCTGATCGAGGCGTTGGCGCGGCGGTAGGCGAAGAAGCCGTCCACCCGCTGCCGGAGCGTCCCGGCGGCGCTGGCGGTGTCGGCCACGAGGCGCTCGGTGGCCAGCAGCCACGTCTCGTTGTAGGCCGCCGAGGCGGAAACGGTCGTCCGAAACCGCTCGAGGGTGAACGACAGGCCGATGGGCAGGGCGTGTTCGGCGCGGAAGTCGAAGCCCGTGCCGGTGGTCGCCCCGCTGGCGCGGCGGTACTTCGACGGCGCGACGAGCGCGTCGTACCACGCGAACGTGGCAGCGTCGGGGTCGTACTTCAGCAGCGTGTCCTGCGGCAGCGGCGTGAAGGCGAAGCTGTTCAAGACGGTGCTCGACAGGCTGTAGTTGAAGCTCTCGTACCACCGTGCCCGCGCCGACGACGGGGCGTTCCGCCGTTTGAACGGCTGGCGGTTGCTCTGGCTGAACGACAGGCTCGGAAGCGTCAGCTGGCCCGCGCCGTTGACGAAGTTCGTCGTGGCGTTGAGCGACGTGCTCAGGCTCCGCCCGGCCTTGGGCCACGACGTGGAGAAGTTGACCGTGGACGTGGCCGACTGCGACACCCGCTGGGCGAGGGTCTCGGAGAACGACCGCTGGTAGCCGGTGGTGGACAGGTTGACGTTGGCCGACAGGCTCGTCGTGGGCGCGAACGTCTGGCTGTGCGTCCACGCGAGGCGCGTGGCGGGCACGACGGTGTAGTCCGGGTCGGTCGGTTCGCCGGTGCGGGTGCGGGCGTAGTCGAGTTCGATGCTGCCGGTGTAGCGGTAGCGGCGGGCGTAGCGCAGGCGCGGCGTCACCTGAAACGACCCCTTCGACCACAGGCCGCCGGTGAGCTGGGCGTCGAGGTACGGGCTGATCGACCAGTACCAGCCGAGGCCGCGCAGGTAAAAGCCGTACGTATCCTCGCCGTACGTCGGCGGCAGGAAGCCGCTGCGCCGCCCCTCGGTGGTCGGCAGCAGCCCGAACGGCAGCACGAGAAATGTCGGGATGTTGAAGAGATACAGCTGGATGGGGCCGGTGTAGACGGTCTTGCCGTCCACGACCTTCATCCGCTCGGCGCGGAGGCTGTAGCTCGGATCGTCGACGCACGGGCAGGTCGTGAACACGCCGCCGCGCACGTAGAGCGTCGAGTCGGGGCCGACCTTCACCTGCCGGGCGCGAATGAAGCCGTCTTCAAACCGGGTGCGGGCCAGCAGAAACCGCCCGCGCTCGGTGCGGAGGTTGAAGAACAGCCGTTCGGACTCGACCACGTCGGTGCCCTGCGTGAGCTTGGGCCGTCCGACGAGGCCGGTGTCTACCGGAAGCCCCTCGGCGCGGAGTTCGTCGCGGTCGAAGAGCAGTTCGACGGTGGCGGCTTCGAGTTTCTGGTTGCCGTAGGTGACCTCGGCGGACTGTTCGAGGCGGGCAATGTCGCCCACCCGCTCGCCGTCCGCGCCCGTCGAATCAAACCGGATCGAGATGCGCCGCGCCGCCTTGAAGTCGATGGGCCGCGAGAGCCGCCCCTGCCCCGTCGCCGCCCGCGCCGTGTCGCCCACGGCCACGCCCGACGTGTCCACCCGTAGCGAATCGCCAAGCGAAATCACCGCCGGACGGCCCGGCGTGTCCGAACGTCCGGACGAATCCGGGCGCACCTGCGCCGACGCTATCGGCGGCACCAGCAGCACGAGCAGAAAGACGAGGGCGGCGCGCACAGGACAAGCAAAACGAAACCGAAGGCTCAACGCGCAAACGCCCGCGCTACGCATCCGGAGGCCGGCGCGTCAGCGAGAAAGCGCGGCGCTGTCCACGGCGAGGCGGTAGACGGTTTCGCCGGGGCGGCGCATGCCGTACTGCTCGCGGGCCACGCGCTCCACCACCTCCGGCTCGTCGGCGTGGGCGATCTCGTCCTCGATACGGGCGTTCTCGGCGGTGAGGCGGGCGTTTTCCGCTTCCATCCGCGTCAGCTCCCGGCTCCACCGCACCCGGTTCATCAGGCTGTGCGTGTCGAAGAACGCCACCCACGCGAAAGCGCCGAGTGCGAGCGCAACGAGTGCGTATGTGCGAAACCGTTTGCGGCGATCCATCGCGGCGAGGAAAAACGCAATATAGCAAACGCCCAACGCCAAGCGTCAACGGCGCGGGATTCCCCCGTTTGATCGCTTGACGTTGGGCGCTGGGTGCCTTAGAACCGGAACGCGGCCATACCGGGATAGATGGCGGTGCGGCCCAGCTGCGCTTCGATGCGGAGCAGCTGGTTGTACTTGGCCACGCGGTCGGAGCGGCTCGGCGCGCCCGTCTTGATCTGCCCCGCGCCCACGGCCACGGCCAAATCGGCGATGAACGTGTCTTCGGTCTCGCCGGAGCGGTGGCTGGCGATGGTCGTGTAGCCGTGCTTGTGGGCGAGGTCGATGGATTCGAGCGTCTCGGTGAGCGTGCCGATCTGGTTGACCTTGATGAGGATCGAGTTGGCGCAGCCCTCTTCGATGCCGCGCGCCAAACGGGTCTTGTTGGTGACGAACAGGTCGTCGCCGACGAGCTGCACGCGGTCGCCGACGGCGTCGGTGAGCTTCTGCCAGCCGTCCCAGTCGTCCTCGGCGAGGGCGTCTTCGATGGACACGATCGGGTAGTCGTTGATCCAGCGCGTCCACATCTCGATCATCTCGTCGGTGGAGCGGACGCGGTCGGGGTCGGACTTCCAGAAGACGTAGCCGCCCTTGTCGGCCTTGAACATCTCGGTCACCGCTGGGTCGAGCGCGACCATCAGATCTTCCCCGGCCTTGAAGCCCGCCTGTCCGATGGCCTCGACGACGAGTTCGATGGCCTCTTCGTTGGTGCGGAGGTTGGGGGCGAAGCCGCCTTCGTCGCCCACGGCGGTGTTGAGGCCGCGCTTTTTGAGGACGCCCTTGAGCGTGTGGAAGACTTCCGCGCCCATTTGCAGCGCCTCGGCGAACGACGACGCTCCGACGGGCATCACCATGAACTCCTGCATGTCCACCGTGTTGTCGGCGTGTGCGCCCCCGTTGAGGATGTTCATCATCGGCACGGGGAGCGTGCGGGCGTTGGGGCCGCCGAGGTAGCGGTAGAGCGGCTGGCCGAGCGTGGCGGCGGCGGCGCGGGAGAGCGCGAGGCTCGCGCCAAGGATGGCGTTGGCTCCGAGGCGGCCCTTGTTGGGCGTGCCGTCGAGGTCGATCATCGCGTAGTCGAGGCCCGCTTGGTCGAACACGTCGCCGCCGACGAGCGCCCCGGCGATTTCCGTGTTGACGTGGCCCACGGCCTTCGTCACGCCTTTGCCGAGGTAGGCGGCTTGGTCGCCGTCGCGCAGTTCAACGGCTTCGTGCTCGCCGGTGGACGCGCCCGACGGGACGGCGGCGCGCCCCACCACGCCCGCTTCGGTGGTGACTTCGACTTCGACCGTGGGGTTGCCCCGCGAGTCGAGGATTTGGCGGGCGTGAACGGCGGCGATGCGGGACATGGCAGGTGCGAGGGACGAGGGGAAGGAAAGTGCAGAACGCCAAAAAGTACACGGCCCGAACCGCTTCCGCAGCACGAGCCGTTGATGAAAAGCCGGGGAGGGCGTCAGTTCAGGCGCGGGCGCTCGAACCAGCGCTCGCCGAAGTTGGCGGTGAGCGAGACCTTGAAGAAGCGGTCTTGCACGAGCGGCACGGGCGAGGTCTGCGCCTTGCCGCGCTGCCCGACTTCGAAGCCGAGGTCGAGCGACGTGCCGGGCAGCAGCGCCGGGAAGCCGATGCCCGCCGTGATCCCTACCGTGGGCAAGCGGTCGCCCGCGCCCGACACGGCGGGTGCGAGCACGTAGCCGCTGTCGTAGTAGCCGCCGACGCGGTAGGACAGGCGCTTCAGGTAGGACGGGTTGTAGGCGAGCGCACCGGGGATGACTTCCGCGCCCGCCGAGACGCGCATTCGGTCGGCCATGCGGTTGGTGGCGGCGTTGGTGTAGCCGTCGAGGGCAAAGTCGGACTCGAACGCCGACCACGGCTCGTAGCGTCCGTCGGCCACGAACGTCCACTTCGCGTTGGGCATAAACGCGACGCCGAGGGCCGCGCCCAGCGGCAGCCGCATCGTACCGTCGCCCGACGTGCTGAGCGTGTCGGGGTTGAGCACCTGCGTGGGCGAGAGCGTGACGGTACGCCGTCCGTGCAGCGTCGTCGGCAGTTCGACGGTGGCGGCAAGGTGGAGGCGGCGCGTGGGCGCGCCAAGGCTGTCGAGGCGGAGCAGCGCACCGGCGCGGGCGGAGAATCCGGCGAGCCGTGTGGTGGTGAGGAAGACCTGTTCGGCGTAGCCGGGGCTGTCGGTGGTTTCGAACGTGATGCGCCGCTGCTGGTCGAGGATACCAAACGTGACCCCCGCCGTCGCCCCAACGTAGAAGCCTTTCGTCAGGCGCACGCCCGCACCCGCTTCGAGGCGCGAGAGGCCGCCGGAGCCTTCGTAGCCGATCTCGTAGCTCACGGTGTCCTTCGGCGCGTCGGGAAGACCGATGGCTTGACCGAGCGTGGCGGCCCCGTACGACATCCGCGAGACGGGCGCGAACTGGAAGCCCACGCCTACCCGGTTGGTGCGCAGCGGAAACGCGAGGGCAGCACTGCCGAGCCCCGCTTCCGTACGGTCGCCGGTTGTGCCCGTGCCGTCTTCAATCGACATGGTTTGCACCTGCCCGCCTGCGGCGAAGCGGGTGAGGAACTGTTGGCCGAGGGTGGCGGGGTTGGCGAGGTTGACGAACCCGAACGACGCCAGCGCAAGGCCGCCCCCGCCCATGGCAAGGCCGGGAGCGCTGACGTCCGTCGTCCGCTCGCCCACACCGTAGCGGCTGTAGAGCGAACCGTTGTAGGAGGCCTGCCCGAAGGCAGGCACGGCGGCCAAGGCGCACGCCGCAAAGAGACCGAAGCGAAGGCGAAGCATACGGAGATCGGCGGCGAGCGTCAGTAGGAGACGGTCGTGAAAACGTAGTACGGGCGGGTGACGCTGCCGGTGGGTACCACCAACGCGGCCAGCCCAGCATCGAAGTCGGCGAACTGCACGGCGAGGCGGGCGAGGTCGTTGGAGCGGCCCATCCGGCGGTCCTGGAAGACGCGGCGCAGCGCCTCGGACGTAAAGACGACCTTACCCTTGGACGGCACGGCCTGACCAAAGAGGACGCCGTTGTAGAGGAGCGTCGTCCCGGCGGCGTCCATCCCCACCAGCGTCAGACGCGGCGGCGACGGGCGGACGAATCCGGCAGGCGTGACCAGCCGCGTCGTGTCGTAGGTGAGCACGAGCGAGGCACGGGCCATCGCCTCCGAGGGAATGCCCGACGTGTCGAACGGCACCGTCATGCGCATCGGGAAGCCGTCTTGCAGCAGCGTCACGTCGGAGCCAAGCGTGGGCGTTCCGGTGCGCGCAACGCGGGTGGCACCGATGGTCCCGGCAAACCGCGCCGTGTCGGACCCCGCCACGGCGGTGAGCACCGCGCTGCCAAACGGGATGCTGCGGATCTGCCCGCCGGAGAGCGGGGCAAGCACGAAACCGTGCAGCGAATCGAGGGCGGTGGTGGCGCGCAGTCGAGCGTCGTTGGCCGCCACCCAGGCCGCCGGGAGCACGACGGTAAGCACCGTGTCGCGCGGGCCAGCAGTGACGGTCGTCACCACGTCGGACGTGGCCAGCACCGAATCGCTGCGGATGCTGATGGTGGTAAGTTCGCGGGCGAGGCTTCGCAGTTCGAACGTCACCGCTGCCGTCGTGTCGCCGTAATAGCCACGTTTGATCGGGATGGTGAGCGTAGCCGACGAGACCGCCTTGCCGCGAAACCCGTCGAGGTTGGTGCCTGTGGGGTTACCGAACTCGACGGCGGGCGTGGCCGTGACCGTGCCCAGCGACGGGTCGTGCACGATGCCGCCGAGCACGCGCTGCGGCGTCGTCGTGGCCGATCCACTCGACCCGGCGGTAAAATCCACGCCGTTGGTCGTGTTGACCGAATCGACGAGTTCGCGGTGGCCCGACGGTACCAGTCCCTCGCCCCGCACAAGGTCCAGCCCCACGCCCGGCGCATCGTCGCACGCAGCAACGGACACGACGAGGGCGATCAACGGAATCAACAAACGCAGGCGCATACGGGCAGGACAAAGGACTCGGCTTTTCGGGCAACGCGGGCACGGAAACGTTTCGTATGCCACGGCACACGCTCGCGCTTCGGTGCTGCGAAGCCTGAAAGTTACCTCCGGAAGCTGCTTCGTGGTTCGTGCCCAGCGGCAAGAGCACGCGAAGAACGCAGCCGAATCCGCCACCGACGGTGGCTCCAGCCCTACCTTTTGGGTAAGACCTTCGCCTGATGACCGAATTTCCCATCCCTCGCGCTGCGCTGCTTGACGGCAACGCGCTCGCCGCCACGATCCGAAACGAACTCCGCGACGACGTCGCCGATTTCACCCGCCGCTACGGTCGCCCGCCGGGCCTGCGCGTCGTGCTCGTGGGCGAGCATCCGGCCAGCGCCTCGTATGTGAGCGGCAAAACCCAAGACGCCCGCGCCGTCGGCCTCGACGCCGCCACCGTCGCCCTGCCCGAAACCACGTCCGAAGCCGAGCTGCTCGCCCTGCTCGACACCCTCAACCGCGACGACGCCGTGGACGGCGTGCTTGTGCAGCTTCCGCTGCCGCCGCACATTCGCACCGAGCGCATCGTCGAGGCCATCGCACCGGAGAAAGACGTGGACGGCTTCCATCCGGAGAACGTCGGGCGGGCGTTCACCGACACCGGCGGCCTGCTGCCGTGCACGCCCGCCGGGATTTTGGAGCTGCTCGAACGCGCCGACGTGGCCACTCGCGGCCTGCACGCGGTCGTGGTAGGCCGCAGCCTGATCGTGGGCAAGCCGATGGCGTCGCTGCTGTCCAGCCCCCGCTACAACTGCACCGTCACGCTCACGCACCGCCACACCCGCGACCTTGCCGCCTTCACCCGCGCCGCCGACCTGCTCGTGGTGGCCGTGGGCCAGCCGGGGCTGATTACAGCAGACATGGTGAAAGACGGCGCGGTGGTCATCGACGTGGGCATCAACCGGGTGGACGACCCGTCGCGCGAGCGCGGCTACAAACTGGTCGGCGACGTGGCCTTCGACGACGTGGCCGCCAAAGCCCGGCTGATTACCCCCGTGCCCGGCGGCGTCGGCCCGATGACGCGGGCGATGCTGCTGCGCAACACCGTGCAAGCCGCCCGCGCCCGCGCCGCCGAACCGTAACCTCTACCCGCGAGCATCTATACCGCCTTGGCCGGTCGTTAGACGCCTACCGCCCCTCGCCCAAAGCCTCGTCATGCCCCAGCCCACGCCTGCTGCCTTTGCCGACAGCCTACGGGTATCGGACAGCCTCCGCACCGCTGCCGACAGCCTTCAAGGCAAAACCGACAGCCTCGCCGCCGCCGTGGACTCGCTGCGCGACACCACAAACGCCGTCCAAGCCGCCGCCCGCGACATCGGCGATGCGAGCGAGCTGCTCGTGCAGGGCCGCTGGGATCAGTTCGCTGCCAAGGTTCTGGAAACCGTTTCCCGGATGCTGCTCGACTTCATCCCGGACCTGATCAAGGCGTTGGTCGTCTTTTTCCTGCTCTTCGGACTCTACAAACTGGCCCGCGCCGTCCTCCAGCGCATCGTGCGCAGCAGCGACCGAATGGACGAGGGCCTCAAGAACCTGATTCTCCGGTCGTTCCGCATCGTCGGGGTGCTGCTCATCTTCGTGATGGTGCTGGCCCAGTTCGGCATCGACATTACGGTGCTCGTGGGCGGCCTCTCCATCGCCGGCCTTGCCATCGGCTTTGCGGCCAAGGACACGCTGGAAAACTTCATCTCGGGCGTCGCCATCATGCTCGACCGACCGTTTCGCGTGGGCGATCAGGTGGACGTGGGCGGCACCTACGGCACGGTGGTAGACATCTCGCTGCGTTCGACGCGTCTGCGCACGCTCAACAACGAGATTATGGTGATGCCAAACCTCCAGATGATCAACCAAAAGCTGATCAACCACGCGATGCTCGGCGCGGTGCGGGTGGCTGTACCGTTCTCCGTCGCCTACCACGAATCCCCCGACGCCGCCCGGCGCGTGCTGCTGCCGCTGGCCGAGCAGGACGACCGCATCGCTCAAGACCCGCCACCGCATGTGGTGGTGGTGAAGCTCAACGATTCGGGCGTGGATATGGAGCTGCGCTTTTTCCTCCCCGATCCGGCACAGGAGACGCCGATACGCAGCGAATACCTCGAAACCGTCCATCACGCCCTTCGGCAAGCGGGCATTGAGATCCCGTTCCCGCAACTCGACGTCTTCCTCAAACCGACCGACGATGCGGCCGTCGCGGTGGATGTGCCTTCGTCGCCCGAAGCGCACGACGACCGGGGCGATGCCGCCGCGCCGTTCGTCGTGGTGGAGGGTGCCAAGCCCCGCGAAGAGGCCGTCCAACTGGAGCAGAAGCTTGAGGAGGAAGGTGTCGACCCGCACACCGGCAACGAAGAGGGGTAGAGGTCGGCATCCGGTTGGGGCTGCGCGCAGGCCGCCGAAAACGGGAAACCCGTATCGAGCAACCGGAAACCCTCCGCCGCGTCGCTACCTTTCCGAAGACGTTCCGTCTGTTTTCCTCGCCTTTACCCGCCCCTATGTCCAGCCCGTCGTTCTCGTCCGAGTCGCCCTCCAACGTCGCCCCGCCGCTTGCCACGGGCGAGATTACCGCACCGCCGCAGCACACCGCCACGCCGATGACGCTCGGCATCGTGGGCCTTGGCAAGATGGGGCTGAACATGGCCAAGCGCCTTGAACTCGGCGGGCACCGCATCGTCGGGTTCGACCTGAACGCGGCCAACGTCGAGACGCTGGTGCACGAGGGCGGCGAGGGCGCATCGTCGCTCGAAAACCTTGTGGCGCAACTGGGCGCACCGGGGCAGCGGGCCGTGTGGGTGATGGTGCCCGCCGGCAAGGCCACGGATTCGGTGGTGAACCAACTGGCCGCGCTGCTCGCCCCCGGCGACACGATCCTCGACGGCGGCAACTCGAAGTACGTCGACTCCGTCGCACGCGGCCAGCGCCTTGCCGAGCAGGGGCTGCACTTTGTGGATGTGGGCACGTCCGGCGGCATCTGGGGCCTCCAAGAGGGCTATTCGATGATGATCGGCGGGCCGGAAGACGCCGTGGAGCGCCTCCGCCCCATCTTCGAAGTGCTCGCCCCCGCCCGGAATCAAGGCTGGGGGCGTGTCGGGCCGACCGGCGCGGGCCACTTCACCAAGATGGTGCACAACGGCATCGAGTACGGGATGATGCAGGCCTTCGCCGAGGGCTTTCATGTGTTGGAGGCCAAGACCGAGTTCGACCTCAACCTCCACGAGATCGCCGAGATCTGGCGCGTGGGCAGCGTCGTGCGCTCGTGGCTGCTCGACCTGATCGCCAACGCGCTGGCCGAAAACCCGGAGCTTGACGGCATCGCGCCGGTGGTTAACGACAGCGGCGAGGGCCGATGGACGATTGAGGCCGCCACCGAGATGAACATTCCGACGCCCGTCATCACCGCCGCGCTCTACGAGCGGCTGCGCTCGCGCCTCGACAACTCGTACACCGACCGGCTGCTCAACGCGCTGCGCAACCAGTTCGGCGGCCACGCCATCGTCAAGGCCAACCCGTCGTAACGGCCGGTCAGCGCAGCACAACCGTGCGGGTGGCGACGGTCTCCCCTTGAACCACCCGCAGCACATACACGCCCGACGACAGCCCGCCCCGGTCCATCTCTACCCGCCCCGTACCCGCTTCGGCTTCGGTGTGCCATACCTCGCGGCCCAGCACGTCGTAGAGCGCAAACCGCGACGGCGAGGCCGAGCGGTACGCCACGGCCAAGCGATCCACGACCGGGTTTTGCAGCACCCGAAACCAAGTGCTCGCCGACCCTTCATCCTCAGTATCCACCAAGATCGACGTGCCGGTCGCAAAGATCGCGAGAGCGGAGATCGGCCCCTCGTCTTCCCCTGCACGCCCCTTCAGGGTATACCAGTACAGCGTATTGGGCTCCAGCAGATACCGGATTTCGGAGCCTGAGACGAGGGTATCGAGCACCACCTCGCTTGTAGAAACCTTTGACACGCTAAGCTGCACATGGGTGGCCCCGAGTGGCGGCGTCCACCGAAAAAGCACATCGCGATTGGAAAGACTCTGTTGGTGCACGGGAGAGACTGGAAGAGGTGCCTGCGAGATCCGTGCACCAACAAAAAAACGGCGCCTCTCAAAGTGACGGTGCTCGAGCAAAATCCTCTCCGGCAAGATCAAGAACTTGGGATAAACGCTCCAAAGATATGCTCCCATCCCATCAAACATTACTGACTTGGAGCCAACAGATCCCACATCCTTATTATAAAATGACGATATCTGAGACAGATTACTCAACTTCTCAATTACCAATACACTTGAAGCGGCCCCCGCGGGAGGCACCCATGTGAATTCATTCATCCCAACCTGAACAACCGAATCAACTCGCGGTTCTATAATATCAACCCGACTATCATAATAGCTCGTTATGTTTATAATATTTGATGACAACTGAGATTCAGGTTGAATCCTGCAATCGAAAGGCATAACATCGCCGAACACTGCGAGACTTGATGCCCCTGGCGGCCTTCTAACAACAAGAGAGGTGTCGCCGGTTGAATAAAGATACCTTCGCGGAGACGTGCTTACATCATAAAGATGATAGCGACGAAATCCTGGAAGACTCCGCCAGAAGAGGGTTTGTGCCGACGTGACGCTGTCGGTTCTTCCAGTAAACTGAAGCTGTGGCCCTTGGGCGGGCAGCGGCGGGCGGAAGACAAAAACGAGCTCGGCGAAATGGCTATCGTTTACAAGAATCTGCAAGATAAACTGGTGATTATATTCACATGCATCAAAAGTTACAAGACACTCGTTTGAGGAGCCCGTTACATCGCATCTACCAACAACCGCACCGCTGTCACGCGCACTCAACACCCACACGATAGCCGAGTTCTGTGTGACTCCTGTCACCTCCCATCGAACCAACACTTGTTTGGTGGGCACGACATCTCCTTTCCCAGGAGTAACTATGCGAACGACTTGCGCATAGCCGCTAAGAGGAGCGAGAAGCTGAAGCGCGACAGCCAGAAGACCAAGAAACAATCTCTTCATAGCATCACACCTCCAAGGACGATGGCAAGAAAAATACACCATACCTACCACCTCACAGCACAGTACGTTCCGCCCATTGCTTATCCGTCGACCGTATCGACCATCAAGTCCTCGACCTCGCCATCGACCACTTCGAAGGCGACGGCGAGGGGGCGGCTGCACACCTCGCAGTCTTCGACGTAGGCTTGCGGCCCGTCTTCCGAGACATCGAGCACCAGCGAGGTTTGCTGCCAGCAGTACGGACAGATGAAAGGCTGTTCCATGTCGGGCTTCGGGCTTCGGGCTTCGGGCTGGAACGTATTCTCCGCTGATGGTTCCGATCTGGGCGCTGAGAGATGCCCCGTGGGGCGTCTCTACGGCTGGGGAAACCGTCTCGACCTGTTCCCCGGCAACTGGAGGCAGCCCGCAACCTCACCCCTCTTCCTCGCGCTCGTGGGCTTCGGGATCGAGGGGGCGAGACGGGCGAGGCGGCGGCACCTTGATCTCCAGCGCGACGGCGTCGGAGGCCGATCCCATCGTCACGGTCACGCGGTAGCGTCCGGGCACGAGGTAGCGACGTCCGTCGTCGGCGGGGCGGTAGCGGTCGCGCAGGGCGGGCGTGGCCAGCAGAAGCTCGTCCACGGTGGCGTCGTAGGGCACGAAGTTGATGCCCCGGTCGGCGCTGTCGTCGAGGCGGGCCAGCACGGTGCCGGCGGAGTCGGCGACGGTGATCGTGGCGGGGCCGGAGTCTTTCGCCCAGTAGCCGAGGGTGGTCTTGGGCCGGTTGGCCTCGTCCCACGGGTTGCCCTTCGTGCCCCAGCGCGGGCTGCGGATGAGGTCGCCGATGCCGAAGACGTGCACGCGCTCGGCGAGCACGGCGGGGGTGAGGTTCTGGACGAGGCCGAGGTCGGCGATGTAGATCGACCGTCCGTGCGTGCCCACCACGAGATCGCGCTCGCGGTCTTGGATTTTGAGGTCGTGCACGGGCGCGGTCGGCAGACCGTTGGCAAACGGCATCGTCGTCTGCCCGCCGTCGAGGCTAAACCACACGCCCGCGTCGGTGCCAAGGTAGAGGTGATCGGGGTTGTAGGTGTCTTCCACAAGGGCGTTGACCGGCTCCTTCGGCAGATCGGCGGCGATGCGCGTCCACGTCGCACCGTGGTCGTCGGAGCGGTAGACGTAGGCGTCCATATGATCCCAGCGGTAGCCGTTGAGCGCGACGAAGAGCCGCCCGTCGACGTGGCGGCTGGCGACGACCTCGCTCACCCACAGGCTGGGCGGCAGTCCGGCGGAGATGTCCGTCCACGAATAGCCACCGTCGCGGGAGAGCGATACGCGCCCGTCGTCGGAGCCGGTGACGAGGTAGCCGAAGCGTTTCGGGCTTTCGTCGATGGCCGTGAGCGTGCCGTAGGGCACATCGCCGGAGCGCCCGCCGTTGGTCAGGTCGTCGGACAGCGCGGTGAACGTCTCGCCCCGATCCATCGAGCGGTAAAGCTTGTCGGCTCCGACGTAGAGCACGTCGCGGTTGTGCGGCGAGAGCAGAATCGGCGTTTGCCAGTTGAAGCGCGGCGGGCGTTCGCCGAGCGTGTGCTTCGGGCGGACGGCCTCGGCGCGGCCCTCGCCGGTGCGGCGCTGGTAGAAGCCGAACTGGTAGCCGGAGTAGACCGTCGGCGCGCCGCCCTCGCGGTCGTCCACCATCACCTGCATCCCGTCGCCGCCGTTGATGCGTCGGTACGGGTAGCGGCCCTCTTCGAGCCAACTCCGCGAAGGTGTGTAGGTAGACGGCCCCACCCACACGCCGTTGTCTTGGAGACCGCCGTAGACGTTGTACGGCTCGGCGTTGTCGGTCTGGACGAAGTAAAACTGCCCGACGGCGGGCGTGTTGGCCTTAAACCACGTCTGCCCGTCGTCGTAGCTCACGTTCACCCCGCCGTCGTTGCCGTTGACGAGATGCCCGGCGCGGGAGGGCGACACCCAGAGCGCGTGGTGATCGACGTGGACGTTGTCGGCGGCGAGGCTCGTAAACGTCTTTCCGCCGTCGTCGGAGCGGACGACGTGGAAGGCCACGAGGTACACGCGGTCGGCGTTTTGCGGGTCTACGCGGACGTTCGAGAAGTAGTAGCCGTAGGAGAAGTTCAGCCCGTCGAGGGTGCCCTCGTGCGTCTTGCGCCACGTCGCGCCGCCGTCGTCGGAGCGATACAACTCTGCACCCTTCACCGGCTTGTTGAACAGGTTGGCGTTGGCGTCTTCGAGGTATTCAACGAGCGCCTTCGGCTCCAGCCGTCCGGAACGAACGTCTTCCAACACCGACGTGGCCGTGTACGCGCTCGGGAAGCCGTTGTCGTCGAGGTACTGGGTGAGCTGCTGCGGGGTGAGCGCGAGGAAGTCGGCGCGGGTCATCGTGCGCAGGCGCTCGCGGGTGAGCGGTGGCGTCTGCCCCGGACGAAGCGCGGGCGTCGATTCCGGCTTGGGGTCGTTGTTGTCTACGAAGGCGTAAACGACGCCGCCCGGCCCCACGTCCACGCCGATGCGCCCGGTGCCGCTGCCGGAGGGAAAGCCGCCGTCGAGCGTCAGGCGCATCCACGTCTCGCCGTTGTCGGTGGACTTGTAGACGCCGCTGCCCGCGCCCGCCTCCTGAAAGTCCCAGGCCCGGCGCGTGCGCTCCCACGTCGCGGCATAGACGACGTTCGGGTTCGACGGATCGCGGGCGAGATCGACCGCCCCGACGTTGCCGACGAGAGGCAGGGTATTGCGCCACGTCGCGCCGCCGTCGGTGGTTTTGAAGACGCCGCGCTGCCCGCCGTCGGAGTAGAGCGGGCCGAGGGCAGCCACGAGCGCACCGTCTCGGCTTTCGGGGTCGAGCAGAATCCGGCCGATGTGATGGCTGTCCTCAAGGCCTCGATGCTCCCAGAAATCGCCTTTGGCGTCGGAGACGAACACGCCGACGCCGGCGTACGACGACCGCGAGGCGTTGGCCTCGCCCGTGCCTACCCAGAGGCGCTGGCCGCGTGCCCAGTCCACCGCAATGTCGCCCACGAAGATGACGGCCTCGTGATCAAAAACCGACGTGAAGCTCTGCCCGCCATTGACCGTTTTCCAGACGCCGCCGGTGGCGTAGGCGACGTAGAATTCCAGCGGATCGGCGGGGTTTACGTCCACGTCCACGACGCGCCCGGACATCACCGCCGGGCCGACGCTGCGAAACGGCACGTTGCGCACCAGCGAGGTGGCGTTCATCTCGTAACGCTGGATGGCGGCGCGAAGCCGGTCGGCTCCGGGCGTAGGTGGGTACGGGTTGGGCGGCAGCGTCTGAGCCAGCGTCGCAGGAGCGACCAGCAGCGAAACAACAGCGAGCAAGCGGCGCATAGGGGCGTGGGGGTAATGCGAAGAAGATAGCACGGCAGCCCAAGTCGCCGCCGCCCCGGTGCTTGGGCGGCGGCGGCGCTCGCAGCCAACGCCATCCATCCCGGCCCCCTCCCCCACCGCTTGCGCCTCGGAACGACGAAGCCTATCGGGCCAAACCGCGCCCAATCCCGTCATTCTCACGGTACGCTGCCTTTCAATCCGTTTCCCCACGTCCCCCCACCCTCCCCCCCTTCGTTACGAAACGCCCGGTTGTTGGGGCCGAAGGGTGCTCCCGCGGATCGTCAAGGATCGCGTGGCTTCTTTCCAGCCCGCTGCCGCCCCCACGCCGCCCCACGTCTCCCCACCGCAACGCCGAGCGGTTCGGGGAAGAATCGGGGAGGGTTGGGCGAGGGGCTTGGCGCGTCTTGGGCGAAGGCGGTAGTTTGGTTCGTGGCCCTGCGCCTCTGCGGTGATCGATTCGTCACGCAGCACCCGAAATCGACACGTCTATGATCGCCCGCTACACCCGCCCCGAGATGACCGCCTTGTGGTCGGAGGCTGCGCAGTTTCAAGCGTGGCTGGACGTAGAGATCGCCGCCGCACGCGCGTGGGCCGAGGCGGTGCCCGGCTCGATCCCGCTGGCCGATGTAGAGACGCTGGAGCGCGACGCGGCGATTCCGGAGGCCGACTGGCCCGTGTTCGTTGCCCGCATCGCCGAGATCGAAGAGGCCACACGCCACGACGTAGTGGCCTTCACCCGCGCCCTTTCCGAGCGCCTCGGCCCGGAGAAAAAATGGGTGCACTACGGCCTCACCTCGTCCGACGTCGTGGACACGGCGTGGAGCCTGCGCCTCACCCGCGCCTCGGCGCTGATCCTCGCCCAGCTCGATGCGCTGACGGCGGTGGTGGCGCGGCGTGCGGGCGAGCACAAACGCACGCTGATGATGGGCCGGACGCACGGCGTCCACGCCGAGCCGACGAGTTTCGGCCTCGTGCTGGCCCTCTACCACGCCGAGCTGCTGCGCCAGCGCGCGCGGTTCGTGGACGCCGCCGAGGGCGTTCGCGTCGGCAAGCTCTCCGGAGCCGTCGGGACGTTCGCGCACACGCCGCCGGAGGTCGAGGCGCGGGCGTGCGAGCTGCTCGGCCTCGTGCCCGACCCCATCGCCACGCAGGTCATCCAGCGCGACCGCCACGCGCATTTCGTCTCGGTGATTGCCGGCATCGGGGCCACGCTGGAGAAGATGGCCGTGGAAGTGCGCCATCTTCAACGCTCGGAAGTCCGCGAGGCCGAGGAGGCGTTCGGCAAGGGGCAGAAAGGCTCGTCGGCGATGCCGCACAAGCGCAATCCCGTGGCCAGCGAGAACGTGACGGGCATCGCCCGGCTGCTGCGCGGCTACGCCACCGTCGCGCTCGAAAACGTGGCGCTCTGGCACGAACGCGACATCTCGCACTCGTCGGCGGAACGGGTGATCTTGCCCGATGCCACGACGGCGCTGCACTACGCGCTTCACCGGATGACGACGATCCTCGACGGGCTGGTCGTGTTTGCCGATCGGATGCGCGCCAACCTCGACGCCACGCACGGCCTCTACAACAGCCAGCGGGTGATGCTCGCGCTGGTCGAGAAGGGCCTGAGCCGCGAGGCCGCCTACGACCTCGTCCAACCCCGCGCGATGGTTGCGTGGGAGACGGGCCAGTCGTTCCAAGACCTCGTGGTCAAGACCGAGGCCATCGGCCAGCACCTCACCGAGGGCGAGATCAACGCCCTCTTCGACCCCGCCTTCCACCTTCGCCACGTCGACGTGCTCTTCGAACGGGCGGGGCTGTAATCCCAAACCTGACGGGTTCTGAGAACCTGTCAGGTTGCCAACGTCCACGGCGCGTTCAGTTGAACGACACCTTGCTTTCGGGGACGCCGAACGCGCCGAGAAACGCCTGCCAGTAGTATTTGAGGTTGCCGAAACCGGGCTTGTTGGCGAACTCGCCGGGGACGATCCGGTACGTCCCGCGCCCGATCACCGCGTCGTCGAGGCTCAGGCTGGCGCGGGCGCGGGCGGCGTCTTCGCGGCCCCACGATTCGGCCTGCGCTTTCGAGCCGGGCGGCGTGTTCTCGAGGCACCGAGCCGACGTGCAGTGCATCGCGTCGGTGAGCATCACCACCCGCAGATCCGCGCCGGGCGCATCGGCAGCGGCGATTTCGCTCACCACTTCGAGCGCCCCCCAGACGTCGGATTGGTCGGCGTTTTCGGCCACCGACGTGTTCGCGTTGCGCAAGAACGTCTGCGCCGTCTGTTTGGCCGCGACCACGCTTTGGACGAACGCCACGTTGGCGGCGTCGCACGCTTGCTTCTTCGCCAGATCGCCATCGCCGAGAGCTAAGGTCGGGGCTTGGGCGGTCACCGCCGCACGCGCGTGCTGGGCTTTCCCGGTGGTGTTGGAGTGGATCAGGTAGAGATCCATCGTGCTGCCGTTGGCCAGCATCGGCCCTGCAATCTCGTCGATCAGCGCTTGGCCGTACGGGCCGGCGGTGCTGGTGTCGGTGGCGGTACTGCTGCGGTCGATAAACACCACGACGTGCGCGGGCGTCCGGTAGGCGGCGGGAGCAAAGTCGGCGTAGCGGTCGGGCAGACAGGAAGCCTCTGGCGGAATCGTCGCCGCCGCAACAGGGATCGGTGTGCCGGTGGTCGTCGGCGCAGGTGCGGGCGTCTCGGTGGGCGGTGCAGCGGGCGGTTCGGTCTTGCAGGCCGCAAGCCCAAGGGCCGCCGCAAAGAGAGCAAGCGTCAGGCGCATCGGAGCGGGGGGATTACTGGCGGGAGAGGCGGGCCATCTCTTGCCGTGCCCACACGAACGGACGCGGCCCGGCGTACGAACGGGACGATGGAGCGCGGGGGCTGCCGTCGCCCTCGCCCGGCCACGCTTCACCGGCGCTGGACGGCCCGGCGGCGACGAGTTCGGCAAGGCGCTGTTCAAGCACGCCGAGGAGCGCACGGAAGCCGTCGAGCGTGAGGTCGCCCGCGAGGTACTGCTCGGCGGCGTGCTGAAGGGCGTAGATGAGGCTCTGGCCTTCGGTTTCGGCGATCTGTCCGTCCTGCATCGCCCGGAGGACGTCGGCGGAGAGCTGGGCGAGCCGGCGCATCGTCGCGTGCGGCGTCTTGTCGAGGTAGACGCGGTTGGCCTCGGCGAGCGTGAAGCCGCTGTCGTAGAGGGCGGTGAGCCACGCGGTGCGGGAGGCGCGGAGTTCGTCGGCCGTCGCCGCCACGACGGCCTCGGCCTCGGCCGTGCGTGCATCCAGCACATCGAGGGCTGGAAGATGCGAGGCGGCGCGTTCGTCGGTGGCCTGCGCTTCTTGAGCCTCGGCCAGAACACGTTCGGCGGTGTCCCATTCGCGCCGAGCCTCGGCGAGCCGCCGTTTGGTTTCGGCCAGCCGCTTGCGTGCCGGGCGGCGCTCGTCCATCTGCACATGCCATGCCTGTGCGGTCACGCCGCCGCAAAGGCCGCCGGTGACGGCAAACAGCACAGCGGTCATCACGAAGGCCCAGACGATCAGCGTCGGCGTTTCGTGTGCGACAGGCATCGCTTGGGCCGTGCCACGAAGCGCATCGGCGATGGACACCGCCCCGGCGTCCATCTCGGTGCGGTAGTGCGAGCGTGTCCAGCCCAGCACGCCGAGGGTAAAAAGCGTGAACGCGATGGAGAGGTTGACGACCCAGCGGAACGACCGGCGGTGGCCTTTTTGGTAGGGCGCTTCGACAAGGCGCTCGTATCCCAGCTTGACGACCATCGCGAGGAGCGCAATGCCGATGGCGAACCACCACTGCTCGCTCAGGCCCATGAAGGGCGTATCGGGCAGTTGGAGCACCTGCGACACCACCACCTTGGACACCATCATATCGCCCACCAAGAAGGCGATCGTAGCCAGGCCATACACCCACACGTTGAGCCACGAGCTGCGGTCGCGGGTATCGCGCTCCACCGCCACCGCCTCGTCGTAAAACGCAGCGGCTTCAATGTGGTCGCGGACGGCGACGTCGCGGGCGTGGGTGAGGTGGCCAAGGCGCTGCGCGGCACCGGCAAGGCGAACGTGGAGCGTCTTGAAGGTGTTGCGGTCGGCACGAACCGCCTCGAGCACCTCGCGCTCGGTGGCGAGGCGGGCGTTGAGATGGGCGGTGCGCTCGGCGTGTTCGATGACGGCGCGGAAGGCGTCGGGGTCGCCTTCGTGCGTGCCGTCCACATGACCGTGCTCGTAGGCACGGGAGTGGTCGGGCGTGCCGTGAATGTCGGTGTAGTACCGATAGAAGATGGTCGACGATGCCCCATCGGCGCGCGGCGCATCGGAGCGGGTGTTGGCCGCACTGGGCATCACCGCCACACCGGCAGGCGCGGCGTCGGCGGCGGGTGCGTCTACCGGCGACTCCACCTCGTCGGCGGGCGGCAACGTCGGCGGCGGCAGTTCCGGGTCGTCGGCCCGGCCAAACCGGGAACGCAGATCATCGAACCAGCTCATAGGAGGGGGCAATCAGAGGCGGGACCTATCGTCCGAGGCGGTGGGCGACAGCGGGGCCACAGGGCGAGGATGGGGCGTGCCGTCGGGATCGACGAACAGGTCCGTAGCGGACGTGGTCGGCGCACCGTCGCCGGGCGCAGGTGGTGCGGCGACGCTGGGCGCGGGTGGTGCAGCGGCGCTGGGCAACGCGAAGGCCGGGGCGTGGTCGTCGCCGGAGACGGCGCGGGCTTGCATCACCCACAGACCGAAGCGGTACTCCGACCGAAACAGCTCCTGTTTGTACGTCACCCAGCCTTGGGCGACCGCGAGGCGCTGCACGGCGGCGTCGCGTTCGGCTTCAAGGGCTTCGAGGCGCTGCGTGCACGCCTCTTCTCGGGCGCGGTGGGCGGCAGCACGGACCGCCGCGTCGGCAGCCGTCTCGGCGGCAAGGCGAGCGGCCTCGGCCTCCTCGCGTCCCCGGCGACGGGCGATGGCGAAGCGGGTGAGCGTGCCCGAAAGGAGCCGCCCCACCATGGCAAACGCGACGAACAGAAACGCGCTGGCGGCCACGACCGTCGGCAGGTCGAAGGCGTTGCGGGCCAGCACGCCCACCAGAACAGACGCCACGAGCGGCAGCAGCCATTCCGAGACGTGAAGCTTCCACATCTCTGGATGATCGGCGCGGTTTTGCAGCACGTCGCGGCGTGCGTGCAGCACCGAAATGGGCTGAAACGACCCGGCAAAGCCCAGTACGGTGAGCGCAAGGGTGGCCGCCGCCGGGTGCCCCAGCCCCGAGCGTCCAAGCAGGTCATAGACCGTCCACCCCAGCGCCACGGCCCCAGTGAGGGCAAGCAACCCCGGCACAGCCACGCGCAGGCGCTGGTGCGCCGCAGCGGGTTCGTACGGGTCGAGATTGGGCGCGTAGGGCGTGCGGGCAAGGGCCTCCTGGACGGCCTCGTCGGCGCGGGCTTGGGCGCGTTCGGCGACGAGGCGCTCGGCTTCGGCGGAGAGGGTGGCGACGAGGTTTTTCTCGCGTTCAACATGCATCGAATACGCCGCCGCAATACTGGCGAGCTTGGCATCGAGCATCGCCACATCCTCCCCCATCCGGAAGGCTGCGAAGCCGAAGAGCGCGCCCTCGTCGCGGAGCAGGCCGTCGTTCTCCACCCAGTAGGCCAGCGCCCTGCACGTTTCGTCGGCGGGGCGCACCGATTCGGCATCGGGCAAGACCGGCGCAGCGTCGGGATCGGGGAGGTCGGCAGCTTCCATCGCGAAACAGGATCTGGACAGCGAATGTAACGCGCCGGCAACGGACGCGCAAGACGCGTACGCAACAAGGCCGTGCGAAGATGCACCCCCGAAGCGGCCGCCGGATGTTCGGAACGCACCGGCCGATGCGAGCCAGCCGTTCCCTACTCGATGCCGTCCCACGGGCGGCGGTCGGCGCGGCGAGGGCCGACGCTGCGCTCGACGTACTCCAAGATCCGGCGGTACTCGTCGCGCCACGACGCTTCGGTGACGAACCCGTGGTCTTCAACCGGATAGACGGCCATCTCCCAGCCCGTCTTGCCCAGCTCGATCAGCCGCTGCGACAGCCGCACGACGTCCTGAAACTCGACGTTCGAATCCACCATCCCGTGCGCGATCAGCAGCGGTTTCTCGGTGTACCCCTCGGCGAAGTAAAGAGGCGACGACCGGCGGAACGCGAGGCTGTCGAGCGCGGGCGTGTTGAGGATGTTGGCGGTGTAGCCGTGGTTGTAGTGCGCCCAGTCCGTCACCGACCGAAGCGCCGCGCCGCCGCCGAAGTGCTCGGGCGCGGTGAACAGCGCCATCAGCGTGAGGAAGCCGCCGTAGGAACCGCCATAGACGAACACGCGGTCACCGGGGATGCCGAGCTGCGTGCCGACATACCGGCTGGCATCGACGTAGTCCTGCAAATCTCGCCCGCCCATATGCCGGGAAATCGCCGTGCGCCAATCCCGCCCATACCCGGCAGAGGCGCGGTAGTCGAGGTCAAGCACGGTATAGCCGCGCTCGGCGAGCAGGTGATGGAAGAGGTACTCGCGGTAGTACGTCGACCAGCCGCGGTGGACGTTTTGCAGATAGCCTGCGCCGTGCACGAAGAACACCGCCGCACCGTTGGGAGCCGTCGGACGGTAGATCCGCGCCGGCACGCGCACGCCGTCGGACGCCGGAATCTCCACGATCTCGGCGGGGCGCAGCGGATATGCGGCAAGGCTCGGCGACACGCTCGTCGTAACACGCTGCCACGGCTGGCGTGGCATCGTCTGGACGTACACGTCTGTCGGGACGTTGGCGCGGCTGAACGTCCCGGCCAGCAGCTGTTCTTGCGGGTCGTCGAACACGGTGTTGAAGCCCTCGCCGCTGGTGGTGCGCGTGCGCGGCCCGCCCGCAAGCGGCATCGTGTAGGTGTGCGTCTCGTAGGGCGTCGCCTCGGAGGATTCGAAGCGCCACGTCCGCCCGTCCCGGCTCAGACGGACGTTCGACACCTCGAACCGCCCGGACGTGAGCTGCCGCGTCTCGCCTGTCGCCACGTCCATCGTGTAGAGGTGCGAGAAGCCGGACTGTTCGGACTGGAAGTAGAGCGTGTGGCCGTTGCTCACGCTCGCGGGCAGCCAGCCAAGGGCGCTGCGGTAGCCGATGCCCGGCCCGCCAATCCACGCGTCGTCCTGATCGACGCGCAGGCTGGTGAGCGTCGCCGTTTCGGGGTCGAGGCGGGCCAGCCAGCGGGTCTTGTTGTCGTGCGCCCGTACCTCCACGGCGGCGAACCGTCCGTCGGGGCTGAACGTGGGCGCGAAGACGGAAAGGGCGCGCCGTGCCCGTGCGGTGTCGCCCATTTCGCGGCGGTAGGCGGGCTTGTCGGACGTGCCCGGTAGCGCGAAGAGGTCGACGCGGTAGGTGGTGTCGCGGGCGAGATCTTGGACGAACAGGTCGGCAGCGGCGAGCGTCTGCCCGACCTTCGGACGGCTGTTGCTGTCTTCGACGTACCCGCTTTCCGTGATCCACTGCGGGACGGCGGTGGGGCGGTTCGTAGGCGACGCGGCAAGCGTGTAGACGGCGAAGCGTTCGGCGGGATCGACGGTGAGACTGCCGAGGTTTTTTCCCGCGAGAAACGTCGGGCGGAGACGGGCGTCGGCGCGACGGTCGGCGGCCTGCGCGGAGTCGCGGGCGCGACGCTGGGCGGCTTGATCTCGGACGTAGCCGAACAACTCGGTCTGCTGGGCACGAAGCACGCGGGTCTGCTCGCTGCTCTCGCGCTCGGCGGCAGGGCCGTTGCCGGTGCGGAAGTCGGTGAGCTGACGGATAGCGCCGGTGACGAGGTCGTGGCGGACAAGGTTGTCGCCGCTGCGGTAGACCAGCGCGGTGCCGGACGGCGCGAAACGGGCGGCGGACTCGCGCGCGGGCGTGTCGGTGAGGCGGGTTTCGCGGCCGGTGGCGCGGTCGAGCAGCCACACGTCGCCGTCGCGCTCGAACACCTTGCGGGCGAAGCCGTCGTCGTAGACGCCCAGCGTCCAGCCGTCGAACGTCTCTACCCCACGCCGCCGCACGGCTACGGGAGCGCGTTCGTAGCGGACAGACCCACGCGGGACGCGGTAGAGGCTGTCGCCCGGCGTGCCGAGCGGCCGCCAGGTGAAGTAGAAAAAGTCGCCGCGCTCGTCCCACCCCAGCGGCGTGGGCAGGCCGGTGCGCAGCTCCTCGCCCCACGCCATAATCTGCTGGACGGTGAGCGCTCCGGACGGCCGAGGCGCAATCGGCGCGCCAACGGGCACGGTTTGGGCGAGCAGCGATGCGGCAGGCGCAAAGGCGAGAATCAGGGCGGATAAACGATGCATCGGACGGGTCAGGCTGCAAAAAAATAGCGCACGAACACGCCCGTGTACCTCATCTTCTGAAAGCCTGACCGCCGCAGGGCTGCTCTTCCCCCCCGCGGCCTCCGAGATGCAATACCGGAGCGCGTATGCCCCTACCCTTGAAGAGCGTACCCGGCCCCGCACAGGTACGACAGCGCCCGCTTCGCGGTACCTTCGGTGGACTCAACGAACGGTTGACCGGCGTAAAGCACCATCAGGCTCCCAGAACGCCCGATGTTCTGCGGAGAACATGCTCGCCCCTTGCGTCCGTAGCGAACCTCTAAACGAAACACCTTATGACGCCTTTCGTCCTCATCACCGGAGCCAGCCAAGGCATCGGTGCGGCCATCGCGGAGGCGTTTGCCGAGGCCGTGCCGGGCGTGCGTCTGGCCCTCGTGGCCCGAAATGCCGCCAACCTTGACGCCGTGGCCGTGGCCTGCCGCACCCGTGGGGCCATCGCGGAGGCGTTTGCGTGCGACGTGACGGACGACGCGGCGGTGGCCCGGATGGCCGAGGCGGCAACCGCGCGTTTCGGCGTGCCGGACGTGCTGGTCGTGAACGCGGGGGCGTTCCGTCCGGGAAGCGTCTTTGAGATGACTTCCGCAGACTTCCGCGCCCAGATCGACGCCAACCTCACGAGCGCCTTCCTCACCACCCACGCCTTTCTTGGCGCGATGGCCAAGAAAGGCGGCGGGCACGTCTTCTACATGGCTTCCGTGGCGTCGATCCGCGCCTACGCAGGCGGAGCGGCGTACTGCGCGGCCAAGCACGGCCTGCTCGGGCTGGCGCGGGTGGTGCGCGAGGAGACGAAGCCGCTCGGTATCCGCGTGACAACGCTGCTGCCGGGAGCCACGCGCACGCCGTCGTGGGATGGGACGGACGAGCCGGACGACCGCTTCATCCCTCCCGAAGATCTTGGACGGCTGGTTGTGGACACATGGCTCTTGTCCAAACGGACGGTTGTCGAGGAACTGGTCGTCCGTCCACAACAGGGCGATCTTTGAGGCGCTACGCCCAATGACATGCCGTTGACACCGCCGGGAGCGTACGCTGCGCCGATGCGTTGACCCCTCGATGCCCGACACCCTGCCCTCTGACCTTGCGCCCGGACTGGTCGCCCCGCCGCCCGAAGCCTTCGACGTGCTCCGGCGAGTGTTCGGCTTCCGCTCGTTCCGCCCCACGCAAGACGGCATCGTCGGGCGCTTGGTTGCCGGGCACGACGCGGCGCTCGTGATGCCCACCGGCGGCGGCAAGAGCCTCTGCTACCAGGTTCCTGCGCTCGTGCGCCCCGGCACGGCGCTCGTCGTCAGCCCGCTGATCGCGCTGATGCAGGATCAGGTCGAGGCGCTGCGCCAACTCGGCGTGGCGGCGGCGTTCCTCAACTCCACGCTCGGCGAGGCCGAACAACGCCGCATCCTCGCGAAGCTGCACGCAGGCGAACTGGATTTGCTGTACGTCGCACCCGAACGGTTGCTCTCGGAGTCGTTTCTCGACCGACTCTCCAGCATCTCCTGGAGCCTGCTCGCCGTCGACGAGGCGCACTGCATCTCGCAGTGGGGCCACGACTTCCGGCCCGAGTACCGCGACCTTGGCCGCATCCGCGAGCGGCTTCCCGGCGTGCCGTGCCTCGCCGTGACGGCCACCGCCGACGCGCCGACGCAGCGCGACATCCTCCGCCAACTCGACCTGCCCGACGAGGCGCTGTTCGTCACGGGCTTCGACCGGCCCAACATCCGCTACCGCGTCGATCTGTCCGACGAACCCAAAAACCAACTGCTCGCCTTCCTCGACGACCACGCGGGCGAGGCGGGCATCGTCTACTGCCTGTCCCGCGACAAGACGGAGAAGACGGCGGCGATGCTCGTCGAGCGCGGCATCCCGGCGCTGCCCTACCACGCGGGTCTTCCGGCCAAAACCCGCGCCGACCACCAGCAGCGGTTCCTGCGCGACGAGGGCGTGGTGATGGTGGCGACCATCGCCTTCGGGATGGGCATCGACAAGCCGAACGTCCGCTTCGTCGCCCACCTCGACGTGCCGAAGTCGCCGGAGGCCTACTACCAAGAAACCGGACGCGCCGGGCGCGACGGCGAACCCGCCGAGGCGTGGATGCTCTACAGCCTCGCCGCCGTGGTGCAGCAGCGGCGGATGATGGACAAGGACGGCGGCAGCGCCAACGTGTGGGTGGAGCGCCGCAAACTCGACGCGATGGTCGGCTACTGCGAAACCGCCCAGTGCCGCCGCCGCGTCCTGCTCGGCTACTTCGGGCAAGACGCGCCCGAAGCCTGTGGCAACTGCGACACCTGCTTGAACCCGGTTGCAACGTGGGACGCCACCCGCGAGGCGCAGATGCTCTTCTCGGCGGTGGTGCGCACGGGCCAGCGCTTCGGCGCAGCCCACCTCATCGCCGTCGTGCGCGGCGAGGCCACCGACAAGGTCAAGAAGTTCGGCCACGACCGCCTGCCCACGTTCGGCGTCGGCGCGGGACGACCGGAGCAGGACTGGCGCAGCGTCGTCCGCCAGCTCACCGCCGCCGGGTTCTTGGAGGTGGACGTCGAGGGCTACGGCGCGCTTCGCCTCACCGACGCCGCCACGCCGATCCTCAAGGGCGACGAAACGGTGCTGCTGCGCGTCGATCCGCATCCGCCCAAACGCGGGCGCGCCAAGCGCGTGGTCAAGGCCGACATTGTGCCCACCTCCGACGGCGACCGCCGGTTTGCGCTCCTGCGCGACGTGCGCTTGCGCCTCGCCAAAGAGCAGGGCGTGCCGCCGTACGTCATCTTCTCCGACAAGACGCTGCGCGAGATGGCCGAAACCGCCCCGACGACCCGCGAGGCGCTTTTGACGGTTACCGGCGTCGGCGAGGCCAAGCTCGACCGCTACGGCGACGTGTTTCTGGAAGCGCTGCGGGCGGCGTGAGGTGCCATCCTTTGCGAATCGTTGCCCCCGAAAGGGTGTTTGCTGATTTCCGCGCCAAACCGTTGGCAACAGGGCGTTCGGCGTCGTAGGTTTCGACGTGCTAAAAAAAGCGCCGGCGGAAGGCTCCGTCCGGCGCGCCGTCTGTCCCTATTTCCCTCCCGCTTTTTATGCCTGCCTCTCGCCTGTTCGCGCTGGCGGCAGCCACCGGCCTTGCCTTTGCCGGTTGCACCGCCTCACGCCCAGCGGCCCCGCCTGCGCCTGCCCGTACCAGCACGGCCACGCCCAGTGCCCCTGTCGCCGCCCCAGCAGCCCCCGCCGCTACGCCGCCCGCCGCGCCCGGCGGCGGACGCCCCGGCGCCAACACCGGCCCCAAACCCTACGCCGACGTCATCACCCGCGAGGCGCAGACCGACGACGGGATGATCAAGACGCACCGCGTGGGCGACAAGCTGTACTTCGAGATTCCGGACACGACGATGGGCCGCGAGCTGCTGCTCGTCTCCCGCATCGCTCGCACGGCGCAAAACCTCGGCTACGGCGGCGAAGAGTTGAACTCGACGGTGGTTCGCTGGGAAAAGAACGGACGCAAGAACGTGCTGCTGCGCGTCGTGTCGTACAACAACGTGGCCTCCGGCCCCGGCGACGCGCCCATCCAGCAGGCCGTGCGCAACTCGAACCTTGAACCCGTCATCGGCAACTTCGCCGTCGAGACGTACGGGCCGGACTCGACGTTCGTGATCGACGTGACGAAGCTGTTCACCGGCGACGTGCCGCTGCTGGGCCTCGCCACCCGCCAGCGCGAGCAGTACCGGGTGCGCCGCCTCGACGAAGGCCGCTCGTTTGTGATGAGCGCCCGCAGCTACCCGCGCAACGTCGAAATCCGCAACGTGCTCTCCTACGACGCCGCCGCCGCGCCGTCGAACGCCGAGACGGGCACGATCACGCTGGAGATGAACCACTCGATGGTGCGTCTGCCCGACAACCCGATGCAGCCCCGCGAGTGCGACGACCGCGTCGGGTTCTTCTCGATCCGCCAGACCGACTACGGCACCGACGCGCAGCGCGCCGAGCGCCGCTGCTTCATCACCCGCTGGCGGCTCGAACCGTCGGATCCGGTGGCCTACGCCCGCGGCGAGCTTGTCGAGCCGATAAAGCCGATCGTCTACTACATCGACCCGGCCACGCCGATGATGTGGCGTCCGTACCTGAAGCAGGGCGTCGAGGATTGGAACGTGGCCTTTGAGGCCGCGGGCTTCAAGAACGCCATCCGTGCGATGGATCCGCCGACGGCGGAGGAAGACCCCGAGTTCAGCCCCGAAGACGCCCGTTACTCGGTGATCCGGTACTTCTCGTCCGACATCGAGAACGCCTACGGCCCGCACGTCTCCGACCCGCGCACCGGCGAGATCTTGGAGTCCGACATCGGCTGGTACCACAACGTGATGAACCTGCTGCGCAACTGGTACTTCATCCAGACCGCTGCGGCCAACCCCGAGGCGCGCCGCACGCGGTTTGACCCGGCGGTGATGGGCCAGTTGGTTCGGTTTGTGGCGGCGCACGAAGTCGGCCACACGCTTGGCCTTCCGCACAACTGGGGATCGTCCTACGCGATTTCGGTGGACAGCCTGCGCAGCCCGTCGTACACGAGCCGCAACGGCACGGCCCCGTCGATCATGGACTACGCCCGCTTCAACTACGTCGCCCAGCCCGGCGACGGCGTCACGCAGTTCATGCCGCGCGTCGGCCCGTACGACAAGTGGAGCGTCGAGTGGGGCTACCGCCTCGTGCCCGGCATGTCCACCGAGTCCGAGCGCCCGACGCTCAACCGCTGGGTGACGGCCCACGCGGGCGACCCGCAGTACTTCTACGGACGGCAGACGGGGGCCAAGATCGACCCGCGCAGCCAGAACGAAGACCTCACCAACGACGCCGTCCGCGCCTCCGAACTCGGCATGGCCAACCTGCGCCGCATCGTGCCGGAGTTGGTGTCGTGGACGCGTGCCAACGGCGAGGACTACGCCAACCTGCAAGAACTCTACGGGCAGGTGGTCGGCCAATGGGGTCGCTACAACGGCCACGTCGCATCCAACGTAGGCGGCGTCTACGAGACGCCCAAAACCACCGATCAGGTCGGGCCGGTGTACCAACCCGTGCCTGCCGACGTGCAGCGCCGGGCCTTGGCGTACCTCCAACGCGAGGCGTTCGAAGTGCCGACGTGGCTGCTCAACACCGACGTGCTCCGCCGCATCGAAGGAGCCGGGGCGATGGAGCGCATCCGCAGCGCCCAAGCCAGCGTGGTCAACCAGCTGCTCGACTTGCAGAAGATGGCTCGGATGATTGAGGCCAACGCGATCGACGACAGCGGCTTTGGGGCGGACGATCTGCTGCGCGAAACCCGCGCCGGGATCTTCTCCGAGCTTCGGAGTGGACGGACGGTGGACGTGTTCCGCCGCAACCTCCAGCGTGCCTATGTGGAGCGCCTGCGCTACTTGATGACCGGCGAAGTGACGCTGCCGACCGTGCCTGCGGGGTTTGAAGGCTTCCTGCCCTACCCCCGCATCAACGTGACGCAAAGCGACATCCGCGCCTTCGCCCGCGCCGACCTCGAAGCCGTACGCCGGGATGCCCGCGCCGCTGCCGCCCGCACCCGCGACGCGGCCACGGTCGCGCACCTGCGCGACCTCGCCGCCCGCGTGGACGACATTCTCGACCCGCGCAGCGACTCGGCTACCGCTGCCGGCGCGTCGACGCGCTTCGACGACGCGCTTCCGCACGACGACCTGCTCGAAGACGTGGCCGACCGCGTCTCCGGCGGCCATCGCCACGAGTGAGCCCTACCGCCCTGCCAAGGCCTTGACCCTGACAGGGCGGGTTTTACTTCCGCGCCCCGGTTCGCTTCGGCGGGCCGGGGCGTTTTCTCGTGTCCATCTATCAGTTCGATTTGAATTGATAGGAACTGCAGAAAACGTCGAGCGTCTCATCTCAACTATCAATCAGATTGATATCGATAGACACCGATCCATTATGAGGCCTCCTGCTCACCCGCCTGCGCTTACCCACCTCCTGAGCGTACCTCAAACGCTTCTCAAGCTGGTCAATGTCCGCCTCGAACGCCCCAGCGTCATCCCAACAGACTGGTACTACCATTGGGACACGCTTCGGCGCATCGCGCCTCCAGAAGGCCTCACCAGCGAGGAATGGTGGGCGGCGATCAAATTGGTGCGGGTTTCGGCGCTTCGCCCTATTCCACTGCAGGATACAGCCGGTCATCCGTTCCACTATACGATGCCCGACCCGCTGCTGCGTATGCTGCACCGAATCGACCAGTTGGCCAGCGGCAGCGTATCGCTTCCCGAGCCGATCACCACGAGCGATACCCGCGAGCGCTACGTCCAAAGCACGCTCATTGAGGAAGCCTTTACGTCGAGCGCCCTCGAAGGGGCGGTCTCGACGCGGCGCGAAGCGCAGGAGATGATCCGGCAAGGCCGCAAACCGCGCAACCGGAGCGAGCAGATGATTCTCAACAACTACCGGGCGATGGAATTCGTCCGCGCTGTCCGAGACCGTCCGCTCACGCCCGACCTCGTCATCCAACTGCGCGAACGCCTGGTCGTGGACACGCTCGACGAGCCGAGCATCTTCCGAAAGCCGGGCGATGGCATTGGCGTATTCGACAACGCTACGAACACACTGCTGCACGCGCCACCGCCAGCGGATGAGATTGAGATGCGGCTGCACGCGATGTGCGATTTCGCCAATCAAACCGAGACCGGGCCGTTCCTTCATCCCGTTGTGAAGGCCATTGTCTTGCATTTCTGGTTGGCCTACGACCATCCCTTTACCGATGGCAACGGGCGGACGGCGCGAGCGCTTTTCTACTGGATGATGCTTCGCCAAGGCTTCTGGCTCGTCGAGTTCATCTCGATCTCGTCCATCCTGCGCGACGCACCCTCCAAGTACGCCCGCTCGTTCCTCTACACCGAAACCGACGGCAACGACCTCACCTACTTCATTCTCGCTCAACTGCGCGTAGTCGAACGCTCCATCGACGCGATGTACGCCCATCTTGAGCGCAAAGCCGACGAGATGCGCCGCGTCTTGGGTATGACCCGCTCGACGATTTCGCTCAACGTCCGACAGCAAGCCCTGCTCACAAACGCCCTTCGCCACCCTGAACAGGCGTACACCATCCAGTCGCACCAGCGAAGCCACGGATCGGCCTATGCCACGGCCCGCGCAGACCTTCTTGGTCTTGCCGAACGCGGTCTTCTGGAACACCGCAAGCAGGGCAAGAAGTTTATCTTCCTCCCCGCCGATAGCCTTGCCGACCGGCTTCGCGCCCTCGACCATTGACCGACGATGCCCGACGTTTCTGTGCGCGTGGTGGATGTGTATCCGTACCGACTTCGTCCCGATGGACAGGCGGAATGGCTCGTGCTGCGCCGCGCTGCCGGGCTGCTCTACGCCGGGCAATGGCGCGTGGTGGGCGGCAAGATCGAGCCGGGCGAGACGGCACATGCGGCGGCGCTCCGGGAGCTTCGCGAAGAGACAAGCCTCCTGCCGACGACCTTTTGGGCCATCCCATCGGTGAACGCGTTCTACGAGTGGACGCACGACCGGGTGAACCTCGTCCCGGCCTTTGCCGCGGAACTGCGCACCGCCCCAACGCTGGACGACGAGCACGACGGATTGGCGTGGCTGCCTGCCGACGAGGCGGCCCTCAGGCTGGACTGGCCGGAGCCGCGACGCTTGCTCCTCCTGGCCGACGAGACGCTCCGACGGGGCCTCCCGCCCGAACTCGTCGTTCCGGTTTAGCGGGCGCGGGTGAGGGTGCGCGAGGTCGTAAAGCGATCCCCCACCACCCAAAGCAGGTAGGTGCCCGGTGCCAACGCCGAGCCATCGACCTCCAACACGACCGGCGCATCGGCCTCAAGCTGTGCGTCGGCGAGATGCTGCACGGGACGGCCCAAGGCGTCGTAGAGCGTAACCACCACGCGCTGCGACGTCGCCACGGCGAGGCGATAGCGCGTGTGCATGGAGAACGGCTCCGGCCCGGCAGCGGCAAGATCGTAGACCTCGTCCACCGACACGGCAAGTTCCACTACCGGCGAGAAGGTGACCTGTCCGTCGAGATCGTGCTGGACGAGGCGGAAGCGGTGCAATCCGGTAGCAAGCGGGCCGGAGACGACCGCATAGGCATTGCGTTCGAGCGTCGTGCCGTGGCCGGCCACGCGGGCAATCGCTTGAAAAACGCCTGCCCCAGCGTCGTGCTCAACCGTGAATCCTGCGTTGTTGGTCTCGCTCACCGTCTCCCACGCAAGGCGGGCACGGCGTCCGTCAAGGGTGGCACGCCATCCGACAAGTTCGACGGGCAGAGACACCCCGAAGTCCACGAACGGCAGGTTCATCCCCATCTCACCTGCTTGGTCGCCAATGTTGACGGTCTGGCCCGTGCCGAGCCGCCCGTTGGCACCGCTGCCCCAGCATTGGATACCGCCTTGGATGTGCGCGCAGACGTGCGACATGCCGAGCACGGCGTCGTCTGCCGAAAACGCAAGGTCGGCTTGCGGAAGGTTCGCGCCCATTTCGCCCGACTCGTCGCCCCAATCGGCGGTGGTGCCAAGCCCCAGCTCGCCAAACGCGTTGGCTCCCCAGCAGCGCAGCGACGCATCGGCGAGGGTGGCGCAGGAGCGGTCGCCCCCCGCTGCGAGCGTCTGCACGGTCATCGGGAGGGCCACGGCGGTGGGCACACGCGTGCTCGTGCGCGTGCCCTGCCCCGTCTGCCCCCGGTCGGCCCTTCCCCAGCAGCGCACCGAGCCGTCAGACGAAACAAGGGCGCAGGCATGGTCGGCCCCGGCCACGAGCGTCGCCGCACCGCCGGGGAAGGTCAACTGCGGAAGGTTCACGCCCATCTCGCCCGACTGATCGCCCCGCGCCTGCGTGTCGTTGTAGCCGAGTTGGCCGTAGCCGTTGTAGCCCCAGCACTGCACCGCGCCGGTTTTGAGGAGGGCGCAGGTGTGGTCGCCGCCCGCAGCGAGGGCGGCCACGGCTCCGGCCAGCGAGACGACGGGAAGATTCGCGCCCATCTCGCCCGACTGATCGCCCCGCGCCTGCGTGTCGCCAAGGCCCAACTGACCGTAGCGGTTGGCTCCCCAGCATTTCACCGTGCCGCCGAGCAGCACGGCGCAGGTGTGGTAGGCTCCAGCCGAGAGCGCGAGGGCCGTGCCACCGAGGGGAACTACGGGGAGATTCGCGCCCATCTCGCCCGGCTGATCGCCCCGCGCCTGCGTGTCGCCAAGGCCCAACTGACCGTCGGTATTGCTCCCCCAGCAGGTCACCGTCCCGCCCGCCAGCATCGCGCACGTGTGGTAAGCCCCTGCAACAAGCGCCGATGGCGTGCCCGGCAGGTTCACAACGGGAAGGTTCGCACCCATCTCGCCCGACTGATCGCCCCGCGCCTGCGTGTCGCCAAGGCCCAACTGACCGTAGCGGTTGGCACCCCAGCACTTCACCGTGCCGCCGGATAGCAGCGCGCACGCATGCGCCGCGCCAAGCGCAAGCGTCTGCCCAAACACGGTGTGCCCGAACGTGGGGACGGCGAGCGCAAGCACGAGGGCAAGCCATGCCGTGCGAAACCGGCGCATCGGCGTAGGGGGGATTGGGGATAACAATGCGGGAAACAACAAGTTACAGCGCTGCAACGTCCGTCTCTAAAGTTCGCGGCAAAAATCGTGGCGACGAGCGACGAGCGACGAGCGACGAGCGACGAGCGACGGAACCAACGCCAAGGGCCAAGTTCCAAAGGTCGTTCGCACCTCGCCGTACCATCTTCCACCTCGCCGATGGCTTCTTCGCTTCGTCGCCTACGCCCGTACTACCGCACCTACGCCCGCCTGTTCGTGCCAGGCCTCGTCTGCGCTGTCGTGTCGGCGGGGTTCGCCGTCGTCGCGCCTATCGTCGTGCGCTACGCTGTAGACGACATCTCGAAGCTCGTCGCGGCAGGCCAAACCACCGGCACGGGCTGGACGTTCGCCCGGGCGGCCTTGCTCATCGTTGGGCTGGCCGTGCTGTCGGGTCTGTTCTCGTTCCTCACCCGCCAGACGCTCGTCGTGGCCAGCCGTCACATCGAATACGACCTGCGCGGGGCGCTCTACGCCAAGCTCCAGACGCTCGAACCGGCGTTCTTCCAGACGATGTCAACGGGCGACGTGATGACCCGCGCCACGAGCGACATCGAGCAGGTGCGGCGCTACGTCGGCCCGGCGCTGATGTACGCCAGCCGCGCCGTCACGCTCGTCGTGCTGGCGATGACGGTGATGCTGTTCGGCTCGCCGCTGCTTACCGCGTGGGCGCTCATCCCGATGCCGTTTCTGGCCGTCGCGGTGTTCTTCGTCGCCAAGCTCGAATACACGCGCTCCGAAGCCATCCAGCGGCAATACTCGACGCTCACGAGCCGCGTGCAGGAGGCGTTTGCGGGCGTTCGCGTTGTCAAAGCCTACACCCGCGAGGACGCCGAGGGCGACGCGTTCGCCCGCGAAGCCGAAACGCAGCGGCAGCGCAACCTCGCGCAGGCCCGCGTGTCGGCGTCGTGGGCACCGGTGTTCCTCGTGCTCGTGGGGCTGTCGAGCCTGCTCGTCGTCTGGAAGGGCGGACAAGAAGTGGCCGCCGGGCACCTCACCGTCGGCAACATCGCCGAATACCTGATCTATGTGGCGCTGATGACATGGCCGGTGGCGTCCATCGGCTTCGTGATCTCGATGGTGCAGCGGGCGTCGGCGTCGATGGAGCGGCTCAACGCGATCTTCGACCACGAGCCGGCCATCGCCGACAGCCCCAAAACCGATGCTTCGGTGACGGACATCGTCGGCGCGCTCGCCTTCGACAACGTCTCGTACCGCTTCGACGACGACGCGCCGGACGTGCTCAGCGGCGTCTCGTTCGCTCTCGAACCGGGGCAGACGCTCGGCATCGTCGGGCGCACCGGATCGGGCAAGACGACGCTCGTGCGGATGATTCCCCGCCTCCTCGACCCCACCGGCGGCGGCGTGAAGGTGGACGGGCGCGACGCCCGGACGATTCCGCTCGCCGTGCTCCGCAGCAGCGTCGGGTTCGTCCCCCAAGACGTCTTCCTCTTCTCCGAGACCGTCGGGGCCAACATCGCCTTCGGGACGATGGACGCCACCGATGCGCAGATCGCCGAGGCCGCCGACGAGGCCGATCTGTTGGAAAACATCGAGCGCTTCCCCGACGGCTTCGATACGGTTGTAGGCGAGCGCGGCATTACGCTTTCGGGCGGCCAGAAGCAGCGCACGGCCATCGCGCGGGCGCTCGTGCGCGACCCCAAAATCCTCGTCTTCGACGACGCGCTCTCGGCGGTGGACACCGAGACCGAGCGCCGCATCCTCGACCGCCTCCGCGAGCGGTTCGGGCGTCAAACGCTCGTCATCGTCTCCCATCGGCTCTCCGCCGTCCAAGGCGCAGATCTGATTTTGGTGCTCGACGAGGGCCGCGTGGTGGAGCGCGGCACGCACGAGGCGCTGCTCGCGGCGGGCGGCGCGTACGCCAACCTCTACCGCAAGCAGCTGCTCGAACAAGAACTCGCCGCCGAAGCCTGATGCCCACGTTCCCGCGCCCGAAGCCCGGCGATTACGCCCCCTATTTCGACCGCTACCTCGCGCTCGTTCCCGGCACCGACGACCTGATTGCGCTGCTGTCCGACCAAGGCGAGGCGCTCACCGCCCACCTCGCCGACGTTTCGGAAGACCGCGCGGGGTTTCGCTACGCCGACGGCAAGTGGAGCGCCCGGCAGGTCGTCGGGCACATCACCGACACCGAGCGCGTCTTCCTGCACCGCGCCTTCTGCATCGCCCGCGGCGACGCGCAGCCGCTGCCGCCGATGGACGAAAACGCGTACATGGACGGCGCGACCTTCGACGAGCGGGCGCTCGCCGATCTGGTCGACGAGTTCGCCGACGTGCGGCGCGGCTCCGTCCGTTTTCTCTCCACCCTGACCGACGAGGCCGCCGCCCGCGCCGGGACGGTCAACGGGTACCGCGCCACCGCCACGGCGTGGGCATACCTGCTCTACGGGCACGCGGCCCACCACGCCGCGATCCTGCGCGACCGCTACGGCATCGGGTAGCGGCGTCCGACGAGTTCGCGGTAGGATTGCGCCTCGAACGGCGCGTCCAGAAGCCCCAGCGCCGCCCGCATCGCCTCGGCATCGGCACGCAGCGCGTCGTCGCCGCGGGTGCCGTCGGTGTCAATCGCCTCGACTTCCACGAACGCCCCCAAGCCGGGCACGGTGTCGAGGTGGATTTTGACGTGCCCGACGTAGTAGATGGCCCGCGTCTTCTCGACCACCGCGTCCACGCCCAGCGCCGCCGCGAGCGTTTCCCGCAGCGCGGGCGCGTCCGAGGGTGCGTACAGGCGAACCGTCGATCCTTTGACGCCCGCCACATCGGGGCGCTCGTAGTGGATGAGCGCCGTCTCGACCGTGCCCTCGCGGAGCTTGAGCCGTCCGTGGGAGACGCGGAAGTAGGTGTCGCGCTGTTGGTCTTCGCCCGCCAACCGCGGATGGAGCCGAAGCAGCCGTTCGCGCACCGGCGCGAGATCGTCCACGCGAACCTTGAACTCGACGTTGCGGGGCATAGAGGGTTGGCTGCTGGGATTAAGCGGCATGGTTCAACTCCGTCACCCGCCCTTTCCGAGCGCTCCGGTGAACACCGCTGCGACGTGCGAGGCCGTGCCGCCGAGCACGAACAGGTGCCAGACGGCGTGATCGAAGCCCCGGTCGCGCAGGAAGTAGTAGACGCCTGCCGTGTAGGCGACGCCGCCCGCCACGAGCCACGCCAACGGCGGCCCCCAGAGCGCGGCGAACAGCGGCTTGGCAAACAGCACCGCCAGCCAGCCCATGCCCAAATAGAACCCCGTCAGGTTGTTCGGCTCGCGGTGTTTGGGCAACACCTTAAACGCCGTCGCGCCAAGGGCGAGGCCCCATACAAGGGCCAGCATCGCATAGCCCGCCTTGCCGCCCATCGTGACCAGCGCAAACGGCGTGTACGTTCCGGCGATCAGGTAGAGGATGGCGAGGTGGTCGAAGAGCCGAAACGTCTTCTTCACCGACGGCTGCACGACCGCATGGTAGGCCGTGGACGCGCCGTAGAGCAGCACCATCGTCGCGCCGAAGACGGCTCCGCCCACCACCGCCGCCGTGCTCCCGGCCACCACCGCTGCGTAGACCAGCACCCCCGTTACCACCGCTGCGCCGAGCAGCCCCGCGCCGTGCGTGAGCGTGTTGGCCCACTCGGCCGCCGAGCGCACGAGCGTCCCCGCCGCCTGCGCGGTGGATTCGGCCACGGCCTCCGCCAGCGCAGCAGGCGTTTCGGCAGCCTCAAACCGATGGGCCATCGTCGCGTGCGGCGTCTCGCCCCGCACCGCCTCCACGAACGTGTCGATGGTGTCGTGGCCGTCGGCGTCCGGGTTGGACAACGCGGCGCGGCGCGTGTGCACGTACGCCACCGACGCCGAGACGGCCACGGCGGCGAGGCTGGCTGCCGACACGATCAAGGGCGCGAGGTAGCGAAGCATAGCAGGGGCAAGGACTGTTGATCAACTGAATAATGAAGGCCGCCATTGGGTTCCGCCTCGAACGAAGAGCAGCGCCCTCGCCCTACCAAGCGCCCGAGTCGGTGCGGCGAAGCGGTTGGGGGGGTGCTGCCGGATGGCACGAACGCCTCAGGCCTTCGACACCGTTCGCTGGAACCCATAACATCACTCAGCTACAGACCCGTGGTCTATCTCGACAACCATCAACGTCCCAGCAGCCGGAAACCAGCGCCCAGCAACCTGCTCTCCCGATTTCGCCCTTTTCCCATCCCGAAGCGCCGAACCGGCGTTGGCGAGCGGGGTATCTTGACGGTGTAAACCCTCTCGCATTCTCCCGCAATGGCTGCTTCCCGCGAAATCACGGTCGCTTACGGCGACGGCATCGGCCCCGAAATTATGGACGCCACCCTCCGCATTCTCGATGCGGCCGGGGCCAACCTGAAGTACGACGTCATCGAGATCGGCGAGAAGGTGTACCGCAGCGGCATCCCCACCGGCATCCCTCAAGAGGCGTGGGACAGCCTGCGCCGCACCAAAGTCTTCCTCAAAGCGCCCATCACGACGCCCCAAGGCGGTGGCTACAAGAGCCTGAACGTGACGATGCGCAAGGCGCTGTCGATGTACGCGAACGTGCGTCCGGTGAAGGCTTATGCGCCCTATGTGCAGACGCCGTATCCGCACATGGACGTCGTCATCATCCGCGAGAACGAGGAAGACCTGTACGCGGGCATCGAGTACCAGCTCACCGCCGACACCGTCCAGGCCAACAAGCTCATCTCTCGCCCCGGCTGCGAGCGCATCGTCCGCTACGCCTTCGAATACGCCAAGCAGTACGGGCGCAAGAAGGTGACGTGCATGACCAAGGACAACATCATGAAGCAGGCCGACGGCCTCTTCCACCAGGTGTTCGACGAGGTGGCAAAGGAGTACCCCGACATCGAGGCCGACCACAAGATCATCGACATCGGCAGCGCCCTCGTGGCGGCGCGGCCCGACCGTTTGGACGTGATCGTGACGCTCAACCTGTACGGCGACATCATCTCCGACATCGCGGCGGAAGTGGCGGGGTCGGTCGGATTGGGCGGCTCGTCCAACATCGGCGAGGACTTTGCCATGTTCGAGGCCATCCACGGCTCCGCCCCCGACATTTCCGGGCAGGGCATCGCCAACCCGTCGGGTTTGCTCGGCGGCGCGATCATGATGCTCGTGCACCTCGGGATGCCGGAGGTGGCCGAGAAGGTGCGCAACGCGTGGCTCAAGACGCTCGAAGACGGCATCCACACCGCCGACATCTACCGCCCGCAGGTGTCGACCAAGAAGGTCTCGACCTCCGAGTTTGCCGACGCGGTGATTGAGCGGATGGGCCAAGCGCCGACCCGCCTGACGGCCCGCCCGTACGCCAAGGGGCAGGAGATGCGCATCACCGTGACGCGCCCCGCCGAGGTGCCGAAGGCGATTGTGGGCGTGGACGTGTACCTCGACTGGCACGTCGACGGTCGCAACGCCGCCGTGCTCGGCCCGCAGGTCGAGGCGCTCGCGGGAGACGGCCTGCGTCTGCATTTCGTCGAGAACCGGGGCGTGAAGGTGTACCCCGGAACCGCGCCGCTGGACTTCCTCAACGACCTGTGGCGCTGCCGCTTCGTGGCCGACAACGGCTCCGCCACGGCGACGCAGGTGGCCGCGCTCCTTGGCCGCTTCGCCGACGCGGGCCTCGACGTGGTGCAGACCGCCACGCTCTACACCTTCGACGGCAAACGCGGCTACTCGCTTGCCCAGGGCGAATAAGAGACGCTCCGCCGCATTAACCAGCCAAGGGCCAAACGGAGACAATCCGTTTGGCCCTTGGCGTTTTGTCCGTTGGCGTTTACCCTTTCGGCTCCAGCCGCCAGAGGATGTCGCGGTCGATGCGCGGGGCGCGGTCGCGGTACTGCTCGGTGAGTTCGAGCTTGCGGCGCAGCAGATCGCCGAAGTTCTCGCCGTAGATGAAGCTCGTCTCCGACACGTCCGACACCAGCATCCACTCCGTCTTGGACGTTTCCCAGAGGTCGAGCAGTTCGCGGGTGTTTTCGAGGTCGAGGTCGATCATCCGGTCGAGGTCGGCGCGGAAGGCGGCGCGTTCGGCCTCTTGTCCGTCTTCGAGTGCGAGCGTGCCGTGCACGGCGGCCACCCACGCGCAGGTGTTGCGCTGGACGGTCGCCCACGCTTTGAGCGCCCGGATACGGTCGCGCAGGTCCACAAAAACCGCCTTGGCCTGCCCGTCGGTGGTGTCCACGAGCCGGTTGGCTTCGTCGAGCGCCTTCTGAATGCGCGGCAGGGCCTCTTCGTCAAACCCCTTCGTCATCGACGCGCCCTGCTCTTGGTTGATGAGGTCGAAGAGCACGTCCCGGCCAAGGTCGTTGATGGACGGGTTGTTGAACGTCGAGACCAAGAACCGCTCGTAGTAGAGGCGGTCTTCGCGAGGGATGGCCTCGATGTCGGGCACGAGCGGGCGCACCCATGTGCGCATCCACACGAAGCCGAAGAACGAGTAGAGCGGGACGTACGGCATCCACGTCACGCCGTCTTCGGTCAGATCCCAGAGCCGCACGAGGTCGTCGGCGTGGGCCTCGCCCACAAACCGGGCGGCTGCCGCGTGCAGCACATCGTCGACCGGCAGATCGGGGTTGAGGTTGGCGGCGCGGAGCACGTCCGGGTGCGGCCAGTAGGGCGCGGCCTCCGGGTGCATCAGCCCGCCGAACGCGCTGATGGCGTTGATGCCGAGGTTGCGCATCGCGTCGAGTTTGCGGCGCAGCTGGCGCGGGAACGGCACGCCGATGAGCGGCTCGATGTTGGACCCGCCGCTCACGGAGTACGTCATCTTCGGGTTGACGCCCTTGTTGCGGTAGTGCGCCAGCTTCGGCGCTTCTTCGGCGTCGAGGTTGTCGTGGAAGATGGTGCCGGCAATCGACGACTGGGCCGGGTAGTTCGGGTGGGTGTACGGCAGCTCGTAGCCGCGCACGAGCAGGCTGGGCGCCTCGAACGTCACGCCGTCGCCCATCGCTTCGAGGAAGTAGTCGTGTTCGACCTTGAACGGCTCCATCCGGAGGACGACCTCAAAGCTCGGGTTCGTCTCGGAGGCGGCGTCGTGGACGAGCCGGAGCCAGCGCGAAGCGCTCCCGGCAGCGGCCTCGGCGATTTTTTCGTGGCTGCGCCACTCGCGGATGAGGAACGGCCCGCCGTTGCGCCCGACGTACAGGCTGGCGGTGTGCTCGAAGCCCGCGCCGGAGTCGTTCGTCCAGACGCTCAGGTAGGAGAGATCCGGCACGGCCGTCATCAGGTTGCGCACCTGCTGGCGGTAGTGATCTTGCGCCACCGGGTGATCCTGCGCGAGGACGTAGCGCGGAATGTGCGAGCGGAACGGGTGGTCGACGCGCGCGCCGCGCAGCGTGGGGTAGCGGGTGAAGAACTGCTCCGGCAGCGTGCGCGGCTCAAACGAGCACATGCCCGGCTTGAGGCCGAAGGCGCGCCCAGCGGCGGCCAGCTTCTTCATCCGGTTGAGGTTGGCCGCGAGGTACTCGTGCGGGTAGATGCCCCGCGTGAGCGTCGAGTCCACAAACTGGCTCAGGCCCGGCGCGTAGGTGTAGAACTCGTCGTAGTACTCGGTCTGCACGCCCGGCTCGAAGGCGAGGCTCTGGGCAAGGCTGTTGACCTCGAAGTGCGAAAAGCCGCTTCGGGCGTAGACCTCCGCCGCGCCGCTCATCGTCTGGCCTCGCGCGGTGCGCTGGTACTGGGTGAGGGCGCAGTCGAAAAGCGGACGGTGGAACGGGAAGACCGGCTCCAGCGAGAGGCCGCCGGGGAGCGCTGCCGCTTGGTCGGCCGTAAGCTCGCCGTTAGCGAGCAGGTGGGCGAAGGCGTAGAGCATCGCCGCCGTGGGCGCTGAGACCTCGCCCGTGCCATCGGCAGCGATGCGGGCGGAAAGCGGTCCATCGGCAAGAAAAAGGTGCAGCGTGCCGCCGGTGGGGCCGTCTGCCGTGCCAACAGCGGCATCGGGGGCAAGAACGGCGGCGGCGCGCCGCACAGCTTCGGGCGCATCGGAAGCAACAGTGACGCGCGGAGGCGCGGCGAACGAGAGAGCCATCGGGCAAAAAGTTTGGTGAGACCCCAAGACGAGCGGCGGGAGCGATAATGTAGATTCATTTGTTTCGAATACAAACCATCGTTTTTTATTTGGAACAAACTCAACCCAAACACGCCCGCCTTCCCCGAAACGCCTCCTCCACGGCCCGAATTCCTCACGCCCACCCATCATGCCCAAGCCGTGGGGCCACTTGGCCCGCCTCCGCCCCGACGCCCTCGACGCGATCCGCGCCGAAACGCCGCACGTGTTCATCCCGTGGGGCGCCATCGAATGGCACAGCGTCCACGCGCCCGTGGGCCTCGACGGCATGCAAGCCGAGGGCCAATGCGTCGCGCTCGCCAAGCGCCTCGGCGGGGTCGTGTTTCCGCCGCTGTACGTCGGGGCCGACACGCTCCACGACCACTATCCCTTCCCGTACTGCGTCTCTCATGCCGAATCGACCGTCGCTACACTGGCTACCGAAGTGCTCGACGGGCTGGCGCAGCAGGACTGGACGACCCTCGTGATCGTCACCGGGCACGCCGGGCAGGGACAGCAGGACACGCTTCACGCGGCGGTGAACGCCTTCGCCGAGCGGCATCCGGCGCTGCGGGTGCGGATGTGGACGTCGTTCGATTTGATCCAAGACCCGTACCCGTCCAACCACGCCGCCCGCGGCGAAACGTCGCACCAACTGGCGATTGCGCCGTCCACCGTGAACCTCGCCGCCATCCCCGACGGCCCCGCGCCGACGCTCGAAGGCGAGGGCGTTTGGGGCGAAGACCCGCGCCGCGCCTCTGCCGCCGAAGGCCGAAAAATGCTCCGCCTGTTCGTGGAGCGGGCGGTGCTGGATCTCGGTGCGCCGTGAGGCCTTCCGACGTTTTTGGGACGCTCCCTTCGTTCGCTGTTGGTGGTGGGTCTTCGTCCGATTCCACACGGTCGTCGGTTCTGCCTTCGCTGACCACCGCAACCGCAGGGAACCGAAGGTCCGCGAAGCGTCGCGTCCCACTATCCACTACCTACTCCTACCTTCTATGCAGCATCGCACCTTGGGCCGCACCGAACTGTCTTGCTCCGTCGTTGGGCTTGGCACATGGGCCTTGGCCGCGCAGATCTACGGCGACGTGCCGGAGGCCGACGCGCACCGCACCGTGCACGCCGCCCTCGACGCGGGCATCAACGTGTTCGACACCGCTCCGCTCTACGGCGACGGCGAGCGCAACGGCATTGCCGAAGAACGCCTCGGCGCGGCGCTGGGCAACCGGCGGAACGACGTGCTCGTGTTCTCCAAGTTCGGACGCTACTCCACCGACGGCGCCGCGCCCAACTTCCACGCCGCCCGCGCCCGCGAGTCGGTGGAGGGCAGCCTGAAACGGCTGGGCCGCGACACCCTCGACGTGGTGTTCTTCCACTCGCCCTTCGGCCCGACCGACATCCACGACGACGTGTGGACAGAACTCGACCGGCTCAAGGCCGAGGGCAAGATCCGGTTCGTCGGCCACTCGATCTCCAAGTTTGCCGACACCGAGCCGATGGCGCGTGGGTGGGCCGAGGAGCGCCGCATCGACGTGGTGCAGGTCGTCTACAGCCTGATGAACCGCGAGGCCGCCGCGCTCATCCACGACCTCGCCGCGCAGGGCGTCGGGATCGTCGCTCGCGAAGTGCTCGCCAACGGCTTCCTCTCCGGCGCAATCAACGCCGACACCGTCTTCCCGCCCGGCTCGCTCAACGCCCGCTACGACCGCGCCGAGGTGGCCGACCGCGCCGCCTACGCCGACGCCCTCGCCCGCGTGCTCGTGCGCGACGACGTCCCCAACCTCCCCGCCGCGTCGTTCCGCTGGGTGCTCGACGACCCCGCCGTGGCGCTCGCCCTCTCCGGCGCGAAAACGCCCGCCGAACTCGCCGACGCCGTGGCCGCCGCCCACGCCCAACCGTACACCGCCGCCGAACACGACGAAGCCGTCCGGATGCACACCCGCGACTTCGACGCCGCATAGAGGAGGTTGACGATGGAGCGTTGGGCGGTCGCTCCGCTCCCTTGTTGTCTTTGGATGTTCGTGGAGAACGTTCCTCTCTCCCATCTACACCCCACTCCCTACTCCCCACGACCCTTTCCCGATGCCCGATCTTTTCGCCCTGCGCGACCTTGAACCGCCGATGGGCGACACCGCCGGACGCGGCCCGCTGGCCACCACGCAAGCCGTTTGGGCCGACACTTCGGACGACGATCCCACCCGGCGCATCCTCCACGCCCGCACCGTTCACCTGCCCTCCGCCGTGCCGCTGCGCCGCCTCGGGCTGCGCCGGGCACAGGGCTACCACAAGTGCGGATCGCAGATGGACTTGGACCACGTCGAGGCCTTCCGCGTGCGGGCGTTCGTGGACGGCGGCTGGACGACGGTGCTCGAAGAACACGACGCCGACGTGCCCCGCCTCGACTCGGTCGCGTGGTACGACTTGCCCAGCGCGAACGCCTCGGCGGTGCGCGTGGAGGTGCTCCGCAGCCACGCCGACGGCTCGTGGCCGTCGTGGAACCTCGCCACCGGCGCGTTCCTGCTCGACGCCGCCACCCTTCCCACCCAAGCCCCCCGCGACGAGCGGCTGCTCACGGTCGGCGAGATCGACCTGTCGGATCTGCCCGACGGCGTGACCGCCTCGCTCGAAGACGGGGGCGTTCGCTTTCGGACGGACGGCGTCGACGTGGCGTTCTCGCTCACCCGCGCCGCGATGACGCACCTCAACGTGCAGGGCGACGGGGCCACCGGCGACGCCTCCGCCAACCTGCTCCGCGCCGCGCCCGGCTTCGGCTTCCAAGGCCCGATGCTCGCGCCCACCGGCGAGACGCCTGTGGCGATGCCCGCGCTCCGCTGGAAGGTGAACGGCACGACCACCGTGCGTGGCAACACCGTCCGCTACGACCTCGACCTCGACGGGCGGATACGTCTCGCGCTCGCGTGGACGGTCGAACCCGGTGCGCTCCGCCTGCACATCGTCCGCGAGACCGACGCCGAGATCCGCGCCCACACGTCGAGTGCGTGGACGCTCGCCCTCGACCCGCGCGTCTCGCCCGCACACGTCGTCGGGCGGCTGCGCACGACCGGCACGTCCGGCAGCGTTGATCTGCCCGCATGGCTCGACGTGCCCCGCTTCGGAAGCCTGCACATCGAGGCCGACGGCGACGTGACGATGCGCTCCGACGTGTTCCGCCCGGATGCCCGTACGCAGATCGAACTCAAACTCGCCGAGACGTCCGGCGACGACGGCGACTTCGTGATTCCTGCCGGACGCGCCGAGGCGACCGTCGTGTTCCGCCTCGATCGCCTCGACGTGCCGCTCCGCGAGGGCACGCCGACGGCCGTTCGGGACGCCGTGCGCCGCTACGCCCTCACCGCCCTCACCTACCGCCCGGACACCGCCACGCTCACCAACAACGGCGCGTCGATGCACTGCCCGCTCTGCCTCGACAACTGGGCGATGCTGGCCGCGCAGATCGGCGACGTGCTGCCCGGCGTCCCCGCCGACGAACTCGTGCGGACGACGCTGGAGCGCTGGCTCGCCGACGCGCCCGGCTACGGCAGCGGATGGATTGTGCAAGACGGCGAGCGGCACATGGCCGAGGACGAGTACCTGATGACCGGAACCGCCGGCCTGCTCGGCCTCGCCACATATCTGGAATCGTCCGGGACGACCGAATGGCTGCGAGATTTCGCCGGGCCGATCCGCACGCAACTCGACCGGATGCGCGCCCGCGACCTCGACGGCGACGGGCTGGTGGAGTCGCCCTACCGCACGGGCACGAGCGGCTCCGGCCAGTGGAGCACCTGCTGGTGGGACGTGCTGTCGTTCGGATGGAAGGACGCCTTCTCCAACGCCCTGCTCTACCCCGCCCTGCGGCGTCTGGCGGCGGTGCTGCCCGCGCTGGGCGCGCCTGACCTTGCGGACGGGCTGGACGACTGGGCGGATCGCCTGAAGGAGAACTACACGCCCACGTTCCTCAACCCCGACACCGGCTGGCTCGGCGGATGGCGCTGCGCCGAAGGCAAGCTCCACGACCACGCCTTCCTGTTCGTGACGGGCGCGGCGGTGACGGCGGGCGATTTGATCGACCCCGATCTGGCCCGCACGATGACCGGACGGCTGCTGGACGAGTTGAAGCGGCAAGACTTCCCCGACCTGAGCCTCGGCCTGCCCGGCAACCTGTGGGATATCCCCGACGCCGACCGCGCCGACATCCTCCAAGGCTACCCGTACGGCTTCTACCAGCACGGCGGCTTCACCCACGCGCAGACCCGCCACTTCCTCGGCGCACTCTACCGGACGGGCTTCGACGCCGACGCCGACGCGCTCCTTGCCCAACTCTGCGACGGCCTCGCCGCCGGGCGGGTGACGGGCGGAATGGGCAGCGGCGTGGACTGGCACTACCCCGACGGACGCCCCTGCGGCTACGAGGGCCTCCTCACCGACCAGTTCGGTGTGATTACCCTCGCGCTGGAACGCTTCGGCACCCTGTCAGGGTCGTGACCCTGACAGGGTAGTTCCACCCTCAACCGCCAAGGGCACGGCGGCCCGTCTGCACCACGCGGATCGTGTGATCCAGAAGCTCGGGGCCTCCGGGCGGGCCGTGCGTCGGGACGACCACGTCGACGCGGCCTTCGTACCGGGCCTTCACCCGCGCCACCGATTCGGCCCACAGCGCCAGGTCGGCGTCCGCCGTGTTGCCCATCGACTCCGTTTCGCCGGGGCGGATCAGGCAGCCGCCGAACAGCAGCCGCGCCTCCGGGACGAACACGACCGCGTTGTCGGCGGTGTGGCCGGGGCCGGGGAAGAACACCTCCACCGCACGGTCGCCGTAGCGAAGCGTCCACACGTTGTCCGCGTTCGCGGCGAAGAGCGAATCCGGGCGCGGCAGCCCCGCCCCCGCCATCAGCTGGGCCGTGAGGACGGTGGTGTAGAGCGGCACGCTCGCCCGTTGGAGCGCGGCGATGCCGTCCACGCTGTCGCCGTGGAAGTGCGTGCCCACGGCCCGGCGCACCGGCACGCCCGCGACCTGCGTGGCGCGGCGCAGCAGCGCCTCGGTGTCCGCGTTCGGATCGGCTCCCCACGGCGTGTTGACGAGCAGCGCCTCCGTGCCCGAGGCCAGCACCAGCCCGTTGGACGTGACCGTTCCGAAGCCGTTGGTTTCGCGCGTCGCCGTGTGCAGCCACACGCCCGGACGGATCTGCTCAAACGCCACCGCCTCCGACGGCGCGGCGGACGACGGAGCCGCCTCGGGCGAAGAGGCCGCGTGCGGCGCGGGTTGGGAGACGCCGCACCCGGCGAGCAGCAGCGCCAGCGCAGCGAGAGAGCGGTTCGATGTCATCGCAGCCTTGCGGAGTAAAAACCTCTGCCCAAGATAGGCTCCAACGGTTCGACGGACGGGCGTTTAGAGGGCATCCCGCACGAGCTGGTCGTACTGCGCGTGCGAACCTATCCACACCCACAGCGCACCGGCATCGTCGTGCACCGCGAGCGCACGGTATCCCAGCCCAATGCGCACCGAATAAAACCGCCCGATGCGTTTGAAGTGCAGGGATGGATGACGCGGATCGGCCTTGAGAAGCGCGTAGGCGCGATCTGCTGCCCGCTGCACCTCCGCAGGAAGATCGTGGTAGCACGACCAAAAGCGCGAGGTGGCCCGGTGCCTCATAGATCGGTCGCCCGGCCGTGCTTGGCCTCGCGCAACGCTTCGTCCGCGAGGAAGTCCAAACGTCCCGCTCCGATGTCCTCCTCCATCTGCCGATCCCACCGCTGCGCATCAAACGCCGCGAACCACGCCCGGAAAACCGAGAGATCCTCCGGAGTCAAGCGCTCCACCGCGACTTCGATTTCCTCTACGGTACCCATAGAGCCGTTGGGTTAGATGCCGGATCGCGTACGCCCAACGTACCAATGAGGTCCAAACGCTGAGACTTGCCATCTTGCATGCTTCCGACACCCTAACAGTTTGCGGCTCAGCCGCAACGGGCAGCGACCGCGAACGGTGGAGAAGGCAACGTAGACGCTGACGGCCAGACGGAGCAAGAGGGCTGGAGCCCGTTGTCGGGCTGCAGCCGCGGGTTATGTGTACTTGAGGGAACGCCAAGACAGAAGCAGACCGAGCATGCCTATTCCAATGCCAAGCCACGTTGCCCAAGTCTCAGCGTTGGGGACAAATTCAATCAGCTTCAGCAGCAGCAGGGCTCCAACTGCACACGCCCCTACCGCGATTACAGCTCTATTGAACCCAACTTGAGCAAGGTAGCTTCTGTTGAATGACTTCAACGACCGCGTAGCCATAAGGTCCAAGTAGGGATGGTCGACATCCCGGGTAAGCGTACAGAGCGCGATGTTTCGCCTTCCAATTGCGACCGCCAGCACTTCGGCAAAGTCCTCTTTGGGAAGCCCCGACACATCACAGACATCAACCTCGTTCATGATGTCTTTCAAATCTTCCGCATCAGACACATCTCTTATTCCAATCGTGTACTCGGCACTGTTTGAGACGGAGCCTATCACCTCTGGGATTCTAGGAGTTTGAAAAAACACGACCTCCACATGCTCTAGCTTGCCGACTCGCGAGGTGGCGTGCGTGATAGCAGTCTGATAAGTAGCTGCGTTGGGGCTTTTGACGATCAGGCAGGCTTTACCCATTTCGGATTACAAGTCAAGCAGTGACTCAATTCGGTCCCGGCCGAGCCCTTTCGCTTTTTTGAGGGCCAGTACCGCGTCGCACGGATTGTCTCCGATACCGATTGACCACGTGAGGGCTTGGGATTGGGGAAGCTCGTTTATTCGCGGTGGCTCTTGGATTTGTGCCAGGAGGCTATCTCCGGCACAGAAGATGATCTCGGCCCCGATCTCCTCGAAGTGGGCACGCATCATTAAAAGCTCACTCTCGACCGCACTTGATAGTGATTTTGCTTCCTCAATCTGATTAGCAAGGAGCAGTCTTTCGAGCTTCCTCCCAACATCATCGCCATCTACGGCTATATATGGCATGGTTTGAATGGGTCAGGAGTACGCATAACCAGTGATTGAGCGGATCGCTCGGGGTGTTACGCGGACGGGGCGTCGGGATAACGGGCGTAACATACAGCGCTAATACGGTCGGCGCAACGGTCAAGATCGCGCTCGCTCGCACTTTTTCGGCACACGCCTTGGCGTTGGTCGGCCTAACGCGGCGGGGTTAGGCCAAATCGGCAGAAAACCGCGCACCGCTACCGCGCGACGACGAGGCGGCGGGTGGCGCGGAAGCCGTCGGCGGTCATCACGACGGCGTAGACGCCGCTCGGCAGCGCCTGCGTGTCGACGTGCAGCCGGTGCGTCCCGGCCTCCGCCGGCCCCCTCGCGAGCACGAGCACCTCGCGGCCCAGCAGGTCCACGACGCGCACGGACATCTCGCCCGCCGTCGCCAGCGTCACGTCGACCGTCGCGGTGCGCGCGGCGGGGTTCGGGAAGACCGCGCCCAGCGAGGTGGCGACCGTCGCCGCCGTCCCGTCTTCGGTGGCCGTCGCGGCGGCGAAGGTGGCGGTGAGCGCGGCGTTCGCGGTGAGCACGACGGAGATCGACGCGTCGGGGGACGACGACAAGCCCGACCATCCGGCGAAGACGAAGCCGCTGTCGGGCACGGCGACGAGCCGGAGCGGCACGCCCCGGTAGAACACGGGCGCGAACACGCCCGCCGCGGGCTGAGGCGTCCCGTCGAGGCGCAGCGGGGCCATCACCACGCCCTCGGCCTCCACGCGCCCGCCGGGCGTGGTCGTGAGCGTGAGCTGTGCCGAGCCGGTGACCTCGGAGAAATACCCGTCCACATGGCCGCGCACCGCCGCCGGGCGCTCCGTGGCGAACGTCCGCATCACGTCCACAAGCGCATCCCACGTCGGCGCATACGACGCCGACTGCGGCCAGCGGGTCTTGTGGCGCGGCATCTCGGGCGCAATGTTGGCCTTGAGGCTGTCGATCAGACCGAGCGTGCGCTGCGGGTCGAACGTGGTGGCCGTGTGCGCAGCCATCCGCTGGATGAAGGTGTGGCGGAAGCTGGCGTTGGTGAGCAGCTTGCGGAAGAGCAGCGTCGACCACGGCGGATTGTACTCGCCGGAGCTTGCGGCGGCGGTGGCATGGGCGAGCGTGTTGTCGCCGTACTCGCCGTTGGCGTTGCCGCCGAAGCCGAAATCGGCGTCGTAGCGCATCCACCGCCAGCGGTGGCCGGGCGCACGCCAGAGTTTGAGGTTGTGGCCGGGCCAGTCGGAGTTGGCGCTGTAGATCTGGGCGATGAGGTAGTTCGTGTACTGCTCCACGTCCACCAGCGCCTCCACGGCGGCGAGAGATTGGGGCGTGGAGAGGTCGCCCGCGTTGAGCAGCGCGAGCACCTGGTCGTAGGCTGCCGACGTCCCCGCGCGCGTGTTCTCGACGATCTCGACGTCGCTGTCCTGAACGCCGTAGTGGGCGGCCACATAGTCTTCGTTGAGCTTCTCGCGGAGGTTGTGGATGCCCCAGTATGCGCCGTTGAGGAACATGGCGGTCGGGCGGTAGGCCTGCCCGTCAAGATCCATATGACGCGTGAGCGTCTGGATCATCCCGTCGCGAAACATCGTCCGCCACCAGTCCTGCGCCGAACTGCGGAGCACGAGGTCGTCGAAGCTCGTCAGGTTCACATCGTCGAAGAAACGGTGGGCGAACTCCGACGCCCCGTACTGGCCGCGGGCATGCAGCGAGAGCGATTTCATCGGGTAGATGCGGCTGCATCCGCCGAAGATCTGCACGCCCGCGCCCTGCTCCAGCGCGATCGTGTGGCCGCCCGCGCCGTCCGGCTCGAAGAACGTGAGGTGCGCTGGGCGCTCCCAGTCTTGGTTCCAGTTGACGGGCGTGGTGCGGCAGTTCCCCACGATGCCGTTGGTGCCCACGACGTAGATGCCGGTCGTGTCGCTGAAGAAGCCTGCCGGGTCGCTGATGAGCGAGACGACGGGCAGCGTGCTGCTCTCGTTCACGAGGTAGACCCGCGAAACCACCGGACTCGAACGGCGGCCCGGCGCGAAGGCGGCGGCGCGAAGCACGCGCGTGGCGTCCAGCGCCAGCGGCCCGGCGTAGAGCGGCGACGATTCGGTCGGCAGCGACCCGTCGAGGGTGTAGCGGACGACCGCGTCCGCCTCTGGCGCGGCGATCTCAACCGTGGCCGAGGCGTCGTAAAACCCACTCGTCCGCGAGAACGTCGGCGGCAGGGCCGCGCTTCCGGCGGGTGGACGGTTGCGCGCACCGGGCGTCGCGATCGTGAAAAAGCCCCGCGCCAAGGCCGCGTCCGGGTACCGTCCGTACGAGACATCGGCCGTCTGCGCACCGAAGGACAACGTGTCGATCACCTCGCCGGTGGCGCTGAAAAGCCCGACGGCCTCGCCGCTGCCGGAGAGCTTAAAGTTCGTGTGCAGCGCATTGGCTGCCGTGTTGCCGTCGTCGGCCCAGACAACGAGAAACGCACCGGGGGCAAGCGTCGTGCCGTCGGGAATGCGCCACTTCGTCTTGTTCGAGAAGACGTCGGTGAGGTAGCTGCCGCCGAGGTTCACCGTCGCGGACGAGGCGTTGTACAGCTCGAACCAGTCGCCAAAGGCTCCGGTGTCGGGATCGGGGAGCGTCGCGACGTTGGAGGCCATCACCTCGTTGATCACGACGGTCTGCGCAGCGACCGGGGCGGCGGCGAGGAGGAACAGCAGGGCCAGAGACTTCATCGGCACGAGGCAAGTGGAAACGCCCCTAAAGTACTCCAAGAAGCCGAATCCCGCCGGCTTTCAGGACAAGTACCTGCGAATCGCTCGCTGTTCAGGTTGCAGCATGACGTCATCGCCGTCTTGCAAAGCACCGCACGATGACAACTGGGGACTGCGACCACGCCGCCAGACAGAACGGAGAGACGCCTTCGAGCGCTTGCGAGAGACCCTTGACTCTGAGCGGATAGCAGAGCAAACCCAGCTGCCCATGCGTGTAAACCGCCGGACCCTCGGAGCGACAGGCTCAGGTGTAACGAAGGCGGGGCGTCTGCATCACCGACGCAACGGTCGGGCGGGGGCACTTGATCTATACCCTCGCTCTTGGAGGCGCTGTCTGACCCTATCGGCCATCTGTCGCCCAACTACCCTCCCCCACTCTTGACCAGCCGCCATGCTCTCTTGCGTGACGACCGGCATCATCTCTATGGTGCGTTGCCCAAGGGGCGTCTTATAGAATGCGATGAGCCCGCGGATCTCGGCTTGGGTGAAGTGGCGCTCGTAAATGGGGCCGACCAGTGCGACCATATCGATCCGACCAAGCTCCGTCCGCATCTCATCGAACAGCTCGTTCATTGTCCTTGCCGGAACGTTGGGATAGGCTCGGTCGAAGACCGGCCGAAGGTTCATCAGCATTTGTTCTCCCACCTGCGCCCCGAGCTCCGCGGCTCCCGTGATCTCAATCAACTCGCGGACATCTTCTTGCAGCGTTGAGCCGGCTTGAACGACGGGCTGCGCTCTCGTGGGCAGGCTCGCCAAAACGAACAAAACGGCAAGCAGAGCACCCTTTTTCATACGACTGGGCGAGACGAATCTTCCCTTGAGCGGAATGCCCATGGGAAAAGGATGAGGCTTCGGTATCGACGGCGCAACATAGCGTTGGTGCAACGACCACAGAAGCGCGCCGCGCACATTTTTCTGCCGGGATCGCCCGTCCTTTCTTGCTACGAAACGAAAGCGCCGGACCGAGGAGTCCTCACCCAAACGCCACGCCGGTGATGCGGCTCACCTCCTCCAGATCGCGGACGACGGCGGGCAGGACGGGGATGCCGGAGGCGGCGCGGTCGGCTTCGGCGGCACGTTCGGGGTCGCCGGGGATCAGCGGGCCGTCGGTGCCGGGAGCCGGACGGGTGGCGCGGAAGGTGCGGATGTAGTCGTCCATCTGCCGCTTGAATTCGTCCGGGTCGATGAACCCTCCGATGTCGAGTGCGCCGAAGCAGTGGCCGATGCCCTTGCCCACGCTCCGCGCCGGAATCTCCTGCCGCAGCGCAAACGGCGGCGCGTACGGCCCCCAGTTGGCCCCGGAGAGCACGGCGGAGAGCACGTCCACCATCACCGACAGCCCGTAGCCCTTGTGTCCGCCGTGCTCGCGGTCGGAGCCGAGCGGCAGCAGCGCCCCGCCGTCCACCATACCCTTCGGGTCGGTCGTCATCGCGCCGGTGCGGTCGATGGCCCAGCCCTCCGGAATCGGCTCGCCCTTGCGGGCGGCGATCTCGATCTTGCCGTAGGCGACGGCGCTGGTGGCGAGGTCAACCACGACGGGCGGCTCCTCCAGCCCCGGAAAAGCGGTCGCAATCGGGTTGGTGCCGAGCATCCGCTCGCCGCCCCACAGCGGCGCGACGAGTTTGGTGGAGGTGGTCATCGAAAAGCCGATGAGGTCGCGCTTGAGCGCCTCCAGCGCGTAGTAGCCCGCGATGCCGTAGTGGTTGGTGTTGCAGACGCTCACCCAGCCCGAGCCGACGGCCTCGGCCTTGTCCATCGCCAGCCGGTTGGCCCACGGGCCGACGACGAGGCCGAGGCCGTTGTCGCCGTCGACGGTGGCGGTGCCGGGGCGCTCGCGCACGACGGTGATGTTCGGCGTCGGGTTGATGCGGCCGAGCGTGAGCATGTCCACATACGTCTTCAGCCGCGCCACGCCGTGCGAGTCGATGCCGCGCAGGTCGGCAGCTTGGAGCACGTCGGCGGCCTGCACCGCGTCGGCCTCCGGAACGCCGAAGGACACGAAGACGCGGCGGGCGAAGTCGTGGAGGTGCGCCGGAGCGAAGTAGGTGAGGGCGTCGTCGTTCATCGGAGAGAAGGCGCGGTAGCGATCAAGTAGAGCGAGGTACAGACGCCCCGCTGGGGCGTCTGTACGGCAAGCCGAGCGCACGCCTCGGCCCAAGAAAGGTCAATCCGCCATCGCGTCGACGATGCGGTCGGCGATGGCGAGCGAGGCCGTGGCCGCGGGCGACGGCGCGTTCAGCACGTGCAGCACCCGTCCGCGCCGCACGAGCGCAAAGTCGTCCACCAGTCCGCCGTCAGGGCGCACCGCCTGCGCCCGCACGCCCGCCGGAGCCGCCACGAGGTGCTCCGCCCGAATCTCGGGCACGAGCACCTGCAACGCCTTCACGAACGCCGCCTTGCTGATGCTCCGCCGCATCTCGCCGAGGCCCGCTTTCAGGTGCTTCTTGGCAAGGCGGCGGAAGCCGACGTAGCCGAGCGTCTCCAGCAGGTCGCGGACGTTCACGGTCGAGCGCGTGTAGCCCTCGCGGGCGAAGGCCAGCACCGCGTTCGGCCCGCACTCCACGCCCCCGCCGACCATCCGGGTGAAGTGGACGCCAAGGAACGGGAAGTTGGGGTCGGGGACGGGGTAGATGAGGTTCCGGCAGAGGTGTTCGGCCTCGGGGCGGAGTTCGTAGTACTCGCCGCGAAACGGCACGATCTGCATCTCCGGGTCGGCCCCGGAGCGCCGCGCCACGCGGTCGGACTGCAGGCCCGCGCATGCCACCGCCTGCGTCGCCTCCACCGCGCCCCGCGCCGTCTCCACGACCACGCCGCCGCCCTGCTCCATCGCCCGGATCGCCTCCGCGCCCGTCACGACCTCCCCGCCCTGCTCGGCCACGAGTTCGGCCAACCGACGCACCACCGCCTTGTAGTCCACGATCCCCGCCTCCGGCACATGCAGCGCAGCAACACCAGCGGCATGGGGTTCGATCTCGGCGAGGCGCTCCCGCCCGATCCGTTCCAGCACGACGCCGTTGGCGCGCCCGCGCTCCTCGATCCGCGCCAGCGCCGGAAGCTCCGATTCCTTCGTGGCCACGATCACCTTGCCGCACACGTCGAACGGAATCGCCTCGGCCTCGCAGAACGCTTGCATCGCCGCCTTCCCGGCACGGCAGGTGGTGGCCTTGAGCGAGCCGGGCACGTAGTAGATGCCGGTGTGGAGCACGCCCGAGTTGTGGCCGGTCTGGTGCTGCCCCACGGCGTCTTCTTTGTCGAGGACGACCACGCGGCGGCCCTGCTGGCCAAGACGGTAGGCGGTGGCAAGGCCTACAATGCCGCCGCCAATCACGGCGACGTCGGCGCGGAAATCGGGCATAACGAATATCAGACGTTGTAGAGACGCCCCGATGAGGCGTCTCTACGGTCGTTGGGGACGAATCACCGCAAAAACGCCTCGGTCAGGCCGCCGTCCACCGACAGGATCTGCCCGGTGGTTTTGGACAGCCGATCCGACAGCAGCAGGTAGATGGCCTCGGCCTGATCCGCCGGGGTGATGGGCCGCTTCGTGAGCGTCCGCTCGGCGTAGAACTGGGCGAGGCGGCTGCGGAGCGTATCGTCGTCCTCGGCCTCGTCGAAGCCAAGGTTGTACTTCGCCAGCGACGCCATCACCCGGTCGCGAGGGAACATCGACGAGCCTTCCACGACCGTTGCCGGGGCCACGCCGTTCACCCGCACGAGCGGGGCCAGTTCGACCGCCAACTCGCGCACGAGGTGGTTGGCGGCGGCCTTGGACGTGTCGTAGGCGAGGCTGCCCTTCTTGGCGACGGCGGCGTTGACGCTCGTGGTGAGCACCAGCGACTCGCCCGGCAGGCCCTGTGCCCGCCAAATCCGCGCGGCCTCGTCGGCGAGGACGTAGCCGCCCGTCACGTTCACCGCGAACGTCTTGGCCCACGCCTCGTCGGCGGTGCGGCCCGACGTGTCGGGCGAGACGTACAGCCCGGCGGTCATCGCCACCGCGTCGAGGCCGCCGTAGGCGAGCACGACCTGGTCGAGCGCCGCCTTCACGCTGGCGCGGTCCGTCACGTCGCAGCCGAGGCCGACGACCGGCCCGGCTCCGGAGATGCCGGTTCCCGCCACGCCGATGCCCATCCCGACGCGCTGCATCGCCGCCTCCGCCGTGGCCGAGGCCGACGCCGCGTGCAGGTCGAGCGCCGCCACCGTCGCGCCTTCTTTGAGGAGACGATCCACCAGCACCCGTCCGATGCCGCTGCCCGCGCCGACGACGGCCACGATCCGCCGCGACATCTCCTGCTCCGGCGGCATCCGCTTGAGCTTGGCCTCTTCGAGCAGCCAGTACTCGATGTCGAACGCCTCCTGCCGGTCGATGGGCGCGTACGTCGACACCGCCTCGGCCCCGCGCATCACCCCGATGGCGGCGCGGTAGAACTCGGCGGTGGTGCGGCTCTCGGACTTCGTCTTGCCCCAGCCGATCTCCCCAACGCCCGGAATCACGACCACCGTGGGCGTCTCGCCGCGCATCGCCGGGCTGTCGGGGTGCTTGTGGAGTTGGTAGTAGGCGGCGTATTCCAGCTTATAAAGCGCCAGTTTCCGCTCAAACTCGGCCTTCAGCGCATCGAGACCGTCGCCGGGCGTCCAGTCGCAGAACAGCGGCTTGACCTTGGTGCGGAGGAAGTGGTCGGGGCACGAGGTGCCGAGGCCCGCGAGCCGTTTGGCGTCCTTGGACGCGGCGAAGAAACGGGTCGGCTCGTCGGCGTGGACGGTGCCGATCATCCGTTTGTCTTGCCCGAGCTTCCCGCGCATCCACGGGAGTAGATCGGCCAACAGCGCGTCGCGGTCGGCGTCGGAGAGGTCGTCCACCACGCGCCCGCCAAAGGCGTCGTCGCCGAGGTCGTGCTTCGCCAAGAAGTCCGCCGCCATTCCGATGAGGCGGAGCGAGAGGTCGTAGCATTCCTTGTCGTCGTCGGCCCAGTTGATCAGCCCGTGGCCGCCGAGGATCGCGCCCTTGGCGTTGGGATGCTCGCGGCAGATCTCCTGAAGCACCAGGCCAAGCTCAAAACCGGGGCGCTGCCAGTCCGTCCAGATCACCTCGTCGCCGTAGATCTCTTGGCAGAGGCGCGCGCCGTCCTTGGCGGTGGCGAGGGCGATGACCGGAATCGGGTGGGTGTGGTCGACGTGCTGGAAGGGCACAAACCCGTGCAGCGGCGTGTCGATGGACGGGGCGCGGGGGTTGAGGTTGAACGTGCACTGGGCGAACAGGCCCACCATCGCATCCTCGGCGGCGGTTTTGGGGCCGCGCTCTGGGTAGCGGGCGTACACGTCTTGGAGGCCGACGAGCTTGTCTTGGTACAGCGACGAGAACAGGCCGCGGTCGGCGGTGCGGAGGTCGCCGCCGGAGCCTTTCACCCACAGCACCTCGACGGTATCGCCGGTGAGCGGGTCGGTCTCGCGGAGTTTGGACGACGTGTTGCCGCCGCCGGTGTTGGTGATACGGGGATCGGCCCCGAGCAGTCGGGAGCGGTAGACGAGGCGGCCAAGGCCGTCGAGCGTGTCGGCGTGGGCATCGTCCCATTGGGACGTGAACGGCGCGAAATCGGGAAACATCGGGTGTGGGGATGTGCAGTTGGGGCCGTTCGCGAACGCCCCCAACAGGGTCATGGATCAAATGTGGTGAGTTCCGACGAGGCACGGGCCACGTCGCGGATCGAAGCGCCCGCCGGGAGGTCGCCGAGGGCGCGGGCTTGCACGAGCAGGTTGCCGAGGGCCGTCGCCTCCACCGGCCCGGCCACCACGGGCACGCCGCAGGCCGTGGCGATCCATTGGCAGACGAGCGCATTGCGCGTTCCGCCGCCCACGATGTGCAGCACCTCCGGGCGGACGCCGGTGAGCGCGACAAGGGTGCCGAAATGACGGGCCACCGCCGCGGCGAGGCTGCGAAGCAGGCAACGGGTCACGTCGGCAGGCGACGCGGGCGCGCCGTCGCCCAGCAACGCGGCCAAGCGCGGCAGCACCGGGCCGGGCGTGGCCAGCGACGGATGGTCGAGGTCGACCAAGACGTCAAACGTCGAAGCCTCGGCAGCGGCCAGCAGCGCGTCGTAGCCGTCGAACCGCCCGTCGGCCTTCCAGCCGCGCACGGCCTCTTCGAGCAGAAACAGCCCCGACGTGTTCTTGAGGAAGCGGATCGTCCCGTCGAGGCCGGCCTCGTGGGTAAAACTCGCCTCGCAGGCCGCGTCGGTGAGCATCGGTTCGGTGCGCTCCGTCCCGATCAGCCCCCACGTTCCAAGGCTCAGGTACCCCCAATGGGTGGACGGGGCGGCGGGGATAGCCGCCACCGCCGCGCCGGTGTCGTGGCTGCACGTCGCCACGACGGCCACGCCCTCTGGCGTCTGCCCGATGATCGTGCCCGGCGGCACGAGGCGCGGCCAGCCGGTCGTCTCCAGCCCGACGCCCTCGATCACCGCCTGCGACCATGCCTTCGTGCGCACATCCAGCGCCCCCGACGTGCTCGCCATCGTGACCTCCGCCACCGCCTCGCCGCCGAGCCGGTGGTTCAAGTAGTCGGCGATGAACAGCCGCGAGGCCGTGCGGGCGCGTTCGTCCGGCGGGTCGGCCATCACCTGATACACCGTGTTGAACGGCAAAAACTGGATGCCCGTCTGTTCGTACTGCGCCCGGCGCGGCATCGCCTCGAACGACGCCTCCATCTGCCCGTCGTGACGGGCGTCGCGGTAGGCAAACGGCGCGCGCAGCGGCGTGCCGTCGCCGCCGAGCGGGACGTAGTCCACGCCCCACGCGTCCACCGACACGCTGCGCAGATCGGGAGCGGCCGCCAGCGCCGCGCGCAGCCCCTCGCGGCATTCCGCTTCGAGCCGGTCGATGTCCCACACCAGATGCCCGCCGTCGGTGCGCACCAGCGGCGTCTCGAAGCGGTGCAGCTCCGTCATCGCCATCCGCCCATCGGCAAGGGTGCCCAGCACCGCCCGCCCGGACGATGCCCCAAGATCAAGGGCGAGATACGACGGCATTGATGTGGAATGAACGATGTAGAGACGGCCCGGCAGAGGCAGAAACGGCGCGAGACGATGAATGAACGTCGTAGAGACGGTTCATTGGGCCGTCTCTACGGGTCGTGGTTCGTCACAACGCCTGCGGCGGAACGTATCCGCCGGTGGTTTCCCGTTCGGCGGCCACGCGGGCGCGGTAGCCCGACGCCCGGAACGCCGCCACCGGATCAATCGCCCCGCCCAGCCGCAGCCGCGCCTCGGCCACCAGCGGCTGCACGTCGGTGCGGAAGGCCGTTTGCAGCGCCCGCTCCGCCATCAGCACGTCGTTGGCCTCCTGCGCCGCCTGCAACCCGGCCCGGTCCACCAAAAGCGCCTGCGCGTAGGCCGTTTGGAGCGCATCCACGGTTTGCAGCAGGTCTTCGATGGGATCCTTGAGGTTGTGGCTCTGGTCGATCATGTAGGCCGGCTTGAAGCCGGGCACCCGCTCCACCGCCGCTTCGACGAGTTCGTTGAAGACGAGGAAGAGCCGGTACGGACGAATCGAGCCGGTGGTCAGGTCGTCGTCGCCGTAACTGCTGTCGTTGAAGTGGAAGCCGCCGAGCCGCCCTGCCCCGATGAGCCGCGCCACGACCAGCTCGATGTTGGTGTTGGGCAGGTGGTGCCCCAAATCCACGAGACACGACGCCTGGTCGCCGAGGCTGGTCGCCAAGAGGTACGACGAGCCCCAATCCTGCACGACGGTCGAGTAGAAGGCGGGTTCGTAGGGTTTGTGCTCGGTAAAGATCTGCCAGTCGTCGGGAAGGGCATCGTAAACGACACGGAGGCCGTCGAGGACGCGCTCGAACCCCTTGCGCAGCGGCTGCTGGCCGGGGAACGACGTGCCGTCGGCGAGCCAGACGGTGATCGCCTTCGAGCCGAGCGTCTTCCCAACCTCCACGACGTGCAGGTTGTGCTCGATGGCCTGCTGCCGAACGCCCGGGTCGGCGTTGGAGAACGAGCCGAACTTGTAGGAATGCGCCTGCGCCGACTGGTCTTGGAAGGTGTTGGAGTTGACGGCGTCGAAGCCGAGGCCGAGCGCGGCGGCGTGGTCGCGAAGAGCCGCCGGGTCGCGGGGTTCGTCCCACGGAATGTGAAGCGAGACGCGTGGCGTGGCGCGGGTGAGGGAATGGATGACGGCGATGTCGTCCATCTTTTCGAACACGTCGCGGGGTTCGCCCGTGCCGGGGAAGCGCCCGAAGCGGGTGCCGCCGGTACCGAGCGCCCACGACGGCACGGCCACTTGGAAAGCCGCGAGCGCGTCCACGACTGCGTTGGCATCTACACCTCGGCGGGCGAGGCGGTCGGCGGTGGCGTCGAAATCGGCGCGGTGAGCGGCCTCCGCCGCCCCCTCGTTGCTCGAAACGGTAGCGGCGGCGATGGCCGCATTGGCCGCCGTGATGGCAGCAGTGGCGGCGGTGAGGGCAGCGTTCATAGCAGAAAGGACGCAGGAGGGAAGACGCCGGAAGGGGTTTCAGAATAGAAACAGGCCTTGCACACCGGGCACCTCCCTAATATCTTGAACGAAGCACCGTATTTGAAACTCTGTTTTTTATGTGAAACAACTTAAAGAATCAACCCGGATTCCCCCGCTACGGTCGTCTCCGGTGCCTTCTCGCCTTTCTACCTCCTGCCTTATGGACCGCCGCTCTTTCGTCCGTACCGCCAGCGCCGCCTCTGCGGCGGTGGCCTTGTCGCCCGCCGACCTCATCTTTCCCGGCACCGACTCGCTGAGCGCGGTTTCCGATGCTCAGATCCGCGCCACCGCTCGCCGCTTGGCGCAAGAGGCTCCGGTACGCGCGGAGGTTCGCACCGAACGCGGCGGCCCGCGCCTGTTCGTCAACGGCGCGGAGAAGGTGCCGTTCTGGGGACTGAGCATCTCGCTGCTCGACACCGTCGCGAACTACAACGGCATGGGCATGGAGCTGCTCCAGCCGCAAATGGGCATGATGAGCGCGTGGACGGGGCCGGGCCAGTACGACTTCCGCAACTTGGAGCGCTACCTCCTCCAGGTCGCCACCCTCGCGCCCAACGCCTACTTCTTCCCCCGCGTCCAGCTGCTCACGCCCATCTGGTGGAAGGAGGCGCACCCGGACGAGACGATGAAGTTCGGCTGGGACGTGGCCGAGCACAACTGGGACGGCTGGCGGCGGCGGCCTAACGACAACCCCCTGCGCGAGGGTTTCCACCAGTTCACCAACTTCTACGGCGAGGCGTGGGAGGCGTCGTGGGCGTCGGAAGTGTGGCGGCGCGACACCGGAAACATGCTGCAAGCGCTCGTCCGCTTCATCGACCAAAGCCCGCTGGCGTCCCGGATGATGGGCTATTTCTTCGTCCACGGCAACACCGAGGAATGGAACGTGGGAGGCGACAACTGGATGCCGGGCTACGAAGCACCGATGCAGCGCGAGGCCGGGCCGGTGCCCTCGCCCGTCGAGCGGCTCGACAGTTCCTACGGCCTGCTGCGCAATCCGGCCAAGGAAGCCTCCACCATCCATTTCTACCGCCGCTTCCACGAGGTTCGCGCCGAAACCATCGCCCACCTCGCCAAGGCGGTCAAAGAGGCGTCGAGCCGCCCGGTCGTCACCGGCACGTTCTTCGGCTACCTGATGGAGACGCCCCGGATGCAGGAGAGCGCCCACCTCGCGCCGCAGGCCGTGCTCGACAGCCCGCACGTGGACGTGATCGCCTGCCCGTACACCTACACCGCCACCAACGACCCGGCGCGGCAACGCTGGGAGTCCGACATCTTCGACGGCGCGAAGCAGTGGCTCGGGCGGGCACGCGGCGTCGGCGGCGACGGCGGCTTCCGCTCGATGCTCGAATCCTACCGGCGGCGCGGCAAGCTCTACATCTCCGAGATCGACCCCGGCTCGTACCGCCACCAAGCCCGCATCTGGAAGGAGATCGGCGGCTCCGGCTCGATGACCCGCGAGGGCACGGTGAACATCCTCCGCCGCGACCTCGGCAACGTCCTTGCCACCAACACCGGCGGCTGGCTCTACGACTTCGGCCCCACGAACTTCGCCGAGTACGGCCTGAACGAACCCGTCACGCCCGGCGGCTGGTACGGCGGCGCGGAAACCATCGAGGCCGTCGGGAAGGTGCTGCGCCTGATGCAAGGGCGGTTCCAGCAGGACGTGTCGCCGATTGCCGAGATCGCCATCGCGGGCGACCCGGCGGGCTTCTTCGTCACCCAGCACTGGCTCCGCGAGCGCCCGTGGACGGGCCAAGGCATCCGCTACACCGACTTCTTCAACCACTGGTTCTTCAACGCGCAGGCCCGCCCGGTCAACCGCATCGGTGCCCCGCACGACCTGCTCTACCTCGACGACCTCACGGCGGAAGACCTGCGCAAGTACAAGCTTGTGCTCGTGCCCAACGCGTTCCTGCGCACCACCGAGCAGGTGGACGCGCTCCGCGCCAAACTCAGCGGCTCCGGGGCCACGGTGGTGTGGTACTACGCCCCCGGCTTCGTCACCCCCGACGGCTTCGACCGCGAGCAGATGACGCGGCTCACCGGCTTCCGCTACCACGAGATCGGCGACCCCGGCCCGATGCTCATCGCCTCGAACGTGCCGGGCGTGGGCGAGCGCTCGTTCGGCATCGAAAGCCCCAACTACTACTCGCCTCGGTTCTCGGTCGAACCCGAAGACGGCGTGGAAGCCCTTGGGCATTGGACGTGGGCAGACGCTCCCCGCGCGGGACAAACCCGCACGGCGCTGGCCAAACGGCAAATGGACGGCTGGACGAGCGTGTTCTGCGGGTCGCCGCCGCTGCCCGTCGAGATCCTGCGCAAGCTCGCCGAAGACGCGGGCGTCCGCCTCTGGACCGACCGACCGGCCATCGTCAACGGCAGCCACTCGGGGGCCATGGTGGTCTGCACCGACCCCGGCGACGAGCAGCGCCACTCGACCGCCCCGGCTCCCGAAACGCCGCCCGTCTACGGCCCGCTCACCGTCACGCTGCCCCAGCCGATGCGCTCGGAAGACGGCGGCCCCGCCCAGACGACGCACCGGCTGAACGTGGCCTTTGGCGACGTGCGGCTGTTCGTGCCGTAACCCTGACAGGGTGTCCTTCTTCTTAAAACAGACCTCGTGCCCCTTTAAAACGACGCGAGGCCCCTTGAAAAGAACCTCCAGCCTCTTTAACCCGGCAGAAGGTCTCTTTGGAAAGGCCTTCGGTGTCTAAAAAACGACACCAAGCCTCTTTGGAAAGGCTTTCGGTGCCTAAAAAACAACGCCAAGCCTCTTGGATACGGCTCCCCGTGTCTAAAAAACGACACCAGGCCTCTTGGATACGACTCCGGGCCTTCTTTCCGTCACCACACGCCCGCCTTTCTCGATGAACCGCCGCACCTTCGTTCAGCGTACCGGCGCGGCAAGCGCCGCCCTCGCCCTCGCCCCCGCCGACCTCCTCTTCCCCGGCTCCGACGCCGTGGCGTCGGTCTCCGACGACGACGTGCGCGCCCTGCTCGACCGGCTGCGCGCCGAAGCGCCGTGCCGTTCGGAGGTTCGGATGGAGCGCGGCGGCCCGCGCCTGTTCGTCAACGGCGCGGAGAAGGTGCCGTTCTGGGGGCTGAGCACGGCGCTGCTCACCGGCCCGCTCGCCAACTTCCAGCAGATGGGCATCCGGCTCATCCAGCCCAACCTCGGCATGGCCGAGTCGTGGACGGGGCCGGGGCAGTACGACTTCCGCGCCCTCGAAACGTACATGGCGCGGCTGCTGGTGCTCGACCCCGACGCCTACCTCTTTCCCCGGATGCACCTGTACACCCCCATCTGGTGGAAGGACGCGCACCCCGACGAGATCGGCGTGCTGGGCATGAGCGGCGTCGGGCCGGCGTGGGACATTATGAAGCGCGAGGGCTTCCCGCCCGGCGAGGGCAACAAGCGCTTCGCCCCGATGATCGATGCCCGCGAAGCCTCGTACGCCTCCGACCTCTGGCGGAACGACACGGCGGCCATGCTCCGCGCCTTCGTCGCGTTCATCGAGCAAAGCCCGCTGGCGGCGCGGATGATGGGCTACTTCCCCGTGCACGGCAACACCGAAGAGTGGAACATCTGGGGCGACGATTTCATGCCCGATTACAGCGCCCCGATGGAGCGCGTGGCCGGGCCGATCCCGCCCGTGCGCGAGCGGATGCACAGCGCCTACGGCCTCCTGCGCGACCCGGCCAAGGAGGCGCACGTCGTCGAGTTCTACCGCCGCTTCCACGCCGTCCGCGCCGAAACCGCCGCGTCTCTGGCGGCCACGGTGAAGGCCGCGATGCACCGCCGGGTGATCGTCGGCACGTTCTTCGGCTACCTGATGGAGACGCCGCGCATCCAAGAAAGCGGCCACCTGGTGCCCGATGCCGTCCTCAACAGCCCGGACATCGACGTGGTGGCCTGCCCGTACACCTACATCTCCACCAACGACCCGAACGTCCACCGGATGGAGAGCGACCTGTACGACGGCGCGGGCACATGGCTTGGCCGGGCGCGCGGCGTCGGCGGCGACGGCGCGTTTCGGTCGGCGGTGGAATCGTACCAGCGGCGCGGCAAGCTCTACATCTCCGAGATCGACCCCAGCACCTACCTCGACGCCACCCACCGCTGGCGCATCATCGGCGGGTCGGGGCACGAGACGAAGGAAGGCACCGTGCAGATTCTCCGGCGCGACCTCGGCAACGTGATGGCGGCGGGCGTGGGCGGCTGGTTCTACGACTTCGGCCCCCTCCACGACGTCCCCGGCGGCTGGTACGGAAGCCCTGAGATCATCGACGCGTGCCGCCCGATCGTCGCACTGATGCAACGTCGGCTGAGCCACGACATCGGCTCCATCGCCCAAATCGCCATCGCAGGCGACGTCGAGTCGTACTTCGTCACCCAACACTGGCAGGACGCCCGCCCGTGGCCGGGGCAAGGCATCCGCTACACCGACTTCTTCAACCACTGGTTCTTGAACGTGCAGGCCCGCACCGTCAACCGCATCGGTGCCCCGCACGACCTGCTCTACCGCACCGACCTGCGCGCCGAGGACTTCCGCCGCTACCGCCTCGTGCTCGTGCCCAACACCTATTTGCTGCGCCCCGACGAGGTGGACGCGCTGCACGAGCGGCTGCGCGGTTCGGGGTGCACGGTCGTGTGGTACTACGCTCCCGGCCTGCTGCGCCCCGACGGCGTAGACCTTGCGCAGATGGAGCGTCTCACCGGTTTCCGGTTCGAAGAGCTGGACGCCCCCGGCGCGCTGACCATCGACGCGCTCGAACCCGACGGCCAGAAAAAGCCGTTTGGCATCCGAAGCCCGCTGCTGTACTCGCCCCGGTTTGCCGTCCAACCCGAAGGCAACGTCGAGACGCTCGGCTACTGGACCGGCGGCGAGCAGATCGCGTTTGCCCGCCGCGCCATGGACGGCTGGACGAGCGTGTATGTGGGCACCGCGCCGCTTCCCGCCGACGTGCTGCGCCGCTTGGCCGCCGACGCCGGCGCGGCTGTCTGGACCAACCGCCCCGCCGTGGTGACCGCCTCCAAGGCCGGGGCGATGGTCGTCTGCACCGACCCTGGCACCGAGCAGCGCGACTCGACCGCCCCAGCTCCCGAAACGCCGCCCGTCTACGGCCCGCTCGTCGTCGCATTCCCCGAGGCGCTTCGCGAAGACGGCACCGGCCCAGCCCAGACGTCTCATACGCTCAACGTCACGTTCGGAGACGTGCGCCTGTTCGTGCCGTGAACCGGGCCAGACGGGGGCGGCCACCCGCACCACATACGACCCCGACGACAACGCGGGCAAACGAGCCTCCGACGTACCCGAAACCAAACCGTCGTAGACCGTCGCCACAAAAAACACCCTGTCAGGGTCTTGGACCCTGACAGGGTGAACCCGGCCCCGAACGGTCAGTGGCCTTGCGGCTCCGGGGTGAAGTCGGTGGTGCGGCCCTCGAAGAGGTCGCGTCCGGCCACGAGCGCCCGCATCTTGCCGTCGGCGATGTTGCGCTTGAGCATCCAGAAGCCGCAGTCGGGGTGGGCGTAGGCAATGCGTTCGGCCCCGATGTACCGCGCCGCCGTTTCCAGCCGCCGCGCCACGGTCTCGGCGCTCTCGATGACGGTCGATTTGACGTCGATCACGCCCACGCCGATGCCGATTTCGGGGCGAAGGTCGGTGAACCGCGCCAGTTCGTCGTAGCCTCGGAAGGCGAACTCCAGCACCATGTGGTCGGTGTGGAGGGCGTTCATGTAGCCGAGCAGCGCCTCCCACGTGCCCGTTTGGATGGACTGGCCGCCGTAGTTGCCGAAGCAGAGGTGGACGGCGGGCGTGCCGGGCACGGCGTCGAGCAGGATGTTCATCGCCGAGGCGGCCCACTCGGCCTCTTCGGGCGAGCCGGGCAGGTTGGCCTCGTCGAACTGAAGCACCTCGGCGTCGATGAGGCGGATCTGATCCACCATCGTCTCGGCGATGGCGTGCGCGAGCGCCCCTCGGTCGCCGTAGTGGTGGTCGAGCAGCGTCTTGGTGAGCATGTGCGGCCCCGTGACGGTGAACTTGAGCGGGTGCTTGGTCAGGCTGCGCACGCGCTTGTAGTCGGACACGAGGTCGAGCGTGCCCGGCCCGATCGGCCCCTCCACGACGGCGGCAGGCACGACGCGGAAGCCCATCCCGCGCTGCTGCTCGAACGCGGCGACGTCGGCGCGGCCCACGGTGCTGCGGACGTTGTCGAGCGGGCGGACGAAGTACTCGATCATCCCGTTCGTCTCCGGGTGGTTGAGATCGAAGCGGTACAGCTCGCCGTCGGCGATGAGGTCGAGGCCCGCCAGTTCTTGCGTTTTGAGAACGACGGCGGTGGCGTCGGTGAGGGCCTGCTTGGACGGAAGGGCGTTGAGCCAATCCATCACGGGGTACGAGCCAACGACGGTGGTTTTGATCTGCGACATGGAAAGAGGTGACGTGCGATTAGGCGTGGGCTTCGAGGAACGAGCGGAAGGTTTTCTGGAAGGTGTTGGCGAGCGTATCGCCGGGGGCCACGAGCACGCCCCAGCCGCCGCGCCCGGGCGCAACGGGCACTTCCTTGGGGATTTGCCGCTCGCACATGTAGCGGTCTTCTTCGAGCACCTGCGTGGAGAAGGCGAGTTGGTCGGCCAGCGGTGGCCCGTCGAACGTGCGCGGCTGCGCGACGGCCCAGAAGACGAGACACGACGTGGGCGTGACGGGACTGGGCACATGGAAGAGCATCCGTTCGTCGCCGTCTTCGAACGTTTGCCGGATGGTGGTGAAGTTGGGCATGTAGCCCCGCTGGTGGCGGTGGTGGGCGCTTTGGAGCTTCGTCGGCGTAATGCCCGGTGCGCGCAGGGCCGGAAACGGCGCGTTCATCTCAAAGCCGCCGTCGGGCAGGCGCTGGATGTCGAGCGGCGGCAACACCGCGTCGGCAGCCGCTCCGAGCGTCTGGCCGTGGGCAAAGCTGAAGTGCGTCATGTCGAGGTAGTTCTCGATCTCGCGCCGGAAGCCGCACGCAAACGGCATCGGCGGCGGCACGAGCACGTCCCAGCCATCTGCCCCGTCGAACACCGGAAGGTCGGGCAGCGGCGCGGCCTCGTCGTCGGAAAGCCGCACCCAGATCAGTCCGTAGCGCTCTTGGACGGCGAACGTACGCAGCGCCGCGTGTTCGAGCAGCCGGGCGGGCGGGTCGGGCAGCGACGGCACGCCCACGCACGCGCCGTCTTCGCCAAACGCCCAGCCGTGGTACGGGCAGACCAGCCGGTCGTCGTGAACGCTGCCGCACGAGAGCGCCATCCCCTTGTGCGGGCACGCTTCGGGGGCCGCGAGCAGCCGCCCGTCGGGGAAACGCGCCAGCACGAGGGCCTCGCCGAGCAGCGTCGCGCCCGCCACGCCGCCCGACGAAAGGTCTATCGACCGCATCACCGGCTGCCACGTCTTGCGGAGCACCGCAAAGGGCGTCTCTTCGGTAATCGAAATCGCGTCGCTCATCCTTCCACCGGCATCGTTTCCTGCACGTCGGTGCGGTACACCCATGTGCCGTCCGGGACGTAGTGGAAGGCGAGGGCGCGGCGGTAGCGGGTATGGCTGCGGTTGGCGAACGAGCCGTGGATGGTCTGGCCGTCGAAGATGACGCCCGATCCGGCGGGCACGTCGAGGCGAAGCACCCGCTCGGGGTCGAGGCCTTCGATCTCGAACGAATACATCTTCTCCTTCCACTCGCGCCCGTCGCGGTCGCGCATCGTGTACTCAAACTCCCACGCGTCGTGCTCCGAGGCGTCCTCGGCCTTGTGGGTCGTGTACATGCCCTCGGTGTGCGAGCCGGGCACGACGCACAGCCCGCCGTTCTCGGCGTCGGTGTCGGACATCGCGCACCAGCACGCAATCAGCCGTCCGGTGTCGGTGGGCAGGTAGTGCAGGTCTTGGTGGAGGGCGATGCCTTGCCCGCCCGTAGCCGCCGTCTCTGCCGCCGGCTTCTTTTCGAGGTACATCGACTGGACGACCAGCGGATCGGCCTCCAGCACCTGCTCCAGCACCTCGGCGATGCGCGGGTTGACGGCGTAGCCGCGCCAGAGGTCGTCGTGCGTGTGGCGGCGCAGATCTTCGTTCCAGCCGTCGGGCTTCGACTGCTGCTCGTAGGCAACGAAGCGGTCGACTTCTTCCGGCGTGAACAGGCCGTGGACGACGAGGTAGCCGTCGCGGTGGTACTGGGCGAGTTGGTCAGGCGTAAGCATAGCAGTTGGAGATTGGGCTTGCAAGGACGCGTCCGCGGCGCTCCCCTACAAGCGTTCCGTTGTCAGGCCGCCGTCCACCATCACGACGGCTCCGGTGGAATACGGCAGGTCGCCGCGGGCGAGCGCGGCCACGGCGCGACCCACGTCGTCGGGGGTGCCCCAGCGCGGCTGGAGCATCAGCCCGTCGGCGATCATCGCGTCGTACTTCTCCTTCACCCCCGCCGTCATGTCGGAGGCGATCACGCCGGGCCGCACCTCGTAGACCGGCACGCCGATCTCTGCGAGGCGCACGGCCCACAGCCGCGACGCCATCGCAAGGCCGGCCTTGGAGATGCAGTATTCGCCCCGGTTGATGGAGGCGACGGTGGCGGAAATCGAGGTCACGAACACGATGCAGCGGTGCCCGTCGGCAGGCGTAGCGGCAAAGTGCCGCGCCACGGCCTGCGTGAGGAAGTACGGCCCGCGCAGGTTCACGCCGAGCACATGGTCGAAGCTCTCCGGCGTGGCGTCGAGCAGATCGCGCCGCTCTTTCGGGGCGATGCCCGCGTTGTTCACCAGCACGTCGAGCCGCCCGAACCGCTCCACCACCGCCTCCACCAGCCGGGCGTGATCGCCGAGGTTCGACACGTCGGCCTGCACATACAGCACATCGGTCGTCTGGCGAAGCTCGGCGAGGGCGTCGGCCACCGAGGACTCGTCGCGGCGGCCACACAGCGCCAGCGCAAAGCCGTCGCGGGCGAGGCAACGGGCAATGCCGAGGCCAATGCCGGAGGCTCCGCCGGTGACGAGAGCGACAGGAGATGAAGGGGTGTTCATGGGTCGTTGGACGCTCACGGCGTTCGCTGTTGTCAGGGTTCAAACGTCCTTCGCCATCAGGGCTGCCCTCTACGAGGCCGGCAGGCGGTCGCGGCGCGACCGCCTCGCGCCCGAAAACGAAGCGGCTTCGTCGTTCAAACCTCCAGTTCCGGTACGTCCAGCCAGCGCCGCTCTTCCCAGCTTTGGAGGCCCAGTTCGGCCAGCTGGACGCCCTTGGCTCCTTCGACGAGGCCGAAGTGGTACGGCTCGTCGAGCACGACGTGGCGGAGGAACATCTCCCACTGCACCTTGAAGGCGTTGTCGTACGGGCGCTGTTCCGGCACCTTGCTCCAGCCCGCGTAAAAGTCGATGGGCTGCGGAATGTCGGGGTTCCACGTCGGCTTGGGCGTGGTGCCGTAGGCCTGCGTCCAGCACTCGCGCAGGCCCGCCACGGCGGAGCCTTTGGTGCCGTCCACTTGAAGCGTGAGCAGGTCGTCGCGGCGGACGCGCACCGTCCACGACGAGTTGAAGTGGGCGATCACGCCGCCTTCGAGTTCAAACGTCGCGTAGGCGCTGTCGTCGGCGGTGCAGGCGTAGGGCTTGCCCTGCTCGTCGTAGCGCGTCGGGATGTGGGTCGCGCCGAGGCACGACACGGCCTTGACCTTCCCGAAGACGTTGTCGAGCACATAGCGCCAGTGGCAGAGCATGTCCACGATGATGCCGCCGCCGTCCTCTTTCCGGTAGTTCCACGACGGACGCTGCGCGGGCACGACGTCGCCCTCGAACACCCAGTAGCCGAACTCGCCGCGCACCGACAGAATCTCGCCGAAGAAGCCGGTTTCGTTGAGCATCTGGAGTTTGAGCAGGCCGGGCAGCCAGAGCTTGTCTTGCACGACGCCGTGCTTGACGCCAGCGGCCTCGGCAAGGCGGTAGAGTTCCAGCGCCTCTTCGGTGGTGGTGGCCACAGGCTTCTCGCAGTAGATGTGCTTGCCCGCCGCGATGGCCTTCTTGACCGCGATGGCCCGACGGTCGGTCGTCTGCGCGTCGAAGTAGACGGTGTCGTCGGGGTTGGCAAGCGCGGCGTCGAGGTCGGTCGTCCAGCGGTCGATGCCGGTGCGCTTGGCAAGGGCTTCGAGCTTGTTGGCGTTGCGCCCGATCAGGATGGGATCGGGCCAGATCACCGCGTCGTCGGAGATCTTGATGCCGCCCTGTTCGCGGATGGCCACGATGGAGCGGATGAGGTGCTGGTTGGTCCCCATGCGTCCGGTGACGCCGTTCATGAGGATGCCGACACGGTGCTGCTGCATAACGAAAAAGCGGTTGTCTGCGAAAGGTCGAGTTGAAGTTGCGGAGGACGAGGCACCGAGGGCCGGGCAAGGATTCAGGGACGCGCGCGTCTTCTATACCGCGACGTTTATTCCCCCGGCGGCGTCCATCCGTCGGGGATGCGGATCGGGCTGGGCGACACGTCGGTGTGCTGCGGCCACGCGCCCGCAGGCAGCGGCGGCGTCGCGCCCTGCCCCGCCACCGGGAGCGTCCCGTCAAGCTCTTGCCGCCAGTGCGCCACCTCGCCCACCGGCGCGTAGCAGTAGAGCATCCGCATCGGCGCGTCGGACGTGTTGGTGAGCTGGTGAAAGACGTTCGGCGGCACCTGCACCGTCATTCCGGCCCGGACGGCGTGGCGCGCGTCGCCCACGCAAACCTCTCCCGCGCCTTCCAAGATCACATAGATCTCTTCTTGGATGTGGTCGTGCCACGGCACCTGCCCGCCGAGCGGTTCGAGCGCCACAATCCCCATCGAAAACGCGCCGGAGGCGATCGGCGACGATCCGTTGACGAGGTTGGAGGTGCGGCGGCGGGCCGGAAACAACCGACCCTCAACAGAGGCGAAGTCGTAAAGGGGCATAGCCGGTCAGGAGATAGGACCGAAAAACGTATAAACCGGGGCCGAGGCATCGGCCATGCGCTGGACGGTAAGCGCCAGCTCGCGCAGGTGGTAATCGCCCCACATGCACGACTCGCCGCACGCCACTTTCCGGCCTTCCGGGACGTGATCCCAGCGGTTGGGCCAGTGGTAGACGGCGTGGAGGAGCAGCCCTTCGTGCGACGGATCGGTGGAGAGGTACGGCTCGGAGAGCAGCGTTTTCGTCACCGCAAGGCCCGCTTGCGTGTACCGCGCCTCGCCGGTAAGCCGTCCGAGGCGAAGCAGCCCTTGCGCGGCGATGGCGGCGGCGCTGCTGTCCACCGGCTCGTAGTCGTTGTACGGATCGGCGGGGCGGCTGAGGTAATCGCCGAGACGATGCAGTTCCGGCGCGCCCGTGTCCCAGTACGGCACACCGCAGGTGGGCGTCTGGTCGAGGTAGAAGTCGGCGGTGGCGGTGGCGGCGCGCAGCAGCACAGCGTCGAGGTCGCCCGCGGCGGCGCGCTCGGCTTCGGGCCGCGTGGCCAGCCATTCCAGCTCTTCGACCGATCCGAGCAGCGCCCACGCAAGGCCGCGCGTCCACGTCGAGAACGGCGAATACCCTTGCTGGGTGGACGGGCAGCGGAAGAAGCCGTCGTTCAGGTTGAAGATGGCCTCGTGGACGGTGCGCCCGCGCACGTCGTAGCCGTCGCGGCCCTCGCCGTAGTACACGCTGTAGCGGGCGGTGGCGCGGGCGTGCATCGCGAGGCGGTCGAGCAGGCTCACCGGCTCGTCGTGTTCGCCGCCGAGCACGCCGCCGAGTTGGTGGGCCACGGCCAGCGAGCGCATCGAGCGGATGGTGTCGACGAAGAGCGACTGCGGCCCGTTGAACGAATAGACGTACCCGGCCTTGCGCCCGTCGGCATCGTCCGGCAGGGCCGTCCACCGCCGGGCTTGCACGCTGCCCGAGGCGATCAGCGCCATGTCGTAGAACCGCCGTTCCCACTCGGAGGCGTCGAAGCGGCCTTCGAGCGCGAGCCGCCGCAGCGCCCCGTACGTCGAGACGTTGTTGAAGCCGTGGTCGTGCACGCCGAAGTGCGTGACGTGCGGATGCATCCGCTCGACCGTGCGGGCGCGTCCGAGTTCCAGCATCGCCCGGTCGTCGGTGGCGTCGAACTGAAGCAGCGCCGCGCCAAACTGGAAGCCCTGCGTCCACTCCGTCCAGCCACGGGCGGTGTAGCGCCCGTCGACGGTAAACACGGGGGCACCGTCCGCCGGGTCGTAGCGGGCGTCGAGGGCGCGAATCTTCTGGGCCGAAACCTCCCACAGGCGGTCAAGGTCGGGGCGGAGGCTCGCAGGCGTAAGGGCGGGGTCGGGATAGATCAAGAGAGTGTCGGGGTTTCAAGCATCCTGCGCCGGGCACGTCGTCGGTGAAATGTTCGACGCAGGATGTTCACTTCACGCCACTTGCAGGAATTTTGTGCCGCGCAACGGCTCACCCTTTTGCGACGTGATGGTATCGGAGAGCGGGTGCTCCATCTTCTCGTCGGCCGCGAAGGTGACGCCGTCGGGGATGTAGATCTCCACGAGGGCGCGGCGCGTCTGGTCGGTCGTGTTGGGCCGGGTGTAGTGGAAGGTGAGGCCGTGGTGCCAGGTGCACGATCCAGCCGGAAGCTCCTCGACCACCGGGTTCCACAGCGCCCGCTGCTCGTCGGAGATCATGTCGTTCAGCTGCGGGCCATCGCCGGCGAAGGACACCGGGTCGAACTCGCCCCACAGGTGCGAGCCGGGAATGAACTGCATCGCGCCACGGTCGGTGATCACATCGTCGAGCGCCATCCAGCACGAAAGCATTCCGGCCTCTTTGCTCGGCCAGTACGGCTGGTCTTGGTGCCACGGCGAGGCGGCGCTGGGGCCGGGCTTCTTGACGAGCGCTTGGTCGTGGAAGAGGTGCAGGTGCTCGCTTCCGGTGAGGCGCTGGGCGATGCCGGCGAGGCGCGGGCTGGTGGCGTAGGCCTTGAGCACCGGGTCGTGCTCCCAGAGGTTGAGCATCTGGAGGATCTTGTCGCCGCCCCCGGCGAGGTCGCGGTTGAAGCTGTCGCGGCGCTCCATGGCCGCCTCAAGCGCGGCGCGCAAGGCGTCGACTTCTTCGGGCGTGAGCACGTTGTCGCACCGCACATAGCCGTCGCGGCGATAGGCCTCGACCTGCTCGTCGGTGAGGTCGTAGGGCGATTGGAAAAAGGCGGTCGTCTCCATAAGGGCAGAAGAAAGATGAGCAGAGTTAAAGAGCGGCGTGTTACTCGACCACCGCGTCGGTGACGGTGAGCGTGGCGAAATCGAGGGTGCGAACGGTGTTGCCGTAGCGCATCTCCAAGCGCTGGCTGCCGCGGTTGGCGCGAAGGAACGGGCTGTCGTAGAGCGGCCAGTTGGCGTAGTCCACGGCCTGTCCGTTGATCCGGGGCGTCTGGCCGTAGGTCACGTCCATGGCCGCGCCGCGCAGCGTGGTAAACTGCACGCGGGGCGTCCCGTCCATCGCAGCGACGAGCGGGAGCGCCCGGACGGCGGCCTTGAAGGCGTCGAACGAGGCGTAGGCGCTCGCCGGGGCCACCTGCACCACCGCGCCGTTCTTGCGGTGCGGGCTGTAGAGGCGGCTTGCGCCGTTCTCCGCGGACCGCCACGAGTAGGGAGCGAGCGGACGATAGGCCACAAGCGCGTCGCCGCCGCGAGCGAAGATCCATCCGGAAGCGTCTTCCACCCGATCGGCAAGCGTCGCGCCAAAGAAGCCCGAGACGGCATCCACAGAATCCGACACAGGAATGTCGTAGAGGGCGATCACGGCGTCGTCGGCCTGTGCGATCTGCTCGTAGGGCGAGCCGCCCGTCCATTTCTCGGAGCGGGTATACTCGGTTTTGGAGCGCATAATCAGCTCGTTCACCATCTCGTACGGCTCGGCGAAGTACATCGCACCCTCTTCGGGCTGGTCGTACGGGTGGTGGGTGAAGATGAGGTTCTGGCCCACGCGCGGGTCGGGCAGCCGCCACGCCACCTCCCATGTGTGTTGCTGAATGGGCTGAAGCGTGCCGCCCTCGGCCCCGCCCTGCGTGCTGCCGACGGCGTATTCGGGAGCAACGTACGTCTGCTTGTAGATGGGCGCGTTGCGCTGCGTCACGCCGAGGGCCGCGCCCCGGATGCGGTGGCGCGTGCGCTTGAACTCGCGTTCGAGGTACGGCGTGGAGCGGTCGGTGGCGATGCCGTGGAGCACGCGGGAGGGCACAAACCCCGACACGCCCACGAGGAAGGCCTCGCCGCGCAGTGCATAGGGCGTGTTGCCGAAGAGCAGCCATGCGTGCGCGGAACCGTTTTCGAGCGAGCGGTTGAGCAGCGGGTTCGGATAGATTCGCGACGAGCCACCCACATGGACGCCGTCGAGCGTCTCGGCGTAGAAATCGGCCAGCAGGTATTCGAGCATCATCCGCCCACGCTGCTGCACCTCGGCGTCCTGCGCAAACCCCGCCAGCATCGCCATCGGCGCGACGTAAAAGCTCATGTAGCCCGGCGAATCGTACTCGCCCTGGCCGATGGTCGTCGTCAACTCCATCCAATGGCGGAGGTAGTCCTTCGCCTCGTCCATGTTTTCGCGGCTCGACTTGCCGTTGAACCACGTCTCCGGCCCATCGTCGGGATAGAGTTCGGCCACGAGGTAGAGCGATGCGTAGTACATCGCCCAGTGGTTCTCGGTGTCGCCGCGGTACGGCATGTAGGTGCGCCAGAGGTCGCGCACCTTCGCCCGCGTGTCCGCCGGAAGCTGCCCCCGGTCGAGGCACATCACCGACGTCACCGGGTACATCCAGAACATGTCGCCGCTGGGGCGCTGGCTGGCAAGAGCATCGAGGCGCGCCGCCGCCCACCCGAGGTTTTGGCCGAGGTACAAATCGGCGGCGATGTTCCAGTAGCCGCCCTGCGTGAGGTCGGTGGCGGGCACCTGATTGGCGAGCATGGCCACGAGCGAGTCGCGGCGGTGGTCGAACGCGGCGAGGCGTTCGGACTCGGTCAGCTGCGGCGACACATGCCACGGCACCGACGGTGGCGGGGCCTGTGCCAGCACCGGCGCAGCCAAAAGCAGCGCCAGAAGGGAGGTCAAGAGACGCCCTGCATGGCGTCTCGCAAAGGCAGCGGTGTACGTCATTGCGCGTCGGGGATGAAGGTGAAGTCGAACACCATCGTGCCGTTCATGCCCGCGTAGCGCCAGGTGCGGCCGTCGTTGTCGGACGTGTAGATGCCGCCTTCCATGGTGGCGGCGAACAGCCGGTTGCGCTCGCGGGGGTCGTAGATCACGGCGTAGATGTTGCGCACGGGAAGCCCGGCGGTGCGGCTCGTCCAGGTGCGCCCGCCGTTGGTGGAAATCACCACGCCCTGCCCCCACGAGGCCCCGGCCACGCGCCGGGCGTCGGTCGGGTTGACGGCGACGTTCATGAACGAGGTCGTCCGGAACGCTGGGGCGACGGTTTGCCACGACGCGCCCGCGTCGGTGGAGCGCCAAAGCCCGTTGCGGTGGGTGGCGGCGTACCACACCTGCGGCGTGGACGCACTCTGCGCAAGATCGTAGACCGTCATCGGCGCGCTCGCCCGGCTCCACGACGCGGCGGCGTTGGTCGAGCGGTACACGCCCCGGTCGGTGGCGGCCAGCACGGTGCCGGGGTGCGACGGATCGACCTCGATGTCCTGCGTATAGCGATCCATCGTCGGAATGCCGTCGTTGGCTTCGGCCCATGTGAGGCCGCCGTCGAGGCTGCGCCAGACGCCGTAGGCGGTGGCAGCGTAGCCCCGGCCCGGCTCGGCAGCTACATCTTGAACCTCCGTCACGCGCCAGTCCGTCGGGATGCGCCACGTCTGCCCGCCGTTTTGCGAGACCATCACCCCGTTGCCTGCGGCAAGGTAGCGGCGCTGCGGCATCGACGGGTCGAAGGCGAAGCCGGAAATGCGCGGGTTGGTCCAGCCCACATGCGCCCACGTCGTGTCGTCGTCGTAACGGTGCAGTCCACTGGCCGAAACCGGCCGCCCGACGACGTAGCCCTTGGACTTGTTCAACGAGGCATAGAGCGTCAGGTGCTGCGCGTGCACCGGCGGCGCACCCGCAGCCAACGCAAGCAGCCCCACGGCACACAGCCGCCACGGCAGGGTTCGAATAGAAGGCTTTCGCATCATCGCAGCATCAGGACGGGAGCGCCGCATCGGGCGTCTCGGTGGGAACGGAAGGAACGGCCACGGGCGCACCGTGGGCCGAAGCGGAAGCGGCCATCGCTTCCACGACGGCCTGTGCGAGAAACCCGGCCCGGCCGTCGGCGGACGGCGGCGAGCCCGTGCGGACGGCGGCGGCAAAGGCCTCCACCATCGAGGTATAGCTTTCGAGCGGCGTATCCGTCACGTCCACCAGCCGCTGGGTCGGCTCGCCCGGACGAACGAGGTCAAGCATGTGGACCGTGCCGTCGAGCAGACCATCGGTGCCGGTGATCGTCCATGCAAACCGGACAGGCGTGCAGTAGTGCGAGACGAGCGTACCGAACGCGCCCGTGCCGGTGGTGAAGTGCGCCACGACGCTGTCGGCCACGCCCGTGGAAATGCGGACGTTGCGGGCCACGGCACTCGTCGTCGAAATCGGCCCGACAAGCGCGTGAACGAGGTCGAGGCCGTGCAATCCGAGCTGGGTGACGGGCAGCAGCGGCACCTCGCCCGGCCGCAGCCGCCACGCGTCCGGGGGTAAGCGCACGCCCGTGTCGGACGAATAGTGGATTTCCATCGACACCACCTCGCCGATGCGCCCGGCCCGAATCGCCTCAAGGGCCGCCTGTGCCGGTGCGCCGTAGCGTTGGTTGTGCCCCACCATCAACACCCGCCCCGACGTGTCGGCGGCAGCCAGCATCGCCGTCGCGTCGTCGAGCGTGCCTGCCAGCGGCTTCTCGACCAGCACATGCACGCCACGCGCCAGCGCAGCTTCGGTTTGGGCACGATGCACCGCGTTGGGCGTGACGAGAACCACAGCGTCGAGGCCGGGCGTGTCGAGCAGCGCTTCGTACGACGGCGACGCCTCCACCCCGAACCGCTCGGCGGCAAGCGCGGCTTCGTCGGCGTTCGGGTCGTAGACGGCCACTACCTCGACGCCCGCAGCGGCTTCGGCGGCGTGCTGGAGTGTCCGCCCGTGCCCGCCGAGGCCCACGAGGCCCACGCGAACCGGGGCGTTCGCCGCGTCCTTCAGCCAGCCGCGCAGCGTGACGAGGCTGCGGCGCGAGGCGTCTTCGAGCGGCTCGGTGTGGGTTTCGAGGGTGATGTGCGGCAGATGCGCTTCGTTCACGACCCAGCGGAGAATGTCCGGCCACGGCGTCACGCCTTCGCCGAGCGCCCGCCACGGCGCACCGGGATCGGGCGGGTAGAAGTCCTTGACGTGCAGCCCGAACAGATGCGGCAGGACGGCGCGGAAATCGTCGTAGGTGGGCCGATGGCCACCCCAGTGCAGATTCGCGGGATCCCAGTTGAGGCCCAGCGCAGGGTGGTTCACATCGCGCATCAACGCCGCCGAGGCTTCGGGGGGGCCAATCCAAAACCCCGGCTCGTTCTCGATGGCCAGACGCATTCCGGCAGCCTGAGCGAGATCGGCGGCGGCGGCAAACGCCTCGACGACGCGGGCGCGGGCGTCGTCGGGCGCGTCGAAGCGCTCGAAGCCGAAGGCAATCACCGTGCCGCAGCCCAGCCGCGCCGCCGCGTCGAGGGTGCGCGGGAGCGTGTCGTGCAGTTCGCGCTGCCAGCGGTCGGCGTCGCGGATGTCGCCCTTGAAGATGCCCGGCGAGACGGCGGTGATCCTCGTACCCTCGGCCCGTGCAGCATCAAGCGCGGCGAACTCGTCGGGCGTAAACGCCGGAAACCGGGCCGTCCCCCCCTCGCGCAGCTCGATCCGGTCGAGGCCCCACGCCTGCACCAACGCCAGCGCCTGGCGAAGGTCGCGGCTGATTTCATCGGTGACGACAGCGATGGGAAGCATAGGAAAGGCCGAAGGGCGATGTTTGAAGGACGAGGGGTCAGCAACGTAGAGACGCCCCACCGGGTCGTCTCCAAAGGCATCGGAAGGCAGAGCGGTTCGAGCGAAAGAGCGGCGGGCGAAGACGAGGGGCAAGCGGCCAGAACCCGGCAACCGGGATCTATTCGTTGGCTTCGAGGACGGCGGACACGTCGCGCTGCATCCGCGTGAGCATATCGTCTTCGGTCATCCGCCCGTAGACGAAGCGTTCGAGGTACGCGCCCACCATGTCGGCGGCGCGCTGGATCATCGGGAAGTGACCGGGCGAGGCGGACGCTTGGGCGAGGAAAACGCGCATCACCGAATCGGCCTGTACGGCGGGCGACTCCGCGACGGAGCGGTACACGGGCAGCGTCCCGCCAAGCGCCACATACCGGCTGTACGCCTCATCGGCGGTCAAGAAGTCGATGAAGCGCCACGCTTCGGCGCGGTTGGGCGACTCCTTGGCCACGCTCATCAGGTAGACGCCGCCGCTGCTGACGGATTGCGGCCCTCCCGGCAGCGGAGCCACGCCGAAGTCCACGTCGGGGTGCGTCTCCTTCATCCAGCGGTTGACCTGAATCTCGCGGAAGAACATCGCCACCGTGCCCTGCCCAAAGCCCGCTTGGTCGCCCGAGAGCCGCACGTCGTCGATCTTGCGGTCGAGCACGGCTTTGTAGAAGCCGAGCGCGGCGCGGGCCTCGGGCGTGTCGAGCGTGGCACGGGTACCGTCGCTGGAGAACGGCTGGCCGCCGGCGGAGAACAGGAAAGTGAACCATTTTTCCGCCGTGCCGGCCTTGAAGCCGGTTTTGCGGAGCGAGAAGCCCGCCCGCGTCGGGATGCCGTCGGGGCCGCGCACGGTCAGCCGGTCGGCGACCTCCAGCAGCTCGTCCCACGTCTTCGGCGGTTGGTCGGGGTCGAGACCCGCCTCGCGGAACATGGTCTTGTTGTAGTACATCGCCTGCCAGACGGCGTCGGTGGGCACGCCGTAGCACCGTTCGTCCGTGTAGCAGGCACGGCGAATCATCGCGTTGAGGCCGTTCGTCTCTACGCGCTGCACCAAGTTGGCCGGCGTCTCGTCGAGCAAGCCAAGGCTCGCCAGCGGCGCAAGCACGTTCTCGTTGGCCATCATCAAATCCGGCTCCTGACGGCTGGCAAACCGCAGGCGCAGCTTGATTTCGTAGTCCTTGAGGCTGGTGCCAGGGAATTGCTCCACGACCACGTCCACGTCCGGGTTGCGCGCCTCGAACGTCTGCTCGGCCCACTTGTAATAGTCCACCTGCGTCTGCGACAGAAACAGGATGAACAGTCGGACGATCTTGCGACCGTCCGGCCCGACGGCCGGGTTTTTCGGCTGGCACGATGCGAGCACGAGCACCAGCCCGATTCCGGCCAGTGCGCCCCGCAGGATGCGCCGCGCGCGTTGTCGGCGGGTTGCAATCATCCTTTCAGTCCGGACATCGTGACCCCCTTGATGAACTGCCGCTGCATCAGGAGAAAGAAGGCGAGCACCGGTGCAACAGCCACGGTGGCGGCAGCCATCATCTTGACATAATCCGGGTTGTTCACGTCGGCAAAACCGAGGATGCCGACTTCCACGGGCTTGAGCGCCTCGGTGTTGAGCACCACGAGCGGCCAGAGGAAATCGCTCCACGACCACATGAACAGGAAGATGGAGAACGCTGCGAGTGTGGGGCGGATGAGCGGCAACACCACACTCCAGTAGATGCGTAGCGGCCCGGCCCCATCGAGGCGGGCGGCCTCCAGCAGTTCGTCCGGGATTTCGGCGATGGTTTGGCGGAACAGGAAGATGCCGAACGGCTCGGCAAGGCCGACGACAATCACCGCCCAATACCGATCCACCCAGCCGACCTGCACCATCAGCTCGTAGAGCGTCAGAATTTTGACCTGCATCGGCACCATCAGCGTGACGAGCACAAGCCCGAAGAGCACGTTGCGGCCCGGAAACTTCATCTTGGCAAACACGAACCCCGCGAGCGAGCACAGCAGCAGCGCCGGAATCATCCTTCCGGCGGTGTAGAGCGCCGAGTTGAGGAAGTAGCGCAGCATCGGACGCTCGGTGAACACCGCCGTGTAGTTGTCGAGCGTGAACGGACGAGGGAAGAACGCACGGACGATGGCCCCGATTTCGTGCGGCGTGGCGAAGAAGCGCTCGGCGTCGGCGTTGGTTTTGAACGACGAGAGCACCATCCACACCAGCGGCCCCACCATCGCGATGGCTCCGACGATGAGCAGCCCGTGCAGCAGCACGCGCCCCACGCTGAAGCGGCGCGGGTGAGCAGCGGAGGCAGTGTTCATCATTTGGAACATCGTTTCAGTATCGGGACACAGACCAAGATAACCTTCGGCGTCGGCGAATCGTCAGCCGGGTACGCCGTCGCGGGCGGCGGTGGCCACCGCCCCGATCAGTCGATCCACCTCGTCTTCGTTGTTGAACAGGTGCGTCGAGACGCGCACGGCGTCGAGGCCGCGTTCGGTCACGATCCGGCAGCGCAGTTTGTGCGTGCCGATCAGGTAGTTGTAGAGCCGGTCGTACGGCACGTTCGCCATCTTGAGCGTGGTGATGCTCGTGGCAAGAGCCGGATGGGCAGGCGAGAGCACGGTGACGCCGGGAATCGAACGCAGCCCTGCTGCTGCCCGCCGCGCCAGCGCATGGCCGTAGCCTTTTACCCGCTCCATTCCAATCTGGCTCATAAACGCGACCGCGGCGGCCATCCCGGCGATCAGCGCAACGTTGCGGGTGCCCGGCTCAAAGCGCCGCGCCGAGGGGGCATAGCTAAGCGTACTCGGCAGATCGAACGTGCCGTTGTCGGAGTACGCGCCCACTTCTGTGGGCGCGATCTCGTCGAGGCGTTCTTTGCGGACGTAGAGCACGCCCGTGCCGTGCGGCGCGCCCAGCCACTTGTGGCCGCTCGTGCCGTAGCTGTCGCAGCCCATCGCCTTCACGTCCACCGGAACCATCCCCGCGCTCTGCGCTCCGTCCACATGGAGCCAAAGGCCGCGCCGTCGGGCCAGCTCGGCGATCTGGGCAATGGGCAGCAAGATGCCGGTGGGTGCGGTGATGTGGCTGACGGAGATGACGCGGGTGCGGGGCGTGAGCGCGGCTTCGATGCGGGCCACCAACTCGTCGGGCGTAGGCGCATCGGGTTCGAAGATGCGGCAGACGATGCCGTACTGGACGGCGCGGCTCATCCACGGAATGCTGCCGCCGGGGTGAGCGTGGGCGTCGAAGAGCACCTCGTCGCCAGGGCCGAGGCTTTTGAGGCCGGAGGCGACGGTCGAGTTGGCTTCGGTGGCGTTGCGGGTGAAGGCCAGCTCGTCTTCGCCGCATCCGAAGTACGCAGCAATCGGAGCACGACTGGCCTCCAGCAGGTTGTGGCCCGTCTCGCTGAGCCGCTGCAACTCGGCGGTGATGCGGGCCGCGGTGTCGAGGGCCGAGTAGGTGGCCGGGCCGAGACCGCCGGTGTTGAAGTAGACGCGGTCGTGGGTGAGCGGGTACTGCGCCCGCACCATCGCCCAAAACGGATCGCCGGGCGGCGTCTCTCCCAAGGGAACGGCCAGCGGAGGCACAGCCGGCGACGCGGGCGCGTCGGGCGCGGGTCGTGCCGTCACGGGCAGCGGCGCACAGGCCGCGCCCACGAGCGAAGCCCCCAGCGAAGCAAGAGCGTGGCGACGATCCATGGAAGAGAAGTTTCGAGGTTCGAGAGGCGAAACAGAGGACGAACCGGACCGTCCCAGTAAGTCGAGGCCGAGCGCAGAGGCGCACCGCCGAGGCATCACCCAGCAAAGGCTAAGCAAACCGCTTATTCAACCGCATCTGCCAATAGGTGACGCCGCCGATGAGCACGAGCAAAACGACCGCCGCCGCACTGGCGTACCCGACCTCGTCGTACTGGATGCCCTGTTCGTAGAGGTGGTAGACGAGCGTGCGGGTGGCGTTGATGGGGCCGCCCTGCGTCATCGCCAGGACGATGGTGAACACCTGAAAACTGCGAATGATGGCCGTGACGGTGACGAGCAGCACGATGGGCCGCAAGCTTGGAAGCGTGACGTACCAGAAGTCCTGCCACGGCCCGGAGCCGTCGAGGTGGGCGGCCTCGTAGAGATCGTCGGGGATGGCCTGCAGTGCGGCGGAGAACAGGATGAGGTCGAAGCCGAGGTTTTTCCAGACGGTGAGCGCCATCAAGCACGCGAGCGCGCTCGACTCCGAGAGCAGCCACGGCTGCGGGGCCACGCCGACGAGGCCGAGCAGGAAGTTGAACAGCCCGTTGGGTGCGTAGAGCCAGCGCCAGATCATCGCCGTGGCCATCAGGCTCGTCACCACGGGGATGAAGTAGAGCGTGCGGTACACCGACGCCCAGCGCCCGGCCTTTTCCACGAGCACGGCAAACCCCAATGCCAGCACTACGCCCACGGCCACCGTCCCGGCCACGAACACGAGCGTGTTGGCGAGCGCCGAGAGGAACAGCGGGTCGTGGAACTGCCGGATGTAGTGGCCCAGTCCAACGAACGGCGTGGTGCGACGCAGCAGCCCGTACTCGAAGAAGCTGACGCCGATGGTCTTGAGGATCGGGTAGTACTGGAACAGCACGAACAGCACGATCACCGGCAACAGCATCGTGTAGGCCGTGCGGGCCTCGGCATCGAGCCGACCTGGGCGTAGCAACGTGAGGGTATTAGCCATAGACCACCTCCACGGTTGCCCTGCCGCCGACGGTCACGGAGGCCTGCGCGTACGGGCTGAGGTCTTCGCGGTGCAGCGCCGTTTCCACGGCCCGATCATCGCACCGAACCCGCGCCGTCGTGGTGCCTTCGGGCAGAAGGACGTTGAGCGCCACCTCGGCATTGCCGTCGATGTGGAGTGTAATCGTCTGGGCGACGCGGTCGTGGCGGTAGGCGTAGCCGAACGCAGCCCCGGACGCCTCGTACGCCACGCGCACGTCGGCCTCGTCTTCGCCGGAGGCCATCCAGCGCGGCGATAGGCGAACGTGGCCAAAGCCCGCACCGAGGTCTTTCACGCCCGCCAAGCCCTCCACCAAGCCGAGCAGCATCGCGCTGGTGCCCCAGCCGTCGGTGGGCGTGGCCTCGGGCGAAGTGCTCGTGTCCACGCTCGACGCCGTCCCGTCGGGGAAGTACCAGAGGTAGGTTTCGCCGGACTGCGCGACGAGGTCGGCGTAGGTTGTGAGCGTCTCGACACCAAAGGCTTCTCGCCCCGTGGCAAAGGCCGTACGGGCCAGATCGCCGCCCACGAGCGGCATAATCCCGCCGTTGCAGTACGCGCCGGGCACGATGGCGTCTTCGCCAAAGAACCCCGCGGGAAACGCGGGGTCGATGCCCCACCACGGCGCAAAACTCCGCCCCTCGGCCGCCCGACGGCGGTACTCGTCGACGATGGCCCGCCCCTGCTCGCCCGACGCAAGGCCGCGCGGGTGCGCCGCCGGGACGCTCAGGCTCAGCTGTTCGTCGGTGTCGATGCCGTCGATGGATGCGGGCGGGGGCACGAGGAAGTGAAAATGGCGATAGAAGCGTCCGTTCCAGAGCAGCGCGTTGGCGCGCACGCGCACGCCCTGCCCTTCTGCCCGCCAAAAGGCTGCCCGTTCCGCCTTGCCTGCGGCCTCGTACAGATCGGCGAGGCGTTCGCACGCAAACACAAAGCCCGAGTTGTCGGCGTGGCCGATGCCCCAGAGCGTGTCGTCGTTGAGCTGGAAGTTGAGCCACGGCGCACGGCCCTCGGCGTGGGCGCGGGAGTGGTCAAAGTCCCACGTGTCCACGGTGTAGGCCCGTTTGACGAGGCCGTGGGCCTCGTCCCACCGCTCCGGGTCGGTGCGGGTGTACGTTAGCGCCGCATCCAAGGCGGGGAGCAAATCGGACGGAAGCGCCCCCGTGGCCTGCCACGCAAGGTGAGCGGCAGAGACCAAGCGGTACTCCACATCGGCCTCGACGGGAATGCGCACCCACGTCTCCCAGTTTTCGCGCTGGGTGGGCGTAGGCTTGGTGGTGGCGTAGTCAAAGATGCGCCCGTCGCGGCCTTGGGTGCGAACGAACGCTTCCACCGCGCTCCACACGTCGGCCCGAAAGAACACCCCGGCGCGAAGCGTGTCGGCGTGATCGCGAATCCAGAGCGCCGGATTGTCGGGGCTTCGGTAACCCGTCACGTCGCGCCCACCAAGGCGCAAGGCAGTCACGTCAGCTTCCAGAAACATCGTGGCCTGGTGCACAAGGCGCTCCCAGCGGCCAGACGTAGACGAGACGGTCAGCATTGAAAAAGCGAAACAAAAAAGAGGGTGGTGCCCGCCGAGTCTCCTCCGCGACCCGACGGGCACCACGCGGTCAGCGGCGCAGACGCAAGGTGATGCGGTGCACGTCGTTCACAAGCTCCATATTGGTGTAGGCGTAGTCGAGGGCGAGGTCGTACCCTGCCACGCGGTACTGGAGACCGCCGCCAACGGAGAAGTTCTCAACACTATGCCGAACCGCAGGACGCAGCGACGTGCTGTCGTTGGTCGCGCCGTTCCCGAAACCAAACTTGTAGCCTGCCCGGAGGAAGAGCAGGTCGTAGACCGACACTTCGACGCCGCCGTTCACGCGCTGATTTCCGTCTTGGATCTTCAGGGCGTCGGCGGAGAGCATCACCCGCGCCTGTTCGGTGTTCACCGGGTAGAACGACGAGCCGATGGAGAAGGTCAGCGGGAGCGGGTTGGCTTGGTTGTAGAACTGGATGGGCGTGCCCAGATTGCTCAGCCGGGCCGCGAGTTGCCAGTTCATCGGCCCCACGTTGTAGAGCGATCCGAAGTCGAACGCCACTGCCGAAGCGCTTTCACCGTCGATGGCCTCGTTGACCACCTTGGCCGTAGCGCCGAGCGAAAGCCGGTCGCCGAAGGTACGGGCGTAGGTCGCGCTCGCCGAAAGGTCAAGGTAGTCGTAGGTGTCGGACGTGTTGTTGTCCGTCACGAGCGAGGTGAGGTCAGGGTCGGTGTAACCGTTTTGGCGGTTGGCCTCGATGCCCGTCGCGCCGAAGGTTTGAATACCTACGGTGACGGTTCCGTTGCGCCCAAGGTTGTAGCCAAAGGCGGCGGAGGTGTGGCGCAGATCGGCAAACCACTGGCTGTGGTCGAGGGTGGCGCTGAACTGTTGTCCGGCAGGCAGGGCCGTGCCGGCCGGGTTCCAGAAGGCGCTTACCGCGTCGCCTTGCAACGCCGTTACGGCGCTACCGAGAGCGGCTTCGCGGGCGCCCACGCCGATGCTGAGGAACTTGGCGCCGTTACGCCCGGCGTTGCTTTGGCCAAAGGCTGGCGCTGCGAGCAGCGCCAGCGTGCCCCACGCAAGGGCGGCGGTACGTGTGGAAAAGGAAGTCATGGAAATAGAGGCGCTAAAGGTTGAGGGACACGGTCAGCGCAGGATTGCGAAGCGTCCGGTCTTCTGGCCTCCCGGCCACGACAGGTGGTAGACGTACAGGCCGCTGGACACCTCGACGCCGTCCTTGGAGAACAAGTCCCACTGTGCCCGACCGTTGGTGCCGTTGGTCTGTGTAGCCTGGTGCACGATCTGGCCGCTCACGTCCATAATGGTCAGCGTGTAGCTGGCCGGCATCCCGAAGAAGTTGATCGTGTGGCTGGCCGGGTCGTTGCGCACGTCGTTGAGGCCCGTGATCTTGTACGGGTTGGGCCAAACGGTGAGCGCTTCGTCCACCTGGTTGTCAGCAGTCACCGGCGGCACCACCGTGAAGGCCGCGCCGATGTTCTTGAGGCCCTGCACCGTCTTCGGATAGAGCGCGTTGGCGGTGGCGTACGGGTAGGTGCCGAACCAAGGCGTCTCCAAACCGATCGTACCGTTCACCCCGTTCTGGCCGTTGCGACCGTTGCGGTTGAAGTTGGCCGATTCGAGGTGATCCACCGTGCGGCCCAGCGGCCCGGTGTAGCTGCCGTCGATGTACGCCGAAACGTAGTACCAGTAGGTAAAGCCGGTGATGGAGTTGGGATCTTCCCATCCGTAGGTGTACCCGCCGCTCGCGTTGGCGTACTGGCTCAGCTCGCTCGTCGGAATCTTAGCCACAAGCTCGTAGTCGCCCCATTCGGCAAACTGGTACGAGCCTTGGATGTCGCCGACAAAGCGGGCCTGAGCGTCGAAGTTCGGGTTCACCGCGTCCAGCAGGCTGGTGGACGGCGTGCCCACGGTGTGCTGCTCGTGGTAGCGGTCCACCGCGCGCATGCCACGGTCGAGGTAGCTGCGGCGCTTGTACTGGGCCGAGCGCCAGATCTTGTAGCCCGAGATCGGACGAACGCTCGACACGTTGCTCCAGCGCACAATCGCCTTGCCCCCGGTGGTGCTCTCCACGTTCATTTCCGGGGCCGCCGGAACGGGCAGCGCCGAATCGATCTGCCAGCCGCGATCCCACGCCCAGCGGGCGGCCTTGGCTGCATCCACCACGCCTTCCATCCGGAATCCCGCAAGAGCCGTCCACACGATGGTGATGCTCTCGCCCACGGCCAAGCGGTAGGGGCCGTTGCCCGCATTCACCGCCTCACCGAAGGTGTACTCTTTGTTGAAACCGATGCCACCGTCGTAGAAGTTGCCGCTGGAAGCCTGCGGGTTCCACATCGGCTCCCAGATGGGCTGGGTGATGCCGATGGCCTTGCTCCGATCCTCCGAGGCGTACTTGAAGTCGCCGTTGGGACGAGCGTTGGCGTTGCTCACCGTGAACGTCGTGATATCGTCCGCCGTGCCCCCGGAGAAGAAGTTCGGGTTGGGGCCAAGGTTGACAGGGACCGCCGAACCATCGCTCGTCTTTCCGTAGTCGGCGTACCACGTTGCGGTAGCGCTGCGGAAGGCCCGGTCGGAGGCGTTACGGCTGTAAAGCGCTCCTTGCCACTGCATCGAGCCGTACCAGCCACGCCGAGCACCGCTGCCTACACCGGGCGTGCCGAACGCCGTCAGCTTGTCTGCGGTGGTGGGCAGAATGGCTCCCAAGTTGTTGTCGGAGATGGAGCCTTGCTTGACGCCGAGGAACGTCCACGCGTTCCAGATGTCGGAATAGCCGAGCAGCTGGTTGTAGTTGTCGATGCCGAACTCACGCCGTCCCACGGGAGGCGCCACTCGGCCCGCCGTAAGGCTGGGCGGCACGTTGGCATACCACGCGAACAAGTCGTGCGGCGCGCCGGTCGCATCCGGGGTCGCAATGTAGCCGAACGTACGTCCGGCGTTGATGCAGTTGCACGCCCGATCACCGTTGGTGCCGATGAAGATCGAGGGCGATACGTCGGTATAAAGCGACATCGCCACACCGTCCACCACGTTGCCGGTAGCCTCAGCCGTACCGTCTCCGTTGGAGTCCACGACGCCCGTGTTGGTAAGCGTGATCTCCAAAACGGTGAAGTCGTTGAGGTTCTGCTCGTTGGGCGTGAACTGGTGGGCGCGGATCTTGAAGTCGATGCCCGCCGTCGTGGGCCACCCGGCCTCGTAGACGAGATGGGTACGGCCCGCGTCCACGAAGCGCGCCGGGCGCTTGTAGTTACGCGCAGGATCGCTGGCACCGACCACCGTCGCCTTATAGGCGGGGAAGGTGAACCGGCTCGTGCCGCCTGCACCTGCCCGGTCGCCGCTGGCGTCGCCCGTGGGGAGGGCCGTTCCCGACAGTCCCGGCCAGCCCGTGGCCTTGAACGCGGGGAACATGATGCGCGGCGCGTTGCGGAACGTGTTGGTGTAGGGGTAGCCGCTGGGCCACTGGCCACCCGGTTCTTGCCAGTTGCCGCTGGAGCCAAACATCATGTAGGCAACGAAGCCGTTGGCCGAGCCGGGGCTACCCAGCCGCGCCGGATCGGCGGTGTTGGAGGGTTTGACCGTGTTCCACAGGTCAGACGCCGTGAGATAACCGTCGCCAGCGGCTTCGGCTTGCGTGCCGAGCACGTTCAGCCGCGCCGAAGGTGTGCGTCCGCTTTGGGCATGGGCCGCGATGGGCAACAGGGCAAGGCCCAGCGCACCGATCCCGACCGAAAGAAGCGTTTTCATAGTAAAAAAGAAAGTCGTTCGTGAGGGGTGGCAGAAGGCTTAGAAGCGCAGGCGCGTGCCGAAGTAAACGGTACGCGGTACGCTGAAGACCGCCGTGCCATCCTGCAAGATGAGCCGCGAACCGGGCGATCCATCCACCTGGAAGGCTGCCGACGATGTCGGCGTGGAGGTGTCGTAGGCCACAATGTTGTACGCGTTTGTGAGGTTGGTCACGTCGAGGTACAGGTCAAGGCCGAAACGATCCGTGAAGCGGAACGCCTTTTCGAGGCGCGTATCCACGCGGAAGTTCGTCGGGCCGGTGAGCAGCTCGCGGTTACGCGGGTCCACGTTCACCACCGGCGCGTAGAGGAAGCCACTCTCCAGCGTGCTCGTCAAGCCCCAGTTGATGCCGTACGGCAGGTTGGCCGTGGAGCGCAGGATAAACCGGTGGGTGCGGTCGAAGCCGCCGGTCAGCGACGAGTTGCCGCCGCGCACACCCTGCGGGTAGTTGCGGAAGTCACGGGTGGCGTCGAACGGCAACGTCGTAACGCCTGCCCCGCTGGACACGAAGGTCGTCACGTTGCTGCCCGCGAAGTTGCTCGCCTCGATGGACGAGAACGTGTAAGAGGCCGTCAGGGCCAGCCGCACGTCCTGCGTGAGCTTCAGCGGTGCGCGGCGCAGCACCAATTCAATGCCGCGCACGTCGGCATACCCTGCGCTCGTCGCAAAGGTGTGCGTCCCACCCACAAGGGTCGTTTGTCCGGTCAGGTTACGGTTGTTGGCCGTGAGCGCCGCCTGTCCGTAGTTCTGAATGAAACGCATGTACGCGTTCACATCCATGCCCCAACCCTCAGCAAACTCCCACTGGGCGCCCAACTCGTAGTTGTTGGACGTGAGCGGCTTCTGCTCGGGGTCTTGGTAGGTGTAAAAGACGTTGTTGGAGTTGTTGCCGTCGTAGAACTGGTAGAGCGTGGTGTACGGCAGGAGTTGGCTGGTTCGGGCGTACGAGAAGTACATCGACGCCTTGCTGCCAATGGGGTGCGACACGCCGAAGCTCGGGTTCCAGAACCAGTCTGCCGACACATCCTCGCCCCGGTCAAACACGTTGCGCGCCACACGAACCGCCGTAGCGCCTTCGGCCGCGATGTTCACGGTGTCGCGACGGAACGGGTGGAAGTAGTCGTTGATCTTCTCCATGTCGCGGTTGACCCGCTCCACCCGAAGGCCGAGGTTCACGCGAAGCCCTGCGTATTCCATACGGTCGGAGAGGTAGAACCCAACCTCCGACGGCTTGCGCGTCCAGCCTTGGTACACGAACGGCTCCGTAGTCCCGTTGAGCTTGGCAGCCGATTGGTCAACCCCTGCCGCTTGCTCGTAGTCAAAGGTGCGAAGGCGGGCGTCGATACCGGCTTGCAGGTAGTGGTGCGTGCCGATCTGAGCCGAGACATCCGCCTTGAAGCCGGTCGTGCGCTGCGTGGCATCCTCCGAATACGGCACCGGGATGGCCGCCGGGATCTGCAAGCCGGACGGGATCGTGATGCCCGTCACCGTGGGGTTACCCGAGACGTTCTCGTTGAACATCTTCGTGTAGTCGCTGCCCACCCCGATGTACTTGGCGATGTTCACCGGGTCGGTGAAGTCGATAAAGTCGCCGTTCTCTCCGAGATCGGTGAACCCGTTGCCATCGTCGTCTACGTAGCCGTAGCGGGTGCGCTTGTAGGTCTGGTAGAATTGAACCTCGCCCAGAAGCGTTTGCGAGAACAGGTGCGAGACCTTGATCGAACCGAGGCTGCTGCCGCCGTCGTTCTGGGCTACACCTTGCAGGTAGAAGCGCCAGTAGTCGTTGTAGGCGGTGTTGTTCCAGTTGCCCCAGAGGCCCCGATCTTCGAGAATGCCGAGGGCGTTGATGGTGGTCTTCTCGCCGAGCGTGTAGGTGGTCTTGAACTGCCCGCCGATGCGCTTGTCGAACTGGTTGGGCTGGTAGCCGTAGCTCTGGAACCACTGGCCGGTGGTAAAGAAGCTCCAGTTGTCCGTGATCGAGCCGCCGAGCGAAACGCGGGCATCGACTTCCGGCTCGCCACCGATGGTGTAGGTGTCCTCCTCCCATGTGAAGCGTCCGGCCGTGGGAGCGTTAGCCGTCCTCTGAGCCTGCGCAACCGCCTTGTACGTCGCGACCATCGCGTCGTTGTAGAACGCCATCGAGTCCGGGCCGGGGCGTCCGATGGACGGGGCCATACGGAACGAGGCCGTGCCGCGCAGCGGGCCACGTCCGGTGGCCAGCGACATCGACACGACACCGCCGGATGCCGCGCCAAGACGAGCCTCGGTGGCACCGGTGTTGACGGTCACTTCCTCAACGCCTTCGGGGCTGAGCGTGAACAGGCTGTTGCTGGTGGCACCGGCGCGGTTCGTGTTGTTGTAGACCTGGCCCGAATAGGCCGTACCCGTGCCGTTGGGCGCAATCTGCGAGAGGGCGTCGGAGACGTCCACGCCGTCCACGAGCGTGCGCGTTTCGTAGCGGCGGGAGCCGCGCACGAAGCCGTCGTAGGAGTTGGCCGTGCGCGAGAGCGCCTCGTTGATGCTCGCCACCGGCAACGCCGCGATTTCCTCGCCGGTTACGATGGCGCGCGAGGTCGTCTGGTTCTGGTCAACCACCGGACGGGTGCTTTCCACCACCAGTTCGTCCACCTCGACATCTGCCGCCCGAAGCGCCACATTGTAGGTGGTTGGACGGTCGGAGACGAGGCGCAGCGAGGTCACCTGCGGCGTATAGCCGGTGAAGGAGACCCGTACTTCATACGTCCCCGGCGCAATACCGATGATAACGTAGTTGCCGTCTACGTCGGTAACCGCGCCGAGCGAGGTACCAACAAGGGACACAGTTGCGCCAGGCAGTTCGTCGCCGTTGGCCGCGTCGGTGACGCGACCCACGAGGCGGGCGTTCTGCGCAAAGGCAGGGATCGTAAGCGCTTCCAGCAGCGCCGCAGCGCCGATGAAGGCCGAGAGGCGAAGGCGTCTCATACGTGGCCTATGGGTTGGGAGGGATCGAAGAAAAACTCGCCTCACGGCGAGAGGTGAACGACGCAGCAACGCGTCAAAGTTATTCTAAAGGGTGGCGCTCCGGCCGGGCAGATAGCCCAGCTCACACGACAAGCGGCCGGCGTACTCGCGCACCAGAGCACCCAGCTCGCGCTGCCGGGGCACCGGCGGGGCGGCGCTACCGGGCATCGCAATGGTAATGGAGGCGCGGCTGTGGCCGGTATGGTCGAACACCGGAGCCGAAATGCAGAGCAGTTCGCTGTTGTACTCGCCGTTGACGATGGCAAATCCGTCGGCGTGCACCTGCGCGAGGCTCCGGCGCAGTTCCGCCACGTCGGTCACAGTCGAGGCCGTGTACGCGTCGAGACCGTGGCGTTCAATGATGCCGTCGAGTTCGGCGGCGGGCAAGAAGGCGAGGATGGCTCGGCCTGTAGCGGTAGAGGGCGCGGACACGCGCTGCCCCAGCTTCTTCACGATGGCGATGGAGCGCGGACTTTCGATGCGGCGCATGTAGATGATCTCGCCGTCTTCGAGCTTGCCCAGAAACACCGTCTCGCCCGACTTCTCCGCGAGGCGCTGCATCACCGGCGCGGCTTTTTCGTAGAGGTCGGAGCGCTCTACATAGCGATGCCCCAGCGACCAGAGCAGGTGGCCAAGGTGGTAACGACGGGTATGCAGGTCGAGCACCACCACCTGGCGCGCCTCCAGCGTGGCAAGGATGCGGAAGACCGTGCTCTTGGGGAAACCCGTACGGCGGGCCAGCTCGGCGAGGCTAAGGCCGTTCGTCTCCTCGGCCAGCAGTTCGAGCAGGTCGAGGGTGCGGTCTACCGAGGGGATGATGTACGTATCAGTCGCCTGCATAGGTTCCAGATTTGAAACAGCGTTTCGTATCCGAAAACCTACGCGGCTGCCCCCCCGGATGTCAAGGGATTTTCACCGCCCCCTCCACTTTTATTTACCTCTCGTTCATATTTGAAACGCTCCGGCAACCAAGTTCCCTGCACACTTCTTTCTAACATGCACACCCTTCGCCTATTTCCAGCTCAATACGCCTGAACGAGACGCGGGACGAACAGGAGCGCTCCACATCGCTACGGCATCTTTTTGCGCAGGGCTTCGGAAGCTACAAAGAAGACTGCGCGCTCCGGCAAACAGAAGAGTGGCGCGGGGCAATCCGAGCGGAAAACGTGCTATCCAGACGCAGCTAAGTCCGACGAGGTGGCTCCGACCGTCCCCGCAGAGATGAGGACTCATTTGTCCGAAATAACTCTGAATTCCCACGTTCGTGGGGTTGACCGGAGAACGAGACGGTGCCTACCGAAAGCCGCTTAGGGGTAGGCTTGATGGGCATAGTCGGTACGCTCGTCTTTTCCGCACTCTTGATTTTCTTGCTTTTTGTATGACTTGACATTACGCCAGTTTGCTTGGAGCGACCGCGGCGCGGTCGAGGCGCGATCGAGGCCGCACGAGCCTGGCCTCCCGCTGGCCGGGGGTATCGTCTGTCCCCAAAAGTGCGATGTTCGGAACTCTCTTACCCGTTTGGATTATCCGTATGGTCAAATCACAAAAAAAACGTGTCCGACGACCGCTCCACCGAAGCCCAAATCCTCGACGCGGCGCGGCGCGTGTTCGTCCGGCGCGGCGTGGCGGCAGCACGCACGCAGGAGATCGCGGACGAGGCGGGCGTCAACAAGGCGCTCCTGCACTACTACTACCGCTCCAAGGAGAACCTCGCCGACGCGGTCTTTCTGGAAGCCGCACGCCATCTATTCCCGCCGATGGTGGCGACCTTCGTCTCCGGCCTCCCGCTGCGCGAGAAGCTCCTACGCGCCATCCAGCTGCAAACCGACGCGGCCACGGCCAACCCGTTTCTGCCCGGCTTTGTGATGTGCGAGCTGCGCACCGATGCCGCCCGCCTCACCCGGCTGCTGCACGCGGTGCTGCCGGTGGAGACGGCGCAGCAACAGCTCGTTGCAGCGCTTCAAGCCGACCTCGATGCCGAGGCTGCTGCCGGACGGCTCCGCCCCACACAGGCCGAGACGTTCCTCGTGGCCTTTCTCTCGCTGGCCGTCTTTCCGTTCGCAGGGTCGCACATGCTGAACACGCTGCTCGGCCTCGATGCCGCCGCCCTCGACCGCCTTGCCGCGTGGCGGCGCGCCGAGCTGGCCGACACGCTGCTCCGCGCCTTCGCGCCCTGATCTCTTCTTTTTGCCCCGATGTTAACCGTCCGGTCAATCCTCCCTTCGACCCTTCTCCTCGCGCTGGCGGCAACGCCAACGGCGGCGCAAACGTCCGACACGCTGCGCCTCTCCGACGTGCAGACGGCGGCCGAACGCCACGACCCGCGCACCGGCACGGCGGCGCTGATCGAACGGGCCGCGCGGCTGCGGCAGGCGTCGATCCGTGCCGAGGGCTATCCGCAGTTCGCGGCGACGGCCCAGACGACGGCCCAGAGCGGCGTGCCGGAACTGCCGATTGCACTCCCCGGCGGCTCCGGCCCCGACATTCCGCATGTGCAGGCGCGGGCGCAGGTGGAGGCCGACTGGAACGTGTTCGACGGCGGTCGTCGGACACAGCGGAGCGCGGTCGAGACGGCCCGGCAGGCGGAAGACCTCGCCGGCCTCCGCGCCACGCTCTATCCGCTGCGCGAGGCCGCTTCCGAGGCCTATTTCGCGGCGCTGCTCGCGGAGACGCAGGCCCGCATTGCCGCGCTGGCCGTGGCCGACCTCGACGCGCAAACGGCGGCGATGCGGGCGCGCGCTCAGAACGGTGCGGCGCTCGATGCCGATGTGGCGGCGCTGGAAGCCGAACGCCTCCGCGCCCGGCAGCGGGTGCAGGAAGCCGAGGCGCAGGCCCGCACCGCCCGGACGCTCCTTGAAGACCTTACAGGCCTTCCGGTGAACGCTCGACCGTTTGCCCTGCCGCCGCCCGACCCGTCGGTGCAGCTCGCCAGCGCCACCGCACGTCCGGAGCTGGATCGACTGGCCCGAACCGAAGCCCGCGCCGCTGCCGAGGCCCAGTTGGCCCGAACCACGCGGTTGCCGTCGGTGAGCGTGTTCGGGCAGGCAGGCGTGGCCCGGCCCAGTCCGTTCGAACCGTTCAGCGACGAGACCAAGCCGTTCGGCCTCGTCGGGGTGCGGCTGCGCTGGACACCGTTCGACTACGGCTCGTCGGGCCGAGCAGCGGCGCTGGCGGGGACGCTCGCCGAGTCGTCGCGGCTGGAGGCCGAGGCGCTACGCCGACGGTTCGCCCGCGACGGGGACGACGAGCGGGCCACGCTCGAACGCTTGGCCACGACGCCCGGCGACGACGCCCGCATCCTCGAACTCCGCGAAGAAATCCTGCGCGTAGCCCGCGCCCGGCTCGACGAAGGCGTCGCGCTGGTGCCCGACTACGTCCGTGCCCTTGGCGGCGTCGAGGAGGCGCGGCTGGTGCAGGCCCGCCACTGCATCGAACGGGCGCAGGCCGAGGCCCGCCTTCGTCTTCTTCTTGGTCGTTAGATCCTGCGTTTGCCATGACCCGCACCTTCCTTTCGCTCGTCCTGCTTGCCGCGCCGCTCGCCGGCTGCCGCTCTGTCGACGATGCCGACGCCTACGGCACGTTCCAAGCCACCGAAACCACCGTCTCGGCGCAGGCCGAAGGACGGCTTCTCGCCTTCGACGTGCACGAGGGCGACGCCCTGACGGCCGGGCAGGCCGTGGGCGTGGTCGATACGACGCAGTTGGTCGCCCAGCGCGATGCGCTCGTGGCCCAGCGCCGCCAGATTCTCGGCCAGAAGCGGGCGCTGCTCGCCCAAGCCCGTGCCACCCTTGCCGGGCGCGGCGTGTCCACGGCAGGCGAGGCCGTCGCCGTCGCCGGTCGCCAAGCCGCCCTTGCCCAAGGCGCGGCTACGCTCGCCACCGTCGCCGAGGCCGACGCCGCGCTGCGCGCCCTCGACGCGCAGTTGGCCACGGCACGCGAAGAACTCGCCCGCACCGAGCGCCTGTACGCCGCCCGCGCCGCCACCGACCGCGAGCGCAACGAGCGGCAAGGGCAAGTGGCCGCCCTCGAAGCCCAACGCGACCAAGCCCGCGCCCGCGTCGCCAGCATCCGCGCCCAAGCGAGCGCCGCCGACGCGCAAGCCGCCGTCCAGACGGCCCAAGGCGGCGTTCAATCGGCCCAGAGCACATCCCAAACCGCCCAAGCGGGCGTGCCCGAGGCGCAGGCCGCCGCCCTCGACGATCAGGTCGCCGGCATCGACGCGCAGATCGCCGGGATCGACGCGCGGCTGGCCAACGCGACCGTGCGCAACCCCGTGGCGGGCACCGTTCTGACCACCGTGGCCGAGCCGGGCGAAGTCGTCGCGCCGGGGTCGCCGCTCTACACCGTCGGCGCGCTCGGCGCGCTCAAGCTGCGGGCCTACGCCACCGGCAACCAACTGGCCCGGCTCCGCCTCGGCCAGCGCGTCGAGGTGCGGGTGGACGACGGCGCGGGCGGCCTCCGCACGCTCCCCGGCGAGGTGGCGTTTGTGGCCGCCAACGCCCAGTTCACGCCCACGCCCATCCAGACGAAAGACGAACGCGCCACGCTCGTCTACGCCTTCGACGTGAAGGTGAACGACCCGCAGGGCACGGTCAAGATCGGGATGCCCGGCGAAGTGCGCTTCCTCCAAGACACACCCTAATCCTTTGCCCGACGCCTCCGCCTCCGTCGCCGTGCGCGGCCTGACGAAGCGCTTCGGCTCGGTCGAAGCGCTCGCCGACGTGTCGTTCGACGTCGCCCCCGGCGAACTCTTCGGCATCGTCGGCCCCGACGGTGCGGGCAAGTCCACGCTCTTCCGCCTGCTCGCCACGCTGCTGCTGCCCGACGCAGGCACGGCCACCCTCGACGGGCTCGACCTCGTGCGCGACTACCGCGCGCTCCGCCTGCGGCTCGGCTACATGCCCGGCCGGTTCTCGCTCTACCCCGACCTGACCGTCGCCGAGAACCTCGCCTTCTTCGCCGACGTCTTCGGCACGACCGTCGCCGAGGGCCGGGCCATCGTGGAGCCGATCTACGCCCAGATCGAACCCTTCGCCAATCGACGCGCCGGGGCGCTCTCCGGCGGGATGAAGCAGAAGCTCGCGCTCTCGTGCGCGCTCGTCCACCGCCCGCGCCTGCTGCTGCTCGACGAACCGACGACCGGCGTGGACGCCGTGAGCCGCGCCGAGTTCTGGGACGTGCTCGCCACGCTCCGCGACAGCGGCATCACCACGCTCGTCTCGACGCCGTACATGGACGAGGCGGCCCGCTGCGACCGCATCGCGCTCGTGCAAGACGGACGGCTGCTCGGCCCTCCCGACACGCCCGACGCCGTGGCCCGCGCCTTCCCCGCGCCGCTCGTGGAAGTCCACGCCCAACGGCCCAGCGGGGTCCCTCTCGACCGCGTGGCGCTGCTCGCCGCGCTCCGCCACACGCCCGGCGTGGCCCGCGCCGAAATCTTTGGCGATTGGATGCACGTCACCGGAGCCGGATCGCCCGGCCCAAGCGCCGACGAACATCTGGCCGCGACCGTCCGCGATGCGCTGGCAGACGACGGGTTTGCCGATGTGGATGTGCGGCCCGTCGCGCCGTCCGTCGAAGACGTCTTCCTCCACCGCATGGCCCGCCCCGATGTCTAACGCCCCGACGCCTTCGTTCGACATCCCGCCCGGCACCGCCGTGTGGGCCCGCGACCTGACGCGCACGTTCGGGACGTTCGTGGCCGTCGACGCGCTTTCGTTCGAGGTGGCCGAGGGCGAGGTCTTCGGCTTCCTCGGGGCCAACGGCGCAGGCAAGACGACGGCGATGAAGATGCTCACCGGCCTTCTTGCACCGTCCAGCGGAGAGGCGTTCGTGGCCGGCATCAACGTCGCCGCCAACCCCGACGCCGTCAAGCGGCGCATCGGCTACATGAGCCAGCGGTTTGCGCTGTACGACGACCTGACGGTGCGCGAAAACGTCCGCTTCTTCGGCGGACTGTACAACCTGCCGCCCGCCGTCGTCCGCGAACGCCTCGACGCGCTTTTGGCCGACCTCGCGCTCGAACGCAGCGCCGACGAGCGCGTGGGTCGCCTTCCGCTCGGCTGGAAGCAGCGGCTGGCCTTCGGCGTGGCCCTGCTCCATCGCCCCGCCGTCGTCTTCCTCGACGAACCCACCGGCGGCGTCGATCCCGCCACGCGGCGGCAGTTTTGGGAGACGATCTACGCCACCGCCCAGCGCGGCACCACGGTGTTCGTGACGACGCACTATATGGACGAGGCCGAATACTGCGACCGCGTTTCCATCATGGTAGACGGACGCCTCGCCGCCCTCGGCACGCCCGCGGAACTCAAGGCCCGGTTTGGCACCGACTCGATGGACGGCGTCTTCCTGCGCCTTGCCCGAAACGGTTGACCGTTGGCGGTGGGCAGGTGTCCGAAAGCCTTTTCTCTCGACACGACCACCAACCGACACCTCCCAACGACCCACTCTCAACCTTCCCCCATGTCCGCCTTCCGCAGCCTCGTCGTCAAGGAGACGCGCCACATCCTGCGCGACCGGCAGACGCTCGGCGTGCTGCTGGCCCTGCCGGTGGTGATGGTGCTGCTCTTCGGCTTCGCCATCCGCACCGACGTGCAGGACGTGCGCGTGCTCGTCGTGGACGCCGCCCGGGACGGCCAGAGCCTCGACCTGACGCGGGCCGTGGCGGCGACGCCCGCGCTGCGGCTCGTGGGGGTGGACGGGGCACCGGCGGCCATCGAGCCGGCGCTGCGGACGGGACGGGCGTCGGTGGCGCTCGTCCTCCCGGCGGCGTTTGGGGCCTCGTTTGCGCGGGGCACGGCCGAAGTGCTGGTGGTGACCGACGGCACGACGCCCAACTACGCCGCCGCCGCCGAGGGCTACGTCCGCCAGGTCGTGCAGACGTGGGCGGCGCAGCAGGGCGCGCGAGCGCCCACCGTCCGCGTGGCGGCGCGGATGCGGTTCAACCCGGAGATGAAGAGCGAGGCGCTGTTCGTGCCGGGGCTTTTGGCGTATGTGCTCACGCTCGTCTCGGCGCTGATGACGGCCCTTTCCATCTCGCGGGAGAAGGAATCGGGGACGATGGAGGTGCTGCTCGTCTCCCCGCTCCGGCCCGGCGCGATGGTGATCGGCAAGGTCGCGCCGTACCTCGTGCTCGCCTTCGTGAACGCGCTGACGGCGCTCGCGGTGGCGCGGTTCGTCTTCCATGTGCCGATGCGCGGCAGCCTCGCGGCGCTGCTCGTGGCCACGCTCGCTTATGTGCTCGGCTCGCTCGCGCTCGGCGTGCTCATCTCGTCCAAAACCCCCGACCAGCGGACGGCCATGATGGGCACGCTCCTCGGCCTGCTCCTGCCCACGCTCGCGCTCTCCGGCTTCGTCTTCCCCATCTCCAGCATGCCCGCGTGGATTCGTCCCGTCACGCAGATCGTCCCGGCCACATGGTACATCCTCGCTGCGCGCGGCGCGATGCTCAAAGGCCTTGGCTTCGCGGGGCTGGCGAAAGAACTGATCGTCCTGTTTGCGATGGCGGCGCTGCTGCTCGTCGCAGCCTCGCGCTCGCTCAAAGACCGGTTGGAATGAACAGAGACGCTCCTCCTTCCCCTTCCGTCGCGACCATCGCCCCTCGCGTTTGGGCGGCACACCTCTACGCTTCTCCCCCGATGCCCTGCGTTTCGTGAACGAACCCTTGTGTTCTGGCTACGAACCCTTGTGTTCTGGCTACGAACCCTTGTGTTCTGACTACGAACATTTGCGCTCTCTATACGAACCTTTGCGTCATCTCTACGAACGTCTGCGCTCTCTATACGAACCCTTGTGTTCTGACTACGAACCCTTGCGTCGTCACCGCGCACGCTCGTAAGGGCCGATCTCGCTCGGCTGCTGCGATGGCTCCCGACTGATTCTACGGCCCATCCTTCCCTCCTCCATTGTCTATCCTCTCCGATGCGTGCCCTTCTCGCCCTCGTCCGCAAAGAGATCGTGCAGGTGCTGCGCGACCGGGTGATGCGCATCCAGATCGTGCTGCCGCCGATGGTGCAGCTGCTGCTTTTGGCGCAGGTGATGACGTTCGAGGTGAAGCACACGAACCTCGCCGTGGTGGACCTCGACCGCTCGACGGCCTCGGCGCGGCTCGTGGAAGCGTTCACGTCCACCGGACGCTTCGGCGTCGTGCTCGACACGCCGTCGCCTGCCCGCGCCGACGATGCCCTGCTCCACCGGCAGGCCAGCGCGGTGCTGGCGATTCCAGAGGGGTTCGCACGCGACCTCCGATCGGGGCGCGCGCCCACCGTCCAGCTCGTGCTCAACGCCGAAGACGGGGCAGCGGCGGGCGTGGTGCAGGGCTACGCCGTCAACGTGCTCGCCGGGTTCGCCCGCGCCGAGGCCGCGACGTCGCCGCCCGCGATGGCGCAACGGTTCGTCCGCGCCCGCCCCGGCGTGCAGGTCGAAACGCGGCGGCTGTTCAACCCCACCGGCGCGTACCGCCCGTCGATGGCGCTGGGGCTTCTGGCCTCGCTCGTGAGCATCATCGGCATCCTGCTCACGTCGCAGAACATCGCCCGCGAGCGCGAGATCGGCACGCTCGAACAGCTCAACGTGACGCCGCTGACGCGCAGCACGTTCTTGCTCGGCAAGATGCTGCCGTTCTGGGCGCTCGGCCTGCTGGAATTGGCGCTGGGGTTGCTGATCGTGCGGTACGGCTTCGGCGTGGAGTTTGTCGGCTCGCCCCTGCTCGTGTTTGCGGCGGCGGCGCTGTACCTGCCCGCCGTGCTCGGCCTTGGCCTGCTCATCTCCACCGCCGCGCAGACGCAGCAGCAAGCGATGTTCCTGACGTTCTTCGCGCTCGTCACGATGCTCTTCCTCGGCGGCATCTTTACGCCCGTGCGCTCGATGCCCGCGTGGGCGCAGGCCGTGGCGGCGTGCAACCCCGTGCAGCATTTTGCCGAGACGATCCGTGCCGTGCTGCTGCGCGGGGCCACCGCACGGGAGGTCGCCGGGCACCTCGCCGCCACCGTCGCCTTCGGAGCCGTCGTGCTGCCGCTGGCCGTGCTGCGCTACCGCAAAACCGCCGACTGAGCGCGCCTCAGCACTCGGCGACGTTGACGGAGATGCGCTGGGCGAGGCCGCCGTCGCTGGTCTCTTTGTACTTGGCGCTCATGTCCTGCGCCGTCTCCCACATCGTCTGGATGACCGCGTCGAGCGAGACACGCGCGGCCTTCGGGTCGGATTCGACGGCCAGGTGCGCGGCGGTGATGGCCTTGATCGCGCCCATCGCGTTGCGCTCGATGCACGGCACCTGCACGAGCCCGCCGATGGGGTCGCAGGTTAGGCCGAGGTGGTGTTCCATCGCGATCTCCGCCGCCATGAACGCCTGCTCCGGGCTACCGCCGAGGCCTTCGGCGAGCGCCGCCGCCGCCATCGCGCTCGACACGCCGATCTCGGCTTGGCAGCCGCCCATCGCCGCCGAGATGGTGGCGTTCTTCTTGAAGAAGCTGCCGGTCTCGCCCGCCACGAGCAAAAACCGCCGCGCGGCGTCCGGGGTGTTGTGCCCCTCGAAAAGCATGAAGTAGAAGAGCACGGCGGGCAGCACGCCGCACGCGCCGTTGGTGGGAGCCGTCACGATGCGCCCGAAGGCGGCGTTTTCCTCGTTCGTGGCGAGCGCAAAGCACGTCACCCAGCGCAGCATCTGCTGAAACGGAGGCTTCTGCGCGGCGATGGCCGAGAACCACACGTCCTGCGGGAGCACATGGCTGCCGTCCAGCCCCAAGAGCCGCCGGGCCATCGCCGGGGCGCGGCGCTTCACGTCGAGGCCGCCGGGGAGCGTGCCCTCGGTGTGGCAGCCTTTGTAGACGGCGGCGCGCATCGTGGCGTGGAGGGCGTCGAGCTTGGCGTTCACCGCGTCGTCGGTGCGCCACGCCCGCTCGTTGCAGCGGATGACTTCGGAGAGCGGAAGGCCCGTTTGGGCGCAGTGGCGGAGAAACTCGGCGGGAAGATCGGACGGGTACGGGAGCGTCACCTGCGCCGCCTCGGCCTCTTCGCCTTCCTTCACCACAAAGCCGCCGCCGACGGAGTAGTACGTCGCCTCGAAGACCGCGCCGTCGTCGAGAGCAAAGGCAAACGTGACGCCGTTGGGATGGAACGGAAGCGGCTGGAAGACGCTGTCGATGTCGAAATCCACCTCGTGCGTGCCCGCGAGCGGAAGCCGCCCGGCATCGCGGAAGGCGCGGCTGCGGGCTACGGCGGTGGCCGTGTCGGTGGTGAGGTAGTCGTCGCCGGTCAGTCCGAGCGTGACGGCCATGTGCGTGCCGTGGCCGAGGCCGGTTTTGGCAAGCGAGCCGTAGAGCGTCACGCGGGCGCGATCTACGCGATCCAGAAGCCCGGCACTACGCAGATCGTCGAGGCTGCGGAGCGCCGCGGCCCACGGCCCCATGGTGTGAGACGACGACGGGCCGATGCCCACCTTGATCATGTCGAAGGCGCTGATGCGATCCATCTTGACGGTTGGCGACGGGCGACCGATTGCCCAACGGGAGCAGCCGGCCGCATGCGCTGAAAGCCCTTCCGGGCCGGGTTCGTTTCCAACCGGCGTTGTATCTTTGTAACGGGTTGGGTTTCGGTCGTTCCAACGCTTGCAGCCCACAGCCTGCCGCCCCGTATGCTCCAAGAGCAAAGCCGACTTTTCCAGCGCATTTTTCTGTTCGCCGACCTTGCGCTGGTGGCGGTTGCGTTCGGGCTGGCGTTCGTGCTGCGCTTTGATGTGCTGCCGTGGCTGCACGCGCACGGCATTGGCCCGGCGTGGTTCGTCCCACCCGAAGCGGTCGAGCTGGTCAAGTACCTGTGGCTTTTGCCGTGGGCCATGCTGGGCGGCTCGCTTGTGTTCTACCTCTCCGGCCTCTACGCCTCCGAGCGCGGGCTGCACCTGTTTCGGATTGTATGGAGCGCACTCAAAGCGTCGGCGATGGTGCTGTTGCTGGCGGCCACGCTGCTTTCGTTCTACCGCTCGTTCAACATCTCGCGGGGCTTCCTGCTGCTCTTCGGCCTGCTCGTGCCGCTGCTGCTGATCTTGGCGCGGGCGATGCTCTACGGGTGGATGCGCCGGCAACGCACCGAGCGGCGGGTGCTGCTCGTGGGCAGCGGGCGCGTGGGCGAACGCATTGCCCAAACGCTCGCCCATTACGTTTGGGCGCGGATGGAGATCGTGGCCGTGCTCGACGATGTGCCCCGCTCCACCCATCTGCCGGTAGACGGGCCGATCGACGAAACGCTCGCCCGCCTCGACGCCGCCGAAGCGGCAGGCCGCCCCATCCACGACGTCTACCTCGCCCTGCCGCTGGGAGCCGCGCCCCGCATCGAAGCCTTGATGGAGGGCCTCTCCAGCCGCACCGCCCGCGTCTACTACGTCCCCGATTTGCCCGACCTCGGCGTGCTCAACGCCCGCGCCACCGACCTCGACGGGCTGCCGGTGCTGCACCTGATCGACGAGGTGCCGAGGCGGCTCACCTGGGCGCTCAAACGGGTGTTCGACGTCGTCTTCTCGGCCGCCGTGCTGGTGCTGCTCTCGCCGCTGCTGCTCGTCATCGCCGTGGGCGTCAAACTGTCGTCGCCGGGGCCGATCTTCTACCGGCAGGAGCGCGTCACGCTCGGCGGCCAGCGCTTCGGGATGCTCAAATTCCGCTCCATGCCCGTCAACGCCGAAGCCGAAACGGGTGCCGTGTGGGCGAAACCGGGCGAGCAGCGGGCCACGCCGTTGGGGTCGTTTCTGCGGCGCACGAGTCTCGACGAACTGCCTCAATTCTGGAACGTGTTCATCGGACAGATGAGCGTGGTCGGGCCGCGCCCGGAGCGCCCGGTGTTTGTGGACGAATTCCGGCAACGCGTGCCGGGCTACATGCTCAAGCACACCGTCCCGGCGGGCATCACCGGCTGGGCGCAGGTGCACGGCTGGCGCGGCGACACGAGCCTCGAAAAACGGATCGAGTACGATCTGTACTACATCCAGAACTGGTCGCTCAAGCTCGATTTCAAGATCGTGCTGCTGACCGTGTTCAAGGGCTTCGTCCACCAGAATGCCTATTAAAGACGATGCCGGCTGCTGACAGCTGCCGAGCGAGCGCGATCTACCTCCATCCAGCGGCCAGCCCCTAATCTTCACCTTCTCCGCGCCCGCTCGACGCCTACCGGTGCGTTACGTCCTCGTTCGGCGCTACCTTTCCGGCTATGGCAGATTCCACGCTTGACTCCATCCTGCTCCCGGCGGGCACACTCCTTGGCGGCGTCTACCGCATCGAAGGGGCGCTCGGCAAGCCCGGCGGCTTCGGCATTACCTACTTGGCCATCGATACGCAGCTGGAAGCTCGCGTAGCCGTCAAGGAATTCTTCCCCCGTGGCCTCGCCCGGCGCGCCCACGACGGACGGACGGTCGTGCCCATCACCCCCGACGACAAGCCGGGCTTCGACCACGCCCGTCAGCGGTTTCTCGACGAGGCGCGGATGCTCGCCCGGTTCCACCACCCATCGATCGTGCGGGTGCGCAGCTTCTTCGAGGAGAACGGCACAGCGTACTTGGTGATGGACTACCTGGAAGGCCGTACGCTGGCCGCCCACCTCGAACGTGTCGGTGGCCGCGTACCCGCCGAAACGGCCGTCGCCATTGCCCGCCCGCTGCTCGACGCGCTTGGCGAAATCCACGAGGCCGGCGTGCTGCACCGCGACGTCGACCCAGCCAACGTGTACGTCACGAACCGCCAGCAGGTCGTCTTGCTGGACTTCGGCGCGGCCCGTCAGGCGGTGGCCGAAGCCGAAGGCGGGCAACGCAGCCTCTCGGTGGTGCTCAAGCCCGGCTACGCACCCTACGAACAGTACGCCAGCAAAGGCCGTCAGGGGCCTTGGACGGATCTCTACGCCCTCGCCGCCACGATGTACCGGATGCTGACGGGCCTCGTCCCGCAAGAGTCCACCGGGCGGATTGTGCAGGACGAGCTTCAGCCGGTGGACGTGGTCGTGCGGGAGCGGTTTGGTGAGACGCTGCCTCCGGCCCTCGCCCGCGCGGTGATGTGGGGCCTCGCGCTTCGTCCGGAAGACCGCCCGCAAAACGTCGCGGCGTTCGAGCAAGCTCTTGCCGGCGGCATCGCTCCTCCCGCACCAACGCCGTTTCAAACGCCCCCGCCGATCACGCCTGCGTACGCGCCCACGCAAGCGTATGCGCCGCCCGTTGCAGCACCGCCCGCCTACGCGCCCCAGCCGTCGTACGACCCGCCGTCGTACACCCCGCAGCCGATGTACGCGCCCACGCCATCGTATATGCAAGAAGAGCCGAGGCGCAGCCTGGCCGGGCCGGTGGTGGGCGCGCTTGTGGTGCTGGGGTTGCTCGGTGGAGGCTTTTATGTGCTCACCCAGCGCCCCGATCTGATCGATCCATCCACCTCGGCGACGCCTGTCCAGCAGGATGCTCCCTCCCCGACCTCGACAGAATCCACCTCGCAAGACCCTCTGTCTACCGACCCCGGTACGTTCACCCCAAACCCGTCGCAGCCGCCCGCACAAGACCCGGCACTCGTCGCGACCACGTCACCGCGCCCCGTCGAGCAAGTGCGCCCGCAATACCCCGAACAGGCCGCCGCCGAAGGCTTGGAGGGACGGGTGCTGGTGAAGGTTCTGGTGGGCACGGACGGTACGGTGAAGAATGTGAGCGTGGAAGAAAGCACCGACCCGGTGTTCGACGCCGCCGCCGTCAAGGCCGTGCTGCAATGGCGTTTTGAACCGGCCACACGCGGCGGCGAAGCGGTCGAAGCGTCGGTGGTGGTTCCGTTCGATTTCAACCTCTGAGCCGATGTCCGCACCTCCCCCGTTCAACCCCGACGACCCCTTCCGTCCACCCGTTGGAGCCTCGCCCGACCCCGGCCCTACCGTTCCGCTGAGCGCATCGGTGCCGCCGGGGGCTAACCCGCCGCGCATTCCCGGCCTCGACTTCACCGAGGAAGCGCCCGACCTGTATGTGCCCGGCCCACGCCCCAGCGGGCCTTCGCCGGAAGGGGCCACCGTGCGCCTCGGCGCGGGCGGTGCGCCGCTTCCCGCCTCGTCGCTAATACCCGGCACATCGCCGGAAGAAGGCCGCACCGTGGCCTACAACGACCGGATGCCCACCGGCGTCGATCCGGTGGTGGGCTGGCTCGTGTGCGTCGATGGGCCCGAGCGCGGGCGCGACTACCGCCTCCACGCCGGGCGCAACTTTGTGGGCCGCTCGCCGCAGATGCACATTGCCCTCACCGGCGACACCACGGTGTCGCGGGAGAAGCATTGCGTAGTCGTCTACGACCCACGGGCCAACGCCTTCCGTGTGGCCCCCGGCGAGAGTGCGTCGCTCACCTACCGCAACGGCGCTTCGGTAGATGTGCCCACGGCGCTTGCGCCGTACGACCGTATCGAGGTAGGCAAGACGGTCCTGCTGTTCCTTCCCCTTTGCTCCGATCGCTTCTCGTGGGACGCCTCCGACGCCTGATCTCGGCGATGGCACTCGCCGCCACGCTCGTCCCGGGCGCGCTGGCGCAGTCAACGCCCGCCCCAACGACGCCACGGGCCGACACCGTCACGCCTAACCGCAGCCGTACGCCGCGCCCGACCACGACGCGGACGACCGGACGCCCGGACGCCGCAGAGGCCGCTACGCTACAGGTGGTGCAGGCCGCCGGGCCGCTGCCCACGCTCCGCGTCTTCTTCGACGCCCGCACCGACGACGGCCGCCGTGTTGCCCGTCCCAACACGGCGAACGTTCGGCTCACCGTCGGACGCACCGCAGCCACGGTAGAGTCCGTCGCGCCCGTGGCCGCCGCCGATGGGATCGCCTACGTCTTTCTGGTCGATGTATCCCGCTCGCTGCGCCCCCGCGACTTCGAACAGGTGCAGCAGGCCATCGCGCAATGGATCGACCGGATGAACGCTGCCGACCGGGTAGCCGTGGTGGCGTTTGGGCAGACCGTGCGCGTGGTGCAAGACTTTACAGGCAACCGCAACGCGGCGCGGGCTGCGGTGGACAACCTCGCGTCCAGCGAGGCCGAAACCGGCCTGCACGAAGCGCTCGTGCGCGGGGCTGACCTCGCTCGGCGGCAAGACCCCGACCTGCCCGCCCGGCGCGCCGTGGTCGTCCTCTCCGACGGCCTCGACGATTTTCCTGGTGGCGCTCAGCGCGACGAAGTCCTCCGCGCCTTCCAGCAAAACCCGGTGCCGCTCTACGCCCTCGGTGTACGCCCACCCGACGGCGACACCGCAGGCCTCGACGCGCTCGGCAGCTTTACCCGTACCTCCGGTGGCACGTTGCTACGGGTGGACGGGGCGGACGTGACAGCGGCCTTCGACAACCTGCGTACCCGGCTGGGCGAGGCGTTCGTAGCCACGGCTCTATGCGACGCCTGCTCGGCCGACGGCACGGTGCAACGCGTACAGCTTACGCTCTCCGCCGCCGATGGGCGCACCCTCTCCGACGGCCTCGACGTGCGGTTTTTGCCGCCGCCCGACTCGGCCGCAGCACACGCCGACAGCGCCTCCCGCCCCACCCCAACGGCCTCGCGCAAAGGCCTTCCCGCGTGGCTCTACGGCCTCGGCGCGCTGCTCGTGGCCGCGCTCGGAGCTTCATGGTTGCTTGCCCGCCGCCGCACGTTCGCACGGCCGCCCGCGCCCGCCACCAACGAGAACCCGCCGCCTGCCGCACCGCGTCCGCCCGAAGACGTGGCCGCCAGCATCGCCCGCGAAGACGAACAACTCGGCCCAGCCCCCGGCCCGACCGCTGACGCGTCCGCACCCGCTTCGCCGTCGTCATCGGACGTCACACCGCCGTCCGTGGCCGTCACACCTGCCGTTCCCACGCCTCCACCCTCCCCCGACCCGGTCGTCCTGCGTTTCACCGCCATGCGTGGCGACACGTCGCAGCGCGTAACCCTGCACACCGAAGCATTCTTAGGCCGCAGCGCCTCGAAGGCCGACGTGGTGATCGAGGGCGACGCGTCGGTGTCGGGACGGCACGCTCGGCTGATCAACACGCCCGGCGGCGTGCTGATTTCCGACGCCGGCTCGACCAACGGCACGGTGGTCAACGGGGTGCCGCTGGCCGGGCCGCGGCGACTCGAACACGGCGATCTCGTGCGGCTCGGCCAAACCGAGCTGCGCGTCACGTTTGAGCGCTAACTTCTGCTATGTCTACGACCTCCCTCGAATCGGCCCAGCACATCGGGCAGCGCTCGCAGCAGCAGGACGCCGTCCGCACCGTCGAGACGGTGCCCGGCTTCGCGCCCGGCACCGTCGCTGCGGTGGTGGCCGATGGGATGGGCGGGATGGTGGGTGGAGCCGAAGCGTCGCGGGTGGCCGTCGAGGCGTTTAGCGCAGCGCTCGCACGCCGGACGCCCACCGAATCCCCCGCCGACGTGCTGCACCGCGCCCTCACCGCCGCCGGGTCGGCGGTCGTGCAGGCGGCCCGCCAGCAGAGCGCGGCGGGCGAAATGGGCACGACGTTCGTCGCCGTGCTCGTCGAAAACGGCATGCTCACATGGCGCACGGTCGGCGACAGTCGCCTCTACCTGTTCCACGGCGACCGCCTCCGCCAGCTCAACACCGAGCACACGCTCGCCTCGCGCCTGCGCAAGAGCGTGGACGCCGGGCTGCTCTCGCTCGACGAAGCCCTTGGCCACCCCGAAGCCCGCGCCCTCACCAGCTTCCTCGGCCAAGAGCGGGTGCAGGAAGTGGACGGCGGCGCGGAACCGCTTGCCCCCGGCGACTGCGTGCTTCTCTGCTCCGACGGCCTCCACGGCACCCTTGCCGACGACGAGATCGCCCGACGCCTTGCCGCGCTGCCATTCGGCCAGATTGCGCAAACGCTTGTAGACGACACGCTCGCCCGCCAGAAACCACACCAAGACAACGTGTCGGTGGTGGTGCTGACCGTCGGTGGCGTGCCGGGCACATCGCCCGAACCGAGCGTCACCGTCCTACGCCCAACCTACACGACGCTGGACGAGCCGGACACCGCCAGCATCGTCGCCTCGGCGATGCCCGCCGCGCCGCGCTCGGCCGCGCCGACGACGCCCGACCGGCCGCCCCGCCGGTCGCCGTGGCCACTCGCCGTGGGCCTGCTTGCCGTGGCGGGCGTGGGCGGGTATGCGCTCTGGAAAACGCAAACTCCTCTGCCCTCCCCCAGGGCCGTCGCCGACAGCTTGCGGGTGGACAGTCTCCGCGCCGACTCGCTCCGCCGCGACTCGCTCGCGCACACGCCCAGCGGAGCCGACACGCTGATGGCCGTGCCCGCCCGCCGCGACAGCGCCGCCGGGCCGTCGAGCGACGTGTGGCCGCCGCCCGTCGAACGACCGGCCTCGCCGCCCGCCGATCTCACCCCCAGCCTCCCCGGCCGATGAAGCGCCTCCTGCCACTGCTGCTCGCCCTCGTGCCCCTCGCCGCCGCCGAGGCCCGCGTGCCCGTGGCGCAGATGCGCCAGTCCACCGTCCGCATTTTCTGCCGGATCGAAACGTCCAGCCAGTTCGGCCTCGGCACGGGTAGCGGCTTCGTGATCGGCCCCAACCGGGTGGTGACCAACTACCACGTTGTGGCCGACTGCGACGGCGCGCATCCGGGCGCGTCCACCCAGATCAACGTCGGCGGGACACCGTCGAAGGTGCCGGAGGCACGGATCGTGTGGAAGTCCGAGGCCCTCGACCTCGCCATCTTGGAGACGGCGCAGCCGCTGGGCCTGCGTACCGTTCGGCTTGTGCCGGGGCGCTTGGTTGAAACCGGCGACGACGTGCTGGCGATGGGCTATCCTGCCGCTGCCGACGACGACGGGCGCGAGCGCACGCGGGGCGAATTCCGGTTCACCGCGCAGGATTTCGAACCGACGCTCACCCGCGGCATCGTCTCGCGCAGCGTCACTGGCCCCAACGGAGAGAAACTCTGGCAGACCGACGCGGCCATCAACCCCGGCAACTCCGGCGGGCCGCTCTTCGACGCATGCGGCGACGTGATCGGCATCAACGTCCGCAAATCGCTCACGCAGGTGGACACGCCCAACGGCCCCATTCGCGTGCCCGAGGGCGAGGGCATCGGCTGGGCCATCCGCGCCGACGAGCTTGCCGCCGTGCTCCAACAGAACAACGTCGCCATCGAAAAGACGACCGCGCGCTGCGGCGACGAGGGCACGCCGCCCTCGGCCACCACGCCCACCCGCCCCGACAGCGCCCAGCTCGCGCAGGCGCAGACGCCGCCCGCCACCACAACCGGCCCGCCGATGCTGCCGTGGCTGCTCGTGGGCGCGGGAATCCTCGCGCTCGGCCTCGGCCTCGTCGCGTTCGTGATGCGCAGCAAGAAAAAAGACGTGCCCGCCTTCACGCCGCCGTCCTATCCCACGCCGCAGCCGCCGCCCGCCTATCCGCCGCCGATGCCCCCCGCGCCGGTGTCCGCCGCGTCGGTGGTGGCGCTAGGCGGGAGCCTCGCCGGGCAGGCGTTCGACGCCACGCGCCCGCTCGTGTTTGGACGCGACGCCACGGTGGCCACCGTCGTCTTCCCCGAAGCATCGTCCGACGTGTCGAAGCGCCACGCCCGGCTGGTGTGGGACGCGCAGCGCGGCGAGGGCACGCTCGAAGACCTCGGTTCAACCAACGGAACGTTCCTTCGCGACCAGCGCCTCACGCCGTACCAGCCGCAGCCTGTGCGCGTGGGCGACCGCTTCCACCTCGCCCGTCCGGAGCACACGTTCGAGATTCGGCGGTAGCGACGGCTGGATGAAACCGGCCGGGCACGGCCTGCTCCCATTCAAGCTTCAGCGCCGCTCGGCAAGGCCGAGGACGGCAACGAAGTCGGCGATTTTGTCTTCGATTTCGGCCCATTCGGCCTCAGGGGTGGAGCCTTCCACAACGCCCGCGCCGGAGTACAGCGCCAGCCGCGTCTCGTCTACCCGCCCACAGCGCAGACCCACCGCGAACTCCGCGGCGTTGAGCGACAGCCAGCCGAACGGCGCGGCGTAGCGGCCCCGGTCGAACGGCTCGTGCGCACGCAAGAACGCAAGCGCGTCGGGTGTGGGCGTGCCGCCAACAGCGGGCGTAGGATGCAGCGCCGCAAGCACATCGAGCGGAGAGACGCCTGGGCGCAGCCGTCCGACCATCGGGGTGCGCAGGTGGCGTCCCCGCGCCAAGGCAAAGGCCTCCGGGGTCTCGTCGGCGTCCAGCGCGGCGGCAAGCGGCCCAAGCGCGTGTGCGATAGCGTCGCGTACGAGCGCGTGTTCGCGCTGCTCCTTGTCCGAAGCGTGCAGTTCGTCGGAGAGGCGGGCGTCTTCGGTGGCGGTGGCCCCGCGCGGACGCGTCCCAGCGAGCGCTTCCGTCCAAATCCGTCCGTCTTCCAACCGGAACAAGCGTTCGGGCGAGGCCGAGACGAACGCCGCGCCCGGCCCGTGTTCGGCGAGCAGATGGTAGGTACCCGGCGTGGCCGCTTCCAGCCGTGCCATCAAGGCGAACGGGTCGAGCGGCTCGGGAAAGTCGAAGGTGACGCGGCGTGCAGGCACAACCTTATCCATCTGCCCGGCCCTAAACGCCGCCAGTGCAGCCCCTACGGTCGCGTTCCAGCCGTCGCGGTCGGGCAGATCCTGGCGGGCCACCGGCAGCGGCAGGTTCACGTCGAGCGGTGCAGCGTCGGCCAGCGCGGCCAGTGCGGCCAGCACCGCCGCTCCGGCGTGCGGCACCAGGTGCGCTACGAGCCGGGCCGAACCGTCGGCATCGACTTCGAGCGTAAGCAGCGGCAGGGTGAAGCGAAAAGCCTCCGCCGAGCGCCACGCGCCGGGTTCGGGCGGGCGTTGCGGGTCGAAGCGCAGCCCGCCGAAGAGCTGCGCCTCCGGGCCAAGCCGGGCAACCACCGGGCGCACCGCGTTGAGATCGTCGCCCGTGACGGCCAAGGCTTCGCCGAGAGCGGCCACCCGCCGCCCGTCGTCGCGCCCGTGCCAGTAGAATCGAGGGCAGGCCGGTTGCACCGCCAGCCACGCGAGCGGATCGCCAATGCCCTCAACCGTGACCGCTACGCGGCGATACGGCGCAGCGCTTCCCTCGCCCAGCACCCGACGCACCTCGGCAGTCAACGCCTCGGCAGGAGCATAGCGCGTGAGCACGTCGGTCTGGCGGCGAATCGTGGACAAAGCGGGATCAGACGAGGGCCGGATCGTCGGCAAGGTGAAGAGTGCAGTTGAGCACCACCGGCGTAACGGCGGCGTGCGCGTCCACAGCCAGTTCGTTCACGCTCGTGTTGGCGTGGTGGAAGGCAGACATACCCCGCAGGCCGTCGGCATGGAGCAAGCTGGCGAGCAGCACCCGAAGCGCCCGCCCGTGCGAGACGACGGCCACGGTTTGCCACGCATGCCTGTCAAGCAACCGCTGCCACGCACCAAGCACGCGGGCCTGCACGTCGAGCAGCGGCTCGCCGCCGTCCACCCGGTCGGCGTAGTCGCCCGCGGCCCACGACGCCACGATGCGCTGGAAGACCGTGTCGGTTTCGTCGGTTGGGGCCAAACCTTCAAACACACCCCAGTGCATCTCCATCCACCCCGCGTCGAGCGCCACGGGCAAGCCGTGCGGCGCAGCAAGGGCTTCGGCGGTAGCGCGGGCGCGGCGCATCGGGCTGGCAACAACCGCGTCGAGCGGCACGTCGGCAAACCGCGCGGCGAGCGCGGCGGCCTGCGCCTGCCCCGTGGCGTTGAGCGGCGCGTCGAGGCCCTGCCCTTGGATCAAGCCGAGGCGATTGGGATCGGTTTGGCCGTGCCGGATGAGGAAGACGCGGGTCATAGGCGGCGGCTACGCGGGGCGTATCGTCAGGTTTCAGAAAAAAATGAAAGATTGCCTCCGCTCACTCTTCGACCGTGACGCTGGGCGACACGACGAACCGGAAGCGCGGGTTTTCCATCCCTGCCGCCACGAGGGCCGGGCGCAGCATCGCGGCGAGGGCACGGGCGGTGTTGGTCTTGGCCTGCACGGCCTCACCCGCCACATAGGCCTCGGCTTGGTTGCGCAGCGCCGCCGTTAGGCTGCGCGTGGCCGCGGTTTGCACTGTTGCCACGCTCGCGTCGGTGCGCAGCCACCCACGCGACGTCTCGACCTCCATCTTCGCTAAGTCCGGCTCGACGCTGTGCACCGATAGCTTCGGCACGACAACCTCCACCACCCCGTCGTCGCCCAGCCGCACGTCTTCTGGGCGCAGCGTCCGCACGTCGAACCCGTAGGATGCCCGCCCCGGCACGCGCACCGTCGCCGACGATGTGCCGAGGTCAAGGTTCAGCACGCCGGGCAAAAACACCTGTCGGCTGGCCTGCCGGACGGTCGCAGTCACATCAATCGCGCCGGTCACGAGAAAGGCATCCGGGTGCTCGGCGGTGATGGTGGTCGTCACGGTCTGGCGGACCTGCTCCTCGGTCAGCCCTGGGAGCAGCGCTTGGATCAGGCGCGGCGCGTTCACGACGAGGCCCCACACGGCCCCCCCGGCAAGCACAACGACGAGCGCAAGCGCCACCGTCCGCACCCAGCGTGGCAGCCTTGGTGCAGCGTCGGAGGGCTGAGAGGGAAGATTGGAGGGTTCGGCCATAGGGTTGAAGGATACGAAAACCCCTGCCCGGCGCAGCCGCCGAGCAGGGGAAGATCACCGATCACGTCGCGTTTAGGCGGTTTTGTCCTTGATCGTTTCGGTCACGCCGTTGCGCATCACCGAGGCAATGCCGTTGTCGCGGCCAGCCTCCGACGTGTACATCTCGCTCGTACCGATCACTTGGCCGTTGCCGGCTTTGAGCACGAAGTAGAACTGACCGTTCTTGGCCGTCTCGCGCGCAAAGCGGCCGTCGTCTTGGCTGTTCTTTTGCACCGAGGCGATGCCTTTTTCGGCGCTGGCGCGAGTCTTGTACGTCTCGCTGCGGAGGATTTCCTCGCCGTTGCCGGCCTTGAGCGCGAACTGAAACTCGCCGTTCTTGGCCACCGTCAGGTCAAACCAACCCTTCGGTGCATCGGCAGCGGGCGCATCGTCGGCGGCCGGTTCAGCCTTTTTCTTGGCCGCCTTCTTGGGCTTGGCCTTAGGGGCCTCGTCCACCACGTCCATGCCACCGGCGTTGTCCATCGCTGCCAGTTCGCCTTGGATCTGCTCAAACGTCTTGTCCTCGTAGGCCGCGTCATCGGTGAGGCGGTCGAAGAGCTTTTCGGAGAGCAGACGCTGCTCCAACATCCCCATCGCGCCCTCTTGGCGTTCGTAGAGCGAGCGGAGCATGCGCGGGTCGATGTCGTTGCCCGCTTCTTTGGCGAAGTAGGCGTCGAAGTCCTCATCTTCAACCTCGAGTTGATGATCGAGGATGAGTTGGTCGCGCAGGAGCATCCAACGGGCTTGGCGTTCGGCCTCGGTGCGGTTTTGGGCGCGGAAGGCGTCGTGCGGGAAGTCGTCGGGCAGCTTGCCGTCGAACTGCTCGCGCACCACCTGCTCGGTCATGGAGTCGAGGTAGAGCTCCACCGCCGAGTCGGGCACGGGCACGTCGTTGGCCTCCATCAAGCGCTCCATCACCTGCGCCTCAAGGTAGTCGCGGCGGCGCTGCGTCCACTGCTTGTCAAGCGAGTCGCGCATTTCGTCGCGGAGGGCGTCGAGCGATTCGGTGCGGCCCTTGGTGAAACGCTGGACGAAGGCGTCGTTGAGTTCAGGGAGCGTGCGGTTTTCCACACGGGCAACCGTAACCGAGAACGGGTGCGTATGCCCGGCCTCGTGGCCGTCGTGGGATTCGTCGTGCGGCAGCTCGACGGTGAACGTATCGCCGGCTTTTTTGCCGAGCAGGGCGTCTTTGAGCACCTGGTGGACGCGCGGCTCGTCGAGCGGAATGCGCACGCCCTTTTCCGTCTCCGACGCCATCGGCTGCCCGGCGTCGTCGAGCGCGACAATGTCCACCACCGCCACCGAATCGTCGGCGAGGACCGCGCCCTCGGGCGCGTCTTCGACCACCGCGTTGCGACGGCGAACGGTTTCAAGCTCGTCGTCGATCTGCGCATCGTCCACCGTATAGGCAAGACGAATGAGCGGCTCGTTGGAGAGACCCGTCACCTTCAGCTCGGGGCGCACGCCGAAGCGCAGGGCCGCCGTGAAGCCGCCGTGCTCGTCAAACGCGAGGGCCGTAATGATCGGGTAGCCAACGAGGCGGTACGTCGGGTTGCGGCGCACGTCGGCGTCGAAGGCGTCTTGGATGGCCTGCTGGGCCAGTTCGTTGCGGACGGATTCGCCGTAGAGCTTCTTGACGAGATCCATCGGGGCCTTTCCGGGGCGGAAGCCGCGAAGCTGAACGCGGTTGCGTTGCTTCTTGAGGGCGGCTTCGACGCGGGGCTGGAAGTCGTCGGCGGGGGCCACGAGGTCGAGCACGTAGTCAACCGGGCCGTCGGCGTTGATCGTCGTCTTCATCGGGGAAGCTAAAAATGATGCACCGGCACGCGAGGCGTGCGGCAGGTAAAAAAGCGGGGAGTAACGAAAACGCGCCGGGCGCGGGTCGCGTCGGCGCGTGGCACGAGACAGCCGTGTGGTAATCGAAGGCCCAAGGGGCAGTTCCGCCACAACGGGCCTGAATCCGGCAAAAAAAGGGCGAAGCCTACGCAGGCTTCGCCCCAAACGGCGCGGACGACGGCGCTCAGGCCATCAGTCGCGTCGAGTGCTTGGCGCTGCTGTCGCGGTCGCTGCCGAGCAGTTCGATCAGGCGCAGCCGCCACACACCCGCCTCAGCGACCGAGCCAACAAGCGACTCGTCGCTCTCGCACGAAATGCGGATGTTGTGGTGGTCGGACACATGCCCGACGAAAAACGAGCGCACGTCCGACAGCGGAATCCGGCGGGCAAGGCGGCCCAGCACCACCATATCGAGGTGGGTACGGGTAAGGCGAAGGCGGGTGAAGAACCCGCGGCTGCCACGCGGGCGAAAGGCGCTTTCCATCACAACGCCCGGGGCGAGTTCTTCAATGGGATGCTGCATCGGGAAACAGAAGAGGAAACGGGGTACGACAAGGAATACGGTCTGCTAAACCGGCGTACCTAACCGCTGCGTTCGATTCAATCGTAACGGACTGCATACCAATGCGTGCGCTCGACGTGAAGAACTAAAAATCCCAGCCCGTCGACACAACCAGCATCGGCGTTCCCAGTGCCAAGCCGTCGAACGGCCACGCCACGTCGAGGCGTATGGGAAGCCGCGCCACCGTGGTGCGAAGCCCTCCGCCCACGCCCACCAGCACCGGCCCAAGCCGTCCGTTGTCCTGCGCTTCAGCCTCGGAGCCGCCGACCACCGCCGCGCCGTCGGCGAAAAGCGCCGCGTTGAGACGCACCAACCCCGGAGGCGCGTCGGGCAGCGGCACAAGAAGTACGCCCAGCGGAAACCGCGCCTCGACGGCGAGGGCGAGCGCGTGCGGGCCGGTGCGGCGGGCCACGCCGTAGCCGCGCACGGGAGCCAGCGGCGTGGCGAGGGCGAAGTCGTTGAGCGTCTGGACGGGAAAGACGGCCAGCGAGTCGAATCGGGGCGTGAGCCAGCCGGGCGCGCCGGCGGTGAAGACGCGGGCAGGCGTGGGACCAAACGAGGTGCTTCCGGTCAGCCGGAACGCCCCGTCCACGCCCGCGCCGAGTGGGCGGTAGAAACGGGCGTCGAGCCGGGCGTGGATGAAGCGCGTGCGTGCGCCCGATAGCGCTGCCGGGGTGCCCTCGACGACGAGCTCAAGGCGGCTGCCCCGGCGCGGCACCGGGGCGTCTTCGGGCAGCGCCACGTCGCGTACCACAGCCAGCCGGGGCACGAGCGCACTCCGAACCTCCGACGGCGCGGCAGGGTCGAACACGTCGCGGCGCGACACGACCGAGAGCAGCAGTCCAGCCTCAACGCGGTCGTAGGGCGAGAACGGCCACGCTACACCTACGCTGCCGCCGTAATGCCGGTAGCGCTGCCGGGCGAGCGCATCCGGCGCATCGGGCACGAAGCGGGCGGTGTGGAAGATGCGCCCGGTGTAGCGTCGCCGAAACGGTTGAAAGGCGTACATCGCCTCGTAGTCGGACGAGCGCAAGTCCAGCAGCAGGTTGCTGGCCACGCGCAGCCGATGCCGCCCAAGCACGTCGGAGGCGCGCATCTCCACCCGCGCTTGCACGCCGAAGAGCGGATCCACCTCTGCCGATGCGCCGAGCGCGTCGAGGCCGAAGCGCAGCCGGTAGGGCCGCCGTGTGACTCCAAAGAGCGAATCGTAGGGCAGCGCCTCGTCCGGCGTTTCCGCGATGGCGGCCAGCGAGTCGCCCGCCCCACGCAAGAACGGGCTTCGGGCGCGGCGGGCGTCGGTAGCGAGCCGAACGGCCAGCGGCACGCCGGGTGCGGTGCGCGCAAACACCGTGGGGGCCAGCGGCACGGGCAGCGTCTGCGCCAGCGGCTGTCGCCCGAGCCACAGACGCGAGCCGCCGTTGGGGCCGGGCGCGAGGTAGGCGGCGCGGAGACCGTCGGCAGAGAGGGCCGCATCGTCCAGCCCCACATACAGGTCGGAGAGTGCCTCAACCTGTCCGCCGGGCCGTCGAACGTAGAGGTTGGCCAGGCCGTTGGCGTCGGAGAGCAGCACGAGGCCACCGTCGCCGGGCAACGCCGTCACCGGGCGTTCGTCGTCGGGCGTGTCGGTCAGCCGCTCGAGCGTGGGCCGGGCAAGGTCGAGACGGTAGAGATCGCGCGGAAGCGGGTCGCGAGGCGACGGCAGCGGGCCGCCGGAGCGCGTAAGACGGTCGCCCCGGTCGGAGGCAAACGCCAGCGAGGTCGTGCCCAGCCAGACGGGCGCGGCATCGTCGTACAGATCGTCGGTAAGCGGTTCGATCCGCCCCTGCGGCAGCGTCATCACCGCGAGATCGCTTTGGCCGCGACGCAGCCCGGCGAGCGCGAGGGCACTGCCGTCCGGGTTCATCGCCAGCGCGGTGAGGCGATCAAACACGTCGGTAGCAAGCGTGGTCGTTGTGCCCAACGCGGCGTCGACCACGACCACGACTTCGCGCTCCGGCTCGGCCGCCGCGACGGCGAGGCGTCGCCCGTCGGGCGTCCATGCCACCGTGCGTCCGCCGTGGAGCGCGTCGAGCGGAAGGCCCGGCCCGGCGGTGAGCAACGTCTTCGGCGGCGACGTCTCCGCGAGGTCGAGCACGACAAGCCGCGAGCCGCTGCCGTCTTCCACCACGAGCGCGAGGCGGTCGCCCGACGGGCTGAAGGCCGCGCCGCTCAGAAGCGCGTTTGGTCCGGCCACCGGCGTCTCGCGGGCGCGTTCGCCCAGCCGCTCGCGGGCGGCGATTTCGGGCAGCACCGCGTCGTCGAAGGCGTTTTGCCAGCGCTCGGCGAGGTCGCGCTCGCCCAGCCCGGTGACTATCGCCAGCGCCGTCGTGCCGTCTCCGGTGTGCGCCGCCGCGTCGAGGAGCGTGGGCAGCGCCTCCGGCCCAAACTCGCGCACGAGAAAGTGGACGAACCCGGCCCCGGCGGCGTAGAGCAGCGGCCCGCGCAGCCGCTCTGGCGGCGGCAATGCCCCGGCGGCCACCGCCGCCCGCACGAGATGATCCGACGACGGGCCGTAGCCGACGGCAGCGTACTCGGCGAGACCCTCTTCCACCCACACCGGCAACACCGAACGGCGACGCAGCGGCAAAAGCGCCCGCAGCCCAGCGTCGCCGTAGCGAACCCGCAGCAGGGCGTGGACAAGCTCGTGGACGAGCGTCTGGCGGAACGTGCGGCGGTCGCCGGTGAACGCCACCGCGATGCGGCCCCGGTCGCGGTCGGTGAGGCCCTCCAGCGCGTCGGCCTCACGTCCCAGCCGCACCGGAACGCTCGCCGCGAACGTCCGAGGAGCCGGATACAGCAGCACCGGAAGCCGCGGCGGAAGCCGCGCCCCAACAAACGCTTCGAGTTGCGGCAGCACCTCCGCGACCACGGCGGCGGCGTCTTCGGCCAGCGCCTCCGCGCCCGCAGGCACATACAGGTCGAGGTCGGGCGTCGAAACCGTCTGCCAGTTGAGCGGATGCGCAGGCAGACGGTTGGGGCCGGGGCGACCGTCCAGCCCGTCGGGCCACACCTGCGCCTGCACCGCACCGGCGGCGACAAGAGCGCACACGACGAAGGTCAGCAGGCGAGGCATCCACAGAACAGAATCGCTTCAAGATCGGCACGGCAGCGCCCCGATGCGCAGGGCCTTCGTTTCTGCCCTGCCCGCGCCCTTGACTTTCCGTTCGTCGTACACGATACTGTTGGCGCAACTCCGCCTGCCGATGCCGCCCGATTCCGCCACCCGCCTGCCTGTCGTGCGTTTCCGCTGCGATCAGCGCTTCGACGACTTCGCCGCCACCGACACGCCCGGCGTGGGCTTCTGCAGCCAATGCCGGCGGAGCGTCCACGACTTCCGGGGACGCTCCGCCGCGCACATCCGGGCGGTGCACCGCGCCGAGATCGCCGCCGGGCGCGGAATGCCGTCGTATCCTTTCGGATAGATTCGTAGTCGCCAACCATCCTCGCCGATGAAACACCGTTCGCTTCCCCTGCTGCTGCTGCTGGGCTTGTCCCTCGGCATCGCGATGCCCACCGAGGCCACGGCTCAGAAGGCGGACACGCTTCGTGTGCTGAACGGACAGCTCTTCGCCGTAGGCGACGACCAAGGCCTGCCCGGCGTAACCGTGTACGACAAGATCGGAGGCGTCTTAGGGAGTGTAACCGACATAGACGGTTACTACAGAATCGTCCTCCCGGACTCGGTTCGCTCCTTGACGCTCACCGCCGAGTTCTCGGGCTTCCTACCCCGAACGTTTACGCAGCAGCCCGGCTCAAAAGCCATCCTTGCCCTTCAGGTCGACCCAGCAAACCCGGAAAATCTGATTGCGTGCATCTTTGATCCATTCACGTTCAGAAGCACGATTCCGGGAGGAATCGACGTGGTGGTTTATAACGGGCCGTTCTTCCCAACAACTCGAACGGTCGTGCCGCTGAGTTGGTAATTGCGGGGTAAGCGCATCCCAACGGCTGAATGTGCGAACTCCGCGACGATCCGCCGCGTCGTCTACCCGCACCGATGACGCCGGGAATGCCCGTAGAGACGTCCCAATGGGACGTCTCTGCCACCGGCCCGCACCGCCAACCCCAACCGACGCACGATGCGTCGCGCTTCTACGCCGTTGAAAAAACAGGCGATGGGCATGTGACACACAGATGTCACCACGAGGTTAGAGATTGGCGGCGACGTTCACCTGAACCGCTTCGCCCGATGCCTACGCCTCGCCTCAACCCGCTGTCCCGCCGCCCCGCCCGCCGCCGCCTCGTTGTTGCCGTGCGCGGCCCCGCCGGCGTGGGCAAGTCCGTGTTCGCCGCCTCGCTCGCCGACGCAGGCCTCGGCCGCCTCTGCTTCTTCGACACCGAACGCAAGGCCCGGCTGCTCCCCGGCTCCGGCGGCCAAACGTTCGACGCGCTGGAGATCGAAGCGCCGGACGAGCTGCCCGAGTTCATCGACTGGGCGCTCGGCCCGGAAGGGCAAGACCAAGGCTACGGCTGCTACGCGCTCGACTCGTGGGCGATGTACTTCGCCCGCAAACACCGCGACCTCGTCCAGTCCGTCCGCAAGCGCACCGGCGACGTCACGGCCCAGCCGTCCGCCGACGAACTCGCCGCCGACCAGATCGTGCTCCAAGAAGTGCTGCGGCGGCTGTGTGTGGACTCCGGCGCGTGCGTCGTCATCACCGACCAGATCGCCGCGAAGGGGCGGGAAGACCGCGAGGAGAACGAACGCGGGCGGGTGCTGCCGATGACCACCGGCGGCCTCGAATACTTCGTGGACGTGATGCTGGAGATGACGCTGCGCCTCGACGGGTTCGAGACGGTGCGCGTGGCCCGCGTCGTCAAGTCGAACAGCCCGGCGTTTCCCGTCGGGATGGAACTGATCAACCCGGTCTTTGCCGACCTGCTCGCACGCCTCGACACCGAAACCCCGATGGAAGCGCCCGCGCCGCTGGCCGCACCCCTGCGGGAGCCGGTCGCGTACGACGCCGCCGCCGTGCCGTCTGGCCCGACGCTCGCCGACCTGATGGCCCTTGCGACGCACCACCGCCTGAGCCGCGAGCAGGTGACGATGGCCGCCCGCCACTACTGCCGCGTCGACCACCTCGAAGACCTGGCCGCGTCGGACGTTGCCGACCTCGTCGGGCGGCTCGAAGCCCGCTACGGCCCCGCCGCGCCCGCCGAGGCGCTCGAGCCGACGGTTTCCGGCGACGGTGCCGCCGTGGGAATGCCGACCGTCTCGGCCGCTCGACGTATCAAGAAGGTCGCGTAAACGCGGCGCTTCGTGAACGTGCAGCGAACGGGAACCGCCCTTGTGCATCCGTGTGCAAGGGCGTGGGCAAGTCCTACACGACCAGCTCGGTTTGAACCCCGCCAGGGCCGGAAGGCAGCAACGGTAGAACTTTGAGCGGTGCGATGTGGGTCGCTTGCCCATTTTTTATGCCCCTACCTCATCGTTCTCCCTCGCGTTGATGCCTGAGATGTACGACGCGCTCGTAGTGGGCGCAGGCCCCGGCGGCGCCACCACCGCCGCCTTCCTTGCCCGCGCCGGACGCCGCGTCCTGCTGGTCGACAAGGAGACCTTCCCGCGCGACAAGGTCTGCGGCGACGCGCTGTCCGGCAAAACCGCCGACGTGCTCCGGCGGCTCGGCCTCGTCGATGCCGTCCGCAGCGGCGCGGCCATCTCCTCGTGGGGCATCGTCTTCTCCGGGCCGTACGGCGCGCAGGTGTCCATTCCCTTCGGCACCTACGATCCGGCCAAAGACGAACCCGGCTTCGTGATGGCCCGCCTGCCGTTCGACGACCTCGTGTTCAACGCCGCCAAGGACGCAGGGGCGGAAGTCTGGGAGGACGCGCAGGTGACCGGGCTGCTCCGCGACGACGCCGGACGGGTGGCGGGCGCGACGGTCAAACGCAACGGCGAGACCGCCGACGTGCACGCCAAGATCGTCGTCGGGGCCGACGGCGCGTACTCGGTGGTCGCCAAAGACCTCGGCTTCGAGCAGCTCGACGAGCGGCACTACTGCGGCGGCCTCCGCGCCTACTACGAGGGCGTGACGGGCTTCGAAGACCACGGATTCATCGAACTGCACTTCGTCTCCGAGGCCATCCCCGGCTACTTCTGGATCTTCCCGATGGCCAACGGCGGCGCGAACGTCGGCATCGGGATGCTCTCGCAGGACATCAAGAAGAAGGACATCAAGCTCAAACCGCTGCTCGACTTCTGCATCGACCACCCGCGCTTCAAAGACCGCTTCACCAACGCCACGCGCGTCGGCAAGGTGCAAGGTTGGGGCCTGCCGCTGGGGTCGAAAGGCCGTCCGCTCTCCGGCGACGGCTGGCTGCTCGTCGGCGATGCCGGCTCGCTCATCGACCCGTTCTCCGGCGAAGGCATCGGCAACGCGATGATCTCGGGCGAGATGGCGGCGAACTGGATCGGCAAGGCCCTCGACGCCGACGATTTCAGCCCGTCGTTCTTCAAAGGCTACGATGCCGACGTGCTCGCCTACCTCGGCACCGAGTTTCGTCTGAGCCGGATGATGCAGCAACTCGGGCGCTGGAAGTGGCTGCTCAACTTCGTGATCGACCGCGCCAGCAAGTCCAAGACCGTCGCTGCCGCCATCTCGGCGATGTTTGCCGACGAGAACGAGCGCGCCAAGTTCGCCAACCCGCTGTTCTACCTCAAACTGGCGTTCGCGAAGTGACCCCGATGCCGCTCGTCTCCGACCTTGCCGTCGTTCTTTTCGACTTCGACGGGGTGATTCTCAACTCCGAGCCGCTGCACGAGAAGGCGCTCCTGAAGCTGTACAACGCCCACGGGTGGACGGTGGACGATCCCCGGTTTTACCGTTTCAAAGGCCGCACCGAAGCCGTCAACTTCGCCGAGATCACCGAACGATTCGGCGGCGACCAAGAGGCTCACCGCGCCGAATACCGGGCCAACTACGACGCGCTCATTGCCGACCCGCCGCTCGTGCCGGGCGTCGTCGCCTTTCTCGACCGCTGCCGAACGGCAGGCTTGAAGCTCGCCATCGTGACCAGCGCCCGGCGCTCGACCGTGGCACACGTCTTGGAAGCGCACGGTCTCGACGGCCGGTTTGCCACGGTGGTGGCCGACGACGACGTGACCGAGGCCAAGCCGCACCCGGAGCCGTACCTCACCGCCGCCGCCCGGCTGGGCATCGACCCTGCCCGTTGCCTCGTTGTGGAAGACTCGCTGCACGGCGTCGCCTCGGGCCGTGCCGCGGGTGCCACCGTGGCCGGGCGCGTCGAGTCGTTCTCCGCCGAAGCCCTGCGCCAAGCCGGCGCGGCCATCGCGTTCGACGACTACGCCGACCTTGCCGCCGCGGTGTGGCCGGGATGATCCGTCCGAGGGACACCGCGGCATCTTTCCCAATCCGTTCGGCGTTCGGCGCTCGACCTTTGCACTTGACCATGTCCTCCGCCCCCATCGGCGTGTTCGACAGCGGCATCGGCGGCATGACCGTTGCCCGCGCCCTCACCCAACGCTTGCCCCACGAACGGCTCGTCTACTTCGGCGACACCGCGCACCTGCCCTACGGCGACAAGTCCGCCGCGGCCATTCAAGCCTACTCGGTCAAGATCTGCGACGTGCTGCTCCAGCACGGCTGCAAGGTGATTTTGATCGCGTGCAACTCGGCGTCGGCGGCGGCTTTCGACCTCGTCAAGGCGTACATCGGCTCGAAAGCACACGCGCTCAACGTGATCGACCCAACCGTGCAGCTGGTGCGCGAAACCTACGCCGGGCGACATGTGGGGCTGATCGGGACGAAGCAGACGGTCGGGTCGGGCGTGTACGACCGGCGGCTCGACGGCGCAAACGTAGACCTCGTGAGCCTCGCTACGCCGCTGCTCGCCCCGATGATCGAAGACGGTTTCGTCGACGACGCGGTGTCCAACCAAGTCATCAAAGCCTACCTCGACGATCCTTCGCTGGAACGCATCGAAGCGCTGGTGCTGGCGTGTACGCACTACCCGCTCATCGCCCCGCAGATGCGCGCCCACTACGCCGCACAAGCCCGCGCGGTGGACGTGCTGGACTCGTCGGACGTCGTCGCCCGCCACGTCGAGGCGTTCCTGACGCTTCAAGGCCTCGCCGCCACGGCATCGACCGCAGCGCCCGAACACCGCTTCTTCGTGTCGGACTACACCGACGGCTTCGAAGCGACCACCCGCCTGTTCTTCGGGCAGCATGTGGACCTTGTGCCGCATGTGCTCTGGGAATGACGCGGCGGCCCCGCACCCGCCGCCCATCTTTTTCGGACACGCGGCGTATCCCCTTGTTCGAACAAGCTCCGATACCGATGGCCGCTCTCCAATCCGGAACACCGCGCCACGAACAGGTGGCCGCGTGGCTGCGCGACCAGATCACCGCCTGCACCCTCGCCCCCGACGCGCAGCTGCCCAGCGAGCATGCGCTGTGCGAGCGCTTCGGCGTGAGCCGCGTAACGGTGCGGCACGCTCTTGCGACGTTGGAGTCCGAGGGGTTGATTTACCGGCGACAAGGCCTCGGCTCGTTCGTGCGACGCCCGCGCGTGCCAACGGGCTTGGTTCGCTTGACATCGTTCGCCGAAGACGCGGCCCGTGCGGGCTTCGAGGCATCGTCGGAAGTGCGCCATCTTGGCACCGAACCGGCAACGGAGGCGCTGGCGCAGAAACTCGGCGTAGCCGAGGGCTTGCCGCTAACCCGCCTCGACCGCGTCCGCCTCGCCGACGGCCTGCCCGTGGCGTTCGACCAGACGTGGATGCCGCCGCGCATCGGGGCGCTGCTGGACGGGCAGGACTTGGAGCACGACACGCTCTACCATCTGCTTGAGGCCCGCTTCCGGATTCCCGTGCTCGGCGGCACCCTCCGCTTCGACGCCACCGACGCCCCGGCGCTCGTGGCCGACGCGCTCGGCCTTGCACCGGGCACGGCGGTGATGCGCGTCTCGCGCACCAGTCTCACCACGGGCGAAGAGCCGGTGTTTTTCCAGTGCCGACACTACCGGGGCGACCGGGTGGCGTTCGACCTCACCCTCGCCCGCGACGCCGACCGGCCCCGCGGCGAATACCCGATGCAGGAGTTGGACGCCATCTTCCTGCCGGCACCGTAAGTCAGGTGTGTCGGGCGATCAGGCCGTCACGCCGTTCTCGCGCAAAAACGCCCGCACCTGATGCTCCGGCATCGCCCCGACGAACTCGGCGGCTACCTTGCCGTCCTTGAACAGTTTGACGGCGGGAATGCCTTGAATGCCGTACTCGGCGGCGAGCTGCTGGTGCACATCGGTGTTGATCTTGACGAGCCGCCACGCGCCGTCCGACTCGCGGGCGAGGCGTTCGAGCGTGGGGCCGAGCACCCGGCACGGGCCGCACCACGGGGCCCAAAAATCGACGAGCACCGGCTTCTCCCGGCTCACGTCGAGGACTTCTTTTTCAAAGGCGGACATGGCAGTTTCTGGCTTTGGTGTGCCGGGTAGAACCAACGCCGAGGGCCAAGTTCCAAAAGGTCGACGGCCCTTGACGTTGGGAGTTCGTTCAGCGTTTCACCGGAAGGCCCGCACCCGCGAGCGCGCCGATGCCGCCCACGTTGTGCGCCGTAAAGCCTTGCGCCTGCATCTTCGCCACGGCCATCCCGCTGCGACCGCCGCTGCGGCAGTACACATAGTACGTCTTGTCCTTGGGAAGTTTTTTCAGACCGGCGTCGAAGCCCGCGCCCGACACGTCGAGGTGGCGCGCGCCGTCGAGGTGACCTTCGCCCCACTCGCCCTGCGTGCGCACATCCAACACAACAGCATTGGGGTCGGACAGGGCTGCGCGGACGGTTTCGGGCGAGACGGACGAGCCGCCCATCAGTTTGTTGAGGAAGGAGAGCATCGGGGTGAAGGGGTTGGGTTGGTTGAGAATACGGAGTTAGCGGAGAGAAACCGCGACGGCAGGCGGCGAGGCCAGCACGCCGGGCACCTCCCGCCAGAGGATGAACGCGCCCATCGCCACGAGAAACACGGCGAAGCCCTTGCGCAGCGTGGCTTGCGGCACCTTCTGCCCAAACCGTTGCCCCGTCCACGCCCCGGCGATGCCGAGCACGGCGAAGCCGAGGATGAGCGGGACGTGCAGCGCGAGGCCCTGCGCGTGCAGCGTGGCCGCGTGCTTGGCGACCCCGACGGCGCTGTTGAGTGCGATGACGACGAGACTGGTGCCGACGGCCCGGCGCATCGGCAGGCCGGCCACAAGCACGAGGGCAGGGACGATCAGAAAGCCGCCGCCCACGCCGACGAGGCCGGTAACGACGCCCACACCCGCGCCCAACGCCGCCAGCATCCCCCGGCTCAGCCGCGACGCGTCGCCGTCGGCGGCAGGCGTGGGAGCGCCGCGCAGCATCCGCCACGCCGCCGCGAGCATCAGCACGGCGAAGAGCACCAGTTGCACCGGGCCGGGCACCTGCGCGGCCAACACCGCCCCGGCGTACGTTCCCGCCAGCCCCGGAACGCCAAAGAACAGCACGCTGCGCGCGTCCACGAGCCGCGCCTTCGCGTACGGCACGGCCCCGAAGAGCGCAATCGTGCCCACGATAGCAAGGCTCTCGGCGATGGCGACCTTGTCGGGTTCGCCCGCGAGGTATTTGAGTATGGGCACGGTGAGGATCGAGCCGCCCGACCCAAGCAGGCCGAGCGTGACGCCGATGAGCACTGCGCCCAGCCAGGCAAACGGCATGAGCAGGAAAAAGCAAGCGCGGGAAACGTGCGAAAAGGGCCGTGGGGGGCGGGCTCGGCTCTTCCCGCACCAAAAATCAGTGGGTCACAGCCAGCGTCGGCGCGTCGGTCTCCACCTCGCCGGTGAACTCGGCGAACGGGCCGTCCACATACGTCACGTCGTAGCCAAGGCGGGCGAGGTAGCTCGCTGCCGCCGCCGAGCGTGCCCCGCTGAGGCAGTGCACCAGCAGCGGCGTGTCGGTGCCGGGCAGGCGCTCGCCCGCGTACTGCGGCAAGCGGGTGTACGAGGCGTTGACCGCTCCCGGCACATGCGCGGCGACGAACTCCGAGGCGAAGCGGACGTCCACGACCACCGCTTCGGACTGCTGCGCCATCGCGCCGGCCAAGTCTTTCGTGGCGATACGCGGAATCGACGCGTATGCGCCGCCCGCAGCGAGGTACGCGGCGAGGACTTCGGGCGTGACGAAGGCGACGACGCGGTCGTAGCCAATCCGGACGAGCGCCCGAACCACCTCGTCCATCTTGCCCGCCTCAACGACGACAAGCAGCGGCGACGTCTCGTCGGCGACGAGACTGCCCACGACGTTCGAGAACATCTTGCCGACGGGCGCGGCGAGGCTTCCGGGCAGGTGGGCATTCATGAACGCGGCGCGGTCGGCCCGTCCGTCGAGCACCACGAGGCTCGGCGTCTCCAGCACCTCCGCAATCTCGTCGGCGCGAAGCGGGCGCGGCTGCGGAAGCCGCCCGCCGGGGAGCAGCGGCACGCCGAGCTTGTTGTCGCGCTTCATCCGGGCGAAGTACATCTGCGGCTCCGGCTGCCCGTCGAGGATGGCCTTGACGAAGGCGTCTTCGCCGCCCTGCGCGGCGTTGAGGCTGGCGTTGTAGCGCTTCTCGTAGCCGACGGTCGTGGTCGGGACGGCTCCGAGCGCCTTGCCGCAGGTCGATCCCGCGCCGTGGGCGGGCCAGACTTGCAGGTGCTCTTCGAGGCCGGTGAAGCGCGGCAGACTCGCGAACAAGGTGCGCGCCGACGGCTCCTGCACGCCGTGCAACCCGGCGGCCTGTTCGAGCAGATCGGGACGACCGAGGTCGCCGACAAACACAAAATCGCCGGTGGCGATGCCGATGGGCGTGGTCGCGCCGCCGCCGAGGTCGGTCACGAGGTACGACAGGTGCTCGGGCGTGTGGCCGGGCGTGTGCACGGCGTGGATTTCGATGTTGCCCACGCGAAACGTGTCGCCATCGCGCAAGAACGTCACGTCGTAGGTGGACTCCTTCGCCCATTCCGACTGCCAGTCCGGCCCGCCTTCGGCAGAGACATAGACCTTCGCGCCGAAGCGTTCGGCCAGTTCGCGTGCGCCGGAGAGGAAGTCGGCGTGGATGTGCGTTTCGGCGACCGCCGTGATCGTGAGGCCCTCGGCCTTGGCCAGATCGACGTAGCGGTCGATGTCGCGCTCGGGGTCAATGACCAGCGCTTCGCCGGTTTTTTGGCAGCCCACGAGGTAGGCATACTGCGCAAGGGCGGGGTCGAAGATCTGACGGAAGAGCATCGGATCGGGCGGTTGGAGAAGCGGGAAGACCGCTGTGCGGCACCTTGGTTACGACTTGTTATAACAAGCCAGAATTATCCGGTTCCCAAGAGACAACGGCTGTTGGCTGCCGGCTTCCGGAGATGGTCGGTGGCCCGCTTCCTGTGCGGCCCTACCGGAAAACCAGCCCCAGAAACCCGGCATCCCCGTCGTATCTTCTTCCCGAAAAAGCACCGATGGCTACGCCGATCCCGCCCGCCCCGCAAGGCTTTCTCCCGACGCTCACCCGCGACGACCTCGCCCGCTGGCCCAAGGCCGAGTTGCACTGCCACCTCGACGGCTCGCTCCGGCTGGAGACGATGCTCGACCTCGCCCGCGAACAGGGCAAGCTGAGCGCGTTGCCGTCGGACTCCATCGACGGCCTCCAAGACATCCTTCGCCAAGTAGACGACTCCGAGACGCTGGAAGCGTATTTGCGTTGGTTTTCGTACTCGCTTCCGCTGATGCAGAGCCGCGAGGCACTTCGCCGCATCGCCTACGAACTGGCCGAAGACAACGCCCGCGAGAACGTTCGCTACCTCGAAGTGCGCTACGGCCCCATCCTCCACACCGACGAGGGCCTGACGATGTCGGAGGTCAACGAGGCGGTGCTCGACGGTCTCAAGGCCGCCGAAAAAGACTTTGGCATCCGTACGGGCGTGATCGTCTGCGGCCTGCGCGACCGCCGCGAGTCGGCCAGCCTCGCCCAAGCCGAACTCGCCGCCCAGTACCGCGACCAAGGGGTCGTTGGGTTCGACCTTGCGGGCGGCGAGCGCGGCAACCCGGCGGAGTTGCACGGCGCGGCGTTCTACTTCGCCCGCAAGCACCTGCTCAACATCACCATTCACGCGGGCGAGGCGTACGGGCCGGAGTCCATCCGGCAGGCGCTCTTCAAGTGCGGCGCGCACCGCATCGGCCACGGCACGAGCCTGTGGCAAGACGAAGAGTTGCTGCGCTACGTCATCGACCGGCAGATTCCGCTGGAGATCTGCCCAACGTCGAACGTCCAGACGCACGTCGTCAAGGGCTTCAAGGAACACCCGCTCCGGAAGTACCTCGCCGAGGGCGTAGCCGTGACGATCAACACCGACAACCGGCTGTTCTCGCGCACGTCCGTCACCGAAGAGCTGTGGCGCGTCCACACCGAATGCGACGTGCCCGCCAACCTCGTCCGCGACGCCGTCATCCTTGGCTTCCGCCACAGCTTCTTGCCGTGGGAGGAGAAGCAGGACTTCGTGCGGATGGTCCGCTCGGCCATTCCGCAGTATGCGTGAACGGTGTCCGGCCGCCCGCCGTCAGGGGGATCGCACGATCATCCCACGGCCCACCTCCACGCCCGCGTCCGTCTGAACACGCACCGCGTAACGACCTGCAGCCCAGCCCGACACGTCCACCACCGCACGAGAAACACCCACACCCAGCGTCTCCGTCCACACCGTGCGTCCAAGCATGTCCACCACCTGCAAACGGCGCGGACGAGACACCTCTGACGCCTCCACCGTCACCGACTCGCGCGACGGGCGCGGCCATACCCGAACCCGATTTGACGCCTGCTGCGCCGCCGCCTCGTCGTCCGACGCGACTGGGAACGAGTTGAAGAACGCGTACATCCGGCCATTACCAAACACCCAGATCGTCGCGCCGTCGACCAGAACGCTCGTGACCGGTACGTTGAAGAAGCTGTTGTCGGAGTTGGCGAAGAAGGTGCGCTCGCATGTGTTGGGGTCGAGCGCGAACAGGCGGTCGGTCGTGGCCACGAGCAACCGATCGCCCACGCGGGCCAGCAGCTTGCCGGCCGACACGTCGGGACATACGGCGCTGCCCGCCGCGCCAAGCGGAATGCTGGCGATGGGCTGGGCGACGGTGCCGACGGTGCCCGAGACGTAGGCGGTGGTGCCGATCACTTCCAGCCCTGTGCCTTCGAAGACTCCGGAGGCTGCAGGGAGCGTGGCTGCGGTAGCGGAGCCGTCGGCGAGCCGCAGCACGGCAAACGAGTTGCGCGGCTGCCCGCCCGCGTCGGCGAACGATCCGGTGATCACGGCGACCGAATCTCCCACCACCCGCATTTGGCGTACCGTGGGCCAGGAGTCAGTGCTTTTCGTGACGCGGAAGAACGGGGGCACGAGTTGGCCGCTGGCGTTGAAGAGCCCGAGCGCTCCGGCCGCGTACTGGGTGATGTCGGGTTGGTAGAAGAAGGCCCGCTCCGCTCCAAGAAGCAGTCCGCGCGAGGTCGTCTCCACCTGGAGGATGGTTCTCGCCAAGGCCGTTCCCCAGAGGTTGGCGGAGGGAAGGGTGAAGTCCACGGTCCCGGTGGCTGTGACGCGGGCCACGGTGTGGGACGGGCCGGAGCAGCGTGCGGGCGATCCTTTCCGGAACGAGCCGACGTAGTAGACGGAGGAGCCGCTTGGGGCAGCGTCGTTGACCGTTCCGCACACGGAGAGAGCGAAGGCGGTGTCGCCGCGCTGCTGGACCATATCCAGCGGCAGCTGGGATGGCCACGACGGCGGGGGCGGCGAAGCCACCCGCAGGACGTAGGCCGGGTTGGTGGAGACGTAGACCTGATGGCCGAGGAACGAGAACTGCTCCGGGTAGCCGCCAAAGTGAGCAAACTGTCTCACAGCCATCGTATCCCGATCGTACGGACGCATGGTATACAGCCTATCTCTCGAAGTTCCGGCGTATATGTTTCCATAATGAAAATTAAATACCCAATACGGATTGTATTTACTGAAACTTCTATACAAAGCATGGCCTGGATATTCATAAGTTAATGTTGATATTCTCTTATACAAAACCCCATCTCCTCTGAAAAATTTCAATGCTTTATCCTCATTCATGCCTAAAGAACCTCTCTGATCAGTCACCCAACCATCTCCATGCACACCCATAATGGCAAAGTAAGGATCCTTAGAAGTACCAGATATTGTAGAGATCGTAAAGGAGAGGTTCAAGCTCCCGTCGGTGTAATCGTACCGCCCGCACATCCATTGACTTGTTGCTTGGCTGTACCAGCACACCAAAGCACCCAAGTCATGAAACAGCGCGGCGGAGGGCGCGCCACCCCAAACCGGTTGCCACGGAAGCAGCGCGCCCGTATCCCGGTCCAGCGCCACCGGACCGCTGCGTGCCACGCCGTTCACCACCGCGTACGTTCCCATCGCGTACACCCGGTTGCCCATCACCCGAACGTCTGTGATCGAGGAGCGAACCAGATAGGCCTCGTAGAACTGTGGAGGCTTGAACGCAAGCAGCTCCCGCGTCGCCACATTCACCGCCGCAATGCCTCGGCGCTCCTGACCGGCAATCTGCGTAAACCCGCCGAACAGGAAGAGCGTGTCCCCGTGCAGCTGCATGCCGCTCACGGCCCCATTCGCCCCGAGTGCCCAACGGTCTTGCACCGAAGCGTCGCCGGCCAAGCGCACCAGCTCACCCTTGCGGTAGGCGACCAGCCCGTCGCCCGGCGCGGGCGTTGAGGACGTCTGGTTGGACGAGTCGGGGCCGACGACGGTGTGGAACGGCGTGCCCGAGAGCGGAGCGCCCGTGCGCACGTCAAGGAACCAAATGCCTGATGTGTTGAGAGGAGGAAGCGCTGTTTCCAGCGAAGCGTTGAAGAGCCCGTTCAGCAGCAGATGGTCGCCCAGCCGGAAGCCACTCGTAACGGGGGCAGAGAAGGTGAGCCTGTCGGTGAAGGGCTGGGCTTGGCGCACCTGCGCCCGAAGCGACGGGACGGCCAGCACGAGCAGGAGCGCGGCGCAGCAGCATCTTGTAAACGCATTCATGGGGCCGAAGGATACAGGGAAGCGCTGGGCAAACAGACGTTGAAGTGCCATGACGAAAGAGAGAGAACGTAAATAACGCAGGTCTCCTTACCTATGTGTCCCAAATATAGACCCTTACCTTTCGGATTGCCGATCGGAAGTGTATTTTTTTGCATGCAGACCACGAGTCGTGTGTCGCTCGCTGTGTGCTTGCAAAACGGACGAACCACTGCGACTCTCCTCGCCACGCTGGCAGGCTTGTTCCTACGGTATTTCCGCGCGTGGACCCGTGCGCTCCTCGTCGAACGCACATGCGCCAACGGGTCGGTGCGCTGCTCTGCACGCGCGGCAACGCCATAACGGTACGGGGCACCTGCCTTGTTGTCGTACGTTCGACCGGCCTTAGCCCCTTGGTGGTATGCCCTCATCCGATCCGTTGCGCCATAATACAAGCGCTTTGCTCGACACGGCACGCCATGAAGCGGCCGAGCACGCCGCGATGGCGGCCCAAGACCGTGCGGCCACCGCCAACGACCGCGTGCGGGTGGAGCGCCTCGTAGGAGCACTTGGCCTTGACACGAGCCGGGCACCGGTTATGGTGGCTCCCACCCACTCGGAGCCGGTGAGCTCCGACTCGCTCGTGGCCGTTCAGGATAACGGAGTGACGCGGGGGGTCAACATCCTTGTAATGGGCAACGGATGCGTTCACGCCACCCGGCATGGGATGGGAACGTCGGGCGACCAAACGGCTCCCTTTCGGGCAGCGCTGGCCGAGGCGCGGGCCGGAGGGGCATGCCTGCTTCTTCCTCCCGGCGATATCACCGTCGCTGCCCCCCAGCCGATCGATTTGGGGGCGCTTCGAGCCTTAGAAGGACAGAACACACGCGTCACGTTTACCAACATTCCTTCGGGGCAACAAACGCTCAACGCCCGCGGCCAGCGTCGTGTGCTCGCTTCTCGCCTTCGCGCGGAACGCGGCACCACCGAGCTCCGCTTGCCTGCGGGCCTAACGCTCCGGCCCGGCCAAATGCTTCTGTTCGTCTCGGGCGAACCGACGCCGTACGCTTCGATCGACTATTACGGACGCGGCGAGCGCAACGTCGTGGCCGACTACGATGCGCGGTCAGGGCGACTTGTCCTCGTCTCGCCCTTGCTCTACACGTACCGTTCCGGTCAGCACACGTTTGCCAGCGGCGCACGAACGAACTTCGATGGCGTGACGGTGCTCGCCGTGGACGAACACGCCCTCGACTTTGGCGACGGCCTCACGCTGGTCGGCCCCAACACGAACGCGGTAGGAGCGTGGCTGGCCATGTGCCGGGTGGCATCGGCCGCGCGCTTTGAGAACTGGGGCAACACGGGCCTTAACCTTTCGGCCTGCACCGGGCGGGTCGAAGGGAGCATCTTTTCGGGCTGGTATGCCGGAAGCGGCAACGCCTACGGCGTTTGCGTGGGCGACTTGTCTCGCATCACCGTTTCGGCAGATGTGGCCGGTGGGCGGCATGCCGTGGCCTCAGGCGGCGGCGGCGAATTTACGCGGCAGGAAGCAGGAAGCACCCAGACGGGCGGGCGGAACAATACCGGCTTGGCGCTCCCGTCGGTGCTGCATGTGATCGGTGGCGAATACCGTGCTACCAGCCAACAACCCGTGGGGGCGATCGACGCGCACGGCATCGTCGAGGAGCTTATCGTCGTGGGAGCTACTGTGCACGAGGGCATTCAAGCCTCGGCGCGAAAATCGAGCATCTCCAACTGCACTATTTACCACCAAGGTATGGCTGGGGTGTATATGACGGGAACAACCGGTGGCTACGTTCCTGATGGCGAAGCTCATACATGGGGCGACCTTGACGTGAACAATTGCCGGATCGAATCGGTGGGAGCAGCCCAGCTGGCCAGCGTGCAGGTCATGCAGGGCACCTACGCTGGTCTTCGACTTTCAGGCGTACGCATCCGCGGTCGCTTTGAGCAGAACGACCGCAACGATGTCTACCGCACATGGCTCTCAGTAGCCGAGGAAGGCACGACGATCCGAAGGGTTGACATTGAGGCCGATGCTCTGTTGGAAGGCAACCCGCGTTGGGCATTGATCCGGCTTTCGCACCGTCCCGTTCGCATTCGTGTCGCTGGCAACGTGCCGCTGCTCATCCTTGCTCAGGCGGACGTTTCGTACGAGGTGGAGGTTGACTTGGATTTATCCTCCTCCCCCCGCGAAACATACGGCGTAAGCCTGTTCGGAGGCCAAGACGTTGCGCTGTCGGGGAGGGTCGTGGGGGCACGCTGGTCGGGCGCGCGCATCGAGGCGAAACGGGTCGAAGCCAGCGGGATCTTTGAAAACAACGGGCGAGACCCCGCTGGCCGATCCAGCGAGGAGGTGCGGGCGGCACTGGTCGTAAAGGCCGACGAAATCAATCTCCGTCAGTTTACCGCTCGCGACACGCAGCGTCAACCCACGCAAGCCTACGGCGTAGTTGCCTTGCCGACACAAACCCGTGCTACCGTTCGCCTGATCGATGCGGATGTCAAAGCCCCCACACAGGGGCGCTCGTTCGTACTGCGGCAAGGCGTGGTGCTTGATGCTGCCCCAAGTGCAGCCTCCGCCGAAACCTCCTATCCCGAAGCGGCCGCCACGGCCTCGCTCGGCACCCTGCGCCCCGGCGAAAGCCGCGCCGTCCCCATCCCGCTTGCCGGTGCTCGGCAAGGCAGCCTCGCCCTTGCGCGCCGCACCGACGGCGGTCAGCGCGGGCTTCGCGTAACCGCCGACGTCACCAGCGACGACACCGTCACCCTAATCGTTACCAATACCTCGCCTGCTGCCCAAAACCTCGGCACGACGCAGTGGCAGGTACGCGTGGTGCAGCTTTGAAGCGTTTTTGCTTTGCTGCATGACGTATGATACCCAAGTTGCCACCTTGAACGGCGATTCTGGGGCATTTTGACCCCATTCGCCCTCTGAGCAAGCTTCGCTTCACCAAACCACGAAGCCTCTCCCCGACCTTCCGTTGCAAATGAGCACCAAGACTTGATTTGTCGTTGCTCATGAGGTCAAACGAGAGCCAGGTTTTCGATTTAAATGGCACACGCGGGCATAATCCAAAAGTATTCCGTCGAGGATGGGTCCATTCGGCTTGCTTTGTTGCAACAATGCGAATCCATGCCGCTCTACCCTACTCCACAAACCCTGCTCCCATGAACCTGATCGTCTTGGCCGACCGGCTGGCCGTGTGCCGCCTCGCGCCGGATGCCCCGGTTCCCGCGTGGGCCGGGCTGGGCGAGATTGCCGGACTCGCGGGCGCAATGCGCACCGCCGAGGAGTTGTCGGTGGTGTGCGGCTTCGACCGCGTTCCCGCGGACGTGACGGCGAAGGGGCCAATGCGGGCGTTTCGTATGGACGGCCCCTTGCCCTTTGACGCCATTGGGATCGCGGCCGGGCTGTCAACGGTGCTGGCGGCGACGTCCATCCCCCTCTTGATGCTCGCCACGTTCAACACCGGCTATGTACTCGTGGACGAACGTCGTATCCAGCACGCGGTGCAAGCTTTCACAGACTTGGGGTATACCGTGAACGAAGAATCCGCACAACTGCGCTACGCCACCGTGGCCACGCCGTTTGGGCGACTGATCGCCGCCGCAACACCCCAAGGCTTGGTGTGGGCGGCTCTTGGCGACAGCAACGACGCGTTGCTTGACGACCTGCGGCGGGCGTTTCCCTCGGCCTCGCTCGCTCCCGACGACGAGGCCCTCGCGCCAACCGTCGATGCGCTGCTCCGCACCCTCGACGGCGTTCCCTACGACAGGCCGCTCGATCTGCGCGGCACGCCCTTCCAGCAACGGGTGTGGGCGCGGCTGCGCGCCGTGCCGTTTGGCCAGACGACCACCTACGGCCACCTCGCCGGCGAGCTGGGCCTTCCGGCGGCCGGAGCGCGGACGGTGGGCAGCGCCGTGGCCGCCAATCCGGCGGCGCTCGCGGTGCCGTGCCACCGGGTCGTCCGCACCGACGGCCAGCCGACGAACTTCCGCTGGGGCGCGGCCCGCAAGGTGGCGCTGCTCCAGCACGAGGGCCACGGCCAGCTTACGCTCTTCGACGGGGCGTAGGCCGGGGCCACTTGGCGAACTTTCGCCGAGGCGGTGCATCGACGGGCGGTGCGTTTCGACCTTGGCAAGACGTTCCGGTGGGAGACGTCCCGGTGGGAGACGTCCCGGTGGGACGCCTCTACGTTCGCGCTATCTCACTTCGCCCTCACCCTCAGAAGGATCGACCTTCGCCCTCCGCTATGGTTCTCTCGCCCGTGAACGGCCTCTACGGCCGCGTTGACCTTCCGTCCGACAAGTCCATCGCCCACCGGACGATGCTGCTGGCCGCGCTCGGCGACGGCACGAGTCGCATCGTCGGCTACCCCAAGTCCGCCGATCCGCAGTCCACGCTTGCGTGCATTCGGCAACTGGGCATTCGGGTGGACGAAGAGAGCGAGGGTACGCTTGTGGTTCACGGGCGCGGCATGCACGGCTTCTCGACGCCGTCGGAGCCGCTCGACTGCGGCAACTCCGGCACCACGATGCGTCTGCTCGCAGGCCTCCTCGCCGGGCAAGGCGTGGCGGCCACGATGATCGGCGACGCCTCGCTGTCGTCCCGCCCGATGCGCCGCATTCTCGACCCGCTCGCGCAGATGGGCGCGAAGATTAGCGCCACCGACGGCCACGCGCCGCTGGTGATTGAGGGCGGGCATCCGCTTTCGGGTATGACATACACGCTGCCGATGGCGTCGGCGCAGGTCAAGTCGTGCGTGCTGCTCGCGGGCCTGTACGCCGACGGCGAGACGACGGTTGTCGAACCCGTCGCCACCCGCGACCACACCGAGCGGATGCTGGGCGTGAACGCCGTCGCAGTGGGCACAGCGCGGCATCTGACCGTTCGCGGCGGCACAACGCTCGGCGTGCGGACGTGGCGCGTACCCCGCGACTTCTCGGCGGCAGCGTTCTTCCTTGTGGCCGGAAGCATCGTGCCCGAGGGCGAAATCCGCATGCCGCAAGTGGGCCTCAACCCGACGCGGGCGGCGCTGCTGGACGTACTTCGGGCGATGGGCGCGGACATCCGGGTGGAGGACGAACGCGAAGTGGGAGGCGAGCCGATTGCCGACTTGGTCGCCCTTCCGGCCAAGCTCCACGGCGTGCGAATCGACGGCGCGACGGTCGCCAACCTGATCGACGAGATTCCGGTGCTGGCCGTGGCGATGGCCTGCGCCGAGGGCGTGAGCGAAGTGCGGGACGCGCACGAGCTTCGGGTGAAAGAAACCGACCGCATTGCCGCCGTCGCCGACAACCTCCGGGCGATGGGAGCGGACATCGAGACGTTCGACGACGGCTTCCGCATCGTCGGAGGAAAGCCGCTGGTGGGTGCGCCGCAGCAGGCGCGGCACGACCACCGCATTGCGATGGCGGCGGGCATTGCCAGCCTCGTCGCCGAGGGCGAGACCGTCTTGGACGATCCGGCGGTAGCGGCGGTGTCGTTCCCGGCCTTCTGGGACACGCTCTCGACCCTCCGCGTCTGAAACGAACGGGCTGGACCTGCGTCCGGGGTCTTCGAAACGCCGCCGCAGGACGCCCCCGTCGTACCTTAGGTTGACTACGTTGCGTCTTCGTGTCGCGTCTCTCGTCGTTGCTGGTTTTCATCGTCGGGGGGGCACTGCTGGCCCTCGCCGCCGAGCCGTTGCGGGCGCAGATGCGGTACGCGTGGCAGGTGTCGCTGCCCGGAACAGGGGTGACGGTACAGACGGTGGCGTTGGATGCCCGCGGCATGCTTGTGGTAGGCACCAGCCGAGGCCTCTACCGCTACGACGGAGTCGCCTTCGACCCGGTAGACCTTGGCCCCGGCCCCAACGGCTCGGTCTGGCGTTTGGAGCCGTCTTCCGACGGAGCCATCTGGGCGGCGATGCCCCCGTCGGGCCTCGTGCGCATCGCCCGCGACGGCACGGTCCGGCGCATTCCGTTCCCGCCCGGTTTTGCCCGCGAGGGCTACCGGCTCAACGTGGCCGGGCGACGGATGCGTCCGGATGCACAGGGCGTCTGGATTGGGCTGGCCCGCACCCTCTGGCGCTACGACCTCGCCACCAACCGATGGGAAAACCGCACGTTGGCGTCGCCGCTACGCACACGCTCGTTTACGCTGCACGGCGATACGCTCTGGATGGCCGACAGCGTCCGCGTAGGCTATAGCCTGCTCGACCGGCACGGCCGTCCGGGACGGCCCCGGTGGTCGGGAAGCGAAGTCACGGGGTTCTCGACCGTAGAAGCGCATCCTCAAGGTGGCGTTTGGGCACTTCGCCCCAACGGCCTCTTCCGCGTAACCGTGCCGCGGGGCGATACGCTGGCGCGTTGGCGCGCCGTAGGGCCGGCGTTCCGCGCCGAATGGTACTCGACGCTGCCGTTCGTGACGCCCGACGGCGGCTTGCTGGCGGCGGTGAGCACCGAAGGCATGTCGGAGCGGACCGTGTTTGTTCGCCTCGATGCCGAAGGTCGTCCGCTGCTGATCGAGCCCAACGCCGACCTTCTGGCCTACAACACCCTCGCGGTAGACCGCGAAGACGGCTTGTGGGTGGCCGCCGGCGAGGGCCTCGCCCACCTCGACCGGCCCGGCGTGCAGACCGTCCGCCTGATCGGCGTCAACGGACACGAAGACGCGGCCTTGGGCGTGCATCTGACACCGAGGGGGGTGTGGCTGGAGACGTACAACGGCCTGCACTGGGCCAACCAAGACGGCTCGCTCGCCCGCTGCCCCGTCCCGCACCGCAACGAGACGTTCGACGTGGCCTTCGCCACGCCCGAGGGCCGGGCGTACATCACCACCGCGCCGCAGGGCCGATGGCTGGTGGCCGAACCGGGCTGCGCTGCGCTGCGGCCGACGGCGGCGGTGCCGCTGCTGCGCCGCCGCGACGGAAGCCTGCTCGAAGCGCACCGCGACGGGCTGTACGCCCGCCGCGGCTCCACGACACGGCGGCTCTGGGCTACGCCCCAGCCCGGCGCACTTCGTCCGGTCGAATGGACGTGGCCGGGGGCGGCCCAAAGCGTGACGTGGCTGGGCGAAGACCGCGCCCTGGTGGGCGACTCGCTCGTCTCGTCGTGTCGGCGCTGCGCCCCTGAGGGCATGCGGCGCGCCCTCGCCGCGCTCCTGCGCTTTCAGGTGAACGGCGCTGCCGTAGATCCCCAGCAGCGGCTCTGGGTCGCGCACCGCGACGGCCTCGAACGCCTCGACCCCCACCCCAACGGCACGTTCTCGCTCCACCATTTCGACGTCGGCGACGGCGAAGTCGGTTCGGGCGAATCGATCTCGATTAGCCCCGACCGGAAACGCCTCTGGGTGGGCACCAACCACGGCCTGCTCGCCTACGCGCTCCGCGACCGGATGGACACGCTCGGCACGCCCCTGTTCCGTCTCAGCCGACGGTTTGCCTTGGGCGGCGAAGCCGTCAGCGACCTGCACGAGGACGACACGGGGCAGCTCTGGACGAGCGTCTCGCCCGGACGTATTCACCGCGTGGACTGGCGACGGCTTCGCCGCGAAGCCTCCCCAAAGGTCGAAGTCATCGAGGTGTTGCGCAACAACGTGCCCGTGCCATCCGACGGTGGGCCGGTGCGCCTCGAGGCCGGGCGCGACGGGATGCGGCTGCGCCTGTGGCCGGCCACCTACATCGAAGCGGCCCGTGTGCGGTTGGAGTACCGCTTGGCCGGATTGGACTCGGCGTGGACCAACCTCGGCCTCGACCGAACGCTCCGGTTCGGCTCGCTCCCGCGAGGCCGGTTCCGCCTCGAAGTGCGCGCCGTCCGGGAGGGCCAAGCACCCGGCCCGCCGTTCGTGCTGCCCATCGTCTCGGCACCCCCGTTCTACCGGGCACCGTGGTTTCTCGGGCTTGTCGCCATGCTTTCGGCGCTCGTGGCCGGAGGGCTGGTCTACCTGGCCCAAGCCCAACGACGGGCGGAAGAGCGGCTGCGCTGGGGCCTCGCCCGCGACCTGCACGACGACCTCGGCAGCGGGTTGGCCCAAATCTCGGTCTTGAGCGAACTGCTTCACCGCCGCGCCGACCCCGAAGCAGCGGCGTGGGCCGAACGCGTAGGCCACGAGGCCCGAAGCCTCACGGCCCGTATGCGCGATCTCGTGTGGGCCATCCGTCCAGACGAGGTCGATGCCGAGCCGTTCAGCGACCGTCTGCGGGCGGAGGCCAACGCCCTGCTCGGGCCTGCCGATCTGCCGTTCACCGTCGAAGGCTCCGACGAGTCGGAGGCCCATGCACTGCCCCCCGACGTGCGCCGCGCCCTGCTGCTGGCCGTGCGCGAGATGCTGGCCAACGTCGTCCGGCATGCCCATGCCACCCGCGTCACCGTGCGCTACCGCCACGAGGGGCATCGTCTGGTTGTAGCGGTCGAAGACAACGGGGTTGGCCTTCCCGGTTCGGACCGATGGCCCGGTACGTCCCCGAACGAAGGCGGCTTCGGCCTGGTCGGACTCCGGCAGCGCGCCGAGACCTTGGGAGGACACTTCGATTTGGCCCCCACGCCCGGCGGAGGCACAACCGCGACGTTCGACGTTCCGCTGCGGCAGGTGTTCTGGCCGCTCCGGGGCTGGCCCGCACGTTCCAAATCTACCCAAACAGGTAGGGCTTCCTCGTCCAAGAGTCGGTAGTTTTTCCGCTCACCTTGTGCTTCTATGCCCGACTCGCTGCGCGTCCTCGTGGTGGAAGACCAACGCGGCCTGCGCGATGCTTTGGTGCTTCTACTCGACACGTCGCCGGGCTTTGTATGCGCCGGCCATGCAGGCAGTGCCGAAGAAGCCCTACGCCTCGCCAAAGGCTTGGTCCCCGACCTGGTGCTGCTCGACATTCACCTGCCGGGGCGCTCGGGCGTGGAGGCTCTACCCGACCTTCAGGCCCGGTGGCCGACGGCCGAAGTGGTGATGCTCACCGTGTTTGAAGACGACCGCCACATCTTCGATGCGCTTTGCGCTGGAGCCTCGGGCTACCTGCTCAAGAGCACGCCTCCCCGCCAGTTGCTCGACCAGATCGCCGAGGTCGGCCGAGGCGGCGCGGCCATGTCGCCGACCATCGCCCGGAAGGTGGTCCAGCAGTTTCGGCAGCCCCCTGCGGGATCGGAGACGGTGGCCCTCACCGCCCGCGAGCAGGATGTGCTCGACGGGTTGATCGCGGGGCAGACAACGCGCCAGATTGCCGAAACGCTCTTCATCAGCACCAACACCGTTGCCTACCACATCAAGCAGCTGTACGCCAAACTCCAGGTGCACAGCCGTGCGGCCGCCGTCTCGTGGGCCTTCCGTCATCGCAAACCGTGACGCCGCTTCTTGCGGGCCTTGACGACGTACGGCTGCACAAACAGGATGACGCCGGTGAACCAGAGCACGAACAGCGCTACACCCGAAACGGTGAACAGGCCGTAGCGCGCACCGTCGCCGAAGAACGAGCCGTCGTGGAGGCTTTCGATCAGGTCGGAGCGCCGGTAGGCCACCTGCATCACCCGTCCGGTGGCGGCGTCGAGCTGGACTTCGTGGCGGTTCTTGGTCGTCACCTTGACGAGGCTTTTGCCGGGCCGCACGTCCACCCGATCGACATCGTCCCACGACGCGATGGCGGCTTCCGGGACGGTTCGCAGCGTGTCGAGCAGCGCCGGAAGGGCCAGCGCAGGAGCGCCCGAGCCGCGATGCTCCGGCGGCTGCACCCACGTCAGTTGCTTTTTGAGCTGGAGCAGCACCCCCGTGGGCGCCACCACCAGCAGCGGAAGCATCACGACCAGCGAGAGCCAATGGTGGACACGGCGGTTGAGCAGCGAAAGACGCATACGCGGGCGGCAACGGGTGAAGAACAGGACGACGAACGCACGAGCACTCCCTTTCGTCCCATTCACCGCATCAACGCCGCCAACCCCAGCGTCCCGACGGCCAGATCAAGCCAGAGCGCATCGGTCGGGCGAAGGCAACGACTCCGAATAGCGGCCACCGCCAGCAGCGTGTGCGGCACGAACGCGCCGACCGGCCACGGCGGCCCGGCGCGAACGACCGCCGCAAGCACAACCGCCCCAGCCGCCGTCCATATCAACGCAACCAACGCCCAATAGCGACGCGCCGTCCAATCCGTCGCGAACGTCCGTCGCCCCGCCTCCCGATCGCCCCGCGCATCCCTTCCGTCGAGAAGCAGCGCGTTGGTGGCCACGAGCAGCGCCACCGCAAGCGCCACGAGCAGCGCCTGCCCGTCCACGCCGCGCCGCGCCGCCAGCGTGGGCAGCAGCCCCGCGCCCAGCCCCCACGCCGAAGCCACCAACGTCGTTTTGGCCAGCGACGAGCGCCGCACCGCCGGCAGCGTGTAGACCGCGCCGATAAGCGCCACGCCCGCCGCAGCGGCTTGCGCCTCCGCAGGAAGACGCCACCACGCCGCCGCGCAGGCGAGCAGCGCAAGGCCCACGCCCACCGCGAGCGTCAAACGGTGCGCGGCGAAGAAAACCGTTCGCTCGGGGTGGTTGAGGACGTCTTCGGGCGCACGGGCCACGAGCCGCTCGGCCACATAAAAGGCCCACGCCCCGCATCCGGCGAGCACCGCCACCGCCGGACGCATCGGCACGCCCGCAAGCGCAGCCGCGCCCACCGTCGCCCCCAGCGCCACCGCCGCCACATGCATCTGCCCCCAGCGCAAGAAAGATCGCATCGCCGCAGAAAAAAGGACTCGCCGCCCCACGCTATTCCACCGCAGCCCTGCCGCGCAAGCCCTCGCCGAATCTTGATCGTTCGCGACCCTTGTCCGTCGGCCCCCAAACGGCCCAAGACCAGCCTTCGTGCACTCTGGACACGCGTCGCGTGAAACTTCTGGCACGGGGCACGCATATTGTCCGGAAGCGCTTCCGAAACCCTTCTCTCCTCCGCCGTCTATGGCCACCCAACAGGTTCTGGATCACCTCGCAAGCCTCGGCTTCGACGCCCTTGGCACGGTTCGCTACAACCTGCCTTCCGACGACATCACCCGGATTGCCGTGGAACGCGGCGAGGGCAACCTCACCGAACACGGCGTGTTCGTGGGCTACACCGCCCCCCACACCGGCCGCTCTCCCGAAGACCGCTTCGTGGTGGACACGCCGGACACGCGGGACGAGGTCGGGTGGAACAAGACCAACCAAGCGGTCTCCGAAGAGGTGTTCGACCGGCTTCTGGCCAAGATGAACGCCTACGCCGAAGGCCGCAACCTCTTCGTCGTGGATGCCCTCGCCGGTGCCGACGAGCGCTACCGCATTCCCGTGCGCGTCGTCACGGAGTTGGCGTGGCACAGCCAGTTCGCCGCCAACATGTTCATCGAAGAGGGCATGTTCGCCTCCGTCGACGGCCCCAACCGCGGCAACGGCGTCTTCCCCGAACACGGCGACGGCGTGACCAAACGCATCTTCACCGTGATCTCCTTGCCCGGCTTCAAGGCCGATCCGGCGGTGGATGGCACGCGCACCGAGACGTTCATCCTGATGAACCTCTCCCGCCGCATCGTGCTCATCGGCGGCACCAAGTATTCCGGCGAGATCAAGAAGTCCATCTTCTCGGCGCTCAACTTCCTGCTGCCGCGCCACAACGTCTTCCCGATGCACTGCTCGGCCAACACCGACGGCGACACGACGGCGCTGTTCTTCGGCCTTTCCGGCACGGGCAAGACGACGCTCTCCGCCGACAGCCGCCGCACGCTCATCGGCGACGACGAGCACGGGTGGAGCGACGAGGGCGTGTTCAACTTCGAGGGCGGCTGCTACGCCAAGACGATCAAGCTCTCCAAGGAAGGCGAGCCGGAGATCTTCGCCACCACCCAGATGCCGGGGTCGATCCTCGAAAACGTGGTGGTCAGCGACGCGGGCGTGGTCGACTTCAACGACGCCTCCATCACCGAGAACACCCGCATCTCCTACCCCATCGCCTTCATCCCGAACGCGAGCGAGACCGGCCTCGCCGGGCACCCGCAGTACGTGATCTTCCTCACCGCCGACGCCTTCGGCGTGCTGCCGCCCGTGGCGCGGCTGACGCCCGAGCAGGCGATGTTCCACTTCCTCTCCGGCTACACCGCCAAGCTCGCCGGCACCGAGCGCGGCGTCAAGGAGCCGAAGGCCACCTTCTCCACCTGCTTCGGCGGGCCGTTCATGGTGCGCCGCGCCACCGACTACGCCACGATGCTCGGCGACCGGCTTCGCACCCACGACGCCAAGGTGTTCCTGCTCAACACCGGCTGGACGGGCGGGCCGTACGGCATCGGCAACCGCCACAACCTCGCCCACACGCGGGCGATGGTGGACGCCATCCTCTCCGGGAAGCTCGACGACGTGGAGACGACCACCGAGCCGTACTTCGGCCTTGCGGTGCCGGTAGCTGTGCCGGGCGTGCCCTCCGACGTGCTCGACACCCGTTCGACGTGGGCGGATTCGGCGGCCTACGACGCGCAAGCGCACCGCGTGCAACAGATGTTCGCCGACAACTTCGCGCAGTTCGCCGACCACGTCGCGCCCGAAGTGCTGGCCGCCGTTCCGCAGCCGCACGCCCCCATCGACGCCGCGTTCGTCACCTACAAATAGGCTCGCAGCGAACACGTTCTTTAAGGTGCTCCCGCCGGCCCGTGCGGCTGGCGGGAGCACCTGTTTTTAATCCCTGCACACCTTTGGTGTAGGCATTCCCCCGACAAGGTTCGTGGGAAAGGATAGCGGCCAAGGTAAGCGCTTACACGGCAACACCGGAATCGCAGGAATGTGATCTTAGGAAGCGAAGCAGGCTTCCTGCTGCCACTTACCTCTCACCTCGATGCGCACGCGTCTTTCGCTCTTCGCCCTGCTGGCCTTTTCCGCCGCGCCAGCCCTTGCCCAACCGGGCATGCAGCTCCCCAACTTCCGCCCGTACGACCAAACCGGGATCAATACGTTCGAAACCCGCAAGGACACGGCGCTCACCGACGGCATGAAGCTCCGCTGGGGCGCAGCCTTCTCGCAAACGTTCCAAAGCCTCGACCACGAGAACGACACCGCCGCCGACGACCTCATCAAGATCGGCTCCGGCTTCAACCTCGCGCAGGCCAACCTGATGATGGACGCGCAGCTCGCCAAGGGCATCCGCGTCAACCTCACGAGCTACCTCTCCTCCCGCCACCACAACGAAACGTGGGTCAAAGGCGGCTTCGTTCAGATCGACGAACTGCCGTTCTTCAACAGCCCGGCCATCGACCGGATCATGGACCATGTGACCATCAAGATGGGACACATGGAAGTCAACTACGGCGACGCGCACTTCCGCCGCACCGACGGCGGCGAGGCGATGTACAACCCGTTCATCGACAACAACATCATGGACTCGTTCACCACCGAAGTGGGTGGCGAGCTCTACGTCCGCCAAGGCCCGGTGATGGCGATGGTCGGCGTGACCGGCGGCGAAATCCAAGCCGGCATCACCGTCCCGATGGAAAACGGCGTGGCCAATCCCGACGCCCGCAAGCCCTCGTTCGTGGGCAAGCTGGCCTTCGACCAGCAAGTCGCTCCCGACGTGCGTGCACGCCTGTCGGCCTCGGTCTACACGACGAGCAGCTCGGTGCGCAACACCCTGTTTGGCGGCGACCGCACCGGCTCGAACTACTGGCTCGTGCTGGAGCCGACCAACGCCACGCTCACGGCCAACGCCTTCTCCGGCCGCGTCAACCCGGGTCTCACCGACCAGCTGACGGCCATTCAGGTCAACCCGTTCCTCAAATGGCGCGGCCTTGAGTTCTTCGGCACCTACGAACGCGCCGAGGGCCGCCAGCCCATCGAGACCGTCCGTCGCACCTGGACGCAGCTTGCTGGCGATGTGGTGTACCGTTTCCTTCCGCACGAACAGGCGTTTGTCGGGGCGCGCTACAACACCGTCACGGGCAATCTTGCCGGGGCGCCCAACGCCACCGGAACCGCCAACGCGGGCCTGATTACCACCTTGGGCAACGAGGTGACGATCAACCGGATGGAAGTGGGCGCGGGCTGGGCCCCAATTCCACAGCTGCTGCTCAAAGGCTCGTATGTCAACCAGACCTACGACGGCTACCCGACCGCCAGCATCCTTTCCGGTGGCCAGTTCAACGGCGTCGTGATCCAAGCCGTGCTGGCGTTCTAAGCGCTCACGTCGCGGCCCCAGCCGATGCGCTCCGGGGCCGCGACGACGCTTCTTCCGACCGCTTCTCCTTCGCTTCTGCCATGACCTCTTTCGCCCGTCTTCTTTCGCTGGCCGCCTTGGCCACGCTCCCGGCGTGGAATGCCGTTCCGCAGCCGTTCTCCATCGCCTCCGGAACGGTGCGCGTGGCCGGCACCTCCAACGTGCACGACTGGCGCTGCACCAGCTCCCGCCCGACCGGATCGTTCCAAGGCGAAGCCAACGGCACATCGCTCACATCGGTGTCGAACCTTACCGTCACGATCCCCGTGGCGACGCTCGACTGCCGCAACGGCACGATGAACAGCAACCTGCGTCGCGCCATGAACGCGTCGGCCCAACCCACCGTCCGCTTTGCGCTCGCCTCCGCGACGGTATCGGGGCGGACGATCTCCGGCAACGGCCAGCTTACCATCAACGGCACGACCAAGCCGGTGGCCATCCGCGCCGAAGCCCAAGCTGCCGACGGCGGCGGCTTCCGCCTGACCGGCAGCGTACCCGTGGTGATGAGCCAGTTCGGCATCACGCCTCCGGTGGCAATGATGGGCACGATGCGCACCGGCGACCGGGTCACGGTGTCGTTCGACGTGGTTGTCCGATGAGAGGGCACGTGCGCAACCTCTCTGGAAGCGTCCGCCTTGGCCTTGTGCTGGGGCGGGCGCGTACCGTGCTGGGCTTTGCTGCGCTGCTGCCTCTGGCCTGGACTGCCCCCGCTCCGCCCCGTCGCTACATCGTGCAGCCGGGCAGTCGGTTTTGGATCGAAGGTTCTTCAACGGTAGGCCGCTACACCTGCCGTGCCCGCCGGGTAGACGGCGAGGCGACGGTTTCAAGCGAGGCTCCTCTGACCGGCCAGGCCGTGCTTTCGGCGGAAGTTCGGTCGTTCGACTGCGGGCAGCCGCAGATGAACCGCGACCTTGCGCGTGCCCTCCGCGCCGACCGTCAGCCGCGCGTCCTGCTTACCGTTGAGCGGGTGGATGTGGGCGAGTCGACCCGAGGCAACATGCCGGTTTCGGCAGAGGGCACGTTGCGCCTCGCAGGCGTCGAACGGCCCGTTGCGTTCCGTGCTTCTGCCCAAACACTCGCCAACGGGCAGGTGCGCATTACAGGCCAATACGTCCTCCGAATGTCGGACTTCGACGTAACGCCCCCCTCTGGGATGCTGGGCCTTGTGCGCGCGCACGACCGGGTGCTCGCCCGCTTCGATGTCGTAGCCGCCGCCGGGCGCTGAGCCAACCTCAAACGGCGATGGCAAACACCAGCACCGTCGCCCAGACGAGCACGGCCTTGGTGCGCTGATGCGCACCGTACTGACTCCAGCGGCGAATATCCGACACGAGCACGGCGGCGAACCACAACCCGGCTCCGGCAAGCAGCGCTTGTCCGGCCCACACCGGCGCACCGACAATCGAGACGGCGACAACCGTGTAGACGGCGTACGCAATGCCGAGACCGATGCCCACTTCGACCAGTCCCCGCGGCGGCTTGGCGGCGGCCCCGCGCAGCGGAGCAGGGAGAGCCGAATACGGTAGGCCGTGGGACAAGGCCGGGCGGCTGCGCAGAGCGCGGAGACGGTACGAGGCGGTGCGGCGATGCAAACGACTCGAAACAGCCTCGGGGGCAGCGTAGGAATGGGCCATCGAAGGACAGGGCTTACGAATCATAGACTCGTATCGGCCCCTGCGGTGCTTTGATAAGCGCCTTAGCGCCCCTGCCAGCGGTAGAGCATCGCCAGCGGGCGCGGCTTGGCCTGAACCGTCGCGATTCGGTACGAGCCGTCGGCGGCGCGGTGCACGTCCACGTCTTCCACCAGAAACTCAAGGTTGAGTGCCTCGCGCCCGCCCAGCAGCCGGTGCGTCAGGCGGCCCCCGTCGTACACGTCCACGGCAAGCCAGCCGGGACGAATGTTGGAGACGAACAGCCGCCCACCCGGCATCGGCGCGGCGCTCGTGGTGAGCAGCGGCGCATCGGATTCTTCAAGCAAGAACCGGCGACGCTGATCGAGTTTGGGGCTGTCGAAGCCCACAAGCGCCACCGAGTCCACCCGGTCACCCACGATCCGATCCACCACCGGCACAAACCCGACAAGGCTGTAGAGCGTGTCGGAGCGTCCGTTGCTGAGCGGCGTGCGCAGCAGCCCCGCGTTGCGCCACAGCTTGCCCGAAAGCGGAACGCGGCGGACCTCGCGCCCGGCAGCATCGAGCACGAGCACGAACGGGTCGGTTTTGCGCCCGCCCATCTTGACGGCGAAGCCCGGCCCGAAGGCGTGGCCGTAGCGCACGAGAGATCGGTCGTCGGGGACGTTGGGGACGGGCACCGACCGCACAACGCGCCCGCCCGCGACCAAATCGAAGCGGTTGACGCCCGCCGAGAAGACGACGAGCGTGTCGCCTCGAAAACCGGCGAGCATCGGGATGTTGAACACGCCGGAGACGGAGTCGAGCACCGTCCCGGCGGTGTCGAGCGCGACGAGGCGGTTGGCCTGCGCGTCCGCTATCCACACGGTATCCCCCGTGGTGGAAAACCGCACGGTGCGCGGAAACGTCAGCGCCAGGCCCTTGTCCGGCCCGTTCGTCCAGACGGTCTCCAGCGTATCGGCGCGCAACGTGAGGGCGAGGGCGCGGCTGGTCGAGTCGGCGGGCAAGAGCGTCTTGTCCTCGCGCTTCTGGCACGACGGGAGGCAGCCGGCGGTGGTGAGGGCGAGCAGCGCGGCCAGCGAAAGCGTGCGCAAGGACGGTGTCAACATTCTATTCCAAGACAAACCATGAACCGCGAACCGCAGGGACGCCCACCGGGACGCCTCCACGCGAGGCACGCGAAGTCAATCGACCGCCAGCGTCACCGTGTCGGCGTGCGGGCGAGTTCGAGGCGCGTGCGCTGAACCCGACCGCTGCGGACGTATTCGAGGTCGAGGCGGTCGCCGATGCGATAATCGTAGATGCGGGCAACGTAATCGCTCTGCCCGGTGATGGCCTGATCGCCAATCTTGGTCACCACGTCGGCGCGGCGCAATCCAGCACGCGCTCCCGGGCTTCCCGGATCCACCTGCACCACCACAATGCCCTTCGAGCCGTCGGGAAGGCCCAGCTGGGCAGCCACGCGGTCGGTGAGGTCGGCCACGTTCAGGCCCGTGTAGTAGTTGCGGTCCACCGAGCCGCCGGTTTTGAGTTCGCCCACCACCTCGACGGCACGGGCGGCGGGGATGGCAAAGCCAATGCCCGCGCTGGCTCCGGACGGCGAGTAGATGGCCGTGTTGACGCCGAGGACTTCGCCGAGGGCGTTGAGCAGCGGCCCGCCGGAGTTGCCTTGGTTGATGGCCGCGTCGGTCTGGATCATGCCCCGGTAGAGGCGGCCCTGCGCCTCCGAGCGCAGGTCGCGGTTGGTGGCCGAGACCACGCCCACCGTGACGGTCGGCTCGGCGGCTTCGAACAGGCCGAACGGGTTGCCGAGGGCGATGGCCCACTCGCCCGCCAGCGCAGGGACAGTGGCAAAGGCGAGGAACGGCAGCGCCCGGTCGGCCTCGACCTTGAGAAGCGCGAGATCGGTGGCCGGATCCGTCCCGACGAGCCGAGCGTCGAGGCTCGTGCCGTCTTGGAACGACACCGTGATCTGCTGCGCCCCGCCGACGACGTGGTCGTTGGTGACGACGAACCCGTCCGCCGAGATCACAAACCCCGACCCCGAGCCTTCGACTTCGCGCGTGCCGAGGTCGTAGCCGAACATCTCCCAGAACGGATCGCGCACGCGCTGCACCGACTTGACGCCGATGGACACCACGGCCGGTTCGGCGGCGCGGACGGCGCGCGTGATCGCGTTTTCGCGGCCTTGGCTCACCTCGGCGCTGGCCTCGGCCGCCGAGGCGCGCGCCGGGCGTTGCGGGGCGTTCTGGCTCTGCGCGGGCTGCTGGCATCCGGCAAGGGCCGCCACGACGAGCGCGGCAAGAAACGGGGAGCGGGGCATGGCGAAACGAAGAGAAACACGGACGCCGCTGCTCAACGACCACCGCCCGCCGCCGGGTCCAGCGTCGGCGTCTATCGCGCTCGCAGCGACGTCTGCAGGCGGGCGAGGCCGTCGCGGACTTCGGCCCAGCGGTAGACGCCGAAGGCGAGCACGCCCAGCGGGTAGAGGCCCATCAACGCGGTGCGCACGGCGAGGCGCGGCAGCACGTCCCACGTCCGAACGGCCATGCCGCCCGCGTACAGCGCGGTGGTCACCGCCAGCACAGCGGCAAGTGCGCCCCACGGAAACCGGAACCCTTCGAGCCGCTCCGACGCCAACGCCACCACCCCGGCAAGCGCGCCGTAGGCGATCAGCGTGGCGAGCGTCGCCCCCCACGCGCCGCCCACGAGCGGGTAGAGCGCGACGTTGAGCAGCAGGTTGAGCGCCGCCGCGCCCGCCACCGCCAGCGCCACAAACCGCGTCTTGGCCCGGGCGTAGAGCGCATTCACCCCCACGATGTAGAGGCCGTAGCCGAAGTAGCCCAGCGCCAGCGGAAAGACGAGCGGCGTGGCCTGCGGGTAGACGGAGCCGGGCGCGGCCAGCAGCGCGATGGCATCCTGCGCGAACAGCCCAAGGCCGAGGGCCGTGCCGCCGCCGAAGACGCACAGGTGGCGGAACGTGCGCCGGTGAAGGTCCGCGCCCTCGCCGTGGGTGAGCGCCTTGAGGCCCATCACCGCGAAGGCGGCGTGGAAGCCCTGCACAAGCAGCACGTTCACCACGCTCGCCAAGCGCACCGCCGCCGCGTAGAGCGTTCGTTCCTCGGCCGGGGCCAAGTGCGCCAGCAGCGCCCGGTCGCCCGCGTGCAGCAGCGGCAGCGACAGCGCCCCCAGCACCAGCGGTGCGCCGTAGCGCAGCATCCGGCGGGCCAGACGAGCGTCGAATCGGCGACGTTCGCGCGCCAGCAACGCCCCGGCCAGCACCAGCGCCTGCGCCCCAGCCGCCACGACGAGTGCTCCCAATGCGCCCACCAGCCCCAATCGTCCGGGCACCATCAGCGCCCACGACATCGCCAGCAGCACCGCGAACTCGCCCGCCGTGGCGAGGCTGTAGACCAACGGGCGTTCCTGCGCTTGAATCCGCATCAGCGGGATCGTCGAAACGGCTTTGAGCGCGGCGTAAACGAGCGCCAGCCGTGCCAAAAGCGCCGCCTGCGGACGGAGCGACGCCACCGCTGCGTCTGTCCCCACGATAAACGTCGCCCCGATCCATCCGGCCAGCGGCCAAAGCACCGCGAGCGCCACCGCCGCCACTACCGATGCCGTCAGAAAAGCCGTGAACGGCACATCGTCGCGCTGCGCGTTCTCGTTCGGATCGGCGATAAACTTGAGGTACGCCGACGACAGGCCGAGGCCGAGCAGGGCCGCCACGACCGCGCCTACGGTGTTCTGCGCCGCGTCGAGCACGCCAAAGTGCGCCTCGGGCAGGTACTGCGGGTTCCACAGCAGAAGCGCCAGCAGAAGCCCGCCCGCCTTCGCCGCAACGTTGCCGATGGTGTACAGGGCGCTCTGCCACGCCACCCGGCGGACGGTTCGCTTGGGAGATGACGCCTCGGTCATTTTTCCGGCGTCATCACGAACCGAATCTGTTGGCACGGGAAGCGCCAGCACAGATGCCGCTCGTAGAATTCCTGCGCCGCCGGGCTTCGGTTGGCCATCGCCTCCATCCGCTTGCCCACGGCCCCGTGGAGCCTCCACGCCGACCGAAACTCCAGCCGTCGTTCGATCACCCGAAAGAAGAAGTCGAAGTAGAACGGCGGCACCTTGCGACGCAGTTGGTGCTCCGGGCGGCTGAAATAGTCGAACGTGTAGAGGCCGAAAAACCGCTTGTGCGTGGGATCGGAGTAGTAGTACGGGTTGGAGAAGTGCGGGACGATGCAGACGTGCCGACCTCCGGGCTTGAGGACGCGGTGGATCTCGCGCAGCAGCGGCTCAAACCGTTCGACGTGCTCGAGAAAATGGCGCGAGCGGATCTCGTCCACCGAGTTGTCGGGCAGAAAACCGAGACCGTCTTCGAGGTTGGCGACCACCTGCACGCCGTCGAGCGGCAGGCTGTCCACGCCGATCACCCCGTCAGGCGGGTTCGGGCCGCACCCGAGTTCGACCACGACCGGGCTGGGGCTGGCCAGCACCGCCGCCAAATCAAAACCGGGAGCAAAAGCGATGTTCATAGGCGCGCCCTTATCGATCAATCCTACCGGATGTTTCGAGCGCGGCCAAGACCCCGAGCAACTGCGCGCCCACAACGCGGCGGTCGTAGCGAGCCTCGGCGTCGGCGCGACCCTGTGCGCCCAGTCGGTGGACGAGCGCAGAATCGCCCATCATCCGAACGAGGGCGGACGTCCACGCCTCGTCCGCTACGGCGAGCAGGCCGTTTTCGCCGTCGCGGACGACCTCGGCGTTGAGGCCTACCGGCGAAGCCACGGCGGGCAGCCCGGCGGCGAAGTACTGGTAGATTTTGTACGCTCCTTTGCCCGCGGCCCACGCGTCGTCGGGCAGCGGCATCACTCCAACGGTCATCCGGCGCAGTTCGTCGGCCTCGGTTTCGAAACGCCACGGCACGACGGTCACGTCCACGCCGGGCATCGGCGGCAGCGCCTTGGGGTCGGCCCCGACGAGCCGGACGGCGAACCGATGCGTCTTCGCCAGTTCGACGAACACGGAGGCAAGCGGCGCGAGGTACTTGGTCGTCCACGACGAGCCGATCCACCCGACGGTGAACGTCTCGGGCGTCGAAGCAGCGGGCGTAATCCGGTCGGTTTCGACGGGTGTGGGGAGGACGACGGCGGGAGCGGCCTCGGGGGCGCGGTGCTTGCGGACGAAGGGCACGAGCGCGGGCGTGGAGACGACGACGGCGTCGGCGAGGCGCACCATTCCGGCGACCTCGTCTTCGCCCATCCCGATGAAGATCGCGTCGTCGAAGTCGTAAACGACCTTTGCGCCGAGGGCTTGCGCCCGCCGCACCTCGTCTGTCGACGCGCCGAAGCGCTGCACCAGCACCGCATCCCACCGCCGCCGCAACGCCCTCGTCCGACGCAGCGCATTCCACCGTTTGCCCACCGCCACGCCGAGCGCGCCAAGCATCCCACCGTCCGGACGGCGCGGAATCCACGTCACGTCGTAGCCGGAGGCATCGAGCAGCGGCACATAGCCAAGGCCGCGGGTGCGGCTGCTGGCGTGGCGAAAGCCGCCGTCGGTGAGGAGCAGCAGGCGAGGTCGAATCACGGGGGAAGGCAAAAAAGGAGGGACAGGCGGCCACTCACCGGCGAGCCAAACGCATCAACGCCGCGACGAGTCGTTCGCGCCGCGCCTCCGCCGAGAAGTCCGCCGCGATGCGTGCCCGAGCCGCGTGCCGCCGTGCAGGCGAGGCCGCAAGGCCGCGCCGCAGCGCCGTCACCAAGACCTCTACGGCTGGCGTTTCCACCACCTCGCCCGTTTCGCCGACGAGGCTGGGCATCCCGCCGACGGCGCTCACCACCGGCACCGCACCGCAGGCCATGGCTTCGGCGACGACGTTGGGCAGCCCCTCGGAGCGCGAGAAGAGCGCGAACACCGACGCCTCGGCGTAGCGACGGGCGAGGTCGGCGCGGGGCACGGCGGGGAGAAGCGTCGTGTTGGGCGGCGCGTCGAGCGTGCGGGCCACCGACTCCGACACCCCGACGACCGTGAACGGCACGTCCGGCATCCGGCGGGCGGCCTCCAACAGCAGATCGATCCCTTTCAGACGTACGGCACGGGCATCGGATACAAACGCGACGGTCAGCACCGACGGCTTCCGCTCGTCCGGCCCCATCGGCCACGCAGCCAGATCGTAGCCCGTGGGCAGCACCTCGGCAGGCGCGACGAGGCCGGGCACGCGGGCACGGACGCCGGTTTCGAGGACCTGGGGGAACGCGCCGAAGCGGTTCGTGGCGACGAGGAGTTCGGACGCGACGGGCAGCAGCAGCGCGGCGCGGCGCAGCACAAGCCGCGCCAGCGGCGCGCGCCACGTCGTCATCACCCCGTAGCCGATCTCCGGCAGCGTGTTCGCCTCGAAGCCGCCGAGCGCAACGGCCAGCGGTAGACGGGGCGAGAGCAGCGCGGGCAGAGCGAGGTGATGATCGGCAAACCAGCCGTACTGGACGTCGGCACGGTGGGCGTACCGGGCCAACCACGCGGCCTGCATGGTCCAGAGACGCGCCAATCCCGTGGCCGACTTGGCCTGCTGCGCGTCGAAGCGAAACGTGCGCACGTCGAACGCCTGCGAGAGCACGCCAAGATCGTCCGTCACAAACGACGACGGCGTGAGGTAGGTGTAGAGCAGCGTTGGGCGAGGCATCGGCTTAGGCGTCGAGCCGCCCGTCGGTGAGGCGCAGACGATGGGTGGCGACGTGCGCCACCTCGGCCTCGTGGTGCGTCACGACGACCACGGTCTTGCCCTGCGATTGGCACACGTCGGCGAGCAGATCCACCACCTGCCGCGCCGTCTCGGAGTCGAGGTTGCCGGTGGGTTCGTCGCACAGCAGCATCGGCGGATCGGCGACGAGCGCCCGTGCAATCGCCACGCGCTGCTGCTCGCCGCCGGAGAGTTCGGCGGGGCGATGCGTCGTCCGATGCGCCAGCCCGACCCGTTCGAGCGCGGCCTCGGCGGCGGCGGCTTGCGCCTCGCGGTCGGCTCCGGCCAGCACCAACGGCAGCGCCACGTTCTCCGCCGCCGTCATCGTCGGGACGAGGTGGAACTGCTGGAAGATCATGCCCACCTTCGTCCGCCGGTACCGCGCCTGCCCCTGCGCCGACAGCGTGCTCAGGTCGGTATCGCCCACCCAGACGGCACCGTCCGACGGCTTGTCCATCGCCGCGAGCAGATGCAAGAGCGTGGATTTGCCCGAGCCGCTGCGCCCAACGACTACGGCGAACGCGCCCGCAGGAATCTCCGCCGACACGCCGCGCAGCGCACGCACCATCGTGTCGCCCATTCGGTAGGTGCGGGAAACGCGGTCGAGACGAATCATAGAGACGGGGCGAGGCTCGGCGGGGCGAACGTAGAGACGACCCCGCGGGTCGTCTCCCAGCAACGGACGACGGGTGGAACCGGGCATCGGCGGTTGGTTCCGCCCCGCCGTCGCAAACGCGCAACGGCGTGTCGCAGGGCCGTCGCGTCTGCGCACGAAAACGGCGCGTCTGCGCAAGGCCGGTTGACGGGGTCAGGACGAAACTGCGGTGGTCCTTCTTCCCCGACGCCCCAATCCTATGCACCGCCTTGTTTTCGTCCTCGTGCTCGCCCCGGCCCTCCTCTCTGCGTGCGTCAGCTATGGCGTAGGCAGCACCGCCGCCACCGTCCCGGAGGGCGAGCGCACATTCGCCACGCTCATCGAGGCCACGCCCGCGCCCGACTACGGCGAGATGGCTTGTGCCGACGATACGTATTACGACTGCATCGACGGCACCACGACGGTCGTTCCGATGATGTCGTCGGAGGTGCGCCTCGGCATCGACGCGCGCTCCGATTGGGGCGTGCGCACGATCGGCTACAGCGGCCTCATCGCCTCGTACAAGCGGTCGTTCTCCGCCGACACGTCCCGCCTTCAAGGCGCGATGATCGTCGGGGCGGGAATGCTCAACGGCTTCAACACGCTGGCGGGCGAGCTTACCCTCGTCGTCTCTCCGCCCGAGGGCACGGTCACGCCCTACGGCGGGCTGCGCTTCCAGCAGACGATGCCGCTCAACAACAGCCCGCAGGACTCGCCGACGGCGGGCGTGTTCGCGGGCGTGCGGTTCGGCTCGCGGGAGTTCGGCATCAGCCCCGAAGTCGGCGTGCACTACGACCGGTCGGCGTTGCGGCTGCGCGAGCGCAGCATCGTCGTGGTGCCCGTGATCACGCTGCACGGACGCGGCATCCTCGACGGCCTCTTTCCCGGCTTCTGACCGCGGTAAGCCCTTGTCCCTCCTTCTGCGTGTGCCGGCATAACTTCGCATCTCTTGCGTATCTTGATCTATGCCAGACGCTTGGATGCGCCTTCTTTCCCTCGCCTTGCTTCCACTGCTGAGCGGCTGCTTTTCCACCACGCCCAACCTCTCGCCCGTGCCGTTGGAGGCTGGCCGAGTCGAGATCGGCGCTGCGGGCGGCACTGCGTTTTCCTACCTCATCGGCGACCCCGGAGACGCGAGCAACGCCGTGCCGGGAGCGTGGGGCGGTGCAGCGCGGGTAGGCCTTGGAGCAGGCTACGATGTGGGGCTGGAGATGCTGCAACTTCCCCGCGCTGACCAGTCGCAGGTGCGGGTCTCGTTTCGCCACGGAGGGCGGCGAGAACGTCGCCCAGTGGCCACGCTCGTCTTCGTCACCGCTGGCACCAGCGACGAACGGCGCGGCGGCTATGTGGGAATCAGCCGGGTGAAAGCACGGACGTGGGAGGCGGACGGAACCACATACGCCGGCTTTCACATCTTGGCTGGCGGCGGTAAAAACCCCAACCCGGGCTACTACGAAGGCGATGGAAACTCCGCTTCTTTGGGGGCCGGTGTTCAATGGGGCGTGGAGCGTCGGTTCGGCCGGGCGTTCGTGCGCGCCGAAGGCGGCGTAACCTACGTCTTGCCGTGGTTCCTGCAAGGCAGCGGCCTTGTCTCCGCCGGAGTCCGGTTCTGAGCGGCGCTTTCGCATACGGGCGCGAACAGATCGCCGGACGAGCGTTCAACATCTGGAATCCGACGCCCCGCCGATGCTCCGCTCCGACGCCGACCTGTCCGCTTGCGCCTCGCCCCGCGCCTCTGCCCTGCTCGACGCGCTCGACCGGCGCATCGTCCTGCTCGACGGCGGGATGGGCACGATGATCCAGCGCCACGGCCTCGAAGACGCGGACTACCGGGGCACGCGCTTCGCCGACTTCGCGCACGAACTCAAGGGCAACAACGACCTGCTCGTGCTCACCCAGCCGGACATTATCCGCGACGTGCACGAGGCGTATTTCCGCGCCGGGGCGGACATGGTGGAGACGAACACGTTCTCGTCCACCTCCATCGCCCAGGCCGACTACGGCCTCACCGACGAGGCGTTCATCCGCGAACTCAACCGCGAGGCGGCGCGGCTCGCCCGTGCCGCCGCCGACGCCTTCGAGACCGCCGAGCGCCCGCGCTATGTGGCCGGTTCCATTGGGCCGCTCAACAAGACGCTCTCGCTCTCGCCCGACGTCAACGACCCCGGCTTCCGCGCCGTTACGTTCCAAGAGGTCGCCGCATCCTACCGCACCCAGATCGACGGGCTGATGGACGGCGGCTGCGACGTGCTGCTCGTCGAGACGATCTTCGACACGCTCAACGCCAAGGCCGCGCTCTACGCCATCGCCGAGGCGTTCAAGGCCCGCGGCGCGTGGCTCCCGGTGATGCTCTCCGGCACGGTGGTCGACCTCTCCGGGCGCACCCTCTCCGGCCAGACGCCCGAGGCCTTCTGGGTGTCCACCCGCCACGCCCCGAAGCTGCTGTCGGTGGGGCTGAACTGCGCCCTCGGCGCGGCCCAGATGCGCCCGTTCCAAACCGATCTGGCGAGCGCCGCGCCCGACGCCCGCCTGTCGCTCTACGCCAACGCGGGTCTGCCCAACGCCTTCGGCGGCTACGACGAGACGCCCGCGATGATGGCCGCCGAGATGCGCGGCCTCGCCGAAGACGGCCTGCTCAACATCGTGGGCGGCTGCTGCGGCACCACGCCCGACCACATCGCCGCCTTCGCCGAAGCGCTGGAGGGCGTCGCACCGCGTCGCCCCGACGACGATCGCCCGCGCTACTTCACCGCCGCCGGGCTGGAGCCGCTCATCGTCCGCGAAGACACCAACTTCGTCAACATCGGCGAGCGCACCAACGTGACGGGCAGCCGCGCCTTCGCCCGCCTCGTCCTCGCCGGCGACTACGACGCCGCCCTCGCCGTGGCCCGCCAGCAGGTGGAAAACGGCGCGCAGATGATCGACGTGAACATGGACGAGGGGATGCTCGACGCCGCCCACGCGATGCCGACGTTCCTCAACCTCTGCCAGTCCGAACCCGACATCGCCCGCGTGCCCGTCGTGCTCGACTCGTCCAAGTTCGCCGTCATCGAAGCGGGGCTGCGCGTGGTGCAGGGCAAGTGCCTCGTCAACTCGATCTCGCTCAAAGAGGGCGAGGACGCCTTCCGCGAACAGGCCGAAATCTGCCGCAACTACGGCGCAGCGGTGATCGTGATGGCCTTCGATGAAGACGGGCAGGCCGATTCCTACGAACGGCGCATCCAGATCTGCGAACGCGCCTACCGGATTTTGGTGGACGAGATCGGCTTCCCGCCGGAAGACGTCGTGTTCGACCCCAACATCTTCGCGCTCGCCACCGGCCTCGACGAACACCGCCGCTACGGCATCGACTTTTTCGAGGCGACGAAGTGGATCAAGGCCAACCTGCCGCACGCGAAGGTGTCGGGCGGGGTGAGCAACGTGTCGTTCTCGTTCCGCGGCAACGACCGCGTCCGCGAGGCCATCCACGCCTGCTTCCTCTACCACGCCACCCGCGGCGGGATGGACATGGGCATCGTCAACGCCGGACAGTTGGAGGTGTACGACGAGGTGCCGCCGGAACTGCGCGAGCACATCGAAGACGTGCTGTTCGACCGCCGCGACGACGCGACCGAGCGCCTCGTGTCCTACGCCGACGAGGTGAAGGGCGCGGCGGCCAGCGGCGCGGCGCAGGACGAGACGTGGCGGCAAGGCACGGTGGACGAACGCCTCGCCCACGCGCTCGTCAAGGGCCTGACGGACTACGTCGAGGCCGACGCCGAGGAGGCCCGCGTCCACTACGGAAGCCCGCTCGCGGTCATCGAAGGGCCGCTGATGGCCGGGATGAACATCGTGGGCGACCTGTTCGGGCAGGGCAAGATGTTTCTGCCGCAGGTGGTGAAATCCGCCCGCGTGATGAAGCGCGCCGTCGCCTACCTCGAACCGTTCATCCTCGCGGAAAAGGCCGCCGCTGACGATGCGTCGGACGCTGGGGACGGCGCTGTAAGGGCCGTTCGCGAACGGCCCCAAACGTCGCCCCACGGAAATCGCCCCCGCGTCCTGCTCGCCACCGTCAAAGGCGACGTGCACGACATCGGCAAGAACATCGTCGGCGTGGTGCTGGCCTGCAACAACATCGAGGTCATCGACCTCGGCGTGATGGTGCCCACCGACAAGATCCTCGCCGCCGCCAAGGAGCACAACGTGGACGTGATCGGGCTGTCTGGCCTCATCACCCCGTCGCTCGACGAGATGGTGGGCGTGGCCAAGGAGATGACGCGCCAAGGCTTCGAGGTGCCGCTGCTCATCGGCGGGGCCACCACAAGCCGCGTCCACACGTCGGTGAAGGTCGCGCCCCAGTACGGGCGCGAGGTCGTCCATGTGCTCGACGCCAGCCGCGCCGTGCCGGTCGTCCAAAAGCTCCTCTCCGACGACCGCGCCGCCTACGCCGCCGAGATCGCCGCCGACCACGCCGCCGAGCGCGAGCGCTTCGCCCAGCGCCAAGCCCGCCTCAACCTCTTGGCGTTCGACAAGGCCGAGGCCAACCGCGTCCCGTTCGACGCCGCCGCCGCGCAGATCGCCGCGCCGCGCAAGCCCGGCCTGTCGTTCCTGCCCGGCGTGCCCATCGAGCAGGTGCGCGGCTTCATCGACTGGGGGCCGTTCTTCATCGCGTGGGGTCTCGGCGGCAAAGCGCTCGCCGATCCGTCGAAGCAGGCCGAGGCCGAGCGGCTTCGGGCGGATGCCGACGCGCTGCTCGACCGCTGGCAGGCCAGCCGCAAGGTGCGCCTCAACGCGGTGTTTGGGTTGTATCCGGCCTGCGACGACGACGGCACGGTCGTGTTCTTCCAAGACGACGCCCGCGCCGCCGAAGCCGCCCGCTTCCCGATGCTGCGCCAGCAGACGGCCAAGACACCCGGCAAGCCCAACCGAAGCCTCAGCGACTACGTCTCGCCCGGCGGCGACGACTATGCCGGAGCGTTTGTCGTGACCGTGCAAGGCGTGGAAGACGTGGTGGCCGCTGCCGAAGCCGCCCACGACGACTACGCCGCGCTGATGGCCAAGGCCGTGGCCGACCGCATCGCCGAGGCGCTGGCCGAGTGGCTGCACGCACACGTCCGCCGCGACGCGTGGGGCTACGCGCCGAACGAAGACCTCGCCCCCGAAGACGTGGTGGCCGAGCGCTACCGGGGCATCCGCCCGGCTCCCGGCTACCCGGCCTGCCCCGACCACACGCTCAAACGGTCGATCTGGTCGCTCCTCGACGCCGAGCGCAAGACCGGGGCCACGCTCACCGAGCACCTCGCCATTGCGCCCGCCGCCAGCGTGTGCGGCTTCTACTTCGCCCACCCGCAGGCCGACTACTTCGACGTGGGCGTGATCGGGCGGGATCAGGTCGAAGCCTACGCCGAACGCGTCGGGATCGAGGTGGACGAGGCCGAACGGTGGCTCTCGCCGCGCCTCGCCTACGACGCCGAAGCGCCTGTCGCAGCGTGAACGTGGTAGAGACGTCCCGCTGGGACGTCTCTACTGTGGCGGAACACAACCGTACGCCGGGGCGCGTTCCAACATCCGAATATCCAGATCAAATGCCCTGCATCCGCATCTACCGCAACCCGAACTGCGCCAAGTGCGCCCGCTACGCCCGGATGCATCGCGCACTCGACTGGCTCGGCCGGGTGGAAACGTCCACCGAGACGCCGCCGGGCCACGCGCCGCTTCGGATGGGACAGATCGTGGTGGAAGACCTTGGCACGGGCATCGTCCACGAGGGCGTGGCAGCGTTCCGGAAGATGTGCGAAGCCGTGCCGCTCTACCGCCCGATGCTTCTGCTGATGCCCTTCGCGGGATTCCGGCGGCGGGTGGAGCGCGAACTGATGGGCGACTGCGACGGCGACGCGTGCGCCGTCTAACCTGCGCGCCGCCTATACCGGGAGCATTGCTCACCGCCAAGGCACTTGCTTCTCGCTCGTCACCCCGACACTCCCGCTCCCAGCGGACAGCTCTTCGGCCTGAGCCAGCCGCTTTTCTACTGCCGCCGGCTCCCGCGCCGGTTGGGCCGAGCCGGACGGCGGGGCGTTGATGGACGCATCGACGCACCGTTGATCCACGCCGCCAGTACGCTCACGGCCTCGGCATCAACAAACGCAGGCGTAGCGTATTCGTCGGGCGTGCTCGGCCCGGTGCCCGCCACCATCAGGTGGTTGAGACGCGGCAGCAGCCGAAGCGTGGCGTTGGCCTTACCCGAAAGCCCGCGCTGCCACAGCGGAAAATCGCGGGTGGCCGACACCTGATAGTCGCGCTCACCTTGAAGCACAAGCACGCGCCCCGAAAACGACCGCGCCGTTGCCACGGGATCGTAGGTATTGAGGTCGCGCCAGTAGGCCAGCGGGCTTCCCAAGATCATCTGCGTGTCCGGCCCCGACGGCATCGCGGCGTCGAGCGCATCGAGTTGACCGAGCATTATCTGACGAAGCTGGCGCGCATCGGTGGACGTGTCGGTGCGAGCGGTGTAGGCCAGTTGGTCGCGGATGAGCGTTTGGAGATTTCGGGCCGGCGGGGCAAGCAAGGCAATGCCGGCCAACCGACCGTCTTGCTGGGCGATGCGCGGGGCCAACATCGCACCGAGGCTGTGGCCCACCACATAAATCCGTGTCGTGTCCACGCCCGGCGTCTGGCGGAGCAGGCGAAGCGCCGCGAGCACGTCGTCGGTCACCTCCTGTTTCACCGTGAACGCGCCCGACCGAAAGGACGACGGATCGAGAGCGGTGCGCTTGATGTAGCGCACCACCGCAATGCCCTGCGCCGACAGCCCGGCGGCGAGGTCGCGGAAGACCCGCGTGCCGCCGATCAACTCGTCGGCGTCCGACGGGCCGGAGCCGTGCACAAGCACCACTGCGGGGACGGGATGCGCCGCGCTCGCCGTTTTCGGCATCGAAAGCATACCGGGCAGCCCGGCCACACGGATCGACGCCGTCCGGACAGCCAGCGTATCGGCATAGGCCGGAAGCGAGCCATCGGGAGCCGGCGGCACCAACGTAAACCCGTCAATGCCCCCGCTCACGGCGAACGTCACCCGCAAATCGAGCAGCATATGTTCGAACCGGAGCTGCTGACGCGTCTCGGCCATCCCCGTGCCCAGCCGTACCGGCCACCGCTGTTGAAGCGGGCCAAGTCGCGAGGCGATTCCCGCGCGGGCCTGCGCGAGCATGGCAGGCGTCACCTGCTGCGCCGTCGCCGAATCGAGCAGCGCGACGAGCGCCGCGTCGCGTCCGTCAAACAAGGCCCGCCCGAGGCGGTCGGCGCGGGCAAGCAGGCTGTCGGCAGGAAGATTGGGGGCATTGGCCGAGGGCAAACGAGGCTGGGCAATGGCCGGGATCGCCGCAACCAAGGCGGCCAAAACAACGAAAAGGCGCATCGAAGAAGATCAAAAACGGCTCCGACCATCCCAACGGACAGCCGGAGCCGGAGCGTACGCCGAGGCGACGCGATTCGTTCGGCGCAGTCGCCTTAGCGGGCCGGGATGCGAATCTGCTGGCCGGGGAAAATCTTGTCGGGATTGGCACCGATGACTTCCTTGTTGGCCTCGTAAAGCTCCTTCCACGCATGGACGTCGCCGTACTTCGCACCCGCGATCTTGGACAGGCTGTCGCCCTTCTGGATCGTGTAGAACTCGGCAGCAGGTGCCGCCGCTTGTGCCGCTGCAACCTGCTCGCCAAGCGTCGTTGCCGCGATGGTCATCTGATCGTCCACGCGCTCCACACCGTCGTGGTTGCCGGCAATCAGGACGGCCTTTTCGCGGGCGGCCTGCGTCTGGGCTGCGCCAAAGAGTTTGACGGTGTGATCTTCGGCGTACGAAACGTTCAGGCCATCAATCTGGCCGGGGATCTGGCGGTTGATCTCGTCTTTGATTTCCTGAGCCTCTTGGCCCGGGTTGAGCTTGGGGCCAAGGCCAACGCCCTTGAGAAAGTCGAAAATGCCCATAGGAATAGGTGCAGAGGATGAGGGTGAAGAAAGCGTCCGGCAGCCGGACAGCAAACGCTCCAATATCTCGCATCACGGGGGTGGGTGCAACCGATTGGGAATGCCTTTGCCGGGTCGTTACAGATGTCCCTTTCCAGACAGCGCAGGACGCGACATCTGTCGCAATTCCGAACGCTCGACGCCTCGGCAACCGCCACTGGACGGTTACGACGGAGGAGGGAGGGTCGGGACGGCCTCGGCAGGCGGCGGTTCGACCGGTGCATGCTCGGTTTCGGCTTGGGCGGCGGCTTCGTCGAGCGCTTCTTGCTTGGCGCGTTTGCGCTCGTTGCGCACAGCCAACACAATGGCCAGTTCGTACAGCAAAAACAGCGGCATCGACACCAGCACCTGCGAGAACGGGTCGGGAGGCGTGATGAATGCGGCGATGATCAGAATCACCACCACCGCAATGCGCCGCCCCTTGCGCAGCATCTCGGACGTGACGACGCCCAGCTTCGACAAGTAGTAGATGACAACCGGCAGTTCGAAGAGCACGCCCGTGCCGAGGCTCCACATCGTGATCATCGAGAAGTACCTGTCGATGTCAAACTGGTTGGAGATGCGCTCGGAGATCTCGAAGTTGGCGAAGAACTGCAGCGACAGCGGCGTCAGGAAGAAGTAGCCGAACGCCACGCCGACGAGAAAAAACAGCGACGCGCCCCACGCCGCCCCGCGCAGTTCGCGGCGTTCCTTCGGGTACAACCCCGGCTCGATGAACTTCCACAGCTGGAAGAGCAAAAACGGAAATCCGGCGATGGCCCCCACGGCAAGCACCGATCCGATGTAGACCCAAAACTGCCCCGACACGGTGCGGTTTTGCAACTCAAACGGCTTCACCGTGACGCCGAGCGCCTCGTACGTCCAGAAATCGGGGCGCGACGGAGCCAGCAAGACATGATCAACGATCCAGCCTGCGAAAAAAGCGCTCAGCACGATGCAGAGCAGCATCGCGCCGAGACCCTTGAACAGGTGCCAGCGCAGGTCTTCGAGGTGGTCGAGGAACGACATTTCCGATGCCGCCATGGCGTCGGCCTCCGACGCAGGCGGCACGCTGGCTGCGGGCATTCCCGGAGGAGGAAGCGGCACCGGCGCACCGGAGGCGTCGCCCGAACGAGATACGACACGTCGGACGGTATCGACGATGGCCATCGGTTACGGCAGAAGAAAGGTCAGAGCGCCCTCTCGCACGCCGCCGCCGCCGCTTGGTTGCAGCGCGGTGGCCGCGCCTCAGCCCGAATCCGACGAGCCGCCCGAGCGAAGGTTGAGGTCGAGGAGAGCATCCACCCAGACGCCGTCGGCTTCGAGGCGGGCCTTGCCGCCGCTCCACGCGAAGTTGAAGAGCGTCATCAGCCCGACCACGCGGAAGCCGTCGCCGCGAAGCAGCGCCACCGCTTTGGCCGCCGAGCGCCCGGAGTTGAGAATGTCGTCGAGCAGCACCACGGGGAGCCGTCGATCCAGCGGGCCTTCTACAAGCCGTCGCCGTCCGTGCGGTTTGCGGGCTTCGCGCACGAGGCCGCCGCGAAACCCTGGCCCGCCGCCGGCCAAGACCGAGCAGACCATCGCGTGCGCGCCGAAGCCGTAGCCGACGACCTGCGTGATGCCCCGCGTTGCCAGGCGGTCGGCCAAGACCACACCCACTTCGCGGAACGTCTCGGCATCGAGCATCGGCATCCGCGTGTCGAGCAGCCAGCCGATGGGCTGGCCGCGCGGATCGGTGATGAGTTCTTGCTCCCGACGCACGAGGGCGCAGTCGTAGAGGCGGCGTCCGAGCGCCGAGAGATCAACCGGAGGGGCAGACGTGCGAGAGCCGAGTTCCATACGAGGCAGGGTCGCCCGGACGACGGGGGCGAGACGTACCATCCCCTACGATTTCCGTTCCAGTCTCATCCTGAACCGCCGTTCGCATCCATTTTCCACCAAACAACTTGCACTCCGACCGCCACTCCCCCAAGCGCGCGTGCTCGACCGTGAGATGCAGCGGTTGCGCCCATCGGGCAGGCCGGCTTCCGTGGCGAGACGTTCGGCTTCGGCGCGTTGCACGCCAAGTTGCGTCCAGATCGCGGGACGTTCGCCGGTGGATGCCATGCGGCGTCAGGAATGCGGGAGGATCATCCGTCGACGATCGGCCCCACGAGCACGATTCGCCAAACCGCCCCTTCTGCCTTCCCATGGCCGAAGCCCAAAGCAACCCGAATGCAGCGTTTGCCCAGCCCAAACCGTGCGGCGGTTGCCTCGGTGTTGTACCTTTTAGACCCTTCTTGTTCTACACTTCCATGCGTCCGTTCTTCACCTTTGCTGTCGCCCTTGCCCTTGGCGGCTGCGCGGCTTCGTCGCAGATGCGCCACGGCCTGTCTACCGACCGGCTTTCCTTGCCCATCGCCTCTGCTTCCTACGGCGGCACCCAGCACATCAACCTCATCGCCAGTGCTGCAGCATGCTCGACGGCCCCGTGCGCCGACAAAAGCGTAGCGATGGTGTTTATTCCTGCGGGCAACACCGGCTTCCAGCTTCAAGCGCCAGAAGTGACGCTGCTCGTGGACGGCTCACAGACCCTCTTTCGGCCCGACGAAACCGAAGGGATGCGGCACACGGTTCGGGTAGTGGTCGATGGCTATTCGTTTGCCAAGTTGGCCACCGGGCGCAATGTCGCCGTGATCTTGGGTGCCACACGCTTGAATCTGCCGCCCGCCGCGCTTGTGGAGCTGCGGGCCTTGGCCAACCGATTGGACGCTTCGCATTGATCGCCATGCCTGAACAGCAGAAAGGGCCTCTTCCCGTTGGGGAAGAGGCCCTTTTTCGCGAGGAGGCCTCCACGCTTACTGAATCACGATGCGGAAACGGCGCTGGTTCTTCGCCGCCGAGTATCCCGTACCGTCGTTGAGAACGAACCGGATGGTATCCCGAGGGCTTGGCAACGTGGCCCGACGGGTCACGTCGAAATAGATTTTGGCCGAGTACGACCCCGCCGGGATCGTGACGGGGCTGGTCGTGACGAGGGTGTAGGCCGTTCCTGCAGGAGCAGAATTGACCCCGCTCGCATCCAGCGCAAAGTTGACGTCCAGCGGAGTCGACCGACCAGCAGCCGTCACAACCTGAACTTCAACGCTGTCACGCACCGTGCCTTGGGCCGCGGTGGGGTTCGCGATCGCTCGGCGGTAGAAGTAGTTGCTCTGGTCTCCCGAAACCGAGAAGACGTAGGACGTAGACCGGGACTGCTGCGGCCCAAACTCCACGACCGTATCGCCGGTGTAGACCTTGGTTTCTTCGTCCGGAAGGCAGCCGGCCAAGCCCACCGTTCCAGCAACGGCAAGGGCAAGGGTGAGAATACGAATGTGTTTCATGATCGAAGGAGAAGTGGGCAAGGCTTAGTAGCCTGGGTTCTGGCGGTAGCGCGGGTTGAGTTGGATTTGATCCGACGGGATCGGCGCCAACCAGCGGAAATCGCTGGCCGCCAAGTTGCCCGTGCTCTTGGTCAAATCCAGCGTGCGACGCTTGAGGTCAAACCAGCGGTGGCCCTCGAAGTTGAGCTCACGACGGCGTTCGTTCATGATATCCGTCAACGTGACGGACGTCAACGGCGCGGCCCCGCGCGCTACGCGGAGGCGGTTGATGTCCGAAAGTGCGCCCACCGGGTTGGTCTGCTCCAGCCGCGCTTCGGCGCGAATGAGGTAGAGTTCAGCATGGCGCAGCACCGGCACATTGTCCGTGTAGGTCTGAGCCGCCACATACGAGCCATACTTGGTGGTGTAGACCGGCGTCGTCGTTGTGGAGGTCGCCAAGTTCGAGATCAGCCCCGCCCGTTCGTCCCCGGTGGTAAAGAGGGCACGCAGCGTCGTCGACGGTACCAAATCGCCCCAACGTCCGTCGGCAAGCGGGCGCGTGTTCGACCGAGCCGGTTGAACCAGCGAAACGATGGACTCGTTCACACCAATCGACTCGGTTTGGGCATTGTAGCGCACCTCGAAGATGGACTCGGGGTTGGGCTGCGTCCGATAGGCCGCCACGATGGCATTGCCGCGCACCAGACGAGCACCGCCGCTGACGAGGTAGGCGCTATCCGCAAGCGCTGCCGTAGCAAAGCTTTCTGCATCTCCCCACTTTTCGGCGTAAAGTTCTACGCGAGCACGCAGGGCTCTGACGGCCACACGGTTGGCGCGAAACTTGTCGTTCGTGCCCGAGGCCGTCAACAGGGTAAGCGCGGAATCGAGGTCGCTGCGAATCTGCGCGTACACCGAATCGACCGACGAACGCGGAAGCAGCGTAACCGCATCTTCGCTAAGCACCGGCTTGACGCGAATCGGCACCGAGCGGTCCGTGCCGCGCAGAGCCTCATCGCCCGGCTCAGGGCCGTAGATGCGGGCCAAGTTGTGGTAGGCGTAGGCCCGAAGGAAATACGCCTCTCCCTTGTAGCGTTTGCGAGTGCTCACATCCGCTGCCGATTGCGTGCCGACACCGTCGGCCTTGTCGATGATGAGGTTGGCGTCGCCAATGAGGCCGTAATACGTCCCCCAGCCCCCCACGTTCGTACCGAAGAGGTTCTGCGACTCGTTGCGCAGACGTCCCGACGGGGAAAGCGTCGTAATGGAGGCGTTGTCGGCCAGCACATCCGGCACAAGCGTGAGACGCTGCCCGTGGATGTCGGTGCTCTGGAGACGGTTGTATGTGCTGGCAAGCACGTTGTTCATCGCATCCAGCGAGGAGATGAACTGCTCAGGAGAAAGGCTCTGCTTCGGCGCGGTGTCCAGGATGTCGCAGGCTCCCGCTCCGAGGACCAAGCCTCCAGCAAGAAGAAGACGAATGGTTTTCATGAGAATCGTTGTGCAAAGGTCAGAACGTGACGTTGAGGCCCGTGAGCCAGAGGCGCGGTTGCGGATACGCAGCCGCTGCGGTGCTAATGAGCTCGGGGTCAAGGCCCTTGTAGTGCGTCCAGGTGATCAGGTTTTGTCCCTGCACATACACGTTCACCCGCTTCATCCGAAGACGACGTGCCCATGCAGACGGCAGATCGTAGCCCAGCGTGAGCGTTTTCAAGCGCACATACGAGGCGTCTTCGAGGAAACGGTCGGATGAGAGGATGTTGCTCTGCGACCCGGGTTCGGCGGCAGCGGCGGCGTAGAGCTTGGGCACGCTCGTCAGATTCCCCGGCGTCGTCCACCGCTCCAAAATGTCATCGGAGAGGTTGTCGTTGCGCGTCGGGTCGAGCAAGAAGAAGCCCACCTGCTGGGTAAAGGTAGACTGCTTGTAGACGAACTGGAAGAACGTCGAGAGCGACAGGCCGCGGAAGGTAAACGTGTTGATAAAGCCACCCGAGGAAAGCGGGTAGATCGTGCCCACCGGGCGCTGATCGATGATCGCACGCGGCGAATACGTGATGTTCCCGTTGTTGTCGTACCACATCGACCGTCCATCAGCCGGGTTGACGCCCGCCCAACGGTAGAGGTAGTAGTACCCCTGCGACTCGCCCACGGTGAGCCCTGTACCGATACGCTGCGTCGTATCGTCGAGCAGACGGGTGATCTTGTCGCGGTTCACGCCGATGTTGAAGCTCGACGTCCAAGAGAAGCCTCCCCGATCCAGGTTGACCGTATTGATGAGCACCTCGAAACCACGGTTTTCCACCGCTCCGAGGTTCTTGGTAATCCCACCGCCGACCGACGCGTCGGCCACCAGAGGACGGTTGAGCAGCAGGTTTTCGTTGGTCTTGATGTAGCCGTCGAGCGAGCCCGACACGCGTCCGCCAAACAGCGAGAAATCAAGGCCAAGGTTACGCTGCGTAGACTCCTCCCATCCAAGACTGGGGTCACCCAGTTGCGTAAGGCGAACACCGGTCAGGTTGCTGTACGAACCGCCCCGGCTAAAGAGCGTGAGGTAGTCGAAGTTTCCGATGTTCGAGTTGCCCGTCGTGCCGTACGACACACGCGGCTGGAGTTGGTCTACGAACGAGCCGCGGAGGAAGCTCTCCCGAGCCATATCCCACGCCGCCGACACCGAGAAGAACGTGCCGTAGCGATTGTCCGGCCCAAAGCGCGACGAGCCGTCGCGGCGAAGGCTTCCCGAGAAGAAGTAGCGCTGATCGTAATCGTAGCGAACCTGCGAAAACGCACCAAGCGAACGGTACTGCGTGTCCGACGAAGACGGCGCGCCCGGCGAGGCCGTGGGCAGAAGCGTGACGAAGCCCGTGGGCAATCCCGTCCCGCTCATGCTCACGCTCTCCGCGCTCTCCCGCCGCGCTTCCACACCGCCAAGCACGTTGAGGTTGTGCAAGCGGTTAAACGTTTTGATGTACGAGAGCGTCGCGTAGCCGTTGAGGTTCAGGATGTTGTCCCGCCCTTCGAATACGCTACCCGGAGCGTACGCGTTGATCGAAGCCGGACGAATGGTATGCTGGCTTAGCCCGAGGTAGTCCGTGCCGCCAAAGGCGGTGAAGACAAGATCTGGACGAACCTGGAAGATGCCGCGCAACGAGGCGGTCATCTGATTCTGTTCGTACGGACGCTGTTCGACCGTTTGAATCTGAAGCGGGTTGTAACCGCTCTTGGTATTCTGGTTGTAAACGCCGTTGGTCTTATCCAAGTAGATGGCCTCCCACGGCAGCATACGGGACGGCTGGAAGAACGGGCTGTTGACGAAGTTGCCGTCGGCTGTGGTACGCTGCCCTTGCGAGCGCGCAAATCGGACGCTCGTCTCAACCTTGAGGCGCGAAACCGGGGCAAATTCAAGCGTCGAGGACAAGTTGTAGCGCTCAAAGGCGGAGTTGACCACCTGCCCTTCCTCGTTCGTATAGCCACCGGCCACGCGGAACGTCACGTTGCGTGCCCCCCCTTGAGCCGAAATGTCCACACGCCGACGCATACCGGTGCGGAAGAGGGCATCCTGCCAGTCCACCGTTGGCAGCGCGTTGATGGCCGCATCAAGGTTGGTACGGCTCGTACCGATGCCCAGCGTGTCGTAGAAAACGGGCGCGCCGTTTTGGTACACCACGTTGCCGTTGGCATCGAGTTGATACAGAACCGAGTTGTAGAGCAGCGCCTTCTCGTCGTTGAACGTAAAGCTTGTGCCTGCAACCCGTGCGCGGTTGCGGGCGGCTTCTACACGAGCAGCAAAAAGCTCCTGCGAGTTGAGCAAACCGAAGCGTTTCGCCTGATCGGCGGCACCGTAGCTCGTGCTCACCTCAAAGGTCGTCGGGCCTTCGCGCCCACGTCGCGTGGTGATGAGCACCACACCGTTCGCACCTTGGGCCCCATAGATCGCCACGGCAGCGGCGTCTTTGAGAACCTCAATGTTTTCGATGTCGGCAGGGTTAAGGCCAGCAAGCGCGTTGGTCGCGTTGCCCGCCGTCGTCCCCGAACGCACCTGCACACCGTCAACGATGTAGAGAGGCTGGCTGCCTGCATTGATCGACCCCACGCCGCGCACACGCACAGTGAGGCCAGCGCCCGGCGCGCCCGAAGCCGACGTAATCTGAACACCGGCCGCTCGGCCTTGAAGCGCGGCATCTACCGATTGCACCGGGATGCTGCGGATGTCGGAGCCGTTTACTACCGCCGAGGCCGCCGTTTCGGTGCTCCGAATGGCTTGCACACCGTATCCCGTCACCTCGTAGTCGGCCAGCGTAATCTCGCTCTCCACAAGGGCAAAATCAACCGTTGCAGGCGCTCCAGCAAGTGTAATCGTACGCACTTGCGCGGCATAACCGACATAGGTCACCCGCAGCGAGTACGTCCCAACACCAAGACCCACAATGCGGTAGTGCCCATTCACGTCGGTGGATGCACCGCGCGACGGGATTTGCACAATGGACACGTTGGCTCCGGGAAGTTCTTCGCCGGTAGCTGCGTCGATGACGCGACCCGAAACAACGTTTTGAGCGGATGCCGACGAAGCAACCGCCATGAGTGAGACACACGCGACGGCGGCGGTTCGAAGGCCGAGCGGGTGAACGCCTGTCCGGAGACGACCCGGCCCAGAGTAACGACTCAACATAGAGGTGGGGAGTGAGGAATGGATGCACATCCCCCCTTCCAGCCCAACGCTGGCGAGTCGACAATTGGGGGGCACGCGGGCGGCAAAGTTACGTTCGGAAATGTGCCTCGTTGTCCCCTTGGATATCGGAACACTCTCTTTTATTGTCGTCCGTGGCTGAGTCGTTCTCGTTGAACGATGAACGGTTGTCCTACTGGCCTGAACCGTTCTCCGCCGTTTCAATCTTGGACATTCGCCCCGTTAGAACGAGGTCCCGCAAAAGGCCTTCGCAACGTTTTCGCGTGCTTTCGGCGCGGCAATGCGTCTTATTGCGAGGCGCGCTGCGGCAACAAGGCGTATACGTGCCTTCTGCTGCCAGGCCGACCGCTGTCGGCCCTACGATTTCGCCCTTCGCCTTTCTCCATGGCCGCCTACCCGCACCACGACATCGAAGCCCGCTGGCAACGCTTCTGGGCCGATAACCAGACGTTCCGCACGCCCACGGTCCGCAACGGCCTCGACACGTCGAAGCCGGCCTACTATGTGCTCGACATGTTTCCGTACCCGTCGGGCGCGGGGCTGCACGTGGGCCACCCGGAGGGCTACACCGCTACCGACATCCTCGCCCGCTACAAGCGGATGCGCGGCTTCAACGTCCTCCACCCGATGGGATGGGACGCCTTCGGCCTCCCGGCGGAGCAGTACGCCATCCAGACCGGCACCCACCCGGCCATCACGACGAAGCGCAACATCGAGCGCTTCCGCGAGCAGCTTCAAGCGCTCGGCTTCTCGTACGACTGGTCCCGCGAGCTGGCCACCACCGACCCCGACTACTACCGCTGGACGCAGTGGATCTTCCTGAAGCTCCACGAGCGCGGCCTCGCCTACCTCGACGAGGTGCCGGTGAACTGGTGCGAAGGCCTCGGCACGGTGCTCGCCAACGAGGAGGTGATCGACGGCAAGTCCGAGCGCGGCGGCTTCCCGGTGGAGCGCCGCTACCTCAAGCAGTGGGTGCTGCGGATCACCGAATACGCCGACCGGCTCCTCGAAGACCTCGACGGCCTCGACTGGCCGACCTCGACGCTGGAGATGCAGCGCCACTGGATCGGACGGAGCGAGGGCGCGGAGGTCGACTTTGCCGTGGACGGCCACGACGCCACCATCACCGTCTTCACCACCCGCCCCGACACGCTCTTCGGCGCGACGTACATGGTGCTGGCCCCGGAGCATTCGCTGGTGGCCCGCATCACCACCGACGCGCAGCGGCCCGCCGTGCAGGACTATGTGGACGAGACGGCCCGGAAGTCCGACCTCGAACGCACCGAGGGCAAGGAGAAGACGGGCGTGTTCACCGGGGCCTACGCCATCAACCCCGCCAACGGCGCGCCCGTGCCGATCTGGGTGGCCGATTACGTGCTCGCCACCTACGGCACCGGCGCGATTATGGCCGTGCCGGGCCACGATGTGCGCGACTACGCCTTCGCCCAAGCGTTCGATTTGCCGATCGTGGAGGTCGTGGCCGGCGGCGACCTTTCCGCCGAGGCGTTCGTGGGCGACGGGCCGCACATGAACTCGTCGTCGGAGTACGTCTCGCTCGACGGGCTGCGCAACGCCGAGGCCAAGGCCGCGATGCTCGCGTGGCTGGAAGCGTCGGGCGCGGGACGCCGCAAGGTCAACTACAAGCTGCGCGACTGGCTCTTCGCCCGCCAGCGCTTCTGGGGCGAGCCGTTCCCCGTCGTCTTCCCCGAAGACGGCTCCGGCCCGATTGTCCTGCCCGAGTCGGAGCTTCCGGTGCGGTTGCCCGAAACCGGCGACTACCGGCCGTCGGGTACGCCCGAAGGCCCGCTCGCGGCGGTGACCGAGTGGGTGGAAACCGTCGCGCCCGACGGACGCCCGGCGCGCCGCGAAACCAACACGATGCCCAACTGGGCCGGATCGTGCTGGTACTACCTCCGCTACCTCGACCCGAAAAACGCGGACAAGCTCGTCGATCCGGCGGAAGAGAACTACTGGATGCCGGTGGACCTGTACGTCGGCGGGGCCGAGCACGCGGTGCTCCACCTGCTGTACGCCCGGTTCTGGCACAAGGTGCTCTACGACATCGGCGTGGTGACGACGAAGGAGCCGTTCCAGAAGCTCGTTCACCAAGGCATGATCCTCGGCGAAGTCGAGTACACGGCCTTCCGCGACGAAGCGGGCGCGTTTGTCTCCCGCGACGACGTGGCGGAGACGGAGGAGAAGGACGAGATGGACAAGACGATCTGGCGCGCGTCCGACGGGCGGCGCGTCGAGGGCGTGCGCGTGGCCGAAACGGAGGTCGAGAAGAAGGGCGACGGCTTCGTGCTGAAGTCCGACGCGTCCGTGCGGGTCGAGGCGCGGGCGCACAAGATGTCCAAGAGCCGCGGCAACGTCGTCAACCCCGACGACGTGGTGAAGGAGTACGGCGCCGACAGCCTCCGTCTCTACGAGATGTTTATGGGGCCGCTGGAGCAGGTCAAGCCGTGGAGCACGCGCGGCGTGGACGGCGTCCACCGCTTCCTCGCGCGGGCGTGGCGGCTGTTCGTGGACGGCGAGGCGGACGGAGCCACGAAGCTCTCGGACGACGCCCCGACGAAGGAGCAGCTGCAAGCGCTCCACCGGACGATCCAGAAGGTTACGGACGACATCGAGGCGATGCGCTTCAACACGGCCATCTCCGCGATGATGGAGTTCGTGAACGCCGCCACCAAGTGGGGCGCGCTGCCGAAGGCGCTGGCCGGACCGTTCGTGCTGCTGCTCGCGCCGTTCGCGCCGCACATGGCCGAGGAGTTGTGGCACCGGATGGGCAACGCCGACACCCTCGCCTACGCGCCGTGGCCCGAGGCCGACGCTCGGTACCTCACGTCCGACACCGTCGAGATCGCCGTGCAGGTCAACGGCAAGCTGCGCGGCACGATCACCGTCGCGGCCGACGCATCGAAAGACGATGTGCTGGCGCAGGCGCGGACGCACGAGAACGTCGCCAAGTACCTCGACGGCGCGACCGTCAAGAAAGAGGTGTTCGTGCCCGGACGGCTCGTCGGGTTTGTGGTGTGAGGCCCTCGCACCCGGACCGGGTGTCTCTGGATGGAACGTTCGCCCCGGTTGGTCGTCGCAACAACCGCTTCCCCCGCTTCGATGCCCTCGTTCGATCCCGTTCTCGTCTACGGCACGCCCGGCCCGGTGGACGTGCTTGCCCTCGCTGCTCACCCCGACGACGTGGAGCTGGCCGTGGGCGGTACGCTGCTCAACCTCGACCGGGCGGGCCACAAGACCGCCATCGTGGACTTCACCCGAGGCGAACTGGGCACGCGAGGCACGCCCGATCAGCGGCTGACGGAATCCGCCGAGGCGGCGCGGCTGCTGCGGCTCACCGCACGCGAAAACCTCGGCCTGCCCGACGGCAACCTCGAGAACACGCTCGCCAACCGCCGGCGGGTGATCGAGGCGATCCGGCGCTACCGCCCGCATCTGCTGCTGATCAACGCGCCGGCGTGCCGCCACCCCGACCATCCGGCGGCGGCGGCACTCGCCGCCGACGCCAACTTCTACGCCGGACTGGCGCAGATCCAGACCGTCGACCCCGACGGCACGCCGCAAGCGCCGCACCGCGCCGCGCACGTCCTTCACTACATGCAGTCGGTGGAGTTTGACCCGACGCTCGTCGTGGACGTGTCGGACGTGTGGGACGAGCGGATGCGGGCGTTCTTCGCCTACCGGTCGCAGTTCCACGATCCCAGCGCCCCCCCCGACGAGGCCGAGCCGCAAACGTTCATCTCCAACCCCGACTTCGCCGACTGGGTGGCGGCGCGGGCGCAATCCTACGGCTACCGCATTGGGGCGTGGCGCGGCGAACCGCTGCTCTACCGCCACGGCCCGTTCGGCACCGACGACTTGTTCGCCGTCTTTGCCAAGGCCAAACGATTCGCGTAAAAACGACCGTCCCCAGCGCGGCTACCAACCGGGCTGGGGACAGCAAACGCGAAGGGTTTTATTGCAGGGTGCTACGAATCGAGCCGCGTGGCGCGGCCTTGGGGCGCTCCGTGGGAGGCGGTACCGGCTCGGAGACCTTGTCCGTCGTCTCCGTCTTGTCGACCGCCTCGTTCGTACCTGCCGCATCCACCCTATACCCGGCCAGCCCCGTGCCCGGTGCCCCGACGGTGAGGCCGGCAGGCGCGCCAAAGGTGAGGCGCACGCGGGAGATGCCGGACGGCAGCGTTGAGAAGACGACGGTGGTACGGCTGTTGTCTTCAGGCTGGACGACGTCGGCCCCGCTGGCGCGGATCGTGCGGCCAGCCTCGCCAAGGAACAGGTCTACCCCCACGCCCTCAAGCGCCTCGCCGGTATTCTCGACTTCGAGGTCAGCACCGGCGGTAGTGACGTTGACCAAGCGAAGCGTCACGAGGCTTCGGCGCTGCCACCATGCCCGGATGTCGCGGAGTGTGGCCACCCAGGTGCCTTCGCCACGCATCATCTCCACCATCTCCGCCACCACGTTGGCGCGGTCTTCGGTAGAGCCTTGCACGTCGGCGTGCAGCGGCATGATGTAGAGGCCATGGGCATCGAGCACGTCGAGGAAGTCGCTGCGGTAGGCGGCAAGTTGGAGATCCGGACGGCCCGAACGCTCGTAGTTGGCCGTGATGGCATAGTCGTCGCGCCCCCGTGCGGCAACCGCCCAAAGTTGGGAGAACGGGTTGTGCCAGCCTTGGTAGGTGCGATCCCCCACGACGCCGGTGCGGGCGGCGAGGAACCGGGCGTAGGCCGAATCCGGGCGACCTTCCGTGCGCGGACGCACCGAGCGGTTGTTGTCGAGCGGGTTGTAGTAGCCGGGATCGCCGGGGCGCAGCAACCGCCCGTTGACAACGACCTCCGGCCCTTCGAACGTGCGGGTGGGCGACCCCGGCGGGTTAACCACCGGCGCAGGCGGGGCGCTCGTGTTGAACCGGCGGCGGCGGCCACCCTGTCCAAGGTCTACGCCTGGCGACGGCGGGGCGGTGTAGACGGGCGCATTGGGATCGGTCACGACCACTCGCCCTCCGGCATCGACCGCGATGGTGCGCCCGTAGGCATCGGTTTGCGGAGCCATTGGGAGATAACGCCCGTAGGTGTCGACCGACGGCGGGTTGATTCCCTCAACGGTGACGGGCACGCGCAGGTCGGTGGACGGCGTGCCGGTGGTGACGCTCGGCAGCGAATTGCCGGTGATGTTGATGACGTTGAGCGTGTCCTCGTCCAGCAGGTAGCCGTAGCGGGTCTCGCGGTAATCCGAGTCCACCGCCAGCGGCAAGTTGCTCGGCGCACTCGACGGGTGCGGGAGGAAGCGCAGCATGTAGGTAAGGCCTGCCGCCTCCATCGCCCGCAGCGTGTTGTGGTCGAAGTACCCGGCCGGAGCTTGGAAGCCCGACACGTTGGGGTCGAAGCGGCGCAGGTCGCCGAGGCCACTCAAAACGGCATCGAGCTGGGTACGAAGCGGCTCGTTCTTGAGCACACCGTCGTCGCGACCGGCGTAGGCCAGTTCGCCCGCCTGCACGAAGCGCTGCATCACGTCGGGGAAGACGCGGGCTTCGTCGGCCGTGGCGAAAAACGTAGCGGGCGCGTTGACGCGGGCCAGCGCCGTCATCAGCTCGTTGGTGGTGCGGCGGTATTCGAGGCGTGCCCCCGGCAGGGGCAGCATCGCCACACTGGCGGCGGCGAGCTTCCCGTTGGGCCACGCCCGAAGGCCCGCCACCGGGCTGTTCGACACATAGGCAAGCGCGTTGATGAGCACCGTTACATAGTTGCGCTGCTGCTCGGTATCGCGGGAGACGTCTTGCGGAATGAACCGCGTCCAGAAAAACCGCCCCGCGCCCGACGTGCCGTAGAGTGCCATCGTGACGTTGCGGAAAGGATCCGGGTCAAGCGTGTTGTAGGGCAGCAGACGCCCCACCGCCTGCGACGTGACCGGGCGCGCGGCCGTCGTCGGCACTTGCGCCACGAGGTTGAGCAGGTAGCCGGGGTCGAGGCCTGCCGTGAGCGAGTAGCCCGCGTCGAAGCTCTGGAAGATACCTCCCGGCTGCTCAGGCAGGTCGGTGACGTATTCGGCCCCGAAGAGGTCGCGGAAGAACGCGGGGTTGCGCGGAATGCCGATTTCGGTGAACAAACCGATGCGACCTTGCGCGATCAAACCTCCACCTCGACGAACGAAGTCCGCCACCGAGGCCAGTTGCGCGTCGGACAAGCGCTCCGAGCCGGGCAGCACCAGCACCGGCACGCCCTCCGGGATGCCGGCGGCAAGCTCGTCGTCGGAAATAACGCGGTAAGGCTTGCCCAAACCCAGCAGCACATACTCCCACGCCTGAACGGTCTCGATCAGCCGGTCTTCGGGGCGTGGCGTCACCACGTCCGGAGCCAGCGCCGACGGGCGGTGCACATAGGCTATCACGCCCGACGTGCCCGGCCTGAGCAAGCTCAGGCCGGTGGTGACCGACGGCTGCGGTGAAAGGGCCGAGACGCCCGGCGGGATGGCCTGCGCCAACGCAGGCCGGCCAGCCAGAACGGCAAGGGCGGCCACGGCGAAGACCAAGACGAAAGTGGCGATGCGGCTACGCATAGGGGGCGAGGACAACCCGGGGCAAAGCCCGGCGAGCAGAAAAATCGGTTCAGTTCGAGAACCACCAGTTGAAGCGCGGCGGCGTCACCCCTTTGAGGTCTACGAGGTACACAACCGACTGGCGCGGCTTCAGGTGGGTGATGTGCAGGTTGAGGATGGTATTGCCGTTGGACAAGGACGTGTTCGGGTGGTCTGCCTCACTGGCCTGCAGGGACAAGTACTCCACCGGACGAATCACCTCAGACCGCAGATCTATACCCGTCACCGGCTGACCAAGCGCCACCGAGAAGTTCACGTCGCGGGCAGCGTGTTCGCTGCCGTTGGTCACACGAACGACGAGGCGTGTGCGGCTACGCTCCTCCACAAACCCCTCCACCTTACGCCGCACGCGCCACCAGCGGGCGATATCGTCACCGGCGGCTACCCAAAACTCGGGACGGTTCTTAACATCCTGGGCTACCGTGCGCAGAACGCCGAGGTTGGCAGGTGTGCCGAGGTAGTCAGACGAATAAACAAGTCGGTAGAGGCCACCTTCGTAACTCACACGCAGGATGTCTTGAAGATAGCCTGTGGCCGTGGTTCCACCGTTACCGAGACTGTCGTGGCGGACGGTGTAGTTGTAGCGGTAGAGGCTGTCGTTGGGCCAACCCATCACCTTGACCACCGTGCGCCGCCCGATGGAGTCCGGGAGGAAGTAGTGGTACTTGGCGCGGGTGAGGCCGCCGAGCGTGTTGGTGTCGGGACGCCCGGCATGCGAGGGGCGATAGCCCGTCACCGGAGCGCCAACAGCCTGCTCCAACATCTGGCGGAGACTGCTAAAACGACGGCCTTGCTCGATGCTCGACCCCTGCCAGTTGCGACTCAGATCGTCGTAGACGCCGAGGTCGCCTTGGGCGTAGAGTTTGCGCAGCAGCGCCACATCTTTCACCTGCTCAGGCCGGACGAAGTATGTGCCGGGCACCCCCACGCCTTGCAGCGCATCGGCGGCAGCAGCGAGGTTTTGCGGCTGGTTCCCCCCCACACCCGCGAACATCGCGGCAGCGGTGTACGGGTACGGCCAGTCGTGCATCCAGATCACCGGCTCTTCGCGGAGGTAGCGCAGCATGTTGGCGAAGAGGATGCCAAGCACCTCGTAGTCTTCCGGGTCGCTGCGGTCGATGAAAAGACTCGCTCGCTGGTAGCCAAGGTAGATGAACCGCCCCTTGCCGTGCGTGCCGTAGACCGACGAAGTGGTGGTCTCGAGCGCTTCAGGCAACGGCAGGTCGTCGGTGGCAAAATCGTACCAGAAGCCAAAAGGCGTAACGTGCTGCGTGTCCACGACACGCACGCGCACACCAGGCGTAAAGATCTGCGTCTTGACGCGGTAGCCGCCGGGGACGTTGGCCGTGAGCGGCGTGTTGGCGCGCAACGTCATACGACGGATGCCGCCGCCGGTGTACGGATACGGGACGACGGTTTTCTGTGCCGCCACACCGTTCCAGGTGTAGTACGACACCACCACCGCCGGCTGCCGCCGAGCCACACCGTCGAGGCCGCGCAAGGTGGCGGTGATCGTGTCGGCGCTGGCGTAACTGGACTGCGGAGGCTGCGTACCAAGCGTGTCCTTCCACACAAACCCTTCGAGGGGCGTGAATACCATCTCCTGCGCCTCCTGCTGGTATCGGCGACGCAGCGCGAGATAGTCGTCGGGCGCTGTAGCGGGACCGATCACCTCCCCCGGCTCGGAAGCCCGACGAGCAGCGGGCACATAGGACGTGTCCACGACGTTGCCGGTCGAGTCGGTGATCTGTGGGCTATACAATCCGGGCGGTGCGTAGCCGGGAAACGTGTCGGTGTAAACCTGGTAGTTGCCGGCGTTGCGGTCAACGTAGTCGATGAACTCGACACCGAAGAGGTCTTGCAGGGCACCCCAACCGCGCCAGGTGCCATCCTCCTTGTAGATCCCCGTTGTCCAAGTGGCCCAGACGTTGCCGCCGTCGTCCATAAACTGCTTGATGTTGGCAATCTGACGATCGGAGAGGGCCGTGACCGCAGGGAGGATCAGCACATCGTACTTGGCGTGGAGATCGCCGGCTTCCACATCGGCATCCCGGATCTCCCGCGCGTGGATGTTGCGCGAGCCGTCAAGCAGAAAGTCCCGCCACGATTTGAACACGCCGTCGACCCACGAAGCCTCGGGATCGTAGGTGGTGTTGCGGCGGTGGGCAAGGCGAGTGTAATCGCTCTTGAGGATCGCCACACTCTGTCGCTCAGTCGTGGTCGTGGTAAACGGCAGCGCCTGCTGGATGCGAAATGCACCCAGCGACGACTGCAGGAGCAGGTAGTACACGTAAATGCCCCCAAAGACGGCGATCAAGCCGAGCAGAAGGATCAGAGGCATTCCGAGGCGTTTCGGCTCGGGAGTCATGGCGTAGCCGTACGGTCGGGGTGGGAGAGGGGCAAGAAGCGGCCCGGCAACCTTGTTACCAAGGCGGGGAGCGGGCATGGACAAAGAAAGAGGAGCAATGCACGGCCACGCGCCAGTCCGGTCAACGCGCCTTTATTGCAGCGTCGTGGCTAACCGGCGCGGGATCCGCTCAGAGCCAGGCCAGGCCGTCGTCGCGGCGGCGTTGGGCGTCGAGGCGGCCTTGGGCGCGGTCAATCCGTTCTTGCTGGCGCTCGGCAGCGACCTCGGCACGGTTGGCCTGCATACGGGCCGCGTCGAGTTGGGCCTGCTGCGTGGCGAACGGGTCAACCCCAAGGTTTGCCATCGTCGGAGCAACCGGGGCCGCCTCCGGCGGCGCAAGGCTTCCCTGCGTGTATTCGTAGAACATCGAGCCGGGCGCGACCGAAGCCGCCGGTGCGACCGGCACCGCGGGCACCACCGGGTCGGGCATCGCGGCGCGGGCGGTGTAGGACTGGGCCACGGGCATCGCGTACGGGTCCGCCACCATCGCCGGGGCGTAGAGCGTATCCATGCGCCCGTCCCGGTTGGTGTCTACAGCCATCGTCGGCCCTGCCGGCAGAGCTGCCATCGTGGGGACGTAGGCCGGCTGGGCCGGAGGCTGGGCATACCCCGGCATGGCGTACGCCGGGTTTTCTGCGGTCATCAGCGGCATCGCCATCACCGGATCGCGACGCTCGGCCGCGGCGGCGCGGGCCTTGCGCTCGCGAGACTTATAAAGGAAGTACGCGATCACGGCCAACACAAGCGTTGCAAGCGTGGCGACCAGAATGATCGTGGACAGGATGGGGACAATGTCCATCATGGCGGCGTGGGCGTCAAAGGGGGTGGGCAGGATCCGAATTCTCTACGGTATCGGCAATTCCAACCAAACCCAAACAGGAACGAGAACAGGGAGACGAACAGGCGGCGAACACAGCGTCGCCGGGTGAATCTTAGTGGACTACCATCAGGTGCGGACAGGAACGTTGGCGGCGGGTGTGCCAATGCGTTCCAGCTTGCCCCACGTCATGCCCACGCCGAGGAATTCCTCGATGAGCGCAAACGTCTTACACACGTCGATGATGAGCAGAAAGAAGAGGCGGTAGAAGATCGAGTAGAAGACGAGGCTCCCCTGCTCCTTCTCCACGGCCACGCAGTAAAGCGCGGAGATCATGTCGAGGATCGTCAGCATCACCCACCAAAACACGAGGTAGTTGTTGAGGCCGAACACAAGGGCGATAACCACGAAGTACACGTTGGCAAACACGTTCATCACCGGCCAGACGAGGCTCTCGAACGCCATAGACCACATCACGACCGTGCCGCCGAAGTTGATCGTCGGGTTGAAGAACATGTCTTTGTGCTTGCGCACAGCCTGAATGATGCCGCGCGTCCAGCGGTAGCGCTGCTTCAAGAGGTCGAGCCACTTGTCGGGGGCTTCGGTGTAGGAGATGGCATCCGGCTCGTACTCCACACGCCAGCCGCGACGAATGATCTTGAGCGTCACGTCGCAGTCCTCGGCGTAGGTGTCGGACGAGTACCAATCGACATCTAAGATCGCCTGCTTGCGAAACAGGCCAAGCGGGCCAGGAATGATGTTGACGAGACGAATGATCGACTGCGCCGACCGGGCCATGTTCAGGCCTTCGACGTATTCGAGCGCTTGCAGGTTGGTGACGAGGTTCGTGCGGTTGACCACCTTCACGTTCCCAGCCACCGCCCCGACGCGCGGGTCGGCGAAGTGGCGAATCGTGCGGCGGAGCGTATTGGGCGAGAGCTGGCTGTCGCCGTCCACGTTGAGCACGAAGTCCGACGAGCACACCTGAATGCCCGCGTTGAGCGCCGTGGACTTGCCGCCGTTGGTCTTCTCAACCAGTTTGACCTCGACCCGTCCTCCGGGCTTGGGGTACGAGCCGACCATCTCGCGCGCCACGGCGCGGGTCTCGTCGGTCGAGCCGTCGTCCACCACGATGATCTCGTACTCGGGGTAGTCTTGCTGGAGCAGGCTTTGGATGGTGTTGCGGATCAGCTTGCCTTCGTTGTAGGCCGGCACGATGATCGAGATGCGCGGCTGGAAGACGGCTTCTTCTTGCGTTTCAGCGGTGTACTTGGCCGTGTTCAGGTACGAGAGCACCAGCAGCCCGAAGTACCGCATCAGCAGCACCATCAGGAAGAGGATCAGCGCCACGATACTCGAATACACGAGCAGCCCCGACGCGCTCAGCGTGGGTGCCCGCCCAAACCACCGCGTGAGGTCGCCAGTGGGATCGTTGAGAAACCACCAGATGATGCCAAAGAGCGCGGCCGAGAGCAGTCCAAACACGATGATCCGGCGGATGTAGGTGCCGGACGTCTTGGTGCTGCCGTGATCGTCCTTGCGCGGAACGGGAGCGAACGGAATCCGCTCAATCCCCCGCGAAGCCATTACCGCGTGGCCTGCCGCGTCGCGGGCAAGATACTGTTCTTCCTCGACAAGCGTGGCCGTCTGCGAAGGATCGCTGGCCGCCGACACGCGGGGACGCGACGCCGACGACACGGCCAGGCGGTCGTCTTCGAGGGCAGCCATCGGCCCGGCGTTCGAGAGGTCGTTGGACGAGGGGGGCATAGGGCGGGAAAGCACGGAGGTAACGGGTGGACAGGCCTGCCGCAAGCATCGTGCCCGTTATTAACACGGGTGGTATCGTCTCAATCCGAGAAGAACCCAAGCACACCGCGCGTCACGTCTAAGGTCGAGCAGAATCCGAACAAAGTCAACAGGAAGATGGCTCCCAACAGGCCTTATCTAACGTTCCCCTGCCCTGCTATCGCCCTTTCCGCCTGTGCCTCTCCTCGACGCCCTCAACGACGCCCTCGATCGACGCATCGCTACCGACGTGCCGCTGGCACCGTTCACCACGTTTCAGATTGGCGGCCCCGCCGACTACTTCTACGAGGCCGCCTCTGCCGACCAACTTGCCACGGCCATCGCCACGGCGCGACGGCTGGGCGTGCCGTTCCATGTGCTGGGCCTCGGTGCGAACATTCTTGTGGGCGACCTTGGCTTTCGCGGCCTCGTCATCCGCAACGCCGCCCGTGCCGTCCGGATCGACCGCGAGCGGCAGCAGCTGTGGGCCGAAAGCGGCGCGGTGATCTACCCGGACGTGATCAACGCCGCTGTCGACGCCGGATTGTCGGGCCTCGAGCACTACGTCGGCATCCCGTCCACCGTCGGCGGAGCGCTCTGGCAAAACCTGCACTTCCTCTCGCCCGCACCGGCCCGCGAACGCACGATGTTCATCGCCGAGGTCACGCACAGCGCCGAACTGCTCACCGAAAAGGGCCACCGTACAACCGTGGACGTCGGCTACTTCGACTTCGGCTACGACTACTCAACGCTGCATGTGCGGGGCGACTACGTGCTCTCGGCCACGTTCCAGTTGGCGTTCGGCGACGTGTCGAAGATGAAGCAGGTGATGGCCGAGAACCTTCAATGGCGGCACGAGCGCCACCCGCCGCTGGCCACCGAGCCGAGCGCGGGCAGCATCTTCAAGAAAATCGAGGGCATCGGAGCCGGGCGGCTCATCGACGGCTGCGGCCTCAAAGGGTTTCGCGTGGGCGGAGCGATGATTACCGAGCGCCACGCCAACATCGTCGTCAACACCGGCGGAGCGACGGCGGCGGACGTGCAGGGGCTCATTCGGCACGTCCAAGACACCGTCGAGCGAGAAACCGGCTACCGCCTCGAAACCGAGATCGGCATGATCGGCGTGTTTGCCGAACCGACGGCCACGGCGTAACAGCCCTTGCGGAAGAGGGCGGCCGTCCTTTTGGGGGACTTACGGTGGTTCGGCGTGGGAGCGCGTGCCCGAGAGGATGCGCACGTTGGCTTCGCCCTCTCCTTCGGGGTTGTGCCCGGCGGCGATGTCTTTCGTGAGGAAGCGACGTGCGGCTTTCTGCGCCTCGGGCAGGAGGGTGGCGAGGTAGCGTTCGGATCGGGCGTCGAAGGTGCCGAGTTCGTGGGCGATGCGCTGGGATTCGCGAACGAAAGCGTCGTAGGCCTTGTCGGTCTTGGGCCCCCAGTCGCCGTCAATGGCGGCTGGGTAGAAGCCTGCCGGGACGAGGAAGCGCTGCGCGAAGGCCACGTCGTCAGAGAAGAAGGGGCGGCTCATTGTTCGGCAGATGATGGCTTGGGCACATTCATCATGCCACAAAGTCGACTTGACGTTTTCAATGCCCGATTACCACCTACCTGCGCGACGCAGCGACCGAATCGTGACGGTCAAAATATATGTTCTTGAATTTATTATACAAATAAGTAGAGTCTCGCCAATTCTCAAGTGCATCTTCGTAGTCATGATTTCCTTTGGTTTTTTTAGTCCAAATATCTGCACTCACATAAGAAGTGAGATGTATTATTGAATTATTATCATAATCATAGGAATACAATGCCTTTCCCACCAATACAGAATCTCGATATATATTTATCAATCTTTTCCAAGAACCCACAATACATCCATATTCATTGGCAGATATATACTGATTCTCAAACGATCTTCGATTATGCTTTATCATTATAACATAATATTCGCCACCATGTATACAATCATGTTCATCGTCTGGTATATGTCTGTAAACCCTAAAAGAAATGGTATTGATGCCGTTGATTTGATCGCTTACGATCTGCATATGATGAATCGAGTCCGCCCGCTCGATCAACTGGCTCGTGTAGAAGAGCGCCTGCCCCGGTAGGGAGTCCTGCGGCGCGTACTCGTCCAGAAGCGTGCGGAAGTCTCTCGCCGGGCCAGACGAATCCATCACGACGTACTTGAGCGAGAGACTGGCGAGCGAATCGGAGGATACAGGTGCCACCGCCGGGGCTTTGTCGACTCGCTGGCACGCGGGGAAAAGCAAGGCGACGAGCAAGACCAAAGCCCAAGCCGAAGTTGTTATGTTAAACCCCATCTCTGCAAGGGGAGGTCGGGTCATAGTAAAGGTCTGCTTCATCGTGCCCACAGCCTGGCTGCATGTTCATAATGATGCAAACATACTTTCTCTGGTTCGTATTTCCTCCATTCCGTTCGTTCCAAGGTATTTGTCTCCACACGATGGAAGCCGTATTACCATAGATTCGAACACGTGGAAGTCCAGGACGCTCAAATACGGGTTCAAACTCGTGCAGATATATATCTGAAACACCCGGATATCTCTGATTTCCTCTAAATCCGTTGTAACTCCTGAATACATCAAGAATTATTTTATTGAGATCATATCCCGATATGATCATCTTCCCTGGATGGGCACTCTGCAGAACATCTCTGTATGATTTTAAAATATCACTTGCAAATTTGCAAACTCTTTCTATTTTGGGATTTCTTCCATAGATCATAATCTTACTGGCGGTTGTCATATTGTACATCCAATCCCAAAGGTCTCCCATATTCGGTTTAGGATCGGTTATCTGCCCCAGCCCTGCACCTCCGTCTCCTCCGGTGTTCATTCTGGCGTGGATCGTACAAAACTCCCCCCCCTTTTGTCAAGAGGAAGCGAAGGTAAAAAATTTGTGCCCTACCTGTTGCTTGACCTAAAGGGTTCGCGTGCCGTAGGTTGGGCGTGCCCTTCGGCCCGAGTGAAGCCTTTTGTCTGGCATCCAATACGGTAGGGGAGGCATGGGGGCTTCTTGAGCTACCGGCCGAGCCGTTCCTGCGGTGTTCTCGTGTGGTCCGAAGGTTTTTTTTTGCCCGGGCGACACCGGAACACTCTGTCCGGGCATTTGGGCAACGGGCACGCGGTTTGAAACGCGGCGTGGGCTATTTTGGGGTAGACCGGACGCGGCGATGTCGTTCGGAAAACGCACGTTCGGAGACGCCCCGTGGGGCGTCTCTACCACGCCTTTCGGACTTCCCCTATGCTCACGCTCGACACGTCCACGCTCTCGACGTTCCTTCCCGACGGCCTCGCCCCGGCCCACGAGGCCGCGCTGGCCGCGCAACACACCCTCCGCGACGGCTCCGGACGCGGCGGCGACGCCCTCGGCTGGCGGCGCATGCTGCTCGCGCCCGACCGCGACCTGATGGAACGCCTCGTCGATGTATCGAGCGACATCCGCGCCAACGCCGACGTGCTCGTGTGCATCGGCATCGGCGGGTCGTACCTCGGCGCGCAGGCCGTGCTGGATGCGCTCAACCCGTACTTCGGGCAACGCGCCGCGCCGAAGATCGTCTTCGCCGGGCACCAGATGTCGGGCCGCTACCTCGACGAACTGCTCGCCTCGCTCGAAGGGCAATCCGTCTATGTGAACGTCATCTCCAAGAGCGGCACCACCCTCGAACCCGCCCTCGCCTTCCGGGCGCTGCGCACATGGATGGTCGAGACGTACGGGCCGGAAGAAGCGCGGAAGCGCATCGTGGCCACCACCGACCCCAAGGGCGGGGCGCTCCGCACGCTCGCCACCGACGAGGGCTACACGACGTTCGAGATCCCGCCGGACGTGGGCGGACGCTTCTCGGTGCTCACGCCCGTGGGCCTGATCCCCATCGGCGCGGCGGGGCACGACATCCAGGCGCTCTTCCGGGGCGCGGCGGATCTCTGCCGAACGTACGAATCCCAGCCGGAAAACGCCGCCGTGGACTACGCCTCGGCCCGCTACTTGCTGGATCAAAAAGGCTACGCGACCGAACTGCTTGCCGTGTTTGAGCCGCGCCTCAAGAGCATCGGCGCGTGGTGGCAGCAGCTCTACGGCGAGTCGGAAGGCAAGGAGCACAAGGGCCTCTTCCCCGTGTCGGTGCAGTACTCCACCGACCTGCACTCGCTCGGCCAGTACGTGCAGGAGGGCCAGCGCAACCTGATTGAGACGTTTTTGATGCTGAAAGACGACGGCGGCTCGTTCCAAGCGCCCGCCGCGTCCGACAACCTCGACGGCCTCGACTATCTCGTCGGGAAGACGTTCACCGAGATCAACCGCAAGGCCTACGAAGGCACGCTTGGCGCGCACGTGGACGGCGGCGTCCCGGCGATGACGCTCTGGCTCGACAAGCTCAACGCCACGACGCTCGGCGAGGCGATCTACTTCTTCGAGCACGCCGTCGGCGTTTCCGGCTACCTGCTCGGCGTGAACCCGTTCGACCAGCCCGGCGTGGAGGCCTACAAGCAGCGGATGTTCTCGCTTCTCGGCAAGCCGGGGGCGAACTGACCGACGGTTGTGGAGACGTCCCGCTGGTACGTCTCCACGGCGTGCCTCACCCGACGTTGGCGATTAGCGCCTGCGCCGCCTCGACGGATTCGGGCATGATGGTGTGGTGGGTGCCTCGGTAGAGACGGGCGTCCACCACCGCGCCCTTTTCGGTGAGCACGCGGGCGGTTTCTTCGACGCGGACGAGCGGAATCCACGGGTCGTTGTCGTGGACGGCCAGCAGCGCGGGCGTGCCGTCCAGCGCGGCAGGCAGATCGTCCCAGCGCGTGCCGGGCGGGCCGAGCAGCCCCCCTGCGAATCCCAAGAGCGCCCCAAACCGCTGCGGGTGCCGCACGGCATAGTCGAGCGCGAGGCACGCCCCCTGCGAGAATCCGCCCACCACGATCCGCTCCGCCGGGATGCCCGCCGCCAGCGCCTCGGCCACCGTGCGTTGGGCGCAGGCCAGCGCACCATCCATCCACGGTTCGTTCTCGAAGAACGGCGCGAACCCGCTCGACGGCCACCACGAGTGCGCGTCGGCTTGCGGGGCGAGCACGGCCCACGCACCCGGCACGTCGAGCGCCTCGGCCAGAGCCAGCATCCCCTCGGCGTCTGCGCCGCGCCCGTGGAAGAGCACCAGCGCGTGCGTGGCGGCTGCGAGGGGCATGCCGGCAGCCAGAATCGGCGCGTGCGTGTGAGGCAGAGGTTCGGACATCGGTGGCAGGCTTATCTGGGCGATCTACAAAACGGGCAGCGGCACCATCGCCCCGTCGCCCGCCGCCCGACGTTCTTCTTCGGCCACGAGATCGTCAAGATCGGGCAAGACGGCGTCTTTGGGGCCGCGCCGTGCGTCGAGGCGTTGCAGCACGAACTTCGTCCACGCGTAGCGCGCCTTGCTCGGCAGGCTCTGCCAGAAGTACGGCGTCAGCGGCGAGGTGGCAAAGCTCGGCTCGAAGTAGCAGTTCACCGTGCAGCCCCGGCAGATGTCGTGGCGACCCTCCATCTCGCGGTGCCACGCCACCTTGTCCGACTGCCAGAGCGCGTACAGCCCTTCCTCCCCAATCGGCAGCTTTTCGAGGCCGAAGTGGTAGCACGGCAGCACGATCTCGTTGAACGGCGAGATGACGACCGTGGTGGACACGGCCTTGCACACCGGCGCTTCCGGGTCGTTGCCACCCTTGCGCCGCAGCGCGAGGAAGGCGGGGTTGAGGTAGACGTACGGCTGCTTGGCAAAAGCCTCCATCTTGGCCATCACCTCCTCGCGCAGCATCTCGCCGAGGCCCTCGTACTCAAACACCGGATTGATGATGAGCGTGAGGCCGTTGGGCTTGGAAAAGCGCTCGTAGATGATGTCGAGGTACGGGTACGACTCGTTGGTGACGGTGAACAGCAGGTCGGGCCGCTCGCCCAGTTGCAGCGCCACCTCGATGGACTCCATCAGCTTGGCGAAGCAGTCGACGCCTCGGCTCTCGTTGTGCGCCTTCGGGTAGGGCGCGTCAATGGAGAAGTGCAGCAGATCGACCAGCCCTTGCAGTTGCTTGGCGCGTTTGGGGTAGAGCAGGCCGTTGGTCGTCACCGTCGTGCGCAAGCCCCGATCCTTCGCCATCTTGAGCAGCTCGTGCAGGCGCGTGTGGAGCAGCGGCTCGCCGCCGGTGAAGTCCACAATCCGCACGCCCAGCCGCTTCAGGTCGTCGAGGTTGCGCTCGGCGTCCCGCAGGTCGATCATCGGGGAGGGCTTCTCCCAGATGTCGCAGAAGCCACACTTCGCGTTGCAGCGGTAGGTGACGTAGTAGTTGGCGAGAACGGGCACAGGCGCGGGCGGATAGGCGTCGTACGCCCGTGGGCGGCGAGGGTGCCCAACCGAGGGTGAAGCGCTGCGGTAGCCCCATAGCGTGGTCGTCTTGGCTCAAATTCCCACCGCCTTCGCCAAGACACGCCCTCCGGTGGCGTATTCTTCCCGGCTTGATTCCCGAACTGCCCACGAACGCGCCGCGCCGCGGCCTTTTCTGCTATGAAGCCCGACATCCATCCCGACTACCACTTCGTGACCGTCACCCTCTCCGACGGCACGACCTACCAGACGCGCTCGACGATGCGCGGCACCGAGTACGCGCCGGAAATCGATGCGACCAACCACCCGTTCTACACCGGCAAGCGCCAGTTTGTGGACACGGCGGGCCGCGTTGAGAAGTTCATGCGCCGCTACCGCCCCGGCCAGCCGACGCCCGGCACCGAAGGCTAAACCTTCGCGCCGCACGCGCTTACTACGCCTGCCCGGTCTACGATCGGGCAGGTTTTTTTATGCCGTTTGGGGTGCAGGAGACGCCTCTTCACCAACCGTCTCCTCCAGCAGCTCGTCCACGTCCACGGCAGGAAGGTCGTGGTACCAGTCGGCGTGGGGCGACCAGCGGACGCAGGCGAGGCACATCGTGTCGCGCCAGACGTGGCCGCACTTGGGGCATCGCCCAAAGGTATCGAACGTATTCCAGACGTGCCCGCACGAGCATTCCCACCGGTCGTGGGTATGCGGCTCCCAGCGGCACTTCGGGCAGTGAATGTCGGCCATCGCAGCATTTGGGAACGAACGGGCAGGAAGGTAGCGCACAAAAATGTCGTAGGTTGCGCGTTTCCCGTGACGATTCTATGCTCGACCCTGTTGCCCTTCTTGCCCGTAAACGCGACGGCCACGCCCTCGCTCCCGGCGATATCCGCGCGCTCGTAGACGCCTACACCGACGGCACGGTGCCGGACTATCAGATGGCGGCCTTCTTGATGGCGGGGTTTCTGCAAGGCTTCTCGGACGAGGAAACCGACGCGCTCGTGGACGCGATGCTGCACAGCGGCGAAGTCCTCCGCCTCGACGAAGTGCCCGGCAAGAAGGTGGACAAGCACTCCACCGGCGGCGTCGGCGACAAGGTGTCGCTGCTGCTGGCCCCGATGGTGGCGGCCTGCGGCGTGCCCGTGCCGATGATCTCCGGACGCGGCCTCGGCCACACCGGCGGCACGCTCGACAAGCTGGAGTCCATCCCCGGTTTCAACGTCAACCTCACGGTGGACGAGTACCGCCAGAATCTTGCCGATCACGGCGTGGTGATGCTCGGCCAAACCGCCGAAGTCGCTCCCGCCGACCGCAAGATCTACGCCCTGCGCGACGTGACGGCCACCGTCGAGTTCATTCCGTACATCGCCGCGTCCATCATGTCCAAGAAACTTGCCGCCGGGCTGGACGCGCTCGTGCTGGACGTGAAGACGGGCAAAGGCGCGTTTATGAAGGCCGAGGCCGACGCGCGCCGCCTCGCCGAAACGCTCGCGGGCATCGGCAACCGCTCCGGAACGCCCACCGTTGCGTACCTCACCCGGATGGACGCACCGCTCGGACGCGCCGCGGGCAACTGGCCCGAAATCGCAGAAACCGTGCGCTGCCTGCGCGGCGACACCGACGGCGCGGAGGATTTGATGGCCGTCACGATGGCCCTCTGTGCCGAGATGCTCGTGCTTGGCGACAAGGCCGCCGACCTCGACGATGCCCGCGCCCAGCTCGCCGACGCGCTCGACAGCGGACGTGCCTACGCCAAGTTTGTGGAGATGGTGGAGGCACAAGGCGGCGACGCCTCGACGCTCGACGATCCGGACGCCCGCGACGGCTACAAGCCGGCGGCTACGGTGGAAGCCGACACCGACGGCTTCGTGGTGGGCCTTGACGCGCTGACGATTGGGCACCTCACCGTGGCGATGGGCGCCGGGCGCAAGGTGAAGGAAGACGCCGTCGATCCGGTGGCGGGCGTCGTGATGCACGCCAAGCCGGGCGACTACGTCGAAAAAGGCCAGCCCTTGGCCACGCTCTACACCCGGCGGCACGACCGCCTCGACGAGTTTCGCGATGCCGTCCGCTCGGCCTACACGTTTGGCGACGCCGCTCCGGTGCTTCTGCCGGTCGTGATCGACCGCTACGACGCCACCGGCTGGACGGGGCTGCGCTGAACCGTCGCCCCGCCGTGGTAGAGACGCCCCAGTGAGGCGTCTCTACGGGTGTCAATCGTCGTCCGCCCGTTCGGAGCGGGCCATGACGTTTTGCAGCAGGCGGAGTGCCAGCGTCGTGCCCAGCAGCAGCACGATGAAGATCACCCCGACGAGCCACAGCGGCATCCGCCCACCTCTCCACATCGTGTAGGAAAGGACGGCAACGAAAACGGGCACGAACGCTTGCACGAAGCGCATCCAGCCGGGCATAGAACCTCCGGGAGTGATGCGTAAGGTACGGCGGCGCTTGTCACGCCGTTTCGGCCAAGGCGCTCACCGAGTTGACAAACGCCTCGGCTTCGGCAAGCATGGTCTCGGCTTGGGGGCCGGAGACGCCGAAGGTGTGTGCGAAGTCGCCCAGTTCCATCAGTTGGTAGCCCTCTTCGAGGGCTTGGGCGGCACGTTCAGGCAGTGGGCCGTTCTGGACGAAGCGTGCCACAAACGCATCGCGGAGGGTTTGGCCGGGGGCAAGGCGTAGGCCGTGCCGCTTCACGAGCGCTTGGGCGGCGTAGAACATGGCGAAGTAGGCCCGCGAGACGGTGGAATCGTAGTCCTCCATCTCCAGCAGCACGGCGGCGCTGCGCAGGTATTTTTGCGCCTTGCGGAGCAACAGCGTAATCGGATCCATTGGGGCACAGAGCGCGGCGCAACATACGACAGACACCACAGGCTTTGCCCCACGGAACGTGGGGATTCCTGCCGAAAGGGACAACGGCCCCGAGAGCGTCAGCGAATCGAGAGATCGAACCACACGCCTGTAATCCGCAGCGGCGGCTGCATCTGCACCGTCCCTGCATCGAGCAGTTGTCGCCACGCATCCGCCCGCCAAACGGTTGTTCGCCACGCTGCGACGGTGGCCGGGTTCGACGGATTCAGCAGCGTGGCCCGGCGGGCGTCGAGGAAGCGGGCGAGCCACGCCGCCTCGGTTTCGGTATCGGTTTGGGGGCCGGTGCGGGCGAGGATCGCGCCGAGGCCGTCGGCGTCCGCGCCGTCGCCGTGCTGCACCGCCGTGTCGTAGAGCACCGCCCGCGTGAGCGGGAGCGCCAGGCCAAGGCGGGCGGCGTGCACGTCGGCAGGAGCGAGGTACCACGCCCGAGCGACGGCGTCTTGGGCGTTCTGGAAGGCGGTGTCGGGTGCGGCGGCGCGCCACGCGTCGGGCAGGCCTGCGAGGCGGCTCACGTCCCCGGAGAACGTCTGCCGGAGGCGGTCGAGTTCGGGCTGAAAGACGGCAAGGGCGTTGCCGGGGCGACGGGCCGTGTAGCGCCGCACGACCTCCGCCGCGCTGCCGGAGGCGGTCGTAAAACCCAGCCAACCGAGCGTGTAGCCGCGCCCGTCGTGGTTTTCGTAGACGGCGTCGAAGCGTTTGACCGGCTCGGCGTGCTCGAAAAACGTCACAAGCGTCTCGGTGCGACGCAGCGTTGCCGAGTCGAGCGGCGCAAGCGTGGCCGCCGGCGGGTTCGTCGGCACGAGGGTGTCGCAGCCGGAGAGCAGCGCAGCGGCGCACATCGCAGCGAAGAGCAGACGCATCGGAACAAGGGACATCGGTACGGCACCAACGCCCGCGAAGGTCGTGCCGAAGGCCCGTCAGAAACGCAGCTGCACGCCTACATTCACGTCGGTATGAGACAAGCGTGCCGACAAATCAGGCGTTTCAAAAAACACCCCCGTGACACCGTTGCCAAGCTGGTAGATGTACGAACGAGCTGGCACTTCAAAACGAACGGGGATGTGGTGGTAGGCAACACCAAGATGCAGCGCGGTGTGAGACGTAAGCTGCCACGCCGCGGCGGCGCGCGCAAACGCAGCAAACGACTCGACCTGCAACGCGGATTGTTCGCCGAGGGTCGGATCGTTGGCAGGCGTAAGCGTCGTTTGGTAGAAGGCCGGCAAATCGGTTGGGTCAAATCCGCTGAAAAAACGTGCGGCGTAGCGCGCCCGACCTGCACCGGCGGCTACACCTACCGAAAGCCGCTTGGCCGTGCGGCTGGAAAGCGGGAAAACCTCGGCATAGGCGTAGGCTTCCCGGCCACGCAAGCGCTGCTCTCCGGGGCGAATGGCGCGATCAAACGCGGCATCAAACGAAGCCAAGGCCCCAACACCCAGCCACGGTGTCGGGCTGTAACCCGCATCGATGCGCAAGGTGTTGCGCGGACGTGTCTGCCGGACGGGGCTTGTGTAGACTACGGTTTGGGTACCCTGTGTATAGCGCAGTTGCCCCGCCTCGTTGTGGTAAGCCAAACGGCGGGGCGTGGAGAACATGATGCGCAAGCGTTGGGCACGGCGGGGCACTCCCGCCGCCGCATTCCACCGAACGGTTTCAGGCGCTGCTTCGGACGACAGCTCCGGCGGCATGACGCCCAGCCAGAACACTTCGCGCTCGCGCACGACATCGCCGAACCCCAAACGACTGCCGGCTTGCGCTGCAAGAGACACTTGGGCATAGGACTTACGGGAAAATAGAGCGTCGAGAGCAAGCGCGGCGGCGTTGGCTAAGCCAATGGCTCCAGCCACCCTCTGGTCTTCGCTGGCTGCGGTGGACACCGCGCTCGCGGCCAGCCCTGCACCTACGGCCATGCCCGATTGAAGGCGCGAGGCCACGTTGCGGGCTTCAACCCATGCTACGTCGCGGAGGTCAAATACGCGAACGGCCTCAGCTTGCCGCCAGTCGTACATCGTATCGAAGGGCCAAAACAGCACCCGCCCCTCCCGCGCCCGCAACAGCCGCCCGCGCAACGTCTCCCCCGACCGCAGCCGCATCCGGGTCACAGGCGCGTTCAGCTGAACCGGCGCGCGATACCGCACCAGCTGTGCCAGCACCGCACGCCCCGGCACCGACGGAAGCGTGCGCAAAAGCGCCTCGCCTTCCGTCTCGAAGGCGTCAAGGTAGCGGGCCAGCACCGTACGCTCGTCCGAGGAAAGGGCAACAACCGAGTCGGGTCGCCCCGGCTGGGCGATCACGAGCGCAGCCCCGTCGGGATGCGGCTGCATCCAAACCGTCGCCGCCGGATCGAGGCGCGGCAGCACGCCGAAGTAGGCGCGTTCGTTGGCGTCAAGCCGATGCCCAACGCGCTCGGAGATGCGCAGCGAGTCTTGGGCGTGGGCAGCGATCGGGAGCGCGCACAACGCAAGGATCAGAAAACGCGATATCATCGAAAGAAGGAAGCGACACGCAACTGCATAAGTGGATCAGAAGTGAAGCCGGACGCCTACGCTCACGTCCCGGTGCGAAAGGTCGACGCTGGTTGCGGTCGCCGAGGTCAAAAGGCCTTGGTTGCCTTGGGAGTTGTAGGTATAGCTGTAGCCCGGAATGTCCACCGTCCCATCCACCGTTTTTTGGGTGTATTCGGCACGCAACGACGTGAAGGGGCTAATCCAAACGTCCACACCCACCCGCAAAAGCTTGGCGGGCATCTCGTGCGACGTTTCGAGCGTCTCCGTGATGAGCGGGACCGGCTGGAGGGTGTAGAAATACCACGCGGGATCTATGGGCGACAACGTTTGTGTTTTATAGGATGCCCGTCCAATTCCATACGCCGCACTCACAGATAAACGGTTGAGCAGTGGCACTGTCGCTGGCGGGCGCAGAGTGGCCTCCACAAACCCGTACGATTCTTGTCCATTGTAGGACCGTACGGTGGTACTGCCCTCCGGTGACGTGCGGAACCGCGCCCATTCGCCGCCTACACCAACGCTGCGAAGGGGTGTGAGAGAGGCCGAAAAGAGCAGTTGCGATTCCAGCCCAGTTCCGCGGCTTTCCGACGTTTGGTAACGTCCGGTCGGATCCAAATACCGAATCGTGGATGTGGGCAGCGAGCGCGTCGCAAACGTCGTACGCGGGGCGGTAATCAGCACATGCAGGTAGCGATCGGGCTTACCCAATATCCACGAGGCCACCGACGGCGCACGCGACGGCATAGAAGCCGATCCATGATCGTTGGGGAGCGGCTCCGGCGGAAGGTCGGTCGAAAAAGCTTCGGCCTCGCGCAACGACGGGCGGTAGAACCGGTAGCGTGTCGCGTTTCCTTGCACCAGCGCGGTGCGTGCCTCGACCAAACTGCTCACCGCTGCAATCACCGTAGTGGCAGCACCAAATGCCAACCCCAAACCGTTGTCGTCGGCCAACGCGTACGTCGCCAATCCGGCAATCACCCCTGCCCCTGTACCCACAACCAGCGGACGCGTAGACAGCGCAGGCGTTTGAAACGAGCGAATCGATGCTGCCGAAACGGTTCGGGTTTGATCTGCTCGCCGCCAGTCGTATTGCGATTGCCCCGACGGCAGCAGCAGCACCCGGTCTTCCTCTGCTCGCAGGACGTGCCCTTCAATCCGCTGCCCGGTGGTGAGGCGAAATCGAACCGCCTGCGGACGGCTGTAGGTATGCGGGTATCGGACAAGCCGGATAAGAATCGGTGCGTTCTCCAAGAGCATGCGCTCGCCCTCTGTCTCGAACGTATCGACGTAACGGCCCAGCATGGCAGCAGTCGCAGCTGGAATGCGCAGGACGGTGTCGGGCAGCGCTTCGCGTTTCACCTCCATCCGCACGCTGTCGCCCTCCGCAAAGAAGGCTGCGCGTTCGAACGCGGAGACCCGAGGAAACAGGCCGAAGTAGGCGCGTTCGTTGGCGTCAAGGACGGTGCCCACGCGCTCGGCGATGCGCAGCGAGTCTTGGGCGTGGGCAACGGACGGAAGCGCAAGCGCAAACAGGACAAGCCAACGAGACATACGAAGCGGACGATGAACCGACCGCAAGGTACGCTCGACATGCTCGTCGCTATCCGCCCGCTACTTGCTTTTCGAGTTGGGTGATGCTGTCGCGCAGCGACGCGGCCTTCTCGAACTCCAAGTTCTCGGCCGCCTCCAACATCTCGCGGTTCATCTGGACGATCAAGTCCTTCTTCTGGTCGTTCGTCAGGTACTTCACCAGCGGGTCGGCGGCCACGTCGTAGGCCTTGGGCTCGTCGTAGGTCGTCCGGCTCTGCGGCCCGTCGGTGTTGTTCTTCTCCTCGGCCACGATCGTCCCGGCGAGGATCTGGTCGCGGTTCTTCTTGACGGTGCGCGGCACGATGCCGTGCTCGGCGTTGTGCGCCAGCTGGATCTCGCGGCGGCGCTCGGTCTCGTCCATCATCCGCTGCATCGAGCCGGTGATGCGGTCGGCGTACATCAGCACCTTGCTCTCGGCGTTGCGGGCGGCGCGGCCCGCCGTCTGGATGAGGCTGCGGTCGGAGCGGAGGAAGCCCTCTTTGTCGGCGTCGAGGATGGCCACGAGCGACACTTCCGGCAAATCCAGCCCCTCGCGTAGCAGGTTCACGCCGATCAGCACGTCGAACACGCCGAGGCGCAAATCGCGCAGAATCTCGACCCGCTCCAGCGCGTCGATGTCGGAGTGGAGGTACTTGGCGGCCACGCCGAACGAGTCCAAGTACTCGCTCAAGTCCTCGGCCATCCGCTTGGTGAGGGTCGTCACCAAAACCCGCTCGCCGCGCTCGACAACCACGCGAATCTCCTCCAGCAAATCGTCGATCTGCCCGGCGGTGGGCCGCACGATCACCTCGGGGTCGGGGATGCCGGTGGGGCGGATGACCTGCTCGACGAACACGCCGTCGGACTTTTCAAGCTCGTAGTCGCCGGGCGTGGCCGACACGTAGATCGCCTGGTGCTGCTTGGCCTCGAACTCCTCGAACGTCATCGGGCGGTTGTCGAGGGCGGAGGGGAGCCGGAAGCCGTATTCGACGAGGTTGATCTTGCGGGCGCGGTCGCCGTTGTACATCGCCCGCACCTGCGGCAGCGTGACGTGGCTCTCGTCCACCACCATCAGGAAGTCGTCGGGGAAGTAGTCGAGCAGGCAGTACGGGCGGTGGCCGGGCGGCAGCCCGGTGAGATGCCGGCTGTAGTTCTCGATGCCGGAGCAGTAGCCCACCTCCTTCATCATCTCGATGTCGTAGAGCGTGCGCTGCTCCAGCCGCTGCGCCTCCAGCAGCTTGCCCATGTCGCGCAGCACGCCCAGCCGCCACGCCAACTCCTTCTCGATGTCGGCGATGGCGCGGTGCATCTGCTCTTGCGGCGTGACGAAGATCTTGGCCGGGTAGATGGTGAGCAGAGTTTCTTGCCGGACGACCCGCCCGGACAGCGGCTCGAACACCTCGACCTTCTCGATCTCGTCGCCCCACATCGTGATGCGGTAGGCTTGGTCTTCGAGGTACGCGGGGAAAAGCTCCACCACGTCGCCACGCACACGGAACGTGCCGGGCACAAACTCGACGTCGTTGCGGCTGTAGAAGATGGAGACGAAGCTGTGCAGCAGGTCGTTGCGCTTAACCGTCTGGCCGGGCCGCACCTGCACGATCTGGCTCTTGTATTCTTCCGGCGAGCCGAGGCCGTAGATGCACGACACGCTCGCGACGATCAGCACGTCTTTGCGCCCCGACACCAGCGCCGACGTCGCCCGCAGCCGCAGCCGGTCGATCTGCTCGTTGATCGCCATGTCCTTCTCGATGTACGTGTCGGAATGGACGATGTACGCTTCCGGCTGGTAGTAGTCGTAGTACGAGATGAAGAACTCGACGGCGTTGTCGGGGAAGAACTGCTTGAACTCGGCGTAGAGCTGGGCGGCGAGGGTCTTGTTGTGCGACATCACCAGCGTGGGCCGGTTGATCTCTTGGACGACGTTGGAGACGGAAAACGTCTTGCCCGTGCCGGTCGCGCCGAGCAGCGTCTGGTGGCGGTCGCCCCGGTTGAGGCCTTCCACGAGTTCGGCGATGGCGCGGGGTTGGTCGCCGGTGGGCTGGAATTCGGATTCGAGGCGGAAGCGTCCGGACATGACGAGGCGGCGGGCAAACGGGGGAACGTACGCCCCGGCGGTGACAACGTGCCGTCACCGTAGAGACGCCCCCGTGGGGCGTCTCTACAACGCGTTGCGTGCCGCGGCAACCCTGCGACGGGTGCGGCATTCGCCGTGGGTCTTCCGCTGCCCTCCGATGCCCGCCCCCGATCTGCTGCCGCTCGCGCCCGTTCCGGCCTCCGCTGGGCCACCCACCGTAGTGGCCGACGCGCCGTACCGCGTCGTCGAGCGCGAGCGCGGGCTGCTCGCCACGTTTCGGGTGCTCCGGCGCGGCCTGCTGCCGATGGTGCACCTGTTCGACGCGATGGGCGGCGACATGGCCCGCGTGCGCACCCGCATCCGCACGTCGGTGCTGCTGCGCCACCCGGATCTCATCCGCGCCTTGCTGGTCGAGCACGACGCCGCGTTCACCAAGTCCGAAGGCCTTCGCTTGGCCAAAGACGTGCTCGGCGAGGGACTGCTCACCTCCGAGCCGCCGTTTCACACCCGCCAGCGCCGCCTCGTGCTGCCCGCCTTCCACCACCAGAAACTGCGCGGCTACGCCGAGGCGATGGTCGGGGCTGCCGACGAGACCGCCGCTGCGTGGGCCGACGGGCAGCCGCTGGCGATGGACGCCGAGATGAACCGCCTTGCGCTGGTCATCGCCGGGCGGACGCTCTTCTCCGCCGAGATTGCCGACGAGGCCTCCGACATCTCCCGCGCCATCCACACGGCGATGGCGCTCTTCGAAACCCGCGCCCAAAATCCGCTCACGCCAATCCTAAGACGCCTTCCGCTGGCCTCCAACCGCCGGTTCTGGCGGGCGCTGGGCGACCTCGACGAGACGGTGCTGCGGCTGATCGCCGAACGCCGTGCCTCGCACGAATCCAAGGACGATTTGCTCCAGATGCTCCTCGATGCGCAGGACGAGGACGGCTCGGCGATGACCGACCGGCAGGTGCGCGACGAGGCGATGACGCTGCTGATGGCGGGGCACGAGACCACCGCCGGGGCACTCGCGTGGACGTGGATGCTTCTGGCCCAGCATCCGGACGTGCGGCAGCGGCTTTTCGACGAGGTCGACGACGTGCTCGCAGGCCGTGCCCCCACGTTCGACGACGCGAAGGCGTTGCCCTACACGCGGGCCGTCTTCGCCGAGGCGATGCGCCTGTGCCCGCCCGCGTGGGCGGTGGGGCGCGAAGCCGCCCGCGACGTCTCGCTCGCGCCGGGCGTGGACATCCGGCGGGGCGAAACCGTGCTCTTCGCGCCGCTCTTCCTGCACCGCGACCCGCGTTTCTGGGACGATCCCGAGGCCTTCCGCCCGGAGCGGTTCCTCGACAAGACCGAGCGCCACAAGTTTGCCTATGTGCCCTTCTCCGCCGGGCGGCGCGGCTGCATTGGCGAGCAGTTCGCATGGACGGAGGGCCTTCTGGTGATCGCGGCGCTGGCCCGGCATTGGCGGTTCGAGTCGAACGGCCCTGCGCCCGAGTTCTTCGGCTCCGTCACGCTGCGCCCCAGCGCCCCGATCCGTCTAACCGCCCATCGACGCCGATCCTAACAGGCGCACGACGCACCATCACATCATTCACTCCGTATTCACACAAACACCGCATCGGGCGTAGCGGCATCGTTTGGGCCGGGAAACGCTGTTCAGTTGCTCAATAGGGCTGTTCAGGCGATCAATACGAGAGGGTCAGCAGGGAAGAAAGCGCTTCAACCGGGCGTTGCAACGACGATCTTGACGTTTTCTGCCCCGCGCCGATGCTTCCGTCCGCTTCCCCAGCACCGCCCGTGTTCACCCTCGCCGGCCGCCCGCTGCCGCCCATCGTGCAAGGCGGGATGGGCATCGCTGTCTCCGGCTGGCGGCTCGCCCGCGCCGTCTCCCTGCTCGGCCACATCGGCATCGTCTCGGGCACGGCCATCGACATGGTGCTCGTGCGCGAACTGCAAAACGGCGACCCGAACGGACGGCTTCGCGTGCTCGAAGACTACCCGGATCAAGCCTACGTCGCGTGGCTGCGCGACACGTTCTACGTCGAGGGCGGCAAGGCGGCGGACGCGCCCTACAAGCTCCTGCCGATCCACAAGTTCGGCAACCCGACCGTCCGCTCGCAGCAGGCGCTCGCCGCCGCGATGTACACGGAAGTGCGCCTCGCCAAGGAGGGCCACAACGGCCTCGTGGGCATTAACCTGCTCGCCAAGGTCAAGCGCCACACCCTCGCCGCGCTGCTCGGCGCGATCCTCGCCGACGCCGACCTCGTGGTGATGGGCGCGGGCATCCCGATCGAAGAGGCCGAGGCGCTGCAAAAACTCGCAGCCGGCGAGGCGGCGCGGCTGCGGCTCGACGTGGACGGCGCGGCCGCCACCGACGGCCCGTTCTACTACACGCTCGACCCGAGCGCCGTCGTTCCCGGCTACACGCCGCACCCGGCCCCGGCGTTCTTCCCCATCGTCTCGTCGGACGCGCTCGCCAACATCTTGGAGAAGAAGATCGTCCCCGGCGGCTTCGCAGGGTTCATCGTCGAGCACCACACCGCCGGCGGCCACAACGCCCCGCCGCGCAACAAGGGCGTCGACGAGAACCAAAACCCGGTCTACGACGGGCGCGACGAGGCCAACCTCGCCAAGATCGCCGCGATGGGCTATCCGTTCTACGTGGCCGGCGGCTACGGCAGCCCCGAGGCGCTGCGCCGCGCATGGGCCGTGGGCGCAGTCGGCGTGCAGATCGGCTCGCTCTTCTCGCTCTGCGACGAATCCGGCTACCCCGACAACTACAAGCAGCACCTCATCCGCGAAATCCACCTCGGACGCGCCAAAATCCGCACCGACGGACGCGCCTCGCCCACGGGCTTCCCGTTCAAGGTGGTGGAAGTGGCCGGGACGCTCGGCCTGCCCGAACTCCAGCGGAAGCGCACGCGCATCTGCGACCTCGGCTACCTGCAGAACGCCTACCTCGACGGCAAGGGCAAACTCCAAGGCCGCTGCGCCTCGGAGCCGGTGGACGATTACGTCCGCAAGGGCGGACGCGCCGAAGACACCGACCGACGCGCCTGCCTCTGCAACGGCCTCGCCGCCAACATCGGCCTCGGGCAGCAGCAAAAGTGGGGCGAGGAGCAGACGTTCTTCACCGGCGGCGACGACCTCGTGAACCTGCCGCTCGCCTCGGCCGAGACGCCGCACTATTCGGCGGCCGACGTGATCGACTACCTGATGGCTGCGCCCGTTGCGCCCGTGGTGTCTGGCGACGGGGCCGCCGTGGCCGCGCCCGAACTCGCGTAACCGCCGTTCACGCCGACGTGTCGAGGCGTTCTTCGTCCGTCATCGGCTCGCCGAACCAGCGCGGCGGGTCGTAGCCGTGTCCGCCCCACGGGTTGCAGCGCAGGATGCGCCACGCGGCGAGGATCGAGCCGCGCACCGCGCCGTAGCGCCCGAGCGCCTGCACCGCGTAGTGGCTGCACGAGGGCGTGTAGCGGCAGCTGCTGGGCAGGATCGGCGAGAGCAGCCGCTGGTAGACGCGCACCCCGCCGATGAGCAGCAGGCGCGGCCAGTGCAGCGGGTTGGCGAAGCGGGGCGGCGAATCGGGCATACGACCCGCGAATCGCCCAGCCCCCCGCCCCGTTCCGCCGCGAGCGTTTCGGCACAACGGGGCCGTGCTATGCCGACAGGCAAGAGGCCATACCCAGGTTGCTATTGGGAGATGAGTGTGAGCACGAGCACAAAGAGCGTTGCCTTGAGCTCAAAGCCTCGCCCCGTCACGGCACGAATTGACTTCGGTAGCAGACTCGATAGCCTCGAAAAGGCCGTTTCCACCACCTTGCGACGCTTCGACACCCATGCCCGAAGGTGCGCCTCAGGGCACGTCGTCATGTTCTTCTTGCGAAGCGGCAACACCGTGATTCCTCGCTCCAACAGCGCCACCTCCTGCGTCTTGGCATTGTAGGCCTTGTCCGCCGTCACGATACTGCCCGGAACAAGCCCCAGCGGTAGGAGCTCGTAGCCCCGCACATCGGCCACCGCCGCAGGCACCAGCGCTGCCTCGACGGGACGACCGCGGGTGTTCACAACCAGGTGCAGTTTCAAGCCCCGGAAGAACGTCTTCTTGGTGGCGTTATAGCCGTGGTACGCCACGCTCGTATAGATACGGGCGCGTGGAATGCGGGCATTCTGCACGGCGATCAGGGGCATCGTGTCAAGGGCAAAGACGGCGTCGCCCTCGGCCTCAGGCTGGGCGCGGATATGGGCGAAGAAGGCCGCGAAGGTGGTTTGGAGGGCGTGCAATCGGCGATTGAGCCTGCTTTTGTCGATACGCTGCGGGATGAGTCGAGCGTCGTAGAGGTAGTGGAGGGCGTGTTGGAAGCATCCTCCGAAGAAGCGGGCGGCCACGAGCCCGAGGGTCATAATCTCGGCGTCGCAGAGGGCGGCGCGGGGATGGTGGTGGTGCTGTTGTAGTTTGAGGAAGTCGTCGGCTAGTAGGCTGCGATGGTGAAATCGAGCATCGGCGGGGGAGCACAGTGGGTGCGCTGGTGGGTGGTACCCCACATACGCACGGCCCCTCCGCCGGGCTCACCCTAATGGCAACTTGAGTATGATATGGCAGGCTAGTTCGGGAGCATTGCCGTAAGCGCGGTTGTTGACCTCCGAGCCGGGCTAAAATTCGCACGCTACGGGGCGAGACATCACGCAGCCGCTCCTGCTCCTTATTCTTGCGCACCGCCGCACTTCCGCACCCTCGGCTATGGCTCGCATCGACGTTCTCCTTGGCGACTTCGCCCGCGAGGCGCGCACGACGCGCCGCCACCTCGAACGGCTGCCGGACGAACGGTTCGACTGGCGGCCGCACCCGAAGTCGTTCACGGCCGGCGAACTGGCCGGTCATCTGGTCGAATGCCTGCGCTGGGCCGAACGGGTGTTCGCCGCCGACGCGTTCGACTTCAGCCCCGCCACGTACGAGCGCGTTCGGACGAACACCGTCGCCGAGGTGCTCGCCGCCTTCGACGCGGCGGTCGAGGCGGCCTTGCAGGCCATGGCGAACACCGCCGACCGGGACGCCGAGCAGCGGTGGCGGATGTCGCGGGACGGCGTCGTGTTCTTCGAGCGCGACCGGGAAGCGGCGTTCCGCGACCTGTCGCTGCACCACCTCATCCACCACCGGGGGCAGTTCACGGTCTACCTGCGCCTGCTGGACGTCCCGCTCGTCGGTACATACGGCCCGACGGCGGACGAGCGCCGGTAGGCGACGGCAAGGCCGCGCCTATCTTCCGACCGGCCCGCCGTCGGGGGCGGGCGAAGAAGACGCACGCCTTGGATCGAATGACAAACCTCCCGTTGACGCACCGGCTCGCCGACCTCCGCGACTGCGAAGCCTTGCAGGCGTTGATGGAGGCGGCGATCTCCGAGTTGCAGACGCCGTTCCTCGACGCCGCGCAGGTGGCCGCGAGCCGAACCCTGATGGGGCTGGACACCCAGCTCATCGAGGACGGCACCTACTTCGTCGTTGAGGCGGGCGGGCAGATGGCGGGCTGCGGAGGCTGGAGCCGCCGGGCGACGTTGTACGGCGGCGACCGCTCGCCCGGACGCAGCAGCGCCCTGCTCGACCCGGCCACCGACGCCGCCCGGGTTCGCGCAATGTACACACATCCAGATCATACGCGCCGTGGCGTCGGGCGGCGGATCCTGTCGCTGTGCGAAGACGCGGCGCGGGCCGAGGGCTTTCAAGCCGTCGAGCTGATGTCCACGATGGCCGGGGAGCCGCTCTACCGCGCCTGCGGCTACGCGGTGCTGGAGCCTGTCGTAGACCACCGCGGCGGCGCGCCCGTCCCGCTGCTGCGGATGCGCAAGCGGCTGAACGTGGACAGGATCGGCCGGTGAAAAAAGACGCGGCGGAAGGCTGGCAGGTGTATAGCGCCTTGCTATCTTCGCGATCTCACCCTTTTGAGCCGCACCCGATGCGTCGTCGTTTCCTTGCTTGCATGCAAGACGTGGTGTGTGCGGCTCGAAGCCATCCACCCGATCTAAACGATGGCCCTTGCTCCCTGCCGCGAATGCGGAGCCTCGGTTTCTACTGAGGCCGTTTCTTGCCCGCACTGTGGCGTTCCAAACCCCACGAGCGTCCCGGCAACTCCACCGGCTCTCTCCGCTGTGGGTAACGACGAGGCTGTAGCCTCCCCACCGCCGATCGCGCCTCCCGAGCCGGAGCCATCTCTCCCATGGCCTGCGCCGCCCGCCCAGCCTCTCGGCCTGTCGCGTGAGATAAAGTGGGGGTTTGGCATTGTCGGTGCTCTTGTGCTTGTGCTGTGGCTGTTTGGCCTGCGCCGAACGGAACAGACGCCCGCAAGGCATGCCGAGCCGGACGCACGTTCGATGCCGGAGAGGTACATGGATCAGCTCGATTCAGCTGCCGCACGGCGCGACACGGCCGAGGCCACGCGTGTGGCCGTCTTGCTTTTGAAGGACTACCCGTCGAGCGCAGAAGCCGAGTCCGTACGATCCCGTCGCCCCGATCTTGTGGCCCTTGTACGCGCTCAAAGGCAAGCCGACAGCTTAGGGGCACTACGCCAAGAGCAGCAAGCCGACTCGGCGAGGATGGCGGCCAAGTGGTCGTACAGCGCGACGCCCGACCCGATGTCCAGCCAGGTCAACCGCACCGCGTCGATCCATTCGGAGGGTACCATCAGCCTTGGCTTTCCCTACGAGGGCGCACAGTACGGTACGCTGATGATTCGCGATCATCCGCAATGGGGGCGCGACGTTATGCTGAGTGTGAACGAGGGCCAGTTTAATTGCAACTCGTACGATGGGTGTACGGTGCGTATCCGTTTCGACGATGCCGCGGCGACCACTTGGTCGGCCGTTGAGCCTTCCGACAACAGCTCGAACCTGATCTTCATCCGCCCTGCTGCACGTTTTGTGTCCCGGCTGCGCGCGGCCAAGAAGGTGCTCATCCAAGCCGAGTTCTACAACAACGGTGTTCAAACCTTCGAGTTTGAGGTCGGAGGGTTCAGCCAAGCCCGCTACCAACAATAACGCGCCACCGGCCGCGCTTGCCCTGACGCCTCCCGTCCGTCACCCGACGCGGAGCGCGATTCACCGGCCCACGCGGCAGCGATAGACGTGCACAAACACAGGACATCGAACCAACACACGACGTCATCGCTTATCCAAGACGAAGGACTTCCTGCCCTTCTACAACCAAGCCCCCAGTAAGGCGGACAAGGCTTGGCGCGCTTCGCCGTCGCATCACCAAGGCATTCGTATACCGGCCGTAAAAAAGACGCGCCAGAGGTCTGACGGGGGTACGGCGGCCTTGCTATCTTCGTGCCATCACCTTCTTGACCGGACACGATGCGTCGGATTGTCTTCTTGATTTGGGCTCTCGCTGCCTGTCCGGAGGCCATAGGACAAACCTTCTCCTACTTCTTACCCGACTCGCTACACGTTCCATTGCCGACCCAACGCTGGAACGCGAGGGGGTACCGAGAGGCCGTGCCCGCCGACTCCTTGCCGCTGCTTATTGGCGTCCGCAGCGAAAGTTACTACGGGCCACAGTACGCTCTCGTGCGTCACCCAAGCGGTCTGACAGAGGCGCAATTCCTTAGCAACGTGCCGGACGCGTTCAACCTGCGCATTCGCTCTGCCTACCAAGCCGTCCGGGATTCCGTGGTAGCCGACACGTTTTATGCCCGCTATGGTACCGGCGTACTCCATTCCGTCGTCCTGGGGAACGGGCCGTCAAGCTGGCTTCTCTACAAGCCTTACAGCACGCCGCTATTCTTGATACGTCAACGGGATTCGTTGTCGTATATGATCTCGTCTGCCGACCAGCTCAATCGCATGGCGTCAGGGCGCATTCTTCCGAACCCGGCGTTGATTCGCAATACCCAAGATGGCTTTTGGGTTCGAACCAACGATATCGTCAAAAGCAGGCGGGGACAGCAAGAGGCGATGGAAGAGAACGAGCGCCTCCTTGCTGAGGCGGCAAGACGCCTTGCAGCGGCGCAAGCCGAGTTGGACCGGGCCAACGAGGCCGCATACCGGGAGTTCGTTCAGCGCAACCGCCGTGCGGGCCGAGACTTCGTGTTCACGGAGATACAAGCCGTAGGCGACAACTACCAGACCGGGGTACGGTTTGGGCTATACCTATTTCCTCGCTCCCGGATCAACTACATCCGGCTCACGGCACGCCCCTACGACCGGACAGGCAATGTCGTCAGACGCGCCGATGGCGGCGGCGACTACCAGTTTACGATCATCGGTCCGTGGGAAGCCTCCGATGGGCAAGAGGGAGACGTGACGTTTGAGCATGCGTGGTTACGGAATTACATCGAGTGCGCACGGGTCATCTCCGTCCGCGTAGAGTATGCCAGCGGGCGAGTGCGCACGTTCACAGGCAGCGCCCTTGCAGGCCTTGTTCAAGGAGAGGCCTCGAACGACTGCTCCCGGTAGGCGCGAGGAGGTCATCGTGCGGCGTCTGCTTGTGCTCGAACCGGCTGCGCGAAGGGCAGAGCCTAAACGCCTTCCTCGTCGAGCATCTCGCCAAGGCTGCACGACCAGCCGAGGCCGCACGCGGCGTGGAGAGCGGCAGCAGGTGAAAGGCGGCTCGCTCGTGCCGGTGGACTCGCCCAAGCCGGTATCGCCTCGATGAACGGGCCGAACGTGGCGGTTTCCGTCGGTTTGGACGGGTGCAGACCTCTAACGAGAAAGGCCCCGGAAACGCCATTTTAAGGGTTTCCGGGGCCTTTTTCGGGGTGGAGGTAAGCGGATTCGAACCGCTGGCCTCTTCAATGCCATTGAAGCGCTCTACCAACTGAGCTATACCCCCGAGGCAGGGCGTTTATAATACGGCAGCCGCGCGAGAGTGCGCAAGCCTACCCGGCGGCTGTGCGACGACTTCACGAAAGCCGCTACGCCTGCGCACCTGATGGCCTCGCCCTGGCCCACCCAAAAGCCCTTCCATCCGCCAAGATTCCACATCCGACGTCCGCTTCGATGCGTGCGACACGGGTAGATTAGAGGTCTTCCCCCATCGTTTTGCCCGATGCCTGTACCCGTCCGACCGGTTGAAGTCTACAAGTTCGGCGGAACGTCTGTCAAGGATGCCGGACGCATCCAAGCGGTCGTCCGCCTCGTGCTCGGCGAAGACCCCTCGCTGCGGCGTGTGGTGGTGACCAGCGCCCTCGGCGGCGTCACCGACCGGCTGCTGGCGGCCATCGACGAGGCGCTTGCCCGCACCGGCACGCACCCGGCCATCGTGGAGGAAATCCGGCAGCGCCACTACGCGGTCGTCGCCGAGGCCACGCCGGAAGCCGAACACGACACGCTCTGCGCGGGCGTGGACGATCTGCTCGGTACGCTCAAAGAACTGCTCGACGGCATCGGGCTGCTGCGCGAGTGCAGCCCCCGCGCCAAGGACGCTATCGGTGGCATGGGCGAACGTCTCTCCACGCCGCTCGTGGCCGCCGCCTTCCGGGCTGCTGGGGTAGAGGCCGTCGCCGTAGATGCCGGGCCGCTCGTACGCACCGACGACCGCTTCGGCGAGGCGACGGTTGATTTCGACACCACCAACCGCCTCATCGCCGAGCGCTTCGCCGCGATCCCGGGCGGCACCATCGCCGTCGTAACGGGCTTCGTCGGCTCGACGCCCCGCGGCGTCTCGACCACGCTGGGGCGTTCCGGCTCCGACTACACGGCCACCATCTTCGCCGGCGCACTCCACGCTCAACGCTGCATCATCTGGACGGACGTGGACGGCGTGCTCTCGGCCGACCCGCGCCTTGTGCCCGAGGCCGCGCCGCTGGCCCGCCTGCACTACCGCGAGGCGGCGGAACTGGCCTACTTCGGAGCCAAGGTGCTCCACCCGCGCACGATGCGCCCGCTCGTGGAGCAAGGCATTCCGCTGCTCATCAAGAACACGCTCAACCCTTCCGCCGAGGGCACGCTCATCACCGACACCGACGGTGGCGACGACGACCCGGTGCGCGGCGTGACGACCGTGCGCGGTGTCTCGCTCGTGACGCTCGAAGGCACGGATTTTCTTGGCGTCGTCGGCGTGGTGGCGCGGGCCGTTGGGGCGCTGGCCGATGCGGGCGTGGACGTGCTGATGACCAGCCAGGCGTCGTCGGAGGAGGCGGTGTCGATGGTGGTGCGCTCGGCGCAGGGCGAAACCGCTCGCCACGCCCTCGAACGCGCCTTCGCCGACGTGATCACCCGAGGCGATGCCCGCGTGGTCTTCTTGGACGGATGCGCGATCGTGACCGCCGTGGGCGACGGGATGCGCGAGCGCTCGGGCATCGCCGGGCGGCTGTTCGAGGCTCTCGGCTTCGAGGGCGTATCGGTGCAAATGATCGCGCAAAGCGCCCTGCAAAACTCCATCTCTGCCGTCGTGCGCGACGAGCACGCCCGGCAGGCGTTGCGGGCGATGCACGAGGCGTTCCACCCGGAGCGCGAAACCGTGCGCGTGGCCGTCGTTGGAGCCACTGGCGGCGTCGGACGGGCGCTGGTGCGGATGATCCGCGCCCACGCCGAGCGCCTCGCCGACCGCACCGATCTGCACCTCGACCTGATCGCGCTGGCCAGCTCGTCGCGGATGGCCTTCGACCCCAACGGACTGCCGCCAGGATCCCTCGACCGGCTTGCCGCAGCAGAAACCGGCGAGCCGTATGACCTCGACGCGCTCGTTCGTCGGCTGGCCGAATTGCCCTACCGCCGCGTTGTCTTTGTAGATGCCACCGCCAGCGACAGCGTCTCCGATGTGTACACCGAGATGTTGGAAGCCGGCATCGCCGTGGTCACGCCCAACAAGCGGGCCAACACGCGTTCGCTCGAAAGCTACCAGCATCTTCAAGCCTTGGCCAAGACGACGCCGTTTCTCTACGAAACGACCGTGGGGGCAAGCCTGCCGGTGCTCTCGACGCTGCGCGACCTCGTGCGCTCGGGCGATGTGGTGAAGAAGATCGAGGGTGTCCTCTCGGGTACGCTCTCGTTCGTTCTCAACGCCGTGATGGAAGGCGTCCCGTTCTCCGAGGCCGTACGCGAGGCCAAAGCCAAGGGCTACACCGAGCCGGATCCGCGCGACGACCTCGGCGGGAAGGATGTGGCGCGCAAGCTCCTGACCCTTGCCCGCGAAGCGGGACAGACCGCCGAACCCGGTGCGGTGACGGTGGAGAGCCTCGTGCCCGACGCGCTTCGCGACGCTTCGCCGGACGTGTTCCTCGACCGCCTCGCCGTCGCCGATGGCCTCTGGGCCGAACGCCTTGCTGCGCTGCCGCCGGGCCACCGCCTCGCCTACGTCGGCACGCTCGACGGGCGCGGGCTCACGGTGGGCTTGCAGACGGTAGGGCCGGACAGCCCGCTCGCAGCGCTGCGCGGCACCGACAGTCTCGTCGCCTTCACGACCGAGCGCTACGTCCGCCCCGTGGTGGTGATGGGGCCGGGAGCCGGGCCGGACGTGACGGCGGCGGGCGTGCTGGCCGACATTGTCCACGCCGCCTTCCGGATGGGCGAGCGGCTGTAACAGGCCGTCTCCGCAATGCCGCCGGTCTCTAAAGCATTGCCCGCAGCTCGGCGAGCATCATCGCCGTCGCGCCCCACACGCGGTACGCGCCGACACGGTAATACGGCACCTGCGCCGACGGCTGCCCGTTGACTTCCCACGTCCCGAAGGCCAGCGCCTCGGGCGCGAACAGGTCGTCGAGCGGGACGTGCAGGATGGCCGCCACTTCGGCCTCGCCCGGCACGAGCGCGGGCTGCACGTCGGCCAGTGCCACGAACGGATGACACAAGAACCGCGTCGGCGGGATGTAGAGCGGCGTCATCGGCCCGACGAGTTCGGCGTCTTGCGCGTCTAAGCCGACTTCTTCGTGCGCCTCGCGCAGCGCCGCGTTGGCAAACGTCTCGCCCGTCTCGCGCCGTCCGCCGGGGAAGGCCACCTGCCCTGCGTGGTCGCGCATCCCGTCCGGCCGGGCCGTGAGCACCACACACGCCGCGCCGTGCTCGTCAGGATGAACGAGCACCAAGACCGCAGCCTCGCGTCCTTGCTTGCCTTCTACCGACAGCATCCAGCGGTCGAGGCGGTTCGACGGCGCCATCGTGAGATGGGCGTCGTGGCCCGGCAGCACACCGGCCGTGATCCGGGAGCGCAGGCGCTCGGCGACGGCCTCGAAGGCGAACCGCACGTCAGCGCGCGGCCACGGCGGCGAGGCCCGTACGGGCACGCTCGGCCCATGTGTCGGCCTCGGCGCGGAGCGGGCTTTGCGGGAAGATCTGGACGAGCCGTTCGTAGGCGGCAAGGCCGCGCTGGAACCGCTCCGTCTGCCGCGCCGGAATGGACGCCTCGGCGTACTTGGTGAAGCTGCGCAACACGCCCACGAGCGCATCGTCGCCCCAGCCGGACTGCGGATAGGCATTGAACGCCCGCTCGTACGTCAACCCGGCGGCTTCGTCAAGACCACGGCGCTCGTAGAGCGCGCCGCTGGCGTACGCCTTGTGCGCGAGCCGGTCGACAAGCGCAACAATGCGGGCCTGCGCCTCCGGCACGCGGGCGTGCGTCGGGAAGGTTTCGACGTAGGCTTGGTAGATGACGAGGGCGCTGCGCGTGTCGGTCTGATCCAGCTCAAAGTTCGTCGTCTGCCGTTCCAGCGCCGCCGCTTGCCCGAGATAGGCATCGGGCACCCGTGGGTCGTCTTGGTAGACGTCGTAGAAGGCGCGGTAGGCGTTGGCGGCGAGCAGGTATTGGCGGGAGCCTTCGTAGGCATGGGCGAGGCCGAGCTGCGCATCGTCCGAAAAATCGCTGCGGCCAAACGTGAACACGCCTTGGAAATACTGCACGGCGGTGTCGTAGTCGCGGCGTTCAAGGGCGACTTCGCCACGCTGGTACGCCTCTTCGGCATTGGCGTAGCGCACCTGCTGGGTGGAGCCGCACCCGGCGGCGGCCACCGAAAGCGCGAGGGCGAGAAGCGAGCGAAAGCGGAGTGTCATACCGGAAAACAGGGGCGTGCTGAAAAGGCAACGCAGTGAAAAACGGGGATATTGCGGGGCATCGGCGCACCGCGCCTGAGCAGACGGGTCTTTAACGTGCCGGGACCGTCCGCCCGTCGGCGGTGTACTGTTGGAAGACGAGGCCTTCGTTGACGCGTCCGCCGTCGAACTCCACCCGAATGCCGAGGCCGTCGAAGGCTGGGCGGCGGGCGAGCACGTCGGCGAGTGGACGGCTGCCCTTGACGTCAAGGGCGTCGAGCAGGTAGCGTCCAAGGTCGTAGCCCGTCACGGCAAGACGCTGAGGCGTGAAGCCTGCATCGACGAGGTTGGTGCCGAAGCGGCGGCGGTAGGCGTCGCGGAAGACCGCCAGGTCGGCGCTGCCCTCGTCGAGCACGAAGTCGTTGGCGAAGACGATGCGGAAGCGGGAGGCGTTGGAGCGGGCGGCGGCACGGCCTGCCCACTCGGCATCGCCCAAAATCACCGGACGCAGCCCGGCGCGGGTGAGCGCCGAGAGGGCCACGCGGATGTCCACTTCGGCGTTGCTGCCGGACACGGGCAGGTAAAGCGCCTGCACCGGCGCGAGCGCATCGGGCGTGGCCGCCTGCACCACGCTGGCCCAACCACGCGTGAGCGCTTGCTGCACGGGCACCGTCGCGCCAAGGCGCAGGCCTTCGGCGGCGAAGGAACGGGCAAGGCGTTGGCTCGACGCGACGTCGCTGTCGTAGGCCGTGCCGAGCGTGTCGAGGCGAAGACGATTCTTGGCGAAGCGGGCGAGGATGGTGCCGCGCTCGGACAGCGGCGGGTTGATCTGGAAGACGAACCGGCGTCCTGCCGCCACGCGGTCGTCGGTGGCCAGCGGCACGACGAGCGGCACACCGACGGCTTCGGCCCCGGCTCCTGCCCCCAAGGCTTCGTCGGAGAAGAGCGGCCCGACCACGGCGTCGGCGCTGCGCAAGCTCTCGACGGCGGCGCGGGCGTCGGCCTCGGTGTTGCGGGTGTCGCGGAAGACCATCCGCACCTCGCTGGCCTCCGGATTGGCAGCGGCGCGAGCGTTGTGCTCGTCCACGGCAAGACGCAAGCCGTTGAAGAACGCTTGCGAGAGCGGCCCCTGCTGGGCCGTCAGCGGCAGCGCCACGCCGAGCGTGTGCACCACGCGCACCGGAGGTGCGGGCGCTTCGGCGCGGGCGAGCAGGTCGCGGGCTTCGTCGGCGTACGACGACGACGGGAAGTCGGCAAGAAGACGGCGCAGCAGCGCCGCAGCGCCCTCCCGATCGCCTTCGCGCAGACGAGCCGCGCCGGCCAGCACCAGCGCAGCGGTGGTTTTCTGGTTCGTCGGCTGGCCATCGTAGACGAGCGCGAACCGCCGCGCCGCCATCCCAAAGTCGCCTGCGTTGAAGGCGTCAAGCGCCTGACCAAACGTCGTCTCGGCCTCTTCGATGCGCGGCAGCGTCACGGTCGTCTGAGCCGCCAGCGGCGGAGCGAGCGCGACCAGCACGGCAAGCAAAGCGAAACGGGCAAAACGAGGCATCGGCACGGCGGGGAAACCGATCAAGGTAGGGGGCCGAGGCCGGGAGAACGGCGAACGAGAAGCGAAAATTGGGACGGGGCGGGCAGCTGATACACCCAAGCGGCTTTCCGTAGGCACAGTCCCCCTTTTCGTCACTCCCGCGAACGCGGGAACCCCGAGTCCTTGCGGACGAATGGGATCTCCGCCTTCGCGGGGATGGCATTGAAAGGCGAGGGAAGCTGTGTCCGAGTTGTGTCGTAGCAAACGCTTCGCGTCCATGCACCGCTATGCCCACGACGACACCTTCAACCGCCACGCTCCCGTGCTTCCCGGCAAGGTCGTTGGCCGCGGACGATCCACACGCGACAACCGCCTCTTCCCCTAAGGCTTGTGGACATTACCGTAGGAGATGCATCGTGGCGGCGAAAAGCACGAACATCAGGTGGTTACGCCCTGTCTTCTCGTACCGCGCCGCCTCCCTCCGGCATCGCTTCACTGCATTGCGATCTCGGTAAACCACCGCATCGTAAGCACGCGCCACCTTCCGGTTCTTATGGCTCGGTATCGCCCTATAGCCTCATCACCTGTGGGCTGGCTTTGCCGTACTTCGCGTACTGGAGCGTCTCCTACTTCTTCAACCGCCTCGAAGTGGAAGCGTAGGATCGCCCCCCACCCGCTTCTTAGCCGTCGTCTTTCGGCACGCCCACGATGCCGTCGGCTTTGAACCCAACGGTGTGGTGCGAGCCGTCGCAGTACGGCTTGTTCTGCGAGGCGCCGCAGCGGCAGAGCGCCACCCGTTCTGCCCGGCGCTGGATCTCGCCGTCGGGGCCGCGCACCTCCACGACGCCGCGCACGAGCAGCGGCCCGTCTTTGTAGGGCACGGCAAACGGCGGCTCGGGCATCCGTTCGGCCTCCGGCTCGCCGCCGTCGGTGCGTTCGTAGCGCAGCGCCCCGGTCGGGCAGCGGTGCACGGCGTCGGCCACGGCGTCGTTGCTCGGGGCGTTTTCCAGCTGCACCCACGGCTTGTCCTTCGGCTTGAACACGTCGGGAAGCGCCTGCACGCACCGTCCGGAGTGGATGCACAGACGCGGCTCCCAAAGCACGCGCATACCGTCGCGTTCGTAGGTGCGGGTCGGGTGCGAGAAGGCGGGTTCGTCGGCCATGGGTCTTTGCAGCGGGGTTGCCTCTAACCTACGACACCCGCATCGTCATGTAACGGCGGCGCAGCGGGTCGGGAAACCGTTCGAGCGTGTAGCGCAGCATCGTGCGCGGCATCGTGGCAGCGTGGCGATCCAAAAACGCCTCCACCGGGGCCGATTCGCGCAGCGCGGCTTCGCGCAGCATCCACCCGACGGCTTTGTGAATGAGGTCGTGGCGGTCGTTCACCAAACGCTCGGCCACCACGAGCGTCGGCACGACGTCGCGCTGGCGGATGAACGCGAACGTGGCCACCGCCGCGATGCGCCGCTCCCACAGGTTCTCCGACGCGGCGAGGCGTTCGAGCACGTCGAGGGCGTCGTCGCGGTCGAGCAGGTACGTCCCCACGATGTGCGGCGCCGACACGTCCACGAGATCCCAGTTGTTGATACGGTCGGTTCGTCTCAGATAGAGCGCAACCATCGCCTCCCGGTCTGCCTGGCCTGCCTTGGGAAAGCGGTTCACCATCACGGCGAGCGCCGCCAGCCGCGCCTCGTGCCATTCGGAATCCAGCAGCGCTTCGACGTCGGCGAGTGTCAACGCCTTCGCCTCCTTCGCCACCGCCCTTACGTCGGGAACGCGCAGGCCGAGGAAGCGATCGCCCTCGCCGTACTGCCCGGGGCCGGTCTGGAAAAAGCCTTGCAGCGCATCGGCCCGCTTCGGGTTGGCGCGGGCATGGAGCGCGGCGAGCACGTCGGAGGCCGTCGTCATACCTTGCCGGAGACTTTGGCCGCCCACCAGCGCAGGCCCACGAACAGGTAGCGCCAGTCCTTGAAAAACTCCGGCGGCTTGCCCTCGACGGCGTGGCCGAGGAATTGCAGCGCCCAGCCGACGCCGAAGAGCGCGAGCGCCCATCCCCGGAGAACGGGCAGCCAGATGGACGCGACGCCCAGCGGGATCGACACGGCGATCATCGGGATGCCGAAGGTGTGGGTGAGGCGGTTGACGGGATGCTGGTGGCTCTTGCCGTAGTCGGCGATCCACGCGTCCCACGAACGTCCAAACGGCATGGCGGCAGAAGGATTAGGAGCGGAGAACGTCCACGACGACGCGGGACGGGCTGACAAGGGCGGCGTCCCGGCACGGCACCAGGCCCGTGCCAGCGCAGCAGACCTCGCCAAGCGGTGGGTCACGACGAAGACGAAGCGTCGGGGCGTTTCACCACCACCACGGGCGTATCGGCCAGCCCGCGTTCTGCCGAGGGCGGCATGGCCCGGCCTTGGAGCAGCGCTGCCACGTCGATGCCCGTCGAGGCTTTCAGGCTTTCGAGCAGCGCGGGCGTGGCCCCGGCAATCTGGTGCAGCACCGCCGGAACGCCCCCCGTGCCCGAGCCGCTGTCCACGACGGTCAACTTGTCGATCTTGACGCCCTCCACCGTCTTGAGCACCTCGCGCATGATGTCGGGCAGCATCTGCAGGAGGAAGAGGCGCTCGGCTTCCGGGCCGGCGTCCTGCCACAGCGTCAGTTTCTGCCGCAGAATCTCGACCTCCGCCTTGCCCTGCTCGTACACCCGAGCCGCCTCGCCCTTGGCCCGCTCCTCCGACGCCACACGCTCGGCTTCGGCCTTCACGACGATGTCGGCGCGCTGCCGTTTTTCGGCGAGGGCGATTTGCTGCTCGGCCAGCGCTTGCTCGGCTTCGGCCTGCGCGAGCTGCGCCGCCACCGACGCCCGCGCCTCGGCCGACTCCGACTGGGCAGAAAGCTGTGCCTTGGTGATGCGCACCTCGTTTTCGGCCTCGGCGATGGCCTTGTTGGCCCGGGCTTGCGCCGTCCGCGCCTGCTCCATCCGCTCGGCCTCCACGACCTCGGCGGCGGCGATGACCTGCGCCGTCTGCTGCCGCCCGATGGCGTTGAGGTAGCCCCGGTCGTCGTCCATCGACTGGATCTTGAGCGTGTCGAGGTGCAGGCCGAGGGCGGAGAGGTCTTGGTCGGCCTCTTCGAGCAGTTCCTTGGCGAACTTGAGGCGGTCTTCGTTCACCTCCTCGGGCGTGAGCAGCGCCAGCACGCCGCGCAGGTTGCCCTCCAGCGTCTCCTTGGCGATCATCATCACCTCCTCGCGGCTCTTGCCCAGCAGCCGCTCCACCGCGTTGTTCAGCTCCGGCTCGGTCGCCGCCACCTTCACGTTGGCAATCGCACGGACTTGCAGCGGGATGCCACCTTTAGAATAGGCGTTCGATACCGTTAGGTCGATGGGGACGGTCGTGAGGTCGAGCCGATCCACCCGTTCGATGATCGGAATGCGGAAGCCGCGCCCGCCCTTGATGACGCGGTAACCGACCGACGAGCCGTCGGGGAGCGTCCGCTGCTTGCCGGAGAAGATGAGCACCTCGTTGGGCGCGACCACGTGCAGGTTGGCTTTGATGAGGCCGAGCACGACGAAGATGGCCAGCAGAATGATGGCCGTGAGGATGAGGACGGGCATAGCGCGTGAAGGTGGAATGAAGGAAGATACGACACCCCCGGCAGAACCGCCCGAAAGAACCGTTCCGGGCGGATCGCCCACGCCGCGCCACGCGCCCGAAGCCGTGCCTTAGGCCGACACCAGCCGGGCAGGCGGCGCAGATGTCGGCAGCGTCTCGTCGTCGGCTGTGGGGCCGCCCACGCGCAGCACCTCGGCCACGCGCCCGTCGAGGCGCACCACCACCACGTCTTCGCCCCGGTCGTAGCGCTCGACGCCGCCGAAGGCGCGGGCGGGAAGCACATACCGCTGGCCTTTGGAGACGAGCGTGATCGAGCCGCGGTCGGCCCCGCCGAACGGCAGCACCACCCGCGCCGTCTTCCCCTCGAAGTCCGTCTGCTGCGCCGCGCTCGACACCTCGGCCTGCCCCACGCGCCGGATGAACACGTTGCCGAACAGCCCGATGAGCACGCCCATCACGAGCGCGATTACCCCGGCGAGCGGCTCCACCACGCCTGCGGCAAACCGCATCAGCAGCCCGGTGAGGCCGAAGAAGGCGGCGAAGAGGAAAACAAACCGCAGCGACAGCACGTCCGAGAACCCGACGCCCTCGGCCTCAACTTCGCCGCCGTCCACGAGCACCGCCGGCGCGTCGTGCGCCACATCGTGCCCCCCTGCGTCAAAGCCGGCGTCGCCCCCGGAAGCATCGTGGCCGCCAAAGAGCGAGAGGGCAACGAGCGTACCGCCAACGAGGAACGCAACCCAGTAGAGCGTGATCATAGCAGAGGGGGACGGGCGGAGGGCAACGGGCGACGGCGGCAAGCCGAGCGCCCGCCTCCAACTTACTCCACAAGATGGGCCACGAACTCGGCGCCGTTGTCGAGCACGAGGCTGCCGCGCCGAATGCCCAACCCCGACGCTTCGCCGGAGAAGAACACGCCCGCTTGGTAGGATCGGCCCTGCGCGTCCTGCGGGAGCGGATGGTAGGCCTGCCAGATGCGCGGCTGATCGGCGTAGGTGCCGTCGACATCCGCAAGCACCTGCCCGTCGGGGGCGATGATGCGCACGTTGGCCCCTTCGCGCCCCAGAATCACCTTTTCCACCGTGCCTTCGGGCGAGGCAAACGGCGTGCGATGGGCCTCCAACAGGTACGGGTGGCCGGGCATCCGTTCCCACGCGTCGGCGAGGAGCGCCTTGGATTGCAGCGCCAGTGCATACGGCGGGTTGGCCACGGCCACGAGATCGTCGAGGATCAACCCTTCGAGCAGGTCGAACAGCTCCGGCTCGTCGTCCACGATCCATTCCCACGGGACAAACTTGTAGACGAAATCGAGGCGGGTCCACGCGCCGTCGTGTTCGACAAACACGCCCTCGCCGGGCGAGACGGTGAGCGCATCAATGGGAAGGGCGTGGGCGACGGAGAACCCGGCTTCGCGGGCGGCTTCGGCCACCACCTGCGCGTTGGCGGCGTCTTCGTCGGAGGCGGCGGCGTAGACGGCGGCGAGATGCGGGGCGAGATCGGGCCAGAGGCCGCGCCAGTGCCGCAGCGTGTCCACGAGCCGCTCGTAGACGAGGTTGAACTGCGACGCTTCGTCGAGAAGGTTCGCCTTCAAAAGCGCCCATTGGACGATGGCCGTTTCCGGCAGCATCGTCGGCGTGTCGGCGTTGAGTTCGAGCAGCTTGGGCGCGGTCGCATCGAGGCCGCCCGAAAGATCGAAGCGGGAGAGCACATGCCAGTGGCGCTCGTCCTCCCATGTATGACGTACGAGGCGGTGGGTGCGCTCGGGAAGGCCGAGCGTGGCGAGGCGGTCGGCGGCGATCACGTCGTCCAGCGTCTCCACCAGCAGATCGTAGAGCACGTCGGCGGCTTCGGCCAGAGCATCGGCGTCCTCTTCGCGCACGCGGACGGCCTCGGGCGCGACGTACCCGGCCCCGGCTTCGCGGTAGAGCCAGCCCCACCCGGCGTCGTCGAGATGGTCGGGGGCAAGCGGCCAGAGGTCGCGCAGCTGAATCGGAGCGGGGATCACAGGAACAGAAAGGAAGACCGGCGGGCACCTTTTACGCCACCGCCGACACGAGCGCCACGACGTGACGGGCAGCAGCTACGGACAGGCTGGGAAAGGTTTGGACGAGACGTTCGACAGCGGCAGCGCGGGCAGCGTCGCAGCTTCCGGCAGGAAAAACCGCCTCCTGCGCTTCGGCGGCAGCGGCCATCTCCGGCCACCGCGCCTGCACGTCCGCCCACACCGAAACGCTTAGAAGGCCGACGCTATCGAGCATACCGTTAGCCGCCTCCACGGCCCCATGTGGAGCGACCGTAGCCGGAGCGACCGCCCGACGGACGGTTGGCGCGAGGCCGCGCCGACGACCGCGCGACGGCATCGTCGTAGCCACCTGCCGCACGCCCCGACCGGACGTACGACGCGTAGACCGAGCCGCTGCTGCGGGATTCGTCGCGGACGGCCCCGGAGCGGTAGGCAACCGGCGGAGCGCTGTATCCGGCCATGGGACGGTAGACGGCAGGCCGCCACGCGTTCATGGCGAGGGTGTAGAAGAGCAACGTCCCCAGCGGCATCCCGCCCCGGTGCACCGTGTGGCCCGTGCGAGCCTGCTCGTCGGTGGCGGGCGGCGCATCCCACGACGCGCCGCCGCCGCGCATGGAATCTGCCGCAGCGCGGGCCTGAAACGCGGCGATGCTGTCGGGCGGAGCGAGCAACGAGGCAAACTGAGCGGGGTCGTCGATGCGACGCGTGGTGCCGTCGAGGTTGCGCACCACCACCGACGTGAGCGTATCCACCACCTGCTCGTCTTCGATCACATAGCGCCCCGGCTCCACCTCGGCCACGACGGTTCGAATGCCCTTTTCGTCGGAGAGCGCGGGTTCAGATGGGCGGCAGGCGGGAAGGGCCATACCTGCAAGCAGGCCACCAAGGGTAGCGACAAACAGCGTGCGCGGCGCACCGACCGGACGTAGGCGTTTCATAGACAGGCGGTAACGCGTGGGGCGTACGAAAAGCCTCGGGAGGGAGTTTCGCCCGTGCCTGTCGCCTACCCTTGCACAAACGGCACGAAACGAAAATCGCCGTAGGCTTCGTCGTCGAAGGCATCCGCACCGGTACGAACGAGCCGACGCATCGTCTGGCCGCTGGCGTCGCCGACGGGAATGACGAGCCGCCCGCCCCGCCGGACGCCCGAGATGGGCGTGACGAGCTGGCGGCGCAGAGCATCGGGAATGCCGACGGCTCCGGCGGTGACGACGATGGCGTCGAAGGGCGCGTATTCGGGCCAGCCGAGCGAGCCGTCGCCGGCCTTCGTTTTGATGCGGTAGCCGAGGGTTTGAAGCAGCGCCTCGGTGGGGGCGAGCAGGTCGGCGTGGCGTTCTACCGAGTAGACGCGCGCGCCGAGTTCGGCGAGCACGGCGGCTTGGTAGCCGCTGCCGGTGCCGATTTCCAGCACGCGGTCGCCGGGCGCAAGGTCGAGCAGCGCCGTTTGGACGGCCACCGTGAACGGCTGCGAGATCGTCTGGCCGTGGCCGATGGGCAGCGCGACGTCGTGGTAGGCGAGGTGGCGCTGGCTGTCCCAGACGAACAGGTGGCGCGGAACACGATGAACGGCGTCCAGCACCCGTTCGTCCACGATGCCCTTCGTGCGCAGGGCCTCCACGAGGGCCGCGCGGCGGCGGTCGTAGCCGCGTTCGTCGGGAAGCGCCAGGCGAGCAAGCATCGGGAAGGCAAGAAAAGAGATAAAGAGAAGGCCGAGGGCTGAACGCACAATCGGCCGAAGCCGGCAGCTCCGCTTTACCCTTCAACCGCCACCGTTTCTGCCGGTTCAAGCCGTGTGCCCATCACATCGCCCAAATACCGACGAAAGCCGTCGCCGCCGGAAAATCGTGTGAGCACACCGCCGACCGCCACCGACACCGCACCGGTTTCTTCCGACACCACGAGGCACACAGCATCGGTTTGTTCGGTCAGGCCTACGGCCGCACGGTGGCGCAGGCCAAGATGCGGATCGAGGTCTTGCTGGGTCACGGGCAAGATGCAGCGGGCGGCCTCGATCACGTCGCCACGCACAATCACCGCACCGTCGTGGAGTGGGTTTTGGCCGTAGAAGATGGTGACGAGCAAGTCGGCGTCGAGGTGGGCGTTGAGGCGCGTGCCGGTTTCGATGTACTGCCGAAGCCCGGCGGTGCGCTCCACGGCAATCAGCGCCCCCATCCGCTTGCGCGCCATCGTCAGCGTCGCGTCGGCGAGCAGGTCGACGGTGTCGATGCGGCTCGCTTGCACGTTCGAGACAATGCGCCGGATGAGCGGGTTTTGCCCGACGATCAGCAGCAGCCGCCGCAGTTCGGGTTGGAACAGGATGACGAGCGCGATGGCGAAGATGCTGGAGAAGGCATCGAAGAAGGCGCTGAGGATCGTCAGGTCAAGGGCCGTCACGATGGCCTGAATGCCGAGCAGCGCGAGGATGCCGAAGAAGATCTGCACGGCGATGGTGCCCTGCATCAGCCGGTAGAGGCGGTAGAGCAGCCACGCCACGAACGCCACCTCGACCACGTCGAGGATCCGAACCTGAGCGAGCAGCCAGCGAAGCGCGTCCAAAACCGGGCGTAAGAAAGACAGGGCAAGATAGGTCTCATCCGCCCCAGCCTGCCGCGAACGCCCGGAGCGCCTCGACGGTGGGGCGGACGTCGTGGGTGCGGACGATGGACGCGCCGCCCGCCACGGCGGCGAGCGCGAGGCCGACGCTGCCGAACAGCCGTTCGTCCACCGGCGCAGGCGCATCGGACGATCCGACCACGATGCCCACCGTCGCTTTGCGCGAGACGGCTACGACGACGGGCCGCCGAAAGCGCTCGACGAACGAACGCGTGGCTTGGATCAGCCGGAGGTTGTCGTCTGGCGTCTTGCCGAAGCCAAAGCCCGGATCGACGGCCACGCCCGGCACGCCCGCCGCCTCGGCAGCGGCCACGGCGGCTTCGAGCGCGTCGCCGACGGTCTGCACGATGTCGCTGGCCGGAGCCACATGCGGCATCTGCCCCGGCACGCCGGTTGAGTGCATCGCGATCACGGACGCCCCGGCGGCGGCGCACACGGCGGCCATCTCCGGAAAGAGCCGCAGCCCGGTCACGTCGTTGACGAGGTGCGCCCCGGCCTCCAACGCGGCGCGAGCCACGGCGGGCTTGTAGGTGTCCACCGACAGGATCGCCTCTGGAAACCGCTGCACGATGGCCTCGACCGCTGGGACGACGCGCCGGATCTCTTCGTCCACGTCTACCGCCGCCGCGCCCGCGCCGTAGGCCGTGCCGCGCGGGCGGGTGGACTCGCCGCCGAGATCGAGCATCGCCGCGCCGTCTTCGAGCATCTGCTCGGCGCAGCGGAGCACGTCGTCCACCGTGACCAGTTGGCCGCCGTCGGAGAACGAATCGGGCGTGAGGTTGAGAATCCCCATGACGAGAGCGCCAACGCGGGCGAGCGGCCCGTCGGGCGCGACGGTCATCGGTGTGGCGTTGAGCGGCGCACGGCCGTGGGCAAGCGGAAGGACAAACGTCATCGAACCCGGAAGGCATCGCCGGTGCGCAGCCGCCGCACCGCCCCGTCCACGTTGAAACGTGCCGAAATGGAACGCAGCATACGGACAGCGAAAGGCGTCTAAGATACACCACGTCGGCGTGCTACGGCCTTGTGCGAAAGCCCCCGCCTTCTAAGCCGATGGAATGCAAAGCGCTCGCCGGATGGCTCTCAAGGCCAGCGCTACGCCCCTCGGAAGCGCTTCCGATTGAAACCGGGCCGGGGCCGCTTCGGTTGGCGCACGCGACCTGCCCCACCGCCTTCGCCTTCGCTCCCAATCGTAGCGAAGGATTGCCTTTCGGACTTCTTTATTCTATGCGCCTGACGCACCCCGACCGCTTCGCCGACCGCCACAACGGGCCGTCTGCCGACGATCTCGCCGAGATGCTCGCCACCGTTGGGGCCGACAGCCTCGACGCCCTCGCCGACGAGACCGTGCCCGCGGGTATCCGCTTCGGGCGGGCGCTCGATCTACCCGACGCGCTCTCCGAGCAAGACCTGCTGGCCAAGGCCCGGCGCTACGCGGCGATGAACGAGCTGCGGCGCACGTTCATCGGGCAAGGGTACTCCGGCACCGTCACGCCCGGCCCCATCGCCCGGCACATCTTCCAGAATCCGAACTGGTACACCCAGTACACGCCCTACCAAGCCGAAATTGCGCAGGGACGGCTCGAAGCGCTGCTCAACTTTCAGACGCTCGTCTCCGACCTGACGGGCCTGCCCATTGCCAACGCCAGCCTCCTCGACGAGGGCACGGCGGCGGCGGAGGCGATGCTGATGATCGCCCGGCAAAGCCCCAAACGGACGCGCTTTGTGGTGTCCAGCCGCGTCCACCCGCAGACGATCGATGTCGTGGCGGGCCGTGCCGCGCCGATGGGCCTGACCGTGGACGTGAAGGACGACGACGACGTGTCGTTTGACGACAACACCCTCGGCGTGCTTCTCCAGTACCCGACCACCGACGGCGAGGTGGTGGACTACCGCGCCCTCGCCGAGGCCGCCCACGCGGCGGGCGCGTTTGTGGTGGTGGCGACCGACCTGCTCACGCTCACGCTCCTCGACGCCCCCGGCGTGTGGGGTGCGGACGTGGCCGTGGGGTCGAGCCAGCGCTTCGGCGTGCCGATGGGCTACGGCGGCCCCCACGCTGCTTTTTTCGCCACCACCGACACGTTCAAGCGCACCATCCCCGGACGCATCATCGGCGTGACGGTGGACAAGGACGGCAGCCCGGCACTGCGGATGGCACTCCAAACCCGCGAGCAGCACATCCGCCGCGACAAGGCAACGTCCAACATCTGCACCGCCCAAGTTTTGCTGGCGGTGATGGCGCAAGCGTACGCCGTCTACCACGGCCCCGACGGGCTGAAGGCGATTGCGACGTACGTGCACGACGCGGCCAAGACCCTGAAAACAGGCCTCGAAGCCGTCGGCCACGCCGTCCGCTACGGCGCGTTCTTCGACACGCTGCGCGTGGAGCCCAAGGGCCTCACCGCCGACGAGGTGCGCGAGGCGTGCGACCTCAACGGCGTCAACCTCCGCGCCTTCGACGACGGGTCGTTCGGGATCGCGCTCGACGAGACGGTGACGCTCGACGACCTCGATACGCTGCTCGCCGTCTTCGAAACGTCGGAGTCCGAGCAGACCGCCGAGGACTGGGCCGATGGGCTGGACTCCGGCTACGACGGCCCGATGCCGCGCACGACCGCGTACCTGACGCACCCCGTCTTCCACGCGCACCGGACGGAAACCGACCTGATGCGCTACCTGACGGGCCTGAGCAAGAAAGACCTCTCGCTCACCCACTCGATGATCCCGCTCGGCTCGTGCACGATGAAGCTCAACGCCGTGTCGGAGCTGCTGCCGGTGAGCCTGCCGGGGTTCGCCAACCTGCACCCGTTCGTTCCCAAAGACCAAGCGGCGGGCTACCACCGGATGATGGGCGAACTGTCGGACTGGCTGGCCGAGATCACGGGCTTCGACGCCGTGAGCCTCCAGCCCAACTCCGGCGCGTCGGGCGAGTACGCGGGCCTGATGGTGATCCGCGCCTACCACCAAAGCCGCGGCGAATCGCACCGGACGGTCTGCCTCATTCCCGACAGCGCCCACGGCACCAACCCGGCGAGCGCGGTGATGGCGGGGATGACGGTGGTGCCGGTGAAGACGACGCCGCAGGGCACGGTCGATCTCGAAGACCTCCGTGCCAAGGCCGATAAATACGCCGACACCCTCGCCGCGCTCATGGTGACGTACCCGAGCACGTTCGGCGTGTTCGAGAGCGGCATCCGCGAGGTCATTGAGGCCGTCCACGAAAAGGGCGGGCAGGTGTACCTCGACGGGGCCAACATGAACGCGATGGTGGGCCTCGTGCGCCCCGGCGACATCGGGGCCGACGTGTGCCACCTCAACCTCCACAAGACGTTCGCCATTCCGCACGGCGGCGGCGGGCCGGGCATGGGGCCGATCGGGATGAAGGCGCACCTCGCGCCGTTCCGTCCGGGCAGCGTGGCCGTGGAAGACGCAGGCGGCAGCGAGGCCATCCCCGCGATCTCCGCCGCGCCCTACGGCAGCGCCTCCATCCTGCTCATCTCGTGGGCCTACATCGCGATGATGGGGGCCGAAGGGCTGAAGGCGGCCAGCCAGACGGCCATCCTCAACGCCAACTACCTGATGAAGCGGCTGGAGGGCGACTTCGAGATCGCGTACGTCGGCGAGCAGGGCCGGTGCGCCCACGAGTTCATCCTCGACCTGCGCCCGCTCAAGGCCCAAACCGGCATCTCCGAGGTGGACTGCGCCAAGCGGCTGATGGACTACGGCTACCACGCCCCGACGATGTCGTGGCCGGTGGTGGGCACGATGATGATCGAGCCGACCGAGAGCGAGTCCAAGGCCGAACTCGACCGCTTCGTCGAGGCGATGCGTGCCATCCGCGCCGAGATTCAGGAGGTGGCCCTCGGGCTGGCCGACCGCACCGACAACGTGCTCAAGAACGCGCCGCACCCGGCGACGATGGTGCTGGCCGAGGCGTGGGAGCGCCCGTACAGCCGCGAGAAGGCCGCGTACCCGGCGGCGTACGTGCGGGCCGCCAAGTTCTGGCCGACGGTGCGCCGCGTGGACGACGCCTTCGGCGACCGCAACCTCGTGTGCACCTGCCCGCCGATGTCCGAATACGCCGAAGACGAGGCGTGACGTCCTTGCAGCCGCAACCGTTCGATCGCTGCTGCCCCCTGCCCTCGCGGCGCAAAACGAAAGCGAGCCGACGCTGCAACGTGCCGCCGGGGCGTGGAGCGGGTACACCCGCTTGACCGCGCAGCCGGTGGAGTGCGACGCCGCGTAGGCCGTGCGGAACGCCGGGCTTCGCCGGGAGGCCGCGAAAGGTAACGGAGGCGCTGCGTGAATTCCGGCCGGGAAGGCTTGGCGAAGAATCCACCCGAAAAGATTACAGAACAAGTACTTACGCGCCGATCTTCTTGATCTGTGACCAAAAAGACACGGACAGGGGTTGCACCCGAAGCCCTCAGTTCGTAACGTTCTGGTCGCACTTCGCGCGCTTGCGACGTCCATCGGACGCTTCTACGGCGCAATGTTATTCCAAGCTAAACCCCTCAGGCTTCGTGCAAAAGAAGGTTGTTCTGCGCGCGCTCACCACCGTGATGACGCCCGCCGCCCTCCTGCTGCTGTCGGCCTGCGGCCAGACCGCTACCGTCCGCTCGGCCCCCAAGTCGACCGCGACGGCGAATACCCGCATCGTTCAGACGGCCTCGCGCCCCGCTCCCGCCACGCTTGCGGAGCAGGACACGACGCTCTCGGACAGCCAGGTACTCGAACGGCTCAGCCGCCTCTACCGGTACCAGTCGGACATTCTCACCGCCCAAGCCCGCAACGATGGGCAAGCCGTGGACGGACTCTTTGAACTGGCCATGGCCGACCTGTCGCGCCTTGCCCGCCAAGACGGCATCCGCCAGAGCGCCCAAGGCCCACGCTTCAACGAGATCTACCGCAGCCTCGTCACCGAATACGAGCGCTACTACCACGTCTCGCCCGACGATCTGGCCGTGCAGCGCGGCGACATCTTTGAGCTTCGGGCCGAGGTCTTCGCCGAACTCAACGACGCGCTCGACGACCCCGAGCTGGCCGATGTCGTCCTCCCCGACCTCCGGCCGGTGGCCGAGGCGACGATCCCGATGACGCGCCACCCGCTCGTGGAGGCGTCCATCGCGTACCTGCTGCGCTCGCCCGAGCGCACGGTCAACGGCTGGATCAACCGCGCCGAGACGTACTTCCCGATGATCGAGCAGATCTTCCACGAGGAAGGGGTGCCCGACGAGCTGAAGTACCTCGCGATGATCGAATCCGGCCTCAACCCCCGCGTCACGTCGCGGGCGCAGGCCGTGGGCATGTGGCAGTTTATCCGCGCCACCGGCGCAGGCTACGGCCTGAACGTGGACACGTATGTGGACGAGCGGATGGACCCGGAGCAGTCCACCCGTGCTGCCGCTCGCCACTTGCGCGACCTCTACGCCCAGTACGGCAACGACTGGCACTTGGCGATAGCGGGCTACAACTGCTCGCCGCGTTGCATCAACCGCGCCCTTTCGGCGGCCCGCAACCGGGGCGTGCAGAACCCGACGTTCTGGGACATCTACCAAAACCTGCCCCGCGAGACGCGCAACTATGTGCCGATGTTTATCGCGGCGGCGCTGGTGGTCTCCAACGCCGAAGACATCGACGGCATTGCCGCGCCGACTCCCGGCCCGCGCTTTGAGTACGACGTCGTGCCGGTTCGCGGAAGCCTCAGCCTCGCCCGCGTAGCGGAGATGGCCGGAACGACCGAGGACGTGGTTCGGGCGCTCAACCCGAGCCTTCGCCGCCCGCAGCTTCCGGCCACCAACGGCACGTTCGCGCTGCGCCTCCCGCTGGGTTCGGGTTCGCGTTTCCAGACGGCCTACACCGGCCTCCCCGGCGATCAAACGACGGTGGCCGAGACGGACTACACGGTTGGATCGGGCGAAACGCTCACCCGCATCGCCCGCCAGTACGGCGTGAGCGAGCAAGCGCTGCGCAACCGCAACAACCTTCCGACGGGCGAAGCCCAGCCGGGGATGCGGCTGACGATTCCTGTGGCTTCGACCGCTGTAGCCTCGGCGTCGGTCAACGGTGTACAGTCGGTGCGCTACACCGTACGCCCGCGCACCCGCATCGCCACGAGCAACATCGGCAGCCGCCCGGCAGACCGGACGGTGGCGAGCCGGACGGCGCGCCCTGCCCCGCGGCCTGCGCCGCAATCCGAACGCACGGCCGAAACGCCGCGCCCGGACGTGCCGGTAACGACCGTGTCGGAGCGCGACGGCGAGGCTGCCCGCGTGGCAGCCGCCCGGCGCGAGGCCGAGGCTGCCCGCACCCGCGAAGCCGCCCGTGCCCGCGAGGCCGACCGCGTTCGCCAAGCCGAGCGTGCCCGCGAATCCGAAGCCGCCCGGCCTTCGAACACACGCACCGTCTACACCGTCCAGCGCGGCGACAACCTGTCGGGGATCGCCGAGCGCCACGGGGTGACGATGGGCCAGATCCGGCAATGGAACCGGCTGTCCAGCTCGTCGGTGCGCAGCGGCCAGCGCCTCGTCATCTACGGCGCGACGCGGACGCCCGAAGCGACCACGCCCGCCCCGACGCGCTCCCGCGAAGCGTCCACCACGCGCACGCGCACAACGCACACCGTGGCCCGTGGCGAGACGCTCTCGCAGATCAGCCAAGAGACCGGCGTTTCGGTAAACGACCTGCGCGAGTGGAACAACCTGCCCGAAAACGGGGCCGTCCGCAGCGGCCAGCGCCTGCGCCTAACGGCTCCGCCCGCCTCGGCGCGGACGAGCCGCAGCAGCACGCGCACCCGCGAAGCGGCCCAGCCGACGACGCACACCGTACGCTCGGGCGACAACCTGACGGCCATCGCCCAACGGTATGGCCTGACGGTGGCGGAACTGCGTCGCCTCAACGGCTTGTCGGACAGCAACATCCGGCCCGGCCAGCGCCTCAAGGTGAAGTGACCGGACGGTTGGATTGAACCGTCGCGGCCCGGCCTGCCTCGTGCAGCGCCGGGCCGCGCTGCGTTTAGACGGCATCGACCGCACAAGCGCGAAGCGGCATCGTCGTACCTTGGAGGCTTGCCCCTCGGTTCGATGATGCCGCTTCGTCCGCTTTTCGCCGCTGCCCTGCTGGTTCTGGTCGCGCCCGCCGCCGCCGGGCAAACACGCTCCCGCGCCACCGCCTCGACGCCGCGCCCGGCCGTGCAACTGATCTCCGGGCCGATGCTCGGCTATGTGACGCAGCGCGACGCGATGCTGTGGGCGCAGACCGACGGCCCGGCCCGCGTGCAGGTGCGCTACCGCGCCGAGGGCACGGCCGGCGCGTGGACGGTCACGCCTGCGGTTGAGACCACGGCGGACGGCAGCTACGCCGCCCACCTGCCCGTGTCGGGCCTCGAACCGGGCGTGCGCTACGCCTACGACCTGGTGGTGAACGGACGGGCCATGCCACGCCCGTACGCCACCGTCATCGCCACGCAGCCGCTGTGGCAATGGCGCACCGATCCGCCAACCGTGACCGTCGCCATCGGCTCGTGCGCCTACATCAACGAGGCCGCCTACGACCGCCCCGGCACGCCCTACGGCAGCGACTACGCCATCTTCCAGACCATCGCCCGGATGCGCCCCGACGCGATGGTCTGGATGGGCGACAACACCTACACCCGCGAAGTCGATTGGTGGACGCCCGAGGGCATCGACCGGCGCTACCAACACGCCCGGAGCCTCCCCGACCTGCAACCGTTGCTGGCCGCCACCGCCCATTACGCCATCTGGGACGATCACGACTACGGCCCCAACGACGCCGACCGTTCGTATGTGCAAAAGGGCGCGGCCCTTGGTCTGTTCAAACGCTACTGGGCCAACCTGTCGTACGGCCTGCCCGAGACCCCCGGCGTGTTCGGCCAGTTTCAGGTGGGCGACGCCGAGTTTTTCCTCACCGACGACCGCTACCACCGCGCCCCCGACGGCTACCCGACGAACGACCCGGAGAAGGCGTTTTTCGGCGACGCGCAGTTCCAGTGGCTGATCGACGCGCTGACCACGAGCAAGGCCCCGTTCAAGTTCGTCGTCGTGGGCGGGCAGGTCGTCAACCCCGTCGCCATCTACGAGACGATGGCCACCTACGCCCGCGAGCGCCAGCGGCTGTTTGACGAAATCGCCCGGCGGCGCATTCCCGGCGTCGTGTTCCTGAGCGGCGACCGGCACATGACCGAGCTGCAACGCCTTGACCGCGACGGCGCGTACCCGCTCTACGACTTCACCTCGTCGAGCCTCACCGCCGGAACGAGCCGCCCCGCGCCCCAAGAAGTGGACAGCCCCACCCGCGTGCCCGGAACGCTCGTCACCGCCCACAACTTCGGCACGCTCACGCTCACCGGCCCGCGCACCGACCGCACCCTCACGATGCGCACCTACGGCGTGGACGGTACGATGCTGTGGGAGCGAAGCATCCGCGCCGCCGATTTGGCGTATCCGAGAAACTGAATGGAGCGGACGCGACCGAAGGAGATCGTCTTGATTGCCGCGCTGGGAGCCGAAAACCGCGTGATTGGGCGAGGATTGGACCTGCCGTGGCATATCCCGGACGACTTGAAGCATTTCAAGCGCCACACGCTCGGCCAGACGATGCTGATGGGGCGGCGCACCTACGACGCACTCGTCCACCAGTTCGGCGGGCCGTTGCCGGGCCGCACGACCGTCGTGGTAAGCCATCGCCCGATGGACGACCTGCCCGGCGGTGTGGAGCGTTACGGTTCGCTGGACGAGGCGCTCGCGGCCTTGGCGCATCTTGATGTGCTGATCGTGGCAGGCGGCGGCACGATCTACACCCAAACCCTCCCGCTGGCCAACCGGCTCGAACTCACGCTTGTGGACGGTGCCCCCGACGGCGACGTGTTCTTCCCGCCATACGCCCACCTCGTCGGGACGGTGTTCGAGGAGACGGCGCGCACCGTACACCCGCCGGAGGACGGGCGGCCGGGGTTTGCCTTCGTCACCTACCGGCGGAAGGCGTAAAAAACGAATCCGCCCGGACGGCCAGCGGCACACCCGAGCGGATTCTCCATCACATCACCAAGAGGCTCCCCAGCCTCTTCTTCCCCAACGGGAAGAGGGTCTCGATTCGTACGGGCAGCGTCGGAAAAGTTGCGCGGAGCAGGACGCTATCTTACAGGGTTTGTTCGCCGCCATGACCACGCGCCGCCTGCTCATTGTCTTTGGGCTTATCGTACTGGCCTTGCTGGCGGGCGCTGCCGTGTCGTGGCAGGCTACGTCGCAGGTGATCCAGAACGAGCAGCGGGTCGTCCATACCCAGCAGATCATCTCCGAGCTGCGCGGCCTCAACAGCGCGCTGGTGAATGCCGAGGCGGCCAAGTTCATCTACGGCTACACCCGCCACGCCGAGTCCCTCACGCCGTTTTACAGCGCCAAAGACTCGCTCGATGCGCACCTTGCCCGCATTGAAGCGCTCACCCAAGACAACCCGGAACAGCAGCAGAGAGCGAGGTTCTTGCGCGAAGCCGCGACGGTCAAGTACGCCCGCCTGGATTCGGTGGTGCAACTGAGCCGGCTGCGAGGCTTGCCCTCGGCCCAGCCGTATATGGCCGACCGCCGGGGCCAAACGTTGCTCGCTCGGGTACGGCTCATCGTGGACGAAATGTCCAGCGCCGAAGAAGCGCTGTTGGTGGTGCGCAGCGCGGCTTCTCAGGCCAGCGTCAACCGCCTGATGGGCACGATTGCGCTCACCACGTTGCTGGGCCTTGTGATGGTGGGGTTCCTGTATCGGCTAGCGGAGCAATACCTAACCCTTCAACAGATCGAGCAGGAAGGCATGGCAGCCAGCAACGAACGGCTCGCCGTGGCGGTAGACGAGCGCACCCACGAGCTCCAAGACGCCTACGAGGGGCTTCAGCGCCTTACCGAAGAGCTGCAACGATCCAACCGCGAGCTTCAAGACTTCGCCTACGTCGCCAGCCACGACCTGCAAGAGCCGCTGCGCAAGATCCGCGCCTTCTCCAATCTGCTCGTGACCGACTACGGGTCACACCTCGACGACGAGGGGCGTCACTACCTCGAACGGGTGGACGATGCCGCCACCCGTATGAGCCGCCTCATCTCCGACCTGCTCACGTTTTCGCGGGTGACGAGCAAGGCCCGTCCGCCGGAGCCGATTTCTCTCCACGCAATCCTTGCCCATGTCCTAGACGATCTCGACGTGGCGCTGCACGAGGCTGCTGCCGTGGTGGAGTTGTCCCCGGAGCTGCCCGTGGTGATGGCCGACCCCGTTCAGGTGCACCAACTGTTCCAGAACCTGGTTGGCAACGCCGTCAAGTTTCGCCGGTTTGACCAGCCTGCCCGCGTGACCATCTGGGCCGAAGACGCCACACTCACGCCATCGAGCATCCCGATGACGTCGCTCTTCGTACGCGACAACGGTATTGGCTTCGACGACAAGTACGCCGAACGTATCTTCGCGCCGTTCGAGCGGCTGCACGCCAAGCAGCACTACGCGGGCACGGGCATTGGCTTGGCCGTATGCCGCCGCATCGTCGAGCGCCACGGAGGCACCATTCGAGCCACAAGCACGCCCAACGAAGGCACGACGTTCATCTTGACCCTTCCGCTGGCCCTCCCCATCCTACCTCCGTCCGATGATCGCCTCACCTAATCGATGGGCGGCTGCCCTTGCCGTGCCGCTGGCCCTCGCCGCCTGCACGACCCCGCGCCCGGCAACTGCCCCCCGTTCCATCGCCGAACCCTCGCCCGACGAACAGGCCGTCGTGGCTACGGCCGTCCGCTTGTTCGACGCGATGGCCACCCGCGACACCACCGCTCTTCGCGCCGTGCTGCACCCAAGAGCCGATTTGATCGTCGTCGACTCAACCGGACGGGTGCAGCGGATACAGGCATCGGGGTGGATACGCAGCATCGGGGCCAGCACCGAGGTGCTGCACGAACGCCCCAGTGGCCCCTCGCGGGTAGAGATCGACGGGCCGCTGGCGACGGTCTGGATGCCCTACACCTTCCACATTGGCGACCAATTCAGCCACTGCGGCATCGACGCGATGCAGTTCGCCCGTACGCCCGGCGGGCCGTGGCAACTGCTCACGGTAGCCTTCACGATGCGCCGCGCCAACTGCCCACGCTGACGGTCGCGGCGGCGTGAGCGGCACGGATGGTGGTGTCGCCGGAGCTTGAAGCGTTGAGCCTCTGAAGAAACCGCTCCGCTGTTACTCAACCTCGATTTCGTCGACGAAGATGTACGCCGGGTAGCCTGCGCCGAGGTGCCACGGCGGCAACGCACCGTAGTTGACGGCCTTCACCCGGACGTACCGCGCCACGACCGGCGCGGCGCGACGGGCCGCGAGGCGCTGGGTGGACAACGTGTAATCGCGCTCGGAGACGGCGTTCGTCGCGGTTCCCCCCGCCGTCCACGTCGTCCCGTCGAGGCTGGTCTCGAAGGCGAAGGTGCGCGGCATCAGAATCCACGAGCGGACGTCTTGGAGGAAGCCCGCCGTGACGGCCTGCACCGGACGCGGCGCGTTCAGGTCGATCACGGCCTCGAAGTCTTGGCCTTGGTAGCCGTGCCAGTCGCCCGCCCGCCACATCGCGGTGCCGTGAATGCCGTCGGTGAGGCCGCGCGGTCCGCCCGCGTCGTACGGGCGGCGAAGGGTAGAGAGGATCGTCACGCCGTAGGCGTTGGGCCGCTCGATGAACGCGCCCCGAATCTCGGCAGAAACGTGTCCGGCCCCGTCGGCGGCCACGGCCCGCAGCGTCGTCGTCGTGTCGAGCCGAATCGGGCCGGCGTAGCGCAGAACCGAACCCGGACGCGGCGCGGTGCCGTCGAGGGTGTACCAGAGCGTCGTACCGGCGGCGCTGGCGAGCGCGACGGTTTGGCTGCCCTCAAACGACCGCTGCGCGTCGGCGCTCACCACCGGCGCTCCCACAAACGCCCCGTCGTTCACCCACGTCAGCGCGTTCGCGTGGCCCCAGCGCGTGGGCGAGGCCGAGCGCACAAACCGCAGCGTTGCCCCGGCGGCGAGGGCGTCGTGGCGAAGCGTCACGGCGTCCCGCGCCACGCCGCCCACCGTCAGACCGGCGATGTACCGGCCCGGCCCTTCGGCCTCAATCACAATACGGCGTCCGTTTTCCAGATGCACCACCGCACGGTCGAACAGCGGCGTCGTGAGCGTGTAGGTCGGGTCGCCCGGCGCGACGGGGTAGAGGCCGAGGGCGCTCATCACGAACCACGCCGACATCTGGCCGCAGTCTTCGTTGCCGGGCAGGCCGTCGGGCGTGGGCGCGTAGAGGCTGTCGAGGATCGTGCGCGTCAGCCGCTGCGTCTTGTGCGGCGCGCCCGCGTGGCTGTAGAGGTAGGCGACGTGGTGGCTCGGCTCGTTGCCGTGCGCGTACTGCCCGATCAGGCCCGTCACGTCGGGCTGGTGCCGTCCGAGCAGTTCCTTCGGGGCGGCGAAGAGGCTGTCGAGGTGCGCCTCCAGCGCGCGCGGACCGCCGAGCAGCGCCGTCAGCCCGGCCACGTCGTGCGGGGCGAAGAACGAATACTGCCACGCGTTGGCCTCGGTGTAGTGGTTCGAGATCTCGCGCGGGTCGAAGGGCGCAAGCCACGCGCCGTTGCGTCGCGGACGCATCAGCCGGGTCTCGGGGTCGAGCACGTCGCGGTACGCCAAGCTGCGGCGGAAGAAGGCGGCGGCGAGGCTATCCTCGCCCAGCCGCCGGGCCATCTCGCCCACCACCCAATGGTCGTAGGCAAACTCCAGCGTCTTGGACACCGACTCCGGCGCATCGTCGGCGGTGACGAGGCCGTTGGCGTAGAACGCGCCCTCGCCCGCCACGTCGGTCTTCGCCGCGTCCACCATCGCCCGCAGCGCGAGCCGTTCGTCGAAGCCGCGGATGCCCTTGACATAGGCGTCGAGGATGACCGGCACGCTGTGGAAGCCGATCATCGTGTTCGTCTCGTTGGCCGACAGTTCCCACACCGGCAGCCGCCCCGACTGCTCGTACTGCAGCAGCATCGAGCGGACGAAATCGCGGTTGCGCGTCGGGTCGATCAGCGCGTAGAGCGGATGGGCCGTGCGGAACGTGTCCCACAGCGAATAGACGGTGTAGACGTCGTGATCGGCGGTGTGCACGCGTCCGTCGCGCCCGAGGTAGCGCCGGTTGCCCTGCTCGTCCTGCACGTCGTTCCAGACGTTCGGGACGATCATCGTGTGGTAGAGGGCGGTGTAGAAGTTCTGCCGGTCTTTGAGGCTTCCGCCCGTCGCCTCGATGCGCCCGAGTTCGCGGTTCCACGCCCGATCCGTCGCCCGGCGCGTGGCCTCGAAGTTCCAGCCGGACACCTCGGCGGCGAGGTTGCGGAGCGCGCCGTCTTCGCCCGTCGACGACAGCGCCGTCTTCACCACAATCGTCTCGCCCGCCCGCACGCGGTAGCGCAGCAGCACATGCGTCGTCCCGACGGAATCCGCCTTGACGATGGCCGATTCGTACGGTTTGGACAGCGCCGTCTGGAAGAAAATCCGCTGGTCTTGCGCCCACGCCCGGCTGCGGCGGAAGCCGGAAATGGCCCGGCGGTCGTCCGACAAGACGGCGCGCGTGCCCAAGCGTTCGTCGCGGTGCTTCAAATCCAGCAGGATGTGGACGATGCCCGCGCGCGGAAAGCGGTACTCTTGCACGCCCACGCGCGGCGTGGCGGTGAGGCGCACGCGGACGCCGTTTTCGAGCGTGACGGCGTAGTAGCCGGGCGATCCCGCCTCGGTGTCGTGCGAGAAACGCTGCCGAACGCGGGACGGAACCGTGGCGGTATCGCCCACAAGCGGCATGAACATCACGTCGCCGTAGTCCGTCACGCCCGTGCCGGAGAGGTGGGTGTGGGAGAAGCCGTAGATGAGGCTGTCGGGGTAGAAGTAGCCCGCCGCCGATTCCCACGAGTTGTCGATGCGGGTGTCGGGCGAGAGTTGGACGAGGCCGTACGGCGCGGTCGCGCCGGGGTAGGTGTGGCCCGTGCCGCCGGTGCCGGTGAAGACGTTGACGTAGCGCGTCCACTGCGCCGACGCGGGCAACGCGGCCGCGAGGCCGACGAGGAGAGCAAGGAGGAGGCGGGGCATCGGGAGACGTTTTGGAATGCCGCAATATCGGGATGCACGCCTCCCATCAGGGCCACACGCCGTAGATCATTGCCGCGCCCAGCCCCAACGAGGCCGCGCCGATCCACCCCACAAAGCGAAGGGCGCGCGGAACGGTGCGCCGCGCAAACCGCCGGTGCACGCGCCACGGCAGCAGCGCCAGCACGGCGGTGGTGACGAGCAGCACGCCGCCAAACAGCCGAAACGCTTCAGGAAAATGCGACGCGTCGGCGACCGCCCAGAACGCCGCCCCGACGACCGCCCGCGCAGCCAACTCGGCGTAGTGCGCCGTGGGCGTCTGAGCCAAACGGAGCAGAAAAACCTCGACCCGGTCCGGGCGGGCCAGCGCAAGCACACCCAGTCCAACGAGGTAAAGCGCCGTGGCCGCAACGACGAGACGAGCGAGGACGTCGAGCATCGGAGGTAAGATGGGAGACGGACATAAGATCGCCCCGATTCAAGGCGGCCCGCGCCGCCGTCAGCGCAAGCAGAGGTCGTGGAGCGACCGGACGCGCACCCGCGCCGGATCGACGCCGGGCGGCAGCACGAGGCGTCGAGCTTCGCCGGGCCACACGTCGATGTAGTTGACAGACAGGTTCACGCCTTCGGCGGTTTCGACCCAGACGCCGAGCGCCGGACGGTCGGCGGTGAAGACGAGCGCTCGTCCGTCCACCGTCCACCGCAGGCCGGGATCGTACATCGGCAGCCGCCACGCCCCGTCGCGCAGCACCCGCGTGTCGGCGAGCGTCCGTCCGTTGGCGTCCGTCACCCGCACGCGGGCCACCTGCCCCGCCGCCAGCCGCAGCCCCGGCACGGCCGTCGAGGCCGGACCGGACGGGACGCGAACCGTTTTTACCGCCGTAGAGACGCCCCATTGGGGCGTCTCTACACCCGTCGCACCGTCCCACACGTCCACCTGCACCATCAGGCGGGCGGCGGCAATGGTATCCGTCGCAATCCGTACGATCCCCGTCGAATCCGCCACGGGCGCGACCGTCCGGTTCAGCACGCGGGTGCGGTAATGCAGCGGCTTCGTCCGCCCGAAATGATCGACGCTGGCCCACGACACCACCGGCCACACGTCGTTGAGTTGCCAGTAGAGGCTGCCGCCCGTGCGCGGAGCGTTGGCCCGGTGCGCTTCGAGCGCCATCCCGATCCCCTCGGCCTGCATCGCTTGCGTGAGGAAGGCGTACGCCGGGAGGTCGTCCCGCCGCAGCGCATCCAGCCCCAGCGTGTCGCCGCGCCCAAACGTTTGGAGCGCGTAGTGCCGCAGCGTCTCGAAGCCCGTCGGGTGCTTTTGATGATTGCGGAAGGCGGGGTTGGCTTCCGAGAGCGTGTCGGCGAAGGTCTCCACCGTCTTCCACACCGGGTACGCCTGCATCCCGTACTCGCTGTTGAACCGCCCCACGCGCCGCCGGTACGCCTCGAACGGCATCCGTCCCCACCAGACGCCCCAGAAGTGCACGTCGCCCTCGCGGTAGGCCACGTCGCGCCCCCAGCCGTGGCTCGGCGAGTTCGGCCAGTACGGCACGCCGCCCGCGTGCCGCGCCACCGCCTCGGCCAAGACACCCTCGAACAGCCGCTCGTAGCCGCGCCACGCGTGGACGGAATCCTGCGCCGAGTAGCCCAATTGACGCTGCCAGCCCCAGTTGAACCAGCCCTCGCGCACCTCGTTGCCGCCGCACCACAGCACGACGGACGGATGGTGCCGCAGCCGCTGGACGTTATACCCTGCCTCCTGGCGCACCTCGTCGAGGAACGCATTGTCGGACGGATAGAAGGCGGACGAGAACATAAAATCCTGCCACACCATCAGCCCGAGGCTGTCGGCCACGTCGTAGAACACGTCGTCTTCGTAGACGCCGCCGCCCCACACGCGCACCGTGTTCATCCCCGCGTCGATGGCCGCGCCGAGCACCTGCTCGATGCGCTCCCGCGTGGCCGGGTAGACGAGCGTCATCGGGACGACGTTCGCGCCCTTGGCGTACACGGGCCGTCCGTTGACGACAAACGTGAAGCCGCCGCCGGTGCGATCCACCCGAACGGTGCGCAGCCCCAGCGTCTGCGTGTGACTCCACACCTCGCCGCCCTGTTCGACGGTCACGGACAGCCGGTAGCGATGCGGCGCTCCGGGCCGGCCGCTGTTGGCCGGCTCCCACCGGACGGGATTGCGGACGACCACGGGCACCGCCACGGCGTTGTCCCCGGCGCGAAGCGCGACGCGCCGCGTCGCCACAGTGCGTCCACCGAGCGCCACCCGGACGGTCGCCGGGCCGGGCGCTCTCGTCCGCACGATTGTCCGCACCGACACGTCGGCCCGGTCGTTCGTCAGCCGCTGCACGTCGGCGTGCAGGCCGGTTGCGTGCAGCCGGGCGCGTTCCTCGAGCCGCACCGGGCGCGGCAGCCCCGCCCCGACGAGGCGCGGCCCCCAGTCCCAGCCGAAGCGGTACTGCGGCGTGCGGGCGAACACCCGCGGGCTTTCGGGCAGGCGGATCGGGTAGGCGCGGGCGGCGGCCTCGGCCTCGCGGACGGTCGGACGAAAACGCACCACGAGGCGGTTGCCGGTGGGGCGCAGCCGCCCCCGGACGTTCGCCTCGTGCGGGCGGAAGGCGTTGCGGGCCGAGAACAGCGGCGCGTCGTTGAGGAAGACGTCCGCGTAGGTGTCGATCCCATCGAACACCAGCCATGGATCGCCCATTGGCGGCGCGTCGAACGTCGTCTCCACGACCCACGCCGTCGTGTCCACCCACGCCGCCGCCTGCTCGTTCGCGCCGAAGAGCGGGTCGGAGATCGTGCCTGCCCGGACGAGCGCCGGATGGATCGTCCCCGGCACGGCCATCGGCAGCGGCCCGACGCGCCCGTCCGCGCTGCGCACCGTCCAGCCCGCGTAGAGACGTCCCACCGGGGCATCTCCCAACGGTTGCGCCGACGCGGCCAACGGAAGCAGCAGAGCAAGGAGAAAAACGAAGCGGCGCATCGGGGCACGGCGAAAGAGACGCCGCCAATATCGCCATGCCTCCCCTATCCCATCGCGCCGCGATGGAAGATGCGCTTCATGGGGCGAAGGCTACCCGCGCCGGTCGGCCTGCCACGCCTTGCCACGCAAGCGTTCGGCCAGTTCGGCGGCATCCTTCACATCGGCCAAGCCGTACGCGTCAAGGTCGAAGTACTGCTTGCTGCCCATCATGCCTCGGGGCGTGTCCTTCTGGAAATCGGTCTTGTGCAGCGGGCCAAGCAAAAAGACGCGCACCGCGTAGTCAATGTCCGGGCGAGTGGCCGCTTTCTTGCCCAGAGCCTCTTGCACAAGCTCGGCATGCGGCGTGTCCACGTTGGCGAACTGAACGCTTCCGCTCCCGTCCACGTCCACCACGACGATGGCTCGCAGATCCGCAATCAACCGGACGGCTTTGTCCCAGTAAGCACCAAAAAAACGGCTTCGCGTATGGCTGTAGGCTCCTCCTGACGCAGGGCAAAGGTAGGTGCCGTGCTCCATTTGCTCTTCTCGCTTGCCGGCACAGTTGCAGGCGTCGAGCTGGGTGCGCCAGCGCGGAAGAAAGCCCGACTCGTCCAGGTAGGCGCGGTATTCCTGAACGGTGTCCAGAAGGGGGCGAGGCAGGCCGGGAAGGTTCAAGAGCGCGTCGGCGAAGGTCTCGAAGCTGGTCGCCACGATCTTCAGGTCGCTCGATTCAAGATGCTCAAACCGGTTGGGCTGATCGTCCTCGAAGTTCGACAAGGCAACAAGCACCTTGTCTCCGGGCAGATCGCGAAGGCCCTCGAGATGGCGGCGAAGCTGATCGTCGTAGAACCAATCGCTGGTCTTCGTCTCGACAAAAAGCGTGAAGGCGCTCTGCGCAATCACCGCGTCCGGGACGCTCCGTGCGAAGCGTTGCTGCTGGCTGAAGCGCACGCCCACGCGGCCTGCAAGCGCCCCTCCCGTGAGCGCATCGAGCGCGTCGCCAAGAAAGGCTGGGCTGGCCTCGTAAAGCATTTTGAGCAGAAGCGTAGTGTAGTTGGTGGCCCGGTTTTCGGCTTGGTCGTAACCGGAGAAGAGGCTGATGGGACGGGACATAGGAAGCGAAAGCAGAAGAACAACGGCGAGTAAAGCATGCGCGTGCTTGCCCTTGGCGTGCAAGCGCGGTCGCGGAGGCAACCTCCTGCACGGAAAGCGATGTGTCTTATGCTAACTCCATTGTGGCCGTCCGCCGACCTTCTGTCGGGGCATTTTTAGGGCACAGGTTGCATTTGAGCGGCGTACGTTGTACCATCGCCCTCCCAACCTAACTCGTGGAGGTGTTATGGACAACCGCATCGACGCGGCGCTCTCTGCCGCCGACCGCACCGCGATCCTCGCCGCGCTGGACGATGTCCGTGTGCTCGTCCATCACCACCTAACGCGGTGACGCTGCCCGAGCGAGGCGCGCATCGGCGCCTCGCTCACTCCCACTCGATGGTGGCGGGCGGCTTGCTGGACACGTCGTAGACGACGCGGTTGATGCCGCGCACTTCGTTGACGATCCGGTTGGACACGCGGGCGAGGAAGTCGTAGGGCAGCCGCGCCCAGTCGGCCGTCATCCCGTCCACGCTCGTCACGGCCCGCAGCGCCAGCGCGTTCTCGTAGGTGCGGAAGTCGCCCATCACGCCCACGCTCTGCACCGGGAGGAGAATGCACGCGGCCTGCCAGACGTCGTCGTAGAGGCCGCTCGTGCGCAGTTCCTCCGTCCAGATGGTGTCGGCCTGCCGGAGCACGGCCAGCTTCTCCTCGGTCACGTCGCCGAGCACGCGGATGGCGAGGCCGGGGCCGGGGAACGGATGCCGCCCGATGATGCGCTCGGGCACGCCGAGGAGCCGCCCCACGGCCCGCACCTCGTCCTTGAACAACGCCCGGAACGGTTCGAGCAGCCGGTAGCCGAGCTTCTCGGGCAGCCCGCCCACGTTGTGGTGGCTCTTGATCGTCACGGACGGCGCGCCGGAGGTGAACGACACGGACTCGATCACATCCGGGTAGAGCGTGCCCTGCGCCAGAAACGCCGGTCGGACGCCCAGTTCGTCCACGATCTCAACCGTCGCCCGCTCGAACGCTTCGATGAACGCCGCGCCGATGATCTTGCGCTTCTGCTCCGGCTCGGCCACGCCCGCCAGCCGCGAGAGAAACAGCGTGCGCGCATCGACGGCCTTCAAGCGAATGCCGAAATGGTCGCGGAACGTCCCGACCACCTCGTCGAACTCGCCCTGCCGGAGCAGCCCGTTGTCGACAAACACGCACGTCAGCCGGTCGCCGATGGCCTGGTGGATGAGCACCGCCGCCACCGACGAATCGACGCCGCCGGAGAGGCCGAGCAGCACATGCTCGTCGCCCACGGTCTGCCGGATCTGCGCCACCTGCTCCTCCACAAAAGCGGCGGGCGTCCAGTCGCCGGCGGCCCCGCACTCGCGGAGGGCAAAGTTGGCGAGCAGCCGCGCCCCGTGTTCGGTGTGGACGACCTCCGGGTGGAACTGCACGCCCGTGTGCGGGCGACCGTCGCGGCGGAATGCGGCCACGGCGCTCTCGGTGCGGGCGATCACGCGGAAGCCGTCGGGGAGGCGGGCGAGGTGGTCGCCGTGGCTCATCCAGACGGTCGAGCCGAGCGGAATGCCGTCGAAGAGCGGGTCGCCGTCGGCCTCTTCCACGAGATGCGCCCGTCCGAACTCGCGCCTGGATGCCTGCTCAACGGTTCCGCCGAGCGCGTAGGCCATCGCCTGCAAGCCGTAGCAGATGCCGAGCACCGGCAGCGGCGAGCCGTCGGCACGGGCGGCGTCGAACAGCCCATCCGGAGGCTGCGGCGCACCGGGTTCGTACACCGACGCCGGGCCGCCGGAGAGGATCACGCCCACGGGCTGGCGGGCGAGCACATCGGCGAGCGGCGCGGTGCAGGGGAGGATTTCGGCGTACACCCCAGCTTCGCGCACGCGGCGGGCGATGAGCTGGGTGAATTGGCTGCCGAAGTCGAGGACGACGAGCGTTTCGTGCGCGGGAGCGTGCGGCGGGAGCATCCATCCGGGGGTTTGTCGGTCAACGGCCCAGCGCCGCGTTGGGTCGCACGCCGTCGTTGAAGCCGCCGCGAAGGAGATGCCCTTCAGGCCGATGCGGGCGGAGGAAGCGTCGGAGCATTGCCGTCGCGGTGCGCTTCGTAGATAGGCGAGAGGATTTCCACCCCGGCCTCGGCGAACGTGTCTTGGATGTGGCGGTGCAGATCCGACAGGATCGCCGGCATCCGCTGCGGCTGGCGCGTGGGCGCGTTGAGCTGGTAGGCGACGGAAAAGTCGCCGAGGCCCGTTTGCAGTACGAACGGCGGCGGTTGCTGCTCGACACCTTCGGTGCGGCGGGCGGCGTCGAGCAGCAACCGCTCGGTGATGGCCCACGGCACGTCGTAGCCGATGGTGACGGTGGTGTGGATCACCACGGCTCCACCATCGCGTACCATCGCCGAATAGTTGGTCACTTGCCCGGACAGCACGGTCGAGTTGGGCACCGACACCAGCTCGTTCTTCGACGTACGCAGGCGCGTCACGAGAAACGTCTTTTCCACAACGTCACCCACGGTGTCGCCCACACGAATGCGGTCGCCCACCTGAAACGAGCGTGTGTAGGTGAGCACCGTCCCGGCCACGACGTTGGCGATGGCGGTGGACGAGCCGAGCGAGAACAGGATGCCAAGGAAGACGGTGAGGCCCTGAAAGACCTTGCTGTCGGCAATGGGGGTATAGGGATAGGCGAGGAAGACGCCCAGCAGCAACAGCAGAAAACGGACGATCTTGCGCGTCGGCTCGGCAAACTCGGCGTAGAAGCCGGGCAGCGACAAGGCTCCGGCCTCAACCTGCCGGAACAGCCAGTTCGAGCCACGAATGGCCCACCGCACCAACACCACCACCACGGCGATGGCGAAGAGGTCGGGCAAGCCTCCGAGCACGGCACCAACGAACGCCCGCACAGGCGAAAGCAGGTAGCCGAGCAGCATCCGGCTCCAATCCTGCGTCCACGGGAACAGGCCGAGAACGGTCGTGAGGCAGAGATAGACGAGGAAGAGCGAAAGAGTTAGCCGCAGCAGCCCAAGCAGCCCCTGCCCGGCGCGGGCGACCTGGTCGCCCCGAACCAATTCAACGCTGCGCACGGTGATCGCAAGCTGCCGCCGCTGGTGCAGATCGAGAAATCGGGCATCCAACCGGCGGAACAGGCGCCCCAGCACGGCAAGAAGCACGCCGAGCAGCAGGATGAGCGCAGCAGCAATCCCACTGTTGACGAGCACGCTGCGAAACGTCGAGCGCTCGCGCACGCGTGCCACTTCGTCGCGAATGCGCTCGGCGTAGTAGCGCGCCGCCTGCGCCCGCGTTATGCCTTGCGCAGCAGCGTCGGCATCGGTCACGGACATCACGATGAGGTCTCCGACCTGCACGGTGGTGAGCGAAGCGCCTTCCACCAAGCGCAGCGAATCGGGGGCGAAGGCCTCGCGCCGCGCAAGGGCATCGAGGCGTTCACCGATGCGACGGGCGCGCGTTTCGGCATCAAGGGCACCGAGGCCACCATAGACGCGAAAGATCTCGCGCCCGTAGAGCCGCACGTCCGTACCGGCAACCTCCTGCTCCGGCATCGCCTCGTCGGACGTGTCGGCCAAAGCAGCAACCGCCACCGAATCGAGCGCCCGCGCGATGGAATCGCGGCGGGCAAGAACGCCGCTGTCGAGCGGAACACCCGCACGGTCTACGTCCAGACGATCGGCACGGAGCGTGTCGGACGCGCCGGACGTTGGCTGTGCCCTCCCAGGTACGGCGGCCGTCGCGGCGACAAGGAGCAGAAGAAACCAGCGGGCGAACATCGGCGCAAAAATGGCTATCGGGCGGCGACCTCTGCGGCCGTGCCGAAACTACACCACCAGCCGCGTGGCACCGCACACCGCGAACCTTACGGCGGCAGGCGTTTGGCGGTGATGCCGCGCAGGATCCGCAGCACGCCCAGCACCGCAAACACGACCGCCACGCCAACCTTCATCGCCCGCGACTCGGCCGGACTGATCCACGCGAGGTAGCCGTTGATCGCCGCCAGCACGAGGAAAACCGAGCCAAGGACGATGTAGACGTTCGGGTTGGGACGGGGACTGTTCATGGTGCATGGTTCTTCGTCCTTGGTCGGGCCGCCTCACGGAGCCTCTCTGGCCAAGAACCGGGCGCGGCCGAGTTCCCAACCAACAGAGCGAACCGCCTCACCCCACATGCGCGGCGTAATCTTCTGCCGAGAGCAAGCCGTCGAGTTCCGCCGAATCCGCGAGCGAGATCTTGACGAGCCAGCCGTCGCCGTACGGATCGGTATTGACCGCCTCCGGCGCATCGTTGAGAGACTCGTTGACGGCGACGATGGTGCCCGACACCGGCATAAACAAGTCGCTCACCGTCTTGACGGCCTCGACATCCCCAAACGTTTCCTCCGCGGCAAAAGTCGCGCCCACCGTGGGCATCGTCACATACACGATGTCGCCGAGTTCGCCCTGAGCAAAGTCGGTGATGCCAATGGTCGCCGTCTGCCCGTCGGCATCGAGGCGAACCCATTCGTGGTCACGGGTGTAGCGGAGGTCGGCAGGATAAGCCATAGTAGAGGTGCGAGCAGCAGAAGGGCGAACGAGGAGAAGATACGAGGCCAGTCCCGCAGCGCCAACAGCCGGCCGTCAGACCGTCAGCTCGAACGTCTCGAGGAACTTGGTGTCGAAGTCGCCGGCCACAAAGCGCGGATCGCGCAGAAGCTGCTGGTGGAACGGGATGGTCGTCTTGACCCCTTCGATCACGAACTCGTCGAGCGCACGGAGCATCTTGGCGATGGCCCGCTCGCGGGTTTCGGCGTGGACGATCAGCTTGGCGATCATCGAGTCGTAGTACTGCGGAATCCGGTAGCCCGCGTACAGGTGCGTGTCCACCCGCACGCCGCGGCCCTTGGGCGTGTGCAGCGCCGTCACGGTGCCGGGGCTGGGTGCGAAGCCCCGGAACGGGTCTTCGGCGTTGATGCGGCACTCGATGGCGTGGCCCTCGATGGGCACAAGCTTCGACCCGTCGGGCATCGGCGAGAGCTTCTCGCCCATCGCCACGAGCAGCTGCTGCTCGATCAGGTCGGTGTTCGTCACTTCTTCCGTCACGGGATGCTCCACCTGAATCCGGGTGTTCATCTCCATGAAGTAGAAGTCGAGGTTGCCGTCGACGAGAAACTCGATGGTGCCCGCGCCCTTGTACCCGACCGATTCGGCCCCCTTGATGGCGGCCTCGCACATCCGGCGGCGCAGGTCGGGCGTGAGCACCGGGCTGGGCGCTTCTTCGAGCAGCTTCTGGTGACGACGCTGGATCGAGCACTCGCGCTCGCCGTAGGCCAGCACCGTCTCGCCGTCGCCGAGCAACTGAATTTCGATGTGGCGGGGCTTGGTGACGAACTTCTCGACGTACACCGCGCCGTTGCCAAAGGCGGCTTCCGCTTCCGAGCGGGCGGCGTTGAAGTGGCGGCCAAAGTCTTCTTCGCGCTCGACCACGCGCATGCCGCGGCCGCCACCGCCCGCGCTGGCCTTGACGATCACCGGGAAGCCGATCTCGCGGGCGACCTTCAGGGCTTCGTCCTCGTCCTCGACGATGCCGTCGGAGCCGGGCACGACGGGCACGCCCGCGGCGCGCATCGTGTCCTTGGCCGTGGCCTTGTCGCCCATCTTGACGATCACCTCCGGGCTGGGGCCGATGAACGTGAGGCCGTGTTCCTCGCAGATTTGGGCGAAGGCGGCGTTTTCGGAGAGGAAGCCGTAGCCGGGGTGGACAGCGTCGGCCCCGGTAACGGTGGCGGCGGCGATGATGCGGTCGGGCATCAGGTACGACTCGCGCGACGGCGGCGGGCCGATGCACACGGCTTCGTCGGCGAAACGGACGTGCAGGCTGTCGCGGTCGGCGGTGGAATACACGGCGACCGTCTTGAGGCCGAGTTCACGGCACGTTCGGATCACCCGCAGCGCGATTTCGCCCCGGTTGGCGATGAGGACTTTCTTCATAACGGGGAAGTTGGTCGTGGGGACGCGCCTCCGGCGCGGCGGGTTGTCAGACAAGCACAGCTTCGACCTTCTGACCACTCCCCGCGCCCACAGGGCGCGTACCCATCACCCACCAGCAAAATCAGTCCGGTTCGACGACGAACAGCGGCTGGTCGTACTCGACGGGCTGGGCGTTCTCGGCGAGGATTTGGCGGACGGTGCCGGCCACGTCGGCCTCGACCTCGTTCATCAGCTTCATCGCCTCGATGATGCAGAGCACCTGCCCCTTGGCCACCTTGGTGCCCACTTCAACGAACGACGGCGCGTCGGGCGACGGGCTGCGGTAGAACGTGCCGACGATGGGGGCACGAAGCGTGACGCCCGGCGCAGCGGGCGGCGGAGCCGCCGCGGGCGCGACGGGAGCGGACGGCGGCGTGGCGATCTCGGTGCCGTCGTGCGCCATCGGCGTGGGCTGTCCCGTGGGCGAGTGCGTGTACGGCACGGGCTGGGGCATGTACGCCGGTGTGGACATCGGCGGCGCGTACGGCACATACGACGGCGGCGCGTACGGCATTCCGGCCATCGGAGGCGCAATCGAGACGGTCGCGCCGCTGCGCCGCACGACCACGCGGGTGCCGTCTTGTTCGACCTCAACCTCCTCGATGCCGCTCTCGGCGATAGTCCGCAGCAGGTCTTTGATGTCGTTCAGATTCATCGGAAACGTGGGTGAGACAATCGCAAGGATACGCACGAACGGGACATCGTTCCTCGCTATCGCCTGTTCAACACCGAGGGATTACAGCTTTACGGTGTTCACTTCCGCCAAACAACCGGGCGGGCGGTTTAGCCCCCACCCGGTTGTCAGGACGGGTGTCCGTGCGGCTTTCTCGTCGCTCAGGCCACGACACGGCGGAATCGCCCGGTCGCGGGTGTGCCTTGCAAGGCTACGACGCGGTTTTAGGCCGCCGAGACGCGGGTGATGTAGCTGCCGTCGCCGGTGTTGACGCGGATCACGTCGCCCTCGTTGATGAAAAGCGGCACCTGCACGGTCGCGCCCGACTCGACGGTGGCGGGCTTGGTCGCGCCGGTGGCGGTGTTGCCCTTCATTCCGGGGTCGGTCTGGGTGACCATCAGCTCCACCGACGGGCTGATCTCGGAGTTGAGCACCTTCTCGGTTTCGGCGTGGACGAGCAGGTCAATCGTGCCGCCCTCTTTGAGGTACGGACGGCCCGGCACCACGTCTCTCGGCACCATAATCTGGTCGTAGGTGTCGGTGTTCATGAAGTGCAAGCCCATCTCGTCCTCGTAGAGGAACTGGTAGGTGCGGCGTTCCACGCGGGCGGTTTCGACAGGCGCGCCGGCGCGCCACGTTTCGTCCACCACCTTGCCAGTGCGAATGTTTTTGAGTTTCGAGCGCACAAACGCACCGCCCTTGCCGGGCTTGACGTGCATAAACTCGACAATCTGCCAGAGGTCGTTGTTCCACTGCAGCACGAGGCCGTTGCGGAAATCGCTGGTGTCTGCCATTGGGAAAAAAGGATCGGGAGTAGCCCAGCAAAGATACGGGCGACGACGGGACGAGGTGGGAGAAGGTGGAGGGAAGACGGGCCGATCACGCGATCACGCCCGGATCGACGCGCCGGAACAGACCGCGCACCACCCGCACGCCATCGGCGTCGGCCTCGGCGGCGGGGGCGTCGGCGAGGGCCAAACCGACGTCTTCCATCCGTATCACGAGATCGGCTGGCGACGCCGTATCGGAGGCCACGGCTACAGCGATCCAGCCGCCGGGAAGCAGCGCCTCGCGCAGCGTGCGCAGCCGGTCATCGCCGAGACGGTCGAGCGTGCGCCACGCCACGGCCCATGGGGCGGCCCCGTCGAAAGTCACCGCAAGGCCGAGTTGGGCGAGCGCGTCGGCGTGGCGCGGATCGTCACCAACCACGCGCACCGGCGTGCCGGGCGCAACGGCGGCGAGAGGGAGCAGGACGGCGGTGGCGGGAGGCATGAGGTTGCTACGCCGCGTGGGCGACATCGGCAGCGGTAGTCATTCCGGCCGCATCGCAGACGACAGACGCCAAGGTGCTCACGAACGCTTCGTGCAGGTTGAGGGCGGCGGCTACTTCGTACTGAATCACGCCCAGGCTTTCGGCCTCTTGGCGCTGAACAAGATCCAGCTCGTAGACCGTGTCCATCGTATCGATCACGAACCCGATGGGCACCACAACGAGATGCCGAACACCCTCGCGGACCAGCCGCGCGACCTCGTCGGACATGGCGGACGACGACGTTCGGCTCTCCCCCCAAACCGGCGCAACCGCGACATACGACGGGCGGGTCAACCGTTCGGCCACCCGCTCGACCATGGTCTGAAACGGCGACTCGGCCAGATCGCCGCCGGTCTGCCCGTCGGGGTGGACGGCAAAGAGCACCTGCACGTCGTGGCGCACGGCACGCGGAAAACGCTGCATCGCCTCGGCGATGCGCTCGCCGATGGCATCGGCGTATCCGTCGCGGTCGGCAAAGCCGCGCACCCACATCGTCGGCACCGCGCCGAGCTGCGCAAGGGCCTGCGCATCGGTCCACACACGGGCGAGCATTCCGGAAAGCGCCTCCGTCCACATCGACACGAGCGGCACAGCCACAATCCGTTCCACACCGGCTTCTCGAAGGCGAGCGGCCGCATCATCCAACGACGATGCACCGTAGCGCGACGCCGAAACGACCTCCCACGCGACATGCGGGTGGTGCTCGGCAAGGGTTTCTTCGACCCGCTCGGCCAGTTCCGCCAGAAGACGGGCTTCGGGGACGGCACCGCCCACAAGGGCGAGGCTTTGGGCCAGCGAGGCCGCACGGCGGCGCGCCCAGAACCGGGCAACCACGCAGCACAACCGGTCGGGGAGCCACCGAAAACGCACGCGCCACAGGTCGCGCAGCCGCTGCTGCAGGAACGCGGCCACCTCCTCGCCTCGGTCGGGGCCTCCTGCCGTCAGCAGCACCACACCGACGCGGTCGGCGGGGCGAGCATACAAACGATGTGTAGAGGCAGGAGCGATCACGAACAGACGTCCGGGCGGAGGAGACTAACGAGGGGAAGCCACAGAAGACCTTCCAGCACTACCCCGGTCTCGTCAAGTAACGAAACGGGTTACGAAGGGGGGTTGAAGGCTCCGCCCCAATCGGGTTTTTCATCCACCCTGCACGAATCGGGGCGGTTTAGCCGTCGGAGCTTGGCAACGCAGCGATCCACGCGGCAGCGGCTTCGCCCCATGGCGCAGGCCACGCGGGTGCGGCGCGCACGTCGACGGCCTCCGGTCGGGTCGGGTGGGCGAAGGCCAAACGGGCGCTGTGCAACGCGAGGCCGCCGGGCCAGCCACGGGACGCGCCGTAGCGCCGGTCGCCGGCCAGCGGATGCCCGCGAGATGCGAACTGCACGCGGATCTGATGCGCCCGCCCGGTGTCAAGGCGGATGCCGACGAGCGTCAAGCCGTCGGCGTGGGCGAGCGCCTCGTAGCGGAGCCGGGCGGCCTTGGCTCCGGGCGCGCCGGCCCGCACCACGCGCACCGTCTCGTTCGTCTTCGCCAGCCAGTCCTCCATCGTCCCCGCCCCGTCGAGCCGCCCTTCCACCACCGCCACATACGTTTTGGCGAGCGTGCGGTCGCGAAACTGCGCCGAGAGTCGCGACGCCGCCTTGCTCGTGCGGGCCAGCACCATCAACCCCGAAACCGGGCGGTCGAGCCGATGGACAAGGCCGAGAAACACGTCGCCGGGTTTCTGAAACTGCGCCTTCACCAACGCCTTGCCGAGCGTGAGCACGTCCGGGTCGCCGGTGCGGTCAGCCTGAGCGAGCAGCCCGGCAGGCTTGACGACGACCAGCAGGTGGTTGTCGAGCAGCCGCACGTCGAGCGGGGCAGGCGAAGCGGCGCGGCGCGTCACAACGGCAGGGCCGCTCGGACGGCCTTGGGCAGCGACGCGTGGACGAGGCGGTGGCTCTCGGCCAGCCACGCCCGCAGGTCGTCGGCGGGGACTTCGCCGTCGGCAACGACCGTATTCCAATGCCGCTTGTTCATGTGCCAGCCCGCCGACACGCTGGCGTAGCGCTCGCGCTGGTCGACGAGATCGTCTGGCTCACCCTTGTAGTTGAACGTCGGCGGGAAGGCGTCGAGGGCGAGCAGGGCGAAGATCTTGCCGCCCACGCGAAACACCACGTTGTGCGGCCCGAAGGGTTGGTCTTCGGTGGCGTGCGGCAGCGCGATCGCGGCGCGGCGAAGGGCGTCGTGGGTCATCAGGATCAGTTGCGGCGGGCACGCGGACGCGTGGTGCGCGGGCGGGTCGTGCGCGGACGGGGCGTGCGGGCGGGCGTGGGCAGGAGGTTCTGGCGGAGGAAGGCGACGGTTTTCGTCCACGCCTCGGCCTCGGCGGCGGCATCGTAGCGCTGGCCGGTCGGGTTGGCGAAGCCGTGCCCCACGCCGGGGTACACGGTGAGGTCGGCGGGGCGTCCGGCAGCGGCAAGACGCTGTTCGAACGCCGCGACGCTGTCGGGCGGGATGGCGCGGTCTTGCTCGGCAAAATGCCCGAGAATCGGCATCCGGATGGGACGGAGGCGTTCGACGGTTGCGCCGGACATATCGCCGTAGTAGATCACGGCGGCGTCCAGCTGCGTGGGCAGCGTCATCGCGCCCTCGATGGCCACGAGGCCGCCCATACACCAGCCGAGAACCCCAACCTTTCCGGTCGCGCCGCCCTGCGGGCCGGTGAGCCAACGGTACGCCCGCTGGAGGTTGTCGCGCATCCCGTCGAGGTCGGTGGTGGCGGCGCGGTAGAGGCCCGCCGCCGAGTCGGGGCGGGTGGCGACCATCCCGGCGTACAGGTCGATGGCGAGGACGCGGTACCCTTCCCCGGCCAGCCGGTCGGCCATGCGCCGGACGTTGTCGTTCAGTCCCCACCATTCGTGCGCCACGATCAACCCGGCGCGGGTGGGCCGGCTGCGCGGGCGGGCGTAGTAGCCCCTTGAGCCGATGTAGTTCACCGTCTCGCCGACAACTGGCACCCGAGGCGGTTGCACCGCGCCTGAAGGCGTGGGCCGGTCGGCAGCGTGCTCGGTGTGCATCGAGCCGGCCATGTCGTGCGGCTCCTCCGCCGAAGCGGCGGGCGGGGCGGCGGAGTCGGCGGCGGGTTTCGGAGCGGCGCAGGCGGCCGCAAAAACGAGGACGAACGGAAGGAGACGATGCATTGGGACGGAAAGCGGGCGGCGTGGGGTCAACCCCAACGCCTCCAAAATATTTCGTGCGCGAGGGTATGCGGCGCGCGCGTGCGACTCTATCCCGGCGAACCGCATCTCGTTCCACCGCCAAGCCTACTCCACCGATGACCGCCCTCTACCGCCTTCAGACCGTCGTGGCGCTCACCCGCGCCGAACTCAACGCCCTCGCCACGCTGGTGCTCTTGGCCGTCGTCGGCCTCGGTGCGCAGTCGGTGCAGAAGGCCAGCGCCGCGCCGCTTGCTGCGTCCGAGCAAAACGCGCATGCCACGTTCACCGTGCGCAGCGCCGTCGCACCGACCGTCCTTGCCGCGTCGGTGGAAGCGGTGAAGGACAGCGCCCGCGCCGCCGTGGCCGCCGAGCCGCCGGTGCAGATGGACGCTGTCGCCGCGCTGCTGCCAGCCTCGTCCGCCCAAGCCGTCGAAGCGGCTGCGGCTACAGAGGCTCCCACCGCGCACGAGCGCCGGAGCCAGCGCAAGCCGGCCTTTGCGGGACGGATGAACCTCAACACCGCCACGTCTGCCGAACTGCAACGGCTGCCCCGCATCGGCGAGGCGATGGCCCAGCGCATCCTCGACTACCGCCGCGAGCACGGGCGTTTCCGCAGCGTGGACGAACTCAACAACGTGCGCGGCATCGGCGACAAGACGCTCGACAAGCTCCGCCCGCACCTCTACATCTGACCCAACGATCGGCTTTACTCTTCGGCCCCGGCGGTATCCGCTGCGGGCCGAACGTCTTTCGGATGGACGACGTACGCCCCCCGGCCGCCCCCCCCTGTCCCGAGATGCTCGCCCACGAACGGCTGCACCGAACCGCTGCGTTCAAGCACCCGGATGGCACCGACGTCAGGGTCGTAGGCGGTAGACTTGGTCTCGCCGAACGCGAGGTAGTACGCGGCGTGCTCTACTCCAATGCCTTGCGCCGCAAGATGCGCCGCCACCGCGTCCACCCAGCGCCACCGTTCGTCAGCGTCCGGGACGGCGGGAAGGCGGGTGACCGCCGGAAGCCTCCGATCCAGAAACGAACCGGCGAGATCGGCCAAGACAGGGTCGGAAGCCCGCCGCCAGCGCTTGAGGCTCACCGTCACCTCGGCGTCGTCGAGCGCGAGAAACGCCTCCTGCACCGCCGGGCTGCCGAGGTCGGGCGCGGCGGCATCGAGGAAAAAGCGCAGCGCATCCGACGTTCCCGAAGCCACCTCGGCATCGCCAAGGCACGCTTTGGCGCGGGCGAGCGCCGCGCGCAGCACCTGATCGCCCGCCAGCACGGTTTTGTGGAGGTACACCTGCCCGTACATCAGCCGCCGGGCGTTGAGGAAGTTTTCCACCGCGTACGCGCCCTTGGCCTCCACGACGAGCCGCTCGCCCGCGCCGTCGTCGTGGACGGCCAGCGTCTTCACCAGCCGATCCACCCCCACCTGCCCTTCCACCACGCCGGTGTAGAAGGCGTCGCGGCGGAGGTAGTCGAGCCGATCCACGTCCAGTTGCCCGGAGACGAGGTCGTGAAGGAAGGGCCGCTCGTACGCGCCGTCGAAGATGCGGCGGGTGAGCGCGAGCACCTCGGCCAGCGGCGAGCCTTCGGCGGCAAACCGTCGCTGCATCCGCCCGATCAGCGCGCGGCTCATCGCCTCGTGCGGCGCGCCGGCGAGCAGGCCGTGCTCGAGCGTGTGCGAGAACGGGCCGTGGCCCACGTCGTGCAGCAATGCCGCCGCCAGGGCGGCCAAGCGCTCGGTGCTGCTCAGGCGCACGCCCTTGGCTTCGAGCGACGTCAACACGTCGCCCAAAAGCGCCATCGTGCCAAGGGCATGCCCGAAACGACTGTGCTCGGCTCCCGGAAAGACGAGGTAGCCCACGCCCAACTGCCGGATGCGCCGCAGCCGCTGCACCTCCGGCGCGTCCACCAGCGGCAGCAGCGCTCGCGGGACGGCGTGGAAGCCGTGGACGGGATCGGAGAAGAGCTTGGTCGAGGACAAGGGCGATGTTCGAAGTCCAAAGGGCAACGTCCGCAGGAGAACCTCGCCCTTCGGGCGGCGCACGTTAGAACAGGCGGTTCACAAAGGCCGGAAGCGTGAAGGCCGCGCGGTGAAGCGGAGCACGGTAATACTTCAACCCGTCGGCGAAGGGTGCAAGCCGCCGTTCGGCCTCGGCCTCGTCGAAATCCTCCGCCGGGCGGCGCGTCTTCGAGGCCATCACGAAGCTCCATGTGCCCATCGGATACGTCGGGATGCTGGCGAGGTAGAGCGCCACATGCGGAAAGAGCGTGCCGAGCGTGCGGTGCGCGGCCTGAATCTGGCTCTGAAACCGCTCGTCGAACGGGCTTTCGGTCTGGGAGACGAGGATGCCGTCGGGGCCGAGCGCCCGGACGCAGTCCTCGTAGAATGCGCGCCCGAACAAGCCTTCGGCAAAACCGACCGGGTCGGTGGAATCCACGAGGATCACGTCGTACGATCCCGGCGCAGCGTTTTTCACGAACGCCAGACCGTCTTCGATCTTCAAGCCCAACTTCGGGTGGTCGAAGGCGCTGGCCACGGTCGGAAAGTGCCGCTTCGACGCCTCCACGACGAGACCGTCGATTTCAACCAGATCGACGTGTTCGACCGATTCGTGCTTCACGACCTCGCGCACCGTCCCGCCGTCGCCGCCGCCAATCACGAGCACGCGCTTGGGGTTGGGGTGGAGGCCGAGCGCCGGGTGGGCGATCATCTCGTGGTAGACGAACTCGTCGCGCTCGGTGAGCATCACGAGGCCGTCGAGCAGCATCAGGTTGCCGAACACATCGGTTTTGACGACCTCGACGCGCTGGAACTCGCTCTCTTCGCTCATCAACAACCCTTCGACGCCGAACGAGATGCCGGAGCGCCCATCCCAGAACTCGGTGAACTGAAAGAGCGACGTTTTGGCTTCGGCAGACATAGGGCGGCGGAGGGTTGAGAAAAGACGGCTGGGAAGATACGGTGGGCGTTGGCGGTTGACGGTTGGGCACGAGCCGCCCATCAACGGTCTTCCCGAAACGCAAACGTGCGCCCCGGACGGCTGTCCGAGGCGCACGTTCCAAAGCCCACCGGCAAGGGCCTCAGTTGAGCACCGGGTCGGCCCCGATGTCGAACCCGACCGGCTTGTGCGGCACGGCGTCGGGGAAGAGGCCGCGGCGCATTTCCATCGACGAGACCCGCTGGGACGAGAAGCCCTCTTCGAGGTGCTTCTGAATCGTCCACGGGTTGATGGTGTCGCCGCAGGTGAAGATGTCCACGGCGGCATAGCCGTATTCGGGCCATGTGTGGATGGCGACGTGGCTTTCCGCGATCACGATCACTCCCGAGACGCCGTGGGGCGAGAAGGAGTGGAACGTGTCGGTGACGATGGTCGCGCCGGACTGGCGCGTGGCCTCCATCATCAGGTCGCGCACGGCATCGCCTTGCGTGAGAATGTCGCGGTCGCAGTCGTAGAACTCGACCAAGATCTGGCGTCCAAGAGCATGCATGGGATCTACCCTCCGAGATAAGCACCCCCCGCCGTGCCACCGACGGAGAAACATTGTACAGGAACGAGCGCCGGGTGAGGGCGCCCCCATACAACCGCAGTCCTGACGCATCGGAGGGCAGGGACGCGATGCGATTTCGCGTCCTTCAGCTCACTACGTCAGCCGCTAGCGCGCGTCCACCTTCCTCGGGGAAGGGGCCGCATTCAGCGTGAGTCTTCGCGGTATTGAGAAAGAACGTGAGGCGTCGCGCGTGGCATCGCTCGGCTCCTCGTTCGAAAGGCGCTTGCGTAGCCCGAAAACGACGCAAGCCAAGGATGTACGGAACAACGAATCGGCGTGTTTCGCTCGTACTCGGCCTGCCCGACGAAGCGCCCGTGAAAGTCCCGCAACGCGTGCGGCTGCACCAACGGTTCACAGGGCAGGGCTTGCGCACCGCCGCGGCCTTGCCGTATTCTGCGTGTCCTTGCTGATCGCGAGGCCCGATCCTGTAGCTCAGTTGGCAGAGCAGCTGACTTTTAATCAGCGGGTCGCAGGTTCGAGCCCTGCCGGGATCACCAAGATTGACTGACTTCTGCCCGGGTGGTGAAATTGGTAGACACGCCATCTTGAGGGGGTGGTGCGAGCAATCGCGTGCTGGTTCGAGTCCAGTCCCGGGCACCCCAAGACGCTCCGCGTCGCTTCGGCGAGCGGGGCGTCTTTGCTTTTGGGCACGACGGAGTCGGTTGGGCCAACGCGCAGAAACCGCGCGCACGTTGAACATGCGCCGCCGGTCGGCCTCTCGACGATGCCGTAGACGCACCACCCGTCCCGCCTTCGCCGTTTCGGCCCTGATCGGCCATTGCGACGGGCGCAGCGTAGCCACGCTCTGCCTGCTCCATCCCGAAGCGCCGTCTTCCGAACGGAGAATCCGTCGAAAACAAAACGGCCCGCCTGACCATGCAGACGAGCCGTTAAGGGTCGGGATGGCGGGATTCGAACCCACGACCTCTTCGTCCCGAACGAAGCGCGCTACCGGGCTGCGCTACATCCCGAAAGGGAATCGCTTCACAGGGAAGCGCCTGCCCCCGGTCGGGCAGGACGGTCAAGATACGGACTTCGACGGCGTGTGTCTATCCTTCGCCGAAGGTTGACAGATTAGGCGGCGACCGGACGCGGCCCCGGCAGCGCTCCGGCGTGCGCGAACAGCCGCAGCGCCAGCGCCGCCACGACCGGCAGAATGTCGAGCGGGATCGCCTGCGGCAGCACCGGCGTGGCCAGCACGAACAACGCGGTCGCGATCCCGGCGGCGAAGGCGTAGGGGCGGAGCCAGCGGTAGCCGCGCCCGGCGGCGAAGGCGTAGACGAGGTGCGTGGGAAGCGCCCACGCGAGGTTCCAGTTGGGGCGCGTCACGTCGTGGAGCGATACGAACACGAGGAACGCGAGGAGCAGCCCGGCCACGCCCGTCGCGCCGAAGAGCGCCCGGTCGAAGCGCGTCACGACCGGAGCCGCCCGCGTGCGCAGCGTTTGGACGAAGGCGGCGACCAAGACCCCGAACGTTAGCATGTACGTCCACGGAAACGCGGTCTCCGCCGGACGCGGCAGGTTGACCAGCGTGTCGGTGCGGGAGACAAGCGTCTGCCCACCGAGGGTGGCCGCGTCGAGGTCGTGCATCAGCACGTCGGGGAGGAACTGCGCGTGGCGCGGCGACGCCGATTCGTCCACCCGTGCGCCAAGACCGAGGTTGGTGCCGAGCAGCAAGAGCGGTGCGCCGGTTTGGTAGGGGTGAAGCAGGTCGCGGTATGTCGGATGTCCGTCTCGGCCCACCGTCGTTCCACCGATGGGCTGCCCAAGCACGCGCTCGACGGCGTCGCGGGCGCGGGTGGTGCAGTTGTCGTCGAGGAAGAGGTAGCGGTAGGCGGCGTTTTCCGGGCGGGCGTTCCAGTCGAGGAAGGCGGCGAGGCGGTCCTGCTGCGCCCGGCTCAGCCGAAGCCGCTGTTCGATCACCCCGCGCTCCTCGACGGTGGCGTAGTGCCGAAGCGCCAGCGGGAAGTCCACCACCGACAGTTCGTAGTCGAGCGCGCCGTAGACGAACTTGGGCAAGAACGTCGCGTCGAAGCGGAACGTGCCGTAGTTGTACATCAGATTCAACCCTTGCGCCGGGTCGTACACGCGCAGCGCCGTGTGGCCGAAGCGGGCGTACGACGGCTCGCCCGGCAGCACGGTGATCATCGACACAAAGGCCGTGTCGGTGGAGGCCGGAGGCGGGAGCGGCACGTCGGGCAGCGCATCCTGCGCACGAACGGCGGCGGCGAGAAGCAACGTCAGCAGGGCGAACAGGCGGCGCATAGGAAACGTCGAGGAGCAAACGTCGAGGAGCAAACGTCGGTGGAGAAGGGACGTTCGGTTCCGATCTTGTCTTCCCATCTCCTCGATCCGTGACCCGCACCGCCCGCGCCCGCGCCGTCGTAGAAACGCTACGGCAGCACATTCCGCGCCCCGAAACCGAGTTGGCGTTTCGGAACCCGTACGAACTCGTCGTGGCGGTGGTGCTGTCGGCGCAGTGCACCGACGCCCGCGTCAACCTCGTCACTCCGGCCCTCTTCGACGCCTTTCCCACGCCCGACGCACTGGCCGAGGCGTCGGGCGAGGAGGTGTTCGCGCTCGTCCGCTCCGTCACCTACCCCAACAACAAGGCCAAGCACCTCGTCGGGCTGGCGCAGCGTTTGGTCGAAAAGCACGGCGGCGAAGTCCCTCGCGACCGCGCCGCACTGGAGGCGCTGCCCGGCGTGGGCCGTAAAACCGCCAGCGTGGTGCTCTCCGTCGCGTTCGACGAGGCCGCGCTGGCCGTCGACACGCACGTCTTTCGCGTGGCGCACCGCCTCGGCCTCGTGCCCGACCGTGCCGACACGCCGCGCAAGGTGGAAGATGCGCTGACGCGGGACTTGCCCGCCGAAGACTGGAACGAGGCGCACCACCTGCTCATCCTGCACGGGCGCTACACCTGCCTTGCCCGCTCGCCGCGCTGCGACGCCTGCCCCCTGACGGCGATGTGCCCGTTCTTCGACGCGCTCCAAGCGCTGCCGCCGCCGCTCGACGGGCTGGACGCCAAGCAAGGCCGCTACTTCTCGCCGTCGTCGGGACGGTATTTCGACGTGCCCAAGGTCAAGACCGACCGCCACGGCACGGAGCAACTGGCCGATCCGTTTACCGGCGCGATGACCGTCTACGACGCCAAGACGGGCCGCTCGACGCGCAAAGTGCGCGACTGGCGGGTGGGGTAGGACGCGGGGCGAAGGCCAAATTTCGCGACGTTCTCCTCAACGCGGCATCCATCTCGCCCCGTTTCGGTTCGACCTTCGACGGGAGACGCCCCGGTGGGTCGTCTCTACGTTCGCGCTTCGGCGCTCGCACCTCGCTGTTTTCCCCTATGCCTCACCTGCTTGTCATCCTCGACGGCTACGGCCTCGCCGACGATCCGTCCGTTTCCGCCATCAACGCGGCGAAGAAGCCGTACCTCGACCGCCTGTTCGCCTCGCATCCGTGGGGACGGCTTCGGGCGTCGGAACGGGCCGTCGGGCTTCCGGTGGGCCAGATGGGCAACTCGGAAGTCGGGCACATGAACCTCGGCGCGGGGCGGGTCGTCTACCAAGACCTCGTGCGCATCGACGCGTCCATCGAAGACGGTTCGTTCTACGACAACCCGGTGCTGCGCGAGGCCGTGGCGACGGTGCAGGCGCGAGGCAGCAAGCTGCACGTGTTCGGACTGTTCTCCGACGGCGGCGTCCACAGCCACATCGGCCACCTGTTCGCCGTGCTCGAACTGGCCAAGCGCGAGGGCCTCGGCCCCGACCAGGTGTGGGTGCACGCCTTCACCGACGGGCGCGACACCGACCCTGGCGCGGCGGGACGGTCCTATCTCCAGCGGTTCGACGACGCAGCCCGCGCCCTTGGCGTCGGGAAGATCGCCACGGTGGTCGGGCGCTACTTTGCGATGGACCGCGACAAGCGCTGGGAGCGCGTCGAGCGGGCGTACCGGCTGCTCACCGAGGGCGTGGGCGAACGGTTCGAGACGCCAGAGGCGGCGGTGGCGGCGGCGTATGCGGCGGGCGAAACCGACGAGTTCATCGCCCCGCGCCTGATCGACGAGCGCGGCCTCGTGAAAGACGGCGACGTGATCCTGTGGACGAACTTCCGCGCCGACCGCGCCCGCCAGCTCACGCGGGCGCTTCTGATGGGCGACTTCGACGGCTTCCGCCGGATGGTGCTGCCGAAGGTGGACATCGTCGGCTTTGCGCACTACGACGACGCTTTCGGATTGCCCGTCGTCTTCCCCAAGCAGAACCTGACCAACACGCTCGGCGAGGTGGTGGCCGAAGCGGGCCTGCCGCAGCTCCGCGCCGCCGAGACGGAAAAGTACCCGCACGTCACGTTCTTCTTCTCCGGCGGACGCGAAGACCCGTTCGCAGGCGAAGAGCGCGTGCTGATCCCGTCGCCGAAGGTGGCAACGTACGACCTCCAGCCGGAGATGTCCGCGCCTGAACTCGGCGAGGCGGTGGCGCAGCAGATCGAAGCGGGGGCCGCGAACGGGCAGCCGTTCGGCCTCGTCGTGCTCAACTTCGCCAACCCCGACATGGTCGGGCACACGGGCGTGTTCGAGGCGGCGGTGGCGGCGATCGAGGCGGTGGACAAGGCGGCAGAGCGGGTGATCGAGGCGGCCCTCGCCAAGGACTATTCCGTGACGGTGCTGGCCGACCACGGCAACGCCGACAAGATGCGCAACCCCGACGGATCGCCCCACACGGCGCACACGCTGGCGCTCGTGCCGCACCTGATCGTCCACCCGGACGTGACGGCCCCGCCCCGCGACGGCAAGCTCGGCGACGTCGCCCCGACGATCCTCCGCCTGATGGGCCTGCCGATTCCGGACGACATGACCGGCGACGTGCTGGTCTGACGGCTTCGCCGGAGCCTTGCGTCGTCTTCACGGCGGCTGAACGGTTTCGCGGCTACGTTGGGCGTCGTCTTTTCCTCGCGTCGGTGGCCCTCACGCCCGAACGGTATCTGCGCCTTGTGCGATTGCGAACGCTGCGCAACCGGCGGTCGGAGCTGGACGATTACCTCGACGTGGCGCGGCAGCGGCGGCGGATGTACCCACGGGCGGCGCTCGTGGGCGCACTTTCGGGGCTGCTTGCGTCGGTGTTTCGGATGCTGCTAACCGGGGCGGGCAACGCGCTCGACGCGCTGCTGGTGTGGAGCCACGCGCACGACGGGCTGCTGCGGCTCGCGCCGGTGGCGACGATGGCGGCCACGGCGGCGCTGGCCGTTTGGCTGGTGCGGCGGTTCGCGCCGGAGGCGGCGGGCAGCGGCATCCCCAATCTCAAGGCCGTGCTGCTGCGGCTCCGCCCAATGCGGGCGATGCGCCTGCTCGCGGTGAAGCTCGTGGGCGGCGTGCTCGCCATCGGTGGCGGGTTGGTGCTGGGGCGCGAAGGCCCGACGGTGCAGATGGGCGGCGCGGTGGGCGACGAGGTGGCGCGGCGGATGGGCAGTCCGCCCCGCGAACGCCTCACGCTCACGGCGGCGGGCGCGGGCGCAGGCCTCGCGGCGGCCTTCAACGCGCCGCTATCGGGCCTCGTGTTCGTGCTCGAAGACGTCCAGCGCGACTTCCGGCCCATCGTCTTCGGCGCGGCGTTCGTGGCGGCGGCGGCGGCCAACGTCGTCTCCCGGTTCCTGTCGGGGGTTCCCCGTTTTCACCGTCCCGTCCTACCCAACGCCGCCGCTGGAGGCGCTGCCGTTCTTCGTGGTCGTCGGCGTCTTGGCCGGTCTGTTCGGCGCGGTCTACAATCGGTCGCTGCTGCGCGTGTCCGGATGGTTTGGGAAGGCGAAGCACCCGGTGGGGCTGGCGGCGCTTGTGGGCGCGGTGGTGGGCGCGGTGGCGCTGTTCGCGCCGCTGGCGGTGGGCAACGGGCACCGCCTCGCCGAAGAGGTCTTGCTCGGCCAGTAGGCCTCTCTCCCTTTATTCTGCTTTTTTCTCTTCCGGGACCTCGTCCTTCTCTTTTTGCCCATAGCGCTGGGCGCGCTTGACGACGCTCTCGTCTTCGTCGCGGCGGCGGAAGTACGCGAGCCGCTCGGCGACGGTCTTCTCGTAGCCCATATCAGAAGGTTGATAAAAGTACAACCCCTGCATCTCGGCGGGGAGGTACTGCTCGGCGACGTAGTGGTCGCGGTAGGCGTGCGGATACAAATAACCTTCGCCGTGGCCGAGGCCCTTCTTGTCGCGGCTGGAATCTTTGAGCGGGTTGGGCACGTCGTTCGTCTGCTCCTTTTCGACGTGCGCGAGGGCGTCGAAGAAGGCGAAGCCGCTGTTGCTCTTGGGCGCGGTGGCGAGGTACAAACATGCCTGCGCCATCGGAAAACGGCCTTCCGGCATCCCGATGTAGTCGTACGCCTGCGCAGCGGCGAGGGCAATTTGCAGCGCCCGTGGGTCGGCCATCCCGACGTCTTCGCTGGCGAAGATGACCATCCGCCGGAAGATGAAGCGCGGGTCTTCGCCGGCATACACCATCCGGGCCATCCAGTAGAGCGCGGCGTCGGGGTCGGAGCCGCGCAGGCTCTTGATGAACGCCGAGACGATGTCGAAGTGGGCGTCGCCCTCTTTGTCGTAGAGCACGGCGCGGCGCTGGATCGAGTCCTCCGCGACGGCTCGGGTGATGCGAACGTAGGGTCGCTGCTGTTCGCTGTTCGATATATCAACGTCCTGATATTTCTTTGCGTTATCAATGTGCTGATCTTCTTCACCTCCCGCGTCTTCCGACGATTCCGTCGTTTCCCCGGTCGTCTCGACGGCCAGTTCGAGGGCGTTGAGCAGGCTCCGGGCGTCGCCGTTGGCGGTGGAGACGAGGTGGTCGAGCGCGTCGTCGTCTATCAACACCTTGAGATGTCCGTAGCCACGCTCCACGTCGGCCAGCGCCCGCCGGGCCACGTCGACCAAATCGTCGGTGGTGAGCGGGTGGAGTTCGAAGATGCGGCTGCGCGAGACGAGCGCCTTGTTGACCTCGAAGTACGGGTTCTCGGTCGTTGCGCCGACGAACGTGACCGTGCCGTTCTCGACGTGCGGCAGCAGCGCATCCTGCTGCGCCTTGTTGAAGCGGTGAACCTCGTCCACAAACAGGATCGTGCCCTGCCCGTTCGTCCGCCGCCGGTTTTGGGCCTCGGCGATGGCGTCGCGGATGTCCTTCACCCCCGACAGCACGGCGTTGAGCGCGATGAAGTGCTTCTTCGTGGTGGCCGCGACGATCCGCGCCAGCGTCGTCTTGCCGATGCCGGGCGGGCCATAGAGGATGACGGAGGTGACGCGGTCGGCCTCGACGGCGCGGCGCAGCAGCTTGCCGGGGCCGAGCACATGCGCCTGCCCGGCGAAGTCGTCGAGCGTGCGCGGGCGCATCCGGTCGGCCAGCGGCGCTTTCGGCGGGATCGGGGCGAAAAGGTCGTCGGTCACACGAGGCGGTATTTGTCCGTTGAACGCCGCGCACGCCACCCCGTTCGGCCGCAATATCCTCCATTTGGGGGAGGGTCGGTGGAGGCCAGCGGTCGTACCGTTGGAGCAGCAACCCATCCTCGGCCATGAAACGCCTGCTGCCCGTTCTCGCCCTCGCCCCGCTCGTCTCCGGCTGCATTGGCGCGGGGTTCTCCGCCCACCGCACGAGCGCCCTCGACGGCTACTTCGAGTCGTACAACACCCAAAACACAGCCCTTTTGCAGACGCCGCACGAGGGCGTGTCGACGCTCACCGGCGAAGAGTACACGCTTTGGCTGTTTCCCGGCATGTTCGGCATCGGGCAGAGCACGATGAGTGGCTCGTCTACCGCCACGTTCAACAACGGCGGCACGCACACCGTAGACGTGCGCACCGAGGATCTGCTCATCCAGAGCGGCTACCCGATCAACGCGCAGGGTTCGGTGGCCGACGCCATCGCCTCCCAGCGCTTTACCGTGAACGCCCACCTCGACGTGCACTGGCGCAAGACGTCGGTGATGCTCACGCAGGTGAACGGGGGCGCGACGGCAGGAGCCACCGAGACGCGGAGGTATACGGGCGACGCGATGGGCATTCGCCCGGGCGTCAGCGCGAACGTCATTCTGGGCTCGTTCGGCAGCATCGGCGTGCGCGGACGGGCGTTTGTGGGTTACGACGTTCCCGTCTTTCAGAACGAAACACTCAGCCGCCTCTACGTCAACTACCTCGCGCGCGAATACGTGAACGGCTCCGAGACGTTGGACGAAAGCAAAGGCATCAAGGCCAACCTGAACGGCTTTACCGGTTCGGCGGGCCTGATTCTGACGTTCGACTGCGGCTGCTTCTGAACCCTGCCGATCTGGATTAGCGGCGACGGGCTTCGCGTTCGGCTTCGCGGGCGGCTTGCTCGATTTCGCGCTGGGCCTCCTCCACCGCCTGCTCGGCTTCCCGGCGCGCCTCGCGAAGGTCGCGCTGCATATCGTTCCACTCGTCGTCGGACATGCCCGGCGGGCGAGGCACATCCGGCACGGCAGGCGGCTCGGGCGGCGTCGGAGGAAGCGGGATGTCGGGCAACGAGGAGGAATCGAAGACCTCTTCCGCCGGGGTTTCGGGCTGAGCGTCGTGATCGCCCCACACCGCGCCGTGAACGAGCATCAGCACGCCGGCGGCAAGCACCGCAGCCACGAGGTAACCGGCCCGGCTGAGGGTGTCGGAGCGCTGGACGGTGCCCATCGGCGGCGTCAAGGCCCCCGCAGAACGAACAACCGAGGGAGGCGTCGAGGCCTCGTCGGCAAGATCGAGGTCTGGCAACGGCGGCACATCGGTCGAAAGCCCCGGAGCACCGCATTGCGGGCACGAGGCGTGGGCCGAGCGCGGCTGGCCGCAGCGGGGGCAGGGGAGCGTGGCCATGGGAAGCGGGGACGTGCCGGGGGAAAGTACCACGGGGCAAGACGGAACGCAAGCGCCAAAGGTTGCAGCTGCGGCGGCAACCATGCACCGACGCGGGCTTCCTATCTTAGCACCGGCGGCTGATCCTCTCCTCTTGCTCCTCGGCTCTCGTATGCACCCGCTCGCCCTGCTGTTGCTTCAGATCGCCGTCGTGCTCGTCGTGGCGCGGCTCGTGGGCATCGCGTTCCGCAAGATTGGGCAGCCGCAGGTGGTGGGCGAGATGGTGGCGGGCATCCTGCTCGGGCCGTCGCTGCTGGGCGCGGTCGCCCCCGCGCTCTACGCCGGGCTGTTTCCGGTGGAGAGCCTGCCGAGCCTGAACGTGCTGAGCCAGATCGGGCTGATCCTGTTCATGTTCTTGATCGGATTGGAGTTCGACCCCGCCACGATGCGCGGCCACGGTCGGACGGCGGTGGTCACGAGCTACGCCAGCATCGGCGTGCCGTTTGCGATGGGCATCGCCCTGTCGGTCTACCTGTTCCAGCACCACGCAGGCGCAGGCCTTCCGGGCCGCCCGGTCACGTTCTGGCCGTTTGCGCTGTTCATCGGCTCGGCGATGTCGGTGACGGCCTTCCCCGTGCTGGCGCGCATTCTGACCGAGCGCAACCTGCTTTCCACCCGCCTCGGCACGATTGCCGTGGCCTGCGCCGCCGCATCGGATGTGCTGGCGTGGGCGCTTCTGGCGCTGGTAACCGCCGTCGCCACGGCGTCGGGGTCGCGGGATCTGATCGTCACGCTCGGCGGCACCACCGTCTACGCGTTGGCGATGGTGCTGCTGCTGCGCCCAGCCCTCGGACGGCTTGAGAAGGCCTACGCCTCGCAGGGGCGACTGTCCAACGACCTCCTCGGCCTGATCCTCGTGCTGCTGCTGCTGAGCGCGTTTGCCACCGAAGAACTCGGCGTCCACGCGCTCTTCGGCGCGTTCGTGCTCGGCGCGGTGATGCCCAAAGAGCACGGCTTCGTCCACGCGCTCACCACCCGGCTGGAGTCGCTGACGGTCGTCCTGTTTCTGCCGCTGTTCTTCGCGTTCACCGGCCTGAAAACGCAAATCGGGCTGCTCAACGAGCCTCGGATGTGGCTGGATGCGCTCATCGTGCTGGCCGTGGCCGTAGCGGGCAAGTTCATCGGCTCGGCGAGCGCCTCGCGGTGGAGCGGCCTGCCGTGGCGCGAGGCCTCGGCCCTCGGCGTGCTGATGAACACGCGGGGACTGATGGAGCTGGTGTTCCTCTCCGTCGGGTTGGAACTGGGCGTGATCTCGCCCGGCCTGTTCGTGATGATGGTGCTGATGGCGATTGCGACGACGTTTATGACGACGCCCGCGCTCGACCGGATTATGCCCGCCCGGATGATCCGCGCCCAACGCGCCGACGGCACCGACGGTGGCGACCGCTTCACCGTGCTGATGCCCGTGGCGCTGCCGTCGTCTGGCCCCGACCTCTTGGCCGCCGCCGCCGCCATCGCCCCGCCCGACGAGGCGCAGTACGTCACGCTGCACCTGCGGCCCGTGCCCGGCGACGCCATCGCCCTGCCGCCGCCGCCCGACGCGCCCGACCCGCTCGCGCCCACGCTCGCCGCCGCCGAAGCGCGCGGCCTGTCCGTCAAAACCCTCGCCTTCGCCTCCCGCGACATCGGCACCGACATCGTCGACACCGCCGAGGCCCGCGACGCCGACCTGCTGCTGATGGGCTGGCACCAGCCGGTGCTCTCCGAGAGCATCCTCGGCGGCACGGTGGCCGACGTGCTCCGCCGCGCGCCGATGGACGTGGCCGTGCTCGTGAACCGCACCGCTGGGCCGTGGCGGCGCGTGCTCGTGCCCTACGCCGGCGGGCCGCACGACCGCGCCGCGCTCAAAATCGCCCAGCGCTTGGCCCACACCGACGGCGTCGAAGTGTCGCTGCTGCACGTCGTCACGCCCGGCAGCGGCACCGGCGGCCTGCGCGATTCGGGCGAACGCTTCGGCGAGGTGCTGCTGAAAGTGGTGGAGGCAGCGGACTCCCAGGCCGCGCTCGTGGACGAAGCCCGCACGGGCGGCTACGACCTCGTGATCGTCGGGGCCGACGAGGCGTGGGGCCTGCGCCCGACGCTGTTCGGGCGGCGGCACGAGGGGTTGTTCCGCAACGCCGCCGCCAGCCTGCTCATCGTGCGCGGCGGGAAAACGTCGAAACCGACGGCGTGACGGCCACCCCCGCGGCCACGACGAGCGCCACGGCCGCGGAGAGGACGAACGGCAGCGTCGCCCCGTGGGCCGTCCACAACACCCCGGTGACGGTCGAGGCCAGCAGCGCGGCCAGGCTGGTCGCGCTCGCCACGAGGCCAAGGCCGCGCCCGCGCAGCGCATCCGGCAGCACGTCGGCCACCCACGCCTTCGCCACGCCCTCGGTGAGCGCCGCATAGACGCCGTAGAGCGCCATCCACCCGGCAAACGCTCCTATCGACGACGAAGTGGCCATCCCGGCGTAGACCACGGCGAACAAACCGAAGCCCACGGCGAGCGTCCCGCGCCGTCCCCAACGGTCGGCCAAAACCCCGGCGGGATACGCCGCCGCGGCGAACACGGCGTTGTAGAGCACATACGCCGCCAGCGCCGCCACGTCGCCGGAGAGATGCCACGGCCCGACGGTCGCGCCGTCCGGCCCAACGCCCTCGCGGATGCGCAGCAGCAGGAACACGTCGGAGGCGTTGCCGAGGGCGAAGAGCGCAAGCCAGACGATCCGGGCGCGAAACGCCGCGCCGCCCTCCGTCCACACGTCGAAGAGCCGGGCCGGAGCCGCCGCATCGGGCGGCGGAGGCGGCGTGACCTCCGGGATGCGCCGGGTGAGCGCCACACCGACAAGCGCCGGGACAAACGCCGCGAAGAACAGCGGGCGGTAGTCGCCCGGATGAACGGCCAGCCACGCCAGCGCCGCCAGCGGGCCGAGCGCCGCGCCGGCGGTGTCCATTGCCCGGTGCAATCCGAAGGCGCGGCCTCGTTGTTCGGGCGGCGTGTAGGCCGCGAGCAGCGCGTCGCGGGGGGCCGTGCGCAGGCCCTTGCCCACCCGGTCGAGCACCCGCGCCACCAGCACCGACGACCACGCGGGCACGATCCCCGGCAGCGGTTTGGTGAGCGCCGAGAGCGCGTAGCCCGCCGTCACAAACGCCCGGCGCTTGCGCAGGCGGTCGGAGAGCGCGCCGAAGTAGCCCTTCGCCACCCCGGCCGTCACCTCCGCCAGCCCCTCGATCAGCCCCACCACGGCCAGCGGCGTGCCGAGTGTGACGAGAAACAGCGGCAGGATCGGATAGAGCAGTTCGCTCGACAAATCGACGAAGAACGACACCCAGCCGAGGGTGCGAACCGACGGCGGCAACGGGGGGGAGGACGGATCGGCCACGGACGCAGGGTGCAAGCCCCGCAATCTACCGCCAAGATGACGCGCCGAGCGCCGTAGGTTTGCGGGAAGACGCCTCCCCCGACGATGCCCCGCCCCCTGCTCCGAATCGCCGCCCTCGCCGTCGCCACGGCCTCCACCGCCGCCGCGCAAGTGCCCGCCGCCCTTCCCGCACCGCCGCCTGCTGCGCCACGGGCCACGGTGACCGCCGGGCCGCCGCCCGACGCCCGGCTCTACGCCATCGCCGAGGCCCCGCAGGCCGCCCGAATCGAGCGCGACATCCGCGCCCTGGCCGGTTTCGGCACGCGCAACACGTTCTCCGACACCGTCTCGTCCACCCGCGGCATCGGCGCGGCACGGCGCTACCTGAAGGCGCAACTCGCGGAGATCGGCCGGGCGTGCGGCGACTGCTTGGAAGTGGTCGAGCAGCGCACCTACGTTCCCGGCGGCACGGGCGAGCGGATTCCGCGCGGCATCTGGATCGTGAACGTCTACGCCATCCAGCGCGGCACCGAGCGCCCCGGCCACTACGCGGTGATGTCCGGCGACATCGACAGCCGAGGCACAGCCGCCGTGGACTCGCTCAAGGACGCTCCGGGGGCCAACGACAACGCCTCGGGCGCGGCGGGCGTGCTCGAAGCCGCCCGCGTGCTCACCCGCTACCGCTTCCCCAACAGCATCGTCTACGCGCTGCTTTCGGGCGAAGAACAGGGCCTTTTCGGCGGTCAGCACCTCGCCCGCCGAGCCGCCGCCGAGGGCTGGAACGTCCTCGGCGTGCTCAACAACGACATGATCGGCAACACCTGCGGCATCTCCGGCCAGTGTTCCAACCAGACGTTCCGCGTGTTCTCCGAGCCCACGCCCGTCACCGAAACCGACCGCCAGCGCGCCAGCCGTCGCTTCTACGGCGGCGAAGTGGACGGCCCGAGCCGCCAACTCGCCCGCTACGTCGACCGCCTCGCCGACGCGTACTTCGACCATCTCGACGCCCGGATGATCTACCGGCTCGACCGCTTCGGGCGCGGCGGCCACCACCGCCCGTTCAACGACCAAGGCTTTCCCGGCGTCCGGATTATGGAGACGCACGAGCACTACGACCGCCAGCACCAAGACCTGCGCACCGAGAACGGGCGGCATTTCGGCGACACCGTGGAGTTCGTGGACTTCGCCTACGCCGCTCGGCTCACCGGCATCAACGCCGTCGTGCTCGCCAGCCTGGCCAGCGCGCCGCCGCCGCCCGCGCGCGTCCGCATCGGCGGGGCCGTGAGCGCGAGCACCACGCTCGACTGGGACGCCGTGCCGGGCACCGTCGCCTACGCGCTCTACTGGCGCGACACCACCGAGCCGCAGTGGACGCACCGCCGCGTCGTGCACGGCGGCACGCGCTTTACGTTGGAAAACGTGGTGATCGACGACTTCCTCTTCGGCGTGGCCGCGATCGGGCCAGACGGCAACGAAAGCCTCGTCGTTTTCCCCACCGAAGTGGGACGGTGACGCGCCGCTGGGGGCGACGAATGGGACAACGGCGGAGGCGGATTTGCCTTAACCTTCGTTGTCGTCCTCCTCCCAATGCGTCCGCTCGCTGCCCTTGCCTTGGTGCTCGCCCTTGCCGGCTGCCACCCCACCCAGCTGCTCCAGCGCCCCACCGTCGAGCGGCCCGCTCCCATCGCCGTCTCGGCGCGGGCGGTGTGGATCGGCACGCAGGCCCTTTTCGACTCGCTCGGAAGCCCCGAACGGCTCCGCGCTGGGCTGACGCGGATCGCCGCGTCGGGGTTTACCGATGTGGTGGTGGAAATCAAGCCCTACGGCGGCGACGTGGCCTACCCCAGCCGCGTTGCCACGCGCCTGACCACCTCCGGCGGCTTTACGCCCCTGCCCGACTGGGACATTGCCGAAGATGCCGTGCGCGTGGGCCGAGAGCTGGGGCTGCGCGTCCATCTCGCCCTGAACGTCTTTGCCGACGGTGACCACGCCCGCCGCTCCGGACCGATCTACGGTCTGCATCGAACGTGGGCCACCACGGTGATAGACCCCGACGGCATCACCCGCTCCTCGCTCCGCCTTGCCTCGCCCGACCGGATGACCGACGTCGCCTACGCCAACCCTGTCCGGCCTGACGTGCGCAACCAAGCGCTGGCCATCGTGGCGGAAGTGGCAGGACGCTACCGTCCCGACGGCCTCTTGCTGGATCGCGTTCGCTTCGAGAGCCGCGCCTCCGATTTCTCCCCCGAAACCCGAGAGGCCTTCGAGCAATGGCTCCGCGTGCCCGTAGCGAACTGGCCGTCCGATGTGCTGGCCCGTTCGGAAGGTCGGTTTCTTCCCGGCCCGCTCTATCCGAAATGGCTCGAATGGCGGGCGCTCTCGCTGCGAACCTTCGTCGAGGCCACCCGCCATCTGGTGCGCGGCGTCAGCCCCACCACCGCCCTGGGCCTCACCGCGCCTGCCGACTACGCCGCCGCCGCCGACGTGGGCATCAACTGGGGGGCCGTCGCCTACGATCCGCAGGCCGATTATTCGTGGGCGACGCCCATGTACCGGGAGAAAAGCGTGACGGGGTTGGTGGACGTTCTCGTGCCTGAAATGCCCGTAGCGCTTGCGCACGCCGACACCGTGCTGCTGCGCACCGTGGCCGCTCGGGTGCAGGGCACAACCCGCGTGGTGCCCTCGATACAGGTGCGGGCCTTCCCCGATGCCGCCGCCTTCGAAGCTGCCGTACGCGCCACGCTGCGCACGTCCGGCGCGGTGCTTGTCTCCGACTACAGCGAACTGGCCCGCCGTTCGGATTTCTGGAATGCGCTCAACCGTTCGTTCGCGGATCAGCCCCTCTCGGTCGCTCGCTGACGGTCACACCGCGTTCTGAATGGCCACCACCGTGGTTGGATCTTCGAGGCTGGTGGTGTCGCCGAGTTCCAGCCCGAGGTAGGCTTGCCGAATGAGCCGGCGCAGCACCTTGGCGTTTCGCGTCTTGGGAATGGCCGTTGCGAAGCGCACCTCTTTCGGGCGAAGCGGCCTGCCAAGGCCGTCGGCGACGGCATCGAGCAGCGCCTCGCGCAAGTCGTCGGAGGGTTCGACGCCTTCGTCGAGCACCGCAAAAACGACCACCGCCTCGCCCTTCATCTCGTCCGGGATGCCCACAGCCACGCTTTCGCGCACCGCCGGATGAAGGTTGACGATGGCTTCGACTTCCGATGGGCCAAGGCGTTTGCCCGCCACCTTGATGGTATCGTCGGACCGGCCAAGGATGTACCAGAGGCTGTCCTCGTCCACCGCCGCAAAGTCGCCGTGCGTCCAGATGCCCGGGTGCTGGCTCCAGTAGGTCTGGCGGTAGCGCTCGCCGTCGGGGTCGTTCCAGAAGCCCCGCGTCATCCCGATCCACGGCTTGTGCACGACGAGTTCGCCGACTTCGCCGCGTACCGATTCCCCCGCAGCGTCTACCACATCGGCCGCCATGCCGGGCACAGGGCCGGAGAAGGCGCACGGTTTGAGCGGGGTGAAGAGGTTGCCGCACAGAATGCCGCCCGACACCTCGGTGCCGCCGGAGTAGTTGAGAATGGGCTTGCGGCGGGTGAGGACGTGCTCGAAGGCCCACATCCACGCATCGGGGTCCCACGGGCTGCCGGTGGAGCAGAGCGCCCGCAGCGCCGCGAGGTTGGCGCGGCGCACCGGCTCTGGGCCGTAGGGCATCAGCGCCCGCACGAGCGAGGGCGAGACGCCGAGGTGCGTCACGCCGTGGCGCTCGGCCAGCGCCCAGAGCCGCGCCGGGCCGTCGGCATACGACGCGGGCGCGTTGGGCGCGCCGTCGTAGATCACCATCGACGCGCCAAGCAGAAGCGTGCCGAGCACGAGCCACGGCCCCATCATCCAGCCCATATCCGAGAGCCAGAAGACCGTGTCGCCCGGCTTCACGTCCATCGCGTGGGCCATGTCCTGCGCCGCCTTGATCGGAAACCCGCAGTGGGTGTGGACGACGCCTTTGGGCTGCCCGGTGGTGCCGGAGGTGTAGAGCAGCAAGGCCACGGCCTCGGCGCTTGTGCGCTCGGTGGCGGCAAACGGCGGGTGGTGCGCCACGAAGTCCGTCCAGAACACGTCGCGGCCCGGCGTCATCGGCACGTCGTGCAGGCCCGCCCGCTGCTGAACCACAACGCGGCGGACGGTCGGGCAGGCGCGGAGGGCCTCGTCGGCCACGTCCTTCATCGGGCGGGGCTGGCCGCGCCGGAGCGTGCCGTCGGCGGTAAAAAGCACCGAGGCCCCGGCGTCGGCAAGGCGGGTGGCGATGGCCTCCGGGCCGTAGCCGGAGAAGAGCGGCAGCACCACGCCGCCCACCTTCAACACGGCCAGAAACGCCACGACCAGCTCCACCGTCATCGGCATGAACAGCCCCGCCACGTCGCCGGGGCGGAAGCCATCGGCACGGAGGGCGGCGGCGCAGCGGCTGACTTCGGCGTTGAGGTCGGCGTACGAGAGCGAGAGCGTGGAGCCTTCTTCGCCCTCCCAGCGCAGCGCCACGCGCGCCCGCGCGGCCTCGTCGGCCATCCACTTGTCGAGCAGGTTGTGGACGATGTTCATCTCCCCGCCCACACACCAACGCGGAAACGCCGGGTCGCCGGTGTCCTCGTAGACGGCGGTATACGGGGTGTAGAACTGCACGTCGAGATCGTGGAGCACCGCGTTCCAGAACCACGCCACGTCAGCGGTCGAACGCTCTTGCAGCGCCGCGTACGAGAGCACCCCATAGCGCTGCATAAACGCGGCGAGCCGGCTGTTGGCCAACGCCTGCGGATCGGGGGTGTAGACGATCTTCTGGCCGAACGGGTACTCAGGCATCGGGCGGGGCGTGTGGGCGTGCAGGAAGGTACGGCGGGCAGAGGCAAGCCGTCGGAACCAAACCGGCTCGTTCCGTTCATCGCGCCAGGATTCAACGTTTCGCTGTAGACCGATGCCCGACCTCGACCCCGAACTCGCCCGCCGCGTGGCGGAACTCTCCGCCATGCAGCAGCACGTTACGCAGCGCTGCGGCACGGAGCCGCCGTTCATGAACGCCTACTGGAACGAGAAGCGCGAGGGCGTCTACCGCTGCGTGGTGTGCGGCGCGCCGCTGTTCGCCTCGTCCAGCAAGTTCGACAGCGGCACCGGATGGCCCAGCTTCTTCCAGCCGCTCCCGGACGCGCACCTCGGCACCACCGAAGACCGGGAATACGGCATGGTGCGCACCGAAGTGCACTGCGGCACATGCAAGGCGCACCTCGGCCACGTCTTCGACGACGGCCCGCGCCCGACAGGGCTACGCTACTGCATCAACTCGGCCAGCCTCGTCTTCGAGCCGGCGGCGTAGGTCAGCCGTTGAGCGTGGCCGTCAGCGAGATCTCAGCGCCCGCGAGCACCCGCGACACCGGGCAGCCCTGTTTCGTCTCCATCGCCAACCGGTCGAACGTTTCGGCGTCGAAGCCGGGTGCCGAGACGGCCGTCGTGAGGTCGATCCTCGGAATCGAGAACCCGGCGTCACCCTTTTCGAGGTGCACCTTCGCCGTCGTCTCGACCGCTTCGGGCGGCTGCCCGGCTTTGCTCATCGCGTTGGCGAGGGCCATCGAGAAGCAGGCGGCGTGCGCCGCGCCGAGCAGTTCCTCGGGGTTGGTGCCCGGCGTGTCGCCGAAGCGCGTGCCGAACGAGTAGGACAGCGCGTCGAGTGCGCCGCTTTGGGTGGAGAGGCGGCCGGAGCCGTCGGTGAGTGAGCCGTTCCAGACGGCCGAGCCGGTGCGAACCATAGTCGAAACAGGATAAACGGGGAGGTCAAGACAACGGGGACGTCTCGGTCCAAGTTCGGCACGCGGCCGGTACGAAGCCGTAACGCCGCCGGCAACGCAACCGAACGGGCCGTAGACGGTGCAACGTGGGCTAACCCGATTCCACGTTTTTCTCTATGGCACAGGTCAAGGCGGGCGACACCGTCCGCATTCACTACACCGGCACGCTCGACGGCGGCGAAGTCTTCGACTCCTCGGAAGGCCGCGAACCGCTCACGTTTACCGTCGGCGCGGGCCAAGTCATCCCCGGCTTCGACGACGCCGTCCTCGGCATGAACGTTGGCGACGAAAAGACCGTCACCATTCCTGCCGAACGCGCCTACGGCGAGCACCAAGACAGCCTGCTGATGGAAGTCCCGCGCGCCGATCTTCCTGCCGACCGGGAGCCGCAGGTGGGCGACCAGCTGATGATCGGCACACCCGACGGCCAGCCCTTCCCCGTCACCATCTACGCCCTCTCCGACGACTCGGCGGTGCTCGACAGCAACCACCCGCTCGCAGGCGAAGACCTCACGTTCGACATCGCGCTCGTCGAGATTCTCTCCGACGAAGACGCCGCCGCGTTCCAGCAGCAGGTGGCCGCGCAAGCGCCGCAGGTGCAGCGCATCGAGGTGCCGAAAGACCAGTTTGAAGGCGCTCAGCTTCCGGCGGTCGGCGAGCAGATCACGCTCAACACCCCCGACGGCTCGTTCCCGGCCATCGTCGTGGAAATCCGCGACGACGTGGTCGTGCTCGACGTGCTGGCCGCGCCGCCGCCCGTGCGCCGCGTCGAAATCCCCAAAGACCAGCTTACCGGCGGCCCGCCGCCGCAGGTCGGCCAGAACCTCACGCTCAACACGCCGGAAGGCCAGTTCCCGGCGACGGTGGTCGAAATCCGCGACGACGTGTATGTGGTCGATATGCTGATGGCACCGCCGCCGGTGCAGCGCATCACCGTGCCGAAGGAGCAGCTTCCGCCGGAGCTGAACCCGCAGGTCGGCGAACAGCTGATGATGAACGGCCCGGACGGCCAAACCTTCCCGGCGCAGGTCGTGGAGGTCACGCCCGACGGCGTGGTGATGGACATCCTGCTCGTGCCGGTCGATCCGAGCCAGCTTCCGCCGCAGCCGCCGCAAGGCTCCGGGCTGCTCGGCCCCGACGGCAAACCGATCGGTGGCGGTGCGAAGCCGGGCGAGCGGACGTCTCCGGGCGGCCTGATCCTGCCGTAACCGCCACCGTACGTTTGGTCGGTTGCCCTGCCTGCATCCTCGGTGCGGGCAGGGTTTTTCGTATCGTGCGGCGTTCCTTCTCCGCGCCGATGTCCGCCGTCCTCCGCCTTGCCGCGCTCGCCCTGCTGATTGGAACCGCCGGTTGCCAAACGGTGCGCCCGACCGCGCCCGCTGCCGCCTCGACCCAAACGAGCCTCGACACGCGGGCGCTGGCCAACCGCGTGAAGGCCGAGTTTCTGCACGCCTGGCGCGGCTACCGGCGCTACGCCTCGGGCTACGACGACCTCCGCCCGCTTTCGAAGACCGGCCACAACTGGTACGCCCAGCCGATCTACTTCACGCCCGTCGACGCCCTCTCGACGATGAAGCTGATGGGCCTGGATGCCGAGGCCGACAGCGTCCGGGCGTTCCTTGCCGCCAACCTGACGTTCGACCACGACCAAGACGTGCAGGTCTTCGAGATCACCATCCGCCACCTCGGCGGGCTGCTCTCGGCCTACCAACTCACCGGCGACCGGCGGATGCTCGACCTCGCCCACGACCTCGGGCGTCGGCTGCTTCCGGCCTTCCAAACGCCCACCGGCCTCCCGTACCGCTACGTCAACCTCCGCACCGGAGCCGTCCGCGACTCCGTCTCCAACCCCGCCGAGACGGGCACGCTGCTGCTGGAGTTCGGCACGCTCTCGCGGCTCACCGGCGACCCGGTGTTCTACGACACGGCCAAGCGCGCGCTCGTGGCCACCTTCGACGCCCGCTCCGCCCTTGGGCTCGTCGGCAACCGCATCGACGTGCGCACCGGGCAGTACGTCGGGCGGCGCTCGCACGTCTCCGGCGGCATCGACTCGTACTACGAGTACCTGCTCAAGTGCGACCGGCTCTTCGGCGACCCCGACTGCCGCCGGATGTGGGAGACGAGCCGGGAGCCGCTGCACCGCTACGTCGCCGACACGACGAGCGTGCCCGGCGAACTCTGGTACGCGGTGGTGGACATGGACACGGGCGAGCGCACGTCCACGACCTTCGGCGCGCTCGACGCCTTCTTGCCCGGCGTGTTCGTGCTCGACGGCGACGTGGGCCGGGCGCGGCGGCTCCAAGCCTCGGCCTACCGGATGTGGCGGCTGCACGGCATCGAACCCGAACGGTTCGACTACGCGAGCAACGCCGTCACCAGCCCCGGCTACCCGCTGCGGCCCGAGATCGTGGAGTCGGCCTACTACCTCCACCGCGCCACCGGCGACCCGCGCTACGTCGAGATGGGCGCGGCGATGTTCGAGGACTTCGTTCGCCACTGCCGCACCGACGCGGGCTACGCGACGCTGGCAAGCGTGGTGACGAAGGCGCAGGCCGACGAGCAGCAGAGTTTTCTTTTCGCCGAGACGTTCAAGTACTTCTACCTGCTCTTCTCGCCGCCCGAGACGCTCGACCTCGACGCCGTCGTGTTCAACACCGAGGCCCACCCGCTCCGGCGCACATGGTGACACGCCACCCTGTCAGGGTCACCGTGCCGTGCGGGCAAAAAAATGGCACCCGAAAATCCCAACCTTACGCGTTCTCCAGAAGGGTACACGAAAACCATCTTCTCTGAGACGCGACTTGCGGGTAACAAATATGCGTATTTTAGATCGAAAAATTGTATCGATATTTCTAATCCTAACGTCTTGTCAAAAAGAAAAATCCCCCTTCGCTGACATTTCTTCAGTACAAAGTATATTGAATGATAAGATAAAAAATTTTTGCGGAAATGAAAACCAAGAAAGAACACGCGAAAGATCTATATATATGGATAGTAATATGACTATATCATATGACTCTTTTTACTTAAATATTGAAAATATTATTAATTTAGATACATTAAATTATGATTATTCATACAAAGATTTACATATAAAGAGAATAGATTCGATTTACGTTGCGAATCTAAGGATAGATGCTTTTTACAAAAATATGCGCCCGGACGGATTTTGCGGTGCAGGGAGTGACACATATGTGATCAGGTTTGATATAATTGATAGAAAAATAAGGAATGTGAGATTAAATTTAGTGGATAGATGCTTTGGCGGCTCGGGTCTTGTTATAGGCAGTGAGGATTGTTCTTCGACTAATAACGACTCCTATAGATATTACTTTACGAGGAGAGATACGCATTTCTTCTTGATTAATGACCTAAGAATACGCGATGGTCTCTCCCTCGAATACATAGTCGACACAAACAAATATGAGCCGTCCCTTCTTCCCTGACGATGTCGCGTTTGCGCAGCGCTTCCTCGCTCGCGCGGGCTTCTACCGTGCCGCTATCGACGGGGATTGGGGGCCAAAGACCGACAAGGCCTACGACGCCTTCGTCCAAGAATCTCAGCGCATCGCCGCCGAACTCGGCACGTTCGACGCGCGGTCGGAGCGCAACCTTGCCACGCTTCTGCCAGAGGCTCAGAAGGCCGCCCGTCTCTTTCTGAAAAAAGCCATCGCCGCCGGGCACGACGTGCGCATCCTCTCGGGCACTCGCTCCTACGCCGAACAGGCCGCCCTCTTCCGCAAGGGGCGCTGGGGAAGCCCCGGCCCCCGCGTCACCAACGCCCGCCCGGGCCAGAGCTTGCACAACCACGGCGTGGCGTGGGACGTGGGCGTGTTCAAGAACGGGCAATACCAGACGGCGCAGGCTCCGTACGTGGCGGTGTCGAAGTACCACGACCCGGCGACGACCGAGTGGGGCGGGTCGTGGAAGACGTTCAAAGACACGCCGCATTACCAGTTGCGGCACTACGTCAAGCTGTAAACCACCCTGTCAGGGTCGCTGACCCTGACAGGGTGGTGCCGAGGCGTTCACCGCGCGGCGTCGGCGGGGCTGGCGTTGGTCATCGCGCCGTCGCCGGACGCGCCCGGCGGCACGGGGGCGGCGTCGGGGAGCGGGTGGCCGTGCTTCTCCGGCTGCCACGAGAAGGCGTAGGTGTCGTCCTCCACGCCCAGCGCGGCCTTGGTCGGCTTGAGCGGGCGGAACGTGTCCACCATCACGGCCAGCTCGTGCGTCTCCGTCTTGCCGATGCTCGCCTCGGTGGTGCCGGGGTGCGGGCCATGGGCGATGCCGCCGGGGTGGAGCGTGAACGACCCGCGCAGGATGCCCTTTCTCGACATAAAATCGCCCTCGGCGTAGTACAGCACCTCGTCGGAGTCGATGTTCGAGTGGTTGTACGGCGCGGGGATGGCCTGCGGGTGGTAGTCGAACATCCGAGGCACGAACGAGCACACCACGAAGTTGTGCGCGTCGAACATCTGGTGCACCGGCGGCGGCTGGTGGACGCGCCCGGTGATCGGCTCGAAGTCGTGGATGGAGATGGCGTACGGGTACATCTGCCCGTCCCACCCGACCACATCGAACGGGTGATAGCGGTAGACGTACGGGTACAGCCGCCCGTGCTTTTTGATGAGCACGGTGAAGCGCCCCGCCTCGTCCTTCGTCACAAGCTCGGTGGGCGGGCGGAAGTCGCGCTCGCAGTACGGCGAGTTTTCCAGCAGCTGCCCGAAGCCGTTGCGGTAGCGCTTGGGCGGGTGGAACTCGCTCGGCGCTTCGATCACCAGCAGGCGCGGCTGCACGCCGCCCTCGTCGAACACCCAACGCTGGGTGAGCGTGCGGGGAATGTGGACGTAGTCGCCCTTCACGAACGGCACCGTGCCCAGCGGCGTCTCGACGCGCCCCTCGCCGTCGTGGACGTACACGAGCTCGTCGCACGAGGCGTTGCGGTAGAACGTGTCCTCGGGCATCGCCTCGGTGGGGGCGACGACCGACAGCACCACGTCGTCGTTGCCGAGCATCGCCACGCGGCCCGAGAGGAAGTCGCCGTGCGGGGCCACGTCGAGGCCTTTGAAGTGGCGGTGGCGGAGGAACGGCTCGTCCACATACTCGACGCGCACATCCACCGGCGCGCCGATGTCGTCCACCAGCGTGGGCGGGTGCAGGTGGTAGGCGAGGCTTTGGAGGCCGGAAAACCCCTCGGCTCCGATCACCTCTTCGGTGTGGAGCGCGCCATCCTCGCGGGGAAATTGCGTGTGGCGTTTGTGGGGCACGCGCCCCATCCGTACATAGTGCGGCATCGACAAAGGGGAGTTGGACGTGCCCTGCGGGCACTGCGGGGAGTCGTCAGAGCGTGCGGGAGGCGTCTTCTGACTACTCCCAACCCTCAACTCTCCTTTTACAGGTTTCCGCGCAGGTCTTGTTCGCGCTCGATGGCTTCGAAGAGGGCCTTGAAGTTGCCCTTGCCGAACGAACGCGCGCCCTTGCGCTGGATGATCTCGTAGAACACCGTCGGGCGGTCTTCGACGGGCTTGGTAAAGATCTGGAGCAGGTAGCCGTCGGGGTCGCGGTCCACCAGAATGCCCAGTTCGGCCAGCGGCGCGAGGTCTTCGTCGATCTTGCCGACGCGCTCTTCGAGGTCGTCGTAGTAGGTCGTCGGGACGGTGAGGAACTCGACGCCCCGGCTGCGGAGGGCCGTCACGGTGGCGAGAATGTCGTCGGTGGCGACGGCGATGTGCTGCGCGCCCGCGCCCCGGTAGTAGTCGAGGTACTCCTCGATCTGGCTCTTCTTCTTGCCCTCGGCAGGCTCGTTGATGGGGAATTTGATGCGTTCGTTGCCGTTGGACATCACCTTGGACATCAGCGCCGAATATTCGGTCGAGATGTCCTCGTCGTCGAACGAGATCAGGTTTTTGAAGCCCATCACGTCGGCGTAGTACTGGACGTACGTGTTCATCTCGCCCCACCCGACGTTGCCGACGACGTGATCGACGTACTTGAGGCCGATGGGTTCGGCGGTGAAGTACGGGTTGTCGTAGGCGCGGAAGCCGGGCAAGAAGAGGCCGGTGTAGTTCTTCCGCTCGACGAAGGTGTGGACGGTGTCGCCGTAGGTGCCGATGGCCGCCACGACAACCTGTCCGTGCTCGTCTTCCAGCACCTCGGGCTTGCGGACGACCACGCCGCCGCGGCTGGTGGTGGCCTCAAACGCGGCGCGGGCATCGTCCACCCAAAGCGCGAGGTCTTTCACGCCGTCGCCGTGGAGCGCCACATGCGCGGCGATCTCGCCTTCGGGCTGAAGGGGCGCGGTGAGGACGAAACGAATCTTCCCTTGCTGAAGGAGGTAACTAACCCGGTCGCGGACGCCTGTTTCGGGGCCGCGGTAGCCGGTGATGGCAAAGCCGAAGCAGTGGGCGTAGTAGAGCGCCGCTTGTTTGGCGTTGCCAACGTAAAACTCGACGTAATCCGTACCGTTGATGGGCAGAAAGTCTTCCGTTTCCGTCGGCGAGGCAAGGGCGGTGGTTTCCATGGCAGATGTTGAAATGGATAGTAGAAAAGCGCTTCCGAACCAAGATACGCTATGACTCCTTGGTTTAGACGGGCAGCCCTTACCTGCGTTCCCGTATTGGCCTTTGCGGCACTACTGACGTCGTGCACGCGAAACCTTCGAATGACTTCCACCGGCCTACGTCGCGCCGGGTGGGATACGCTCTACGTTCAGCCTACGGTGTCGGGCGGACAGGCAGACAGCCTCTCGGTGCTCGTATTTGCCGGGCGCGACACGGTGCTCGACGGCGGCGCTCGCGGGGCAGGCCCGCTGCTCGTGCGCCTCCCCGACGCGCAGTTGCCGTCCGACAGCTCGTTCCTCGTCGAAGTTTGCGCCTTTGCCGCGCAACACGCCCCCGCCTGCGCGCAGGACGCGCTCCGCTCCAGCCCCAAACGCTTCCGCAGCCGTCTCGACGTGACGTATCCCGCCCACGGCGACCCCGACCAGTTGGCCTATACTTTCGCATGGCGTGTGGAACGCCTGCGCGCCCACGGCGAGGGCTACGAGACCCTTCGGGGCCGCACACCCGGCAATGCCCGCCTGCACATCGCCGTGGACGAGGCCTCCGCTCCCCACATGCTCGACGTGCCCTTGCGCTCCGCGGCGGGCACCGTCGCCCTTCCCGGCCAGCGCGGCTACGACGCCTTCTGGCTGGCCTTCAACGACCGCTTTTTTTACGGCGACACCGTCCGCGTCCGCGTGGAACTGCGTGCCGGATCGGTGGCCCTCGCTGCCGACACGCTCGTGCTGGCCCCGCGCTCCCGCGCCCAACGCCTCGCCGACGTGCAGGCCCTTGCCGATGCGTTTGCCCGCACACTGGCCCGCTACCGGGTGGGAACGGCTCCCGAAGCCACCGGCGTGCGCTGGCGCTACGACCGCATCCAGCAGCGCTATGTCATGGAACTCACCGCCGGATGGCGCGACAGTACCGGCGCGCCCCAGCGTCTTCACGGCCGCCTCATCGTGGCCGCTGACGGCGAAAACGCCCGCTTCGACGGGAAGCCCCCCGGCGACTCCACCGCGCCGGCACTAACCTATCGGTTTGATCGCCTCATGGGCTTCCCAACACCTTCAAAAACAAGGGCGGAGGACTAAGGCCAAGGCTTTTTAGAATGTTGTGTGGCTTCATCGTTTGCACACCAACAACCCTTGTATTCACCCGTTGGGAATCCCCATCTTGGCCTTGCACGATGGGGGAACCCGGAGTGCCCATGGTCATCACCCACCCCCTCACACCACTCTCCTAAGCAGATGAAGAAGTTCGTCTCCGCTCTCGCCGTGCTCGCCCTCGTGGGCGGCGCCACGCTCACCGGCTGCAAGGAAGCCTCGCACGACGGCAAGGGTGTCGTCAGCGCCGTCGATACGACGACCAAGACCGTCACCATCGACGAAACCCAGTACACGCTCGCCAACGAGCTGGAATGGCCGGCCGATATCGCCACGAGCGACTCTGTCTCGTACACGTACGCCGGCACGACGATCTCGGCCATCAGCAAGATCAGCTCGCCCATCCAGGCTGCCATGGACTCGACCGGTGCTGCCCTTGACAGCGCCGGTGCCGCCATCGGTGCCGCCGCCGACTCGGTTGCGGCCGGTGCCGCCGACGCCCTCCAAGGCGCCGCCAACGCTCTCGACAGCGCTGCCAAGCACTGACCCGGCGCGTGCCTCGCGCACGCTCTGAGCCAACGCTCTCTTTGCGCCCCGACCTGCGACGCAGGTCGGGGCGCTTTGCGTTTACGCGCGGCCAAACCGGCGCGGTATCTTGACACGAATACCCGCCCCGATGCCCCGCGCTCTCTTCCTCGACGGCCCGAAAGGCCCGGCCGCGATCCGCGACTTCGACCGCGACGCACTCCCCGACGGCGACGTGACGATCCGCGTAGCCTATTCAAGTCTCAACTACAAAGACGGCCTCGCCGTCACCGGCAAGGGCAAAATCGTGCGCGGCGCGTTTCCGTTCGTCCCCGGCATCGACCTCGCTGGGACGGTCGAGACGTCCGAAAGTCCGGATTTTGCGCCCGGCGATGCCGTCGTCCTCACCGGATGGGGAACGGGCGAGAACCGCTGGGGCGGCTTCGCCACCCACGCCCGCGCCTCCGCGGCGCACCTCGTCCGTCTCCCCGACGGCCTCTCGCTTTTCGAGGCGATGGCGCTCGGCACGGCGGGCTTCACGGCGATGCTGGCCGTCTTGGCGCTCGACCACGCAGGCTATCCCGACGACGCGGGCAACGTGCTCGTGACGGGCGCGTCCGGCGGCGTGGGCAGCGTCGCCGTTCACCTGCTCGCCCGCGCCGGGCACCGCGTCGTGGCCTCGTCGGGGAAAGACCCGGCGTACCTGAAACGCCTCGGCGCAGCCGACGTGATCGGGCGCGACGCGCTGGGCGCGGGCACACACCGTCCGCTGGAAGCCAGCCGCTGGGGTGGAGCGGTGGATACGGTGGGCGGAACGACGCTCGCCGCCGTGCTGGCGTCGATGCAAACACGCACCAGCGTGGCCGCCTGCGGCAACGCGCAGTCGCCCGACCTCGTCACCACCGTCTTTCCGTTCATCCTCCGCGGCGTCAACCTGCTCGGCATCGACTCCAACACCTGCCCGGCTTCGCTGCGGCAGCAGGCGTGGCAAGCCCTTGCCGAACGGGTGGACCGCGACCTGCTGGCCTCGCTGGCAACGACGATTCGCTTGGACGACGTGCCGCGCTGGGCCGAGACGATTACGCAGGGGCAAGTGCAGGGCCGCGTTGTGGTGCGCGTCGATGACTGAACGGCGAGCGACGAGGTTCGAACGACGACGCTGAAGAGACACCATAGGCTGTACGCCAGACCCCCAAGACCTCCAGCATACAGCCAAAAGCCCGTAGCCAGAAGCCAGCAACCCGTAACCTCTCTCCCCCGATGTCCACGCTCTCGTTCTGGCAATCCGACCACCGCGACGCCGACGGCTTCTGCGACGTGGCCATCGTGGGCGGCGGCGTCGTGGGCGCGAGCACGGCCTACGCGCTCCGGCGACAGCACCCCGCTCTGCGCGTGGCGCTGTTTGAGCGCGGCCTGCTCGCCTCTGGAGCCACCGGACGCAACGCCGGGTTCGTGCTGCAAGGCGTGACGAGCGACTTCGCCACCGACGTCGAGCGCTACGGCGACGAGCGGGCGCAGCGGCTCTGGGCCGTCACCCGCGCCTCACGCGACGGGCTGTTGGAGGCGATTCCACCCGAACGGTTCGGCTTCGAGGCATCCGGAAGCCTCACGCTTGCGGCCACGCCCGAGGAAGACGACCGCCTCCGCCGCTCCGCCCGCCTGATGTACGAGGCAGGCCTGCCCAGCTCCTACTTGCCCCCCGGCGATGTTGCCCAGCGTACATCTTCGAAGGGGTTTTACGGCGGCCTGCTCGTACCCACCGGCGGCATGCTCGACCCGGTGCGGCTCGTGCGAGCACTCGCCGAAGCCAGCGGCGCAGCACTTGAGGAGCAGCACCCGGTGCTGCACATCGCGCCCCAACCGGGCGGATTCCTGCTGGAAACGCCGCGCCGCCGGGTGCGCACCGCCGCGCTCGTGCTCGCGGCCAACGCCTACGCGCCGCAGCTCGTGCCCGCGCTCTCTGCCTACGTCCGGCCCGTGCGGGCGCAGATGCTCGCCACCGAGCCGATGCGTCCGCGTTGGCTCCCCGCGCCGGTGTATTCGCACGACGGCTACTTCTACCTGCGTCAAAAAGCCACCGGCGAACTGCTGCTCGGCGGGGCACGGCACCGGCACGCCGAGGCGGAAGTCGGCTACGACGACGCCGTCACCGAGGCGCTGCAGCGCGACCTGCACGCCTACCTCGCCCAGCACTTTCCGCAGGCCGAGGGCCTCGCCGTGACGCGGCGGTGGAGCGGCACGATGGGCTTCTCGCCCGACGGCCTGCCGAGCGTGGGGCCGATCCCCGACCTGCCGGGGGCCTACTTCGCCGCCGGGTTCACCGGCCACGGCCTCGCCTACGGCTTCCGGGTGGGACAGATGCTCGCCGAGTTCGCCAGCGGCGTGGCCAGCCCCGCCGACGCCGACCTCTTCGACCCGATGCGCCTCAAATGCGCCGCTGCGGCCCATTTGTAAGCGGCCAAATCGAATCTTGTCAATGCATTGACATCAATGTCGTTACACCTTTTCGATGCCCGCTTTTCCGCCCGTTACGCTCGTCGGCCGACTCGTGCGGCTTGAACCGCTCGCAGACCGCCACCTCGCCGCGCTCGAAGCCGCCGCCGCCGACCCGGAGTTGTGGACGTTCGTCCCGCGCCCCGCCGACACGTCCGAAGGCTTTGCCGCGTGGATGGCGCTCGCCCGCGCCGACGAGGCCGCCGGAAGGGCACTCGTGTTCGCCACCTGTTTGCCCGACGGCACGGTGATCGGTTCGACCCGCTTCGCCAACGTGTCGATCCCCGACGGACGGGCCGAGATCGGATGGACGTTCATCGGGCGCGACCACCAGCGCACCGGCGTCAACCGCGAGGCCAAGCGCTTGATGCTCGCCCACGCCTTCGACACGCTCGGACTCGAACGCGTCGAGCTCAAAACCGATGCCCGAAACGTGCCCTCCTGCACGGCCATCGCGGCGCTCGGAGCCGTCGAAGAAGGCACACTCCGCCGCCACACCCGCACCCACACCGGCTTCCTGCGCGACACCGTCTACTTCTCCATCTTGAAAGACGAGTGGCCCGCCGTGCGCGACCGGCTGAATGAGCGGTTGAACGCCCATTAGACCGTGTGCCAGCGGGTACGCACCAGCGCCGAGGTGCGGCCGTCGGCGTGGGCGACAGCGTGCGCAAACGCCAGCGGCTCTCCGGAGGCGTCGGGGCCGGCAATGGCCTCGAGGCGGTCGCCACGGAAGGCCTCGGCCTTCCACAGCACGTCGAGCGTGGCGAGGCGATGCGCGTCGAGGAAGCCGTTGGCGAGCGGCTCCAGCGCCCATTCGACGTAGCGGGCGTTGTTGGCGTGGCGGTTGGCGTCGAGGTCGGAGCGCCGCACGAACACCTGCGCCGCGTCGGTCACGGTCTCCGGAGCCGTGGGCGGCGTGTCGGCCAGGTCGAGCCGTCCGAGGTCGGGGCGCTCGAAACCGTAGAGGTCGTCGGGAAGGCGCGTGGGACGGCGGCGGTCGAGGTCCACGATCACCCACTGCGTCGTCACCCGTGCCAGCGTCTGACCGTCGGTGTCCACCGCGACGGCGTCGCGCCAAGCCGAGAGGCCGTTGTGGCCCGACGGCCACGTCGTGAGCGTGAGCGCATCGCCGAGCCGAGGAAGCGGCGCGTCGAAGCGGACGAACAGCCGCAGCAGCATCCAGGTGAGGCGGCGCTGAGCGAGCGCGTCGAGCGAGAAACCAAGCCGGTCGGCGTCGTTGCCCGCGATCTCTTGGAAGAGGTCGAGGAACGCCGGAGCGGTGAGCCGTCCATTCACCCCCGACTCGATGTGGCGCACGGCGAAGGTCTGCGAAAGCGGCGGCATAGGTGCAACGAGGCGGCATCGGTAGAACCGCCACCGGGCGTCCTGTTCCCAGCGCTCCGAACGCAAACGGGCACGCCCGGACGAATCCGAGCGCGCCCGCGAAAGAGCCCGATGGGCCGGTTACTGCTTGTCGTAGACGAGGCGGTAGGTGAGCGGGCGCGGCAGCCGTCCCGACGTGATCGTGACGGTCATCGTCATCGTGCCGTTGGCGTTCATCTGGTACGCATTGACCCGCGTGCCGTCGTCGGCGCGGAAGGTCTGGACGAGGCGGTCGCCCTGCCACGAGGTCGAGACGTTGAGCGTCTCACCGTCTTCGCGACGCCAGCGGACGCTGTTGCCGTTGGACGGCGTGAGGATGGCAGCGCGGCTGTCGGTCGTGATCGAGGTCTGGCTGCCTTGCGAGGCAATCACCACCCGGCGGTACGGCTGGTTGGTGGAGCGGAGCCGGCCGCGGGCGATGGGGCGGAGGATGGCGTTCATCGGGCGCACCGCCGCGTCAATGGCCGTGTTCACGTTGTCGCTCGCCTGCTGGTTGAGGGTGTAGGTGCCCGACAGGGCGGCGTTCTGGGCCGACGCCGGGAGCGCAAACGCAAGGGCGACAAGCAGGAGCGCAAAAGTACGAAGGCGCGTCATAAGGGGGAAGAGGTTTGGGGATGGATGGAGGCGGCGAAGGTACGGCTTTCCAAAGGTTTGTGTACGATGCACCCCTGTACGGCGAACAAAAACGCCCCACTCCCCCGCTTCGTACCTTGCCGGGGTGAATATTTTGGTACGGCCTTCCCCCTGCTCGATGAACACGCTTCGCCCGCTCGAAACCGGCACGTTCCGCCTCGACGGCGGCGCCATGTTCGGCGTCGTCCCCCGTCCGCTGTGGGAACGCCGCATCGCCCCAGACGACCGCAACCGCATCCCGATGGCGATGCGCTCCCTGCTCGTGGAGGGCGACGGGCGGCTGGTGATCATCGAAACCGGCCTCGGCCACAAGTACGACGCCCGCTTCGCCGACCTCTACGCCATCGACCACGAGACGGCCACGCTGGAGCGCTCGCTCCGCGCCGCCGGCTTCGCACCCGCTGACGTGACCGACGTGATCCTCACCCACCTGCACTTCGACCACGTCGGCGGCTGCACCACCCGCAACGGCGACCGGCTGGCGCTCACCTTCCCCAACGCCCGCCACCACGTTCAGCGGCGGCACTGGGACTGGGCCGCGCATCCGAACCCCCGCGAGCGCGCCTCGTTTTTCGCCGAGAACCTCGACCCGCTGGCCGCGTCGGGGCAACTCGTTCTGCACGACGGGCCGGGCGAGATCCTTCCCGGCATCGAAGCCCGCACGTTCGACGGCCACACCGAGGCGCAACAAATCCTGCTCGTCGACGGCGGCGAGCGCCTCGGCACCGTCGCCTACGTCGCCGACCTGCTGCCCACCCAGCACCACCTTGCCCCGGCGTGGACGATGGGCTACGACGTGCGTCCGCTCGTGACGATGGACGAGAAGGCTGCGTTCCTCGACGAGGCCGAGCGTTCCGGCTGGACACTCTTCTTCGGCCACGACTCCGCCGCCGAAACCGCCCGCGTAGCCCGCACCGACCGGGGCCTCGTTGCCACCGAAACCGCTCCGCTCGGACGGTAGCTCTCTCATTCTCTCCGACCGCGATGGACGACCGTTTTGACCGACTGGACGCCGGGCTTCGCCAGATGCTCCACGATGCCCGGGGCTCGCTGGCGGTGATCGCCGGCAACGCCCAGCTGCTCGCCGAAGTCGCACCCTCCTACGACTTCGACGACCTCGTAAAAACCTCCATCGCCGACCTTGCCGAGGCGTCGCAAGACCTGGCGGCCGCGCTGCGGGCGCTCTCGGACCTGCGAGGAACCCTCGCCCCCCATGCCTGACGCCCCGATGCCCGAACGCTCGGCGGCCTTGGGCGCGGGAGCCGTGCCGCTCGGCTACGACCCTGCCGCCGCCGCCCGCCATCTCGTGACCGTGGAGCCGCGCCTCGTGCCCATCGTAGAGGCCGTGGGGCCGCCGTCGTACGTCCCCCGCGGCGGCACGCCCTTCGATGCGCTGCTGCGGGCCATTTGCTACCAACAACTCAACGGCAAAGCCGCCGCCACCATCCACAGGCGCGTGCTGGCGGCACTCGGCACCCCCGAAGGCGGCGCGTCCGACCCGGCTGCCCTGCTCAACCAGCCGGAAGAAGCGTTGCGGGCGTGCGGCCTGTCGCGGGCCAAAACGGCTGCCGTGCACGACCTCGCCCGCAAGACGATGGAGGGGACGGTTCCGAGCTTGGACGACCTGCACGCGCTCGACGACGAGGCCGTGATCCGACGGCTCGTCTTGGTGCGTGGCGTCGGGCCGTGGACGGTCGAGATGCTGCTGCTCTTCACCCTCGGACGCCCCGACGTGTGGCCCGTGGACGACTACGCCGTGCGCCTTGCTTACGCCCGGCTGTGGGACGCGCCCGATCTCACGCCCAAGCAGCTTCGCGAGCGCGGCGAGGCGTTTCGCCCGTACCGTTCGGCGGCGGCGTGGTACGGCTGGCGGCTGCTTGATCCACCGTTTGGCACCTAAACGGGAGCCAAACGTTACGTTGCGACGTATCCTGCCGATACCACGGCTTGCCCGCCTGTTTCTGTCGTCTCTGCCTGTTCGTACGCCTATCGCCTTCTCGTTACCGCACTGCCGCGTCTCGCGGCTCTTCTTCCAACGGTCAACGGAAACAGGGGGTTAGCCCCAAACGATGCGTCGAACGATCCACGTTCTGCTTGCGCTTGCGTGCCTCGCACCCACGTCGGCCCTCGGCCAGACGGCCCGGGTGCAGGTGCTGGAACGCACCGCCGAAGGCGTCCGCCTCGCCGTCACGGTAGACTGGCCCGCGCCGCTGGCCACGTCCGTTGAAGCCGCACGCGTGCGCGTCCTCACCGCCGAGACGGCCCGGACGCTGGGTGCCGATGTGGAGGCTGCCGACCTGCTCGACCTGCCCGGCCTCGCCACGCCAACGCTTGCGGTGGAGAGCGCCGAAACCGAAAGCCTCACGCTGTCTGCCGCCCCCGACGCCGCCGTCAGCCTTGCCGGTTCTGCCGCCCGTCTTGGCACGGCGGGCCTGTTTCGCGGGCGTCCTGTGGCCGACCTCACGGCCCGGATGCTCACCTACGACGACGCCACGCAGCGCCTCACCCGCTACCGGAGGCTGGTGCTAAACGTCCGCTACGGCACGGCGACGCGCCGGGCGACCAGCGTGCGTACAGGCGTGGACGTGGCGGTTCCGTTTCCGCACCTCGCCGTCACGAAAAGCGTGTTGGCCGACGGAACGGTCTTCAAGATTCCGGTGACCGAGGAGGGCATCTATCGCCTCGACGCGCAGGCATTACGCGCGATGGGCCTGACCCCCACCAGCATCGACCCGGCCCGCATCCGCGTCTTCCACAACGGTGGACGCCCTGTGCCCGCCGCCAACGCCGATTCTCGCGAGGCCGACCTCATCGAGGTGCCGACGCGGGTGGCCGGCGGCGGCGACGGCTCGTTTGCCGACGCCGACGGTGTGACGTTCTTTTTGCAAGGCCCGGTCACCTGGCGCGCCGAACGCGGCGCGTGGGCGCACACCACCAATCCGTATTCGACGCAGACCTACGTCTACCTCAAGATCGGCGAAGCGCCCACGGCAACGCTGACGCAGGCAGCCTTCCCCGGCCTGTCCATGGCCGATGCGACCACCGCCACCGGGCGGGCCGTCCGTGATTTCGACGTGATCAACTGGTCGAAAGACGCCGGATCGGGCCTGACGTGGACGAGCGTCCCGCAAGACCCCGGAAGCGCGTTCACCCTTCTGAGCCTGTCCGATTTGACGGGCTACGCGGGCGGCGCGATCAATGTCGTGGCCCGCTCGGTCGTGCGCACGCTTGCCTTTTCCCCTGCGGCCACCGTGCGGTTCGAGCAAGGCGGCACCGTTTTCCACGAGGCCAGCGGGTTTGGAGCGGTCTCGGCCAGCGCCGAGTCCGCAGTGGCCAACCCGCTCATCACCGCGTTTGCCTTCGCGCCGTCGGGCACGGGCGCGCTCACCGGGCGCTTTGGCACCTACGCGGGGAGCGACAACAAGCTGGCGTTCGATTGGCTGCGCGCCTTCTACCCCCAGACGCTCACAGCCTCCAGCGGCTACCTCCGCTGGGCCACGCCCGCCGATGGCAGCGCCGCGTCCTACGCCCTCGCCGGGTTTGCCGCTGCCCCCGACGTGTGGGACGTGACCGACCCGCTGCGTCCGGTTCGGCTGGCCGTCCAAGCCGTCGGCAGCAGCTACCGCGTGCAAACCGACGGCGGCGCACGCGAACTCGTCGCGTTTGTGGACGCGGGCGCACGGCGGCTTACCGGCACGGCCCAGCGCGTGGCAGCCCAAAACCTGCACGGCATCGCTACGCCTCCGGATCTCGTCGTCGTCGTGCCCGACACGTTCCGCGCCTACGCCGAGCAGCTCGCCGCGCTGCGCCGCGCCGAAGGGCTGCGCGTCGAGGTCGCCACCGCCGAGGCCATCGCCAACGAGTTTGGTGGCGGCATCGCCGATCCGCGCGCCTTCCGCGATTTCCTGCGCCTGCTCTACCTTCGTGCCGCGCCGGGCACACGCGGCCTGCGCTACGCGCTGTTCTTCGGCGACGGCCACTTCAACTTCCGCCGCATCGGCAGCAGCGGCGAGACGCTTCTGGCCAACTGGATTCCGCCCTTCGAAACCGAAGAGACGTTCAGCCCGCTCTCCTCCTACACCTCCGACGACTACTTCGGCCTGCTCGACGAGAACGAGGGCACATGGTCGTACAGCAGCGGCGTGACCGAGCGCGTGGACATCGGCATCGGGCGACTCAACGTCCAGACCCGCGTCGACGCCGAGGCCGTTGTGGCAAAAATCCAAGCCTACGAAGACCCGCAGCGCCACGGCGCGTGGCGCACGCAGTACACCCTCGCCGCCGACGACGGGCCGCGCGGCTCCAGCGGCTCCGCCACCGACAACGACCTGCACGCCAAGAACGCCAACGATGTGGGTGACATCGTGGAGACGCAGACGCCGGAGCTGAACCTGCGCAAGATCTACGCGATGAACTACGCCCGCCAGTACAGCGTGCGCTATACCGTGCCGGTCGCGCATCAAGCCATCCTCGACGCGCTCAACGACGGCACGCTGGTGTTCAACTACAGCGGCCACGGCAGCCCCAACGCCCTCGCCGACGAAACGCTGTTCTCCCGCGAAGACATTGGCCTGCTCGACAACCTCGACCGGCTCCCCGTGTTTGTGACGGCCACCTGCTCGTTCGGGCGGTGGGACATCGACAACCGGCAGTCCGCCGCCGAACTCGTCACCACCGCTTCAGCAGGGGGAGCTATCGCGGCCTTCTCGACGCTGCGGCTCGTTTACACCTCCGGCGACTCGACGAACCTGAATCCCGGCTTGAACCGGCGCTTCAACCTCGAACTCGTCCGCCGCGACACAACCACCGGGCTACCGCCGCGCCTCGGCGACGCCATCCTGATCACCAAGCAGTACGCCGTTGGCTACCAGGACAACGGGCGCAAGTTCAACCTCCTTGGCGACCCGTCGCTGCGCTTCGGTTTGCCACCGTTGGAAGCGATCATCGAAACGGTGAACGGCGTGGACGTAACGGCCATTCCCGATTCGCTCGCCGACCGCCTCGCCGTGCCGCTGCGGGCACTTGATCTCGTGACGGTCACCGGCTCCGTGCGCGACCCACGGGGCAACCCGCTGCCGTCGTTCTCCGGCACGGCCACCGTCACCGCCTACGATGCCGACCGGCAGGTGGCCATTCCGTACCGCCAGTATTTCCTCTCGCCCACCTACACCGTCTCCGAGCGGATGTGGCGCGGCGAGGTGCCGGTGACGGGCGGGCGATTCACCGCGCAGTTCGTCGTCCCCCGCGACATCGCTTACGCCAACCGCCGCGGCCGCATCGCCGCGTATGTGCAAGGCAACCAGACCGATGGAGCAGGCGAGACAAGCACGGTGCGTGTGGGCGGCTCCAACCCCAACCCCATCGCCGACAACGAAGGCCCGCGCCTGCGCGCCTACCTCGGCGACACCACGTTCGTCTCCGGCGGCGTGATCGGCCGCACGTCCACGCTGATCGTCCGCCTCACCGACCAGAGCGGCATCAACCTGGGCTCTGGCGTAGGCCACGAGCTGTTGCTCACCTACACCGTCGGCGGCCAGACAAAGGCCGTCAACCTCGCCCCGTTCTACCGCGCCACCGGAGGCTACCAGACCGGCGAGGTCGTGTACCGGTTGCCGGAGTTGCCCGACGGCGCAGGACAGCTGACCGTGCGGGCATGGGATCCGGTAGGCAACTCCGGCGAGACAAGCCTCGACTTTTCCGTCGCCGAAGCCGAACGTCTCGCGCTTGCCCGCGTCGCCAACTTCCCCAACCCGACGACCGGCCCCACACGCATCGCCTTCGAACACAACCTCCCCGCCGGAACCACCGCCACCGCCGACGTGCGCGTGTTCACGCTCGCCGGACGCCTTGTGCGGGCGTTCGACACCGACGAGGTGCTGCCCGGCGGCACGCTGGCGTCGCGGCGTGTAACGGTTCGGTGGGACGGGCGCGACGCCGATGGGTCTCTGCTGGCTCCCGGTGTATACCTCTACCGCGTTCGCGTGACTGCTACCCACGACGACGGCACGGCCCAAACCGCCGAGGCTATCGAACGCCTTGCCATCGTCCGATGACAGAACACGTCCTCTTGCTTTTGACCATCCCTGTCCTTTTCCTATGACCCGTTCTCTTCGCACCGGCCTTGCCGCCCTCTCGTTGCTGGCCGCTCCGGCGGCGCTCGCCCAAGTGGGCGGGGCCTCCGTCCTGTTCCTCCAGATCGAACCCGACAGCCGCGCCGGTGGCATGGGCAACGCGGGCGTGGCGCTTGCCGACAACGCCAACGCGGTCTTCTGGAACCCTGCCGGCCTTGGCTTCCAGCAAGGTACCGAATTCGGCCTGACCTACTCGAAGTGGCTTCCCCAGTTTGACGCGGGGCTTTCCTTCCAGTACGGCGTCGTCAAGTACAACATGGGCAAGCTTGGCACCCTCGGCGCACACATCACCTACTTCGACCTCGGCAAATTCCAGCCGACCGACGAAAACGGCACCAATATCGGCGACGAGATCCAGTCGAGAGACCTCGCCGTCGGCCTCTCGTACGGCAAAGAGCTGTCCGACAACCTCGCCCTTGGCGGCGCGGTGCGCTACATCAACTCCGACCTTGCCTCCGGCACGACCGTGGGCGGCCAGACCTACAAGCCCGGCACGGCCTTCGCCGTGGACCTTGGCGCGATCTACCGCTCCAAGCCTTTCGACATGGGCGGCATGAACACGACGTTCCGGGCGGGCGCGAACCTCGCCAACTTCGGCTCGACGATCAACTACACCGGCCAAGCGGGCAGCGACAACCCGATCCCGACCAACCTCCGCTTCGGCCTCGGCGCAACGTTTGATCTCGACGAGTTCAACCGCGTCAACGCCCTTGTCGACTTCAACAAGCAGCTCTACCACGTCACGTCCGACTCGGTGGACAGCGACGGCAACGGCTCGCTCGACCAGCGCGTGACGACCGTGGACTCGCCCTTCAAGGCGCTCTTCTCCAGCTGGAAGACGCTCACCGTAGACATCGACGGCGACGGAGCCCAAACGCCCGAGCAGGTGTCGGCACTTCAGCAGATCACCATCGGCGGTGGCCTCGAATACTGGTACAACCAGCTCTTTGCGATGCGCGTGGGCGGCTTCTACGAGAATCCGTACAACGGCAACCGCAAGTTCCTCACGCTCGGCGCAGGCTTGCGCTACAACATTGTGGGGGCAGATTTCTCGTACATCTACGGCCTCGGCACCGACTCGCCGCTTGACCGGACACTGCGCTTCTCGCTGCTGATTGCGCTGAACCGGTAAGGCCGTCGGGCGCTGGTTTCCAGCTTTCGGTTGTGCTTCGCGCCCCTGTCGGCTTCGGCGGACGGGGGCGTGCGGGCTTCGGGCTGGAACCAAGGGCAAGGGCCACGTTCCAAATGGCGTCCGACGTTCGCACTTCCATTCTTGCCTCTCGCCGTATGTCGCCTGCCTTCGTCTTTGCCCTCTCCGCCGTGCTCGTCGTAGCCGGGGCCGCACTTCTCGCGTTTGCGTTGCGGACGGCCCGCACGTCTGGGCGGATTCCGCGCCTCGAAACGGTGCTCGCGGCGGCGCTGATGCTCGTAGGGACGGCATTGGTGTGGCAAGCAACCCGGCCCCCGGCCGTGCCCGACCTTGCCGCCGGCGAACGCCCGCCCGCGCCCGCCGGAACCGACCCGGTGGCGTCGGCCACGCCCAACACCCCGGCCCCCGATCTTCGCTATACGCTGCTCGACGGAAGCACCGAGTCGCTCGCCGACCTGCGCGGCAAGGTCGTGCTTGTCAACTTTTGGGCGACGTGGTGTGGCCCGTGCCGCCACGAACTCCCCGCGCTCTCGGACCTGAACGACAAGCTCGCGCCGCTGGGCCTCGTCGTGCTCACGCTCACGCAAGAGCCTGCCGACACCGTCCGGGCCTTCCTGCGCGAGCTGCCGCTGCGCACGACCGTCGGGCGGGTGAGCGGGCCGGAGGCGCTCACGGGGCCGATGGCGGGTGGACTGGACTACTTGCCGACGACGTTCGTGATCGACCGCGAGGGCACGATCGTGGCCAAGGAGGTGGGCGCGCGGAGCCGCGAAGAGTTCGAAACGCTGGTGGCCGGGCCGCTCGCGCCGAACCTTGCGGTGCGATGACGCTCCCAAGCCTGCTGCACGGGTACGCGCTGGAATACACAGGCCCTCTAATGCCCCTGTGGCCCTACGGCGACGCCGCGCTGACGCTCGCGATGGGTGCAGGGCTTGGCCTGCTCGTGGCCGTGGCCATGCTGCTGCGCCAAAACGGCGTCTCGGCCGATGCCACACGGACGTTCGTCCACGTCCTGACGGCGCTCGCCGTAGCCGCGGTGCCGTGGCTGTTCGCCTCGCCGCTCGGCCCAATGGCCCTTGCGCTCGTCTTCGCCGCCGTCAACCTCTGGGCCATCCGGCACCGCAAGCTCGGCGCGCTCCACGCCGCCCGTCCCGCCAGCTACGGCACGGTGGCCATGCCGCTGGCGCTCGTCTTCGCCTTTGTGCTGTTTGAACCACGCACCACCGGGTTTACCGCCACCGCGTGGACGATAGCGTGGACGATCCTCGCTCTGGCCGATCCGGTGGCTGGGGCCGTCGGGCGACGTTACGGGCACGGCAGCGCGAAGTCGTGGGCCGGCTCCGCTGCGTTCTTCGTCGTCGCCTTCGCCACAAGCCTTGCCGGGCTGCTCCTCTGGCAAGCGTCGCAAGGCGGGCCGATTGCACCGCGACTTGCCACGAATGGAGACGGCGTCGGGCCGCCCTACCCGCCGCTGCTCGCCCACGCCGCCGCCGCTGCCGCCGTCGCGACGGCCTGCGAATGGCTGGGGCGACGCGGCTGGGACAACCTGTTCGTTGTGCTCGGCGTCTATTTTGCGCTTGTAACGATGGCCGTTCGGTATCAACTCCCCGATGCGGCGTGGGCTTGGATGCCGGTCGTCGGCGCACTGGCGTTTGCGGGCGCGGCGTACCGGCTGCGCTGGCTTTCCGGCAGCGGAGCCGTGGCCGCCGGGCTGTTCGCATGGCTCGTGCTCCTCAAGGGCGGCTGGCCTTACCTGCTCTCCGGCGCGGGCTTTTTCGTGTTCTCCAGCCTGCTCTCGCGCTGGAACCGCCGCCGCAGCGCCTCCGTCGACGCCATCGCCGAAAAGGGCCACCGCCGCGACGCCGCGCAGGTGGCCGCCAACGGCTTCGTGGCCGCTGCCGCGCTTGCCCTTGGGCACGGGTCGCTGGTGCTCGCCGCGTGGGTGGGCGCGTTCGCCGCCGCCGCCGCCGACACCTGGGGCACGGAGATCGGCACGCGCTTCGGCGGCACGCCGAGGCTCGTGACGACCGGACGGAAGGTACCCGCCGGAACGTCCGGTGGCATTTCCGCAGCCGGGCTGCTCGGCGGGCTGGCCGGGGCGGCGGTCGTCGGGACGCTCGCGTGGATCGGGTTGGCGATGATCCGCTTGGAGGCGGCGGTGCCGTTTGCAGGCTCGGTCACGTTCGGACAACTCGGAGCGGTGGCGGCGCATCCGCTCCGCACGTTCGCGGCATGGACGGCGGTGGCGCTCGCAGCAGGCCTCGCCGGATCGCTGTTCGACAGCCTGCTTGGCGCAACGGTGCAGCGTCGCTTCCGCTGCGCAGACGGCACGCTCACCGAAAAACCCACCACCGATGGCCTCCCCAACGAACCGGCGGGCGGCTGGCGCTGGATGACCAACGACACGGTGAACTTCGCCGCCACGCTCGTCGGGGCGCTGGTGGCGTCCTTTTTGGATCTCTCCCATTTTTTGATGACGCTCCCGCCCTGACCGCCGGTGCAACGGTCGTGTGAGCCTTCGCGGGGCTTGTAGGCATCGCGGGGCTGGACGATGTACGTCCAACACTACCTCTCCCGTTTCTCCGCTCGTCCTCCTCGTCTGTCTTGATGCTCCGCCGCCCCGTCGCCCTGCTCGTCGCCCTGTTCATCGCCGCGTCCCCATTGGCTGCGCAGCCCGTCGGGACGGCGATGCTGCTGACGTCCGATTCGTCGAGGGCGTTGCTTGACGAGGGTCGTGCCGCGCTGATCGACCTGCGGCTGAACGATGCCGAGGCCGTGCTGCGCCGCCTCCAGGCCCGCCCCGACGGGGCACCCGCGGCACTACTTACGCGCACCCATCTTGCCCTTTACCGCGCTTTCTTGCAAGACGACGACGCCCAGTTCGCCGTCTTCGCCCGCCGCGCCGACAGCCTCGACCGCGCCCTCGCTCCTCTGCCCGACAGCCGCTGGCGCTCAACGATGGGGGCCGAGGCCGATCTTCTTCGGGCGCTCGTGGCCGTCCGCAAAGAACAGATGCTCCGCGCCGCCCTCGCCGGACGCGACGCCTACAACGGCTACGAAAAGGCCACCGGCGGCACACCGTCCGTGGCCGATGCCGACCTTGGCTTCGGGCTGATCCAGTTTCTCATCGGCTCGGCACCACGCACCTACCAGACGATCTTGCGGCTGCTTGGCTTCCGAGGATCGGTCGAGGGTGGACGCGCGCGGATGCTTCGCGCCGCCGAACACGGAACCTACCGCGCCACCGAGGCCAACCTCGCCCTTGCCGTCCTCGACCTCACCGTCCGCGACGACCGCGAGGGCGGACGCGCCCGCGCCGAGGCGCTGCGCACGGCCCAACCCGCCAGCCCGCTCACGGGGCTGCTTCTTGGCTATACCCTGCTTGGCGACCGGCGTGCCTCGCAAGCCCTGCCCATCCTGGCCCAAACCGTCGAGCAAGGCAACCGCCCCGACGTCGCGGCCGTCCGCTTCGCCCATTTTTACCTCGCCGACGCGCTGCTCAAAACCGGACGCCCTGCCGACGCCGAGCGCGAGGCGCGGGCGTACCTGCGCGGCCTGCGCGGGCCGTCGCTGCGGGCGCAAGCCCAACGCGCACTTGGAACGGCCCTTGAACTGCAAGGACGCCATAGCGAGGCCGTTGCCGTCTTTCGTCAGATCCGCAAAACCCGCATCTCCGAGAACGAAGAGGCTGCCGTGCGCTACGCGGCCCGGTTCATCGCCGCGCCCATGACCGACGTCGAGAAGGCGCTCTTGGAGGCCGAAAGCGCCTACGAAGACCACCGCGCCGCCGACGCCGAAGCGGGATTCCGCGCCGTCCTCCTCCGCTCCGACGCCACGCCAGCCAACCGTGCCGAGGCCAACTACCGGCTGGGCCGCACCCTTGCCGACGATGCCGGACGCGCCGCCGACGCTCGCCGCGCCTTCGAAGCGGTTCTTGCCGCTCCCGGCCCCGACGCGCTCGCGGGCTACGCGCCGTGGTCGCAGTTTTACCTCGGCACCCTCGACGCCAAGGCTGGGCGCAAGGCCGACGCCCGACGTCGCTTCAACGCCGCCCTCGCCGAAGACAGCGCGTTCGATTACCATCAGAGCCTCGAACAGCGCGCCAAAGCCGCCCTCGAAACCGTCCGGTAGCCGCTTACCGACCGCAGTACGAATGGTCGACGTACGTCTTGTTGCCGTTGCTGTTGATGTAGTAGCACCCGCCACGCGGGCCGGTGATGTAGCCGCTGCGCCCGCTTGAGTAGGACCGACGGGAGCGTGACGTGGAACGCGTCCGCGACGGGGCCGCGGTCCGGGCTGGCAGTCCGCAATTCGTGCGGGAGGTGTTCACCCGCCGCCCTTGGGCGTTGACGTAGTAGCAGCCGCCGCGTGGCCCCACGCGGTACACCCGGTTCCCGTTGCTCCGAGGCACAGGCGTGTTTGGGGAAGAGGCGCTTGGCGAAGCTCTTCCTACCGACCCGGAAGCACAGGATGCCATCGCGTAGCCGGTCTGGCCGTTGCGCCGAAGGTGTAGCCATCGCCCCGTCGCCCCCAATCGGGTGGCGGTATTGCCCGGAAAAAGGCCACCCAGGCGCGTGGACGACACCGAAGGGCGTTCGTAGAAGTCGCACTGCGCGGTGATGCGCACGGTTTGTGCCGATGCGGGAGCAGCAGAAAAAAGAAGCGAGAGAAGAACGAAGAGGCAACGCATCGAAACGACCTACGGGACAAGTGGGATGATGGGGGCGAAGCCCTTGGTCTTTCTGAAGTCCATCACATGGCGAACGTTGACGAGGGCATCGCTGGGATCAAGGCGATCAAAGCTCAGCCGTTCAAACGTAGCCCGCATAAACTGAGCAGACAGCACGGGCGTCTCTTCTATATGCCCAGTAGCCGGATTGAGCATATCGGCGTAGGCCGTCACATACACGTCATCAAGCGAGAGGAGCGCAAACATCTCCCGCGCCACACGAAAGGCACAGCCGCAGACATAGTCTTGATACAGCTCTTGATACTGCCCCACCGGCATCTTTCTCACCGACAGTTTCCCAGCTTGCGTGACCGTCTTGATCTCGGTAGGAATGACGTTACTGCCTCGCGTGTGCAGGTCAAGCTCGAACGACTTGCCCTCTTTCTTGCGCAACTCGATGGTGCTGCCAAGGAAGGCGATTTCGTCAAACGGGTTGTTCTCTTCAACGACTTCGACCATGGCCTCGGGATCGCCGCCCAGAATGGCCTCGGCGAGGGCTTTGCGCTCCTGCCATTCCTGTACGCGCCCTGCGTGATGGGAGGCGCTTGCCGCCGCCCGCTGCTCATCCCGCTCACGAGCAGCCTTGGCCTCGTCGAAAAGTTGTGCCCGGATCTTTTCAGACCGCCGCATCAGCTTGTCCAACCTCGACGGCTCGTAGTTCATCGCACGATGAAGCATGGCAGCCTCTTCCTGCTGAACCGGCAGCGGAAGAGGCTGCGCTTCGCGGGCCAGCGCCTGCCAATCCCAAGTCGGGCCGCAGTCGCAGTGCATCGTGCGCAACTGCTCGACCAGAAGGGTGTGGTCTTCGGCCTCCATGTCTGCGCTTAGACGTGCGTGATATTTCTCTTGCGCACGTCGGTGCATCTCAATCTGACGGCGGCGTTGATCCGCCGCACGGGCGCTGCGGCGGTTGGCCGCGTTGATGGCGCGTAACGTGCCTCTCCAACCCATTGTTCAAACGATGCGAATGACCTTGATAAAGCGACGGTCAGGACGCCTCAGCCTTAACTTTGGCCGAGAATGGCTTCCCGTCTTCCTCTTCGTAGGTAAGGGTGATCGTGACATTGCTTTTCTGCCACGTCGTCTCCCGGATACGGATGGGGCCGAGCGTGCGGGTTTCCGTATCGCCACGCCCCAACTGACGCGCCAGCGAGGTGCGGTATTGGGCATTAAGCGATTGAACGCTATTGACCCCAAGCGAAGGCGCTGTACGCTCTACGACGATGGTGCTGACATAACGGCTTTCAGGGCCACCACCGCCTTCTGAAAGGTTCGAATAAATGTGGACACGGCCTTCGGGGCGAATATAGATCTCGCCATACATCGTGGGGGGCATTCCGTTGTTCTCAACCGCCGTCGCCCCCGGCTGGAGGGCAGCTTGCGCCTCCTTGAAAGCCTGCCCGATTGTCACGCCGGCCAGTTCAAATACTTCACCCGTGTAGACCGTTGGGGGCATCTCTGGCACAGGAGCAACAGGAGTCAGGCCTGAGGCCGCAGGAACTTCCGTCTCTGGGGTAGAGCCAACGTTCGGCTTATCCCTTGTCAGCATCCATAAGGCTAATCCCAAGCACAGCAGCCCTCCTACGCCCATCCCGAAGATCTTCCACATCATGCGACGATACGCCTGTACATCGGACTGAGGCGATGGGAGCGATGCGGGCATTGATTCAAGCGAATGCAAAGCGAGAAAGGACAGCGCTGCGATCGTCGGCACGCGCATTCGACTCAAAGCCAACAAGCCGAACGCATTGACCGCGTCTGTAGAGACAAAGAGGCGCAGCGACCATCACGAATTGCAGTATACAACTCGCACACCCATTCAGCAGCGCGCACGTTCTGTTCTTTAGCTCCGCGGCGGCCTTAAATGTGAAAACCGCCCTTGGGAGGCGGTTTTCAGGGAGTGTGCCCGAAGGGATTTGAACCCCTGGCCTTCGGAACCGGAATCCGACGCTCTATCCAGCTGAGCTACGGGCACGCAGACGACCAATATACAGCAGTGCGAACCGCCAGCTGCGCGAAACCCCGGCGAAGGAGCGATGCAGGTGCCCCACTTGAACGACGGAGCGCAACCGGAGCGCCGTATTTTGCGGCGTTCTGCTCCCCGTTCGTGCCTCCTCCCGTCCTGCCTTTCGACGCTTCCGCCCGTCGCCCCCGACGTGGGGTGGTGCCCCTAATCGTGGGCGGCATAGTAGCCTACCGAATCGTCTACACCGTTGCGCTGCTCCTGCTGATGGGCGTGTTCTACGACCTCTGGGGCAGTGCGGCATTCCAAGCGATTGCGCTCGACCGCGACACGCACGCCTACGCCTGGCCGGTCTTCGCTGCGAACGCCATCGGGCAGATCGGCGGTCTCGGCGCGTTTGCGTGGTGGCTGGCGGCACACGAGGACACGACGGCCCCTCGCTACCTCCGCCTTGAAAGCGACGACGGCGCACCGTGGCGAGGCGCTGGCTGGGCCATGGTGGGCATCATGGGGCTGCTGCCGCTCGTCCAGCTGCTTGGACGACTCAACGCGGCGCTGCCGATGCCCAACGACCTGCGCGAAGCCGACGCGGTGCAGGAGGCGCTGTTCTCCACCGTCCTCTCCTCCGGCCCGCTCGCGGTAAACCTGCTGCTCTTGGCCGTCGTCCCGGCCGTCTGCGAAGAGCTGTTCTTTCGCGGCTATGTGCAGCGCCGCCTCGAAGCGGGCGGCACGGCCGCGAGCGCCATCGTGCTATCGGGCTTTGCCTTTGGCCTCTATCACCTGCGCTTCACGCACCTGCTGCCACTCACCGTGGTGGGTATGTATCTCGCCTACGCCGTCTGGACGACGCAGCGCCTGCGCCCGGCCGTCGCGGCGCACTTTGCCTACAACGCCACGCTGATCGTGCTGGCGTGGCGCGGCTTCGACCCCGGCACGCTGCCCGGCGGCACTTGGCTGGTCGTGCCCGGGATGGTCGTGACGATCTGGGCGCTTCGCCAACTCACTGCGACAGATGCCGCTCCCGCCGCGTAACTTCCAGCTGGCCTTCCCTCCTGCTTTTTCTTCTTCCCCGATGGACACGCCCTACACCGCCGAAGACTGGATCTCGGTCTTCTCGACCACGACCGACTACGAGGCCGATCTCGTGCGCGACCGCCTCGCCGATGCCGGGATTGCGGCGGTCGTCCACACCCAGCGCGACCACGCCTTCAACCTCACCGTAGGCGAGTTGGCGCAGGTGCATGTGATGGTGCCCAAGGCCTACGCCGACGAGGCCCGCGCCCTCGTGAATACGCCTGCCCTCTCCGACGACGAACTTGAAACGGCGGCGCTCTCGGCTGACCCGCTCGCTCCGGACGCCACCACGCCGGAGAACGAGGCCCGAACCGACAGCGGCAGCGAGTCCATTTCGTTGGACGTGCCCGACGACGACGCACCAGCGGCATGAACGACGCGGCGGCCCTTCCTGTCCGGTCGTCCAGCACGACCCGCGTGCTCACGGCGCTGGTGGCTCTGCCGCTCGTCGTGGCAGCCACATGGGCTGGTGGCTACGCGTTTGCGGCGTTTGTCGTGGCGATTTGCGTGCTCGCACAGGCCGAATTCTACGCCCTCTGCCGCGCCGCAGGCACCAACCCGATGACCCGCCTCGGCCTCGTGGCCGGGGGGCTTCTGGCCGCACGCGCCATCTGGCCGCCTGCCGAAACCCTTGGCATCGCCGTCGTTGTTGCCGCGCTCTGCACCGTCCCGTTCCGCGACGAACGCTCGCATCCGGTGCTCGACCTTGCCGCCACCGCCGGAGGCATCGTCTACCCGACGCTCCTTTTGGCGATGCTGCTCCCGCTGCGCCTCGACGCCGCGCGGGCCTTTGATGGCGACGCGCTCGCCCGTGGCGGCGAGGGCTTTTGGCTGACGATGGCCGTGATGACGCTCGTCTTCGCCACCGACACGGTGGCCTACTACACGGGACGGGCGTTCGGAAAGCACCCGCTCGCCCCCAAGGTCTCGCCCAAGAAGACGGTGGAAGGCTCCATCGGCGGAGCCATTGGGGCGGTGGCGGCCGCGGCGGCGTTCAAAGCGTCGGGCGTGCTGCCGAGCGTGCCGTGGGGCGCGATGCTGCTGGCCGCGCTCGCCGCCGGGATCGTCAGCCAACTGGGCGACCTTGCCGAAAGCCGACTCAAACGAGCCGCGGGCGTCAAAGACTCGGGGCACCTGCTTCCCGGCCACGGCGGCTTCCTCGACCGCTTCGACGCGATGCTCGTGGCCGTCCCGCTGGCCTACGTCGTGTTCGCCCTCTGGCTGGGCTGGTAAAGCCTTCGGCGGCGCTTCCACTTTCGGCAACGCGCAACGAACCGCCGAAGACGTCGTTCACCGAACGAACCTTCCCCTGCTGCCGGTGTCCGTGTTTGATGGCGACCGTCTGATCCGCGTGATGCCCGACGCGCTCGCCAACAAAATTGCGGCGGGCGAGGTCGTGCAGCGCCCCGCATCGGCGCTCAAAGAGCTGGTCGAGAACAGCCTCGATGCCGGTGCCGAACGGGTGGACGTGCTGCTCAAAGGTGCCGGATCGACGCTCGTGCAGGTGGTGGACGACGGCGTGGGCATGAGCCGCAGCGACGCCGCCGAGGCGTTTCGACGCCACGCCACGTCCAAACTCTACACCCTCGAAGACCTCGATGCCCTCGGCACGCTCGGCTTCCGGGGCGAGGCGCTGGCCTCGATTGCTGCGGTGGCCCAAGTGGAACTGCGCACCCGACGCGCCACCGACGAGGCCGGAACACGGGTCGTCGCCGACGGCGGCCTCGCCCGCGACGCCGAGCCGGTGGGCGCTCCCGTAGGCACCAGCCTCGCCGTGCGCAACCTGTTCTTCAACGTTCCCGCTCGGCGAGCCTTCCTCAAAACACCGGCCACCGAGTACCGCCACCTGCTCGAGACCTTCCAAGCGCTCACCCTTTCGCATCCCGGCGTGTCGTTTACGCTGCGGCACGACGACGACGAGGTCTACCGCCTGATGGCCAACCCCGACGACGACGACGATGCGGCCCTCGCGCGTCGCATTGCCGACCTGTTCGGGCACGACCTCCACGACGCTCTTGTGCCGGTGGCGGAAACGACGACGTACCTGCGGATACGAGGCTTTGTCGGACGCCCCGAGCGGCACAAACGGTCACGAGGCGAGCAGTTTCTTTTCGTCAACCGCCGCGTCGTCAAAAGCCGTCCCCTCGACCACGCCGTCGCCTCCGCCTTCGAGCGTCTCATCCCCGAAGGCACGCATCCGTTCTTCGCCCTCTTCTTGGAGATGGATCCGGCGCATGTGGACGTGAACGTCCATCCGTCGAAGGCCGAGGTCAAGTTCGACGACGAGCGCGGCGTCTACGCGCTGGTGCGGGCGGTGGTGCGCAAAGCCCTTGCCCATGCCGATTTCGTACCCGAGCTTCCCCCCGACCCGCTGGCCGCCACGTTCGGCGCGGCCCCGGCGGGGCACACGAGCGATGCGTTCGGCACGGCGGCAATGTTCGGCCCTGCCCCGACGCCCGACGCTCTCCTTCCACAGCTCGACGCGTCGTTTGAAGGCCGCATCGTCCATCTTCCAGAACCCGATCCAACGGTGCTGGAGGAGGAAATGATGCTTCCGCTGGTCGATGCCAATGCCAACGCCGCCCACGACGCCAAGGGCGTTGGCCCCGAGGCCGTGCTGTTCCAGTTGCACGACACATACATCGTCACGCCCATTCGTTCGGGCCTGCTCGTGCTCGACCAGCGGGCGGCACACGAGCGCATCCTCTACGAAAAAGCCCGGGCAACGCTGGAAAGCGGCTTCGGCCTGTCGCAGCAGCTGCTCTTTCCGCACACCTTCGAGCCTGCCGCCCCCGATCTGGCGCTGCTCAAAGAGTTGCAAGGCGACCTCGTGGCGCTCGGCTTTGTGGTGGAGTTTTTCTCCGGTCGGACGGTGGTGGTGCGCGGCGTCCCGGCAGACGTGCGGGCCGGCGACGAGCGCTCCATCCTTGAAGACCTGATCGAGCAGTTTCGCACCCTTCGCGAGCGCCTGCGGCTGCCGCACCGCGACACCCTCGCCCGCGCCATCGCCCGGCGCTCGGCCATCCGCCACGGGCAGCGCCTCGCCCAGCCCGAAATGCGCCTGCTCATCGACCAACTCTTCGCCTGCGAAGCCCCGATGGCAGCCCCCGACGGACGCCCCACGCTCGTGCGCCTCTCCACCGACGAGCTGGCCAAACGGTTTGCCTAACCGGCCAGCTGTACGCGCGACGGACGGGTTTTTGCGTTTCTTTTGTCTGCACCCGCCCGCCATCCGCCATGCCGCTCCGCGTCCTTCGCCTGCTCGCGCTGCTGACCGTCGTTCCGGCGACGGCTTTGACCTTCGCGATACGCCCCGCGGTGGCCCAGACGACGGTTTCGCCCTTCGCCGCCTTTTCCTCGGCTATGCAGCGCGGCGACGCTGACGCCCTCGCCCAAGGTCTCGCCGACCGCGTGCTGGTGTCGCTCGACGGCGACAGCCGTGTGTACAGCCGTGAACAGGCTCGGCACGTCTTCGCCCGCTTCTTTCGCGACCATCCGGCCGACCGGTTCGCTCTCGATTACCCTCGCGAAACCGGCGGTGAGGCACTCTTTGCCTCTGGGCGCTACGTTAGCGACGGCGAGACGTATGTGGTGCGCGTGCTGATGTCTGGAACGGCTCGCCGCACCCTGCGCGAAGTGCGTATCGAACGCGGCCGCCTCGAATGACCGGGGCCTGCCCGCACCCGGCTATCTTGCCCTTTTTACCGTGCCCGTGCCCGCCATCCCGCCGATGCCTATGTGGCGACGGATGCTTCCGTTGACCCTGCTCACGGGGGTGCTGGCGGCACTGACGTGGGCGAGTGTGCGGCTGCCGGTGGCCGAGACAAAGCCCGAAGCCACGGCCCGCGTTGAGCACGCCGGAGCAGCGGTGGGCCGGCTGCTGCGCACCGAGGCCGCCCGCCTTGACCACGAGGCCGAGGCGTGGCTGGACGATCCGGAGGTGCGGCGGGCGCTCACCGAAGCATCGGCGCAGATCGACGATGCCCTCCTCGACCGGGTGGCTGCCCTCGACGCCGGGTCCGGATCGCCAGACGTGCTCGGCGCGCCCCCCGACGTGGAGATCTGGCGCGATACGACGCTGGTGGTTTGGCGTGGAGCAACGATTCCACAGACGCTGTCCCAAACGTCGCCCGCGCTCGCAGAGACGCCCGACGGGCGTCTCGTGCTCGTGGTGGAACGCCGAGGCGTAGCCGGGCGAGTGCGCACGGCCACGACGCTTCGGGCCACACCGTACGTCCAAAACCGCTACCTCAACGCCTTCGACCGCATCGCCGACGCCGGACGCCCGTTTGATGTGCGTGCCGCCTTGGTGTTCGATGACGAGGGGCTTTCGCCGGGGCTTCCTGGCCTCGACGAACGCTGGCGGCTGCGCCTTGAGCCGCCTACCCCCGAAGCTGTGGCACGCACCCTTCGACAGCGCCGCGCCAATGTGGCCGCGTTCTGGAGCGTACTGGCCTTGCTTGGGATGGCCGCGATGGCCCTCGCTTATGCGCGGCGCACGCGACGCTCCTCAACCGCCGTGCTAAGCCTAATGCTTGTGGCTGCCGGGCGAGGCGCGGCCCTCGCCCTCGATGTGCCGGGGCGCTGGCTCGTCGACGGGCCGCTGGCCCCGTTCTTCGACCCGGCTCGCTACGCCGTGGGCGGCTTTGGGGGCCTGTTCCGCTCGGTCGGCGACCTCGCGCTCACGGCGTTGGCCGTTCTGACGATGGCGCTTGTGGTCTCCCGCAGCGTTCGCCCACACCCCCGGTCGAACCGCGCGCCGCTGCGCGTGGTCGCGCTCGCCGTGCTGGCGGCCGCGCTCACAGCAGGCGTGGCCCGTGTAGCCGAACGCTCCGTGCTCGACTCTACACTCGACCTGTTCACCCGCGCGGGGCTGATGCCTGAACCGCTCGCCGCCGCTGTGCAGGCGGCGCTGCTCGTGCTCGCGCTGGCGATGGTGCTTGTGGTAGACGCGACGGTGACGGCTGGACGCGCTGCGCCGAATCCAACGCACGCGGCAGCAGCGGGCCTCGCCGCGTTTGTCACTGCCGCGCTGCTGCTGCGCGTGCCTGCGATGGCGCTCCCGCTTGTGGCGCTCGCGACGGGCCTCGCCGCCCTCGGCTGGACACACCGGCTGGCGTGGAGCCGCCTCACCGTGCGGCGCGTTCTGGCGCTGCTGCTCGTGCTCGCTGCCGGCCTCTACCCACTGCTCTACCAAGGCTTCCGTGCTCAACGGCTCGTGCAGATGGACGACGCCGCCCGCGCCTTCGACCAAGCCGCCGGCGACCCGCGCCTCGTCTTTGCCCTCGACGAGACGCTCGCCCGTGCCGCCAACGACGATTCGGTCCAAAGCCTGCTCGCGCTGCCCGCCACCGACGCCCGCCGCGCCCGCCTTGACCGACGCGCCGCCGACCTCGCCCGCGACGGTCTGCTCGCCACGCTCGGCACCTACGAAGTCGGACTGGCCGTGTTCGACCACGACGGACACCTCGCCGGGCGCTACGCCGAGGGTGCGCTCCCCGGAGCCGACGCCGACACGTTCGACCTCGACGAGTTCGACCTGCTCCGCTCGATGGCCGACGCTCGTTCCGACGGCCTCGATGCGCCGCTCATCGTCCCGCTCACCGGGCGGCAGCAGGACGACCGTTTCCAGACGCTCGGCCTCGTCACCCTACCCGACAGCCTCGGATGGGCCACCGCCCGCGCCGCACCGCAGCGTTCGGCCACCGGCCTCGGCACGCCGTTCCCGCGCGTGCTCCTCCCCGCTGGCACCGACGACGGCCCCGGCGACTTCGCCCTCGCCCTGTTTCGCGGAGGCGTGCTCGTGCGCGGGCAAGGCCGCGACTTCGGCCACTATCGTCTTGACGATGCGGTGACGCAGGCGCTCGCCGCTGCCCCACGACTCCTTCGCCCAGAAACCGACAACGGGCGGCGCGACCTCGTCCTCTACGTCCGGCATGCCCCGTCGTCCGCAACCGGCTTCGCCGATGCCCCTGCCGTCGTGGCGGTGCGTGCCCCGGCCTTCACCGTCTTCGACCACCTGTTCTTCGGCCTGCGCGTGCTCGTGGCCGGCACGCTGCTCGCCACCGTCCTTTACCTTGTCGGGCTGATCATCCGGCGACGACGCGGCCTGCTGCCCTACCGCCGCGTACGCTTTCAAGACCGCGTCCTCGACGCCTTCCTCGCTGTGGGCGGCCTCGCCGTGGTGGCCGTGGCCTTCGTCGGTGTGCGCGTGGTGACCGGCGAGAACGAACGGGCGGTGAACGACTGGCTCGCACGCAGCCTCGAGCGCACCGAAGACGCGCTCGTGCTTGCCGCCCGTCCCGGCGAAACCGCCGCCGACGTGCTCGGCCGCGTCCCGCTGGACTCGCTCGCCCGGCGCGTCGGCGTGGATTTGAGCGTCTACCAAGGCCGTACGCTCGTACGCACCACCCGCCCCACGCTGGCCCGCGAGGGCCTGCTCGACCCGCGCCTACCCGTGGAGGCCGCCGCCCGACTCGAAGCCGACGGCGACCGCTTCGCCACCGCCGATGCCTACCTCGGCACGTTCCGCTACCGCGTAGGCTTCCGCGCCCTTCCCGACGCCGCCGACGGCACCGGCGCGGTACTGGCCGTCCCGACGCTGCCCGAACAGGAACGGTTTGAGGAAGAGCAGGCCCGGATGCTCGCCTACCTCTTCGGCTCGCTGCTGCTGCTGCTCGTCGCCCTCGTCGCCACCGCCGCCCTGCTCGCCCGCGCCCTCGCCCAGCCCGTCCGCCAACTCCGCGAAGGACTGGAGGCCGTAGGCAGCGGGCGATTTGACCGCCCGGTGCACGTCTCCAGCCGCGACGAGATCGGCGACCTCGGCCGCACCTTCAACGCGATGCAGGCGCAGCTTGCCGAGAGCCGTGAGCGCCTTGCCCAGCAGGAACGCCAGCTCGCGTGGGGCGAGATGGCCCGCCAGGTGGCCCACGAGATCAAAAACCCGCTCACGCCGATGAAGCTCAGCGTGCAGCACCTGCGCCGCGCCCAACACGACGGTGACGCCGTCAAGTTCGACCGCCTCTTCGAGCGCGTCACGACCACCTTGCTCGAGCAAATCGACGCGCTCACCCGCATCGCGTCCGACTTCTCCGCCTTTGGACGCCTACCTCGACGCCGCGTCGAACGCCTCGACCTCCGCGCGGTCGCCAAAGAGGCCGCCGACTTGATGCATGACGAAGACGCCTCGGCCACCATCGATCTTCGCCTCCCCCATACGTCGCTGTTCGTTGAAGCCGATCACGAAGAGCTGCGGCGCGTCTTCATCAACCTCGTCAAAAACGCCGTGCAAGCCACCCACGGCCGGGACGAGCGCCGCGTCACGGTCACGCTCATGGCAGACGGCCCCGACGCCGTCGCTACGGTCGAGGACACCGGCGTGGGCATCCCCGAAGCCCTGCGCCCGCGCATCTTCGAACCCAATTTCTCCACCAAAACGAGCGGCACCGGCCTCGGCCTCGCCATCGCCAAGAAAGCCGTCGAAGAATCCGGCGGCACGATTGCGTTCGAGACGGAAGAAAACGTCGGCACGACCTTCACCCTTCGGCTGCCCAAGTCGGAGGCCTAACGTCCGAGGGGCAAGAGGGGAGCTCCACAGAAGCCACGCCGCCGTCCCTAACTTGCCCTCTTCCTTCGGCCCTTTCCCCATGCGCTGGTACGACGTCTTCGCCCACACCTACGACGCGCAGTTGGAGGCGCTCTACCGCCCGTACCGCCCGACGGCCTTCGACGCGCTGCGGCTGGCACCGGGCCAGACCGTGCTGGACCTTGCGTGCGGAACAGGGCAAAACTTCGACGGGCTGGCGGAGCGCCTCGGCCCAGCCGGACGCGTCGTCGGCCTCGACGCGTCGGAGGGGATGCTGAAGAAGGCCCGCGCCCGCGCCGACCGCCTCGGCCTCGAGGCCGCGCTCGTCCACGCCGACGCCACGGCGGCCGCGTATCCGCCCGTAGACGCGGTGCTGGCCACGCTGGCCTTCACCGCCCTGCCCGACCCCGACGCCGCCTTCGCCCGCGCCCTCGACGCGCTGCGCCCCGGCGGGCGGTTCGTGCTGCTGGACGTGCACGCCGAGCGCCGCCGCTTCCAGACGTGGCTGGTGGAGAAGATCGCCCGCGCCGACCTGAACCGCCGCCCGTGGACACTCCTGGAGGCCGCGCTCGACGACGTGTCGCGCACCGACCTAAACGCCCCGGCCAAGACGTTCGGCGGAACGCTCTATGTGGCGGCCGGCACCAAACGGGCGCTGTAGAGACGCCCCAAGAAGACGCCTCTACGGACGCCCATCCGGTGCTTTCTTGCGTCGAAAGCCCGTCTTGTAGCGGTCGTGTAGGACAAAGTGTGCGCCGCCGTAGAACGCCACGCCGAGGCCAATCGGGAAAGCGGTGCTGGCCAGCGGGTCGTGCCGCCCGGCCCCATCGCCCCCATCGACGCGGCGGCAAACCCGACGGAAACGTCGTTGAGTTCAAACGAGCCGTGGGCGTGCGCGCCGTCGTGGCGGTGGTGGGTTTCGTGCATGCGCCAGAGCAGACCGTGGAAGAGCCAGCGGTGCCAGGCGTAAGCGGCACTTCCATCCCGGCGAACCCGGCGGCGGCGAGGCGAAGCATCGGTGGGCGGTTGGAGGCGGTGGGCTGGAACCTACGCCATGCCTTCGGTTCCACCTTCCCCCCTCGCGCCCCGATGGAACCGCCCGACGCCGTACCGCCGCTCTCGCCGTCCGACTACGCCGCCTTCGCCCGGCAGCCGGACGTGGCGCTGCTGGCGCAATCGGAAGTGGACACGCTGCGGGCGGGCACCAGCGGCGGGCAACGAGCCAACAAGGTGGAAACCGGCATTCGGATGCGGCATCTGCCCACGGGCATCGTTGTGGTGGCGCGGCGCGAGCGGTCGCAGCTGCAAAACCGCGACCTCGCGCTTGCCGACCTTCGCCGCCGCCTCGAACGGCTCGCGCATGTGGACGCGCCGCGCAAGAAGACCAAGCCCACGGCCGGAAGCCGCCGCCGACGCGAAGACGCCAAGCGCCAGCAGGCGGAGAAAAAAGCCCACCGCCGCTGGAAGCCGGAGTAGCGCTACGGGTGCACCTCGACAGAGAAATCGTCGCGGACGACCACCCGCGCCCCAACGTCCACGGCCACCACACGGCCCACGAAGTCGGGCTGGATCGGGTACTCGCGCCCGCCCCGATCGACCAGTACGGCGAGGCGAATGGAGCGCGGACGGCCCAGCTGCACAACAGCGTCAAGGGCAGCACGGACGGTTCGGCCCGTGTGCAGCACATCGTCCACGAGCAGCACGTCGCGTCCGGCGAGGCTTACGCCCAACGTCGGCCGCGGGCGCGTGCCGGATTCCGTCGGGCGGTCGTCGCGAAAGTCCGATACGTCAAGAGCGAACACCGGCACATCGCAACCGACAAGCGCACCGATGCGACGTGCCAGATCGGCGGCGAGGGCGTCGCCGCGGGTTACAAGGCCGAGCACGACGAGCGCCGAGGCGTCGGGCAGGCGTTCGACGGCTTCGCAGGCGAGGCGGTCGAGCGTGCGGGCCACGCGGGCGGGCGAGAGCAGCGGAACGGCAGGCACGGGCAGAAAAAATCGACTGCGCCAAGGTACGGCAGCGCTTAGAGCCTACCCTCAACAGGGTTGTCATGGCAGGCGGCGCGAAGCCGTCTCGCCGTTGAGGCACTCAAACGACGAGGTTGCCGCTTCGCTCCTCGCAACGACACGATTCGACGTTGAGGCCGGCCCTTACTGGAACATCGCCTTGATGCTGCCCCAGGTGCGGCGGATGCTCGTGGTCGTGTAGTTGACGGGTGCGCTGAAGAGCACGACCCGTGCGCCTCCGGCAAATGTCGCCTCGACCTGGTATTCGGCGAGGGCCATCTCGTTGCCCTTGTAGAGCGACGCGTCCACATACTCGTACGTCCGCGCCGCGCCGTGCGGGCGCAGCGTCGCCACGGTCACGAACGCGCCGTTGCTGGTGGCGGTGCGGCGGCGCAGGTCAAACGCGACCACGCCCGGCTCGGCTTCCATCTGCCACTCGATGCGCGCCGCGCTGGCTTCCATCTGCGCCCGGTAGGTGCCGAGGCGCACACCGTCCTGCGCCCACGCCGGAGCGGCGAGGCCAAGCAGCACAGCGAGCGGGACGAAACGACGCATCGGGAAGACGGGACGATGGAAGGTACAGCCAAACGGTTATCCACACACAAAGAACGACGTGGAAAACCTCGAAGTCAAGGCTCAACCGTGGAGAGATTCACGCGTTGTCGGATTCGGTGCGATTGGGGCAGGCCTCGCGGCGGCACTGGCCGTAGAGGGTAAGCGAATGGCGGGCCACGGCAAAGCCGAGAATCTGGCCGATCATCTGCTGGGTGTCGTGCAGGCGTGGGTCGCAGAATTCGTAGATGTGCCCACAGTCGGTGCAGATGAGGTGGTCGTGCTGGGCGTAGGCGTAGGCGCGTTCGTAGCGGGCGTGCGAGCCGTCGAACTGGTGGCGCGTGGCAAGGCCCGCTTCCACGAGCAGGTCGAGCGTATTGTAGACCGTGGCGCGGCTCACCGACGCATCCGCCTCGTCGCGCAGATGCTGGTAGAGAGCGTCGGCATCCACATGGTCGCCGGTGTGGTAGAGCGCCTCCAAGACCGCGAAGCGCTCGGGCGTTTGGCGCTGCCCGCGCTCGCGCAAGAAGGTTCGAAAGACCTCGCGGGCCTGTTCGGTGTGGGCGACGAAGGGGCGTTCCATCGGGAAGGAGACTGCGTACGGACTACCGACGTGCCCCGCCGAGGTTTCCGTCCACGCGGCGTACGTCCCTCCAAATCGCCTCGGCCAGCACCTCGACGGGCAGCGCGGCGTCGAGCACCACGAACCGTTCGGGTTCGCTGGCTGCCAGCGTGTCGTACGCCTTTGCAACGCGGTCAAAGAACGTCTGCCCTGAAGCCTCCATCCGGTCGTCCGTGGCCGAACGGGCACGGCGGCGAGCCAGCGCCGTCTCCGGGTCGAGGCGGAGGTAGACGGTCAGGTCGGGCACGAGGCCATCGGTGACGAAGCGATGGAAGTCGCCCAGCCAATCCGGATTGGCAAGGCCGCGTCCGCCACCTTGGTACGCCGTCGTGGAGTCGAAGAAGCGGTCGGCAATCACCACGTCGCCGCTGCGTAGAGCCGGGCGGATCACTTCGTCGCACACCTGTGCGCGGGCGGCAGAGAAGAGCAGCAGCTCGGCCCGAGGGACAATCGGCGCATCAGGGTCGAGCAGCAGCGAGCGGATGCGTTCCGAGACCGCCGTGCCGCCCGGTTCGCGCACGCGCACCACGGTCTTCCCAGCGGCTTCGAGGCGCGCGTGAAGACGTTCGATCTGGGTTGTCTTGCCGCTGCCGTCGAGGCCTTCAAACGAGATGAACATGGGGCGGGGGCGAAGACGGAAAAGCGGATCCGAAGGTACGAAACGCGCGCACGCCCGGCAGCATAGGCTGGCCGGGCGTGCGCGTCCGTCGTCGTGTCACTCAGTTCGCACCACACAGAAAGACCCAGAAGCAGACACTCCCTTCGCAGACATACTTCCAGCACGGGCCCTCGGGCAACTCCGAGGTGGTGGCGAGGGCCTGCACCTCAGGCGTCAGCGCCGGGAGCGACGCGGGGCGGGGGGCAGCGGCAGCGGTGGTGAGCGACAGGAGCGGGAGCAGCAGAAGCGTGCGCATGGCAGCAGGGGGTTAGGTGGACACCCCTGACGTGCCGGGCGGCGGCGAGCTACGGAACCGCCGCGCAAAAAAAAGCGCTACGCCGTGTTGGCGGGCAGCGTCGCCCGCACCGTCGTGCCCTGCCCCGGCGTGCTTGTCACCTCCAACGTGCCGCCAAGCAAGCGCACGCGCTCGCGCATGCCCACGAGGCCAAAGTGGCTCTCGCTCTCCAGCGCCGCAAAGTCGGGCGCATCACCGCCAAGGTCGAAGCCGCCCCCATCGTCGTTCACCGCCAGATCCCAGCGGCCGTTCACGCGGTCGAGCGTGACGTGGGCGTTTGAGGCGTCGCCATGGCGGACGGCGTTGGCAAGGGCTTCTTGCACGATGCGGAAGCACGTTGCCCCCAGCGGATCGGGCGGCGTGACGGCATCGTCGAAACCAAGATCAAGGATCAGTTCGGGATGCCGACGCTGAGCCATCGTCTCCACCGCCGTCGCCAACCCGGCCTCGTACAGCAAGGGCGTGCGCAAGTCGTCGGTGAGGCCGCGCAGCACCTGCGCGATGTGGCCCAGCGCCTCGTCGAGCGTTTCGACGACTTCGGGCGGCAGGTTCTGGGCCGAGTAGAGCCGCATCCGCACGGCGGCGAGGTCTTGCAGCGGTCCGTCGTGCAGGTCGCGGGCGAGCCGGCCGCGCTCGGCCTCGTGGCCTTTTTCAACGTGGAGCGCCGTCTGAAACTGCTGCGCCACCTGGGCTTCGGCAACCTTGGTGCGGCGTTGGCTGCGGCGCAGCGCCAATCCGCCCCCGACGACCAGCAGCAGGAGAAACGTGCCCGCCAGAACCTGCGGCCACGCCTGCTCCACCCCGAAGAAGACTCGTCCGTGCTTGACGCCCACCGCGAACCGCGTGACCACAATCGAATCCGTGTTCGCGATGTCGGGCAGCAAGGCCAGTTCAGCCGTCGTGGTAGGAAAGGTGTCGGGCGGCGCATCGCCCACCCGGCGCACGATCCGCGCTTGCCCGTTGCCGAGGTGTTCGACCCAGATAAACACCCACTTGCCCGTCGTCGGATTGTGGTAACGGAGCGAGTCGCGGAAACCGACCTGGCCGGGGTCGGGGCGTGCGGAATCCGGTAGCGCAAGCGTGGGCTGCGCAGCAGCAGGTTGGGCGGCCAGCAGGGCCAGCCCGACGGCCAATCCGCGAATCCAAGCAGTAAGCGTACGCATAGGGCAGAATGGGCAAACGGTTACGGCTCCATCACCCGGTTGCGCCACGCCCACGCGATGGCCTCGCGTGCACCCTCCACGCCCAGCTTCTCGTAGATGACGGTGAGGTAGTTGCGGACGGTGTTCTCCGCCATGCCCGCCTCTGCGGCGATGGCATCGTTGGAAAGGCCTTGGGCGAGCAGCACCAGCACGCGGCGCTCGCGTTCGTGGAGCGCCAGCAGCGGCGAGGCCAGCGGCTGCGGCACGAGCCACACATCCTCGCCCTGCACCACGCGCCGAACGGCTTCGGCGATATCGAGCGGCGAACGATCTTTGGTGACGTAGCCGTTTGCTCCTGCCCGCGCCATCTGCTCGACGTACGGCACGTCGGCGTGCGCCGAGAGCACGAGCACGCGCACCCGGACGTCTTGCTCACGCAGCTGCTGCATCACCGCCGTACCCAGCATATCCTTCATATGCACATCCAACACCAGGCCGTCTGGGTCGTGCTTCGCCACCGCTTCGAGCGCTTCCCGTCCGCTGGATGCCTCGGCCACCACGGCGAGCGTTCGGGTACGCTCAAGCAGAGAACGAAGCCCGCTTCGAAACAGAGCGTGATCGTCGGCCAGAACAAGCCGAAGCGGGGCGGAGGAAGACATCGAAGAAGGCGTGGGGACCGTTCAAAATAAACGGCTTAAGACCCCCGACGGATTCATCGGGGAGAGGTTATGCATCCGGTTTGTGGAACGGTCTTGTTTCGGATGCGTGCGCCACCTACCTTTGGCCAACCTTTCGCCCACGCTTCGCAACCTTTCGCCGCCGCATCGTTTCCCTCGATCTCTCCCACCACCTTACGGTTTCTGCACGCCGATGGGGCTGTTCGACTTTGACTACGACGATACCGACGACGCCGATGCCGAGCGCCTGCGCGACCTCGTGGCAGCCTACGAGTCCGGCGAGGCGACGTACTTCGACTCGCACGACCTCGAAGAGATTGCCTCGTTTTACTACGAGCAAGAACGCTACGACGATGCGCTGACCGTGGTGGACCGCCTGCTCGAAAGCGCCCCGCACGACGGCGAGGCGTGGATGCGGCGCGGCATTCTGCTCGGCGCTCTCGACCGCAACACCGACGCGCTGGAGGCCTACGACTGGGCGCTCACCCTCCTCCCCGACGACGTGGAGGTGATCGTCAACCGGGGCGTGGCGCTCGACCTGCTCGGCCGCACCGACGAGGCGCTGGAGGCCTTCGAGCACGCCCTCGCGCTCGAACCTACACACGAAGACGCCCTATTCAACCTTGGCCTCACGTTCGAGCGTGCCGACCGGCTCGACGAGGCGCTTCAAGCGTTTGAGCGCTGCGCCGACCTCGACCCCGACCATCCGGAGGTCTACTACGAAATTGGCTTCTGCCTCGACCGGATGGGCCGCGACGAGGACAGCCTCGTCGCCTACGACCGTCACCTCGACCACGAGCCGTATTCGGCGGATGCGTGGTACAACAAGGGCATCGTCTTTACTCGGCTCGAACGCTTTGACGAAGCCCTCAACGCCTACGACCTTGCACTCGCCGTGGACGACACGTTCGCGTCGGCGCACTACAACCGAGGCAACGTCCTGGCTAACCTTGGGCAGCTCGACGAGGCCGTGGAGGCCTACGAGCGCGTCCTGCAACTCGAAGGCCCGGACGCGGCGACGTACTACAACCTCGGCCTTGCTTACGAGGAGCAGCAGCGGCTCGGCGAGGCCATGGAGGCCTTCCGCCACGCGCTGGTGCTCGACAGCGGCTACGCCGAAGCCCACTACGGCCTTGGCTGTTGCCTCGACGCCGAAGGCCGATTCGACGACGCCATCCGAGCGTTCGACGCAGCGCTTGGCCTGCACCCGGAGGTCGCGGAATTCCACTACGCCCGCGCCGACAGCCTCTACAACGCCGGACGCCTCGCCGACGCCCTCGACGCCTACCGGCAGGTGGTGACGATGGAGCCGGACAACGGCGACGGATGGCTCGACTACGCCGACACGCTCTTCGAGGCCGGACGCTTCCCTGAGGCCGTAGACGCCTTCCGCGCCGCTCACCGCGCCGCGCCGGACAACGCGGCCGTGCATTTCCGCGAAGCCAAGGCGTTTTACGCGGCAGGCGACACCGACGCCACCGTCCGCGCCCTCGACACCGCCTTCCGCCTTGACCCGACGTTGCGCGACGATTTCCGCGCCGCCTACCCCGGCCTCTACGCCGACCCGGCGCTGCGTCGCCGCCTGCGGTTCTGACCCAGAAGGGCGGCAACGAACGGTAGAGACGCCCCACTGGGGCATCTCTACGTTGCGCCGGTTCGCCCGTTACCGCACCACGACGATGCGTGCCGCGGCGACGGTCTGCCCGCCGGACGTGACACGGACGGTGTAGACGCCCGGTGGCCACGCCGACACGTCGAACGCGAGCGTCTGCGCACCCCCGTCCAGCGGCGTTTCGTTCAGGCGCGCCACGCGCCGCCCCAGCACGTCGAACGCCTCCGCCCCGACCGTCTGCGCCGTGCCCAACGCGAGCACGAGGTGCGCCACCGTGCGGGCGGGCTGCGGATGCACCCCAGCCACGACTGCCGCCGCACCGCTCGACGCGCCGCCGTTGCGAAAGAACACGAACCCGCCGCCGTCCGCCCCGACGAGCAGGTCGGGGTCGCCGTCGCCGTCGGCGTCGAAAAACGCCGGCGTCGCGCCGGGCAGCGCCTCCAGCGTGTCGGGGAGCGGCACGGCGCGATCGATCGACGGAAGCGTGAAGAAGCGGACGCCGCCGGTGGCCTCCACGCCCAGCGCAAGATCGACGCGTCCGTCGCCGGTGACGTCGGCCAGCGCGGGTGCGTAGCGAAGCAGCGAGCGCGGCACGAGGGTTTCGGTGACGAGCGCGAAGGCCGGGGCTGCACGCGTACCGGTGTTGCGGTAGACGAACGTCCGCCCTCCTGCGTCGCCCGCCACGAGGTCGAGGTCGCCGTCGCCGTCCACATCGCCGAGAGCCGGGCGCAGACGCTGGGCGCGAGGCGGCTGCACGAGCACGCCGCCGTCTTCAAACCGGAACGCGCCGGTGCGGCGGAGCCAGCGGGCCGTGCCGTCGAACGCACCCACGACGAGGTCGGCCTGCCCATCGCCATCGAGATCGGCAATCGTCGGCGCGGCGGCGTAGCGGTTCGGATCAAACGGCACATCGAGCGCGACGGGCTGCCAGACGGGGCGCAGCGTGTTGCCAATATTAACGAACGCACGCAGCCGTCCTTGGGTCGTACCCGCGATCAGGTCGGGGACACCATCGTCGTCGAAGTCGGCGACGGCAGGCACGGCCCCGTCTCCCAGATCGAGCGTGGAGAGCAGCGGAACGGGCGCGGCGAACGTGCCGGGCGCGGCGCGTCCGTCGAAGCGAAACAGCGGCGGATCGGCGGTGCGGTTCTGGCCGAACGATCCGCCCACCACGCCCACGACGAGGTCGGCGATCCCGTCTCCCGAGAGGTCGCCAAACGCGGGTGCGTTGAAGCCGGAGGAGACGAACGGAAGCGCGGCGGGAAAACGGTTGCCGGAAACCACGAGCCTCGGCGTTTGCGGTGTGCCGTCGTTGCGGACAAGGTAGAAGGAGGCGTTGAAGAAGTCGCCCCAGAGCAAGTCGAGGTCGCCGTCGCCGTCCACGTCGTGCAGCGCGAGGGCGCTGGCCCCGTGGCGCGTGCCCGCGTCTTTGCCGAACTCGCCGACGATGTGGATGCCTTGGTACGGCTCGACGGGCGCGAGAAAGCGCGGCGCGCCGCTGGGTTCGGGCGTCGTTCCCTCGAAAAAGACGAGGCCGCCGTCGACGGCGGCGTACAGCATATCGAGGCGTCCGTCGCCGGTAAGGTCGGCCACGGCGGGAAGGTTCTGGCGGTCCACGAACGCCGGGCGTCCGGTGGCAAGGCGCACGGTGTCGGCCACCTGCTCGAACGCGCCCGTGGCCGTTCCGCGCCACGCCTGCACATAGCCGAGCGGCTGTTCGAGCAGCAGGTCGGGGTACGGGTCGTTGTCGAATCGGACGAACCGAAGCCACTCGAACGCGCCGAGGCCGTCGAGGAAGCGGTCGGTGCGGTGCGCAAACGCGCCGCCGCCCATGTTCTCGAAGCGCGTGGCCCGCCCGGTCGTCTCCTGCACGACGAGATCGAGGTCAAGGTCGCCGTCGAGGTCGACGAGGTGCGGGCGCGGGCGGGCGTAGCCGCCGAGAAACGGCTGGGCGAAGCGCGTTCCGACGCTGTCGAGCACGGCGAAGGGATCGACTTCGCGCCGGAACGACGGCTGCGCGTGCACGGCAAGCGGCAGCAGCGCAAGGACGACGAGGACGGCGCGGATCAATGGTGCGTCCCCATCATCGCAAGGCCCGTGGGGGAGCGCCCCACCTCGACCACGCGAGCAATCGTGTCCGTGGCCGTGTCGATCCACACGACCGTGCCGTTGGTGCTGGCCGTGTACGCGCCGTTGAGGTTGGCGTTGGAGACGTAGAGCGTCGCACCGTCGGGGCTGAGCATCGACGTATACGGGTTGGCAAGGCCGTTGCCCGTGATGGTTTTGACGACCGTCCGGGTGGCGACGTCCACCACGGCCACAGCGTTGGCTTGGTAGAGCGGGACGTACAGCTTCGCACCGTCCTCCGAGAAGTGGCTGTGCCACGGTCGCCCACCGGTCGAGACCGCGCCCTCGGACGCGAGCGATCCGTCGGTTTGGATGCGGAAGATGTGGACGAGGCCGGTGAGATCGGCGGAGACGGCGAGGCGGCGGTGGTCGGGGGCGACGGCGAGGTGCGCGAGGCCCTGATCGACGCCGTCGACCGGCGTGGTTGCGCTCGTGCCGTCGGGACGGAGCGTGACGAGCACGTTCTGGCGCAGGCTGGCCGTGAAGAACCGTCCGTCAGCGCTGCCAAGCGCGTGCGGATGCGGGCCAGGAATCGGGCGCTCTTCGAGCACCTGCATCGCCGCGCGGTTGACGACGGCGACGCTCGCGGGCGGGTTCACCGCCGAGAGGCTTCGGGACACGGCGAGTTGCCCGGCGGCGGCCCCGCTTCCCAGCGCGAGCATACCCGGCTGGCTGGTCGTGACCTGCCCCACCACGGCATCTTCGGCGTTGAACTTGACGACCTTGTTCTCGCCGATGAGGCTGAGGTACCACGCCGATCCGTCGGGCTCGAACACGGCAAAATGCGGCTTGGCGGTGGCCGAGAAGCCGAGGTCGGGCAGGCGGATCGTCTTGATGAGCGTCCCGTTTTCGGGATCGAGCACCGAGACCGTCGCCTCGCCTTGATTCATCACATAGAGGTTGCTCGCTACTGCCGGGTGGTCGTGGTCGCAGCGCGTGAGCGAGGCCACCAGCGCAGCGGCAAGAGCAAAACGGCGGAGCATCGCGGACCAAACGGCGGATTAGCCTTCGCCAACGCGCATTCGCCGAAGAATCTCCCGCCGCAGCACACCTTCCTGCCTCTCCAGCCGCACCGGTCTGGCCAGCTCGCGAAGCGAGACGTACAGATCGAGCAGCGCGGCATCGGAAAGATGACGGCTATGCGTCTCGTACACCCACTCCGGCGGACGTCCGTCGGGGGGGGGCGAAAGCGCGGCCGGAGCCGAAGCCACGGCCTGTCCGTCGCCGGAAGGTTCCGTCAGCACAGAGTTGACAGCTTCGGTGGGCAGCGCAGCGTAATGCGCCACCGCGTGCTGCTGCGACGGCTCGTGCGGCGCTGGCGTGGCCAGCGGCACGAACAGCCGTGTACGGCTCCACGGCACCAACACCGCGCGGAAGTCGGAGGAGGGGGGGGAACTACGGCTCACATCGCTATACAACTAACGCACCACAACAAGAGAGATGTCGCCCGCCGGATGCCCATCGAGATGGGCGCGCACGACGTATGTGCCCGAAGCAAGGTCTTGTCCCAAAATGGGCAGACGATGGATTCCGGCAGAAAGCGTGCCGTTGTGGACGACGAGCACTTCGCGTCCCAATGCGTCAAACACCGCGACCCGAGCCTGCGCCGGGCGCTCCGTCGCCATCTGCACCTCGGTCACGCCGTCGGACGGGTTGGGGCCTGCCAGGCGCAGCGCCACACGGGCAGGCACTTCGGCGGACGCCGTGGCCACCGCGAGGCCCGTGGGCCGAAGCACAAACAGCCCCTCGTCCATCCCGCCCACCACCACGTTGCCGCTGGGGAAGTACGGATAGACGTTCCAGATACCGTCGTACCGCGCGTTGTCGTTGGCCGGGTACGTGTCGAAGTAGCCGACCTCCGCGAGCGCCGTCGGGTTCGACACATCGAGGATGGCAAGGCCGGCGGTGTAGTTGGCCTGGAAGAGGCGGCTACCACGCACATACTGGTTGTGGTCGATGGCGCCGGTTCGCCCGGTAAACGACCCCGCCAGCACCGGCGTCGTCAGGCTTTGCACATCGAAGATGAGGGTCTTGGTGCGCCCGCCGGTGAACCCGTTTGTCTCGTCGGTCTCGTCGTCGAAGAAGAAGTAGCGCTGATCCTCCGAGAGCCAGCCTTGGTGCGCGTACGAGACGTTCGGGTAGGTGACCGACCCCAGCAGTTGGACAGACGATTTCTGCGTGACGTCGACGATATGAATCACCTTCTCGTCGGCCATCAGGCAAATCTCGCGCCCGGTGTAGCGCGTGTCGGGACCGTGGTACGCGACGCATTGCGCGTCGTGGGTGTAGCCGCGCGAGCCGTTGACGACCGGGCCGTTGTAGCACCCGGCAAAGACCGGCGAGGCCGGGTTGGACACGTCCACAAACTCAAGGCCTTGCCCGCAACCGGCCTGCCGGGTTGTGCCGTCGGCGCCAAATCCGGTTCCGATGGCCGTGTTCGACGCTTCGGAAACGAGCACGTTGTGCGCCCGGCCAAAGCCCGTGTAGCGCCCGGTCTCGGTGAACGTCTGCGGCGTCGTTACCCCGCGCAGGCGCGCCAGGTCGAACGTCTGCATGCCGTGCCCGGTGGCCTCGGAAACCACGAACACATGGTTGTTCAGCACCTTCAGTTCTTTCCATAGCGATGCCGAAACGGCATTGGTCGGGTTGTTCGTCTGGGTGGCAGGTCGCGGCAGCAGGCCGAGGTAGACGGGGTTGAGCGGATCGGTCACGTCCACGAACGCCGTCCCGTCGCTACGGCCAAGGATGGCGTATTCCCGCCCGGTCGCGGGATCGGCCCATCCCCATGTGGTGGCCAAGCTTGCCACGGTGCCCGTCCCGCTGTTGGTCGTCCCGCCAAGGCTGGCCAGCGGAAGAAAACTCATCAGGTCGACGTTCTGGCACGGGAACGTGCCTGCCGAGGTGACCACCTGTCCGGCGGTGCAGGCATAGCGCTGGCCGGTGATCGGGGTGAGGGTGAAACCTTGCGCCGAAGCCGACACGGCCAGCACGGCACCGAGGCTGACGGTTCCAAGAAGGCGAAACGGAAAAGCCACGCGGGACGGAGGACTACGAGGATATGGGGGGCGCAAACGTACGACGGTGCTGCTTCGTACGCAAGCTTCAACCCCGGAGCCTGTGCGACGAGCGCCGCGTTACGCCCAAATCGTCCTTTTCCACGACACGAATGCCCCTTTCTCTCACCGGTCGCGTGGCCCTCGTCACCGGCGCTTCGTCGGGAATTGGCGAGGCGTGCGCCCGCGCCCTTGCCGCCGCAGGCGCGTCGCTCGTGCTCACCGCCCGCCGGGAAGACCGCCTCGCCGACCTTGCCGCGTCGCTGCATGTGCCTACGCTGCCGCTGGCCCTGGACGTGCGCGACGCCGACGCCGTCTCGCATGCCCTGACCACCCTGCCCGACGCCTTCGCCGCACTCGACATCGTCGTCAACAACGCCGGCCTCTCCCGCGACCTCGATCCCGTGTACGCCAACACCGTCGACGCCGTGGACGATATGCTCGACACCAACGTCAAGGGCGTCGTCAACATTCTGCGTGCGGTTGTGCCGGGGATGCTCGCACGCGGGCGCGGCCACCTTGTCCAGATTGGCTCCATCGCCGGGCACACCGTCTACCCCGGCGGCACCGTCTACGCCGCGTCGAAGCATGCCGTCCGCGCCCTCAACGAAGGGTTGAAGATGGATTTGCACGGCACGCCGCTGCGGGTGACGAGCATCGATCCGGGGATGGTGGAGACGGACTTCTCGACCGTCCGATTCCGGGGCAACGCCGACCGCGCCGCCGCCGTTTACGCCAACATCACCCCGTTGACGGCAGACGACGTGGCCGACGTCGTCCTCTTTGCCGTCACGCGCCCACCGCACGTCAACCTGCTCGACGTGGTGATGATGCCAACAGCCCAGTCGTCCGCCACGATGATCCACCGGGAAGCCGCCCCGAGCCAACTGTAACGGTTTTGCATCACCGCAGCTCGCTTCGGTGTCGTACCTTCTCCGGTTCCCCGCCCTCGTCTACCTCCATGCCCCTCCCCCTCCGCTGCGTCGCGGTACTGCTCGCTGTGCTGGCGCTCGGCGGCTGCCGAAGCACCGCAACACCCATCCCCGGCCCGACCAACGACGACCTGCAACGCCTCCGCATCGAGAACGAACGCCTTCGCCGCGACCTCGAGGACGCCCAGCGCACCCCGCCACCCACGGCGATCGAGGAAGAGGCTTACCGAGGCCAAACCGTGGAAGAGCTTGCCGCCGACCTGTTCTTCGAGTCCGGAAGCGCCTCACTCACCGAGCAGGGCCGTGTTCGCCTCGACGGTGTGGCCATGCGTCTCAAACGCGACTTTCCCGGACGGCAGGTGCGGGTAGAAGGTCACTCCGACAACCAGCCGATAGGCCCAAGCCTGCGGACGATCTTCCCTACCAACTGGGAACTGTCCGCCGCTCGCGCTACCGCTGTCGTGCGTTACCTGCAAGACGTACATGTGCTCGATCCGGCTCACCTCGAAGCCGTTGGAATGAGCGCCTACTACCCCGCCGCCGACAACGCCACGTCCGAAGGCCGCGCCCAGAACCGCCGCGTGCGCATCGCCGTGCTTCCCGACTGATTCCCCCTCCTGCTTCGATGCGCTTGCTTTCCTCGCCCACCCGCCCTTCCGGGATCCTTGGACTCGCCGCCCTCGCAACGGCTCTGCTGCTGACCGGCTGCGCGAACAGCACTCCCCAACTGCTCGCCGAGCGCGACGCCCGCTACGCCATCGAGCGCGAGCGCGACTCGCTCGTCGCCATCGTCACCGTTCAAGACGAACGCCTCGAAGCCTACCGCGATTCGCTCGAGACCGTCCGTCTCAACTCCCGTCCACCGCGTCCCACGCCGCCGACTACGCCGCCGTCGCGCCCGGTTATCGCCGACCCCGTGCGCCCCGATACCGCCCCGACGTTCACCGACACGCTCTTCGTGGACGAGCTTTTCGCCCCGGCCTCGGCGAACCTCACCGAAATCGGCATGTCGATCCTCGACCGCGTCGCCTACGAAATCTCGCGCTACTCCGCCTCCGCGCCCGTGCGCGTCGAAGGCCACGGCGACCCCACGCCCCCCGGCCCGACGATCCGCGACCGCTTCCCCTCGAATTTCGACCTGTCGAGCGCCCGCGCCTCTGCCGTCGCCCGGTATTTTGTCGAGAAGGGCATGCCCGAACGTCGCCTGAGCGTGATCGGCTACGCCGCCAACAAGCCCGTCGCCTCCAACGACACGCCGCAGGGTCGCGCCCAAAACCGCCGCATCGTCGTGGTCGTGGAATGAGCGGAGGCTACCCCAGCCCCTTCGTCCAGACCGGCGCGAGGCGCGTCACCGCGGGCGGCCCCTCCAGCAGCGGCTCCACCTCGCGCAGGTAAGCGGCGTACGCCTCGGTGCGCAGAAACGCGGAGGCTGCCTCGGGCGAATCGTAGACCTGAAACGCGCAGACGGCCTCCGGATCGTCGGCGTCTTCGCAATAGGCGTAGCCCGGTGCTCCGGGTTGGTCGCGACCGCCGGGGCCATGTGCCGGTGCCACACGGCCTGCACGGCGGCGCGTTGCCCCGCTCGGACGGTGTGGCGAAGAAAAAGCGCAACGGGTTCGGGCATCGCAGGGCCAAGCGGTCAGTTGCCGAACAAGTCGGCGGGACGGGCGGGCGGTTCGATGCCGAAGTGCGCGTAGGCGCGGGGCGTGGCGACGCGTCCGCGCGGCGTCCGCTCCAAGAAGCCCTCTTGGATGAGGTACGGCTCGTACACCTCCTCGATCGTCCCGGTGTCTTCGGAGATGGAGACGGCGAGGTTGGAGAGGCCGGTGGGGCCGCCGCCAAACTTCTCGATGAGGGTCATCAGCAGCCGCGCGTCCATCTCGTCAAGGCCGTGCTCGTCCACATCGAGCGCGTTGAGGGCGCGGTCGGCGAGCGTGCGGGTAACAGCCCCGGTACCCTCCACCTCGGCAAAATCCCGCGTGCGGCGCAGCAGTCGGTTGGCAATGCGCGGCGTGCCCCGGCTTCGCCGGGCAATCTCGTAAGCCCCATCGTCGTCAATGGCCACGCGCACGAGCGCAGCAGAGCGCTGAACGATCCGGGCGAGCAGGTCGGCGGTGTAGTAATCGTAGCGGAAGTCGATGCCGAAGCGGGCACGCATCGGCGCGGTGAGCAGCCCCTTGCGGGTCGTTGCGCCAATGAGCGTGAACGGCGGCAGCGCGATTTGAACGGAACGCGCCGACGGGCCGGAGTCGATGAGGATATCGATCCGGTAGTCTTCCATCGCCGAGTAGAGGTACTCTTCCACGACGGGAGGCATCCGGTGGATCTCGTCGATGAACAGCACGTCGCCCGCGTTCAGGTTGGTGAGCAGACCCGCAATGGTGGCGGGCTTGTCGAGCACCGGGCCGGAGGTGGTCTTGATCTGCGCGCCCATTTCCTCGGCGATGATGTGCGCGAGCGTCGTCTTGCCGAGGCCGGGCGGGCCGGAGAGCAGCACATGGTCGAGGGCCTCGCCGCGTTGCAGGGCGGCGGTGACGAACACCGTCAGGTTGTCCTTGATCTTTTGCTGCCCGATGAACTCGCCAAGGCGCGATGGGCGGAGGGCGCGGTCGAGATCGTCGTCGGTTCGGGGGGCAGCCATCGGAGCAAGAAGCGGGGGGTGACCGCACAGTTTACGTCCGTTGGCGTGACAACTGTGCGTCAGTGGACGCAGCAAGCCAACACTCCACGCTCAACCTTGACCTGCGTTCTGCCGATACCGCCAAGGCCCGTCCTTGACACACGCAAACGTTGTGCCGTACTCTTAAAGGCATCGTCTTTGCTCCTACCCCATGCTCTCGGTTGATCATACCCTCGTCTCCGACGACCTCGTCGATGCCCGATTCGCGTGCGACCTCGGCGCGTGCAAGGGCGCGTGTTGCCTTGTGGGGGACGCGGGCGCGCCGGTGCTCGACGACGAGCGCGAGCGGCTCGACGCGGCGGTGCCGCTTGTCTTGCCCCTGCTCACCGACGAAGCTCGGCGCGTAATCGCCGATCGTGGTGCGTGGGAGGAGACGGCCCCCGGCGTCTACAACACCGCATGCGTGAACGGCCCCGCCGGGCCGGGGGCGTGCGTGTTTGTGGCCTACGAACGCGGCGTGGCCCTGTGCAGCATCGAAAAGCTCTACCACGCGGGCCAAACCGACTGGCCCAAGCCGATCTCGTGCGCCCTCTACCCGCTACGCGTCCAAACCCTCGGCCACGGCGACGACGCGCTCGACCTCGTCAACTACGAGCAAATTGACCTGTGCGACCCGGCTCGACGCCGCGGCCAGCGCGAAAACGTCCGCCTCTCCGATTTCCTCGAAGGGCCGCTTGCCCGCGCCTACGGCCAGGCGTGGCTAACCCGTCTCCAAACGGCCCTCGCCCAACGCCGAAACGCGCTCGGCCAAGAGGAACGCGCATAGCGTATGGAGGATGGCAAACCCATCCTCGCCCAACGTCCATCTTCCCCACTCCCCCCGCAATGCTTCACCTTCGCCAGAGCCAGTCGCTTCAGCAGAGGCTCTCGCCGCAGCAAATCCAGTACATCAAGCTGCTGCAGCTGCCAACGCTTGCTCTCGAACAGCGCATCAAAGCCGAGATGGAGGTCAACCCGCTGCTCGAAGAAGGCGAAGAACTCGACGACCTTTCCGATAACGACGATGCCGAGACGCTCGACGCCAGCGCCGACGATCTTCCGCAAGAGGCCGACGACACCCGCGACGACGAGCTGGACTGGGACGAGTACCTCAACGCCTCCGACGACCTCGACGGCTACAAAGCGCCCTCGATGCAGCAGGACGACGACCGGCGCGAAATCCCGCTCGAATCGACCTCTTTGGCCACCGAACATCTGATCGACCAGTTGGGGCTGGCCGGTTTCTCCGACACCGAGCGCCTCGTCGCCGAACAGATCATCGGCTCCATCGACGAAGACGGCTACCTCCGCCGCCCGCTCGAATCCATCACCGACGACCTGCTCTTCAACTACGGCCTCAACATCACCGAGCGCGACGTCGAGCGCGTGCTCGGCAAGGTGCAGCGTCTCGATCCGCCGGGCATTGCCGCGCGCGACCTGCAAGAGTGCCTGCTGATCCAACTCGAAGCCTTGCCGCCGCGCACGCCCGGCCGCGCGGTGGCCATCGAGATGCTGCGCAAGACCTACAAGGCCTTCACGATGAAGCACTTCGACCAGATCAAGCAGCGCCTGAATATCTCAAACGAAGAACTCAAAGAAGCCTTCAGCCTCGTCCAGCGCCTCGACCCCAAACCCGGCGAGGGCGCGTTCCAGATGACGAGCAACTACGTCGTCCCTGACTTTACGGTGGAGGTGGATGACGAGGGCGATTTTCTGATTATGCTCAACGGACGCAACACGCCGCCGCTGCGCCTGAGCCGCGAGTACCGCCACCTGATCGAGGCAATGGCGGGCGAGCAGAAGGGCGGAAACGCCTCGGCGCGGCTCGACGCGGGCACGCGCACGTTCCTGCGCGACAAGGTCGAGGCGGCCCGGTGGTTCATCCAGTCCATCCAGCAGCGCCGCCAAACGATGCTCAAGGTGATGACCGCCATCGTGGCCCTCCAAGAAGACTTTTTCCGCCACGGCGAAGGCCACCTGCGCCCGATGATCCTCAAAGACATCGCCGAGCGCATCGGAATGGACATCTCGACGGTGAGCCGCGTGGTCAACGGCAAGTATGTGCAGACCGAGTTTGGCACCTACGAACTCAAGTACTTCTTCTCCGAGGGCCTCGCCACCGAAAGCGGCGAGGAGGTGTCGAACAAGGAAGTGCGCGCGCTCATCGACCGAATCATCCAAGCCGAGGACAAGAGCAAGCCGCTCTCGGACCAGACCATCGCCGACATGCTGGAGAAGAAGGGCTTCAACATCGCCCGCCGCACGGTGACGAAGTACCGCGAGCAGCTCGACATCCCGGTGGCCCGGATGCGCAAGGAGATCGTGCTGAGTTAGATTCGGGGTGCTGGCTTCTGGCGCTTGGCTGCTGGACACCGGCTACCGACAACCAGCGCGCTTCATGCCCAAACCCTCGCTCAAAACGCTCCTCGCCGACTTGGAGGCCGACGACCTGCGCGAGGTTGTGGTGGAGTTGTGCAGGCTGAACGCGCAGAATCGCACGTTCGTGGAGCTTTTCCTCGGCGGCTCCGACGCGGTGGACACGCAGGCCGTCTTGGATGCCTTTACGACGCGGCTGCGCACCTGTTTTCTTGCCCGCACCGGAAGCCCCAAGAACCGCCCGAACCTCGCCGAAGCGAGGCGGCTCGTCACCGAGCACGAACGCCTCGCCGCCGACTTCCCCGCCTTGGCCGCTGAGGCATCGCTCGTGTATGTGGAAGCCGTGGCCGACTACGCCGACGCCCTGCGCGCGCGCTACCGCTACCTCCAACAGTCCACCGTGGACGCTGCCGTCCGGATGGCCGAACGCTTCGTCCGCGCCGTCCTCGACCGCCCCGCGCTCGCCGATCGATTCGAAGCGCGTTTCCTCGCCCTCGCCCGCCTCGACCCGCGCATGGGACGCCTTGTCGCAGCCTACCGCCACCGCGACGTTGCTCGCCTCGACGCCCCAGCGTCCGGAGAGGACGAAACGTACCGCGTAGAGTACGACCGCCGCCCCGTCCCCGACGACGACGGCTGGTGACGAATCCGGAGGCGGCGACCTTTCCCGAGCCTTAACCTTTGGCGATCCGCGCCACGAGGCCGGCCTTGTCCTTCACTTTCCAGCACCCCAATGAACGTCGTTCACAACCCATCCCAATCGCGTTTCGAAGTGGAAACCGCTGCCGGCATGGCAGAGCTGACGTACCAGCGCGAGGGCAACACGGTCATCTTCACCCACACGGGCGTGCCCAAAGCCGCCGAAGGCCAAGGCGTCGGGACGGCGCTCGTCGAGGCGGGGTTGGCGTGGGCCAAGGCCGAAAATGCCCGCATTGTGCCGCTTTGCCCGTTTGTGATCGCCTACTTGCACAACCACCCCGAAGCGCGGTAGGCCCCCGGGAACCGGGCCAAGGGTTCACTATTCCTTCTCAGAACTGCCCTTGCCCGATGACGATCACCCACGACGAAGCCACCACCCGTTTCGAGACCCTCACCGCAGCGGGCACCGCCTTTGTCGACTACCAGCGCGACGGCTCCACGGTCACTTTCACCCACACGCTCGTGCCCAAGGGTGCACGCGGGCAAGGCGTGGGCAGCGCCCTGATCGGCCATGCGCTCGCGTGGGCCACCCGCGAAGACCTCACCGTGGTGGCGCAATGCCCGTTCGTGGCAGCCTACATCGAGTCGCACCCGGAGACGGTGTGACCTGGCCGCGAGGCTCTGCCGCCTGCCGAGAAGGAGGAATTTTCTCCCGCCGGACGACCCGCAGGGGTTGCAAGCGCTTGGGGGATGCCGTAGGTTCGGAGACCGATTCCTTCACGTTGTCTTCGCCTCTATGGACGAACAGACCGCTCCTCTCGCCGACTCTCTCAACGAAGCTTCCCAAAGCCACGACCGCGTCGCCCCCTCCGACGCCTTCCGCCAAAACGCCCGTCTCCAATCCCGCGACGCCTACGAAGCGCTCTACCGGCGCTCGGTGTCGGACCCCGACGGCTTCTGGGGCGAGGTTGCCCAGCGCCTCGACTGGTCAACGCCCTTCACCACGGTCAAGAACACGACCTACGGCCCTGTCGAAGACGGCCAAGGTGGCGTCTCGATCCGCTGGTACGAGGACGGCGCGCTCAACGCCTGCCACAACTGCGTGGATCGACACGTCGCGGCAGGTCTTGGCGACCGCGTGGCACTGATCTTCGAGAACGACGACCCGGCCGTCGAGGCCGAGCGCGTGACGTACGCCCAGATGCTGGAGCGCGTGCAGAAGTGGGCCAATGCCTTCAAAAACCGCGGCGTCAAGAAGGGCGACCGCGTCACCATCTACCTACCGCACACCCCCGACGCCGTCTGCGCGATGCTCGCCTGCGCCCGCATCGGCGCGGTGCACAGCGTCGTCTTTGCCGGTTTCTCGCCCGACAGCCTCGCCGACCGCACCCTCGACGGCGGCTGCACGGTGGTTGTAACGGCCGACGAGGCCCGGCGCGGCGGCAAGCGCGTGGCCCTCAAAGCGGCGGTGGACAAGGCGCTTGAACGCACGCCCGATGTGCACACCGTGTTCGTCGTCAAAAACACCGGCGTGGACGTGGACTGGACGGAGGGCCGCGACGTGTGGATGCACGATGCCCTCGCCGAGGCCGCGCCCGAATGTCCGTGCGAGCCGATGAACGCCGAAGACCCGCTGTTCATCCTCTACACGTCGGGAAGCACCGGCAAGCCCAAGGGCGTGCTCCACACCACCGGCGGCTACCTCACCTACACGGCCTTCTCCTCCGAACAGGTCTTCGACCTCCGCCCCGACACGGACGTGTTCTTCTGCACGGCGGATGTCGGCTGGATTACCGGGCACTCGTACATCGTCTATGGGACGATGGCCAACGCGGCCACGCAGGTCGTCTTCGAGGGCGTCCCGACGTACCCCGACGCCAGCCGCCTCTGGCAGATCGTCGACCGTCACGGCGTGACGATCCTTTACACCGCCCCAACGGCCTTGCGGGCGCTGATGGCCAAGGGCGACGGGTTCGTCCAGAGCACCTCGCGCCAATCGCTCCGCCTGCTCGGAACCGTCGGCGAGCCGATCAACCCGGAGGCGTGGCGCTGGTACGACCGCGTGGTGGGCGAGCACCGCTGCCCGATTGTGGACACCTGGTGGCAGACCGAAACCGGCGGCGTGATGATCGTGGGCCTGCCCGGCGCGGTCGACCAACAGCCGGGCAGCGCGGGCCTGCCGTTTTTCGGCATCCAGCCCGAAATCGTAGACCCGACGACCGGCGAAGTCCTCGACGGCGCGGCGCACGGCCTGCTGCTGATCAAGGATTCGTGGCCCGGCCAGATGCGCACCGTCTACGGCGACCACGACCGCTTCGAGGCGACCTACTTCCAGCAGTTCCCCGGACGCTACTTCACCGGCGACGGATGCCGCCGCACCGGCGACGGCTACTACCAAATCACCGGGCGAGTAGACGACGTGATCAACGTCTCCGGCCACCGCATCGGGACGGCAGAAGTGGAGTCGGCGCTCGTGGCGCACGAAGCCGTCGCCGAGGCCGCCGTCGTGGGCTTCCCGCACCCGATCAAGGGGCAAGGCATCTACGCCTACGTCACCCCCGTCGAAGGCACCGTCATCGACGACGCGCTGCTCAAGGCGCTGCGCGAGCAAGTCCGCTGGGTGATCGGCCCCATCGCCACGCCCGACGCCATCCAAATCGCCCATGGTCTACCCAAGACGCGTTCCGGCAAGATCATGCGCCGCATCCTTCGCAAGATCGCCGAGGGCGAGTTCACCCAGCTGGGCGATACGACGACCCTCGCCGACCCGTTCGTGGTGAACGACCTCGTCGTTCACCGGGTACCCGTCGATGTGGGGTGACGAGGCTCAGGCCGCGCGACGAAGCGGCACAAGGCCGAAGGCCGTGGCAGCACGGGCGTAGTCAGCCTCCCAGGTGAGCGCGTGGACGGCGCTGCGCCGCACCAACCGTAGCGGCGCAGGGGCCACCGGCGCGTCCTCGAACACGTCGGCATCGTTGCAGGACGGCGGGGCCGGGTCGAGAACAACGACCGCTTGCGACGGATGCACGAGCGTGAGCAGCGCTTCCGGGCTGGCAAGGCGTTCGAGGTTGGTGCGCCCGCGCAGCGAGAACAGCGACGGCTCGAAGCCCGCCACGAGCAGCAGCACGTCGGCCACGCGGGTAAGCACCGCCGCCGCCGGGAAGCGGTAGAGCGCGTCGAGCGCATGGCTCTGGGCGAGCACGGCGTCGCGCAGCGCTGCGGCGGCCTCGTCCTCATCGGCTCCGGTCAGCTCAAAGCCCACCCGGCGCATCCGCCCGTCGGGAAGCATCGCCTCCACCACAAAATCGACCCACACCGGCCCCGCGTCCGTCACCAACGGCATCTGCGCGGCGAGGCCACAGTCGGGGTCGAGCACCTTGATGACATGCCACGCGAACTCTTCGTGCGCGGGCGTCTCGTAGGGCGGGGCGTAGCACAGCGACGGCTCGGCGAACTGCGGCGGCGTGGCGACGGCGACCGGACGAAGCGCAGGGAAGAGGGTGGCCATGACGGTTGGAGGAGGTAACACCCCTAAGTTCACACGCCCGCATGACAACCGTGTGTCACAACCTTGTCGGATGTGTGTTAACCGATGTGACGAACCCGCGACGCCTGCGCAATTTTTGTCTTGGCCGACGCCTTGTAACCTTTTTCGCGCCCAGCGGTGTTGGAGCGTTCCTTCGATTCCTTCTTGGACGTGTTTCTCCCGCTGGCCTGCCCTCTTGGCTTCTCCCCGATGCGTTCGCTTGCCTTTGCCGCGCTCCTTGCCGCGCTCGCGCCCGCGGTCTCGGCGCAAGACTTCTCCACCTACAACGGCCGCACCCATCCGGAAGTGCGATGGATGGAGGCCGAAACGCCGCACTTCCGCATCGTCTACCCGGCGCATCTGGCGGGCATTGAAAACGAAGCGGCGGCGATTGCCGAAAGCACCTACGCGGTCTTGTCGGCCAATCTCCAAACGTCGTTTCGACACCGGATCCCGATCTATCTGTCGGACACCGACGAGATTGTGAACGGCTTTGCCACGCCGCTGCTCGGCGAGGGCTACACGATGATCTGGGTGCGCCAAAACGGCCACGCGGCCGTGTGGACGGGCCGCCACAAGTGGCTGCGCAAGGTGATCGCCCACGAACTCGTCCACCTCTTCCACCTCCAAGCGACGCGCTCGGGCATCGGCCTTGCGGGCTTTCTCTTTGCCAACCCGCTGCCCCGATTCTGGAGCGAGGGCCTCGCCCAGTACGAGACGGAGGTGTGGGACAGCGAGCGCGGCGAGCGGTGGCTACGGACGGCGGCGCTGGAAGGACGGCTCAACTACGACGACGGCGCAAGCACCTGGAACGGGCGGCTGCTCTACGCCGTCGGCAACAGCCAAACGCGCTTTTTTGCCCAGCAGTACGGCGACTCGGCCATCGTTCGGCTGCTGCACCACCGCACGCCCTACCTGTTCGGCCTCGTTCGGGCGTCCAACTTCGAGAACGCCTTCCGCTACGCCACCGGCGGCGAGTCGTACGACGCGTTCGCGGCGCGGTGGCGGCGACACCTCAGCGTCCAAGCGGGCAGCCGCGCAGCCGGCCTCGCGCCGCCGGAATCGCTGGGCGTCCGGCTACGCATGAGCGCGCCCGGCGCGGCGATGGGCCAGTACACCGACGACCTTCGTCCACTTCCGGATACGTCTCGGTGGATCGGCGTACGGCTCGTGAGCCTCGAACGCCCGGTCGTGCAGCTCGTCGTGGCCAACAGCCAGCGCGTGCGCGTACTGGCCGAAGGTGCCATCGAAGCGCCGGTGGCCGTCTCCCCCGACGGAAAGACCGTTGCGTTTGCGCAAAACGGACGCGCCCGGCACGGCAGCATCGTCCCCGACCTGTACACGGTGGAGGTCGCAACCGGACGTATCAGCACCTTGACACGCAACCGACGCGCCTCGCTCCCGACGTTCGCTCCCGACGGCCAGCGTCTTGCCTTTGTCGTGAACGAAGGCGGCACGGCCAACGTGGTTATCAGGGATCTGACAACGGGGGTCGAAACGCGAGCCACATCTTTCACCGGCGACGTTCAAGCGTCCGGGTTGGCGTGGCGGCCCGGATCGGAGCAGATCGCGGTTGCGGTGTTTGCCGCCGACGGCAGCCGCACCGTGCAGCTTGTCGATCTGGCATCGGGGCGTATCAACCCGTTGACACCTGACGACGACGACTTCCGCGCTCCGGTGTGGAACGCCGACGGCTCGGCCCTTGCCACGACGAGCCTGCGCGACGGCGTCCCCAACGTGTTCGTCGTTTCTGTCGCGCCCGACGGCACGCCCAGCCCACCCGAGCGCGTCACGGCGGCGATGCAGGGTGCCACGGCCACGGCGTGGCTGGCCTCCGGCACAACGGCCTTCGCCGACTCCGTCCGCTCCTCGCCCACGCAGCAGGCCATTGGCGACCGGGCCGGGCGGCTTGTGGTGCTCACCGGCGTGTCGAAAGGCGGCGACCGCGCCTACCTCGTGGACGCGGCGCGGCGCACCCCAGAGCCTCCGGACACCGCGCCGGAGGCGTACACGGCGTGGGAGGCGCACCGCCCGCCACGCACCGTGCCGGACGTCGTCCCGCCCGATCCGTCGCTCGTCACCGCCCGGCGACGCTACAACAGCGTGGCGCGGACGCAGCACCTCATCTCCCTGCCGTTTCCGTACGTCTCGAACGGCGTGTGGGGCGTGGGCGGCGCAACCGCGTGGCTCGAACCGCTCGGCAAGCACCAGCTGATCGCTGCCGGGGCTGTCACGCCCACCGACCTTGACGAGAGTTTCGCGCTGCTCACCTACCGCAACACCGTGCTCGGCCCCACGCTGGACTTGAGCGCCTACCGCTACCCGCAATCGGCCCGGCTCTACAGCGGTAGCGTGCTGGTTGAACGGCTGCTGGGCGCAGACGTGGTCGTCCGACAGCCCTTCAACCTTGGACGCACGCCGTACACGTCGGCAGGGATGGCCGTACGCTTTGCCGTGGAATACGCCGATCCGCTCAACGCCGATTCGCTCGTAGCTGCAGGATTGCCACGCCCGGTGGCAGGCACGCAAGCAACAGCTACCGTCGGCTTCGGGCGACGCCGGGAGCGCCCCTACGCCCACAACGCCGTCCATCCGCTCGACGGCTACGGCGTCCGCTCGCTGCTCACCGTTGGGGCCGCCACGGACAACCGGGCGCGGTTTGTACGCGCCGACGCAGCAGCGTATGCCGTCCTGCCCGGCCTGCCCCTTGCCAGCAGCCTGCCCGGTCTTGGGCTGCACCGGCTGATGGTGTACGGGCGCGTTGCGGTGCAGGCCGGCGACAACCTCCCGCAAGACTACCTCGGCCTTGCCCGCGCCGACGAAATCCAGTACAGCGTTCCATCGTACCTGCCCATCTCTTTCGGACGCCACGACCGCGTGCGCGGTTACACAAGCGTCTTAGCGGGGCGCAGCCTTGCGTTTGGATCGGTCGAATACCGCATGCCGCTGGGCGACCTCAACACGTCGGTGCTGGGCCAAGTGCGCCTGGGAGCCACCAGCCTCGCCCTTTTTGCCGACGGCGCGGTGGTAGGCCAAACCGAAGCGTTTGGCGACGCCACGACGCGCCTTGGCTACGGTGCCGAGATCAAGAACGAGGTCAATCTCGCAGGTCTTCTTTTAGCCGGGCATGCCGTGGGCGTGGCGTGGCCTGCCGAGCGGGGTGGCGATATGGAGACGTACTACCGCATCCGCCTCGGCGTGCCGTTCTAAGGCCCACAAAAAACCTGTCAGGTTCGGCCGAACCTGACAGGTTTGACGCAGAGCGCCGAGCGGGCCGCTTACTTGAGGTAGAGCGTCAGATCTTCCTTCTGCGAGAAGCGGGCGCAGTCGTTGTCGAACGCCTCGACGAAGCGGGTGAAGCGGGCGCGCTCGTACTCGCCAACATAGACCGCCCGAAGGCCAAGGCCGCCGTCGTCGAGGACGAACACCTTGGTGAGCGACAGCTCGATGTTCATCCGGTTGACGAGCGCGAGGAACTCGCTGCGGTCGCCGGGGGCATCGGCGGGCGGGAAGAGCGTTTCGACCACCGTGCCGTCGGCAAACGGGTGGACGATGAGGACGTAGCGGTCGTTGCGACGGGCGACGAACGCGTTGTCTTGCGTGGCTTCGGTTTCGTAGCCGAGGAACTCGTAATGCTCCTTGACGGGCTGGGCGTGGGACATGAGGAATCGGAAAGAGAAAGGACGCGGCACCGTGCCGCATCGTCGTTCAGGCGGTGTCTAACGCCCCTCCGAAGCGCTGGGATTCAGCCGTCGCTATCGAGTTCGGCTTCCAAGGCGAGACCCTCGCGCACAAGCGCGTCGCCCACCGTCGCCAACTCGTCGCGCTGCGCCACATAGCGCTCCATCGCGTCGCGAAGGCTCAGGTCGCGGGTGACGACGGTACGGCGCTGCCGCTCGGCCTTTTCCACGGTGCGCTCGACGGCGGCCACGACGTGCGCAGCGGCCAGCGCCTCTTGGACGCGCTTCACGTCCACCTTCGTCGCCTGCGCCTCGTCCACCCGGTACTGCACGCGCACGACGGCGTCGGTCGCGTCGTGCCGGGCGATGGCGGCCAGAACGGCCTCGGTGGGGTCGGGCGCGGCGGTGGCGTCCACGCGAACCGTCACAAACCGGCGGGCGGGCGTGTCGACGGCGCGGTAGCGGGCACGCGGACGCTCCCGCGCAGGGTCGATCTCGACAATCACGAAGCCCTTCTCGTCGTCTTCCTCCTTGAACGAGATGCGCTCGATGCTGCTCGCGTAGACGACGGGCGTGTCGGTGGGCATGACGTACGCCGTGCTGCCCGCGCCGTACCGTTCGGCGGCAAGATGCGGGTTGGCGAGGTCTTGGCGGCGGTGAATGTGGCCGAGCGCGACGTAGTCTACCGGCGCGGGCGTGAGCATCGACAGGCTGAACTTGGGCTCGTGCGCGATGAGGCTCGTGCGCTCGCTGCCGCCCATCTCGGCGTTGAGCACCGAGAAATGCCCCGCCACCACGAGCGGCAGCGCCGGGTCGGCGGCGGCGGCGTACTGGGCGAGGATGTCGGCGTATTTCTGCTCGATCAGATCGCGGATCTCGGTGGGCGTCTTGCCCCGGTGCTCGTCGCGGCTGACGAGGTTCGAGCGGATCGGCCACGGCATCCCCAGAATCTGCACCGGCCCGGATTTCGTCGCAAACGTTTGCAGATCGGGCTTGCGGAAGATAAAGTCCACGCCCTTCACGAACTCGAAGATGTCGAGCGCCGAGGCACGGCCGAACGACACGGGGTGGTCGTGATTGCCCACCACCATCACGACCGGGATGCCCGCGTCGGCGAGCGGGCGAAGGCAGCGGGCAAAGATGCGCTGCTGCGTAGGCGTCGGGTCGGCGGTGCGGTAGGCGTCGCCGCAGAACAAGAACAGATCGACGTCTTCCCGAATCGCCGTCTCGACCATAAAGACGAACGAGCGCTCGAAGTCGCCGAGGCGGCTTGACAACCCTGTGGACGGGTCGAGCCGTCCGTGGGCGTCCATCCCAACGTGCAAGTCGGCGCAGTGCAGCAGTTTCATCGCGGTTGACGGTTGGCCGTTGGTTGGAACCCGCGCTTCCGTCTCAGTTCCGCGCCTCCCTCGGGGCGTTCATCATCCGAAACTCGCAGCCGGCCCGGCAAAGCGCTTCCGATCGTTCCGATCTTACGCCGATCTTCCTCTGCACCTCCGATGAAACTGCCGTTTTTCCTCGCCTCGCGGTTCGTGGCCGCCGAAACCCTCGACGGGGCCGTGCCCGAAGTGCAACGCCTCAACGGCAAGGGCCTGCACGTCACGCTCGACCTGCTGGGCGAGTATGTGAGCGAGCGCGAGGTAGCGCTCTCGGCGCTCGACGCCTACAAGAACCTGCTGCACGTCATCGCCGAACGCGGCCTCGACGCCAACATCTCGATCAAGCTCTCGATGCTCGGGCAGAAGATCGACCACGACTTCGGCCTCGCCAACCTGCGCCAACTGCTGCCCGTGGCCAAGGAGCACAACATCTTCGTTCGTCTCGACATGGAGGGGTCGGACATCACGGAGAGCACCCTTGCGATGTTCGAGGACGTGTACCCCGACTACCCCGATCACGTCGGCGTGGTGCTGCAAGCCTATCTGCACCGCACCGCGCAGGACATCGAGCGGATGTGCGCCCTCAAGGCCCGCGTGCGTCTCTGCAAAGGCGCGTACGCCGAACCGGCCTCCATCGCCTACCCGAAGATGGACGATATCCGGACGCGCTACATCGACTACATGCAGGCGCTCATCCAACACGCCCGCTACCCCGGCATCGCCACCCACGACGATCTGCTCATCGATGCGACGAAGCGGTTCGTCAACGAGCGCCACATCCCGTCCGAGCAGTTCGAGTTTCAGATGCTCTACGGCATCCGGGCGGACACGCAGGAGCGCATCGTCCGCGAGGGCTACAACCTGCGGGTGTATGTGCCCTACGGAACGGACTGGTGGCCGTACTACTCGCGCCGCCTGCGCGAGCTCAAGACACTCGGGTTCATCTTCCGCAATGCCCTTCGCGGTTGATCGCAGAACGCCCCGGCCCTTCGCATGAAAGGCCGGGGCGTATCGCTTTAAGCAGACCAAGCGGGCGTGGCTTATTCGTCCTCGCCGCCGTCGAAGTCGCGGTAGCGGAACGCGTCGGGCTTGCCGGTGCCGCGCGGGCCGCGCGGCCGGTCGCCGTCGAAGTCGTCGCGCCGTGGGCCGCCGCCTTGGTAGCCGCCACGTCCACCGCCGTTGCCGCCTTGGTAGCCACCGCGCGAGCCGCCACCTTGGTAGCCGCCGCCACCACCTTGGTAGCCACCGCGCGAGCCGCCGCCACCGCCTTGGTAGCCGCCGCCGCCACCTTGGTAGCCCCCGCCGCCTTCGCGACGCGGGCCGCCGTAGCCGCCCCCGCCGCCAGGACGCGGGCCGCCGTAGCCCCCGCCGCCGCCTTCGCGACGCGGGCCGCCTTCGCCACGCGGACGAGCCTCGTTCACTTGCAGCGGACGCCCTTTGAAGCTGTACTGGTTGAGCGCCTCGATGGCCTCGGGGCCACCGGTTGCCATTTCCACAAAGCCGAAGCCGCGGGCGCGGCCCGTCTCGCGGTCGGTCATAAGTTGCACGCGCGAAACTTCGCCGTGCGCCGCGAACAGATCGCGGAGTTCGTCCTCGGTCGCCGTATACGGCAGGTTCCCGACGTAGATGTTGGTCATCGAAAAAGAAAAGAATGGAGGCCCGGCCTCGTGGCCGTGCCCGACAGGCAAGGCGTACCCGGCACGCCGAGTGTACGCAATCGGCGGCAAGGTACAACGTCTACCCGCGTTTACGTCAATTCAACGGCGAACTTCGTACGCGGAGGACGTTTTTCTTGTGTTTGGACGCCTTACGGTGCCTCTGGGACGGCTTTGCTGACCTCGGCGACGTTCGTCTGGGCGGTTGAAGCCTCCGGAGGCGCGGCGTGGTAGTCCGTTTCGGTGCGCACGCCGTCGATCTCGCCGTGCTCGGCCAGCCAGCGCTCGGCGTCGATGGCGGCCATGCAGCCCGTGCCCGCCGCCGTGATGGCCTGCCGGTAGACGTGGTCTTGCACGTCGCCGCACGCGAACACGCCTTCGATGCTCGTGTACGTCGAGCCGGGACGGGTGGAGAGGTAGCCCTGTGCGTCCATCTCCAGGTGTCCCTTGAACACCGACGTGTTGGGCTGGTGGCCGATGGCGACGAAGAAGCCGTTCACGTCGAGGTCGCGCTCATCGCCGGTTTCGACGTTGCGAAGACGCAGGCCTTCGACCCCGTTCTCGCCCAAGACATCCACCACCTCGGTGTTCCAAATCGGCTCGATCTTGTCGTGCGCCATCACGCGCTCGGCCATGATCTTGCTGGCGCGCAGTTCGCCGCGCCGGTGGATGAGGTACACCTTGGAGGCAAACCGGGTGAGGAAGAGCGCCTCTTCGGCCGCCGTGTCGCCGCCGCCCACGATGGCCAGCGCTTGGTTGCGGAAGAACGCGCCGTCGCAGGTGGCGCACGCGCTCACGCCGCGCCCGAGCAGCCGCTTTTCGTTGGGCAGGCCGAGGTACTTGGCGCTCGCGCCCGTCGAGACGATCACCGCGTCGGCCAAAATCGGCGTCGTCTCGTCCACCACAAGCCGGAACGGACGGCGGGAGAAGTCGACGTGCGTCACGGTGCCGTAGCGCAGATCGGCCCCAAACTCGCGGGCTTGGTCTTCGAACTTCATCATCAGATCCGGGCCGAGGATGCCGCCGGGGAAGCCGGGGAAGTTCTCGACGTCGGTGGTCGTGACGAGTTGTCCGCCGGGCTGAAGCCCTTGAAACACCACGGGCGCGAGGTTGGCGCGGGCGGCGTAGAGCGCGGCGGTGTAGCCGGCCGGCCCCGCGCCCACGATCACCACGCTGTGGCGCTCGGCAGCATCGAAGGAAAGTGTATCGGGAATCGAAAGCGTCGTATCCATAACCATCGGGTGCAAAAAGGCCTGACAGATTCGGCTCGAACCTGCCAGGCCCCGTTGATATCGTCGTCGGGCAGGCGCGCTCAGACGGTCTGTCCGATCAGCGCGTCGAGTTTGTCGGCCAGCATCTTCTTCGGGACGGCCCCGACGAGTTGGTCGACGACCACGCCGTTCTGGAAGAACAGCAGCGTCGGGATCGAGCGGATGCCGAGTTGCCCGGCGATCATGTTCTCGTCCGTGTTCATCTTGGCCACGACGGCGCGGCCTTCGTACTCGGCGGCGAGCTGTTCGATGGTCGGGGCGATGGCCCGGCACGGGCCGCACCACGGTGCCCAGAAATCGACGAGCACGGGCTTGTCGGACTGGATGAGTTCGGTGAAGTTGGCGTCGGTCGCTTCGACGTATTTGGCGTTGTCTGCCATAGGTCAGATGCGGGGTTGAGGTTCTGAGGATTCCAACGGCGTGCCTCCACGCCGGTTTCCCGGCCTACGGCCCGGTATCCCCATCGTGGAAACCGCCCCCGTAGAGACGTCCCAGTGGGACGTCTCTACGGCACGCGCCAACGTCACACCGCGCCCATCGCCTTCGGGATTGCGGTGTCGTACGGCTCGGCCATCTCGCTGCGGCTCGCCTCGAACGATCCGTACGCGCCCAGATCGACGCGCAGCGCCCCGCCGTCCGTCACCGTGCCCAGCCGCAGCACCTTCACGCTGCGCCCCTCCACGAGCGCCTCGACCTCGTCTTCGGAAAGCCGCGACGTGAACACGATCCGGCTCTGCGCCTCGCCGAAGAGCAGCGCGTCCACCCGCAAATGGTCGTGCGGCGCGAGCGCGACGTCCGCCCCCAGCCCGTCCGAAAACAGCGCCATCTCCGCGAGACACACGCCGAGGCCGCCGTCCGACACGTCGTGCGCCGCCGTCACATGCCCGGCGCGGATCAGATCCAAGAGCATCTTCTGCACCGCCCGCTCCTCGTACAGGTTCAGGTGCGGCGCGTCGCCGGTCGTCAGGCCGTGCCGGTGGCTCAGGTACTCGCTGCCGCCGAGGTCGTTTTTGTGCACCCAGCCGATGGGCGTGATGAGGTACACGGATTCGCCCGCCGCCTTGAACCCGGCGGTGGTGACGTGCTCCAGCGATTCGACCAGCCCCAGCATCCCGATCGTCGGCGTGGGGAAGACGGCGCGGCTGGTGCCGTCCTCGCGCGGGCTTTCGTTGTAGAACGACACGTTGCCGCCCGTGACCGGCGTTTCGAGCACCCGGCAGGCGTCGCCCATCCCGCCGACCGCTTCCTTGAACGTGTAGTAGACCTCCGGCTTGTACGGGTTGCCGAAGTTGAGGCAGTTCGTCACGGCCAGCGGCTGCCCGCCCGCGCACACGACATTCCGCGCGGCCTCGGCCACGGCAATGCGCCCGCCCTTGCGCGGGTTCAGGTACACATAGCGTCCGTTGCAGTCGGTCTTCATCGCGAGCGCCCGGTCGGTGCCCTTGATGCGCACCACGGCGGCATCGCTCGGCCCCGGCCCGACGACCGTGTTCGTGCGCACCATCGTGTCGTACTGCTCGAACACCCACCGCTTCGACGCGATGTTGGGGCTTCCGAGCAGCGACAAGAGCGCCGCCTTCGCGCCCGCCGCGTCGATCTCGAGCAAGCCGCGCACGTCAAACGCCGTCGTCTCGTCGAGGTAGACCGGGCGCTGGGTGTCGCGGTGGTACACGGGCGCGCCGCCGCCCAGCACGAGGTGCTCCGCCGGCACCGCCGCCACTTCCTCGCCGTGCCAGCGCACCCGCACAAACCCGTCGGTCGTCACCCGCCCGATCCGCGCCGCGTGGAGGTCCCACTTGCCAAACACCGCTTCGAGGTCGGCTTCCCGCCCCGGCACGGCCACAATCAGCATCCGTTCCTGGCTCTCGGAGAGCATCAGTTCGTAGGGCGTCATGCCGGACTCGCGGGCGGGGACGTGCTCCAAGTCCAGTTCCATCCCGCTTTCGCCCTTGGCCGACATTTCGCACGACGAGCAGGTGATGCCTGCCGCGCCCATGTCCTGAATCCCGGCCACCACGCCCGCCGCAATCGCCTCCAGCGTCGCTTCGAGGAGCAGCTTCTCGGTGAAGGGGTCGCCCACCTGCACGTTCGGGCGCTTGGCCTCGTTCTCCTCCGTCAGCTCTTCGCTGGCAAACGTGGCCCCGTGGATGCCGTCGCGCCCCGTCGCCGCGCCCACGATGTACACCGAAGCGCCGGGCACATCGGCGGTGGCGCTCGCCGTCTCGCCCACCTTCACGATGCCCACGCTCATCGCGTTCACCAGCGGGTTGCCCTCGTAGGCCGGGTCGAACATCACCTCGCCCGCCACCGTCGGCACGCCGAAGCTGTTGCCGTAGCCGCCGATGCCGCGCACAACGCCGTCGAGCAGCCACCGCACTTTCGGGTTGCTCAGGTCGCCAAAACGCAGCGAGTTGAGGCTGGCGATGGGCCGCGCGCCCATCGTAAAGATGTCGCGCTGGATGCCGCCCACGCCCGTGGCCGCGCCTTGGTACGGCTCCACCGCCGACGGGTGGTTGTGGCTCTCGATCTTGAACGCGCAGGCCAACCCGCCGCCAATGTCCACCAGCCCGGCGTTCTCCTCGCCCGCGCCGACCAGCAGCGCCGGGCCTTCGCGGGGCAACGTTTTGAGGACGGCGATGGAGTTCTTGTACGAGCAGTGCTCGCTCCACATCACCGAGTAGATGCCGAGTTCGACGAACGTGGGCACGCGGCCCAGCCGCTCCACGATCCAGCCGTATTCCTCGTCGGTGAGGCCGTGGGTGCGGACGAGTTCGGGGGTGATCTCCGGCTCAGTCGGGCGCATCGTTCGTCTCGGATGGTACGCCCCAAACTACCGCCGCCGCCGTGGCCCGGCTGTGCCCATCGGGTGAAGAAGGGGGCGGGTTTCCGGGACTGGATGGGCGATGCGCTCGCCGCACACCCATTGACGAAGCCCCCTTGGACGCAACGTTGAGGGCACGATGCGACGCAAATGCCCCGACCTCCAAGCGGAAGCCGGGGCATAAACCCGTCGTACCCCCCGATACGAACCGGGATAGATCGTCCCAACGGATCAGCGCAGCACAACGGGGAGGGTACGCTGGCCGGTCGGGTGGTCGAGGCGCAAGAGGTACATCCCCGCCGCAAGACCGTTGGGCAGCACCTCCACGCGGTGCCGTCCGGGAGCGAACGCGCCGTCGGCGAGCACCTGTACCTGCCGGCCCAGCACGTCGTAGAGGGCCAGCCGCACCGGGCGGTCGTCGGGCACGGTGAAGGCCACGCGCACCGGCCCCGTCGTCGGGTGTGGCCCGGCGTGGACGAGGGCGAGACGTCCGTCGCCGCCCACTTCCACCGTCACCGTTGCCGAGTGGTGGATCGTGCCGTCGGTGTCGGTTTGGCGCAGGCGGAAGCGGTGCGTGCCCGCGTCGAGGCCCGTCACACGGTGTTCGTAGGCGTACGCCTCGGTGGTGGTGCCGTGCCCCGGCACGAACGCGAGCGAGCGCCACGCGCCGTCGGCCTGCCCGTGCTGCACATCAAAGCCAAGGTTGTTGGTCTCCGAGGCCGTCTGCCACGCCAGCCGCACGTCGTTCCCGTTGGCTTGCGCCTCGAACGCGACGAGTTCGACCGGCAGCACCGGGACGGACATCTGCGCCACGTCCAAGAAGACGTAATCGCGCGGGTCGATGGCTTGGACGCCTGCTGTGCTCTGTGCGTAGGCATCGCCTTGGGGAAGCCGGGCCGCGCGCGGAGTCGCTTCGGGGCAGCCGGGCGAATACTCCGGCTCGAACCACCGCATCACAAACAGATCGAGCACGGCCATGCACGACACCGGAAGCCCGGTGCCGTCGGGCTGGAAGACCTCCTGGAAGTCCCCCGCCACAATCCACCGATCGCCGCGCTGGGCGGCGTAGTAGATCGCCCCATCAACGCCGGGGCCGGGCCATGTGTAGCCGAAGATGGTGCCCTGCGAGCCGGTGAGCTGGGTGCGGAGCAGGCCGGTCTTCCAGCTGTCCTGCGGAACGGCGTTACCGAACGGGTGATACCGGTGGCCGCCAACAAGCACGTGTTCGCCGGTGCCGCCCAGCGGGGTCATGGCAAAGACCTCCGTTACCGGCCCATAGACCGAGGTGGAGGACGACGTGGTGCCACCGCGTCGGGGTGTCCACGCTTCGGTACCGGGGTACAGCCACGCGATGTTGCTGGTGTAGAGGAGTTGGCCGTTCGGCTGCGGCAGCCGGTCGAACGCGCCTGCCACAGCGAGCGTGCCGTCGGTGAAGGCCGCAACGGAGTTGATTGTCGTGCCCAACTCGCCTGTCCGTTCGACGCCGAGGCCCAGTTGCCCAAACGGGAACCCCATACCGCGCCAGCGCACCACCCCACCGCTGACGAGGAGGCCGCCCGCCGTCCTCACATTAATGTCGCCGCCGACGTAGATGTGTCCGTCTCCGGCCTTCTGAATCAACGTGACGCCTGTCGCGCCGAAGCGTTCTTCGGCCGTGGGCGTCGCCAGCCACGTTTGCGTCGGCAGGTAGAGGGCGGCAAAGTTGCGGCGGGGCTTCCACCCCCACGCTGCGTCGTAGACCTCATTGAAGAGGCCGCCGACGAACAAGGTGTCGCCATTAACGAGCATGGTGTTGACCCGGCCCAAAGGATGGCTGCTGCGCACGCCCGCCGTCATCGGAGTAAACGCTCGCGTCGTCGGATCGTACACGACCAAGCCGCGCGCCGGATCATCGCCCACCGCTGTGATGCCGGCGATGTAGATATGGACGTCGGAGGCCGCGTAGGCGGTGGGATACCCCGCGAGGCCGTAGGCCTGGCGGAAGGTGGTATAGGTCGCCTCGGTCAGGTTGCGGGTCAGCAGCGAGTTGGCAGGGCGCACCGCGCCGCTCCCCCGGTGCTGCACGCCGGAGAAGAGGCCGCCCACATACAGATCGCCGCCGTCGAGCGCGAGGGCGTAGACCAACCCCGGCCCGTCGCCACCGGCAAAGGCGTGGTAGACGGCCTCGCCCGCGTTCGACAGGTTGCCGTTTTCGTTGTAGCACGCCACGTCGTAGGGTTCGCGCCCAACCAGACGCCCGCCTACACATAGCCGGTCTCCGCTCAAGGCAATGGCGTACACGTCGCTTTGGTCGCCGTTCGGCAGCGCATTCACCACACCATGCCAGATGAACTCTCCCGGCGCGTAGGCCAGCGCGGCGACTCCGTTGAGCTGCGTGCCGCTGTCGTTCAGTTCCGTGTCGAAGCGCCCTCCCGCATAGATAAGATCTCCGTTTCTTGCCAGGGTGAGCACGGTGCCGTCCAGCCCACGCGGCATGCCCGGCCCTCCGTCAGCGCCGAGGGGTACCCACCTTCCGGAGGCGTGGCTGTACGAGGCGACGTTGCGGAACTCCTCGCCCGCATTTGTCCCGCCGAAGACCTCCGAGAAACTCCCGCCGACGATCAGCGCGTGGGTGGTGAGTCCGCCTCCCGTCGGCTCCGCCATCGAGGTCAAGGCGCGGATGTTATTCGCACCGAAGGTGGTGGGCTGCACGGATAGGCCGGGGCCGGGGAAGACCGCCAGACCTCCGACAGTGGGCTCTTGCGTCCGGCTTTCCGGCCCGCTCCACCGTTCGATGAGATCGAATGTCCCGCCCACATAGACGGCACTGCCCGAGCCCGACGGCACCTTGTGAATGACGTAGACGCCGGGCGTTTTATCGGGGTCGGTGCCCGCGTAGAAGCCAATCGGTATCAGCGCCCCGCCTGCGTCCTGCCACGCGGCGAGGTCCGGACGCCAAATCGCGAGGCCGTTGTGAAGCGAGCCAGACCGCTCAAAGTGACCGCCGACGTACAGATACTGGCCGTCCCCAGCTCCCCAGTTGACGTATTCAAGAGCCCGTACGAGACCTTGGACGCCGTTGCCCAGCCGGTGCCACGTTCGGGTGGTGGTGTTGTAGCGGGCAACGCTCGACGCGGCGATGGAGGCCACCGAGTCAAACTGCCCACCGATATAGATGTCGCTGCCCACCTGTTCGATCGCGTTGACCGTACCGGGCGATCCGTCGAGCATCCGAACGCCGACGTTGCTGAACGTCTGTCCGGTGCGGATGCGGAAGGTTTGGTCGGTAACGATCTCTTGGGCGTGCGCTGGAACGATGCTTCCCAGAAGCATCAACGCGGCGAAAACTTGGCGCAGTAAGGTAGACGGCATAGCGATTTTTGGAAAGGGGTCTACCTTAGCCGCGCAGTTCGCCGAGAAAAAGGGTCACGAAAGGCGTATCTTTCTTCGTGTGCTCTTCTTCGAGCATTATGGACGCTGCCACTGTCACATCGCTGCTGCATGCGTGGAATGCGGGCGAGGCCGGGGCCTACGACCGGCTCTTCGGCCTCGTCTACACCGAGCTGCACCTCCGGGCCGAAGCCTTTGCCCGGCACGAACGGGACGGCTTGACGCTCAACGCGACCAGCATCGTCCACGAACTCTACCTCCGCCTCGGCACCGCCGACGACGTGACGTGGAACGACCGCGCCCACTTCTACACCGTGGCCGCGCGCGCCATGCGGCGGATGCTCGTCTCCTACGCCCGGCAGCACCGCGCCCAGAAACGCGGCGGCGAGGCCGTGCGGCTCTCGCTCACCCACGCCGAGCGACTTCCTGCCGACATCTTCGACGAGCGTCTCGATGCGCTCGACGAGGCCCTCGACGGCCTCGACGCGCTCGACCCGCACCTCGCACAGGTGGTCGAACTGCGCTATTTCGTCGGCCTTACCCTCGACGAGACGGCCACCGCGCTCGGCCAGTCCCGTTCGACCGTACAGCGCGACTGGCTCAAGGCCAAAGCGTGGCTGTACGATGCGCTTGCCGCGCCCTGACCTTTTTACCGCTTCGATTGCGCTTGTAAAGGCAACAGCCCCTGCTTATGCCTGTCGACGCCGCCCTCTGGACCCGCCTTGCCCCGCTGCTTGACACGCTGCTTGCCCTGCCTGCCGACGAACGCGCTGCGGCGCTCGCCGCCCTTCCTGACGACGACTTGCGCACGGCGGCTGTGCGCTTGCTGGAGCGCATCGAGGAGACCGGCGAAGACTTTCTCGAGGCCGACGGGGGCGTCCTTCGTCACGCCGAGCACCTGTTCCTGTATGCCCCTACGCCGCCTGCCATCCTCGGCCCGTACCGCCTGCTGCGTGAACTCGGGCGCGGCGGCATGGGCGTCGTTTTCCTTGCCGAACGCAACGACGGAGCCTTCGAGCAACAGGTGGCCATCAAGGTCTTGCGCTTTGCCGATCCTGCCCGCGCCGAACGCCTTGACCGCGAGCGCCACATCCTTGCGGTGCTGGATCACCCGGCTATCGCCCGGCTCCGCGACGGCGGCCACACGCCCGATGGACAGCCCTACCTCGTTCTTGACTATGTGGACGGGATGCCGCTGCTCGACTACGCCCGCGAGCGCCCGCTCCCCGACCGCTTGCGCCTGCTCGTCGATGCCGCCGACGCCGTCGCGTACGCCCACCAACATCTGATCGTCCACCGCGACCTCAAGCCGTCCAACTTGCTCGTCGACCCAAGCGGCCAGGTGAAGCTCCTCGACTTCGGCATCGCCAAGGTTCTCACCGACGACGACACGATCACCGGCGGCGGCTCGCCCTTCACACCGGCCTACGCGGCCCCGGAGCAGCGCCGGGGCGAGCCGATTACCACCGCCACCGATGTGTACGCTCTTGGTGCCCTGCTGCACGAGCTGGCCACCGGACGGCGCTTGGAAAGGCCTCCGGCTTCCACGACGATGCCTTCCGATGTGCACGCCATCGTCCAACGCGCAACCGAAGACGCCCCAGCCGACCGCTACCCCTCGGCCGCGGCGTTTCGGGAAGACCTGCTCCGCTATCTTTCCGGGCAACCCATTGTAGCTCGCCCGCCCACCTTCCGCTACCGAGCTACCCGCTTTGTGCAGCGCAACCGTCTGGCCTCGGTGCTGGCCGTGCTGGTGGCCGCTGCGCTTGCCGTAGCACTCGCACAAGGCCTCCGCGCCCAACGCGCCCTTGCCGACGCGCAAACCGCCCGCGACCGCGCCGAGGCGACGTCGGGCGTCTTGTTCACGATGCTTGAAGGCTCCGACCCCACCGTCGCCGGCGGAGACACCCTGTCGGCCCATACCCTCTTGGAGCGTGCCCTCGCGGCCCAACCCAACCTCAACCGCTTCCCCGACCTTCGCGCCCAGCTGCTCGCCCGCATCGGCACCACCCTGCGGCGGCGCGGCGATTGGGGCCGGGCCGACACGTTCTTGACCGCTGCGTCTCAACTCACCCCCGATCTCGACCTTTCGGTCGAATCCGAGCGGGCCGAACTCGCCCGTGAGCGCTCCAACTTTTCGGACGCAGAAGCCCGCTACCGCTTGATCCTCGACCGCACCCAGCAGCAATCGGGCCCGGTGTCGCTGGCCGCATCCTTCCCTATGGCCAGCCTTGGTAGTGTACTGGTCGATCGCAACCAACCCGCCGAAGCCGAAACGCTGCTCGTGCGTGCCCTCGCCATCCGTCGGCAGCACCTACCAACGCAAGACATCCGCCTCGTGCCAGTGCTCTCCACTCTCGGCAGCTTCTACACCGACCATCGGCGCTACCGCGAAGCCGAGCCGCTACTGCGCGAGGCCGTGTCCATCTTCGAAGCCGCCCCTCGCGACGACCACACCTTGCTGACCAGTCCACTCAACAACCTTGCCCTGCTTCTTAGGGCCACCGATCGCCTCCCTGAAGCCCTGTCCGTGGCGGAGCGTTCGCTGGCCCTGCGCCGCCGGCTCTACGGTCTCAGACATATTGAAACCGCAAACGCCATGCTCACCCTCGGCGTTCTACAAATGAGCAATAATCAGGGGGATCAAGGGCTTGCCACTCTTAACGCTGCACTCGACGTAGCCCACGCCAGCGGCGGCGAACAGCATATGGTAACGGCAGCCATTTACAACGCTATTGGCTTCGAGCACCGCAGCAAAAACCGATTCAGCCAATCCGTCCCCGCCTACCAGCGGTCTGTACGGATTTACGAGCAGATCTTGGGGCCTTCCCATCCACGCACCGTGAGTACGCTCCACAACCTCGCCCGCGTCCATATGGCCGCCAACCACTACGCCGACGCGCTGCCCGTCCTACGAGAGTGCCTCCGATATGCCCCTGCCGCCTACGGGACGCGCCCGTCCCCCACTCATGCCGCCATCTACAATTCGCTGGGAAGCACGCTGTACCACCTTGACCGGAAGCCGGAAGCGCTGGCCCCCTACCAGCGCTCCCACGAGATGTACGCTGCCGCCTACGGCGAAACAGACGCCCGAACCATCATCGCCCGCTACTCGGTAGGGCTTACCGAGATGGAGACGGGAGACCCTGCGGCGGCGGTGCAAACGCTCCACGACAACCGCCCAGACCGCAACGGCCCGAGGGGATGGGTCTACCCGCTTTGGATGCGCACCTACGGCGAAAGCCTTCACCTCACCGACCGCTCCGCCGACGCTCTCGGGCCGCTCCAAGAAGCCTATGCGATCTTCTTAGAAGGCAATGCCGCCCAGCAGCGAAACGCACGCGGCACCGCGCAAACCCTCGCCGACGCCTACACGCGCCTGGGCCAGCCCGATCAAGCTGCCCTTTGGGCCGAGCGCGCACGCGAATGAGCGAGACTTGCCCTGCCACGGCCGTGAGCGTTTCAGTTTCCGTGCGAATCGCTTAAACGCAGCAGCGCCCCGACTTCCAAACGGAAGCCGGGGCGCTGCAAAAAGAACCGGGCGACGACCTACTCTCCCACCACGAAGGGCAGTACCATCGGCGCTGCGGGGCTTAACTTCTCTGTTCGAGATGGGAAGAGGTGGGACCCCCGCGCAAGAATCACCCGGAAAAGGATGACAGTGTGATTTTCCGTCGCCGAAGCGAAATCCGAGCGGTTTCTTTGAGACCGCGCCTGAAAGGCAGCGGTGGCGGAAACCTAATAACCGATTAGTACGGCTCGGCTGAACACATTGCTGTGCGTATACCTACCGCCTATCAACGTTCTAATCTGGAACGGGTTATAAGGGAAATCTAGTCTTGTAGTGGGCTTCGTGCTTAGATGCTTTCAGCGCTTATCCCTTCCCGACATAGCTACCCTGCGATGCAACTGGCGTCACAACAGGTGCACTAGAGGTCAGTCCAACACGGTCCTCTCGTACTAGTGTCAGATCTACTCAAATTTCCAACGCCCGCAGCAGATAGGGACCGAACTGTCTCACGACGTTCTGAACCCAGCTCGCGTACCGCTTTAATGGGCGAACAGCCCAACCCTTGGGACCTTCTCCAGCCCCAGGATGCGATGAGCCGACATCGAGGTGCCAAACCTCCGCGTCGATGTGAACTCTTGGCGGAGATCAGCCTGTTATCCCCAGCGTACCTTTTATCCTTTGAGCGATGGCCCTTCCATGAGGAACCACCGGATCACTAAGTCCGACTTTCGTCCCTGCTCGACCTGTATGTCTCGCAGTCAAGCACTCTTATGCCTTTACGCTCTACGCACGATTACCGACCGTGCTGAGAGTACCTTTGAAAGCCTCCGTTACTTTTTAGGAGGCGACCGCCCCAGTCAAACTACCCGCCTGACACTGTTCCCCAGCCGGATAACGGCTGCGGGTTAGGCACCGACCAAAGCAAGGGCGGTATTTCAAGGGTGACTCCACGACGCCTGGCGACGCCGCTTCATAGTCTCCCGCCTATCCTACACATGCTTTGGTCAATGTCAATGCCAAGGTGCAGTAAAGGTGCATGGGGTCTTTCCGTCCCGCTGCGGGTACCCGGCGTCTTCACCGGGACCACAATTTCACCGAGCCTACTGCTGAGACAGTGCCCAAGTCGTTACACCATTCGTGCAGGTCGGAACTTACCCGACAAGGAATTTCGCTACCTTAGGACCGTTATAGTTACGGCCGCCGTTTACCGGGGCTTCGGTCAAGAGCTTCGCTTGCGCTAACCCCCTTCCTTAACCTTCCGGCACCGGGCAGGTGTCACTCCCTATACGTCCTCTTACGAGTTTGCAGAGAGCTGTGTTTTTGTTAAACAGTCGCTTGGGCCTTTTCACTGCGACCCGGGCCTCTTTTTGGTAAGCCCAGGTGCCTCTTCTCCCGAAGTTACGAGGCCAATTTGCCGAGTTCCTTAGCAGTAGATCACTCGAGCGCCTGAGGATACTCTCCTCGCCCACCTGTGTCGGTTTACGGTACGGGCAGTATTAGGCAGTGTTCGGCACTTTTCTAGGCAGCTTGCTTGGAGCCTCTAAGCAATCCCCCGAAGGTTCATGCCACTATCGTGTTTCAGGCTTCGCGGGGCATTTTCGCTACCCCACCCTACGCACTTCAACAGTCTATTCCGTCAGACTGCGGGCTTTACGCTCCTGCGTCATGCCAAACCCTATAGCCGCTTACTGGTACGGGAATGTTGACCCGTTTGCCATCGCCTACGCCTTTCGGCCTCGGCTTAGGACCCGACTGACCCTGCTCCGATTAACGTTGAGCAGGAACCCTTGGGCTTACGGCGGAGGGGTTTCTCACCCCTCTTATCGTTACTCATCCCTACATTTTCTTTTCCAGAAGCTCCACGGCTCCTCACGAAACCGCTTCTGCGCCGCTGGAATGCTCCCCTACCACTCATCTTACGATGAATCCGAAGCTTCGGTGCTACACTTGATGCCCGAGAATTTTCGATGCCGGGCCGCTCGACCAGTGAGCTATTACGCACTCTTTAAATGAATGGCTGCTTCTAAGCCAACATCCTGGTTGTCAGAGCAGCCCGACCCCCTTTGATCAACTTAGTGTAGACTTGGGGACCTTAGCTGTCGGTCTGGGTTATTTCCCTCTCGGACACGGATCTTATCACCCGCGCCCTTACTGCCGCACCTAAGACTACCGGCATTCGGAGTTTGACAGGATTTGGTACCCGGTGAAGGGCCCGCACCCAACCAGTGCTCTACCTCCGGTAGCAGCGTGCGACGCTGTACCTAAATACATTTCGGGGAGTACGAGCTATCTCCAAGTTTGATAGGCCTTTCACCCCTACCCTCAGCTCATCCGAAAACTTTTCAACGTTTACCGGTTCGGTCCTCCACGTGGTCTTACCCACGCTTCAACCTGGCCAAGGGTAGCTCACTTGGTTTCGCGTCTACCCCCACTGACTCAGCGCCCTATTCAGACTCGCTTTCGCTACGGCTCCGGTGCTGAACACCTTAACCTTGCCAGTGAGGCGTAACTCGTAGGGTCATTATGCAAAAGGCACGCCGTCACCCCACGAAGGGGCTCCGACTGGTTGTAAGCACATGGTTTCAGGTACTATTTCACTGGCCCACTAGGCCTTCTTTTCACCTTTCCCTCACGGTACTGGTTCGCTATCGGTCATGGACGAGTATTTAGCCTTACCAGATGGTGCTGGTAGCTTCCCACAGGGTTTCTCCGGCCCCGTGGTACTCAGGAATCCGACTAGCCTGCGTGTCTTACGCCTACGGGACTGTCACCCGCTATGGTGCGCCTTTCCAGACGCTTCGACTTCGACGTGCAGATGCCGTATGTCGGTCCTACAACCCCGATCAGACCGAAATCTGACCGGTTTGGGCTGTTCCGCGTTCGCTCGCCACTACTTACGGAATCACTATTGTTTTCTCTTCCTCCGGCTACTTAGATGTTTCAGTTCACCGGGTTAGCCTCCATACGCCTATGTATTCAGCGTAGGATAACAGGTCTTCAACCTGCTGGGTTGTCCCATTCGGAAATCCACGGATCAACGGTTTGTTGCACCTTCCCGCGGCTTATCGCAGCTTATCGCGTCCTTCATCGCCTGTCCATGCCAAGGCATCCACCATGCGCTCTTGCATATTTCCGCCATGCGCTGTCTTGCAGGCACGGCGATCCTCAAATTGCGCTCGTTATTCGCTCGGTGTCATCTCTTCACCCTTCCTTGCGGACGGATGCGAGATGCACTCGACGGAAAATCACAAACTGTCAAAGAACATCGGTTCGGGCTAAGGCGTCTTGGCTGTTGACGCAGAAGCAGAGCCCACAATGAACCGAAAGTGGAGTTAGACGGATTCGAACCGACGACCCCCTGCTTGCAAAGCAGGTGCTCTACCAACTGAGCTATAACCCCGCCCGATAAGCAAGACCCTCCGTGAGGAAGAAGTGGGACTGGGAGGAGTTGAACCTCCGACCTCACGCTTATCAGGCGTGCGCTCTAACCACCTGAGCTACAGCCCCAGGAAGGTCTCCCTTGGTTGGGCGTGCTCTCAGGCAAAGAGAGCGTGGGCAAACGTTCACAAAGAACAACCGCGTGAGCGGCAACAAGAGAGAAGCATAGCGAGCCCGGCCGATTCCAGCGCTCGAAAAGAGATCAAAGCTCTGTAGGAGGTGGTCCAGCCGCACCTTCCGGTACGGCTACCTTGTTACGACTTAGCCCCAGTTACCGGGCTCACCTTCGGCCGCTCCCTCCCTTGCGGGTCGGGTCACGGACTTCGGGTGCTCCAGGCTTCCATGGCTTGACGGGCGGTGTGTACAAGGCCCGGGAACGTATTCACCGCGTCGTAGCTGATACGCGATTACTAGCGATTCCAGCTTCATGCAGGCGAGTTGCAGCCTGCAATCCGAACTGAGAACGGCTTTAAGGATTGGCTCCCTCTCGCGAGGTGGCAGCCCTCTGTACCGTCCATTGTAGCACGTGTGAAGCCCCAGGCGTAAGGGCCATGATGACTTGACGTCATCCCCACCTTCCTCACTGCTTACGCAGGCAGTCTCGTTAGAGTCCCCGACATGACTCGCTGGTAACTAACGATAGGGGTTGCGTTCGTTGCGGGACTTAACCCAACATCTCACGACACGAACTGACGACAGCCATGCAGCACCTCTCTATCAGTCCGAAGAAGGCTCCCTTTCAGGAGTTGTCCGATAGAGTTCGAGCCTGGGTAAGGTTCTTCGCGTTGCATCGAATTAATCCACATGCTCCACCGCTTGTGCGGGCCCCCGTCAATTCCTTTGAGTTTCACTCTTGCGAGCGTACTCCCCAGGTGGAATACTTATCGCGTTAGCTTAGGCACCGCCCTCAAAAGAAGGCGACACCGAGTATTCATCGTTTACAGTGTGGACTACCAGGGTATCTAATCCTGTTCGCTCCCCACACTTTCGTGCCTCAGCGTCAGTTCCCGTCCAGTGACCTGCCTACGCCTTTGGTGTTCCTCGTGATATCTACGCATTTCACCGCTACACCACGAATTCCAGCCACCCCTCCGGGACTCAAGATCGGCAGTATCAAAGGCAGTTCCGCAGTTGAGCTGCGGGATTTCACCTCTGACTTACCGTTCCGCCTACACACCCTTTACACCCAATGAATCCGGACAACGCTTGCACCCTCCGTATTACCGCGGCTGCTGGCACGGAGTTAGCCGGTGCTTATTCATACAGTACCGTCAAGCCGGGCGACCCGGTTGTTCTTCCTGTATAAAAGAAGTTTACGCCCCAGAGGGGTGTCATCCTTCACGCGGCGTGGCTGCGTCAGGCTTTCGCCCATTGCGCAATATTCCTCACTGCTGCCTCCCGTAGGAGTCTGGCCCGTGTCTCAGTGCCAGTGTGGCTGATCATCCTCTCAGACCAGCTACGGATCGTCGGCTTGGTAGGCCGTTACCCTACCAACTACCTAATCCGCCGCAGGCTCATCCCGGAGCGCCAAAGCTTTCAACCATCCTTGATGCCAAGGTCGGTCTATATGCGGTATTAGCTCACCTTTCGGTGGGTTATTCCCCACTCCGGGGCAGATTGCCTACGTGTTACGCACCCGTGCGCCACTAAGCCCGAAGGCTTCGTTCGACTTGCATGTGTTAGGCCCGCCGCCAGCGTTCGTCCTGAGCCAGGATCAAACTCTCCATAGTTAAAGAGTTATTCTGTGCTCGATTCTCTTATTTTCGTTTCGCTCGAAGCTCAAAGCTCCAAGGAATCGACTCGGACTCGCTATGCTTCCAATCTTGTCAAAGAACAGCGCCTTGCGGCGCTTCGCCCGTTTCAGAGCGGACAGGTAACTTACGTCAATCGCAGCCCCCGCGTCAAGTCCTTTTGTCGGCTTTACCATCGCTTCAACTTAGAGCCGAAGCGCGGCGTCACGTTTCAAAAGAACCCCTGAACCCGAAAATCGGGTGCAGAACAGCAAGGTACGCTACTGAGGTCAGTCGTGTCAAGTCCCGCCGCTCGCTTCATCAAACCTTGGCACCCAGAGGCGTTTCGAGAGCGATGTTTCGTTCGCGGCAAGACTCTCAGTATACGGCAGCGGTGGAGCGTGAGTCAAGCCGCAGAGCGTGCTTCACGAACCCTTCGCCGAAGAGCCTGTCCAGTCGAGAAAAGAACGTCCGCGTTGCGCGGAAGGATGGTTGCCAACACCGCCCCCAGCCCCCGGTTTCGTCGGTTCGATGGGGTTGCGGTGAAGCGGGTGCGAGGGAACGGTGAAGGCTCTTGGGGCACCTGCCGCCCGAACGAAGGTTGACGGGGAATCGTCCCGCTTTTCCTCTCCCCGATGGAGCCTCGCCGTCGCTTCTTCCTGCTCAACCCGTACGTCTGGATCGGCCTTGTGGGCCTTGTAGGCATCGGTATCGGGCTGTTCTTGCTGTTCGCCCAAGTCATCCTCCCCGCCTACACGCGCCAGGGCGTGGCCATCGAGGTGCCCAGCGTTCGCCGCATGGGCGCGGATGCTGCCGAGGCGCAGCTTAAAGGCCTCGGTCTTCGGGTGGAACGGGTGCCGGGACGGTTCGACGCCTCGAAACCGCGCGGGCAGGTAACCGACCAAGAGCCGCAGGCGGGCAGCAGCGTGAAGCCGGGACGTATGGTGTATCTAACGGTAAACGAGGGCCGCCGGCAACGGGTGGCGATGCCGCAGCTGGTGGGCACGTCGCTGCGGGAGGCGAGGAGCCGTATTCAAGGCCTCGGGCTGGCCATTGCCGAGGAGCGAGAGGACTCGATCCCGTCGCCGTACAAAAACACCGTGACCGGGCAAGTGCCGGGGCCGGGCGATTCGGTGGCGGTGGGAACGCCGGTGACGCTCTTTTACAGCACCGGGCCGAGCGATCGGTTTGAACGCGTGCCCAACGTGGTGGGCCTGACGGTGGCCGAGGCTCGGGCGACGCTGCTGCGCAACCGGCTGCGGGCGCTGGTAATGGATGCGCAGGGCAACGCCGACCCGCAGGTGGTGCGGCGGCAAGGCCGCGAGCCGGGCACGAGCGTGCGCGGCGGCTACGAGGTGCGTCTCTATGTTAAGGAGGATACGACGCAGGCTGCCGAGCCGTTGCCGGAAGGCGAGGTGCAGTAGCGCCGGTCAGCGCGACGCGGCAACCTCGTCTACGGCGTGGCGCAAGGCGGCAACTTCGACGGAATCGACCGCGTCGCGTGCTTCGCCGTGCAGATGCGTCGGTGGCAGGATGCGGCGGGCGGCGCTGTGGAACTCCCTCGCGCCGGTGGCCTCGGCCATCGCTCGAACGTTGGCGGCGCGAACGCCCCCGCCCGGCATTACGACAAGACGACCGGCGGCGTAGCGCACGAAGGCCGCGAGTTGGGGCTGGTTTTCCACCGCCGAGCCGGGGCCGCCCGCGGTGAGCACGCGGGCCACGCCGAGGGCGACAAGCCCGTCGAGAGCTGCAAACGGATCGGGGGCGACGTCGAAGGCCCGGTGGAAGGCGAGCGGCGCGGGATGGGCCAGCGCAACCATTGCCGCCACTTCGTCGGTGGCGACGGTGCCGTCGGGGCGGAGCGCGCCGCACACCAGCGCGTCGGCACCGGCATCGAGGAGGGCGCGGGCTTCGTCTTGCATCAGCGCCGTCTCCCGGCTGGAGTAGGCGAAATCGCCGCCTCGGCAGCGCACCATCGCCGCCACCGGAACGCTCGTGCCCGCTTTGACCGCACGGACGAGCGCGGGTGTGGGCGTGAGGCCGCCTTCGCGGGGCGCGGCGCAGAGTTCGAGGCGGTCGGCCCCGGCATCTGCCGCAGCAAGAGCCGATTCGAGATCGAAGCAGGCGATTTCGAGCGTCATCCGAGCAGCGCAGGCGCGTCGACGAGGTACGTCGTACTGCCGTTGGCGGTGACTTCGCGCACGACGTGTCCGGCCTCGAACGGGCGGACCGCGCCGACGGGCACGGTGACGACGTAGCGAAAGCCCGGCTGGAGGGCAAAACCACCGACGCGCCCGTCGGGCGAGAGGGCGAGAAGTCCGGCTTGGCGGGTGGACGGGTCGGCGAGCATCTTGCGGCGGATGCGCTCGACGACGGTTCGGACGGCGTCTTGAGGCGAGAGGCCGTGGCGCATGGCCTCGACCACGCTGTGGGAGGCGGCGGTGCGAATCATCTCCTCGCCGTGCCCGGTGGCCGTGGCCGCGCCAGCCTCGCTGTCCACAAACAGCCCGGCTCCGACGATGGGGCTGTCGCCTACGCGCCCGCGCATTTTGAAGCCCCAGCCGCTGGTGGTGCAGGCTCCGGCGAGGCGGCCGGAGGCGTCGTTTGCGATCATCCCGATCGTGTCGTGCTGGTCTTCAAATCCAAACGGATCGGACGGGTATGGGCCGTTGCGGCGCGGAAGGTCGCGGCGTTCGCTGTTGGGCACGGGCGGCTCGTAGCGGTTCTGCGCTTTCCAGCGCTGCCATGCGGCCTCGGCGGCAGGCGTGAGCAGGTTGACCGGCTCGAACCCTTGGTCGAGGGCGAACTGCCGCGCGCCTTCGCCGACGAGCAAGACGTGCGGCGTCTGTTCCATCACGCGGCGGGCGACGGAGATCGGGTGGAGGATGTCTTCGAGCGCCGCCACCGAGCCGCAGCCGCCGCGCTCGTCCATAATGCAGGCGTCGAGCGTCACCTTGCCGTCGCGGTCGGGCAGGCCGCCGAGTCCCACCGACGTGTCGTTCGGATCGGCTTCGGGAATCCAAACGCCCTGCTCCACCGCGTCGAGGGCGTAGCCGCCGGATTGCAGCACGGCCCACGCGGCAGCGTTGGCGGCGGCATTGTCCCACGTCGACACCACGACCGGGCCGGACGCGGGTTGTGGGGCAAGCGCCGACGGGCGGAGGCTGACGGCGGCCCCGGCGAGGGCGGTTTGGTGGAGGAAGGTGCGGCGGCGCATACGATCGGGCAGGCTTGAGAACGTCAGCGACCGCGTTCGTGCCAGACGAGGCTGGCCGCGCCGAGCAACGCGGCGTCGCCGGACGGGAGGCCGGAGGGGCGGATGGCGACGGTGCCTTGGTAGATGGTGAGCAGGTTGGCGTTGAAGTGACGCCGGATGGGTTCGAAGAGCGTTTCGCCGGCTTCGGCAAGGCCGCCGAAGAGAAAAACGACTTCGGGGCTGGTGTAGGCGACGCTGTTGGCGAGGGCAAGGCCTAGGATTCGGCCCGTCGTTTCGAACGTGTCGCGGGCGGCAGCGTCTCCCGCCTGGGCTTGCTGGAAGACGTAGAGCGCGTCGGCATCGTCTGGCGCATCGGGAACGGCGTCGCGGTACGTTTTGACCAGCCCGGTGGCGCTCGTGTACTGTTCGAGGCAGCCGCGTCGCCCACAGCCGCACAGTCGCCCGCCCGGCTCTACGATCACATGCCCGACTTCGCCGGCGAAGCCGCTGTAGCCGCGCACGAGGTTGCCGGCCACCACGATGCCGCTGCCGACGCCGGTGCCCAAGGTGACGAAGAGAAAGTCGTTGACCGTTTGAGCCGCGCCGAAGCGTTTCTCGCCGAGGGCTGCCGCGTTGGCGTCGTTGTCGAGGCGGGCAGGCAGGCCGGTGGCGTCGGAGAAGAGCGATGCCAGCGGGGTGACGCCCGGCCACGGCAGGTTGGGCGGATGCTCGACGGTTCCTCGGTGGTGGTTGCCGTTGGGCGCGCCGATGCCGATGCCGATCAGGTCGAAGCGGTCTTTTCGGGCGTTGATTTCCGCGCCGATGCCCCGAGCAAGGGCTTCTGGGCCGTCGAACGCGCCGGTGTCGAAGGCGTCGTGGTCAAGGACGGAGCCGGAGCCGTCCACGAAACCCAATTTGACACGGGTTCCGCCGAGATCGACGGCAGCAACGACAGGAGGAAGCATACAAGCAAGCGGGCTATGGGGTGTGTCCCAAAATAAACGTCCGAGGCGCACCGGAGCGACGAACGCCACACGTTTACGCGCCCATCCCTTCACCGACTCAAAAGCAGACCCTATATATGGCGCGCTCGGCGGCCTTAGGCTGCACGCCACTGCCCCGGCAGCAGATCGCCGAGCGCATAATCGCCCACGCGGATACGAACGAGGCGAAGCGTCGGGTGGCCCACGGCGGCGGTCATCCGACGCACCTGCCGGTTGCGCCCCTCGCGAAGCGTCAGTTCCAGCCACGCCGTCGGGACGTTCTTGCGAAACCGCACGGGCGGATGGCGCGCCCAAAGGTCGGGCGGCACGTCGAGCAGGCGCGCGCGGGCCGGGCGCGTCGGGCCGTCGTTCAACTCTACGCCGCGTTCGAGCCGAAGGAGGGCGTTGGCATCGGGGAGGCGCTCGACCTCAACGAGGTAGACCTTCTCCTTCCCGAAACGGGGGTCGGCGAGTCGTTGCTGAAGCCGACCGTCGTCGGTGAGCAGCACGAGGCCTTCGCTGTCGTGATCGAGACGTCCGGCAGGATAAACCTTCTTCACGGGCACGAAATCCGCCAACGTCGGCCTTTCGGAGCCATCGGACGAGAACTGGCAGACGACGCCGAACGGTTTGTTGAGCAGCAGAAGCACCGTGCGTTAGAGCGCTCGGATGTCGAGCGATCCGGGCACCTTGCTGACTTCGAGGATGAACGTCGGCCCGGTGTAGATGCCGCGCTCGAACGTGCCGAGCTTGCGCAGGCGCACGAGATTCGGCCCAACGCGCTCAAAAACGACGGTGTCGCCGACGAGAACTTGCTCGGCCACGTCGAGCTGATCGTCGGGCAGAAGGTCGGGCGGCGTGCCTACGAAGCGGAGGTTCATCGGAAAGACGGGGAAGAAAAGGGCAGAACGTCGGCCTCAACCCGCAAAGCCATGTCCGGGTTGCGCCGTCGAATGCGCCACACCAAGAAGGAAGGCTGCAACGGTTGGCCGCCTCTTGACTGTTGGGCAGACCCGTCTTATCCTCCTACGTCCTGTCTCTTCCCCGAAAAAACCCCGACGCAACGATGAAACGTCTCATTCTGCTCGCCGCGCTTGCCGGTTTCGTCCTGCCCAGCGCCTCTGCCGATGCTCAAATCCTGCGGCGGCTGCGCCAGCGAGCCGAAGACGCTGCCGGTCGTGTCATTGACCGCGCCGCCGACCGGGCCGTGCGATCCGTCGAAGGCCGCGCCGCCGAACAGGCCGGGAGCGTTGCCGACTCGGCGCTCGCCCGAGGTGCCAACGCGGCGGGTCTTCCCGCGCTGGGCGGCGGAGGCAGCAACTCCGGGCGCACCGTCGATTTCCGCGTCCTCCGCGACATGCTGCCGTCCTCGTTTGCGGGCTACCGCCGAGGTGAGGCCACGGGCCAGCGCAGCGCGGCCATGGGAATGGAAACCGCCGAAGCCAGCGCCTCCTACGCCGCCGGCGACGCCTCGGCGACGCTCACGATTACCGATATGGGCACGATGCGCAGCTGGGGCGCGGTGGGGATGGCGTGGATGCAGGGCGCGAACGTCGACCGGGAATCCGACGACGGCTTCGAGCGGACGCTCCGCGTCCAAGATTTCCCCGCACACGTCACGCAGAGCGGGCGCGGCTCCGACGTGCGCGCCGAGATGACGGCGATTGTGGGCGAACGGTTTATGGTGAAGGCGACGGTGAACGGCGGCGATGCCCGCGTGGCGCAGGCCGCCGTGACCGCCGTCGATCTTGCGCGGTTGGCCGAGATGGCCGGGCCACGCATCCCGCCCACCGACCCCGCCGAGCTTCGGGCGCTGCTGCCTGCGTCGGTTGGGAGCCACGCCCGCTCGGGCGTGGAAGCGTCCACCACCACCGCCCTGGGCTTCTCCACCTCGCAAGCCGAGGCCACCTACGGCAGCGGCGACAACGCGGTTCAGGTGACGATCCTCGACTACCTCGACGCCGCCTACCTCACCGCGTTCGCGTGGATGGCGACGACCTACGACCGCCAAACCGACACCGGCTTCGAGCGCGCCGCGCGCTTCCGGTCGTTCCCGTCGTTCGAGTCGGAAGAACGGGTGGACGGAATCACGTCGAGCAAGATGCAGGTCGTGGTCGGACAGCGGTTTATGGTGACGGTAGAGGGCCGTGTGGCCTTCCGCGACGCCAAGGCGGCGATGGAGCAAATTGACCTCGATGCCCTCGCCCGGCGGGCCGGAGCGCGCTAACCCACCCCCGTTCCATCCGCAGCGGGCGGCTTCCGAGAGGGAGTCGCCCGTTTCTTTTTCGACACCGATGGCGATGAACCTTACACGATTCGACCGCAGAACCGTGACAACTTGGCCCCGCCCGCTCCGTTTTCTGACTCACACGCCACGCTCCACCGCCCGATGCTTCCGATTCTCCTCGCCGCCTTGGCCGTCACCTTCGCCGTCTCGACGCCGCGCACGTCCGCGCAGCATCGTCACCGGCACGGGCATACGGTCTACGACGAGGCCCGGACGCACGAACCGCATCAGGGCCGCCGCGCACGTTCCACCCCAACCCACCGCTCACGTCAACACCCGCCCTTCTCTCGCCCCGGTGGCTCCCACCGTCCTTAACTCAAACCCGCTTCTTTCTCTCCTAAACCCTTTACCGGCTATGACCTTTCGCCAAACCCTTCTCGCCGCCGCCCTGCCCTTCTTGCTCGTCGCTCCGACGGCTCTTGCGCAGGACGCGCCCCCTCAACGTTCGGAGCAGCGCGGCCAGCGTCCGGACGGCCAGCGCGGCCCCGACCGGATGTTCGAGGGCCTCAACCTCTCCGATGCCCAGAAGACGCAGCTTCGCGAGGCGATGCAGCAGCAACGCGAACGCTTTCGCCCGCAGATGGAGGCGCTCCGCAACCAAACGGGCCTCACCGACGAGCAAAAGCGCGAACGCCGCGAGGCGCTGATGACGCAGCAACGCAGCGAGATGGACGCTGCCGCGCGCCGCATCCTCACGCCCGAGCAGTACCAAAGCTGGACGCAGCAGCGCCAGCAAATGGAGCAACGCCGAGGCCAGCGCCCCGGCATGGAAGGACGGATGGGCCAAATGCGTGGCCGCAACGGCCAGAACGGCCAAACAGGCCAAGCCCGAGGCCAGCGGAACGGACAAAACGCACGCCCTGGCATGAACGGGCGGATGGGCGACCGTGCGGCCAACGCCCTCAACCTCTCCGACGCGCAGAAGACGCGGATGCAGGCCATCGGCGAGCGGCAGCGCACGGCGATGCAAGCGCTCCGCAACGAGGCGCTTACCGTGGAGCAGCGTCGCACGCGGACGCAAGCGCTGATGACGCAGTTCCGCCAAGAACGCGAGGCCGTTCTCACGCCGGAGCAACGCCAACGCGCCGAGCAACTTCGCCAACAAGGCCGCGAGCGCGGACCGCAGCGGCGAGGCCAACGGACCAGCGACAACGGACAGTAATCCTGCCGGTTTGCCCCACCGATTTGCCCCGTCGTGCCCCTTGCGGTACGGCGGGGCGGATTCGGTTGGCGCGTTGCGCCAAACGACCGCGACGCCTATCTTGACGCCCTCATCCTTCCTCAACCATGGGCAACCTTGGCGCTACCGAGATGCTTCTCCTCCTTATTCTTGGCCTCGTTTTCGCCGCGGGGTTTGTCGTAGGCCGCGTCACCAAGCGCTGAAATCACGGCTTGCGGACGGTGAGCGTGGCGGAGACGCGGCTGAGGCTTCCGAAAAGGCCGGTGCCGTTCTCGACGCGGGCGAGCAGGTTGGGGACTTCGCCGGGCGACAAGCCGGTGCCGCCCTGCTGGATGGCTTGCGAGCGGAGGTAGTCGTACAGGTTGTCGTCGATGGCGTTGGTGGTCACCCGAAGGTCGCCGTAAAACAACACCGTGATCCACGGCAGATCGATGGTGAGCGAGCCGTCGGCGTTGGTTTCGTAGTTGGCCTCGTTGAGCACCGGCGACGAGCCGAGGCGAAAGTCTTCGAACGTGGGGCTGCGATCGTCGCTGTCGGTGGCCTCCTGAAAGTCAGGCGTTCCGTTGTCGTCGCGGTCGAGGATGGAGCGAAGGAACGGGACGACGTCGTTGAGCGTCGGGCTTTGCAGCAGCGTCTCGGAGGTAAAGACGAAGGCGGTGCTCTTGCCGGGAAAAACGGGGCGCGAGATGGTGAACGAGGCCACGCGCTGCGTCGCAAACGGCGCGTAGGGCACGTCGAGGTCGGTCGAGCTTAGGGTTTCAAAGCGGCCCGGCGTGGTGGTCGACGCCGTCACGGGTGCGGACTGGCCGGGCACGGTCGCGCGCAGGCGGTAGGTGCGCAGCGGCTGCACGTCTCCCCCCATCACCGCATCGTAGCGGCCTTGCGCGGCATTGACCAAGCGGTAGGGCACAACCACATCGGGCGATCCGCCCTCGCCCACCAGCGTCACCGTCACCACCGCATCCGTCACCGCCGCATCGGCAGGCACATACGGACGATCCGCCGCAACGGTGCGGGTGAGGTAGATCGGAGCCAACGGCTCGTCCACAATCTGGTACGACTCAACGGCCACCTGCGACGTGAACGACGTGTCGCCCTCGGCATCGCACCCGGCCAGCAGAGGAAGAACGAGAAGCAGCGGAAGGAAACGGCGCATAGGAGAAGGACGAAGGCTCAAGGGTCAAACCGGCGTGGGGGCGTGATCCTTGTCGTTCAGAAGTTGAGCGTGAGCGCGATGTTGGGCAGCGGCACGGGAATCTGGTTCACCGTGACGCGGTCGAGCAGCCCGGTATCGGGGTCGGTTCGGTAGAAGTAGAACCAGACGTTCTTGCGGCTGTACGCGTTGAGCAGCTGAAGCTGAAGCTCGTAGTCGGCAAACCCGAAGAACCGTCCCTCCTTGGTAAAACCAACGTCGAGGCGGTGGTAAGCCGGGAGCCGTCCTTGGTTGAAGGCCGAGACGAGGTTCGTGCCGTTGGCCGACGTGAACGGCGAGTGGCGCTGCCCAAACTGGCCGGTGACGACCGAATACGCCTGCCCGGTGCCGTAGGTGAACACCGTGGTCGCCTTCCAGCCACGCCCGAGGCGGTACGTCGCCACGACGTTGCCGTCGTGGGTGCGGTCGTACTTGGGCGCGTAGTAGGCTTGCTGTCCGGGAAGCGGGAAGTCAGGGAAACGGCGGCGCGTCACGGCGAAGGTGTACCCCGCGAACCCTTCGAACCGCCCGACTTGGCCTTGCAGCAACGTCTCCAAGCCGTAGGCGTAGCCGTCGCCAAAGCGCAGGGTCTTGTGGTAGGGCAGCCCGGCCGGGTCGGGGATGTACGGGTCGTACTCGAAGAGGTCGCGCATCGTCCGGTAGTAGGCCTCGATGTCGAGGTTGAGGCGGCGCGTCAGGTTGGTTTTGACGCCAAAGACGAACTGGTCGCCGTAGGACGGCGGGACGCTGTCGGCGGTGGTGAGCCAGAAGTCGGCGGCGGTGAACGCGCCGTTGCTCACGAGCGAGAGGTACTGGTAGAAGCGTCCGTAGCCTGCTTGCACGCGCACGCGCTCGGTGGGGCGAAACTCCGCGTTCAGGCGCGGCTCGAAGCGCAGGTGGTCGCCGTCGGAGAAGTACGACGTCCGGACGCCGCCTTCCACACTCAGGCGCGGCGAGGGCGTCCAGCGCTCTTGCACATACGCTTGGGCGTACTGCCCGCCGAGGCGCGGCGAAAAGCCGGTCTGCCCGGCAAAGCGCTGCGTCAGGCGGAAATCGAGCGATCCCACCCAAAACCCGGCCTTCATCGTGTGCTGCTGCGACGGCGTGTACTCGAAGTCGCCGCGCACCGAGACGTCGCCAATGTCGATGGGCGATTCGAACCGGGTGCCGGTGATGTTGAAGGTCGGGCGGCTGTAGTACTTGCTGGCCGTGAGGGTGAACGTGGAGAAGAGGCGCGGCGAGAACAGGTGCGTCCAGCCTGCGCTGCCCGTCACGTTGCCGTAGGCAAGGTTCACGGTCGCGTCTTCCAAAAACGGCAGCACCACGTCGTCGCGCCCGGCGTAGAAGCTGGCGCTGACGCGGTCGTTGGCCGTCGGGGCGATGCCGACCTTGCCGTTGAGGTCGTAGAAGTAGAAGCGGTCGGGGAGGCCGTCGATGTCGGCGTTTTTCAGCGCGGCGAGCAGCGGCTCCAGCGTCGAGCGGCGGGCGGCGAACATGTACGAACCGCGGCTGCGCCCGTCTTCGGCGCGCGGGAGCGGCCCCTCGATCATCGCCCGCGAGGCGAGCAGCCCCACCGAGGCCGTGCCGTCAAGATGGCGGTCGTTGCCGTCGCGGTTGTAGAGGTCGAGCACGCTTCCCAGACGCCCGCCGTACTCCGCCGGGTAGCCGCCCTTGAAGAGGCGCACGTCCTTGATGGCGTCGGGATTGAACGTGGAGAAGAGGCCGAAGAAGTGCGTCGGATTGTAGACGGTGGTGCGGTCGAGCAGGATGAGCGTCTGATCCGGGCCGCCGCCGCGCACGTACAGGCCGGAGGAAAAGTCCGACGCCGCCTTGACGCCGGGCAGCAGCTGGAGGCTGCGGAAGACGTCGGGTTCGAGTACCGACGGCAGCGCCTTGATCGTCTCCACCGGAAGCGTCGTCACGCCGATGCGCCGGTTTTCCTCCTCGGCCTCGCGGTCGCCCGTCACCTCCACCTCGTCGCCCTGCTCGTCTTCCGGGCGCAACTCCACGTCGTACCGCCGGTCGGCAGCGAGCGCGAGCACCTCGGTCTTGGTCGCATAGCCGATGTACGAGACGGCGATGCGGTAGCGCCCCGCCGGGAGCGTGAGCGTGTAGAAGCCCGCCGTGTTGGTCACCGTGCCCTGCGCCGTGCCGCCGCTTTCGGGCGTGGCCTGCACGGTCGCGCCGAGGAGCGTCTCCCCGGAAGAAGCATCGCGGACGTAGCCGGACAACGTGGCGTTCTGGGCGAGGGCCGCCGGAGCGGCGAGCAGCAGAAGCAGAGCGAGGGCGCGAGACAACACAGGGCTGAGGCAAGGACGTGGCGTTGCGTACGCCTGCTACACCGGATGGTTGGACGTCTGCACCGTCGTCACCGAAACCTCATAACACGGCAGCCCGGCCACCGAAGAAGGCGACCGGGCTGCAAACGCGGACGTAGCCGAGCGATACTTACTGCTGAACGGCCTCGGCGTTGATGACGATCTGCACGGTCTGTCCGATCATGTCGGGGCCGTAGGAGATGCCGTAGTCGAGGCGATTGACCGTGCCGCGCGCGGAGAACCCGACGAGGCGCTTGCCGCCCATCTGCGCGGGCTGCATGGCGGTGCCGCGGTACTGGGCGTCGAGCACGATCGGGCGGGAGACGCCGCGCATCGTGAGCGTGCCGAGCAGTTGGAACCGGTTGCCGCGGACGTTGCGCACGCCGGTGGACTGGAACGTGACGGTCGGGTGGTTGGCGGCGTCGAAGAAGTCGGCGCTCTTGAGGTGGTTGTCGCGCATGTCCACCCGCGTGTTGATGCTGGCCGTTTGCGCCGTCGCGGTGGCCTCGAACGTGCGGAGACCGCCGCTGCCGACGGTGATCGTGCCGGAGGTCTGGGCGAACGCGCCGGTGACCTCGGCCAAGCCCATGTGCTGCACCGAGAAGTTGAAGTTGGTGTGGGCCGGATCGAGGGCGTAGGTGCCCGCCGGGACGGTCACGGCGGCGGTCTGCGCCGGGCGCGTCGAGGAGCGGCGCTGGGCATCGGCGGTGGCAGGCGCGAGCAGGGCTGCGCCGAGGGCAAGGGCGAAGACGAAGCGGGAAAGACGCATCGGAGGAGAAGGGTTGAGGTGATTGCTTGTTCAAACAAGCAATCGTCGCACCCTGTTCCATCGCCCGCTCATTTCTGTGCCTTCGCCGCCGCGAGCGCCGCCCTGCTGCGCTGTCCGGACAGGTGCGGGAACGCTGCGCCCAAGGCCGAGCGCGCCGTGTCGCCCACGCCGAGGCAGACCGTCCACCCCGCCGTTTCGCCAGAGGCCAGCGCGAACGTTCGCCGCAGCGCAGGCGGGCGGGAGACGTCCCAGTGGGACGTCTCTACGGGGCGATCGGGGTCGTCCGGCATCTGCCCGTCGTCGGGGACGAACGTGTGCGCCAGCCACAGGCCGTCGGCCACGCGGATCGTGCGGGCGTGCAGCACCGCCACGTCGTCCCACATGCCGCCGCCGACTGCGTCCACCGCCGATTCGAGCGCCAGCGTCCGGCGGTCCGTGCCGGTGTTGGTCACGTCCAGCCGAAACACCGCCGCGTTTCCGTCGGGCGGAAGGCCCAAGACGAGGCGCACGTCCAGCCCATCGCGGACAATCCGCCAGCCCTTTACGCCCCCAACGGTTTGATGCTGCACCGCGCGGTCGTCTGCGCCAAACGCCCACGTCTGCTCCGTCGAAGGGTCGCGCACGGCCAGGCCGGTGGCCGTCGCGAGCGGCACGCCCTGCCGGATCAGCGTCGCGCGGCCCGAGGCGTCGGCGCGGGCCGTGAGCGCTGCGTCGTGGCTCATCCGTTCAGCATCGACGTGCCGGAGACGCCGGGCGCACCGAAGAAGTCGGCGACGGTGGCGGCGTGGTCGGCGAAGGTGCTACGCAAGCCGAGGTCGCCTGCCGGGCCGCCGTAGAGCAGCGCGGGCACATACTCGCGGTTGTGGTCGGTGCCGGGCGTGGTCGGGTCGTTGCCGTGGTCGGCGGTAATAAACAGCCGCCCGCCATCGGGCAGGGCCGCAAGGATCTGCGGCAGCGCCGCGTCGAAGGCTTCGAGGGCATGGGCAAACCCCGGCGCGTCGTTGCGGTGACCGTACTCTTGGTCGAAGTCGACGAGGTTCGTCCAGACGAACGTGGGCGTTCCGGAATCCACGGCCTTGCGCATCGCCGCGATCGTCTTCTCCACGCCCTCGGCGTTGCTGGCCGTCTTGACGCTCTCGTCGAAGCCCACGCCCGCGAACAAGTCGCCGATCTTCCCGACGGCCACCGTCCGCACGCACGCCTCGCGGAGCCGGTCTTGCAGCGTGGGCGCGAACGGGACGAGCGCGTAGTCTTTGCGCTTGGCCGAGAGCCGGGTGTACGCGCCGCTCTCGCCGGTGAACGGGCGGGCGATGACGCGTCCGACGGCGTGCTCGCCCACGCACACCTCGCGCCGGGCGATGTCGGACATCCGGTACAGGTCGTCGAGCGGAATCACGTCGGTGTGCGCGGCGATCTGGAAGACGCTGTCGGCGGACGTGTAGACGATGGGTTTGCCGGTGGCGCGGTGCTCGTCGCCGAGGCGGGCGATCACCTCCGTGCCGCTGGCTACGCCGCCGTCGAGTGCGCCGGGAACGCCGGACGCCGCCACGAAGCGGTCGAGCAGATCCTGCGGAAAGCCTTCGAGGTATGTCGGGAAGGCCCGTTCGAGCGTGAGGCCCGCCAGTTCCCAGTGGCCGGTGGTCGAGTCCATCCCGGCCGACACTTCCTGCATCTTGCCGTACGCCGCCGCCGCGGCGGACGCGGCGGCCATCGGCGGCAGCGGGCGAATGTTGCCGAGGCCGAGCGCTTCGAGGTTGGGCAGATGCGGCTGTTCGGCGGCGAGAACGTGGCCGAGCGTGTCGCAGTCGCGCTCGACGTACAGATGCGCATCGGGCGCAGCACCGATGCCGACGCCGTCGAGGACGATGGTGACGAAAAGCATAGCCGGTCGGGAAACAGGATCGAATGCGAAGCAGGGCGCGAAGTTGCGACCGTCAGCCCAAGATGACCGGCTCGCCTTCTTCGTACGACGCGGCGAGGGCGCGGAGGGCGTGGCCGCGCAGATCGTCGGCCGTCATCGGGGCGAGGCCGTCGTAGACGACCGTTCCCACGGCGACGCGGGCGAGAGGATAGGCCTCGCCTAAGCGAACGTGGAGATCCTCCACCCAGCGGTCAAGCGCCTTGCCGGTTTCGGGCGAGAACACGGCAAAGGTGAGGTCGCCGAAGCGCTCGGTTGTCGCTCCGTCCATCGGCACATCGTCCAGACGAGCGCGCAGATCGGCTTCGGCTTCGGCAAGGCTCGCCTCGTCCGGGGCCGGATTGGGTTCGAGGTGGACGAGTACGAGGCCGAGCGCGCCGTGCTGCGCTATCGCCTCGGCCACGAGCGCAGCAGACGAACGGCGTCCGGGGTTGTCCACAGCCAGGGGCAGCCCGTCGCCGCCGGCATCGACGGGTTCGGATGTGGGTGCATGTTCAAGCAGGCGCGCGGTGGCTTCGAGCAGCGTCTTGGCACGGCGGTCGCCGAGGCGTCCGTCGTGCATGGTGTCGGCCACAAGCACATGGGGGGTGTCGCCGAGTGTCAAGGGCGTAACAAGCGCTTGGCGGAGAGCAACAAGCGGTTCGCGGTAGTAGCCAAGAGCCGCGGCAGGAAACGCGCTGCCGTGCCCGACGGCGTGCAGCGTCGTGCGGCGCTTACCGTCGGGCGGCAGCAGCGGCACCTCGGCCACAAACGTCCCGCTCGGGCGGGCATAGGCGTTGCGCGATACGATCCGCTCAATCCGGTATTTGGCGTGCGCACCCGGTTCTTCGCGCAGCAGCACCGCGGTATGCGCCCCCGCCGAGAGCAGCAGCGCGTTGAGCAGGTGCTCCTGCGTGGCCCGCATCGCCTCATCGGGCGCGAGTTCGTCGTCGCGGCGGACGCGGCGGGCGCGAGTAGGCGGCCCTTTGCTGGCTTCCACCGTCGTTGCGGGACGCGGCACAACCGGCGCAGGAGCGCTGCCGCCGCCGTCAGCCTCGGCCTCTTGCACGGGCGAATGCGACGCTATGCGTTCACGCGGACGAACCTCGCCGATGCCCAGTTCGCGCCGCTCCTCTTCGTCGGAGCGCGGGCGGTAGGCGGGCACGCCCAACTCGTCGAGCGAGGGCATACGCCGGGCACGAAGCACGCGCCGCACGGCCCAAACGAGCAGCAGCACGGCGAAAACGGCAGCGGCAATCGGTACAGCAAAGTCGGGCATCGTCGGGGCAAAGGACGCCGGAAGGCGCAAGGTACGTTGTGGACGGCCTCAACGCGCCATCGCCGCCAATCGTTGCCGATCCCGTCTATCTTCGCCGCTCCATCGGGACGTGCAGGATGCCGGCTTCCCAGAACAGCTCGCCGCTGCGCCGGAAGCCGAACGTCTCGTAAAACCCTTCGAGGTGATGCTGGGCGTAGAGCACCTGATGCGGATGGCCCGCCGCCTCGGCCAGCGCGCTCACCTGCCCGACAAGCCACCGCCCAACGCCCACCCCGCGATACGGGGCCAGCACGGCGAAGCGTTCCAACTTTCCAACCGCCTTGCCGTCGCGTTCGGCCACCCGCCAACGCGCCGTGGCGGCCGGCACGCCGTCCACCAACGCGACCACATGCTGCGCCGCACCGGGCGCATCCCACGGATCGTACGCGTCCCACTCCTCCTCCGGCGGACAGGCCTGTTCCTCGATAAATACAGCGGTGCGGATGGCCTCGGCGTGCTGCCAAAGCGCATCGGAAGTGACCGGGACGAGCGTGAACACCATGGACAGGGAGCAAAAGCAGGGGGCGGCCTTCCAAAGAAGACCGCCCCCGCAAATTTACAGTCGATCCGATGGATCAGAGCGCTGCAATGAACGTCTGCGCCGCACCAACCCACTGTGCCGCAGGGAACGACGACGGGCTGTGGACCCCACCGACCCAGCGGTAAAACGAGTACGGTGTGGGAACGGTGCCGGTGAACGACGTCTGCGCCGTCGCGCCCAGCACCTGCGCCAAGCGGTCGGCCTGCGAGACGAGCACCGTCGGGTCGGCGTCGCCGTGCTGGATCTGCACCGGCTCGGTAAGCGCGCTGGCAAAGTAGGCCGGCGAGCGGCGAATGATCTGGTTGCGCACCTGCGGAATCGAAAGCTGCCCAGCTTTGAGCGGCTGGAGCAAGCTGGCGTTGAGCACATCGAAGCCCGGCAGGTCCACGGCCTCACCGTTGAGGCCCTTGATCGCCACGTTCTTCACATAGTCGCCGAGGAAGTCGGTAGGGCCGAACATGTCGAGCACGCGCTTGACGCGGGGGTCGCGGATGCCCATCAGCAGCGCCACCGCGCCGCCGCGCGAGACGCCCATCACGCCGATCTTCGACGCATCGGCCTGCGGGTACTGCGCCAGCGCCACGTTCACGAGCGACAGCGCATCGTCCACGTCGTAGTCCCACGGGCTGTCGGGGCCGGTGGACGTCACGGAATCGGCGGCGGTGAGGGTGCCACCGGGCACGCCGTTGGGCGCCCAGCGCAGCTTCTCGGCGCGGAAGCTCGGCACCACCCAGATGATCGGCTTCTTGGCCGTCCCGATGGTCGGCGTGAGCGCCGCCGCAAAGAACCCGGCTTCGGCAATGGACGTGCCGTTGTCGCCGCCGTGGTTGTAGACCATCACCGCCGCCGAGGCCGTGCCGGTGAGGCCCGCCGGAACCATAATCGCGCCGTAGTGCGTGGCCGTGCCGCCGCCCTGCGTGGCAGGAACAGGCACGGTGTGCCTCACGATGCGGACGGTGTACGGAATGAACGGCCCGGACGCACTGGCGGCGGCGGTGTAGGCGAAATCCTTCACCACCGTCACGTTCTGGGGCGCGAGCGCGAGCGCCCGCCCGGCCCATTCGGCCTGAATGACGGTCAGTTCGTCGGCGTTGGGTTGGGCAAAGAGCTGCGTCACGTTGACACCCGCCACATACTCGTCGTCGGTGGCCGTGTCGCAGGCGGAGATCGTGAAGGCAAGCGCCAAGGCGGCCGCGGGCAGCAGCCGCGGAATACGGAAGCGGGTCATCGTTGGAGGATGGTAAGAGGGGGAGGATCCGAACGGCGAAGGTACAACACTTGCGTTCCCAACCGCTTCGCCAAGCCTGCGATTTTCCACGCTGCCGCGCCGCGCCGAATCTTCGCCCCGCCCCCCGGCGTGCACTTCTGGTGATCTACCTCGACTACAACGCCACCACGCCCGTCGCTCCGGAGGTTTTGGCGGCGATGCTGCCGTTCTTCGCCGACCACTTCGGCAACGCCGCCAGCGCCCACGCGCCGGGCTGGTACGCGCACGAGGCCGTCGAAGCCGCTCGTGCCGACGTGGCGGCGCTCGTGCACGCGGAAGCCTCAGAGGTCGTCTTCACCGGCGGCGCCACCGAGGCGCTCAACCTCGCGCTGCGCGGCACGTTGGAGGCCTACGCCTCGAAAGGACGACACCTCGTCGCAGCCGCCACCGAACACCGCGCCGTGCTCGACACCGCCGCCGCCCTCGAACGCGACGGAGCCGCCGTGACGGTCGTGCCCGTCCGCCCCAACGGGACGCTCGACCCCGACCGCTTCGCCGACGCGCTCCGCCCGGACACCGTCGTGGCCGCCGCGATGGCGGCCAACAACGAGACGGGCGTCCTCCACGACCTCGCACCGCTTGCCGAGGCCTGCCGCCGCCGGGGTGTTCTGTTTCTGGTCGACGCCACGCAGGCGGCGGGCAAGATCCCGGTGGACTTCGCCCACGCCGACGTGCTCGCGCTCTCGGCACACAAGCTCTACGGCCCGAAAGGAATCGGCGCGCTGATCGTTCGGCGACGCGGCCCGCGCGTGGCGCTCGTGGAACAGATGACCGGCGGCGGCCACGAACGCGGGCGGCGCTCCGGGACGCTCAACGTGCCGGGAATCGTCGGATTCGGCGCGGCGGCCCGACTCGCTGCGAACCGGCTCGACGACGAGGCCGCACGCCTGGCGGCCATGCGCGACGCGATGGAACGCCGGTTGGCCGACGAGACCGACGCGGCGGTCAACGGAGCCGGAGCGCTCCGCCTGCCCAACACGCTCAACCTCGCCTTCCCCGGCGTCTCGGCGGAGCGGCTGCTGTCGCGGCTGTCCGGGCGGCTGGCGCTCGCCACCGGCAGCGCGTGCAGCAGCGCCTCGAAACAGCCCAGCCACGTCCTCACCGCGATGGGCGTCTTGCCCGGCGTGGCCCGATCGTCGGTGCGGATCAGCCTCGGCGCACCTACAACGGAAGCCGACGCGGAGACGGCTACGGCCCTGCTGGTGGACGCCGTACACGCCGAACGCGCCCTGTAAAAATCGTCCATCCGTGTAGAGACGCCCCCGTGGGACGTCTCTACGGCATTTACAATCGCCCCGTCCATCTGTCCAAACCCAACGGCCCGCACCGCGTTCAGGGTTATCCACCTGCCTATCCACACCGTGGAAATCGTCAACCGCGTCGCCGAAAGCGACCTCACCGTGCTGGATCTCGCCGCACTCCTTGGCGACGCGCCCGTCGCCGAGCTTGACCTTGCGCCGTGGCTGCACCGAGGCCTCGTGCTGCGCGAAAAAGACTTCCGCGCCGCCGTTGCCGCCTACGACTGGGCACAGCACGTCGGCCAGCATGTGGCCCTCACCTGCTCCACCGACGCGCTCGTGCCGCCGTGGGCATGGATGCTCATCGCCACCAAACTCGACGGCCTCGCCGCGAGCGTGACCGTGGGAGACGCCGACGATGCCCACCGCGCCCATGTGGCTCGCACCCTCGCCACGTTCGACGCCGCGCCGTACCGCGACCGGATCGTGGTGGTGAAGGGCTGCGGCGCGGACAAGGTGCCGACCTCCGCCTACGCCGAAGTGCTGCCCCGCGTGATGGCCGTCGCCAAGAAAGTGATGTACGGCGAGCCGTGCTCGTCCGTGCCGCTGTGGCGACGCCCCGCCGCCGTCGTTTCGTAATATCAAGGCATTGATAGGCTTGGTAAAGGAACGCGGACACCTTGACCACACCCTCGCGTCGTTCCCGCGATGGCAAGCAAGGCTCTTTGCGGTTCTACATTATCACCGTATTGATATCCATGTCCTGATGCTTTTCGTGCCGACGTTCGCGCGCACCCTCCGATGATCGGGACGTTCTACACGCTTGCGGCGGTCGCCCGCGCCCTCGACGCCCGCCTCGCCGGGACGGTGCTCGCCGACGCCTACACGCAGCACCGCGACGAACTGCGCCTCGTCTTCGACACCCCAGACGGCCCGGAGACGGTGGCGGTTGCCCTGCGCCCGCCGGCGGTTTGGGTGGACGAACGCGCCGTCCGCGCCCGCCGCAACACCGCCGATGTGCTGCCCGACGCCGTCGGACGCACGGTGCGCGGTGTCCGCGTGGCCGACCTCGACCGGCATGTGTTCGTTGACCTCGACGACGGCGCGTCGCTCGACCTCGCCCTCTTCGGCCCGCGCCCGAACGTGCTGCTGGTGCACGGCGAAACGGTCGGCGATGCCTTCCTTGCGCCTGCCGCGTTCGTTGGGACGAGTGCCCCCATGCCGCGCCCGGCGCGTCTGCCCAACCGCCCCGACGAACTGGGCCCGCGCCTCTTTCCGACCTTCGACGCGACGATGGCCGCCGAGGCGTCGTTTCGGGCTACGGCCACCGGCACGCCGCTGCTCGACGCCGCCGAGGCGCTGCACCGCGAGGCGCTGGCGTCGGACACCGCGTGGCTCTACGACAACGACGCCGGACACGCCGAGGCCTTCTCGCTTGTCCCGCTGCGTCATCTGGACGGACGGCAGGAGACGCGGTTCGAGAACGTCCTCGACGCCCTGCGCGTCTTCGCCCGCCGCCGCCGCACCGACGCGGCCGTGGCCCGCAAGCGCGCCCGCCTGGCCGAACGCCTCGAAGCGGCCACCGCCGACCGCGCGGCCCGCGCCGAACGGTTGCTCGACGCGCTCGCGCAGCCCTCCCGCGCCGACGCGCACGAGGCCGAGGGGCATTTGCTGATGGCGAGCCTGCACGCCGTGCCGCCCGGCGCGTCGTCGGTGACGCTCGCGGATTTCGACGGGACGACGCGCACGCTCGCCCTCGATCCGTCCCAAACCGCCGTCCAAAACGCCCACGCCCGCTACGACCGCGCCCGGCGCGTCCGCGCAGCCCGCGCCGTGGCCGAGGCCCGGCTGGACGACGCCGTCCGCGACGCCGACGCCGCCCGTGCCCTCCGCGACCGCCTCGCCAACGCCACAACGCCCGAGGCGCTGGCCGCCGTGGAGATCGATGCCACGCCGCTGCTTCGCGAGGCCGCCCCGACGAGCCGCGACGAGCGACTACCCTACCACCGCGTCGATCTGGGCTTCGGCTACGAGGCGTGGATCGGTCGCTCCGCCAAGGACAACGACGCGCTCACACTCCGCCACGCCCGGCCCTACGACCTGTGGCTGCACGCACGGGGCGTGGCCGGCAGCCACGTCGTGATCCGCGTCAAGGGCCGCACCGACGTGCCGCCCGGCCCGGTAATCGAGCGAGCAGCGCGGCTGGCCGCGTTCCACAGCAAAGCCAAGACGAGCGCCCTCGTGCCGGTGGTCGTCACGCCGCGCAAGTGGGTGCGCAAAGCCAAAGGCAGCCCGCCGGGGCAGGTGCTCGTCGAGCGCGAAGCCGAGGTGCGCATCGTCCCGCCCGAAGCGCCGTAGCGCTCAGTTTATCACGGTTTGGAGCAGCAGCACGCATGCGGCGACGATGGCCAAGCCTTCGCTGGCCGCCCTTACCACCTGTACGCCATCAAGGCGAAAGGCGCGGTTTGGAGACCGCACCGTTGTCCAGAACGGGCGTTTCACCCTCGCTGCCGCTATCGCGCTCGCCACCGATCCGAGCAGAATACCCACGAAGGCTGCTGAAATCCGTGTCGTTGGCGGCAAAATCGTTCCCGCAGCCAAGGCAAAGACAAAGGCAGGCCCCGTCGTGGCCAGAACGACGCCGATCATCCACCCTATCCTGCCCACCTTGCCTGCAAGCACGCCCGGCGGTTCATCCGGTGTGAGCTGTAGGCCACCCCGACGCCGCACCTGCACAGCCGTGTATCCATAAAACACGGCGTTGAGGGCAACGATAAGCACCCACCGTGCCACAGGCGAAATCATAGCGGGCCGTAGCGGATCGTGAGGTCGGCGTAGCGGTGACCGCCGGGAAGCGGGCCGTGGCCTTGCAGTTCCACCATCGTCAGTTCGTCGAGCATCCCACCGTCGGGCAGCGGCCCTTGGGCAAGCGCATCGGCGACTGGGCGGAGCGCGACGGGCAGACGGGAGACGTTGGCGAGCGCGCGCAGTTCTTGGGCGATGAACGCCTGCCGGGACGCGTCGTCGGCGTCGTCCGGGCCGGGCGCGGTCAGGCGCAGGTACAGCACAACGCTCTCGCAGCCGGAGTGGGCGATGGCGGCGGTGCGACCGTTGTCGAAGCGGACGACCTCGACGGCCATCAGGCTATCGGGCGGCATCACCATAAAGGCGGTGTCGTCCACCCCGTCGGCCTGCACACGCACGGCTTCGGTGACGGCTGGGCGGGCGCAATCGGCCCGCGACGGCGTCTCGTAGTCGGTGTAGAAGTGCTGGGCGTGCAAGCCCGCGAGCGTCTCGGCATCGAAGGTGGGCGGTGCGCCGGAAAAGGTGCAGCACCGGTCGGCCTGTCCGTACGCGGTCGTATCGAGCAGCACGGCAGATGCCGACGAGTCGAGAGCGAGGCCGCTGTCGGCACGGGCAGCGACGAGACCGTCGTCCGCGCTCCGCGTCACTCCCGACGGTTCGGTGCGGCAAGCGGCGACGGCAAGAACCCAAGCGATCCAGACGAAGCGGCGCATCGGCAGAGGGGGCTTGAACGCCGAAGGTAGCCTAAATCCTTTCCCGATGCAACCGATGCGGTCTGGCATGTGGTAGAGACGCGCCAATGGCGCATCTCTACGCGAACCGGGCGGCCAGCGTGTCGGCGATGCGCTCGGCGTGGAACCGACCGTTCTCGATAAACCAGCGGCTCGTGGCGAGGCCACCGCAGACCGTCCCGGCCACGAACACGCCCGGACGTTCCGTCTCGAACGTCTGATCGTTGTAGACCGGCGGCTGAGCATCGTCGGACGCGTCGAGCGGGATGCCGCATGCCGCGAGCAGCGGATAGTCGGGGCGGTAGCCGGTGAGCAGGTACACGGCATCGGCAGGAAGGACGGCCGGGCCATCCGGCCCCATCACGTCCACCTCGCCCGCTCGGATGGCCGTCACCGTCGTCTCAAACCGTGCTGCAATGGCCCCTTCGGCGATGCGGTTGGCGAGATCTGGACGAATCCAGTACTTGATCGACGGCGAGAGGTCGGTGCCGCGCACGAGGAGCGTCACCTGCGCCCCGGCGCGGCGGAGTTGCAGCGCCGCCTTCGCCGCCGAGTTTTTCGCGCCCACCACCACGACGTGGCGGTGCGTGTGGGCGAACGGCTCTTTGTAGTAGTGGAAGACGTGCGGCAGGTCTTCGCCCTTCACGCCGAGGCGGTTGGGCGTGTCGAAGAACCCCGTGGCCACCACCACGGCCCGCGTCTCGATCCGGCCCTTGTCGGTCACGACCGTGAACGCGCCCGCGCTGCCCTCCACGGCGAGCACGCGTTCGTAGAGCCGGAGCGAAAGCCGCTCGGCTTCGGCGACGCGGCGGTAGTAGTCGAGCGCCTCCTCGCGCAGCGGCTTGTAGCCCGCGCAGACGAGCGGGTAGCCGCCAATCTCCAGCAGCTCGGGCGTGGAGAAAAACTCCATGTTCGTCGGGTAGCCGACGAGCGAGTTGACGAGCGCGCCCTTGTCCACGGCGACCACCGACAGGCCGCGCCGCTGGATTTCGAGGGCGCACGCGAGGCCCACCGGCCCCGCTCCGATTACCACCGCGTCGAGCATAGCAGAAAGGTTTGGCAAGACCAACCTTGCGAGGCGCGACGGGGTTCAACGCACCCGCTTGGCGTCGAAGTGCGGGTTGTGGATGAGGCCGATGGTGTTGCCCCACGGGTCGGCCACATGGCTCACCGCGATGCCGCCGCCGACGTCGTTGGGGGCCACCACCTCGGCGGCACCATGGGCCACGACGTGGGCGTGCGCGGCGGCAAGATCGTCCACCCCCCAGTAGGCCAGCGTGCCGCCCGGCCCCGGCTGCGCGACCTTGCCCTCGGCGGGCATCAGCCCCAGCTCAAAGCCGCCAACCTCAAACCCGACGTAAAACGGCTCGTCGAAGTACGGCTGGACGCCGAACGTCGCGGCGTACCAGTCGCGGGCGGCAGGAAGATCGGGAACGACGTAGATCGTAGTGCGGAGGCCGAGGAGCATAACGATAGGGGAACGAGGGAACCGAAAGATCGGGCTGAGGGCGCGGCGTAGAGTAGAGACGACCCGGTGGGCCGTCTTCTACAGCCGTTTGCCTGCGAAGAATGCCCGGAGCAGCGCCGCGCTTTCCTCGGCCATCACGCCCGCCACGATCTCGCAGCGGTGGTTGAGGCGAGCATCTTGCCCGATTGGGTAGAGCGTGCCCATCGCCCCCGCCTTCTCGTCCATCGCCCCGAACACCACGCGGGGCACCTTGGCCCAGACCGTCGCACCGGCGCACATCGGGCAGGGTTCGAGCGTGACGTAGAGCGTGCAGTCCGCGAGGTACTTGTCGCCCGTGGCGTTCATCGCGCTCGTGAGGGCCAGCATCTCGGCATGGGCGGTCACGTCGCGGAGGGCTTCCACGCTGTTGCGCCCCGTGCCCACGAGCACGCCGCTGGGCTGCTCCGGCGTTCGGCGCACCACGACGGCCCCGATGGGCACCTCGCCCGCCTCCCAGGCGCGCTCGGCTTCCTTGAGCGCCCGTTTCATCCACCGACGATCCTCGGTAAGAAGGGCGTGCAGGGCAGGTTCCATGGCTTAGGCGTCGGGGCGACGGTGGGTGATGAACGAGAGCATCCACACGAGCAGCACTTCCAGCACGACCGTCTGCACGAGCGGCCCGGCATACGCGCCGAGTGGAGCCGTGGAGAAGGTCAGCGCGGCAAAAAGGAAACGTAGCCGACCGGGGCCGAGGCCGAGGCTGCGGCGGTAGAATCCGTCGGAGAGGAGATAGAGGGAAACGCCGCTGGCGAGGAACGACGCGGCCAAGAGGCGCTCGTCGGTGCTGCCGAGGGCGTTTTTAAAGCCCGCCGCCAACGTCACGATGCCTGCAATCATGCCCAAGTGGGTCAGGGCGACGACGCCCCCCTTGGAAACGCGCAGGTTGTGGGGAAGCTCCATCAGAACGTGTTCGGCACGGGTGTCGTCGCGGCTGAAATACGTCCACCACAACGACGCGGTGAGCATCAGCGCGAACGAGGCCAAGAAGCGGGCCTCCCACGAGAGCATCTGGCCCTCGCCCGACGCCGAGGTGCCGACGGCTATAATCGACTCGCCGAGGGCGATCATCAGGATGAGGCCGTGGCGTTCGATGAAATGCGTCGGGCTGAGGGAGAACTCGACCTCCCGTTGGCCCGGAAAGACGATGAAGGACACCAGCCGCACCATGAGCACGCCCGCAGCGACGGCCCAGAGAGGCACCCGCCACGTCTCCGGCGCAAACCCCGACGCAAACACGAACAGGGAGATGGCGATGTTGAGGGGCGCGGTGTAGGTAATGGCCCGTCCCGACGATCGAGGCCGGTGCGCGAACAGCATGGCATGGGCCAAGGCCGCCATCATCAAGCCCGCGCCGAAGCCTTTGGTGCCGGTCGTAAACGCTGTCGGCACCGAGAGCGCCATCTGGAAGAAGCCGATCATCCCCGTGAGCATCAGCAAACGGTATCGCGTCCGCTCAATCCGCAGGTTGCTCGTCAGCCACACATACCCGTCGTACATCCACCAGGTGACCATAAAGATCAGCGCGGCTTCGATAAACGTACCGACGCCGTGCGGATGCGCGATGAGGGACGTAAGCTGGGTGACCGTAAAGACGAAGATGAGGTCGAAGAAGATCTCCAACGTGCTCACCCGCGTGACAGGCGAGGCCTCGGTATCGGCTGGGGTTTCGAACCGGCGCATAAACCAGAGATCGGCGTATTTAGGGGGAGGAGTGCTTCGCCTCGTTCTCTAACGTCAACATGCCGGCGTCCAATTACTCCACCACGGTGTAGTATCCGACGGTCTGCGGCGTGACGACGACGTCGCGGAGGGCCAGGCCGGCGGGAAGATGCAGGCGGGGAAAGACCCGCCCGGACGACGAGGCGACCAGTTCGCTGTACGACACATCGGCGTAAAAATCGAGCGCTCGCATCGCCGCTTCGTACTGCCCAAGGCGCACGCGGAAACGCACACGCAGCGTGACAGGATCGGGGTTGAGCCGCGCTGCGCCAGGCGGCAGACCGCGTACCCGCACCTCCACATCGCGCTCAGCTCCTGTGAACGCGGCCACCGGCACCACCAGCCGGACGACGCGTGTGGGAAACGTCACGAGGCCGGCGAGGGTGTCCGAGAGCGGCACATCGAGGCGAGCGGTATCGCGAAGGCCGTCGAGCACCACCGGAGCCGTCGGCCACGCCTGCAAGTCATCCAAAACCGGCTCGGCCCCTGTGACGGTGATCGAATCGGGGAAAAGCCGGACGCTGTCGGCAAGGTCAAACGTGGGCGCGAAGCCGATCCGTCCGTGCAGCGCAACGGGCAAGCGGCGCGAGACGATGGGCGCGGTGCTCAGGTTGAGCGTAGACGGCACCACGTTCACCACCTGGACGCCTGCGCTGAGCCGACCAACGGCATCAAGCAGCACCATCTTGTCGCTTTGTGCCCCCACGCGGATTTTGGGGGGACGTGCCAAAAGCGGCAACAAGCGAAAGCCCGCCCCTTCCACCGTGACCGTGACCGTCGGGGGAGGGGCCTCCACCAACGCCCTCCCCGGAGCCACGCTGGTTACCTCCAGCGGCGCGGAAAAGGTAGCCCCGTTGGGCTTTTGAAGCGTCAGCGCCACCCACAGCAGCGCCGCCACCAGCACGCACACGACCCGCGCCCACGACGCACGCGGCCCGTCCGGTTGGGACATGGCGGCCAGCCAGCGAGCGGGGCGGAGTTCAGGCACGGTAAGACGAAATCGGGACAGGCAAGATAGCCGCTTCCGACCGTCGTATCTTGATGGAACACCATCCGCACGCTTCCGATGCCGACGATTGCGCTCGCCCCCACTGCCTCCTTCGCCGACCGGCTCCGCGCCGGGAAGGTGGCCCCGGCCGTTCAGGCTGCCGCCGTCCTTGCCTTCACCGGCCTAATGATCGTAGGGGCCAAGGTCAACGTGTATGTGTGGGAGGTACCGTTCACGCTCCAAACGCTCGCCGTCTACGGCGCAGGCCTTGCGCTGGGCAGCCGCAACGGCGCGCTCTCGGCGGTGCTCTACCTGTTGCTCGGCGCGTTTCTGCCCGTTTTCGCGGGGTCGGAGTACGGTGCGGCCTACCTTGTGGGCGCTACCGGCGGCTACCTGCTGGCGTTGCCGCTCGTGGCGTATGTAGCCGGATACGCCTCACGCCGCGCTACCACGCTCGGCGGGTTTGTGCTGGCGCTCGCCGCCGCCTCGGCCGTGCTGTTCGCCTGCGGCGTGCTCTGGCTGCACGGCGTGGCCGGCCTCTACAGCTCGTGGGGCGAGGCCGTCGAGAAAGGCTGGCTGCGCTTCCTTCCGATCGATGCGCTCAAGATCGCCACGACGGCGCTGGCCTACGCCAGCGCTCGCCGCCTCGGCTAAGCCCCTTCGACGCGCTTAGGCTTCGGGCCGGCGGTGCCTCCAGGCACCGCCGGCCCGCATCGTTTGGGAGGCGCTACTCGGCCCGAAGAGTCAAACCCGCTCCTTACGCATCCAACGCATCGGCACAGGTTTTCAGCGATGCCGTCACGACGGCGCGAAGCTCCTCGGGGAGCGCTCCCACAAGGCGCTGCTCGACCGGCTTGGAAGCGGCGTGAGCCGCTCGAAGCGCCGCCCGGCCCGCCTCGGTAAGACGCGCTTCGCGAATGCGGCCGTGCGTGGCATGCGGCGTCCGCTCCACAAGCCCTTCGGTTTCAAGGCTGCGCAAGACCGTGTTCATCGCCTGCGCCGTTACGCCGCAGCGGCGCGAGAGTGCGGCGCTGGACAAGCCCGGCTCCATGTCAAGCGTGGCCAGTGCGAGATACGACGCCGATGACAGCCCCACGGGCGCAAGGGCACGGTCGAGGGCCGAGCGGTAGGCGAACTGAGCGCGGCGCAGCTGGTAGCCCAGCCGGGCGTCGAAGGACGAAGAGGCAGCCATCGGCAAGAGGTGTCAAGGCGTTGATGCCAAGATAGGAATGCGACGCCGCATAGCCTGCGCCAGCGGCAAGCCCAGACGTTCACCCTGCCACGGTGCTGGCCCCTTCTTCCTCTCGTCGTGTGCGGAAGAACCGCCGATCACGAAGGCACACCGGATTCGCGCCCGTTTCGCCCCGTCGATGCGCCGAACGCGGTAGTTTGCAGGATTCTATCCGACTGCGATGACCGAGTACCTCACGTCCGTCCTCCGCCCCATCCTCGCCGACCTCGGCGCGCCCGACGACTTCGTGCCCGCCTTCGAGACGCCCGGCAACCCGGAGCACGGCGACCTCGCCACCAACGCCGCCCTCCAACTCGCCAAGCCGCTGCGCCGCGCACCGCGCCAAATCGCCGACGCCATCGCCGCGAAGCTGCGCGAAACCGCCGACCCCGACCGCATCGCCGCCGTCGAGGTGGCCGGGCCGGGCTTCCTCAACATCCGCTTCTCCGACCGCTACCTCGCCGCCGCGCTCCGCGACCTCCGCAGCCACGGCGACGGCTACGGACGCACCGACGCGCACGCCGGGCAGACGGCGCTTGTCGAGTTCGTGAGCGCCAACCCGACCGGCCCGCTCACCGTCGGGCACGGGCGCAACGCCGTGCTCGGCGACACGGTGGCGAGCCTGCTGGAGGCCGTCGGCTACGCCGTCACCCGCGAGTACTACTTCAACGACGCGGGCCGCCAGATGCGCATCCTCGGCCAGAGCGTCCGCGCCCGCTACGACGCGCTCGTCGACCCGGCGATGCCGACCAAGGACGTGTCGGGCAACCTCGTCCCGGAGACCTTCCCCGACGACGGCTACCTCGGCGGCTACATCGAAGACATCGCCCGCAGCCTCTACGACGCGCACGGCGACGCCCTCGCTGCCTCCGACGACGAGACGCCGTTCAAGCAGGCCGCGCAGGCCGCCATCTTCCAAGACATCGAGGGCACGATGCGACGCCTCGGCGTGGAGATGGACACCTACTTCAACGAGCACACGCTGTATCAACAGCCTGACACAGGAGAGAAAGCGCCGATCTATCAGGTCGTTGACACTCTGAACGAACGCGGCTACATCGCCGAGCGCGACGGCGCGGTGTGGCTGCTCACGTCCAAGACGGGCAAGGTCGGCAAGGACGGCGAGCCGGTCGATACGGTGCTCGTCAAGTCGTCGGGCGAGCCGACATACCGCCTCCCCGACATCGCCTACCACGTCAACAAGTTGAACCGCGGGTTCGACCTCGCGCTCGACGTGTTCGGGGCCGACCACATCGCCACCTACCCGGACGTGCTCCTCGGTCTCGACCTCTTGGGCTACGATTCGAAGAAGGTGGACGTGCTCGTCTACCAGTTCGTCACGCTCGTGCGCGGCGGCGAGCAGGTCAAAATGTCCACCCGCAAGGCCAACTACGTCACCCTCGACGAGTTGATGGACGACGTGGGCGTGGACGTGACGCGCTACTTCTTCCTGATGCGCAGCCCCGGCACGCACCTGGAATTCGACCTCGACTTGGCCAAGGAAGCGTCGGACAAGAACCCCGTCTTCTACCTCCAGTACGCCCACGCCCGCATCTGCTCGATCCTCCGCAAGGCCGAAGAGACGGGGCTGGTGTTGTCTTCCGATGCGGATCTCAGCCTGTTGACGCACCCGTCGGAGATCGACCTGACGAAGGCGCTGCTGCACTTTCCGCAGACGGTGGCGCGGGCCGCCGAGCAGCGCGAGCCGCACCTCGTGGCCGGCTACCTGCGCGAGGTCGCCAGCGCGTTCTCGCAGGTCTACCGCGACAGTCGGATCGTGGGCGAGGAGAAAAACCTTGCCGAGGCCCGCCTTGCTCTCGCCGACGCCACGCGGATCGTTCTGGGCAACGGCCTGCGCCTGCTCGGCCTCAACGCGCCGGAGAAGATGTAACCGCCAAAGTGCATCGCCCACGCAGGACGTGTGGACTATCTTGTCCGCCCATCACCCTCCTTCCGATGCGCCTTCGCCTCGCCCTGCTTCTGTTCTCGACCGTCGCCGCTCCGGCGATGGCTCAAATCGCCGCCGACCGCCCCGGCCTCACTACCGGCACAGCGGTCGTTCCGGCCGGGCATGGCCAAACGGAAATCGGCCTGCCCGAAGTATCGTTCTACACCTATGCGGGCGAGCAAATCGGGGCAGGTATCGTGCCGGTACTGGTGCGCATCGGAGTAGGGCGAGGCGTGGAGCTTCGCGCCAGCACTACGCCGTTCGCGTTCCTCTTCGGAAACGGTAGAAGCACCTCGTCGTGGGCTTTGAACAGCGTGGAAGTTGGGGCGAAGGTGCAGGTCGTGGACGGCCCAGCGCGGCTCTCGCTCGTGCCGTCGGTGAACGTGCCGATCGACGAAGAAGTGGCCGATTGGACGGGCGGACTGATCGTGGCCACCGAAGCCGATTTGACGCCCGAGTGGGGCTTGAGCGCCTCGGCAAACATCGTGACGGATTTCAAGGATGCGACGGTGCCCGTGGCCTTGTCGGTGGAGCGAACGCTTGGCGAAACCTCCACGGCCTACGGCGAGGTCGGAACGACGGCCAACACCTACGGATTCGGCCAAGCACTCGTGGGCGCAGGACTTACGCAAGCGCTTGGCACACAGGCCCAAGCCGACGTATTCGTCCAGCGCGTCTTGGGCACTCCGCTCGGAAGTGGCGGCGTATCCATCTGGAACGTGGGCGCGGGCTTGTCGATGCGGTTTTGACGACGGCGGGAGCGGAGTTTCGGTCGGCGGCGTTGCAGCCCGACATCCCTCTTTCGCGTGCGTTCTGTCCTCGCTGTCCTTGTTCTTGCCCTTGCCGTCGTCGCGCCGGGCTGCCGCTCCCTCACGCCGTCGGCCATCGCTGCCGCGCCCTTCTACCGGCAAAACCCGCTGCCCGAACGCCGCGTCGTGGCAGATGTGGCCTACCGCGCCGACGGAAACGCCAAGCACCGCCTTGACTTCTACCTCCCGGATGCTTCGCCGCAGCCCACGCCGGTGGTGGTGTTCGTGCACGGCGGCGGCTGGAACACGGGCGACAAAAACCTGACGCTCGGCCCGCACGACCTCTACGCCAACGTCGGGCGGTTTTTTGCGCGACACGGCGTGCTTGCCGCCGTCGTCAACTACCGCCTGCTGCCGTCGGTGGACTGGCGGACGCAGACCGAGGACGTGGCCGAGGCGGTGGCGTTCGTCCGCAAGCAAGCGTCGCGCTACGGCGGCAACCCGCAGCGGCTGTTTCTGATGGGCCACTCCGCCGGCGCGCAACTCGCCGCCCGCATCGCCCTCGACCCGTCGTGGCTCGATGCCGCCGGCCTGCCCGACCGAAGCGTGTGCGGCGTCGTGTCGGTGAGCGGCGCGGGATTTGACCTGACGCATGTGCCGTCGATCCGGGACGACTACGCCTACTTCGCCACCCGTTTCGCCCCGCCGGGGTTCGTGCCGCGCCGCTCGATGTCGTCGCTTCCCGACCCGTGGCAGCGCGAGGCCTCGCCCACCACGTTTGCCCGTGCCGACGCGCCGCCGTTCCGGCTGATGGTGCTGCGAGCCGAAGCCGAGACGTTCCGGATGCAGGCCGACCGGCTTAACCGGGCGTTGCGGCAAGCCGGAGCCACCACCTCGCCGGTGGAAGTCTACGACGGCGGCCCGCACAGCCTTGGCGCGGTGCTGCTCAGCCGCGCCGACCTCGGCATCGCCCGCTCGGCGCTGCGGTTTGTGCAAACGAGGCCCTGCGCGGGCTAATCGCATCCGGCGCGTGGGTTATCTTTCCGGAAACGCTTCCAGCCCGATGCCCGCTCTCGTTCCTGTCGTACGCGCCCCGCGCGGCACGGCCCTCTCGTGCCACGGCTGGCACCAAGAGGCCGCCCTGCGGATGCTGATGAACAACCTCGACCCCGATGTGGCCGAGCGCCCCGAAGACCTCGTCGTGTACGGCGGCACGGGCAAGGCAGCCCGCACATGGGAGGCCTACCACAAGATCGTGGAGACGCTCCGGCGTTTGAAGGACGACGAGACGCTGCTCGTCCAGTCGGGCAAGCCCGTGGGCGTGTTTCGCACGCACGACCAAGCGCCGCGCGTGCTGCTGGCCAACAGCCACCTCGTGCCGCGCTGGGCAACGTGGGACGAGCACCGCCGCCTCGAAGCGCTCGGCCTGACGATGTACGGCCAGATGACCGCCGGATCGTGGATCTACATCGGCAGCCAAGGCATCGTCCAAGGCACCTACGAGACGTTCGCCGAATGCGCCCGCCAGCATTTTGGGGGTTCGCTGTCCGGACGACTCGTCGTGACGGCCGGCCTCGGCGGGATGGGCGGCGCACAACCGCTGGCGGCCACAATGAACGGCGCGGCGTTCCTCGGCGTCGACGTCGATCCGACCCGCATCCAGCGGCGTGTCGAGACGGGCTACTGCGACCGGATGGAGACGGATCTCGACGCCGCGCTCGCGCTCGTGCTCGACGCCAAGGCCAAGGGCGAGGCGCTGTCGGTGGGGCTGGTGGGCAACGCCGCCGAGGTGATGCCCGAACTCGTCCGGCGCGGCGTCATCCCGGACGTCGTCACCGACCAAACGAGCGCCCACGACCTGCGCGTCGGCTACCTGCCGGTGGGGGCGACCGTCGAGACGGCTCCGGCGTGGCGCGAGCGCGACCCGGCGGGCTACGAATCCGCCGTGCTCGACGCGATGCAGGCGCACGTCTCGGCGCTGCTGGCGATGCAGCGGGCCGGGGCGGTGGCGTTCGACTACGGCAACAACCTGCGCGGGCAGGTGGCCGACCGGCGTGGCATGGCCGAGGCGTTCGAAATTCCAGGGTTCGTCCCCGAATACATCCGCCCGCTCTTCTGCAAAGGCGCGGGGCCGTTCCGCTGGGCCGCGCTCTCCGGCAACCCCAACGACATCGCCGTGACGGATGCGGCCATCTTGGAGATGTTTCCGCACAAGGAGTCGCTCGTGCGCTGGATGGAGATGGCGAAGCAAAAGATCCACTTCCAAGGCCTGCCGTCGCGGATCTGCTGGCTCGAATACGGCGAACGCGCCGAGGCGGGCGAACGCTTCAACTGGCTGGTGAAGACGGGCCGGGTGGAAGCGCCGCTGGCCATCGGGCGCGACCATCTCGACACCGGATCGGTCGCCTCGCCCAACCGCGAGACCGAGGGCATGCTCGACGGCTCAGACGCCATTGCGGACTGGCCGCTGCTCAATGCGATGCTCAACACGGCGTGCGGCGCGAGCTGGGTGAGCCTCCACCACGGCGGGGGCGTCGGCATCGGCTACTCGATCCACAGCGGAATGGTGGTCGTGGCCGACGGCACCGACGCCACGGGCGACCGCCTCCGACGCGTGCTCACCGCCGACCCCGGCACCGGCGTGATGCGCCACGCCGACGCGGGGTACGACCTCGCCATCGAGACGGCCCGCGAGCGCGGCGTGGACTTGCCCTCCGTCCTTGGCTAATCTCTTTGCCCCGTTTTTCCTCGACGCTCGTCGTACACCATCCGCTACGTCCATGTCTCGCACCGGCGAACGCGCCCTCGGCGCCGTCCTTCTTCTGATTGGCCTCACGATGCTTTGGATGTCGTGGGGACAGTCCAAACCCGGCGAAACCTTTAGCGGAAGCCTCGCCGCCGCCGGGCCGATGGCCACGATCCTCGGGGCGGCGCTGGTGGCCTTCCCCAGCCCGTTTGCCGAACGCCGCGCCCAAGGCCTTCCCGACGTAGAAACGCCCGGCGAGGTGCCGATGCCGCCCCGCTGGAAGATGGTCGTCGGTCTCGCCATCGTCGCCGCGCTGGTGCACGTGTGGCTGGTGTCGCAAGGCCTCGTGCCCAAGGTGTAAGCCGTTCGACTCATCCCTATGCTTCGCCTCGAAACGCTCGACGCCGACCTTGACGCCCACCTCGACGTGCTCCGCCACGAGGCCTCGGCGGTAACCCGCAGCCGCGCCCTCGTGGAAGCCGCCCTTGTCGACGGCGAGGCACACTACGGCGTCAACACCGGCTTCGGCGCGCTCAAAAGCGTCCGCATCGACGCCTCCGACGTGGCCGCGCTGCAAGAGAATCTGCTCCGCAGCCACGCCGTGGGCGTGGGGGCCATCTTGCCCGAGACGCTGTCGCGCACGATGCTACGCCTCAAGATCTACGCGCTCGGCCTTGGGTTCAGCGGCGTGAGCGTGCCCGTGTTCGAGCGGCTTTTGGAGATGGAACGGCTCGGCCTTACACCCGTCGTACCGTCGCGCGGCAGCCTCGGCGCGTCCGGCGACCTCGCCCCGCTCGCCCACCTCGCCCTGCCGCTGCTCGGCGAAGGCCAGTTGTGGGACGATGGGCGGCCCGCCCCTGCCGCCGACGTGCTCGCCCGCCACGGCCTCGGCCCGGTGCCGCTGGGCGCGAAGGACGGCCTCGCGCTCATCAACGGCACGCAGTTTATGGCCGCCCACGCCGCATCCGTCTGCCAAAAAGCGCAAAACCTTGTGGCCGTAGCCGACCTCGTGGCGGCGATGAGCCTCGACGCGCTGCGCGGCAGCCTCGCCCCGTTTGACGAACGCGTGCACGCCGTACGCCCCCATCCGGGACACGGCACGGTGGCCGCAAACGTTCGGCGGCTGATGGACGGTTCGGAAATCTTGCCGTCGCACGCCGGCTGCAACCGGGTGCAAGACCCGTACTCGCTGCGGTGCGTGCCGCAGGTGCACGGCGCGTCGCGGGATGCGCTCGCGTACGTCTCCCAAACGGTCGAAACCGAGGTCAACAGCGTCACCGACAACCCGCTCGTGTTCGCAGGCGACGGCGGCGCGCCGGTCTTGATCTCGGCGGGCAACTTTCACGGGCAGCCGCTGGCGCTGGCCATGGACATGGCCGCCATCGCGCTTGCCGAACTCGCCAACATCGCCGAACGCCGCACCTACCTGCTGGTAGACGGCTTCGACGAGTTGCCGCCGTTTCTCGTCCCCGGCTCCGGGCTGCTCTCGGGGTTTATGATCGTCCAGTACGCCGCCGCCGCGCTCGTGAGCGAGAACAAAACGCTCTGCCACCCGGCGTCGGTCGACTCTATTCCGTCCAGCAAAGGGCAGGAAGACCACGTCTCGATGGGCGCGTGGGGAGCCATCAAAGCGCTGCAGGTGGCCGAAAACGTGGAGCGCGTCTTGGCGATGGAGCTGCTCTGCGCCGCCCAAGCCCTCGACTACCGCCGCCCGCTCCGCTCCGGCCGTGCCGTCGAGGCCGCGCACGCGCTCGTCCGCAGCCGCGTGCCGTTCCGCACCGCCGACGCCACGTTCGAGGCCGATCTCGCCGCCGCCACCGACCTCGTCGCCTCCGGAGCATTGTCCACGTTGTAGTGGAGGCGTCCCCATGGGGCGTCTCCACTACCGTTCGCCGTGTCCGCAACCTGCAACGTTTCCGCCTCGGGGAAACCATCGCGCCGTCTGTCGTACGAACGCGCCAATGCCCGCCGCGCCCTATGACGGATCTGCTGCCTTCCCCATCCACGTCTACGGCCCTCGACAAGCCGAACGCCTTGCCCCCCGCACCGCCGAACGCCGGTGCCCTATCCGCCCCGGTGGTGAAGGACGCCGAGGCCAAACGGGCGGCGCTGGTGCGGATGAAACGCATTGCGCTGGCGGCGCTTGTGGCCGCCGCCGCGGGGTTTCTTGCGATGCACTTCCTGGCCCCCAAGAACTTCTGGACGGGGCTGATCGAGGCCTTCTGCGAAGCCGCGATGGTCGGTGCACTTGCCGATTGGTATGCCGTAACGGCGCTTTTTCGCCACCCGCTGGGCATCAAGACGCCACACACCGCCATCATCCCAACCCGCAAGACACGCCTTGCCAACGCGCTCTCGAACTTCGTCGGGCAAAACTTCCTCACCCCGCAAAACGTCCTGCCGCGCCTCGAACGCATCAACTTTGCCGAAGTCGTGGGCAGGTGGCTGGAGACGCCGGGCAACGTCAAGAGCCTGCGCGAGCGCATCGTCGGCGCCATCGACGGCGTGCTCGACGGCCTCTCGGACGCTCGCATTCAGGAGTTCTCCGACCGCGAGATCCTGCCCAAAATCAAGGACGTCGCCCTTGCCCCCAAACTCTCGGAGCTGATCGTCGGGCTGTCGAAGGAAGGCCAGCACGAAGACATTCTCGACGAGGTGCTGCGGGGCGCTGCGGGCGTGGCCGCGAGCAACCGTGCGGCCATCGAGGAAGTGGTGCGGCAGCAAGTCCCGCGCTTTGACCTGGGGCTTATCTCGTCCGACTACATCGTCCAGCGCGTTACGGACGCCGTGATGAAACGCATCGACGGCACGATTGAGGCGATGGTGTCCGACCGCGAGAACCCGCTGCGCCTCAAGGTGCACGAGCAGGTGCGGACGTTCCTCGAACGGCTCGACACCGACCCTTCGATGCAGGAGAAGGTGAACGGCCTGCGAGATCGGCTCCTCGAAAGCCCGGCGCTGCAATCCTTTGCCGTGGAGCGCTGGCAAGATTTCAAGGCCTTCCTGCGCCGCGACCTGCATGCTCCCGATTCCACCATCTTTGGATTCCTCGAAGACCGGGGCGTCGAGTTGGGCCGCTCTATGCTGGACGATCCCGCCTTCCAAGACGCCGTCAACGACAAGGTGCGCGATGCGGCCGCGTGGGCCGTCACCGAACACGGACAGCGCATTCCCGACCTTATCCGGGACACCATCGAGCGCTGGAACCCGGAGCAGGTGTCGGAGCAGATCGAGCTGGCCGTTGGCAAAGACCTACAGTACATCCGGCTCAACGGCACGCTCGTGGGCGGTCTCGTAGGGGTGTTGCTCTACCTGTTCACCCTGTGGCTGGGGTGAGCACCGATTCGACGTAGGCAAACGGTTGGGAAAAGCCGTACTTACGCCGCCCCGGCCACCACATCAAGCAGCCGCGCCGCCACCTCGGCCTTGTCCGCCAACGGCAGGTCGTGACGGCGACCGTCGGCCCCAAAGACGTACACCCGGTTGGTGGTCGTGCCGAAGCCCGCGCCAGGTTCGCCCAGCATGTTGAGGACGATAAAGTCCAGCCGTTTACGCTCAAGCTTGCCCAACGCGTGGGCTTCGCCATCGGTCGTCTCCATCGCAAACCCGACGAGCGTCTGGTCGGATCGTTTGCGCCGCCCCAGTTCGGCGAGCGTGTCGGGCGTGCGGCGAAGCGCGAGCGTCTGGTCGCCGTCTTCCTTTTTCACCTTGTGCGCGTGCCGCTCGACGGGTGCGTAGTCGGCCACCGCGGCGGTCATCACCACGAGGTCGGCAGCCTCAGCCTCGCGCAGGGCGGCGGTGTAGAGGTCGTCGGCGGAGACAATGTCGATCCGTCGCACGCCGTCGGGCGTGGGCAGCGCTACCGGCCCGGCAACCAGCGTCACGTCAGCGCCTCGGCGGGCAGCTTCGGCAGCCACGGCAAAGCCCATCGTGCCCGTCGACGGGTTGGAGAGGAACCGCACCGGATCGAAGTGCTCGCGCGTCGGCCCGGCGGTCACGAGCACGCGCTTACCCGCCAGCGATGCCGGGTGCTCTTTCGCCACCAGCACGCCCGTAATCGCCGCCACCACAGCCTCCGGCTCGGGCAGCCGCCCCTTCCCGACCAACCCGGAGGCGAGCGGGCCGGATTCGGGTTCGACGACCACCACGCCGCGCGCGCGCAGCAGCGCAAGATTGGCCTGCGTGGCCGGATGCGTCCACATGTCGTGGTCCATCGCCGGGAAGACCATCACCGGGCAACGCGCCGAGAGGCAAACGGCGGCGAGCAGGTTGTCGCAGAAGCCGTGCGCGAGCTTGGCGAGCGTTTGCGCGGTGGCCGGGGCCACGACGATCAGGTCGGCCCAGACGCCCAGTTCCACATGCTTCGTCCACGAACCCGAAGCGTCGCCGGGCCAGAGATCCACAAGCACCTCACGCGCGGCCAGCGCCCCAACCGTCAGCCGGGGCACGAACCGCTCGGCGTCGGGGGTAAGCACCGGCTGCACCTCGGCCCCCGCCTTGCCCAGCAGCCGCAAGACCGAGAGCGACTTGTAGGCGGCGATGCCGCCGGTGATGCCGAGCACGATCTTGCGTCCGGCGAGCGGCGAGTCGGGCATAGGAGAAAGAGGCAAAGGAGGGAAGGTACGGCCTCAAACGGCTCCGGGGCCGCCCGTACGCGACAGGCGGCCCCGGAGGGCAAGGAATCCGGCCCGGTGGATCCGCGAGGAGAGCGATGGGCGGCGTGCTCTCAACCCACAGGCACCGAGCCGGAAGCGGGGCGAAGCCGAAGTCAGAGCGCCTCGGTTCCGCGGAAGAACAGGTCGTGGTGAAGCATCTCGTCCACCGCAACTTCGGTCGGCTTGGCGCGACGCTCGAACTCAAGCGACGTGCGGATCTGATCGTCGGCCATGCGGGCGTCTTCGAGTTCGGGGCCAAAGCCCTCGAAGTAAGCGAGGCGTTCGTCGAGTTCGGCGCGTTCGTGGGCGGCGATCTGGCGGGCGCGCTTCGAGAGGATGGAAACCGTCTCGTAGATGTTGCCCGTCTGAGCGGTGAGGGCCGTAAGGTCGAGCGTCTGGATGGCCATCGGTGAAGAAGGTCGGAAGGAAAGCATCAAGCGTTCAGATACGCCCGTACCAAGGACAAAGTTTCCGCCACCGCATCGTCGAGCACATCGTTGACGATCACGCGGTCGAACACGTCGGCCATGCCCAGTTCGACGCGTGCGCGGGCGAGGCGCATCGCCAGCGTTTCTTCGGTTTCGGTGCCGCGTGCGCGGAGGCGCTGTTCCAACACCGCGAGGCTCGGCGGGGCAATGTAGAGCGCCAGCACGTCGTCGCCGTACAGATGCTTGATGTTGCGCGCGCCCATCACGTCGATGTCGAGCAGCAGCACCCGGTCGTCTTTGGCCAGTTCGCTCGTGGGTGTGCCGTAGAAACGCCCAGGGTACACCTCCTGCCATTCGAGCAGATCGCCCGCCTCAATCATCTCCCGAAAGTGCTCGACGGAGACGAAATGATAGTCGCGTCCGTCCACTTCGCCGTCGCGGGGCGGGCGGGTGGTGGCGCTCACAGAAAACCGAAGGCCAGGGAACGCCTCCAACAGGCGGCGGGCGATGGTCGTCTTCCCCGATCCACTCGGTGCCGTCAGCACCACAAAACGATGTTCCAGCATAACGGTTGTTCGCACGGCTGCGCCGCAGTGTTGGTTCGCCCCGCAAGCGGGGCGGTGAGTTGTCAGAAAAAGGGCACGCTATCGCACATCCGACCACTCCCTACAGCGAGCGGCCCACCCTCCACCCGTCACTCCACGTTCGCCACCTGCTCGCGGATCTTCTCCAGCGTCTCTTTCATCCCGACCGCCGTGTGCTGGATGTCGGGATCGTTGGCCTTGGAGCCGATGGTGTTGACCTCGCGGCCCATCTCCTGCACGAGAAAGCCGAGGCGGCGGCCGCTCGGCTCGGCCCCGTCCATGGCCTCGCGGAAGAACGTCAGGTGGGCACGGAGCCGTACGCACTCCTCGGTCACGTCGAGCCGGTCGGCCACGATTGCGATTTCCTGCTCGATGCGTTCGGGCGAGACGCGGCCTTCCCCAACGAGTTCGCTCAGCCGCTCGGCCAATCGGGCGCGGGATTCGTCCACCCGCAGCGGAGCACGAGCCTCTACGCGAGCCAACGCGGCATCAAGGTCTGCAAGCTGGCGGGACAGATCGGCGTGCAACGCCTGCCCTTCTTGGGCGCGCATCGCCACAAGATCGGCGAGCGCGGCATCGAGGGCCGCTGCTGCTGCTTCCCACAAGCCGTCGTCGCCGGCCGGAGCGTCGTCCTCGGCAGCGGTGGTGAACACGTCGGCGTACCGCAGAACCTGATCCAGCGTGACCGGGGCCGCCACGCCCGCGGCGTCGGCGAGTTCGCGCAGCAGCCGGCCGTAGGCACGGGCGGCGGCGGGGTTGACGCGCAACGGCACGTCGGCGTTCTCGGCGGCTTCTACCACCACGTTCACCGTCGCATTGCCCCGGTCGAGACGGGTGCGGAGCAGGCGCTCCACATCGGCATCGCGCCCGGCGAGGGCGCGGGGCAGGCGGGTCTTGGTCTCGAGAAACCGCCCGTTGACGGTGCGAATCTCGGCGGTGACGGTGCCGCGTGCGTGCGGGGCGCTGCCGCGCCCGAAGCCGGTCATGCTGTGCATCGGTGCTGGGGCAAAAAGCGACGGCGCGCCGATCCCCGGAGCAGGGGTCGACGCGCCGATGCGGAGGGAGAGGGATTCGAACCCTCGATACCGTTCAACACGGCATACCCGCTTTCCAGGCGAGCTCCTTCAACCACTCGGACATCCCTCCAAACATCGCCGCTCGGCAAACGCCCTGCGACGAACAGCAAAAATACGGCGACGCACGGCAACCTGTGTGCCGGATGGGTGAAGATGGCTGGGGCTGCCAGTCGTCGATTCCCACGGCGAGCCGCCCGACGTCATCCTCACACCTGCATGATCTCGGTTTCCTTGTGGGCGATGATCTCGTCCACCTTGGCCGTGTGCTTGTCGGTAAGCTTCTGCAAATCGTCCTCGGCGGCGCGTTCCACGTCTTCCGAGAGGTTCAGGTCGGCGGCGGCCTTCTTGATCTCGTCCTTGGCGTGGCGACGGACGCCGCGCACGGCCACCTTGGCATCCTCGCCCTTGGCCTTGGCGGCCTTCACGAGGTCGCGGCGGCGTTCTTCCGTCGGCGTGGGCACGGGAATGCGGATGATCGAGCCGTCGTTGCCGGGGTTGAGGCCGAGGTTGGCGGCGCGGATCGCCTTCTCGATAGCCGTGAGCGTCGAGCGATCCCACGGCTGGACGACGAGCAGGTCGGCCTGCGGCGCGGAAACGCTGGCGACTTGGTTGAGCGGCGTCTGGACGCCGTACGCCTCCACCCGAACGCCGTCGAGCATCTGCGGCACGGCCCGCCCGGCGCGGATCGTGTTGAGTTCGTGGCGCAGGTGATCCAGCGCCTTATCCATGTGATCGTCGGCTTCGACGAGCAGCAGTTCAAGGGTATCGTCCATCGGAGGCCAATCGGTAGGTTATGCCGTCTTCCACGTCACGGTCGTGCCAACGTTCTCCCCGAGCACGAGTTTGGCCAGATTCCCCTCGGTTTCGATGTCGAACACGACGATTGGCAGCGCCGATTCGCGGCAGAGGGTGAAGGCGGTGAGGTCCATCACCTTGAGGTTTTTCTGGATGACCTCGTCGCCGGTGAGCGTGTCGTAGCGGGTGGCCGACGGGTCCTTCTCGGGATCGGCGGTGTAGATGCCGTCCACGCGGGTGCCCTTGAGCAGCACGTCGGCATCGATTTCGAGGGCGCGCAGGGCGGCGGCGGTGTCGGTGGTGAAGTACGGGTTGCCCGTGCCTGCGCCGAACACGACGACGCGCCCCTTTTCGAGGTGGCGGATGGCGCGGCGGCGGATGAACGGCTCGGCGATCTGCTCCATCTTGATGGCCGAGAGCAGGCGGGTGGTCAGACCGGCGGTTTCGAGCGCGCCCTGAAGCGCCATCGCGTTGATCATCGTGGCGAGCATGCCCATGTAGTCGGCGTGCGCGCGCGGCATGCCGCGGTTGGCTCCGGCCACGCCCCGGAACAGGTTGCCGCCGCCAATCACAACCGCCACTTCGACGCCGAGATCGACCACGGATTTGACCTCGCGGGCGTAGTGGGCCAGCTTGGCGTCGTCAATGCCGTAGCCTTGGTCGCCCATCAGGCTCTCGCCGGAGAGTTTGAGCAGCAGGCGGCGGTAGCGTACGCGCGGGTCGGGCGTGCGGTGGCGCGTGGGGCCTTGCGCGGGCGCGGCGGCCTGCAAGTCGTCGTAGTCGGCAAGCGCGTTGAGCGCGGCGAGGCGCGGGTCGAGGTCGGTGGACATGCGGAAAAAGACCGGGAGCGAGAGGGCAGAAATCGGAGGGGCCAAACCCACAACGGGGAGGCTCGGTTGCCCAAGCCTCCCCGTTTCACGGAAGCGGAACCGACGCCGCCCGAACGAAACAGGCGGCGCAGGCGTCAGTCGCCGAGCGCGTAGCGGACGAAGCGACGCACCGTCACGCCCGCCTTCTTGAGCATGTCGCCCACCGTCACGGACGCGTCCTTGACGAACGGTTGTTCGAGCAGCACGTTGTCCTTGTAGTAGCGGCTGAGCTTGCCTTCGGCGATCTTGTCGAGCATCGCTTCGGGCTTGCCCTCGGCGCGGGCTTGTTCGCGGCCGATTTCGAGTTCCTTGGAGCGGATGTCCTCGGGCACGTCGTCGCGGGTGGCAGCTATCGGGTTGAGCGCAGCCACCTGCATGGCGGCGTCGCGGGCGGCCTCGTCGGCGTTGTCGCCCTCGGCCACGACGAGCACGCCGAGGCGGCTGCCGGGGTGCGAGTAGACGATGACCTTGCCGCCTTCGGGGGCGGTCACGACGTCGAAGCGGCGCACGCCGATCTTCTCGCCGATCTTGCCCGTCATGTCCGTCGAGGCTTCGCCGACGGTCGAGCGCTCGTCGAACGCAAGGGCGTTGAGGCCGTCAAGATCCGCCGGGGCGTTCTCAAGAGCCGCGTCGGCGATGCGGTTGGCGTAGGCGATGAAGTCGTCGTTGCGGGCCACGAAGTCCGTCTCGGAGTTGACCTCGATGATGACGGCGCGGGAGCCGTCCTCCGTCGCCTTGACAATCACGGTGCCTTCTTTGGCATCGCGGTCGGCGCGGTTGGCGGCCACCTTTTGGCCCTTCTTGCGGAGCAGGTCGATGGCGGCGTCGAAGTCGCCGTTGGCTTCTTCGAGCGCCTTTTTGCAATCCATCATGCCGACGCCCGTGATGTCCCGAAGGCGCTTGACGTCGGCGGCAGTGTAATTCGACATGGAGTTTGAGCTGTAAGCTATAGGCTGTTGGCCGTGGGCGCAAAAGCCCGCGGCGGATCGTAAGGGGCGGGCGGCATCTTCGGCTTATAGCCTACCGCCCCCAACCTCACGCTTCGTCTTCGGCAGACGCTTCGGCGGCGGGCGATTCGACAATCTCCACGACCTCCACGATCTCGCCGGTAACCACGGCTTCTTCGCCGCGCTCTTCGGCGTAGCGCGCTTCGAGCGCTTCGGCCTCAACGCTGTCCTTGGCCGACTGCTTGCTCGCGTCGGAGATGGCACGGGCGATCACGCCGGTGAGCAGGTCGATGGAGCGGAGCGCGTCGTCGTTGGCCGGAATCGGGAAGTCCACGAGCGACGGGTTCGTGTTGGTGTCCACGAGCGCGATGATCGGGATGCCGAGCTTGCGGGCTTCGTCCACGGCGATGTGCTCGCGGTTGATGTCCACAATGAAGAGCGCTCCGGGAAGACGGCCCATTCCGGCGATACCGGTGAGCACCTTCTCGAGCTTCTCTTTCTCGCGGGCCTTCATCAGGCGCTCCTTCTTCTTGAGCTGCTGAAAGGACTCTTCGCCCTCGGCGCGCTGAAGGCTCTCCATCCGGCGGATGGAGCCTTTGATCGTCTGGAAGTTGGTGAGCGTACCGCCGAACCAGCGCTCTACGACGTACGGCATCCCGGCGGCTTCGGCGTGACGACGGACGACCTCGCGGGCCTGCTTCTTCGTCGCAACAAAGAGGATCTTCTTGCCTTGGCGGGCAAACTTGGCGGCGGCTTCGGCGGCTTCTTCGAGCAGCTCCTGCGTCTGCATCAGGTCAAGCACGTGCACGCCGTTGCGCTGCATGAAGATGTAGGGCTTCATCTTCGGGTTCCACCGCGAGGTGAGGTGACCGAAGTGGACGCCCGCTTGCAGCAGGTCTTCGAGTTCGACGTGGCCCGTGGCTTGGGCCTGTTCTTGGTTTTCGCTCATGGCGAGGGAGATGGGGTTGTTCCGCTACGACCGTCGCAGGCGTCTGGCGTGCTGCGCGCAGCACCCCACCAGAGCCATCGGGCCGTATGAGAGATGAGAGACACGCCCGGCCAACGCGGCGCGGGCAGACACGACACCGGCGGGCGCTGCAAGGGCAACGTCCGCCGGGGCCGAAACGGGTTCGGTTCGGGGATCAGCGCTTGCTGAACTGGAACCGCTTGCGTGCCTTGGGACGCCCGTACTTCTTGCGCTCCACGGCGCGCGGGTCGCGGGTGAGGAAACCGGCGTCGCGCAGCGGCTTGCGGTTTTCCTCGTTGAAGATCACCAACGCACGAGCAATGCCGAGACGAATGGCCTCAACCTGTCCGGTCGTGCCGCCGCCTTTGGCATTGACAAGCACATCGAACTGGCCGGACGTACCGGTCACGTCGAAGGGCGCGGTGGCGCTCTTGCGGTTCCACGAGAGCGGGAAGTAGGTGTCGAGCGGACGCTTGTTCACCACGAAGGCACCGGCACCGGGGCGCAGGTACACGCGGGCGACGGCGGTCTTGCGGCGGCCAAGCGCGGCGTACTGGGTCAGAGCTGCCATAATCAGGTCAGAAGTCGAGCGGCTTGGGATCTTGCGCGGCGTGCGGATGCTCGGCTCCGGCGTATACCTTGAGCTTGGTGAGCATCTGACGCCCGAGCGGCCCCCTGGGGAGCATACCCTTGACGGCGTTGCGGAGAATCAGCTCGGGCGCCTGCTCGCGAAGCTGGCGAGGCGTGCGCAGACGCTGACCACCGGGATAGCCGGAGTAGGAGAAGTACGTCTTATCGTTTTCCTTGGCCCCGGTGAAACGAACCCGGTCGGCGTTGACGACGACGACAAAGTCGCCGGTGTCCACATGAGGCGTATAGGAAGGCTTGTGCTTGCCGCGCAGAATCGCGGCGATGCGCGAAGCCAAGCGGCCGACGACCTCGCGGTCGGCGTCCACGACGAACCACTCGCGCTGCACGTCGGCAGGCTTGGCGCTGGTCGTCTTGAAGCTGTTGGCGTCCATCGAAGGCGGGAGAAAAAAACGCCGGGCAACCCGAAGTGGGCGTCCCGGTGCGCGATGCATCTTTTCAGCACATCGCAAGGCGTGACAGTCGGGCAAGATACGACTCGGGGTGTCCCCGCACCGTGAAGCCTCGGTGAGAAGGCGCGCCGTCAGAGCCGCATCGCCTCGTTCCCAACCGCTTCGCCCCTGCCCCGATCCGTTCGGCATGTCCGTTTGGCGTGAATCCGCCGCGAGGCCTTTCAGGAAGAAAAACAGACTGCCCGCCAACTTGGGCATTGTTTTCTTCCCCGATCGACCTACATTCGCCGCACCGGTTGCTTCCCCGACGCGATGTCTCCCCACGAGTTCTTCGAGACGTACCGCCGCGCCCGCTCGGCCCTGCCCTTCGCGGTGGACGATATGCCCGCCGCCGCCGAGGCCTTCGCCCGCTGGCAACACGGCGACGCCTCTGGACGCGACGACGCGGGCCTCTGGGCCTACCTCTACCTGCTCCGCACCTTCGGCACGCGCTTTCTCTCCGAGCCGCAACGCCGCGTCTCCGACCTCGACGCGCTGCTGGCCGAGACGTATGCGCGGGTGATGGCGCACGGCCCCGAACAGGTCCGCGATCCCGAGCGCTTCCCCGCGTGGGTAAGCGTCGTCGCCCAAAACGCCTTCCGCACCTACCTGCGCCGCACCGCGCCTACTGCCGCCCTCCCCGACAGCTACGACGCGCCGGACGACGCGCCCCTCCCGCTCGACGATACCGACCCCGTGGCCGATCGGGCACATGTGGTCGCTGCCATCAACCGCCTCCCTGACTACCTGCGCGACATCGCCAGCCGACGCTTGCTCAACCAAGAGGACTACGACGCCATCGCCCGCGACCTCGGCAAGGACGTGCAGGTGGTGCGCACCTACACCAAAAAAGCCCTCGACCGCCTCCGCGCCGACCCGGCGCTGCGCACACTCCTCGGCTTCGACGGCTGACACCACCTTTTTTTCGACCGCGAGGGTATGCCGACGCCACCCCGGACTCTATCTCGCTGGAACGCTCTATTCCCCGATGACCGACGACCTTGCCGAACGGCTTGCCCTCTACCCCGACCTCGGCCCCCAAGACCGCGCCGCCCTTGACGCGCAGATCGCGGCGGACTATCCCGGCGGACTGCCCGAACACGACGAGGCGCAGCGGTTTGCGGCCCTGTTCGACCGTGCCCGCTCGGCCCAGCCCAACCCGCGTACCGAAGCGCTCTTCGGCGACGGCGAGCCGGGAAGCGACGACGACCGCGCGGCGCTCGAAGCCGTCTTTCCGGCCGATCCGCTCGCCCATTTCCGCGCCCTTGACGCCAAGGTGCAGGACGTGTACCCGCCGCCGCGCTTTGCTGCGGTAGAAGAACAGCGCCGCGCCGAGCGTGCGGCGATCCGAGCGGCCGACCGCGCCTCAGTCCCGCGCGCCACCATGCGCCGCCCGACGTGGTCGCGCCCGTACGCGTGGGCGGCGGTGTTGCTGCTGCTGGCGGGGTCGGCGGCCGTCTGGCGCGGCCTGCAAACGCCGCTGGGCGACTTCACGGCGCAGGAGTTGGCGCTCGAAGGCTACGGCACGGTACGCGGCGATGAAGCGTCGCCGCTGACCACACCGGAGCAGCGGTACGCTGCGGCGCTGCAAGAACTGGACGACGCACGCACGACCACGCTCGGCTTGTTTCCCCGTTACGACCGCGAACGACTGCTCGCTGCACGGGGCCTGCTCGACGGCGTCGTGCGCGACTCGTCGTCTGGCGATTTCCTCCGGCTCGAAGCCCTCTACGTTCTCGGCAAGACGGATCTGCTGCTTGGCAACCGCGATGCCGCCACCGATGCACTCCAGCAGGTGGTTCTCGGCGAGGGCGCGAAGGCTCCGGAGGCCAACGCGCTACTCAACGCAATCCACGACGGTACACCGGGATAATCGAGCGGCGGGATCTAAACAAACGTAGGCGGCCTGCGCGACGATACGCCGACGCAGCCCCAAAACAAACGTAGGGGACGGTCTGAGACCGTCCCCTACTACCGTTGCAACCGAATCCGGCGGCTCACGCGTAGGTGTTGAGCATCACCGGCATGATGAGCATCAGCAGGTCTTCGCCCTCGGCCTGCTCGGCGGGCGTGACGACCCCGGCGCGGTTGGGCGAGGAGAACTCCATCGCCACATCCTCGCTGTCGAGGTTGGAGAGCACTTCGGTGAGGTAATCGGCGTTGAACCCGATCACCATATCGGCCCCCGTGTAGTCGCACAGCACCGTTTCCTTGGCCTCGCTGGCGCGCTCGATGTCCTCCGCCGACACGTCCACCTTGTCCGCCGTCAGGCCGAGGCGGATTTGGCGCGTCGTGGACGACGTGTAGAGGCCCACGCGCCGCACCGCGGCCAGCAGGCTTTGGCGGTTTACCGTGAGGCGACGGTCGTTCTCCACCGGAATCACCGCCTCGTAGTTCGGGTACGTCTCGTCGATGAGCCGCGCGACGACCCGCCCCGTGCCGAATGTGAAGGCAACGTGCCCGGAGGCCACCTGAAGCGTCGTCGGACCGTCAGCGGCAACCTTGGCCGCGAGGTTCAGCGCCTTCTCCGGCACGATGAACGCCACCGGATCGTCGGACTTCAGCCCGTCGAGCGACAGCCGGACGAGACGGTGGCCGTCGGTGGCAACGGCGCGGCCCCGGTCGGCGTCGAGTTGGAAGTAGATGCCTTGCATCGCCGGGCGCAGCGCGTCCTTCGACACGGCAAAGCCCGTTTTGGCGATGGCTCGCCGCACGAGTGCGCCCTCGGTGTGCACCGTCACGCCGCCGTCCAGCTCGGGCAATGCCGGGTAATCGGCCCCGTCAAAGCCTACCATCTTGTAGCGCCCTTGGTCGGTCTTGAGCGTCACGTTGAACTCGTCGTCCGTCGAAACCGTGACCGGCAGATCGGGGAGGGCGCGAAGCGTATCGACGAGGCGCTTGGCCGGGATCGCTACGCGGGCACCCGCCGCCGTCCCGTTGGCCTCGAAGCGCACAAGCACCGTCTGTTCGATGGATATTTCGAGGTCGGTGGCCGAGAGGCGCAGGCCCGTGTCGTCTTGGACAAACAGGATGCTCTCGAGAATCGGCATCGTCGCCTTCGAGGGCACAGCCCCGCCGACGGTGGTGAGGGCGCGGAGCAGTTCGGCGCTGGATACGGTAAACTTCATGACAGTCAGAGACGAGTAGCACGGACAAGGGAGTACGCCTTCGGGAGCCTCAAAGTTCGAGACCGGAGGACGCAGCCCCTCGGGTATCGGCAGGAACCGGGGCGTATCCAAGCGCGGGCCTTGCCGAGCCTCACTTGCCGTTCTTGACGTGGCGGTCGAGCAGGCGCTGGATCTCGTCCATCGTCTGGCGGAAACGCGGGTCGGTATCCATCTGATCGTCTACGCTGCGGAGGGCGTGGATGACGGTCGAGTGGTCGCGCCCGCCGAATTTCTGGCCGATGTCTTTGAGGCTGTGCGGCGTGAGCGCCTTGGCGTAGTGCATGGCAATCTGCCGGGCGTTGACGATCTCGCGCTTACGGGTCTTGTCGCGCAGCAGCCGCTCGTCGAGGCCGAAGTGCCCGGAGACAATGCGCTGCACGTCTTCCACCGAGAGGCTCGCCCGCGTCTCCTTGATGAGGTCGCGGAGGACTTCACGCGCCAGCGTCACGTCCATGTCGCGGTTGGTGAGCGTGGCGTGAGCGAGCAGGCGCAGCAGCGCCCCTTCAAGCTCGCGGATGTTGGACGTGATGTTCTCGGCGATGAACTCCAGCACGTCCGGGTCGAAGGCGTAGTCCTCGTCGTTGGCTTTGCGCTGGAGAATGGCGATGCGCGTCTCCAACTCCGGAGCCTTCAGGTCGGCAGAGAGGCCGAACTGGAAGCGCGAGAGCAGCCGCTCCTCCACGTCGGTGATGTCGCGGGGCGAACGGTCGGACGAGAGGACGATCTGCTTGCCGCTCTGGTGCAGGGTGTTGAAGACGTGGAAGAACTCTTCCTGCGTCTTCTCCTTGCCGGCAAAAAACTGCACATCGTCCACGATCAGCAGGTCGATGTTGCGGTAGCGGGCGGCGAACTCCTCGCGGCGGTTGTCGCGGATGGTCTGCAAAAACTCTTGCATAAACCGCTCCGACGAGACGTAGAGCACCGACCGCACCTTGCCGGTGGCCAGCGCGTGGTTGCCGATGGACTGGATGAGGTGGGTTTTACCAAGCCCCACGCCGCCGTAGACGAGGAACGGGTTGAAGGCTGTGGCCCCGGGGTTCTCGGCGATGGCGAGCGCCGCCGCGCGGGCGAGGCGGTTGCAGTCGCCCTCCACGAACCGGTCGAACAGGTACGTCGGGTTGAGGTGGGTTTCGCCCTCGAAGGCTGCGCCGGACACGGGCAGACCAGGGGCAGCGTACGGGCTCCCAGGCGCAGCAGCAGCACGGGCCTGCGCAGCGGGCGGCGACACCGGCGGACGCGACGCCGGCGTGCGGAGCGGTGCGGTGGGGTTGCGGCGGGCTTCGCCCGCGGCGGGAAGGGCACCGGGCGACACCGAGGGCGGCGGCGAGGCGGGTGGCTTGGCTTCCGGACGGGGCGAGGCCGGGCGCGGAGCGGCTTGCGAGGGGCCGGGGAGCGTCGTCGCCGCACCGCGATGGCCGGTCTGGGCGTCGTCTTGCTCCACTACGATTTTGTAGTAGAGCCGTCCGCCCGGCCCCAGCACCTTCATCAGCGTTTTGCGCAGCAGCACATGGTAATGCTCCTCCAGCCACTCGTAGTAGAACCGGCTGGGAAGCTGGATCGTGAGTTTATGGAGGCTATCTACCGACTCCAGCGAGACCGCCTTGAGCGGGCCGAACCAGGTGTTAAAGCTCTGCCTCGGGAGGTTGTCTCGAATCACATCGAGACAGGCGTTCCAGACGGCGTCGGGAGAGGCGTCCATAGCGTCCGTCAGGAGGTCACGAGGGCGGGAGAAGAGGGCGTCCCGAGGGCGGGAAGGTAAAGCGTTATCCACATAGCAACCATCGTGTGGATAACCAATGAGGTAGGAGAGTATCGTTTTGGGATCCAGCCGTTCTCGGCTATCGCCCGCGTGTAAAAAAGCCTCAAATCCTCCAAAATCGACGTTCCACGGCTTTTGCCCCGGTCCGTGCCCCGCACGAGCACCCAGCAGCGCAAAGGCTCACGGCACACCGGTTGTCCACATTTGCTAACGCCACATAAGCCCCCGGTGATGGGGGAGGAAAAAGGGGAACAGAACCTACGCCGAAGGGGGGCCACCGGACTGTGAAGCTCTGTTTCGTTTGTGTTACCGAAGGCTACCGCAACGGCTCCGCCGAATGCAACAGAGTTGGACGATTTCACACGGAAAAGCGCCCCGCCTAATGATCCCACATTGATACACTGGTAGGTCCAATTCAGGCTTCACCGGGTTTTCGGCATTGCGGCTTGCCTGGCGCTTGACTGGGATGCTGCGCCGGGCCTATCTTGGTGGTTCTGTGCTCTTTGAATCGGGATGAACGCCTCCCTCCCCGTCCGCATCGCATCGCTCGCGCCCGGCCTGCACGCGCTGCGCCTCACGCCTCCCGCCGAAACGCTGGACCTCGACCCGGCGCAGTTTTCCGACGTGGCGGTTGACGTGTCGCTCGACGTTGGCACGGGCCAGATCGTGGCCACGGTCGAGGTCTCGGCCGAAGCACACCTTGTCTGCGACCGTACGGCGGTGCCCTTCGATCAACTCGTGCGTGGGGCACATACCGTGCTCTTTACCCAAAACGCTGCGATGGCACAGGAAGACGCCGACGACGATGTCCGGCTCTACGACCGCTACGACGCGGCCATCGATCTCGGCGATGCCGTGCACGACACGTTGCTGCTGGCCTTGCCGCAGCGCCGCCTCGCGCCCGGTGCCGAAGCCCTTGACGTACCTACCCGCTTTGGCGCTCCCGACGACCTCGACGCCCCCGCCGACGACCGCTGGGACGCTCTGCGCCGCCTCCGCGACGGAGGAACCCTCAACTGACCTTACTTCTGCACTCCGCTTCTTGCCATGCCTAACCCCAACGCCAAGTTCTCCAAGGCCCGCCGCAGCCAGCGCCGCGCCCAGTACTACAACCGTCTCGAAAAGAATGCACCGGAGCTGACGAGCTGCTCCAACTGCGGCGCGACGCACCAGATGCACCGCGCCTGCCCGAGCTGCGGCCAGTACCGCGGCCGCCAGATTGTCGCGGTCAAGACCGACGCCTAAGCTGATTTTGCTTGACCTGCTGCGCCGTCCTGCCTTCGGGTAGGGCGGCGCAGTGGCTTAGGGCGCGGCGGGATTTGCGCATCGCGAGGCGAGGGCGGCTCTCGTTGCCGTACCTTGGCGCGTTTCACTCCTTGTTCGCTATGAATCCGATTGCCGTCGCGGTGGACGCGATGGGCGGCGACCATGCCCCCGACGTGGTGGTTGAAGGCGCGGTGCAAGCCGCCCGTACGGGCGGCGGATCGTTTCGGCTGCTGCTGGTTGGCCCGGAAGACGTGACGCGCCCGCGCCTCGATGCGCTTGGCGCATCGGATGTGCCCGTCGAGATCGTTCACGCACCCGATGTCGTCGGAATGGCCGAAAGCCCCTCGACGGCGCTCAAAACCAAGCCGCAATCGTCGATGCATGTGGGCGTGGGCCTCGTCAAAGACGGCACTGCCCACGCATTCGTGACGGCGGGCAACACCGGCGCGGCGATGGCGATCTCGCTCTTCGGTCTCGGGCGTGTGCCTGGCGTGGCCCGGCCCAGTCTCGTCGGCTTCTTCCCCACCGTCTTAGGCCGCCCCTGCCTCGTGCTGGACGTCGGGTCGAACGTAGATTGCCGCCCGGAGCATCTCGTCCAGTTTGCTCGGATGGGATCGGTCTACGCGCAACGGGTTCTTGGGGTGGCCGCTCCTCGCGTGGGGCTGATGAACGTTGGCGAGGAGCCGGGCAAGGGCAACGACCTCGCCAAAGAAACCTATCCCCTGCTTGCGCAAACGCCCGGCATCGTCTTCTCTGGCAACGTGGAGGGGCGCGACGTGCTTGCGGGCGTGGCCGATGTGATCGTGATGGATGGGTTTGTAGGCAATGTGCTGCTCAAGTTTGGCGAGAGCCTCAAGGGAGCACTGCCGCAGATGATGGGCGCGGCGATGCAGCGCCTTGGCCTCGACGATGCCCAGCGCAGCGCGATGGCGCAGGTGCTTGGGGCTGCGGGCAAAGGGTTCGACTACGAGTCGGCGGGCGGCGCGCCGCTCCTCGGCGTGGCGGGCAACGTCGTCATCGGCCACGGCTCGTCGTCGGCAAAGGCCATCGCCTCGATGATCCGCGCCGGAGCGGCCATGGCCGAAGCGAACGTGGCCTCAGCGCTTGCTGAAGCCCTCGTCCCTACCGCCTAATCTGCCGCTGCTCCCGGCCTCCCTGTCGCCTTCTACCGTTATGACGATCACCCGTGCGGCCATCACCGCCGTGGGCAAGTACCTGCCCCCAACCCGCCTCACCAACGCCGATTTGGAGCGGCTGGTAGACACCAACGACGAATGGATTGTGAGCCGTACGGGCATCCGCGAGCGTCGTGTCCTCCAAGAGCCGGGCAAAGCCACGGCCTTCATGGCAGCCGAAGCCGCCAAGCAGTGCCTCGCCAAACGCGGCATCGGAGCCGACGAAGTGGACGTGATCCTCGTGGCCACCGTCACACCCGACTACGTCTTTCCGGCTACCGCGTGCGTCGTCCAGAGCCTCATCGGCGCGACCAAGGCGTGGGGCTACGACATCTCCGCCGCGTGCTCGGGCTTCCTCTTCGCCCTCTCCACTGGCGCGCAGTTCATCGCTACCGGTAAGCACAAAAAAGTGCTCGTGATTGGGGCAGACAAGATGTCGTCTATCGTCGACTACACCGACCGCAACACCTGCATCATCTTTGGCGACGGCGCGGGGGCGGTGCTGCTCGAACCCGACGATACGGGCATGGGCCTCATCGACAGCCGCGAATACACCGACGGCAACAACACCATCGAATCGCTCTGGATGAAGGCAGGCGGTTCGATGCACCCGGCGACCTTGGAGACCGTGGCTGCCCGCGAGCATTTCCTCTACCAGGACGGCAAAACGGTGTTCAAACGCGCCGTGGTGGGCATGGCCGACGTGGCCGCCGAGGTGATGCAGCGCAACGGACTGTCCGGCGACGATGTCGCGTGGCTCGTGCCGCACCAAGCGAACCTGCGCATCATCTCTGCCACCGCCGACCGGATGGGCGTGGGCATGGACAAGGTGATGCTCAACATCGAGTACTGCGGCAACACCACCGCCGCCACCCTGCCGCTCTGCCTCGCCGACTACGAACCCGTGCTTCGACGCGGCGACAACCTGATCCTTGCGGCCTTTGGCGGCGGCTTCACCTGGGGCGCGGCCTACATCAAGTGGGCCTACGACGGGGAGACCGTTTGATGGCGGTTAGTTGTTTGTGGATAGTGGTCAGATGCCATCGTATTGAGTTTGGTATTTAGAACGCCCGCTCATCGCCTCCATCTGACGACCTTCAACCGACAAAACCCAACTACCCGTCACCGTATGCACACCGCGTACCTCTTCCCCGGCCAGGGTTCGCAGACGCCCGGCATGGCCCGCGACCTCTACGACGCCTTCGCCGAAGCCCGCGCCCGTCTCGACGACGCCAACGCGATCCTTGGCTTTGACCTTACCGGCGCGATGTTTGGCGACGACGCCGAGGCGCTTCGTGCCACCGACATCACCCAACCGGCGCTCTACGCCCACAGCCTCGCCGCGATGGCCGTTTTAGAGGCGAGGCGGGACTTTCCGCACGCCGTGGCCGGGCACAGCCTCGGCGAGTACTCAGCGCTGGCCGCCGCCGGAGCGCTCTCGTTTGAAGACGGCCTGCGGCTCGTGCGGCTGCGCGGCCAACTGATGGCCGAAGCCGGCACCGAACGCCCCGGCACGATGGCGGCGCTGCTCGGGGCCGACGATGCGCAAGCCGAAGCCCTCTGCGCCGCCGTCTCCACCGCCGACGCCGTCGTCGTCCCCGCCAACTACAACAGCCCCGGGCAGATTGTGGTGTCGGGCGACGTGGCCGCCGTCGAGGCCGCCGCAGCCCGCGCCGCCGAGTTCGGCGCGAAAAAGGCCGTGCTGCTCACCGTCTCCGGCGCATTCCACAGCCCGCTCATGCAGCCCGCCGCCGACCGTCTCGGCGCGGCCTTGGCCAAGGCTGAGATCCGCACGCCGCGCTGCCCGGTGTACCTGAACGTGACCGCCGCGCCCACCACCGACCCCGACGAGATCCGCACGCGGCTGCTGGAGCAGCTCACCTCGCCTGTCCGCTGGGCGCAAACCCTTACGGCCATGCACGGCAGCGGCATCGGGCGGTTCGTGGAAGTCGGCACGGGCAACGTTCTCTCCGGCCTCGTCAAGCGCACGCTGGGCCGCGACGTCGAAACGGTGCAACGCGGCACCGTCGCCGATTTCGGTTGACCGGCGGCGGCAGCGTTTTTTGTTCTGGGGATGATCGTGCGCCTCACCTCCATCTTCTAAAACTCTCGTTATGCATACCCTTGACCTTACCGGAAAGACGGCCCTTGTGACGGGCGGCACGCGCGGCATCGGACGCGCCGTGGTGGATGCGCTCGCCGGGGCGGGCGCGAAGGTTGCCTTTACCTACCGCTCCTCCGACGCCGAGGCCGACGCGCTCGTGGCGGCGCTCGCCGAACGCGGCACCGAGGCGCTCGCCTTCAAGGGCGACGCGGGCGACTTTGCCCACGCGCAAACCGTCGTGGACGAGGTCGTGAAGGCGTGGGGATCGCTCGACATCGTCGTCAACAACGCGGGCATCACCAAGGACAACCTGATGATCCGGATGTCCGAGGACGACTGGGACGCCGTCATCGGCACCAACCTCAAATCCGTCTTCAACTTCTCCAAGGCGGCCTACCGCACGATGATGAAGCAGCGGTCGGGGCGCATCGTCAACATCGCCAGCGTGGTGGGCGTGATGGGCAACGCGGGGCAGACGAACTACGCCGCCGCCAAAGCCGGCATCATCGGCTTTTCCAAGAGCCTCGCCAAAGAACTGGGCAGCCGGGGCGTGACGGTGAACGTCGTGGCCCCCGGCTACGTCGAGACCGACATGACGGCAACCCTCTCCGACGCCGCCCGCGAGGCGATGCTTGGCGCGGTGCCGCTCGCCCGCCCGGCGTCGGCGCAGGATGTGGCGGGCGCGGTGCTCTTCCTCGCCTCGGATCTGGCCGGGTATGTGACCGGTCATGTGCTGCACGTGGACGGCGGCCTCGCCATGTGACGCGTTTTCCGGGCCATCCGTCGCAAAAATGGCCTCGTGACGCAGCCGGGACAGCGGTTGACGCAACGGCGCGGACGGCGGCGCGGCATTTTGGCGACGTCCTTTCCGACCCCGCCGATGCGCCGCCTTCTTGCCCTCGCCGCCCTGCTCGCCGCCGCTCCCACCGTCCGTGCCCAGTTCGATCCCATCGGGATACGCAAATGGAACGAGACCTCGCCGACGGGCCACCTCGTGACGGCCTCGCTCACCGGGACGAGCGGCGGTTTTCTGGGCGGCACGACCGTGATGTTCGTGTGCCTGCTGCGCGACGTGGGTAACAGCGTGGCGGGCACGTCGGGGGCGTCGTGCCTGAAGACGCCGTTTGTGATTGCCGGTGCCGCCGCCGGGCAAGCGTTCGGGCTGCTCTCTGCCCCGTCGTCGCGTTATAAAGGCTCCGTCTTGGGCGGCACCGTCACCGGCACGGCGGCGCTCGCGGGCATCTACTTCCTCTACCTGGAGCCGCGCCTCAACGACGAGTCGGCAAGCAACGACGAGCTGCAAAGCTATGTGGACGCCGCCGTGCTGATAGCCGTCGGCACGGCCGGCACGGCGCTCGGCTACCGCTACGGGCCGGGCGGACGGTGGCACGACGTGACGGTTGCGCCCGCGACGGGCGCGGCGGGCAGCGTCGGAATGCGCTTGGCCGTGCGGTTCTGACGCAAACCGACGCGGACGTGTCGCACAACGCGCAGCGCACACGCGGCATCTTGCCGGTGTCCAGACCGCCCGCCGCTATGCGCCTCGCCCTTACCGCTGCCCTGCTGCTATCCATTTCCGCTCCCAGCGGTGCATCTGCGCAAACGCCCGACAGCACCGCCACCGACAGCGTGGCCGTGTCCGCAGATAGCCCGGTCGCACCGAGACGTACGCGGCCGTCGCCGAACGAGGCGAGGCTGGCTTCGGGGGCTATGATCGGCGTTGGCCTTGCGGCGGGCGCGCTCACGGCCGTTACCATCCCCCTCTTGTCCCCCTCGACCTGCCCCGACCTTCACATCGGGTGCGACTTGGAACGGGTCGCAACGGTTGCTGAGGCGGTCGTCAATGTTGGACTCGCAGGGAGCGTAGGAGCCTCGATCTACCTGCGAAGTCGGCTTGGGCGGGGAAGCACAATCGGCGGCCCGTTAGGAATGGCTTGGGGTACGATGCTGGGAGCCGGTCTCGCCATTGCCTTGGTAGACGAAAGCGCGACGGTTTCGATCATCGTGGGCAGCGTAGCCGGAGGCTTTGCGGGCGGCTACGCAGGTTTCCGCTACGGTCCGTGGGCGAAAGGGCCGGGGCGCGATCAGCGGGTGGCGCTCGTGCCCATGGCAACCCCCAACGGCGGCAGCGTCTACGCCGTCGTGCGGTTTTGAACTTCATCCGCTCTCTTCTCGCTATGCGCTGGCTTGCCTCGCTTTTTCTGCTCGTTCTGCATCCGGCCCAGGCCCAAACGCCCCCTGCACCGTGGCGCGACGCTGCGCTCGTCGGTGCAGGGACTGCAGGCGGATTGGCGCTGGGCGCTATTGCCGGACAGGTGCTCCCCATCGGCGAGGCCGGGTGGATCGCGGCGTCGGCAGGGGCCGTCGGAGGGGCGGTCGGCGGTACCTATGTGGTGCAGCGGAGGCTTGGCCTCCCCCCAGACGTGCGCGGTGCTCTTGCAGGGGCGGCGCTTGGCGGCCTCGCCGGGGTTTGGATCATGAACCAAGGCCCCGAAGGCCAGTCTCTGCTGTGGGGCGCAGCCGGGGTGCTCGGCGGGGCTGTTGTGGGGCATCGGCTGTTCTACGTGCCACGTGACGCGGCGGTGTCGTTCGTACCCGTTGCCACGCCGAACGGAAGCGGCGTCTACGCCGTCGTGCGGTTTTGACTGACGGATGCCGTATCGTAGCGACCTTCCTCGCCCCGAACCCATGCGCCTGCTTTTGGCCCTGCTCCTGCTTGCCGTCCCGGCCACCGCCCAAGCCCAGCTTGAACCCCCATCGTGGGGCCAAGCGCCTTCTCCAGCGCCCTCGTGGCGTGAGGCTGTGCTTGGCGGCACCGCGACCGTGGCCGGAGCCGTGGCGGGCGGCTACGCGGGCGGCCTGCTCGGCGCGCAGCTGGGCAAGCAGGAAGGCAGCGACTGGGCCGACGTGGTGGGTGCGGTGATGGGCATGGGGATCGGGGCCACCGTGGGTGCAACGGCCGGCGCGTATGTGGCCAAGCATCGGCTTACGGGCGGACGCGGGAGCGTGCTCGGCGCGACGGTGGGGGCGCTTGGATCGGCGGTGGCCGTGCAGTACGCGGTCGGCGGCGACGACAACTTGGGCGAGCGGGTGCTGGTGGCGATTCCGGTGGGGATCGTGGGCGGGGCGCTCGGCTACCGGCTTGGCCCGTGGGCACGAGGCCCGGCGCGGGTGGCGGTCTCGCCCGTCGTCTCGCACGACGGCCAAGGCGTCTACGCCGTCGTACGGTTTTGATGCGTTCGGTGCGTTACTTCTTCGAGCAAACCTGCGTCTTTCCAGCAGGATCAACGCTTTCCTCTACGCCGATGAACGTGCCCTTTGCCTCGCTTGCGCTGCTGGCCTGCGCCGCCCTGCTCGCCGCTACGCCTGCGGCCGCCCAGCCGATGCCCACATCAAGCGTCCCGCCCACAACGTCGCAGGCGCTCATGGGCAGCATCGTAGCGACAGCCGGCGTCGTTCCCGGCGCGTTCCTCGGCTCGGCGGTCGGCTACGCGCTTAGTCCGCCGCCCGACGACTGCGACTACTTCATGTGCGGCCTCGGAGGGTCGTTCACTGGCGCAGCAGTGGGGGCGGTGGCAGGGGTGCTCGCCGGAGGGACTCTTGCCAAACACGTCATGGGACGCGGCAGCGCCACGGGTGCCACCGTGGGCGTCATGGGCGGAGCCGCGGTGGGCGCGATACTGCTCAGCGGCCGCGATAGGTATGGCGAGGCCGTCCCGGTGTTGATTCCCACGGTCGCGGCCGCCGTCGTGGGCGGGGCTATCGGCTTCCGCTTCGGACCCGGAGCCCAAGGGCCGGGACAAGCTCCCCGTGTGACCGTCACGCCGGTGGCCACGCCGGACGGGCAAGGCGTCTACGCCGTCGTGCGGTTCTGAGGCGCGCATGGAGCCTTTCGCGTAGGCGCGGCGTAGACCATCGGTCTACCCGATGATATGTCCGACGAACCGAAGAAGAAGCGGCGCTTTCCTGCCGTGATCGACCTGACGAGCAAGGCGCAGGAAGCGGCCAAAGTTGCAGCCAATCCGCCCGCGCCCGCCGAAACGACCGACCCCGACGCGCTCGACACCTCGCTCGACGCGCTCCCCGAAGCCGCCCAAGCCGCTGCCCGCAGCGCCGGGTGGATGCAGACGATGCCGGTGCAGGCCCGCACGATGCCCTACCTGCTCGACGGCAAGGACGTGATCGTGCAGTCCAAGACCGGGTCGGGCAAGACGGGCGCATTCCTGCTGCCGCTCTTCGCCCGCCTCGATCCGGCGCGGCGCGGCGCGCAGGCGCTCGTGCTCACGCCTACCCGCGAACTGGCCAAGCAGATCTACGAGGAGTTTCTCCGCCTCAAAGGCAACCGCCCGGAGGTGCAGGGCCTCGACGCGGTGCTGGTGTACGGCGGCGTCGGCTACGGCGAGCAGACGGCGGGCCTCAAAGGCGGTGCGCAGCTCGTCATTGGCACGCCCGGCCGCATCCTCGACCACTTGGAGCGGCGGACGCTCAACCTCGACCATCTGTCCACGCTGGTTTTGGATGAGGCCGACGAGATGCTCTCGATGGGCTTCCTGCCGGCGATGAACAAGCTGCGGCGGTATTTGCCCGATAAGCGACAGTCCACGATGTTCTCGGCCACGATGCCGCCCACGGTGCGCCGCCTCGCCGAGACGTTTCTGACCGAGCCGACGTTCCTCGCGCTCGCCGGAGGCGACGTGAACGTGGACGCGCTCGCGCACCGCTTCTACGTCGTTCCGGCGATGGACAAGGACCGGGCGCTCGTGCGGCTGATCGAACTCGAGAACCCGGAGACGGCGATCCTCTTCGCCAACACCAAGCGCGAGGTCGAGTACCTCGCCCAGTTCCTGCGCAACTACGGCCACGACGCGGGCGAACTCTCCGGCGACCTCAACCAGAACGCCCGCGAAGCCATTATGCAGCGGCTGCGCGACGGCAACCTGCGCTTCCTCGTCGCCACCGATGTGGCCGCCCGCGGCATCGACATCTCGGATCTCAGCCACGTCATCCAGTACGACGTGCCGCAAGACCCGGAGTACTACGTCCACCGCGCCGGGCGCACCGCCCGCGCCGGCAAAACGGGCGTCTCCATCACCCTCACCACGCAAGAGGACAAGAACAAGCTGCTGGCCATTGCCCGCCGCTACGACCTCGACTTCGACGAGCGTCCGATGCCCACCGACGAGCAGGTGACCGAGCGCGTGCGCGAACGTCTTACCACGTTGCTCGAAGACCGCTACCGCGACACCCGCACGCTGGCGCGCGAACGGTCTGCCCGCTTCGAACCGCTCGTGACGGCCCTTGCCGAAGAGGAGCCGCACCTCTTGACGATGCTGCTCGACGGCCTCTACCACGACAGCCTGCACGCCAAGCCGCAAGACGAACTCAACCGCCTCGCCCAGCAGCGGGCCACCGAACGCCGCGAGCGCGAGTGGGACGACGATGGGCGCGGGCCGCGAGGCCGCAAGCGCCGCGACGACCGCCGCCGCGACGAGCCACGACCGGCCTCGGAACCGCCTGCACTTGACGCGCTCCGGGCGGGCGAACGCGACGCGGCACAGCCCAACAGGCCGACGCTCGATGCCCTTCGGGCGGGCGAGATGGATATGCCCATCCCTGCCCACGACGCCCACGAGCGCCTCGAAACGTCCACGCCCCACACGGCGGCAGCGCTCTCGGCTCAACCTTCCGGCAACGATGGACGCCGCCGGAACAAGCGACGCCAAGGCGACCGTCCTGCCGAAGCGGTAGAAACCTCGCCGGATGAGGCCGCCGAAACGCCGAACGTGGCGATGCTATCCGACGACACGCCGGACGATGCGGCAACGACCGACGATGCGGCTTTGGGCGATGCCGAAACGGTTGAAAACCTATCGTCCAGCGAACAAACCGACCGCACTTCGGGACGGTCGCGGCGGCGAGGACGCGGACGGCGCAAGCCCCGCCCCGAAGCGGAGGAGGCAAACGGCAGCGCCGAGGTACACGCCACCGACGAGCCCGTCGCGACGCGCCAGACCGGAGCCGATGTGCTGCCCCCGCCGCCTCCGGCCCGCCCTCCGGTAGAGGATCCGCACGCCGAGCCTGCGGCAGAAGCCACCGACGCCAAACCGCGTGCAAAACCGTCCCGCACCACAAAAAAGGCGACGGCGATTTACTCCGTGTTCGACCTGCGGGCGATGTCGGACGAGGCCCTGCGCGAGGTCGGCGAAGAGGTGCTCGATACGCTCCCCGACGACCGCAGCGATCTTCTCTACGCCATCCTCGACGCGCAAGCCGTCCGCGAAAGCAGCGGGCGCGGGCGGCGCGGAGCCGAACCGTCGTCGGGGCGCGGGCGGGCAGGCGACCGATCCTCGGAGAAGCGTTCTGCCAAACCCGGAGCCGCCAAGCGCGAATCGGCGAAGAGCGACACCAAGCCGACAGCCTCGTCCGAGGCATCGAAGCCGCACCCGGCGAAGGCTGAGGCCACGCCGTCGAAGTCGTCGCGGCGCAAACGGCGGCGCAAGGACGGCGCTGGCCCGCTTGCGCCCTTGGCAACCGATGCGGCCTCGGCCGAACCGGTTGCAACGCCGTCCGCAGAAGCGCCCAAACGCGAGGCCAAGCCCAAACGCAGTCGCGCCACGAAGACCGAAACGCCTGCGGTGGAGACTTCGTCAGCCGAAACCCCGCCCGCCGAGGCCGCGCCCAAGCGCAGCCGGGCGAAGGCAGCGGCTGCGCCGGCCGAAACGACGGACGAGAAGCCCAAGCGCGCCCGCGCCAAGAAGGCCGATCCGGCTGAAGTGACGTCTGTGGATGCTGCGCCGGAAAAACCCAAGCGCTCGCGGGCCAAGAAGACCGACGACGCACCGGGCGAGGCGCGGGCAGACGCGGCCCCCCCCTCCCGCGCCCCCAAGGCCGACACGCCGGTTGCGGAGACGACCGACGAGAAGCCGAAACGGTCGCGCACGAAAAAGACCGCCGACGCATCTGCCGCGGCCACCGATAGCGCAGCAGAAAAGCCGAAGCGTTCGCGGGCCACGAAATCCGACGCGTCGGAGTCGCCGAGCGACGCGGTCGCTGAGACTACGCCCAAGCGCACGCGCGCCAAGACGGCCGACACCCCCGACGCCGAGAATCCCAAGCCCCGTCCGCGCTCGAAAAAAACGCCCGACTGATGCGCCGTCTTTTTGCCCTACTTCTCCTCGTGACCGCCGCCTCGCCCGTCCTTGGCCAGCCCGTGCAGCCGTTCACCGGCAGCGGCGGCACGTCCACGCTCGACGCCATCGTAGAGGCTGCTGCCAACGCCGACGCCGTCTTCCTCGGCGAGCAGCACGACGATTCGGTCGGGCACGTCGTGCAGGCCGAGCTGTTTCGGCGGCTCCACGCCCGCTACGGCGCAGCGCGCCCGGTGGTGCTGTCGCTGGAGATGTTCGAGACGGACGTGCAGACCGTCCTCGACGAATACCTCGGCGGCTTGATCACCGAAGAGCATTTTCTTCGTGCCAGCCGTCCGTGGCCCAACTACGCCCGCGACTACCGTCCGCTCGTTGAGCACGCCAAGGCCAACAGCCTGCCCGTCGTGGCGGCCAACGCGCCCCGCCGGTACGCCAACATGGTGACGCGCGGCGGGCCGGAAGCGCTCGACCGGCTGTCGTCGTACGCGACGGTGGCGTGGCTGGCCCCGCTGCCGTACCCGCGTCCGACGGCGGCGTACCAAGCCAAGTGGGACGCGCTGATGGGCGGCGCTGCGCACGGCACATCGGTACAAGGCCCGTCGAACATGCTGATGGCGCAGAGCCTGTGGGATGCCACGATGGCGTGGTCGATGGCGCAGGCGCTCACGAACCACCCCCGCGCCCTCGTCGTCCACCTCGTCGGCAGCTTCCACAGCGAACGCGGCTCCGGCACGCCCGACGCGCTGCGGTTCTACCGGCCCGGCGTGCGCCCGCTCGTCGTCACGATTCGCCCCGGCGCATCGTGGGACACCGCCGAGCACACGGGCCTCGGCGACTTCGTCGTGCTCACCCAAGCGCCGTAAGCGACGACGCGCTCAGAGCGGCTCGACGTAGTCGAGGTCGGCGTGGAAGCGGTCGGGCAGTACCGACAAGCCCCAGATCGCCAGCGCAAAGCAGACTGCACCGACCGTGGCGGCGGCAGGGATGTAGCCCATCGGCCCCTTCAACGCCTCGAAGCTGAGCGTCATCGGCACGACGGCTCCGCGCACGAAGTTGGGAACGCTGGTGGTCACGGTGGCGCGCAGGTTGGTGCCGAACTGCTCGCTGGCGTTGGTGACAAACACCGCCCAGTAGCCGCCGAAGAAGCCGAAGCCGAAGCAGCAGGCATAGTAGGCGGCGGGCGTCATCCCCCGCGAGAAGAAGCATACGGCAAGCACCGCCGCCAAGCAGGCCATGAAGATCGCCATCGCCTTCTTGCGGCTTTGCAGACGCTGGCTCACGAGGCCGCTGAGCACGTCGCCGGGCGAGAAGCCGAGGTAGCAGAACAGGATGGCCGTAGACGCCTTGATGGTGTCGGCGTGCTGCACCCCAAGGACGCGAGCAAACTCCGGGGCGAAGAACACGGGCAGGCCGATCCCGAACCAGATGGGCAACCCGACGGCGATGCATGCGAGGTAGCGTTTGAGCCGGTCGGGGTTGGTAAAGAGCGCTTGGAAGGCACCACGCGGCGCGGCGTCCCGTTCGACCGTCTTCTCAAAGATGCCGGATTCCAGCACGCCCACACGCATCAGCAGAAGAAGAAGCCCCATCACGCCGCCCACGATGTAGGCCGTGCGCCAATCCATAAACTCCACGACCAATCCGGCGGTGGCCGCGCCAAGCGTCCCAAAGCCCGCAATGACGAGCGTGCCGACGCCGCGCTTGTCGCGGGGCAGCATCTCGGACACCAGCGTGACGCCCGCGCCGAGTTCGCCGGCCAAGCCTACCCCGGCGATAAACCGCAGGATGGCGTAGAGCGTGACGTCGTGAACGAAGGCGTTGGCGAGGTTGGCCAGCGAGTACATCAGAATCGAGCCGAACAGCACCGACTTGCGCCCGCGCCGGTCGCCGAAGATGCCCCACAGCACCCCGCCGATGAGCATCCCGCCCATCTGGGCGTTGATGAGCAGCCCGCCCTCGGTTTGCAGCGCTTCCGCGGTGGTGTAGCCGAGATCTCTCAGGCTCGGAATGCGAACCGCGCCGAAGAGCAGCAGGTCAAACAGGTCGACAAAGTAGCCAAGCGCCACCACCACGACGGCGATTTTGGCGGCTTTGGTCGTCGTCGTTGGCGTAGCCGAGTTGGAGTGCGGCGCAAGCATAGGAAGCAGCAGACTGGGTGCAGCGCAAAGATGGCCGCATTGCACCTCGCGAAACAAGCCGAGAGCAGCGTTTAGAAATCCGTTTTGAAACAGGATGGCCAGCGTTAGACCGTATGCTTTAGGCTGACCCGGCCCACCTCAAGGTTTTCGACGCCTTGGGCCGGCGCGCGACGCACCTCTTCGACGACACGACGCCGACGGGCGAACGCCGCTATGGTCTTGACGGCAGGGCGCTCGCGCCTGAACGCTTCTCGCTCGCCTCGACACGACGGCCTCGTGGTGCGAGTCCGGTAAGGCTCCAACGGGCGTGACAGGACGCCGTCACCGCAGGGCGGTATCCTACGCAGGCGCGGGTGCGAGACGCCCCGTCCCCACCAAGATGCTCGTCCGTAACGTTGCCAAATCCGTCCGCTTCTACACCGAAACGCTCGGCTTCGGCGTGGTGTTACGCGACGCCAAAGACGACGCGTGGGCGCTGCTGCGGCGCGGCGACGCCGAGGTGCTGCTTGAAGACCGCGCCCGCTGGCCGGAGGTCACGGTGCCGCTCGGCGAGACAGGCACGCTCACGCTCTGCCTTGCCTTCGACGGGGAAGACGACGGCGCGTGGATAGACCCTGACGGCGTGCGGGTGGTTGTAACGAGCCGTGAGCCGGTCAGGCGGCGAGCGGCGTAGCCGCTCGCTTGCCTGCAAACACCTCCTCGACAGCCTCGGCGTCGCGGGCGCGAAGAGCCACCACCAGCGCCTTCGACGACTTCTGCGCAGTGCGCCCGCACGGCTCCAGCATACACAGAGCGGCAAGCAGCGGGCCAAGCAGCGGCGCACCGGCAGCGGCAGCAAGTGCGCTGTAGAACGCACCGTCTTGGCCTTGAGTATGGGCTTGCACCACCGCGTCGAGCGCCTCATCGTCGGCACACTCCACGGCACGGCTGGCCAAGGCGCGCTCCACGAGCAGCCGGGCCTCGCGCAAGTCGGACGCCGAGGAGGCGCTGTTTCCAAAGAACAGGCCAATTTCGGCGGCCAGGTGAGCGATCGTGGGCTGGCGCACGAACGTACCGCGTCCTACATAGCTGTCAATCAGCCCTTGGGCGGCGAGCGAGCGAAGCGCCTCGCGAACGGCCGTTCGGCTCACGCCAAACTCTTCAACCAACTTGCGCTCTGGAGGAAGACGGTCTCCAGGCTGCAGTTCGCCCGAACGGATACGGGCCAGAATAGCCGCAGCCACCTCGTCAAAACGGCGGTGGTGCGGTTGGTACAACTCCATCATGCGGGTACAAAAAGGACTTAGTCAACAGACCTCGTCTAAGGGCCGATCCTCAACTTCTGAATCGGTCGTTGTAAGGTAGCGATGCATGGGCATCGCCCACCTACGGCCTCAACGACGAGAAGGCATCACCTTGCTCGCCACGGTAGAACCGTTGAGGATAGGCTCTAAACGACACCTCTGCTATCGTTTGTATCTCTACAGGTTCCGAAAAACCACCTAAGTGCACCAATCCTAACAACTTGGTATGCCCAATTCCTCGTAAGGTTCTCCAAAATGATCGAAGCCGCTGCCCGGAAAGGCCGACCTTTGTCCATCGTCCTCCATCGTCACGCCCTCGTCGGCCCCGACGATCCGCCCCACCACCGTCACCAGCCCCGGCGGCAACCCCGACAAGTCGGTGGCGCTCAGGGTTAGCAAAAGCTCGTAGTCTTCCCCGCCCCACCACGCCTCGCCCAGCGGGTCTACGCCAAGCCGAGCCGCCGCCGCAACGGTTTGCGGATGAATGGGGACGGACGAGCGCTGCACCACCGCCCCCACGCCGCTGTTTCGGCACACATGGTGGATTTCCGAGGCGAGGCCGTCGGACACGTCCAGCATTGCCGACGGGCGAATGCCCGCGTGCGCAAACGCCTCTACCGCATCGAGACGGGCCGTCGGCGCGAGGTGACGTCGCACCGGATACGGGAACGCCGAGGCTTCAAGGCGAAGCGCCGGATCGCGCAGCAGCCGAAGCCCCACCGCCGACGCGCCAAGGTCGCCGGTCACGGCCAGCAGGTCGCCGACCTGCGCGCCGTTTCGGTAGACGACGTTCGCTTCCTCCGCCTCACCGATCGCGGCGATGGAGAGCACGAGCGCGGGCGAGCGCGTCACGTCGCCCCCCACGACCGTGCAGCCGTACCGTTCGCAAGCCCGGCGAACACCCCGGTAGAGCGCGTCGAGGTCGTCTACGGCGAAGCCGTCGGGCACGCCAAGGGCGACGGTGAGGTAGCGCGGGCGGGCGTTCATCGCACACACGTCCGAGACGTTCACGGCCACCGCCTTCTCGCCCAGATCGTCCATCGGAACGAACGTGCGGTCGAAGTGAACCCCCTCGATCAGGGCGTCGGTTGTGACGACATGCACGCGGGCCTCGCCGTCTGGGCCGGTGCCAATGCGGTACACCGCGGCATCGTCGCCGATGCCGCGCACGAGGCCGGGCGACGCCACCGGGCCAAGCGCTGCCGCGAGGCGGTCAATCAACCCGAATTCGCCGAGGTCGGAGAGCGAAGGCATGGAAGAGGCGAAGGGTCCAGTTGGCCCTTGACGTTTGGCTCATGGCAGGGCGATGACGCCGAGCACCGTGGCGGCGGACGCGCCGGTGACGCGCGGCAGGTTGGTGGGCGCGCCGTTGAGCGTTTCGTGGGCGAGCACGGCAAAGAGCAGCGCCTCCTTGAGGTCGCCGTCCACGCCTGCATCGTCGGTGGTGGAGACGGCCACGCCGTCGCGGGCAAAGCGTGCGCGCAGGCCCTCCATGATGGCCGCGTTGCGGCGTCCGCCGCCGGAGGCGAGCAGCGTGTCGGCCTTGGCGAACGGGCGGAGGAAGCGTTCGTACGCCTCCCAGATGCTCTCGGCGGTGTAGGCGGCGGCGGTGGCCACGAGCGTACGCGCCTGCGCGTCGGTGGGCGGTGCGCCGCCGGTGAAGCGTTCCACCATCGCATCCACAAAACGCTCGTCGTAGCGTTCGCGTCCGGTAGACTTGGGTGGCTCGCGGCGCAGGTACGGATCGTCCATCAGGTGCGAGAGAAGCTCGGCATCGGGGGCGGCGCTTTGCCCGATGACGCCGCCGTCGTCGTAGCCTCGGTCGAAGTAGCGTTGGACAAGCCGATCCACGATCATGTTGGCCGGGCCGGTGTCGAAGGCCACGACGGCGTCCGGCCCCGCACCCTTCGGCAGCAGTGTGGCGTTGGCGATGCCGCCGAGGTTGAGCAGCACCCGCGTCTCGTCGTTGGAGGCGAAGCGGACGTAGTCGAAGTACGGTACGAGCGGCGCGCCCTGCCCGCCAAGGGCCACGTCGGCGGCGCGAAAATCGCCTACGACGGGCACGCCAAGGCGCTTGGCAAGCACACTCGGATTTCCGATCTGGAGCGTCGATGCGACGGGCACCCCCGCGACAGGTTCGGGATCGGGAACGTGGTGGACGGTCTGGCCATGACACCCGACAGCGTCGAGCGCCTCCAACGGCAGGCCCGCGTTGTCCAGCGCGGCACAGACCGCGTCGGCGTAGCGGTCGGCGAGCAGAAACGACAGGCCCGAGAGCGTCCGTACGTCCGAGCGGTCGACGAGCGACTGGGCGAGGAGGGTTTCGCGGAGGCCGTCGTCGTACGGCAGAAACGCCGTGCCGAGCACCGTCATCCCCATCCCGCGCCCCGACCCTTCGAGGGCCGCCACGACACAATCTACACCGTCCAGCGACGTGCCGCTCATCAGCCCGGCGACGGTACGGAGACGCTGGTCCAGCAGTTCGGCAAGGGGCATGGAGCAGAAAGCGGCGGGCGGTTCAGGCGATCACCTTTTGGCGCAGGGCGTCGGCTTCGGCGCGAAAGCGGGCCGCGTGCGCCGGCTGCAGTTCGGCCAAGCGTTCGTAGATGCGGGCGGCCTGCGCGAACTGCCGCTGCCCGGCGTAGATGCGGGCGAGCGTCTCGGAGACCGGGTCGTCGTCGTCCTCCGCGTCGAGGCCGTCGGGCGGCGCTATCGCGTCGAGGTCGGCACGGGGACGGATGGGGCCCGAGTCCGAGAGCTTGCCGATGAGCGCGTCGAGGTCAAAGCCGGGCGGATCGGGCGACGTACGCACACGATCCTCAGGCAGGCCGCTGACGAGTGCGTCGCGGAGGCCATCGGGCAACGCGTCGGCGAGCGGCGCGTCGGCGATCTCGTCCGTCCATGCCTCAGCGGTCGAGGCGTGCGGCGCGTCCGGATCGTAGCGCCGAGCTTGGAGCGGGGGGGCAATGCGGATCGCCTCGGAGGGTGCGACCTCTGCGGAATGGGGTTGGGGAGATGACGCCGCGGCGTTGTGCACGTCGGTGGGCTGCGGCGTCTCGACGGGCACGAGGCGTGGCCCTTCGGGCGTACCCATCGCAAGAGACTCGCCGCTTTCGGCCATCGTGCGCAGTGCGGCGAGGACGCGGGCGGCCCGAAGTGCCCCCTGCCGGACGATGGTAGCGTCGGGCAGCAGCAGCGACGCTGCCTGCCACGCGCCGAGCGCTTCGGGCCAGCGGTGCAGCCGCTCGTAGCCTTGCGCCAGCAGCACATGCACGGTGGCGTGGGCAGGCGTCTCGACGACAAGGCCTTGCAAGACCGAAACGGCCTGCTCGACCTGTCCGGCGGCCGTGTAAGCAAACGCGTCTTCGATGCGCGGACGAGTCATGACGGAGGAAGGTCGCCGACGAGCGTACGGCGACGAGATGAAGCCAAACGGAGAACCGGCAAGGTACGATCCCCCTGCGAAGGGAACACGGGCGAAGCTGGCTTTTCCTCGCTTCGGACGTTTCCGACGGCCAGCGCTCCCAGCGACGCAACGAGCAACGCCTGAAACGGCAACCACGACCACGCACCAGCGACGAGCATCGCTCCAAATCCAACCGCGACGTACGCCAGCGTCGCGGTTTCGAGCGCCACGATCCGCGCCGGACGCGGCGTGCGGTAGCGCCGCCGGGCGGCGGATTTGGCGGTGCGTTCGAACACGCCCCGGCGTGGCCCAAACGCCTCGGCCACGGCCACGGCACATGCCGGAACGAGCGCGGTCATTCCCGCCGCCACGCCCAGTGTGCGAAGCGGCCCAAGCAGCCAGCGCCCGTCCCGGCGGCGCAGCGCAACGGTGTGCTGAACCATCGCTCCGGCCACGCCCATCATCGCCACGGCTTGCACCCACCGAGGCAGGCCGCCCGTGAGCGCGGCGGGAGCGTAGGCGAGCAGCAAACCGAAGGCCGCCACAAACGCCGTCGGAGCCAGCAGGTGCAGCGCGGCGAAGACCTTGACGCGCCCCGGCAGCGACGAGCGGAGCATCGGAACCAGAAGCAGGCGGGCCACCTCGGCGTTGCCCCGCGCCCAGCGCCGCTGCTGCGCCCGGAGCGCGTGCACGTCGGCGGGAAGATCGGCGGGGGCCGTCACGTCGTCCAGAAACACGCCGCGTCCGCCGCCGAGGTACGTCCGAACGCTCAGGTCGAGGTCTTCGGTGAGCGTGTCGCCGCGCCATCCGCCCGCCGCGTCGAGCGCCGAACGCCGCCACAGGCCCGCCGTGCCGTTGAACGGAAAGACCAGCCCCGTCGCCCAGCGACCGTGCTGCTCGGTGGCAAAGTGCGCATCGAGCGCGGCGGCCTGCACGCGGGTAAGCCCCGACGACCCGGCATTGCGATGCGTCCAGCGGGCCTGCGCAAAGGCGAGCCGCTCGTCGGCCACCAGCGGCGCAGCCAGACGGCGCAAGAGGTCGGGGGATGGGACGAAATCGGCGTCGAAGACGGCCACCAGCGGCGCATCGGAACGTTCGAGGCCGTGAGCCAGCGCCCCGGCCTTGAAGCCGTCGCGGGTATCCCGGCGGAGATGCTCCACCGCAAGACCCTCCGCCCGAAGCCGCGCCACGGCATCGGCCACGAGCGCCGTCGTCTCGTCCGTCGAATCGTCCAGCACCTGCACGTCGAAGCGCGGATAGTCGAACGCTGCCACCGCCGCCAGCAGCCGCTCCACCACCGCCGCCTCGTTGAAGAGGGGCAGTTGGACGGTGATCGGCGGGAGGTCGTCGTCGGGGACGGGCGGGAACGACGGCGGCGCGGCCCGCAGCGCCCGCAGCGACAGGTACGCCATGTGCAGGCCGTGGAGCGCCAGCACCACCGCGCACGCCGTGTAGACCGTGACCAAGGCGGTATGCATCACCAGTTCGACGTGGCGGCGGTGAACACGTCGTCGGCGAGGTTGACGAGCACGCTCCGGGCCGCCTCGGCCTCGCGCTCGGCGGGCAGCCCGCCCGGATCGTAGTCGGCAAACGCCGAAAAACTGCGGTCGACGATGGGAGCCGTGCCTTCGGGCCCGCCCCCCTCAGCCGAGATCCGGCGGCGGAACGTCACGCGCAGGCCGATGGTGAGGCGGTTGCGGGCGGCCAGATCCGTGGCCGTCACGGACGTAGGCTCGGTGCGGTACGATTCGATGCGGGCTTCGAGCACGGCGTCGGCGGTTTCCGCATTGTCGTCCAACCGAAGCCGGGTGCGCTGCGTGAACCGATCCACCAGCAGCCGCGTCAGTTCGGCGGGGAGCGCCGTAATCGGAAGGGCCGCACCGTTCTCGACGGGCGGGATGGCGACGGTGCTGACGCCTTCGGGGACGCTCGCGCCGGAGAACGAGTAGTAGCCGCAGCCGGGCAGCACCGCCAGAGCGGCCAGTCCACAGAACGCAAGCAGGGCAACGAGGCGGCGCATCGGCACACGGTTTGGCCGGTCAACGAATCCCGGACGGCGGCGGTTCGTCAGCGGCGGCGGCGGGGCGGGGTGTCGTCTTCGTCGTCGAAGCCAAAGTCGTCGTCTTCGAACGCGCTCCGGCCCTTCGACGGGCGGCTGGTGAGGCCCGAAAGCATCGCGCCCATCAAATCGCCGTACGACGCGCTCGCCTCGCCCGCTTCCTTGCCCAGCAGCGAGTGCTGGTGCAGGCCTTCGAGCACAAACTCCATCGCCGCCGCGTGCGCCGCGTCGGACTCCGGCCCCAGCCGCCGCGCCACATCCGAGAGGCCGGGCACGGCGTCGAGCGCCTTGCGGTAGTCGGCGTCGCGCAGCGTGGGCGTGAGGGTGATCCGGTTGCCCTTGGCGAACCAGTCGAGCACCGCCCGGTACGTCTCCCGGCCGGATGCCCGGTCGCCTTGACCCTTGCGGTCCGACGGGTCGGGGAAGTAGCGCAGGAACGTCTTTTTGACGGCCTTGCCCACGAGCAGCCGCGCCACGGCGGTCGCGCCCGTCTGTTCGCCCTCGTACACGAGTTCCATCTTGCCCGACAGCGCCGGCTCCATCGCCAGCAGATCCGTCGGGCGCAGCGTCGTGGCCGTCTCGCCCGCCAGCGCCGTGCGGAGTTCGGCGGCGGAGACGACGAGTTCGAGCGCCGCCCGCGTCATCCGCGCCGACACGCCGGACTTTTGATCGACGTACTCGCTCTCCCGCGCCTCGAACGCCGTCTGCTCCACGACCTCGCGGAGGTAGTGCGGGATCTCCACCGTGGCCGCGCCGTCGCGCTCCTGCCACGCCTCCTGCCGGGTGATCTCCACGCCAATGTCGAGCGTTTTCGGGTAGTGGGTCGTGATCTGCGCGTCGATGCGGTCTTTGAGCGGCGTGATGATGGCCCCGCGGTTGGTGTAGTCCTCCGGATTGGCCGTGAACACCATCAGCACGTCGAGCGGGAAGCGGAGGTGGAAGCCGCGGATCTGCACGTCCTGCTCTTCGAGGATGTTGAAGAGGCCGACTTGGATGCGCGGTTGCAGGTCGGGCAGTTCGTTGATGCAGAAGATGCCCCGGTTGGTGCGCGGGATGAGGCCGAAGTGCAGCACCTCTTCGTCGGCGTACGAGAGCCGCCGGGCCGCCGCCTTGATCGGGTCGATGTCGCCGATGAGGTCGGCGATGGTCGTGTCGGGCGTGGCGAGTTTTTCGCCGTAGCGCGCGTCCTGCCCGATCCACGCGATGCGCAGGTCGTCGCCCTCGTCGGCCAAGCGTTCGCGGCCGTACTTGGTGAACGGCGCGAACGGGTCTTCGTGCACCTCCGAGCCTTCGATCACGGGCAGCAGCGGGTCGAGAAAGCGCGGCAGCGAGCGGACGAGCCGCGTCTTGGCCTGCCCGCGCAGGCCGAGCAGGAGCAGGTCGTGGCGGGCGAGCAGCGCCTGCTGGACCTGTGGCAGCACCGTGTCTTCGTAGCCGAGGAGGCCGGGGAAGAGCGGGTCGCCGCGCCGGATGGCCTCCAGCAGGTTGGCGCGCAGTTCGTCCTTCACGGAGCGGCTGCGGTACCCGGCGGCCTTGAGGTCGCCAAAGGACGTGATCGGGGAGAGGGCGTCGAAGTCGTACGGCATCGGGACGGGGCAAGACCAAGCGCACGCCGGGCCGGGCTGTTTGTTGCGGGGAGTAACGAGCGGGGACGACAAGCGGCGCGGACGCACAAGAACGCCTTGGCAGCACTATTTTCCTGTGTTTTCCTGTTTTATATCTAAAAAAGATATTGTCTCCTTATCTTGACCTTGCAGGCTTGGCACGAACAGCCCGCACGCTTAGACTTGCCCAAGGGCTTACGCAGCATGAGCTCGCCTCACGGCTGGGAACGTCGCAGCCTAACATCAGTGCTGCAGAACGAGGAAAAGACCCAGCACGTCTTCCCCTTCTTCTTCGAATGCTTACTGCGCTTTGCTCGCCCCCGTCTGGTCCTTACTACTTCCTCTCTGATGAATCAACTTCCGACCTTTAGCGACTTCTTTGCGGGCATCGGGTTCGTTCGGATAGCGCTCGAAGCGCGCGGGTGGGTGTGCCGCTATGAAGTGGACCACAGCCCGCTCAAAGCTCGCCTGCATCGCCATCACTTTGGCGCGTCCGATCTGTACGACATTCGGGATGTGGCGCATGTGGAGGCCGATGACCTGCCTGATGTCACCCTTGCGCACGCCTCCTTCCCGTGTACCGACCTCTCCGTTGCAGGATCTCGCCAAGGCCTTCACGAAGGTGAATCGGCAGCGTTCTGGCACTTTGCCCGCTTGATTGAGAGTCTACAAGACCGCCGTCCCTCCTTGATTCTCATCGAGAACGTGGAGGGGCTGTTGTCGTCTCACGGAGGAGCTGATCTCTGGACTCTACTCAACACTCTTAATGAGCTCGGATACGCCGTAGACCTGCTCTCGATAGATGCTGCGTCTTTCGTTCCCCAGAGCCGAGGGCGCCTGTTCATTCCTGCGGTCTTTCAAGACACCCTTCAAGATGCTCTTGCGCAAGCTTATGCGCTCGATCTTCCCACCGAGGCGCGTTCTTCCAAGGTTAAGGGGTTCATCCGTAGTCACCCCGAGCTGAATTGGTCGCTCCGTCCTCTGCCACCACTCCCTAGCCGCCAGCAGGTGTTGGCCGATGTGGTAGACCCCAACGAGCCTTGGTGGGACGACTTCAGGACCACATATTTGCTCAACCAAATGTTCGACCGGCATTTAGCTTGGCTTCGATCTGCCCAAAACAAACTGGAATGGAGCTACGGGACGGTCTTCAGACGTATGCGAATGCGCGACGGAGAGAAGCGCTCAACGGCTGAGCTTCGCACCGACGGCGTTGCCGGATGCCTGCGTACACCAAAAGGCGGAAGTGCTCGGCAAATAATAGTCAGGGCAGGGTTCGGCCGCCTTGACGCCCGCCTCTTGAATGCCAAGGAAGCTGCCCGGCTAATGGGAGCCGATGCGTTTCGCATCTCCGATGACGAGCCGCTCAACGATTACCTCTTTGGGTTTGGCGACGCCGTATGCGTGCCAGCCGTGGCTTGGGTGTCGGAGCATTGGCTGGAGCCTGCCCTTCGAGATCTTCAAGAGCGACCAGTTTCCCGTCTTGTATCTGCATAACAATCCTGCCGCGCATGCCAATCGCCCCAAAGGGGATGCTCTTGCGAAAGCGCTGGCGCGGCTCACCTCCCTCAACGATTCCTCCCTGCTCGGTTCGAGCATAATTGGCAAGATATGCTGTACGCCAAGATTTAAAGTGGTCTGACAAATCCTTTCCGTGTACGACTCTCACGGTCACAGTACGATAATCGCGGCTGTACGAAACAAAAAGATGTTCAATGATCGCATCCTCTTCCAGTTTGGCGAGACCTCCATTCCGATGGTATTGATACTCAAAACTTCCTCCTTCTACGGCTGACTTTACCTCCCAGCCCTTTAAGTCGGCCCCGTAACCACCTGTAGCACGGGCTCCTGTGAGCACAGCGCCGAAGGCTTCCCAAACGCGAGGATGGATGCTTCCTGCGACCGGAAGACCCAGCGAGACAAGGCGCTGAAAGAGCCGCTCACGCCGAATTTCCCGACGGTAAAACCGATAGGCACGACCGATACGCAAGGCGGGCTTTTTCATCATAGCCTCGGCGGAGCGGCGAGGGTTTTCTGGTAGAACGCGAGCGTGGCCTCGGCGATGGCGGCCCAGGTGAACCGCGCTTCCACGCGGGCACGGCCCGCCTCGCCCATCGCCCGCGCCTTGGCTGGGTTTTGGAGCAACTCGGTGAGGGCCGCGGCGAAGTCTTGGGCGAAGCGCTCCGGCCGCAGCGGGTCGGGGTTCTCGTCGGAGACGGGCGTGAAAGCGACGAGCGTGCCGGTCTCGCCGTCCACCACGACCTCCGGGATGCCGCCCACGCGGGTGGCCACCACCGGGCAGGCACAGGCCATCGCCTCAAGGTTGATGATGCCGAAGGGTTCGTACACGCTCGGGCACGCGAACACGCACGCGCCGGAGTAGAGCAGCGCCACGTCGCGGCGGGACAACATCCGGTCGAGCCAGACGACGCGGATGCGGCCCTCGTCCTGCAACGCCTTCACGAGCGCGGTCGTCTCCTCGGCGATCTCCGGCGTGTCGGGTTGCCCGGCGGCGAGCACGAGCTGCGTGCCGTCGGGGAGGTGACGGGCGGCGCGCAGCAGCAGCGGCAAGCCCTTCTGCCGGGTGATGCGCCCCACAAACAGCACATACGGCACATCCACGTCCACGCCCAATTCCTCCATCCGCTCCAGATCGAAGGTCGGCTGGAATTCGTCGGGGTCGATGCCGTTGGGGATGGGGGCGACGCGGGCGAGGTCTACGCCGTAGAGCGTGTGGACGTCCCGCGCCATCGCCTTCGACACCGCCACGACGCCATCGGCGCTCTGGTAGGCCGAGCGTTCGATCCACGACGACATGTCGTAGGCCCGCCCCAGCTGCTCGCGCTTCCACGGGCGATGCGGTTCGAGCGAGTGCGTGGTGAGCAGCATCCGCGCGCCGGTGAGCTGCTGGACGAGCAGCGCGGCAAAGTGGGTGTACCAGGTGTGCGCGTGGACGATGTCGGCACCTTCGACGGCGGCAGCCATTCCCAAGCAACGGCTAAGCGTGTCGTAGAGGCGGGTGTGCTGCGGATCGGGCGCGACGATGGGGCACGGCACCGGCACATGCTTGGCCACGACGCCCGGCACGGCGGTAGGATCGGCGGTGGCCGTGAGCACCCGGATGTCGTGCTCGGCAAGCCGTCCCATCGCCTCGGCCAGCTTGCCGATGTGGACGCCCGCGCCGCCGTAGATGTCGGGCGGGTATTCGTGGGTAAGCAGAACAATGCGCATTTTCGCCGCGTCGTTGGACTCAGAGGCTGCAACATACCACGCCATCGCGCTCCGACACTCAACTGGCCTCCAGGGATAGGGCCTTGAAACCACTTGCGGTTTAGATCGGATCGCGCCGCGCCGATACCTTGGCTGTTCCGGTCGCCCTCTCTGGCGTCTGGTGTACCGCTTGCCCCACGAGTCGATTTTCTATGCTGCTGGCCCGTTTCGCCTTGCACCCTCACCTACTTCCGACCACCCTGCCCCACCCCGACTCGCCCTCGCATCGCCTCCGCGCCATCTCCCGGCGCTTGCACGACGGCTACTACACCCGCGTGGAGGTGGCAGATTTTATCGCGCACCGCCTGCTGGTGCCGCTGTTGGCTCCCGAACCGCCGATGGCGTAACCCGCCCACACCCTACCAAGCGCCGTCCGAAGCCCTGTGCATCGGGCGGCGCTTGGGGTTGAGACCGGATCGAGATCGCCCGTACGGTGCGGAACCTTGCCGCCACGACCTGTTTCGCCTCTCGCCTCTCGCCTCTCGCCTCTCGCCTCTCGCCCGTGCTTCCCCCTTCTGCCCTGCTCTGCGACGTTGGCCCCCGCGACGGCTTTCAGTTTGAGACCACGCCGATTCCAACGCCGCTAAAAATCGCCACCGTCCGCGCCTTAGCCGACGCAGGCGTGCCGCGCATTCAAGCCACGAGCTTCGTCCACCCCGGCAAGGTTCCGCAGATGGCCGACGCCGAGGCTGTCTTGGCCGAACTCGACCTCGCCGGGCCGACGGTATTCTCGGCCCTCGCCCTCAACCGACGAGGCGTCGAACGGGCCGCGAAGGCTGGCGTCCGCGTCGTCGATCTGTCGATTGCCACGAATCCCCAGCACGCGCGCGACAACGTGGGAATGACCGTCGAGCAGGGCGTGGCGGAAGCCGAAGCGATGCTGGCGATGTGCCGCGAGGCGGGCATGCAGGCGCAACTGGGCTTCCAGACGGTCTGGGGCTACGCCGAAGTGGAGGATACGCCGCTCGATCTGGTGGTGGAGCTGGCCCGGCGTTTCGCCGACGCGGGCATTGAAAGCCTCTCACTCGCCGACTCCACCGGGCGCGCCACGCCGGTGTCCATCCGCCGCCGCGTCCGAGCCGTGCAGGCCGCCGCGCCGAACGTGCCGCTGGTGCTGCACCTCCACGACACGCGAGGCGCGGGCCTTGCCAACGTGGTCGCGGCACTCGACGAGGGCATTGCGCGGTTCGACACGAGCCTCGGCGGCCTCGGCGGCTGCCCGTTCATTCCCGGCGCCACCGGCAACATCGCCACCGAAGACACCGCCGCGCTGCTCGACGCGATGGGCGTACGAACCGGCATCGACGTTCCAGCCGTGGCCGCAGCCACACGCCACCTCGTCCATCTTTTAGGCCACGCACTCCCCGGCAAACTCTACACGCTCGTGTGACGATGCCCCCTCACTCACCGCTGTATGTGCTCTGCACGATACGGCCTTCGAGATTGAAAACGCCGACGGTTTCGGTGCGCGGGCTACCCGGCCGTCCCGTGTCGCGGGTGATGCAGCGGAACGTTCCGGCAAGTGCCGTGTCGGTCTTTTTGTCCACCCGGATCGCGCCCGCAACGAATTCGAAGTTGGTCAGGGTTTGATCCGGGAAGATGCGAACGAAGCGGACGCGGAAGTCGCCGTTGGGCGATAGCGGGTAGACTTTGCCAGCCTGTGCGTTGGCGGGGACGTAGATGCGGAACCGCATCAGGTCTTGCCCGACGTAGCCGCGGAATTCAAGGCGCATCTCGCCGTTGTAGCTCGTCAGGTTCTCGCGCTCGGTTTTGTTGAGCGACACCCCGTCGAGCGCAAAGTAGAACGTGCCGAGCGCAGGCGTCGGATCGGCCGGCGGATCAACCACCTCGGGCGTCGTCGGAATGTTGATCCCGCCGTTACCACCCGACTGGTACACGTCGCAGGCCGACAGCGTGCCGCCAAGGCTGCCCAGCAGCACGACGGCGGCCACCGTGGGCGTGAAGCGCTGCATCAGCGCAGAAACGAGGGGATGCCGCATCGGGGCAAGGACTTGAGAGGGAGCGGGCAAGATGCGTCGACCAAAAGCAAAGAACGTTCCGCATTGCGCCCGCAAAGCTACATGGTGAAAAAAACACTTTTTGCCTTTAAGATCAAGCCCCAACCGGACGAAACCGCTACCATTTCTGTCGAGAACAACGCTTTCGTCCCAAAACGGGACGTTTACGGCGCGAGACGCTCCACCATCCAGCCGCCCGCCTCGTTGCAGCGGTAGCGCAGCCGGTCGTGCAACCGTCCGGCGCGACCTTGCCAAAACTCGACCGTCTCGGGCACCACCCGGTAGCCGCCCCACGACGCTGGGCGCGGCACGTCGCGTCCTTCAAACCGCTCCTCGGCCTCGGCCATGGCAGCGTCGAGTGCTTCCCGGTTCGCCACCACCGCGCTTTGCGGCGACGCTACCGCGCCCAGTTGGCTCTGCCGTGGACGAACGGCGAAGTACGCGTCCGACTCTGCCGCCGACACCCGCTCCACCGTCCCTTCGATGCGCACCTGCCGCTCCAACGGCGGCCACCAGAAGCACAAGGCTGCCCGGCCTGCCGCCTCGGCCTCGCGCCCCTTGCGGCTGGTGTAGTGGGTGAAAAAGACAAAGCCCGCCTCGTCGAACCCTTTGAGCAGCACGATTCGCGCCGACGGCTGCCCGTCGTTCGACACGGTGGCGAGCGTCATGGCGTTCGGCTCGGACGTGCCCGAGGCGAGCGCCTCCTCGAACCAGCGGGCGAACTGCTCGGCGGGCGTGGCCGCCAAATCGGACTCGACAAGCGCACCGCGCTCGTAGGATTGGCGAAGGGCGGACGGGTCGGACATCGGAGGAGCGAGCTAACGGCCCTTGTGAACGTGCATGGACGACGGCGGTGCCGATTTTCGTTTCTTGGCGAAGCCCCGCTTGCCGATGCGACCCGTTTTCGCCCTTGCGCTGGCCGTGCTCGCCGCCGGTTGCGCCACCGTCCCAACTCCATCCGCCACGGCTCCGGCCGCTTCCGCCCGCCCGTCGCTGCAAACGCAGATCGAAGCGGCTGTGCAGGGCTTTCGCGGCGACGTGGGCGTGTATGCCGAGAACCTCGCCACCGGCGAACGGGCCGTCGTCAACGCCGACACGCTCTTCCCCACGGCCTCGCTCGTCAAGGTGCCGCTGCTCGTGGGCACGTTCGAGGCCCTCCGGCAAGGACGCCTCGCCTACAACCAAGAGCTGGTCTACCGCGACTCGCTTCGCTACGGCGGCTCCGGCGTCGCCCAGTTCTTCCGCGACTCGACGAAGATCGACGTGAACACCGCCGTCTGGCTGATGATGGCGATGTCCGACAACACCACGAGCCTGTGGCTTCAAAAGCTCGTCACCGGCGACTCGGTGAACGCGTGGCTGGCCCGCAACGGCTACGCGGCGACGCGGGTGAACAGCCGCGTGCCGGGCCGCGAGGCCGACCGCGCCCGCTACGGCTGGGGCCAGACGACGCCCCGCGAACTGGCACGCCTCGTCGCCTCCATCCGCCGCGAACAGGCCGTCCGCCCCGACCTCGACCGGACGATGTACCGCACGATGACCCGGTCGTACTGGAACGGCATGGCGCTCGCGTCGCTGCCGCCGTGGGTGCAGGCCGCCACCAAGCAGGGCATGATCAACCAGACGCGCGGCGAAGTCGTGCTCGTGAACGCGCCGCACGGCGACTACGTCTTCGCCGTCATCACCAAGAACCAAGTCGACCAGCGCTGGGAGCCCGACAACGAGGGCGAGGTGCTCATCCGCCGCCTCTCCACGCTTTTGTGGCAACGTTTCGAGGGGTAGCCCGGCAACGCGATGGGGACGGCGGTTCCCGTTCTGCGGTAGAAGCCTGTTCCCTGTTCCCTTTCACCGAGAGGCGACCCAAGGGGTCGTCTCTACGTTCGCACTTCTCCTTTGACCCTCGGCCTTTTCGGTTCTGGACGCGCCGCCGACGCCCGCCGCGCCTCCCTCGAACGCCTCGGCTATGCGGTGGCGTGGCACGCCGATGAGGTGATGGACTGGGACGAGGCCCCGGCGCAACGTCCGGCGCTCGACGCGCTTTTCGTGGCGGGATCGACTGCCGACCGCGCCTTTGCCGTTCGGATGGCCTTGCGCCACGGCGTGCCGGTGCTGGCCGAGTGGCCACCCGCCGCCTCGCACCGCGAACTCGACGCGCTGCTCGCCATCGCCGAAGAATCGGGGGTGACGCTCGCCGTGGCTCGCACCCTTTCCCACCTTCCGGCCCTCGACGCAACCCCCACCGACGCCCGTCTGATCGCCGTGCGCCGGACGGTTGCGGCTCCGCGTGCGCTCGTTGCCGCGCTGCCCGACGTGCTCGACGTGGTGATGCGCCTTACCGGAACCTCGACGCTGCGCCGCCTCAACCCGACCGTCGTGCGCGACGCCGAGAGCCGCCCCACCGCGATCGGCTTGTCCATCCGCCTCGTAGGCGATGCCCACGCGCTCGTAACCCTCGCCCACGCCGAAGCGTCCACGTTCACCGTCGAAGCGTTTGGCAGCACAAGCGGCCCGTTCGCGGCATCGTTGCGCCCGGACGCCGCACACCGCAACGATGCGCTCGACCGCGAAACCGTGGCCTTTCTCGAAGGACTCTCCGGCCCTCCCGACCCGTCGTCGGCCAGCGCAGCACGGGTGCTGCTGCGGCTCTCGGAACGCGTGGCCGCTCGGCTCCGCTGACCCGCACGCGCAACCTGCACCGCCCGCGTCCGTCTACCCGTGCGTCTTTCCCGCCTTCTCGATGGACGCACTCGCTACGATCGTTTCCGACCTCGACCGCGAAATCGCACGCGAAAAGCGCGGCTTTACGGTTCACGCCCTCATCTATTGGATCGTGGTGCCGGCGCTGTGGATGGTCTGGCTGTTTACCCAAGCCCAAGCCGGCATCGTGCCGTGGCCGCTTTTTGCCACGCTCGGCTGGGGCTTTGGACTGATGGGCCACTTCTTCGGGATGCACCGGAAGGTCAAGCAGCTCTTGGCCGAACGCGACGACGTCCTGCTTGCCCCAGCACCCCAACTGGAAATCCCGCTCGCCGAAGCCGAATCCGACGACCTCCTCGCCCGCGCCGAAGCGCTGCTCCGACGCGAGCGGGCGGGGTAGACGGTCACACGTTGAAGCGGAAGTGCATCACGTCGCCGTCCTCGACGGTGTAGTCGCGGCCCTCGGCGCGCATCAGGCCCGCTTCCTTCACCGCCGCCTCGGTGCCGAGGCGGGCGTAGTCGGCGTACTTGATCGTCTCGGCGCGGATGAAGCCCTTCTCGAAGTCGGTGTGGATGACGCCCGCCGCGCCGGGAGCCTTGGTGCCCTTCGTGATCGTCCACGCCCGTGCCTCCTTCGGCCCAACGGTGAAGTAGGTGATGAGGCCGAGCAGCGAGAACGCGGCGGAGATGAGCCGGTCGAGGCCGGGGCGCTCCAGCCCCATTTCGGCGAGGAACAGCGCGCGTTCGTCCGGCTCCAACTCGGCGATTTGCGCCTCCAAGTCCGCGCAGATCACCACCACTTCTGCGCCCTGCTCGGCGGCGAGCGCCCGAACGGTGGCGACGTGCGGGTTGCCCTCGCCCTCGGGCAGATCGGCTTCGGCGACGTTGGCGGCGAACAGGATCGGCTTGGCGGTGAGCAGGAACAGCGACTTCAGCCACGCCGCCTCTTCCTCGTTCTGCACCTCAAACGACCGGGCCGTCCGTCCGTCGCCGAGGTGTTCTTGCATTCGCTCGTAGAAGGCAAGCTCGTCCTTGGCCTTCTTGTCGCCGGTCTTGGCCGCGCCTTGCTGCTTCTTGGCCCGCTTCTCGACGGTGTCGAGGTCTTTGAGCAGAAGCTCGGTTTCGATCACCGCGACGTCCGACGCCGGATCGACCTTGCCTGCGACGTGGACGATGTTCTCGTCCTCGAAGCACCGCACGACCTGCACGATCGCGTCGACCTCGCGGATGTGGGCGAGGAACTGGTTGCCGAGGCCTTCGCCCTTCGACGCGCCTTCGACCAACCCGGCGATGTCCACAAACTCGATGGTCGCGGGCAGCGTCTCTTTGGACGATGCCAGCCGCGCCAGATCGTCGAGGCGCGGGTCGGGCACGGGCACGATGCCCACGTTCGGCTCGATGGTGGCGAACGGGTAGTTGGCGGCGAGGGCCGCACCGGAGGACGTAAGGGCGTTGAAAAGCGTCGATTTGCCCACGTTGGGCAGGCCGACGATGCCGCAGCGAAGGGCCATAACAGGAAAGGTCGAAAGGACGGAAGTAAAAACGTAGCGGGCGACGGGCGGCCAAACCGCCCCGTGGAGGCGGCCCAGCGGGCCGTCTCCACCAAGGTCAATCGGAGTAGAGCACCGAAACGAACCGGCGCGTCGGCATTTCGACGGCGGTGAGCCGCCCGAAGCCGTCGACGGACGGGCGAAACGCGCCGGTATCGATCAGCACGAGGTTGGATTGGTCGATCGGCTCGCGGTGGGGCGTGTGGCCGCACACCACCGTCTTTTCCCACCGCCGCTCGGCGGGAAGCACGTCGAGGTGGCGGCGCGTCCACAGCATCGTGAACGGATCCGGATCGGCCAGCTGGGCAGCGACGCTTGCGAACGGGTTGAGGCCGGCGTGCACATAGACGGCGTCGGGCGTGTCGTAAAACAGCCGCGTGGCGCGGAGAAACGCGACGTGTTCGTCGGGCACGCCGCCGCGCTGCGCGTACTGGGCGAGCGTCGCACCGCCGCCGTTGTGCTTCGTCCAAAGCGCCAAGTCGTCGGGCGTCATCCACTCGTCGGCCGCGTCGAGGAGCATCTGGTCGTGGTTGCCGCGCAGGAACACGCACGCCCGCTCCCGGTCGAGCGCAATCAAGCGGTCAAGGGTGCCAGGGCTATCGGGGCCACGGTCGACGTAGTCGCCCAGAAACACGAGCGTGGCGTCGGGCGGAAGCTGCGCCACGAGCGCGTCGAGGGTGCGCACGCAGCCGTGCACGTCGCCGATGGCCCATGTGGACATCGATCAGTCCTCCGAATCGGACGCCTCGGCCTCGTGCGACGGAGGCGGCGTCTCCCGGCTTTCGGCGGCCGACGGCGGACGGTTCGTGCCGCGCTGCGGCATTCCGACGAGGCCGCGTCCGACCTTGGTGACCTTCCCTTCCTCGATCAGCCGCGCCAGCGCCGCGTCGAGCACGCCGTTGACGAACGTGCCGGATTTGGGCGTGGAGAAGCGTTTGGCGATCTCGATGGCTTCGTTGATCGTGACCTTGGGCGGGATGTCTTCGAAGGCAAGGATTTCGGTGAGCGCCATCCGCAGCAGCAGCCGATCCACGAGCGCGATGCGTCCGATCTCCCAGTTGCGCACATGCTCGCCGATGATGGCGTCGGTCTCGTCGGCGCGGTCAACGGCGAACAGGAACAGACGCTCGGCAAAGCGCAAGCCTTCCGCATCGTCTACAATAGACGGGCGCAGGACGTTTTTCAGCACGTCCTGCGGGCTGCCGCCGCCTTGTTCGTAGGCGTAGAGCGCCTGCATCACGCGTTCGCGCACTTCACGGCGGGTGCTCATCGGGGCAGAGGAAATCGGTGAAAGACGAGTTGCACACCGGCATCGACGCTCGGTTCTTGGCTGTGCACGCTTTCACCCCGTGTTCGCCGGTTGAGGATCGATCGCGGAAGACCTTTCCAGCCTTCCTCCTACGCCGCGATCTCGGCCCGCAAGGCTGTGACTTCGGCGCGGAGGGCGTCGCGCTCGGCCAGCATCGCCTCGACGGCCTGCTTTTCCCGGTTGGCCTCGGCCTCCAGCGGCGCGAGCATCGTCCCCACACGCTCGGCCACGGCTTGGGCTTGCTGCCGAAACTGCTGTTCGAGCGCGACGCGGAGGTCTTTTTTCAGCGCCTCCATCCGGTCGTTGAGTTGCCCCACGGCCTTGGCCCGCTGCATCGGCAGGAACGTGAGGCTGCCGAGGGCCATCACCCCGGCGGTGACGAGGCCGAAGCCGCCGAGCGCATCGGCGGTGGTGGCGGCGATGAGCACGCCACCGAGCACGCCCAGTCCGATGGCCCCGGCACCCACATACTGCGTGAGGTCGGCGCTTTGCTGCGCGCCTTCGAGCAGTGCCCGGGCCTCTCCGCGCACGTCGTGGAGGCGAAGCTGGCGGTCGGCCTCGCGTTCGAGTTCGGCGAAGCTGCGGGTACGGTCGAATCCGGCATCGGACGTGGCCGGGACGGCGTCTTTCAGCCCTGTGAGCGCTTGCTGCCAGAGGCCGAGCGCGCGCGTCTGCATCGCGTCCACCCCCGAGGCCACGCGGGATTCGATCTCGCGGTCGAGGTCGCGCACCACCTGCCGCTGAAACTCGTCTTTGAATCGGTCTTTGTCGCGCAGCAAGCCGATGTTCGACACTCGGAAGGCATCTTCCAAGAACCGCACCCCGCGCAGGCGCGTGTCTTCGAGCAGCGCATCGATCTCGGCGAGCGGGCGTTCGTAGCTGTCGTGCAGCGCTCCTTCGGTAGCGGTGAGGTGGTCGCGCAGCGCCGCGATCTTCTCCGTGGCGGCTTGGAGTTTCGCCTCGCGCTCGGCCAGCGGCGCGTCGAGGGCAGCGAGTTGCGCCGAGGCGGCGTCGAGCGGGCCGCCCAGTTTGATCGCCACGCGCTCGGGGCCGGACAGGCGCTCGCGCACATACCGCTCGAACGGCTCGAACCGGCTCTGCGGGCCGAGCGTGGCCCGCACCACATCCGACGGGTTGGTCTTGGACTCGTACGCCAACGCCGCCGAGAGCGGAAAGACTTCAGGACGGAAGCCGAAGCGATCTTCGATGCCCGTCGTGACGTGGCCGATCACCTGCCGCAGGTCGTCGTCGGAGCGGGCGAGGTCGGATTTGTTGATGACGCACACGAACGTCTTGCCCCAGTCGCCCCGGATGTACGAAAGGAAGGTCATCTCCGACTCCGTGAGCGGACGGTCGTAGGACGTGACGAACAGCACGAGGTCGGCGCGGGGAATGAAATCCTCCGTCAGCCGCTGGTGCTCGGCCACGATGGAGTTCGTGCCGGGCGTATCGACGAGCGTGAGATAGCGGAGCAGGTCGCTGGGAATGCGCCGTTCCAGCAGGTACTGCGAGATCAGCCGCTCCGTCCGTTCCTCGCCGTAGCGCACGAGCGTGATCTTGGCGGTGGTTGGGATCGGCCCCTCTTCCATCAGCTTCTCGCCGAACAAGGCGTTGACGACCGACGATTTGCCCGCGTTGAACTCGCCGACGATTACCACGAGAAAGGCTTCGGAGAGGGCGGCGGCGGCCTCGGCCACCCGACGGGCGTCGTCGGTGCGCCCAGCCTGTTCGAGCAGTTTGTGCAGCCGCGCCAGCAGCGCCCGCTCGCGTTCAAGCAGGTCGCGTACCTGGGGGTCGATCAAGTCTTGCGCCATCGGTAGGGAAAAGGAAGCCGGAACGTCCAAACGTAGCGCACGCCGTCCACGAATGCGCGGCCTCGGCGCAAAACGTACGGCATCGTGGCAGGAACGCGCTCGCGCCGCCGCCCGGCGGATGCCCCGCGCGGTTAGCGTCAGGCCGCGGCGAACGGCGCGGCGTTCATTGCCCCGTGAACGCCGGCGCGCGTTTTTCGAGGAAGGCCGTCGTGCCCTCCTTGGCGTCGGCGCTGCCCATCGCTTCGCCGAACAGGTTGGCCTCGCGGGCCAAACCGTCTTCGAGCGGCGCGTCAGAGTCGAGCATCGCGTGGATCGCCAGCCGCAGCGCCGTGGGCGACTTGGCGGCCATCGTACGGGCCAGCGCCGTGGCGTCGGCCAGCAGCGCCTCCGGCGTGGCGACGCGGTTGACGAGGCCGATCTCGTACGCCCGCTGCGCCGAAACCATCTCCGCCGACAGGATCATCTCCAGCGCCCGCCCGCGCCCGACGACCCGCGGCAGCCGCTGGGTGCCGCCGTAGCCGGGGATCAGGCCGAGGCCCACTTCGGGAAGACCAAACCGCGCCGTCTCGCTCGCCACGCGCACATGGCAGGCCAGCGCCAACTCGCAGCCGCCGCCGAGTGCAAAACCGTTCACCGCCGCCACAACGGGCTTGCCAAGCCGCTCGATCCGGTCGAACACCTGCTGCCCTCGGCGGGAAAGATCGGTGCCCTGCGCCGACGACAGCGACGGAAACTCCGCGATGTCGGCCCCGGCCACAAACGCCTTCGGCCCTGCCCCGGTAACGACCACCGCGCGAACGAAATCGTCGGCGGCGGCGCGGGCAAGAGCCTCATCCAAGGCGGCAAAGACCTCGGCGTTGAGCGCGTTGAGCTTGTCGGCGCGGTTGACGGTGAGCAGCAGTACACCGCCGTCGTGAAGGTCGTAGGAGACGAGAGACATGCAAGTAGCGGGCGAAGTTCGAGGGTCGATGGACCTTTCACGGTCTACCGCTCCAGAAAGGTTCTTCGGCGTGCTGACCGCTCACGCCAAGGAAAGGCACACTCTCAGCCAAGCACAACCGACCGCGACGGAGCTGCCGAAAAGGATGACGATTGACAAGTCGCCGATCCTACGCATCTTACATATATGTCATATACAGGATAAGGATTTGTGAGGTTTAGCCAAGATAAAACCTGCGCCAAACGCTCGCTCGGACTGCCCGCTTTGAAACGCCACTCGCACTCCTTCAAGAACAAACCAAAGTGATGACGCGGAATCCCATTGTACCTCCTCAGGTGACGCTTGGACTGGTTCCAGAGCGATCTCATGAGATCGCCTTCTCGATCCCGTTGATGTGACGGCCTTGGCCCTTCACAAATCCCTCGGCCTTCGTGATGCGCTCGTGTCGAAAACTCGACACGTCCAGTGTGTCGTAACTCTTCAACGCATCGGTGTAGACAATGGAGTCGGGCACGACATGCGCCTGAATGAGTTCCACGAGCGTCTGGCACGAGATATCGGGGCTTTCGACCGTGTAGACACGTCCACCGCGTTTAAGAAGGCCGAAAACCGGCACCCCAGCTTTTCGCTGGGGCAGGCTTTTCCCCGCCGCTCCGCGTCCACGTTTGCCCTTGCGGTAGCCGCCGAAGTAGGACTCGTCGGCCTCGATTTCTCCGTCGAGTGCAGACCGTTTGGGAGCGTGTGCGGCGATGCGTTCTCGGAGCTTGTGGAAGAAGAGCGTGACGGTGTTGACATGCACGCCCGTAAGGTCAGCGGCGATGCGAGCGGTGGTGCCAGCCACGAAGTGCTCGGCGAGTCGCCCTGGGTGAGAGCAGCGCGTTTGCTGCGCCGTCGCTTCATGGTTGAAGGTAGCTTCAACCCTTATCTGTCATAGCCCCAAAGTTTATCCCCCAGCCGTAGGGAGACGGGGCCCGTATTTTACTCTGCCATAGCCGACGAGTTGTGCCCCGCATCTTCGACAATCTCAAGGAGTCTCTCCTTCCGATCCTTCAACAGACCCTCGACTCCTCTGTCCGGGCAGATTTTTGCATCGGCTACTTCAACCTTCGCGGATGGCGGGCCCTTGCCGAGCACGTCGAGCACTTTGAAGGGAAAAATGGACGTACCTGTCGCGTGCTCATCGGCATGCACCGAAGCGAAAGCGATGAGGTGCGACAGATGCTTCGCATCGACCGGGGAATCGGGCAGATGGACCAAGGCGAGGCCAAGCGACTCCAGCGCGACCTTGCCGAAGAGCTTCGCCAACAGCTTACTTACGGAGCCCCTACCAACACCGACGAGGCGGCTCTCCGGCAACTCGCGCGGCAGATCCGAGCGGGCAAAGTGCAGGTGCGGCTCTTTCTCAAGCATGCCCTTCACGCCAAGCTCTACCTCTGCTATCCCGAGCAGGTCAACTTGCCCGCGGTAGGTTTTGTGGGATCGAGTAACCTGACGTTTTCGGGGCTTTCGGGGCAAGGGGAACTCAACGTGGACGTGCTGGAGCACGACGCCACGGCGAAACTTGCCGTGTGGTTCGAGGACCGCTGGACGGACCGCTGGAGCCTTGACGTCTCCACGGAACTCGCCGAGATTATCGAGACCAGTTGGGCCCGCGAAGAACCGGTCTCGCCGTATCTCATCTACCTCAAGATTGCGCACGAGTTGGCCCGAAGCACCCAGCTCAGCCAAGGACGCTTCGACCTCCCGAAAGACCTTCGCAGCCGCCTCTTCGACTACCAAGTGGAAGCGGTCAAAACGGCAGCCGGGATGCTTGACAAGCAGCGTGGCGTGGTCATCGGGGATGTGGTGGGGCTTGGCAAGACGCTCATGGCCACGGCGTTGGCCCGTCACCGAGACGACACCTACGCCGACGAGACGCTCATCGTGTGCCCCCGCAACCTCGTCTCTATGTGGCGCGACTACGCCCATACTTACGGCCTGCGACGCTACGAGGTGTTGCCGCTCTCCAAAGTGGACGAGACGCGGATGGATAACCTTCGGCGCTACACGCTGGTACTCATCGACGAAAGCCACAACCTGCGAAACCGCGAGGCCAAGCGCTATCGGTTTCTTCGCGACTACGTCCAGCGCAACGAAAGCCGCTGCATCCTGCTCACGGCTACGCCTTACAACAAGGCACACCTCGACCTCTCCAGCCAACTCCGCCTCTTCCTCGACGACGAGCGCGACCTCGGCATGCGCCCGGAAGCGCTCATTCGCTCGCTCGGCGACGCCGAGTTCACCCGGCGCTTTGGCGAGATGAGCCCTCGCTCTCTCAAAGCCTTCGAACAGAGCGCTGAGGTGGACGACTGGCGCGATCTGCTCCGTCTCTTCCTCGTCCGGCGGACGCGCTCCCACATCAAGCAGTATTACGCCCTCTCCGACTGCCCGGTGTGCGCAACACCTCTTCGACCGGTGGACGACGGTTGCTCGGTCTGCGACTATGTCCGAACGCCCGAAAGCCGGGTGCGCGAACGGTTCTTTCTTCCCTTGCACGACGGAGGACGCTCCTATTTCCCCAACCGGATTCCCCGCACCGTCCGCTTCACCACCGACGACCCTCACGACCCCTACGCACGACTCTACGCAGACGATGTGGTGGACACGATCGGAGGCTTGCACCTGCCTCGGTACGGCCTCGGAGGCTATGTCGTGAAAGACCCCAGCGCCCTTGACCCCTCGGGCGCAGAAGCCGCCGTCCTCGACGGGCTCTCGCGAGCCGGACATCGTCTGAAAGGGTTCTCACGCACCAACCTCTTCAAACGTCTCGAATCCTCCGGCGACGCCTTCCTCAAGTCGGTGGAACGGCACGCGCTGCGCAACCTCATCCTCGTGCACGCGCTCGAACGCGGCGATCCGATTCCCATCGGCACGCAAGACGCGCATCTGCTCGACCCCGATGCCGAAGACGCCGACGCGTCCTTGTTCGACGCCAGTGGACCGGACGAGGCCCGGGAGGACTCGGAAGAGGAGGAGGCGATCCATGCGCCCGGTGTGCCCACAGAGGCATCGCTGTGCACGCTCGCCGAGCGCATCTACGCTTCGTACCGGGGTCCCCTCGCCCGCCGGTTCACGTGGATGCGGGCTGGGTTTTTCCGTCCCACCCTAAAAAAACACCTCCTCGCCGACGCACACGCTCTTCTAAACGTCCTCGCCCAGGTCGGCGCGTGGCAAGTCGATCGAGACGCCAAAGTCCGCGCACTGATCGATCTGGTCACTGCAGAGCGGCACGGAACGGATAAGGTCTTGGTGTTCACCCAGTTTGCCGACACCGCCCTCTACTTGGAGCGCGCACTGAAAGGGCATGGCATCGCCCATGTAGCCGCAGTAACCGGCAGCACCGATGCCCCCACCGACTTGGCGCACCGGTTTTCGCCCCGAAGCAACGGCAAGACGGTGCCTCCCTCGCAGGAGATCCGCGTGCTGATCGCCACCGACGTGCTCTCCGAGGGACAAAACCTCCAAGACGCCCACATCGTCGTCAACTTCGACCTGCCGTGGGCGCTCATCCGCCTTGTGCAGCGGGCCGGGCGTGTGGACCGTATTGGGCAAGAAGCGCAAGCCGTCTTCTGCTACTCGTTCATGCCTGCCGAAGGCGTCAACAAGATCATTCGGCTGCGCGAGCGCGTCCAGCAGCGCTTGATGGAAAACGCCGAAATCGTTGGGTCGGACGAGCGCTTCTTCGAAGGGGCAGACGCCTCCGGGCCGCTTCTGGACCTCTACAACGAGAAGGCTGGGGCACTCGACGGTCGCCCCGAAGACGAGGGCGAGGTCGACCTCGGCTCGCAGGCTCTCGCCATCTGGCAAGCCGCCGTCCAACGCGACCGGCGCGTGCAGAAGCTCGTCGAAGACCTTCCCGACGTCGTGTACTCCGGCAAAACGCTGGCCGACACGCAGGTGGGGCGCGAAGGCGTGCTCGTGTACGTCCGCACGGCCCTTGGCACCGATGCGCTTTCGTGGCTCGACCGCACCGGTCAGCCGGTCACCCAAAGCCCCATCTTGATCCTCAAGGCCGCCGAATGTGCGCCGGACACGCCCGCCGTGCCACGCTTGCCCGAACATCACAGCCTCGTGCGGCAGGGCGTGGAACGCGCCGAGCAGGAAGGACATCTGCTCGCGGGTGGGGCGCTGGGCAAGCGTACAGGTGCCCGCTACCGCACCTACGAGCGCTTGTCGGGCTACCTGCGCGAATACCCGGTGCTCGTGAGCGAGTCGGCACGGCGCACCCTCGCCGCGATCTACAGCCATCCGCTGCTGGAGTCGGCCACCGGCACGCTCAACGACGCGCTCCGCAGCAGCACGTCCGACGAAGACCTCCTCGCTCTTGCTGTGGCCCTGCACGCCGACGAACGGCTTGTAGCCAAACAGGACGCCGACGAACGCCGCGACCCCCACATCATCTGCTCGCTCAGTCTCGTCACGCCGCCACGTTGATCCGTTTTTAGATCGATTGGACTTTTCCCATTAAGATCTAAAAAACATCAAACATGCGGCCTACCATTCTTCGTCGTATTCTGCCTGCTACGCGCCTGTTGCCCTGCCCGATCCGATGACGTCTGCCCTCCACCCCGACCGCGCCCGCCGCGCCCTCGATACCTTCGACTGGGACGCGCTCTTCATCGACGAGCTCGGCTGGAACCGCCCCGGGCCCAACCTTCGCACGTTCTCGCTCAACCTCCCCGACGACTCCGCCACGTTCTCGCCCGTAGCGCAGGTCGGCGGCACCGTTGCCTACCGCGTCGTCACGGCCTCCGGAGCCGTCCCGAACAAGAAACTCCGCGAAAACCTCCACCGCGCCGCTGCCGAACGCACCCGCGAGCACCTGCTCGTCTTCGAAAACAGCTCCCGTACCCAAGCCCTTTGGTCGTACCCCCGAACCGAAGGCAAGAAGCTCTCCGCCCGCGATCACCTCTACGTCAAAGGCCAGCCCGCCGACCTCTTCCTCTCGCTCCTCGCCGGCATCGCGTTCGACCTGTCGGAGCTGGACGACGACGGACGCGTGGACCTGCTCACCGCCAAGAGCCGCATCGAGAAGGCGCTCGACGTGCAGGCCGTCACGAAGAAGTTCTACGCCGCCTTCCGCGACCAGCAGGCCGCCCTTCACACCCAGCACCTTTCCGGACTCGACGGCGAGCGCGACCGGCGCCACTTTGCCTCGGTGCTGCTCACGCGGCTCATGTTCGTCTACTTCCTCCAGAAGAAGGGCTTCCTCCTCCTGCCCTCCGGTTCCACCGCCGAGCACGTCCACTACCTCGACGTGCTCTTCGAGCGCCACCGCGCCGAAGGCCACGCCGATTCGTTCTACCGCCGCGTCCTTCGGCCCCTCTTCTTCGACGCCTTCGCCCGCCCCCACCCCGACGCCGCCACCCGCGCGCTCCTCGGCCGCATCCCCTACCTCAACGGCGGCCTCTTCCTCGAACACCCCCTCGAAGAACACCACCCTGCCCTCGACGTGGCCGACGACGCCATCGCGGGCATTCTCGACGTCTTCGGAGGGTTTACGTGGCACCTCGACGACTCGCCCGGCGGGCAAGCCGACGAGATCAACCCGGATGTACTCGGCTACATCCTCGAGAAGTACGTCAACCAGAAGGCCTTCGGCGCATACTACACCCCGCCGGAAATCACGACCTACCTCTGCGACGCCACCCTCGACCGCTTCCTCCTCGACGCGGTTCACGGCGACGCCGACGCCCACGCGCTCCTCGACGCAAACGTGCCCGGCCTCACGCCGACGCCCCGCTTCGACAGCCTCAACGATCTGCTCGTGGGCCTTGACGACGCGCTCGCCCGCCGCCTCGTCTTCGAGATTCTGCCCGGTCTCTCCGTGCTCGACCCGGCCTGCGGATCGGGCGCGTTCCTCGTCGCCGCGCTCAAAAAGCTCGTCACCGTCTACACCGCCCTCTACGGCCACGCCGAAGTCAAAGCCTCCGACCCGCAGCTCAAAGCGTGGGTGGACGAGGCCAAGACGCACGGCTCGCGCGGCTACGTGCTCAAGCGCCAGATCGTCACGCACAACCTCTACGGCGTCGACCTCATGCCCGAGGCCGTCGAGATCGCCCGCCTGCGGCTCTTCCTCGCGCTCGTCTCGTCCGCCCAAACCGTCGACCAGCTCGAACCGCTGCCCAACATCGACTTCAACCTGCTCGCGGGCAACTCGCTCGTCGGCCTGCTCGACGTGTCGGAAGAAGCCATCCTCCGCCACGGCGGCAATCTCTTCACCGCGCAGGAGTTTGGCAGCGCCCTCGTCGAAAAACAGCGCCTCGTTCGCCTCTACCGTGGCACCGCCGAGAAACTCGACCGCCACGACACCTCGGGCGCACTCCAACACCTCCGCGACGATATTCTCGCTGCCCGCGCCACCGCCCAAACCACCCTCGACCAGCTCCTCACCGACGAGTTCCGAACCCTCAAAATCAAGGTCGAACAGGCCACGTGGACCGGCAAGAAGGCCACCTCCACCAAACGCGACGTGACCCGCGCCGACATCGCCGCGCTCACGCCCTTCCACTGGGCCTACGAGTTCCCCGACGTGATGAAGCGCGGCGGCTTCGACGTCGTGCTCGCCAACCCGCCGTGGGACGTGCTCAAGCCCAACGACAAGGAGTTCTTCGAACAACACTCCGACGCCGTCTCCAAAAACACGATGCGCATCGAGGACTTCCTCGCCCACCGCGACGACCTCCTCCGCCAGAACGACGACCTCCGCGCCGACTACGAGCGCTACCTCACCACCTTCCCGCACCAGAGCGCCTACGTTCGCACCTCCCCGCAGTACCAGCACCAGAGCGCCGTCGTGAACGGCAAGCGCACCGGCACCGACCCCAACCTCTACAAGCTCTTCCTCGAACGCGGCTTCCACCTCGCCCGCCCCGGCGGCCACTTCGGCCTCGTCGTCCCCTCCGGCCTCTACACCGACCTCGGGGCCAAGGGCCTGCGGCAAATGTTCTTCGAGCAAACGACCGTGACCGGCCTTTTCGGCTTCGAGAACCGACGCGGCATTTTCGAGGACGTGGACAGCCGCTTCAAGTTCGTCGTCGTCACCGCCGAGAAAGGCGGCACGACCACGGCCTTCCCGACCGCGTTCATGCGGCACGACGTGGCCGAACTCCGCCGCTTCCCCCGCGAAGGCGCGCTCCAGACCGAGGTGCAGACCGTGAAGGCCCTCAGCCCCGACGCGTGGGGCCTGATGGAGTTCTCCAGCGAGGCCGACCTCGCCATCGCGCAGAAAATGGCCGCCTTCCCGGCACTCGGTGACGACGATCCGGCGCACCCGTGGCAGTTGCGACTAACGGCAGAGTTCCACATGACCAACGACAGCGACCTGTTCGAGACCGCCGGCGGGCCGGGGCGGTTGCCGCTGTACGAGGGCAAGATGATGCACCAGTTCACCCACACGTTCGCCGAACCGCGCTACTGGGTGGACGAGGCGAAGGGCCGTACGCGGGCGCTGGGAGCACGTGGGAGCGACGGAGGGCAGGCGCTAGGCTATCAATCCTACCGGATCGCCCACCGCTCTATCGCCCGAAGCACCGACGCGAGAACGATGATTGCGACCGTGCTTCCGCCGGGCGTGTTCTGCGGCCACTCGCTTAACGTCTCCCGTGATGGGTTAAAAGGGCAGGATCTGCTCTTGGCAACCGCGCTTCTGGATAGTTTGGTGGTGGACTACGCGCTCCGGATGGCGGTGTCCGCAAACTTGACGATGCAGTTCATCTATCAACTGCCCGTGCCTCGGCTGGCGTCGTCGGACCGTCGGGCCAAGGCGCTGGCGCATCGGGCGGCGCGGCTGGTGTGCACCGCGCCCGCCTACGACGCGCTGGCACGGTCTGCCGGGCTGCGCGGCCACGATGACGGGGCCACCGACCCGGCCGAGCGGGCACGGCTGCGGGCGGAGCTGGACGGCCTCGTGGCGCACCTCTACGGCCTCACCGAAGCCGAGTTCGCCCACGTGCTCGCCACCTTCCCGCTCGTGGCGCAGCCGGTGAAGGACGCCGCCCTCCAAGCCTACCGCGCCGCGGAGGCGGGCACGCTGGAACCGGGCTTTGCCCGCCCCGTGGCCGACGACCCGTCGGCGGCGGCGCTCGTGTCCGGGGGCGAGTCGTCCGCAGTCGAGTTCAAAGAAACGCTGCGCACGCCCGTGGGGCCGCCGAAGCACCCGAGTGCGCCGCCGGTGCCGCCGTCCGCGATCGAGCACGCGGCGGTGAAGACGCTGGCGGCGTTTCTCAACAGCGCGGGCGGGACGCTGTTCGTGGGCGTGGCCGACGACGGGACGTCCGTGGGACTCGCGCCGGACGGCTTCCCGAACGAGGACAAATGGCTGCTCCACCTCGACAACCTCGTGACGGCGCAGCTGGGCGGCGCGGCGCACGCGTACGTTACGGCCCGGATCGTGCCGCTCGGCGGCGTCCGCGTGGCCCGCGTAGACGTGCGGCCCTCCGACGCGCCGGTGTTCTGCAAGGGCAAAGACGGCGAGGCGTTCTACGTTCGCGCCAGCGCGGGCACGCGCCAGCTCACCGGCAGCGACCTGCTCGCCTACACCAAGCAGCGGTTTGGATGAAAGACGTGTGTTCGTGCACCTGAGGCCAAAGCAGACGTGCGTCCTGTATATTGCTATTCGGTCCCTGCCCACCGATGCCGCCTCAACACAAACGCCCCCAGAGTCGGACAGAGTTTGCTCTTTCGCCTGTCTATTGGGCGTTCGCCACCATCTTGCTGGCCTTTGTCGGGCTGCTCGGGTCGGTGTTCTCTTCAGAAATCAAGAGCGCATTTCCCTTTGCATGGGAGAGGCCGCCGTGGGATTGGGTATGGCCCGCAGCGCTGTTTTGGGTACTGCTGCTGCTATCTGCCTTTGTGTTTGGCTGGCAGCGGCGCATCGAGAGCGAGGCGCAAGCCCAGTCACGCGCGGCCCTTGATGCCCAGGTGGATGCTCTGCACAAAGAGCAGCAAAACGCTGCCCAACAAGCCGACAAACTTCTCTGCGAGCAGAAGCGTCTGCAAGAAGCGCAGGTGCAGGCCTTTGATCTGTCAGCGGCACTGAGAGAAGAGCAGGAGACAGGCTTCGAAATGGTCCATTCGATGCCGCCGGAAGGGTTCCTCGAACAGTTTACCTTCCAGTATGCCATTGCTGAGTCGGCCACGACGCAAGTGCTGCTGGACCAGGCGGCATGGAACGATCCCGAACGAATTAAGCAGAGCTTGCACGTGGTGCTCTTGTGCTACGCGCGCTTGGCACACGCCTTCGACGCGTCGCCACCTGAGTCCTACTTGGCTAACATTATGCTCTTCCACGCGAGCGAGGGTCTGAGAATGGAGCAGCGTCAACTCCTGAGAGATCGTCTCGCCTTTTGCGACGAGACTACAGCCGTTAGCAACCTTCGAGGTGTGCTCGACCTGCGTCGTGACCTCGCCGTACGGCTTGACCCCCGCGTCACCTCGGAGACGCACGACCCGCCCTCGCACCTTGACCGCGAACTGAAGCCGTTCGCTCTGCCTGTTCCCAAGCGAGTGTCTACCCACAGAGGCAAGACGATTCAGAAATCCAAGCTTCTCCCTGGAGCGCCGACGGCTTTCGCGGAGCAACGGGCAGAGTTCTATGCGGACATGGACCAGATGCTGGAGTGGTGCAGGCAACACGGCGACTTCACGGAGGAGGTCATGGGCGACGTGCAGGAGTATTTTCGAGTAGATGCACCGCCGTTCATCGGGAGCTTTGCCTCGGCTCCACTCCCTCTCGCCGACGTGAACCCGGAAACGTCTCCTATTGGTGTGGTAAATCTCCACCGCCGTACCAGAGGGCTTCTTAAGGAGAGAAAACGGTCCGCCGACACGTTCACGCATGCGAGCAGCCCTTTCCTCCACTTGTTGCACCGCCTTCTGCTTGTCCTTCAGAGTGCAGAGCAAGCAGATTCCGGGTGTTGGTGCAACCTTCTTCCGCCAGAATCCACCTCCTCTTGAGAACCTCGACGGGGAGAGTGTACTTTGGTCTCCACAATCCTCTATTCGTTATGACGCTTCTAGAAGAACCTACGACCGACAAGCTTCTGCGTCTGATCCTGTCCTACGACCCTCGTGAGGTTCGCACAAAGGTTCAGACCCGCCAGAAGGGGGTGTACACCTCCGTCAAGATCTACATCCCAACCGAGGTCCGCAAAAGGCGCTCTCTAGCTGCCTCCCGTTGAGTCTACTCTCTGCTATAAAGGGCGATGCCGATTCCCCGGCATCGCCCTTTTTTCATTCTTGAATACACGTGCGAAGATCCGTTGCGCAATGGGACGGAGCGCGTATGTTCTAGACTGAAGCGCGTGGGGGCATGTCCTCGGTGCGCGGTTTTTTGACGTGCTGTGCCTCGGTTCCGACAGGGTTCCGAAATCGTTCCGACGATCCTGCGTTCTGCTGCGTTTTGCTGCGCAGGTCGGCGCAAAACGACGCGGCCCGAAACCGCGTTTTGGTGCGATTTCGGGCCGTTTCGGGGGCTGCCCTGGCTGGATTCGAACCAGAAACCTCCTGATCCAGAGTGAGAAGTACTTTTTCTTGAAATAGGCCAAATTCGCTCGATATGGCCCATTTTAACAACTAGCGATCATAGCACTTACGGCATATTTACGGTAACTCGTATTCGCCTTCCTCTTCCTGCACCGCTGCGCCGCCCAGTATGCCTTGCCCGAACGTGGACATCACGCCGCGCTTCATCGCGTCGGGCGATAGGTGGGCGTAGCGCTCCGTGACGCTGACGGACGAATGGCCTAGCGCCTTCCCCACCACTTGGAGCGGTACGCCGTCCATCACCAGCCACGAGGCGTGGGTGTGCCGCAGCGAGTGCCAGTGGATCCCCTCACGCAGGCCCGTCTCGCGGACGAGCTGCTTGAACCGTTTGGATAGAAACTGGTCGTTAAGCCGCTTCCCTTGCACGCCGCGCAGCACGAATCCCGTCCCTGCGCCCTCCTCGTGAAGACGCCTGAGGACGGACTCCACATCGGGCACCATGGCGACGAGACGGTCCTTGCCGGACTTGGTGGAGAACCCGTCTTGGTTGAGGATGCGAATAAACTGGTTCTCGAAGTCCACCGCGTCCCACCGGAGCGCGCACAATTCGCCACGCCGCATCCCTGTCCCCACGGCCACGACGATGGCATCGCGGAGCCACCCGACGTTTTCCCCGGCCTCCGCCTGCTTGCTCAGGTGGTTCAGAAGGCGGGCGAAGGCCTGTTGGGAGAGGTAGTCGGCATCGCGCCCGCTAGGTTTGGGAATCTTCATCTTGGCCAGCGGCGACACGGTTAGGTGCCCAGCCTCAATGGCCCAGTTGAAGAACGCTCGCAGGCTCCGGTATCGGGTGCGCCGGGACTCCTGCGCGATCTCAGGCGCGTTGACGTAGGCCCGCACGTTGGCAGGCTCCAGTAGCGAGAGCGTCGCCCCGATAGGCATGGTCCCCGCAAGGCCCGTCACGGCCGTTCTGTAAGACTCGCGGCTCTTGGGGCGCAGGTGATTCTTCTCACCTAAAAAGAGTTCGAGCGCCTCGTTGAGCGTCAGGTTCGTCTGCGTGCGCGGGAACAGGCCGGTCCACGGGTCGAACGTTCCGTCCAAGTAATGGTCGAATAACGTCTTGGCCTTCTTTTCGGCGAGCGTCCTCCTGGTGATTTTCGGGCCCAGCGGGTGGCTTTTCTCTCTCGGAGTCCGCCCCCGCTCGATGAAGTAGACGTAGAAGAGACGGCCGATCTTTCGAACGTAGTAGGAGGCCATGGTAGCAGGTTATCGTCGGTGTTCCTGATGGTAAGACGAACGCCCGACGGCCGATGCTGTGCCCCCAACGAGCGCCTTCAATCCACTGCGTTCAGAGACGCAGCTCATTCTACAAAGGTCGATTCCGATCTGCATTCTACGTTTTTCATGTCTTATTGGTCTACATTCGTCCCAAAAGCGCTACGCCTTTTTGCGCCAGAGCGGGCGGGTGAGCAGCCACGCCACCACCGTGAAGAACAGCGACATCAGCCCGTAACGCATCGGGCCGCCGTAGTAGAACGGCAGGAAGATCACGGCCACCAGCATCCCAAGCAGCGCACTCGTGAACAGGTGCAGGAACGCTCGCGCCGCCTCGCCCGCCTCCGGGTCGGCCATGATCTCGCGCATCTTGGTGCCCACCCGCTCGGCAAAGCCCACGAGCATGAGCACCACGACAACGGTTACACAAGCAGAGTAGCACATAGCAGTTGGTTCGGTCTGTGGCGCGTTCGCCGCGCCGGAAGCAGGAGAGCGCTCTCAGTATGGCTCTCCCACGATGTAGGGGTAGAAGGCGAAGAGCATCAGCAGCAGGCCCAGCAGGAACGTGGCCACCCAGATCATTGCCGCTGCGGAAGAGCGGTCGGTCGGGTGCACCGGCGGAGCAGACGCAGCGGGCGCAGGCACGGTCGGGGCGGGCACGTTTGAGGCCGGCACCGCGCCGTAGAGCGAGGGCTTGCGCCTGGGGGCGGGATACTCGCCCACCACCGACGGGCGCGGCACAGGCGGCGGGGCAAACACCGACACGACCGAGGCGGCGGTGTACCACTCAGCCTGCGTGGTGGCCCGTACCGGCGTGCTGCCGTCGAGCTGGCCCGCCCGGAGCGATGCGGCGATCTGCTCGGCGGTGACGGGGCCGTACTCGCGGCCTTGGTACCAGAGGTAGAAAAGGGGTGTCATAGAGGCAAGGGGAAGGTGAGGCGAGAGGGGGCATACAAAACTAGTGTCCTATGCGCCTACTTGTGTGCAAAGAACGCGCTCTGTGGGTGGATGCGGCGCGGCTTTTCGGCCACTTTGGCGGCCATGAATGACGCCGACCGCCCCCACACCCGCCGCTTCGGCGAGCTTGTCTTGCTGCATCGTCGCCGCCAGCGGCTCACGCAGGAGCGCCTAGCCGAGCGTTCGGGTCTGCACCGCAACCACATCGGGCTGATCGAGCAGGGGGAGCGGAGTCCGACGCTGGAGACGCTGGTGGCGCTGAGCGAGGGTCTGGGCGTGAAGCTGTGGGTGCTGCTGCGCGAGCTCGACATGTGACTCTCGCGGCGAGACAAAAGGAACGGGGAGGGCTGCGATGCCTCCCCCCGTCCCCCGAGGCCGCTTCTGGCCCCGTCTGTGCATGAATGCGTGAGTGCGTGAGTGCGTAGATGCGTGAGAGCACGTCGCCGGGGCTAGCGCCCAAACCACGCCACCCACGCCGCACGAAGCGCCGCGATCAGCTGCAGCAGCGCCCGGCACCTCGGATCGTCCGTCGCCATAGCATGACCTCCATCGTTGGGTTGTCAGTGAAACAGGACCGTCAGTTCAAACGCCCGCCGAGCGCGTGCTCCAGCAGCCCCGCCACCGCGTACTCGTTGTGCTGAAGGTCCGCCGCTGTCGCCTTCTCGGCGTGCCACGTCACGTTCGTCACGGCGTTGAGCAGCCCCCAGCCGCTCAGCTCCTCGTGCAGCAGCAGACGGTCCATCGTCTTGCCCCAGAGCGTCACAGGCAGGCGGTCGAGCACTTCGCTACGCAGATGCCGCAGCTGTCCTGCCGTCACGCGCATCGACGTGAGCAGACGCGCCGCGTCCACGAAACGCTGCAGCCCCACGCCCGCGTAGCGGATCATCTCCAGCGCCGCCTCGGTCTCGGCCTCCCAGCCTATGGCGGAGTGGTCGTGGCGGAAGAGCACGCGCTTGAAGAGCGTGGGGGCGAGCATGCCGTTGGTGCAGGCCAGCCGCCAGACCAGCAGCGAGGCCGACAGGCGGGAGGAGCCGTCGTAGCTGTTGGTGAAGTGGAGGCCGTACCCGACGGCGTCGCCGACTTTGACCTCGTAGGTGGCCGACGAGCGGCACAGCAGCGAGAGGGCGAAGCGTTTGCCGTCGAAGTGTTCTTTGCCGAGCGTCCACTCGCCACCGGCGCGGAGGGCGATGTGGTAGGCGAGTTCGCGCACGTCGGCGTTGGGCACGAGCAGGTAGTCTTGGCGGACGATGCCGCACTCGCGCCATCCGGAGGGGTCGTGTTCGTCGGCGATGCGAACGGAGAAGCCCCGGGAGTTGGAGGCGAGGTCTTTGGCGACGAGGGAGACTTTCTGGATGGGAGCGTAGGGATCGAAGCGAGGCTTGGGCGCGGAGGCCGGGGGGCGATCTACGGCGACGAGTCGCAGCGGCGCGGTGGCGGGGGTGGCGCTGGTGGTGCTGGTGGCAGGGGTGAGGGTTCCGCCGGGGGTGACGGCGAGGTTCGAGCGGTGGGGTTCCATAGGAGGAAAGGGAAGGGTGTGGCGAAGCGGGCGGTGTGCCCGGCTTCTATCCTCCCTATGGTGCTTGGAATGGCCGAATGCTTGCTGGGGCGTGCTAGCCAACCTACCCCGTTTGGGGGAACAAGCCAGCCTGGCGCATCTATCTCGCTCCCCAATCCGCCCTTTCCGATCCTGCCCATCCTTGAACCGCCATGGCGTATTCTCAACGGGAGTCCGATAGCTGGGACGATGGGCCCAGCGAGGAAGATGAAGAGCAGGAGCGCGCGGAAGACGATCCGTTCTACGAGCGCGACCCGCACAACAAGGAGGACGACGATCCCTGGAGGAAGGAGCACGAAGTCATCGACCCCTTCGATGTGTGATCGGGCGCAGCGGTCGCAAAAAGCAACGCGCATCCCGAAGGACGGCGCTGCTCGAAGGACGATGCCGCTCGGGCGCGGATGGGCTACGGCATCAACCCCCGCTCCTTCAGGCTCGTGTACGCCCCGTCGAAGCCCACGATCAGGTGGTCGTGCACCGGCACATCCATTACACGCCCCGCCTCCACTAGCGTCTTCGTCACCGTCACGTCCGCACCGCTCGGCTCTAGGCTGCCCGACGGGTGGTTGTGCGCCACGATGAGCGCCGCCGCGTTGGCTAGCAGCGCGGTCTTGAAGACCTCCCGGGGCGAGACGAGGGTGGCCGACAAGGTGCCGACGGAGACGACCGAGAGGCCGATGACGGTGTGGTTGGTGGCCAGCAGCACGAGCACGAACGTTTCGCGGTCGGCATCGCGGAGGAAGGCGGCGACGAGTCGGGCGGCGTCTTCGGGGTGGTGGATGCTGCCGGGTCGGATGCGCCCTTCGCGGACGAGTTTGACGCGGAAGACGGGGGCGTAGTCGGCGCTCTCAGGGGGAAGCGGTTTGCGCTTGGGCATGGAAGGAAGAGGACAGGATGGATGAGCCGGGCGGAGTGCCCGTGGCTCTGTCCTGCCTATGGTGTATGGATCGCTGAGAGGTTTGCATTCAGACAACTGCACGCTCCAGAATCAACCAGTCCTGCACCTCTTCCCCTTACCTTGCGGTATCTTGGCGTGCTTGTTCTAATCCCTTTCAACCTGCTGCGCATGGACGCCCAACACTCCAAGATTGTCAGCTTCATCTGGGGCATCGCCGACGACGTGCTCCGAGACGTGTACGTGCGCGGGAAGTACCGGGACGTGATCCTCCCGATGGTGGTCCTGCGCCGCCTTGACGCGGTCTTGGAGGGCAGCAAGGCGGCCGTACTTGACACCAAGAAGCAACTCGACACTATGGGCGTCGTGCAGCAGGCTGAGACGCTTGCAATGGCGGCCGGACAGGCGTTCTACAACGATTCGCCCTTCACCCTGCGCGATCTGCGCTCGGTGGCCAGCGCACAGCGCCTCAAGGACGACTTTCTCGCATACCTCGATGGCTTCTCGCCCAACGTGCAGGAGGTCTTGGAGAAGTTCAGCTTCCGCGAGCAGGTTACTCGGCTCTCATCTGCCAACGTTCTCGGCCCGCTTCTGGGCAAGTTTCTTGCGCCCGACATCAACCTGAGCCCATTTCCGGTGCGCAGTGCCGACGGCGTGCAGACACTGCCTGGACTCGACAATCATGCTATGGGCACGATCTTCGAGGAGCTTATCCGCCAGTTCAACGAGGAGAACAACGAAGAAGCAGGCGAGCACTTCACCCCGCGTGATGTCGTTAGCCTTATGGCCGACCTCATCTTCGCGCCCATCGCCGAGCAAATCACACCTGGCACCTACCTCGTGTACGATGGAGCCTGCGGCACGGGCGGCATGCTTACGGTCGCCGAAGAACGCCTCGTTGAACTTGCTCGCGGGGGCGGCAAGGACGTGAGCGTCCACGTGTACGGTCAGGAGGTCAACCCCGAGACCTACGCCATCACCAAGGCTGACCTTCTGCTCAAAGGCGAGGGCGAGGAGGCAGCCAACATCCGTCTTGGCTCCACGCTTGCCTCGGACCACTTCCCTACCTCCCATTTCGATTTTATGCTCTCCAATCCGCCCTACGGTAAGGCGTGGAAGACGGACTTGGAGCGCATGGGCGGCAAGGACGACTTACGAGACCCACGCTTCGTAGTCCGATTCGCCGGAGAGGAGGAGCCAACCACGCTGATCACCCGGTCGTCCGACGGGCAGCTTATGTTCCTGATGAACATGGTGGCCAAGATGAAAGACACGCCGCGTGGAAGCCGCTTGGCCGTCGTGCACAACGGGTCTGCCCTCTTCACCGGCGACGCGGGGAGCGGCGAGAGCAGCATTCGGCGCTACCTCTTGGAGAACGACCTCTTGGAAGCGATCGTGGCGCTGCCGCAGGGCATGTTCTACAATACAGGCATCGCCACGTACGTCTGGCTCCTTACGAATCGCAAGGCCGAGCACCGGCACGGGCAGGTACAGCTTATCGACGCAACCACGTGGTCGGTGCCCCGGCGCAAAAACCTCGGCAAGAAGAACGTCGACCTCTCAGAGGCCGACCGCACCCGCATTGTCCAGACGGTCCTCGACTTTGATGCCTCGCTTGAAGACGAGCACTCGAAGGTCTTCGCCAACGCCCACTTCGGCTATTGGAAAGTGACCATCGAGCGTCCGCTTCGTCTTCGTGCGCAGATTACCCCCGGAGCCGTTGAGCGGCTCCGCTTTGCCAGCGGCGACGAGGACGAGCGCCGCCGCGTCTACGACACTTTTGGCGACGACCTTTACCGCCGCTTCGCGGCCCTTCGGCCCGATGTGGAGGCTCTGCTTCGAGGCAGCGAGGACGAGGAGGATGGAGACGGCGTGGCGCGCCTGCCCGAAAAGCGCATCAAGAAACTGCTCGACCCGGCCACATGGCTGCGCGACTACCTGTTCCTCTGCACTGCCGACCGGCTTCGGCAGGTACTCGGCGAAGAGCGATTTGACGACTTCAACGTCTTTCGCAGCGCGGTAGATGCCGCGATGAAGCGCGAAGGTCTAAAGCTAGGTACCGCCGACAAGAAAGCCTTCGTGCGGCTGCTCGCGTGGCGCGACGAGGAAGCCCCGCCCGTTGTCAAGAGCATCGTCAAGCGCGGCGAAGCCGAGCCGCTCTACGGACGCTTTGAGGCGCTTCTTGACGGAACGCGTCGCGTGGTGGAGTACGAGTCTGATCCTGAGTTGCGCGACACCGAGTCTGTCCCGCTGCTCGAAGCAGGCGGCATTGAGGCGTTTGTGAGGCGTGAGGTACTGCCCTTCGTGCCTGATGCGTGGATTGACGCTTCCAAGACGACCGTTGGCTACGAGATTTCGTTCACGAGGGAGTTCTACCGCCCCGCGCCGCTGCGCACGCTCGCCGAGATCCGCGCCGACATTGAGTCCATCGAGAGCGAAACCGACGGCCTGCTTGATGCAGTCCTTCTCCACACGGAGGACGCATAAGTATCCCGGACACCATCGCCCTCCTGGATTCGGCCAACGCAGCGTCTTTCTGTGCCTGAAAGGCGCGCGCAGGGGCCGACCGTGCCTGTCGTTACCTGCGGCCAGTGGTGCACGACGGCTAACGGGAACGTACTGCCTCCAACTCCAACAGCCCTCTTCAGCATACCTTATCGCTGCGAATCGCCGTTAAATGCCGCTTGCTTCGCGAGCATCGGGCGCCGGTGCAGCCGTTCAGATCAAGCTCTGAGCTGCCGATTCTAGATGACGTAGCACTGTCATACACTAGCCGTAAGTTGCCTATCTTTTCGGCCCCCGCTATATTGGCGGCACATGCTTGCGCCCATGCCCTCCCCCGAAGACCTTCACTTGGACTTTCGGTTCGTCAAGGAGACGGACGCGGATGAGCACCGCGTGCCAGCCAAAGTGCTGGCCGCCACGATGGAGCATGCGCAGCGCGCCCTTCATCTCATCGGTATGAGCGTAGAAGGAATGGAGGTGCGGCAGCGCGCCCGCATCTCCACCGAGATCGAAGAACGCTACGTGCTCACGTTCGAGCCGCCCCGCGAGGGCAGTTACCTGCAGACCGCGCGTCTTGAGGGCACGGGAGCCTACGTCGACCTCTTTGGCCTAGGCGGTGCGAGCACCCACCGAGAAGACGCGCTCGACCATTTTAAGAGGATCGGAGCCTTTATCGCCGACGGCCAACCCGAAAGGGTCCGAGAGGTGCTGCCCGACCGCAACCTGAGGCTCCGGGTGTTGGACGAGTTCGCCGACTTCCTGCCCAAGAACGGTGAAGGGTGGGCCTTGGAGCTTGCCAACGGCACGGGCTCGTTCGCCCGCTTCACCTACGGAGGGCTTCAGGCCGTCCGTGCGTTTGTACGGAATCAGCTTGAGCCTGAAGACCGGTCAGCGCTCGCTGTGGCCGCCGGACGAGTCATTCGTCTCGATGTAGAGCGTCGCACCTTCGCCTTTCGTCTAGTGCAAGACAACCGCGTGCTCTCCTGCTCGTACGCCGACGAGGCCGAGCCTCTGCTCGTAGACAACCTGCGTGATCTCGTCCGCGTCTCGGGCGAAGCTGTACGGGGTGACGATGGGCAGATTGAGCAGATCGTCAACGTCTTCGACATCGAAGACCTCGACCTTACCCCCTTCGTCCTTGAGGAGGTATCACTTTCAGACGGCGTCGTCCTTCGGTTCGCGGAGACACCGCGTACATTCGAGGTGACGCTTGATCCTTCGGGCGAACTGTTGCTCTTAGAAGACGGCGTTTTCGGAACGAACCTCGCTGCAACGTCACGCCAAGAACTGTACGAGATGCTCCTTGACGAGGTGGAGTTGCTCTGGCACGAGTACGCCCTTGCCGAGGACGCAGAGCTGACCGAGGGCGCTCGGCGGCTCAAGCAAACCGTTCGGACTCATCTCATGCCCACCCAACACGATGCCTCGTGACGCACGACGGGTAGAAAATGCCCTATTGGCAAAGGGCTTCCGGCTCCGCGAAGGCCACCACCATATGTTCCAGTACTGGACGGAAGCAGGCGAGCGCTCCGAGATTCGCACGCGCACCAGTCACAACGGACAAGAGATCGGCGACATTTTGCTTTCCCATATGGCTCGGCAGGTGGGACTGACGAAGCGCGATTTTCTTGACCTCGTGGACTGCCCCCTCTCGCGTGCTCAGTACGAGCACAAGGTGGGCCTGCGCACGAGCGACAACGGGGCTACGCACGCAGTGGCGCAAGTGCCCGCGGAGCACGCCGGGGCTGCGCCGGATGCGTCGACCAAGGCAGCGACGAAACCAACTTCCAAAGGCTCTTCCAGAAGACGCAAGCCGGGCAGGCGGTGACCGCTGTCTACGGCCAGAGGCGTATCTTGCGGCCTCCTCTACGCTGCCCGCGCCGTGACGCTCCGCCCTTACCCTGACTACCGCCCCTCCGGCCTTCCGTGGATCGGCCAGATCCCCTCGCATTGGGAGGTTCGGCGGTTGAAGGCATTTGTGCGTGAAACATCGCGTGTCACGCAAGCGGCGAGTGAACCGCTTCTCTCGCTATCCAAAACGCGGGGGCTGATTCGCCAGTCGGAGATGTCGAGCAAGCCGCCGAGCGCGGACAGTTTGCTCAAGTACAAAGTCGTTCTGCCCGGCGAGGTGGTGATGAACAGGATGCAGGCCTGGAATGGACTGTTTGGTCTAGCCTCGGAAGCTGGTCTTGTCAGTCCTGACTACACGGTCTTCGCTCCGAGTGCGGAGACTGCGCGCGCTTGGCTGCTCTCTCTGCTTCGGGAGCCTAGAGTTGTGAAGCAGTTTCAGATCGCATCGCGGGGAATTGGGTCAGGCTTTTTCAGGCTCTACACAGAAGATTTCGGAGCGGTCTCAGTTCCAGTACCACCCACGCGGGAGCAGGAGGCGATTGCGGCGTTTGTTGCGGCGTTTGACGCCCGCGTGAATAGGCTCGTGGGGGCCAAGCAGCGCCTCCTGAAGCTCCTCGCCGAGCAGCGGCAGGGAATCGTCCAGCGCGCCGTCACGCGCGGCCTCGACCCGAGCGTGCCGATGAAGCCCTCCGGCGTCCCGTGGCTCGGCGACATTCCGGCGCACTGGGAAAGACAACACCTTGGATCAGCCGTCAAGATCGTGAATGGTTTTCCCTTCGACTCGAAAGCGTTTAGCCTTACGACAGGCCTCCCGCTTGTACGTATCCGCGACATTCGGTCTAGCCAGACGACTCTTCTCTTCAGCGGCCCTGCTGTGAAGGAGGCTTGGATTGAGACCGGTGACTTGTTGGTGGGGATGGACGGAGACTTCAACGTTGCGCGATGGTCAGGCCCCTCTGCCCTACTCAACCAACGCGTATGCTGCCTAAGGACTCGCCAGTCCATCGAAACGTCCTACTTGGCATACCTGCTGCCTCTGCCGCTGAAGTGGATTAACGATTTAACATTCTCCACAACCGTAAAGCACCTGTCCTCAGGAGATATTAGGCATCTTCGTTTTCATCTCCCGCCGCTTGAAGAGCAGCAGGCGATTGTGGAGCATTTGAACCGCGAGCTAGCTGCGCTGGACGCGGCGGCGGAGAAAGTCCGGAGCGAAATTGACCTCGTGCGCGAGTACCGCACCCGCTTGGTGTCGGATGTGGTGACGGGCCGCCTCGACGTGCGCGACGCGGTGCTCCCGCCTCTGCCCGGCTTGGCGGGGTCCACTCTAGGCGACGCGCTGCTGGACGACGCCGGGCTCCTGCCGGACGACGAGGCGTTCGACGACACTGACACCTTCGACGACGCATGACGAACGACGCCTTGGTTAGCTTGGTGGACCGCCTTCGCACGGAGACGGAGGAGTGCGAATGGTTGGAGTTCAAAGCCGGGCGGGTCGCACCTGAGCGCTTCGGGCAGTACGTCTCGGGCCTGGCCAACGGAGCTGCCCTCGCGCGTCAGTCCTACGGGTATCTCGTGCTGGGCCTTGACGATGCCTCGCGCGCGGTAGTGGGCACGAAGTACGACCCGCGTGCAGAGAAGGAGAAAGGACAAGACCTGCTTCACTACGTCTCGCAAATGCTCGACCCGTACGTCACGGTGGAGCCAATGCCCGTGGCACACGCGGGAGGACGGGTGATGCTCGTGCGGATCGGGCAAGCGAGAGGGGGGCCGGTCCGCTACGACGGCAAAGCGTACGTCCGGATCAACGGCTCGCTCAAGCCACTTGCCCGCTATCCCGCGCTGGAGAAAGAGATCTGGCTGCGCGACACCGATTGGTCGGCGGGACTGATCGAGGAGGCGACGCCCAACGACCTTGACCCCGAAGCACTCGCGAAAGCCCGTGCGCAGTTCATCGTGAAGCATCCGGGTCAGCGCGGAGAAATTGACACCTGGGATGACGCGCGGTTTCTCCGCAAGGCCAAGCTAATGCAAGGAAAGGCACTCACCCGAACGGCCTTGCTGCTGCTGGGGCGAGACGAGTCGTCCCACTTTATCTCTCCTGCGGTGGCTCAGATATCGTGGTTCCTCAAGGGGACGGGCGGGGAGGACCTTGACTACGAACATTTCTTCCCCCCCTTCATCCTCAGCGTGGACGACGTGCTCGCGCGCATCCGCAACCTCACGCTCAGGGTAATGCCGGGCAACAGCCTCTTCCCGCGCGAGGTGCAGCAGTACGATCCGGATGTCATCCGCGAGGCGCTCCACAATGCCTTGGCCCACCAAGACTACACGGCTCACGCGCGCGTGAACGTCGTTGAGTTTCCGGATCGGCTGCTCATCACCAACAGAGGCAGTTTTCTCGCCGGGTCGGTTGAGCAGGTGATCGAGAGGGACGCTCCCCCGGACGACTACCGTAACCGCTACCTCGCTCAGGCGATGGTTGCGCTTAACATGATCGACACCCAAGGCGGGGGCATCAAGAAGATGTTCCGTTCGCAGGCCGCGCGCTTCCTCCCGCTCCCCGACTACGACCTCACCGACCCGAGCCGGGTGCAGGTCACGATTCCTGGCCACATCCTTGACGTCCACTATTCGCGCCTCTTGATGGAGCGAACGGATCTCCCTCTCGACCGGGTCGTCTTGCTCGATAAAGTCCAGAAACGGCACAGGCTATCGAAAGACGCCCACGCGCTTCTCAAGCGAGAGGGGCTGATTGAAGGACGCTATCCCACAGCCATCCTCGCAGGCGCGATTGCTCGGGTCGTAGGCCAAGAGGCGCGGCACATCCGGGAGCGAGGCCTCGACTTGCTGCACTACCGCGAACTCATTCTCGCGCTTGTTCGAGCCCACGGTCCGGTCCCTCGGTCGCAGATCGACGAATTGCTCATGGACAAGTTGCCCGAAGCGTTTGACGACAAGCAGAAGAAGAATCAGATCCACAACCTGCTCAACCAACTCTCCAAGCAGGGCCTCATTCAGAACACCGGGACTTCAGGGCCAGGGTCGCGCTGGGAATCCGGCGAGACGAAGAGGGATGTATCCGACTCCGAATCCCACTCTCGACCAAAAAAACGGCCTTGAACATCCAGACTGGCCGATTTGAGTGGGATAGTTCGCATTGCTGAATCCCACTGTATCCCACTGTATCCCACTCTTCAATCTCATTCCCCGATTCCCATGCCGCCCACGGACCTGAGCGAAACTGGCCTCGAAGTGTTGATCGTGCGTCACCTGACGGGCCAGTCCGGGCGGCATCCGGCGGGGGACACTTCGGGGGAACCGGAGACGCCCTACCTTGGGCGTGGCTACCTGCTGGGCGACCCGCACGCCTACGACCGCGACCACGCTGTCGACGAGGCCCAGCTGTTCACCTTCCTCTCGAACACGCAGGGCAGCACGCTGGAGGCGATGGGAGCGCACGTGCCCGGCAAGGGTCGTACTGACTTCCTGCACCGCCTCGACGGCGAGATCGCAAAGCGTGGCGTGATCGACGTGCTGCGACGCGGCGTCAAGCACGGGCCGCACACGCTTGAACTCTACCACGCCCGCCCGACGCCGGGCAACGCATTAGCCGCCGAGCGCCACGCTGCCAACCGCTTCTCGCTTACCCGGCAGCTGCGGTACAGCCTCTCCGACGCCGCACGGTCGCTCGACCTTGTACTCTTCCTCAACGGCCTGCCTCTCGCCACGTTTGAGCTCAAGAACCGCATCACCGGTCAGACCGTCGAGGATGCCGTCGAACAGTACAAACGTGACCGCGACCCGCGCGAAAAGCTTTTTGGCTTTGGGCGCTGCCTCGTGCACTTCGCTCTCGACGATGCCGAGGTGCGCTTCTGCACCCACCTGCGCGGACCGGAGTCGTGGTTTCTGCCCTTCAACAAGGGCCACAACAAAGGGGCGGGCAATCCGCCAAACCCGACCGGCCCCAAGTCGGCCTACTTGTGGGAAGAGATCCTTGTACCAGCCAGCTTGGTCGAGATCGTGGAGGCCTACGCTCTCCAAGTTACCGAGCCTCCTGCAAAAGGAGCCAAGAGGGGACGCCAGTCTCTCATTTTCCCCCGCTACCACCAACTCAGCGGCGTGCGGGCTCTTCTGGCCGACGTTCGGGCGTGCGGCGCGGGGCGTCGCTACCTCGTGCAGCACTCAGCCGGGTCGGGCAAGAGCAACTCCATTGCATGGCTTGTGCATCAGCTCGTTGAGGTCAAGTCGGGTAAGGGAGAGGCCGGCGATCCGGCGCTCTTTGACTCGGTAATCGTGGTTACAGACCGCCGCGCGCTGGACCGGCAGCTGACGGCCACGATCCGCGCCTTCGCGCAGGTGGACGGCCTCGTCGCCCACGCCGATGCCTCCGGCGACCTCCGCCGTTTTCTCGCCTCGGGCAAGAAGGTCATTCTCACCACTATCCAAAAGTTTCCCTTCGTCCTTGACGAAGTCTCGGCGCTTGGGCGTGACAAGCGCTTCGCCATCGTTATCGACGAAGCGCACTCCAGCCAAGGCGGGCAGACGGCTGGGGCGATGAACCAAGCGCTCTCCGCCGAGGTGGACCCCGAGGACTACGTCAACGATGCACTTGCGGCCCGGATGAGTGCTCGCAAGCTGCTCACGTCAGCGAGCTACTTTGCCTTCACCGCCACGCCCAAGAACAAGACGCTCGAACTCTTCGGCACGCCGCAGCCCGACGGGACCTTCGCGCCCTTCCACGCCTACACGATGAAGCAAGCCATTGAGGAGGGCTTCATCCTTGACGTTCTCCAGCACTACACGACGGTTGAGAGCTACTATCGGCTGGAGAAGGCGGTCGAAAACGATCCGGAGTACGACGCGAAGAAAGCGCGCAAGAAGCTAGCCAAGTACGTGGAGGGCCACCCCGAAGCCATCCGCCGCAAGGCCGAGATCATCGTGGAGCACTTCATCATGCACGTCTATGCCCGGCACAAAGTAGGCGGGCAGGCGCGGGCACTTGTGGCAACTGCGGGCATCGAACGGGCCATCGACTACTACCACGCCATCGAGGCTGAACTCAAGAAGCGCGGCAGCCCCGTACGTGCCATCGTCGCGTTCTCGGGCGAGTTCACGTACGGCGGCAAGGCCCTAACCGAGGCATCGCTCAATGGCTTTCCATCCGCCGACATTCCGGAGCAGCTGCGCGAGGACCCATACCGACTGCTCGTCGTGGCCGACAAGTACCTCACCGGCTTCGACGAGCCGCTCCTCTATGCGATGTACGTCGACAAGCCGCTCTCCGACATCAAGGCCGTGCAAGGCCTATCGCGCCTCAACCGAGCCCACCCCAAAAAGCGCGACACGTTTGTGCTGGACTTTGCCAACGACGTGGAGACAATCCGCGCCTCGTTCGAGCGCTACTACCGAGCGACACTCCTGAGCGAGGCCTCGGACCCCAATACCCTTCACGACCTCAAGGCCGACCTCGATAGCGCGCACGTCTACGAGGACGCCGAGGTGGAAGCGTTCGTGGACGACTATCTCGCAGGCAGCGACCGCGGCGTGCTCGAAGGACGGCTCAACGCCTGCGAGGCCCGCTTCAAGGAAGACCTGAGCGAGCAGCAACAGGTGGACTTCAAGAGCACCGCCCGGACGTTTGTGCGCATGTACGGCTATCTCTCAGCCGTGCTTCCCTACGCCCTCGCCGAATGGGAGCGGCTGTCGATCTTCCTCACATACCTTGTACCGCGCCTGCCCGCGCCCAAGGATGAAGACCTCTCGGCAGGTCTGCTCGACGCTATAGACATGGACAGTTACCGGCCTGAGATGCAGGCCACCATGGCAATCGTGCTCAAGAACGAGGACGCCGCTGTTGAGCCGCCTCCCGTTGGCGGCAGCGCCGGACGGGGCGATCCAGAACTCGACCGGCTCTCCAACATCCTCCAGTCCTTTAACGACCTCTTCGGCGGAATCGAATGGAGCGACGCCGACCGAATCCGCAAGGTGATTGCCGACCTCCCGGAACAGGTCGCCGCCGACGAGAAGTACCGCCAAGCGGTAGAGCACTCGGATGAAGAGAACGCCCGGGTTGAACATGACCAAGCACTCCGTCGGGTCATCTTCGGCATGATGAAGGACCACGGTGAGTTCTTCCGGCGCTTCAACGACGACGACGATTTCAAGCGCTGGCTCGCAAGCTCCATCTTCGACGCCACCTACCGCCCTCGACGGGCTGCTTAAGCAAAAGCTCTGCACCAAGCCTAGGGGCGCTACACTGATCAGAGTGTCTCCACCTTTGGCCCAACCCTCTGATCGTGGGCCTATAGTGGTCTTGGCGCTGGCGATGCACGGAAGGGGCGCGGATGAGCCAAGCGGACTGCCTGTGGCTTTCTCCCTCCTAAGCGGCCTGCTTGCTGTAACAAAACGCGCTGCCACCCTGCACGTCCTGAAGGCCACGGCGGGCGCTTCTTGGAGATGTGCAGGGTGGCAGCCGGAAGCGGGCGCTCGCTAATGGTCACGGCGGACAATCCATCGCTGTACCCCCTTCGTGCGTCCCGCGTCGTGCTCCACCCGCAAACCGTGCTTGCCAAAGCGCTCACCGCGCCGCCGCTTGAAGGCGCTGCCGAGGGCCAGCGAAAACTGGGAGTCGCTCCGGTCGCCCATTGCGAGCAGGTAGTCCGGTGTGGCGGCTCTCAGGGCTTCGCTGTTGCCCCCGTGCCCCTCCTGCATAATCAGAGCGGCCACGTCGCGCGCGAGGAAGGGGCCTTCGCCGTACGTCTCCCACAGCGCTTCGAGGAACGGCTCCCACTCGGTGTCATCGTCGGCGACATTCAGAAGCTGCTCCGTGTTGCCGAGGAATCCGGGAATGCCCGCGACGTTCAGGATGCCGGCCACCGCCTGCGCCCACGGCTGGTACGAGCCCATCGCCCGCCCACCCGCATCGGGGCATCCTGCCTGCGTCCACGCCCGGATGAGCACGAGCACAGCGCGTTGCAGATCGGGCAGGTGCTCGCTCACCCATCCAAGCAGGTCGGGGTGACGGAAGCGGCTCCGCTCGTTCGGACGGGCCGTGCGGGCATCCATTCGGATGAGGTAGCTGCGGCGCGGAAGATCGTTCTGCGGCAGCAGGTTGTTGCCCGTCATACACCACACCGTCTGGTTGGCGAGCGTCATCTGCTGGCTTCTTCCAAGGAGCCGGTCGTTCCACTCGGCGGCGGTGAGCATAGACTCCAGCACGCCCGACCGAATGGGGCGGTCTACGTTGTCGAACGCGGCGATGGTTGGGCTGCCAAGAAGGATAGAGGTAACCTGCTTGCGCACCTCGTCCTCGCTCTGTGGAAGCGCCGTCTTGGGAGCAAAGCGCTTGGTGGCGATCATCGATATAGCGTCGACGAGGAGGCCCTTTCCGGTGCCCCGCTTGGTGGCGTCAATGAGCGCCAGCGGGTACGGTCCTGGCACGCGCAGCCTCAGAAACAGCGTGAGCAAGTAGGCCAGTGCATTGGCACGGCTCGCCTCTGTGTCGAAAGGAAAGTCGCCGAGCAGTTCGTCAACAAGGAGCCGGACCGCCTCGGACACGTCGGCATCGGTCACCGTCTGGGGCACGCGCACGGGTTTGCTTGCGGCAGGCCGGTAGAGCACACCGGTGTCTACGTCGTAGCCGGGCGTGTCAAGGATCGTCCCGTCGGGCCGTACAAGCGGAATCTCGGAGACGAGTTTCAACGGAGGCAGCCGCCGGGCAAGGTGGATTTCAAGGTCGCGCACGAGGTCCTCGGGGCAGCGGCTGTGTGCGAATCCTCCGCCGTTGGTCTTTCGGACGAAATTGAGCGCTTGGTCCACATAGTACCGCAACTTGGCCGCGTCGAGCAGTTCCGTCCTCGGCCGGCCGCCGTCTTCCTCGACGCATACGATATGCCCCGCCTGCTGGTAGAGGCGGGGGACGGACGTGTCGTTCCACGTCAGCACGCCGCTGGTTACCGCCTCTAGGCAGTCGAGGTGGGTTTCGTAATCTGTGACGACCAAGGTCGGACGCCCGTGCGGATCGATGGGCACGGGCTGGCGCGTTCGGTGTGCTCCCACGGCGCGGTCGAGGTCGTTGAGGTTGAGCGCCTCTCCCCATCGGCCCTTCAGTTCGGTCTTGACCTTCGCGTACTGGTCGGGCGCGAGGGTGGCCAGCCCGCTGGAGAGGTCGTAGACCTGCGCCGCCGACGTGGCCGTCTGGAGCGAACGTACGAGCGCGAGGGTATCGGGGCGCGGCGCGTTCGTCGCGGCAGAAAGCGGTGGGCCGGGCAGCGCGGACTCGGTCGTCTTCGCGGTCGGCTTGGGCTTCTGGGCAGGCCGGGCATAGGGGGTGAAGAGCGAGGACCCTTCAAGACCCATCCACGTGCGGACCGCCTTGACGACCGCGCTCCCATTCGGACCCAAAAGCTCGACCACTTTCGGCCAGCCCGTTGTCTGCTCGTCCCGCATGATGCGCGCGGCGACGCGCTCCGCCCCCTTGCCCCTTTCAGCAGCCTCCTCGTCTCCAGCGGCTTTCGCTACGCGCTGAACGACCCGCTCGGCTCCATCGGGGGTCATGCCGTCTCGCAGAAGCCCGCCGACGAGTGCTTGGGCTAAATCGTGCCGGACGCCGGGGGTCCGGGGCCACGCCCGCGCGAGTTGGGTCAGGGCTGCCAGCAGCTTCACCTGTTCTCTGAGGGTCTCAGCAGGCAAGAGTCTGGGGACTCCAAACGATTCAAAGAGGACCTGCTCGCCTGACGGGTGAATGGACGGCGGGAACACGGTCTGCGCCCCGCTCCCCCGAATCTCCACCATCATCTCGCCATTCGCCGCGTCCTTGAAAGCGGTTCTTTTGAGGTCTTCGTCGGTGACGTAGTAGATGCAATGGGAGTTGGGCCTACTTTTCCGGCCAAACTGGACAGTACTCGTCAGCACGGACGGCGCGAGTGCTACCGCCTCGTCGCAGTCTAGGTCAACATCGATGAGGCCCCCAGAGACCGCTCCGAGGATGAGACCGATGTTGGAAGGGCGGGAGAAGCGGTCCTTGATCTGGTCCGGGGGTAGGCCCTTTTGCCAGCCTTGGTACTTCGGGCTTTTCTCGCCCTTATCAATGCACACGAGCAGGGCAGAGTCCCTGTAGATGTCGGCAGCGGCGCTCGTGTTGGTGGGAAACGGATCGGGAATCTCAAGAGGCTTCATCGCGCCACCTCCCGAGCCCCCGTGGTGCTCGTCAATACGGGCCGTCCTCGTTGGACGCCAAGCCTTAGGAAAGCATCGACCGTTTTGCGGCTAAAGCGCACCCTGTTGCCGAGGCGAATGGGCACGAGCTTGCCTTCTTTGATAAGACCGTCCACGTAGCGGAGGCTCATCTTCATGTACGCCGCCACGTCCTTCCGGGACATGATCTCGGCGACAGGAGGCTCCTCGGACGGTGCGGGCGGGCGCGCCGGGGCCAAGGTGGAGAGAAGGTCTTGGGGACCCAGTTGAAGGAGATGCGCGAGCGCGTGCACGAGGCGCTCAACGAGGTGAGGGGTGTGCTCAATCGCGGCGAGAAGCTGCTGTGCGTCCGCGACGGGCGAGAAGGCCTCCGAGGAGGCGGTGTGATTGGCTGACGCTCCGGAGAAGATGGTTGAAAGGAGGTCGGCCCCTACAGAGAACGACATAAAACCCTAGACAGGGTTTGCGGATAACCCGGATTGCTCGTTCGCTCCGCTCACGAACGGTTCACCCCGAGGGGCAGCAAGGGCGGCGGACGGGGTGAAACGTTCACCGAAGCACGAAGCAGTCGCTTGCATGCACCGTCACGCATAGAAGATAACGCGCCATCAAAAAAAAGAAAGAAAAGCCCCCCTCCCCTTGAAATTGCCGCAGGAGGGCATGGCTTCTCACGATGCGTTCGCGCGTGTCTGCACTCCTGCTCGTAGACAAGAGGTGGGTGGGTGGGGTGGGTAGATATAACCCCAAGGGTGAAGAAGCCCCCCCTTTCTAGTAGGAGGAGCTAAGGGAGGGATCGGAAGAAGAAGAAGCGGCTGACACCCTACCCCCTACCACCACGCTGCGCGACAGCCGGTGAAGACAGGGAGGACCCATACCGACCCACCCCCACTCGATAGAGCGTAGCGTTGCCGCTCGGCGTACGACTATATGCTGTGCGCTGGTCCGCATCCAGCCAGTAGGCCTTGGGCGACCCGGAGCAACAACGGACAGACAGCGGGGCACGTCCGTTTACGGTATATTTACGGTAACTCGTGCATCTGGGTGCATCTGGGCGCAACTGACAGAAAAACAGGAAGGCCCTCAAACCGCATTTTTGGCGATCTGAGGGCCTTTTTCGTGCTGCCCTGGCTGGATTCGAACCAGAAACCTCCTGATCCAGAGTCAGGCGCTCTGCCAATTGAGCTACAGGGCAGTAGGGCAGATTGGGACAACGTACAGCCGCTTCTTCCCGCGATGCAAGCCACCACCGGGCCACGGGGGCGGTTTTGCGGGAAGTTCGAGCGGTAGCATTCTTCTTTACAAAGTCCGGCGGCATCTGTCCGTACGTTACAGCGTTTGCTCGGCCCGCTTTCGTTTGCCTTCATGCCGCGCCGTTTCCTTCCGTGGATCGTCCTCGCGGCATCGCTGGCGCTTACGCTGCTGGCGATGGCGCTGCTCAAGCTCAGCGGCGAAGCCCGGCAACGGGAGACCTTCGCCAACGCGGCGGAGGCCACGCGCGACCGCATTGAGGCGCGGGTACAGACGTATACGGCCCTCTTGCGCGGCACGGCCGGGCTGGTGTCGACCGCCGGCACGAACCTTCCGGGGGAAACCTTTCACGCCTATGTGCTGCATCTCGGCATCGCCCAGCATTACCCCGGCGTGCAAGGCATCGGTTACTCGCGCCGACTCCGCACGCCCGACGATGCGAACGCGGTGATCCGGCAGTGGAGCGACTACGGCCGTCCGGACGCCCGCTTGTGGCCCGACACACTCGCCACCGGAGCCGAACGCCACACCATCGTCTACCTCGATCCCCAAGACGCGCGTAACCGCGTCGCCCTGGGATACAACATGCACAACGACCCCGTGCGACGGGCGGCGATGGATCTGGCTCGCGACACCGGCCAGCCGGCGCTTTCGGGACGGGTGACGCTTGTGCAGGAAACCGAACGCAACCAGCAGGCGGGCTTCCTCCTTTACGTCCCGCTCTACCAAAGCACGGCGGTGCCGCCGACGCTTGCCGAGCGGCGTGCCGAACTCACGGGGTTTGCCTACGCCGCATTTCGCGCCGATGACCTGCTCCTCGGCCTGTTCGGCTCGGAGCAAAACCCGCGCGTGGCCTTTCGCATCTACGACGGCGCACCCACGCCCAACAACCTGCTTCACGACTCGCGCACGAGCGGCACAGCCCCAGATACGGCCTCTACGCTCACCGCCTCGCGGCCTCTTCAGCTGAGCGGGCGCACATGGACGGTCGTCTTCCAACCCACAACGGCACTGCTCGACGAGGCCCCCAACCGGCTTCCTCCAGGCCTCGCCGCCGCGGGAAGCCTCCTCTCGATTCTGCTCTTCTTGCTTGTCCGTGCCCAGCAGCGCACCACCGAGGCGCTGCGTGTGCGCGAGCGCGAACTCGATGCGTTCGTTCACGCACTCCCGCAGTTGGCGTGGCGGGCCGATGCCGATGGACGAATTGGGTGGACGAACGACCGTTGGAACGACTTCGCCGGAACGCCGCCGGAGACGGCACACTGGCCCGATCTGCTGGGCGCGGTGCTGCCGCCGGAGGCTAAGGACATCCTCGATCAGGCCCGTGCCGCCGAGCAGCCGTGGGAAGCGCTCGTACCGATTGCCGGTGTGCACGAAACGCGCTGGTTCCTTGCCCGCATCGAACCGGTCTTTGATGCCAACGGCGCGACGGTGCGCTGGCTCGGCGTCTTCACCGACGCCACCGAACAATACCACGCCCGCGAGGCCGACGCCCGCGCCCTCCGCGAGCAGATCGCCCGTGCCGCCGCCGAAGCTCGCGAGGCCGATTTGCGCGTCTACACGCTCGAACTCGAACGCTCCAACCGCGAACTGCAAGAGTTTGCGCATGTCGCCAGCCACGATCTCCAAGAACCCCTGCGCAAAATCCAACTCTTCGCCGATCTCGTTGGACAGGACGCGCAAGGTCGGCTGGACGACGACGCGCTGACGCTGCTCCGGCGTATCCAGAGCGCCGCCGGGCGAATGTCGCAGCTCATCAAGGACGTGCTCGCCGTCTCGCGCCTCTCTCAAACCGAACCCCGTCGCGAACCCGTCGACCTTAACGCGGTGCTCGCCACGGTGGAGCGGGACTTGTGGGTACGCCTCGAAGAAACGGGCGGGCGCCTCGACGCCGAGACGCTTCCCACACTCGACGCCGACCCAACGCAGATGCACCAGCTGCTGCTCAACCTCGTCGGCAACGGCCTCAAGTTTCACCGCGAGGGCGTACCGCCGGTGGTGCGCGTCCGAGGCGAAGCCGCCTCCCTCGCTCCCGGACGCCCAGCGCTTCGGCTGATCGTATCGGACAACGGCATCGGCATTGAAGCGCAGCACCTCACGCGCATCTTTGCGCCCTTCCAGCGGCTCCACGCCCATGGCACCTACGAGGGCACAGGCATCGGCTTGGCCCTGTGCCGCCGCATCGTCGAGCGCCACGGCGGCACGCTCACCGTGCAGAGCACTCCCGGAGAAGGCACGGCCTTTACGGCTACGCTGCCTCTTCGCGCCGAGCGATGACTACCCTCGACGGGCGGCATCGGACGAGGCCGCGGAGACGGTGGGCATCGAGCCGGCGTCCGACCCCGCCAGCACCGCGGCAACCGGCACGCCGCGCCACGCCGCAAGTTGCTCGGCAATGAGAGCCACCACCCGGTCGCGAAGGGCGGGCACGTCGGCCACGGTGAGGCCCTCGGTGGGGATCGGTTCGAGCACGGCGAGACGGATGTCAGAGGGCGGGCCAAACCGCCATCCGCCTTTGGGAAGCGCGTCGGTCGTGCCGTCGAGGGCCAGCGGGAGAATCGGCACTTGGGCCTTGACCGCGAGGCGGAAGGCCCCGTCGTTGAACGGAAGAAGCAGCCCGTCGCGGCTGCGCGTGCCCTCGGGGAAGAACATCACCGAGCAGTGTTGGCGCAGCACCTCCATCGCCCGAATGAGCACCGTGGCACGGCTTCGCTGGCTGTCTCGGTCCACCGGAATATCGTCGGAGACGCGCATAAACCACCCGACGAGCGGCAGGCGGAAGAGTTCGGCCTTGCCCACCCACTTCATCTCCCACGGCAGCCGCGAGACGAGCGGAATGTCGGCGTTGGACTGGTGGTTGCTCACCACCACATACGGGTTGCGCGGGTCGGCGGGGTAGGTGCCTTCGATGCGAATCTTCCACGCCGGGTTGACGCGGGTCATCGCCGCGCCGAGCCGCCGAAACATTCGTCCCGTGGCGTAATGCACGGGGTCGCGGTCGAACAGCCGCGTGACGGCCATCACCGGCATCCAGAGCAGAACAAGCAGGGCAATGGAAAACCAAATCCACGCCGAGCGCAGGGTGTTGAGCATCCCGTTGGGTAATGAGCGAAGCCGGTAGAACCCAGTGCGCGGGCACGGTTCCGCGTCGGCAGTCCGGTAGGGGAACCTGGTGGCAAGACGCCCTCTTCGCCCTCGACCCTGACGTCTCTCTATGCCAACTACGCTCCGACGCCTGCTTGCCCTTGCCCGCCCGTACCGGCTTCGTCTGCTGGGCGCAGTCGCGCTCACGCTCGTTCAAGCGGGCATCTGGCTGGCCGTGCCGCTGGGGCTGAAGAACCTCCTCGACGCGGTGTTTCAGCAGGCCGATGGCGGGCAGCTCAACGCCATCGCGGCGGGGCTGGTGGGCCTGTTTCTGGTGCAGAGCCTGCTGGGGTTTGCGGGCGGCTACCTGCTCGAATGGTCGGGCGAGCGGGTGGTTACCGACCTGCGGCAGCGGCTGTATCGCCATCTCGTGAACCTCGACCTGGGGTTTTTCTCCGAGCAGCGCACGGGCGACCTGACCAGCCGCCTCACCAACGACGTGGCCAGCGTGCGATCCGCCGTGACGAGCGCGCTCGTGGAGTTGGTCGTCCAGACGGTCACGCTCGTCGGCTCGGTGGCGCTGATGGTGAGCCTCAACCCACGCCTGAGCGTGGCCGTGTTTGCCGTGGTGCCGCTGGCGGCGCTGCTGGCGCGGTTCGCCGGGGGGCGCGTGCGGAAGCTCTCCCGGCAGGTGCAGGATGCCCTCGCGGGTGCCACGGCGGTGGCGGAAGAAGCGCTGGTGGCCATCCGGGTGGTGAAGGCGTTCGGACGCGAAACGTACGAGGCCGACCGCTACACCGGCGAGACGGAACGGGTGTTCGGCATCGCCCGCCACGCGCTCGTGCTCACCAACGCCTTCTGGACGCTCGTCGGGCTGGTGTTTCTGCTGGCGCTGGTGAGCATCTTCTGGTTCGGCGGGCGCGAGGTGCTGGCCGGACGCCTCACCGCCGGGGCGCTCGTGGCGTTCATCTTCTACGCCTTCAACATCGCGCGCGGCGTGGGCGGTCTTTCGCGCCTTTACACCACGTTCGCCTCGGCCTCCGGCGCGTCCGGGCGGCTCTTTGAGCTGCTCGACACCGAACCGGCAGTGCAGGATGCTCCCGGCGCACCAATGCTGGCTGCGCCGGTGTACGGCGCGGTGACGTTTGGCGACGTCACGTTTGCCTACGACGACGAGCGGAAGGTGCTCGACGGCGTGACGTTCGCCGCCCAGCCCGGCGAAACGGTGGCGCTCGTGGGGCCGAGCGGCGCGGGCAAGTCGACGCTGCTGGCGCTGCTGCCCCGGTTCTACGACGTTGACGCGGGCACCATTACGGTCGATGGATTCGACGTGCGCTCGGTGACGCAGCACAGCCTGCGGGCGGCGATGGCGACGGTCGCGCAGGACGTGCAACTCTTCGCCACGACCGTCCGCGAGAACATCCGCTACGGACGCCTCGACGCCACCGATGCCGAGGTGGAAGAGGCCGCTCGCCTTGCCAACGCCGACGTCTTCATCCGCGCCCTGCCCGGCGGCTACGACGCGGAGGTGGGCGAACGGGGCGTCCGCCTGTCCGGCGGCGAACGCCAGCGCCTCGCCATCGCCCGGGCGCTTCTGCGCGACGCCCCCATCCTGCTGCTCGACGAGGCCACCAGCGCCCTCGACGCCACCAGCGAACGGCTCGTCCAAGACGCCCTCGACCGGCTGATGCAGGGCCGCACAACGTTCGTGGTGGCCCACCGCCTCGCCACGGTCGTTCGCGCCAACCGCATCGTCGTGCTTGACCACGGGCGCATCGTGGAAACGGGCACCCACGCCGAGTTGGTCGCACAAGGCGGCCTCTACGCCGAACTGGCCGCGCTCCAGTTTCACACACCGTCCGCCGATCTCGGTTTGCCCGAAACCGTTCCCAGTCCGCGTCGTGACCACGCGGCCTGAACCACCATCCCGTCCGCCCCGTATGGTCACCGCCATCCTGCTGCTCGAAACCGATCGCAACGCCACCAACGCCGTCGCCGACGCCCTCACGGCGCTCGACGGCGTGGCCGAAGTCCACTCGGTGGCCGGGCGCTACGACCTCGTCGCCATCCTGCGCGTCCGCTCGAACGACGCGCTCGCCACGCTCGTCACCGAACGCATCCGCCAAATCGACGGCATCGCCCGGAGCGAAACGCTCATCGGCTTCCGCGTGCACAGCCGCTACGACCTCGACCGGATGTTCTCCGTCGGGATGGACGAGTAGAGGCGGTCAGGGCCGTTCGGTGAGCTTGCGGTGGCGGATGTCCGTGCCCTCGACGACGAAAACGACCTGCTCGGCGATGTTCTTGGCGTGGTCGGAGATGCGCTCGATGCTCTTGGCCGAGGTGATGAGGCGGCTCACGGCGCGGAGTTGCTCGGGGTGCTCTTGTCCGTAGGCGACGAGGCCCGCCAGCACGTCTTGGTACAGCCGGTCGACCGTCTGGTCGTCGGCCACCACCTCGCGGGCAGCCACGCGGTCGCGCCGGGCAAAGGCATCCTGCACCTTGCGCAGCATCGCTCGGGCCGCATCGGCCATGTCGGTCAGGCGCACGGCGTTGAGCACGTCGGGGCTTTCGGCCACGACGCGGGCAGCACGGGCCAGGTTCTTGGCGTGGTCGCCGATGCGCTCAAGGTCGGTGTTGATCTTGATGGCGGTGATGATCACCCGCAGCTCGCTGGCCACCGGCTGGTGGAGGGCGAGGATGCGCTCGCACTGCCGGTCGATCTTGATCTCCAGCGCGTCGATCTCGTCGTCGCGCATGCGCACCCGCTCGGCTTGTTCAAGATCAAGCTTCGAGAGCGCGTCTACGGCGTTGGCGAGTTGTTCGTCCACGAGATACGCCATCTCCATAAGGAGGTCGGCCAGCACATGCAGTTCGTCGTCGAGGTGGCGATGGATCGTAGGCATAGCGAAAAAGTGCGAGTTTCGAGCGGCGAATGCCGAGCGATCGAGGCCGTTTGGCTCGTCGTTCGTCGTTCGCAGGTCGTCGTTCAGCCGAAGCGTCCGGAGATGTATTCTTCGGTGCGTTTGACCGAGGGGCGGGTAAAGATGGTTTCGGTGGCGTCTTTTTCGACGAGTTCGCCAAGATAGAAGAAGGCGGTGCTGTCCGAGACGCGGGAGGCCTGCTGCATGTTGTGCGTCACGATCACAATCGTGTAGCGGCTTTTGAGTTCGAGGATGGTTTCCTCGAGCTTGGCCGTGGCAATCGGGTCGAGCGCCGACGCCGGCTCGTCCATCAGCAGCACTTCCGGCTCGACGGCGAGCGCGCGGGCAATGCACAACCGCTGCTGCTGGCCGCCGGAGAGGCCGTAGGCGTTGTCGCTCAGCCGGTCTTTGACCTCGTTCCACAGCGCGGCGTGGGTCAGGCACCGCTCGACAAGCTCGTCTTCGCTTCCCGTGTAGCCGTTGATGCGCGCGCCCCAGACGATGTTTTCGCGGATGGACTTGGGGAACGGGTTGGGCTTCTGGAACACCATCCCGACCCGCCGCCGCACCAGCACCGGATCGGCACCGTCGTAGATGCTTTGCCCGTCGAGCAGCACCTTGCCTTCCACCCGCGCGCCGGGGATGAGGTCGTTCATGCGGTTGAGGCAGCGCAGGTAGGTGCTCTTGCCGCATCCCGACGGCCCGATGAAGGCCGTCACCTCGTGCGAGGCGATGTCCATCGAAATGCCTTTGAGCGCATGCGACGTGCCGTACCAGAAGTGGAGGTCGCGCGTCTGCATCTTGGGGGAAGCCATACGTTTCGTCGTTTGGTGTACGGTGTATCGTGTATGGGAAAGCCTCCATACACCCCAAACCATACACGATGTCTTTTATCGAGGGCGGTTGCGTTCGAAGCGGTTGCGCAGGACGATGGCCGCGCCGTTCATGGCCAACAGCAGCACCATCAGCACGAGGATGGCGGCGGCGGCGAGTTCGCGGAAGCTGGCCTGCGGCATTCCCGTCCAGTTGAAGATCTGCAGCGGCAGCGCGGTGAACGGGTCGAGCAGGCTACCCGGCGTGAAGGCGATGAACACGAACCCGCCGATCACGATCAGCGGTGCCGTCTCGCCCACCGCCCGGCTGACGGCGAGGATGACGCCGGTGAGGATGCCGGGCGCGGCCACGGGCAGCAGGTGGCTGCGTATGACCTGCCAGCGCGTCGCCCCAAGTGCGTAGGCGCTCTCGCGCAGGCCCTTGGGCACGCTTCGGAGTGCCTCTTGCGTGGCGATCACAATCACCGGAAGGATCAGCAGCGCCATCGTGAGCGCCCCGGCGAGCAGGCTGCGGTCGAGCGCAAGAAAGCGCACGAAGAACGTCAGGCCGAGGATGCCGTAGATCACGCTCGGCACGCCCGCAAGGTTGGCGATGTTGAGCTGCACGAGCCGCATCAGCCGCCCCCGGCTGGCGTACTCTTCCAGCCACACCGCCGCGCCCACGCCCACCGGCACGGCGATCAGGGTGGTGAGCAGCATCAGCCACAACGATCCGACCAGCGCACTCTTGATGCCCGCCCGGTCGGGCTCGAACGACATGTAGTTCGTAAAGAAGTGCCCGGTAAGCCGTCCGCCGCCTTTGATCACGAGGTCGACGAGCAGAAACACCAGCACGACGATCCCGACGAGGGTGGCCAGCAGCAGCAGCGTGGCCCACAGGGCGCTGGCGCGTTGCCGAGCCTCGATGCGAGGGTTGAAAGCAGGAGAGGAGGTCGGTTCCACGGGAAAGGGGCGAAGGCAGAAGGGCGAAGTCCGACGGGGCAGGAGGCGGTTTGGCGCTTCGCGCCGCGTCCTTCGGCCTTCTCAATACGCTTCTTTGTACTTGCGGATGATGGTGTTGGCCAGCACGTTCAGGCCCAGCGTGAGCAGGAACAGCGCAAGCCCGACGGCGAAGAGGCTCTGGAACTCCGGCGTGCCTTGCGGCGCGTCGCCCTGCGTGACCTGCGCGATGTAGGCCGTCATCGTCTGGACGGAGGCCGTGGGGTCGAGGGTGAGTTTCGGCTGCGATCCTGCGGCCACCACCACGATCATCGTCTCGCCCACGGCGCGGCTGAGCGCAAGGATGAAGCTGGCCATGATGCCGGAGAGCGCGGCGGGCACGAGCACCCTGCCAATCACCTCGATCTTGGTCGCCCCCAGCGCATACGCGCCTTCGGAAAGGGCACGCGGCACGGCCCGAAGGGCGTCTTCGGAGAGCGAAGCCACCATCGGGAGCACCATCAGACCCACCACGAGTCCGGCGGAGAGCGCGTTGTAGACCTGCAAACTGGGAATGATCGTCTGCAGCAGCGGCGTGACAGTGGTGAGCGCGAAGAACCCGAACACGATGGTCGGGACGCCCGCGAGCAGTTCCAGCGACGGCTTCAGCCACTTCCGCACCCGATCCGGCGCGTACTGCGCCATGTACACGGCGGCGGCCAAGCCGAGCGGCAGCGCCACCACCCCGGCGATGGCGGTGATGAGCAGCGTGCCCGAGAGCAGCGGCCAAATGCCCCAGTGCTCGCCGTCGATCTGCGCCGTCCACGCCGTGTCGGTGAGGAATTGCCACGGCGACACCTCGGCGAAGAACTTCACCGACTCCCACACCAGCACCGCCGCAATGCCGACGGTGGTGAAGATGGTGGCGATGGCGCACGCGCCCAGCAGGTAGCCGATGGCGCGCTCTTTGGGGCTGCGAAAGATGTTCTGGCTCAAATCGGGCCCGTACATCGACGGCGGCGACATCAGCGCCGACGCTCGCCCAGCCGCCGAGAGCGGCCCCGGCCCCAACCGGGCGTGCGCCGACGCCTGGTCGCCGTCCAAAAGGCTTTCGCCCGGTTCGAGATGCGCCGGGTCTTCGTCGTTGGGAAGAAGCGGTTCGTCGGGCGTCATCGAGCAGAGCGGGTGGTGTCGGCAGGCATGCCGCGCAGCAGGTCGGCGATCTTCACGCCCACCGTGCTGCCGTGAAAAAGGGAGCCGGTCGTCTGCGCGTCGAAGCGGGCGCGCACAAGGCCGTACGTCTCGTCCGAGAGCGGAACGTACTGGGCGTCGCGCACAATCGTCCGGGCATGGGCAAGGTAGTAGCGCACGAACGCGCCCACCGCCGGATCGGTAGCGCGGTCTTTCCGGACGTACACGAACTCGGGGCGCGCCAGCGGTTGGTACTGCCCGGTTTCGACCGATTCGAAGGTTGGCGCAACGCAGCCACCGCCCTTGCCGCCGTCGATCCGCACGGCCTTGACCTTGTCGGCGCTCTCTTCGTAGTAGGCGAGGCCGAAGAAGGCCAGCGCGCCGGGGTCGCCGGCCACGCCGGTCACCAGCACGTTGTCGTCTTCCGAGGCGGTAAAATCGGCGCGGCTTGTGCCTTCTTCCCCCACGATGGCGGCGGTAAAGTAGTCGTAGGTGCCGCTGTCGGTGCCGGCGCCGTAGAGGCGGAGCGGCCGGTCGGGAAAGTCCGCGCGCACGTCTTTCCAGGAGTTCACCTTCGACCCCGGCTCCCACATGCGCTTGAGCTCGTCCACGGTCAAGCAGTCCACCCACGTCGCCTCTGGGTTGACAGCCACCACGAGGCCGTCGTAGGCGATGGGCAACTCGATGAAGTCCAGCCCGGCGGCGCGCACTTTGCCGACCTCCTTCTCCTTGATGGGGCGCGAGGCGTTGGAGATGTCGATCTCGCCGCGTCCGAACTTGGCCATCCCGCCGCCGGTGCCGGAGATGCCCACGGCAATGCGAACGTCCGATGTGTCGGCCATAAACCGTTCGGCGGCCAGCGCGGTGATGGGGAAGACCGTCGAGGAGCCGTCGATCTTGATCAGCCCTTCCACAGGGCCACGCCCGCATCCGGCAAGGACAGCAGCGGCGAGCATCCAGCGAGACCCGAAGGCGGCACGCACGGGGCGCATGCGAAAGGGGGGAAAGGCGAAAGCTGCAACCTACGACGCGTCGCCACCGGTTCGGCTTTGCGCTGCCGAAATCCCGTTGGAGCGCAGGTTATCAAACCGTTACGCCTTCCGACGGGCCGTCTACGAGCCGGTTGGAATCGGGAGGCCTCGCGGCGCTCCGTGCAGCGGCATACGCCCAAGCGGGAACGACGGGCAAAGGGAGCCGCCGGGGAGCCAAACGGCCTAAAACGGCGCGTCGCCGGGGGGATACGGAGGCGGCTGAGACGAGCCGTCGCCGAAGCCGCCGGGCGGCGGGCCCAGCCCGCCGGGCAGGTCGTCGTAGCCGTAGTTCGCGCCGCCGTAACCCGGGTCGGGCGGTGGGCCGGGAAGCCCCGCGGCGCCGCCTCCGCCAAGGGCAAACGGGTCTTCCGGCTCGTTGCCGTAGCCGCCCGCCCCGTCGTAATACGTCGTCAGGTTCTCGAAGCGGGCGTATTCCTTGACGAACGCCGCCACCGCCGTCCCAAGCGGGCCGTTGCGCTGCTTGCCGATGATGATTTCGGCGATGCCTTCGGTGGACTGCCCGGCGTCGTCCATCGTGATGCCGTACTTCTCCGGGCGGTGCAGAAAGATCACCACGTCGGCATCCTGCTCGATCGAACCCGACTCGCGGAGGTCGGAGAGCTGCGGGCGTTTGTCCGGGCGGGACTCGACGGCGCGGCTGAGCTGCGAGAGCGCAATCACCGGCACGTTCAGGTCTTTGGCGAGGCCCTTGAGGCTTCGGGAGATCTGGGCGATTTCCTGCTCGCGGTTGGCGTTCTTGCCGCCGCTGGAGCCGTGCATCAGCTGGAGGTAGTCGACCACGATCAGCCCGATGTCGTGCTCGGCTTTGAGGCGTCGGCATTTGGCGCGCAGTTCGAGGATGCCGAGGCCCGGCGTGTCGTCGATGAAGATGGGGGCGTTGTGCAGCCGGGCGGCGGCGCGGGCGATGTGCTGCCACTCCACGTCGCTCATCCGGCCCGTACGCGCCACCTGCGCATCCACCCGCGCCTCGCTCGTGAGCAGACGCTGGGCGAGCTGATCGGACGACATCTCCAGCGAGAAGTACGCCACGCCCGCCGGACGGTTGGGGTGCAGCGCCGCGTTGCGTGCCACCGCAAGGCTGAACGCCGTATTGTGCGTCACCGTGCCGTCCTCCAAAAGGAAAAGCCGGTTGCGGTCGAGGGTGAAGCCGTAGTAATCGTCCACGCCGTCGGGTTCGAGGGCGATGCCCGTCACCGTCCAGTCGCGGCGGTCGGTCCACGGCGCGGCTTTTTTGCGGTCGATCCGCACCGGAATCTCGTCCACGTTGCCGTTGAAGCGCACGCGCCACGCCGTGCCTTCAAATCCCGTGGATCGGATGGACGCGCGCTTGCTCCGAAGCGACGTGCGGTAGCCGAGCGTGTCGCACAGGAACTTGACCTGCCGTGCCATCGCCTCGTCTTTGAGCGTGATCTCGTAGGTGCCGCCGTGCCCCTTGTTGCAGAAGCCGTCGCTGTCGATCAGCCCGGCCAGCAACGCCAGCCGCGTCGCCCGGTCGTTGGCGAGGTAGAGGTGCGGAATGTGCTTGCGGTCCAGCACGCCCAGCCGACGCAGTGCCGCTTGCAGCGACGTCTCGCGGGCCGTCCGATTTGCCTTGACGGTATAGCCGGGACAACGGTCGGCGTCGTGCACCGTCAGATGAGCGTCGTGCGCGGCAGCATAAGCGGCGAGGTACTCCACCACTTCGGCGTCTTGGGTGTAGATGCGGGCGATGTCTGACTTGCCATCTCCCAGCCATACGCCCAGCAGATACGGATCGATGGGAACGGCCTGCGCCGGGAAGTCCACGGCCACCTTGTAGCCTTTGTGGTCGTTCTGCCACTTGGGCGACTTCGCCATCGCCTCGCGCGCTGTCACGTTCACCACCGTGCCGCGCGGCACGCAGTCCCCAGCGCGACTTTTCTTGAGCGAGAGGATGTGGCTGGCGTTCACCCGGTAGTCCATCCCATGCTTCTGCCGCACCCAGACCATCGCCTCGCGCCCTCGCGCCAGCGAGAGCACCCGGCGCGGCGTCGAATCGTCGCCCATCAGAAGGTCGCCCACCTGCACATCTTCCACGGCTTTCGTCGTGCCGTCGAACAGCATCACCCGCGTGCCCTTGCCGAGGCACTTGCCCATAGACGGCCGGGCCGCGACGATGATGAGGTCGGAGGGCTGCCACCCGGCGGTGAGCTGGTCGAGCGAGCGGATCGACGACGGCACGCCGGTGAGGCCGCCCTCGGCCCCGCTGATGGATTCGAGCCGGGCGAGCGTGTCCTTCACGACGTCGCCAAGGTGCCGCGCCGAGTTGGTCTTTTTGAGGTTGGAGATGGCGAAGATGTCCTTCTCCGCCTCGTCGAGCAGCTCGAAGGCGTCGGTGGCCGGGTCGTAGGCTTTGCCGACGAGCAGCGTAGCCGTCTCGATGAACCGCCGCAGCAGGCTTCGCTCGGCCACGATCCGGGCGTGGTACTCGACGTTCGCCGCCGACGCCACCTTGCCGGTGAGTTCGCTCAGATACGCCGCCCCGCCCGCGCCGTCGAGGTCGCCGCGCCGCCGAAGCTCCTGCGTGAGCGTAATCAAGTCCACCGGATCGCCGCGCTCGGCGAGCGCCCGCACCGCCGCGTAGATGCGCTGGTGCCGCCCGTCGTAGAACGGATCGTCGGGGAGGACTTCGACGGCGCGGTTGAAGGCGTCTTTGTCGATCAACAGCGCCCCCAGCACCGACTGCTCCACGTCGAGCGCTTGCGGCGGAAGCCGCCCGGCGGTGTCGTGCACCGACTGCTGCGCCGCCCGCCGCCGCCCTGAGCCGCCCGCCCGCGTCATCTTGTCGAGCGGATAGTCGCCGCCCGCACCGGGGTCAATGCGCATCCCGCGCTGCGCCCCAGGGTCAGGAGCAGCGGCATCGTAGCCGGGCGGGATGGCGTCGTCCATCGGGCAGAAAAACCAAGGCGGGAAAACCGGATCTAAAGAATCTACGGGACGGCCTCCTCCCGGTGCACGGTCTCGGCAAGAAGAATGCGGTACGGCCTCGCCGTCAGCCGCCGGTTTCACGGTCGAGCGCGGCCTTCATCAGCTGCACGTCTTCCCACGTCGGGCGCTTCCACTGCTCGTTGCGCAGCAGCGCCGCCGGGTGGTACGTCACAAACAGCGGAAGGCCGTGGAAGTCGTGTTCGCGGTCGCGCAGGCTCCCGAGCGCTGCCCGTTTGCCCAAAAGCGCGTTGCCGCTGGTCTTGCCCACGCACAGGATCACCTTGGGCCGGACGAGCACCATCTGCTTGTAGAGCATCGGCAGGTGCGCCGCGATCTCGTCGGGTTCGGGGTCGCGGTTGCCCGGCGGACGGCTCTTCAAGATGTTGGCGATGTAGACGTCGTCCCGCTCCAGCCCGATGGCGGCGAGGATTTTGGTGAGCAGCTGTCCGGCGCGGCCCACAAACGGCTCGCCCGTGCGATCTTCGTCGGCCCCCGGCGCTTCGCCCACGATCATTAGGTCGGCATCCGGACGGCCCACGCCAAACACCGGGTTGATCCGCGTCTCGTCGAGGGGGATGAAGACCGTGTTCTGCGCCACCGCTTCGACCTCGGCCAGCGTCGTGCACGCCTTCACCGGGTGACCGTCGGGGATGAGCGCGTCGAGGCAGGCGTAGGGCGAGGCGGGCAACGACGGCTCCGGTGCGGGGGCGTCGCCGCCAAACATATCGATCGTAGGCATCGGTTCGTCGGGCGTGTCCGAAGGAACGGGCAAGACGGCGGTCGGCTCCGGTGCGGTCGCACGGCGCGGGCCTTCGTCCTCCGGCACCTCGACCCGTGGAACGTACCGCCCGCCCAGTTCGCGCTGGAAGGCAAGGGCGGCGCGGAGTTCGGCAAGGACGGCGGGCATGGCGAAAGGCTGCTGGCCGCGAGCCGCTGGCACCCGGAATCCCGTAGCCAGCAGCCCGAGGCACGCTTACGAGTTCATCACGATCAGGAACTCGTCGTTCGAGCGCGTCGACTTCATCCGATCCTGCAGGAAGCCCATCGCCTTCTCCGGCTCCATGTCGGCGAGGATCTTGCGCAGCACCCAGATGCGGCTCAGCTGCTCGGGGCGCAGCAGCAGCTCTTCGCGGCGCGTGCCGCTGCGGACGGCGTTGACGGCGGGGAAGATGCGGCGGTCGGCGAGGGCGCGGTCGAGCACGAGTTCCATGTTGCCCGTGCCCTTGAACTCCTCGAAGATGACCTGGTCCATCAGGCTGCCGGTGTCGACGAGCGCTGTGCCGATGATGGTGAGGCTTCCGCCTTCTTCGACGTTGCGGGCCGCGCCGAAGAACCGCTTCGGCCCCCGGAGCGCCCCGGCCTCAAGGCCGCCCGACATCGTTCGGCCCTTGTCGGGAGCGACGGCGTTGTGGGCGCGGGCAAGGCGGGTGATGGAGTCGAGCAGGATCACCACGTCTTGCCCGGCTTCGACGAGCCGCTTGGCTTTTTCGAGGACGAGGTCGGCCACGGCGACGTGGTTCTCGGGGCTGCGGTCGAACGTCGAGGCGATGACCTCGGCCTTGACGTGGCGCTGGAAGTCGGTCACTTCTTCCGGACGTTCGTCCACCAGCAGCACGATCAGCGTCACTTCCGGATGGTTCTCGGAAATCGCGTTGGCGATCTTCTGCAGCAGCACCGTCTTGCCGACCTTGGGCTGGGCCACGATCAGCCCGCGCTGGCCCTTGCCGATGGGCGAGAACAGGTCGAGCACGCGGGTGGAGATTTCCTGCCCGGTGGTTTCGAGGCGCAGGCGCTCGTTGGGAAACAGCGGCGTGAGGTAGTCGAACGGCGTGCGTTCGCGCAGCGCTTCCGGCGCGCGTCCGCCGACGGTTTCGACTTCGGCGAGGGTGAAGAAGCGTTGGGCTTCGGTGGGCGGGGCCACCTTGGCCTGCACGGTGTCGCCAAACTGAAGGCCGTACCGCTCGATCTGCTCGGCGGTCACGAGCACGTCGTCGGGCGAGGGCAGGTAGTTGTATTCGGCGCTGCGGAGGAAGCCGTAGCCCTGCCGCCCGATCTCCAGCACGCCCGTTTTGTCGAGCAGCGGAGCCGGTTCGTACGCGGCGGCGTCGAAGGTTTGGGCGTAGCCGGGGAGGCCGTCGTAGAGGGCGCGGCGCTTTTCTTCGTAGCGGGCGCGGGCCTCGGGCGTGAGCGTGGCCGGGTCGATGCGGCGCGGCGTCTCGCGGGTGAGGCTGCGTTCGTCTTGCTTGAGGAAGGCAGGCTTCGGCTCCGGGCGCGGGTCGAGGCGTCCGCGCTCTTCCATCCGCAGCACCGGGCGCTCGGCCTTGTCAAGGCGCGTGTCCGGGCCGCGCTTTTCGCCCTGCCGGTCGCGCTTGTCGGAGTCGCGGCGCTCGTCGCGTCGGTCGCCATCGCGCTTGTCGCTGCGCGGAGACGGCTGTTGCGGACGCTCGTCTTCGTCTCGGTCTTTGCCCCGGCCTCGGCGGCCCCGGCGACGGCGCTTGCGGCTGCTTTCGTCGTCGTCCTGGGGGCGCGACTGGCCGTTGCCGTTGGCGGATCGCTCGGGACGTTCGGCACGGGCAGGCCGTTCGGGCCGCTCGTCGCGGCTGCGTTCCGGCGCGCTGGGCGGCGGGGTGAACGACACCACATCCGACGCGGGCGCATCGGGGTCGGCGTCGCGCATTTTGGGGATGAACGGGCGGCGCCCCCCGGCGTCGGCGGGGGCCTCGGCCGTCTCGGCCTCTTGGGCGGCGCTCGTCAGGTCGACGCGCTCTACCCGGCTGCGGCGCGGGCGCTTGGTGCGCGGCGCTTCGTCGCCGGTCGACTCGTTCGATGCAGGCGCAGCACCCGCCGACGCGTCGGCCTTGGGCGTCTCAACGCGCGGCGCGTCGGGGACGGCGGTGGATTCGCCGGTTTCCGACGACGTGCGGCGGCGACGTTTGGGCGGAGCCGTCTCGGCAGGGCTTGGGGCCGGAGCCTCGGTCGGCTTCGTCTTGTCGGACGAAGAGCGACCGTTTCCGGCAGCGAGCGCCTCAACGAGCGCGGGTTTGCGGAGGGTGGATACGCCTTTGAGGCCGCGTTCGCGGGCCAGCGTTTTGAGGTCGGGCAGGGACATCGCCTGCAACTCCTCAGCCTTCATATCCAATATAGATAAAGAAACAGGGGCCGCGCGCTGCCCCGCCTTGGGGCGCGTCCGGCAGGCCCGGAACAAGGGAAAAACCACGCGGAGAACAGACAACGTCTCCGAATCGAGGCGTTCTTACGCGTTGCTGCGTCAGACGTTTCCCCCGATCACGGCAAGTCCGGCGCAAGCCACGCAAACGGCATCGTCGGCAGGTTGCGCAGCACCATAATCCCGATCACCACGGCCACCAGCCCCACCGCCACGGCTGGCGGCAGCGGCGCAGCCGCCGTGCGCCGCGCGATCCGCCCCGACACTTCAAGCGCTCGCCGAACACCGACGTAGCCGAGGTACGGCAGCGCCAACACGACGAGCGCGTTCTGGCCCAGCGCTTCGCCGAGGTGCCCGTGCAGCAGCGCGTGCACTGCCCGCTGGCTCCCGCAGCCGGGGCAGAACAGGCCCGTCGCCCAGTAAAACACGCACTTCGGGAAGAAGGCGTGCTGCGCCGGATCGAACGCGAACAGCAGGACGAGCGCCGCTGTCCCAACGATCCCTCCGAGCAAAACGGCCTGCTTACCCACGTCCCTTGGGATCAGGGCCGTACTGATTCGGGCCGGGCGTTCCTTCAAAGAACAGCATGTAGATGCCCAGAAGCCATCCCACCAACGGCACAAGCCCCACCAGATACACCCACCCCGACTGATTCAAGTCGTGCAGACGCTGCACCGATGTTGGAATCGTGAGCAGGCCCAACGGAAAAAGCGCCAGCATCACTATTCCTCCTATCATGTCCTCATCTCCGCCCGAAAGCACCCCCAACAACACCGCGAGAAACAGGCCAACGAACATAAAGACGCCCATAAACGCAAGGATCCGGAGGCCGTACGTCGTCCGCCGGATGCGTCCTTGCATCGAGAAAAGCCCCGGCGTCTGGTAGTGCTCGCTTCCGGCATACCCGTAGCTGATCATCGACGAGGAACGCGGGGCGTATGTTGGCGAAGCGACGGCCCCGAAAAGTGCGGGCAAAGCCATTCCCGCCTGCTGCCAGTCGCCCATGCCTTCGGCCCAGATGCGCGTCGTCGGCGAGACCGTACCGACGGCGACGAGGCGATGCAGTTCGTCGTCGGAGACCGGCCCGGCGGGCTGTCCGTTCTGTTCGTAGTGCCAGTTGGCCATGGCAGCAGGAGGGATGGGGTGAATCGTTTGAAGGTTACGACGCCGAAGCCTCCGATGCAATGCCGAACGCACTTTTGGAGGGGGGAAATTGCGCCGCGACGAGGAAGGAGCCGACCACCAGCAGCACGTCGTGCGAGGCCGCTTCGGCCCGAAACCGCGCCACGCCGACGGGGACGCGCACCGCCTCGGGCGGATCGAATCCGGCGGCCCGCAGCCGTGCGATTAGCTCAGACGACGGCAGCGCCCGTGGCGTGTCGTCCAAATCCACGGGCCACACGTCCGAGCCGCTTCCGGCGAGCAGATCGATCAGGCCGTCCACGTCTTTGTCGGCCATCGTGCCAAAGAGCACGGTTCGGCGTCCGCCCGGCTCCGGCGTGGTGGCGGCCAAGGCGGCGGCGAGGCCGTCCACGTTGTGCGCCACGTCGAGCACGATGCGCGGCGATTCGGACACGGTTTCGAGGCGGGCGCGCAAGCCGGAAAGCCGGGCCACGTCGCGGAAGGCCTCGCGCACGGCCTCTTCGTCCACGGCGTAGCCTACGAACGCCTCCACGCCCGCGAGCGCAAGGGCCGCGTTGCCGCGCTGGTGCGCCCCGGCAAGGCCAAGGGCTAAGTCCGAGTAGCGGGCGTTCGCGGTTTGGACGGTCAGGCCGTGCTCGGAGGCGAGTGCGGGCGCAACGACCGTGAACGGTGCGCCGACGGCCTCGGCGGTTTCGCGGAGCGCCGCGAGCGCTTCGTCGGTTTGGTCGAGGGCAAACGCCGGGACGCCGGGCTTGAAGATGCCGGCTTTTTCGCGGGCGATGGCGTCGAGCGTGTCGCCCAGCAGGTCGGTGTGGTCGAGGCCGACGGTCGCCACGAGCGCCGCGCGGGGCGTGACGACGTTCGTCGCGTCCCACCGTCCACCCAACCCCACCTCGATAACGCTGGCCGTTGCGCCGGCCTCGGCGAAGTAGAGGAAGGCGAGCAGCGTTGTCGCCTCGAAATACGACGGGCGCTCAGTGTCGAACAGCTCGATGCAGCGCCCAACGGCGTCGGCAATCCACGCTCGGGGCGCAGGCACGCCGTCGAGGCGGAAGCGTTCGCCCACATACCAGAGATGCGGCGACGTGTGCAGGCCGGTGCGGTAGCCGAGGCGGGTGAGCAGCGCGGCGGCGAAGCTGGCGGTCGAGCCTTTGCCGTTGGTGCCCGCCACATGCAGGCACGGCACGGCGCGGTGCGGGTCGCCCACGGCGGCAAGCATCCGCCGCATCCGGTCGAGGCCCGGTTGGAAGGCATCGACGCCCTGCACCGCAAAGCGCGGAAGGGCAAGCAGGAGGGCTTCGGCGGCGGCGTAGGTCATCGGGCGAACGAAAGACGGAACGATACGGCATGCCTTCCCCCAAACGAAACCGTTCTCCCCCGCCGAACGGCCAGAGAGAACGGTGATGCGGCAGCTACCGAGGCGCGCGTCAGACGCGGTCGGCGAGGTTGTCGCGAGCCTCGCCGGTGGCTTGCTGGGCCTTCCCGATGGCTTGCTGGGCCTGGCCTTCGGCTTCGAGGGCGTCGTTGCCGGTCATATCGCCCCACTCCTCCTTAACCTTGCCAACTACGCGATTCCAAACACCGGTAGCCTTCTGGGATTCGTCGCCGTCTTCGATAGCGTCGCGGACGGCCGCGCGGGCTTGGCCTGCTGCGACTTGGGCGGCACCGGTGACTTGATCGGCGAGGCCATCGGCTTGGAGCGCGGCGTCTCCGGTGAGGTTGCCCACAGCTTCTTTGATTTGCCCCGTGGCTTTTTCCCAGATGCCGTCGGCTTGTTGTTCTTCAGGGCCAGTGTTCATGGGGCGGTCCTCCTTAGATTGGAATGAAGGTGACGAGGGGAACGGGAGAGTCCACGACGAGTGCAGCCTTGGGATCCGACGAATCTTCGCGATTCGGTCACGCGACCTACTTCGTTCCTTCATTGTTATACCTGTAACGACGGCGCGTGCCGAGGCGGCGAACCTTTGGCGCGAGCCGTCGTGCCACGCCCCACACCGAAATCCCGCGCTGTACCGTTATGCCCTACGTCGTCACCGAAGCCTGCATCAACTGCAAGCACACCGATTGCGTCGAAGTTTGCCCCGTGGACTGCTTCTACGAAGGCCCCAACTTCCTCGCCATCAACCCCGACGAGTGCATCGACTGCAACGCGTGCGTGCCCGTGTGCCCGGTGGAGGCCATCTACGCCGACGACGAGTTGCCCAGCCACCTCGAACACTACGCGCAGTGGAACGCCTACCTCTCGGAGCAATGGAGCGACCGCAACATCACCGAGAAGAAACCGGCGCTCGACACCTGCGGAAGCGCCCCGGTGACGGAGCAGGACATTCTGACGTGGGAGTGAGCCGAGCGCCGAGCGCCAAACGCCAAACGGCGCGAAGCCTCTGGATGGCTCTGCTCCTTCTTCTGGCCGCGCCGCTTCCGCTGGCCGCGCAGGCACTCCGGGTGGCCCGCGTGCAGTACGGCGGCGGTGGCGATTGGTACGGCGACGAGCGCGCCCTCGAAACGCTTTTTGCCTACGCCCGGCAGCACAGCCTGCTCGATCTGCCCGAACGCGAAGACACGGTTACGCTCGACGACGACCGGCTCTTCTCCTACCACGTCCTCTACCTCGTGGGGCACGGCAACGTGGAGTTCTCGGCGGCAGAGGCTCGGCGTCTCCGGCAGTATTTGGATGGCGGCGGCTTCTTGATCGTCAACGACGACTACGGCCTCGACGTGGCGATTCGCCGGGAGATGAAGGAGGTCTTCCCCGACCAAGACTTCGCCGAGCTGCCCACCGGCCACCCGGTCTTCTCTGCCCATTTCGCCTTTCCCAACGGCCTGCCCAAGATCCACGAACACGACGGCCGCCGCCCGCAGGCGTTTGGCCTGACGTGCGCGGAGCAGCGGTTGTGCGTGTTTTACGACTACGAGGCCGATTTGGGCGACGGATGGAACCCGCCGGAGGTGCACCACGACCCGCCGGACGTCCGCGAGGCCGCGCTCAAGATGGGCGTCAACCTACTGGCTTACGCGGCGATGCGCTGAACGGCCGCCGCGTTCGCCCGGTGCGCCTGTCAGGCAATACCCGGCGTTCTTCCCGTGCGGCATGGCGTAGGTTGGCTTGGTCTCCACCCTGCCCTTGTCCCGATGAGGCTTGTCTCCGCCGAAGAAGCCGTCCAGCACGTTGCCTCGGGCGACCGCGTGTTCATCCACAGCGTTGCCGCAGCGCCGCCGCAGCTGATCGCCGCCCTGACCGCCCGAGCGCCCGAATTGCGCGGCGTCGAAATCGTTCACCTGCATACCGAAGGCCCCGCGCCGTACGTCGCGCAAGACCTCGCCGAGAGTTTTCGCCACCGGGCACTGTTTGTGGGTGCTAATGTGCGCCACGCCTTGGTGACGGGCGAGGCCGACTATGTGCCGGTCTTCCTGAGCGAGATCCCGCGTATGTTCCGCTCCGGGCTGATGCCCATCGATGTGGCGCTGCTAACGGTTTCGCCACCGGATCGCCACGGCTTCTGCTCGCTCGGCACGTCGGTGGACGTGTCGAAGGCGGCGCTGGAATGCGCACGTCTGGTCATTGCCGAGATCAATCCCCACATGCCGCGCACGCTCGGCGACGGCATCGTGCACGTCTCCAAGATCCATTACGGCGTCGCGGTCGATACGCCGCTGCCCGAGCACGCGCCGTCGGTGCCCACGCCGGTCGACGAAGCCATCGGGCAGCACGTGGCTGCGCTCGTGGAGGACGGCGCCACGCTCCAGATGGGCATCGGGGCCATCCCCGACGCGGTGCTGCGCGCCCTAACCTCCCACCGAGACCTGGGCGTCCACACCGAAATGTTCGCCGAGGGGCTGATCGATCTGGTGGAACGGGGCGTCGTGACGGGCAAACACAAGCATCGTCAGCCGGGCAAGATCGTGTCCAGCTTTGTGATGGGCACGCGCCGCCTTTACGACTTCGTCGACGACAACCCGACGGTGATGATGATGGAATCGTCGTATGTGAACGACACCGCCATCATCCGCCGAAACCCCAAGGTGACGGCCATCAACTCCGCCATTGAAGTCGATCTCACCGGACAGGTCTGCGCCGACTCCATCGGGACGCGCCAGTATTCCGGCATCGGAGGGCAGATGGACTTCGTGCGCGGCGCAACGCTTTCCGAGGGGGGCAAGCCGATTATCGCGCTGCCCAGTACGACGAGCCGTGGCCTGAGCCGGATTGTGCCCGTGCTGCACGAGGGGGCCGGCGTGGTGACGACCCGTGGCCACGCCCAGTACATCGTGACCGAACACGGCGTGGCGTACCTCTACGGCAAGAGCCTTCGCGAGCGGGCGCGGCTGCTCATCGAGATCGCCGCCCCCGAGCACCGCGAGCAGCTCGAACGCGCCGCGTTTGAACGCTACCGCACGCTCTGGTGACGGGCGGGCGCGACAGCCTCCGCGCCCCGGATGGGCCTGCGTTGGCAGAAGGCGAGCCGCACGATGCAACGAACGGAGCCGTTCAAGCGTACGCGGTGCTTTCCCGTCCGGCCTTATCGCTCCGATGCGCACGTTCGTCACCCTGATCCTTGTTCTCGTCCTGCTCGCCATCTTCAATCCCACGCCGGATGCCTTTGAGCAGATGGTGGAGAAGCGGGCTTCGGAAATGGTAGCCGGCGAGGCTGGTGGCGGCAAGTTCGGCGCGCTCCTCGGCAACGTGACGGGCGCGGCGGCGGCCAACACGCTGATGCGCGTCACCGAGCGCAAGAACTACTACGTCGCGTCGGTCTACACGATCGACCTCGACGGCATCGCGGGCACGGCCAACGAGTGGAAGTTCCTCGGCATCGCCACGCAGTTCATCGAGTTGCAGCGCCCGGCGGCGCTTGGCAGCAAGTAATGAAGACCCTGTCAGGGTCGTGACTCTGACCGGGTGGCGAGGCGAAGTGCCGTACCTTTCGGGCATCTTCTCCCCTGCCCGATGCGCCCGTTTCTCGCCGACCTCGCCACCGCCGACCCGGAGATTGCCGCCGCCCTTGCCGCCGAGGAAGCGCGTCAGGAAGACGGCCTCGAACTGATCGCCTCGGAGAATTTCGTCTCCAAGGCGGTGATGGAGGCGCAGGGCAGCACCCTCACGAACAAGTACGCCGAAGGCCTGCCCGGCAAGCGCTACTACGGCGGCTGTCAGGTGGTGGACGGGGTCGAAGACCTCGCCCGCGACCGCGCCAAGGCGCTCTTCAAGGCCGAATGGGTGAACGTCCAGCCGCACTCGGGCGCGCAGGCCAACGCCGCCGTCTACCTGACGCTGCTCCAGCCCGGCGACCGGCTCCTCGGCCTCGACCTCGCCCACGGCGGCCACCTCACCCACGGCTCGCCTGTCAACTTCTCCGGCCTCCTCTACGACGCCCACTTCTACGGCGTCGAGAAAGACGGCCCGCTCGCCGGACGGTTGGATATGGATCGCGTCCGGGCGCGTGCCCACGAAGTCCAGCCCAAGATGATCTCCATCGGGGCCAGCGCCTACGCGCGGGACTTCGACTACGCGGCGTTTCGCAGCATCGCCGACGAGGTCGGTGCGTTTCTGTGGATGGACATGGCGCACACCGCCGGGCTGATTGCTGCCGGCCTGCTCGCCGATCCGCTGCCGCACTGCCATGTGGTCACCACCACGACGCACAAGACGCTGCGCGGGCCGCGCGGCGGGATGATCTTGCTCGGATCGGACTACGACAACCCGCTGGGCAAGACCGCGCCCAAGTCCGGGCGGCTCAAGAAGATGTCGGAGCTGCTCGACAGCGCGGTGTTTCCGGGGATGCAAGGCGGCCCGCTCGAACACGTCATCGCCGGAAAAGCCGTCGCCTTTGGCGAGGCGCTGCGTCCGGAGTTCAAGACGTACCAGCGGCAGGTGCAAGCCAACGCGAAGGCCATGGCCGAGGCGTTTGTGGAGCGCGGCTACACGCTCGTCTCCGGCGGCACGGACAACCACCTCGTGCTGGTGGATCTGCGCAGCAAGGGCCTGACCGGCAAAGAGGCCGAGGCGGCGCTCCAGGCCGCCGACATCACCGTGAACAAGAACATGGTGCCGTTCGACACCGAAAGCCCGTTCGTGACGAGCGGCATCCGGGTGGGCACGCCTGCCATGACGACCCGTGGCCTCGACGAAGCCGCCTTCCGCGAGGTCGTCGCGCTCATCGACCGCGTCCTCTCCGACCCGGCTGACGACACCCTCGCCGCCGTCCGTGCCGACGTGCACGCGATGGCGAAGCGCTATCCGCTGTACCAGCCCTGATCGTGGCGCGGGCCTTGCCGGAGTCTATCCGCCGATTTCGCCGCGCACGGCTTCGAGGCGTTCGCGCTGTTCGGCGGTGAGCTTGGGGATGGACACGGCGATCTCGACAAACAGGTCGCCCGAGACGCCGCCGTCTTTCTGGACGCCCTGCCCGCGTAGGCGTAGGCGCTCGCCCGGCTGCGTGCCCGGCGGAATCGTCACGCGGATGTTCTTGCCGTAGGCGGTCGTGACCGTGCGCGTCGTGCCGAGCATCGCGTCGAAGGCGGAAAGGGTCTCGGTGACGGTCAGGTTGTCGCCCTCGCGGCGGAAGCGGGGGCTGTCGCTGACGTTGAACGTGATGTAGAGGTCGGAGCGCTTGCCGCGGGCACCGCGCTGGCCGCGCCCGGCGAGTTTGATCTTAAAGCCGTTGGCGACGCCCTTGGGAATGGTGATGCGCACGGCCTCGCCGTCGATCTGGTACTCGCGGGGGCCGCCTGCCAGCGCCTCGTCGAACGACAGCGACACCGAGGCCTCGGTGTCGCGCGGGGGCGTTTCGTAGCGCGGTTGCGGCCCGCCGCCGAACGCGCCGCCGAAAATCCGCCCGAAGAAATCCGAGCCTCCCCCGTCCTCAAAGTCGAACCCCGACGGGTCGTAGCGGCTGTAGCCGGTGCCGTCGGGGGTGGTGCGGAAGCGCCCGCCCGCGCCGGTGTAGACGTCGTCGAACGACCGCGGGCCGTTGCGGCGCAGGTCGTAGGCCTTGCGTTTTTCCGGGTCGGAGAGGGTGTCGTAGGCTTCTTGGGCGTCCTTGAACTTCTCCTCCGCAGCCTTGTCCCCCGCGTTGCGGTCGGGGTGGTAATCCCGCGCCATCTGACGGTAGGCCTTCTTGATGGCGTCGGCGTCGGCGGTTTCGGGCACGCCAAGCACGGCGTAGTAGTCTTTGAGCATCGGAGGCAGAGCGGACGGCAAGCCGTGTGGTACGCAGGGGGAGAGGGGAAGTTAAGGCGGGCTGGAGGAGGCCAAGCCGTGCCAGACGCGGTGGTTGGCGTGGCGCATTGTCTCGGCAGCCGACGCGGCTTGGGCCGTGCTCTCGAACACGCCGAAAAAGGCGCTTCCCGAACCCGACATCGAGACGTATGCCGCGCCCGCATCGACAAGCGCCGCCCGTACGGCACCAAGCTCCGGAAACGCCGCCACGACAGGAGCCTCGAAATCGTTCACCAGCTCGCGGTGCCAGCGGTCGAGATCGTTGGAGACGACCACGGCGGCGAGGTCTGCCCGGTGGGCGTCGTTCGGCTGGATGAGCCGGTACGCCTCGACAGTGGACACATGCACGCGCGGCACCACCACGACGAGCGGATACGGAAGCGTGTAGGCGGAGCCGTTGGAGACGAGCGGGACGAGGGTTTCGCCTCGTCCGGTGGCGTGCATCGGGCGCGGATCCAAGAAGAACGGCACATCCGAGCCGAGCGCCGCGGCGAGGGCGTGCAGGTCGGCATCCGACACCTTCGCCTCCCACAGCTGAACGAGTGCCCGCAGGGCCGCCGCCGCATCCGACGAGCCGCCGCCAAGGCCTGCACCGAAGGGGATGTGCTTGTCGAGGTGCACCGCGGCTTGGGGTTCGATGCCAAGGTGGCGGGCCAACGCCCGCGCCGCCTTCACCACGAGGTTGCGGTCGTCGGTGGGAAGCGTCGGCTCCGACGCCGAGAAGGCGATTCCCGAGGCCTCGTCCACCGTCAACGTATCGTGCCACGGAATCGCAAGAAAGACCGTGTCGAGGTCGTGGTAGCCGTCGTTGCGGCGGCGCAGCACATGCAGGCCGAGGTTGATCTTGGCTGGAGCCTGCACAACCAGCCGGGTAGGAGAGCGAAGTTCAGGTGTAGGATGCACGAGCGAGGGGCGTAGCAACGTTGCGACCAGCGCAAGAGTGTCGTACCTTAAGGTCTTGCCTTGCCGTACACGCGCCCGCCTATCGCCCGTTTCGTTACATCTCCCCCGAACGGCTTTGCCGTCGCGGTTTCGTGGTTTTCTTCCGACTTGGCATGAGGTTTCTTCTTGGGGTGGCCCTGGCGTCTGTGGGCGTGGCGCCAGCCGTGCAGGCGCAGGACCCGTCGCTAGCCGCTCGTCCGACGCCCCGGCGACCTTCGATCGAAAACGTAGGTACCGGCATTCCGCTCGAAGGAGCGCTGGGACCGGAATACCGGGTGGGGCCGGGCGACGTGTTTCTGATCACCTTGGGCGGTGCGGCGCAGGCGCAGGCCACCGTCCCGGTTTCTGCCGATGGGCGGATCGTCTTGCCCGAAGCGGGAGCGGTGGAGGTCGACGGGCTGTCCATCGATGCCGCTCGCCGACGCATGGTTGAGCAACTGAGCCGCTTCTACCGCAACGCCGACGCGGCGCTCGTGCAGCCGCGCTCGTTCCTCGTCAACGTCTCCGGCGCCGTGGCGGTGCCGGGACGCAAGGTGGTGACGGCCGTCGGGCGTCTCGACGATGCCGTGATGCAGGCGATGGCGATGGATTCGGTCGTGCCCCTCACCCGTCCGGGAACGGCCCCGGCGCTCCGATCGGTGCGGATCGAGCGGCGCGGCGGCGGAGACCGCACCTACGATCTGCTGCGCTACCGGCGGGCGGGCGATCTCGACGCCAACCCACGCCTTCAAGACGGCGACAACGTGGTCGTGGCGGTGTTTGATAGCCTCTCCGGCAGCGTGCGCATTGCGGGCGATGTGGCTTTTCCAGGCCTCTACGAGTGGCGACCGGGCGATCGGATGGCAGACCTGATGGCGGTTGCCGATGGGGCACCGCGCACCGTCGAGGCGCGCACCGTTCGCGTGGGAAGCACCGAGCCGGTACCCTTGGCCGATGTGCTGGCCGGACGCCTCGTCTCGCCTTCCATTCGCCCCGGCACCGAGATCTATGTGGAAGGAGTACGCGACTATGGAGCCGTGCAGGTGACCGGAGAGGTGCGCTTTCCCGGTGCCTACCGCATCGAGCAAAGCCGCACCACCCTCCGTGACGTAATGGCCCGGGCAGGCGGACTTCGGCCCACCGCTCTCACGCGGGCAGCCTATGTGATCCGCACCCTCAACGGCGAACGCAACCAAGCCGTTCGCGCGGCCGCTACCCCCGGCGACCTGCCGTATGTGGAGCGGGCGGCCTTGGCCGATCAAGCATGGCAAAACCGGGTGGTGCTCACCGCCGACGCCCTTGGCGGCGGCCCCGGTGCCGACCTGCCGTTGTTCAACGGAGACCAGATCGTCGTGCCTCGCGACGAAGGCACAGTGCTGGTGGTGGGAGCGGTGGCCCGTCCCGGCTATGTGCCCGTACAGCCGCAAGGGCATGTGAGCGACTACCTCGCCGCCGTGGGCGGTACGCGACGCGATGCCCGAGAGACGTACGTCGTCCTCGCCGGAACGCAGCAGGCGCGTAAGGCCGATAACCAGGCCGTGCAGTCCGGCGATGCCGTGCTGGTCACCAGCAACGATCCGGCCACGCGCCCCGAGCTTTACGGCTTCCAGATTCAAGAACAGCAGATGGAGCTGCAACGCGAACAAGATGCCCGGCAGAGCCGCCAAGAAGAGCGCGCCATCGAGCAAGATCGCCGAGGCGCCCGCTACCAACTCATCGGCGCGATCGTCGGCGCGGTCGGCGCTGCCGCGACCGTCCTTGCATTGATCCTCCGTGGAGGGTAATCGTCCCCGTTTCCTTTCGTCTATGGAATCCCCCATCGACTCGTCCCCTCGCGATTCCGAGGACACCCCCGGCCAAGAGGCTTTCTGGCACGCGGTACGCGATGTGCATCGCTATCGCAAGGCGATTGCGGCCTTCACCGTGCTGGCCGCGATTGCTGCCGTGGTGGTTTCGCTGCTCCTGCCCAACGAATACAAAGCCACGGCGCGGGTTCTGGCCCCCCAGCAGCCGATGTCGTCACTTGTGGGATCGCTTGGACGCAACATCTCCTCGGCAGCGCGACTTCTTGGCGACAATGCGGGGGGGGATTACGCCCGCTACTTCGCCATCCTCACCAGCCCCGGCTTTCTGCAAGCCACCGCCGACACCTTCCGATTGACGCAGGTGTACGAATTGCAAGACAGCCCTTTCCCGCGTGATGCCACCCTTCGAGAGGTACGCAGGCGCATCACCTTTGAACTCGACCCCGAGTACGAGTACCTCACCATCAACGTGCTCGACCGCGATCCACAACGCTCGGCCCGCATGGCCAATTACTTGGTCGCGGCGCTCAACCGCGAAAACAGCCGCCTGTCGCTTCAAACCGCTGGGGAATACCGCAGCTTCATCGAGCGTCGGTACCGCGAGGCCAACCGGGCGATTGATTCCCTGCTTGATGCGTCCCAAGCCTTCCAGGAGCAGTACGGTGTCATTGATCTCCCAGCGCAAACCCAAGCCTTCTTCGAGCAGGCTGCTGCTCTGCGGGCACAAACCACTCGGTTGTCGGTGGAGGTTGAGGCTGCCCGTAGCCAATTCGGCCCCGAAAACCCACAGGTACAGTCTCTGGAAAGCGCATTGTCGGCTGCCCAAGCCGAGTATCAACGGGCCTTGGCCGGGCAAGAACGCTCTCTGCCCGTAGCACAATCGCGACTGCCGTCGATGGTGCGGCAGTACGCTGAGCTGGAGCGCGAGCGTCAGATGCAAACCGCTGTGATGGAAGTGATTGGCCCGATGTACGAAACCGCACGGCTGGAAGAGACCAAGCGGGTAGAGGCCCTGCAGGTCATTGATCCGGCCCACGTTCCCGAACGCAAAGCCGAGCCGAAACGGGCCGTTTTGGTACTCACCGCAACATTTTCGGCCTTCCTTCTTGCACTGGCGGGGGCTATGCTGGCCGGGGCATGGAAGCGTAATGCCCCCGCGCTTCGTCACCAGCTTATGGCCGAATCGTCGCCATGAGCGTCTTGACCGTTCGAGGCGCACTGCTGGGCACAGTAGGCATAGTTGCCGTACTCACTGCAATCGTGGGCAGCGCCTATGCCCACCCCGATCTTCTCCTTGCAACAGCGTTCGGGATTCTACTTGGGACGGCATTGGTGCCCCAAGCCAAGATACTACGCACACTCAGCACGCAGGACAAATTCATTGCACTGCTTATACTCTCAATCGCCATCACCTCATCCAGAGAAGAAGGCCTTCAGTACTACGATACAATATTTGGTATCATTCTGTATATCACACTAATTGCATACTTTCTGTTAAGGATTTTCGATCCTAAATCAGGATATCTCAATCACTGGTCGTCCTTTCTTTACGTTTTTTTTATTCTCTGGTCTATTTTATCTATATCATGGAGCATATGGGCCGCACGGCTTATAGAATTACGAGGAGATATACCAGGCATTTTGAATTTGTTATTATTTTTCCCCATTAAAGATTATGTCAGATCGGTGAAAAAATCAGAGTATCTTGCATGTGCCATAATTGTCTTGGTTTTGTTTATATCCATAAGAAATATACTTAATTATAGGGAAATTATTATATCTGCTTTTGCTCTATGGCAACAAAACGCCCGAGTCACCACCAATGAGGTCGTCTTGCTTCTTGGATGTCTTTTAACACTTACAGGCCTTAGCATTAACGAGAATCCATCAAGACGCATAGGATCTCTTTTACTCTTCGGACTCTTCTTTGGCAGTCTTGTCTTAACCCAAACGCGAGCTTTCTGGGTAGATTTCGTACTCGGAGCCTTTGTTCTGTTTTTATTGATCGGCAAAAAGGGTCGTCGAGCATATATAGCAAATACGGCGATCGGCGGAATCCTGGCCACCATTCTTGCTTATTGGTATTTTGGGTCATCCATAAGCTTTACGGTGCTAAATTTGCTAAATCGTGCCTCCACACTCAACACATCAGTACTCAGCGACCTTTCGCTCATGTCCCGCATCTACGAAGCAAAGGCTGTGATGAAGCTCTTCTACGAGAACCCGATTCTTGGCCATGGCCTCGGAGCATCATATTCCTTCTATGACGTGATAGATGACGTGACACTCACACGTTCGTACGTTCACAACGGATATGTGGGTCTTATGTTCAAGTCAGGGCTTGTCGGAACGTTAGCGCATCTGGGGGTATGGGCGTCTTGGATTGCGAAGGGCTTGCGCGCTTCCTACGCTCGTCGAGGCTGGGAAGTATACCTGACCACCGCCGTTCTCATAGCACTTCTCCCGTCTGCTGCCACAGCCATGCATATCTATGCGCGTGATACAGCCTTTGTCTTTGCACTCTGCGGCGGCTGGCTGACGGGGGTGTTGGAGCGCCCGGAAGCGTCCTCATCTAAAGCAGCATGATCGTTCGGCGCATCCGAGATTTCTCCCTACTGGGGGCCGCCAACCTCGTCGCCAAAGCTGGGTGGTTTGCCTTCACGGTGGTTTACTGCGCCCATGTGCTTTCTCCCTATAACTATGGTGTTTTTCTGACCGCTCTCTCGCTTTCGCTCCTTGTTGCCTCGACCTTTGAAGGCGGCTTCTATCCGTATGTGATGCGGACGCTTGGCGTACCCGACGGCTTGGGCGAAACGTCGCGAATGATCACCTTGCGCCTACTCGTTGGCCTCACGAGCGTTTTGGTAACGATAGCACTTGCAAGCCGGTCCAATTTTGCCGTTGACCTCGCCGCGCTTGCTTTTGGGGGAATCTATGTAACCGGCTTGGGTGTGCGATCTATTCTGCGGGCCATTATGGAGTCGAGAGGAGCGCTGCCAACCGAGGGCGGATTTCTACTGGTCGAACGCCTTGGCGGCATCGCATGGGCCAGTCTGCTGCTTGCCGTCTGGGAAGCCTCGCCGCGTGCACTTCTACTGGGCCTAGCCCTCGGTCAAACCCAAGTGTGCGTTGCGCAGGCGTGGTGGATCCATCGGCGGGCGCTTCCTCTGAGGCTCGTACGGATCTCCGGGGAGTGGATTCAACGCACCGGGCGCGTTCTGCTGCCGTTGGCTCTTATGGGATGTATGGGGACCCTGTATTACCGAAGCGACCAAGTGATCGTTGAGCGGGTGATGGGAGCCGAAGCTGCAGGCCAATACGGCCTGATGTTCCAAGCTCTTCTGGGCCTCAACTTGCTGCCAAGCCTTGTTTCGGAAAGCCTTCTCTTTCCCCGCTTTGCTCGCTGGTGGCGAGCCGACCACAAACCTCGCATGCACCGTTGGGTAGGAACAGCCTGCGGAGCCTTGCTGGCCTTGGGAATTTTCGTTGCTTCCGGGGTGACGGTCGGGGCATCCTGGACACTGGAGACGTTCGGCCTTGATGCCTACCGCGAAGGCTTACCCATACTAAAAATACTGGTGTGGACCTTTCCTATAAGCGGTGTGCATGCAGTTCTCAACGTTGCTCTTTTGGCGGCGTCGCAAGACCGGACCTTGGTTGCCATTTTGGCCACTGGCGCTGTGCTTAGTATCTCGGGGGTACTGGTAGCAGCTCGCAATTTTGACCTTGTCGGCGTTGCGTGGATGACGGTGTTAGCTGAGGTCGTCGTCACGCTTGGCTGCGCTGGTGCCTACATACGCCTCAGCCGCTTTACCCAATGAGCCACGCCATTCTAACGCTGGTTTCCAGCCTTGGTCGCGGCGGCACCGAGCGCGTAGCCTCCAACTTTGCTCGTGCCTATGCCCGTGCAGGGCATCGAAGTGCGCTCATCGCCTACGAAAAAGGAGGCCACCGCCGGGCCGAGTTGGAACAGAGCGGCGTCTCCATATTTGCCGTTGGCGAAGATGGGACACCGGACGATGCCATCTCTTGGGCATGCGGCTCGTCGTGGAATATCCTCCACCTACACCGTTACGGCTGGCCTACACCGACGCTTATGCCGCTGATTGGTGCGGTTCGTGCCAGTTCACCTGACGTTTGTGTTTTGGAAACCAATGTCTTTGGCAAGCCGGACCGATCGCTGCATCGCGATTGGGTGGATGTGCACGCGATGCTGAGTCGATGGCAAATGTGGAAGTGGCGGCGATGGACCCACTCCTTACGCCCTTCCCCCATTGGTGTCGTTCTGCCCAACGCAGTAGATACGGCGTCCTTTACTGTACCATTGCCCTCCGCCCGCCGGGCTGAGCGGGAGCGAATAAGCCTGCCTTCGGATGCGTTGGTCGTCGGATGCCTGGCTCAGCCTGATCCTATCAAATGGTCGCCAGCGCTATTCCGTGCATTCGATGAGGTGGCCAGCAACCGTTCCCACCTGCATCTCCTTGCCGTAGGAATTCCACCTCACTCTATCCCGCTTCTTTCTCGCTGGGCACCGCGCACGCACGGTCGGATACACACCCTATCGGCGGTGGATGGTGACGATGCTGTACGAGGATTCTACGCAGCCATCGATATCTTTGCCAGCTACTCAACGATGGGGGAGAGCTTCGGGATGGTGTTTGCTGAAGCACTCCTGAGCGGTATTCCTGTCTTGACCAATGGGGCGGTGCATCGAGGCAATAGCGCTGTTGAGGTGATCGGGCCGGGCGGCTTCGTAGCGGCCAACGCCAAGACCTTCACTCAGAAATTGGCGCTCTTGGCGGATGACCCTACGCTTCGAGCATACATGGCAGGCAAAGGGCAACAGCACATCAAAACCTCTTATGACAGTGACTTTGTGGCCCAAAGAGCCTTGGTGCTAACCACCACCGTTCAACAAGCACCCCTCGCTGATCGCACTCGAGTCTTGGTCGAACAAGGATGGTGCACCGACGTCTCAACTGCGGAATTGTGCGATTTGCAAGCCCGGATGGCTGGCATCCCTCCCGTATGGCAGCGTGCGGCACGCAGGCTGCTCCACCATCCGGGAGTCTATCGTCTCTGGTCAACCCTTCGCGGAGTATAATGCACACGCTCGTTGTTCAATGGCCGCGCTTTGGCCCCTACCACCTCGCACGCCTCCGCGTCCTACACACGGCTTGCGAGACACGAGGCTGGCGGTTGATCGCGCTTGAGACAGCGCCGGACGACGACCTGTACGCGTGGCGCATCGAGGAGGGAACGACGACGTTCCAGCGCGAAGTGCTCTTCCCGGGGCACTCGTTTCACGATGTGCCACCGCGCTCCATGCACGGGGCAATGACCGAAGCGCTTGATCGTCTACAGCCTGACGCGGTAGCGATTCACAGCTACGCGTTTCCCGATGCTCGCGCTGCGCTTCTGTGGTGCCGCCGCCGCCGCCGGGCAGCCATTCTGATGATCGACTCTCGCGCCAACGACGCTCACCGGGTGGGATGGCGCGAGGCCTTCAAGCGACGTATCGTCGCCCAGTATGACGCCGCGCTCACGGCCGGAGGCTCTCAACGGCGCTATCTCGAACGGTTGGGGATGCCTCCAGCGGTGATTTTTGAAGGGTATGACGTGGTGGACAATGAGGCGTTCGCCCAAGACGCTCAGGCCAGCCTCACTTCGCCCTCCTCGGCGCTCTTGCTTCCGGGCCTCGACGACCCGCACCCGTTCTTTCTGGCCTCCAACCGTTTCATCGAGCGGAAAAACTTGCCGCTTCTGCTCCGTGCCTACGCCCGGTATCGCACCCAAGCGGGGGCCGAGGCGTGGCGCTTGATCATGCTCGGCGATGGAGAGGAGCGCGAACGTCTCCATCGCCTTGCCGATGCGCTCGGCTTGTCCGGCGAGATCGTGTGGGCCGGGTTTCGACAGATTGAAGACCTTCCTGCCTACTATGCCCGCGCAGGAGCGTTCGTCCATCCCTCCATCGCCGATCAGTGGGCTCTTGTGGTGAACGAAGCGATGGCCTGCGGCCTTCCGGTTGTGGTGTCTACCGGTGCCGGCTGCATCGAAGACCTTGTGCGGGAAGGCGATAACGGGTATTCTTTCGATCCGATGGATGAGGCCGGGCTTGCCGACCGCCTCTATCGGATCGCGCACGCCTCAGACCGGAATGCGATGGGGCAGCGCAGCCGCGAGATCGTAGCGGCGTGGTCGCTCAATCGATTCACGACCTCGATGCTGGACGCCGCTCAATCCGGAAAAACCCGCGCAGACCGGAGCATCGATCCATTAGTGGCGCTCGGATTCTGGGCTATCCGGCTGATTTCGCGCAACGTTGAGGCCTTTCACACCGTTCAATCCTAATGCGCCTCGTCGTTCACGACTACGCCGGGCACCCGTTTCAGCTCGACCTCAGCCGCGAGATGGCCCGTCGCGGGCACGCGGTGTTGCACCTGGCGTGCGGGAGCCTCTCGACCACCCCACAGGCTTCGCTGCAGCGTCGCGACGACGATCCGGAGACGCTGGCGGTGGAGACGGTTGCGGTATCGATGGATCTCAAACGCTTTGCCACCCGACCCTTCGCCGAGGCCCTCTACGGTTGGCATGCGGCGCAGCGCATGGCGGCGTTCCGCCCCACCGCCGTGCTCTCGGCCAACACGCCGCTCGATGCCCAGCGCTTTCTGCAACGTGCCGTGCGGCGTTCGGAAGCCCGGTTTGTGGTTTGGCTCCAAGACCTCATCGGAGAGGCCACATACCGCCTGCTTGCACCGCGCTTGCCCGTGGGGTTGGGCACGGCGTTGGGCCGCCATTACCAGCGGTTGGAGGCTGCGCAGATGCGCCGGGCCGATGCCGTGGTGACCATCACCGACGATTTTCACCCCATGCTGGATCGGATGCATGTCGATTCCCCGCGCATCCACACGGTGGAAAACTGGGCGCCGATTGCCGAGGTGCCCGTTCGCCCGCAGGACAATCCGTGGAGCCGCGCGCACGATCTGGCCGGAAAGACGGTGCTGCTCTACACCGGAACGCTCGGAATGAAGCACAACCCGGCGCTGCTCGTCGCGCTGGCCGAAGCGTTTCGCACCGACCCGAGTGTCCGCGTGGTCGTCACGTCGCAAGGCGCAGGAGCCGATTTTCTGCGCCGCGAAGCCGACGAGCGAGGCCTCTCCAACCTCTGCGTGCTGGGCTTCCAGCCGTTCGAGGCGATGCCCGACGTGCTCGGCAGCGCGGCGGTGCTGCTGGCCGTGCTTGAACCCGATGCAGGCGTGTTCTCGGTGCCGTCGAAGGTGCTCACCTACCTGTGCGCCGCCCGCCCGGTGGTGCTGGCCGTGCCACCGAACAACCTCGCCGCTCGGCTGGTGCGGCGCGAACAGACCGGGCTAACCGTTGATCCCTCCGACGAGACGGCGTTTGTGGAGGCCGTGCGCACGATCTTTTCCGACGCTGCCCAGGCGTTTGCAATGGGCCGTGCAGCCCGCGCCTACGCCGAGTCCGCTTTCCCCATCGCCGCCATCGCCGACCGTTTCGAGGCGATTCTTGCTCCCGCCGCCTGATGAACGCCGCCCTCAGTCTTCGCCTTCGCCAGATGGCCCAGCTTGCCGCGCTCGTGGCCGAGCCGGGCGGGTTGCGGGCACTTCGAACGTGGAAGCCGTTTTCCCTCTCGTCCTTCCAGATTACACGGGCGCTGCATCGCCAAGGCTTTCGGTTTCGAACGGTGGTCGATGGCGGGGCCAACATCGGTCAGTTTGCCCGCGCGGCTGCCGAAACGTGGCCCGACGCCCGCGTCGTGTCGTTCGAGCCGCTTCCCGACGTCGCGGAGACGCTGCGGCGCAACGTTGGGAAGCGTGTTGAGGTGGTGGAGGCTGCGCTGGGAGCCGTTTCCGGCACCACGACCTTTTTCCGCACCGACTACACCTTGGCCTCGTCGGTACTCCGCCCCGACGACCCGACGGCCACGCCCCTCACGGTGCGCCTCACCACGCTGGACGAAGAGTTGGAAGCCTTGCCGATAGATCGGCCTCTTCTGCTCAAACTCGACTTGCAAGGCTACGAACTTGAAGCCCTTCGTGGCGGGAAGCGCGTGCTCGGCGAGGCCGATGCCGTGCTGCTGGAAACGCCGTTCCGCGTCTCGTACGACGGCGAGCCGCTCTTTCGGGAGATTCTTGCCTTTATGGAAGACGCAGGCTTTATCTTCCTTCGCCCGCTTGACGTCTGGGACGACGGACACGAAATCCGGCAGATGGACGCGCTGTTCGTCCGCGCTTGAACCCCAAGGCCACCTTCGGCGTTGCCGATTTTCTTGTTTGTCCACCCCATGGAAGTGCATCTCTCTGAGCGCGTAGAGCGCGAACGCCGAGCTCACACCGACGACGATGTGCTGGCGCGCAGCTACGCGCTCAAAGACCGGTTTGCACACATCTGGACGTTTCCTTCTCGGCTGCGACTCTTTGGGTTGATGGACGAATACGCCCGCGACCTGCGCGGCAAAACCGTGCTCGACTACGGGTGTGGCCGGGGCGAGGCCAGTCTCAAATACTTGAAGGCCGGGGCCGACAAGGTGGTTGGCATCGATATTTCCAGCGAGTACATCGCTGAGGCTCTCCGAACAGCAGAGGCCGCCGGGTTCGATTCGGCGCGGTTCGACTTCCGGGCGATGGACGCCCACCGACTCGACTTCCCCGACGCCTCGTTCGATTTGGTCATCGGCTACGGCATCCTTCACCACCTCGACGCCGACGTGGCCCTTGCCGAAATCCACCGCGTGCTCAAACCCGGTGGGCGGGTGCTGCTGCAGGAACCGCTCGCCGACCATCCGCTGCTGAAGCTCTTCCGGCGGCTCACGCCCAATGCCCGCACCGAAGACGAAGCACCGTTCTCCGGGGCCGAAATCAAGCGCCTCACCGAGCGTCCAGAGTGGCGCACCGAGCTGGCCTACTGCGGCATCCTCGAAGCCCCGGTGGCCATGCTTACGTCGGTGCTGATGCCCGATCGCCCGCAAAACGCCCTGCTGCGCCTCGCCGACCGCATCGAGCGCTGGCTGCACCGCCAAGGCCTTTGGTCCAACTGGAACCAGTACGTTCTTTTCAACATGCGCAAGGCCTAACGCCAGCGTTAACCCACGTCTATGTCGGATCTCGTGCTCGTTACCGGGGCGGGCGGCTTCATCGGCCACCACCTCGTCTCCTACCTCAAAGCCAAAGGCTACCGCGTGCGCGGGGCCGACCAGAAGCTGCCGGAATACGAACCGTCGGCCGCCGACGAATTCCTGCAGGTGGATCTGCGCGAGCCGGAAGCCTGTCGCCGCGCCGTCGAGGGCGTGAAGGAGGTGTACCACCTCGCTGCCGATATGGGCGGCATCGGCTACATCACCGGCAACCACGCCACCATCACCCGCAACGACACCCGCATCAACCTGGAGATGCTGGACGCGGCGATGGACGCGGGCGTCGAGCGCTTCCTCTTCTCGTCGTCGGCGTGCGTCTACCCGCAGCACCTCCAGCACGATCCCGACGTGGCGGGCCTCAAGGAAGACGATGCGTGGCCGGCGGAGCCGGAAGAAGGCTACGGACTGGAGAAGCTCTTTATGGAGAAGCTCTGCCAGTACTACCGCGAAGACCACGGGATGGAGACGCGGGTGGTGCGCTTCCACAACGTCTACGGCCCCAAGGGCACCTACGAGGGCGGCAAAGAGAAGGCCCCGGCGGCCATCTGCCGCAAGGTGGCCCTCACCCCCAACGGCGGCACCATCGACGTATGGGGCGACGGCCTGCAAACCCGCTCGTTTATGCATGTGGACGACTGCGTGGAGGGCTTGCACCGGCTAATGCGCAGCGACTACCCGCACCCGCTCAACCTCGGCACCGAGGAGCTCGTCACGATTAACGAACTTGTGGACATTGCGGCCGAGGTCGCGGGCAAGACGATTCATCGCAACCACGATCTGACGAAGCCGCAGGGCGTGCGCGGGCGCAACTCCGACAACTCGCGCCTCCGCGACGTCCTCGGCTGGGAGCCGCAAATCTGGCTTCGCGAGGGCCTCGCGCCCACCTACGCGTGGATCGCGGGCGAACTTGACCAGGCTGGTCGACTGCCAAAGACCGAGGCGATGGAAAAGTCGGCGTGATTTCTGCCGCCGGAAAGGCTTTCGCGGAAGGGTTTTTGTGCCGGGTCAGCTGCCCGTGTATCTTGCTGTCCCCCCCTTCTTGCAAGGCCTCCCCTTATGGCCGATTGGCTGTTCGAATCTGCACCAGCGTCCCCCTCCTCGCTGGCGTCCTACAACGTGTTGGACGCCGTGGGGGTGCGCTTTGGGCAGGTGGACGGCTGGTTGCGCGACCCTTCGGGCGAGGTCGTGATGTTCGCGATGACGCTCCGCTCGCTCCTGCGCGTCCAGCGGGCACTCATCCCGATCGGCTACATCACCCAGCTTGATCTTGGGCGGCGCAACGTTCACCTCCGCGAGATCACCAAACGCTCGCTCGCCACCTTCGGTGCGGTGTTCGAAGGCGGCACGCTCCCCGACACCGACGTCATTGTGGATCGGCTTCGGCAAGCGCCATACGTCCGACCCGAAATACGTCTACTTCTGGCCGACCCGAAAGACGTGCAACCGATGCGTCCCACTCGCCTCTGGGCACTCGGCGACGGTCACGCGACCCAGGCTCTCACGCCACCTCCAGCTGCGGATCCCCCCGCATGGACGCCCTTATCCCCACTCGGCGACAACATCGGGCCGTCGTGGCGCACGCTTGAAAGCACGCCCCACACCCCCTCGGAGCCGCCTGCCTGGCGGTAAGTGCTACCCGCGTCCGGTGGAGCCGAAGCCCCCTGCGCCGCGTAGCGACGACGGAAGTTCCGCCACGGTGTTCCACGCCAGCGCCGCGTGCCGGGCCACCACGAGCTGGGCAATCCGCTCGCCACGCCGCACGTCGAACGGTTCGTTCGAGAGGTTGACGAGCAGCACCTTGACCTCGCCACGGTAATCGGCGTCCACGGTGCCGGGGCTGTTGAGCACCGTCACCCCGTGCTTGGCGGCCAACCCCGACCGGGGCCGCACCTGCCCTTCGTAGCCGAGCGGAAGCGCCATCGAAAGGCCCGTGGGCACCAGCGCCCGTTCCAGCGGCCCGAGCGTGATCGACTCGGCCTCCGGCACAGCCGCCCGCAGGTCAAGACCCGCACTGCCCGGCGTGGCGTAGGCGGGAAGATCGAGGCCTTCGCCGTGCGGCAGCACCACGAGCGGCACCACGACCTCGGCAGGGCCTTCGGGGTTGGCAAGGCGGAAGGTGTCGGAGGTTTCGGGCGTGAGCATCGCGGTAGGGTCGTGGTTTCTGTACCTACCGACCAGCCGCGCCGATGGTCCCCATCCCGCCGAAACGGGATGCGCCGGAGCTGCCCGAAAGCCTCCCCGGCGCATTCCGTACATCGCAATCGGTCAGCTGTGCACCCCCGTTTCTTCGGTGCGCACGCCCGCCATCATCCGCTTGATCGGGATGGCCAGCAGCAGCAACACCGCCGCCGCCACGAAGAGCGACAGCGTCGTGGTGGTGAACAGCTTGGGCATCTGCTGGAGGTTCTCCGGGTCTACATGCCCGCCCACAAGACCGCCGATCAGGTTGCCGATGGCCGAGGCGAGAAACCAGATGCCCATCGTCTGTCCCACGAATTTGCGCGGGCTGAGTTTGGTCATAGACGAGAGGCCCACCGGGCTGAGGCTCAGCTCGCCGAGCGTCTGGAAGAAGTACGAGAACACGAGCCACCACGCGCTCACCTTGAGCACGCCGCCCGACGTCACCACGTCGTTGGCGGCAAAGATCATCAAGCCAAAGCCGAGGCCGGCAAAGGCTAGGCCGAGGGCGAACTTGGTGGGAGCCGAGAGGTCGCGCGGGCCGAGAGCCGTCCAGATGGCCGCGAACACCGGGGCCAGCAGGATCACAAACATCGAGTTGACCGACTGGAACCACGTGGCCGGCACTTCAAATCCGCCAATCATACGGTCGGTGAAGTCGCGGGCGAAGAGGTTGAGACTCGTCGGGGCTTGCTCAAAGGCGCTCCAGAATATGGCGGCGAAGACAAACAGCACCATGATCACCAGCACGCGCTTCTTCTCGTCGGAGGTGATGCCGCCGAAGAACAGCACATACACAAAAAAGATGGCCGCCATGCCCACCATCACCCACGTCAGGTACTTGCCGATGGCCTCCGGGTTGGGCGTCCAGATGCCGGTGCCGGCGAGCACGAACAGCAGCGCAATCACGCCGAGCAGTCCATAGGAGAAGAGCTTGACCTGCTGCTCGCGCTGGTTTTGCACCGCCGGGTCGGGGTGACGGACGATGTCCATCCCGATCGGGCCGAGCGTCTTGCCTGCGGTGAACCAGTAGATCGCAAGCCCGAAGAGCATGCCAATGCCCGCTGCCGAGAAGCCCCAGTGCCAGCCCACCGATTCGCCGAGAAAGCCGGTGATGAGCTGCCCAAAGAACGCCCCGAAGTTGATCCCCATGTAGAAGATCGAGAAGCCCGCGTCGCGCCGAGCGCCACCCTCGGGGTAGAGGTCGCCCACGATGGCCGAGATGTTCGGCTTGAGCAGGCCGGTGCCAAGCACGATCAGCACGAGGCCCGCGAAGAACGGCACTTTGCCCGCAAACGCAGACAGGCCGATGCTCAGGTGGCCCAGCGCAATCAGCACCGCGCCGAAGAAGATGGCCCGCCGCAGGCCGAGCCATCGGTCGGCAACCCAGCCGCCGGGAAGGCTCATCAGGTAGACGAATGCGCCGTAGATGCCGACGATGGCCGAGGCTTGGCCGCGCGTGAAGCCAAATCCGCCGTCCAGCAAGGCGGCAGACATAAAGAGCACCAGCAGCGGGCGCAGCCCGTAATACGAGAAACGCTCCCACATCTCGGTGGTGAAGAGCGTAGCAAGGCCTTTGGGGTGGCCAAAGAAGCTCCGGTCGTTCACGATCTCCGGCGGAGCGGGCGGACGGGTGCTTTCGGCGACAGGGGTTGAAGCCATCGGGTTGAGGCGAAAAGGAGAATAACGGAAACCGCCGAAGATAGGACAAAACGAAACACCCCGCCGGAGTCAAATGCTCGGACAGGGTGTTCGCAAACCGTCACAACGCGCTCACCAACGGGGCGAAAGCTCGGAGATGTGCAGGCGCGCATCGCGGAGCTGGTTGGCTGCGGAGTACGTGCCGACCCAGATCTGGTACGAGCCGCTGCCAGGGTTGTTGATCTGGATGTACGGGTTGAGGCCGTCGCCGCCATCGTCGTCGCACACCCAACGCCCATCGGCGGTGTAGATGAGCAGGCTGGTGTCGTCGGAGCTCTTGACGTAGAAGTTCAGCGGCAGCACGCCCGATCCCGCCGTGTAGTTCAGCTCAAAGTCCGGGGCGCTCATGTTGATGTAGCCGGCGCATCCGTCGCCCGAGACCGGGTTCTGGGTCGAGCCGCCCGCCGTCACGTTCTGAACGTACGGGTCGGGGCGGAAGCCCGCGCGCAGGTTGATCTCGCCGTAGAGCGGCGTGGCCATCCAGTTGGGCATCCCGCTGTCCGATCCGCCGCTGTTCGAGCCGCCACCGTCCACCACGCGGGAGCTGCCCGTGGTGTAGTTGTTGCTGCTGGAAGAGCTGCCTTCGGAAGAGGAATTGTTGCCGTACGGATCGTTCTCGTTCGTCTCGCGGCCCAACTCCGACACGCCCACATACGCAACCGGACGGTCGTCGGTGTTGGCATACGTCAGTACCCATACCGAGTACGTGCCCGACACGGTGTTGGAGATCGTCGTCTTTGCGTTGAGCGGCGCGTCCGCACCGTCGTCGTCGCAGTACCACAACCCATCCGGCGTGTGGACGAGGATGCCGACATCGCTCGCCGAGGCTGCCGAGAAGGTCAGGTTGAGCGACCCCGATCCGTTGTAGACCACATCAAGGTCGGGCGCGGAGGCGTTGAGGTAGCCGGGGCAGTCGTCTACGCCGCTCTGGCTTGTGCCGCCGGCGCGCACTTCGCGTACCGTCGGATCGGGCGCAAAACCGCCGCTAAGTTCAAGCGTGCCGTAGACGGGAGAGGCTCGCCAATCGGGGGTTTGAGCAAGCGCCGCTGGAGCGGCCAGGGCAAGGGCGGCCAACGCCGCAAAACGGGAGAAGGTCATAGCGGGAGAGAGGTTGCCAAAACGAACGAGGGCCTGCACAGCCCACATCGGACGATGCAGGCCCTCGCAACCGACAAGCGATCACTCGTGGACGTTGGTGCCCACTTCCGAGACGCCAAAGATGGCGGACGGGCGCTCCGACGTGGCCGAAGCCGTGCCAATCCAGATGTTGTAGTTGCCGCTCTTGGGGCTGCGAATCGTGATCGAGGCGTTCAGCTCACCCGCCGAGTCGTCGTCGCAGAGCCAGCGGCCATCCGGGGTGTAAACGACCAGCATCACATCGCTCGACGAGGCCGCCGAAAGGGTGAGCGGCAGCGAGCCCGCGGTGTAGTTGAGGTCGAGATCGGGTGCCGAGTTGTTGATGTAGCCCACGCAGCCGCCCTGGCTGTAGCGGTTGTCACCTCCAGCGGCGATTTCGCGGGTGGCCGGATCGGGAGCGAAGCCCGCTTCGAGGTTGACCGTGCCGAAGATCGGCGTGGCGCGCCAGTTCGGGCGGCTTTGCGCCGAGGCATCGGCCACGGCGAAGCACGCCATTCCAACAGTAAGGGCAAGGACAGGAAGCGTACGCATAAACGTAAGGGAGAGAAAGACCGAAGGTCTGGTGGTGGGGTGAAGATGAAGCGTTAGAGGCGGAAGTGCCTCGTTTGCTGTTCAAGAAAGGAACGAAACCCGTGCCGAATTGCAATTGGTGGGAGCAGAAAGCTCCTAAAGCTATACCATCCGGCACTTACGGGGCGATATCACTGCGCACGCGAAGGTCTGGCGCTGTCTGGTTGGTAGGACAATGCCTCGGTCATTCGTGGACGTTTCGGCGCAACTCCGAGAACCCAACGGTGCTGCTGGGCCGGTCGCTCGTTGCGTTGTAGGTGGCAATCCAGATGTTGTAGTTGCCGGACTGCGGATTCTCAAACGTGACGGATGGGTTGAGGTCGCCGCCCGAATCGTCGTCGCAGATCCAGCGCCGGTCGGGCGTGTAGATGACCATCGAGATGTCCGAGTTGGACGCCGCCGAGATCGTCAGAGGAAGGCTACCGGCGGTGTAGTTGAGGTCGAGATCCGGCGCACCAAGGTTCAGGTAGCCTTCGCAGCCCTCCCCCGAAACCGGGTTGCGCGACGAGCCGCCCGCCGCCACCGTGCGGGTCGTGGGGTCGGGCGTGAAGCCGGCCCTCAGGTTGACCGTGCCGAAGATCGGCGTGGCCCGCCAGTCGGGCATCCCGTTGGAGGACGTGGAGTTGGTGGACGAGCCGCCCACGGGGGCGCGATTCATCAACCCGGAACAAGCCGACAGCAGCAGGGCGCTGCTGCCAAGCGCGGCGGTAGCGAGCAAACGGGTGTTCATAACGATCGGGGTAGAGGTGGGAATAGGCGGTCGCCCTCCGCGCACGGGGAGGACGCAGCGGTAGAGTACGGTAGATCTTGCGGCTATACCTCCCCCGTTCGGGGGATATTACGGCACAACGGATTTCCGCGCACGTTTTCTTTATGGCACAGCCCCCAACGGCGATCGCATCGTTTCCCCCGCTTCTTTGCCGATTGGGGCGCACCGGAAGCCACGCCCCTGCGTATCGTGAGGCAAATCTCCGCCCGCGTTATGTCCGCGCCCGCCACCCCCGCCCACCTCAACCCCCACCCGCCGCGCACGCACACCTGCGGCGACCTGCGCACCGAGCACCTCGGCCAGACCGTCACGCTCGAAGGCTGGGTGGATACCGCCCGGCGGCTCGGCGGCCTCGTCTTCCTCGACCTGCGCGACCGCCACGGCCTCACGCAGGTCGTCTTCTACCCGCAGGCCAACGCCGACGCCTACGCGCTGGCCGAGCAGCTGCGCAGCGAGTACGTCGTGTCGGTGCAAGGCACGGTGCAGGCCCGCGAGGCGGGCGTCAACGCCAAGCTGCCCACCGGCGCGGTCGAGGTGAAGGCCGACAGCCTCGTGCTGCTCAACACGTCGGAGCCGCTGCCGTTCACGGTGTCGTCCCACAGCGAGAAGAACCTCGGGGCCAACGAAGACCTGCGCCTGCGCTACCGCTACCTCGACCTGCGGCGGCCCGAGCTGGCCAACAACCTTGTGCTGCGCCACAAGGTCTACCAGATCACCCGCCGCCACTTCGACCGGAACGGCTTCTTGGAGATCGAGACGCCGATGCTGATGAAGTCCACGCCCGAAGGCGCGCGCGACTTCCTCGTGCCGTCCCGCGTCCACCCCGGCAAGTTCTACGCGCTGCCGCAAAGCCCGCAGACGTACAAGCAGATTCTGATGATCGCCGGCCTCGACCGGTATGTGCAGATCACCAAGTGCTTCCGCGACGAAGACCTCCGCGCCGACCGCCAGCCGGAGTTCACGCAGATCGACGTGGAGATGACGTTTGCCCGCGAGGAACTCGTCCAAGACCTCATCGAAGGGCTGATGGTGGAGCTGTGGCGCGACCTCAAGGGCATCGAACTCCAAACGCCGTTTCGCCGGATGCCCTACGCCGAGGCGATGCGCCGCTACGGATCGGACAAGCCCGACCTGCGCTTCGGCCTCGAACTCGTCGACCTGTCCGAGACGTTCGCCGGATCGGGCTTCCGCGTCTTTGAGGACGCGCTGGCGAGCGGCGGCGCGGTCGTCGGCTTCGTCGTGCCCGGCGCGGGCGACTGGGGGCGCGGCCAGATGGACCGTATCGACAAGGACGTCGTGCGCGGCAAGCTGCGTGCCGGTGGACTGATTCACATCCGGCGTCCGGCGTCCGGCGAGGCCGCGCAGTCGTCGGTGAAGGCCGAAGTGTTGCCTGCGTCGTTTGTGGAGGCCGCGCTGACACAGGCGAACGTCCAGCCCGGCGAGGCGCTGCTGCTGCTCGCGGGCAAGGGCCTGCCCGGCGGGGCCACGCCGAAGGTGTTCAGCCAAGCGGGCGATTTGCGCCTGCACGTTGCCAAAGAATTGGGGCTGATCCCCGAGGGCGCGTCCGGCCCGTGGGAGTTTTTGTGGGTGACGGATTTCCCGCTGCTCGAATGGGACGAAGACGCCGGGCGCTTCTTCGCCATGCACCACCCGTTCACGTCGCCGCGCCCCGAAGACTTCGGCAAGCTGGAGACGGAGCCGGGCGCGGTGCGGGCACGGGCCTACGACCTCGTGCTCAACGGCTCGGAAGTCGGCGGCGGCTCGATTCGTATCCACGACCGGGCCATCCAGCAGCGGATGTTCGATCTGCTCGGCATCTCCCCGGAAGAAGCGGAGCGGCGCTTTGGCTTCCTCCTCGACGCCTTCCGCTACGGCGCACCTCCGCACGGCGGCCTCGCCCTCGGCCTCGACCGGCTGGTGATGCTGCTCTCGGGTGCGCCCAGCCTCCGCGACGTCATCGCCTTCCCGAAGACGCAAACCGGGCAGGAGCCGATGGTGGCCAGCCCCGACGTGGTGGACGCATCGCAACTGGTGGAGCTGCACATCCGCACCGTCGCGCCCGAAACCAAGGCCTAAGGGCAGGAGGCCGCACCGAGCATTGCCCAAACGATTACACGGGCAAGGCGGCGCGCACGGGCCGCTGCATCGTAACGTCCCGTTTCGCTCCTGATCTTCCTCCTTTATGTTCACCTCGCGCCGCACCACGGTCATCCAAATCGTCTTCTGGCTGATCCTGCTTGCCCTTGTCTCCGGCGAGTTCTTCGCGCTCATCAGGCCGTTCGTGCTGCCCGTCATCTGGGCCGTCACGCTCGCCATCATCTTCCACCCGACCTACCGGAAGCTGTGCGACCGGGCGAAAGGGCGCGAGGGCTTGGCGGCAACGCTCACGGTGGTGCTCATCTTCTTCGTCGTGGTCGTTCCCATCACGGGCGTCGTGGCCGCCATGGTCAACCAAGGCTTCGCCATTTACACCCGCATCGAATCCGGCGAATACAACATTGAGCAGCTCGTAACTCGGGTGCAGACGCAGCTGCCGGCGGTGCAGCAGTTTCTCTCCGAACGCGGCATCGACATGGCGCAGGTGCAAGCGCGCATTGTGGAAATCGCCGGACAGCTTGGACAGCGTGCCGTGGCGTACGTCACCAACACGCTCTCGAACGTAGCGGGGCTGGTGGTGAGTTTTTTCGTGATGCTCTACCTCGTCTACTTCTTCCTCAAAGACGGCCACCGCATCCTCGACAAGATTGTCGAAGCGCTGCCGCTGGGCGACGAGCACGAGCGAAAGATGATTTCCCGGTTTGGCGCGACCGCCCGCGCCACCATCAAAGGCTCGGTGATCGTCGGGCTTGTACAAGGTACGATTGGCGGAGTTGCCTTCTGGCTGCTCGGCATCGACGGGCCGATCTTCTGGGGCGTCATTATGTCTATCGCCTCGCTTATTCCCACGGTTGGTACCGCCCTCGTCTGGGGACCCACAGCCCTTTTTCTCTTAGCAACGGGAAGTGTGGGCAAAGGCCTCATTCTAATCGCCATCGGCGGCGGGGTTATCGGGATGGTGGACAACTTCCTCCGTCCGGTGCTGGTCGGACGAGACAGCGGCGTGCCCGACTGGATCGTGCTGCTGGTCTCGTTTGGCGGCATCGCCGCGTTTGGGCTGTCTGGTCTCATCATAGGCCCCGTTGTGGCAGCGCTCTTCCTCACCGTGTGGCAGCAGTTCGCCGAGGAATTCAACGTTAACGAAGACCCCGTGTCCGCCATGCTCGGGCGCACCCCCGAAACGGGCACCGCCGCGCTGCCGATCCCCATTGCCGAGCCAGAACCGCCCGGCGAAAACCGGGTGGACCACGAGAAGGCCCCCCCAGCGGAGCCATCGCCCGACGCGCAGGCCTGAGCCTTCGATGCGCCTCGACCGTGTCCGCGACCTGCTCGAAACCGCCTTCGCGTGGGAACGCTGGGAGGCGCTGCTGCGCGAGCACCCGCCCGTAGTGGAGCGGCCTCGTGGGAGGCCGCACCCCGTGTTTACGGAGATCGTCTACCCGTTCGACTACGGCTACGTCCCCGGCACGTCGAGCGGCGACGGCGATGCGGTGGATGTGGTGATCGGCTCCCGGCCAGACCTTGGCCTTGTCGGGCTGATCGTCACGTTCGACCACCAGAAGCGCGACTACGAGATCAAGCTGCTCTGGGGCATGCCCCCTGCCGAAGTCTACACCGCCGTCGGGTTTTTTCACTTCGACCGCCGCCGATTCGAGGGCGTCCCGGCGCTCCGCTGGCCAATGTGCGACCTGTGGCGCAAGGCCGAAGGTGCCTAAGCGGCTCAGAAGCTTGAAGCCGCCGTGCTCCGGTCAACGTTCTACCGCGACACGAAGCCCCCAAGGCCCACGGCTTCGCCTGGCGCAACACGCCTTCCGGAGCGCCTTTTGCTCACGTCGTCCGGGTGGGCGGCAGCGGCGTGGGCGGCAGGGTGTCGCGCACGTCGTCGGTGCGGATCGGGTCGGCGTAGTCGTTCAGGTCGATGCCGCCGAGCAGGTTGCCGGAGAGCACGTCTTCGATGGACTGGATGGTGGACTCCGTCTGCTCAACCTCCGACAGCAGCAGGTCGAGCTGGTACGTCACCTCTTCCGGGTTGCGCAGCGTGAGGCTTTGCTCGTGCACGTACTTCGTGACGTCCTCGATGGTCGCCAATTGCGCCTCGATGATTTCGATGTTCTCGCGCCCCTTCTTGATGCGGTCGAGCCGGTTTTCCAGAATCCGCAGACGCCGCTCCTTGATGGCCGCCACGCGCGGCGGATCGTCGGCCATATCCAGTTGAAGCGCGGCAATCGCCGTGGTGATCTCGGACTGGCTGGACGCCTGCATCGACACGTCGTAGCGTTCGCGCAGCGCGAGCAGGTTGAGGTAGGACGTGAGCAACCCGTCCACCTTGCGCATGTGGTTTTCCGTGAGCGCTTGGCTGGCCGTGGAGAGGCGGTCGTAGTTGGCCTTGATCTCGACTTCGAGTTGGCGCAGGCGACCGTACCGCTGTTGGTTTTGGCGGCTGAGGGTATTGAACACCTCCTTCTGGCTCGGCCCCTTCGCCTTTTCGGCGGCGGCACGGCTGCGGATGACGCGCTGAAACCGCTCGTTCTTGGGCATGTAGCCGAGGTAGAACAGTTCGGCAGCGGCGGCGAAGAGCAGCGTCGCGTTCATCGCCACGCTGCCGAGGCTCCCCAGCACCACGGCGGCGAGGAGCGCCACGGCGAGGAAGGCGAGGTTGAACGGGGCGAGGAAGGCCTCGCGGGCGAAGTTGAGGCTGCGGTCTTTCATTGCGACGCATCTACGGCGCAAGGGCCGCGAAAGATGCGGAGGGAAAACAAAGCGAGAGGGACGGTTACGCCGACCGCCCAAGGGTCTTGGCAGGTGGCCCGTCGGGAGATGCCGGGCCGGGGTCGTCGGGCAACGGCGTGCGCCCGAGGGTTTTGGCGGCGCTCGACGACGCCTCGGATGCCGCGCTTGGCGTGGACGCCGAGGACGCGGGTGCGCCGCCCATTTCGGCGCGGAGCGCGTCGAGGGTGGCGCGGGCGCGGGCTTCTTGCTGTTCGCGCTCAAATCGGGCCTGGGCCGCGGCTTGCTCGGCGAGGCGTTCGGCGTCGGCCTGCCCTTCCAGCGCGATTTCCATCCGCGCCTCGGTGTGGGCGGCGTCGCGGGAGAGGCGGTCTACGAACTCCGCGCGCGTGGCGTCGCCGCCGGTGAGGGCGCCAGACATTTGCTCCAGCGCCGAGGCCAGACGCCCCATCCGCCCGGCGTCGGAGGCCTGGCGTTTGAGGTCGCGGATCTGGCGCAGGTGCGCCTTCTCCTGCTCTTTGATGCGTTCGAACTCTTCGGGCGTCATAGCAGCGGCGAGGTGCGAGCGGCAGAACGGCGAACGCTTCCTCGTTCGACGCTCGGCGCTCGACGTTTACGAGGTGCGCGTGCGGTCGAGGCTTCCGCCGCCCGTGCCGTCTTCGGCGGGGCCTTCGGGCAGCCGAACTTGCGGCACCGGCGCGGCCTGCACCGGAGGCGCGGGCGTCACCAAGCCCATCTCGATCTTCATTTGGTTGACGAGGTCTTGCGCCCGCAGCGCCTCGGCGTCCTCTTCGATGCGCATCTGGCCCGTGTCGATGGAATCGAGCGCCATCTCCATGCGCGCCTCGTTCTTGGCCGCCTGCTCGTTGACGCGCTGAATCATCTCGCGGTGCGTCTGGTCTACGCCCGCCACCTCGAACGATTCGAGGGCGTCGGCGACCTTCGCCTGCCACTTGGCGCGTTCGTGCGCCCGGAGCGCCTCCTGCGCCTCGCCGATCTTGCGCTCGCGCTCGCGCATGAACGCCTTCTTGATTTGCAGCGCCTTGTCGTAGGCCAGCTCGGCGTAGCGCAATTGCTCTTCGCTCTGCACCTTGCGCGTGCGCACCTGCTCCAGCGTCATCGCAAAGCCCTGCGCGATGTCGTCGCGGTTCTGCGTGATGGCGGCGCGGATCTTGGCCGTCAGTTCGGCGGCCTCGCGGTCGGCAGCGGCGACCTCTTTTTGCAGGAGGATGACGTTCGCCTTGACGGTGGCGATGTTCTCGTTCATCTTCGGAACCTGATCGTTCAGTTCCCGGATGTTCTGTTCAAGGATCAGGCGCGGGTCTTCCATCGCCGAGATGGCCCCGCCGAACATCGAGCGCACGAGCCGCGTGAAGCGTTTCCACATAGGGGTTTCAGAGTAAGCCCAAGACGGGCAAGATAGCGTAGGATGCGCGTGTTACGCCGAAATACGCCGGAAGATGCAGCCGCCTCGCCCTTGCCGCCCGATGGCATCCAAGGGTGAGCCGAACGCATCGCCCCAGCCGTCAGAGGTCGACGCCTTGGGCTTCGTACTGGCTGATTTTGCGGTAGAGGGTGCGTTCGGAAAGCCCGAGCATCCGGGCAGCCTCGCGGCGGTTGCCGTCGGTTCGGTGCAGCGCTTGCACGATCAGGTCACGCTCGGCGTCCTCAACCGTCGGCAACGGCGCACCGGACGACGACGGAGCGTCGGCGATTTCGAACGGCGCATCCTCCACCTCGTCGCCCTCGGAGTAGACCGGCGGTGGTGTGTAGGACGAGGCAAACCCCGCCGTAGGCGCGTACGGCTCGGCATCGCGGACGATCACGAAGCCCTCGCCTCGGGGGCCGGGGCGCGCCGCGTCGAGGTCGTCGTGCGTGACCCGTGCCACGGTGAGCAGCGCCGCCACCTGTTCGCGGAGGTCGCGGACTTCGTGGCGCAGTTCGAGCAGCGCGCGGTAGATCATCTCGCGCTCGCGGACGGCATCGGTGCCGGAACCGCCGAACGCGCCCATCGTCGGCTGCACGTCGTGGGCAGCCCCGGCCCGCATCGGCAGAAGCGCCCCGCTGGAGCCTTGCGGCGACGGTACGCCGCGCAGCAGCGGGCGCAACTCCGACGCCGTGAGCGGCACGCCGCGCACGAGCACGGTGGCCTGTTCGGCCACATTGCGCAGCTCGCGCACGTTGCCCGGCCATGCATACCCTTCCAGCAGCGCCCGTGCGTCGCCGTCGAGGCGGTGCGGCGGCGTGTTGTAACGCTCGGCCGTCTGGCGGAGGTAGCGTTCGAACAGCGGCACGATGTCTTCGCGGCGCTCCCGAAGCGGCGGAATCTCGACGACGACCGTGGCAAGGCGGTAGTAGAGGTCTTCGCGGAAACGCCCGGCCTGCACCTCCGCCCCAAGGTTGCGGTTGGTTGCGGCCACGACGCGCACGTCCACCGTCTTCACCTGCGACGAGCCGACGCGGCTGAACTGGCCGTTTTCGAGCACACGAAGCAGGCGCACCTGCGCCGCTGCCGGAAGTTCGCCCACCTCGTCGAGGAAGATCGTCCCGCCGTCGGCCTCTTCGAAGAAGCCCGTTCGCCGCTCCACGCTGCCCGTGTACGCGCCCTTCTCCGCGCCGAACAGCTCGGATTCGATGAGGCCCTCGGGGATGGCCCCGCAGTTCACCACCACAAACGGCTTGTGCCGGCGCGGCGAGAGGCCGTGGATGGCTTGGGCGAGCAATTCCTTGCCCACACCGCTTTCGCCCAGCAGCAGCACGCTCGCATCGGTGGGCGCGACGAGGCGGATACGGTCGAGCACGCGCACAAACGACGGCGACGTGCCGAAGAGGCCGTAGCGTTCTTGGAGGGCCGTGCGGTCCATAGGCGTTTCAATCTGTCCTTTCGCCACGCCGACCGCGCCAATGCGTTCCCAAGCCTCACTCGGCTTTGCGCCACCCGATCGGCTCCTTCGGGTGCACCGTCTCAAGAAGCAGGATACGACGCGTCGCCGCAAACCGATCGCCGAACCGCGTCGCACCGTCGGCGCGAAGCCTTGGTGCTTCGTGTTCGAGGTAGCGGTCGAGAGCCACACGGTCGGTCAAGGCGTAGTGCACCACCAGCCGCTGCCAGCCGTCGGAGTCGGGTGCCTCGTCGGCAAAGACCGTCGCCGAGACGAACCCGTCGAGGGCGAGGATCTCGGCGATGTGGCCGTCGAGCCACGTCCGGTAGACGGCGAACACGTCCGGTGCGACGCGCAGGTTCACTTCGTAGACAACCATCGGAGCGGCAAGGGAGACCCGGTCGGGAAGGCGAGAACCTGCGGGCGGAGCGATGGTTCATTTGTTCAAACAGACATCACTCTCATGACCTCCATCGATCCTCGCGTGCGCGTCGGACACGTTCACCTCAAGGTTGCCGACCTCGACCGTTCCACGGCGTTCTACCGCGATGTGCTCGGCTTCGACGTGATGCAGCACTTTGGGCGGCAAGCCGCGTTTCTGTCGGCAGGCGGCTACCACCACCACATCGGGCTGAACACGTGGGAATCCGAGGGTGGATCGCCCCCGCCGCCGGGAACGACCGGCCTCTACCACGTCGCGTTCCTCTACCCCGACCGCGCCGCGCTCGCCGACGCGCTGCGTCGTTTGGTGGACGCCGGACATCCGCTCGACGGCGCTGCCGACCACGGCGTCTCGGAGGCGATTTACCTGCGCGACCCCGACGGCAACGGCGTCGAACTCTACCGCGACCGCCCCGAGGCCGAGTGGCCGCGCACGCCGTCGGGCGAACTGGCGATGACGACCGCCCCGCTCGACCTGCGGAAACTGCTCGCCGAGGCCCCGCCGCGATAGGGCCTCGACCAGCGCGGCGGCGGGCGTTGTCCTTGCGCATACGCAACCCCTCTCGGCGTCCAGCGCTCAACCGGCGAGCGGATCGCCGCCTCTTGGCGCTTGCCATGCCCTTGTCATCGGTCGTCCGTACCTTGCTTCCCCTTGCTCTTCGGACTTTCCCATGATTCACCACCTCCGCGGCACGCTCGTCGAGAAGAAGCCCACGCACGCCATCGTGGAGTGCGGCGGCGTCGGGTATTTCGTCGGCATCCCGGCCAGCACGTTCGAGGCGCTCCCCGAAGCCGGGGCGGCGTGCCGCGTGCTGACGGTGTTCGTGGTGCGCGAGGACGGCCACTTTCTCTACGGCTTCGCCACCGAGGGCGAGCGCGAGACGTTCGTGGCGGCCACCGGCGTTTCCGGCATCGGGCCGAAGATGGCGCTGGCGATGCTGTCGGCGATGCGCCCGGCGGAACTGCAAACGCGGATCGTGGAGGGCGACGCCGCCTTCCTCACGTCCATTCCCGGCATCGGCAAGAAGACGGCGGAGCGGCTGATCGTGGAACTGCGCGACAAGATGGCCCGCCTCGACGTGGCGGCAGGTGGTGGGACGGTGGCCGACGGGGCCGGGCAGGCGGCCCGCGGCGACGCGCTTGCGGCGCTCGAAGCTCTGGGGTTTGCGCGGGCGGTGGCCGAGCGGAAGATGCGCCTCGTGCTGCGCGCTCAGCCGGGCCTGCAATCCGCCGACGAACTCGTGCGCCTTGCGCTGCGCGAAGCGGGATGACCCGCGGCGCGGCGTCGAACCGCCGCCGCTCGCGGAACGTTGGACGCCGTGCCGGTTGTCGAGCCCGCAACTTCGCCGCCGCAGGCGTGACACGACGGGACGTGAACGCTGCGACGTTCATCAGAAACCCGCTTCTTGGGCCGAAGATGTCTCGCACGGCATCTCTGCGTCGCCTTGTCGCGCCTTTTCGTTTGAATCCATGACCGTTCTTTCTTCCGCCCGCCTCCTTGGCGCGGCCACCCTTGCCCTGTTTGCGCTGCCCGCCGCCGCGCAGCATCGTCCCCGCCCCGACACCACCAACCGCTCGTGTACGCCCGAGCACGCCGCGATGGGGCATTGCACGATGCCGGCCGAGGTCTCTTCGTGCACGCCCGAACACGCGGCGATGGGCCATTGCACGATGCCCTCTTCCGAAGCCTGTGCGATGCCCGGTGGGATGGACTCCATGGAGTCGTGCCCGATGCACGCCTCGATGACCCACGGCGGAGGGGCGACGACGCTCCCCTCGGCCCCGATGACCCGCGACGCCTCCGGCACGTCGTGGAACCCCGACGCCTCGCCGATGGAGGCGCTGCACGGCACGCTCGGCGGCTGGACGACGATGCTGCACGGAGCCGCCTCGCCCCGCATCACGGCGCAGGACGTGTTTGACGCGGGCAGCCGGGGTGCGACCAAGTTTTCGCTTCCCAACTGGGCGATGGCCTCGGCGCACCGTCCGATCGGCGCGGCGCACCTCACCCTGCGGGCGATGCTCTCGCTCGACCCGCTCACCGAGGGCAAACGCGGCTACCCGCTGCTCTTCCAAACCGGCGAGGCCGTAGGCGGCGCGCCGCTCGTGGACGAACAGCACCCGCACGACCTCATCCCCGAGTTGTCGGCGACGGTCGCCGTGCCGGTGGGCGAGACGTCCAGCGTGTTCGGCTACGTCGCCTACCCCGGCGAGCCGGCCCTCGGCCCGACGGCGTTCATGCACCGCCCGTCGGCGCGCACGCTTCCGGACGCGCCGCTGTCGCACCACTGGCAGGACGCCACGCACATCGTCTTCGGCGTCGCCACGCTCGGCGCGGTCGTCGGCCCGTTAAAACTCGACGCCAGCCTGTTCACCGGCCGCGAACCCGACGAAGACCGCTACGTGTTCGACCGTGCCCGCTTCGACTCGTACTCCGGGCGCGTCACCTTCGCCCCGAACGCGAACTGGACGATGCAGGCGTCGGCGGGGTTCATCCGTTCGCCCGAGGCCCTCGAAGAAGACCTCGACATCGTCCGGACAACCGCGAGCGTCATCTACGCCCAGCCCACACCCACGGGCGTGCTCACGGGGGCGCTCGTGTGGGGCTACAACGCCGCCCGCGAAAACGGCGAGGCCACCGACGACCACAGCGGCCACTCGCTGCTCGCCGAGGCCGATCTTGCGCGGGGGCCGTTCAACGTGTTTGGGCGCGCCGAACTCGTGCAAAAGGGCGCGGACGAGCTGAACGTGACGCTGCCCGCCGGCACGCACGGCCACGCGCTCAACGTCGGCGCGTTCACGCTGGGCGCGGCGGGGACGCTGGCGCGGTTCGGCGTGGCGAAGGCGCAACTCGGCGCGTCGGGAACGGTCTATGCAGTGCCCACCGAGGTGCGCAGCGCGTACGGCGACTTCCCGGTGTCGGCGCAGGCGTTCTTGCGGATCGTGCTGGACGGCGGATCGTCGGGGCACGGCGGGATGAACCACTGAACGCAACGAACGCTGTAGAGACGTCCCAGTGGGACGTCTCTACGACCCCAGCCCGTTGCGAACGGTCTCCCACAGCAGGTAGCCGTTCAGCCCGGCGATGACGGCCGTCACCGCCCACGCGAGCACGCGCAGGCGCGGGCCGTTGGCGAACGGCCCCATCTTGGCACGGCTGGAGGTGAGCATCACCAGCGGCACCACGGCAAACGAGAGTTGCAGCGACAGCACGACCTGGCTGAGCACGAGCAGTTCGCCCGTGCCGCGTTCGCCGTAGACCACGGCCACCCACGCGGCGGGAATCACGGCCACGAGCCGCGTAAGCAGACGTCGGGCCCACGGCTTCATCCGTAGGTTCAGAAACCCTTCCATCACCACCTGCCCAGCGATGGTGCCGGTGAGCGTCGAGTTCTGGCCGGCGGCGAGCAGGGCGACGGCGAACAGCACCGACGCCAGCGGCGCGCCGAGCGTGGGCGAGAGCAGCCGGTAGGCGTCGTGGATGTCGGCGACATCGGCGTGGGCGGTGCCGTGGAACGTGGCGGCGGCGAGCACGAGGATGGCCGCGTTGACGAAGAACGCCATCGACAGCGCCGCCGAGGAGTCGACGGTAGCGTAGCGGATGGCCTTGCGCACCGACGGCTCGTCGGGTTCGACCTGCCGCGTTTGGACGATGGCCGAGTGCAGGTAGAGGTTGTGCGGCATCACCGTCGCGCCCAGAATCCCGACGGCGAGGTAGAGCGCGCCCGGTTCGGTGACGATGCGCGGCGACGGCAGCAGTCCGGCGGCAACGTCGGCCCAGACGGGCTGGGAAACGACGATCTCGTACAAAAACGCCGCGCCGATGATGGCGATGAGGCCGCCCACGACGGCTTCGATCCAGCGGAAGCCAAAGCGTTGGAGCGCCAGCACAATCGCCACGTCGAACACCGTGAGCACCACGCCCACGGGCAGCGGCAGGCCGAAGAGCAGGTTGAGCGCCAGCGCCGTCCCGATGATCTCGGCGAGGTCGGTGGCGGCAATGGCGATTTCGGCGAGCACCCAGAGCGCCATCGCCACGGGCGTCGGGTAGGCATCGCGGCAGGCTTGGGCGAGGTCGCGCCCGGTGGCCAGCCCCAACTTGACGGCGAGGTGCTGCAGCAGCATCGCGAACAGGTTGGACAGGAGCACGACCGACAGCAGCAGGTAGCCGTAGCGCGCGCCGCCGGCGAGGTCGGTGGCCCAGTTGCCCGGATCCATGTAGCCGACGGCCACCAGCAGGCCCGGCCCGAAGAAGGCCCAAAACCGCCCGCGCGACGACGGGCGCGTGGCCGTGGCGATGCTGCCGTACACCTCGTCGAGGCTTCGGCGATGCCGGGGGCGTCGCCATCCATCCGCCGGGGACGCGAGGGTGTCGTCGGGAGGGGGCATCATCGCGTGAGCAGGGCAAAGGCGATGTTGGAGCCGTAGCCGCCGTGGGCGAGGCGTATCCAGAGAAGCGCCAGCGGCTCGAGCGTGCGGGCCGCCACGAGGTCGCCCGCGTCCACCGGCTCGAAGCCCACATCTTCAATCAGTCCCCGCACGACCCGCTTGGCCTCGGCATCGTCGCCGCAAAACGGCATCATCGGGCGGACGCCGCACGCATCTGCGCCGTAGTCCGGATCGGCCATCGTGCCCGCGCCGGCGGTGCTGAACGCCTTCACCACGCGGCTTTCGGGCAGCCACGCGGCCAGCCGTTCGGCGCACGACGGAACGGGCGGGGATTCGGGGAGGAAGTCCGGCCCCACGTCGTTCGTGCAGTCCACCACGATCTTGCCCGCGAGGTCGAGATCCTTCACGATGGCCTCGGTGACAGGCCACGGCGTGGCGAGGATGACGACCGAAGCCTCCGCGACGGCGTCGGGCGTGAGGCGCACGTCGGCTTTGGTGCCGAGCGCCAGGTCGAGTTGCCGCGCCGCCTCCGACTGCGGATCGCGGCTTCCGAATGCGATGCGGTGATGTTTGGACAGGCGGATGCCGAGGGCCGTTCCCACAGCGCCGGTACCGACGATGGCAAGATGCATACGATAAAGCGAACGGATGGGAAGGTACGGAGCATCGCAAACATCCCGTTCGGGTTTGAGCGGCGCGCATGGGGTAGATTGCGAGCGGATGCTCCGCCGTTGCCCATGCTTGATTTGCCGATTACGTCTCCCGCCCTCACGTTTGCCGTGGTGATGGGGCTTGTGCTGGTGGTGCCGCTTCTGGCCGAGCGGGTCAAGATTCCGGGCGTCGTGGGCGTCATTTTGGCCGGTGCGCTCATCGGGCCGTACGGCTTGGGCCTGTTCGAGCGCGCCGGGGCGTTTGAACTGCTCGGCGGCGTGGGGCTGCTCTACCTGATGTTCACCGCCGGGCTGAGCATCGATTTGCAGCAGTTCGCCCGCGTGCGCAGCCAGAGCCTCGCCTTCGGCGCGGCGTCGTTCCTGCTCCCGCAACTCGCCGCCGTGGCGCTGGCCGGGCCGGTGCTCGGCTACGACCTGCCGACGGCGCTTTTGCTCGGCTCGATTGTGGGCAGCCACACGCTGGTGGCCTACCCGATTGTGGCACGCCTGGGCTTGGCCCGGACGCCTGCTGTGACGCTCACGATGGGTGCGACGATGGTGACGGACGTGCTGTCGCTCGTGATGCTGGCGGTGGTGGAGGCGAGCGTCACCGGCGGCGGCGGCACGGCGTTTTGGGTGCGCTTTCTCGTTGGCGTAGCCCTTTTCGGGGTGTTCGTGGCCGTGGTGCTGCCGCGCATCGGACGGTGGTTCTTCAAGACCATCGACCGGGGCACGGACGTGGCGCTCGTCTTCCTGCTGGCGCTCGTCTTCCTCACCGCCCACCTCGCCTCCGTCGCGAAACTGGCCCCCATCATCGGCGCGTTCATGGCCGGGCTGGCGCTCAACCGGTTGGTGCCCGAGCCGTCGGCGCTGCTGACGCGGGTGCGGGCGATGGGCGAGACGCTCTTCATCCCGTTCTTCCTGCTGTCGGTGGGGATGCTCGTCGACGGCCGCGCGTTGGTGTCGAGCGGGCGGCTCTGGGCGATGGCGGCGTTCTTCACGGCGCTTGTGCTCGTGGGCAAAACGGCGGCGGCGCTCGGCGCGGCGCGGCGGTTCGGCCAATCCCGCGACGCCGGGTGGACGATGGTGGGCCTGACCGTCCCGCAGGCGGCGGCCACGCTCGCCGTCACGCTCATCGGGTTCGACCTCGGGCTGTTCGACTCCGATGCCGTGAACGCCGTGGTGGTGATGATCCTCGTCACCTGCCTGATCGGGGCCGCGCTCGCCGAACACTTCGGACGCCGGATGGCCGACGCCGAAGCCCTCGCGCCGTCGGACGAAGCTGCCGCGCCGCAACGGCTGCTTGTGCCGCTGGCCAACCCGCAGACCGCCGAAGCGCTCACGGCGCTGGCGCTGCTGCTGCGCAACCCCCAAGCCGACGAGCCGCTGAACGTCTTGGCCGTGGCCGCCGCCGGGCCGGGCGAGGCCGAACGGGTGGCCGCTGCCGAACGGCTCGTGGCCGTGGCCCACACGCATGTGGCCGCCGCCGACGTGCCGTTCCAAGGCCTGGTGCGCGTCGACGCACGCATTCCGGCAGGCATCGAGCGGGCCGTGCGCGAGCAGCGCATCGCCGGGGTGGTGATCGGCTGGAATGGGCAAGCAGGACGCGAAGTCGGGGCGATCTTCGGCTCCGTCCTCGACGAACTGCTCGACCAAGTGGCGGCTTCGGTGCTCGTCTACCGGGCTGCCTCTCCGCTTCCGACCACGCGCCGGATCGTCCACCTCGCGGTCGACCGGGCCGACCGGGCTCCCGGCCATGCGGCCGTCCAGACGTTCGTGCAGCGCTTGTCCAGTCGCCTCGGCGCGCCGGTGGTGCCGGTCGCGTTGCCCAGCCGCGCCTCCGATCTGCTCGCCGACGTGGCGATTCAACCGGGCGATTTGATTGTGCTCGAAGCGTCCCGCGAAGGACGGGTGGCGTGGACGCCCGCGCTCCGGACGCTCCCGCGCCGCCTCGCCGCCGCCTACCCCGACGCGCCGCTCGTGGTGGCCTACCCGCCCGAAGACCCGGACGCCCTGTCCGAAGGGTTGGGCCTCGCCTTGCGCGGCTGATCCACGAAAACGATCCAGCGGCTTCGCTACCGCCGAAGCGCCAAGCCCAGCAACGCCGCGCTGAACCCCTCGCCCGACGCTGTGCTTCCGAGGTCGCTCACGTCGGTGTTGGCCAAGACGGCCACGACCGATCCGGTTTCAGGGACGACGAGCAGCAGCGCCCGGTTGCCTGCGATCCACCCCTGCCGCTCGATCACGCGGACGCGCCTTCCGTCGCGGGTCTCGGCTTCGTACGTCCACACCGACAGCGCACTCCGGGCATTGGGCAACGCTGCCGTGAGGGTGTCGCGGAGGGCTGGAGACAGCAGCCGACCGTCCGCCAGCGCCCGCCCGAGGCGGAGCAGGTCGCGCACGTCGCCGACGAAGCCGCCCGCCGCGCCGAAGCCCGCGAGCACGTTGGCGGAAAGCAGCACGGGCGTGGCCGCGCCCGTGGAATCCACCGCGTAGCCGACCGTCTGCCCGCCCACGCCCATCTGCACCGACCGAAGCCCCAACGGACGCAGAAGCCGCCGGGTCACCGCCGACGCATACGGACGGCCTTCAACGTCCGCCACGAGGCGTTCCATCGCGATGTAGTCAAGGTTGTTGTACCGCCACGACGCCCCTGGCGCATCGCGGCGCGGCCCGGCCAGCACCGAATCCATTGCCGCGCGGGTGGCGGCCAGCGTGGCGCGGTCGTAGAGGTTCTCCACGTCCGAGCCGGTGGCGAGGCCGGACATGTGGGCGAGCAGGTGCCGCAGCGTCGTTTTCGGGCCGGTGCGCAGCGCCGGAAGCCACGCCCGCGCGTCGTCGTCGAGGCGCAGCCGCCCCGTTCCGACGTGCCGGAGCACGAGCGAGGCCGTGATCAGTTTGGACACCGACGCCCACGGCGACCGGGTGGCAAGCGTCCACGGCGTCCGCGCTTCGCGGTCGGCCAAGCCCGCCGTCGCCGCCATCGTCCGCTGCCCGTCGAACACCAGCACCGCCCCGTCGAACCGCCCCGCCGCGTGCGTCGAGTCCACGAGCGCGTGGAGCGTCAGCGGCTGGGCCTTCAGCGCCGGAGCGACGAGGAGCAGGACGAGAAGAAGCAGGCGGCGCATCAACGAGCAGGGGTGGGGGCAAGGGAGGCAAACACGGCCTGAGTCGGCTCCGCAAACGTACGGCGTGGCGGCGGAGCCAGCACGTCGGGCCACGCCGATACGGGCCACGATTTTTGCTCTTGATCGAGGCGTTCGATCCTTCCCAGCCACGACTGTTTCTTGCTCGGATCGTAATAGCCGAGATCGAACGCGTGGTTGAGGGCCACTTGGAGGTCGGTTTCGAATGCCTTCGCACTCGCGATGTCTGTGGATCCGTCCGACTTCGTCATCGGGCAAATCCAAACGTGAAGGCGAGATATGTACGTCTCTGCCCGCGCCCGCCACGTTTCGTCCCACGCCTCGGACTCATCAAGTGCGGCCCAATCGGAGCCGCGTTTGGTTTTCCCGGGCACCCAGCAGCGGTGTTGGCGAAAGCCCTCGATGTAGGCGTCCTCGCCCGACGACTGCATCAGCGTATACACGTCTTCGCCCGGTTTAACGACCCAGAACGTCCGCCCACCGCAGCGGTACAACTCCAAATGGTCTCTTAGGCGTTTGGCAAGCCGCTTGGCTGTGCCGATGTAAACGACGCGCGGCAGGCCGTCGTCGTAGACGAACATGTAGACACCGCCGCGGTGCAGAAGGTCGGAGCCCAAGCGGGGCAGCGTTCCGGCGTAGGAGAAGGCGAGGGGCGTTTCCATAAACGGGGGAGGGGGATGGGAACGCGTACGTTTCGCTGAAGATAGTCGAGGCCAACGTTGGAGCGGACGTCGCACGTCCGGCGTATTCTTAGACGTCTTGCCCGCCTTCTCCGATGCGCCGTTTGGTTGCCCTTCCCGTGCTCGCCGCGCTCGCGTCGGCGTGCGCCAGCGTCCCACCCGCGGTCACGCCGCCCGTCGCCGCTGCACCCACTGTGACCATCGACTCGACCGTCACGGTGGCGCTGTTGCAGATCAACGACGTCTACGAGATCACGCCGATTGAGGGCGGACGCTACGGCGGAATGGCCCGCGTGGCGACGATCCGCCAGCGCCTGCTTGCCGAGACGCCGCATGTGGTGACGTTCCTCGCCGGCGACTTCTACTCGCCGTCGGCGCTGGGCACGGCGCGGGTGAACGGGCAGCGGCTGCAAGGGCGGCAGATGGTGGCCGTGCTCAACGCCCTCGGCCTCGACCTCGCCACGTTCGGCAACCACGAGTTCGACCTGTCGGAGGCCGACTTCCGCGCCCGCGTGGCCGAAAGCCGCTTCCGCTACGTCTCCGCCAACGTCCTCGACGCGACGACGATGGAGCCGTTTCGAAACGTCCCGCTCGACACCACCTACACGTTCGCCAGCCGGTTCGGGCCGGTGCGCGTCGGCTTCACCGGCGTGACGCTCCCGGCCACCGTCAAGCCGTACGTGGCCTACACCGACGCCTTCACCGCGCTGGGGCTGGCCGAGTCTCGGCTGAACGACCGCCGTCCGGCCGCGAAGGTCGCCATCACCCACCAAACGCTCGCCGAAGACCTCGCCGTGGCGTCCCGGATGGGCGGCGGCGGGCAGTACGACCTCGTCGTGGGCGGCCACGAGCACGAGAACATCCTGCTGATGCGCGGCCCGCACCTGACGCCCGTCGCCAAGGCCGACGCCAACGTGCGTACCGTCTACGTCCACCGCCTGCGGATCCACCCGCGCCTCGGCCTGCTGCGCATCGACCACGAACTCGTGCCGGTGGACGCCTCGGTGCCCGACGACCCGGCCGTGGCCGCCGAAGTCCAGCGTTGGGTGGACGCGGGCTACGCCGGATTCCGCGCCGACGGCTTCGAGCCAACCGCCGTGGTGACGACCCTGCCCATCCCGCTCGACGGGCGCGAGGCGAGCGTGCGCAACACCGTCACGCCGCTCACCGGCCTCATCGCCGAGGCCTACTTCCGCGACGCCGCGCAGGACGGTGCGGTGGACGCGGCGGTCTACAACAGCGGCTCGATTCGGGTGGACGATGTGCTGCCCGCCGGGCCGATGACCGAGTACGACGTGATCCGGGTGCTGCCGTTTGGCGGGTTCGTCCAGACCGCCGAGGTGCGCGGCGCGACGCTCGACAGCGTGCTCGCGGCGGGCGTCGGCAACGTGGGATCGGGCGGGTTTTTGCAGACGCACCAGATCGGCGGCGGGCCGGGGGCGTGGACGGTGAACGGCCAGCCGCTCGACCCGCGCCGGACGTACCGGATCGCCACCAGCGACTTCCTCGTGTCGGGCCGCGAGGCCAACCTCGGCTTCTTCGCCCCGAGGAACCCGAACGTCAAGGTCGTGGCCACCCACCGCGACGTGCGCCGCGCCATGATCGTCGAACTGCGCCGCCGCTACGGCACGCCGTAACCTTCTTGGCAGACGGATCGTAGGGGGCAGGGCGTTGGTGTCTATATTTTCGCACCTCCACTCCTCGTATGCGTCTCCTTCTTCTTGCCGGGCTGCTGCTGGCCGCGCCCGCTGCCCACGCCCAATCGACCTGCACGCCCGAACACGCGGCAATGGGGCATTGCACGATGCCCGCCGCCCCGGCCCCCGCTGCGCAACCGACGGCGGCCACGACCACGGCCACGACGGCCCACCCGGCCGACGCGACGTTCATGCAGATGATGATCCCGCACCACGAGCAGGCCCTCGAAATGACGGCGCTCGTGCCCGACCGCACCGACAACCACGGCTTCCGCATGCTCGCCGAGCGGATGGAAACGGCGCAGCGCGACGAGATCCGTTGGATGCGCCACTGGCTCGAACAGCGCGGGCAAGACCCGGCTGCCCACGCCGGGCATCTCATGGAAGGCATGCTTACGCCCGAACAAATGGCCGACCTTGCGGGCAAGCGCGGCGATGCGTTTGTGTATACCTTCTGCGCCTACATGATTCAGCACCACGAGGGTGCGCTCACGATGGCCCGCGACCTCTTCGCCAGCTACGGCGCGGCCCAAACGGCCGATGTGCACAAGCTTGCCACGGACATCGAAGCCGACCAAAAGATGGACATCGTGCGGATGCGGGGCCTTATGGCGACGCTCGCGCCGGTTCCGCTTGTTCCTGTGACGCCGCCGTCGTCGTCTGGCCCCTCCGGTCATTGACGGATATACGGGCCACCGCTGTGGCCGCTTCTTTTTCTCCCACCCTATCGGAATCCATGCCCCGTCTGCTTCCCCTTGCTGCGCTGGCGCTTGGCCTTGCCACGCCTGCGCTGGCACAGATGCCCACCAACGCACCTCGCGCCTCCACCACCGACCCTCGCGCCAACCTTCGGGCCGGCTGGAATGATGCGCAGGTCGCGTCGTGGAACCTCGAACACGTCGCCAACATCCCGCGCTCCGGGCCGTTCGTCAACCCGGAAAACCCCGGCGACTTCGACAAGGCCAACACCGACCTCGCCTTCCAAGGCCAGACGATGTTCGTGGGCAACTACTCCGGCGTTCAAATCTACAGCCTCGCCGACCCGGCCCGCCCGGCCCTCGTCTCGCAGATCGTGTGCGCCGGCGGCCAAGGCGACGTCTCGGTGCACGGCAACCTGCTGTTTATGTCGGTGGAAGAGACGCGTGGTCGTCTGGACTGCGGCAGCCAAGGCGTGCCCGAACCCGTGAGCGCCGAGCGCCTCGTGGGCATCCGCGTGTTCGACATCTCGAACCTGCAAGCGCCGCGTCAGGTGGCGACGGTGCAGACGTGCCGGGGTTCGCACACGCACACGCTCGTGCCCGACCCGAGCGATCCGCAAAGCCTGTACGTGTACGTCTCCGGCATCTCGGGCGTGCGTTCGGGAGAGGAGTTGACCGGTTGCGCCGGCGGCTCGCCCGCCGAAAACGCCGAGGGATCGTCGTACTTCCGCATTGAGGTGGTGAAGGTGCCGCTGGCGGCCCCGCAAAACGCCCGCGTCGTCAACTCGGCGCGCTTCCTGCTCGGCCTGCCTGCCGCACCGGAGTCGGCGTCCGAGATCCCGTCGGATGCGGAGAAGGCCGAGGCCTCGGCGCGCGCCGCCGAAGCTCGGGCGCGGGGCAAGTTCACGATCACCTGGCAAGGGCTGGAGCAGGTGCTTCCCGACGCGATGGCGGCCCAGATTCTCCAGCAGATGATGGGCGCCGCCGGACGCACCGGCGAACCCACCGCTGCCGACAGCACGATGCTCCGCGAGCGGCTGCCCCAACTGGTGGCGCAGCAGGAAGCCCGGAACGCCAACCGCACCGGCCCTACGTCGTGCCACGACATCACCGTCTATCCGGAGAAAGGCCTTGCCGGCGGCGCGTGCGAAGGGTATGGCATCCTGCTTGACATCTCCGACCCGCAGAATCCGCGCCGCCTCGACTCTGCAGGCGACGCCAACTTCGCCTACTGGCACTCGGCGACGTTCAACAACGACGCCACGTCGGTCGTCTTCACCGACGAATGGGGCGGTGGCGGCGGCCCGCGCTGCCGCGTCACCGACCGGATGGAGTGGGGTGCCAACGCGCTCTTCCGCATCCACGACGGCAAGCTCCACCAGACGTCGTACTACAAACTCCCGGCGGCTCAGGGCAGCACGGAGAACTGCGTGGCCCACAACGGTTCACTCGTTCCGATTCCGGGACGCGACGTGATGGTGCAGGCGTGGTACCAAGGCGGCCTGTCGATCTTCGACTTCACCAACCCGGCGGCCCCCCGCGAGATCGCCTACTTCGACCGCGGCCCGATGAGCGCCGACGACCTCGTGACCGGCGGCTACTGGTCGGTCTACTGGTACAACGGCTACATCTACGGCTCCGAGATTGGACGTGGCGTGGACGTGTTCCGCCTCACGCCCAGCAGCGAGTTGACCGCCGACGAAGTGGCTGCGGCCAATACGGTGCGCGCCACCGAGATCAACCCGCAGCTTCAAACCAAGATCGTCTGGCCCGCGTCGGTCGTGCTCTCGCGCACCTACCTCAAGCAGGCCCGCGACGCGCAGGCGGTGACGACGGCGCAGAACCGGACGATCACGGCGACGCTGCTCACCGCCGAGCGTGCCCGCACCGCCACGCAGAAGCGGGCTGTTGCCACGCGGCTCAACACCGCCGCTCGTAGCCTGAGCAGCAGCAACGCGTCGTCCATGCGCCTGGCCGAGTCGCTGCGCGCGCTGGCCGCGACGCTGCGCTGACGCGTGCCGAACGGTTTCCGGACGTCGGGATGGGTTCTGAACCCGTCCCGACGTTTCGGTTTAATCCGGTCAGCCTTCCAGAAGGTGGGCGTACTGCTTGCGCAGCTTGGCCACCTTCGGCGCGATCACGGCGGAGCAGTAGCCGTTGAACGGGTTGCGGCGGTAGTAGTCTTGGTGGTACGCCTCGGCCTCGTAGAACACGTCGAGCGGGGCGATCTCGGTGACGAGCGGGCGATCCCACACGCCCAGCGCCTCGATCTCGTCGCGCACGCGCACGGCGGCCTCGGCCTGCGCGTCGGACTCGGTGAAGACGACCGAACGGTACTGCGGCCCCACGTCGTTGCCCTGCCGATCTTTCGTCGTCGGGTCGTGGGTGGTAAAAAAGACGCGCAGCAGGTCGTCGTACGAGAGGACGGCGGGGTCGAACGTCACGCGGACGACCTCGGCGTGGCCGGTCTGCTTGCCGCAGACCTCGTCGTAGGTCGGGTATTCGACGTGGCCGCCAGCGTAGCCGGAGACGACGGACGAGACGCCGCGCAGCCGTTCCATCACGGCCTCGACGCACCAGAAACAGCCGCCGCCAAGCGTTGCGGTTTCCATAACGGATGAGGGTTTGAGCCGCGAACGACGCCCCGGCCTGCGGGTTGCTCGTCGGCCTACCTCGATCAGACGGGGTAGCATCCTTCACCGCCGGGCTTTCTGGCTGAGCCGTAAACCTTGCGATGCCTCGGCAAGCACAAGCGATGTACCCGTTTCACCCGTTATGCCAACCGGCACGCCTGGCGCTCAGGTATCGAGGTAGCGCATGAAGGCGCGGACACGGTCGTTCAAGTCGTCCTGATCTTCGGTTTCGCCGTAGGACGCCACGACGCGGTAGCCGTGGTGCTCGAACATCGCGCGGACGCGGCTCGCGTCGGTGGTGTCGAGTTTGAGCGTCACCCGCAGCGGCGCGTCGGCGTCGGGTTCGGCAGCGACAAGCTCGCCGTCTTCGTCTACCCCTTCGAGCCGTTCGGACTCGCGGGGTTCGGTGACGACGGCGCGTACATGCACGCCGTTCTGTTCGGCAGCGTGGATGAGCTGGGCGAGTGCGTAGTCGCGCGGCGGCACTTCGACGCTCACCACCGCGCCCGCCTCTTGCGTGGCGAGCATCAAGGCGAAGCGCTCGAAGATGTCGTGGCGGCGGGCAAACCCAAGGTACTGGCCCGAATCGTCGACCACCGGAATGGCGGCGAGGCGGTGCTGGACGAGCAGCTTCGTGGCCTCGAATGTATGGGCATCGGGACCGATGGTGACGGGCTGGCCGCGCAGCACGGTCGAGATTTCGGCATCCGGACTTTCGGCATCCAGCAGCATGGCCTCGGACACCACACCGAGCAGCCGCCCCGTGGCGTCCACAACCGGCAGCAGGCCGTCTTCGGCGTCCATCGTGCGCCCAAGGGCCTCCTCCACCGTCATCGTCGGCGCGAGGGGTTCAGGCATCCAAGCGGCAAGGGTGGGAGCGGTCATCGGGAGAAGGGGCTTCCGGGGTACGAATGCTCTGCGAGACAACACCCGTGCCGGTCATTACGATACGACGTATCGACAGGGCGGTTCAGGGCACAAACGCAGAACCCGACGTTTTTGTAGGATCTCGTACGCGGGGAATACGCCAGCGGGGCGTACGGCCGGACGAACGGACTGTCCAACCGGGTGAACGGTCGAGGAGGCCCGCGCCGTCACGCGGCCTGCGCCTCGGCGGCGTCGTCCACCACCACGAAATGGCGGTAGCGATCGAGGGTGGGGCGCACGTCGCGGGCGTGGTGCGGGGCGAGCCGCAGCCGCAGCCGCACCGCTGCCACGGGCGTGGCTTCCGGCGCGTCCATCCACGCCTCGCGGGCCGTCTCCTGCGCGTACACATAGTCCTCGTCCAAAATCTCGGCCACGCGGCGCAGGTGCGCAAGCGTCTTGCCCTCGGCCATGGGCACGAGCGCGTCGATCGTCTCAAAGCCCGCTTCCGAGAGGTCGAGCATCCGGCGGCGGAGCGTTTCGAGGCCGTGGCCGCGCAGCGCCGACACGAACACGGCGTCGGGGAACTGCGCTTTGAGCATCGGCAGGAGGCCGAGTTCGTCGAGCGCGTCGATCTTGTTGAAGACGAGCAGCGTGCGCTTTTCTTCCGCGCCGATCTCCTTGAGCGTCTCGCGCACCACCGCGATGTGCTCCTCGAAGCGCGGATGGCTCGCATCCACCACGTGCAGCAGCAAATCCGCCTCGCGCGTTTCGTCGAGGGTGGACTTGAACGACTCGATCAGCTTGTGCGGCAGCTTCCGAATGAACCCGACGGTGTCGGAGAGCAGCACCTGCTTGTTGCCGCCGAGCGTGACGAGCCGCGTGGTGGCGTCGAGCGTGGCGAAGAGGCGGTCTTCGGCGTGCACGCCCGCGCCCGAGAGCGCGTTCATCAGCGTAGACTTGCCGGCGTTGGTGTAGCCGACGAGCGCGAAGCGGGTGAAGTCCTGCCGTCCTTGCCGCTGGGTGGCGCGCTGCCGGTCGATGGCTTCGAGCTTGTCGCGCAGCACCGCCATCCGCAGGCCGATCATCCGGCGGTCGGTTTCGATCTGCGTTTCGCCGGGACCTTTGGTGCCGATGCCGCCTTTTTGGCGCGACAGGTGCGTCCACGCCCGGGTAAGGCGGGTGCGGAGGTAGTCGAGCTGGGCGAGTTCGACTTGCGTCTTGGCCTGCGCGGTCTTGGCGCGGCGGGCGAAGATGTCGAGGATGAGGCCGGAGCGGTCGACGAGCTTGACCGGCTTGTCGCCGTGCGAGAGGGCACGTTCGAGGTTGCGGAGCTGCGAGGGCGTGAGGTCGTCGTCGAAGATGACGAGATCGGCGCTGTGCTCCTCGATAAGGCCCTTGATCTCGTTCACCTTGCCTGCACCGACGTAGGTGCTGCTGCTGGCGTGGGCGAGGCTCTGCGTGACGGTGGCCGCGACGGCAGCCCCGGCGGTGTCGGCCAACTCGGCCAGTTCGGCAAGGGAGTCCAGCGTATCGACGCGGCGGGTATCGGCAGTGGTGACGCCGACGAGCAGGGCGGTTTCGCGCGGGGCGCGGGTGGTTTCCAGCAAAACAGATGTCGTGAAAATCAGAGCGTTTACAACGAAAACGCCGCCCGGGCGGTTCGGTCTACACCGTGAAAATAACGCGTGCGCCTCCCTTATCGGAATGGCGCGGGACGCGGGTATGCGCCGCGCCGAACGCCGTAGGCCAATCGCGCCTCCACGCACGCCGACACGACGGCGTCGAAGCGGTGGCGATGGCGCGGCGGCACCACCACGTCGATGCGGCGGCGGTCGCTTCCGTTGGAGGAGGCAAAGAAGACGTAGCGCCCGTCGCCCTTGTCGGCGTAATCCGACACCTCGCCCCAGCGAAGGATGGTTCGCCCTGCTCCGGTGCGTACGCCGTCTTCGAAGACGAGCACGGTGCGGGCGAGCACGGCGACCGCAGTACCGAAGGCCGTGCCGAGCGAAAGCAGCAGGTTCGTCCAGCCTTGCACCTGCACATCGGCGTCGGGCACCGCGGCCATGCATACCAGCGCCAACCCTACCGCCAGCAGCAGCGGTACCAGCGCCGCGCCGACAAGCCCCTTCCCCATCCACGACCCGACCGGCCGGCCGTGCCGGAACGTGGCCCGCAGCGCCCACAAGAACGCCACGAACGCCGAGGCGGCGAACGCGCCGCACAAGGCAGCAGCGACGAGAGGGAAGACAGGCATCGGGGTGCAGAATGGCGCACCGGGTCAACGTAGTGCTTTTGCGCTTCGCGTGCACCTTCGCACTCGTCACGATTGCGTTTTTCGGTCCGGTGACACACGCTTGGCATATCGCCCTACGACCTTGTCCGCACGTCGATTGGGGGCGATCACCCTGCCTGCCGGTACTCCATCGGGGCCGCCACGACGTACGTCGGGCACTCCCCGGTCAAGATCGTACGGGTTTGCTGTGGCGATGAGTGTGCTGGTGTGAGTAAAATTGCACCTGCGTGTTCGGTTTCTTCTTCGTCTACCCCCACCACGATGCCTCAACCCGACTCGGTGGAAGCGTACCTCTCGGCCCTTCCAAGCGTCCAGCGCGAGGCGCTCGAACAGCTTCGCCAAACCATCCGCGCCGCCGCCCCCGACGCCACCGAGCGCCTCGCCTACGGCATCCCGACGTTTCGCTACGGCACGAAGATGCTGATCGCCTATGGAGCGGGCAAGGCCCACCTCGCGCTCTACGCGGTGAGCGGCACGCTGCTGACCCGGTTCGGCGACGAGCTGGCCGGGCGGATCAAGGGCAAGGGGACGCTGCACTTCCAGCCCGACGATCCCCTCCCCGACGACCTCGTACGGAGGATCGTAGAGGCCCGGCGGGCGGAGATCGTGAACGGCTGAACCGTTTGGAGAAACGACGAGCGGAGCCACCCGGCACGAAGAAGACCCGGTGGGGTCAGGACGCCTTACGAGCACCTCTTGTTCGGTTTGGCCGCCGTGCTGGATCGGTTCCCCAGCTCACCCGGCGCGTGCACCTAACGCGATCGGCGCACCGCTCGGCGGGAGGGTATCGGATCGGCCCCGCCCCGCCGCACGACCGTTTCGCGCACGAAATGCTCCTCGGCGTCGAAGCGGCCGGTCTGGCCGCGGATCTGCCCCACCGTGTTGGAACTGCTCCGCACCTCCGTTCGCACGTCGAGGCCCAAGTCCGGGCGGCGCATCACCGCACCCTCGACGACCATATACATGGTGACGTTGTCGCTGCCGAACTGGGCCTCCAAGCGAAACGAAAGGAACGCGGCGGGAAGTCCTTGGTGCGTCCCCACGCTGTCGAAGCGAACGTGGAACGTGGCCGCCAAGCGATTCGACGGCCCCACCCCAAGCATCTGGCGAAGCGAGTCCTCTCCAACCGTCCACGACTCCCCTACCCGAGCGGTTCGCCGGTTCCACCCGATCTCGAAGGCGGGCCAGACGAGCATCTCGATCGCCTGGTTTTGCTCTTCGGTGAGACGGCGACGCTGGGCGTCGAGCAGCCACACACCCTGCACGCGGGTTTTGACGATCGGCACGCCTTCCAGCACGGCCAACCCCATGCCACGGTGCGGCTCTCCAATCGGCACGCCCTCTGGGTCGACGGGCTGAAGCACGATGCTGCCGCCGGTGTAGGCGCGGCGCTCGTCCGTGCCCGGCGTCTGCGCCAGCACCCGCCAGCCCATTCGGCGCGTCTCCTGCACCTGCCGGTAGAGAGGCCCGCGCTCCATCGACGTGTCCATCTGCGCCGCTTCCGTGTGCGTTTCGATGTCTTCGAGCAGCGTGCCCACCCGCAGCGTGCCGGTGGTGAGACGCACGGGCGCACCCGGTTGGGCCAAGGCGGGCGTGAAGCACGCGCCCACGAGTACGAGCAGAGCATACAGAAGACGCCGATCCATCGTTTCGCGGGTGAGGCGTGCGCAAAATAGGCCGCGAATGCGGTAAGTTCGGGGCGGAAATCTCCCCTCGCTCTATGTCTACCCCCGACACGACGCCCGCAGCAGGCGCTCCGACGAGCCGCATCGACCGCATCCTTGCCGCCATCGAGAAGGCGGGCAACAAGCTGCCCGACCCGGCCATCCTGTTCTTCCTTCTGATGCTCGTGGTGTGGGTGCTCTCGGCGGTGTTCGCGCCGATGACGTTCTCCGAGATCGACCCCCGCAGCGGCGAACCCATCCAGGTGCAGAACCTGCTCACGGGCGCGGCGCTTGCCAAGTTTCTGAGCGATATGGTGACGACGTTCACCTCGTTCCACCCGCTGGGCGTGGTGCTGGTGTCGCTGCTGGGCGTGGGCGTGGCCGAGCACACAGGCTTCATCAACGCGGGGCTGAAGCGGCTGCTGGGCATCACCTCTCCGAAGCTGCTCACGCCGATGCTCATCCTCGTGGGCATTGTGAGCCACACCGCCGCCGACGCGGGCTATGTGCTGGTCATTCCGCTGGGCGCGGTCATCTTCTACGCCGCCGGACGGCACCCGCTGGCCGGCATCGCGGCAGCCTTCGCGGGCGTGTCGGGCGGCTTCTCGGCCAACTTCATCCCGTCCAGCCTCGACCCGCTGCTGGCCGGCCTCACCCAAGAAGCCGCCGCCATCATCCAGCCCGGCTACGCCGTCAACCCGCTGTCGAACTGGTTCTTTATGGCCGCCTCCAGCGTGCTGATCGTGAGCCTCGGCTGGTACATCACCGACCGGGTGATCGAGCCGCGCCTGAAAGCCACGACGGTCGACGGCGACCTCGACAACATCCAGACGATGGACGAGCTTTCGCCGGGCGAGCGGAAGGCGCTGCGGTGGGCCACGCTCGCGCTCCTCGGCGGCATCGCCGTGCTGGCGCTCTGGTCGTGGCCCGGCGGCTCGGCGCTGCGCGGCGAAGACGGCGGCCTCACCTCCGCCACGGCCCCGCTGATGAAGGCCATCGTGCCGCTCATCTTCCTGCTGTTTCTGCTGCCCGGCGTCGTCTATGGCTATGTGGCGGGCACCGTCACGTCCCACCGCGACATCGTCAAGGGCATGAGCGCGTCGATGAGCACGATGGGGTACTACATCGTGCTGGCGTTCTTCGCGTCGCTGTTCATCGCCGCGTTCGCCACGTCCAACCTCGGCGCGCTGCTGGCGCTCAAAGGCGCGGGCGCGCTCAAGGCGATGGCGCTGCCGAGCGGCGTCACCATCGTGGGCATCATCCTGATCACGGCGATGGTGAACCTGCTGATCGGCTCGGCGTCGGCGAAATGGGCGCTGCTGGCCCCCATCTTCGTCCCGATGCTGATGCAGCTCGGCCTTTCACCCGAGCTGACGCAGGCGGCCTACCGTGTGGGCGATTCCACGACCAACATCATCACGCCGCTGATGCCGTACTTCCCGCTGGTGGTGGTCTACGCGCAGCGGTACGTCAAGAACACGGGCATCGGCACGCTGGTGTCGCTGATGCTGCCGTTCTCGGTCACGTTCATCACGATCTGGACGATCTTCCTGCTGCTCTACTGGGCCACGGGTGCGCCGCTGGGCCTGCAAGCGCCCTACACCTTCACGCCGTAAGGCTCTGCCGGGGCGAGGCGGTCAGTTGATCGTGGCGCGGCTCGTGGCCGGGTCGAAGTAGCACACGACGGAACGGGTGCCGAGGAGCAACTTGGACGCTTTCATCGTGACGCGCTGGGCCGTCCCTTCGCGCCGCACGTCTTCGACGCCCTGCACGCGCCAACCCTCCGAGATCGCCTGTTCGCGGCACCCGTCGATGGCACGGTCGCGAACGGACGGGAAGAGCGTGTAGCAACCGGGCAACACGGCGAGGAGGACAAGCGGGAAAAAGCGGCGCATCGGGATCGAGGGAAAGATGCCGGACGAAACGGATCGGCGGGCGAAGGTCGTATGCGGCAACGTTGTCCTGTTCGGCAAACGCGGGCGAAACATCCCGACGTTGTAGAGACGCCCCAGCGGGGCGTCTCTACGGGTCACCCTGCCGCCAGCGTGGTCGTCTCGACGAACGCACCGTGCAGCGTCGCCGACGAACAATCGACGATGCGGACGCGGGCGTAGTCGCCCTTCTGCACGCGGGCGTCGCGGTCGAACACGACCACCTTGTTCGTGTCGGTGCGGCCCATCAGCTGCGCGTCCGAGCGCTTCGACGGCCCTTCGACGAGCACGACCTGCGTCGTGCCCACGTCGCGGCGGTTGCTCTCCAGCCCGTGCGCACGTTGCCGGTCGATGATCTCGGTGAGGCGGCGCTTCTTCACCTCCTCCGGCACATCGTCCACGAACTTGCGGGCGGCGTAGGTCTGCGGGCGCTCGGAATACGCGAACATAAACGCGTGGTCGTAGCGGACGAGATCCATCAGCGACAGCGTCTCGGCGTGCTCGGCTTCCGTCTCGCCGCAGAACCCGGCGATGAGGTCCGTGGAGAACGACACGCCCGGCACAATCGCCCGCGCCCGCTCGATCAGCGCGAGGTACTCGTCGCGCGTGTACGTCCGGCGCATCCGCTCCAGCACCTCGGTCGAGCCGTGCTGCACGGGCAGGTGGATGAAGTTGCACACGTTGGCGCGCTCGCGGTGGACGTGCAGCAGTTCGTCGGAGCAGTCTTTCGGATGGCTCGTCGAGTAGCGGATGCGCAGCTCCGGCGACAGCAGCGACACGCGGTAGAGCAGTTCGGCGAACGACACCGTCGCGCCGTTTTCGCCGCTGCGGTACGAGTTGACGTTCTGCCCGAGCACCGTCACTTCCTTGTAGCCCGCGTCCACCAGCGCCTTCACCTCGTCGAGGATGCTGTCGGACGGACGGCTCCGCTCGCGTCCGCGCGTGAAGGGCACGACGCAGAAGGCGCACATGTTGTCGCAGCCGCGCATGATGGACACGAACGCCGACAGGCCGTTGGTGTCGTAGCGCACCGGCGCGATTTCGGCGTACGTCTCCTCGCGGGAGAGTTGGACGTTCACCGCCGCCTGTCCGGTGCCTTCGTTGGCGTCCAAGAGACGCGGCAGGTCGCGGTAGGCGTCTGGCCCAACGACCAAGTCCACCAACTTCTCCTCCTCCAACAGCTTCGTGCGGAGGCGCTCGGCCATGCAGCCGAGCACGCCCAGCTGCATCGGGCGGCCCCGGTGGCGCTTGTCGTGGCGCAGTTCGGCGAGGCGGCGGCGCACCTTCTGCTCGGCGTTCTCGCGGATGGCGCAGGTGTTGAGCAGGATGACGTCGGCGCTGGCGGCGTCGAGCGTGAGGCCGTAGCCCTCGCCCGTGAGCACCGAGGCGACGACCTCCGAGTCGGCCACGTTCATCTGGCAGCCGTACGTCTCGATGTAGACGCGGCGCGTTCCGTCCACTTCCGCGCCCACCGCCTTGGGGGCGTCCACGTCCTGCCCTTCCGGATCGCCGGAGCCGGGGACGCGAGGTTCGGGCAAGATGTCGAGGTCGAGAAGCGGCTGCATCGGTTCGAAGGGCAAGCCGGGTGCAACGCCTTGGAAACGCACGGGGTTGCGCGAAGCGTCGACGCAGTGCTCGCGGTCAGGCCGTCACGCCAAAGAGCCGCCCGACGACGCTGGTGAGCACGAGCGCGAGCACGCCCCAGAACGTGACGCGCAGCGCCCCGGCCACCACCGGCGCGCCGCCGGTGTACGCGGCCAATCCGCCCAAAACGGCCAAAAAGACGAGCGTGGCCGCGCCGACCGCCCAAACCATCGAGGCGGCGGGGGCGACGAGCACGACGAGGATCGGGAGCACCGCGCCCACGGCGAACGCCACCGCGCTGGCCAGCGCCGCCTGCACGGGCCGCGCCTTCAGCGCCTCGGTGATGCCGAGTTCGTCGCGCAGGTGCGCCTCCAGCGCGTTGTGCTGCATCAGCTGCGCCGCCACCTGCTCGGCGAGCGCCCGGTCGAGGCCGCGCTTCTGGTAGATCTGCGTCAGCTCCTCCAACTCCTCCTCCGGCTGGTCGCGCAGTTCGGCGGTTTCGCGCGCGGTGTCGGCGGCCTCGGTTTCGGCCTGTGACTTCACCGACACGTACTCGCCCGCCGCCATCGACGCGGCCCCGGCTACCATCCCGGCCACGCCCGCCACCAGCACGGCGCGCGGGTCGCCCCCCGCCGAAGCGACGCCCACGATCAAACTGGCCGTCGAGACGAGGCCGTCGTTCGCGCCCAGCACGGCGGCCCGCAGCCAGCCGATGTGTTCGGTGCGGTGTTTTTCGGGATGCGGAAGGCGAGCCATCGTTCGCGGGGTTGGTCTGCGCAATCTAAGGTCTCGTACCGCAGCTCAACGCTCTTTTAAACCCTGCTGCCGGAGCGCGTACTTGCCGATCACGTCGAACTCCAAGTTGACGCGGCGGCCTGCGGCCCAGCTGAAAACGGTCGTGACGGCGCGGGTGTGCGGGATGACGGCCACCGCGAACGTTCCGACCGGCTCGTCGAGGCGGGCGACGGTCAAGCTGATGCCGTCCACGGTCACGCTGCCCACAGGGATGAGGTACGGCGCAAAGTCGGGCGGATAGGCGACGGTGATGCGCCACGCCTCGCCGTCGTCCACGATCTCTACGATCTCGCCGGTCGTGTCGACGTGCCCGAGCACGACGTGCCCGCCGAGGCGCTGCGTCGGCAGAAGCGCCCGTTCGAGGTTGATTGCATCGCCTTCGTCCAACGCGCTCAGCGTGGTCTTGCGAAGCGTTTCGGCGATGGCTTCGGCCTCGAACCCGTCGGCGTCGAAGGCGGTGACGGTGAGGCACACGCCGTTGACCGCGACGGATTCGCCGAGCGTCAGTTCCGGCGCAAACGGCGTTTCGACGCGAAACCGCCGCCCTTCGGGCAACCGTTCGACGCGGGCAACGCGCCCCACGGCTTCAACCAATCCGGTAAACATAGCATCGAGGAATGATGACGGTAGGAACGCCTGTAGAGACGTCCCAGTGGGACGTCTCTACCGAGGTTGGATGTCCGGCAGCGCGTCGGGAAGAACCGACGGCATCAACGCCTGCAGCGGCGCGGGGATCGGCGTGCGGTCGCCCACAAACAGCACGTCCTCGCCCAGAAGATGGCGCGTCCACGCGGGGAACGTGTGCGCCTCGCCCATCGACGCGGCAGGCGCAACCGGCAGCGCCCGCAGGCCGTCGCCGAGCAACTTGGGTGCAACGTACACCATCAAGCGATCCACCAAACCCGCCGACCAGAACGCCGCCGCCAGTCCCGGCCCAGCCTCGACGAACACCGTGTTGACGCCGCGCCCGCCGGGCAACCCGTCGCCCGAGGCGAGGCGCTCCAGCACGGCCTGCAAGTCAAGGTGACCGTTCGCCTCCGGCACCCGCACCGTCGAAACCCGACCCGCGTACGACGGCTCCAGCGCCGATTCGCCCACCACAGCCACCGTCCGGGCGGCGTGGTCGTCCGAAAACAGCCGCAGCGACGCGGGAAGTGCGGCCTGCCGGTCGAGCACGACGCGCAGCGGCTGAACGCCCTCCACCCCGTGCCGCAGCGTCAGCGCCGGGTCGTCGGCGAGGGCCGTGCCGCTGCCCACCAAAACGGCGTCGGACGCTGCTCGGACGCGGTGCACGTGCTGCCGGGCCGCCTCGCCCGTCACCCAGCGACTGTCGCCCGTCGCCGTCGCCGCGAAGCCGTCGAGCGTTTGCGCCACCTTGAGCGTCACGAACGGGCGGCTCGTCGTCACCCGCATCCGAAACCCTTCGATCAAGCGGGACGCCAACGGATCGTCGGTCACCGTCGCCTCAATGCCCGCAGCCCGCAGCCGCGCAAGGCCCCGGCCAGCCACGACGGGGTTCGGGTCGGCCGTCCCCACGATCGCCCGCGCCACGCCCTTCTCCACGAGCAGATCGGCGCACGGCGGCGTCTTGCCGTGGTGGCTGCACGGCTCCAGCGTTACATACACCGTGGCCCCGCGCACGGCGTCCGGCCCGTACCGAGCCTCGGCATCGCGGACGGCTTCGACCTCCGCATGCGGCCCGCCGAAGCGCCCGTGCCAGCCCTCGCCCAGCGTCTCGCCCGCGTCGTTCACGATCACGCAGCCGACCAGCGGGTTGGGCGACACCTGCCCTTGCCCGCGCACGGCGAGCGCGAGGGCGCGAAGCATCGGGGCGAGGTCGTCAGGCACAGCAGCGATCGGTTGGACGGCTTCAGTTGGACAGCGCGGTCACGACGTGCTCGGCGGTCGCCTTGGCCGACTGCGGGTTCTGGCCTGTCACCAGCCGCCCGTCCACCACGACATTCGACACGAACGGCAGCAGCGCCTTTTCGTAGCGCGCGCCGCGCTGCTTCATCTCCTCCTCGGCGTTGTAGGGCACCTTCTTCGCCACGCCCGCCAGCACCTCTTCCTGCCACGCAAACCCGGTGAGCTTCTTGCCCGCCACGAGCAGGCTCCCGTCGGAAAGCGCGGTGTTGAGCAGGCCGCAGTAGCCGTGGCACACCGACGAGACGATGCCGCCGCGTTCGTAGATCTCGCGGGTGATGCGCTGGAGGCCTTCCGAATCGGGAAAGTCGTACATCACAGCGTGGCCGCCGGTAAAGTAGATGGCGTCGAAGTCCGCCGAGTCGATCTCGTCAGGGCGGGCCGTGCTCGCCAGCAGCGCCATCTTCGCGGGGTCGGCGTGCCACGCCTTGGCGGTGGCGTCGAAGTTGGGCCATTTGAGTGCCCGCGGTTCGAGCGGCGAAAGGCCGCCGTGGGGGCTGACGATCCGCTGCGTGTAGCCTTGCGCTTCGAACAGATGATAGGCGTGGGTCAACTCGGACAGCCACAGGCCGGTCGGTTCGGACGGATCGTCGTAGTGGGCGACGTTCGTGACGACGTGGAGGATGCGCTTGGACATTTTGAGGGGGAGGTGAGGGGGGACGATGACGCGTTTGGAACGAATCCGCCGCTCTCATGCTTGGGCAAGACGAACGCCCCGTTTCGCTTTTTGCCCCCTCGTCTATGCAAACCGTACTGGGTGCCAGCGGACAGATCGGGCGGGAGGTGGCGACCTTTCTCCAGCGCGATTTTACGGGCGACATCCGCCTCGTGAGCCGACGCCCCAAGAAGGTCAACGCCACCGACCAGTTGATGAGCGCCGACCTGCTCGACCCGGCACAGGCGATGCGGGCCGTGGAAGGCTCGGAGATCGTCTACCTCACCGTGGGCCTGCCGATGGACACCCGCCTGTGGGTGGAGCAGTGGCCCGTGCTGATGCGCAACACGGTGGACGCCTGCGCCGCGCACGGATCGAAGCTGGTGTTCTTCGACAACACCTACATGTATCCGCAGACGGCGGAGCCGCAGACCGAGGCCACGCCGTTCCGCCCCAACGGGCCAAAAGGACAGGTTCGGGCCGAGATCGCCGGGTACCTGCTCGATGCAATTGACGAGGAACGGGTGGAGGCGATGATCTGCCGCGCGCCCGAGTTCTACGGCCCCGGCAAAACGCAGAGCATCACCAACACGGCCATCCTCGACCGCTTGAAGGCAGGCAAACCGGCGCGGGTGTTCCTCCGCGACGATACGCTGCGGAGCTTGATCTACACGCCCGACGCCAGCCGTGCGATGGTGCTGCTCGGCAACACGCCCGACGCCTACGGGCGGACGTGGCACCTGCCCTGCGACGACCATCGCCTCACCTACCGGCAGTTCATCGACCTGGCGGCAGAGGTTTTCGGTGTGGAGCCGCGCTACACGGTGCTTCGGCGCTGGCAGCTGGCGCTCGCAGGCCTCGTCAACCCCACCGTGCGCGATGCCGCCGAACTGCTGCCGCGCTACGCCGTGGACAACGTGTTCGTCTCGGACGCTTTCAAGACGCGCTTCCCCGATTTTCGGGTGACGACGTTCCGCGAGGGCCTCGACGCCATTGGAAGCGAGACCGCAGGAAGCTGATCCTATCGCCTGCTATCTCTCACACTTCCACGAGGCCCGACGGCGGCGGAAGCGCCCCCCAGCGTTCGAAGTAGAACTTGGCCTCGCTGCGAAGGCTGCGGTAGGGTGCGGCGAACCGGCGGAGGTCGCCGCGCGCGGGCGGCAGCGCCGCGACGAACCGGTCGAGCAGCGGATGCGGCGCGAACACATGCAGGTCGAAGCCGTCGGGGGCAGGCTCGGCGTGAAGCACGGTGCACCCCGCGTCGAGGAGCGCCCGAAGCGCGGCAAGCCGCGTAGGCGCGTCGTCGGACGAAAGCGCGCCGGTGAGCGACCGATCGAACCGATCCGACTCCGGCAGCACATGCCACGCGCCGGGCGCGAGTCGGTCGAGGGCGGACGGCGTTTGGTGTTCCAAACCCAGCGTCTTGGCCAATGCCGGCTTCCACGCCTCTTCCGGGAGTGCGCTCAGACCCGTCGCGTCGGCATGGCCCTCGTTTGGCGCGACGCTGCCGGTCAGGTAGAGGCGAACGTAGCGCGGAGCCGCACCGAGGGCGCTGAGGAACGCTTCGGCGCTCTCGCCGCCGTCGAACGACGCACCCAGCGCCGCCGGCTCTTCGTGAAAGATTTTGAGGACGTACACGGACGAACGTAGGCGACGGAATCAGGCCCTTGTTGACGCGGCGAGGCGGCGCATCGCTGCGGGGTCGTACACGCGCACACCGGGGACATCGTCGGTGAGGGCCGCCGCGACCATCGCCCGCGCCACGGTCTCTCCAAAGATGGGGCGAAGGTTGGCCAGCGGCCCCCGCAGCACCGGCGTCAGCGGACGCAGCAGCGCCGCGGCCACGCTCTCTCCCATCCGGATGGCGTTGCGCTCGCCAAGAAGCAGACTGGGGCGAAACAGGTGGACGATGGGCACGCCCGACGCTGCCACGGCCCGCTCGGCTTCGCCCTTGATGCGGCTGTAAAACACGCGGCTCTTCGGATCGGCGCTGACGGCGCTCACGAGGCTGAACGACCGCGCGCCGTGGCTGGCGGCCACGGCGGCCAGCCGCACGACGTAGGTAAAGTCCACCCGTCGAAACGCCTCGCGGCTGCCGGCGTCTCGGATGGTCGTGCCCAAGGCACAGAACACGTCGGCTCCTTCCATCGGCAGATGCGCTTCTTCAAGCCGGTCGTAGTCCACAAGCGTCGGTTCGTGGCGCGGGCCGAGCGTCGGCGTTTCGCGGCGGGCGAGCGCCACCACACGGGCGTAGGCATCCCCCTCCAGCAGCACGCGCACGAGGTTGCGCCCCACAAGCCCGGTGGCGCCGGGCACGATGGCCACGCGGGAAGATTCGGCTTCGGGCATTGGACGAACAGGATGGACGACCGGCAACGCCGTCGCCTCCGAACCGTTCACGCGCCGCCTTCGGCCACGATGGCCTCGATGACCGGGCGCACGAGCGTGGCGTGGGTGCGCAGCGTCTCGAACGAAAGCCGTTCCAGCGCCTCGTCGTAGGAAACCCACTCGACCGCGTCGATACCCTCGGCCGCCTGCGGCGTAAACCGCGTGTGCGGCGTGGTCATCGCGTACCATCGGGTGGGCTTGACGCAGTAGCGCCCTTTCTCCTCGTAGCCGTGGACGGTCGCGCCCAGCGGCGCGACGATGCGGAGGTCGCGGATGCCGAGTTCTTCGCGGACTTCGCGGCGGGCGCAGTCGGCCCACCCCTCGCCGCCGTCGCGCTTGCCCTTTGGAAGATCCCATGCGCCACGGCGGTGGATGAGCAGCACATCGGGGCCGTGTTCGCCTGCGCGCACGACGTAGCCGCCACCCGCCGACACCTTGCGCGGCGCCATATACGGCCGGGCGTTGAGAATGGCCTCGCGGGGCACGCTGTCGCACGTCAGCGCCACCGTAGCGCCTCGCAGGTTGGTCACCTTCGCGCTATCCACCACAAACACCCGGTCGGCGAGCGCCTGCGCATCGGCAAGGGCAGTAAAAAGCACCGGCGCACCGGGTCGGTCGGGCATAAAGAAGATCATCGCGTGAGGCCAGAGAAGAGAAGCGACGCGACTAACGCCCGTCTAAACCGCCCCGTTTCGCGCCGCAACGACGATCCTCCCGGTTTTCCACAGCGGCATTCCGTGTTACACGGCGGTTACCGGCCTCCAATCCGCGCAGACGAGGGCAGGAAGGCCGATTCGGAGCCGTTGTCCACACCGTGGATAGCCGTGTGGACATCTCGGCAGATTCCGTCGGTAAGCCGCCTTGAACTGGAGGAGTGTGAGGAGACGTGGAAAGCGCCCCCGGTTATCCACCGTTTGGCGACTTTTCTCCACGGTGTGGATAACGAAACGCTCCGCCGTGCCGATCAATTTGCTTGACCTGTGGATAGCGGTGGGGATGTGGAGAACCTGCACCCTTCGCACCAGAATCGCTTTTTTCTGACCTATGTGTGATGGTGATCATATGTACACCTCGTGCACATATCGTGGAAAAAGGAGGCCTATTGTCCACGTCACGGCGTCCATCGGGTGGGAAACCATCTTCGCCCACAACTCCACAGCCCCTGCCTTTAACGACTGCCCTTATTTATTAATCCAATTGGAAGAGGAAGAAAAGAGGCGGGCAGGGATAAGCCGGTTGATTCGTGGCTGCACGGTGCGGTAGGTTGATCCCGTCGCCGTTCGCTCCACCCCGATGCCCTACCGTTCGCTCCTCGCCGCTCAACGCCAAGCCACATCCGAGAATCGCTGCCCGTTGGAGCGAAGCCAGACGGCTCCGGTGCGGCTGGTCACGTCCACCGAGGGGCACGTCCGTTGCCAGCGGGCCAGCACCTCTTCGTCGGGGAGGCCGTACCGATTGCGTTCGGCGACGCTCACCACCGCGATGCAGCCCGGCTTGCGAAGGGCGGTGAGCAGCGGCGGGGCGCTGGACGTGCGGCTGCCGTGATGGCTCACTTTGACGACGTCGGCGGAGAGAATGTCGCGGTAGCGAGCCACGATTTCGGCTTCGGCCTGCAACTGAACGTCGCCGAGCAGCAAGGCCGTGGTCTGGCCGTAGGCGAGGCGTAGTGCGATGGACGCATCGTTGGTTTCGGGCGGATGGGCGTGGGTTTCGGCGGGGGCCAGCACCTGCATCCGCACCTCCGGGTCAAGTGCAAGGGTGTCGCCAGCACGAAGGGTTTCCACAGGCACGCCCTGCCGCCGGGCTTCGGCGAGGGTTTCGCGCCACAGGTCGGAGTCGTAATCGTCGCCGTTGTGAAACAGTGCCCCGACGCGCCCGGTCTGCAGCAGCGCAAGAGCTCCGCCCGCATGGTCTGCGTGGGGGTGCGTAACGACGAGCGCGTCCACCCGGTCGATGCCAAACCGTTGGAGGTGCGGCAACACGACCGCCTCTCCGGCGTCGGTGCGGGCATCGCGAGGGCCTGCATCTACGAGAAGTGTCTTGTGCTGGGGTGTGACGACGAGCAGCGCGTCGCCCTGCCCCACGTCGAACGCCACGAGGTCGAGCGTGGGGCGGCTTCGTCCTGTCCGTATGTCGACTGCAATCGTTGCGACAGCAAGCGCGAGCGTGGACAGCAGCATTCGCCCGCGCAGCCGCCGATAGGGCCACGCGGCGACGGTGACGAGGGCGGATGCGGTGGCGGCAAGCGCCAGCGTCCGCGTCTCGTAGTGGACGAACGAGAAGGCCGCGAGCGTTCGGTTGCCCCACGCGGCGAGGGCCACGAGCGCGTCGGCCAAAACCCCCGCGGCCGCGCCGAACACAGCCGCCAGCGGCGGCACGCCCCCAACGGCCAACGTGGCCAAGGCGGCGGCAAAGGTAAGCGTGGTGAGCGGCACGCCGACGAGGTTGAGCACCACGCCTGCAAACGGCAACCGCCCGAAGTGGTAGAGCAGCACGGGCAGTGTGGCGAGGGTGGCCGCCACGGTGGCAAGCATCCCGCCGAGCGCTTCGCGCTTCCACGCCGACCGTTTCCAGCCGCGCCCAATCCGTGCGTTGATGGCGTCTTCCAAAACGGGGCGCAGCACGACAAGTCCGGCCACGGCGGCGAACGACAGCTGAAACCCCGGCTCGACGAGTTGCGACGGGCGGACGGCCAAGACGACGATCGCGGCCACGCCGAGGGCGTTCATTCCGCTGGTGGGGCGCTGCGTCAGGTTGGCGAGGATGAGCACCGCCGCCATCGCGACGGCACGCACCACGCTCGCCGATGCGCCGGTGAGGGCAGCGTAGATCACGAGCACCGCCAACGTCGCTACCGCTCGGACGATCTCGACCTGTCGGTAGGACAAGCGGGTGCGGCGGAGCAGGCCACGCAGCAGTTCGTAGAGCAGCATCCCAACGAGCAGCACATGCAGCCCCGACACGGCGAGCAGATGGAGCAGTCCCGTGTTGCGAAAGGCAGCGTTGGTAGCGTCGCCGAGGCCGGAGCGGTCGCCCAGCACGAGAGCCGCGAGCAACGCCTGTGCGTCGGAGCCGGGCACGAAGCGGTGCAAGGTGCGCTCCGCGTACGCCCGAATGTGTTGCACGAGACGACCGAACGGGCCAAGCGTAGACGAGCCAACCGCGAGGGCGTCGGCGTCGTAGGCCGTGGCAGTCGTCCAGATGCCTTGGCGGGCGAGGAACGCGGCGTAGTCGAAGTCCGCCGGGTTGCGGCGGGCACGCGGCGGGCGAAGCCGGGCATCGAGGCGGACGCGCTCGCCGTGGCGGAGTGCAGGCAGCGCGGCGAGCGAATCGTCGGGGAAGAGCGCCGCTTGGACGAGGCCCGAGGCCGTGCGCATCGCGCCGACGGTCTGGACAGAATCGACGGCGAGGCGGAATCGGAGGCGTCCGGGCGTCGCGGCGGGCACATCGTGCACTCGTCCCACAAGGGTCCCTTCGACTCCGGCGGCGGGCACCACGAGCGACACGTCGGATGGCGCAGGTGTGGCGAGCAGGGCGGTGCGGGCGGCCCCGAGCGCTGCGACGGCGACGAGCGCAAGGGCGGTTTGCGCGAGGGCGACAAGGCGCGGCTGCGCCGTGGTGCGGACGCGGGAGAACGCGACAAATCCAAGGAGGAACGCTGCCGCAAATCCCGTCCAGACGAGCGGCGAAAGGCTTGGTATGCTGCGCGCCGCCACGATGCCGAGCGCCAGCGTCGAGGTCGCAAGCAGCGCCGGGTAGGCGCGGGGGTCGGGCAAGGCATCGGGGCGCATGCGTCGCGTAGGCTTGACGCGAAAGTACGCGATGCACGTCTTGTTCTGTCGTGCAGGGTGCAGGATTTATTGCGTCCAACGGCTGGCGCGTCCGCTCACGTCCATGTGCACAAACGGTCCGCGGTGCGCCGCCGGGGCGTAGAGGCCGGTGCCGCCCGGCGTGGCCCCGTCGAGCGCCAGCACGAGCGCTTCGAGGCGCTGCGTGTCGGCCTCGGTGACCTGCCCGTCGCCGTCAAGGTCGTCCATCGTGCCGTCGTTGTTGCCGTCGATATACACGTCGGCGGCGCGGCCAAACAGGTGGTGGCTGTAGGTCGTCTCGTTGCCGATGGAGCGGTTGTACCAGGGCGTGCGGTAGCCCGACAGCACCCGAATCGGCCCGTAACCCCGTGCCTTCGCCGCCACCACAAGGCGTTCGAGCTTCACCAACAGCCGCTCGTCGAGCAGGACGTATTGGGGCCAGCGATTGGGCTGCTGGTGGCAGAGAAAGTCGCCGAGGCGGAACGACGGCGAGACGGGCAGAGCAGCGAGTTCGCGGGTGACGAGCACGAGGCCTGCGGGAGGCGACGACGAATCGTCGCCGTGCCGTGCCGTGCCGTACCGTCCAATCGTGTAGCCGTTCAGCACGGTGTCGGCGGCGTTGTCAAACGGTTTGCGCACTACGGCGGTGAGGCCGGTCGTGCCCAGCGGCACCGGGCCAGGCGAGGCCGGGGCCGTCCATGTGGTCGTTCCGTCGGACGAGTGCAGCGGCACGACCTCGCCGGGCTGCACGAAGACCGCGAACGGTCGGTACGGAATCGCCACGCCGCGCACGGTCAGGTTGGAAGGTGGCGCAGCAACCGGCACCGGGGCGGTCGCCGTCGAGGGGGCGAGAACGCCGGGGGCTGTGGGACGGCCGTCCGCGCGGTTGAGCACGGTGGACGAGTCGGGCCGGGCCGGTTCGGGGGCGAGAACGCCGTCGCGCAGGCCGAAGAACGCCAACGTACCGGCCGCGCCGAGGCCGGCGGCGGCGATCAGCGAGCGGAAAGGCGCTGGCATACGGGCACGGCAGAGGATCGACGGGTCGTCGGCAGCGTGTCGGGGGCGGCTGCAAGAGGCGGAGCCTCGGCGAGGCTATCGGGCACGACGGACGAATCGTCGGCGGTCGTTGGAACGGCCTGCGCTGCGGTTGGGCGGCTTCCGTTGGCGTAGAGCGCGGCGAGCAGGCGGCGGTCGTGGCCGTAGAGGTCGTCGCGGAACTGGACGCGCCCGGCCTCGTCCACCCACGCGGTCTGGTAGACGAGGAAGACAGGGATCGTTCGGGTGAGGTTGACGCGGAGTTCGCGGCTGCCGTTCATCGCTGAATCTACCCGCGTCGAATCCCAGCCGCCGTTGGGACCGAGTGCCCAGAGGGCAAGATCGGCGGGGCGGGAGAGGCGGATGCAGCCGTGCGAGAGGGCGCGGTTTTGGCGGGCGAAGAGCTGGTCGGCAGGGGTGTCGTGCAGGTAGATGTTGTGGGCGTTGGGAAACATAAACTTGACCTGCCCAAGGCTGTTGGTTGGCCCCGGTTTCTGGCGCAACCGGATGCGTCCGGAGGCGAGATTGGCGCGGGTGGCGAGGCTGGCGGAGACGACCGTGTTGCCGCGCAAGACTTCGTAGCCGCGTCGGCGGTAGGAGGCGGCGCTGCGCCCGGCCAGTTCGCGCGAGGCGATGGACGGCGGGACGTTCCAGTACGGCGCGAAGGCGAGGTAGCGCATCGTGTCGGCAAAGGCGGGCGTTCGGTTGGCCTCACCGCCCACAATTACGGCCATCTCCATCACCCGTCGGTTGTTCTCGAAGGCTTGGAGGTAAAAGTCCGGGATGTTGACGACGACGTACGTTGGCCCAAACGAAGACGGCATCCAGCGTAGGCGTTCGAGGTTGGCCTCCATCGTGGCGATGCGTTCGGCCAGCGGCACGTTGAGCGCGTGGAGCGTCGAGTCGTTCACCGTGCCGGTAGCGTTGAGACCGTGGCGCTGCTGGAACGCCCGGATGCCGTTGGCGAGCGGTGCGGCGGTCATCGTGTCGAGGTCGCCCTCGGCGGCGAGGCGTCGGCGCAGGCCGGCGGTGTCGGTTTGGGTGGAGACGGTGGGCCATCCGCCCGCGGCTTCGGCGCGGCGGTAGCGGAGCAGGGCTTGGCGCAGCGGTTCGTAGCCGTTGCCGTGCTGCGAGAGGCTGTCGAGGGCGGCGGCGAGGCCGTGGTCGCGGAGGGCGGCGAGGGCGCGGGCCTCCACGAGCGTATCGCCCTGAAGATGCCACGACGCGCCGAGGGCGTCGCGGTCTACTCGTCCGCGGCCCAGGTCGTGAGCAAAGCGGACGAAGGCCTCGGTGGCGGTCACTTCAAACCGGGCGAGCAAGCGATCCTGCGAGGCGGCGTCGGTGGAGTCGAGCGCGGCGAGGCTGTCGCGCAAGGCCGCGAGGTCGTCGAGGCGGTAGGCTGACGGATCGAGGCCCTCGGCGGACGAGGCGCAAAGGCGTTGCAGGAACGCATCGGCGGCGGCCGTCGCGCCTTGTGCGTCCGTCCACAGCGTCGTGCCGCCCTCGGCGTAGTAGTCGCGTACCTGCGGCGTCTCGGATTGGGCGGCCTGCGCCTTGACCTCGGGCGAAGGCGCGTTGGGGTTGCGACAGCCGGCCAGCGAAAGAACGAGCAGGGCAAGGCAGAGGGCGTGGCGCATCGGTGGGGCGAAAGGGAGCGTGGCCAAGGATCGGGCATTCGTCGACCCCGATGCTGCAACGATTTGTGCGCAGCGGCCCCCGTTGCGCACGGCCTCAACGCACGCAGGCGCACGCCCGATCACGGACATGCGCCTGCGAGTGCGTCTCGGTTGAGCCTTTTAGCGCAGCACCGTCAAGCGTCCAGCGTGTCATTCTACCCAGAACTCTACCGGGGCCGAGCGCACACGCTGCCCGGATTCGTCCACGGCGTGCAGTTCGGCGACGTGCCTGCCCGGCACGAGCGGCCAGTCGAGTGTGGAACCGCGGCCAACGTCGCGCCCGTCGATCTTCCAGACGAGGGCGACAAGGCCTGTTTCGGCGGTGGCCGAAAGCGGCAGGCGCTGGAAGTTGCGGCGCAGGTGCGGGTCGAGCAGGAAGCGTGTGCCCGAGGCGGGGTATTCGACCCGGAGCCGAGGGGAATAGACGAGCTGCGATGCGTTGGCGGTGCGCATCGAGGCCGTAGGCGGCAGGGGCAGGCCGTGTTGCTGCATCCACGAGTGGTAGCGAGCGCCGTAGTCGGTGTAGACGCGCCGCTCGCGTTGGGATGCCGGCGTGGCCGCGTCGGCAAGCAGGCCGGTGCGCCGGTCGAGCGTCAGGGCACGGTGCACGTCGCAGGTGTCGGATGGGGCCGTTCCGTTGAGCACGAACACGTCCTTACGCGATGGGCAGTACCGTCCGGGGCGTTTTCCCGAATGCGGGCAGACGGTGGCCACGGCCACGCCGGGAGGCATCGTAAACGCGCCGCCGGGGCCGAGTTCGCGGAAAAGCGCATTCAGCAGCGGCCCGGCTCCGGAGACGCCAGAGACGTGTTGCATCGGGCGTCCGTCGAAAAAGCCCACCCACACAGCAACGGTGTAGACGGGCGAAAAGCCCACGGCCCAGTTGTCGCGGTAGTCCTTCGACGTGCCGGTTTTGACGGCCACCGGAAACGGCAGCTCGAGCGGGCTGCCCCGTCCGAAGCCGGGGGCGCGGGCGTCGGGGTCGGAGAGGATGCGGGCGATGAGGAAGGCCGTTTCGGGCAAAACACCCATGGGTTCGCCCGTAGGCGGTGCGGCGGCCAGGGTGTCGCCGTAGGCGGTGCGCGTCCAGTCCCACAGCCGCAGCGTCGGGCGAACGCCGCCGCGTGCAAGACCGGCGTAGGCGGCGGCAAGTTCGTGGAGCGTCACCTCGCCGTTGCCGAGCGTGAGGCCCACGCCGTACACGTCGGCGCTGCGGGTCAGGCTGGCAAACCCGGCGCGGTGCAGCGCGTCGAGCAGCGCGTGCGGGCCGAGGTCGCGCGCAAGGCCGACGGCGGGAATGTTGAAGGACGAGGCGAGGGCGGTGCCCAGCGGCACGGGGCCGTGAAACTGCCGGTCGTAGTTCTGCGGGCGGAACGCGCCGTCGCCCTCGGCAACGGTCATCTCCAAGTCCGGCAGGATCGTGGCGGAGGTGTAGCGCCGCGATTCGAGGGCGAGGGCGTAGGTGAAGGGTTTGAGGGCGCTGCCGGGTTGCCGCAGCGCCCGCGTGCCGTCGATGCGTCCGCGCGCGCCGTCGTCCCAGTAATCGGCGCTGCCGACGTAGGCGCGGACGCGTCCGGTGGCGTTGTCCACCACCAGCACCGAGGCGTTCAGGCCGTCTGCGTCGAGCCGGGCGAGGTGGCTGCGCACGAGCGCTTCGGCGGCGGCCTGCAGCGGCGCGTCGAGCGTCGTGCGGATCTCCACCGTCCCCGCCGGGGCCTCCCGCCCTAACTGCTCGGCCAGGTGCAGCGCCTGCGTCCCGGCCGTTTGGACGGCCAGATGGAGCGGTGTGGCGTCGAGGGCGGCGGCGCGGGTCGAATCGAGCACGCCCGCTCGGACGGCGGCGGCCAGCACCCGGCTTCGGCGTCGGAGCGCGGCGTCGGGGTGGCGCGTTGGGTCGTAGCCCGACGGCCGTTGCGGCAGACCCACGAGCAGAGCGGCCTCGGCGTCGGTGAGGTCGCGAGCGGTTTTGCCGAAGTAGGTTCTTGCCGCCGCGTCGAGGCCGTACGCACCGTGGCCGAAATAGGCCCGGTTAAACCACAAAGCCAAGAGGTCGGCCTTCGAGCGGTGGAGTTCGAGACGGAGGGCGAGGTGCGCCTCGGCGATCTTGTCGGTGAGGGTTCGGCGACCTTCGGGCTGTCCGTGGGCGCGGAGGTTTCGGGCCACCTGCATCGTGAGCGTGCTGGCTCCACTCGACGCTTCGCCCGTGCGTGCCGCGCCCAGCAACGCCCGGCCAATGGCCCACACGTCTACGCCGTAGTGGTCGTAGAAGCGGCGGTCTTCGACGGCTACCACGGTTCGTTGCGCGAACGTGGGGATGTTGGCGAGCGCCACAGGGGTGCCTCGCCCGTCGGGACGTATTTCACGCAGCAGCCGTCCGTCCGACGCCGTCACGCGGACGCTGGTCACCGGCCCCGTCGTCCCCGCCGACGGCGGCAGCGGCCACGCCAGCGATGCCGCGCCAAGGGTGACCGCAGCCCCCAGCACAGTCCACACACGGCGTTTCATTGGGCGAGGCATAGCGGCAGGAAAACGGGGAGACGGCCCACCGGGACGTCCCGGCCACGCCCCGTCCAAACAACCGTCAGCGGCGGCGCGGGCGGCGTTTCCACAGCAGTCCGTCCATAAACAGATGGCTGAGGTAGCCGGTCACCGCCGCGCCGTAGAACGGAAGGCCCGTCAGCGGGCGTTCGGGAATGAGCACATAGGGTAGGACGAGCAGCGGCAACGGCAGCACCACCATCGCCCACCACGAGTGCGTCCAGCCCCGGTGTTTGGCAAGGATGGGCAGGATGGCGATCAGCCCGAAGTAGGCGGCGGCCTCGTACTGGCGCGTGACCACGAGGAAGAGATCGACGGCGAAGAAGATCCAGTAGAACACCTTCTGCCCGATGGAGTGGATGTCCACGTCGGGCCAGAGGCCGAAAAGCAGGGTCAGGCCAAAGAGCGCGATGGGATAGCCGAGCGCTTCGAGCGTGGTGTAGCGCTGCCATGCGCCGTCGAAGGCGAAGACGAGCACGAGCAGCGCAAAGTAGCCGGCGAAGAACACCGCCGCCCCCATCAAATGCCCCCGATAGCCAGCCATAAGTAACGATGGAATGCCGATCGAATCCCTCGTGCGGCGATGGTGAACGCTCCGAGTTTCTTCCCTTTCTGCCGCGCAAAGAGGCCCCAACAGGAGGCTCTACTGCGACCTCTCCGATTCCACGAAGTACCGCACAGCGGCGTGGTAGCCGTAGCGCCCAAGGCCGGAGACGATGCCTACGCACGCGCCGCCGCTGAGTAGCGTGTGCCGAAAACCCTCGCGGGTGTGAACGTTCGAGATGTGCACTTCCACCACCGAAACCGGCGCAATGGCCGAAACGGCATCGCGCAGCGCCACGCTTGTGTGGCTGAAACCGCCCGGATTCATCACCACGCCGTCGGTACCGTCTTCCCGCGCCGCATGCAGCGCGTCGATCAGGATGCCTTCGTGGTTGGATTGCACGAACCGGAACGCGATTTCCGGAAAGGCCTCCACCAGAGCCTCTTCCAAATCGTCGAGCGTGCCGGAGCCGTACACCTCGGGCTCGCGGATGCCGAGCAGGTTCAGGTTGGGGCCGTTGAGGACGAGGAGGCGCATCGGGGCAGGTTTCAGAGAAGCGGAAAGATAACGGTGCTTACCCCACGTTCACCGCGAGGCCGTCGTAGGCGAGCGTCATACCGGCGGGCAACCGGATGGCGGCGTGCCGAACCTGATGGGCCATGTGGACGAAGTACGTGTGCCGCGCTCCGATCTGCTCGGCCATCGCCACGGCCTCGTCCAGCGACAGGTGCATCGGATGAGGCTCTGGGCGCAGCGCGTCAAGCACGAGCACGTCGAGGCCCTCAAGCAGCGGCAGCGACGTGTCCGGGATAGCGCTCACGTCGGTCAGGTACGCCAGCGATCCCAGCCGGAAGCCGAGGATCGGGGCTGTGCCGTGCTGCACCAAGACCGGCACGACGGGCAGGCGGACATCGACGGTGTCGTCGTAGCGGCCTTCAAGGACAAACGGCTCGCCGTCGAGTTCGCGCAGCGCGAGCACGGGCACGCCGGGATAGGCGTCGCCGCCCCACGCGTACGGGTAGACGCGCCGGAGCGCCGCTGCGGTGGCGGGCGCGGCGTAGCATGGAATCGGGCGTGTCTGGTCGAAGAGGAAGGGGCGCACGTCGTCGAGGCCGGCCACATGGTCGTAGTGCGCGTGGGTGAACAGCACCGCGTCGAGGCGGGTCATCCCGGCGCGAAGCGCCTGCGTGCGAAAGTCCGGCCCCGTGTCGATCACCACAGACAGTCCGCCCGCTTCCACAAGCGCGGCGGTGCGCAGCCGTCGGTCCCGTGGATCAAGCGACGTGCATACGTCGCACCCGCACCCGATGACGGGTACGCCGGTGGACGTGCCGGTGCCGAGAAACGTGAGGCGCATCCAGCAAGATCGGCATGAACGAAGGCAATCCTGTCACACGTCGTTATTCGTGTCCAACTCCGGCGCATCGCGGGCCGCGTCCAGGGCTTTGCGTACCGCTGGCGCAAGAAACACGTCGTCGAGCGGCTCGCGGGCAAGGGCGCGCGCGAGCACGGCGGCATTCGTTTCGGAAGTATGCATTCGGTTGAGTACCACCAGCCTTTGGTCGTCCACGCGGCACCGCCCGCCCCGAAACCGCCCGCGTTCGACCCGAACCACATAGCCGAGGCGACGGGCAAGGGCGTCGAGTTCGCGGAGCAGCGCGTCGGGTTTCATTAGGGCCGGGGATTCCGGCGAAGGTACGCGCTCACGCCTCCGAAGCGTCGACCTTCTTGGCGCGGCTTCGCTTGGGTTGTGCCTCGGCCTCGGGCGTCGTTGTTGCAGGCTCGACCTTCTTGGCGCGGCTTCGCTTGGGCTTGGCTACGACGGGTTCTGCCTCCTCTGCGACGGGTTCTGATGCTGAGGCTTCGGCTTTCTTGGCGCGGCTGCGTTTGGGCTTGGCGTCCGCATCGGGCGTCTCTGCCGCAGGCTCGGTCTTCTTGGCCCGCGACCGTTTCGGCTTGGCTTCGATGCGTTCGGCCGCCTCGGCTTCCGCTTCGCCGGTTTCGGCTTCAACAGACACGAGCGCTACAACTTCCACCACGGTCGTTTCGTCGCTCGTGTCTTCCAACGGCGAGGCATCGTCAGCGCCTTGCGCCGGAGCCTCGCCCCGGCTGCCTCGCCCGCGTCCTCCCCGGCGACGGCGCTTCTTCTTGGGTGTGTCTTCGGCGGCGGCTTCGAGCGCCTCGGCGAGATCCTCGGCCTCCGGCGTGGCGTGCACCGGCGGTTCTGGCGGTGTGCCCTCGGCCAGTGCCGCGGCGGTGGGATCCAGAGCCGTTTCCGTGTCAGGATGAAGCACGACAGACTCGTTCGGATCGGTGGCAGGCTCGCTCCGGCGGCGTCCACGTCCGCCACGCCGACGCTTCTTGGGTGTGGCCTCCTCCGGCGTTCTGCCCCCGTCCTCGGCAATCTGGGCCGAAGGCCGTTCGGCCTCGGCGGGGGGGGCTGCCCGTTCCGGGCGCTCGTCGCGCCGGATCGGCTCGCGCCCGTCGCGGAAACGGTCGCCGTCGCGTCGGTCGGCGTTTCGGCGTTCTTCGTCGCGGCGGCGCTCGGCCATCGCGGGCACGCTCTCGTCGCGCCGCCCGTCGTCCTCACCGGCCCATGTGGTGAACGATGGGCGGAGGCGCTGGCGGGTGATCTGGACGATGCCGAAGTCCGACATCGGCAGCACCTTCGTGACGGCGCGATCCTTCTTGAACTCCTTTTTGATCTCGTCGAGCACCTTGCGGCGGTTCTTCTCGTCCCGGAGGTCAATAAAATCCACGCAAATGATGCCGCCGAGGTCGCGCAGCCGCAGGTGGCGGCACACCATCCGCGCAGCCTCTACGTCCACGCGGAGCGCATTTTCCTCCTGCGACAGGCCCTTGCCTGCCCGCCCGGAGTTCACATCCACGACGTGCATCGCCTCGGTGCGCTCGATGATGAGGTAGCCGCCACTGGGCATCGGCACGCGCGTTTCAAAGGCCAAGCGGAGCTGCTGCTCGATCCCGACGGCCTCGAACACCGGGCGTGCGCTGTCGTGGTACTTCACACAGTCGGCCAAACTCGGCGCTACCGCCTGCACATAGCCCTTGAGGTTTTTGAACAGGCGCGGCTCGTCTACCAGGATGCGCTTGAAATCCTCGGAGAAGAGGTCGCGCACCACCGACGACACCATGTTCACGTCTTCGTAGACGGTCTTGGGGTGCTGCGGGCGGCCCTGAAGATGCCGCTCGATCTTGCGCCACTTCTCCACGAGCAGCCGCAAATCGGTGTCGAGCGCCCGGGCCGTTTGGCCCTCGGCTTGCGTCCGGACGATCACGCCGAAGCCATCGGGCGTGAGGCTGCGCACGAGCGCCCGAAGGCGTTTGCGCTCGCGGAACGAGGAGATTTTCTTCGAGACGGCCACATAGTCGGCCAGCGGTACAAGCACGAGAAACCGCCCGGCCAGCGAAATGTCGGTCGAGACCCGCGAGCCTTTGTGCGAGATCGGCTCTTTGATGATCTTGACGAGGATGCGCTGGTTGTTCTGCAGGTATCCGTCAAGGGTGCGCTGCTTGGGAAGGGCAGGCAAGGCTGCGCGCTTGGGAGCCGATTCAACCGGGCGACGGCGGCGGCGCTGCGGGTGGCGGTTTTCCAGCAGGTGCCCGATGGCCGTCCGGCGAGCCTCGGTGCCGCTCTCGGCCATGCCGGTGCGGCGCGGGCGGGCGAAGCGGCGCTTTTTGCGGGCCAGCCGCGCCTCCACGCGAATACGTTGCCGCCCCACCTCTGGCGCGTCCTGGTCGAGGAAGGACAGCAGCAGCGGCAGGTTGTCGGTCAGGTCGGAGAAGTGCAGGAAAGCATCCTGCCGCTCGCCGATGTCGACGAAGGCGGCGCGGATGTTGGGCATCACTTTTTTGACGCGCCCAAGGTAGAGGTTGCCGATGGTGCGCTCGTGGTCCGGCGTTTCGATGTGAAATTCAGCGAGCTGGCCGTCTTCAACAAGTGCGATGCGCGTCGAGTCCCGACGCGCGTTGACGATGATCTCTTTGACCATGTAAAGAAAAACGAGGGAGAGGCCCGCACCGTGTGGTTCGTGTGCCGCCTGCGCCCCGGCCCGGCATGGGGCGGAGGAAGCAGGAGGAGGTCGACGCCGCCTCATCGTTCGGCTTAGGGCCGGACGGAGCGCGTCGAGGCAAGCACACCGCATCGTCGCCTGCACCCCGGAAGTGTTGGGCGGGCGACGGAAGGCAGGGCCTCTCGAAAGGGTTGGAAGGGGCTTGCGGCGCTGGCATAGTGGGCGCAGCAAGCAGAACGAAGGCGTCCAAAACAGTCGGACGGGGGAGACGCTTGGCTGCGCATCGCACGCGCAATGCCAAGCGGACAGCGGGGGTCGCGTGTCGGGCAGACAGAGACGACAGAGAGTGAAGGTACGAACCAACCGTTTAGTTGCATCTTCTTAGGCCCTTCACCGAAAGAACCCATCGACACACCGCCCGGCAGCGGGCGTCGGGGTAGTCCCCACGCTCAAAACAGGGAGAATCTTCGTCTCCACGGGCACCCGACGCCTTACGTTCGCGTATTCAAGGTCTATACCGAACCTCACCTTTCCGATTCCCACCCGTTTTCCTATGGATACGGCCACCTCCGCTGCCGGAAGCGCTCCCGCTCCCATCTACTCACGCGGCCTCGAAGGCGTTATCGCGCTCGAAACCGACCTCTGCGACATCGACGGCCAGAAAGGCGAACTAATCTACGTCGGCTACGAGATCGACGACCTCGCCCGCCACACGACCTTCGAGGAAGTGGCCTACCTGCTCTGGCACCTCGAACTGCCCACGCAGGCGCAGCTCGACGACCTCAACGCCCAGCTCCAGGCGGCCCGCGAGCTGCCGGATGCCGTCTACAGCATCTTGCGAAGCGCCCCCAAGGACGCCGACCCGATGGCGGTGCTCCAAACCGCCGTGGCCGCGCTGGGCATGTTTGCCCCCGACGTGCCCTCGACCGACTGGGACGAGAACTACCGCCGCTCGATCCGGCTCACGGCGCAGATTCCGACCATCATTGCCGCCTTCGACCGCATCCGCAAGGGCAAGGAGCCGGTCGCGCCGCTGACCGACGAGTCGACGGCCTACAACTTCCTCTACATGATCAACGGCGAGCGGCCTGGCCCGGCTGCCGTCAAGATCTTCGATGCTGCGCTGGTGCTTCACGCCGAGCACAGCCTCAACGCCAGCACGTTCACCGCCCGCGTGGTGGGGTCGACGCTCTCGGACATCTACTCGTCCATCGCCGCCGCCATCGGGGCGCTCAAGGGGCCGCTGCACGGCGGGGCCAACATTGAGGTGATGAAGATGCTGCTCGACCTCGACGAGACCGGCGAAGACCCGGCGACGTGGGTGAAGGAGCGCCTCGCCCGCAAGGAGAAGATCATGGGCTTTGGCCACCGCGTCTACAAGACGTTCGACCCGCGCGCCACCATCCTCCGCGAAACGAGCGAAGACCTCGCCAACGAACGCGAAGGCCAGCGCAAGTGGTACGACTACTCGGTGGCGGTGATGGAGACGATGAAGACGGAGAAGAACATCGACCCGAACGTGGACTTCTTCTCGGCGAGCGTCTACTACATGCTCGGCATCGACACCGATCTCTACACGCCGATTTTTGCGCTGGCCCGCATCACCGGCTGGACGGCGCACCTGCTCGAACAGTGGAAGGACAACCGGCTGATCCGCCCGAGTGCCCTCTACACCGGCCCGCGCAACCTCACGGTGACGCCCATCGCCGAGCGCGGCTGAATCGTCAGGCTATAACGCAAAAAAGCGCCCGCCGAGTCCCCACGACCGGCGGGCGCTAGCGTTGTGGTAAGGATGGTGCCGTCCGAGGCCGCAACGCAAAAGTGAACGGATCTAATCTATCCGAAGGCGTGCCGGGCATTCCAGTCGAAACTTCCCGATTTTTCGGTCGGAAGCTCCCGATGGGACGCATAAATCAAGGTTTTTACAGCACGGGTCGGGAGCGCTGTGGTCTGGGGAAGCCGGACGTTAATCCGGCAGGACACACCCAATGGGCGGGCAAGCGGGGTATATTGCGGCATCCAATCTTTTGTCCTCCAATGGCTGCCGAGACGCCCGAAACGCCGACCTACGTTAACACGCCGGCAAGTTTCCAAAGCCTGCCTGCTCCCTACGATCCGCCCCGGTTCCGCCGCTACAAGCTTCGCACCGGGATGGTGGCGTGGCTGCTGCACCGCCTCACCGGCCTTGGCCTTGTGCTCTACATCGTGCTGCACGTGTGGGGCCTCAAGGCGCTCTCCAACCGCGAGGCCTACAACGAACTCATCGCCGGTTACCACGCGCCCATCTTCAAGATCGGCGAGTTTGGCCTGTGGTGCGCCGTCGTCTACCACATGATGAACGGCCTGCGCATCGTGCTGATCGACTTTCTCGGCTGGAGTCCGGATCAGAAGAAACTGTTCTGGACGCTCGGCGCGGTGGCCGTCGTGATGATGATCGCGGGCGGCTACCCGGCGCTCTCGGCGGTCTACCACTGGCTCGTCTCCTGATTTTTCCCCGTTCCGATGGCGCTCACCTACAGCTCCAACACCAAGAGCCACGCCCAGGGCTGGCTGCTGCACCGCATCACCGGCACGTTTCTCGTCTTCCTGCTGCTCACCCACTTCTGGATCCAGCACTTCGACGCGACGACGCGCTCGGTGGTCGAACAGGTCGTGGTGAAGACCGAAAACGCCGAGGGCCAAGCGGTCACGCCGATGCCGACGTACTCGGAGAACGCCGAGAACGCGGTCAACACGCGCCGCAAATCCGATCCGCGCTTCGGCCCGGTCGGCGCACCGGTGACGCCCTACGACGTGACGATGCTGCGCCTCGCCGACCCGGTGTATGCGGTGCTCTGGAAGACGTTCAACCTGTTCTTCCTGCTCTTTGCGCTGCACCACGGCTTCTACGGGCTGAACAACGTCCTCTCCGACTACATCCGACGGCCGATGGTGCGGGCGGTGGTCACCAAACTCGTGTGGATCGTGGCGGGGCTGCTGTTCATCATCGGCGCGTACTCGGTGATCACCGCTGGGCTGAACATGCAGCCGCCCACGCTGTAACCGACGCTCTCTGAACCGTTGTAAGGGCCGTTCGCGAACGGCCCCAACATACCAAACGCTATGCTTTTCAACCACGACGTCGTGATCGTCGGCGCGGGCGGTGCGGGCCTGATGGCTGCGCTCTACGCCAAAGAAGGCGGGGCCGACGTGGCCGTTGTCTCTAAGCTTCATCCGCTGCGCAGCCACACCGGCGCGGCGCAGGGCGGCATCGGTGCGGCGCTTGCCAACGAGGAAGAAGACCACTGGATGTGGCACGCCTTCGACACGATCAAAGGCTCCGACTACATCGGCGACCAGGATGCGATCTTGATCATGTGCCAAGACGCGCCGCGCACGATCATCGAGTTGGAGCACTACGGCGTGCCGTTTTCGCGCAACAAGCAGGGCTTGATCTCGCAGCGGCGCTTCGGCGGCCACACCCGCAACTACGGCGAGTCTGCCGTGCGCCGCGCCTGCCACGCCGCCGACCGCACCGGCCACGCCATCCTCCACACGCTCTACGATCAGTGCACCCGCAAGGGCGTCCGGTTCTACGACGAGTTTCAGGTGCTGGATCTCCTCCAGACGCCCGACGGCACGGTGAACGGCGTGGTGGCCTACGAAATCCTCTCCGGCGACCTCCACACCTTCCACGCCAAGCACGTCTGCTTCGCCACCGGCGGCTATGGACGCGCCTTCCAGACGACGAGCAACGCCCACGCGGGCACCGGCGACGGCCTCGCGCTCACGCTCCGGGCGGGCATTCCGCTCGAAGACATGGAGTTCGTGCAGTTCCACCCGACCGGCCTCTACCGTCTCGGCATCCTCATCACCGAGGGCGCGCGCGGCGAGGGCGGCATCCTGCGCAACAACTCGGGCGAGCGGTTCATGGAACGCTACGCCCCGACGGTGAAAGACCTGGCCCCCCGCGACCTCATCTCGCAGGCCATCTACAAAGAGATCCGCGAAGGGCGCGGCATCAACGGCGAGCCGTACGTCTACCTCGACATGACGCATGTGGGCGCGGACATCTTGGAGAAGAAGCTTCCGGAGATTACCACGTTCTCGCGCACCTACCTCGGCGTCGATCCGGTCACGCAGCCCATCCCGATTGCCCCCACCTGCCACTACGCGATGGGCGGCATCCCGACCGACTACAACGGGCAGGTCGAGAAGGGCCAGCGCGGCGACTTTGTGCAGGGCTTCTACGCGGCGGGCGAGTGCGCGTGCGTGAGCATCCACGGGGCCAACCGCCTCGGCACGAACTCGCTCACCGACCTTGTGGTGTTCGGGCGGCGCGTAGGTATGCACATGGCCGAACGCCTGCGCACCGAAGGCCGCACCAAGGAGCCGCTCATCGCCGATCCGGAGAAGCGCACCCGCGAGATGCTCGACGGCATCCTCGCCCGCCAAGACGGCGAGAACGTGGCGACCGTCCGTGCCGATTTGCAGGACTCGATGATGAAGGGCGTGTCGGTGTTCCGCACCGACGAGACGCTCACCGAGGCGCTCTCCGACCTGAAGACGCTCCGCGCCCGCGCCCGCGCCACGACGGTGCGCGACAAGGGCAAGCGTTTCAACACCGACCTGCTCGACGCCGTGGAGCTTCAGCACATGGTCGAGTACGCCGAGGCCATTGCCGCCGGGGCGCTGCGCCGCACCGAAAGCCGGGGCGCGCACAGCCGCGACGACTACCCCAGCCGCGACGACGCCGCGTGGCTCAAGCACACGCTCTACTGGAGCAACGGCGAGGGCGAATACCGTTTCGCCGACAAGCCGGTCACGATGAAGACCGACGAGTTTCCCCAGTTCAAGCCGAAGGAACGCAAATACTGAGGCTTCTGGCGCTTGGCTTCTGGCTTCTGGCCAGCGGCAAGCCGCCAGCGGCAAGCAGCCCATCGCCGTTATGCAACTCAACGTCAAGGTCAAACGCTTCAACCCGGAGAAGGACAGCGCGCCCTACTGGCAAGACTACACCGTCAACGCCGATCCGATGGACACGGCGCTCTACCTCTTGCTCAAAATCAAGTGGTTTCAGGACGGCACGCTCACCTTCCGCAAGTCCTGCGCCCACGGCATCTGCGGCTCCGACGCGATGCAGATCAACGGCGAGAACAAACTGGCCTGCTCGATCCTCGTCAAGGACATCGCCAAGAACGACGGCGACCTCGTAGCCTTTGAGCCGCTGCCGGGAAGCCCGGTCGTGAAAGACCTCGTCATCGACCAGACGCGCTTCTTCGACAAGTACCGCGCGGTGATGCCGTGGCTCATCAACGGGTCGCCCGCGCCGGAAAAAGAGCGGCTGCAATCGGCCGCCGACCAAGAGATCATCGAGGACGCCACCAAGTGCATCCTCTGCGGCGCGTGCACCCACGCCTGCCCGAGCACCTGGGCCGATCCCAACTACCTCGGCCCGGCGGCGCTGCTCAAGGCCTACCGCTACACGTTCGACACTCGCGACGAGGGCGCGTCCGACCGCCTCCGCGTGGTCGACTCCGGCGAGGGCCTCTGGAAGTGCTACACCATCTTCAACTGCGTGCAGGCCTGCCCGAAGGAGATCGACATCACCCGCTGGCTCTCCGCGCTCAAGCGCCGCGCCGTGCTCGAAAAGGTCGGCTGACGCCGCGACCCGATGCCCGCGCTTTTGTTTGACATGGACGGCGTCCTCGTGGACGTGTCGCGCTCGTACCGCCGTGCCATCGAGGAAACCGTCGAGGCGATGACGGGCGTGCCCGTGCGCCCCGGCGAGGTGCAGGCGCTCAAAGACCAAGGCGGCTACAACGACGACTGGAAGACGACGCACGCGCTCGTGGCCGCCCGCGGCGCGAACGTGCCGTTTGAAGCCGTGAAGGCCGCCTTCCAGCAGCGGTATCGCGGCGACGGCTGGAACGGGCTGATCCGCAGCGAGACGCCGCTCGTCGAGACGGCGGCGCTCGAACGCTTGGCCGAACGGTTCGTGCTGGGCCTCGTGACGGGCCGCCCAGAGGACGAGGCACGGTTCACGCTGGGCTTTATGGGCTGGACGAACGTGTTTCCCGTCGTTGTGGCGTTGGAGCAGAGCGAGGGGCGCGGCAAGCCCGATCCGTTCCCGCTTCAGAAGGCGCTTCGTCTGCTCGGCGAAACGTCGGGCGCGTACATCGGCGACCTCGGCGACGACATGCGGGCCGCCAAAGCCGCAGGGCTGCGGGCCATCGGGCAGGTTCCGCCGTACCTGCCGCCGTCGCACGCCGACACCCTCCGCGCGGCGGGGGCCGACGCCGTGATCTTCGGGATGACGGATTTGGAATCGGCGGTCGTATAAACCGTGTAGAGACGCCTCATGGGGCGTCTCTACGGATCGACGAACCGGCGCGGCGCGTTGTCACCTTCGCCCTTCTTTCACCCCCGGTGTTTGGAGGCGCATCGCGATGTGTCGTACCTTAGGCGGCTCTGCCTGCATTTCGTTTGGGCGTATCCGCAAGATGCGTCCGTTTTTGCTTCCGGTGGGTTTCCGTCTGGAAAACGAAGCCGGGGCTGTATTCCGACCGATTCGATGTCTCGCAAAGACCAACTTACGGGCAAGGGGCCGGTAGCCGGCCACCACGTCTCGCACGCCCACAACAAGGCCAAGCGCCGCTTCGAGGTGAACATCCAGAAGAAGCGTTTCTTCGACCCGGAAACGGGCCGCTGGGTGACGCTGCGCGTCTCTGGCCAGACGATCAAGACCATCAACAAGAAGGGCATCGCCGCCGTGCTGCGCGAGGCCCGTAAGAACGGCGTGTCGGTCTAACCGCCGCCCCTAACCTGCTCGACCGATGGCGAAGGCCAAAGAGAACCGCATCAAGATCATCCTCGAGTGCACCGAAGCGCCGGGGACGAGCCGCTACTCCACGATGAAGAACCGTCGGAACACGACGGGGCGCATGGAGCTCAAGAAGTACAACTCGGTGCTGCGCAAGCACACCGTCCACAAGGAGATCAAGTGACGGGGCGCGGAGCAGCCCTCCGCCTGCCGATACCGACGTTTCCACAACCCGCATCCTACGATGGCGAAGGTTAACAAGAACCAGCGTACCGACCGCGCCAAGAACCGCGTCGAGAACAAGGTGGCGAAGATCGTCGTCGCCGAGAAGAAGGAGAACGGCCAGTACCGTTTCCGCTCCAAGATCGTCCAGCTCGACGCGGTGCAGGCCGAAGTCAAGGCGGCCTCGCGGTAACCTCGGACGGGCACGGCGTGTCCGTGCCGTGTGCGTTCCAGCTCCGCTTTGGGAAGCTGGAGCGCCTCGTCGTTTTAGACCGTCTGACCCGGGATTCGGGGCGTAGCGCAGCCCGGTAGCGCATCTGCTTTGGGAGCAGAGGGTCGTCGGTTCAAATCCGGCCGCCCCGACAACCATCCGAGCGCCCGTAGCTCAACTGGATAGAGCCTCCGCCTTCTAAGCGGACGGTTGCAGGTTCGAGCCCTGCCGGGCGTACCACGCCTGCTACGCGGGCGCTTTGTTTCGTCTGGTGCCGTGGCCGAGAGGTTAGGCAAGGGTCTGCAAAACCCTGTACAGCGGTTCGAATCCGCTCGGCACCTCAATCAACGAAGCCTCGCGGTTTAAGCAGCGAGGCTTCTCAACTCGCCGAAGTGGTGGTCTGTACCGGACTATCCTCTGGCCTCTTCTGTTTGCGCGCTTCCATTTCTTTCATCCAAGGAGGAGAAGACTTAGCAGCGTCGTATATCTGCTCCCAGATTTTCTTGGTGGAGGCAGTGCGCTCGTTCTTCACGAAGTCCATTATACGGTAGAAGGGTAAGGGTGGAGGTAAGTGGCCTGGTGGAGGCTTAAGGAGTACATGGACGAGAGCAGTCAGATCCAAATAGATATTGAGGACCTTATGAGTCTTTAGGATTCACTCCAATCCTTGAGTTTCTCCGCAATTCGCCCCTCCCGCTCGACATGATTTGTGTATGTTAGTTTTGTGATGGGTGTCGCCTCTGTTTTTTTGTCTCTGCTATATCACCCTTCTTGTTTTTTCTCTCGTGCTTAACCCCATTTTTATTGATCAATGAGAACACATGAGGATACATTCGGGGGGAAACTCCTATAAATGGCCTGAGTTTAACCTTGTTTTTCTCGTCAGACTCTGTTATTGAGTCTCGGTGTAGATGCATGGCCATGCTTTTTGGGTATGGTTCTATAAATATAATCTCATTAATTCCAGACCCTACGATATGTCTTGCGCAATTATGACATGGAAAAGTTGTTGTGTAAAGTATGCAACCCGCGACACTTATGGTGTTCCTGGATGCAGCCATTAGTGCATCCATTTCGGCATGCATAGATCTGCCGTATTCAGTGATTCTGTTCATTTTTGTTTTTTCGAGTATTTCTTTGCATCTTGACACATCGATTCCGAACTCATCGGCTATTGATTCAGCTATATTGTCTATCATTCTGGAAATTTCCTTCTTGTTCTCATCTTGTCTGAGAACATAATCTCTTGCATCTTGAGGCGATGGCCAATAGGTTCCACCCCCGAAGCATGGCACATCATTGGCCCCTACTGATATTATATCCCCTCTTTCATTTGCTATGCATGCGCCAACCTGTCTTGATAAATCCGCGGATCTTAGAGAGGTAGACCAGGCAATAAACATACAGAACTCCTCTTTTGTTGGCGGCACTACATATATTCTAAACAAAATCCTAAATAATCTATCCACCTGATTGTTGAGTGATTCATTATAATTATTATCTGGAATATTTATAAAATAATCAGACATATGAAATGTATCGGAGGTGTGTTGTCCGTTGGGTTTGTTTTCATCCCTATCTCTTTTTATGAGCAGCTCGGAATTGTATTCGGCAACATTTTTTATCTTAGTAAGATAATGTTTTTTTGTGTAATCCGAACATGAAACACCGATTAATTTGAAAGAGTCTCCGTAAATAGATCTCAGGAGAATAACTTCTTCGGGGTGTTTTAGTTGATGAATAACAAATATTTTACGCTCGATTTTTTTTGGCTCTGTTGATGATCTTTGTTGGTGAATCGCAGCTGCAGCAGCCGCAGCTAGTGTGCCGCCCCCAATAATTTTGTTTTCATCTCTTAATTTATTTCCTTGATCCATAAGATACATAGTTCTTTTGTAATAATCCTCGGGGCTTCTGTGCTCGTGGAATTTTTCGTCGAAAGCATTGAATAGGTCGCTGATTTTGATTATGTCAACCGAATATTCATATTGGGGGGCTATGTCTGAGATTGCTTTTATGACCTCCTGTAGGGGTGTTCCAATAGGGGCGACTAGGCCCCAGACTAGCTCTGGCCTGTCGATAAGCTCAAATGCATCTTGGATGCTAGTCACGAGAGTGTTGGTCGGGGGTTGGATATTACGGACTTGAAAATCGTTTTGGCGCGGTGAAACCAGCTTTATTTTTGACCTTAATAGGCATTGTGCAGGTTCTATGGTGTGCGCAAGCCTTTTGGGCTGCGACGGGTTTTACCTTCAGGGCACTCAAGCCGTTACGAGGCGTACCTTCTGCCGCTTGCTTCCGATTTCAATGGCGACGACATCCGACCAGATGGAACGGTTGTCGCCCGCGAACGGGCAGGCAAGGCCTGCGTCGAAGGCTGCGGCGTGGCAGGGGACCACTTCAACCCTAGTCCTTGACCGCTCCTCGTCCACCGGACATTCGCACCTTGGCCTTTCTCCGTTTCCCATGATCTGGTTCATCACCGGCTGCTCCACCGGCTTTGGCCGCGCCCTCGCCACCCACCTGCTCGACGCCGGGCACCGCGTGGCCGTCACCGCCCGCAACGTGGCCGACGTGGAAGACCTCGTCGCTGTCCATCCCCACGCTGCGAAGGCGTTTCGGCTGGACGTGACGGATGCCGACCAGGTCGCGGAGGCCGTTGCCGGAGCCGAGGCGCACTTCGGGCAGATCGACGTGCTCGTCAACAACGCGGGCATCGGCTACTTCGGCTCGGTCGAGGAGTCGGAGGACGACGAGGTGCGGCGGATGTTCGAGATCAACTTTTGGGGTCTCGTGCACGTCACGCAGGCCGTGCTGCCGGGCATGCGGGCGCGGCGCTTCGGGCGGATCGTCAACATTTCCAGCATCGCCGGGCTGCGCGGCTTCCCGACCGCCGGGTTCTACAACGCCTCCAAGTTCGCCGTCAACGGCCTGTCGGAGGCGCTCGCGCTGGAAGTCAAGCCGCTCGGCATTGCCGTCACGGTTGTGATGCCCAGCGGCTTCCGCACCGACTGGGCCGGGCGCTCAGCGAACGAGGCCGCCCACACGATCGACGACTACGCCGACACCGCGCACCGCAACGCCGCCAACCTTCGCCGCGTCTCCGGCCACCAGCCCGGCGACCCGATGCGCGCCGCGAAGGCCATCGCCGACGCCGCGCAGTCCGACGATCCGCCGCTGCACCTGCTCCTTGGCAACGACGCGCTCAACGGCGCCCGCCGCCAACTCGCCCTCCTCACCGCCGACTTCGACGCGAACGAAGAGGTGTCGCGGTGGGTGGACGCGCCGGAGGGGTGAGGACGGGCCGCTCGGCGTTGCCTCGCGGTGGAGGGTTGGGAGTGGTCAGAGGACGCCTTCGGGCCGATCTGATCACCCCAGCAGCCCCCAACCAACTTCCTCACGCCTTCCGCTCCCAGCCTTCCACGAGCGGGAAGCGGCGGCCCGCGCCGAAGGCTTTGGTGCTCACGCGGATGCCGGGCGCGGCCTGCCAGCGCTTGAACTCGTTGCGGTCGACCAAGTTGAGCATCCGGCGCACCGTCTCGGCGTCGGTGCCGGTTTCGGCCACGATGCCGTCCACGTCGAGGTGGTGCTCGACGTAGGCGCGGAGGATCGGGTCGAGCACGTCGTAGGGCGGGAGGCTGTCGGAGTCCTTCTGGCCCGGACGCAGCTCGGCGCTCGGCGGCTTCGTCAGCGTAGGCTCCGGGATCGCGGCTTTGCCGAGGCGTTCGTTCACCCGGCGGGCGACCTTGTAGACGTCCGTTTTGAACACGTCCGACAGCACGGCGAGGCCGCCCGCCATGTCGCCGTAGAGCGTAGCGTAGCCCACCGCCGTCTCCGACTTGTTGCCGGTGGTGAGCAGCAGGTGGCCGTGGGCGTTGGACATCGCCATCAGCACGACGCCGCGGGTGCGGGCTTGGAGGTTCTCCTCGGTCACGCCCGTCGGCCCGCCCGGAATCACCGCGTCGCCCACCCGGTCGCCGCCGGTGGCGTCGGTGGCCGAATCGGCGGTGCCCGCGAGCATCTGCCCGAACGCGGTCACGGCCGGCACGATCGGCACGCGGTAGAACTCGAGGCCGAAGGCGTCGGCGAGGGCGCGGCTGTCGTCCACGCTGCCCGACGACGAGTAGCGGCTGGGCATCGTCACGCCCACCACGCGCTCGCCGCCGAGGGCGAGGCAGGCGATGGCGGCGGTGAGCGCCGAGTCGATGCCGCCGGACAGCCCGACGAGCGCCTTCTTGAAGAACGGCTGCTTGGCGAAGTAGTCCTTCACGCCCAAGATCAGCGCGTCGAGCAGGTCGTCCACGTCGTCGCGGCCGTCGGTGCGGGCGGCGTGGAGGTCGGCCCCCAGCATCGACGGGTGGACGGGCGCGTCGCCGGGCAGCGCGTCGGCGATGTCGTTGGATGACGGATGGGCGGCGTCCCCCGATGGGGCGGCGGTAGAGACGTCCCAATGGGACGTCTCTACGGCGTTGGCGGTGTTTTCGTCGTTCCCAAAATCCCACACGGCGAAATCCTCGGCGAAGGGGCGAAGGGCGACGGCCTTGCGTCCGTCGGGCTGCCACACGCTGCTCTGCCCGTCGAAGACGAGTTCGGTGTTGGCCCCGACTTGGTTCACCAGTACGAACGGCACCCCGTGCTCGGCGACGGTGTCGCGCACGATGCCTTCGCGGAAGGCGGGCCGCCCGACCGCGAACGGGCTGGCCGAGAGGTTCACGAACACGTCTACGCCCTGCCGTGCGAGGTCGTCCACCGGGTTGGCGGCGTAGAGTTGGTAGGGATCCTCCTCGCGGTTGTTCCACATGTCCTCGCAGAGGTGCACGCCGAGGCGGACGCCCCGGAACGTCACCACCGTCTGCGGCGGGGCCGGTTCGAAGTACCGATACTCGTCGAACACATCGTAGGTTGGAAGGAGCTGCTTGAACGTCGTCGCCGCGATCCGCCCATCGTCCACCAGCAACGCCGCGTTGAACAGCCGCTTGCCCGTCGGGGCGGTGTTGCGTACGGGCGCGCCCACGAGCAACGCGAGGCCGCGAGGCGCTTCCGCCACGAGCCGTGCCACGGCGCGTTCGACATCGTCCAGAAACGCGGGGCGATCCAGCAAATCCTGCGGCGGGTAGCCGGTGACGGCCAGTTCGGGAAAAACGGCCAGATCAGCCCCCGCGTCGCGGGCCTGCTGCGCGGTGGCGAGGATAGCGTCGACGTTGGCGTCGAGCGCGCCGACGGTCGGGTTGAGTTGGCAGAGGGCGAGGCGCATCGGAAGCGGGGAGCGGTCGTTTCGGGGATACGCCGTCGGATGGGAGCGGTGCCACTTTGCACGCCTTCTCCTGTGGCAACGGTTGTATGTTGCCCGTCACACGATCCCTCTGCCCTGCCGTGCGTCTGCTCCGGCTCGTCGTCGTGCTTCTGCTAACCCGCGTAGGATTTGCCCAAACGCCGGGCTTTGACGTGCTCTCCCGTGCCAACGGTTTGCCGTCGGACTACGTTTTCGGTCTCGACCAAGACGCCCAAGGCTTCCTCTGGCTCGCCACCGACGCGGGCGTGGCCCGCTACGACGGGCGCTCGGTGCGTACATGGACGACGGCCGACGGTTTGCCCTCCAATCTCGTCTATTCCGTCCGCGCCACGCCCGACGGGGCGATCTGGGCGGGGACGTACGAAGGCGCTGCCCGCCGCTCCAACGGCGGGCGGTTTGAGCCGGTCGAGACCGGCGAGGCCATCCACCGCTTTCACGCCGATGCCTTTGGGCGCGTCTACCTGATCGGAGAGCGCCTGCATGTGTGGGAGCGCGGACGCGTTCGCCTGCTCCAACCCGCTGCGTCTGGCCGTGCTGCCGCCCCAAAACTTCGGTCCGACACGTTCGTGATCGACCTGTCTTCCAAGCAAGTCCTGAACGTGCAGGCGTCCCCGGACACCGTCGTCGCCCGCATCTCCGAGCCGTCCGCCGATACGCTGGGATCGCCGATGGGGATGTCACCGTGGACGCTGGGATACCGGAACGCAATCCTTGAGGTTTACCGACCGCCGCAACCGACCCCGGTGGCCTCCCTGCCGTCGTCGCGCATACTCGTGGCCGTTCCGTTTCGGCAAGACTGGCTCGTTTCGACGCTAAGCACCGGCGTGCTGCGCTGGGACGGCACCGCGCTTACGCCCTTTCTCACCGCCGAGCAGCTCAACCGTCAGGCCGCCTATGCCGCGCTGCAGGACTACGAGGGCGCGCTTTGGCTTGGCCTGTTTGGCGGCGGCGCGTGGCGGCTCTCCGGGCAGTATCGGACGCTGCCGGGCCGCGACGACGCTCGCCTCGCCGCCCCGTTCGTGCACCTCAGCCGCGACCGCGCCGGGCTGCACGCGGCCACGCGCAGCCACCTCTACACGCTCGACGATCGGCTGCGCATCGTCCACACCTACGACGTCTCCCAAGTCGGACGGATTGCTCACGCTCGCGACGGCACGGCGTTCGTCGTCTCCGGCATCTACCTTCGCAATGCCGCCGGGCGCAGGCTTTTGGCCGAATCCAACTGGTTCTCGTCGGCCCGTTTCGACGGTGGCGACACGCTCTGGCTGGGCACCTACGGCGGCGGGTTGCGGCGGCGGGTGCGTGGACGCGAGCTTCCTGCCATGCCCCTGCCCCACGGCGTGCAGGTCGTGGAAGACCTCGTGCCGGGCACGCACGGTGCCATGTGGGTGCTCACCCGCAGCCACGGCGCACTCCGCTACCAAAACGGCAGGTGGACGGCCTTTGGACGACGCGAAGGCCTGTCCTCCGACGCCGTCTTCTCGCTCTTCGAGGCTCCTGACCGCACCGTCTGGCTCGGCACCGACCTCGGCCTCGTACGCATCCGAACCCAAGGTGCGCGTCGCCACGTCCGCATGTTCGACGACCGGGGACGGCTGCGCGGCCAGCGCCTCCACGCGATAGCCGCCATAGGAGACACCGTCTGGGCCATTGGAGACCGCACGGCCTACGCCATCGTCGGCGACTCGATGCGAGCTTTCGCCGCCGCTCCGCTGCTGCCCGCCTCTGACCTTGTCATCTACGACGCCGAAATCCTTCCCGAGACGCGCCGTGCTGTGCTTGCCACCTCCGACGGCCTCATGGCCGTAGACCTGACGCGCCTTGACGTGACGCTGCCGCCGCCCCGCGTCGCGCTCGTTCAGGTGGACGGGCGCGATGTAGACGCTGCGCCGGATACGCTTCGTCTTGCCCCTAGTGCGCGGGGCGTTGCCCTCACGTTCGCACCGCTCACCTTCGTCGCTCCGACCAACGCACGACTTCAAACCCGCGCCGACAACGAAGCGTGGAGCGTGCCGACGCTCGACCGCACCGTCTCGTTGGTCGCGCTCACCGACGGCTGGCATCGCCTTGAAGTGCGCGCCGTGAACGTCGCCGGCACGCCCTCGACAGCGCCGCTTGTCCTGCACATCTACGTGCCCGCGCCGTGGTGGAGAACCCTCTGGGCACGGCTCCTCTGGCTACTGATGGTCGTAGGAATCGTCGCGTCCATCACCCGATGGCTGATTGCCTTCCGGCGACGGCAAGCCGAAACACGGCGTGCGCAGCAGCAACGGGTTCAGGACGAGCGCGATCGCATTGCCCGCGAACTCCACGACCACGTTGGCGCCCAACTTTCGGGGGTTCTGGCCGGTTTGCAGCTGCTCGATCCCCAAACGCAGCCTCCGGAAGACCTCGTCCCGGCCCTACGCGACGAGGTTCGTCACACCATCGGCGCACTCCGCACCACGCTGTGGACGCTCCGCTACCCGCCAACCACCGTCGCGGCGCTGGGCGAGCACCTGGGGCGCTACGTCCGGGATCAATCGCGCCTCTACCCGCACCTTGCCCTGTCCGCGTCTACCTTCGACCTGCCCGAAGCGCCGCTTCCGCCTCTCGGCGCGCTTCACGTGTTTCGGATCGGACAAGAAGCCCTGCGCAACGCCCTCCACCACGCCCGCGCGTCGCACGTCCACATGGCGCTAACGTGGAACGATGGCCTCCTCGCGCTGCGCATCGAAGACGACGGACGCTTCGTCGAACCGTCCGACCTTGGCCACGGCCTCGCTTCCATGCGCTCCCGCGCCGCCGAAATCGGCGCAACCTTCGCCCTCGACGGCACCGACGAAGGCACGACCGTCCGGTTGACGTGGAAGCCGGGGCGTTTCGTCTCAGAATCCCCCGAACGGACGACGCCCAGCGGCCCCGCGCGGCCCTAACCTGCGGCATTGCCTCGTCCCTATGCTTCGCGTTGCCATCGCCGAAGACCACACCGCCGTCCGGGAGCGCCTTGCCGCCTTTCTGGAAAAAAGCGGGCGCATGGAGGTCACCATCAAGGCGCGTAACGGACGAGCGCTGCTGGCGGAATTGGAACGGCACCCTTCCGACAAGCAGCCGCATGTGGTGGTGATGGACTTGGAGATGCCGGAGCTGGACGGCATCGCCACGACGGCCCGCATCCGGGAAACCCGGCCTTCGGTCGAGGTCGTGGTTTTTACCGTCTTTGAAGACGACGAGCGGTTATTCGCCGCCATCGAGGCCGGGGCTGCCGGCTATCTGCTCAAAGACCAACCGCTCGCCGAAGTTCTGGAAGCCATCGAGGAGTTGCACGCGGGCGGCTCGCCGCTGTCGCCCACGCTGGCGCGGCGGTTGCTCGTGCACGTGCGCGAGCCACACCCTGCCAAGCCCAACCTTCTGCTTACCGAGCGCGAGATTGAGGTTCTGCGCCTCGTGGTTGATGGGCAAACGAACGCCAAGATGGCGACGGTCTTGGGCGTTTCGACCACCACCGTCAAAACGCATGTGCGGCACATCTACGAGAAGCTGCACGTCTCGTCCCGTGCCGAAGCCACCCGGCGAGCGATCCGGGAAGGCTTGGTCTGATCGGAGGCCGTCGAGGCAATATCCCCCGTTTGGGGGAAACCGATGGGCGGACGCGCGCCGTACCCTCCTCCTACCTCCTCCTCCGCCAAAGCCTGTATGCTGCGTGTCGCCATCGCCGAAGACCACTCGCCCACCCGGCACCGTCTCATCGAAGCTATCCACGCCACCGAGGGAATGACCGTCGTGGCCTCCGCTCCGGACGGCCTTGCCTTTCTGCGTGCGCTCGAAAATCTTCCCGCGTCCGACCGTCCGCAGGTGGCCATTGTCGACGTGGAGATGCCCGGCCCCACGGGCATCGAGGTTACAGGCGAACTGCGTGCTCGCTACCCCCATTTGGGCGTGCTCATCTTCACGGTGTTCGAAGACGGCGACCGGCTGTTCGCCGCCATCGAGGCGGGCGCGTCGGGCTACCTGCTCAAAGACCAGCCGATGGCCGAGGTGATCGAAGCCGTCAAGGAGCTTCACGCCGGCGGTTCGCCGCTGTCGCCGCCGATGGCCCGTCGCTTGCTCGACCGCATCCGTCGCCCGCCCACATCGGAGGCGATGCTGGATTTGACCGAGCGCGAAGTCGAGACGCTGCGCGGCATCGTAGACGGCCTCTCGAACGTAGAGATTGCCGAGCGGCTGTTCGTCAGCCCCTCGACCGTCAAGACGCATGTGAAGCACATCTACGAGAAGCTGCACGTCTCGTCGCGTGCCGAAGCCACCCGGCGGGCACTGCGCGAAGGGCTGGTGCGAACCCTCGCGTGGTTGATGCCCGCGGGCGCGTGGCTGCTGCGCGGCTGATGCCGTCTGCATCTTCGCTGCCTGCGCCGCGTTCTACGGTAGGTCATCCTCTTTTAGCCGGTGCGCTTTCTCGACCTCAACACGTTCTACGCCCCCACCGGCGGCGGCATCCGGACGTACCACAACGCCAAGCTGGCGTGGTTTGCGCGGCACCCGGAGCACGACTACACGCTTGTAGCGCCGGGCGAACGGCGGCGCGTGGAGCCGCTCGCACCGAACGTGCGCCTTGTCTATGTGCGCGGCCTGGCCACCAGCCGCACCCCCGGCGGCTACCGCCTGCTGCTTGATATGCCCGGCGTGCGCCGTGCCGTGGAGCGCTTCCGCCCCGACGTGATTGAGGCCGGCGACCCGTGGCTTTCGTCGCGGATGGCGCTGCGGTTGCGGCAGCCGGGTGTACTCGTCTCGTCGTTCCTCCACGCCGACCCGGTGCGCACATGGCTCGACCCGTTCGCCGACCGCTCCGGGCCGCTTCAACCGGCGCGTCGTGCACTTGCTCGTGTCCTCGGGCGTCGCATCCACACGTTACAGAGCCGGTTCGACCTCTCGGTGGTGGCCTCTCAGCACATGGCCGTGTACCTGCGTGCCCATGGTGTGCCGCACGTTGTTCGTGTCCCGTTTGGTGTGGACGAGCGGTTCTTTGTGCCGCCACCGCCTCGCGACCCGACCGCGCCGGTGCGGCTGCTTTACGCCGGACGGTTGGGGGTGGAGAAGGGCGCGAAGACGCTGCTGGATGCTCTTCCGTCCCTGCTTGACCTTCCGAACGTCGAACTCACGGTGGTTGGGCGCGGTGCTCTTGCCGACCGATTTGATGCCGTAAAGCACCCTCGCTACCGGCGGCTGGGCTTTATCGCCGATCCGGACGAACTCGCCGCGCTCTACCGCGCCCACAGCGTGTACCTCGCGCTCAGTCCGTTTGAGACGTTTGGCCTGAGCCTGCTGGAAGCGATGGCGAGCGGCCTCGTGCCTGTTGGGGCGGATGCCGGCGGGGTGGCCGAGCAGATCGAAGGGGCGGGCCTTCCGTTTACGTTCGCCCCCGGCGACGCCAGGAGCCTTGTGCAGACCGTTCAGCGCGTGCTCGGGTCCGATCTCGACGCAGCGGCGCAGCAAGCCTACCATGCCGCCCGTACCACCTACGGCACATGGGACGATGCCGTGCAGCGCCTCGTCACGATGTACGAACGGGCCACCGTGGCGCGCGGCCTCCGCCCGATGCCGCTTCCCGACGCGCTGCCGTGACCCGACGCCTGCTCTTCGCCCTGCACGACGTCTCGCCGTTTCACGTGAAACGTTGCGACGAAGCCGAACGCGTGTTCGCCGACCTTGGCGTGTCGTCGGTGGCGTACCTGCTCGTCCCCGACTTCCACGCCCGCGCCTCTGCGCTCGACCCGGCGTTTGTGGACTGGTGCCGCCGCCCCCGCCCGTTCGCCGTTGAATGGGCCTTGCACGGCTTCTATCATCTCGAAGGCGTGGACGACAACGTGCCCGCCCCTCGCCTCGGCTGGACGCCTGCTCTCGGCCTCGAGGCGGAGTTTGCTACACTTGACGCCGACCGCGTTCGCCGCCGCATCCTCGAAGGAGCCGACGTGTTCGAACGCGTCGTTGGACACCGTCCGACGGGGTTTGTACCGCCCGTGTGGCGCTGGAACGACGCCCTGCCCCGCGCCCTCGACGAGGCGGGCATGGTCTGGTACGAGGATCACGACCGGCTCTACGACGTGCCGCTGCGTCGCGCCAGTGCCGAAACGCCGGTTATCACATGGGCGACGCGCACGCCGATGCGCAAGGCCACGTCCATCGTCGGCACGCCGGTGATCGAGCGGCTGTGGCGAAACAAGCCGCTGCTGCGCCTCGCCACTCACCCGTACGACTTCGACCATCCGGCCACCGTCCGAAGCATCCGCCGAGTCTGCACGACGGCGCTTCGCCACGGAACCGTTACCACCTACGCCGACACGCTCGGCCTTGACCCGCGCCTGTAACGCCCTCGCCGATGCCTGATCGACCGCTGCGCCTTGCCGTCACCACCGGCGCGTACACCCACATTGCCGACGGGGTGAGCCTGACGCTCAACCGCCTCGTGGGCTACCTCGTCGGGCGCGGCGTGCGCGTGGAAGTGCTGGCCCCGGTCGGCCCGGCGAACGCCGTCGAACCCGCCGGAACGCTCGTGCCGGTGCCGAGCATCACCGCCCCCGGCCGCCCCGACTACCGCGTGGCCCTCGGCCTCACGCGCTCGGCCCGGCGTGCCCTCGGCGCGTTCCGCCCCGACGTCCTCAACGTCTCGACGCCCGACCTGCTCGGCCTCGGCGCGCGGCGCTGGGCACTGCGCCGTGGCGTGCCGGTGGTGGGCATCTACCACACGCATTTCGCCTCGTACCTCGATTTCTACGGCCTCCAACGCCTCGAACCCCTGCTCTGGCGCTACCTCCGATGGTTCTACCGCCCGTTCGCACAAGTCTTCGTTCCGACCCACTCGATGGCGAAGGTGCTACGGGAAAACGGCTTCGGCGACAACCTGACGGTGTGGGGACGCGGCATCGAAACCGACCGCTTCGCGCCCGAAAAACGCGACCTCGCGTGGCGACGTGCCCTCGGATTTGCCGACGACGACGTGGTGGTGACGTGGGTGGGACGGCTCGTGCTCGAAAAGGGGCTGGATGTGTTCGCGGCGATGGTGGAGGCGATGCAGGCTCGCGGGCTGTCGTTCAAAACGCTCGTGGTGGGCGATGGCCCAGAACGAGCGGCCTTCGAGCAGCGGCTCGCGGGCGCGGTGTTTACCGGGACGTTGCGCGGCGACGATCTTCCGCGCGCCTACGCCTCGTCCGACGTGTTCGTCTTTCCGTCTGTTTCCGAAGCCTTTGGAAATGTTACCCTTGAGGCTATGGCCTGTGGTCTTCCCGCGGTGTGCGCACGCGCGCCGGGCGCATCGGACTTGGTGGTAGAGGGGGAGACGGGCTTTCTGGTGCCGCCGGGTCAGGCCGAGGCCTTCGCCGACGCGGCGGCGCAACTTGTGCAAGACGCTGCGCTGCGCCTTCGGATGGGCGAGGCAGCCCGCGCCCGCGCTCTTACATTCCGGTGGGATGTGCTCCTCGGCCAGATGTACGATGCCCTGCACAGCCTCGCCTGCCCCACCCGATAGCCCTTCCTGCGATGGACCTCGTCTGGCAGCACGCCCCCGGAAGCCGCTTGTCCCCGTCGAATGCGTTCACGCTCTCGGTTGAGACGTGGCAACGCAACGTGCGCCTCGACGACCCGGCCTACGGGGTGCTCATCAATGCCGAGACGCTCTCGCTCTCACGGATTCCCCACCCCGACGGCATCGCCTGCCCGCGCTGCCACCACAACGTGTTTCATACGATGGAAGGCCGATGGAAAGGCCGGGCGGCGCTGGGGCTTCGCTGCGCGGCCTGCCACACCTACGGGGCCGTCTTCCCCGACGGGCTGTAGCGCCAACGGTCGTACTTTGGCGCATCTCCCCACAACCGATGCATACCTACGACAGCCTCACCGTCGGCGACCGCTACGAGTACCGCCGGACCCTCACGATGGACGACGTTCGCGCCTTCGCCGACGTGTCGGGCGACGACAATCCCATCCACCTCGACCCTGAGTACGCGGCCCAGCACGCGCCCGGCGGCACGCCCATCGTCCACGGCGCGCTCCTGATGGCCGTGATCTCCAAAATGCTGGGCCGAGACTTCCCCGGCCCCGGCTCCGTCGCGGTGTCGCTGGCGTGCAAGTTCCTTCGGCCGGTTCCGGTGGGCAGCGAGGTGGTGTTCGAGGCGCAGGTGTTTGAGAAGCGCGAGCGGTTCGGCCACGTTCAGATGAAGGTCTACGCCTACCTCAACGGCAAAACCGCGATGGGCGGCGATGCCGTGCTCATCCCACCCAAGGCGTAAGAAAAACCCCTGCCAAAGCCCGAGCTTTGACAGGGGTTTGACGAACCCGCGGACGGCGTTAGTTGCCGCTCCGGACGATCTTGAACCGCGCGCCCGGCTGCACCTGGGCGTTGACCTGCACCTGGTTGGCAATCGCGACGTCTTCCAGCGTTACGCCGGTGGGCAGCGGCGAGGGCTGGAAGGACGCAAGCGTCCCGGCGCGAGTGGCCGTGATGAAGTTCATGCGGTTGGGCTGGCGGGCGAGCATCCGTTGGTCGGTAAGCGGACGGAACGACTTGAAGATGTTCACATACACCTGCTGCGCTGCCGCAAGTCCCTGCTGCGTTCCAAGGGCGGCAAAGTTGTAGACCCGACCGTTGTACTCGATGAAGTACTGGATGGTCTGGATTACGCCCTGTTGCGTTTGGGCTTGTGCCGCCACCACATAGGCTGGCAGCCCGTTCACGTTGTCGCGCCCCGACTGGAGAACCTGGATGCCTTGTTGCGAGGCAAACTGCCGGGCTGCCGTTTCGGCACTGGAGCCTTGCGCAAGATGCAGCTGACCGATCGACTGGCCGCGTCCGTCGGCGAACGACACCATCGACGCATCGTTCTGCACCTGCCAGCCTTGCGGGATCGTGTATTGGAACGCCATCTCGGGGTGGTAAAACACCCCGTTCTGGACAAACCCTTGCCGAGGGTTCTCCCCAAAGATGATCCCGTTGGTTTGGGCATCCAAGTCGGCCTCGTTCACGGCGCGAGGCAGTTGGGGGTAACGCGTCACCCATTCCGAAGCCATTCGGCGGATGTTGCCCTCGCGATCGCCGGGATCGGGGTGCGACGACATCCACGTCGGGAGGGCCGCACCGTCGCGCTGTTGCAGGCGTTTGAGCGAGATAAAGAAGTCGGCCGCCTGGGAGGCATCGTACCCCGCCAGCGAGGCGTATTCAACGCCCAAGCGATCCGACTCCTCCTCCGCGTCGCGTCCGTATTTGAGCAGCAGCAGTTGGAGGCCTTGCCCGCCATACTGCCCCAGCGCGTTGGCGACTTGCCCCGCCGTTCCGCCCAGAAGAGATCCGGCGATGACCGCTCCAACCAACCCCAGCTGGGCGCGCTGCGCTTGGTAGGCTTGCCGGGCGGCGTGCTGCCGAGCCACATGCGCCACCTCGTGCCCCAGCACCACCGCCAGCTGCGCCTCGTTCTCGAGGTTCGCCAAAAGCCCCCGCGTCACATAGATGTAGCCTCCGGGCAACGCCATCGCGTTGATGATGGGGCTGTCGAGCACGCGGAACGTGACGGGCGTATTCAACACATCGGCGGGTACGCCGGGGCGCTGCAACCCGACCACCGAGCCACCGCCTTGCCGGAGATGACTCACGGCTACGATCTTCTGCCCGATGCGGCTAACGTACTGTTCAAGGCTTTCGCTGGGATACGCCCCAAACTGAGCCAAGATTTGCGGATCGGACTCGCGCCCGATCTGAACCTGCTGCGCCCATGTGTAGCCGAGCGCCCGGTCGTTGCCGGTTACGAGATCCTTCGAAACCGTTCCGCAGCCCGACAGCGCGGCTCCTGCCGCCGTAGCGAACAAGCCAGCAGCGAGTGCCGAACGTTTCACGTGGAACATCAAGGGATGGAGGGTAGCCATAGGTCTGAGGGGGGAGGAAGGGTCGGAGGTTAAACGATACTGCGATTCGTACCGGCTGCGCGTGCCTCATTCGTTACAGGGCCGCAAACCTTGACGGCCGTTACGTGCTCCTCACGAATCCAACGGCGCACGTTCGGCCTCGCGCACATCCAGCGCCGTGTGCTGCACGCCGTCGAACCGGACAAACGCGGCCACGTCGCCCCGGTCGGGATGGGTTACAATCACCTGCCCCATCGCATCGCCCGTAAAAAGGTCGAGCAAAAGTCGCGTGCGCGCGGCGTCGAGCGTGCCGAAGAGATCGTCAAGGAGCAGCACCGGAGGCTCGCCCGCAAGGTCGTTGAGGTAGAGGTACTGCGCCAGCCGGAGCGCCACCCCGAAGGTCCGATGCTGGCCCTGCGACGCATACCGCCGAACTTCGAAAGGGCCGAGCGAAAACACCACTTCGTCGCGATGCGGCCCGACGAGCGTGCGCCCGAGGTCGCGCTCCCGGGCGTAGGCCTTGCGAAACCGGGCGCGAAGGTCGTCGGCGATGGCTTCCGGCGTATCGCCATCGCCCGCTCCGTCGTAGCGCAGTGCAGGCCGCTCCACTTGGGCTTCCAGCAAACCGTAGGCCCGTTCAAGGTATTCCGCAAAACCGGCCAACGCCAAGCGCCGCGCCGCCACAATCCGGGCCCCCAGCACCACCACCTCTTCCGTCCACGCCTCCAACAGCTCATCGGGCAACGCTCCGCGGCGGCCACGGGAGCGGGAGAGCAAATCGGTGCGCTGCTTGAGCGCCCGGTTGTAGCGAAGCAGATCGTCGAGGTACACCGGTTTGACCTGCGAGAGCAGGTTGTTGAGGAACTTGCGCCGCTCCTCCGGCCCTTCGGAGGTCAGCGCGTAGTCCTGGGGTGCCATCACCACAAGTGGAATGCGCCCGACGTGCTCGGCAAGGGTGGTCAAAGGTGCGCCGCCGTACGACACCACCTTACCCGTCTCGCTGCCCAGCAGCATCCGCACCGCAAAGGCTCCTCGGCGCACCCCCTCGAACCGGCCGTCGAGCTCGGCTCCCGATTGCCCGACCTGGACGGCGTACGCATCCGAGGAAGCCACGAAGCTTTTCGTCAGCGCCATGTAGTGCAGCGCTTCGAGGACGTTCGTTTTACCCGCACCGTTGGGGCCGTAGAGCAAATTCAAGCCCGGCGCGAACGCAAACGTTCGATCGGTATGGGTACGAAACCGTTGAAGACGGACGGAAAGACAACGCACGATCAAAGAAAGCAAGCACCAAAGAGCCTCGAATGTGCCGCAGAGTTCCGCAACGTCCTCTCACGTTCGTACACTCGACACGTCGTCCGACCGCTGCGATGCGTCGTCTCGTCTGGTTGCTTGCTCTTGCCTGCCCGGCCGTTGCTACGGCGCAGCAGTCCAGCCGATGTGCTGTACTGATACGGCGAGCGTTCGACACCGAGCGCCCGGTTGCACCTCGCGAGGCGGTGGATCGCGCGGGCCAAGCCCGGCGATGCGCATCGTCGTCGTCCGCACCGGAGGCCCCGCGGCTGTTTGCCTTGGAAGCGATGGCGTTGGCCGAGCACGGCCGCTGGCAAGCGTTGGTGGCGCTGGCGGACACGTTCCGCGCGCACGGCCACTCCCTCGAAACGGCTCGGACGTCGTCCGTCGTCGTACTTCGCGAAGCGGCCTTGGCCAAGATCCGAGTGGGCCGGGCGAGCGAAGGCTTAGCCGACTTACGCGCCCTTGGCCCTTATGTGGAACGTCTTCCCAACCTGTTCCGGCGCCTCGAATACCGTTTGGCGCTGGTTCGTGGCTATCGGGCCCTCGGCGACCCCGAGGCGGCGTTGCGGGAACTCAACGCTGCCGAGCAGCGGATCGGAGCCTTGCCGGTGAGCGCGCGCGCGGTTGGTGCGGCGCTGGTGCGTCTGGCGCGGGCCGCCACGCGCAACGACGTGCTGGAGAACCACCCCCCCGCCGACACCGCAGCCTACCGGGCCATCCTGCAAGACCTGCACGACGCCGACTCGCTGGCTCGCCGCAGCGGTGCCCCATCCTTCCTCGCCGAAGAACTTGCGGTGGAACGGGCACGAGCGCTTCTCGTCGGCAACCGCCCGTCCGCGGCACGGGTCGTCTTGGCCTCCGTGCGTCCCTCAACGCCCGTGCTCCGCGCCGACGTGCTGCGCAGCCAAGCCGAAGTGGCTTTTCGCAGCCGCGATCCTTCCCAAGCAGCGCGGCTTCTTGCGGAAGCCGAACGCCTCGTGTCCCTGCCCGACCGCGTCCGGCTCCTCACCCGTCGTGGCGCATGGCTCGAAGCCTACGGCGATTGGGACGAGGCGGCCCGCGCCTACCGCGAGGCGCTCCGCACGGCGGAGCAGGCGTGGCAGATGAGCGGGTCCGACGAAGCCCTGCTGCTGCGCCGTAGCCCCGAAGAGGGTGCGGTGAGGGGAATGGCCCGCGTGCTCGCAGCCCAAGGCCATCCGAAAGAGGCCTTCGCGCTTCACGACGGCTACCGCGCCCGGCTTCTGGCCCTCTACCGCGCCCGCGCCGAAGCCCAAACGCCTGCTCAATCTCCCGAATGGGCCTCCGCTCTCGCGGCCCTCCAAGCGGCCCGAGACAGCCTCGCCCTGCCCGACGGCGATCGTCATCATGTGCGGATAGCGTCGCGCATTCAGCGGCTCCAAGGCCAACTTGCCCGGCTTCAACCATTGCCTCGCTCGACGCCCACCGACGTTTCCGCCCTCCAAGCGCGGCTCCATCGCTCGCAGCAAACGCTCGTGGCCTACCTGCTCGACGCTCCCCTCGTAGCCGGCGGCCCGGCCCGCTCGCTCGCCTTCGTGGTCACGTCCGACACCGTCCACGCCGTTCCGCTCGCGCTGACGCCCGAGGAAGCCCACGCGCTGGAGATGCACGCCGCACCGCTGCTCTCGGGAGGCCGCGCCGCCCGGCAGGCGTTCGACCTGCACGCGCTCCATCGCCTACACCAGCACCTCATCGCACCGCTTCGGCTTCCGCCCCACACACCGCTGCTCGTCGTGCCCGACGGCCCGCTCTTCGCCCTGCCCTTCGGGATGCTCGTCACCCAACCGGTCGGACGGTTCGCCCTTGACGACGCACGCTTCCTTCTCGAAGACCGCGCCGTTAGCGTGGAGATTGCGGCCGCGCAGCAACTCAGCCCGCACGCGCGAGCCGCCACCGATTCGCTTTTGGTGATGGCCCGCACCGATTACGCCCGAGCGCGACTGCCCGACCTTCTCAACGTTGAGCACGAAGTGCGACGGCTTCGCCGCTGGCCCTTCGCCTTCGTGGCGACGAATGCGGACGCCGTCGAGGCGGCGTTCCGGCGGCGAGCGCCCCGCGCCCGGTTTGTGCACCTCGCCGCCCACACCGACGTGCAGGCCCGGTCTCCGATGGACTATGCGTTTCGCTTGTGGCCCGAGGGCGAGTCCAACGGACGGCTTACCGTGGCCGACCTGTTGCACACCCCGCTGCGGGCCGATCTGGTGGTGCTCAGCGGCTGCAGCACCGCGCAAGGCGAGACGCTCCCCGACGAAGGCATGCTGGGCCTTCAGTACGGCGTCCGCGCCGCCGGAGCGCGCAGCGTGCTGGCGACGCTGTGGATGGCCGACGATGCCGCGACCGCCGTGCTCACCCAGCGGTTCTACGACGGCGTCCGCCAAGGGCTTCGGCGCGACGAGGCCCTCCGGCAAGCCCAGTTGGCGGTGCTTCACGCGCCCGACGGGCGGCGGCGCTCGCCCTACCTGTGGGCCGCCCCCGTGCTCTACGGCGACGCCGGCCCGCTCGACGTGTCTCCCGATCCGATGCGTTTCGGGGGAATCGTGGCCGCAAGCATTGCGCTGGCCGTGGCCGGTGCGTTAGCCTTCCGCCTCACCCGCCGACGCCATGCCCGACACCCGCGCCCTCTTCGACGAGATCAAGACCCTCGCCACCGAACAACGCAACCCCGCGTCGAGAAGCATTGACACCGCCTCCATCCGGGAGATTCTGGACATCATCAACACCGAAGACCATCTGGTGCCGATTGCGGTGCGCCGTGAGATTCCGTACATCGAGCAGGCCGTGGAGCACATCGTCAGAGCCTTCCAAAACGGCGGACGGCTGTTCTACGTCGGCGCTGGCACGTCCGGACGCATTGGCGTGGTGGACGCCAGCGAATGCCCGCCGACCTACGGATCGCCGCCGGAGATGGTGCAAGGGCTGATGGCCGGTGGCCAAGCGGCGATGTTCAAGGCCCAGGAAGGCGCGGAAGACTCCCGCGAAAACGGCGCGCGCGATCTCGATGCGCACGGCGTCACGGCCAACGACATCGTCTGCGGCATCGCCGCCAGCCGCCGCACGCCGTACGTCCTTGGAGCACTTCAACACGCACGCGAAGTCATCGGGGCTACGACCCTGTTCATCACCTGTGTTCCACGTGAAACATTGACCGAGCCGGTAGACGTGGCGATCTGCCCCGTCGTCGGGCCGGAGGTCGTGATGGGTTCGACGCGGATGAAATCCGGCACCGCCCAGAAGCTCGTCGTCAACATGCTCACCACCGCGGCCTTCATCCGCATGGGCAAGGTGTACGAGAACATGATGATCGACCTGATGATGACCAACGCCAAGCTGGTCGAGCGCTCCAAGCGCATCGTGATGACCGCCACCGGCGTGGACTACGACACCGCTGCGGCCACGCTTGCCGAAGCCGACGGCCATGTCAAGACGGCGCTGGTGATGCTCCTCGGCGGAGCCTCCAAAGCCGAAGCCACGGAGCGCCTCAGCGCCGCCCGGGGGTTCGTGCGCTACGCCATCGCTGGCGAAGCCTACCCCGAAGGCTAAGATGCTGCCGTTCGTCCGACCTGCGCTCGCGGCGTTCTTGCACGCGACCTTGGCCCTTCCGATGCTGGTGGTGGATCCCCCTGCCGTGCTTGTACCCGGACGCATAGCCGGGCTGATCGGCTTGATCGTGGTCGTCGTGGGCGGCATCGCGGCCTATTCCAGCGGCTGGATTGCCCGGACACGCAGCACCGGAGAGACGTGGTTTCGCGGGGCCATGGTGGGGCTGTCGAGTGCGGTAAACCTTGGCCTCATCGGGTACCTGATGCTGAAAACCGATCTGCACCGGCTCGGCATGCTGACGCTGACGTACGCCGTCCTCTTCGCGGGCGTGGGGCTGGCAACAGGAGCAATGGCTGCCCATCTGCACCGGCGCTGGTCGCAATGACGCTGCATCCGAACGGCCCGTGCGACGTTCGAGAGGCAGACCGTTTCCCCCTTTTGCAGATCGTCCACGCCGGGCGATCTGCCCGTTGTCGTTTGCCGTGACCCTCAAAGAAGCTCTCCGCCGCTTTGCTGCAAGCCCCGGATACCAGGCCGTCCGCGATGCCCTCGCCACCACTCCCGATCTCGTGGTGCGCGACGCCGCCGGGTCGGCCGCGGCCTTCGTCGTAGCCAGCCTCGCCCTCGACGCCAAGCAGCCGCCGCTGGTGTGCCTGTTTCCCGACGAAGACGCAGCGCGCTTCTTCCTCGGCGACCTTGAACACCTGCTCCCGGACGCCGCTCCGACGCTCCACCTCCCCCCCACCGGAGCCAAGCCGTACGACTCCGAGCAGATGCCCGACACGCGGCCGCTTGTCCAGCGGGCCGAAACGCTCGTTGATCTGATCGAGACGCCGTGGCGCGTCCTCGTGGCCTCCGCCGATTCCGTCGGGGAGCGGGTGGCCGCGCAAGCCGCGATGGGAGATTCCGCCACGGTGGTCACCCAAGGCGAGCTGCTCGACCTCCAAGCCTTTGTGGCCCGGCTCGAAGGGCAAGGCTTCCGGCGCACCGAGTTTGTGACCGAACCCGGCGAGATGGCGGTGCGCGGCGGCCTGGTGGACGTCTTCCCGTACCTCGGCGACTTTCCCGTTCGCATTGAACTGTTTGGCGACGAAGTGGACGCCCTCCGCGAGTTCGACCCGGCCACGCAGCGCTCGGTGGCCCGCCTTACCACCGCCCGCCTCCTGCCCAATCTCGATCTGCACGAGGCGCGAACCGCCACGGCCACCGAATCCGTCTTCGACTACCTCACCGAGGACGTGCGGATGGTGCTGTTCGACGCGCCGCGCCTGTTCGCCCGCGTCGCCGAAAACCAGCAAGCGGCGCGCAAAGCCTTTGCCGCGCACCCCAACACCGACCAGCCCCCGCCCGACGCCCTCTACCTTTCCCGAGCCGACCTGGAGGCGGTGTTGGAAGGACGGCCTCGGCTGCGGTTTGGAACGTTCGGCGCCTCGCACGACGAGGGCCTGAGCCTCGGCACCGTGCCCCAGCCCAGCTTCAACAGCCGGATGGAGCTGCTGCGCCGCACCCTTGGCGATCACGCCCGGGCGGGCATCGCCACGACGGTGCTCGTCGAGACCGCGCCCCAGCGCGCCCGCCTGGGCGAACTGCTGGCCAAGCCCCTCGACGCCGGAGAGGTCGACCTGCTCAACGCCAGCCTCCACGAGGGCTTTGCGATGCCCAACGCAGGCCAAGGCCCCGACGGGAAGCCCACGGGCTTTGCCCTCTACACCGACCACGGCATCTTCAACCGCTACCACCGCCCGGCCAGCCACCGCAGCCGACGCAAAACCGGCGGCCTCAGCCTGCGCGACCTCCAAAGCCTCCGCCCCGGCGACTTTGTGGTGCACGTCGACCACGGCATCGGCAAGTTCGCGGGGATGGAGACGGTCGAGGTTCGCGGCAAGCACCAAGAGGCCGTGCGGCTGCTCTTCCACGGCGGCGACACGCTGTATGTGAACGTGAACGCCCTCTACAAACTGCACAAGTTCAGCGGCGAAGAAGGGCATCAACCCCAGCTCACCAAACTGGGCAGCGGAGCGTGGGAGAAGGCCAAGGCCCGCACCAAGAAGCGCGTCAAAGACATCGCCCGCGACCTCATCGCCCTCTACGCCCGGCGCATCGCCAGCTCCGGCACCGCCTTCGGAGCCGATACGACGTGGCAGCGCGAACTTGAGGCGTCGTTTGAGTTCGAAGACACGCCCGACCAGGCCGCCGCCGCCGACGCGGTGAAGGAGGACATGGAGAAGCCCGTCCCGATGGATCGCCTCGTGTGCGGGGACGTCGGCTTCGGCAAGACCGAGGTGGCCGTCCGTGCCGCGTTCAAGGCCGTGCAAGAGGGCAAGCAAGTCGCCGTGCTCGTGCCCACCACCGTGCTGGCGCGGCAGCACATGGAATCGTTCCGCCGCCGCCTCGCGGCCTACCCCGTGCGCATCGAAAGCCTGTCGCGCTTCGTCGATGCCAAGCGGTCGAAGGAGATCGTCGCGGAGACCAAGCAGGGCAAGGTCGATATTCTGATCGGGACGCAGCGCGTGGCCTCAAAGAACGTGGGCTTCCACGACCTCGGCCTGCTCATCGTTGACGAGGAGCAGAAGTTTGGCGTGGCGGCCAAAGAACGCATTCGGCAACTGCGGGCCAACGTGGACACGCTTACGCTCACGGCCACGCCGATCCCGCGAACCTTGCAGTTCAGCCTGCTCGGCGCGCGCGACCTGTCGGTCATCCAAACGCCGCCGCCCAACCGCCAGCCCATCGTCACGGAGATCCACACGTTCGATCAGAACCTGATCCGCGACGCGATCTTGCACGAGACCAGCCGCGGCGGGCAGGTGTTCTTCATCCACAACCGCGTGCAGAGCATCGACGAGATGGCCGAGACGATCCGGGCGCTCGTGCCCGGTCTGCGGGTGCGGGTGGCGCACGGCCAGATGCCGGCCACGGAGCTGGAAGACGTGATGATGGCCTTCGCCGACGGCACGTTCGACGTGCTCGTGAGCACCAACATCGTGGAATCGGGCCTCGACGTGTCGAACGCCAACACGATGATCGTCCACCACGCCGAGCGCTTCGGCCTGGCCGAGTTGCACCAACTGCGCGGACGCGTCGGGCGAAGCGACCGCAAGGCCTACTGCTACCTGCTCGTGCCATCCATCCACGCGATGACGAAAGAGGCGCGGCACCGCTTGCAAGCGCTCGAAGAGTTTTCCGATCTCGGCAGCGGCTTCAACATCGCCATGCGCGACCTCGACATCCGGGGTGCCGGCACGCTGCTCGGGGCCGAACAGTCGGGCTTCGTCGAAGAGATCGGCTACGAGACGTACCACCGCATCCTTGAGGAGGCCGTGCAAGAGCTTCGCGCCCACGAGTTCAAAGACCTGTTCCACGATGCCCCACCGCCGCGCGCTGCCGAGACCGTGCTGGACATCGAGGAAGACGCGCTGATTCCGCCGACGTACGTCGCCAACAACATCGAGCGCCTCAACCTGTACCGACGCGTCGCCGAAGCGCCCGGTCGCGCCGAGCTCGACGAGTTGCGGGCCGAGTTTGTCGATCGGTTTGGGCCATTGCCTGCCGAGGTGGATCACCTGCTCGCCGGGGCGGAACTGCGGATGCTGGCGCAGCGCCTGCGGCTGGCCAAGGTGCAGTTCAAGAACGAGCGGCTCTGGCTCGATACGCCCAGCCCCGATGCCGACGCCTACTTCTTCGACCGGGTGTTCCAGCCGCTGATGCAGACGTTGGAGGAGCAAAAACGCCGCGTGGCTCTCAAAGACGTGCCGGGGAAAAAGCTGCGCCTGATTATCCAGAACACCCCGACCCTTGGCGACGCGCTTGAGGTGCTGGGGACGCTCGTTCCGCACGACGAAGCGCCGGATGCCGCGACTGCCTTCTTGCGGCGCTGAATACAAACGTAGAGGCTCTGGCTTCGATTTGCCATACAACCGTGACACTTGGTGCGGTAGAAAGCGTGTAGCCTTTCCCTCAACGTTTCCCCATCACCCATGTCCGCCCTCTCCCGCCGCGACGCCCTCCGCGCCCTCGGCACCGCCACGCTCGCTGGGGCCGCCAGCACTACCGGCCTAACCGGCCTTGCCCGCGCCACCACCCCCGACGGCGCGTCCGGACTCACGGGCAACCTGTACTGCTCGCCGTCGTGCGTGCTCACGCCCACCGTCACGGTCGGGCCGTACTACTTCGACGCCAACCTCGTGCGCCGCGACATCACCGAGGGCAAGACGGGCGTCCCGATGACGCTCAATATCACGGTCGTGAACACCGCCGCGTGCGCCGTCCAACAAGGCGCGTTGGTCGACATCTGGCACGCCGACGCCAACGGCATCTACTCCGGGTATTCCGGGCAGCCTGGCGGCGTGAGCACGGTCGGGCAGACGTTCCTGCGCGGCATTCAGATGACCGACAACACCGGCGTGGCCACGTTCACCACGGTTTTCCCCGGCTGGTATTCGGGCCGCGTGGCGCACATCCACTTCAAGATCCGCACGTCGAGCACCACCTACGTCATCTCGCAGCTCTTCTTTGACGAGGCCCTGCGCCTGAACGTCTACCGGGGCTATGCGCCCTACAACACCCGCACCAACGTAGACGGCGACCGGACGCTCTCGAACGACGGCGTGTACTCCACCGGCGGCACCAATGCGTCGGCGATGATCTCGTCGGCCACCCTCTCCGGCGGCGCGGTCACGGCCAACCTCGTGGTGGGCATTTCGCAGACGGTGACGGGCAGCGAGGCGGAGGCCGAGACGATGCAAGCGGCGATGCAGCCGCCCTTCCCCAACCCGTGCAACACGATCACCACCGTTCGGCTTTCGCTTCCGACGAACGAGTCGCGGATGTACATCGCCGTGTACGATCTCTTGGGACGCGAAGTGCTGAAGCTCCACGACGGGCCGTTGGCCGCGGGCCTGCACGGCGTCGAGGTGGACACGCGAGGCCTTGCCGTAGGGGCCTACATCGTCCACGCCGAGAGCGCGACGCTGCGCCTCACCCAGCCGCTTCAAGTGGCGCGGTGAACCTGTCCGGTGAACCTGTCCGGTGAACCTGTCCGGTGAACCTGACAGGTTAGGCGTACAGTGCGGACAGCGAGGCCGCGTGGTCCCGCATTTTGTCGCGCAGCGCGGGCGGCTCCACGACCTCCACCTGCGTCCCGTAGCGGTGGAGCCAGCGGGCCACATAATCGAGGTTCTCGAAGTAGAACGTCACCTCCTTGACGCCGTCGTCGCGGTCACGCTCTTCTTCGACTTTGGCCGGGACGGCCTTGCGCGCCCATTTGTACGCCTGCCCGGCAAAGCGCAGCACGATGCGCTGGTTCTGCGGCCCGGTGCCGCGCTCGTCGAGGTGCTTGGCGAGGTCGAACCCTTCGGGCTTTTTGAAGACGTCCTGCAAGACGCGCATCCAGCGAATCTGGTCGAGACGGAAGTTGCGAATGTCTTGGCGGAGATGGTCGAAGGCGATGAGGTTCCAGTGATCGGAGTAGTAGACGAGGCCAAGCGGATCGACCTTGCGGCGCGTCACCTCGTCGCGACTGGCCACATAGTAATCCAGCATCGTTGTGCGCTGCCGGGCCACTGCCTCGGAGAGTTCGTACCACCGCCCTTGCTCGTCCTCCGTCGCCTCGCTCGTGTGGAGCCAGTAGGGATCGAGCACCGTGGCGTCGCGGAGCCGAACGACGTACGCCGCCACCTCGTCGGGCAACACCTGCTGGATTTTGAGCGCCACGCCGTCGGCGTCCTTGCGCAGGCTCGGGTCGGGCTGGAGCTTGATAAATTCCGCGCCGATGAGCAGCGTCGCCGCCTCCCGCGCCGACAGCATCAGCGGCGGAAGCTGGTAGCCGTCGAGGATCTCGTACCCGCCGCCCTCGGCGTAGGTGAGCGGCACGCCCGACTCCGTCAGCGCGCGCAGGTCGCGGAAGATCGTCCGGCGGCTCACATCGAAGTGCCGGGCCAACTCGCGGGACGACAGGTTGGGCTTGTTCTGAAGCAGCAGCACGAGCGCAAACAAGCGCTCGGTGCGGTTGAGGACACGCTCGGCGTTGGCCATTCGACACTGTGACGTTTGGATGACACCGCCAACGCCCCCACCGCCGTTTCGTCCCCATGTATGTGCGGTTTTTTGTGCCAAACGGCGCGGTTTTGCCGTAGAGATGCCCCACTGGGGCGTCACTACGCTGAACGTCCGGGCGTCACCGTGACGATGTGTTTGTCCGCGAAATACGGGTCGGACAACCCAACCGGGCCAACGTTCACCTGAACCTCCGGAAACCGCGACGTCAGCGCCTCGATCTCGTCGGACAAGTCGCCGCCCTTCAGGCAGATCAGCCCCGCGGGCCATGCGTTCGCATCATCGCCGACCATCGATTCGGCGGGCGGATCGCCGAGGTGCCATTTCCAAAGCATCTCCAGCGGCGCCGTGGCGCGGCTCACGCTGTGCGAGCGCGGAGCGGCAAACTGCTCGGCGCGCCCGTGCCACGTCGTGAGGTTTTTGAGGCCGAGGTTTCGCGCCATCGCCCGCACCGCGAGCACCTTCTTCTCCACCGCATCCACGCCCGTGTAGACCGCTTCCGGGCGCAAGATGGCCAGCGGGACGAGTGGGAAGCCGCCGCCGGTGCCCCAGTCCACCACCTGCGCCCCGGCGGGAAACGGCGTTCGGGCAAGGGTCGCACAGTGCACGATGTGCCGCTCCACCACATGCTGCACGTCGGTGCGGGCGATCAGGTTGAGCTTGTCGTTGAGGCGAAGCACATCGGCGGCATAGGCGGCCAGCTGCTCGGCCTGCGCGTCGGTGCAGGTTACGCCTGCGGCATCAAGATGGGCTTGGATGTTCACGCGCCTGCCTCCGATGTTTCACGTGGAACATGTGTGCCCCCGCGCCGAACCAGCACCAGCAGCGCCTGCACGTCGGAGGGGCTGACGCCTGAGATGCGCGAAGCTTGGCCAAGGTTCTCGGGGCGAATCTTGGCCAGCTTCTCCCGCGCCTCGTGCGAAATGGCCTGCACCGAGGCAAAGTCGAAGCCTTCGGGCACGCGCACGGCGTCGAGCGCTTGCATCTCCCGCGCCATCGCCTCCTCGCGCTGCACATAGCCGGCGTACTTCAACTCCGTCTCCGCGGCCACCTCCACCGCGTCAAGGCCGGGTGCCGACACGACCACGTCGTCAAATCGACCGATGTGCCGAAGCATCGCGGAAAGATCGACTTCTGGGCGAAGCACCGTCTTGGCCAGCCGCTCGGGGCGCTCCAGCGGCGCGCTGCCCACCGCTTCGAGGTAGCCGTTGATCTCGGCAGGGCGGACGGGCGTGGCGCGGAGCCGGTCGATGGTCTCGGCGATAGCGCCTTGGCGCGCCTGCATTCGCGCAAACCGCTCGGGCGTGGCAAGGCCGAGGTCGTGGCCGATGGGCGTGAGGCGGGCGTCGGCGTTGTCCATCCGAAGCAGCATCCGGTGCTCGGCGCGGGACGTGAACATCCGGTACGGCTCGTCCGTCCCCTTCGCCACCAGATCGTCCACCAGCACCCCGAGGTACGCTTGGTCTCGGCGGAGCACAAGGCCCTCGTCTTCGCGCAGATGCAGGGCCGCGTTCATTCCCGCCAGAAGCCCCTGCCCCGCCGCCTCCTCGTAGCCCGTCGTGCCGTTGATCTGCCCGGCGAAGAACAGCCCGGCCACGGCCTTCGTCTCCAACGTGTAGCGCAGTTGGTAGGGCGGGAAGTAGTCGTATTCGATGGCGTAGCCGGGGCGCAGCAGGTGCGCCCGCTCCAGCCCCGGCACGGTGCGGATGGCCGCAAACTGCACGTCTTCCGGCAGACTCGTCGAGAAGCCGTTGACGTACACTTCGTGCGTGGTAAGCCCCTCGGGTTCGAGAAACAGCTGGTGCCGATCTTTCTCGGCGAAGCGGTCGATTTTGTCCTCGATGGACGGGCAGTAGCGCGGCCCGCGGCCTTGAATCCGCCCCGCAAACATCGGGCTGCGGTCGAAGCCGGTGCGCAGCAGGTTGTGGACGGCCTCGTTCGTGTACGCCAGCCAGCACGAACGCCGCTCGGCGGGCAGCGTGTCGGAGAGGAACGAGAACGGCCCGGCATCGGGTTCGTCGGGCTGCTCCTCCATCGCCGAATAGTCGATCGTGCGCCCGTCGAGGCGCGGCGGCGTGCCGGTCTTGAGTCGTCCGGACTCGAAGCCGAGCCGGTGCAGCGCCCCGGTCAAACCGAGCGCAGCGCCCTCGCCCATTCGTCCGCCGCCAAGCTTGGTTTCGCCCACATGGATGACGCCGCCGAGGAACGTGCCGGAGGTGAGCACGACGGCCCGCGCCCGAAACGTCTGCCCCAGTTGCGTCACGACGCCCGCGATCTGCAGCCTTCCGTCGCGTCCGGGTTCGGTGACGAGGTCGACGACGGTGTCGGCGCGCATCATCAGACCGGGCGTGTCTTCCAGCATCTGCCGCACCGTCTCGGCGTAGCGCGTGCGGTCGCATTGCGCGCGCGGGCTGTGCATCGCCGGGCCTTTGCGCCGGTTGAGGGTGCGAAACTGGATGCCCGCGCGGTCGGTGGCGAGGCCCATCAGGCCACCCAGCGCGTCGATTTCGCGGACGATCTGCCCCTTGCCGATGCCGCCGATGGCCGGGTTGCACGACATCGTGGCAATGCGGTCGAGCGCCTGCGAGACGAGCAGCGTGCGCACGCCCATCTGCGCCGCCGCGTGCGCGGCTTCGGCCCCGGCGTGGCCGCCGCCCACCACGATCACATCGTACGAAAAGTAGTCCATGGCCGCGAATACGCCGCTACGCTGGGTTTGCGCCCATGCGGCACAAAATCCACAGACGACGCGATGTCATTTGCCGATGCAGAACCGCGAGAAGATGGCGGAAAGGACGTCCTCGCTCGTCACCTGCCCCGTGATCGCGCCCAACTCGTGCAGCGCAGCGCGAAGGTCAAGGGCAAGCAGGTCGCCGGAAAGCCCCGACGCCAGCGCTACGCGGGCACGCTGCACCGCGTCGAGGGCGGCAGCGAGGTGCTGGCGATGGCGGGCGTTCGTCACCACCTGCGCCGCTTCGGCCGCCCCGGCTTGCCCGGACGCCACCGACGCGAGGTGCTGGGCCAAGCGAGCCGGGCCGTCGTCGTCCGGGTTGGAGGCCGAGACGGAGAACGCATCGCCCGGAAGTGCGGCGTGCAGGGCGAGGTCGCGTTTGTTGGCGACGAGCACCACCGGAGCCGTTCCGGAACGGAGCGCCTCCAAACGTATGTGTTCCTCGTCGGATAACCCGTGTGACACATCGTAGACATATGTGACCACGTCCGCGGTTTCGGCGCGGGCCTCGGCGCGGCGCACCCCTTCGGCCTCGATTTCGTCCGACGTGTCGCGCAGGCCGGCGGTGTCCACAAACACGAGGCGAAGCCCGTCCACCTCGGCCTCGGCCTCGACTTCGTCGCGGGTCGTCCCGGCGATCGGCGAGACGATGGCGCGGTCGTAGCCGACGAGCCGGTTCAGCAGCGTGGACTTGCCCGCGTTGGGCCGCCCGAGAATCGCCACGCGCACGCCGTCGCGCACGAGCCGCCCGAACCGGTACGAACCGAGCAGGTCGGAGAGCGTCGTTTCGGCGCGGGCAAGCAAATCGGCGAGGTGGCCCCGGTCGGCAAAGGCAACGTCCTCGTCCGAAAAATCCAGTTCCAGTTCCGTGAGCGCCGCCGTCTCCAGCAGTTCGTCGCGCAGGCGGGCGAGCAGGCGGGCGTAGTCGCCGCGCAGGTGGGCGAGCGCCGTGCGGTGCGCCTGCCGCGAGGAGGCGTGGATGAGGTCGGCCACGGCCTCCGCCTGCGTGAGGTCGAGTTTGCCGTTGAGGAACGCCCGCTGCGTGAACTCGCCCGGCTCGGCCATCCGCGCCCCCGCCGCCAGCAGCGCGTCGAGCACGAGCGCGGGCGCGAGGTCGCCGCCGTGCGTGGTGATCTCCACCACGTCCTCGCCCGTGGACGAATGTGGGGCGCGGAAGACCGTGACGACCACCTGATCGAGCCGCGCCTCGGTCTTGGGATGCCGGAAGTAGCCGACGTGGGCCGTGTGGCTCGGCACGTCGTCGAGGGGCTTGCCGAAGCACCGGTCGGCCACGCCGACCGCGCCGTCGCCGGAGACACGCACCACGGCCAGCGCCGCCGTGCCGCGTGCCGTGGCCAACGCCGCGATGGGGTCAGACGTCACGCTTCGGAGTCGGATGGGCCAGCCACAGGGCGGCGAGGCACGCCAGCAGCAGCACGCTGAACTCGACGCCGTTGCGCCCTGCACCGACGACGAACCACCCTTCCGAGGCGTGAACGGTCGCGATGCCGCCGAGCAAGATCAGCGCGAAGCCGGGCACGACGAACCGTACATACCGCCCGGCCGCCAGCAGCACCGACGCACCGATCTCGAACGCCGTGATCGCCCACGCCACGGCCTCTCCCGCGGGCAGGCCGTGGCTTTCGAGGAAGTCGCCGAACAGCGGCATCGTGCCCGAAAACGCCCGGTGCCAGCCGTGAATGCCCAAGAGCACGGCGACGGTGACGCGCACGATTAGGACGGCGCGGGCGAGCAGGCGGGAGTCGGCGGTGGGAAGCATGGGCAGTAAAGCGAAAGAACCTGTCAGGCCTTAGCAGCCTGACAGGTTCCAAACGGTCAGTTGTTTTGCCCTTCTTGCAGGCCCAGCTTGTGCTTGGGCGGCGTCGAGCGCGGGCCGGAGGCCTTGGGCGTGTCGGTTGCCACCCCGCCCACGTTGGCAGGGGTCGTCGGGAACGAGCGGCGCAGCCACCACTGCTCGGCGGCGGAGAAGATGTTGTAGAACAGGTAGTAGAGGCTCAGGCCCGACGACGTCTGGTTGAAGAAGACCAGCAGCATGATCGGCATGATCGTCGTCATGATGCGCGTCTGGTCGTTCTGCGGCTGGTTCTTCATCGTGAGGCGCATCTGCACCACCATCGAGATCGTCATCAGCAGCGCAAAGCCTGCCACGAAGTTGCCGTAGAGCGGGATCGTAAAGGGCAGGTGCAGGATGGCATCCGGCGCAGAGAGGTCTTTGGCCCACAGGAACGGCTCCTGACGCAGCGCGATGGACTGCGGGATGTACTGCCAGAGCGCGATCAGGAACGGGTACTGGATGAGCATCGGCAGGCAGCCGCCAAGCGGGTTGACGCCCATCTCCTTGTAGAGCTGCATCGTCGCCTGCTGCTGCTTCTGCGGATCGTCGGCGTAGCGCTCCTTGATGGCTGCGATGCGCGGTTGCAGGTCACGCATCTTGGACATCGAGCGTGTTTGCGCCTTCGTCATCGGATGGGTGGCGAGCTTGATGAGCAGGGCCAGCAGAATCAAGACAAGCCCGTAGTTCTTGAGCATGCCGCCCGCCAGCGCGAAGTAAGGCGAGAGGATAAACTTGGAGAACGGACGGGTGATGACTTCCAGCCAGTCCCAACCCAAATCCACCGAATCGAACAGGTCGCCGGGATAGGCGGCCACGAGCGTCGGCGTGAGCGGCCCCATGTAGAGGCGGAAGCGGTCGGTTTGGCCGTCGGGGAGCGCGGGCAAATCGAGGCTCTGCGAGAAGTCGAGCGTGGCGTTCGTCTTCGGATCGCCGTGGCGCTGGCCGATGAGCGTAGCGCCTTCGGTGGTGCGGCCGGGGAAGATCGCGACGGTGAAGTACTTGTTCTTGATGCTCGTCCACGTCACCTCGCCGCTGAGGCGCAGCGGGGCGTGCACCGAGTCGGAGGCGAAGGTCATGTGCTCCAGTTCGCCGCCGGAACGGGCCGACACCGCCGAGCGGAGCACTTCTTCGTAGCGCGTTTCTTCGGAGAACGGCAACGCGCCGTTCCACACCAACGAGTAGCCGTCGGGAGCGGCAAAGGCGGCGCTGTTCTGCCGCTCCACCCGCAAGCCGACCTCGTACGAGGTCTTGTGGAAGACGTACGCCAAGCGCAACACGCCGCCGCCGAGGTTCGCCTCAAACGGCACCACGACGCTGTCGGCGGTGACGCGGATCGTGCCTGCGGTGTCGGGCGTGGCGAAGAACAGGCTGCGGGTATCGAGCTTGCGGTTGTTCTTGGAGAGGAACGAGAGGCCGAGCGCCCCGCGCTGCGCTTCCGTCGAATCCACCAGCTCCACCGGCGTGCGGCGGTCTGGGCGGGTGTAGTCTTTGAGCTTGAACGAGCGGATGGACGCGCCCTGCGTGGCAAGCACCGCCACATAGCGGTCGGTTTCGACCGTCACAAGGCGGTTGGTACCCTGCCCTGCCGCACCCAGTGTTGAATCGACGGCGAGCGTGTCGGGGCGGAAGCTGCTGTCTGCGGGGGCGGCGGGGGGAGCTTCCACCGCCGCGAGGCTGTCGCGAGGGGCAGGCACAGAGGCCGGGGCCGGGGTCATCTGGGGCCTAAGCCAGAGGTACCAACCGATGAGCACGAGGCCAATCAGCAGGAAGGCGGTAACGGTATTGCGCTGTTCCACGAAGGACGGACGGTTCGGGACGGAAACGGGGCCTTACGACGGCCCGGCGGTTCGGTTGTGGACGAACGACGGATTTGCCGCGGCGAGCGCGTCGGCCATTCGGTAGAGGGCGCGCGGCAGGTCGGTAGCCACGCGGGCGAAAAGATCGGGAGCGACCGTGCCGCGAAACAGCACCGCAACGGTGAGGGCCTGATCCGCGGGCAACGCCAAAAGGTCTACCAACGGCCGGTGGTGGCGTCGGTAGACCTCGCGAAGGGTGCGGCGTACGCGGTTGCGCACGACGGCGCTGGGCTGGCGGCCAGGTACGAACGCGATCTGGATGGGCACGTCGGCTGGCACCTGGGCACGAGGAACGGCGCGGAACACGAGGCGAACCACCCCGGCAGCGACCGTTTGGGCGTGCCCTTTGCGGAAGAGCGGGCGCAGCAGGCGGCGGCGCTTAAGCCGAAGCCGACGCGGGAACCGCTCCTCCGGGCGGGTCACTTGCTGGGGCGCGTATCCGACACGGACAGCACCTTGCGGCCGGCGGCGCGGCGGCGGGCGAGGACCTTGCGTCCGTTCTTGGTGGCCATCCGAGCGCGGAAGCCGTGCGTGTTGGCGCGCTTGCGGCGGCTGGGCTGGTAGGTGCGTTTCATAGCGAGGGAAAGAGGTTCAGACGCAAAAAAGGACGGTAAAGGTACGAAAAAGCGCTACAGGGCTGCGGATTGCGCTTGACCTTCACGGAAAACGGGCGTACTTTGGGGTCTCCGAAAGGCGGGAGTAGCTCAGTTGGTAGAGCGTCAGCTTCCCAAGCTGAATGTCGCGGGTTCGAGTCCCGTTTCCCGCTCTGCGTGCCGAACGTGCCTGCGGGCACTGCGTTCGGCACGCGCCGTTTCTTCCCAGAACGGTTCTTTCGGGCGGTTAGCTCAGTTGGTTCAGAGCATCTCGTTTACACCGAGAGGGTCGGGGGTTCGAGTCCCTCACCGCCCACCAATCAAGGCCTTTATGTCCCCAAAAACGGATGTAGAGGCCTTTTTCGTCCCGATTCACTCCGTGGCGGCGAGCGCCTCGTCGACGAGCGAGCGTTCTCCTGCGGCCTCGCGCCGGGCCACTTCTTCGCGAACCGCCGGGGCCACGACCGTCCCGAACAGCTCGATCGATCGCAGCAGTTGGTCGTGCGGCATCGTCCCCACGCTCATCTGCACGAGCGTGCGCCGGTGGCCAAAGACCTTGTGGAGGAACAGGATCTTCTCGATAGCGGCTTCGGGCGTGCCCACGAGGTTCGCGCCTTGGAGCCGCGTGGAAGCCTCAAACGCCGCACGGGTCATGGGCGGCCAGCCGCGCTCTTTGCCGATGCGGTTCATCGCCGCCGAGAACGCCGGAAACGCCGTGTCGATGGCGGCCTCGGTGCTTCCGGCCAGGAAGCCGTGCAGGTTGAGGCCCACGGGAAGCCGTGAAGGGTCGAACCCGGACTCTTGCGCGGCGGCCCGGTAGAGGCGCACGAGGGGCGCAAACCGCGCCGGTTCGCCTCCAATGATGGCGAGCGCGAGCGGCAGCCCCAACGAAGCCGCCCGTACCACCGACGCCGGTGTACCGCCCACGGCCACCCACACGGGAAGCGGATGCTGAACGGGCCGCGGGTAGACGCCCCGGTCGCGAATGGATGCGCGGTGCTGCCCCGACCACGTCACCCGCTCGTCCTCCCGGAGGGCCAACAGCAGGTCGAGCTTTTCCTCGAAGAGCGCGTCGTAGTCGTCGAGCGACTGGCCGAAGAGCGGAAACGACTCCGTGAACGAGCCGCGCCCGGCCATGATCTCGGCCCGTCCGCCGGAGATCAAGTCGAGGGTGGCAAACTGCTGGAAGACGCGCACCGGATCGTCGGAACTGAGCACGGAGACGGCGCTGGTAAGACGGATGCGGCGGGTTCGCGCCGCATCCGCCGCGAGCACAACCGCCGGTGCCGAGGCGATGTAGTCGGGGCGATGGTGCTCGCCCACGCCGAAGACATCGAGGCCGACGGTGTCGGCCAGCTCGATTTCTTCGAGGAGACGTCGGGTGCGCTCCTCGGCGCTCACCGTCGCGCCGGTTTGCGGGTCGGGGGTGGCGTCGGCGAAGGAGTAGAGGCCGAGTTCCATAAAAGCTTTCCGTGGGATACCGCGAGAGGCGTTGTAACGCGGGGAGTAAATACTTGTTCAAACATCCTTTCCGACCTGCGGAGGAACCTCCTCTCCGTGCCCGGTTCCACCGGCGACGCCCTGCCCTCTTCCCGTCACCCGATGTCCCGCATCGTTCAAACCGGCGACACGCCCGCCAAGCGACGCCAGCGCCACGAGCGTGCTGCCGCGAGCGCGCTCGAACGCCTCGCCCGCAAAGCCGACCTTGCCGACGCCGAGGCGTCCGACCTTGCGGCGTTTCTCGCCCACCATTTGCGCGGGCTTTTTGACACCTTGGACGAAAGCGCTCATGCGTGGGACGAGCGCGGCTACTTTCGCAAGGCCGAAGCCCTTCGTCACGAGTGGCGCTGGGCCAAGCGCACCGCCGACGGGCTGGAAAACGCACTCGTGGACCGCCGCTTCGACGCCGTCGGCGCGCTCTTGGCCGAGGTTGCTCCGCATCTTGTGGGCGTGCATGTGCCAGCAAACGCCGCTGTCGACGAAGACCGCTATGTGGGTGCGTACCGGGCGCTGCTGAAACGCCGCGCCGTCGAAACCACGGGATGAGGAGCGAGCGCCCGTCGGTATCTTGCCGATGGCCGAAGACCGCCGTCTACCTATGCCTGACCTTGCGCCTGCGCCGGGCCTTCTCCTCATTGCCCCGCCCATCCTCGACGATCCCAACTTCGTGCGGTCGGTGGTGTACTTGTGCCAAGCCGACGACGAGGGGGCCTTCGGTCTCGTGCTCAACCAGCCGACCGACCTGCTGCTCGCGGCCTTGCTCGACGGCTTCGACCGCTACGACCGCCCCGTGCCGATCCGGCAGGGCGGGCCGGTGCAGCCCGATACGCTGCATGTGCTGCACCGCGCCCCCGGCCTCGTATCGGGCGGCGAAGACCTGCCCGGCGGCGTCACATGGGGCGGTGAGCTGGAGTCGTTGGTAGACGCCTTCGCCTCGAACGACGCCGACGCCGACGACTTCGTGTTCCTGCTTGGCTACGCGGGCTGGGCACCGGGGCAGTTGGAAGACGAGATTGCCGGGGGCGACTGGCTGCTGACGCCTGCCCGCGCCGAGGATGTGTTCGAGACGGCCCCGGAAGACCTGTGGAAGAGCGTGCTGCGGCGGATGGGAGCGCCGCACAGCTATCTCGTGCACTTTCCCGTCGACCCGCGTCTGAACTGAGCCGTTGTGGGACGCTTTTGCGGAAAGCCTTTCGCCTCCGGTAAGTCGTTGCTGAACAGCGGCGGAGAAAAAGTTTTGATGAGCGATGTAAGCGCTTGCATTTCCTTCCTGAAAGTTGCATCTTCGCGGTTACGGCTTTTCGTACCCCCGCGCAATCCCTTTCCCCATCCCTTCTTGCTATGCGCACACTCGCTACCACCCTTTTCGCGCTCACAGCCCTTCCGCTCGTGGCGCAGGCCCAGCCCGTCGTAGACGGCAACCTCAACGACGCTCAATACACCTCCATTGCCACCGGCGGCACGGGATCGGGCTTTGGGGGGGCCATCAACGTGGCCGAGATCAAGTACTATGTGGATCAGCCCAACAGCCGTCTCTACATCGGTGTGGTGGGCATCCTCGATACGGGCACCAACAACGGCATTGGCCTGTGGCTCGGCACCGACGCCCAATCGGGCGTCGCCGCGGGTTCGGCACTCGGCGTGAACGGCAACGGCCACTACATGAGTGGCAACAGCGGAGCAAACACCAACTTCCGTTCCGACTTTGAGGTGGACTACATGTTCGCCGTCAACCCCGGCTCGTCGGCCAACGCCTACCTCGACGCCGCCCGGCGTTGGGGCGGTACGACAGGATCGTACATCGGCAACTCGGCCGGGGCCAACGGAACGCCCGCCACCGGCACCGGCCCGGTAGGCGGCTCCATCACGTTTGCCTTCGACAACGGCGGCGGCACGAAGGGCCTCGAAATCTCGATGCCGCTAAGCGAGTTGGGCGCAACCACGAGCAGCATGATCACCGCGTTTGCGGTGGTGGTATCCCAAAGCGCCTACTTCTCCGACGACACCGTTCCGGGAGCACCTCCGGTTGCGGTCAAGGGGTTGGACGGGCCGGTGCCGTTCGGCATCCAAGCCAGCCCCGGCTTTGACGCGGACTTCAGCACGCTCGGCGGTGGCCCGTACAACTCCGGATCGGCGTCATTGCCCGTCGAACTTGTCTCGTTCTCCGGCCTCGGCACGACCTCGGGCGCACGCCTGTCGTGGACGACGGCGAGCGAGACGAACAACGCGGGCTTCTACGTCGAGCAGCAAAACGGCTCGGCGTGGAACACCGTCTCCAGCCTCGTGGCCGGGCGCGGCACCACGACCGAGCGCTCGGACTACGCCTACACGGTGAACGGCCTCACCGCCGGTTCTTACACCTTCCGCCTCCGCCAAGTCGATACCGACGGCTCGGTGCACTACTCGCCCAACGCGACGGTGGAAGTGGGCGTGAACGGCGAGGCACGCCTTACGCTTCTCGGCCAGCGCGCCGTGCGCATCGAAACCAACGACGCGGCGGCGATGACGCTGCGCGTGGTCGATGTGCTGGGCCGCGTGGTGGCCACGCGCAGTGTGTCGGTGGACGGCACGGCGGTGGTCGATCTGCCCAGCCTCGCCGCGGGCGCGTATGTGGTGCGCGTGGACGGCGACCGGTTCGCGGGCAGCAAGACGCTTGTGGTGCGGTGACCGAATAAGGGGTGTGCAAGCACGCCCCCTCTGTACATTGGGGCGTCGTGGGCGGTTTGGCCTGCGACGCCCCTTTTTCGTGCGCCGATGCGTCTGATGGCCCTCTGTCTGCTTGCCGCGACGGCCGCTGCGTGCGCCTCGTCGCCCTCCGTCCCGATGCCCCCTGCCCCGTCGCGCACCGCCGTGCTCGAAGCCGCCGTCCGTGCGCAGATCGCCCGTCACCCGGATGCGCTCATCGCCGTGAGCGTCCGCGACCGCGCCACGGGCGTACGGCTGGACGTGAACGGCGACTCGGTGGTGCATGCCGCCTCGACGATGAAGCTGCCGATTCTCGTCGAGCTGTATCGGCGCGTGGCCCTTGGCGAGATGCATCTGACCGACTCGCTGCCGGTCGTCAACCGGTTTGCCTCGCTCGTAGACGGCTCGCCCTACGCCATCGAAGACGACTCCGACGACGGCCTGTACGGCCGCATCGGCCAGAGTACCACGCTTGAAGACTTGGGCGAGCGCATGACGGTCGTGTCGTCCAACCTTGGCGCAAACCTGCTGCTTCAGCATCTTGGGGCGGCGAACGTTCAGGCTACGCTGGAGCGCCTTGGCGGCACGCACGGCATGCAAGTGCGGCGCGGAGTGGAAGACGGCAACGCCTACCGCGCCGGGCTGAACAACGTAGCGACGAGTCGCGACCTCGCCGAACTGCTCGACCGCGTGGCCTACGGCGAGGCCGTGTCGCCGGCCGCCGACGCGCAGATCCGCGCCGTGCTGCTGCGCCAGCGCTTCAACGCGATGATTCCCGCCGGTCTGCCGCCGGGAACGCCGGTAGCACACAAAACCGGCTGGATTACGCGCCACAGCCACGACGCTGCGATCGTGATGCCGGAAGGCCAGCCGCCGTATGTGCTGGTGATCCTGACCAAAGGCTTCGCGACGAACGAGGCGGGCGACGCCGCCGGGGCCGAGCTTGCGCGGGTCGTCCACGCGGGGTTGCGCCCGTGACGGCTCAGAAGAGCCGCAGACCAAGCGCAACCTCGGGCGTCAGAAACCACCGCTGGCGGCCCCGCACGTCCGGCTCCAGCAGCTGCACGCCGTCGGGGACGTAGTCGAGGCGAACGGCCGCTGAGACGGTTTGCAGGCCACGGCGGGAGCGTCCAAGGTGCGTTCCCGCCGTGGCCGTTGCGCCGAGGCCAAGCAGCGGCCGCATTCGGACGAGGCTTCTGCCTAACCCCAGCACCTCCTCTCCCTCGCCCGGCGCAATCGTATCGTCGCCGTTGCAGTCGGCGCGGCGGTCGTAGCGTTGGTTGGCGTTGCAGTCGGCGAAATAGGGTCGTGAGAGGGCAAGGGTGGGGCCAAGGCTCAGGCGGACGAACGGGCGGACGTCGTCCTCTACTTGCCGGGCAAACAGTCGCTGTTCGATGCCGATGCGTGTGGGCACGAGCAGCGCATACGCATATTTCGATGGAATGGCGACGCCTTCGGGGCCGGAAAAGCGCGTCTCCCGTTCGTCCGACACGCCGCCGATGCTGGCTTCGACGACGATCCGCCGCCGGGCGTCGAGCACCGAGCGGGAGCCGCCGCCGAGGGCGAAGCCGCCGGTGGTGAGCGCCACGCTGCCGTAGCCGCCCACGTCGACGTCGAGGTCGGACGGCTGCGCTTGCACGGCCGTTGCGAGGCAAAGCACCAAGAGCCAGAGCCGGAACGTCACGGGATGGAGAAGAAACGATGGCCGCAAGGTATCGCTGGGCAGTCCCCTTTGCACCTCGGTGCAGCGGTGCTATTTTGCGTCCCCTTCCTCTTGCGCCGATGTGCCCGTGCGTTCGCTGCCTTTCGGCCCTTTCTCTCCTGCTGTTCGTTGTCGGATGCCGTCCGTCTTCGCATCACGCGCCTCCGTTGGCCAGCCGTGCCGATTCGCTCGCGTGGACGGCGTACGAGGCCATGGGCGGGCCGGAGGTCTGGGAGCATCTTCCAGCGGTGCGCTTCGACTTTGCCGCGCAGGCCGAGGGCGAGCCGCCGCCCGCGAATCGCCGGCGTCATCTGTGGAACCGCGCCACCGGCGACTATCGGTTGGAGACGATACGCGGCGACAGCGTGTACGTCGTGCTTTTCAACACCCAGACCCGGATGGGGCAGGTTTTCGCCGGCGCTTCCCGGGCGGATACGGCAACCATGGCGGCCGTCCCCAACGACCAGCGGCAGGGCTGGCTTGACCGGGCCTATCGATCGTTTGTCAACGACACCTACTGGCTGCTTCAGCCGACCAAACTGTTCGATCCTGGCGTCACGCGCGCATTTGAGGCCGATTCGTCTCGGGAGGGGCAAAGCGTGGTACGGCTCTCGTTCGACCGTGTGGGCCTGACCCCCGGCGACCGTTACTGGCTCTACTTCGCGCCCGGCCAAGCTCTTCCGGCGGCGTGGCGGTTCCATCTCCAAGGCGACTCCACGGCCGGGCCGCTCATCCGCTCCGAGGGCGACACGGTACTCGTCACACCGTACGGCAACGCCACGCTCCGCACTCGTCACCGCGTCGGGACGAGCCGGACGGTCTTGACCGACCACGTTGCCCTTCCCGATTCTGTTGCCGCCGCGTTTTTCACCGATCCCAAGCGCTGGTTGGCCGACTGAGGGCAAAGGTCGAGGTACGAACGCCGAGAGACGAACGTCAAGCGTCAAACGGCGAAAGCCATAGTCCAGCACCCGGTAACCAGCACCCTGCCCCCTTCCCCAATGGACATTCGCCTGCTGCTGGCCCGCCGCTACCTCGTTTCACGGCGTCGGGTGTCGCTCATCTCCGTGATTGCCGGGCTGAGCGTGGCGGGCGTGGCCGTGGGGGTGGCGTCGCTGATCGTGGTGTTGAGCGTGATGAACGGGTTTTTTGCCTTCGCGCGCGACCTGATGGTGTCGCTCGATCCCCATGTGCGAATCGTGGCCGTGGGCGGTATCCCCGAAGACAGCGCCCGCGCCGTGCGTCAGCTCGCGGGGCGCCTCGACGGCGTGGTCAGCGTGGCTCCGTACGTCGAAGGCAAGGCGCTACTCGTAGGCGCACCCAACATGGAAGTGAACAAGGTTGTGGTGGTGCGCGGCGTCGAGCCGGGGGCGTTCGTGGGCAATCGTTCGCTCGACACCGCAACGGTGCAGGGAACGTTCGATCTGGGCCGCACCGACGCGGGCGGCGCGGGCATTGTGATGGGCGCAGGGATGGCCTCGCGACTGGGCCTCGTGCCGTTCACGCCGTCGGTGGATGGACTGGCGGGCTACCCTGGCTCATCCGTCACGCTTGTGTCGGCGCAGGCGGTGGAAGCGTCCATCGCCAACCCGTTCGGGATGCCGCCGGGGCAGCGCTACGAACTGCGCGGAATGTTCGAGATGGAGGCCGCCTACGACCAGAGCCACGCCTTTGTGGTTCTTCCCGAAGCGCAGCGGCTGTTTCGGATGAACGAGCGGGTGTCGGGCCTCGAATTGCGCCTCCACGACCTCAACGATGCGGAGGCGGTGAAGGCAACGTTGCAGCGGCAACTCGCGGCCCAGGGGCTGGCTGGCCGCTACGCGGTGCTCACTTGGTACGACCTGCACGCAGCGCTCTACGGCGTGATGCGGCTCGAAAAGTGGGGGGCGTCCATCATCCTGCTGCTCATCGTCGTCGTGGCGGCGTTCAACATCGTCGGCTCGCTCACGATGATCGTCATCGAAAAGCGGCGCGACGTGGGCGTGCTGGCCGCGATGGGCCTGTCGCGGCAGAAGATTCGGCAGGTGTTTCTGCTGGAAGGGCTGCTCGTCGGCCTCGTCGGGACGGGCATAGGCCTTGTTTTAGGTCTCGGCCTCGCAGTGCTTCAGAAGGCCACCGGCTTCGTCAAGCTCTCCTCCGGCGACGCCTTCTTGATCGCCGCCTACCCCGTAGAGATTCGGGCGCTCGATGTGGCGATGATCGTCGTGGCTGCCCTTGGCCTGTGCGTGCTCGCCGCCGTCTATCCCGCCCGCCGCGCCGCCCGGCAGGAGCCGGCTCTCGCCGTCAGCCAACCGTAAGAGCAGGTCGCCGCTACGACAGGTTCTCGGGTTCGGGCAGACGCGCCACCACCGCCGCCATCCCCAGCAGCATCGCCGCGCCCGCCAGCGTGTTGCCGTGCATGCCGAAACGCCCGTAGAGCGGCCCGGCCACGCCCGCACCCAGCGCCATCCCGATCTGGCCCAACGCCACCGCGCCCGACATCATCATCCCGCGTTCTTGGGCCGGGACGAGCGAGGACACGAGCGACTGAAACGGCGCAATCCGCATCGACACCGAGAGCATCGCCAAGGCGAACATCGCCGTGGCCGTCCAGAGGTCGTGCACGACGTACGGCACGGCCAGCAGCATCGCCGCGAACAAAAAGCACGACGCCAGCACCAGCGGACGCCGCCCGATGCGGTCGGAGAGCCGCCCGGCCAGCGGCCCGGCCACCACGTTCACCATCCCGCCGACGAGAAAGAGCGTGACGATGTCCTCGCCCGGCACGCCCACCACCTGTTCGAGCCACAGCGGGAAGTAGGGCACGAACACCCCCACGCCCGCAAACATCAGCACATACGACACCGCCGCCATCATCGGTGCGGGGCGACGGGCCAAATCGAGGTAGCCGCGCAGCGCCCCCGAGACGGTGAGGCGGTCGGTTCGCGGCACGTCGGGCTGCGGCACGAACAGCGCCACCAGGACGAAGGCCACGAGCGCGAGCACGCCGAAGGCCAGAAACGGCACCACGAAGTCGTAGTGCAGCGCCAGCCATTTGCCGACCGGCACGCCGAGAATCTGCCCCGCCGCGATGCCCGACATCACCCAGCCGTTGGCCCAGCCGCGCCGTTCGTACGGAAACGCATCGCCGATGTAGGCCACCGCCGCGCCCGAGAGCAGCCCGCCGGCCGCGCCGGCCAGCGCCCGCACGGCCACGAGCGCCGCGAACGTGTGGGCGAAGGCGTGCAGCAGCAGCATCACCGCCATCGCACCCGTCCCCACCAGCAAAATCCGTCGCCGTCCCACCCGATCCGACACCGGGCCGGCAATAAACGCGAAGAGGCCCAGCATCACCGCATAGGACGTGACGACGAGGCCCAGTTGTTCTTGCGGTACGACGAGCGCCCGCGCGATGTCGGGCAGCAGCGGCGAGACGATGATGACCTGGCTCGACGCCGCGAAGACCGTCAGCCACAGGGCGAAAAGCGTGAGCGACGACGATCGGGGCATGGGACGGGAAGAACAAAATCGCTGTGCAAACGACCACTTGGCCCGTCCGTCGCAGCCGCGCCCAATCTTCACCGCCGCGCCGCCGGGTCAACGCCGGTTTTGGCCCTGCAAGGCCGCCTCTACGTCGGCGGTAACCCTACGGTAATCCGGGGCTAATGCTGGCGTAACGGCGGTTGGGTAGTCTGCACTCCCGGTACGCGGCGCCTCCGGGGGCGCAACATCCGGTCGGGTAGGCCGCGTGCTTCTTGCACCCACCAGACCCTCGTTATGCTCTTCGCTACGCTTCGCCGCGCCTCTGCTGCGCTGCTTGCTCTCGGCCTCCCCGCCGTCGCCCTTGCCCAGTCCACCGGCTCCGTCTTCGGAACCGTCGTGGACCACGAAACGGGCGAAACGCTCATCGGCGTGAACATCCGCGTGGAAGACACCACGACCGGAACCGTCACCGACCTCGACGGCGCGTACGAGATTCGCGGCCTTGCCGCGGGCACCTACCGCCTCACCTTCTCCTACATCGGCTACCAAAACCAGACGGTGACCGGCGTGGCCGTGACCGCCGGGGGCCGCACCAAAGTCGACATTGAACTGTCCACCGGCGACGTGGCCGGGCAGGAGGTGGTGGTCGAGGTGCGGGCGCTCCGCGACACCGACGCCAGCCTCCTTGCCGACCGCCAGCGGGCGCTCGTCGTCTCCGACGCCATCTCCGCCGAGACGATCTCCCGCTCCGGCTCCTCGAACGTGGCCGACGCCATGCAGCGCGTGACCGGCGCGAGCGTGGAAGAGGGCAAGTACGTCGTGATTCGCGGCCTGGGCGACCGCTACACCACGACGCAGCTCAACGGCGTCGAACTGCCGAGCGCCGACCCGAGCCGCCGGTCGTTTCAGATGGACTTGATCCCGTCGAGCCTGCTCGACAACGCGGTGACGACCAAGACCTTCACGCCCGACAAGCCCGGCAACTTTACCGGCGGCGCGGTGGACGTGACGACCCGTGACTACCCCGACGGCCCGCTCGCCACCCTGTCGCTTTCGGGGTCGTTCAACAGCATCGCCACCGGGGCCGACGGCTTCTTGGCCTCGCCCGCGCTGAACCGTTCGGTGCCCGGAATCCTCGACGGCGCATCCATCCCGACGTTCATCGAGGCGCGCACCAACGCCGAAGCCGCGCAGCAACTCGATGCCTACTCGCGGGCGTTCGTCCCGGCGATGGCCCCCACCACCGCGACGGCGCGGCCCAACGGAAGCGCCAGCTTGGCCCTTGGCAACGCCTTCAACCTGGGCGGCGACCGGCGGCTGGGCGTCTTGGGAAGCCTGTCGTACGGCTCCAGCAACGGGTTTTACGACGACGGCGTGGAGCGGCGCTGGGTGCTGGGCGGGCCGGTGGCGACGGAGGATCGGCTGCTCGACCGCCAGAACCTCACCGACCGCCGGGGCACGACCGAGGAGACGTGGGGGGCTTACGGCACCGTGGCCTACCGCTTCTCCCGCAACCACGAACTCGGCCTTCGGCTCGTCGGCACGACGAGCGCCGAGTCGCAGGCGCGGGTGCTGCAAGGGTCGCTCCTCGAAGGCCTCGCCGAAGACCAAACGTTCCAGGCCCGCGCCCTTTCGTACAGCCACCGCACGCTCCGTTCGGCGCAGGTGCGCGGCGAGCACGCCTTCGGCGCGAGCGGCGACGTCCGGCTCGACTGGAAGGCCAGCCTGGCCGCCACCGAGCAGGACGAACCCGACCTGCGCTTCTTCTCCAACGACTTCCGCGTCGACGGCACCGACACGACGTTTGCCATCGACCGCGCCCTCTACGACGAGCCGACGCGCTTCTTCCGCAACGCCCGCGAGAACGCTGCCAACGGCGACCTTACGCTGGCGCTGCCGCTCTTCCGCCTCGTGGGCCTGCGCGGCACCTTCAAGACCGGCCTCTCCTACCAGACGACCGACCGGCGCTTCCGCGAGCAGCGCTACTCCTACGCCTTCTCGACGGCGCAGGTGGGATGCCCGGCCTTCACCTACGACGGCAACGCCGCCGCCTTCTACGGCGAAGACCACCTCGGCATCGTCGGGCAGAACGCCAGCGGAAGACCCTGCTTCGGCAACATCATCGAAGACCGCACCGACCGCCGCAACGCCTACGACGGCTCCGGCACGGTGGCCGCCGCCTTCGCGATGGCCGACGCGCTCGTGGCCCCGCGCCTGCGCCTCGTCGGCGGCGTTCGCTACGAGACGACCGACCTGCGCGTGGCCAGCCTCGACACGACGCTCGCGCCCGGCCGCATCGAGAAGGGCGACCTGCTGCCCGCGCTCGGCCTCGTCTACGAAGCCTTCCGCAACGCCAACGTGCGGCTCTCCTACGGACGCACCCTCGCCCGCCCCACGTTCCGCGAGTTCGGCCCCTTCGCCTCCTTCGACTTCATCGGCGACTTCATCTACGAGGGCAACCCCAACCTCCAACGCACGCTCGTGGACAACCTTGACGGGCGGGTCGAGTGGTTTCCGCGCCCCGGCGACCTCTTCGCCGTCTCGCTCTTTGCCAAGCGGCTCGAACGCCCGATCGAGTTCGTCTTCGACGTGGCCACCCGCCGCTTCACCAACCGCAACGTGCCCGAGGGGCGCGTCTTCGGCGCGGAGTTCGAGGTGCGGCGCGGCATCGACCTCGGCAGCGGACGGACGCTCCAGCCCGGCCTGAACGTCTCGCTCATCCGGTCGGAAGTCGACGTGGATTCCACCGAAGCCGCCGACATCCGCGCGCTCGACCCCGACGGCTCGATCCGCCGCCCGCTCTTCGGCCAAAGCCCCTTCCTCGTCAACGCCGAACTGACCTACGCCGACGCCCGGCGCTCGGCCAGCCTCTTCTACAACGTCTTCGGGCCGCGCCTCGCCAGCGTCGTGTACGGTGCCACCCCGGACGTCTACGAGCAGCCGCGCCACAGCCTCGATTTCACGTTCTCGCAGGCCTTGCCGCGTGGGCTTCGGCTGAAGCTCTCGGCCAAGAACCTGCTCGACGCCCGCGAGCGCTCCACCCTGTCCTACCGCGACGAGACCTACGTCTACCGCGAACGCGGCCTTGGGCGGACGTTCTCGCTCGGCGTCTCGGCCACCTTGTTCTGACGGGCGGATGGGCTTGGAGACGCCCCGCCGGGACGTCTCTACCGGGGGTGTGCGGGCGCGGCGGCCTCTTGCGCCCCCGGACGACGCGCCTGCCGCCCTCGCCTTTCCCATCCCCGGCCGCACCGCCTCTCTATCCACCCCGGGCCGACCACGGTCGCCCTTTACACGACTCCACCCGATGAAACGCTCGCACCTCGCCCTGTTCGGCCTCGCCCCGTTCTTTGCCGCCTCGGCACTCGCCCAAACCACCGACGCAGGCAAGCCCATCGTCCAGATCACCGACGCCTCCATCCAAGCAGGCCAGTCCGTGACGTGGACGAAGGACAACGTGTACGTGCTCAACGGCTTCGTGTACGTCGAAGACGGCGCCACGCTCACCATCCAAGCCGGAACCGTCGTCAAGGCCCAGCAAGGCACCGCCTCCAACGCCTCCGCGCTCATCATCAGCCGAGGCGCGAAGATCATGGCCATCGGCACGCCCGCCGAACCCATCGTCTTCACGTCCGTGCTCGACAACGTGTCCGTGCCCGACATCTCCACGGCCAACGGCGGCCAAGACGGCGTGGACTACCGCGAAGGCACCAGCCGTTCGCTTTGGGGCGGCGTGGTGCTGCTCGGCAAGGCGTCGAACAACGTGGGCGCGAACGTTCTGGTAGAGGGCCTTCCCAACGACCCGCGCGCCTACTACGGCCCCGGCGCGGGCAACAGCCCAGTGGAAGACGACAACTCGGGCACGATGCGGTTCGTGCAGATCAAGTATTCCGGGTCGATTATCGAGGCCGCCAAGGAACTGCAAAGCCTCACGGTCGCCTCGGTCGGCAGCGGAACGACCCTTGAATACATCGAGTCGTTTATGTCCGGCGACGACGGCTTCGAGTTCTTCGGCGGAACCGTCAACACGAGCCATCTCGCCGTCTACGGGGCCGACGACGATTCCTTCGACTACGACGAGGGGTTGCGCGGCAACCATCAGTTCTGGTTCGCGCTCCAGACGACGACCAACGGCGACAAGCTCGGCGAGTTTGACAGCGGCAACGCGACGCCCGGCATCAAAGCTACGCCGCTGGCCGCGCCCAACGTCTACAACGCCACCCTTCTGGGGCGAGGACGGACGGCCTCGGGCGGCAAGGAGGCCCTTATCTACAAGGAATACGGCGGTGGCGCCTTCCGCAACTCCGTCGTTGCCGAGGTCAACAACCGCGCCGTCACGATCAACACCGACACCGAAGAGCGCTACACCAACGGCGGCATCTCCTTCGGAGACAACCTCGTGTATGTGACCGGGGTGATGGCCAACTTTGCCGCCGCCAACACGGCGTGGACGACCGCTTCGGCCAACAACCGCACCGCAGACCCGATGCTCACCGGCATCGCCCGCGAGCACACCGACGCGACCAAGCTCGACCCGCGACCGGCTTCGGGCAGCCCGGCGCTCACGGGCGCGGGCACGGTGCCCAGCGGGCTGGTGCAGACGACGTACGTCGGCGCGTTCGACGCCACGACCAACTGGCTCGCTCCGTGGACGGCGATGGCCTACAACGGCATCGCGTCGTCGGCCGCCCCGGTCGCCCGCGACGTGGACCCGGACGTGACGGGCCTGACCGTCGGGACGCTCGCGCCCAACCCGGCGCGGGGCCGCGCCGCCCTTGCGTTCGCGCTCGACCGTCCGCAGCACGTCCGCATCGCCGCCTTCGACGTGCTGGGCCGCGAGGTGGCGGTGCTGGTGGACGAGACGATGGCGTCGGGGCCGCAAACGGCGGCGTTCGACACGGCCAGCCTCGGCGCGGGCGTGTACCTGCTGCGCGTCGAAGTGGGCGGACGCATCGCCACGCGGACGCTTGCCGTCGCGCGGTAAGCCTCGCCTTGCGACGACTTGCGCCGGGCGTCTTCCGAGGGGGGAGGCGTCCGGCGCGTGCGTTGGAGCATAGCGTTTCCGTAACCGTCGGCCAACACAACGTTAACGGCGCAGGGGTAGGTTAGCGGCACGTTCTGCCACGCCCGTATGCCGCCTGAACCGCTTCGCTACCGCACGCTCTGGATCTCGGACGTCCATCTTGGCACGAAAGACAGCAAGGCCGAGGCGCTGCTCGACTTCCTGCGCGGCACCGAATCCGAGACGCTCTACCTCGTGGGCGACATCGTGGACGGCTGGCACATCCGCCGCCGCTGGTTCTGGCCGCAACCGCACAACGACGTCGTCCAAAAGCTCCTGCGCAAGGTGCGCAAGGGCACGCGGGTGGTCTACATCCCCGGCAACCACGACGCCTTCGCCCGCGCCTACACAGGCCTCGATTTTGGGGGCGTGGAAGTCCGCCTCGACGCGCTGCACACCACCGCCGACGGTCGGCACCTGCTCGTGCTGCACGGCGACGCCTTCGACGGGGTCGTGCGCCTCGCCCCGTGGCTCTCGCACGTCGGCTCGTGGGCGTATGTGGCCGTGCTCAAACTCAACCGCCCCGTCAACCGGATGCGCCACGCCCTCGGCCTGCCGGATTGGTCGCTCTCAGCCTACCTCAAACGCAAAGCCAAGCGCGCCGTCCAGTACATCGGCGACTTCGGCACCGCCGTGGCCGACGAGGCCGCCCGGCACGGGGTGGACGGCGTGGTGTGCGGCCACATCCACGCCGCCGAAATCCGCACGTTCGGCGACGTGGCCTACTACAACTGCGGCGACTGGGTGGAGTCCTGCACCGCCCTCGCCGAGCGTTTCGACGGGCGGATGGAGCTGCTCCGCTGGCCGCTCGTCCCCCACGAGACGGCGGTGTCGGGCGACGGGCAGGCGCACGTTCCGGCTCCCGTCCTCGTCTCCTAACCGGCCCCGATGCGCGTTCTCTTTCTCGTCCAAGGCGAAGGCCGCGGCCACCTGACGCAAGCGCTCGCCCTCGCGCCGATGCTGCGCCGTGCGGGGCACACGGTCTGCGCCGCGCTCGTCGGAGCGGCCCCCGAGCGCCTGCTGCCGTCGTTTTTTGTAGACGAGATCGGCGCGCCGGTCGAGCGGTTCGAGGAGCCGGCGTTCGTCTACGGCGCGCGCGGCCTCTCGCCCGGCCCCACCGCGTGGAACACCCTGCGGCGGTTCCGTGGCATCCGTCGCGCTCCGACCGTCGTTCGCGATGCCATGGCCCGCTACCGCCCGGACGTGGTCGTGAGTTTCTACACGTTCGTGGCCGGGCGGCTCGGCGACGTGGGCGTGCCGGTGGTGTGCGTCGGCCACCAGTACGCCTTTCACCACCCCGTGTATCCGTTCCCGCACGACCGCCCCGGCGCGGCGTGGGCCGCGCGGTTCTGGACGGATCGGACCGTGCCTCCGGGCGCACGACGGCTGGCGCTCTCCTTCTACCCTGCCGATGCGATGCCGGACACAAACCTGCGCGTCGTGCCGCCGCTGCTGCGCGACGGCGTGCGGGCGCGCCGTTCCTCCGACGACGGCAGCCTGCTCGTCTACCTGATGCATCCGGCCCTGGCCCCGGCCATCGAGCGCTGGGCCGCACAGCACCCCGGCCAAGAGGTTCGCGTGTTCTGGGATCGGAAGGACGCGCCGGAGACGCTGGCGAAGGGTGCGCGCCTGACGTTTCATCGCCTGAACGGCGAACGCTTCCTCGACGCAATGGCGCGGTGCCGGGCGCTGGTCTGCACCGCCGGTTTCGAGTCCGTGTGCGAGGCGATGCACTTCGGCAAGCCCGTGCTGATGGTGCCGATTGGCGGCCATTTTGAACAGACGTGCAACGCTCGCGAGGCCTCGGCACACGGCGCGGGCCTCTACGCTTCGGCCCTCACCGCAGAGACCCTCGACGCGCTTTTGGAGCACCCGTACCAAACGGTCGCAGGCTTTCGGGCGTGGGCCGACGAGGCCGAAGGCGTGTTTGTCGAAGAGGTCGAGCGCGCTGCCGGGCGGGCGGCACACCGCATCGCGGCCTAACAGCGGACACGCCACGACCGGCCGGCGCGTAACAACTCCGAAACAAGGGCGGCGGGCCGTCCGTTCGGGAGGGCAGTTTATCGCTCTACGCCTGTGCCCTCTGCCTCCACCTGGCGGCTTCGCCCCGTCGAGGACGACGCGGCGGTGGACGCGCTTGCCCGGTCGCTCAACGACCTGCCGCCCGCCCTCGCCCGCGCCCTCGTGCTGCGCGACATCCGTTCGTTCGATGCCGCCCAGCGCTTTTTTCGCCCCGCCCTCGCCCACCTCCACGCCCCCGACGGCCTGCGCGACATGGACGCCGCCGCCGAGCGGATCGCCCGGGCCGTCCGCAGCGGCGAGCGCGTACTCGTCTTCGGCGACTACGACGTGGATGGCACCACCGCCACGGCATTGACTGTCGGAATGCTGCGTCGCCTCGGCGTGGAAACCGGCTACTTCATCCCCAACCGCTTTCTCGACGGCTACGGCATCGGCGAAAAGGGCCTCGACGCCGCCAAGGCGATGGGCGCAACGGTTGTGGTGGCGCTCGACTGCGGCATCACCGCGCACGAACCGGCCCGCTACGCCAAGACGCTCGGCCTTGACCTCGTGGTGTGCGATCACCACAAGCCCGAGGCGACACTCCCCGACGCCTACGCCGTGGTCGATCCCAAGCGCGCCGACTGCCTGTACCCGTTCAAGGAGCTGTCCGGATGCGCCCTCGGCTTCAAGTTGGCGCAAGCGGTGCTGGAACGGTTGGGCCACGACCCTGCCGAAGCGTACGACGACCTCGACCTCGTCGCCATTTCCACCGCCGCCGATCTCGTCTCGCTCTCCGACGAGAACCGCGTGCTGATGGCCAAGGGCTTGGAGCGGCTGCGCACGTCGCCCCGCCCCGGTTTTGCCGCGCTCGCCAAAGTGGTCGGGCTGGACCTCGGCGCGCTCTCCACCGAGGGCATCGTCTTCGCGCTTGGCCCGCGCATCAACGCGGCCGGGCGGCTGGGGGACGCGGGCAAGGCGGTGGAGCTGATGCTGGCCGAAACCGATGCCGAGGCGATGGAGCGGGCGCTCGCGCTCGAAGCCTGCAACCAGCAGCGCCGCGCCCTCGACCAAGAGATTCAAGGCGAGGCCCTGGCGTTGGCCGAGGCCCAGATGGCACGCGGTGGAGCCGATGGCGGCGAGCGGCAAGCCTTGGCGCTCTACGGACGCGACTGGCATCTGGGCGTGATCGGCATCGTCGCCAGCCGGATGGTTGAGCGTTTCCACCGGCCTACGGTGATGATGTGCGGCACCGGCGACGGGTTCGTCAAGGGGTCGGCCCGCTCGTGCCGCGGCGTCTCCATCCACGACGCACTCGGCCGCTGCCACGACCTGCTCGAAGACTTCGGCGGACACGACTTCGCCGCCGGGCTGACGCTCCGCGAGGAGAACGTCGCCGCCTTCCAAGACTGCTTCGACGCTGCCGTGGGCGAGGCCGCCCGCAAAGCCGAGACGACGTGGGCCGCGCCGCTCGACTTCGATGCACAGATTGCGCTCGATGACCTGGCCTCCGGACGGTTCTGGGCGGTGCTGCGGCAGTTTGCCCCCCACGGCCCCGACAACCTCGCGCCGGTGTTCGCCACGATGGGCGTGGACGTGGTCGGCAACCCGCGGGTGGTGGGGCGAGAGAGCCAGCACCTAAAACTGCACGTCCGGGCTGCCGGTGGGCCGGGGCGCGTCTTCGAGGCCATCGGCTACCGCATGGGCGACCGCCTCGCCGAGGTGCAGGCGCTCGTGCGGTTGGGCCACCGCCTCGACCTTGCCTTTCAGGTGGAAGAAAACGTCTACCGGGGCGAGCGCTCGCTCCAGCTCAAGCTCAAAGACGTGCGCGCCGCGGCGTAAGTTGGGGGTTCTTCTCCTCGCTCCATGCGCCGCCTGTTTCTGCTCCTCGGCCTCATGGCCACCACGGCTGCGGCCCAACCGTCGCCTGAGGCGTTTCTCGGCTACCCGCTCGGCAGCCGCTTCACCCGGCACGACCGTGTCGTGGCGTACACCGAAGCCGTGGCCGACGCTGCGCCCGACCGGGTGAAGACGGAGCGCTACGGCGAGACGCCCGAAGGCCGTCCGCTCGTGGTGGCGTTTGTCTCGTCGCCGGAAAACCTCGCCCGGCTGGAGGCCATCCGCCGCTCGAATCTGGCGATGGCCGGTTTAGACAACGCGCCGGTGCTGGACGATGCGCCCGCCATCGTATGGTTGAGCTACAACGTCCACGGCAACGAGGCCGTCTCGTCGGAGGCGGCGATGGAGGTGCTGCACCGCCTCGTCACCGATCCAGACGCACAGGCGTGGCTGGCGCGCACGGTTGTCGTGCTTGATCCCTGTCTCAACCCCGACGGGCGCGACCGCTATACGGCATGGTATAACCAAACCGTTGGGCGCTTTCCCGACGCCAACCCGTTGGCCCGAGAGCACGCCGAGCCGTGGCCGGGAGGACGTGCCAACCACTACCTGTTCGATCTCAACCGCGACTGGGCGTGGGGCACGCAGGCCGAGTCGCGTGCCCGCGTGGCGCTCTACCGCCGCTGGATGCCGCACGTCCACGCCGACTACCACGAGCAGGGCGTCGATGCGCCGTACTACTTCGCGCCCGCCGCCGAGCCGTACCACGCCGCCATCACCGCGTGGCAGCGCCACGCCCAAACGCACATCGGGCAGGCCAACGCGACCACGTTCGACGACGCCGGACGCCTCTACTTCACGCGCCAAGTCTTTGACCTGCTCTATCCGAGTTACGGCGACACATGGCCGCTTTTCAACGGATCGGTGGGAATGACGTACGAGCAGGGCGGCGGCCCGCGCGCGGGCCTCGCCATCGAAACGGCCATCGGCGACACGCTCACGCTCGCCTACCGCATCCAAAACCACGTCGCCACCAGCCTCAACAACGTCCGCATCGCCGCCCGCGACCGCGACGACCTCGTGGCGCAGTTTCGCCGCTACTTCGCCACGGCCTCAGACGGAGCGCCGTTCGCCGCCTACGTCGTCCGACGCTCGAACGGCCCGGCCCGTCTGGCCGGCTTGCGCCGCGTGCTCGACCACAACGGCCTGCGCTACGCCGTCGCCTCGGCCCGAACATCAGGCGATGGGTTCGACTACCGCGCCGGGCACGCGGGACGGGTGACGGCCGAGCCGGGCGACCTCGTCGTTCCTGTCGACCAGCCGAACGGGCGGCTCGCGCAGGTGCTGTTCGAGCCGGAAGCCGCCCTTGCCGACTCGCTCACCTACGACATCACCGCGTGGGCCTTGCCGTACGCCCACGACCTCGACGCCGTGGCGCTGCGAACGGCGGTCGCCACGCGCCCTTTCGCCCCAGAAGTCCATTCGACCACACCCGCGACGCGGGCCTACGCCTACGCCTTTCCGTGGGGCTCCACCGACGATGCACGCCTGCTCGCGGCGCTGCTGCGCAACGGCCTGCGCGTGCGCTCCGTCGCCACCGATGGCACGTTTGGCACGGCAGCGCTCCGGGCCGGGGCACTGCTCGTGGCTCGCGCCGACAACGCCCGCCTCGGCGAAGGCTTCGACGCGGCTGTCCGGCGGCTGGCCGACAGCCTCGGCGTGGCCGGGACGCCGCTGGCCACGGGATTTGCCGAGCGCGGCTTCGATCTCGGCTCCGACGCCTCGCCGCTTTCGGCCCCTCGCGTCGTCGTGCTCTCCGGGCCGGGCGTGTCCAGTCTTGGCTTTGGCGAAGTCTGGCACCACCTCGACGAAACGCTCGGCTACCCGGCCACGGTGGTCTCGACGGATGGATTCGACGCTGCCCTTCCCCGCGCCGACGTGGTCGTCTTCCCCGACGGACGCTACGGCGCGTTTCTCACCGACGCACGCATGACGGCGCTGCGGTCGTGGGTGCGCGGCGGCGGCACGCTCGTCGTGCTCGAAGGGGCGGCAGAGGCGCTGGCGGGCAAGGACGATTTCGCCCTCAAGGCCCGCGAGGCGGCCAAAGACACCACCGGTGGCACGGTGCGCTACGCCGACCGCGAGCGCGCCGCCGTGCCGGGAAGCCTTCCCGGCGCAGTCTTCCGCGTTCGCCTCGACCCGACGCACCCGCTGGCTTACGGCTACGGCCCGGAAACGTACGCGCTCGTCACGTCCTCCACGGCGATGAAGCCGTTCGCGCGCGGCGACGGCTGGAACGTGGGCACGATTCTCCCCGGCGCACGGGTGAGTGGGTTTGTGGGCGCGCAGGTGCGCACCGCCCTCGACCGCAGCCTGCTCTACGGCGTCGAAGACCTTGGGCGTGGTCACGTCGTGTACCTCGTCAACAATCCCCTCTTTCGCGGCTTCTGGCAGGGCGGCCATCTGCTCTTCGACAACGCGCTGTTCCGTTTCACCCGCTAAAACCCAACACCCCAACCGGGGGCGAAGCCGGTTGGGGTGCGTGGTCGTCAGCGACGGTTGTTGCCGGGCGGGCGGTTGCCGCTTGTTCCGCCGGGGGGCGTGCCGCCCGTCTTCTCCTTGGGTTGGGCGGGTGGCGTCGTGGGGGTTTGCTCGCGCTCCTGCTTTCGCTGTTCCGGATCCGCAGGCGCAGGTGTGGTGGGCGTCTCGACCGGAGGCAACTCTTCTGGAACGATGGGCTCGACCGCGCGCTCGGCTTCTTGCTGACGCCGCTGCTCCTCGCGGGCTTGGCGCTCGGCTTCGAGCTGCTCGGCCTCCAACCGGCGTGCCTCGGCCTCGGCCGCGCGTTGTTCCGGCGTCTTGGCGGCTTCGATGGCTGCCAGTTCGGCGCGCCGCCGCCGCTCGAGCTTCTGCAACGAGTCTCGTCGGAGCGAATCGCGCCGCTGCGCCAACCGCTCTTCTGCCGAAAGGGGACGTTTCGGGCGGTCCCGCGGCTGCGGACGCTCGAAACGGTGGTCTACGCTCAGGACGTCGGGCTGCTTGGCTCGAACGCTCCGGATGAACTCGCCGACAATCGGCAGCGCCGTGCGCGACCCCTGCTGCAGGTCTCCGCTCGCCCACGCAATCGAGGGGCTGTCGAAGCCCACCCACGCGCCCATCACGAGGTCACGGGTGATGGCCATAAACCAGCCGTCGGAGCCGTGCTGCGTCGTGCCGGTCTTGCCCGCAATGTCGAGCTGCCCAAGGCCGTAGCCGTTAAGCCGCTGCCCCGTGCCGCTTCCGATCACGCCGCGCATCATGTCGATCACGTTGTAGGATACAATCGGGTCGATCACGTCCTCGTCCGGCTCGTCGTAGATCTGGCTGAAGTCGGCTACCACGTTGCCGTCGCGGTCGGTGATGCGCTCAATGAACCGAGGCTTGCGGTACAGGCCGTAGTCGGCGATGGTCGCGTAGCCGTTGGCCATTTGCAGCAGCGTCTGCTCGCAGATGCCCAAGGCGAGGCTTGGTACCACGCACGCCTGCGGGATCGTCAGGCCTGCCCCGCGCGCCAGTTCGGCGGTGACCCGCGGCCCCTCGCCGCCGGCACAATTTCGCGAATGCCGTCCGATGGACATCATCAGGTTCACCGATGCGCCGTTCTTCGAGTACTTGAGCGCGTCGCGCACCGAAAACGTGCCGCCGTTGGAGCCGCCGCTGTTGAGCGGCCGCCACCACGTTTGCCCGTCCGACTCCCGGCACGAGTAGGCATCGCGGATGGGCGAGTTGGGGGTGAACTTCTTGGATTCGAGCGCCGCCGCATACACGAACGGCTTGAACGTAGAACCCGGCTGCCGCCTCGCCACGCCCACATGGTCGAACTGCTTGTCGCCGTAGCCTCGTCCGCCCACATAGGCGCGCACCTTGCGGCTCACCGGCTCAATCGCCACGAAACTGGCCTCCACCCGGCGCATCCGGTAGTAGAGCGTGTCCACGAACGCACCGTCGTCGCGCAGTTGCCGGAACGCGCTGTCGGCAGAGGTGCCCGAACGAACCAGATCGTAGTACTCGCCCGACTGGCGGACGAACTGGTCGAGCAGGTCAACGCCGCGCTCGCGTTTGATGCGGGCGATGTAGCCTTGCATCCGGCTCCGCGTGACGCTCACCGGCCGCGTGCCGTTGGAGTCGATGGCGGCATAGTCGCCAAACTGCCGGTCGGCAAAGCGTTGGAGCCGTGCCCCTTGCGTGCGCACCGCCTCCTGCGCCGCCTCCTGCATCGTCGGATCGAGCGTCGTATAAACGCGGTAGCCTGCGGTGTTGAGGTTTTCAATGCCCTTTTCGCGCGCCCACGCCTCGAACTCGCGCCGCGCCGCGTCCACGAAATACGGGGCAATGCGGTCTTCGCGAGCCTGCATCTTGAAGTGCACCACCGTGGGGTGCTCGGCCAAAAGCGCCAGCGAATCGTCCGACAGGTCACCGGCAGCGCTCATGAGCCGCATCACCGTGTTGCGGCGCTCCATCGAGCGCTCCGTCTGCTGCAAGCGTATAGGGCTACGGATATCGTAGAGGTCTTCGGGCAGGCTGTCCCGGTCAACCGGGTTGTACTGGCTTGTCGCCTTGAGCATGCCCACCAGGGTGGCCGCCTCGTCCACGCGAAGCTCAACGGCGTTCTTGTTGAAGTAGGTCTTGGAGGCTTGCTGGATGCCGTAGGCGTTGTAGAGGAACGGCACCTCGTTGAGGTACATCTCCAAGATGTCGTTCTTCGTGTGGAGGCCCTCCATGACATAGGCAAGAATCCACTCCTTGAACTTGCGGGTGACGGCGTTGTCCTTGGTGAGGTCTTGAAAGCGGTTGCGGGCGAACTGCATCGTGATCGTCGAGCCGCCCTGCGTGTCGCCGCCGAGCGTTTTGACGGTCGAGGAGACGAGGCGCTTCACGTCTACGCCGTTATGCTCGTAGAAACGGCGGTCTTCGGTGTCCACCAGCGCGTGCACCACATACGGCGAGATGGAATCGAGCACCACCCACTCGCGGTTTTCCGAGGGGTAGCGCGTCACCTCGATCTCGTCGGGTTGGCTGTTGTCGGTGAAGCGGGTGTAGAGGATCGATGCTTGCGAGAAGCGGGCGCTCTGCAGCTCGTCCATCGCCGGCAACGAGGCCACAAGGTTGGCCCAGAACACCAGCACGCCCATCGCGCCCACCGATGCCACGAGCGCGGCCACCGTGCTCCACCGCTTCCCCGCGTCGTCCAGGTTGGCACGCAGGCGCGTCCATGGAGCGGTCAGCCAGGCCACCGCTTTTGACGTCGGCTGACGGGGGTTTCGGTCGTCCGAACGCTTGCGGCGCGGCTGCTTCGGTGCTTCTTCCGGCAGAAACCGCCACGCCCGCGGGGCACGCGGCGGAAGATCTATCTCGTCGTACGTCGTCGCCATCGGGCGGGGGAGGATCGGTCGGGCGGGAAGGTACGCCCCGTTGCCGGTGCGGTGCCGCAGCCCCCGTGAAATCCACGGCTTACGCGCTTGGTCGTTGCCGCGCGGTTGGATCGGCCGCGAGCCTGGGAACGACGGTGGATGCGTCGTCGTCCGCGTAAACTCCACCCCAGCGGGGCCGGCCTTGAGCGTTGAAGGCCGCGGCGGCGAAGCGGCGCGCCCCGCAAGCGCTCGCGGTGGACGTGGTCGAAGGGGTCGGGGCGGTTTTCACCCCCTCAATCTGACGGCCGACCGTCGGTATAACCCCTGGCGGTAGCGCTTGCGAGCAGGGATTTACGATGGACAAAGCGAACCAAAGAGCGTTTCCGGTGTTGCACGCGCACGCGCCCGCACGAAAAGGCGCATCGCCCTCAACGCATCTGTATGCAGGTAGAAGACCAGACCCCCACGATCACCCCCGCCGCCGATTACGGCGCGTCCTCTATTACCGTTCTTGAAGGGTTAGAAGCCGTTCGCAAGCGCCCCGCGATGTACATCGGCGACATTGGCGTGCGCGGCCTTCACCACCTCGTCTACGAGGTCGTCGACAACTCCATCGACGAAGCCCTCGCCGGGCACTGCGACACGGTGGTCGTGACGATCCACGAAGACAACTCCGTTTCCGTGTGGGACAACGGCCGCGGCATCCCGGTGGCCATGCACCCGACCGAGGGCAAAAGCGCCCTCGAAGTGGTGATGACGGTGCTGCACGCCGGCGGCAAGTTCGACAAAGGCTCGTACAAGGTGTCCGGCGGCCTCCACGGCGTGGGCGTGAGCTGCGTGAACGCGCTCTCGTCGCTGCTCGTGGCCACGGTGCGGCACGGCGGTACGATTTACGAGCAGCGCTACCGCATCGGCGTGCCGCAAGGCCCGGTCGAGGAAATCCGCCCGATGGCGGACGGCGAGGTGCGCGGCACGACCATCCACTTTTGGCCCGACGGCACGATCTTCCGCGACCTTGAGTACCGCTTCGACACGCTGGCGAGCCGTCTGCGCGAACTGGCGTACTTGAACCGGGGCGTCACGATCACGCTGCGCGACCTGCGGCAAACCGACCCCGACACGGGCGTGTCGCTCGAAGAGGTCTACAACTTTCCCGGCGGCATCACCGAGTTTGTGGATTACCTCGACGAAGGGCGCGCCAACCTGCTCGACTCCACGATCTACATCGCCGACGAGTCCGGCGAGGTGCCCGTTGAACTGGCGTTCCGCTACAACGACGGCTTCGCCGAGAACGTCCATTCGTTCGTCAACAACATCAACACGCACGAGGGCGGCACGCACGTTTCCGGCTTCCGCCGTGCCCTCACGCGCACGCTCAAGAGCTACGCCGACACCAACCAGCTGCTCAAAAATCAGAAGGTCGAACTCTCGGGCGAGGACTTCCGCGAGGGCCTCACCGCGGTGCTCTCCATCAAGGTGGCCGAGCCGCAGTTTGAGGGCCAGACCAAGACCAAGCTGGGCAACTCGGACGTGGAGGGCATTGTAGCCAGCCTCGTGGCGCAGCGCCTCGCCGAGTGGCTCGACGACCACCCGAAAGAGGCCAAGCGGATTGTGGACAAGGTGGTGATCGCCGCGCAGGCCCGCGCCGCTGCCCGCCGCGCCCGCGATCTCATCCGCCGCAAGGATGTGATGTTCGGCGGCGGGTTGCCGGGCAAACTCGCCGACTGCGCCAGCCGCAGCGCCGAAGAATCCGAACTGTTCCTCGTCGAAGGCGACTCGGCGGGCGGCTCGGCCAAGCAGGCCCGCGACCGGCACTTTCAAGCCATCCTGCCGCTGCGCGGCAAGATCCTCAACGTCGAGAAGGCGCGTCTCGAAAAGGTCTACGAGTCCGAGGAAATCAAGAACATCGTGACGGCGCTGGGCACGGGCCTTGCCACGATGGAAGGGCAGGAGTTCGACCTTTCGAAGCTGCGCTACCACAAGATCATCTTGATGACCGATGCCGACGTGGACGGTGCGCACATTCGGACGCTCCTGCTCACGCTGCTGTACCGCCACCTGCGTCCGGTGCTCGACGCCGGGTACGTCTACATCGGCATGGCGCCGCTCTACAAGGTGAAGAAGGGCAAGGACGAGCGCTACGCGTGGACGGAGGCCGATCTGAACCGTTTCCTGGCCGAAATGGAGACCGAGGGCGGGCGGCAGAAGCCGACCATCCAGCGCTACAAGGGCCTCGGCGAGATGAACCCGGAGCAGCTCTGGGAGACGACGATGGACCCGGCACGGCGCTTCCTTCAGCAGGTCACCATCGAAGACGCAGCGGCAGCCGACCGAACGTTCAATATGCTGATGGGCGACGTCGTCGAGCCGCGCCGCAAGTTTATCGAGCGCAACGCGACCTACGCGACCATCGACGTGTGACGCCGAAGCATCCTTACGAATGACGACGCCTGACGTGGCCGTTTCCGCTTCCCTTGTATCGATCGACGACGCGCCCGACGTGTCGCTGGTTGTGCCGGTGTACGACGAGGCCGAGAGCCTACCCGAACTGGTCGAGCGCATCCGCACGGCCTGCGACGGGGCCGGGATGACGTTCGACGTGTGGCTGATCGACGACGGCAGCCGCGACGGGTCGTGGGGCGTCATCGAGCGGCTTGCCGCCGACGATTCCCGCATTCGGGGCGTGCGCTTCCGCCGCAACTACGGCAAGAGCGCCGCGCTTGCCGTGGGATTCGAACGGGCGGCGGGTGACCTCGTGATGACGCTCGACGCCGATCTCCAAGACGATCCGGCGGAAATCCCTGCGATGGCGGCGATGCTCCGCGAGGGCGGCTACGACCTCGTGAGCGGCTGGAAGCAGAAGCGCCACGACCCGTTCGAGAAGCGCATCCCGTCCAAGTTCTTCAACGGCGTTACGCGGACGATCTCCGGCATCGACCTGCACGACTTCAACAGCGGCATCAAGATCTACCGCCGCGAGGTGGTGAAGGCTGTGCGCGTGTACGGCGAGCTGCACCGGTATGTGCCGCTGCTGGCCAAGTGGGAGGGTTACGACCGCATCGGCGAGAAGGTGGTGCAGCACCACGCCCGCAAGCACGGGCGCACCAAGTTCGGGCTGGAACGCTACCTCCGGGGCTTCCTCGACCTGCTCACCGTGGTGTTCCTCACCCGGTACCTCACCCGCCCGATGCACTTCTTCGGCGGATTCGGCAGCCTTGCCTTCCTCGCCGGCTCGCTGATGGGGCTGTGGATTTCCGTCGACAAGCTCGTCTTCGGCCATCCGATTGGCGACCGGCCGCTGCTGCTGCTGGCCGTCACGCTGGTCATCGTCGGTACGGTGCTGTTCTGCACCGGGCTGTTGGGCGAACTCGTCGTCCGCCCCAAGATGGAACGGACGGACGCCTTCGACATCGCCGAGATGGTATAAATTCAAACGACATGAATGTTTTTGTAGCCATGCCCTTCTCGGATGAGATGAGGGATGTTTATAGTGACATAATTAAGCCACATGTGGTTTCTTTGGGTCACTCTTGCGTTAGGGCGGACGACATAAAGAACAACAGAAACCTCATGAGGAATGTATTGGAGGGCATAAAAAATGCAGATATGATAATTTGTGATATAACAGAAAATAACGCAAACGTGCTCTATGAAATGGCGATAGCGGATATGCTTGGAATACCAGTCTTGATAATATCTCAATCTCTAAGTGAAGCGCCTTTTGATATAAAAACATATAGAATAATCGAATATAGTAGAGATTATAGATCCATTGAAAGGTTGAAAAATGAAATAATCGACTCGTTAGAGGACATAGAAAAAGACATCGAATCCTTTGGGTCACCCGCGTCAGATTATTTAGGCATAAAAATAAGAAAATATACAACCCATGACGAACTCGATTTTCTAGATATTTTGACAAATCTTGAAGAATCGTTCGATATTATGAATTCTGGATCAGAAAAATTTGTAGCCATCATGAACAATATGACAGAAGAGACAAAAAATCTGAACGAATATGTTCAAAAACATAAATCTAGTAATTCTAAAATATCGGCGTTGAGAAATAGATTTAGAATATATGCAATAAGCCTTGGAAAATATGCGCTAGAAATAGATGAAATAAGAGACAATTATGATAAAATGTCGATCAAATTTGAAAGGGGATTGACATTTGTTTTGAAGACGGGATCTATGCCGGAAGAAAATAAAAAACAGTATGATGAATTGATCGAATCTTTGATGTCTATGGTGCAGACTTTGGAATATGTGTGTTCGGAATTTCGTGACCTAGTAAATGTGTCGTCGAGTATGAGAGGCATAGAGAAGAATCTGTCAGATTCTCAGTCAAGATTTGCATCTTCTATGAACAAATATATATTTTCTATAGAAAATATAAAATCTTTGTGTGAGAGAATGGCGCTGTCATCTTGAGCGTTAAGCTGGTGGGCGGGTAGGCGCGTCGGGGGAGGCGGATCGTCTACGCCCCCCGCCCACCGGGGGGGCTTACGTCAGGGTCAGCACCGCGTCTTCCCTGGCGGTTGCGGCTTCCGGCAGGGCGTGGGCCAGCGCCTGCGCCAGATCGCCCAAGAGGTCGCCGATGTGCTCGATGCCGATGGAGACGCGGATCAGGTCGTCGGTGATGCCGGCCTCGGCACGTTGTTCGGGCCGCATCGAGGCGTGGCTCATCGTGGCCGGCTGCTCGATCAAGCTCTCCACCCCGCCAAGGCTCTCGGCGAGCGTGAACACCTCGGTGGCGCGGAGCACGTCGGGAACGGCCTCTGCCCCGGCGCGGAGGCGGAACGAGAGCAAGCCGCCAAAGCCACGTTGCTGGCGGAGGGCCAGTTCGTGGCCCGGGTGCGTTTCGAGGCCGGGGTAATAGACCTCCGCCACCGCCGGGTGCCCGGCAAGGAAGCGCGCCACCGCCAAGGCGTTGGCTTCGTGCTGCTGCAAGCGCACGGGCAGCGTCTTGAGGCCGCGCAGCACCAGCCAGCAATCGAACGGCTGGGCGATGGTGCCGAAGGCGTTGGCCGTAAAGCGGATGGATTCCAGGAGCGCCTCGGTGCGGGCGATGATCGCGCCGCCCACCACGTCGGAGTGGCCGTTGAGGTACTTGGTGGTCGAGTACACGACGAGGTCCGCGCCGAGGTCGAACGACCGTTGTTGCAGCGGCGAGAGCAGCGTGTTGTCGACGGCGAGCGTGACGCCCGCGGCGCGGGTGAGCACGCTCAGCGCGTTCAGGTCGACCAGGCGCAGGAGCGGGTTCGAGGGCGTCTCAACCCACGCAAGGCGGGTGTTGGGGCGCAGCGCCTCGGCGAAGGCGGAGGCGTCGGTGAGGTCGACGAACGATACGGAGAGCTTGCCCTGCGCGGCAAGCGTGACGAGCAGCCGCTCGGTGCCGCCGTAACAGTCGTGGCTACAGATCACATGCGCGTCGGCGTCGAGCGTGGCGAGCACCGTCGAGACGGCGGCCATGCCGCTCGTGGTGGCCACGGCCCCGGCCCCGCCTTCGAGGTCGGCGAGGAGCGTTTCGAGGGTGTCGCGGGTGGGGTTGCCGGAGCGGGTGTAGTCGTACCCCTTGGTCACGCCCACGTCTTCGAAGCGGAAGATGGACGACTGGTAGATGGGCGGGACGATGCTGTTGAACGTTCCGTCGAGACCTTGCCCGGAGAGGGCGAGGAGGGTAGCAGGATGGGCCATCGGAAGGAAGGAGGGTAGGTGGAAAAACCAGAAACCGCTCCTCATCAAGCCGTTGGGCGCGCGCAGGGCGTGCCGGCAGGATCATCTTCCCTGAGACGAGGCCGGGGCATCCGAGAAGGGAGCCACGCCGGCGCATGTACGTCGGAGTAGAGCCTTCTCATCGTCCCCGAGCACACGCTCAGGCAGGATTTAGCACCAGCAGCGTCCGTCCGAAAACGGTCACCCGGTTGCCACAGCGTCTTCGGGCCTGTCCCTCGGCTGTTCTTGATGAGTGCGTGGCCAAGATACACGCCGAGCGGGCGCGATGCAAGGGGGCATCGAAGATATCGTTGGGAGACGCCGCATCTTTGCCGCAAACGCGTTGAGGCCGAACCCGTTGGGGTGCATTGGGTGTACACGCGAGTGTTACTGCGCACGCCGCGATGTTGTCAAACGCTTGCACCTACGGTCTTCGGGCGATGGTTTACCTCGCGGTGCATCAGGCCCAGGGCTATACACCGGTGCGGGAGATCGCCCAAGCGCTGGCCATCTCCGGGCCGTTTTTGAGCAAGGTATTCCAGCAGTTGGTTCAAGCCGGGCTGGTGGAATCGCACCGGGGGCCAACCGGCGGGGTGCGCCTCTCCCACCCGCCTAAGGATGTAACGCTCAAACAGATCGTGGTGGCCATCGACGGGCCGGAACTGTTCACGGAATGCGTGCTGGGTCTTGCCGGTTGCGGCCAAGCGCGCCCCTGCCCGGTGCACGAGGCGTGGACGGTCAAACGATCTGAGCTTGATCTTATGTTCAAGGCGTGTTCGCTTGAGGCCGCGGCGGCAAGCGTGCGGCAGGAGGATCGGCGGTTAGCCGGTGTGGGGTAAAAGGGCCGGTGAACGAGATATCAGGGTTTTCCCTACATTTATAGCGGACAAAAAAGTCCTAAATAGGAAATACCACTCTACCCCTCCCCAGCGATGCGTCGTCTCTTTGCGGCTTCGGCTTTTGCGGCACTACTTCTTGCGGCGTGCGGAAAGTCGTCGGAGTCCCCGAACACCTCTTCCAGCCCCTCGTCGGCTCCGGCAGCGTCGGAACAAGCAGCGGGCTTGACGCCGGAACAGATCGAAAACGGTATCGGCCCCATCACCAGCGTCGACGTTTCCGCCACGATTGAGGAGTCGTTGGCCAGCCAGGGTGAAGTCCTGTTCAACCAAAAGTGCTCGGCGTGCCACAAGATGGACGAGCGCTACGTCGGGCCGCCGCTGCGCGACGTGACGACGCGGCGCTCGCCGGCGTTTGTGATGAACCAGATGCTCAACCCGGCAGAGATGGCGCAGCGGCATCCGGAAGGCAAGAAGCTTCTTGCCGAGTACCTCACGCAAATGCCGGATCAGCAGTTGACGCAGGACGATGCCCGCGCGCTGCTGGAATACCTGCGCAAGGTGGCGCAAGACGCTCCGGCGTCGTAGGGCATCGCCTTGCTGACATGCTTCGTCTTCGGAAGCGGCAGGGGCCCCGCCGTTCCGACGAAGAGCATCCTTCCATCGCTCCATCACGGTTTTTCCCTTCAACGCAGAGGCTCTTATGAAACGCTTCTCCCCCACCACCCTGATTGCGGCAGGCGCCGCGCTGGTTGTCTCCGGCGGTTTAGCCGTGGGCGCATGCAACACCACCGGCAGTTCCGGGGCGGCCACCGCGGCTCCCGACGCCGCCTCACGGGTGTATGTGGCGCCCGGCGACCACGACGAGCTGTACGCGTTTATGTCCGGCGGCTTTTCGGGCCAGGTGACCGTACACGGCCTCCCGTCGGGGCGGCTGATCAAGACCGTCCCGGTGTTTTCGCAGCACGCCGAGAACGGCTACGGCTACAGCGAAGAAACCAAGGCGATGCTCAACACGAGCTACGGTTTTGTGCCGTGGGACGATGCGCACCACCCCAGCCTTTCGATGACCGACGGCAACCACGACGGGCGCTGGCTTTTCATCAACGGCAACAACACGCCCCGTGTGGCGCGCATCGACCTGACGACGTTCTCGACGACCGAGATCTTGGAAGTGCCAAACTCGGCGGGCAACCACGCCTCGCCCTTCGTGACGGCCAACACCGAGTATGTGGTCGCCTCGACGCGCTTCTCCGTGCCGATTCCGCAGCGTGACATGCCCATCTCGCAGTACGGCGAGAACTTCAAGGGCACCATCTCCTTCATCCGCGCCGATCAGCCGCGCCAGATGGATGTGGCCTTCCAGATCATGATGCCCGGCTTCGACTACGACCTTGCCCGGTCGGGCAAGGGGCCGAGTGCCGACTGGGCCTTCTTCACGTCGTACAACACCGAGCAGGCGAGCACGCTGCTGGAGGTCAATGCCTCGCAGAAGGACAAAGACTTCATCGCGGCGGTCAACTGGAAGACGGCGGAAGCGTGTGTGGCGGCGGGCAAGGCGCAGGATATGCCCTCGCGCTACTTCCACAACTATGTGGACGAACGCGAGATTGCGGTGAGCGAAGAGAAGACGAGCACCAAGGTGCTGCTTCCCGAAAACTGCCCGGAAATGGTGTACTTCCTGCCCACGCCCAAATCGCCGCACGGCGTCGACGTGGACCCGTCGGGGGAAAAGATCGTGGGTTCGGGCAAGCTGGCGGCCACCCTTACCGTGTTCTCGTTCCCGCGGATGCTGGAAGCCATTCAGAAGCGGCAGTTCGACGGCGAAGAGCAGGGCATCCCGGTGCTTAAGTACGATGCCGTGATGGCGGGCGAAGTGGTGGAGCCGGGCCTTGGGCCGCTGCACACCGAGTTCGACGGCAAGGGCTTCGGCTACACGACGATGTTCATCTCGTCGGAGATCGTGAAGTGGAATCTGGACACCTACCAAGTGGTGGATCGCATCCCGGTTTACTACAGCGTAGGGCACCTGATGATTCCCGGTGGCGACACCCGCCAGCCGTACGGCAAGTATGTGATTGCGCTCAACAAGATCACCAAAGACCGGTACCTGCCCACCGGCCCGGAACTGGCGCACGCCGCACAGCTGATCGACATTACGGGCGATAAGATGCAGATGCTGCTCGACTTCCCCACGATGGGCGAGCCGCACTACGCGCAGGCCATCGACGCGAAGCTCATCAAAGACCGGCAGGTCAAGTCGTATCCCATTGCCGAGAACCGGAATCCCTACGCGGTGCGTGGCGAAGGCGAGGCTCGCGTGACCCGCGAGGGCAACGATGTGCACGTGTACATGAGCGCCATCCGAAGCCACTTCGCGCCCGACAACATCGAGGGCGTTCAGGTGGGCGACAACGTGTACTTCCACGTCACCAACCTCGAGCAAGACTGGGACGTGCCGCACGGCTTCGCCATCACCGGGATGAACAACGCCGAGTTGCTCGTGATGCCGGGTGAAACGCGCACCGTGCTGTGGAAGCCCGAGCGGGCTGGCGTCTTCCCGATGTACTGCACCGACTTCTGCTCGGCTCTGCACCAAGAGATGCAGGGGTACGTGCGGGTGTCGCCGCGCGGCCAGGCTCCGGCGCTGACGTGGCACACGGGCCAGACGACTCCGCGCCCGGGAGCGCCGCAGGATTCGGCGGCACCCGTGGCGGCGCGCTAAACCCTTAGGGTAGCCCCCCCTCTCGACGCGCCTTTGTGCCCTTCTCGTCACGGCTTAATCGCTGGGGCGGGAAGGGAGGCGCGGCGAGTATTCTTTCCGCTGTTATGAACCGTACCTCTCGGATTCTCTTGGGCTTTGCCGCCCTCCTGCTTGTGTCCGTGTACGCGTTGCCGCTGTGGCGCATCACGCTGGACGCCCCTCAGTATCCCGAAGGCATCGGTTTGGTGATTCGGGTGAACGCCATCGAGGGGCAAGAAGAGGGCAATTTGGAGAGCATCAACGGCCTGAATCACTACATCGGGATGAAAGCCATCGACCCCGAGGCCATTCCCGAGCTCAAGATTCTGCCGTGGGCGTTTGGCGGGCTGATCCTTCTGGGGCTGGCCGCCGCCGCGTCGGGCCGCCGGTCGCTGCACACCCTGTGGTTGGTGCTCTTTGCCGTCGTGATGGTGGGCAGCCTCGTCCGGTTTTACCAGTGGGGCTACGACTACGGCCACGACCTCAATCCCAACGCGGCCATCAAGGTACCGGGAATGGCGTACCAGCCTCCGTTGCTTGGGTCGAAGAAGATTCTCAACTTCATCGCGCACTCGTGGCCGGCGCTGGGAGGATACCTTGCCGCGTTGTCGTTTGTGCTGGGGGCGGCGGCGTGGGGAATGGATCGGCGGAAAAAGGCGGTTTCGGCGGTGGGAATGGCTGCGGTCTTGGTGGGGCTTGGTGGCACGGGAGTGCTTGGATGCGCTCCTCAGCATCCGTCCATCGACTACGGCGTGGTGGCGTGCGCCCATTGCCGTATGACCGTGTCGGACACCAAGTTCGGCGCGCAGTTGGTCACGAATACGGGCAAGACCGAGACGTTCGACAGCATCGAGTGCTTGGCGTCCTATGTGAAAGACCTTGACACGCCTCCCAAGGAGCTGTACGTCACGGACTTCGAGGTGCCGGGCACCCTTCTTCCGGCCCAAGAGGCCTTTTTCCTCCACAGCGACCACATTTCCAGCCCGATGGGCGGCGGACTTGCCGCCTTCTCGTCTGCGCAAACCCGCGATGCGGCGCTCGCCCGGCTCGGCGGAGAGGCTCTGGGATGGGCCGATGTGGTGCAGGATCTCCCGGCGCAGGCGCGTCATGCGCACCGATGACCCGCATCGCGTGCCTGTATGTTGTCGGGGCCTTGCTGGTCGGGGTCGCCACGGCCCAGCCGCGTCTGGTGGTCGGCAAGGGAGAGGCCTTCCACCGCATCCACGACGCGCTGGTGGCGGCCCCGGCCGGTGGCACGGTGGTGGTGCGGGCTGGCACCTACCGCGAAGGCACGCTGCACATCACCAAGCCGGTTACGCTCGTGGGAGAGGAGGGGGCGGTGCTCGACGGCGGCGGCGACCACGAACTCCTCGACATCCGCGCCGACGATGTGACGGTGCGCGGCCTAACCCTCCGCAACGTCCGGACGTCGTACTCGCAAGATCGGGCGGCCTTGCGCGTCACCGGCGTTCGACGCTGCGTGATTGAACGCAACCGTTTCGACCAGACCTTTTTCGCCATCTACCTCGCTCGTGTGGACGGGTGTGTGGTAGAGGAAAACCGCCTCCACAGCGTTTTCGAGCGGGAAACGGCGTCGGGAAACGGCATCCACCTGTGGAACACGCGCGGGGTTCGGGTGCGCAAGAACGTGATCGAAGGCCATCGCGACGGCATCTACCTGGAGTTTGCCCGGCAGGCCGAGGTGGAAGACAACGTCAGCCAAGACAACTTCCGGTACGGCCTCCATTTTATGTTCTCCGACTCCTGCGCCTACCGCCGGAATACCTTCCGCGCCAACGATGCCGGGGTGGCCGTGATGTACTCGAACCGCGTGGAGATGGTGCAGAACCGTTTTGAGGACAACTGGGGCGCGGCGGCCTACGGCCTGTTGCTCAAAGAACTGCGCGACAGCCGCTTGCACGGAAATCGGTTTGTCCATAACACCACCGGCTTGTATGTGGAAGGATCGGCGCGATTGGACGCGCAGGACAACCTGTTTGAGAACAACGGCTGGGCGTTGCGGCTGCTGGCCAACACCGAGAACGCGACCTTCCGCCGAAACGACTTCCGCGCCAACACCTTCGACGTGACCACCGACACCCGCCGAGCCTCGGCGACCTTCGAGGGCAACCACTGGGATCGCTACCGGGGCTTTGATCTGAACCGCGACGGCTTCGGCGACGCGCCGTTCCGGCCCGTCCGGCTCTTCGCGTTCCTCGTTGAGCGCAACGAGCCGTTGCTGTTGCTCCAGCGCTCGTTCTTCGTCGATTTGCTGGATGCCGCCGAACGCCTTCTTCCGGCACTTACCCCCGATGCGTTCGTAGACGCCTCTCCCGCCCTTCGCCCCGTCGTGTTATGACCGAAGTTGAAAGGCCCGTAGCCGTTCGCTTCGACGGCATCGAGAAGCGTTACGGACGGCTGCCGGTGCTCCAAGGCTTGTCTCTGGACGTGCCGCGCGGGACGGTGACGGCGCTCGTCGGCCCCAACGGATCGGGGAAGACGACGATGCTCAAAATCCTGCTCGGCCTCGTCCGCCCCGATGCCGGTTCGGTCACGGTGTACGACGCCGACGGCCAGCCGGTGCAGGGCGACCGGCGGGCGGTGCTGGGCTACATGCCCCAAGCGCTTCCGTTTCCGGAAAACCTTACCGGGCGCGAAGTGCTCGACCTGGTCCGTGGCGTGCGCCCCGACGCGCCCGTCGACCTGAGCCTGATCGAGACGTTGGGCCTTGAAGCGGTGCTCGACCGTCCCGTTCGCACGTTTTCGGGTGGGACGAGGCAGCGGCTGAGTGCTGCGGTGGCCTTTCTGTTCGATCCTGCCGTGGTGGTGCTCGACGAGCCGACCGCGGGCCTCGATCCGGTGTCGAGCGCAGCCCTCAAAGACAAGGTCATTGAGGCGTGCGCGGCGGGGACCACGTTTGTGCTTACCTCCCATGTGATGAGCGAGGTGGCCGAGATGGCGCACCAGATCGCCTTCTTGCACGGCGGTCGCATCGTGTTTGGGGGGACGCCCGCGGCGTTGGTCGCCCACACCGGCGAGGTCGTGCTCGAACGGGCGGTTGCCGCGTTGATGCGCGAGATGCCCCTCGTGCCGTAAGCCACCCGCTGCCTGCCTATCGTTATGCTCCACGTTTTCCGGTACCATGTGCGCGATGTGCTGCGCAGCCGCTGGACGCTCGGCTACGGCGGGTTGCTTCTGGCGCTCACCGAGGCGCTTTTCCGGATGGGCAGCGGGGCCGAGCAGGTGCTGCTCAGCCTGAGCAACGTGGCGCTGGTGCTCGTGCCGCTGGTGAGCCTCGTGTTTGGGACGGTCTACCTCTACAGCGCCCGCGAGTTTGTGGAGCTGATGCTCTCTCAGCCGCTGCCCCGCCGGGCGTTGTTCGCCGGATTGTATGCCGGCCTTGCTGTGCCGCTTGCTGCGGCCTTCGCCTTGGGCGTGCTGCTGCCGTTTGCCGTGCGTGCCGAAACGTCGAAGGCGCTGTTCGTGCTGGTGGGGAGCGGCTTGGCGCTCACGCTCATCGGATGCGCCATCGCGGCCTACCTGACCGTTCGGTTCGACGACCGGCTGCGCGGCTTGGGGGCAGCCCTTTCGGTGTGGCTCGTGGCTGCCGTGCTCTACGACGGGCTGCTGCTGCTGCTGGGCACAGCCTTCTCCAACTACCCGCTGGAAGCGCCGCTGCTGGCCCTTACGGTGCTCAACCCCGTAGACCTGGCCCGAACGCTGCTGATCTTGAACTTCGACGCGGCGGCGCTGCTGGGCTACACGGGCATCGTGTTCGAACGGTTCTTCAAGACGGGCCTCGGCGTTTCGCTGAGCCTGCTCTCGCTGGGGTTCTGGACCGTGCTTCCGCTCTGGCGGGCTGCGCGGCGGTTCGAAACCAAAGACTTCTAACCCAACGAACGATGTACACCTTCTTCGCAAACCTTGCCGACGAGGTGGAGCTTCCCGCCTCCGACCGCATCGTGAGCCGCAAGCTGGCCGCCGGGCCTGGTGCCAAGGCGGTGCTGTTCGGCTTCGCCGCCGGGCAAGAGCTCACCGAGCACACCTCCGCCAAACCCGCCATCCTCCACCTGCTGGAAGGAACGGCTCGGATTACGTTGGGCGACGATGCGTTTGAGGCCGAGGCCGGGGCATGGGCGCTGATGCCGCCGCATCTTCCGCACAGCATCGCCGCCCAAACGCCGGTGCGGATGCTGCTCGTGATGCTGGAAGGATGACGCAGCGACCCGGCGTGGCCGTTTGGCGCGGGGCGCTCGCCGCGTTTGTGCTGGCGGGGGCGACGGGGCTGGGCTTCCGGCTGGCGGCGTTCTGGGGATGGGGCGGCCTCGACCCGGAAAACATCCGCCACGCCCACTCGCACCTGATGTTCTTCTCGTGGGCCACCCCCGCGCTGATGGTTCTGATGCAGCGGCACCTGCCGCCCTCGCGCCCGATGCGCTGGGCCACGGCGGCCTCGCTGGGTTTGGGATTCGTGGCCTACGGGCCGTTTTTGCGGTACGGATACGGCGTTGCCGACGTCGGAACACTCCGGCTGCCGCTGTCGGTGATCGCGTCCACGGCCAACATCGTGGCGTGGTACGGCTTTGCCTACGGGTATGCGCGCGCCACCCGTGGCCTTGTCCGCACCGAGGCGCTGCGGTTGTGGGACGCGGCCGTTGGCATCCTCGTGCTTGCCACCCTTGGCGCGTGGGCGCTTGGGGGGCTTCAAGCGCAGGGCGTAGCCTCGCCGTTGGCGCTGGCGGCGGCGTTGCATCTGTTCTTGAACCTCTTCGCTGAGGGATGGCTCGTGCTTGCACTCCTCGGGGTCTTTTACGCCCAAACCCCCTCGGCGGCGCGTGGCGGCGCGTCGTGGGCGACGGCATGGGTGGCGTGGGCGCTGCCGTTCACGTTTCTGCTGGGAGTGCCCGTCGCGCTTGTCCCGCCTTGGCTTCGGAGCGTCTCGGGCGTGGCCGGGCTTGCGGTGAGCGTGGGGCTGCTTGCGCACACGGCGGCGCTCTGGCGAGGCGGAAGCGCGCGCGGGCCGCTCGTCTACCTCGCCTGCCGATCGGTTATGCTGGTGGGGGTGGCCCTTGCCCCGGTGGCCCGTTGGGGAGAAGCGGCCGGGCTGCGCATCGTCTTTCTGCACGTGCTGCTGCTCGGATGGATCTCAACCGGACTGGTGGCGGCGGCGCGTTCGGCGTGGGGGGAGGCGGCGGTGCCGGGGCATCGGGCCTTCGCTCTGGGCGTGGCGTTGCAGGTGGCCTCGCTCTTCACCATCACCGGCCTCTGGCCCGACCGATGGGCCGGAAGATGGGCGTGGGCGGCGGTGGCGGCCACGGCGGCGCTTCCGGTGGGCGCGGCGGCGTGGATGGCCGTCCGATCGATCGCGGCGAAGGCGAGCGAACCCGAAGGGTAGGGATAGGCGTACGCACCCGCCATCTCTACATGTCGTCTGTGTCATCGTCCGAACGTCCCACCGTCGCGCTTGTTGGGCCGGTTGCGCCCTATCGGGGCGGCATCGCCCACTTCTCCAACCGCTTGTCGCAAGCGCTGGCGGAACGCGCCGACGTGCGGCTCGTCAACTTCTCGCGCCAGTACCCGGCGCTGCTGTTTCCCGGCGAGAGCCAGTTCGAGGACACGCCGTGGGCGCTTCCCTCCCAGCCGCTGCGGATGCTCGACTCCGTGAACCCGACGTCGTGGGTGCGCACGGGCCGCGCCCTCGCCGCGATGCGCGCCGACAGCGTGGTGTTCGTCCACTGGCTGCCGTTTTTCGTCCCCGCCTACCTCGGCGTGCTCTGGGCGATGAAGCGCCACGCCAAGCGCCTCGGCGTGCCCGTGCCGAAGGTGACGCTCTTCCTCCACAACGTCAACCCGCACAAGCGCTTCCCGATGACCAAGCCGCTGATGCAGGCGCTCATCGGACAGGCCGACCGGTACTTCACGCTCTCCGAGCACGTCACCAAAGACCTGCAAGCGGTCAAGCCGGGCGCGGACGTGTACGAGGGCTTCCACCCGCTCTACGACCACTACCAACCGGCCTACGATCCGGCGGAGGCGCGGGCGCACCTCGGGCTTCCGAACGAGCGGACGCTGCTGTTCTTCGGCTACATTCGCCCGTACAAGGGCCTCGACGTGCTGCTGGAGGCGATGCCCGACATCCACCGGAAGACGGGCGCGCGGCTGATCGTGGCGGGCGAGTTCTACAACAACGAGGACGAGCTGCGGGGCCGGGTGAAGGCGCTGGGGCTGGACGGCGCGGACGGCAAGCCGCCGGTGGTGCGCTTCTTCTCGCAGTACATCCCCAACGAGGAGGTTCACCACTACTTCTCCGCCGCCGACGCGCTCGTGCAGCCGTACCGCTCGGCCACGCCCAGCGGCGTGGCGCAGACGGCCTTCTTCTTCGGCAAGCCGATGGTGACGACCAACCTCGGCGTGTTCGCCGAAGTGGTGCCCGACGGCGTGGCAGGCGTGCTCGTGCCGCCGGAAGACCCGCAGGCGCTCGCCGACGGCGTGGCGCGGTTCTACGAGATCGGCGCGGAACGGCTGGCCGAGGGCGCGGCGCAGCAGGCCGAGCGGTTCTCGTGGGACGCGCTCGTGGACAAGCTCCTGCCCTTCCTGACGAAGCGGTGACCGGGCAGCGGTTAGGCTGCGGGGCGGCGCAGGCGACGAGCCACGACCGACTCGGTGACAAGCAGCGCGAAGGCTAACGTCAGCAGCAGCGGCCAAAGCTCGCGGCCGCTGGAGGCGGTACGGCCTTGTTGGATGGCGTCGGTGCGGAGGGCGGGCATCGCCTCGACGTTCAGGCCGGTGGCTTCGCGGAGACGAGACGTGGCCTCGTTCAGCGGCGCGGCGGTGAGGTCGGACTCGCGGGCGTCGGGGTTGACGGCCACCATTGCGACGAGGCTGTCGCCGGAGACAAGGCGGTAAAGCCCAGGTGGCGCGTCGCCGAGCGTCACGACGGTTTGGCCGCCAGAGACACGCTGCATGGGCGTCGTACGCACCTCGTCGGCGTCGATCTGTGTCAGCGGTGTTGCGAACCGCCCCGGCACGGCCACGCTGCCGCCCACGCCCGCTTCCGCGCCCAACGCCGCGTCGCGGTGGGCCAATAGCAGCGTGCCGCGCAGCACGAGCGGCACGAACAACCCGCGCACCGGCAGATCCGACCACGACGGATCGGGCGGGACGGCCACGACGAGCGCCCTGCCCTGCCCCACGCGCAGTTCTTGCACCAGCGGCGATCCGTCCACAAGGGCCACGAGCGTGCGCTCGGCTCCGCCGCCGGGGCGGTACGCGGCGATGCGGCGCACGTCGGCGTCTTCGGCAGGCGGTTGGCCGGGCTGAGGAATGAACACGCCGGAGAACACCGGGTGACTGGCATCGATGCGGCCCAGCTTGGTGGCCGGGCTGCGGGTTGAAACGGCTCCGAACGCGCCGCCACCGAGGGACGCGAGCAGCGGGTTGAGCGCCGAGGCGTTGTCGCCCGCGAACACAAACACGCCGCCGCCGTCGCGCACATAGCGGCCCAGCGCTTCTACGCTGGACGGCGCAAGCGGCGAGGCCGGGCCGACGAGCACGGCGTCGTAGGCGGCAAGGCGTTCGGGCGTGAGCGCCGAGGCGGGCAGGTCGTCGACGGCAAACGGCGAGGAGCCGGGGGTGAGGCCGGGCTGGAGCACGCCGTCGAGGTAGCGCGAGGCAAGGCCGACGCGGGCGAGGCGTCGGGAGCCGGGAATGCGGACGGCGAGGTAGCGACGGTCGTCGTACGGGAAGTCGTCGGCGGGGGCTTCCACCGTCAGCCCGAGCCAGCCGCGCCGGGTGGGCGTGAAGCGCAATCTCACCCCCGACGGCTGCCCTGCGCGCAACGAGGCGCTGCCCTCGGCCAAGCGGGTGCCGCCTTCGCGGAGGCTCAGCGGCGCGGTGGCGGGCAGGCCGTCGCCGAAGCCCTGCACCACCGCCTGCACGTCGATCGGCTGGCCGAGTTCGAGCGTGCGCGTCGTCACCTGCGCCGCCGTCACGGCAAGGTTGGAGGTGGGCGCGTCGCCGTTGGTGCCGAGCAGCACGACCCGTCCGTCGTCGAGCGGAATCCGTCCGGCAGACGAATCTACGAGCGTGGACGTTTGGAGGTCGGACAAGACGTACACCTCCTTCGCCGCGTACCGTGCCCCGTCGAGCAGCGCGGCGGCGCGTTCGAGCGCGTGCGTGAGCGGCGCGGCATTGGGAGCTGGTTTGAGCGTCGCGACGGCGTCGCGGGCGGCTTCCGGGGTAGACGAGGCCGACGGCGGCGTTCCGGGCGGCAGCGCAACGGGAAGCACGAACACCTCGTCGGACGGCGCGAGGGCGTCGAGCAGCGCATCGGCGGTGGTTTTGGCACGGTCGAGCGGCGTGCCGCCGGGCTGGGCGCGCGAGGCCGAGAGCGAATTGTCGACCACGACCACCACCGACGCCGGTTTGCCGCCAAGCCCCGCCAGGGCGTTGTCGAGCCGAGGGCGGGCGAAGGCGAGAGCAAGGGCCACCAGCGCCAGCACACGCAGCAGCAGCAGCAGCCCGTCGCGGAGGCGCGAGCGGCGCACCGTTTGGGTTTGAAGCGCCTTCAGGAGCGCCACGTTCGGAAACGGTACGGTGCGCGGGGCACGCTGCTGGAACAGGTGCAGCAGCACCGGAATGGCCGCCGCCGCAAGGCCCAGGAGCAAAAGCGGGTTGAGAAACGTCATCGCGGGGCGGGCTGAGGCACGAACGTGCGAGCCGCCGGATTCGTTGCACCGGTCTTCGCAGGCTACAACCGCCTTTGCACCGGGCGATGCTCGGCCGTGCCGCGAGGCGCCAAGGCGAGGACGAGGGAAGAGGCCTCCTCGCAAAAGGGGGAACGCAGGGCGAGGAGGGATGTCTTCCCGTGCTTGTTGGGGGGCCTACAGCTCAACGCCGGGAAGGGGGCGACTCGTTTGAGCGGGCTACCGCCGCACTACCGTACGGACGACGGATGCATCGTCGACGGTGCAGCGAACAAGATAAATGCTGGACGGGGCGTCGCTGGCCCAGACGAAGCGATGCATGCCCGCACCGAGCGCCCCATCGTGCAAGCGGGCGACTTCCCGACCGAGCACGTCGTAGACGGCGATGCGGGCCGTTGCGGCGCGGGCGAGCGTCACGGCGACGGCCACCGGCCCGGTAGCGGGGTTGGGCGACACCGACAGGGCAGGGACGTCCGGACGAGGCGCATCGTCGGCAGCGACGGTCAGGCCGAGGTCGGCGAGGCTGCGCTTCCACACGCTTTGGCCCTGAAACGCCACGTAGAGCGTGTCGCCCAGCCGGGTCAGCGCGACGGGCGCGTTGACGGTCGAGCCGGGGTTGAAGCCGAACGGCAGGCCGGTGTGCGCCACCTTCCGCCACGTCGTGCCGTGGTCGAGCGAGGCGGCGAGGTACGTCGAGCCGATGGCGAGGAGCGTGTCGCCGCGGTTGTCGAGCAGGGTCGGGGCGAGCGAGTCGCCGAGGGCCGGCTTGAGGTTGTGCCACGTCGCGCCGTTGTCGAGGCTGCGCTGGAACGTGCCGCCGCCGAAGATGGCCACGACAGTGGTGGCGGTGAAGAAGCCTTGGCTGGTGGCGGCCACCTGAAACGAACCGCTCGACGTTCCGGCTGCGTCCCATGTCGTGCCGCCGTCGAGCGAGATGCGGTAGCTGCGCTGCGAGCCGTTGCCGCCGTTGACGATGAGGCGCGATCCGGACACGCCCGCGTCGAACTGGTTGAGGTTGTGCGCGAGCACCTGCGTCCACGTCGTGCCGCTGGCGGGGCGTTCGTACAGGCCCGTCGTTGCGCCGGCCAGCACGCGCCCGTTCACCAGCACAAAGCCGTCCACGTTGTTGGGCGTGGTGGTGATGCGGTTCCACGTCTTCAGGTCGGTGGTGCGGAAGATGCCCGAGCCACCCGCCGCGAGCAGCACGGAATCGAGCGAGAGAAAGCCGGAGGATTCGTCGAGGTTGGGGTTGAGGCGGTCCTTGTCGAGCCACCACGTCGCGCCCCGGTCGTAGGAGCGCGTCAGCCGCTCGGTCTCCAGCCCGCCCACAAGCGCGCCGCGGTGCGTGCTCAGGGAGATGAGGTTGCTCGCGTGCTGCGCGGCAAACCGTCCGCCCGGAGCCCATGTGACGCCGTCTTCCGAGCGCATCACGCCGCCGGACTCCAGCCCGATGAGGAAGGAGCGGCCCGTCCAGAACAGCTCGCGGCGCAGACGAAGCTGCACGCCCGCGGCCTCCGACACGTCGGTCCACGGGCCGTTTCCGGTGGCGTCGAGCTGCAGGTCGAAGCCCGTCGTGTTGCCCGAGCCCGTCGCGGCCAAGACGCGCCCGCCGCCGATGGCGTACCGAAACAGCTGGGCCGGAATCAGGGGCCGCGCCGTCCACGTCGCGCCCAAGTCGGTCGAAACGTAGCCGCCGAAGATCAGTCGCCCGTCGCCGTAGGCCATCGCGCGCGTGTCCGACGCCGCCGCGGTGTTCTGGCAGCCGGCGAGGAAGCACGACTGAGGCTGGACGCGGAACGTCCACGTCTGGCCCAAGTCGGTGGTGAAGGCGATGCCGATGTCGGTTTGGAAGCCGCCGCTGGGCAGGCGGCGGGTCTGGCTGTAGGTGCGGACGAGCGTGTCGCCGATGGCGATGACGTAGGTGCCGCCCACGAACACGGAGTCGCGCAGCGTCCACGTGGCCCCGCCGTCGCTGGAGGTGATGAGGCGGCGCTTGAACGTGGACGGCTCGATGGCGACGGCGGCAAACGCGCCGCTTCGGGTGGCCACGAGGCCGTCGTAGTCGCTCTGCGTGGTCGGGAGCGTGCCCGCGCGCGTCCACGTCGCCCCGTCGTTGGCGGAGCGGTAGAAGCCGGTGCCGGTGCTGTTGGTCGAGCGGACGGTGACGCCGACGGCCCCTTCGTGCGCGGCGAGGCCCGTGATGGCGGGCGTGTTGCCCGCTCCGGTCACGGTCGGGCTGGCGTTCTGCCATGTGCGCCCGTCGTCGGTGGTGCGGTGGACGGTGCGGGCCGGAAAGTCGGCGGCGAAGACGGCGCGGCTGGTGCGGGCGAACGCGACGGGCGTGGCGTTGGTGAGGCCCGCGGGCATCCACTGCGCCGACGCGGGCGCGGACAGGGCGAGCAGCAGGACGAGCAGCGTGATGAGGCGCATCGGGACAGCGAAAGAAGCTCCCCAAGACTACCACCGTGCACGCACGCTCCTTCATCCCCCATTTGGGGGATTTGCGACCGCTCAGAGCGCGTCGCGCAGGAACCGCCCGGTGTGGCTGTCGGGGTGCGCGGCCAAGTCTTCCGGCGTGCCCGCCGCCACGACGTGTCCGCCGCCGCGGCCGCCCTCGGGGCCGAGGTCGATCACGTAGTCGGAGGCGCGGATGACGTCGAGGTTGTGCTCGACCAGCACGATGCTGTGCCCGGCGTCGACGAGCCGGTTGAAGGCGGCGAGCAGCTTCCGCACGTCGTCGAAGTGCAGGCCGGTCGTCGGCTCGTCGAACAGGTAGAGCGTCTTTTCCTTCGTTGCCTTGCCGAGAATCGCCGCCAGCTTGACGCGCTGCGCCTCGCCGCCGGACAGGGTGTTGCTCGGCTGGCCGAGGGTGAGGTAGCCGAGGCCGATTTCGTCCAAGACCTTGATTTTGTTCACCACCGCCGGAACGCCCGCGAAGAACCCGACGGCCTCGCGGACGGTCATCGAGAGGATGTCGTCCACGTTTTTGCCTTCGTACCGCACCTCCAACACCTCCTGCTTGAACCGTCGTCCCTTGCACGCCTCGCATTCAAGGTAGAGGTCGGCGAGGAACTGCATCTCGACCTTCACCTCGCCCTCGCCTTCGCACGTTTCGCAGCGCCCGCCGGGCACGTTGAACGAGAACGTGGCGGGCTTGAAGCCGCGCAGTTTGGCGGCGTGGGTATCGGCGAGGAGGGCGCGGATGGCGTCCCACGCCTTCGTGTAGCTGGCCGGGTTGGAGCGGCTCGTCTTGCCAATCGGCGTCTGGTCGACCATCTCGACGGCATCGACCAACTGATGCCCGCGTAGGCTGTCGTGCGCGCCGACTTTGGCGTCCTCGTCGAACAGCCCTTTGAGGCGGCGAAGGCCGGTGTAGAGCACGTCGTGGACGAGCGTGGACTTGCCGGAGCCGCTCACACCGGTCACGGTCGTGATCATCCCGAGTGGAAGGTCGACGTCGAGGTGCTTGAGGTTGTGCGCCCGCGCGTTCTCGATGCGGAGGACGTGTTCGGGATCGACGGGGCGTCGCGTTTTCGGCGTCTCGATCTTCTTGCGGCCGGACAAGTACTGCCCGGTGATGCTCGCCTCGTCGCGCAAAATGGCGTCGTACGGGCCGAAAAACACGAGTTCGCCGCCCTCGCGCCCCGCGCCGGGGCCGATGTCCACAATCAGGTCGGCCTTCTTCATCATCTCCGGCTCGTGCTCCACCACGAGCACCGTGTTGCCGAGGTCGCGGAGGTGTTCGAGGATGGCGATCAGCCGCTCGGTGTCGCGGGGGTGGAGGCCAATGGACGGTTCGTCGAGGACGTAGAGGCTGCCCACGAGCGCCGAGCCGAGGCTGGTGGCGAGGTGGATGCGCTGGCTCTCGCCGCCGGAGAGTGTCATCGACATCCGGTCGAGCGTGAGGTAGTCCAGCCCGACTTCCACGAGGTAGCGGAGGCGCTTGCGGATCTCGTCGAGGATCGTCCCGGCCACGGCGATCTGGTGGGCGGTGAGGTCGAGGCCGTTGGCCCAGTCGAGCGCGTCCTTGGTGGTCATCTCCGCCACCTCGCCGATGTGGAGCTTCTCGCCGTCGCCGCCCGCGATTTGGACGAGCCGGGCGTCCTCGCGCACCCGGTAGCCGTCGCAGGCCGGGCACTCGGTGTAGCCTCGGAAGCGCGCGGCGTAGATGCGGTAGTGCATCTTGTACGACTTCGCTTCGAGGTGCTTGAAGAAGCCCACGATGCCGACGTATTCGCCCGATCCGTTCCAAACGACCTGCTTGTGCTCGTCGGAGAGGCGCGCGTACGGCACGTCGATGGGCAGGCGCAACTTCGAGGCCTCGCGGATGAGGTCGCGCAGGTACTCGCTCCACTGCTCGGTGCGGAACGGCGCAATCGCGCCCTGCCGGATGGTGAGGTCGGGGTTGGGCACGACGAGGTCGGCGTCGACGCCGGGCACGCGCCCGAAGCCTTGGCACGTTGGGCACGCCCCGACGGGGCTGTTGAACGAGAACAGGAGCGGCGTCGGCTCCTCGAACGTCCGCCCGTCGCGCTCGAAGTGCTCGGAGTAGGGCAGCACCTGCGACCCGTCGGCGAGCACCGCCACGGCACGGCCTTGGCCCTCCCGGAACGCCTGCTCGGTGGAGTCGGCGATGCGCGTGGCGGTGTCGGCGTCGTCCTTGCGCACGGCGAGGCGGTCGACCAGCACAATCAAGCGATCCTTCGGCGTCTTGACCGAGGCCGGGTCGGTGTCGTTGAGGTCGAGGAGTTCGGGGGCCGCGCCTTTCTTGCGCTGCGCATCGGTGGGCAGCACGACGAGCCGGAAGAAGCCCCGCGCCTGCATCGCGGCAAGGTCGTCGGCGAGGCTCACCTTGGGCGTGCCCTTCTTGGCCGGGCGCTCCGGCAGGGCAAAGCCGAGGTAGAAGCGCGTGCCCTCGTCGAGGCGGGCGGTGAGGTCGTCGGCGACGGAGCGCGGGCTGTCTTTGGTGACGGCTTCGCCGCTCACGGGCGAGTACGTCGTGCCAATGCGGGCGAAGAGCAGCCGGAGGTAGTCGTAGATCTCGGTCTGCGTGGCAACCGTCGAGCGCGGGTTTTTGACGGCCGTTTGCTGCTGGATGGCCATCGCCGGGGCCAGGCCGGAGATGTAGTCCACGGCCGGTTTGTCCATCCTCTCCAAAAACTGGCGGGCGTAGGCGGAGAGGCTTTCGACGTAGCGTCGCTGCCCTTCGGCGTAGATGGTGTCGAAGGCCAGCGACGATTTGCCCGAGCCGCTCGGCCCCGTCACCACGATCAGCCGTCCGTGCGGAAGGTCGAGGTCGAAGCCTTTGAGGTTGTGCTGGCGAGCACCGCGCACGCTCAGCACGCGGTCTTTGAGGCGCTTGGCGGTGGACGCCCGGGCCGGATCGGGCGATGCGGTCAAGGGTGCGGAGGCAGCGGCGGTTTTCTTGGCCATTTCGGGCAGGTCGGAACCCGTACAGAACGCCGCGCCGCCCGTCCCGTTCGCCCGTATGTGCAGGAAAACGCCAGGGCCAATGCCGTCCGTAGAGACGCCCCAGCGGGGCGTCTGTGCAACGCCCGTCACCGCAGCAGCGTATCGCGGGCGCGGCGCAGATCGGTCGCCTCGCGGCTGTCGGGGCCGAAGTGCCGTTCGCGGAGCCTCATTCCCGCGGCAAACAGCGATTCGGCGCGGGGGCGGTCGCCCCGGAAGGCGGCGAGTTCGGCGAGGTGCCCGGTCACCATCCCCTCGTAGCGGTTCTCGGGGCCGAAGACCGTCCGGTAATGCTGCTGCGAGGCGGCAAGGGCGGAGTCGGCGCAGGCGAAGTCGCGGGCCTGCACGCACACGTCGCCCAAGATCCGTTCGGCAAGGGCGATGTCGGCCAAGGGCGCTCCGGTGCGGCGGTGCAGCGCGAGGATCTCGCGGGAGACACGCACCGACGCGGCGTGGTCGCCGCGTTCGGCGAAGTACCAGCCCTCCAGCCCCATCAGCCGCCGGTGCGCCTCGGGGTGCGCGGCCTGCTGCGGACGGGTGATGGCGTAGCCCGCGTCGAGCCACGTCCGCGCCGAGTCGAGCTGCTTGGCCTGCAGGTGCGCCGCCGCGATCCGCCCGATGGGGCCGATGCGGTCGAGGCTGTTCGTGCCGTCGCGCCGCCGGATCAGCGCATCCCAGCGTCGAGCCACGTCCAGCGACGCATCGAGACGGCCCTGCATAAAGTGCAGCGCGGCGAGGTCGTTGAGGGCGCGGGCGGTGCCGCCGGACGTCGGGTCGAGGCGTTGGTGGAGCGCGAGGGCGTCGCGCAGGGCCGTGTCGGCGCGGGCGAGATGCGTCTGGTCGCGGTACGCCCGTCCGATCACGCCCAGCACCTCGGCGAGCACCTCCGGCTGGTCGGCCAGTTCGCGGCGTAGCCGGTCTTCCGACCCCGCCAGCACGTCGAAGACGGTGAGCGTGTCGCCGTCCGACACCATCGGGTTCGTGGCGTCGAACAGCCCCGCCAGCACGCCTGCCACGGCCTCGGCCTTGGCGGCCTCGCGGGCCGTTCGGTTGCGCTCGACGGTCATCGTCGCGGCGAAGGCGACGAGCGCGAGCAGGGCCACGGCGGACGCGGCCACACCCGCTCGGTGCTGCCGGACAAACGACCGAACCCGGTAGCCGACGGTCGCGGGGCGTGCCGCAACGGGTTGCCCTGCCAGATACCGCCGGATGTCGTCGCCGAACTGCGCCGCCGACCCGTACCGGCGCTCGGGTTCGCGGCGCAGCGCCATCAGCGCGATCGTGTCGAGGTCGCCCGAAAGCGTCCGCCGCAGCCGGTCGGGGGCGGTGCTGCGGGCCTCGCCGACGGCGTCGGGGGTGACCGTCTCGGCGGTGCCGTCGGGGAGGTCGGTCGTGCGGGTTTGACGGACGATGTCGGACGGGCGCGGCGGCTCGGCGTCGGAGACGGGCGGGGCGGGGAAGGGCAGGTGGCCGGTGAGCAGTTCGAAGAGCAGCACGCCGAGGCCGTAGACGTCGGAGGCCGTCGTCACGGGCTGGCCGAGGCGCTGCTCGGGGCTGGCGTAGGCGGGGGTGAGCAGCCGCTGTTCGGCGCGGGTGAGCAGATGCGAGAGGCCCAGCACGTCGGGCTGAAGCACCTTGGCGATGCCGAAATCGAGCAGCTTGATCTGCCCGTCGGACGTGACGAGGATGTTCGAGGGCTTGAGGTCGCGGTGGACGACGAGGCGCTGGTGGGCGTAGTGCACGGCCTCGCAGACCTGCTGGAACAGCCGCAGCCGGGTGTCGAGGCCGAGGCGGCGGCGGTCGCAGTACGCGTCGAGCGGCTCGCCTTCCACATACTCCATCACCACGAACGGCAGCCCGTCGTCGGTGACGCCGCCGCCGAGCAGCCGGGCGATGCCGGGGTGGTCGAGCGCGCCGAGCAGCCGCTGTTCTTGCCGGAAGCGCTGGCGCACGTCGGCAGTGTCGAGACCGCGCCGGACGATCTTGACCGCCACCCGCGCGCCGTCGGGAGCGTCGGCGGGGCGTGCCCGCCACACCGTGCCCATCCCGCCGCGCCCGAGCGGGTGTTCGAGCATGTACGCGCCCACGCGCTGCCCCGCTTGGTAGCCGGTGTCGTCGAGCAGCGCCGCGCCCCAGTCGGCCGCCGAGTCGCCCCACGCTGCGGCGGCCGCGGCCTCGTGTGCGAGCAGCGCGAGCACCTCGTCGGCAAGGGCCGGATCGTCGCCGGCCTCGGCCCGTACGAACGCCTCGCGTGCGTCCTCGGGGAGGTCGAGGGCGGCGTCGAAGAGTGCTTCGAGGCGCTGCCAGCGGTCGGGGTCGGGCATAAAGGGAACGTGCGGTACCTGCAATCTCGCAAAATCGGGCGCGTTCGGGACAACCGGGTTTGTAGAGACGCCCCACTGGGGCGTCTCTACGGGGCGTTCCGTTGGGGTAAACCGTGCCGGGACGGTTCGGGCAGGGCCGTCCCGTCATCCCACCGGCACGTCGCCGTGAAGGGCGCGGTGCAGCCACGCCCGCGCCAGCGCCCAGTCCCGTTTGGCCGTGCGTTCGGAGACGCCCATCGCCACGCCCGCCTCCGCGAGTGTCATCCCGCCAAAGAACCGCAGCTCCACCACCGTGCCGAGGCGCGGATGCTCGGCAGAAAGCCGGGTGAGCGCCGCGTCGAGGGCGAGCACTTCGTCGGCGCGGACGTCGGCGAGGTGGGGCAGCGTCGCCTCGTCGAGCGTTACGCGGAAGCCGCCACGCTTGGCAGAGGTGCGGGCGCGGGCGTGGTCTACCAGCACAAACCGCATCGCCCGAGCGGCGAGGGCCAACAGGTGCGCCCGGTCGTGCGCCGGATGCCCGCCGAGCCGGAGAAACGCTTCGTGGACGAGCGCCGTCGCGTTGAGCGTCGCGTTCGGCGCACGGCGCAGCACGAGCGCGTGGGCGACGCGCCGCAGGTCGTCGTAGGCGTCGTCGAAGGCGGGAAGAGGATCATCCATCGGCAAGCGTTCCAGCCGGTGCGGTTTGGGCCAACCGGCCGTCTGCCCGGTAGGATACGATTTCACACGGGGCGATGGCCCCTTTCGGCGCGGGTTTGCGATACCGGAAGAGAACAGAAGCCTCACCTCTGCGATGCGCCGTCTCCTCGTGTCTCTCGTAGCCGCGCTGCTGGCTGCTCCGGCCGCCACCGCCCAGACCGGCCCGCCGCCGCAGCGCATCGGCATCGCGGTGCCGCCCAACACCTCGTCCGGGTGGGCCTACATCACCCCCGACGGACGCACCGCGCTGTTTCAGGGCACGGGCGAGAGCGCGGCCGACAAGGTCTTTCGGTGGACGGCGGACGGCGGCATGCAGACGATCACGCTGCCGAACATCGGGTTCGGCATCATCCCGTTTACCGACGGCACCTTTGCGGCACATGTCGCTACTGAAACGGGCACCGATTTCTACCGCTGGACTCCCTCCGGGGGACTCGTCAACGTGACCGCACGGTTTCCGGATGCCATCGGCCTTACCTTCGCCCGTGACGGGCAGAGCGGTCTGTTCGCGACGTTTTCCTCCACCACCACGGGCGTATGCCCCAGTCGGCCCCCCGCTTGGGGGCCACGTCGCCCTGAGCCGGGCTCGTCGGCGAGCGAGGGCGCGTCCGGCGCGGCGTCCGGATGCACCTCGACCTATCGCACGACGATGCACACGTTCAACGCACGTCTCGAAAGCCAGGTGCTGCGCGAAGAAGTGTTGGTGGGGGTGACCTCGGACGATGGCAGCAGCAACGACAGCGGGGCGGCGTTGGAACTGCTGGGGGCAAACGCAGGCCGGACCGCGTACCGGATATGCCGCGCCAATACCGTGTATCCGCAGGACTGCGAGACGTTCGTGCTTGCCGAAGACGGTCAGCCGCGCAGCGCCGGCACGGGTGTGAACGGGTTGATGAGCGTCTCGCGGGATGCGTCGGTGCTTACCGGCTACGACGTGGAGAACCGGCTCCGCATCTACCGCAACGGCGCGTGGAGCCTGCTCAACCTGCCCGGCCTCCAAACCTACGAGGTGTCGGAAGACGGCCTGCACGAAACGTGGTTCACGTTCGAGCGCGACTCCGTGGGGACGCTCTTCCAGAAGACGCAGGGCGGCTCGGAGCGCATGCTCATTCCCGCCCAGTCGGATCGTCGGGGCCTGATGCTTGAGGTGAGCGAGACGGGCGATCTGGCGCTGATGGGCCGCTTCAACGCCCCGGTGGTGTGGTCCCGCGGGCGAGGCGCAGAACCGTTGGGCACGTTCGTCCCCGCCGGATTCGCCGTGCGGTCGCTGGAAGGCCGCGCCTTGCTGGCCCTACGCAACGATACGGGATCGGGGGTGGACTCGGCGTACGCGTTGGTGTTCGGCGCACCCGTGCGCGTGCACGACCTCTCCCGCACGGGACGGCCCAGCACGCCGCTCGACTCCGTCGAAGTCACCGTCGGAAACGCCTCGCCCGTCACCACCGACGCGCTCGGCACCTTCCCCCTGCCGCCCGGACTCGACCCCACCCTCTCCACCACCTTCACCCTCCGCGACCTCCGCACCAACCGCTCCCGCATCGTCGGGCCGCTCCGCCCCGAGGACCTGCGCGACACCACGCTCGTCTTCCCGCTCACGCTCCATCGCCGCCTCGACCAAGCGCTCGTCGGGCTGGCCACGAGCGAGGTGCCCGATCTGCCGGTGCTGCGCAACCTCGTGGACGCCTTCCTCAAGTACGACACCACCAACGCCCACACGACCCGTGCGCGCTGGGAATCGTCGGTGCCGCTGCGCCCCAGCGAGTATGCGCCGTTGGACGAGCATCTGGCCCGCCTGACAATGTCCGCCGAGAACCTCGACGCGCTCCACCAGAGCACCCGCGGGCTGGCCACCCAGACGGCGAGCGTCGCCGTGCAGACCGTCACGACGATCCTCGCGGCGCAGGAGGCCGTCGGGCAGGTGCGCGCCCAGATTGACGCCAACGCCGACGACGTGTTCGGCACGAGCGCCGGGGGCATTCTTCGCGGCATCGTCGGAACGGGCCTCGACGCGCTCAACAGCAGCCTGCACGGGGCGTATCTGGCCTTCAACGGCAGCATCGAGGCGGCGCTTCCCGACCCGTGGAACACCGGATGGTCGTGGTTCGGCGAAGCCATCACCAAAGGCCTCGGTGGGGCCGTCGCCGGCGGCGGAGCCGAAGGCGGCAGGCTTCGCACCGGCGGCTCGGCCTTCCTCGGCACCCTCATCGAGACGGTGGTCGAGAAGACCGGCGGCCCCATCATCGACGCCGTCTACATCGGCCAGACCCAAGACGACCTCAACGCTGCCGCACACGAGGCGGCGCTGGGGTCGGGCACGGGCTTGGTGCGCGACGCTTTCGTGGCCTCGGCCACGCGGTCCAACGAGGCGTCGGTGCGCATCGACCAGCGGGTGCAGGCCTCGCAGGCGCTGCTCAACACCGCCAAGGGCTGGGCCGACGTGGGCGACGTGGCGATGGCGGTAGGCCGGGTGCCGGGCGCGCAGATCGCCGCAGCACTTGGCACGGCCATCCGCGTGGTGTCGGCGGTGGGACTGGTGGTGGACGAGGTGCTCAACGTGAACGAGCTGCACACGGCGGCGTCGAAGGACTCGCCGTCGATCCAGCGGCTGGCCTTCGGGCAGGCGGCAGTGACGCGCCCGGTGCGCGAGCCGGTCGGCCCAACGGTCGCGGCGGCCACGGCGATGGCGCAGGCGAGCACAGCGTCGCAGACCGTCGGCGAGGCGCTCGACCGCTATGCGGCGCATCTGGCCGCGCTCGATGCGGCGGTGGCGAGTGCGGGCGACGGCATTGCCCAGACCGACAGCCTGCAACGCGCTGAGGCGTCGCTGCGGAGCACGCTGGCGGTGGAGACGGCGCGGCTGCGGGCGCTGGCCTCGGACACGTCGGCGGCGGGCGCGGCGGTGCGGCGGGTGGGAGCGGCCTCGGGTGTGCTCGCGGGCGAGCAAGGGCGGCTCTTTGCCGGGCTGCTGCCGTACCTGATTCCAAGTTTGGCGAACGACCCGGACGGGGCGAACGACGGCGGGCCGCTCGACGGGCCGATGACGGGCGTGTCCGACACGGTGCGGGCGCGGATCGTGGCAGCGAACCGGGCGCTGGACAGCCTTCGGGTGACGCACGCGGCAGCGGCGACGGCGACGGCGTCGCGGACGGCACCGCCCACGGTGGCCGTGGTGGAAGCGGCGGTGGGCATGCCGAGCGTGCTGCTGCCGGGCGAACACACGATCCGCGTGCGCATCGCCAATGTGGGCGCAGCGATGGCGGACGGTGTGGCGGCGCGTCTGGTGGCCGATGGAGATACGACGGGGGCGGCGATGCCGGTGCTCCGGGTGACGAGCACGGCGGAGCAGAGCGTGGGCGTGATGGCTCCGGGCACGGTTACGGAGGTGGCATGGACGGTGTCGGCGGCGGACACGTCGTCGTCGGGGCGCGGGTCGATGGGGGTGTACCGGGTGGAGGTGTTGAGCACGACGTCGGGGGCAGTGACCCGCGGCGGCGCGGCGGCGATGACCGTGCGTCGTGCCACGGGCGTGGCGTCGGAGGCGGAGGGACGGCCCCCGGCAGCGGCGTTGGAGGCGGTTGGGCCGAATCCGACGAGCGGTCGCGTGCGGGTGCGGTACGAACTGGCATCGCCGTCGGAGGTGGTGGTGGGCGTGTACGACGTGCTGGGCCGCGAGGTGCGTCGTATGGATCAGGGCCGCGAGGCCGCCGGGCGGCAAGATGTGGACGTGGACGTGTCGGCGCTTGCCGTGGGCGCGTACGCGGTGCGGCTCGTGGTGGACGGTCGGGTGGTGGCCGCGAAGCGGCTGGTGGTGCTTCGGTAGGTGCGGCGTGTCCCCTTTCGGCGCGGTTTTGCGATACGATGTTGTAAGCCACCCTCTCCAGCCCTCGCCCTGCGATGCGCCCGATTCTCGCCCTGTCCGCCCTCGCGCTGGTTGCACCCGCCGCCAAGGCCCAAACGCCGCTCGTTGAGCGTTTCGAGTGGCTCTCCCCGTCGGCGTGCGGGACGCCGCAAGGAGCTGCAGGCGTCAACGCCGCGGGCGACGTGGTGGTGACGTGCCGCAGCGGCTTCTTTCCCGACTTCTACTTCGAGGCGCAGGTCCTACCCTTCGACCAAAGCGGGCTACGCGCGACGTTTGAATTTGCCAAGGGCATCGACCTCAACACCCGCGGCGATGTGGTGGGCGTGCGCATGCAAAGCTCCGAGTTCACCACGTCGATCAAGGTCCAGCGCCTCATCGCCCAAGGGGTTCGGGTGGATCTGCGAGATGGCGAGCACGACGTCCAGGCCGCAGGCATCGACCGCTCGGGCGCGGTGTGGGGCACCGTGAGTTACCTCTCGCAGCGCCCCGACGGACAAATCGACCGGACCGAGCCACGCCCCTTCCGGCTTGCCCACCCCGCGGCCACGCCGCGCTACTTCTCGCTGCCGTCCGGTGCACGACTCAGCGCGGTGGCCGACGGCGGCCTCGCCACCGCTTGGTGGTTCGACTGCAACGACGTGGGCTGCGAAGACCAGGTATGGCGCGCGTTCCTGCTGCGCCCCGACGCTAGCGGTGCGGTGACGGTGGAGGAGGTGCCCACCCGCCCCGACGCCAACCCTACCACGGTCATCTTCGGCGTGAACGACCGGGGCCAGTTCGTGGGCGAGACGAGCACTTCGTTTGGCGGATTCACCGGGGCTGCCCCAGCATTCTTCTACAACGGGCGCGGCTACGTGACGCTGCCGCTGCTGCCCTCGGACGGGGGCTACGCCACCGCCAGCGCCCTCACCAACGACAGCCTGATCGTCGGGTACAGCCGCGACTGCGACGTGCGCCCCACCTGCGACCGTGCGGTTGTGTGGACGGTTTCCGGCACGGCGTCCACCGTCCATTCGCTCGACGCTCTCGCCTCCGGTTTCCTGTCGTCCGGCTCCTTTCTCACCGAAGCGCTCGACATCTCCGAGACCCGCTGGATCGTCGGCCTCGGCTTCGACGCGGCCACAAACCGGACCCGCTTCTACCGCCTCAAGCTTGTCGATCCGCTCACGATCACCGTCAACGATGTGCGCGACCTGCCCGACCTCGACCCGTCGGACGGGGCCTGCGACGTGTCGGTGGATCCGGGGCTGCAGTGCACGTTCCGGGCGGCGATCCAAGAGAGCAACGCCCGCCCGCGCCGCCAGACCATCGTCTTCAACATCTCTGGCGAGAGCGGCACGCCGCAGATCGACGCGGCGTCGGTGCTGCCGACGGTCACGGACTCGGTGTCGATCAACGCCCGCACGCAGCCCGGCGCGGGCACGGTGCGGCTGGACGGCAGCCTGCTGGGCGGCCTCGCCGACGGCCTCGTGCTCGACGCCGACAGCGTGGAGATCGAGGGCCTGACGATCACCCGGTTCGGCGGCTTCGGCGTCGCGGTCGAGGGCGGGCGCGGCGTGTACCTGCGCAGCGTCAACCTCGGCCAAACCGCCTTTGACGGCCAAGACACCACGCTCGCCAACGCCGAGGGTGCGCTCCGCCTCTTGGGCACGCCGGAACGCGTCGTGATTGGGCGCAGCAACGACGATCCCCTGTTCCACCAAACCACGCCCAACCGATTCCTGGGCGCAATCTCCATCGACGAGAGTGCGCGGGCCGGGGTGGAGATACGGCTGGCCAACCGTTTTCGCCTGCTTCCCTCGTCCGCGAATGCCGCCACCGCCGCGCTCGTCGATCTCGACGGCGACGGCCCGACGTGCGCGGCGTGGACGCCTACGGCGTCCACCGACCCCACGCCCCCGCCGCGCATCCTCCACCAGCCCAACGACGGCTCCGGCGCGACCGCGTTCGAGGGCATTGCCACGCCCGGCAGCCGCGTCGTGCTCTGGAACGTGCGCGAGCGCGCCCACGGCCACGGGCGCTATTTCGCGCAAGACGCGGAGGCCGTCGCCGAGGCCATCGCCGGATCGGACGGGCGGTTCGCCGTCGATGCGTCGCTGAGCAACGGCGAGCGCTTCACCGTGAGCGCGACGGCTCCGGGGCGCGGCGTGTCCGAACTGGCGCAAGCCCGCCGCCCGGTCGTGGCGCTGCCCGGCATTGGCGGCTCGACGCTGGTGGATCGGTTCACCGGCGAATCGCACTGGCTGCCCGTCGGTCTGCTTCCCAACGACCGCCTCGCCGGGATGGCGCTCGACCCCGACGGTCTGCCCAACGGACGGGTCGTGACGGGCGGCGTGGTGGAACCGCTGGGCAAGATTTACGGCGAGATGATGACCGAATTCGGGATCTTCGGTTATGTGGGTGACCCGCAGAACGCCAATCCGACGACCCTTGACCTCTGGCGCTTCGCCAACGACTGGCGGCTCTCGCCCGGTCTGCTCGCCGACAGCCTCCAAGCCCTTGTGCTCCGCCTCACCGACGCCACCGCGACGCCGGGCGACGCCGCCCGCTCCTGCGACGTCGATCTCGCCGCCCACTCCAACGGTGGCGTCATCGCAGGCGTGTATGTGCAGCGCGACCGGGCGCACAGCCGCAACCGCGTCCACCGCTTCGTCACCTCCGGCACGCCCTACCTCGGCGCGGTGCAGGCCCTCGCCGGGCAGACTATCGGGTACGTCTTCGAGTTCGAGAAGTCCGCGCCGCTCCTGTTTCCGTTCGACGTGGAATGGGGCCGGATGCTGACGATGACGCAGAACATTCCGGGGGCGTATATGCTGCTGCCCTCGCCCAACTACTACGCCGCCTCCGACCCCGCGAAGGGCACCAACCGCGAGAACACCGTCCTCGTCGATCTCTACAACAACGGCCTTGATGCCCACGCCACCGTGCGGACGTTCCTCGGTGATCGGAAGGTCGACGACGCGGGCATTCCGCTCGGCCTCGCCCGCAACACGCCGCTTTTCGACGAGCAGACGGCGCTGCACGCGCTCCTCGGCGACTGGCGCACCTACGACGGCCCGCCGCAGATCTACCGGCTCGTGGGCGATCTACCCGTCTCCACCGCCGTGGCGTGGAGGCTCGGCCTCGGCCCCGAACACCTCCCGCCCGGCAGCACGCTCCGCGACCACCCCGGCGACACCGACCGCCACCGCGCCTACCGCGAACGCCTCCAGCCGATTTTGGGCTTCGGCGACGGCACGGTGCCGCTCGTGAGCGCGACGCTGGGCCGCGACCGGCGGCTGGGCCGCCAAGATTTCTCCGGCGTGGACGAGAGCCGTTGGATCGAGGAGTTCGAGCGCTTCGGCTGCCACCACCTGCCGCTCGTCGAACCCGGCTGCCCCAGCCTCGAAGGCGGCCCCGACGCGCTGTCGCGCCTCGTCGAAATCGTGCTCGCGGGCAACTCCGTGCGCTTCAACAATGGCGGCGGCGGTGCCCGCGCCGCCCGCTCCTCGGCGGAGGCCGCGGCCCAGCCCCGCGACGTGCTCTACCTCGCCGCCACCGCTCGGCTTCGCGTGGCCGTCGTGGACGGCAGCAACCGGCTCACCGGCCGCGCCGACACGTCCACGTTCGTCTCCCGCCAGATCCCGGACGTGGACTTTGACGAGCGCACCCTCGGAGCAACCATCGGCCTCGACCCGAGCGGCACCTACACCGTTGAGGCCGTTGCCCCGGACGGCGGCACCGTCTATCCGATGCGCGTGGCGATGAACGGCGACGGCGAGACCGGCACGCAGGCGCTGTTCCCCGGCGTGGCGCTCCAGCCGGGCGGACGGATGCGGCTCGTCTACACGGGCGGGAGCCTCGCACTGTCCACGCCGTGGCAGGTCGATACCACCGGCGACGGCTCGTTCGAGGCGACCTCCGAACCGGCGGCCACCCTGAGCGGCGGAGCCGCGCCGCTCGTGCCGCTTCCGCTTTCGGCCCGCCTCGTCGCCACCGGCCACGAGGCCGACACCACCGCCCGCATCGTCACGCTTCGCCTGCCCGCGTCGGGGGCGGGGTGGACGTGGAGCCTTGGGGCGCTGCCCGACTGGATCGAGGCGGACACCGTGTCCGGCACCGCTCCCGCCACGGTGCGGCTGCGTTTCCGCGCCGCCCCGTCCTCGTCGCCGCGGGCATCCCAAGGTGCGAGCGCGGCGAAGACCGCCGCTGCGTTGCCGCAGGGCACTGCCGCCGACACCCTCGCGCTGACGCTTCAAAACGGCACGTTCTCCTACGAAACGCCGCTGTTCGTGCAGTTCGACGTGGGCGCTCCGCTGCCCGTCGAGCTTGTTGCGTTCGCTGGCCGCGCCGACGGCACCACCGCCCGGCTCGCGTGGACGACCGCCAGCGAGACGAACAACGTCGGCTTCGTCGTCGAACGCCGTCAAGGCGACGCTTGGGCCGCCGTGTCCGACCTCATTGCCGGGCACGGCACCACAACCGAGACCCACGTCTACACGTTCGACGTGCCCGACCTCGCGCCGGGCCGCCACACGTTCCGCCTGCGCCAGCTTGACACCGACGGCACCGTTGCGTTCAGCCCGGAAACGACCGTTGAGATCGGGTTCGAGGGCGCGTTCTTCGCCTCGGCGGTCTACCCCTCGCCGGTGCGGGGCGCGGCGGCCGTTCGGGTGGTGACGACCGCGCCCGATAGGCTCCGCGCCGAGGTGTACGACGTGCTGGGCCGCCGCGTGGCGCTCGTCCACGACGGCCCGGTGATGGGCGAGACCGTGTTTCGGCTCGACGCACACGCGTGGCGGCCGGGCGTGTACATGCTCCGCCTGACGATGCCCTCCGCCACGGTCTCCCGTCCGTTTACCGTCGCACGGTAGCGGGTGTCCCGCCCAGCGGCTTGCGGGGGGGAGCCGTCGGGCGGTTGGACGTCAGCGCGCTTTCTGCCCGGCGACGAGTCGTGTCACCGCTTGTTCGATGCGTCTCGCCCGCGTTTCGGGCTTTTTGGCGTCCTCGATCCACTGCACATACTCGCGGCGATGCGTGTAGGCGAGGCGGTCAAACACCGCCGCCGCGTCGGGAGCCTGCGCGAGCGCTTCGGCAAAGTCGCTGGGCGGCGTCACGGTGCGCTCGGCGGTGTCCTTCTCAATCGTCACCTCGATCTCGTCGCCCGGCCCCTTGCCCATCTGGGCCTGGATGTCTTTGCGGACAAGCAGCAGGTGCTCCGGCCCGCCCATCCGCACGAGTGTGCCCCGGTATGCTACGCCGTTGAGGTGCGCCACCACCGGCGGGCGCTTTGATCCAAACGTGGCTTCGACGTCGAATGGGACGACGACGAACGCGCCGCCGCTGTCGTGGCCTTGAACGATGGTGCGAAAGGTGGGCATCGGCAGGAAGACGAATGCCCCAACGTACGAAATTCGTCTGTAGAGACGTCCGGTGGGACGGCTCCTGTCAGCCCTGTTTGAGCAGGAAACGGTTGGAGATGGCTTTGAACGATACGGAGCGGTCGTAGGAGCGCACCACCACGCCCTCGCGGGCGGTTTCGCCCCGCAGCGCGCTTGGCCCGTCGGCGTAGGCGAGCATCGCCTCCATCGTTTCCGGCAAGACGAACGCCTCGTCCAGCAGGGGCACCATCGGCAGCCCGAGCGTACCGAACAGCGCCCGCATCTCCTCGAACGGCAGATAGGTGTAGGTGTCAAGATCCACCGCCGAGAAGAAATAAACGGAGGCATCGTCCATTTTGTAGGTATTGCTCTGAATTCCCGGCCCGACGAGTTCGCCTTGCACCGCCAGATTCCGACCCGTCGCCCGCAGCTTGTCTTCCAGTCCCAAGCTCCGCGCCGCCTTCCAAAACGCACTTGTCGGCGTGTCGAGCAATTCCAAGTTGCGCGAGCACACGCCAAAGGCCCGGTCGCGGAGGTAGGCGGTGAACGACGAGCCGTCCAGCTTTTCCGTCACATAGAGCGGCTCTGTGGGACGAGCGGCTTCGAACAAATCGGGCAGGTTCTGGATGCGCTCTTCGTCGGTTTTGGGGACGAACGACGGGAACGTCCCCTTCGCATCGTCCGACACCGGCATCGGCGGCTCGTACAGGACGATGCCCAAGGCCTCGGTCACGTCGTCGCCTTCGTGCGCGTGGCCGGGAGCCGGAAGGACGTCGAGCGGCAGCAACAACCCTTGCGACACCTGCCCGCGCAGCTTGGCCGTGCGCAGCCGGAAGCCGCCGCGCCCGCTCGGCAGCGTCTTGAACGACGACTTGCGGAGAAACTCGTACGCCGGTTCTTCCGGCAGAAACGCATCGATTTCGACGTACACGGCGAGGTCGCCCACGGCAAGCTCGTTTTTCTTGACAACCACCTTCCAGCCGCGCACCGTCGCCACCTCGATGGCGTCAGCGTCGGGAATGGGGGCGATGGCGCGGATACGCTGGACGGAGGCAAGAGCGCGCGGCATAGCAAAAGCAAGTCGATGCGTCGAAGTTAGGCACAGAGTCCGTTTTGCCGGACGCGTGGTGTTCGACGATTGCTTGTGCCGGAACAAGCCGGGGCGTTGGATGTCGCACGCAGGTCTTGATCTCGTTGTCTCCGTGGATTCGCCTTCGTCCCCATCGTCTGGTCTTACCTCCAAGCAGCGCGCCGAACTGCGCAGCGCCGCGCACGCGCTCGACCCGGTGGTGCATGTGGGGAAGGAGGGCATCACGCCTGCGTTCCTCCACATGCTCTCGGATGCGTTCCGTACCCGCGAACTGCTCAAGGTGAAGGTGCTGGAGATGGCTCCGAACGACGCCAAGGGCACGGCGGCGGAACTGGCCGAGACGCTGGTGGACACGCACGTCGTTCAGGTGATGGGCCGCATCGTCACGCTCTACCGGCCCAACGCCGAACTGCATCGCCCCAAGCCCGAAGCGCCGTTCAAGGCCGCGCCGGGGCGTCCGGTGAAGAAGCCGACGGCCAAGCCGACCGCTGGCACGGGCCGCCGGGGATCGTCGTCGGGCGGACGGCGTGGGGCCGGGCGGTGAGCCGCTCCGCGCAGCGGATCCCTCTCGTGGGCGATGCGCCCCAACAACGACAACGGATGAGGGTACGGATAGGCGATGAGCCGTTCAGAGCGCCCGGTCGGATTTGCAGAACTGCCGCAGCGGAGCGCCGCACGTTACATACACGTATCTGGCGGCGTCGATGCCCGACACCCAGCCTAACGTGTTGCCGTTGGTGAGGCCGCTTAGCACGCCGAGCACCGATTCCTGCTCGTTCTTCCAGACCTTGAAGGTGTTCGGGGCATCTGCGGAGGAGAAGAGGACGCCGCCTCCGGGCATCGAGATCATCGGGTTGCGGTACTCCCACACGGTGGATTGGCCGCTGTCGACCACTTAGCCGGAGGTGTACACCCGGTTGCCGTCGGCTGCCGTTCGTCCCGTTGGCAAATCCGCTCGGAATCGGTGTCCATGCCGGGCTGAAGGTGACGGCGCGAGGAGAGCCGTCGTCGGGGGAGCCGGAGGGTGTGTCGCAGGCGACGAGGGCGAAGGACAGAAGCAGGGCGGACAGAACGAACGCGCCCAGACGTGCGCTGCGGCCCGTTTACGCAGCGACGGGACGGGTGGGGCGTTTCTTGGGCAAGGCCCGCCTTATTTTGGGCGGTATCACCCGACGAACGATGCCTGTTCTCGCCGATATCGCCGAACTGGCCGTTTGCCCGCCCGATACGCCGCAAGCCGACATGGGCCTCGTTCGCGATGCCGCGCTGGCATGGGACGACGCCGGGCGCATAGTGTACGCGGGGCCGCAGTCCGGTCTGCCCCAAACACTTTGGAATGCGCCAACGACCTCGGCGGAAGGGCGAACCGTGGTGCCGGGGTTGGTCGATGCCCACACCCACCTCGCCTTCGGCGGCGACCGTGCCGGGGAGTTCACCGCCCGCCTGCTCGGGGCCGAATACCTCGCCCTCGCCCGGCAAGGCGGCGGCATCGCGTCGACGGTGCGGGCCACGCGCGAGGCGTCGGAAGAAGAGCTGTACGACCGCGCCCGCACGGCGCTCGCCCGCATGTTGGCGCTCGGCGTGACGACCGTCGAGGCGAAGTCGGGCTACGGGCTGAACCTGCCCGACGAGGTCAAGACGCTGCGCGTCTACCAACGCCTCGCCCGCGAAGGGCCGCAGCGGATCGTCCCGACGTGCCTCGGCGCACACATCGTCCCGCCCGAGTTTGCCGACAACCGCGAGGGCTACCTGCGGCTCTTGGAGGACGAGATCATTCCGGCGGTCGCCCAAGGCGGTCTGGCGCGGTTCTTCGACGGGTTTGTGGAGGACACGGCCTTCTCGCCCGGCGAGGCGCGGCGGCTGTTTGCGGCAGCGCGTCGGCACGGCCTCGTGCCCAAGCTCCACGCCGACCAACTCACCGACACCTCCGGCGCGGCGCTCGCGGTGGAGGTCGGCGCGGCCAGCGCCGATCACCTCGAATGCATCTCCGAGGACGGCATCGCGGCGATGGCGGCGTCGAAGGTGGTGGCCGTGAGCCTGCCCATCGCGACGCTCGTGCTTGGCGTGGAGCCGCTCCCGGCCCGGCGGCTGATCGACGCGGGCGTGCCGGTGGCGGTGGCGACGGATTTCAACCCCGGTTCGGCTCCGTCGCTGGACCTGCATCTTGCGGCGTGGCTGGCCTGCACGCGCCAGCGGATGACGCCGCACGAGGTGCTGAAGGGGCTGACGGCGTTCGCGGCCAAGGCCCTGTTGCTGGACGATGTGGGCAGCCTGCTTCCGGGCTTTCGCGCCGATTTTGCCGTGCTCGACGCGCCGAGCGTGGAGGCGTGGCTGTACGGTTTTCGGCCCGAAACGGTCGTCCAAACGGCGATCGGCGGCCAAACGGTGTTCCGACGCTTGGCCCCGTCCGGATCGTGACCTCACCGCAATGATTCGCCCCTCCGTTCCGCTTCCCGACACCCATGCCGACGATCCGCGCCTGGGGCGGTGGTTGGCGTCGAACCGGCTGGACGAGGCGACGCGGGTGGCGCTCGTCGGGTTTCCGTCGGACGAGGGCGTGCGGCGCAACGGCGGGCGCGTCGGGGCGGCAGCAGGGCCGTCGGCGCTGCGAACGGCGCTCTACCGGCTCACCCCCGACGCCCGCAACGCCGAGGCGTTTGCCGCGCTGCTCGAACGCACGGCCGATCTCGGCGACGTCCCGGTGACGGGCGACCTCGAACGCGATCAGGACGCGCTCGGCGCAGTCGTGGCCGATGCGCTCGCACGCGGCATCGTCCCCATCGTCCTCGGCGGCGGGCACGAGACAACCTACGGCCACGCCCTCGGCTACGTCCAAACGCGCCGGCCCTTCCATCTGCTCAACTGGGACGCTCACGCCGACGTGCGTCCGCTTGTGGACGGCCTTGGGCACAGCGGCTCGCCGTTTCGGCAGGCGCTCGAACATCCGTCGGGTTTGGCGCAATCCTACACGCTTGCGGGCGCGATGCCGGGGCGCGTGGCTCCGTCGCACGCGGCGTACGCAAGCGAGCGCGGCGCGGTCGTGTGGCTCGACGACTTGGACGAAGCCCGCATCCAACGCATCGCCGCCGAGATCCGGCCCTGCACGCTTGTGTCGTTCGACCTCGATCTCGTGGACGCGGGCGCGATGCCTGCCGTGTCCGCACCGGGCGCGGGCGGACTGGCCGCGCGGGCGTGGCTTCGGGCGGCGGAGGCGTGCGCCTGCAATCCGAACGCGACGTCGTTCGACGTCGTCGAGCTCAACCCGTCGTTCGACCGCGACGGCATCGGGGCCAGCCTTGCCGCGCTCACCGTGTGGCATCTGCTGGCCGGGCTGGCTCAGCGGTGACGTTCAACGGTGGACGAGACGCACCGTCTGCACGCCGTCGGCCCCGGCCACGCGAACGAGGTAGAGGCCGGAGGCCACCCCGGTGGGCAAGCGCACGTCGTGGGCGGCTCCGTCGGCCATGGCGCCCTCGAACAGCACAGCGGCCCGCTGGCCGAGCACGGTGAAGGCTTCGGCCCGCACCGTCTGCGCCCGGCGGCTCACGAGCCGAACGGCATCGCCTGCCACCGTCGCCCGGAGGGTGTTGGAAGGCGAAGGCGCGTCGTCGTTGGACACGAACGTGCCCGAGTAGGCGAGCACGCGGTTGTTGAACGAGTCGGTGACGAAGAGGTAGGACGGCGTCAGGTGCAGCAGCGGAAGCGCGTGCTTGGGGGAGTTCATCCCACTCGCGGTTGTAGCCGGCGCGTTGGCGGTGAACGTCGGCTGGCCGAGCACGAGCGACGCGGCCCCGCCGGTCGCGGCCGCCGTGGTTGCCGAATCGAAGATCAGCACGCGGTGGTTGTTGTAGTCGGCCACGTAGAGCTGGCCGCTGCCGTCGAAGGCCACGCTGGAGGGCTGGTCGAACCCCGAGGCCGAGGCGGCGGCGGTGCTGGACGTCAGGTTCGGCTGGCCGAGGACGCCGGTGGCGCTCGCGCCGTTTGCGAGCGTGCCTGCGCTGGGGAAGCGGGTGACGCGGTGGTTGCCCTGCTCGGCCACGTAAAGGTCGCCACCGGGGCTAATGGCCATATGGTAGGGGCGGTTCATCCCAGTCGCCGTGGTCGCTGCCGCGTTGGCGGTAAACGTGGCTTGGCCGAGCACGAGGTCGGCGGAGCCGCCGTTGGGTTTGCTCCCGGCGTTGTTGAACGCGACGACCCGGTTGTTCAGGATGTCGGCCACGTAGAGGCGTCCGGTGGACGCCATCAGCAGCCCGTACGGAAACGAGAGGCCGGTTTGGGACGCGGCGTTCGTTGCGGTCGTGAACGTGGCTTGTCCCAGCACCGCCGAGGCGGCAGAGCCGCTGGGAATCACCGTCGCGCCGTCGAAGCGGAGCACCCGGTTGTTGCCGGTGTCGGCTACGTAGAGCGATCCGCCCGCGCTGACGGCCAGGCCGTAGGGGTTGCGCATCCCGGAGACGGTGGGCGCGTTGGCCGTGGTGGGCGTGTTGGACGTGAAGTTGGGCTGGCCGAAGACGGCTTCCGCCGCCGAGCCGCTCACCAGCGCTGCTACGGAGGCGAAGCGCAGCACCCGGTGGTTTTGGGTGTCGGAGACGAACACCTTCCCAGACGTCGGGTGGTAGGCGACGAACTGAGGAATGAACAGCGTGGTGGCGCTGGTTCCGGACGTGCTCGTCGTAAGGCTCGTCTGCCCCCACGCGGCAACCGCAGCCTGTCCGTTGGTGAACTGCGCGTGGACGGGCGCTGCGGCGAGCACACACGCGGAGAGCATCCCGAGAAGAGTAATCCGTGCACGCATTGTACCAAAGGGTTGGACGTGTGCAGTATACACCTTAAAACACCGGTACGACCACGCATGCGCGCTACGACGGGCTACCGCTGCTCGGGGAAGTACGTGCGCAGGTCGAACGGGTCGGGGGTGCCGCGCGGGCGCGGGGCGTCGGCGGGGGCGAGGTCGCGGAGCGTCGTGCCGTCGAGGGCGAAGCCGCCGGCGCGGTAGCGCAGCTCCGCCTCCGTCTCCAAGAGCGTGTAGAGGGCGGCGATGCGGCGCTGCTCGGCGGCCACGAGCGCGAGCTGGATCTGGCGGAGGTCGATGGAGGAGAGCAGGCCGAGTTCTTGCTGGGCGAGGGCGACGCGCACGTTCTGCCGCGCCACGGCTCGGTTTTGCGTTTCGAGGTCGAGGAGGGCGCGGTAGCCGTCGCGGGCGGCGGCGAGGCGGGCCACGGCGTAGCGCTGCTCGCGGCGGGCGTCGTCGGTGCGGAGGTCGGCTTGGGCCACGCGGATGCGGGCGACCTCCAAGCGTCGGGCGCGGTCGTCGCCGTCGAAAAGCGGCAGGCTGGCGGTCACACCGTACCGCACGTCGAAGCTTCGCGTCTCGTCAAGGACGGGAATCCAATCGGCGGCCACAATGCCCATGCCCACGCCTGCGGTGAGGCGGACGGTGGGCAGAAACTCGGCGGTGACTTCGCGGAGGGCGGCGCGGGCAGCGTCGGCGTCGGAGGCGAAGGCGCGGACGGTGGGCGTGTCGGCGAGGGCGGTTTTCGTCGGGTCGGCGTTGCCGTTGCTGGACAGCGTCCCGGCGGGCAGCATCCCGTCGGCGTCGGTGGCCACGCGCAGGTCTGGCGTGTCGAGGGCAGCGAGGCGGGCGAGGGCGAGGCGAGCCTGTTGGAGCGTGAGGCGCTGGGCCAGCAGCGCGGCGCGGTCGGCGTTGAGGTCGGCGAGGGCGAGGGCCGCGTCAACGGGCGCAGCCACGCCGATCTCGGCGCGGGCTTGGTCGAGGCGGAGGCGGTCTTCGGAGACGGCCACGGCCTCTTCGCGGGCACGAACGGCCAGTTGCTCGCGCACCACGTCGAGGTACGCCGCCACGACGTCGCGCACAAGCGCCTCGGCGGTGGCGTCGGCGTCGAAGGCGGCGCTGCGGGCGGTGGCGCGGAGCCGGTCGAGGGTGGCACCGCGCCGGTTGCCGTCGTATACGGTATAGCCTGCGCCGAGGCCGACGGAAAAGCTCGACGAGGTGCGTCCGCCCGACGGGTTGGCGGCCGAGTTGCGTCCCAGCCCGCCGCTGCGGCTGCCGGCGAGTCCGGCGGTGGCGTCGAGGTCGAAGCTGTATCCGGCGGCGGCACGGGTGGCGTTGCCCGAGGCCAGCGCGGCATCGAGCGCGGCAATCTGCCGCTGCGGGTTGGCGATCAATGCGCGTCGCACCGCCTCGTCGAGCGTGAGCAGCGGCGCGTCGTCGGCAGGGACCAAATCGGGCAGCGGCGTGCGCACGGCCACCGTCGCCCCGTAGAGCCGGAGGCTGTCGGGCAGCGGCGGCAACCGGTTGGGGCTGAGCGGCGACGCGGGCGGCGTCTGCGCCGTGGCTGCACCGGCGAGCACCACGGCCAGCGTCCCGTTGAGGCAGCGGTTCAAACGGACAAAGGGCATCGCAGGCAAAGCGGACGGGAAAACGGACGTGCCCCGCGAAACGTTGGGGCGACGGTAGGGGACGTTTGCGAGTTGTTCGCGAGCGTTCTCTACGGCGACGGCGAAACGGCGGGATGGAGCGAGGCGTCGGGCAGGGCATCGGTGGCACCGTCGCCCGGCACGCCGGATGCGGCGGATTCGTCGTCGTCCACATGGCGCGACGTGACGGTTTCGCCGGCGAGGTAGGTGTAGAGTGCGGGGATGACGAACAGCGTCAGCGCCGTGCCCACGAGCAGCCCGCCGATGACCGCAAGGCCCATCGGTTTGCGGCTTTCGGCTCCCGCGCCGAGGGCCAGCGCAATCGGGAGCGCGCCGAGCACGGTGGCCAAGCTCGTCATCAAGATCGGGCGGAACCGCGCCGCCGCGCCTTCTTCCGCCGCCTCGCGGACGGTGGCCCCGGCTTCTTGCCGCTGCCGCGCAAACTCGACGATCAAGATGCCGTTTTTCGTCACCAGCCCCACCAGCATCACGAGGCCGATCTGTGAGAAGACGTTGAGCGTGGCGTCGAAGTACCAGAGGAAGCCGAGCGCGCCGGCGAGCGCCAGCGGCACGGTGAGCAGCACGATGAACGGGTCGCGGTAGGATTCGAACTGGGCAGCGAGCACGAGATAGACCAGCACGAGCGCGAGGCCGAAGACGAACAGCGCCGAGCCGCTGCTGTCGCGGAAGTCGCGGCTTTGGCCGGCATACGAGCGGCTGAAGCCGGAGGGAAACGTCTCGTCGGCGATGCGGTCCATCTCGTCGAGCGCGGCCCCGAGCGTGACGCCTTCGGCGGGGCTGGCGCTGACGGTCGTGGCGGTGAAACGGTCGTAGCGCTGGAGCGTGGGTGGCGCGGCGCTCTCGCGGGTGGAGACGAGGCTGGTGAGCGGCACAGGGTCGCCCGAGGCCGACCGGACGGTGAGCGCGCCGAGGGCGCTGGGCGTGGCGCGGGCGTCGGGTTCGAGCTGGGCGATGATCTCGTACTGCTTGCCGTCGCGCAGGAAATAGCCGAGGCGCTGCTCCGAGAGCGCGAGCGCGAGCGTGGTGCCCACCTCCCGCGCGTCGATGCCGAGGGCCAAGGCTCGTGCCCGATCCACCGTTACCTGAAGCTCGGGGAGGGTGAACTCCAAATCGGCCCGCACAAACGCGAACTTGTCCGACGCGCTGGCTTCTTCCATAAACCGAGGAAGGGCCTGCTGCAAGGCGTCCAGCGTGGGGGCTTGGATGACGAACTGGATGGGCAGGCCGCGTCCGCCGGTGGAGATCGTCGGGTTTTGCGAGACGCTCACCCGCGCGCCCGGCACGCCGCGCACCGCCTGCTGGATGGCCTGCGCGACGTCGTCTTGCGAGCGCTCCCGCGCCTCCGGCGGCGGCAGCATCACGAACAGGTTGGCCGATCCCGTGCTGATGCGGGCGATGATGCCGCTGGCCTCCGGGACGGCCTCGGCCACGGCGGCAGCGAGGCGGTCGGCGTACTGCACGGTGTAGGCGTAGCCGCGTCCCTGCGGCATCTGGGCGCTCACGTTCACCCGCGAGCGGTCTTCCATCGGCGCGACCTCGCGTTCGAGGCTTTGGTAGAGCAGGTAGACGGCCCCGCCCGCCAGCGCCATCAGCACCAACGCCATCCACCGCGTGCCCAAAAAGGCGTGCAGCGCCCGCCGGTAGCCGTCGTTCATCCGCACGAAAAACGGCTCCGTGACGCGGTAGAACCACGGGTGGACGGCGCGGGCCTTGAGCAGCCGCGAGGCCAGCATCGGCGTGAGGCTCAGCGCGGCGAAGGCGGAAATGGCGACGGCGGCGGCCAGCGTGACGCCGAACTCGCGGAACAACGCGCCGATCAGCCCTTGCTGGAAGATGATCGGCAGGAAGACGACCACGAGGGCGAGCGTGGTGGCGAGCACGGCCACGAAGATCTCCCGCGTGCCCTCCATCGCCGCCTGCCTCGGGGCCATCCCGCCCTCGATCTTGGTGTAGATGTTCTCCAGCACCACAATGGCATCGTCCACCACAATCCCGATGGCGAGCACCAGCGCCAGCAGCGTAAGCACGTTGATCGAGTAGCCCAGCATCGCCAGCACGCCGAACGCGCCGACGATGGATACGGGGATGACGAGCAGCGGCACGAGCGTGCTCCGCCAGTCGCGCAAGAACAAGAACAGGATGAGCAGCACCAGCGCCAGCGCAATCACGAGCGTCTCCTCGACTTCGGCGATGGCGGCACGCACCGGCACGGAGTTGTCGAAGCCGTAGCCGACCTCCACACCCTCGGGCAGGTCGCGCTCGATCTGGGCCACGCGGGCGCGAAACGCGTCGGCAATGTCCACCACGTTGGCCCCCGGCAGCGGGCGGGCCACCACGCCCACCATCGCCACGCCGTCGCGCTTGAGGATTTGGCGCTGGTCTTGGGGTTCGAGCGTGACGCGGCCCACGTCGCGGAAGCGCACGAGCGTCGGGCCGTCGTTTTTGAGGACGAGGCCTTCGAAGTCCTCGACGGTATTGAGGCGGGTGATGGGGCGGATCTGAAGGTCCACGTCGTCGCCCTCGATGCGTCCGCCGGCGAGTTCGACGTTTTGGCCCTGCACGGCGGCGCGCACGTCGGCAGGCGTGAGCCGGAAGGCGGAGAGGCGGGCGGGGTCGAGCCACAGGCGCATCGCCGCCCGCTTGGCCCCCCACACGTCCACGGCGGCCACGCCCTCGATGGTTTGGAGGCGCTCGACGAACACGTTGTCGGCGAGGTCGGTGAGCGCGAGCAGGTCGAGGCGGTTGGAGGAGAGGTTGAGGAAGAGAATCGGCGCGCCGTCGGCGTCGGCCTTCGCCACGACGGGTTCTTCCACGTCTTGCGGCAGCTGGTTGCGGCTTCGGCTGACACGGTCGCGGACTTCGGCGGCGGCGGCGTCCAGATCCGTCCCGATCTCGAATTCGACCGAGATGCGCGACGAACCGCTCGACGACTGGCTGGTGAGGGCGGTTACTCCCGAGATGGCGTTGATGGCCGATTCCAGCGGCTCCGTCACCTGGCTCTCGATCACCGCCGCGTTGGCCCCGCGCAGCGACGTTTGCACCGACACGACGGGCCGCTCCGTCACCGGGTATTCGCGCACGCCGAGTTGGCGAAAGCCCAGCATTCCGCCGAGCACGATGGCGAGCGAGAGCACGGTGGCCAGCACAGGCCGACGAACGGACAGGTCGGAGAGCGAGGCCATAGGAGGCAGGGGTGGGAGACGAAACGGAGACGAGATCGCCGGGGGTCGATCGCGATCGACCCTTGCAGCGTCATCGGGCAGCAGTGTCGGGCCGCACCAGCGTGACGGCTTGGCCAGGGCGGGCCTCGTCCATGCCCGAGGTGAGCACCGTGTCGCCCGGCTGGACGGCCCCGGCGATTTGCACGGCGTCGCGGGTGCGCAGTCCGGTGAGGACGGAGACGCGCTGGGCCTTGCCGCCGCGCACGACGAACACCGCCGCGCTGTCGAGGCCCGGCACCACGGCCACGGCGGGCACCACCTGCACGCCTTCGCGCCGGTCTACGGCAAGCTTGACTTCGGCGAAGGCGCCGGGTTGGAGGTCGCTGTCGGGGTTGCCCACGCGGGCACGCACGAGGAAGGTGCGGGTGCTGGCGTCCACCGAGGCATCGGTGGCGTAGACGGTGCCGAGCGCCTGCGCCTCGCGGCCCGGCACAGCAAAGGCGACGGTCGTGCCGTTGGCGATCTGCCCGGCGTAGCGCTCGGGGACGGCAAACTCCAGCCGCAGCGGGTTGGTGACGCGCAGCGTCGTCAGTTTTTGCCCCGGCGATACATACGCGCCCACCGACACGGCGCGGAAGCCGAGCCGCCCGGCAAACGGCGCGACGACGTTGCGCCGCGCCGCCTCGGCGCGCTGCTGCGCCACCTGCGCTTCGAGCACGCGGACGCGGCTTTCGGCCTCGTCGAGCGCTTGCTGGCTCAGCCCGCCGATGGCGAACAGCTGGCGGAGTCGTTCGGCTTGCACGCGGGCGAGGTCGAGTTGGGCTTGGAGCGCTTCGGTTTGCGCCGCGAGCACCCGCGTGTCGAGCGTGGCCAGCGTCTGGCCTTGCCGTACGAACGCGCCTTCGGGCAGGTTGAGCGCCACGATGCGCCCCGCCACCTCCGCGTTCACGTCCACTTCTTCCCACGCCACGAGCGTGCCCGTGGCCGTAAGCGTGTCGCCGAGCGTCTGCGTTTCCACGAGCGCATACGTGGCCGTGAGCGGCCGTCCGCCGCCCGGCCCTCCTCGCCCGCCCGGTGCGCCCGCGCGCGGGCCGTTGCCGCCGCCTTCACCCTCGTCGCTGCGCAGTTTGGGCCAGACAATCAGCCCGACCACGACCAGCGCCGCGAGCGTCCACGCCAGCGGTTTTAAGCGCGCCGCACCGGTGGTTGCCCGGGATGCAGAAGAGGGATCGGAGGGAGGCGACGGCAGGGACACGGTAGGCGAAGGCGAGAAAATTAGCAACGCCGTGACAGCCGACAAGGATTCGTCTCCGTGGGTGCTCGCCGAGGCGGACGATCCGTCACGAAAGCGTCAAGTTTGGGTGGCGACCGAGGCGAGATGCGGCAGGTACGACGCGTTCCCCCCTCAACCCCTACGCATCTCGTATGGCTTCGACCTTGAATACGACCGTCGGCCTGAGCCTTTCGCGCCTCGTCAGCGGCAGCCCCGGCGACCTCAACGTGTTGGTGCGGTTCCGTGTGCCCACCGAGCGCGCCAAGCGCCGTCCCCTCAACCTCTCCCTCGTGCTCGACCGCAGCGGCAGCATGGCGGGCGTATCGCTCAAACAGGCCATTCGAGCGGCTCAGGCCGTTGTCGATGCGCTCGACGAAGACGATACGCTCTCGGTCGTCGTGTACGACGACAAGGTGGATACGGTGGTGGCGCCGACGGCCGTGCGCGATCGCGAGGCCATCAAGGCCCAGATTGGCGCGGTACGAGCCGGCGGAACCACGAACCTCTCGGGAGGCTGGTTGCGCGGCGTCGAACTCGTCGCCCAGCACGCCCGCGAAGGCGTGGTCAGCCGCGTTCTGCTGCTCACCGACGGACAGGCCAACGAAGGCATCACCAACCCGTCGGTGCTGACCAAAACCGCCGCAGAAAAGCTCGAACGAGGCATTTCGACCACCACGATGGGGTTCGGCCGCCATTTCCAAGAAGACTTGCTCGTGGGCATGGCCCGGGCTGGCGGCGGCAACTTCTACTTCATCCAATCCCTCGACGAAGCCGCCGAGGTGTTCGGCGTCGAACTCGACACGCTCAAGGCCGTTGCCGCGCAGCATCTGACCGTTACGCTCACGCCTGCCCCCGGCGTTTCGGTGGTGGACGTGATGAGCCGTCACCGCCGCGTGGACGGTGGGGCGTACGATCTGGGCGACGTGTACGAGGACGAAGACAAGATGCTGGGCCTCGCGCTGTCCCATCCGGCGCTGGCCGACGGCACGCATCGCTTGCTCGATCTCGCCTACCACGCCAATGCCATCGTGGACGGAGCCATCCGTACGGTGGCAGGAACGCTGGAAGTGACGGTGGAGGCCAGCGCGGCCAGCGAGGCGCACACCACCGACCGGGACGTGCAGCTCGTGCTGGCGCGGCTTCGGGTGGCGCGGGCCAAGGAAGCGGCCTTGGCTCTGTCGGACGGCGGTAAGGCGCAGGAAGCGGAGGCGACGCTGCGCAACCTCGTGGCGGCGTTGCGGGCCGAAGGGTTGGACGAGACGTTCGAGATCGCGGAGGAAATCGAACAGCTTGAGCACTTTGCCGCTCGCATCGTCGCCCGTACGCTCAGCGGCGACGCCCGCAAGGAACTGCTCGACCAAGCCTTCCAAGGCGGCAGCCGTGGACGCGGCGACCTGATGGGGCGCGGCGTCGCGCTTGACCCTGCCGTGCAAGCGCTGCCGGTTGTGGATGCCGAGGGCGATGGGGTGGTGGTGGTGTGCGTACGCGAAAGCGGCAAGCTGCGCGTCAAGCCCGTTTCCAACGGCTACGATCCGGACGCCAACGTCCAGTTTCCGCGGGCGCTACGCGCCGAGGGCGTGCGGTACGTCGTGGACGCGCTCGAAGAAAGCGCCGACGGCACGTTCTACCGCACCATCGGCTCGGTGCGGCGGCTGGTGCGGGCTGGCGAGACCGACCCGCTGGCCAGCGTGGGACGGATCGGAGGATCGACGGCGCGGGTGGGCGTGACGAAGGTTGCCAAGACCAGCGCGGACCTTGAGGAAGCCGACACCGTAGGCAACGGCGTGCTCGTGCAGGTCGTCAAGGACGGCAGCAAGCTCCGCGCCCGGGTGGTTCAGGACGGCTACGAGCCGACGTGGAACATGCGCTTTCCCCGGAGCATCCGCGAAGACGGTATGCTCTACGTCGTTGACGAGGTGCACACGGCCCCCGACGGCAAGTCGTACATCGCCACCGGTGAGATCCGGCGGTTTGTGCAGACGTAAGCGTCCCGCTCGTTACCGTACAATGCGAAGCGTAAGCGGTGCGGCAAAGCCGCCCGTGCCGTGCACGAAGTACACGCCCACCGGAAGCATCGACAGGTCGGCCTCCACCGTGTTGGTCCCCGAGGAGGCCGTACCGTCAAAGAGAACCGCCCGTTCGCGCCCAAGCAGGTCGTAGGCCGTGAGCCGAACGGGCTGGGCGCGGTCGGCGGTGAACGTCACGCGGGTGCGGCCGGTCGTGGGATTGGGAGCCGCCGCGACGAAGGCCATTCGTACGCCGGGGCGCTCGCCGTCGTCTGCTGCCGTCGCCGTTGCAGGGTAGCGCATCTCCACCTGATCGATCCAGAACGTTCCGCTGTACGTTTGGCCCGTCACGCGTCCGCCCACATACGCCAGTTCCAACCGAAGGCCTTTGAAGCGGACAGGGAAGACGATGGAGGCGGTCGGAATGTTGGAGCGCACAAACGGCCCCGGCATCGGAGCCAGCAGCAGCGTGTCGTTGATGTAGCGCGGGACGCTGGTGCGAAAGGCTTTGCCTTCGGCGTCTTCAAACTCGAGAAAGGCGCGGTGCTGGCCGCCGTCGGAGCGAATGTGCACGCGCACCGTGTCGGGCACGCCGTAGATCGGCACATCGGTTTGCAGCGTCGCCACGGGGATGGTCGTCGTGGATTCTGTGAACACATAGTCGAAGCGCAGCGCCTTCCCGTTGGAAGCCGCGGCATCGGTTGCGGTGGAAAGCGCCGAGCCTGCGCCGAGGCCTTGCGGGGTAAGCGACCATCCTTCCGCCCCATCGATAGGAGCGAGCACGCGCATTCCGGTACCGATCTCGATGCGGACGGTGCTGGAGTCGGAGACGCCGTGTGCGGTGGAGATCACTTTGGTCTCGCCTGCCCGCAACCCACGCGCCACGCCGGTCAGCGGGTCTACGGTCAGCACCGACGGGTCGAGGCTGCGGAAGGTAACCTCGCCTGCGGGAAGCGTCTGCTCGCGGTTGTCGTCGTCGTAGGTGCGGGCGCGAAACGTGGCCGTGCGTGTAGTGTCAAGCACGACCGTTTCAGGCGTTTGGACAACCGTTCGGACGCCTTTTACGGTTACGAGCATCGAGTCGACAAGACCGTCGTAGCGCACCCGTACGACGCCTTCGCCGCGCGCCATTCCGGCGGTAAAGAGGCCGGTCGACGAGACGGTGCCGAGGCCGGAAGGATCCACTTCGTAGGTTACCCGCGCGGCGTCAATCGCCACGGGCGCATAGTACTCGTCGGCTCCGGTTACCGTCATCTGGGTCGTTCCCCGAAGGAAGACGCGTGAGGCCAGCGGCGACGCGCTCAGGTAGCGCATCGGCCCGACCGGCGCGGTCGAGTAGACGAGAAACGCATCGCCCACGGCCCGCTCCGTTCCGGGGCCGTCGGAGGGCAGGTTGACGATGTTGCCGTTGACGACCATCGTCGAGGAGCCGCCGCCGTCGAGGCCTTGGGCATTCCACGCGCCGAGGCGCAGGAAGAGGTCTTGCTGCTCGTAGTTGGTCATGCCTGCGCTCAGGCTCGTCCGACCGTCCACGACCACCATCCAGAGCTTCGTGGTGTCGCGGTTGATGCCCATGGCTGTGCGCGGGTGCCGGGCGGTGTGGTGCGTGGAGTTGGGCAGCGTGTGCTTGACGCCGTTGTTGAGCAGCACGGGATAGCCGGATACGACCTGCGTCAGTTCGCGCAGCGAAGGGGTCGTGTTTTGGGCAATCGTAACCGTCTCGCCCACCGTCAGGCCGTCAAGGTACGCGGCTGCGGTGCCGTGGCCGGAGAGCACCACGTTGCCGTTGGCAATCGGCGCGTTGCCGAGGCCGGCGCGCTTCTCCACCACCTCGGCGCGAATCGTCGCGTTGAGCGCCCACGGGTCGAGCGGGCGAACAATGACCTCGGTGCCGAACGCGTTCGCGCCGGTGGACGTGCCCTGCAAACGGTTGTAGACGACGAGCTGGTCGGTGCTGCGCGCCATGTTGAAGGCGTTGACGGCGCGCGAGCCGGTGGTGGCGCTTGTCACGGTTGCCGTCACCGCGATCGCCTTGATCATGCCCCGGTTGAAGCGGTTGAACGCCACCGACGAGTAGTCGCTGTTTTGCTCAACCATCGGGCCGACGACTTCGCCGTTGTTGATCTGGACGCCCAGCACCACGCCGCCCCCGGCGAAGAAGCCGGCGTTGATGGCTCCTACCACCCGCCGCCCGGGCACGTTCTTGCGCTGCGCCATCGCCGAGGTCAGCTCGTTGGCCAAGGCCCGCCGGTCTTGGGACTTGACCGCCTCCGTGGTGACGTACGGGTTGGTCAGGTCCACTTCCAGCACCCAAATGTTCCACGGCATCTCGGGCGCGCGGATGGCGGTGTAGCGCATGCCCGGCCCCACAAGGCGGCTGGTCACGGTGTCGAAACGAGCGGTGAGGGCCGATTGGGCGGCGGCAGGAAGGGCGCTCAGCACGAGCACCAGCCCAAAAACGAGACGCAGAAGCCGTTGACGCATAGGTTCGGAACAGATAAGGACAGAGGTCTCGAGAAGGAAGGTAGGGGTCACCACCTATTTTTGAGTGGAGGTGTGCAAAACCTAAACACCGCGTCCTCCGGTGCCGCGTGCTACCTTTGCGCGTGGTTTCCCCCTGCTTCCGTGTCTGAACCGATTCTTGTGGGCCGCACCGCCGCCGGTGCCGACCTTGCGCTGCTCCCCAAGCTTGCCAACCGCCACGGCCTGGTCGCCGGAGCCACCGGCACGGGCAAATCTGTAACGCTGATGCGGCTGGCTGAAGGACTGAGCCGCACCGGCGTGCCGGTCTTCCTCGCCGATGTCAAGGGCGACCTTGCCGGCCTTGCCGCCGTCGGCGACCCCGCCAACACGCGGGTGAACGACCGCATCGCCCAGCTGGGGCTTGCCGGCGGTTTTCAGCGGGCGGCGCTGCCGGTGACGTTCTGGGACGTGTTCGGCGAGCAGGGCCACCCGCTCCGCGCCACGGTGTCGGAGATGGGGCCGCTGCTGCTCGCCCGTCTGCTTGGCCTCACGGACGTGCAGGAAGGCGTGCTCAACATCGTCTTTCAGGTGGCCGACGACCGTGGGTTGCTGCTCATCGATCTCAAAGACCTCCGGGCGCTCGTCCAGCACGTCGGCGACCACGCCAAGGACTTCACCACCGAGTACGGCAACATCTCCACGGCCTCCATCGGGGCCATTCAGCGCGGCCTGCTCACGCTCGACCAGCAGGGCGGCGACCGCTTCTTCGGCGAACCGGCGCTCGACCTCCACGACCTGATGCGCACCGACGCGCAGGGGCGCGGCATGATCAACCTGCTCGCCGCCGACCAGCTGATGGCTTCGCCGAAGCTCTACGCCACGTTCCTGCTCTGGCTGCTGGCCGAACTCTTCGAGGAACTGCCCGAAGTGGGCGACCCCGACCAGCCGAAGCTCGTCTTTTTCTTCGACGAAGCCCACCTGCTCTTCTCCGACGCGCCCAAGGCGTTGGTCGACAAGGTCGAGCAGGTCGTTCGGCTCATCCGAAGCAAGGGCGTGGGCGTCTACTTCGTCACCCAAAACCCCCTCGACGTGCCCGACGCCGTGCTTGGGCAGCTCGGCAACCGCGTGCAACACGCCCTCCGCGCCTTCACGCCCCGCGACCAGAAGGCCGTGGATACGGCAGCCGACACGTTCCGGCCCAACCCCGGCCTCAACGTGCGCGAGACGATCACGGCGCTCGGGGTGGGCGAGGCGCTCGTCTCGTTCCTCGACGCCGGCGGCATTCCCGCGCCCGTCGAACACGGATTCGTCGTGCCACCGGGCACGCGCATCGGGCCGGTCACGCCCAACGAACGGCGCGCGGCGATGGCTGCCGATGGCATCGGGGCCGAATACGACACGCCGGTCGACCGCGAATCGGCTTACGAGATGCTTCGCGCGCGCGCCGCCGCTCCCGCCGTACCGCCTGCCGAGGCTGCGCGTCCGGCCAAGCCTGCGGCCCAGAAAGCCGTTGAAGCAGGTGGGATCGCCGCGCTGGCTGCCGGGGCGTGGAAGGCTGCCAACAGCCCGCTTGGACGGCAGATCGTGCGCGGCGTGATGGGCGCGTTCTTCGGTGGAAGCCGCCGCCGGTAACACCTTCATCCTCATCCTGAGCGCAGCGAAAGATCGCCTGCCTCCCTGCACCCTTGGCCCTTCCCTACGTTGTTCGCGAGGGGTTGGCGAACGTACGCCGCGCCCCGTTTGCCGCCTTCGCTTCCACCAGCGCGATGGTGGTCTCGCTGGTGCTCATCGGCGTGTTCGTTTTCCTGAGCCTCTACCTCCGCACCGTCTCCGACTATGTGGGCAACCGCCTCGGCGAGGTGGAGGTCTACCTCGACCCCGGCCTGGACTCGCTCTCGGCCCGCGCCCTCGCCGCCCGTTCGGCCACGCTGCCCGGCGTGGTGAACGCCCGCTTCATCTCCGAAGCCGAGGCCCGCGCCGAGTTTCAGCAGGAGTTCGGCGAGTCGGTGGAAGAAGGCGTCTTGCCCACGTCCATCCGGCTGCGCCTGAACCCTGAATACGCCAACCCCGACAGCCTCCAGCGCCTCGCTTCGCGGCTGCAAGGCTACCGGGGCGTGGACGAGGTGGAGTACGACGAGGACTTCGTGGGCAAGGTCCAACGCAACCTCCGCCTGTTGAACACGGCTGGGCTTGGGATCGTGTTGCTTGTCGTGTCAGCGGCGCTGTTCCTCGTCGCCAACACCATCCGGCTCACCGTCTACGCCCGCCGGCTGCTCATCCGCACCATGAAACTCGTCGGGGCCACCGACCGGTTCATCCGGCGGCCGTTTTTGGTTGAGGGCATGGTGCAGGGAGGGATCGCGGGCGTGGTGGCCGCGCTCGTGCTGGGGGCACTGCTCGCGGGCGTGCAAACGTGGAGCCCCACCCTGTTTACCAACCGCCTCTACAACATGCTGCCGCTGGCGATTGCGCTTGTGCTCGGCCTGTTTCTCGGGTGGATCGGGACGTACATCGCGCTGCGACGCTTCATTCGCAACGTCGCGCTGCACTGAGGCGAGAGAGCCGTATCCGAACCGGGTGGGGAGACGCTCCGTTGGATCGCCATTGCGCTCGTTTCCCCTCGCTCCCGATGCTTCCCGTTTGGCTTTCCGACACCGTGACGACCGACGTCTCCCGCGCCCTCCACTACACGGGGCTTTGGGGGCTTGAAGGCGTCGAATTGCGCCGGGTGGGCCACGGCGTGGTGCCGGATGTGCCCAACGAGCGGGTGCTGCGCGACCGTCTCGCGGCCGAGGAATGGGCCGTGGCGGCGATGGAGCCGGGGCTGTTCGAGGGCACAGCCACCGATTCCGCCGCTGCGTTCGGCGACCTTGCCCGCCTCGACGAGGTGCTGGCGTTTGCACGTCGCATCGCCGGCCCGGTGATCGTCGTGGGCGGCTTTGCGCCCGACGGCTTCGATCTCGCCGCTGCCGCCGACGTGTTGCGCCGTGCCGGAAAAAAAGCGAAGACTGCTGGGGCGACACTCGCCGTCCTCAACAGCCCCGATGCGGCCACGCGCACCGGAGCCGACCTCGCCCGGCTGCTCGACGAGGTGGGCCACGAGGCTGTGGGCGCGGCGTGGCATCCGGCGCATGCGGCGATGGCGGGCGAACGACCCGCCGACGGCCTTGCGGCGCTGGGCCAACGGGTGCGGCATGTGCGCGTGCGCGATGGCGCGCTGGAGGCCAACGGCGCGTGGGCCGATGCGCTGGTGGGCGAAGGGGCGATTGGATGGGAGGAACAGGTGGCGATGCTGCGGGCCACGGGCTACGGCGGCGCGCTCAGCCTCGAAGTGCATCCGGTGGACGACCTGCCGCTGGCGAAAGTCGGCTTGCGCAGCGGTACGGCGGTGGCGCGGCTGGCACGGTGAGCGGATTCGTTGCTGGAAAGCTGTCGCATCTGACAAGTTCTTCACACGTTTGGCACAGGATTGCGACAACCTGACGCGTCGGTCAACGAATGATCAGTCGTTCCAACACGAATCGATCTGATGCGCTTTGCTTCCGCCGCCCTTGTCGCGGCTCTCCTCGCCGCCCCGGCGGCCCTCGCCCAGTCGCCTGCCGCAGCCGGCGGCACGATCTCCGGGCGTCTTCTCGACGCTCAAACGCTTGAACCGCTCGAAGCCGCCACGGCCTCGCTGTGGCGCGCGGCCGATTCGTCGCTGGTGACGGGCGGCCTTGCCGACCTCGACGGCAAGTTCGAGTTTTCTGGCTTGCGTCCGGGGCGCTACTACGTCCGGCTCAGCATCATCGGCTACCGCTCGCGCAGCGTGAACGTCGAACTGACCGCCTCGGCGCTCACCCGCAACCTCGGCGACGTGAAGCTCGACCCCGAGGACGCCCAAGGCAGCGAAGTGACGGTGACGGGCGAGCGCGAGCCGGTACAGGTGGGCATCGACCGCACGACCTACAACGTGGCCGACCAGGCCGTCACGTCGGGCGGAACGGCTGCCGACGTGCTCCGCACCGTCCCGTCGGTCGAGCTTGACGCCGAGGGCAACGTGAGCTTGCGCGGCAGCCAGAACGTGGCCATCCTCATCAACGGACGGCCTACGGCCATTCCGCGCCAGTTCCTCGCCGCCTACCTTCAGCAGCTTCCGGCCAGCAGCATCGACAAGGTCGAGGTCATTCCCAACCCGTCGGCGCGCTACGAGCCGGACGGCATGGCCGGGATGCTCAACATCGTGCTCAAGCAGAACTCCGACCCCGGCCTCTCCGGCGCGGTGCAGGCCGGCGGCGACACGCGGGGCGGCATCAACACGTCGGTGAACGTCAACTACGGCAAGGGCCGCTGGACGACCAACGCCACCTACGGCTTCCGCCGCAACGTGCGCGGCTCCGACGGCACGAACCTCCAGCAGTACCTCGCCTCCACGCCCAACGGCTTCGTGGAGACGTTGAGCGAGGACGACCGCACCGGCCTCGGCCACAACCTCTCGGGCAGCGTCGAGTACGCGCTGGCGCCGCGCCAGACGCTCGGCCTTCAACTCGGCGTGTCGACCCACAACGGCGACGACAACGGCACGGCGACGTACACCGAGCGCACGGGCCAGACCGTCACCCGCGCCTACACCCGCACCGGCGACGGCTCGGAAGACGGCTTCGACACCGACGCGGCGCTCACCTACCGCAACACCGTTCGTCCGTCGGAACATGAACTGGTCGTGGAAGCCCGCTTCGCCACCCACGACGACTCCGAGCAGGGCCGTTACCAGCAAGCCATTACCACCGGCACGGCCTTCTCGAACGGCCTGACCTCGTTCACCGAAAGCGACGACGAGGAGACGCAGCGCCGCGACGGATCGGTGCAGATCGATTACGTTCGACCGGTGGGCGATTTTCGCATTGAGACCGGTGCCAAGGCGACGCTTCGCCAGCTCGACGCTGCGCAGACGGGCGTGCAGGTGCTGCCCACGGCCCGCACGCTCAACGAGGAGTATGGCTACGACGAGACGATCTACGCGGGCTATCTGACGGTGGGCCGCAGCTTCGGTGCGTGGAATGCCCAAGCGGGGGTTCGCGCCGAGCAGGCCAACGCCTCGCTCACCTCGCTCTCGGGTGCGGACGTCGACAAGGACTACTTCCGTGTCTACCCGAGCGCCTTCCTCACCTACACCATCGCTCCGGGCCAGACCCTCCGCGCCTCGTACAGCCAGCGTGTCAACCGTCCGGATCCACGCCAGCTCAACCCCGTGGCCGACCTCGGCAGCCCGACGTTCCGCCGCGTCGGCAATCCGGATCTCGACCCCGAGTACACCCACGCCTTCGAACTGGCCTACGCCGGGCTGCTGCCCGTGGGCCTCGTCCAGATCACCCCGTACTTCCGCCGCACCGAAAACGCCATCGGCTTCACCAGCACCACCGATGCGGCAGGTGTGACGACGCTCTCGTTCTCCAACCTTGACCGCCGCGACAGCTACGGCGCGGACATCACGCTTGGCGCGCGCGTGCCGAACCGTTTCCAAGCCGGCCTTACCGGCAGCGTGTACCGCGTCGTGTCCGATGGGACGCTGGTGACTGGCGAGTCGATTGGGGTAGACGCGGTGACGTGGAGCATGCGTTTCAACGGCTCCGTGACGCTTCGGCCCGGCACCGAGCTTTCCGGCTTCCTCTCCTACAACCCGCCGCAGAAGACCGAGCAGGGGCGTTTCTTGGGCCGCGCGTTCTCGTCCCTCGCCTTGCGCCAGAGCTTGATGGACAACCGGGCGAGCCTGACGCTCAACGCCTTCGACCCGCTGGGGCTGATGAAGTTTGGCGGCGAGATGACGCAGGGCAACGTGTTCACCACGTTTGAGCGCCAGCCGACGATGCGCAACGTGGGCCTCACGTTCCAGTACACCTTCGGCCAGCAGCAGCGCCGCCCGCAGCAGCGTCAGCAGCAGCAGGAAGGCCAGACCAGCGACCCGCTCGGCGGCTTCTGAACCGGAAGAGCCAATGGCTTCCACCCTGTCAGGGTCGTGACCCTGGCAGGGTGTTTCTTTTTAACGCGTGACGGTGAACGGGTTGGACGATTGCACGGCGCGGGTAGGCCGCGTGCGGCGCTCGGCGGTTGCGGGCGTTTCGGTGGGCCGCAGCACGAGGCGGTAGCCCGTACCTGCCGGAGCGGGGGCAAGGTCGAGCGCGGTGCCTGTTCCGGGCCTGAGCGCGACGCGTGGCTGCTGGGTGCAGGGCGTGTAGGCGGTCACGGGCGTCCATACGAGGCCGTCGAAGCGTTCCAGATGCAGGTCGCGGCACGGATCGAACGCCTCGGGCCGAGGGCTGTCGTTGTGCACGGCCACCCGCAGCGGGCGACCGATCGGGACGGTTGCGCCGGTCTCCAACCGAAGGACGCCTTGGTACGGCGACGGTTTCTTGCCCAGCCCGAGCACGCCGCAGCCGGCCACGGCGAGAACCATCGGCACAAAAGCGAAGGCGAAGAGGGGGCGCATCGTCGTACGTTTAGAACGGGGCGCAACGCCCTGGCCTGTTCCTTGCTCCGCCGATGCCTGATGCCTCGCCGATGCCTACTGCCGAAGACGTGCTCCCGGTTACGTCTGCCACCCGGACCGCATTCTTGACGGTGGGCGCGTGGGGAGCGCTGATGACCGTCCCAATGAGCATCGGGCAGGTGACGGGCCACGCCCGCGACCCTTCGACACGCACCTTCAAGCGCTGGGCGCGGCGCTGGGCGCGTACGATTCTTGGGGCCGGGCGCGTGCGCGTTTGGCTGGACGACCGGGCGAACCTTGATCCGGTAGACGGGCCGTATGTGTTCGTGTGCAACCACCAAACGGCGCTCGACATCCTCGTGCTTGCCGACGCGCTGCCGTATCCGTTCGGGTTTGCCGCCAAGGCCGAACTGGCCGAGGTGCCGTTTCTGGGCCGCGCCATCCGCCAAAGCCCCGGCGTGTTTGTGGACCGCCGCACGCCGCGCCGCGCCGTCGAGACGGTGAAGGAGGCGGGCGAACGCATCCGTTCGGGCATGAGCGTGCTCGTCTTCCCCGAGGGGCGGCGCTCGTACCGCGCCGAGCCGTTGCCGCTGGAACGTGGCGCGTTTATGATTGCGCTCGAAGCGGGCGTGCCGCTCGTGCCCGTCGTGCTGCTCGGCGCGTACCGGGTGCTCGACGAACGACGGCAGGCGTTCCGGCCCGGCACCGTGGGCGTCGTCGTCCACCCGCCCATCGAAACCGCTGGGCTGACGCGCCACGACCTGCCCGCGCTCATGGCCCGCGTGGCCGCGTGGATGCGCGAGGAGATCGAGGCCGACGAGCAGGCCCGCGCCACGGCGTAACGGCGCTGGCGTATCTTGCCCGGCTGAACCGATTTGCCCCTATGGCCTCGCCCGACCGCCGCCGCGCCTCGTCGTCTAAACCATCGTCCACGGCGCTTGCCGACGTACTCGCCCGCGAGAGCAAAGGCAAGAAGGGCGCAGCAGCCCCGCTTGCCACGCTCGGCGACGGGCCGGGCTGGTGGGAAGACCTTTCGCCTCGCGTCAAGCACGCGCTCTGCCTCGCACTGCTGTTTGTGGTGGGCCTTGCCTTCACCGGGCCGGCGCTGTTCTCCGGCAAGCACCTCGGCTCCGGCGACGCGGTGACGTGGCGCATGATGGCCCAGCCGATGCTGGACGACTACGCGGCGTCGTGCGATGCGGGGTCGTGCGAGGAGCCGCTCTGGAATACGAACGCCTTCGCCGGGATGCCGGGCTATATGGTGACGTGGGTGCGCTCGGTGCCAGGCCTCGACACGGTGCTCAACGTCCTGCGCAAGGTGATGTGGCCGCTGTCGCACTGGTTGGTGTTGTTTGCGGGCGTCTACGCGCTCGTCTGGTACCTGACGCGCCAGCGTGGCGCGGCGGTGCTCTCGGCCATCGCGTTCGGGCTAACGGCCTACCTGCCGCTGATCGTCGTCACCGGGCACAACACCAAGTTCATCGCCCTGTGCTTCGTGCCGTGGGTGCTGCTCGCGTTCATCCACGCCATCCGAAAACCGTCGCTGGTGGCCGGGCTGCTGTTCGCCGTGGCCTTCGGGCTGAACGTGCGCGCCAACCACCCGCAGATCACCTACTACGTTCTCTGGACGATGCTTGTTTGGTGGATTGCGGAGATCGTCTACGCCGTCCGGCGCGGCGAGGCCAAGCGCATCGGCCTCGGCACGGCGATGCTCGTGCTCGGCGGCGTGCTCGGCGCAGGCGCGGCGGCCCACCCGATGCTGCTCAACTTCGAGTTTAAGAAGTACACCCTCCGCGACACCTCCGGGGCGCAAGGACCGGTCGATCCAGACAGCCTCTGGCGCTACGCGATGGCGTGGAGCCAAGGCATCGGCGAGATGGTGACGACGGTCGTGGCGGGCGCGCGCGGGATGGGCGGCGCGACGTACTGGGGGCCGAAGACGATGGGCACGGGCGGCCCGCACTACTTCGGCGGCGTCACGGTGCTGCTGGCGGTGGTGGCCCTCGCGGTCGGGCGGCGGCGCTACGCGTGGCCGCTGGGCATCGCCGCGCTGCTGATGACGCTCTTCTCGTTTGGCGAGAACCTGCCCGCGCTCAACCGGCTGATGTTCAACGCCTTCCCGCTGTTCAACGCCTTCCGCGTGCCCGAAACGTGGCTGAGCGTGGTGGCGGCGGTGGTGGCGGTGCTCGCCGGCCTCGGCGTGTCCGGGGCGCTGCGCACCGACAACGAGACGAAGGAGACGGCGGCCAAGCGCACCAAGGCGATTACGGTCGTGGCAGGCGTGTTCGTCGTGTTCGCCGCGTTCCTCTACCTCACCAAAGGCAGCCTCTCGTACGAACGACCCGGCGAGCGCGAGCAGATCCAGCAGGCCTACGCCCAGCAAGCGGCGCAGCAGGGCATCGAGGCCAACGACCCCCGGCTCGTCCAAGCGGTCGACCAAGCCCTTGCCGAGTCGAAGACGGCGCGCCAAGATCTCTACGCCAAGGATGCCCTTCGCTTCCTCGTGCTCGCACTGCTCGGCGGCCTCGTGCTCGTGCTCTACCGGCGGGGCAAGATGCCGGCGTGGGCGATGCAGGCCAGCCTGGCGGCGCTGGTGCTCTTCGACCTCTACGGCGTCGGACGGCGGTCGTTCAACAAGGATGCCCTCACCGATGCGCCTGCCGCCGACAATGTGGCGAAGCGCCCGTTCGACGATTTCCTCCTCGGCCAAGTCCAGCAATCGGGCGGTAAAGGACGCTTCCGCGTGCTCGACCTTTCCGGCGGCGACCCCACCAGCGACGCGCACGCCACCTACTTCTACGAAAACCTCGGCGGCTACACCGGGGCCAAGCTGCGCGTCTACCAAGATTACCTCGACCAGCTCATCCGCGCGCTTCAGGGCGACACGACGGTGAACGCGCCGAACCTGCTCGCGCTGACGGCCACGCGCTACGTCGTGGCCCAAGGGCTGATGCCGAGCACGATCCCGGCGTGGCCCGACACGTCGCAGCTGCTCCAGACGCTGCAATCCGGCCAGCCCATCGTCGGCGAACGCCCGGTGTCGCCGAGGGCGTGGTTCGTCGGCGAGGTCGTGGAAGCCGAACCCGGCCCGGAGACGTGGATGCGTCTCAACGCCCGCACCTTCGAGGTCTACCGCACCGCCATCGTCCCGCCCGGCTCGAACGTCACCACGACGCCGTTGGACTCGGCCAACGCTCCGACGGCGACCGTCCAGACGTTTGGCCCGCGCCGCATCGTCTACGACGTCTCGACCAACGCCCCGCGCCTCTTGGTGATGAGCGAGGTGTACTACCCCGCCGGGTGGACGGCCACCGCCGACGGCAAGGACGCGCCGATCCTTCGCGTCAACCACCTGCTGCGGGGCGTGCTCGTGCCCGCCGGAGCGAAGGCGGTCGAGTTTCGCTTTGATCCGCCCCGTTATGCGACGGGGATGACGGTGGCGTGGGCCAGCACCTTGCTTGCGTACCTGGGCCTCGCGTTGTTGCTGGGCTTGGCTTTCGTGAAGCGGCGCAAGGGAGGCGATGGCGAGGCCGCCACGGAGGCGGTTGCCCCCGAAGAGCCGGGCACTGGAGCCTCGGTCTGAACGTCGATCCTTGCCCTTCGGACTTCGCCGTGCGTCTGCTTCTCGTCACCTACTACTACCCGCCCTCCGGCGGCTCCGGCGTGCAGCGTCCGCTCAAGATGAGCCGGTACCTGCCGGATTTCGGGTGGGACGTGACGGTGCTGACCGTCGATCCAGCGTACGCTGCCTACCCCGACCCCGACCCGTCGATGCTCGCGGACGTGCCGCCCGGCGTGACGGTGGAGCGCACCCGCTCGTGGGATCCGTATGCGGCGTACGCCCGACTGCTCGGTGCGAAAAAGGACGACCTCGTGGGCGTGGGCGGGTTGAAGGCCGCCGAGGGAGCGGGCGCGAAGCAACGCCTCGCCGCGTGGTTGCGCGCCAACGTGTTTCTTCCGGATGCACGGGTTGGATGGGTGCCGTTTGCGCTGAAACGCGCCCGCGAACTCCACGCCGAGCAACCGTTCGACGCGGTCGTCACCACCGCCCCCCCAATGTCGCTGCACCTTGTCGGACGGGCCTTTGCCCGCGCCACCGGCGTGCCGTGGGTGGCCGACTTCCGCGACCCGTGGACGGATCGATACGACCTGCAAGCGCTGCCGCGAAGCCGCGCCGCCCTCGCGCTCGACCGGGCGATGGAGCGGGCCGTGCTGCGCCGCGCCTCCCGCGTCGTGACCGTCTCGCCCGCGCTTGCCCGGAGCCTCGAAACCCGGCGCGGGCGGCCCGTGGACGTGATCCCCAACGGCTTCGACGAAGCCGACTTCTTGGGCGACGATCCGCCCCGAAACCCCGACGTGTTCACCCTCTCGTTCGTCGGCAACCTCGTTGAACACTACGACCTGCGTGCGCTGTGGACGGCCATGGCCCGCCTCCACGATCCGGCGCTGCGCCTGCGCGTGGTGGGCAATGCCGCCCTCCGACTGCTTGCCGAAGCCGAGGCCGCTGGTGTTGCAGAGCAGGTCGAGCAGGTGGCGTACGTCCCGCACGCCGAAGCCGTTGCCGAGATGCGCGCCGCCGAGGCCTTGCTGCTGCCGATTCCCCGCGCCGACGGGGCCGAGGGCATCCTCACCGGCAAGCTCTTCGAGTACCTTGCCGCCGGGCGGCCCATCGTAGGCCTTGGCCCGCCCGACGGCGATGCCGCCGACATCGTCCGGCAAACCGATGCCGGAGCGTTTTTCGGATGGGACGATGCCGACGGCCTCGCGGCGTATCTGGCCGACGTGCTTGCCGCGTGGCGCGACGGCAACCCGTTGCGCGGTGCTTCGCCCGAAGCGGCCCGTGCGTACTCGCGGCGAGGCCAGGCCGGAGCGCTGGCGAACCTGCTGACCTCGACCCTTTCTTCCTGAAGGCCGGACGGCCTGTAAGGCCTTGGTCTGGCCCATAGCCCTCTCCTCCGTGCGCCTCGCCGATCTCGTTCGTCTTGCCCGGCAAAACCTGCTGCGTAACCGCACGCGTTCGCTGCTTACCCTTGGCGGCGTGGCCGTAGGCGTGGCGGCGCTGCTGACGCTGGTGGCCTACGGAAAGGCGCTACAAGAGAACGCCCGCGGCGAGTTCGAAGCGCTTGAGCTTTACCACACGCTCCGTGTCACGAGCCTGCCCAGCCCGTTTGAAGGCATGGGAGCGATGGGAGCCAACGTGTTGCCTGCACCGACCGACTCGGTGCGCCGCGAAGTTCCGCTCACCGACAGCTTGGTGCAGGTGCTGGCCAACGTCGGCGGTGTGGAAGTGGTCTACCCGGAGAGCGTTTTCCCGTCCAAGATCTTGGCCAACGGACGGGAGGCCATCGCCAACGTCGAGGGCATTCCTGCGACGTTTGCCCGTTATCCGGCCTACCGGCCCACGCAGGGACGGTATTTTGAGAGCGATACGGCGCGGGCGGTGCTGTTGTCTCCCGTGATGACGCGCCGCCTTGGCTACGCCCGGCCCGAAGATGCTCTCGGCGACTCGATTACCGTGGTCACGGCCTCGCTCAACCTCGCGGCGCTGCAGACGATGGCGGGCGCACTGGCGTTTGGCCTTACGACGATGCCGTTCAACGAAAACCACTACAAGATGGGCGTCGTCGGGCTGCTGCCCGAGGACGGGCAGCCGATCACCGCTTTTGCACGGGTGCTTGTGCCGCTTGGCCGCGCCAATCGGCTTCAAAAAGTCACGTTCTTCTCGACCATCGATCTGCTGATGCGCCGCTCCTCAGCCGTTGGCGGCTACGCGGCTCTGCGCGTGCAGGTGGATCAAGACACCGATTTCGACGCCGTTCGGGCGGCCATCGAAGCACACGGCATCTACACGTCGGCCTTCCGCGATCAATTCGCCCAACTCGACCGCCTCTTTGTGATCGTGGACATGGCCTTGGCCATCGTGGGGTTGATCGCGTTGCTGGTGGCCACACTCGGCATCGCCAACACGATGGCGATGAACGTGGTCGAACGCCGGCGGGAGATCGGAGTGATGAAGGCTGTAGGCGGCGACGAGCGCGACATCCAGCGCGTCTTTGTGGCCGAGAGCGCCCTTCTGGGCCTATTCGGCGGTGTGGCCGGTCTGTTGCTGGGCGGCCTCGTGATGGGAGGCATTCAACTCGCCATCTCCGCGTACCTGCGAAGCAAGGGCTTGCCCGATGTGCACGCCTTTGCCCCCACCGTGCCGATGGCGCTGGGGGTGGTGGCGGTGGCCGCGGCGGTGAGCCTCGTGGCCGGGTGGGCACCGGCTCGCCGTGCCGCCCGTACCGAACCCGTCGAGGCGCTGCGCAGCCTCTGACGGCTACGGCGCGGCCAGAAACGCCTCGACGGTCTCGAAGAACGCGTCGGGCTGCTCGGCGTGCAGCCAGTGCCCGGCCTCCGGGATCGTGGACAGCACGGCGTTGGGAAAGCGCGTCTGCACAAGCGGCCAGTCGGCGTCGGTCACATAGGGCGAGTTGGCCCCGCGCACGAACAGCGTCGGCCCGTCGAACGAGCCGTGCAGGTCGACGGCGTCGCCCACGTCTTGCCACACCGCACGCAGAACCGGCAGGTTGAGCGCCCAACGAAAGCCCTCGCGGGTGCGGACGAGGTTCTTGAGCAGAAACTGACGAACGCCCCAACTGGGCACCGCCGAGACCAGCGCCTCCTCCACCGCATCGCGGTCGGTCACGGTGGCGAGATCTACGGCGGCCATCGCGTCGAGGTAGGGCGCGAACTGCGCGGGCGAGGCAAACGGCGAGATGTCGGCCACAACAAGCCGTCGCACCCGGTGCGGGTGCTCCACGGCAAAGCGCATGGCCGTCTTGCCGCCCATCGAATGGCCGAGCAGGTCGATGCGCTCCACGTTCTGGGCATCCAGCAGCGCGGCCAAGTCGTCTGTCATTTCCGCGTAGCCGAAGGCGTCGGTGTGAAACGAACGCCCGTGGTTGCGGGCATCGGGGACGACCACCGGGCGCGTTTGGGCCCACCGACGGGCCAGCGTGTGCCAGTTGCCTCCCGAACCCAGAAAGCCGTGCAGAATGAGCAGCGGAGGTGCGTTGGACGTCGGGGCAGGGTATGTAGCGGCGTGAAGCACGGGCGAAGACTGACTAAAACAGGGGGAAACGACGTGCCCCGTCCTTTTGCGAAATCGACCGTTGGGCGTCGTTTGGGGCGGGTTCACGCCATTCAACCCACGGTTCGGGACATCCTCTCCCGCGCAATCGTAACGATGGCTTGACACGTCTTGACTACGTCGTCTATATTCGCCCTCCGACGCACGTGTCCTTTCTGTTACAACCCACGCCCCCCCACCGCCCCGTTGCTACCCCCGTTTGTAGGTGCTTGCTGGACGTTTATCCCGCAGCCTTCGGGCGGCGGGCGTTCGCGCCGTATACGAGGTGCCGGAGTGGTTGGCCACGGTGTGAGGAACAGCAGCGGGATGCACGGTTCAGCCCTGTGAGGGCTGTGCTGACGCAACGCTAACACCCCCGGCAGCCCTCCGGCTGCTGCATTCATCACTCACCATTCGGAGGTCAACCATGTACCGCAAGTGGAGTACGTTCGTACTCTTGGCGCTGGCTACGCCCACGTTCGCGCTCGCGCAGAGCACGGGCAAGCTCCAAGGCCGCGTCATTGAGCGCGGCGACAATGCCGGGTTGCCCGGCGTGACCGTCACGATCGAAGGCACCGGCCTCGGTGCTACGACGGACATCGACGGCAACTACACCATCCTCGGCATTCCGGTCGGACGTTACAATGTCCGTGCCGAATTTGCCGGTCTCAACCCGGGCTTCGTCCGAAACGTCGTGATCAACTCGAACGCGACGACGACGCAGGACTTTTCGCTCACGACCGGCCCGGTCTCTGAGGACGTCATCGTCGAGTACACGAAGCCGATCATCCAGAACGACGCCATCACGACGGGCCGTTCGGTGCAGGCCGACCAGCTCGAGAACCTGCCGGTGCGTGGCGTCGCTGCTGTTGCAGCTACCCAGGCCGGTGTCGTTTCGACGGACGGCTCGTCTACGCTGAACATCCGTGGCGGTCGTGGGGAAGAAGTTTCCTACTATGTGGACGGTGTCCGCGTGATCGGTAGCCTTGGCGTGCCGCAGCAAGCGATCCAAGAGCAGGAGATGATCCTCGGCGCGATTCCTGCACGCTACGGCGACGCGATGTCGGGCATCATCAACATCACGACCAAGTCGGGCATCTCGGAACGCTACTTCGGCTCGGCTGAAGCGATCACGAGCCAGTTCTTGGACGGCTTCGGCTACAACCTCGGCTCGCTCTCGGTGGGTGGCCCGGTGGTGCGCAACCGGATGACGTTCTTTGCCTCGGGTGAATACCGTACCTCCGCCGACAACAACCCGTATGCGCGGGACGTGCTCCAGCTTTCCGACGCGGAGTTCGCGTCGCTGCAAGGAGCGCCGCAGGTGATCGTTGCCGAAGGCCCCAGCCATAAGGTGCATTACATCAACCTGCCCGGCACCATCGGTAGCTCCATCGGTAGCGGCATCACGGTGGCCGCTTTTGAAGCCTTGCTCCGCAGCCAAGGCATTCTAGCCGACTCGCTTAACTACCTCGGCGGCTCTCCGTCGTCGCGGGCGGCGCTGTACACGGCCAGCGATTTTACGTCGGAAGGGAGCAAGAACAGCCCGAGCGGCCGTCTTGACCTGACCGGCAACCTTACGTTCCGGCCCTTTGGCACGCTCAACATGCGTTTGGGCGGCTCGTTCTCCCGCGGAGACGGCCATTCGTACAGCTACACCCGTTCGCTCTACAACCAGGATCGCTACACGATGAGCGAAGACCAAACCTGGCGAGTCTTCGGGGACATCCGGCAGAGCTTCAACCAAAACAAGGGGTTCTACCAGATTAACGTGAGCTGGAGCGATAACTCGGGCAAGAGCTGGCCCAAGGGCTTCTCCAGCAACATCGAAGATGCCCTCTTCTACGGCGACGTGGATGGCTTGGAGGCCGACGGTACGACGCACACCATGGCGTACGACGTGAACGCGGTCGCCCGCAACTACTTCAAGCTTGAGACCCGGACGGGTACGGGTGCGGGGACGTACGTCGTCTACAACAACGTAGACGGTACGCTTCCTGGGGCTAGCGCCATCTACGGTCTTTTCGCCAATCCGGGAGCTTCCCCCACGACCTTCTCGCAGTTCCACAACCAGCAGTTCCGTGTGAGCGGAAGCATCACGCAGCAGCTGGGTATCCACCAGCTGGAGGCTGGGGCGGAATACGAGCAGCGTACGCAGCGTTCCTATACCCTGGCCGGGGCCGGGCTGGCCGCGCTCTACGAGGACGGTAACGTTGAAGGCGACCCGGCCTTGGCGGTGTCCAACTTCAACGAACTGTCCTTCGCGGCGCTGCGCACGCGCATCTCGCCGGGGGCTTGGTTCGGCTACGACTGGCGGGGCAACGAGGTGGACACCGAAAACCTCGACGCCTTTGGCCAGAACGTGGACACGACTCCCGAGAATGGCTACATCGCGCCGTGGAAGCCGGTCTATTACGCAGGCTACGTCCAAGACAAGATCGAATACGACGACCTTGTGATTCAGGTGGGCTTCCGTGCCGACGTGTTCAACGCCAACACCAAGGTGCTCTTTGATCCCTTCGCGGCAGAGGGCATCGTGCGGGTCAAGGACTTGGCGGGCGTTTCCGTTCCTTCGAACATCGGAGACGACTACGCCGTCTACTTCACCAACGGACAGGCTACGGCCACCAACGGGAAGTACACCGGCACCGTGGTTGCTTACCGCGACCTTTCGGGCAACTACTACCGCGCCTCGGACGGAGCGGTGGTGACCCGCGCCTCGCTCAACAGCTTGTCGCCGGATGCCCGTACGCTCGACGGCGCTACGCTGGCCGACGCGCTCGTGGATTCCAAGACGGAGGTCACGCTGATGCCCCGCATCGGTGTGAGCTTCCCCGTGACCGACCAAGCGCTCTTCTTTGCGTCGTACAACATCACGTCGCAACGTCCGAGCGAGGCGGCGTTCTACGCGGCTCCGCTCTACGAGTACCTGGTCAACCAGCGTATTGCCAACCCGAATCTCAAGCCTGAGAAGACGACGCAGTACGAAATCGGCTTCCGCCGGCGTCTTGGCGAAAACGCCGCGTTGCAGCTTTCGGGCTTCTACCGCACGCAGCAGAACAAGATTGGCGTTCGCACCGTCGCGGATGCCTATCCGAACACGGCCAACGGCTACTCGACGTTCTTCAACGTGGACTTTACCACGACGAAGGGCGCGACCCTCGAGTTTGACCTGCGGCGCACGCAAGGGTTGGCGCTCAATGCCAACTACACGCTGTCGTTTGCGCAGGGCACCGGCTCGGACGCGCAATCGGCGGGCGTGGTGGCCTGGCGTGGCGGGTACTACCCGGACTTCCTCGCAGCGGCGTCGTTTGACCGCCGGCACAGCTTCAACGTGAACCTTGACTACCGTTTCGGGAAGGGCCAAGGGCCGATGATCTTCGGGCGGCGGTTGCTGGAAAACTTCGGCATCAACCTGCTGGGTGTTCTTCAAAGCGGCCTGCCGTATACGCAGCTGTCGCGGCCGGTTACGGCACCCATCACGAGCGATGCTGCTGACCGTATCCAAGGGGGCATCAACGCGGCGTATATGCCGTGGACGAACCGCCTCGACCTGCGGATCGACCGGAACATCGCGGTTGGTGGGCTGGCCAATCTGAACCTCTTCCTGAACGTTCAGAACCTGCTCGATGCCGACAACATCCTTGGCGTGTTCCGCAACAGCGGTTTGCCCAACACCGACGGCTTCTTGGGGACGTCTACGGGTCAGGCGCTGATGAACGCGCAGGATAACCCGGAGGCGTACGGTTTCCACTACAACTACTTCACGTCGGACCCCGGTGGTGCCGGGGCAGCCAGCTTTGGTGGGCCGCGTGCCTACGGCTTGCCGCGTCAAACCCGCCTTGGGTTGCGCCTGACGTTCTAATTCCCGTCCCGAGCAGGAGAAGGCGAACGGCCCTCTCCTGCTCGGAATCCTCTGCATTTGCTCAATTACAACCCGCACAATGCGTAAGACTTTCCTTACGAGGATGCGTCTGTCGGTGCTGGCACTCGCCATTTTCGGGGTCGCCTCGGGCGACGCCGACGCCCAGACCTGTTCGTCCGGCACCAAGTCGGCCTTCCTCGACATCAACAACGTGCGCGCCCCTGTCTTCACGACCGGGTCGCTCTTCTACCCAGACCTTGGGGGGGTTCACTACGAAATCCCCAAGGGATCGGGCCTCAACGCGAACTACGCCACCAACGTTTGGGTCGGTGGCAAAGTGAATGGGCAGCTCCGCACGGCGGCGGCCACCTACGCCCAAGGCACCGAGACGTTTGAGTTCTACCCCGGCCCGCTTGGCCCCAACGGCACGGCACTTACCACGGCGCAGTGCGCCTCGTACGACCGGATCTGGAAGATCAACCGCTCGGACCTTGTCACCCTCAACACCGGCGGCTCGCCCACCACGGACATCTTGGAGTGGCCGTGGCAACTGGGCGCTCCCGTTGCCGACGGCGACGGCAACCCCAACAACTACAGCCTTGCCGGCGGTGACCGCCCGGAGATGCTGGGCGACCAGATGCTCTGGTGGATCATGAACGACAAGTCGGGGCCGCACAACACCACGCTGTCGGCGCCGATCGGTCTGCAAATGGCCATCACGGCCTTTGCCTTCTCGTCGGGCGATGCGCTCAACAACACGACGTTCTACAAGTACCGCCTTACCTACAATCCGGAAGACGGTGTGACGCCGCTCACCGACGCCTACATCGGCGTTTGGGCTGACGTCGACCTCGGCTATGCCAGCGACGACTTCGTAGGCGTGGACACGACGCTCGGCCTCGGCTTCACCTACAACGGCGATGCGGTGGACGACGACTACGGCCCCGGCGTGCTGCCGGCGATCGGTATCGACTTCTTCCAAGGGCCGCTCGTGGATGCCGCGGGAGAAACGTGGGCCGACCCGGACGGTACGATCCACACGGATAAGCGTCGTCTGGGCGCTACCCGGTTCATCTACTACAACAACACCAACGGCATCCCCAACGGCAACCCGGACACCAAGGAGGACTTCTACAACTACCTCTCCGGCTTCTGGCTGGATGGCCTTCAGGTGACCGAAGGCGGTAACGGGCGTACGGGCTCGGTGCCCACGCGTTGGATGTACCCCGGCAACCCGCCCGGCTACTGGAGCGAGGACAACATCGACGGCAACGGCACGGCCAACCAGCCGGAAGACCGTCGCTTGCTGATCTCCACCGGGCCGTTCGAGCTCAAGGCTGGCGAGACGCAGGACATCGTGTTCGGGATGGTGTGGTCGCAGGCCGCCAACCGCTTTGGTGCGGTGGCGCAGCTCAAGGCCGACGACATCCTCGCGCAAGGTGCGTTCGACTTCAACTTCAACATTCCGTCGCCGCCCAACGAGCCCGACTCGCTGAGTGTGGCTGCGCAGGATGGAGCGCTGGCGCTGAGCTGGATCAACCTGCCGACCAACAACAACTACCTCAACCAGTACAACGAAGAGTCTCCGTTCTTGGTCAACGCCAACGCGGACGACAAGACGTACACGTTTGAAGGGTACAACGTCTACCAGATCAACGCGAGCACGGGAGCCCGGGTGCGTGTTGCAACGATGGACGTGGCGAACAACATCACGACGGTGACCGACGATGCGGTGGATGCCGCCACCGGTGCTCCGGTTGTGCAGGTGACGGCCTACGGCAACGATACGGGCGTGGAGAACTTCCTGCTCATCACGAAGGACGCGTTCACCGGCGAAGACCTCAACAACTACACCGAGTACTGCTTCGCGGTAGAGGCGTACGCCTACAACGCCGCGTCGGCCCCGAAGGTGCGCAAGAGCGCCTCGAACAACAAGGTGTGCGGCACGCCGCAGCGGTTGGCTCGCCTCAACGGTGGTCAGCAGACGAACTCCTCGACGGGTGACCTCATTGCCGCCACCCGCACGACCGGTACAAGCGACGGCACCATCTCGGCCCGCGTGGTAGACCCCTCGGCGGTTACCGGGGCGACCTACCGCGTGACGTTCGAGAACGTTGCCATCAACGACAGCACGACCGTGCTGGCCTACAAGATCACCAACACCACGACCGGTGCGGTGGTGGTTGACGGTGCACAGTACGCCCGGAATAACGGCCAAGCGCCTCCGTACGGCGAGAACGTGGCGGTGGCTGATGGCCTGAGCTTCACGGTGATCACGCCGTCGTCGGGCTTCAAGGCGTTCCTCACGACGCACAACGCCACTTCGGCGTTGACCGGCGTGGGCGGTGCCTTCACGTTCAACGGGCTGGGATGGCCTGCCCCGAGTGATCCGACTGCGGCGCTTACTGGAATGGCGGGGCAGTGGGGCATCAACAACTACGAGCCGGTAGGCCTTGGCCCGACCTTCGACGATTTTGAACACAACTCGACAGACCCGGACGAAATCGGGATTAGCGACTTTGAGATTCGCTTTACCGCAGCAGGTAGTGTGGCTGGATACCGGAAGGTTGGCTGCCCTGCTTCCTCTACCGGTGGGGCGTCCAACCCGCTTGCGGGCCGGGCGATCTGCTACACCGCCAACGTGCCTTTTGAACTCTGGAATATCGGGGTGGGAACGCCGACCAACACGGCCGACGACTACCGTCTGATCCCGTACTTCATGGATGTGAATGGCAACGGGCAATTCAACCTCTTGGCCGCGGACCACAGCGCATCAGGCGGGGCGAATGACCCCTACACGGAGCCGATCTACTGGGGTGTTCCGACAGACAAGTCGCCGGGACAGGCGGGGTATCTTGCCGCCGTGGCGGCGATGCAAGCTGGTACGCACGTGACACGCCCGCAACCATTCTACTTCATGTCGCTCGTCAGCTGGAACGGTGGTCTCGTCACGGCGTCGCCCTTCGCGCCGGCGCAGACGATGCCGCCTACGGGGGCCGTGTTCCGCATTGAAACGAAGAAGCCCATTATCGCGGGTGATGTCTACGCGATCAACACCTCCGCAGCGGCCTCGACGACGAACAACGCGGACATCGCCAAGACGGCGCTCGAAGACATCGGCATTGTGCCGAACCCGTACCGTGGTTCGTCTACATACGACCCGGGCGTGTTGCAGTCGGAGGTGCGTTTCGTCAACCTTCCGATGGGAGCAACGGCGCGCGTGTTCACGCTGAGCGGTCAGCTTGTGAAGACGGTCTTGGGCAACAACGACGGATTCGTCCGCTGGGACCTCCGCACCGAAGCGGGTCTTCCGGTTGCCAGCGGCCTCTACCTGGTGCACGTAGACGTGCCGGGTGTGGGCGAGAAGGTGATCAAGTTCGGCGTGGTCCAGCGCCGTTCGCAGCTCACCATCTTCTAATCCGTCCCTTCCTTTTCAAACCTGAACTGAGAGGTTCATCCTATGAAACGAAACCTCAAGCATGCGATGCTTGGCCTGAGCCTGCTGGGACTTGCCCCGGCGGCTCTGGGCCAGGTGGCCCGCGTGGATCCCAACACGCCGCGCGATGGCACGGCAGCCGGTACATGGCTGTTGTTGCCTGTAACGGCACAAACGGCTGCCGCCGCCGGTAGCGGCACCGCCTCCATGACGACGATGTCGGCCCTTGATGCGGCCGCGCAAAACCCCTCGGGGCTGACGCTCAACACGGGCACGACGGCGCTCTTCAGCCGGATGCAGTTTGTGAGCGATGTCGGCACGAGCTACTTTGGCGTGGCTCAGCGCTTTGGCAACAACAACGTGTCGCTCTCGGTGACGTCCTTCGGGTCGGGAGACGAGTTCGTGCGCACGGAAGACAATCCGGATGTGTACGACGGTTCCGCGACGTGGAGCGCCAACTACGTTGCCGCCGGTATCGGGTACGCTCGGCAGTTTACCGACCGTATCTCGGCGGGTGTCACGGTGAAATACATCTCCGAGACGATGGCCGAGAACCTGAGTGCTCAAACGGCGGCCTTCGATGCGGGCATGACCTATGCCATTCCGCAGCAGGGTCTGCGGTTTGGCGTAGCGGTCCGCAACGTGGGCGGTGCGCTTAAGTATGCCGGCGACGGCCTGAGCGGCGTGTCGACCAACACGTCTGGATCCCAAGTCATCACGCAAACCGAAGCGGCTGCGTCTGAGCTTCCGGCCTCGCTGGACTTTGGCGTGACCTACAGCCGTCCCTTCAGCCCGGACGTGAATATGGCGGTCGCCGCCAACTTCCGTTCGGTGCAGTATGCGAAAGACCAAGTTGGCGGCTCGCTGACCTTGGGCTTCCGCGATATGCTGTATGTGCGCGGGGGCTACCAGTGGGAAGACGAGCGCGACAACAGCTACTTCACCGGCGCCAACATGGGTGCCGGTGTGAAGTTGGGGTTTGGCAGCTCGCGTATTGGGTTGGACTACACCTACACCTTTACGCGGTACTTCAACCGGATGCAGTTCATCACCGCGTCGGTGACGTTCTGAGCCGGAAGGGCCAACGAACGTGAGCGGCGGCTTCCCAAATCGGGAAGCCGCCGCTTACTTTTGTACCGTTTCCATTCTCCCGCCGATGCGTACCCGTTCGTCGTTGCTGCTGCTCACCGCGTTTCTTGCCGTGGTGGGCGTTTTGGCTGCGTGCCGCAAGACTCCTTCCTCGACCGCCGAGGCCGATCCGGTGGCTGCCCGGTTCGTGACGGTCTCCGACACGAGTGTGACGTACGTTGGGGATGCGACGTGCCAGACGTGCCACGCCGAGATCGCTCGGACCTACCAGACGCACGCGATGGCGCGGGGCTTCCATAAACCGGAGACGGATTCGGTGCCCGAAACGTATCCATCTCCGGCCATCACGCACGCAGCGTCGGGGTACACCTACCGCGCCTACCGCGAGGGCGATCGCTTCTTCCAAGAGGAAACCCGCGCCGACGATCCGAGCCACAAGCTCGTGCGCGAGGTGACGTATGTGATTGGAAGCGGCAACGCGGCGCGCACCTATCTCGCCGAGTCGAACGGGCGTCTCTACGAACTTCCGCTCACCTGGTACGGCCAGCGCGGCGTGTGGGATTTCAGCCCCGGCTACGAGATCGGCAACCAGCGGTTTAACCGGATCGTGCCCGAACGGTGCATCGCGTGCCACAACGCCTACCCGGGCGTCGTGCCGTTCACATCGAACAAGTTCACCGAACTGGCCTCTGGCATCTCATGCGAACGCTGCCATGGGCCAGGGGCGTTGCATGTGGCCGAGCGGCAGGCCGGAAAGGCCGTGGATTCGGTGGATTACACCATCGTCAACCCGGCTCACTTGCCCATCGGGCGGCGGCTGGATGTGTGCCAGCAATGCCACCTGCACGGCGGCATCGAACTGCTGCGGGAGGGACGGGGAGCGTTCTCGTTCCGTCCGGGCGAAGCGCTCGACGCGCACTTGGCCCTCTTTGCCCTCGACGCGCCGGAGACGGAAGGGCGCATTCCGGTGTCGTCGCAGGCGGAGCGGATGCAGCGCAGCGCGTGCTTCAAGGGGGGGCAGATGGACTGTGCGACCTGCCACGACCCGCACAGCGGCACGAAGGAAAACGATGCCGCGCATTTCAACGCGACGTGCCAAACCTGCCACGCGCTGCCGACGCTGGAGACGCAGGTGGGTGCCGCGCAGAAGGCCAACCACGCGGCGGCGTCGAACTGCATCTCCTGCCACATGCCGCACACCGAGGCTGTCGACGCGCCGCACTCGTCGTTTACCGACCACTGGATCCGGGTGGTGCGCGAGCAGCCGACGGCCCCGCAAGACACCACCGCCGGGGCCGTCGTGCTGAAGCCGTGGTTTGCGAAGGACCTCGAAGGCACGGCCGGGAAGGTGTACGAGGGCATCGCCTACCTCGTCTACGGCCAGCAGAACGCCCGCCAGGATGCCATGGAAGACGGCGTTCGGCGGCTTCAAGCTGTGCTGGGCGAGACCGAAGGCTACGACGAGGCGCGGTTCTTGGTCGGCTTTGCGTTGATGCGGCTTCAGCGTCCGTCGGAGGCGGTGCCGTACCTCGAAGCTGCCGTGGAGGCTGCGCCGGTGCCGGAGCGTCTCAACACGCTCGCACAGGCCTACGAGCAGACCGGCCGACCGGCCGCCGACGCACAGCGGCTCTACGAGCAAGCGATTCTGCGGCAACCTGCGCTGGCCTCTATCCGCGTCAACCTTGGGCGTTTGCTGCAAGCGCAGGGCAATCTGGCCGGAGCCGCCGAGCAGTACGCCCGCGCCGTCGAAGAACAGCCGTGGCTGGCGCAAGCGCAGTACAACCTCGGCTCGCTCTTGCTCCAACAAGGCAACGCCGGTGCCGCGCAACCGGCGCTGGAAGCCGCAGTCCAGCTTGATCCCACCGACATGCAGGCTCGCGGCAATCTCGGGACGCTCTACGCGCAGACCGGGCAGACGCCCCAGGCCCGACAGCAGTTCGAGGCGGCGGTGCGTGTGGCTCCTGCCGACCCGGTGGCGCTCGGCAACCTTGGGGCGCTGCTGCTCAACACCGGCGATCCGGCGCGGGCACGTCCGCTGCTTGAACGGGCGGTGGCCGCCAACCCCGCGTATGTGGACGGGGCCGTCAACCTTGCGATGGCGTGTGGGCAGACCGGCGACCTTGCGTGCGCCGAGGCGCAGGTGAGCCGTCTCGGCCAGATCGCCCCCGCCGACCCGCGGCTGCCGCAGCTTCGCGCCGCCGTGGCCGGGGCACGCGGGCAGCGCTAACGCACCAAGCCCTCACGTTCTCGAAAGACGTGAGGGCTTGGCGGGGTGCGAGGACGGGCCTGCGTTTGCCTCAGGCCGAGGAGCGGTGTTTAGAAGCTCACATAGAGTGCCCCTTGGAAGGTAAAGATGGTGTAGAGCTCCGTACGCTTTTCCTCGATGGCACCGACGGATGCTTGGTAGTTGAACGGGCGGGTGGATTGCCCAAGACCGGAGTTCAGCACGATGGATGCCTTGCGGTGGAACCGCCAGATCAGGTCGCCATCCACACGTTTGGCAAACACCGACGAGCCATTTTGCTCGCGGGCAAGTGCGCCTGACGGGCCGCCCAAAAAGCCAAGCGAGGCTCGGAGGCGCAGGTAGAAGTCGCGGGTGGGCATACCCTTCTCGTACTCGATAAACCCGTCGTAGGTGAGGTAGTAGTCGGGCGAGAAGTACAGCGGTGTCTGGCGACGGTAGTCGAGGCCGTAGAAGGCGACGCCAAGGTAGGTGTTGCGCAGCATCCGGAAGCTCCCTTCGGCTTGCAAGCTCATGCCGTGGTTGCTAATCCGGTAGGAGGTACGGGTAGGCAGGTTGTTGAAGTAGTTGGCCCGGTTGGTGTCGAACCGGTCGGTGACGTAGTTGTACGCACCAATGCCCTTGAAGCGCATCAGCGAGTCGAACGGGGCGATCTCGCCACGGATGTCCAGCTGGTTGAGGCGCAAGTCGTAGCGGTCGCCTGCGGCGCTCCACAGTGCCACCGAGCCTTCGGTGGTCTGCCCGCCAAGGCTGAAGCGGTATTTGCCGGGGTCTTGCTTCCAGTAGCGGGCCTCGAAGAACGGCGCGGTGCGGTCGCCCTCGTAGTCGTAGATGCCGCCACGGAATTCAATGCGGTCGAGGAAGTCGTAGGTGTAGGGGGCCACCTGCACGCGGTTCAGGTCGTAGTAGGCCCCGCCAAAGACTTGGTTGGCGCGGGTGCGTACGGTGTCGGAGAACTGCTGCAAGATGCGGTTGCCCCGCATGTAGTGGCTCATCACGCCCGCCGTGATCACGACCGGGCCGGGCACGGTAACTTGAGCCAGCAGGCCCGGGGCATAGCGCTCGTAGTGCGTGGCGCGCCCGGCCAGGTCACCGCCGTTACCTTTGGCGACGACGGCCTCGAAGATGGGCGCGAAGACGGCTCCAAAGTCCGAGTTGCTCGCGTCCACATAGGTGAACGTCGGCCCCATGCGGGCGGCCAGGATGGTCTCGCGCTCTTCGATCAGCAGGGAGTTCTGGCCAAGACGGCGGGCCTCGGCGTAGGCGTCGGCGGCGTCGGCATAGCGCCCAGCGTCGCGGTAGGCGTCGCCTTGGAGGATGCGCACCTCGAAGTCGGAAGGGTTGTCGCGCACGAGCCGTTCGGCCGTGACGATGGTGCCGGTGTAGTCGCCGAGGTAGAAGAGGTTCTTGGCGATCTCTTTCTCGACATCGTACTCGTAGCGTTCGGCGAGCAGGTCGTGCCAGATGGAAATGGCGTTGACGAAATCGCCTGCCGCCGAGTAGAGCGCGGCGTATTCCTTCACCTCGTCGCGGGTGCGACGGCCCCGAAGCGCCCAGTACTCCTCGAACTTGGTGATGGCGTCCTCGAAGCGGCCTTCGCGCGAGAGCACGCGCCCTTCGTTGAGCACGGCGATTTCGCCCGCGTCGCGAAGACGGACGCGTTCGCGCTCGATCAGCCGGGAGAGAACCTCGACGCGCGGAGCCACGTCGATTTCGCCGTACTGGGCAGCGCGGCGGTTGTAGGTTTCGGCTTCATCAAGGCGCTCCTGCACGAGGCGCAGGTACGCGAACTCGATCAGGATGTCCGGATCGTTGGGGTTGCGGCGCAGCAGGTCGTTGAGGTACGTCTCGGCGGCATCGTCCACCTCGCGCGAGGCAATGGCGGACTGGGCGTAGAGCAGTTTGGCCTCGTCCTGCATGGCTTGCGAGCGGGTCTGGCCAATCAGGCGTACGGCCTGCTCGCGGGCACCGGCGTAGTTGCCGGCGATGTAGTAGGTGCGGCCCAGGCCTGCCAGCGCCGAGTCGGTTGGGGCCACCGCGACGAGCTGTTCGTAGCGTGTGATGGCCTCGTCCACGCGGTTCTCGGCCAAAAGAATTTGGGCGAGGTCGCGGAGCGCCCCAATGTCGGTGGGATTGCTGGCAAGGCGGGTTTCGAGGGCGCGGCGGCGCTCGGCGCGAAGCTGGCGGCGCACCTGCTCAATGCGTTCGAAGCGCGCACGGTTGGCCTCGGTGTTGGTTGCCGCATAGCGTCCGTCGGTGAGGAGCTGCGCGGCCTCTTCAACACGGCCCACGGCGATGAGCGCGTCGGCGAGTTGGGCACGGGTTTGCGCGTCGGCGGGGTTGGCGCGGAGGCGGAAGAACAGGCGGTCAATCGCGTTGAGCGGGGTGAGGCCTGCCTGCGTGAGGCCGCGGTCGACGGAGAGGAAGGCGCGGAGCCAGCGGTCGTTCACGCCGGGGCCGTCGGCGAGGATCTGGAGTTGATCCCACGCCTCGCCGTAGCGACGGTAGCGGACGAGCTCGTCTACAAGGTCAAAGCGTTTCTCGGGCTGGTTGGGGTTGCTTCGCAGCGATGCGTAGAGCACATCGATGGGGAAGCCTGCGCCGCCTCGGCCAGGGCGGCCCTGCGGCAGGCCGGCTTGCGCCGTGGCGTAGGCCCGCTGCCAGCGAGGGGTCGAGCGGAAGCGCGAGGCAAAGGCGTCAAGGTTCTGCTTGGCCTCGAAGTAGCGCCTGTTCTGGATGAGCAGGTCGATGAGCTGCCAGCGCTTGTCGTCTTGGTTGGGATTCTGGCGCAGCTCGCGGGTGAGCACGTCAATCGGATAGGCGCTCGGCCCGCTTGGGCCTTGCCGCTGGCGCGGAAGCCGGGCGTTGACGGTCGCGTAGGCCTGCTGCCAACGGCTGTCGTCGCGGAAGCGCGAGGCCAAGACGTCGAGGTTCTGCTTGGCCTCGAAGTAGCGCCCGTTCTGGATGAGCAGGTCGATGAGCTGCCAGCGCTTGTCGTCTTGGTTGGGATTCTGGCGCAGTTCGCGGGTGAGCACGTCAATCGGATAGGCGCTCGGCCCGCCCGACTGCGGGTTCTGGGCTTGGGCGAGGCCGCGTTGGGCGTCGCGGTTGCCCGGTTGGAGGCGCAGCGCTTGGGCGAAAGCCTCTTGGGCGGAGGCGTTCTTGCCCTGCCAAAGGCGGAAGTAGCCGAGGCGCATCCACAGGTCGGCGCTTGTGCGGAAGCGCTGGAGGTAGCGCTGCGTGACGGCCTCGCCCCGGGCCGCGCCGCCGCTCACGCCGGCGAGGGCGATAAGGTAGCGCTGGACGACGGCGGGGTTCGCGGGCGTGCGCTGGAGGTAGAGCTCGTACTGCTCGGCGGCTTCGCTCCACCGGCGGCTGCGGTAGAGGGCGTCGGCGTAGCGGAGGCGTGCGTTGAGGTCGTTGGGGTTACGGCGCAGAGCTTGGCCGTACACGTCCGCGTCGCTGCTGGAGGGCGCGGTCGTGGTTCCCGTGGTTCCCGTGGCCGCTCCGGCCTGCCGTGCTCGCAGCCGCTCGTTGCCCTGTCGAGCGGCCGTGTTGCCGGGCTGGATGGTGAGCGCCCGCCGGTAGTCGTTGGCAGCACTGTTCCAGTCGCCCTTTCCTTCGTAGGCCCGCCCGCGTAGCACGAGTGCATCGGCGTTGCGCGGGTTGGCCGCGATCACCGGCGTGAGCAAGCGAATGGCCTCGTCGAAGCGGCCGTTTTGCACGGCCGAAGTAGCTTGGGGCGGCGCCTGGGCATACGTCCCCGTTACGGGGCCGAGCGCAAGGGCGAGCAGGAGAAACGGACGGGAAAGGCGGGGCATTCCGGTGGGGGCCTTCGGTGGTAGGCAGGTGCGTCAGGGGGCGACCGGATAGGGTCAGTGCTTGTCGAGCGCGTAGGCGAGAAACTCCTCGGCGGTGCCAAACATCCGTCCGTTGGCCACGGCAATGGCCGATATGGCGCGGAGAAGGTCTTCGGCCTGCTCCGGCGCGTCTTCGCGGAGCCGCTGCTTGACGCGGGTGATAAAGGCATTGAACGCGCCTTCGTCGGAGCCAGGCAGCAGCACCACAAGACGCTCGCTCGCCGGATCGACGAGCAAGTCGTCGGCTGGGCGAAGGGCGTCGGAGACAACGTCGGCTACGACGTCAAACGTAAGGGCATGCAGCGCCGCTGCCGAGCGGTCAAGGCGCATCGCCACGAGCAGGAAGGGCGTGCCGTTTTGGGCGTGCAGGTCGAAGTGCTGCTGGAGGCGCAGGCCGAAGGCGTCTCGATCAAGGCGCGGGTCCAGCAGCGCAACTTCGGGTGCAGGCGGTATCCGGGGCGTCTCCGGGAGGATTACCGGTGTGACGATGGGCGTAGGCGTGTCGGCCCAGCGAGGCATTTCGTCCATCGCTCCCATCGTGGCCACAAAAGGTGTCGTGGCAGGCGGTGGATCCACCACAAACGGTGGCAGAGCACGAGGTTCGTCGGCGAGCGCAACCGGGGTCGGCATCGACGCCTCGTTCAAATCGGCGAGGGTGCGGCCGAGGCGAATACCACGCGTAGCCGACTCGGACAGGGCTTCCGACGTCGGCGCAATCACGGTTTCGACCACCGCTTCGATCTGGGGCGGTTCCGGACGCACCGGATACCCAGCCTCCGGCTCGTCGAGCAGGTCGTTCACATCCCAGAGTTCCACGCTGCGCTTGCGGGCGTGGCCAAGGCGTGGCGCGAACGTCAGGCGGCGCTTCGGGCTGTCGGCGTCGTTTTCCGGCATTTCGAGATGGATCGTGCCCGTCATTTGCTCGCTCATGAAATCCACGACCTTCTTGGACTGAGCGTTGGCCGGTTCGCTCATCACCAGCAGCGTCGTCATATTGAGCACGTCCGTGTGTTCGAGCAGTTCGGCGAAGGCCGTGCGGAAGCGGGCCTCAGAGCGGAACTGAACAAACGGCATAAAGTCGTTGATGATGAGGCGCTCAGGGCGATTCTGGCGCACAAACGCCACAAGGTCGCGCAGCGAGCGGAGCAGCGCCTCGTCTTCGTCGCCCTCGTCGTCGGTCAGCGATGCGGGGATGCGCATCAGCTTGACGGTGCCGTCTTCGTAGGCTTGGCGAAGGTTGAAGCCGATGGAGGCGGCTTGGATCATCAGGTCGCGCGGACGGATCGGCGAGACGTACAGGCACGACTCGCCGTGTTCGGCCCCGGTTTGGGTAAAGCGTAGGGTGACGAGGTCACGCCCGCTGGCGGCACGCCCATAGATCAGGTAGGCGCCACCCCGGTAGAGACCGCCCCATACACGGTCTATGATCTCGACGCCGGTGAAGAGCTTGGGAGCAAACGACGGGGCCAAAGGGGAAGCAAGGGCCGAGGATTCCATAAGTCGAGGGGGATGACGAATACCGGAGCGGGAGGGAATGAGAAGCCCCTGCCTCAAACGGTGTGCCGTGTGCACTCTCGGGGGGTATCGGTGAAAGCGTGGTGTCTCTTTATACCCGATGTCTGCACATTCTGAGACGCTGCGTTCAGGATGAGAGGCGCGCTAGCGCAGAGTATCGCTGCGAAGATGCTGCAAGGCCCACTGCTGACGAGAGAGAGTTTTGCTGTCCTCGCCGTACAAGTAAATCGTAAATTCACGAAATCCGGACGTCGAAACGGCTCGCCCGTCGGCCCAGGTTTGGGGCAGCGGTAGCGCGCCGGCGAACGTCGCCGAATCGTGCGCGGGCAGCACGAGCCGTTGGCCAAGATCGGGGCGGCCCATCGCGTAGCGGCGGTCGGACGGCATCGACGCGAGCGCCCGCGGCGGGTAAAGCGCCCGCGCTGGGGGCTGGGCCACGTCGTCGGCGGCGTAGGCAAAGGCTGTTACCACCATCGCCGAGTCGGTAGGGTTGATCACTGTTGTCTCGAAGTACAGTGTCTTTCCCCCGTCGGTAACGACGTAGTGTGTCTCGGGATCGCGCACGCGCAGATCCGGTGTGTGCGGTGGTTGGTAGCCCGGAGGCTCGCACGACGCCAACGCCCCTGCCGCCGTAAGGACTGCGAGGAGACCGAGGAAACGAGGTCGCGTCGGCATGAGGCAGGGGCACAACGAAGGTATAGCGGACGGGCGGCGGCGGGACGCGTTCCCGGCCTGCGGCAGCGGTGCCGTGCACGACGTGCATACCGGGCGCGAGGCCTTCTAAAGGGAACGTCGCCGGGCACCGTCCGGTGCCCGCAATGCGATGCGGTACATCCAGCGCATCAAGACGGAGGGCGTATGGGATCGGCAGCGAATGCTCGTTCTGGTTGGCGAGGGCGGGCCAAAAAGACCCGAGCGAGCAGCGCCTCTATCCGCTGGGGGCGCACCACGGCGAGAGAGGTGCCGCGTGCGGCCCGGCAATGACGAACGCTGACCATCGGTAGCGCGCGGGCCGTTCGGGGCCATACGCGCGGGCTGGGTTAGGTGTAGGCAAGCGCCGAGGTACACGCCGGGCTAACGTCCAGCATAAGACGGCTGGGGCGTCAAGGGCTGCAAGAACAAGAGCCGCGGCAATCAACCAAGCATAGGGAGCGGGCGGTGCGTGGGCGGTGCGCGCAGGACTTGCGCGGGATTCACAGCGCTAAACCGGGTGCCGGACTATCTTTTGGCGTACTGTTTAACCATCCAGAGCTAAAGACCTTTCGGGTACACCTTCCAAACAACAACCGCTCCAATTTCATGTGTGGAATCGTCGGATACATCGGCCCTAAGCGGGCCGAGCCGTTCCTTATCCAAGGCCTTCAGCGCCTCGAATACCGGGGGTACGACTCCGTAGGCGTGGCCGTTGTGAACGACGACGAACTTGTCGTGCGCAAGCAAAAAGGCAAGGTTAAAGGCCTCGCCACCGCGCTGAGCGGCGCAGGCGGCCTCGCCGGTCAACTGGGCATCGGCCACACCCGTTGGGCCACGCACGGCTTTCCGTCCGACGAAAACTCGCACCCGCACGTCTCCGAGGGCGATGATTTTGCGCTCGTCCACAACGGCATCATCGAGAACTACGCCACGCTGAAGGAACGCCTCCAGCAAGACGGTTACTCCTTCCGGAGCCAGACCGACACCGAGGTGCTCGTCCACCTGATCGACTCGATCCGCAAAAGCACCGGACTGGGGCTGGTAGACGCCGTGCGCCAAGCGCTCACGCAGGTGACCGGCACCTACGGCATCGCCGTCGTCTCCAAAGACGACCCGGATCTGCTCATCGGTGCGCGCAAGGGCAGCCCGCTGCTCATTGGCGTGGGGCAGGGCGAATACTTCCTCGCCTCCGACGCCGCGCCGCTCGTGGGCTACACGCGCCAGGTGGTGTACCTCAACGACGGCGAAATGACGGTTATCCGCCGCGACGGGTTCGAGGTCTCTACCATCGACGCCGTGCCGCTTGAGAAAGAGGTGATCGAGCTGGAGATGGATCTCGAGCAGATTGAGAAGTCGGGCTACGACCACTTCATGCTCAAGGAGATCATGGAGCAGCCCGAGACGCTGGAGAACGCCATGCGCGGGCGCGTCCGGGTGGACGACAACACCATCGTGCTCGGTGGCCTGCTCGACGTGCTCCCCACGCTTCAGAACGCCAGCCGCATCCTCATCTGCGCCTGCGGCACGTCGTGGCACGCGGCGCTGGTGGGCGAGTACCTGATCGAAGGCTATGCCCGCATCCCCGTGGAGGTGGACTACGCCAGCGAGTTCCGCTACCGCAACCCCGTGCTGCGCGAGGGCGACGTGATGCTCGTGATCTCGCAGTCCGGCGAAACCGCCGACACGCTCGCCGCCGCCCGCGAGGCCAAGAGCAAGGGCATCCCCGTCTACGGCATCGTCAACACGGTCGGCTCCACGATTGCGCGCGAAACCGACGCGGGCGTCTACCTGCACGCCGGGCCGGAAATCGGCGTGGCGTCCACCAAGGCCTTTACGGCTCAGGTGACGGTGCTCACGATGCTCGCGCTCAAACTGGCCGAGGGCCGCACGCTCTCCGACGCCGAACTGCGCGGCGCGCTCGAAGCGCTCAGCCAGATCCCGGACAAGCTCCGCGACCTGCTCAAGCTGGAGGACGAGATCAAGCGGATGGCGCAGGTCTACCGCTACGCCTCCAACTTCCTCTACCTCGGGCGCGGCGTCAACTTCCCGGTGGCGCTCGAAGGCGCGCTCAAGCTCAAAGAAATCTCCTACATCCACGCCGAAGGCTATCCGGCGGCGGAGATGAAGCACGGCCCGATTGCGCTCATCGACCGGTTCATGCCCGTCGTGTTCATCGCGATGCGGGATTCGACCTACGACAAGGTCGTGTCCAACATCGAGGAAGTCGTGGCGCGGCAAGGCTCGGTGATCGCCATCACCGATGAGGGCAACCACGACCTCGACCGGCTGTGCGAATACGTCATCCGCATCCCGCGCACCGACGAGTTCCTCACGCCGCTGCTCACGGTCGTGCCGCTGCAAATCCTGTCGTACTACGTCGCGGTGATGCGCGGGGCCAACGTCGACCAGCCGCGCAACCTCGCCAAGAGCGTGACGGTGGAATGACGCCGTATGCCGCAAGGCAACGCCCTGCCGGGGCCTTCGGGCTTGGGCAGGGCGTTTTCGTTTGGGGCGGTTCGACGGCGGCTCACCAAGCGAATGCTACCGTTCGGCAGGCTTGCTTTGAACCGGGAGCGTGGCTTTTGTAGGTTGCGACCGCCTTTCGCTCGCCCCGCCATGCGCGCCGTTCTGCTGCTCTCGCTTCTGGTGCTCGTCGGCTGCTCCGCCAACGACGACGAGACGCTGTTTCCGCTGCCCACGCCGGTGCATGTGCGTTACGCCAGTCAAGCGTCGGACGGCTGCCGGGAAGACTGCCCGGGTATTGTGCTGGCTGCTGGGGGCGATATGTGCAACACCATGCCGCACCGTCGCCAAGACGTGGGCACTACGCTGCGCGTGACGTTGCTGGGCTTCAAGCCGATGAGCCCCGATGGCATCTGCGTTACGGTGGTTGCACCGTCCACCGAAGCGATTTCGTTCACGGAGGGAAGGCCCATGCCCGAAACCATCGAGCTGGTGTGGCAGGGGAAGACGGATCGGTACCGGGTGGCAATGGGCCGCCTCGTGGCCGTAGACACCTCCTTCTCCACCTCTCGCCCGTGGGGGTCGTAAAGGAGCACCCGCGAACAACGGCGCGGCTCCGGGGAAGACGGAATGCGGTTTCGGCTTGACGGGCGGCTGCACCTCCGTCCGCGGAAGCGGCTGCTTTCCGAGGTGTTCAGATCACCGATCCACACGCTTTAGCATTCCGCGCGGCGGGCCTTGAGGCAGCGTGGCGGGTTACGGCGTCGCTACGGCAGGGACGTGGGTGAAGCGCCCCACCAGCGTTTGGCCCTCGCGGGTGATGCGAAGGTCGCTAAACGAGAGGAACGTGGGGGCAATCTGATACTTTCGTCCAGACTGGAAAACGAGGTAGGGTTTGGCGCTGTTAATCCACCACGGATTGTCTCGCGCCGTTCGGGCGGCTTGAAGCGCCTCGGCGAGCGCCTGCTCATCGTCCATCCCCGCCTCGCGGAACTCCTCAACGTGGATGGGAATCGGGCGGGTGGCGTAGGTGTTGATCACGAGAAACGTGACGATGCACGTTGCCACCCATGTGATAAGAGCACGGCTTGGGCTGCTGAACGCGAAGGACATAGACCGAGGAGGTGGGTGAGGACAGCCGGGCAAGGTGTCACAAAACGTGCCAAAATTTGAGTCTGACGTCCTGGGGCAACCGACGCACGGGCACCCCAGGGTTGTTGTCGTCGTTGAGACCCGTATTGCTTCACGTTTTGACCTCAACGCTTCGGATGGACGCTGCCCGCTACGACGCGATTCGCGCCCGCCACGATGTTCTTGCGACGGCCCTCGCAGACCCTGAAATTGCCGCCGATCCGTCTAAAATGGCCGTTCTGGGGCGGGAGATCGCAGCGGTTCGCGCCACGCTCGATGCCGTAGAGGCCGTGGAGGCGCTGCGCCGCGAACGCGACGATCTGGCCGAACTGGCCGCCTCCGACGACGCCGAGATCGTCGCTCTTGCCGACGCCGACCGGCCGCGTGTAGAGGCGGCACTCGCCGAGGCCGAGGCCGCGCTGCGTCTCAACTTGATACCCCAAGACCCCGCCGACGCCCGCGACGCCATCGTGGAGGTGCGCGCCGGGACGGGCGGCGACGAGGCGGCGCTCTTCGCGGGCGACCTCGTGCGGATGTACGAGCGCTACGCCGCCCGGCAGGGCTGGCGTGTCGAGGTGTTCGATGCCGCCGAGGGCAACGCGGGCGGCTTCAAGGAGATCGTCTTCGCCGTCAAGGGCACGGGTGTGTTCGGCGCGATGAAGTACGAGCGGGGCGTCCACCGCGTGCAGCGTGTGCCTGCCACCGAGAGCCAAGGCCGCCTCCACACCAGCGCCGCCACCGTGGCCGTCCTCCCCGAAGCCGAGGCCGCCGACGTGACAATCCGCCCCGAAGACCTCCGCATCGACGTGTACCGGGCTTCCGGTGCGGGCGGCCAGCATGTGAACCGCACCGAGAGCGCCGTGCGCATCACCCACCTGCCCACAAACACCGTCGTGACGTGCCAGGACGAGCGCAGCCAGCACCAAAACCGCGAGAAGGCGATGCGGTTTTTGCGCGCCCGCCTCTACGAAGCCGAGCAGGAGCGCCTCGCCGCCGAACGTGCTGCCGAGCGCCGCGAGCAAGTGTCCACCGGCGACCGTTCGGCCAAGATTCGCACCTACCACTTCCCGCAAGACCGCTTCACCGACCATCGGCTGGAGGGCGATGCCAAGAACCACCCGCTGCGGTCCGTGCTCGACGGCGACCTTGCGCCGGTGGTGGAGGCCCTGCGCACGCAGGAGGCCGAGCGGCGAGTCGCCGAGGCCGGCTAAAAGGCTCTACCCAACCCGGTTGAGTAGACCTCGAAAGGACGCCAAACGGGTTGGGTAGACTTGATACTGCGGGCGCTTAGGCGAGCATCCGATCCGAAAGATCTTGGGAGCGGCTGGGCAGCGTGGCCACCTCGCGGTCGAAGGCCGTGATGAACGCGCCGAAACGCTGCTGGTCGTAGGGGCCGGGGTAAAACGCCTCGCCCACAAAGTCGCCGTCGCGGTCGGCAACAAACCGGGTAAAGACGGCCTCTTGGTTGCAGGTGTTGGCGAGGAAGGCCAGTTCGTGCTGGTTGGTTTTCGCCTCTTCGGTGGTGCGGAGTACACAGCCGAACAAAATCCCACCCCGGAAGCCGCGCACCGTCAGGTTGAAGTTGACGTCGTGCGAGGCGGTGAAAAGGCCACCTTTTTCGTCGTATTCCTCGTCGTGCTGGACGGTGTAGCCGAGGAACCGCATATGCTCGGCAATGCGGTCAAGGTCGGTGAGCGGCGGGGCACTGCCGTTGAACGGATCGTAGGGTGTAGGCATCGGTATGCAGAGACGAAGAACCGGCCCCAAAGGTAGGGCGCGGCGGTGCCAGCCGTGTGGCACCGCTGCAACCATTGCGGCACGTTGCCCGTCGTACACCAGCGAGACGATGCCTCACCCACGATCCTGTGCGCTATGTCTGACCTGTTCGCGCCCTTCGCCCTCGACGACTATCGCTTTTTGGTGGAGTTGCTGGCGAGCGATTTCAACCGCTCCGACGACGCGGGTCTGCGCGCCGCCCTCGACCGCTACGCCGAAGCTCCCACCGATACGCACCGCGCCGATCTGGACGACCGGCTCGAACGTGTGCTCGGCTACCTCGGCGCGCACGACGCCGCCTACGCGCTGCGCGAGGCGACGGGCCTACAGCCGGGCGTCTCGGTAAACACAACGGTTGCCGAAGCTGCCCGCGCCCTCGGCATGCACGCGCCTGAGCACGGCACGCCCCGCGAACGCTGCGAACGGGTGGTGGAAACGCACACGCTTCGGACGTGGCGCGAACTCCCCCGCGACGAGCAGCAGCGGCTGCTCGAAGACCTCGGCGTGGAGCGGCAGCGGGCGCTCGACTTCGTCAAGACCGCGTCGGGCGTCTACGCCTTCCCCGTGCTCATCGGCGCGTTCAACGCAATTGTGGTGCAGGGGCTGGTCAAGACGATGATCTTTGGGACGATCTCCAAGATCGTTGGCTCGCGGATTTCGGCGCTGCTCTTCGGCCAGCTGGTCGCTCGGGTGCCGTGGTGGGCCGCGTGGCTCGGCCCGGCGAGCATCGCGCTGTCGGCGGGCTGGACGGCCCTCGAACTCGGCGGCCCGGCGCTGCGCAAAACCGTCCCGGCCGTCCTCTACATCGGCCTCGTGAGCCTGCGCGGGGCGCATGTTTCGGACGTGCCCGCGCCGCGGCGACTTCCCGCGCCCAGCCACGACGCGGGGCTGCACGGCCCGTTCGACGTGCGCGGTCACCGCGCGGGCGCGTGGTATTTGGTGGAAGACGCCGCCGGACGGCTCGCGCTCGACGTGTACCTCACGTTCGGCGCGTCCGCGATCTCGTGGTTGTTGCCGCTGGACGATGCCGAGGCCGAGCTGGTGCGCCGGGGCGGCGATGCGGCGTGCGATGCCCTCGCCGGGAACGTGCAGGCGCAGCATGAGCGCTACGCTGCCCGCCGGGCCACGGGGGGCGTGCTCGACGAGGAGGCCGAGGCGATTGCGCGCTGGCAGCAGGCCGACGAGGCCGGTTAGGGTTTGGGCTTCGTGCTGGCCGGCTGGCCCACGGCGTTGTCGCCTTGCAGAAAGCGCGTGACGGCGTCGGTGTAGGCGGCTTCGTGGCGCGGGTCGTTGAGCAGCGCCACATGTGCCCCGCCGTCGAGGGTGACGCGTCGGACGTTCGCGCCCATGTAGCCCATCTCGGCGTCGAGCAGGTCGGCGGGCGTGACGGTGTCGCCGGTGCCTTGGACGATGAGTACGGGCACTGTCGTTTCGGCCAGCAGCGGGCCGAGGCGGAGCCGCCCGGTGTCGCCGCCGGAAATCGCGCTCAGGCCGGCAAGTGCCCCTGCCGCCACAAAGCCCGGCACGCCCTCCGCATTCAGCCGCCGCCGGGCCACACCGGGAGCGTTGGCGAGCGGGCTTTCAAGCACCGCGCGCTCCACCACGATGCCCGCCCGGTTGAGCCGCGCCTGCAGGTCGGGGGCGGCGAGCAGCCACGCCGTCGCCATCGCGCCCATCGAGAAGGCGTAGATCGTGACGCGCCGCGTGCCGTAGCGCTCGGCGAGGACTTCGAGGCTGGAGGCGAGGTCGTCGGCAAACTGGAGGCCGAGGTCGGTGGGCGCGCGCTCCGACGTGCCGGAGTTGCGCAGGTCGGGGAGGAAGGCGGCGTGGGTGGCCGAGAGGCCGCTTTGGTCGAGCAGCGGCAGGAAGCGCAGCAGCTTCACGCGGTTGCTGCGGTGGCCGTGGACGAACACGACGACCTCGTCGAACCGTTTGAGGCTGGAGTCGCGGGGGTGGACGAGCCAGCCGCCGATGCGGTTGCCGTCGGGGCGGGACGTAAACCGGAGGCTGTCGAACCGCGGAAAGCCGAAGTCCGAGGGCGTGCGCCGTCCGTTGAGGCCGTAGAGGCGGTCGAGCGCCGGGTCGTTGAAGATGGCCTCGTGCGGCAGCGGCGGGTACATCCGCATTTCGCGCACGACGTAGGCCACCGCACCGCCGTAGGCCAATGCCGCGCCGAGGCCGACGAGGCCGAGGGCTTTCCGGGCGGGCCAGCGCTTGGGCAGCGCATCGGCGAGCCGTTCGAGTGGGGACAAGGGGCGGCGGCGCGGCATCGAGAGGGATATAGCGCTTGGGAATCGCGTGGCGGATGCGAAACGCGTCTCTATCTACCGTATGCCGCAGCAGACCTTGAAGACGTCACCGTCCGGAGCGTAGGCGACGGCCCAGTTCCATCGGCAGGCCCGCCTCGGCGATGCGGCGGGCCGCTTCGTCCACGTTGTAGGGTACGCGCACCGGCTCGTAGGCGAACGCCTCGGTGTCGAAGAAGCCCACGAAGGCGCGCGGGTTGGCGTCGCGGGGTTGGCCGGTGGAGCCGCACACGACGAAGAACCGTCCGCCGGGCTTGACGCGCATTTGCCCGATTTTCTCGCCGACGACGGCGGGCATGTGCATGTGTCCGGCGAAGCAGATGGGCGTCTGGAAGTGCTGGAATTGCGCGTGCGACACCTGGAACGAGTCGGCACGGAGCCACCGCTTCGGCAGCTGCGGCGTAGCGTGGACGAGCGTCGTGTTCTCTACGACGGCCTCGTCGGGCAGCGCGGCCAGCCACGCGAGCGCTTCGGCGTCGAGATGCTGGCGGTTGTGGAGTGCGGCCGCCTGCCCGTCTTTGGGCAGAAACTGGACGTTGCCGGTGACGACCGCTTCGTCGTGGTTGCCCATCACCGTCACGGTGCAGCGTTCGCGGACGAGATCGACGCAGGCCTGCGCGTCGGCTCCGTAGCCCACGACGTCGCCGAGGCAGACGATCTGATCCACCCCGCGTTTGTCCACTTCGGCGAGGACGGCGGTGAGGGCTTCGAGGTTGGAGTGGACGTCGGCGATCAGTGCGAGGCGCACGGGGTGGGGGAGAATGCCGGTGATACGGAGCGCGGGGGGATGTGGTTCGGCGATCGGTGGTTCGTTTGCCTCCGGCTCGCTTGCGAGGGCGCTCGGCTTTCCGCTTCGCGAACCGTTGGTTGCTTCGCTGTTGCCGGACGGCTGTCTACAGAGGCCTCTGACCGTCGCGATCCAAGGGAACGCCCAACTCCTCACCTACAGCGAACGCAGCGAGTGAACGAACCGCTTTTCGCGCCGTACCACCAAACTTTCCCCGCCTTTCTCTTGACCATCGGCCTGTTCTACGGCGGCGTTTCGCCCGAGCACGAAGTCTCCGTCATCTCCACGCTCCAAGCCGCCTTTGCGCTCCGCGACACGGGCCGGTTCGACCTCGTGCCCGTCTACGTCGCCAAAGACGGCCTGTGGTACACGGGCGATCACCTGCTCGACCCCGCCGCCTACGCCGACGTGCCCGCGCTGCTGGCCAAGGCGCACCGCGTGACCGTGGAGCCAAGCGTGGGCGGACGACTCAGCCTCGTGGAGATCGGCGCGCACGGGCTGTTCGCGCACCCGCGGCGCTATACGGTGGACGTGGCGTTCCTCGGCTTTCACGGCGGGCCGGGTGAGAACGGCGCGTTTCAGGGCCTCTGCGAGACGTTCGACGTGCCCTACACCGGCTCGGGCGTATTCGGCAGCGCCCTCGGCATGGACAAGGTGGCGAGCAAGATGGTGTGCCGCGACCAAGGCATCCCGGTGGTGCCGTGGGTGGCGTTTCGGGAGAGCGAGTGGGCCGGACGCGAGGCCGAGTGGCTGGATCGCTGCGAGATCGAACTGTCCGGCTACCCGGTGGTCGTCAAGCCCAGCCGCCTCGGATCGTCCATCGGCATCTCGCTGGCTTCCGACCGGCAGGCGCTCGACCGGGCCGTTGAGGAGGCGTTTCGCTACGACGAGAAGATCGTCGTCGAATACGGCGTGCGCGGGCTTCGGGAGGTGAACGTGTCGGTGATGGGCACCGTCAACGCGGCGACGCCGTCGGTGATCGAAGAGCCGATCCGGACGAAGGGGCAGGAGCTGCTTACGTTTCAGGAGAAGTACCAGCGCGGCGGCGGCAACCCGCTCGCGGGCAAGGGGGGGGCGAAGGCCGCGCCGGTGGCGCGGGGCACCAAGCAGGGTGGGGCGTCGGGGATGGCGTCGCTCGACCGGCTCATCCCGGCTCCGCTACCCGACGAGCAGACCGACGCAATCCAAGCGCTGGCCGTTCGGGTGTTTCAGACGTTCGAGTGCGCGGGCCTTGCCCGTTTGGATTTTATGATCGAGGAGGCTACGGGCCGTGTCTTCTTCAACGAGATCAACACCATTCCCGGCTCGTTCAGCTTCTACCTCTGGGGGCCGTCGGGCGTACCGTTTCCCGAACTGGCCACTCGGCTGGTGGACATCGCCCTCGAACGTCACCGCGACAAGAACAGCCGCGTTCGTTCCTACGGCGTGAACCTGCTGTCGCAGAAAAGCCTGTCCGGGTTGAAAGGCGCGAAGGGGAAATAGGACGTGGGAGCAGGCCGTTCCCGGTTGGCCCCAGCCCGATGCCAACCGCCAGAAGCCAACCGCTATGGAACACGCTACCGATCAGCTGCTGCTTGTGGTGCGCCTCGCCGTGGCGGCGCTGCTGGCGGGGGTGCTCGGCTTTGAGCGCCAGCAGGCGGGAAAAGCTGCCGGGCTGCGCACGCACATGCTCGTGGGCATTGCGGCGGCGCTGTTTATGGCGCTGGGCGAGGCGATGCCGGGGCGAACGGGCGATCCGCTGCGCACGGTGCAGGCGGTGGCCACGGGCGTCGGGTTTCTTGGCGCAGGAGCCATCTTCTTCCAGTCGGCGGAGCGCCGGGTGCACGGCCTGACCACGGCGGCAAGCATCTGGGCGACCTCGTCGGTGGGCATCGCAGCGGGTGCGGGCGTGTATGTGCTGGCCGCAGGAGCGACGGTGCTGCTGGTCGGTGTCCTGCGCGGCCTGCGCTGGGTCGAAGTACGGCTGGAAGACGGACGCTTGCTCGGGGACACCCCTACCGACCACCGATCTTAATCGATAGATACATGCACCTCACCGTCTACTGCGCCTCCAGCCGCGACTTGCCGCTGCGCTACACCTTCGCCGCCACCTGTCTCGGCGACGCTATCGCCCGCCACGGGCACACGCTCGTCTACGGCGGTGGGGCCACGGGACTGATGGGCACGGTGGCGCGGGCCGTGCACCAAGGCGGCGGACGGGTGGTCGGCATCATTCCCGAGGCTCTTAAGGCGCGCGAGGGCGTGGCCTACGACGCCTGCGACGAGCTGATCGTGACGGACACGATGGCGGAGCGCAAGCGGCTGATGTTTACCCGCGCCGACGCGTTTCTCGTGCTGCCCGGCGGCATCGGGACGCTCGAAGAGTTCTTTGAGGTGCTCACGCTCCGGGTGCTCGGCTACCACGACAAGCCCATCGTGCTCGTCTCCACCGACGGGTTCTACCGCGACCTCGTCGCCTTTTTGGATCGGCTGGAGCGCGAGGGCTTCGTCCGGGCGGGCGACCAAACCCGGTTTCTCATCGTGGAAGATCCGGAGGAAGCGCTCGTGGCCGTTGAGGCCCTCGTCGAGCCGCCGTCGTAGCGTTACATCGACAAGGCGTCGAGCAGGCGCTGGTGCAGCCCGCCGAACGCGCCGTTGGACATCACCAGCACGGCGTCGCCGGGATGGACGGCGTCGCGGAGGGCCGGGAAGAGCGCGTCCACGTCGGGGAAGAGGCGGGCGTCTTTGCCGCGTGCGGCGATGCCCGCCACGACGGCCTCGGCGTCCATAAACGTCTCGGCGGAGTCGTTGTGGCGCAGCGGCGGGGCGGAGATAAAGACGGCGTCGGCGTCGTCGAAGGCTTCGGTGTACGGCTGCTCGAAGACCTTGCGGCGCGACGAGTTGCTGCGCGGCTCGAACACGGCCACAAGGCGGCGCTCCGGCCACCGCTCCTTCACGGCGCGCACGGTTTCGTGGACGGCGGTCGGGTGGTGCGCGAAGTCGTCGATTACGAGCACGCCGCCGGCTTCGCCGCGCACCTCTTGGCGGCGCTTCATCCCTTTGAACGAGGCGAGACCTTCGGCAATCTGATCCGGAGCCAACCCCTCGCCGAGGCACAGCGCGGCCACGCCGAGGGCGTTGCGCAGGTTGTGCCGCCCCGACATCGGCAGGAACACGCCTTCGGCCAGCGTGCGTCCGTTCACGACGAGGTCAAAGCGTTGCCCCCCGCCGCCGGTCACGACGTTCGCCGCCGTCACGTCGCAGCCGTCGCCAAGGCCGTAGGTGATCACCGTGGCGCGGGTGTGCTGCGCCAGTTCGCGCACATGCGGATCGTCGCCCCAGAGCACGAGTCGCCCGGATTCCGGGACGGTTTCGGCGAAGGCCTCAAACGCGTCTTGGTAGTCGTCCCAGCCGTCGTAGATGTCGGCGTGGTCGAATTCCATCGACGTGACGATGGCCGCCGCGGGGCGGTAGTGGAGAAATTTGGGCCGCTTGTCGAAGTACGCGGCGTCGTATTCGTCGCCCTCCACCACAAAATGCGGCCCCGTGCCGACGCGGGCGCTCGTCTCCTCGCCCGACATCACCCCGCCGACGAGGAAGCCGGGGTCGAGGCCGGCGTGCCGCAGCACATGCGCGAGCATCCCGGTGGTGGTCGTTTTGCCGTGCGTGCCGGCCACGACGAGGCTGCGACGGTGCTTGAGGAAGACGTGCGCGAGGGTCTCGGGAAACGACAGCTGGACGAGGCCGTGCTCGCGGGCGTAGGCCGCCTCCGGATGCGTCGGCGTGCACGCGTTGCCGACGACCGTCAGGCTGGGCGCGGGCTGCAAATGCGCCGCGTCGAAGCCCTCGTGGATCGGAATGCCCGCAGCGGCAAGGCGGGTGGACATCGGCGGCCACGCCTTCTCGTCGGCACCGCGCACGGCCAAGCCGGCCTCTTGGAGCAGCAGCGCCAGCGACCCCATCCCGGTGCCGCAGATGCCGATGAAGTACACATCGGTGAGCGCGTCGAGCGGCGGCGGCTCGGGGCGAGCAAAGATGCGGAGGTCGGCGTCGGGAAAGTCTTCGAGGCGTTTCATCGGGCAACGGACAGACCCTCGCCAACGCGAATCGGGACGGCCTGGATTCCGGGGCGACGATTCGCGTTTTTCAATCGTCGGGGTTGGGACGCACGTCGTAGGGGGTGTTCGCGAACACCCCCTACGTTCGTTCATTGCGTCGAATCCGACGGGGCGGCGACGGCGGCGGTGTCCGTCGGGCGGACAGGGGTGGTGCGGACTTTCGTGCCGGTGTCCACCTGCGTTTGCCCCGACACGATCACCTCGTCGCCCGCCTTCACGCCTTCGGTGATGACCGCTTGGAGGGCGCTCGTCTCGCCGAGGGTGACGGGCGTGCGGACGGCCACGCGGCCCGAGTCGGTCTGGGCAACCACATAGACCGCCGTACCGTCGGCGGTGCGGACGATGGCCGAGCGCGGCACGACGAGCGCGGCTTCGGTGCCGCCAAGGCGGAGGCTCAGCCGGCCCGACATGGCGGGCTTGAGCGCGCCCTCGGCGTTGCCCACTTCGGCTTCGATACGGAAGGTGCGGGTGGCGGGGTCGATGGTTTGAGCCACGAACATCACCCGCCCGGTGGTGGACGGTTGCCCTGCCACGGAGATGTCTACCGGATCGCCGACGCGGATTTGCCCGGCATAGCGCTCGGGGGCGTTGGCGGCAATCTTAAGACGGCCAGCGGCTACGACGCGCGCCACTTGGCGACCGGGGGTAAGCTGTTCGCCACGGCTGGCGTAGTGCTGTTCCACGCGTCCGGAGAAAGGCGCCACCACGAGCATGTTGCGGAGGCCGGCGGAGGCCTGTTGGTAGGCGGCTTGGGCTTGCGCGAGCTGGGCCTGCGCGGTGCTCACGCCCCCTTGGGCTGCGGCCACGGCGGCTTGGGCTTGGGCTACGCCCGCCTGCGCCTGCCCGACCTGCGCCTGCGTTTGCGCCCGCTGCGTGCGGTACTGCTGGAACTCCAGCGCCGAGATGATGGAGTCGCGGTAGAGGCGCTCTTGCCGGCGGAAGTTGTCGTCGGCGAGGTTGGCTGTGGCCTGCGCGGCTTCGAGGGCGGCGCGGGCTGCCGTCACACCGGCTTGGGCTTGCGTCACGCCCGTTTGTGCGCGCTCAACGCCGCTCCGGGCCGCTGCCACACCGGCTTGGGCCTGCGCCACGCCCGCCTGCGCGAGGCTGGCATCCAGACGGCCCACCGCTTGCCCAGCGCCCACCACTGTGCCCAGCGGCACCAAGCTGACAAGCGTGCCCGAGCCTTGCGCCGACAAGATGGCGTCGTTAATGGCCTCGAACGTCCCGGTGAGTTCAACGGTCTCGGCGAACGAGGTCGGCGCAAGCCGAATCGTTTCCACCGGCGTGCCCGTTTGTGTGGCAGCAGCGGTTTCGGTCGAGGCGGCAGCGGACGGATCGGGAGCGTCTTTCTTGCACCCGGCAAGGGCAACGGCCGAAAGCGCAAGGGCGAGAGGAAGCGTGCGGGTCATAGGTTAAGTCTGAAGATCAGAGGGCTGGAGCGTTGAGGCGAGCCCGTGGGGCGTCTGGGAAGAGGAAGTCGTAGAGGTCTCGCCGAGCCGTTTCTCAAGGAGATTGGAGCGGTGCGCCAACGGCCGTGGCCAAGGCGGCGCGGGCCACGAGCAGGTCGTGGATGGCCTGGGTGTACGACAAGCGGGCGGCGTCAAGTTGGCTTGATGCGTCGCGGAGTTCCAGGGCGCTCGTCACGCCCTCCTCCAACCGCGTCTGGGCGATGCGGTAGTTTTCTTCGGCGCGGGTCACGTTCTGTTGTTGCGTGAGCACCCGCTGCTGCGCGCCCTGCACGGTCAGGAGCGCCTGCTGCACCTGCAACCGCACACCCTGTTCGGCACGGGCCACATTCAGCCGCGCCTGCTCCACCGCAATCCGCCGTTGCTGCACCTGCGCGCTCGTCCGATTGCCATCGTAGAGCTGCCAGTTGAGGCGGAGTCCGCCCGACACCGAGGGCTGCCAGAAATCGCCGGAGAAGAAACCGCGGTCGCGTTGCTGGTAGGTGAACGGCTGGCCGCCGGGAGCCGCTTCGGTCACCGTCCGGTCGTCCGGGACGTTGCCGACCATGCCGAGGTTCAAGAAGGCGCTCAGGTTCGGGTACTGGGCGCTGGCGGTGAGCTGGCGCTGAATGTCTTGGATGTCCACCGCCGTGCGGGCCTGCCGCACGTCAGCACGACGCTCCAGAGCCTCCGTGACCAGCGGCTCGACGGCAAGGCCGTCGACGCCGGCGAGGGCCGTCGTAGCGTCGAAATCGGCCTGCAAGACGAGCGAGCGGTCGGCGGGAAGGCCGAGGGTGATCTTGAGGTTCTCCTTGGCGAGGGCCGCGTAGTTCTCCGCCTGCACGAGCTGTGTGGCAAGGTTGCCCTCTTGAACCTCGGCCGAGAGGCGCTGGAAGCGCGGCAGCACGCCCGCATCTACCCGGCGGCTAATCTCGGCGACGGATTCGCGGGTGCGAGCAAGACTTTGACGCACCACGTCGGCCTGCGCCTCGGCGAGGAGCGCAGCATAGAACTGCTGACGCACCTGCTCGTCAAGCTGCTCAGAAGCACGCTGGAGCGCGTCGTTTTGGACAGATTCGAGGCGGCTCACGGCCTTCAACGCGATGCCAGCGGTGCGGCTGTAGAGCGGCTGCGTGACCGCGAGGAACGTCTGAAACTGGTTGGGAACGGAGAACGGGTTGTCGCTCGACGACACCGAGATGCCCGCTTGTTGGTAGCCTGCCGACACGGAGTCTTGGTAGGCCACCAGCGAGATCGGGTTGGTGGCCGGGTTGTTGTCGGTGCGAGCGCGCTCGTTGTACGCGACCCAGTCGAGGAAGCCGAGCGTAGCGAACAGGCCGCCCGCGCTCGATCCGGCGAAGGGATTGGACGAGACGAAGTTGCGCGTGTAGGACGACGAGAGCGCGATGTTCGGGCGCGTGCCGGCCCGTGCCTCTTCGATCTGCGCCTGCACCGTCTCTACGTCGAGGCGGGCACTGCGCAGCGCAATGCTTTGCTCGCGGGCCATCCGAAGGGCCTCGTCGAGGGTGATTTCAACGGGGCCGCTGCCGGGCAGGTCACGGGGAAGGCCGGGCGCAAACACAAACCCGCTGGACGCTGCTGAGGCGGTGGACGACGAGGCTTGGGACGCCCCTGTTTGCTGGGCAAACGCCGATGGAGCGAACAGGGTGGCGACAAAGGCGGCGCAGAGAGCGGCGCGCATACGATTCAGGAGGACAGGGTGAACAGGGCGTCAGGGCGGGCAAGCAGTCCGTCGAGCAGCAAGGTGGCGAGCATGTCGGTGCTGCTTTCTGGGCGGAGGTAGCGGAGGTCTTCCGCTCCCACAACCGGGCACGCCGACGGATCGGCGGAGCCAAACGCGCGCTCGCATGTGACGGCGTAGAGCAGGTGCCCCAGCATCGACCCGACGATGAAGTGCGCGGCCAAGCGTGGCGATACGTCGCGGACAATTCCTGCCGCCCGTGCCGCCTCCATCGGAGCCACAAGCGGCTCTACCATCCGCTCGCGTAGCGCCAGCATCCGGCGCGTGGCGGCCACGTCGTCGTGCAGCATGAGCCGCTGCGATTCTTTGAGCAGCAGCGCCAAGACTTCGCGCTCGCCTCGGAAGTAGTCGAGCAGCACGTTGAGCAGGCCTCGGAACACGTCGCGGGCCGAGCGCTGGGCCAGCGACGGGTCGGCGAAAAACGTGGCGATCCGCTGGGCAAGCGCGGCGTGGCTGTCTTCAAACAGCGCGAAGAGGATGTCTTCCTTGCCGCCTTCGAAGTAATTGTAGAGCGTGCCCTTGCCGAACTCGGCGCGCTCGGCGATCTCGTCGAGGCGGGCGTGCTCGTACCCTTTCTCGGCAAACACCGAGCGCGCAGCGTCGAGCATCGCCCGGCGTCGGGCAAGGCGCTCGCGCTCGCGGCGGTTTAGCGGGGCGGTAGGCGATGGCATTGTTGGGAGGTCAAGAGATGACCCACGGGTCATTTTCTGACGAGTGCGTACGGCAAGCCGATGCGTCGGATTCGTTTGCTCTGTGAAGACAAGACGGAAGAAGGGCGAAGGACGAGGGGAGACGCGCCCCAGACGTCCGGCAGGAAATCGCGCTGCAGCAGCATCGCTGCTTCGCGCCGTACCTTCTCCTGAACCCGACGCCTCGCGCCGTGCCCCGCCGTCTGCTGCTCACGAACGCCCGCTTCGTTGCGCCGGGCCAGCCGCCTCGCTCGGCGGCCCGTCTTCTCGTCGATCCCGGCCTACCGCTTCGCTTCGACCCGCCTGAGGGCGATGTTGCAGGCGTGCCAACCGTGGACGTGGGCGGGGCGATGGTGTCGGTAGGGTGGACGGATCTGTACGCCCGCACGGGCGAGCCGGGCCATGAGCCGCGCGAGACGCTGGCAAGCGCCGCCGCCGCCGCCGTGGCCGGGGGTTTTTCCACGCTCGCCCTCGCCCCCGAAACCGACCCGGTGCTCGACACGGCCGCTGCCGTGCGGTTCGTGCAGGAACGCGCCGCCGCACTGCCGGTGGCGATGCCGGTGGTGGGCGCGCTCACCAAGGGCCGGAACGGTCGCGAACTGGCGGAACTCGGCGACCTTGCCGACGCGGGCTGTGCGGCGTTCTCGGACGGGCAGTTCGTGGCCGATGCGGGGCTGATGCGCCGGGCCTTGGAGTACGCCGCGATGCTCGACCGCCCGGTGTTCGTCTTCCCGCACGACCCCGCGCTGGCCGTCAGAGGCCTCGTCCACGAGGGCGCGGCGGGCACGCGGGCCGGAGCGCTTGGCATTCCAGAGATCGCCGAAACCGCCGCAATCGCCCGCGACCTGCTCCTCGCCGACTACACCGGCGCACGCCTGCATGTGCTCCACGCCACCACGCGCCGCAGCCTCGACCTCGTCCGCGAAGCCAAGGCGCGGGGCGTGGCCGTGACGGCCAGCGTGAGCGCCACCCATCTGGTGCTCACCGACGAAGACGTGGAGGCGTCGGGCTACGACCCGGCTACGAAGGTTCGCCCGCCGCTGCGCCCGAAGGCCGACCGCGCCGCCCTCCGCGAGGCGCTGCTCGACGACACGCTCGACGCGGTGTTCTCGGATCATGCGCCGTATGCCCTCCACGAAACCGACCTCGAATACGCCGCCGCGCCGTTTGGGGCGAGTGCACTGGAGACGACGTGGGCGGTGCTCGCCACGCACCTTGTGGGGCCGGGGCTTTTGCCGGTGGAGCGCGCCGTTGAGCTTCTGGCCGGCGGCCCGCGCCGCGCCCTTGGCTTGCCGCCGACGGACGCGCTTACCGTCTTCGACGCCGACACAACGTGGGCGTTCAACCCCGCCGCGATGCGCTCGAAAAGTCGCCACACGCCGTTCGCCGGGGCTGCCTTGACCGGGCGCGTGCGCGGCTTGGTGGTAGGGGGGCGATGGCTCCCGGCGTCGTCGTAGGGGACAATCCGAGGCCGTTTCCTACTGCGCCCGGATCATCTGCACCACGCTGTCGGCAAGGGCATTGGGCACAGGAATCGTCAGGTGATACTGCGCGATCTTCCAGCCCTGCGCGGTGCGCACCACCACGCCTGTTCCTCGGCAGGTACCGTAGGAGGTGCTCTCCAGAAGCTCGTCAAAGTAGGCGGTGCGTCCATCGGAGGTGAGGTCAACGTGGCGCACGGTGGGCGTGTACGTCCACCCCCGTCCACGGGCGAAGTACGGGCGGACGAACGCCGCGAACGCCTCGGTCGTCCAGCGCTCGGTGGCGTCGGTGCCGATGAACACGCCGTCGGGGGTCATACGCCCAAGGTAGCCGTCGAAGTCGGCGCGGCTGGCGGCGGCATGGTAGCCGTCGAGCACCTGCGCCACGGCGAGCGTGTCGGCATCGTGCCGCATGGGATTCGTCGTAGAGACCGACGCGGGCGTGCACGCGGCGAGGAACATCGGAGCAAGCAGCAGCGAGCGCATGGGCTTTAGGAGAAGGCGGGGCCGTTGGCAGGCAGAACGAGCGTGAACGTGGCGCCCTCGCCGAGGGTGCCGGTGGCGTGCAGCGTGCCGCCGTGGCGCTCGGCGATGCGACGGCAGAGGGTAAGCCCAAGGCCGGAGCTGTGCTGCTCGCGGTGACGGTGAAGCTTCTCGAACGGCTCGAAGATGCGCTCGCTGTGGCGGGCTTCGAAGCCCTGTCCGTTGTCTTCCACACGGATGGCGTGGCCGCTGCCAAGGGGTTCGGCGCTCACGCGAACGACGAGCGGCACGCCGTGGCGGCGGAAGCAGACGGCGTTCTCAAACAGTTCGACGAACAGCCGTCCAATCAAGCCGGCGTGTCCGTGCACCGCGGGCAGGTCGTCGCGTTCCATGTGCAACTCAGCGGGGTCAAAGCAGGCAAAGGCGGCGTCCACGACGGGGCCAAGCGCTACGGCGGCGTGGGCAGTCTGACCGTCGGTGAGGCTCACGGCGGCGTACTCGGCAAGGTCGCGCAGCTGGTCGTGCATCTGCTGGGCGGTTTGTTCGAGGCGCAGCAGCGCGAGGCGGTCTTCTTCGTCGGGAAGGGCGGGGCGCAGCAAGCTGGCGAAGGTGCGGATTTTGCGCACCGGCTCGGCGAGGTCGTGCGAGAGCACGCCGGTGAACACGCGCAACTCGGCGTGCTGGCGGAGCAACTCGCCGTTGGAGCGCTCGAGGTGGGCGTTGGCAGCGCGCAGCGCCTCGGTGCTGGCCAGAAGCGCCTCCGAACCGGCGTGCACGTCGCGACCCAGCCGCTCGTTGTCGGCGTAGAGCGCGGCTTCGCGTTCGGCCCGCTCGATCACTTCGAGGCGCAGGGCGATCTCCGTGTTGACGATCTCGGCGAGGTCGCGAAGGGTAGCAAGGTCGTCGGGCGACCAGTCGTGCGGGACGGTATCGATGACGCACACCGAGCCAAGAGCCGTTCCGTCGGGGGCGGCGAATGGGACGCCGAGGTAGGCCCGGACGTTCAGGTCGCGCACGGCGGGATGGTCGCACACCGAGGCGTCGGCGTGGGTGTCGGGCAGCGCGAGCACCGCGTTGTCGCGCACGACGAACCGGCAGAGCGAGTGCGAAAGCGGCGAGCTGCCAAGCGCAAGTCCCGCCTTGCCGCTGAACAGCTGCTCCTCGTCCGTCACCGTCGAGACAAGCGCCACGGGCACGCCAAGCAGTCGCTGCGCCAGCGCCGCGACGCGGTCGAAGGGCGCACGGTTTCCCGACGTGGCAAGGCCGAGTCGTTCAATCCAGTGCAGGCGCTCGTCGGCTACATAGGTAGCGTCAAGGATGAACGTGGGGGCAAAGGACATGCAAGCGGGGCGCTCAAGGAAGACGCCACATCCGACGGCCAAGTTACACGCTCGTTACGAAATCTCTCGGTTTCTCGCGGGAAGCAAGCGGAAGTTACAATTGGTGGTGCGTTCAGCCGGCTGGAGGCGCTACGGCCGAAGCCCAGCGGCCTGCTCCATCGCCGCACGCGTCTCGCCGAACGCTTCGCCCGAACGCCACGCCGGGCGCATATTCGACATGGCGAGGGCGTAGCCCATTCGATAGGCCACACGCATCTGCTGCACGGCTCCGCCGTACTTCATGCCGGGCAGGATCTCGTCGGAGGGCTGGTGGTAGCGCTGCGCCGTGTATTCGGCTTCGATGCGGGCGGCGTAGCCCGGCTCCTGCCCCACAAACGTCTTGCCGGTGTTGAAGAACACGCCCGGCACGCCCACGCGGGCAAACGAGAGCTGGTCGGAACGGAAGTACAGGCCAGCGTTGGGGTTGGGGTCGCCCGTCACGCTCATGCCCTCGGCGGCGGCGGCGCGGCTGAGAAGGCCCGCCAGCTCCGAGCGCTCTGCCCCCAGCCCGACGATGTCGGTGGTGCGTCCGAAGAGGTTGCCCGAGTCCACGTTGAGGTCGGCCACGGTGCCCACCATCGGGGCGGCGGGGTGCTGGGCGTAGTAGGCGGAACCCAGAAGGCCGGATTCTTCCGCGGTCACGGAGGCGAAGTAGAGGGTGCGCGCGGGGCGCGGCGTGGCGGCCCACGCCTTGGCCAGCGTCAGCAGCATCGCCACTCCGGAGGCGTTGTCCACGGCCCCGTTGTAAATGCCGTCGCGCCCGTCGGCGATCATCTGCTCGTTTTTGCCGAGGTGGTCGTGGTGGGCGGTGTAGAGGACGGATTCGCCCGCCCGCGTCGTGCCGGGAATCTTGCCGACGACGTTCGTGCCGTTGAAGCGCCGCACCGCGAAGTCCGACATCACGCTCAGGCGGACGCCCGTGTTTTGGGGCCGGAAGTCGCGCCGGGCGGCGGCCTCGAACCACGCGTCGAGGGTCGTGCCGGCCATCTGGGCGAGGCGCTGTGCCGTCGGCATCGTAATCCAGCCTTTGAGCGTGAGCGGGTTCTGCGGCGGCGTGGCCAGCTGGATTTGCTCGCGGGTGGCGGTGGCCGAGAGCACCTGGAACGGGTATCCGGCGGTGGGCGCGGTGTGGATCAGGAAGAGGGCCTTGGCCCCGCGCCGACGGGCTTCTTCCTGCTTGTACGTCCAGCGTCCGTTGTAGGTGAGCGTGTCGGCTTGGAAGAGGTTCGGCTCGGCGTCGGTCTGCGGCGGGTCGTTGACGAAGGCGACGAGGATCTTGCCGCGCACGTCCACGTCCTTGTAGTCGTCCCAGCGGTAGCCCGCGTTGGCGATGCCGTAGCCCACGAACACGATCTCGCCACCCGCCATCGCGTGGCCGGCGTCAAGGTCGGTGGCGACGGTGAAGTCGCGCACGAACGTGAACGATTCGGTCTGGTCGCCTTTGGAGAGCCTGAGCGGCGTCACGTTCTGGGGTGTCGAGCCCAGCAGCGGCACCTGCTGGAAGAACGTGCCGTCGGGCATACCCGGTTGAAGGCCCGCTGCGCGCATCTGCGCCGCCACATACTCGACGGTGCGCTCTTCGCCGAGCGTCCCCGTCCCGCGCCCTTCGAAGGCGTCGGAGGCGAGCATCGCGAGGTGGCGGCTCATCGTGGCGGAGTCGAGTGCCGCGAGCGCCGGTGCGGGTGCGGCAGCGACCAGCGCCGCTACGGACGGCGGGGCGGCGGGGGTATGGACGGAGGCGACGGGCGTGCAGCCGGTCAGCGAAGCCGTGGCCAAGCCAAGCGCGGCGGCAAGCGTGGAGAACGAGCGGGTCATAGGTGGGCGGAGGGCAAGGAGTGAAGCAGGCCGTAAGGTACCGATCGGAAGCGCGTGAACGCCGACGGGGAACACGTCCGAAGCGAGAGCGGCGAAAACGAGCGGGTCTGCGCGCCGTCTCAGAGCGCCAGCCAGCCGCCGGCCATCCGGACGTGCGCGGTGTGGTGGCGTCCGTGCCACGCGTAGTGGGCGAGAACCTCGTCAAGCGTAAAGCGTCGCCCGTGCTCAGGGTGAACAAAGAAACGGCTCCAGCCGTCGCCGTCGAGGTTGCGGAAGAGCGTCGTCCAGCGTTCGTGCAGGCCGTCGAGCAGCGCCAGCGACGGTTCCACCGGCAGTGCGGCGTCGGGGAGCGCGGCGAAGCGGTCTTGGTCGTACGGGCAGATGGTCGGGCCGTCTTCGGTGAGGGCCAGTTTGGTGCGCAGGTACGCGTTGAGGTGGCTGTCGGCGACGTGGTGGACGACCTGCCGGGCCGGCCATCCGCCCTCGCGATACGGCGTGTCGAGGCTTCCGGGGGGCAGTGCGCCCACGGCCTCGCGCAAGCGTTGGGGCAGCGTTTCGAGATGGGCCAGCGCCGCCGTGCGCTCGCGGTCGATCAACGGCGCGTCGTAGGAGAAGACGCCGACGGGGAAGCGGGCGGAGTCGGTCGCGCTGGGCATCGTGGGAGGGAAGGCGTCGCGCAAGGTACGGCGCGCCGTCATGCGCCGCTTCGCTTCCGGAAGGCCTCGATCTGGGCGGTGTGGTGGTCGCCGTGCCACGCGTACATCCCGGCCATCCACTCGACGGTCAGATGCGCTTGCCGGGCTGGGTGGTAGATCGAACGTTGCCACTGATCGTCGTCAAGCGTGCGCAGCAGCGCGGCCAGCCGGGCGTGCGTGCCGTTGAGCACGGCGAGGCTCATCGAAACGGGCGCGGTGCGGGCGTCGGGCAACTCGGCCCAGTCGTTCTCCTCAAACGGCAAGATCGTCGGCACGTCTTCGGTGAGGGCGTGGCGGACGCGGTTGGACAGGTGCGCATGCGCGTCGGCGATGTGGTGGACGACCTGCCGGGCCGTCCATCCGCCCTCGCGGTACGGCGTGTCGAGTTGGGCCTCGTTCAGTCCGGCCACCGCCAGACGGAGCCGCGCCGGCAGCCGGTCGAGCCGCTGAATCCACCCCGCACGCACGTCGCCGGTCACCACCTCGGGCATCTCAAAGCGGCCTATCGGGAAGCGAATCGGGTCGAGGAGAACGTCGGACATGAGAGCGAGCGAAGGCAAGAGGCGATGTACCCGCGTCCCCGTTAGTTGTCCCCAGAGACGAGCGTTTGATACAGCGACAGGGTGCGCGCCGACGGGTCGGTGGCGTTCACCCAGCGCGGCATCCAGACGTAGGGGATGACGTGGGCGAAGCGCTCGCCGAAGTCCTGCTGGAACCACGCCCGGTACACGCCCGCCTCGTGCGTCTGCGGCGGCACATGGTCGGTGTGCGCGGGCCGGACGTCCGGGTAGTCGCGCTTTAGGTAGTCTTGCACAATCTCGAACCACGACCGTTCGGTGGACGATGTGCCGTCGGAGAAGGCGCTCTTGGTGCGGATGCGGACGGCTTCGGGAATGTAGTCGGTGTCCGCAAACGCTTCCCGGAGCAGGTGCTTTTCGACGCCGCCACGCGGGCGGCGCATCTCCGGGTCGAGGCTCAGGAAGTGGTCCAAGAACTCCGGGTCGAGCATCGGGATGCGCACTTCGAGGCCGTGGCAGGCCATCGCCCGGTCCACCCGCAGGCCGTCGTAGCGGTGGATGTCGCGCAGCAGCCGGACGTTTTCCTCGTGCATTGCCTCGCCGTCGGGGGCGGCGTGGAAGTAGATGTAGCCCGAGGCGAGTTCGTCGGAGCCTTCGCCGGTGAGCAGCACGCGCACGTCGGTGTGTTCGGCAATCTTCTTGCCGAGCAGCCACTGCCACGTCGAGGCGCGGATGGTCGTGATGTCGAACGTCTCGGTGGCGTGGGCGGTCGGGCGGATGGCCGCAAGCGCTTCTTCTTCCGTCACGATGAACTCGTGGTGGTCGGAGCCAATGTGTTCGGCAACCAGCCGGGCGTGGCGCACGTCCGGTGCGTTCTCGAACCCAATGGTGAACGTCGTCAGGCGCTTGCCGTGCTTGCGGAGCAGGTCGGCGGCGACGCCGCACACGAGGCTTGAATCGAGGCCGCCGGAGAGCAGCGCGCCCAGCGGACGGTGCGCCTCCAGCCGCTTCTCGACGGCGGCGACGAATCGGCGGCGGATTTCGGGCAGGGCCTCGGCTTCGGATGCGGCGAGGCGCGGGTAGACGTACGGGTAGAAGGGCGCAAACGCGGGCGCTTCGTCGCCCTCGCGGAGCGTCATCGTGTGGCCGGGCGGGAAGACGTCGGCGGTGTCGCACACGTCGGCGAGGCCCTTGAGTTCGGAGGCCAGCAGGACGCCGCCGTGGCCGTCGCCCCAGAAGAGGGGGCGCACGCCGAGCGGGTCGCGCCCGGCGTAGAGGGTGGTGCCCTCGGACGTCTTCTCGACGAGCAAGATGGCGTACTCGCCGTCGAGCCGTCGGATCATTCCGTCAAAACCGAGGCGGAGAAACAGGTGTGGAATGACCTCGCAGTCGGACCGGGAGTGCAGCTCCAGATCGAACTCCTCCACGAGCGCGTGGTGGTTGTAGATCTCGCCGTTGCAGAGCGCGTAGACCGTACGGTCGCCCGCTTTCATCACAAACGGCTGGTCTCCGCGCACCGTCGGATCCATGATGGCGAGGCGGTGGAAGCCGAGGGCGAAGCGCCGCCCAATCTGCTCGAACACCGAGTTGTCCGGCCCGCGAGGCTGGATGTGGGTGAAGGGGCCAAACAGCTGCGGTGCAGCGGCGACGGCATCGGTGCCGGGGCGGGCAAAAAACGTCCAAATGCCACACATAGGGCAGAGCGGGGCGAAGCGTGAACCGGACAAGGTCGGGTGCAAACCCGCGGCTTGCAAGCGCTGGCGGGACACTTGGCCGAGGGTTCACGGCGGAAGCGCTTCGCTGCGCTGGAGCGAGACGCTTTTGGATGTATCAAAACGATACGATCCTGTTTGGGGGTGAGCGTAGGCTTCCCGACGTTGCCGCAACGCCGCTGGTGCAAAGAAATCTCTGCGGTCTATCCCCGCTGTTGCTTGGTTCGGCGTAGCGCCGGAAGAAAGGACGAGGGCCGAGGTCGTCGCGAGTGGCTGCGCGGAACGGAAGTTGCTCCCGACGCTCAATGCCCACCGTTCCTCCTTTTCGTCTCGCGCCGCTCCCATGTCGCAACCTCGTACCTGCCCCGCTTGTGGCCTCCGCAGTCGCCCGCCTGCCGATGCCGAAGAGTACGATCAATGCTTTGCGTGCGGGTGGGACTACGATCCGGTGCGTCTGGCCTTTCCCGGTGCGGCGGTGGCGGGCTGCGACGAAAGCCTTGCCGAGTACCAGCGGCGCTTATGCCTCGAGCCGTTGCCCCATGCGGCCCATTTTGAGCGCGACCCGGCCTGGCGGCCGCTGGCACCGTGGGAGGCGCTCGACCCGCTCCCGCCCGATGCTCTCGTGTACTACGATGCGCTCGTGCGTCCGCTGATGCCGTACTGGATTCGTGTGCCAACGGTCAAACTCGACCTTGCGATCTGGCACACCGCCGAGGCGTTGCGGGCCGGGTTGATCGCTCGCCCCGAGGCCGAGGCATGGCTGCGTGCCCTCTTCCCGCGTCTCGCCGATACGCATATTGAAGCGCTGCTGGCCCACGCGATGTTCGAAACCCGGTGAACGATAAGGCGCGGTGAGCGGCGAACAGGGCGATTCGCTTGGCGTTTGCCGCTCGCGGCTCGTCGTCCACCATGATTCAGCGCGATTACATCCTGCGCCTCATCGCCGAGGCGGCCCGCTTCGTAGCGCTCGCGCTCGGCCTCCAGCAGCGCGGCGAGGATGGGCGGCTCTACCTCGACCGCGCCAGCCGCGCCCTCACCGGCCAGCCGCTTGAGGTCGTGGAGGCCCTCGACGCCGACGCGCTGCTTGGCTTGTGCGCTCCCCGCGGCACGTTCGTGCCCGAGTTGGCCGTGGCCCTCGCCGATGTGCTGTACGCGGCGGGTGACGCTGCCCGTGCCCGCCCGCTCTACGACGCGGCCCGTGCCGCTGGAGCCGCCGTGCCGCTGCACGCGCTGGTGTAGCGCGGAACCTATCCGCCTCGATCTGTTCCATCGTCGCCGGACGCGGCTACGGCCTCTTTATCGCTATGGTGATTTCGCTTGACGGACGGCGCACGACGAGCTTTCCTGCTTTCGTGGACGAGATGAATCGCGCTCTTGCCCCGGTGCTCAACGAGCCGTGGAACGGGACGCTCGATGCCCTCGCCGACCTTCTGAACGACTTCGACGGGCGGCTCGTTTGGACGCATGCCGATGCCGCTCGCGATGCGCTTGGCTATGCGGCGATGACCGATTGGCTGGAAACCCGCGTGGACTTTGTCCACCCCACCAACCGCCCTGACATTCTCGCCCGGCTCGTCGAGGCACGCCACGGCCACGGCCCGACGCTCTTCGAGATGCTCTACGGCCTGATGTCCGCCGTGCTGGGCAAGCGGCTGGTGTTGGAGGCGTAGCGGCCGTTCCGCATTCCGAACGGATCGGCCCGTCGGGCGGCGTTATCTTGGGGGATTCACCCGAAACCCACGACCCGCGATGTCCAACGGACAAACGATCACGATGCAGGACGGCGTCCTCACCGTCCCCGACCAGCCCATCATCCCCTTCATCATCGGCGACGGCACCGGGCCGGACATCTGGCACGCTTCGGTGCGCGTGTTCGACGCGGCGGTGGAGAAGGCCTACGGCGGCCAGCGCAAGATCGTCTGGCGCGAAGTGCTCGCCGGCGAGAAGGCGTTCAACGAAACCGGCAACTGGCTCCCCGAGGAAACCCTCGACGTCATCCGCCAGCACCTCGTGGCCATCAAGGGGCCGCTCACCACGCCCGTCGGCGGCGGCATCCGCAGCCTCAACGTGGCGCTCCGCCAGCAACTCGACCTCTACGCCTGCCTGCGCCCGGTGCGCTACTTCGACGGCGTGCCCAGCCCGGTGAAGGAGCCGGAGAAGGTGGACATGACCATCTTCCGCGAGAACACCGAGGACATCTACGCCGGCATCGAGTGGCAGGCGGGCACGGACGACAACGCGACGTTCCGCGCGCTCATGCAGGAGCACTTCCCGGATCGGTTCAAGAAGATCCGCTTCCCCGAAACCACCGGTTTCGGCCTCAAGCCGGTGTCGGAAGAAGGCACCGACCGGCTCGTGCGCGCGGCGATGGACTACACGATCGCCAACGGGCGCACCAGCCTCACGCTCGTGCACAAGGGCAACATCATGAAGTTCACCGAGGGCGCGTTCCGCGACTGGGGCTACGAACTCGTGGCCCGCGAGTACGGCGCGGAGCCGCTCGACGGCGGCCCGTGGCATGTGGTGAAGAAGGACGGGCGCGAGATCGTCATCAAGGACGTCATCGCCGACGCCTTCCTCCAGCAGATTCTCACCCGTCCGGCGGAGTACGACGTCATCGCCACGCTCAACCTCAACGGCGACTACATCTCCGACGCCCTCGCCGCGCAGGTGGGCGGCATCGGCATCGCGCCGGGCGCGAACATCAACTACGTCACCGGCCACGCCATCTTCGAGGCCACCCACGGCACCGCGCCCAAGTACGCCGATCAGGACATGGTCAACCCCGGCTCGGTGATCCTCTCGGGCGAGATGATGCTGCGCTTTATGGGCTGGACGGAAGCCGCCGACCTCATCATCGAGGCGCTGAACACGACCATCGGCCAGAAGCGCGTCACCTACGACTTCCACCGGATGATGGAGGGCGCGACGAAGCTCAAGACGAGCGAGTTCGCCTCGGCCATGATCGAGAACATGTGATCCCGCCGGGATCGATGGCCGTGCGGGGCCGGAGGCACAGCGCCTCCGGCCCCGCGGTCGTTTCTGCAAGACTCTTCGACAGCCCTCGTGCGGGGATTCGGAGGGCCGTCGAATCGGCCGGGATTCGAAGAGCAGAGGGACGAGCAGCGCCCGTCGTGCCTCGCCTTACCCCCTTTGTTCATCCCGAAACGTGCCGTACGTTCGGTCTAAGTAGACGAGTGGGTCGCCGTCCAACGGGCCTTCCACCCGCGTGATTTCGCCGAGGTAGAGGTGGTGGTCGCCCGCCAGGAGCCGCGAACGGACGATCCCGTGCAGCCGGGTGAGCGCGTCGGGGAGCACCGGCGCGGCGTGTTCGTCCTTCGGCACGCCGGAGAGGCGGAGGCGGTCTTCGACGGAGAGGTCGGGGTGGGCAAACCGCGCCGCCAGTTCCGCTTGGCCGTCGTGCAGCACATGCACGACAAAGCCCGCACCGACGTCGAGCGCGGCGTTGAGGGCCGAGCCACGAAACACGTTGAACGACACGAGCGGCGGCGTGAGGCTGACGCTGGTAAACGAGCCGATGGTGGCCGCGCCGATCTGCCCTTGGGTGCTCCGGCCTGTCACGACCGTCACCGGCGCGGGCACGCGGCGCATCGCAAGGCGCAGCGCGTCGCCCGGGGCCACATCGGCCTCGGGCACGTCGGACGAAGCAAGCAGGTCGGGCATGGTGCAAAAAACCTGACAGAGAGTGGGCGTTAGGTGCCGAGCACCGCGTCGCGGACTTTGGCGAAGAAGCCCTTATGGCTGTTGCCGGAGGCATCAAGGCGTGGGCGCTGCTGGAACGACGGCATCGTGCGGAGCTTTTCGACCAGCATCGTTTCCTCCGCCGACATCTTGGTGGGCGTCCAGACGTGAATGCGCGCGTATTCGTCGCCAAAGTGGCGGCTTCCGAGTTCGGGCAGGCCTCGCCCTTTAAGCCGCAAAATCTTGCCGGATTGCGTGCCCGCCTCCAGTCGAACCGTCACCGAGCCGTCGAGCGTGGGCACCTCGGCATCGGTGCCGAGCAGCGCCTCGGGCATCGACACATACAGGTCGAAGTACAGGTCGAGGCCTTCGCGGCTAAGGTGTTCGTGCGGGATTTCCTCGATTTCCACGCGCAGGTTGCCGGGGTCGCCGCCGCGGGCACCGGCGTTGCCGTTTCCGCGCAGCGTCAGGTAGTGGCCTTCGAGCACGCCTGCGGGCACGGCAATCGGGATCTCCTCTTCGCCACGCTGGCGACCTTCGCCTGCGCACGCCGCGCACGGCTTGGTGATGCGCTTGCCTTCGCCGCCGCAGGTCGGGCACGGGTGCACCGACACGAACTGGCCGAGGATGCTGCGCGTAACCTGTCGAACTTCGCCTTGGCCGTTGCAAGTGGTGCACGTCTCAAAGGCATCGTCGCCATCGGCTCCAGAGCCGTGGCAGGTGTCGCACGCGACGAACTTCTTGACGCGCACGGTCTTTTCAACGCCTGTGGCAATCTCGTTGAGCGTGAGCGGTAGTTTGATGCGGAGATCCGAGCCGGGCCGTCCGCGCTGGGCACCGCGCCGAGCTTGCCCGAAGAGGTCTTCGAACGCTCCACCGCCCGCGCCGAAAATGTCGCGGAACTGGTCGAAGATGGACGAGAAGTCGGGCGGCGGAGCGCCCGCGCCGCCGCGCACGCCCGCGTGGCCGAACTGGTCGTAGCGGGCGCGCTTGTCCGGGTTGGAAAGCACGTCGTAGGCCTCGGTGCACACCTTAAACCGCTCCTCCGCCTCCGCATTCCCAGGGTTGCGATCGGGGTGGTACTGCATCGCCTTCTGGCGATACGCTTTTTTGATCACCTCAACCGTAGCCGTGCGTTCGACTTCGAGGATCGCGTAATAGTCTTCTTGCATAGAAATAAGAATACAGCGTATCGTTTATTGTGTATCGAGAAGGCAGCTTGTCTCCTCGTTACCATACACAAAACGTGATTACGCGGCCACAACCACTTGGCTGTGGCGCAGCACGCGATCGCCGAGGCGGTAGCCTTTGCGATACTCTTGCAGGATGGTGCCGGAGGGTTCTCCGTTGGGGCCTGCGAACTGGGTCAAGGCTTCGTGGAAATGGGTGTCGAAGGGTTGTCCCACCGCCTCGATGGGTTCAACGCCAAGTTTCTGGAGAGCCGCCTCGGCATTCGACATCACGCCCTCCAACCCCGACACGATGGCTGCGTCAGCCCCGGTTTTGCGGGCGTGGTCGAGGGCACGGCCCAGATCGTCGAGGACGCCAAAGAGCGGCGCGAGCGCGTCGCCCTTGCCTTCTTCGCGGAGGCGGGCCGCGTCGCGGCGGTGACGGGCTTGGATATTTTGGATCTCCGCCTGCAAGCGAAGCGCGTGGTCGTTTTGCTCCGCGCGGAGGGCGTCGAGGTCGGCTTGCAGTTGTTCGGCGAGGGCCGTCTTTTCGGCCAGCTCGTCCACGGCTTGCAGCATCTGCGCTTCGGCGCGGGCGTCGTCGAGGGCGTCGGACATGGATAAAGTGCGAGGTTCGATGTTCGAAGGACGAGGTCAGACGCGAAGCGTCTATCCGGATGGGGTATCGGTCAGGACGGCGACGAGAGCAGCGCCGCAACCTGTTCAACAAGGCCCACAACACGGGGGTAGTCCATCCGGATGGGGCCAACGACCGCCACCGTGCCTTGGCTTCCGCCGAGATCGTAGGACGCCGTGACGATGGAGTAGCGGGCCGAGGCGTGGCCGGCCAAGGCGGCGTGTTCGCGTCCGATGGACACGGCAGCGCGCCCCGAGGGTGTGGAGTGGGCTTCGAGCAGTTCGACGAAGAAGCGTTCGTGTTCAAGCATCGCCACGAGGTCGCGCAGTTCGTCGGCGGCACGAAACTCGGGTTGATCCAGCAAATGCGCAGCCCCGGAAGTTTGCACCCGAGGCGTCACGCCATCGTCGGCAAAGACGGTTGCTTGGCGTTCGAGCACCAGCCGGACAAGGCCCGTGCGATCGTCCACGTCGCGTACCCGGGCGGCGTAGGTGCGGCGGATCTCGTCCATCGTCAATCCGGCGAGGCGCTCGTTGAGCGTCTGCACGACCGCGTCGAGCGGGGCGCGTTCGGTGGCGGCGTCGAGTTCGAGCACGATGGTGCGCACCAAGCCGCCGCGCAAGCTCAGCACAAACATCACCCGCTCCGACGACAGCGGCACGGCTTCGATGCGTTCGAGCACGCCCGTGGCTAAGCGCGGCGTGAGCACGACGCCCAGCAGCCGCGAGAGCCGCCCCAGCATCTTCGACGTTTCGCGCAGCAGCCCGTCGGGCGTCGGGGCCACGAGGCGGTCGAACTCGGCCCGCACCGCCTCCTTGTCTGCCGCATTCATGCCTTTGGCCTGCATCAGTTCGTCCACAAACACGCGGTAGCCCAGCGCCGTAGGCACGCGCCCGGCGCTGGTGTGCGGGTGTTCGAGCAAGCCGGCCTCTTCAAGGCCGCTCATTGTGTTGCGAATCGAGGCCGGGCTGAGGCCAAGACCGTAGCGTTCCACCAGCGCCCGCGACCCCACCGGCCCCGCCGTGGCCACAAACGACGTGACGACGAGGCGCAGGATCTCGCGCTCGCGGTCGGTGAGGGCAGGTGCGCCGTGCAACGGGCTGGAGGACATTGACGAAGGATCGACAGACAACGGAGATGCCGAGCTGCAACGACGATGCCACACCGGGCTGCGTCTGCCGCGCTGGCAGACGCAGGTGAACGCGCTGCCGCCAAGGCCGGTTGCAGTGCGGTCTTTGGGCAACGGTTCTGCCACTCTGTACGTCCCAAACGCCCAAGGCCTCGCCTCCGCCGCACAAGCCGGAGACGAGGCCAACGATGCCGTCGGGCAGAGCGCGTCGGTTCAGTTGCCGCCCTCGGCGGCTTCCACGCTCGTCTCGCGCTCTACCTGCACGGTCTGGCCACCGGGCAGCGTGACGGTGCGGTTGCGCGGGCTGCGGGCGGGGGCGCTGCGGCCTTCCACCGAGCCGCCCTGCGGGCGCGACGAAGGCGTATTCACCGTGCCCGATCCGTCGGTGCGACCTCGCGGGCTGCGGCCTTGCACCGGGCCTTCGTAGCCGTCTCGGGAGTAGCCGGGCTGGTCGTAGCCGGAGCCGGACTGGCCGTAGTAGCCGCCGTTGTAGCCGTAGAAGTCGTCTTGGAGATCGGGGACGATCGACACCGGCACATACCCCCGGTAGGCGTACGGATCGAACAGGCGGCTGTATCCGACGCGCCGGGTCGATGAGCGGCGCAGGTCGAGCGAAAGCGCGTCGTACTGCCGCCGCCACGAGCCGTAGAAATCGTTGCCGTCAAAGCGAATCAGCTCAAAGCCCACGCTGGCTTCGCCGACCAGCAGCAGATCGTCGTCCAGCCGAAGTTCGCCGTTGCGCATCCGCGTCGCCGTCACATGGTCGAAGTCGCGAGGCAGATCGTAGTAGTCGACATAGCCGAGGTAGCGACCGTCTTGGTACACCTCGATGCGTTCGATGCGCACCTCTACCCGGTCGCCGCTGGAATAGCCGCCGGACACCCGCTGGCGGTAGCTCGTGCGGATGTCGAGCACCGACGAGCCGTAGCCGTAGTGCCGGTCGCTCTCGACGCGCACGCGCTGCCGGTAGCGCAACACCGGGCTCCACGACGATCCCCAGTAGCGATCGTACCCGCTGCCGTAGCCTGACCGGTCGTAACCCGACTGGCCGTAACCCGACCGGTCGCCAGAACCACGCTGGCCCCCCGCACGACGTTCGGCTTCGCGCTGGCGTTCTTCCATCTCCCGGCGCTGCTGTTCGATGCGGCGCTGGGTTTCGCGCTGGCGCTCCTCGACGGCTTGGTGCTGTTGCTCGATGCGGCGCTCGGCTTCGCGCTGGCGCTCGTCCGCTGCGCGCCGTTGCTCTTCGATGCGGCGCTGCGTCTCGTCGTAGCCCGAACGCGCGGGAGCCGGACGACGGGCCGAAGGAGGTACCGCTGGCGCTCGGCGCACCGTCGCCGCGCTGTCGCGGTGCGACCCGCCCCGATCGGAGCCACCGCCGGTGGTGCCGCCGCGCTGGGCAACCGCAGCCGGGGCCAGGGCAAGGGGGACGAGCGCAAGAGCCGCGGCCCGGCGCACCCGAACCGGAACGGGGACGACCATCCCGGACGGACGAAGAAGATTGAGGAGGCGGGCAAGAAGGCCTTCGGAAGCGGTAGCGTGGGTCATGGCCGTGCGGGAACTAAGGGAAACGCCCTCCGGAATCGGGGCGCATACGTTCTCCGCTACGACGTTCGTGCCATCGCGGCCAACCGACGTTTTTAGGCCTTCACGGGCCGATCACCTGCCGGCACTGTCCACAACACTGGACGCCGAATCGTCTTCTTCGGACCGACTGGCGGGTGCGGCGCTGCGCTCGTCGTCCCCACCTGCGCCAACGGCTTGCTCGGTAGACTCGCCCCACGTCATCGTGCCGCCCAAATGCCCGGTGCGCACCACCATCCCTGCGGCAGCCACGGCCAGCAGCGCCGCCACCGCCCGGATCGCAACCGGATCGGAAGCCTTCGGATCGGTCCGTTGGCTCTTGCGGGCGCGGTATTCGGCAAACCCGAGTCCCGCCAAGGCGAGGAACGCCACGATCACCGTCTGCTCGCCGCTCTCCTCGTGCTCGTGCATCAGCTCGCGGTCGCGAATCCCGTCCCGGTCGCGCAACAGGTGCTCAAGGTCTTCGCCCGACTGCTTGGCTGCAAACGCCCCAACGGCTCCCAAAAACACGAGCGCGAGCGTGGCCTGCCGCCAGAATGTGCGACCGGTAGCCAACCAGATGAGCGCCGCGCCGCCGCCTACCAGCAGCAACGCCACAGGGAAATGGACAAGCACGGGATGCCAAGGGAGCGTCATGGGAGTAGGGGATAAGAGGGTGCACTAAAATACAGTAAAAATCGCGTAGCCGCTTGGAGATGAACCGGCAGCAACCGGCATGCGTTGCGTGCGCTCTTGCCCCGCCTCCATGACCGACCTTCCCCCGCCGCCCGCCCAGGCCATCCCACTGCCGCCGCCGCCCGCCCGCCCGACGTCGTTCCTGAAACTGCTGCTGGCCGCGATGCTCGGCACGGCGCTCGTGCTCGGCGGGCTGCTCGCCGCCGGGATACTCGTCGTCTCGGTAATCGCCTCGGCGGCCTCGTCCACCCCGACCGTCCAAGACGGTGCGGTGGTCGTGCTCGATCTGCGCGGCGACGTGCCGGAGCTGGCCTCGTCTCCCAATCCGCTCCTCGGCGAGTCGAAGACGCTCGACCTCGACGCCGTCCGCCGCGCCCTTGCGATGGCCGCCGCCGACGACCGGGTGAAGGCCGTGTGGGTGCGCACCGAGGGCTTGGCCGCGCCGTGGGCCACGCGGGAAGAGATCCGCAACGCCCTTCTCGCGGTGAAGCGGGCGGGCAAAACGGTCGTCGCCTCGACGCGGGACGCGGGCGTGGACGAGGCCGGGTACTTCGTCCTCTCCGCCGCCGACAGCGTGTTCTTGCCGCCTCTGGGCGCGTTCGAGTTCAACGGCTTCGTGATGCACTCGGAGTTCTACAAGCGCGGCCTCGACAAACTCGGCGTCGTGCCCAACGTGGTGCGCGCGGGCACGTTCAAGGCCGCGGTGGAGCCGTTCCTGCGCGAGGACTTGTCGGACGAGAACCGCACGCAGCTTCGCGCCCTGCTCGACGCGCAAAACCGCACGTTCGTCGCCGCCGTCGCCGAGGGCCGGGGCCTGCGCGAGGACAACGTCTCGGCGCTGCTCACGGCGCAGCCCGTCCTGTCCGCCGAAGACGCCGTCCGCGCCGGTTTGGCCGACGGTACGCTCGACGAGGCCGCGCTCGAACAGCGTCTCGCCGAGCAGTTTGGCGACGGCGACCTCGAAACCCTCGACGCTGCCGACTACGCCCGCACGTCCGCCTCGGCGGCGGGCCTGAAGACGAGCACCAAGGCGTACGTCGCCGTCGTCCACGCCACCGGGACGATCGTCGACGGCGAGTCCGGCACGTCGTTCAACCCGCTCTTTGGCGGCGAAACCGTGGGCGACCGCACGTTCGTGGCCGCCATGGACGACGCCCGCACCGACGACAAGGTGAAGGCCGTGGTGCTGCGCATCAACTCGCCCGGCGGCTCCGTCACGGCCTCCGAAGCGATGCGCCGCGCTGTCGAACGCACCGCCGCCGAGAAGCCGGTCGTGGTGTCGATGGGCGACTACGCGGCCTCCGGCGGCTACTGGATCGCCACGCCCGCCCGCGCCCTCTTCGCCGAGCCGACCACCCTCACCGGCTCCATCGGCGTGTTCGCGCTGTGGTTCAACACGCGCGGGCTGTTCGAGGACAAGATCGGCATCACCCTCGACACCGTCCGCACCAGCCCGTTCGCCGACCTGATGAGCGGCACCGCCTCCCCCAACGCCGCCGAGCAGGCCCTGCTGCAGCGGCACATCGACACGACGTACGCCCGCTTCCTCGGCCTCGTCGCCGAAAGCCGGAAGATGACCACCGCCCGCGTCGACAGCCTTGCGCAGGGCCGCGTGTGGGCCGGGGCCGACGCCCAGCGCCTCGGCCTCGTCGACAGCCTCGGCGGCCTCCGCGCCGCCGTCCGCTACGCCGCCCGGCAAGCCGACCTCGAAGACGGCGGCTACGGCATGCGTACGCTGCCGCGCCCGAAGTCGTGGACGGAGCAGATGAGCGAGCGGATGAACGCACGCGTGGCCGCGTGGCGGATGGCGCGCAGCCCGCAGGCCGCCGCCGTGGCCCGCGCCGCCGACGCGCTCGCCGCCCTCGACGCGTGGCAGGGCCGCGCCCTCGCGTGGCTTCCCCCCGCCTACCGGCTTCGGTGAACAGCCCGTGTCAGCCGAAGCGATGGGTTAGGCGGACTTACATCGTTGCCCTTGCATACCGTCGCACCGGCGCTCCTGCCGTGTCGGCCTGAAGCGCAAGGGTGTTGGGATTGGACAGCCACCCCACATCTGCCGGAAGCACGATACCGGACTCGGGCTGGTAAACGATGCGGAATTTGTCGCTTGGAAGTGCCGAAACCTCGATCTTACCCGCCGACGCTCTCGTCACGTAGGACGTAGACATTTCGTATCTCGCGTCGCCGTGAAAGGTCACGTCCTGCACCACACTTTCTCCTTGAAATATACCCCACGACCCGGCGAGATCTTTGACCACCTTTTGCTCATCGCTCAGACCGCTGTCGCATCCGGGCAGGAGTACAAGAGTCGCGGCAAAGCCCATAAGGGCGCGCTTCGATAGTGCGTTCATAGTCGTTCGAGGTTAGCGTTGAACCACCAAGCGGTACGACCTACGCACCGCACCGGCCTGCACGCGCAGCACGTACGTCCCAGCCGGCAGCGTCATACGCCACGGCTCGCCCCCCGCGCCCTGCTCGCGACGCTCGCGGTGCACCTCGCGGCCCAGCACCGCAAGCCCTGCGTAAAGCGTCGTTTTCATCGTGGTCGTAAGGCTTCAGGGTTAGCAAATAACAAGCCGTGTCGTGCGCACGTCCGGCCCCGCTTCTACGCGAACGACGTACACGCCAGCGGGCCACGACGAGCACGTCCAGCGCCTCCGACCGAAGCGCAAATCCGATGTGATGAGCTACATACGCAGCATACCACACGTTCGCGATCGGGGAAAAGCCCAAAACGCGTTCGTCTTGTAATGAACCTGTTTGCGAACGCTGCCCTCCGGCGAATACGAGGGCGGCACGGCAAGCCTCCGGGCGAGCGTCCTACGGGCTTCGCATTTCGCGCCTCGGCCTTTGCGGTTCGGACTTCGCCCTTATCTTCGGCGATCCGTCCTTCACCCGTATGTCCGCCCCCGTCTCGTCCGGCAAGGGAATGCCCTTGCACACCAAAATCCTGATCGGCCTCGTCGTGGGCGCGGTCTTGGGCCTGCTGTTCCACTCGTTCGCGCCGCAAAACCTCAACGACGCGGTCAACCGGTACGTCGCCTACCCCATCGGGCAGGTGTTCTTCCGGATGCTCTACATGGTCGTGATGCCGCTGGTGTTCGCCAGCATCGCGCTCGGCGTGGCGGGCCTCGGCGACCTCAAGGCCGCGGGACGCGTGGGCAGCAAGAGTCTCGCGTATTTCTTTGCGACGACGTTCGTGGCGGCGGCGCTGGGCCTGATGATGGTGAACCTGATCGAGCCGGGCAACCACCTCGACACGGCGGTGCGCGACGGGCTGATCCAAGAGTACGCGGGCGAGGCGGCCACGAAGGTCGAGGCGTCGCAGCGCGCCACGGAGTCGTTCGGCATCGAAACGATCGTCAACATCGTCACGCGCAACCCGATCAAGAGCGCAGCCGACGGCGACATGCTCGGCGTCATCTTCTTCGGGTTGATGTTCGGCATCGCGCTCACGATGCTCGCCCGCGAGAAGGCCGCGCCGATGATCCAATGGCTCGACGCGCTCAACGAGGTCGTCGTCAAAATCGTCGAACTGGCGATGCGAATCGCCCCGTACGGCGTGGCGGCGCTGATTTTCGGGGTGACGAGCAAGTTCGGCTTCGGTCTGATGCAGACGCTTGGCCTGTATGTGGTGACGGTGCTGGGCGCGCTGCTGCTGCACACGCTGCTGACGATCCCGGCCATCCTTCGGTTTATCGTCGGGATGAACCCGGTGACGTTCTTCTCGCGCATCCGCTCGTCCATCATCACCGCGTTCTCGACCTCGTCGTCGGCGGCGACGCTCCCGACCAACCTCGCCGTCGCCGAGCAAAACCTCGGTATTCCGCCGCAGATCGGCGGCTTCGTGCTGCCGCTCGGCTCGACGATGTGCATGAACGGCACGGCGATTTTCGAGGGCATCACGGTGCTGTTTCTGGCGCAGCTGTTCGACGTCGACCTCAGCCTCGGCGAGCAAATTATCGTCGTGGTGATGTCGGTGCTCACGGCCGTCGGCGCGGCGGGCGTGCCGGGCGGGTCGATTCCGCTCCTCGTGGGGATCATGACGATGTTCGGCATTCCCGGCGAGGCCATCGGCATCGTGCTGGGCGTCGACCGCATCCTCGACATGAGCCGGACGACGGTGAACGTGATCGGCGACATGTCGGCCACGGCGTTTGTGGGCAAGAGCGAGGGCGTGTGGACGCCGGCCATGTTGCCGTCGCAAGACGCCATCCCCGCCGACGAGGATTTGTGAGCGGCGAGCGAACCTGACGCGCAACCTGCGTCGCTCATCGCTTGGCCTTGACCGCCCGTCCCTCGACGCTCAACCTTCGTCGCTCCTATGCGCTCGCTTGCTTTCTGGACGGTGGTGGCGATGGTCGCGGGGGCGGCGCTGGGCGTGCTCGTGCCGGGCAAAGGCGCGGCCACGCCGGGTTTCGACGCGGGCGATCTGAAACTGGCGTCGGATCTGTTCATCCGCTCGATCAAGATGGTGATCGGGCCGATTCTCGTGGCCACGCTCGTGCTGGGCATCGCCGGGCAGAGCGACACGCGGCGCACGGGACGGCTGGCCGGGCGCACGTTCCTGTACTTCGTGGTTGTCACATCGCTGGCGTTGGCGATTGGGATGGCGGCGGCGCTCGTGCTGCGCCCCGGCGACCATCCGGCCCTCGCCGACGCGCTGCGCCACGTCTCCCCGGACGCGCTCCCCGCGCTGGCCGAACCCAAGCCCATCCGCGACCTCGTGCGCGACCTGATGCCCACGAGCATCGCCGAGGCGCTGTCCACCAACCACGTCCTGCAGATCGTCGTGTTCTCGATGCTCTTCGGCGCGGCGCTGGCGCAGGTTCCGGCCGGGCGGCCCAAGGAGGCGATGCTGGCGTTCTTCGAGGGCCTCGCCGAGACGATGTTTCGGCTGGTCGGACTGATCCTCTACGCGTTGCCCGTGGGCGTGGGCGCGGCGATGGCCGTGGCCGTGGGCGGCAGCGGTGCGGCGGTGCTCGGGCCGCTCATGGCGCTCGTCGGGACGGTCTACGCGGGGCTTGCCGTGTACGTGCTCGGCGTGCTGCTGCCGGTGGCGCGGCTGGCGCGGGTCGATCTGCGCGGCTTCTGGCGGGCGATGCGCGAGCCGGTGTTCATCGCCTTCACCACGACCTCGTCCGACGCCGCGCTGCCGCTGGCGCTTCAGCGCCTCGAAGGCTTCGGCGTGCCGCGCCGCGTGGCGTCGTTCGTGCTCTCCACCGGCCTGTCGTTCAACCTCGCGGGCAGCACGCTCTACCTCGCCGTCGCCACGCTGTTCGTCGCGCAGGCCGCCGGGCGCACGTTCTCCGGAGCCGAACTCGGCCTGCTCTTCGCCACGCTCGCGCTCGCCACCAAAGGCATCGCCGCCGTGCCCCGCGCCAGCCTCGTGGTGCTCTCAGGCACGCTCGCCGCCTTCGGCCTGCCGCTGGAAGGCATCGCGCTGATTCTGGGCGTAGACCAAGCGATGGACATGGCCCGCACCGGCGTCAACACGCTCGGCAACGGCGTGGCGGCGGCGGCCATGGCGCGGTGGGAGGGCGACGGCGGAGCGGCGTCCGAGGCCTGACCGTCAGGCCACCAAGACGGCCCGGAGCACCGTCGCTACCTCGTCGACCGCGTCGGGGTGGACGCGAACGGTTTCGGGCAGCGAGGCGAGGAGCGACCGCACCTCCTGCTGCTCCGGAATGCCGCCGTCGAAGGCGCGGGCATCGAGCAGCGCCATGCCCCAACCGTCGAACGTGCGCGCAGCGATGGGCTTGACGTCGGTAATCATCAGCACCTCGTGGCGGTCGTCAAGCCGGATGCGGCCAAACAGCGCCATCACCGCCTCGCGGGAGCCTTCGAGACGTTGCACGAAGTAGCCGTCGGTATAGAGCAGCACGCCCGTAATGCCATCGCGGGCGTTGTCGCGCGTGGCTTGGCGGATCAGCACCTCGAGCCCACTCGGCGAAATTGGGCGGGTTTCGAAGCTGACGTAGGTGAGCGTAAAAAGCATCGGGTACCAATTAGCCGAGAAGAGCACGAAGCCGGTCGGCGATGGAATCGGCCTGCGTTGGGTCGTCGAGGAGAGTATCGGGCAGGCGGCTCCAAAACTCGTCCGGCTCCTGATTCAGCATCGTGCGTGCATCCAAGAAGCCCATGCCCCATCCGGCAAACACGCGGTGCGTGAGGTCGCGCACGTCGGTGGTGAGCACGATGGTATGGCGTTTATCCCGTGCGATGCGGGCATAGAGCGCCGCAACCGTGTCCCGTGCGCCTTCGAGGCGTTGCACGAACCGGCCTTCGGCGAAGAGCAGCACGCCCGTCACATGCCGGGCGGCGTTGTCGCGACGGCTTTGCTCGGCCAGCGCGCCGAGTTCGTCGGGCGTGAAGTCGCGCGTGGCGCGGCTGACGTAGGTGAGGGTGAACAGCATCGGCAGGAGCCGTTAGCCGCCCGTCTGCACGTCGAGCACAATTTTGCCGCCGGCCTTGCGGATGGCGTCGAGCAGGCGTACGGTGAAGCCGAAGGATAGCGACGAATCGGCGCGCACGGTAACCGGCGGGCCGTCGGCGTTGGTGGAGTCGTTGGCCGTGCCGAGGCGTGCGGCCAGCACGGCGGTGAGCGAGTCGAACGGGACGGGCTGGGCGTCGAGGTAGACGCGGCGCTGCGCGTCGGCGGAAACGGTGATCGGCGTGTCGGGCGGCTCGGCGGCTTCGGACACGCGGGGCAGGTTGAGCGCCACCGCCCCGGCCATCAGGCTCGGCCCGGCCACGAGGAAGACGAGCAGCAGCACCAGCACCACATCGGTAAACGGCGTGATGTTGATGGCGTGGAAGCTCTCGTCGGAATCGCGGAGGCGGCGCATCAGGCGTGGGAGGCGGCTTGGAAGACGGCGTCAAGCTCGGCGATGCCTTGCTCGGCGATCACCGTGTGGGCGCGAACGCGGCGGCGGAAGTGGTTGTAGGCCACCACCGCCGGAATCGCCACCAGCAGGCCCGCGCCGGTAGCCACAAGCGCTTCGGCGATGGCCGACATCAGCGGCCCGAAGCCGCCGCCCGCTGCCGACGACGATGTGCCGAGCGCGTCGAACGCCCGGATGACGCCGATGACCGTGCCGAGCAGCCCGATGAACGGGGCCACCGCGCCGAGGGTGCCAAGCGTGCCAAGGCCGCGCTCCAGCGCCAGCGTCTCGCGGTCGAGCGATGCCAGTGCCACCTGCTGCAAGGCGGGGCCGGCAGGGGCGCGGCTCTCCAGCATGTGCGCAAACACACGGGCGAGCGGAATCTGTGCGCGCCGCCCCAGTACCGACGCTTCGGCGCGCTGGCAGGCATCGAGCGCGCCGCGCCCGTCGCCCGCGTTCAGGGCGCGGAGCACCTCCGCGGTGAGGCGGTCGGCCTCGCGGGCCTTCGTTGCGCCGAGGCGCAGCCACAGAATCAGCATCAGCGCCACCGAGAGCACCGAGAGCAAAAGAAGAACGAGGGTGGTGAGACCACCCATTCGCAGAATTTCCAGTAGCGAGGCGTCGTGCAGCACAGGGCAAGAGGGCGAAGGCGCAAGAAGAGAACGGCGTCGGACGCAATTTCGTCACAACCGGACAGTCTTCGGCGTCTTGGCCGTGATTCTGTGCGGAATCCCGTCAACGGGCCTTGCGGAGCTGCCCGCCGGGTTCGCCCCGCTTCTGCGAACGCTCATCCTTCCCGGTGAAGCACGACGAGCGTGAAGTCGTCGTAGCGCTGGGCGACGGGGCCGGTGAACGCCTCCACGTCGGCCTGCACCCGCGCGACGACCGCCGCTGCCGGTTCGTTCCGGGTGGCGCGAAGCACGGCGATCAGCCGATCTTCGCCGTATTCCTCTTGCGCATCGCCCATCGCCTCGGTAACGCCGTCGGAGAACATCGCGAGCACGTCGCCGGGGGCCAGCGTCGCCTCGCCCTCGTCGTAGGCCATGCCCTTCATCACGCCCAAAATCAAGCCGCCGTCGGTGAGTTCGTCCACCGACCCGTCTTCCCGTACGATGTACGGCGGGTTGTGCCCGGCGTTGACGTAGCGCAGGACGTGCGTTTGGGGGTCGTAGAGGGCGAAGAAGGCGGTGATGAAGGTGGCTGCGCTGGTGTTCTCGCAGATGACGCGGTTGGCGCGGGCGGCGGCGTCGGGGAGCGAGGCGAGGCCGTCGGGATACAAGACGTGCAGGCAGGCTTGGAGGTTGGCCATCAGCAGCGACGCCGGGACGCCCTTGCCCGTCACGTCGGCGACGGCGAGGAAGATGCGCCCGTCGGGCAGCGTGAGCGCGTCGTAGAGGTCGCCGCCGACGGCGCGGCTGGGCAGCGCCACAACGGCCAACTCCGCGCCGGGCACGGGGGGAAGGCTCTGCGGCAGCAGACGCTCCTGAATGGAACGGGCAATGCGCATCTCCTCGTCCATTCGCCGCTTTTCGGCTTGTTCGTCGAGCAGGTAGCCGGTGCGGATCGCGGTGAGCGCGAGCCGGCCGATGGCCTCGACGAGCGCCCGGTCGCCGTCGTCGTACGGCTGGCCGTTGGTGCGGGGGCCAACGAGCAGTACGCCCACCACGCGCCCTTCGGCACCGAGCGGGCAGACCAGCGCTACGCCTGCTTGGCCCAGCGGCTCTTCGGGGCTGGGCACGAACGGGTCTTCGCGGTCGGCCACGGCGTCGCGCACAGAGGCGGGGTCGAGGGTGTCGGCGGCAAACCCTCGGATGCTGGACAGGTCGAGCGAGCCGGGGCGAGCCGGTGGCTCGACGAGCAGCGCATAACGCCGGGCCGTCGTCTGGCCCATCAGCGTGAAGCCGAGGAGGCGCAGCTGGGCGGTGCGGTCGGGGGTGGCGGCGAGGGCTTGGGCGAGTTCGAGCAGCGTTTCGAGGCGCTGGACTTGCTGGGCAAGTGTGCGCGCCTGCGCGTCGAGGGCGGCGTTGGCGTGGCGGAGGCGGTCGAGCGTGCGGGCGTTTTGGAGCGCGGGCGCGGTCATGGAGACGAGCGACCGCAGAAAGCGCAGGTCGTCGTCGCCGTAGGGCTGGCGGGTGAGGCGCGGGCCGAGGGCGACGAACCCGACGGTGGCCGCGCCGAAGCGCAGCGGCAGGGCCAGGGCGAGGCCGTGGTCGGCGAGCACGCCCGGCACGTCCGATCCGCCGTCGCCGAGGTCGAGGTCGTCGGGGGCGAGCATCTGCCCGTCGAGGGTAGGCAGGCCTTTTTGGACGGCCACCGCGTACCCGGAGCCGTCGGCGCTTCGCAGCGCGGCCACGGCGCGGGCCGTCAGGGCGCGGCTCATCGCGGTGAGCAGCAGGTTGGAGAGCAGAAAGCCCGTGTCGAGTGCGTCGTCGGTGACCAGGCGGCTCGTCTCGTCAAGCGTGGCGAGTCCGAGCGGATCGGCAAACGCGGTCGGGCGGCGCAGCGGAACGTCCATTATGGGAGAGGTGCAAGATCGTAGGGCAAGAACACTTGGAACTTGACCCTTGTCCTTGGTTCCGCCTGCCGCCGGCTACCCGTCCAAATGCACCACGTCGGCGCGGACAGCCCGGCCGTCTTCGATGGCCAGCCGCACGCACGTTTTTTCGGTGTGAAAGCCCTGCTGGCCTGCCGCGCCGGGGTTGACGAACAGCATTCCGCCGAGGCTCGGCACCCGCTCAATCTGGAGGCGATGGCTATGGCCGCACACGAACACGTCCGGGCGCTCGCGTTCGAGCCGAGGCTTCACGCCCGCCGCCCACCGTCCAGGGTGCCCGCCGATGTGCGTCATCGCAACCCGCAGGCCACCCACCGTCGCGGTCGTCCACTCCGGCAGCCGTTGGCGCATCGCCGCGTCGTCGATGTTGCCGAAGACGGCGGTGGTGGGGGCCAGGGCTTCGAGCGCAGCAAGCACCGCGGGGCCGCTGGGGCCAACGCCCACGTCGCCCGCGTGTAGGATCGCGTCGCAGTCGCCGAGCGCTTCGGCAAGGCGCGGGTGCACATAGCCGTGCGTGTCGGAGACCAGGCCAAGAAGCAAGGGCGGGAGAGGTTTAGAGGCTCTACCCCAACGGGATGTCGTGGCATGCAGGGGCGAGGACACCGTTGGGGTTTGGTTCGGGGTTCTTACCGCAGCATCAACTGGAAGCCGAATACGGCCGTTGGCTCGACGGCGTCCGGGTCGGGGGTGGTGTAGAGCGGAAAGCGCACATAAGGGGCAAGGCGCAGGCCCGGACGGTCGAAGGCGAGGCCCGCTTGCAGCCAAACGGCTCCGCTGCGAAGCGTTCGCGTGGCCGCCTCGGTGCCGGTGGTGCTGTCGGCGAGCGTTTGCAGGTCGTAGGCTCCGCGCATGCCCACGAGCGAGGCGTAGAGACGGCTGCCGGAGGCGTCCAAGATGTACGACGCGCCGCCGGTGGCACGCACCTCCCACCCAAACGCCCGCTCAAACCGCACGTCGAAGTCGGTGCCGTCGTCGGTGGTGATGACGGGCACGAAGCGCTGGTAGCCGCGCTGGACGCGCCGCACGCCCACGCCCACGTCGGTACCGAGCCGTTGGATGGCTGCGCCCGACGAGAAGAAGCCTGCGTCTACCAGCGGGAAGCCCACGCTGCCGTCGGCGCTGGGGTCGAGGGCGAGGCGGAAGGCCTGCACGGTGCCCGCGTCGGTCGTCCATGCGTAGCGCGCGGCCGCCCACGACCATTGCAGCGTCCGCCCGACGCTCTCGGACGAGGCGTCCACGACGGCGCTCACGTCGAGGTTGGGGCCGAGCCGGAGGTCGATCCGCCCAGCCACGGTGAGCGCTTCGGGCGCGAACGCGCCGGTGCTGGACGTCGGGTCGGGACGAAACGCTATCTCGCCCGACACCGCGTAGGCGTCGTCGTAGCCAAAGCGTGCCGTTTCGTGGAAGTAGAACGGATCGTAGAGGGGAAACGGCGTCTGCGCCTGTCCGGGCAGGGCCGTCAGGAGGGCGAGGGCCGTCAGCGCAGCGCGGATCGTCATCCCGCCAACGTACGACAAACGGGCAACCCGGCGCATCGTCGTGGTACACCCCCGAGGCGCGGGGAGGATCAGTCCTTCTCGACAGCGAACTGACGAATCGAACGGATCGCGCCCGTCTGCCCCGAAAGCTCGTCGGCGCGGGCGATCAGTCGCCCAATCTGCTCGTCGGTGAGCGGCCGGTCGATGGCCGAAACGTCGTAGGCGTAGCGGTACTTGGGGAAGTCGCGGTGCGCCGATTGCAGGTTGTTGGCCCCCGACTCGTAGATGGCGTCGTTGATGGCCTTTTTGGTGCCGCGAGCGTCGGTGTGCGTTACCGCGAGGACGTGGTACGGGGCGTCGGCTTCCACGCCGATGGTCACGCGGGGCGCGTAGACGGTGTCGCGCACGGTGCCGGTTTCGTTGAACATGCGCGTCGTGCCGGCCACATACGCGGCAATGCGCGGCTGGGCTTCTTCGGTGGCCGCGCCGATGTGCGGCGTCGTGACCACGCCGGTGTGTTCGGCGAACGGGTTCGTCCACGGGTCTTTCTTCGACCCCGGTTCTTCGGGGAAGACGTCGATGGCGGCGGCGCGCACATGTCCTTCGTCGAGCGCGCGACGCAGGTCGGCGAGGTCAAAAAGAAAGCCTCGTGCGGCGTTGAGCAGCAGGCGCGGGCTGGGCGCGGGGCAGTCGTCGCCGAGCGCCGCAAGATGGTCGTAGGAGACGAGGCCTTCGTTGCTCGCGCCGCGGATGTCTTCGGCGGAGACGTGCAGCGTGACGACGTCGGAGGTGCGGAACAGCTCCATCATCGTTTTGCAGCTCGTGTAGCCGAGGGCCACGCCGACTTCGCGGGCCACTTCCGACGTGTCGAAGAAGCGAACGTGCATCCCGAAGGCCGTCGCCATCTGCGCCACCTGCTTGCCGATGTTGCCGAGACCGACGATGCCGAGCGTTTTGCCTTTGAGTTCGAAGCGGCGCACGGCGTCTTTCGTCCACAGGTGCTGCCGCCCGGCCTCGTGGGCGGCGAAGAGCCGCCGGGCCAGCACGATCATTTCGCCGAAGATCATTTCGGCCACGCTGCGACCGTTGGAGATGGGGTCGTTCATCACCAACACGCCGTGGCGGGCGCACGCGGCCTTGTCCACCGAGTCGTCGCCGATGCAGCAGAGCATCACGGCGGCCAGATGCGGCGCGGCCTCCAGCACCGCATCGTTCACCTCGAAGCGCGACCGTTTGAAGAGCAGGTCGGGGTCGAAGGCGCGAAGCCGTTCGAGCACATAGGAGGTGTCTTGCGTGGCCTCTTCGGGAAGGCGCTCGACCGCGAACCCTTGCTCGCGCAGGTACGCGTCGAGGCTTGGATCCGGGGATTCAAGGACGAGGGCGCGGGAGAACGTCGGGCGGAGGTGTCGCAGGCTGGACATCGGCGAAGAAGCTAACGTGCACGTCTATACGTCTCGCACGGGGCACAGGCTTCCAGCCGGAAGCGCTTCTTTCGTGCCCGCCAAGGTGGCGCACGAAAGAAACGTCAGCCCTCCGGTAGGCCGCATTGGGCCGGTGCGCGGCGGGGGTCAGACGCCGATGCCGAAGTACTTGGCGAACATCAGCAGGAAGAGGGCGAGCCAGAGCAGATGGCTGAGGCCCACGAACGCCGACACCTTGCCCAAAGCCGTTTCGGGGGCGTCGCCGGAGAGACCTTTCCACACCCGAGCCGTGCCGAACACATGGACGGCCAGCAGCACGAGAATCAGCAGGCTTGCGGCGTGGTACGGCCAGCCGTAGGGCACGCCCTGCTGAATCCCCACGACGAGCGTCGCAAAGGCGGTGATGGCAGCGAACACGCCGGCACCGGTCATGCCCCGGATGGAGAGCGCGCCTTGTTCAAGCAGCGCGGCGCGGGCGTCGCCGGAGCGGGTAAGGGCCGCTTTGGCCATTCGGGCGAGCGGAAGGCCCAGGCCGAAGAAACCGATGGCCGCAAGGGCGTGGAGAATAACGAGCAGGTTCTTGAGCATCGAGGCGGAAGATGGAGGCGTGTGGGGGCCGGTACGAAGGGCACACCGGGGAGGTTCGCGGGATGTGCCCTCGGTTGTTGTCGAAGACGGTGTTGGGAAAGGGGCTCCGCCGCCCTACCTTCGGCCTTTCTCTCGTGACGCTATGGCCGCTCCTGCCTCGCCTTCGCCCCTGTCCGCAGCCCCAACTTCAACGGGCCGTCGGGACTACCGCAAGCCCTTTGCCGTCGTTACGACGCTCTTCTTCATGTGGGGCTTTCTCACGTCGCTCAACGACGTGCTGATTCCGCACCTCAAGAACGTCTTCACGCTCACCTACGTGCAGGCGGCGCTCATCCAGTTCGCCTTCTTCTCGGCGTACTTCATCATGGCGATTCCGTCGGAGCGGGCGGTGACGCGCCTCGGTTACCAGAAGACGATGGTGACGGGCCTGCTGATCGCGATGGTGGGCGCGTTCGGCTTCTTCCCCGCGGCCTCGACCGCCTCGTACCCGCTGTTCCTTGGGGCGCTCTTCGTGCTCGCCACGGGCATCGTCTTCCTGCAGACCTCCGCCAACCCGTATGTCACGGCGCTCGGCCCGCCCGAGGGAGCGTCGAGCCGGTTGAACCTCACGCAGGCGTTCAACAGCCTCGGCACCACCCTCGGCCCGTGGCTGGGCGGGATGCTCTTCTTCACCGGCGCGGCCAAGACCGCCGACGAGATGGCGGCGATGGACGCTCCGGCGCTTGCGAACTACCAAGCGACGGAGGCGGCATCGGTGCAGATGCCGTATGTGGCCATCGCGCTGATGCTCGGCCTGCTCGCGGTGCTGATCTGGCGGAGCAAGCTCCCGCGCCTCGCGCACGTCGAGGACGGCGCGGCGGGCACGACCTACGGGCAGGCGCTGCGCGTGAAACACCTGTTCTACGGCGTCGTCGCCATCTTCCTGTATGTGGGCGCGGAGGTGTCCATCGGCTCGTTCCTCGTCAACTTCTTCGGCCAGCCGCAGATCGCAGGCCTCGCCGAGGCGGACGCTACGAAGTATGTGTCGATGTACTGGGGCTCGGCGATGGTGGGCCGGTTCATTGGCGCGGGGCTGATGCAGCGGCTGCGTCCGGGCCGGGTGCTGATGACGGCGGCGGTCGTGGCGGCGCTGCTGTGCGCCGTCGGGGCGCTGGCCACCGGCAAGGTGGCGATGTTCGGCGTGATCGCCATCGGCCTGTTCAACTCGGTGATGTTTCCGACGATCTTCGCCCTCGCCGTCGATCGCCTCGGGCCGCTCACGGGCAAAGGCTCGGGGCTGCTCATCATGGCGATTGTGGGCGGCGCGATCCTCCCGCTGGCGATGGGGCAACTCATCGACTCGCTGGGGATGCAGCCCGCGTTCTTCCTGCCGCTCGTGTGCTACCTGTTCATCGCGTGGTACGGCGCAAAGGGCCACGCGGTGCGCGGATGACGGGGCGTTCGGCGCAACCCGGTTACGTCAAATACGGGTTGGTGCGTCGCTCCACCCCGACGGTCGTTGCCGGGCCGTGGCCGGGATAGACCACCGTGTCGTCCGGCAGCGTAAGAATCTGCGTCTCGATGCTGCGGAGCAGCGTCGGCAGGTCGCCGCCGGGCAGATCCGTCCGTCCAATCGACCCGCGAAAGAGCGCGTCGCCCACCACAATCGCCCCCGCGTCTTCGACGTAAAACGCCACCGATCCCGGACTGTGGCCGGGCACGGGCCGCACCTCGAGAGTCGTGTCGCCCAGCGCAATCCGCTCGCCCTCCACCAGCCAGCGTTCGATCTCCGGCGGCTTCCCGGCGGGAAACGGCACCTGAAACAGCTGCGCCGACACCGGCGCGAACGGCAGCAACGGCTCGTCGCCGCGATGCAACGCCCAGCCCAGCCCAAACCGCTCGGCCAGCGCGTCGCACGAGAAGACGTGGTCGACGTGCGCGTGCGTGAGCAGCAGATGCCGAACCGTCAGGTGTTCGTCCTCGAGGTGGCGCACGAGCGCGTCGATCTCGTTGTCGTACAGCGCCGTCGCATCCACAATAGCCGCCTCGCCGCCGGAGGCGACCACAACGGTGTTGGCCGCCAGCGGGTTGAACGGAAAGGCGCGAAGCGTAAGCATGGCTGCGAGGTACAAAAGCGGACGGTGCGAGGTGGAACGGGACGCCAAGGCAAGGTTCCGCGGCCCCGTCGTCCTGCCCCCAACTCTTCACGCAACCGCGTCTCGAACCTTCCGTTCGGCCCTGAAAGCGAACGACATAGCCGATGCCTCTCCGGTTTCTTGGATTTATGCTGGCGATGAGCGCGCTGATGGGGCTGGTCGACCTGTATGTGCTGCGGCGCTGGAAAAAGTACGCCGCCGTCCGCCCGCTCCTTCGCCGCACCGTTCTGCCGCTCACCGTCCTGATGTGGGCGATGCCATTTGTGCTGCCGATCTACGCCGCCACGTCGCGGTGGTGGGACGGCGGCATCGCCCGGGGCGTCGTCGTGGGCCTTTGGGCCTTCCACTACGCGCCACGCACGATCATCGCCGTCTGGCTCGCCGCGATGGATACGGTGCGCGGCCTCGTCTGGGTCGTCAACAAGCCCTTCGCCAAGCGGGCTGTGCAGCCAGATACCGCCTCGGGCCAGCCGGAAATCGTCCAGGGTCAGCCAGAAATCGCGCACAGCCAGCCGGAAACCGTCCAGGGTCAGCCAGAAATCGCGCACAGCCAGCCGGAAACCGTCCAGGGTCAGCCAGAAACGGTGGAGAGCCAGCCGGAAGTCGTCCGGGGCCAGCCAGAAACGGGGAGGAGGCAGCCGGAAATCGTCCGACGGCTCGTTACAATCGAGCCGACCTCCCGCCGCGACTTCCTCCGCACCGCCGGGTGGGCGATGGCGAGCGTGCCGTTCTTGGCGGTCGGGACGGGGCTGTTCAAGACGGTCTACGACTTCGAGGTGCGCCGGGTGCGCGTGCCCATCGCCGGGCTGCCGAGGGCGTTCTCTGGGCTGCGCATCGCCCAAGTCTCCGACCTGCACGCCGGGTCGTTCTTCTCGTCCGCGCCGTCCGACGAGGCCATCCGGATGCTGCTGGCCGAACGGCCCGATCTGATTGTCGTCACCGGCGACTTCGTCAACCACGACGCTGCCGAACTGCCGCTCGTTTTGCCTGCGCTCCAACGGCTGCGCGCCGATCTGGGCGTGTTCGGCATCCTCGGCAACCACGACCACTACGCCGACGTCCCGGACGTGCTGCGCGGCGTGGCCGAAACGCCCGTCCGGATGCTCGTCAACGCCCACCAGACGCTTCGGGTGAACGGCGAGGCGTTGCATCTGCTGGGGACGGACAACACCGGCTTCGGCCAGCGCTACGCCGACCTGCCGCGCACGCTCGACGGCCTTGCTGCGCCGGGCGAGGCGAACGATCTCCGCGTGCTCCTCACCCACGACCCGACGTTTTGGGACGAGGCCCGCGCCGCCACGGGAGCGCACCTCACGTTGTCCGGGCACACGCACGGCGGGCAGATCGGCTGGGAGTGGGCGCAAGCGTCGGCCACGCCGCGCGGCGTCAACCTTGCCGACCTTCGGTACGACCGCACCGCCGGGCTTTACACCGAAGCCGGGGCGCACGCGCCGCAGCACCTCTACATCAACCGAGGCCTCGGCACCACCGGCCCGCCGCTGCGCTTGGGCGTGCGGCCCGAGATTACGGTGCTGGAACTGGCGGCGGCGTAACCGTATGCGGTCGTCGTTGCAGAGACGGCCCAGTGAGCCGTCTCTACGGGCGGTATCTTGCGTTCTTCCCCTGCCCGATGCGACTGTTGCACCGAATGCTGCTGCGTGCGCTGCCGCTGCCGTTCTTCGGCGCGGCGGGGATGCTGATGTTTTTGCTGCTGCTGCAACTGCTCATCCGCTACGCCCGGATGCTCTTCGGCAAAGGCCTTCCGGCGAGCATCATCGTCGACTTCTTCGTCTACAACCTCGCCTTCATCCTCACGCTCGTGGTGCCGATGGCGACGTTCGTGGCCGTGATCGTGGCGTTTGCGCAGATGGCCGAGAGCCGGGCCTACACGGCGGCGCAGGCGGCGGGCATTGCCCTGCGGCAACTCGTCTGGCCGGTGCTCGTGGCGGCGGCGTTGGTGGGGCTTGGCTTGGCGTATTTCAACAACGAGATGCTGCCCAAGGCGCGGCTCCAAGCGACGCTCGTGCGCCAGAACATCGAAAACACGCAGCCCGGCCTCGCGCTCGAACCCGGCGTGTTCTTCACCGGCCTCACCGGCTACGCCATCCTCGCGCAGCGCCTGCCCACGCCTTCCACGATGGAAGATGTGTTTGTGGTAGACCAAACCAAGGGCACGGCCAACCGGGTGTATCTGCGGGCCGTCCGTGGACGGATGGTGCCGGAGAGCCGCGACGCGGCGGTGTTGATTCTGGAAGACGGCTCGCTGATCCGGGACTTGCTTCCGGCGGCGGCGGTATCCGACAGCGGGTTGCAGATGCTTCCGCTGGGGGTGGTGCCCGCGCCACAAGGCTCCAGCCAGCGCACCGAAGCCTTGGCGTTCCGGCGCTTGCGCTTGCGCCTCGACGTGTCGCGACTGGGCTTCCGCCGCGACACCACCGGCGGCTATTCGGGCATGCGGAGCCGTCCGACCGCCGAGATCGTCCCGGAGCTACGGACGCTCGAACGCGACCGCGCCGTGCCGCGTCGGCGTCTCGACAGCCTCGAAACCGCGCTCGCCGCCGCCGCGCCGCCGCCCGACTCGGCGTTCACGGCCGAGCAGCGTGCCGCGCCCGATACGCTCGCCCCGCCGGTAGCACCGCCGCGTGCCGATGCGCCGCTTGCGGGCCTCGATTCGGCTGGGCAGGCCGTCGTGCGAAACGCGGCCCAAGCGCTGCTGGGGCGGCGGCGGCTGGAGACCAGCGTTCAGCGCGGAAACCTCGACGACGCGCAGCGCCGGGGCAACCTCTACCGCCTCGAGCTGCACAAACGCCAAGCCTTTGCCGTGGCGTGCCTCGTGCTGGCGATGGCCGGGGCGCTTTTGGGGCTGCGGGTGAACAGTCGCCGTGGCGGTCTGGCGCGGGTGGGTGCGACGGCGGTGGCGGTGGTCGTGTTCTTCTGGGTGACGCTTGTGACCGGCGGCAAGTTCAGCGAGCAAGGTCTTGGGCCGCCGTGGCTGGGGCAGTGGATGGCCAACCTGCTCGTCGGCGGCGTTTCGCTGGCGATGCTGCTGGAGTGGACGCCGTGGCGACGCCGGGCGACAGACGATGAGCGCGGCGCGTAACCTTTGGTCCGGGCATCCGTGTACTCCCCCAGACCATCCGATGCTTGGCCCGATGCGCCCTGGCTTACTGCTTGCCCTAATCTTCGCTGCTACGTCTGACGCTACGGCGCAGGCCATGCCCGACACCACGGTCATCCCGCTTGCCGAAGCCGTGCAGATGGCCCGCGTGCGCAACGCCTCGGTGCAGCGTGCTCGCCTCGCCGAAGCCCAGCAGGGTCTCGCTATTCGGGCAGCCCGTGCCAGCCGCGAGCCCAGCTTTTCGTTGAGCACCAACGCTGGGCGCAGCTTTGGACGCACGCTCATCGAAAACCGCATCGCCAGCGGCACGGCCGACAACGTGGGCATCACTGTCAGCTCCGATATCACGGTGTACGATGGCGGGGCGGCCCGTTTGCAGGGTAAACAGGGCCGCTACGGACTTGCCGCCGCCGAAGCCCAACGGACGCGCACCGAGCAAACGGTCGTCTACCAAGTCGTCAACGGGTACGTCAACCTCGCGGCTCAGCGGGAGAACGCGTCCCGGCTCCGCGAACAAGTCGCCGCCGCCGAGCAGCAACTTGCCCGTGTGAACGAATTGATCCGCGAGCGTGTCCGTGCCGAAGCCGACCGGTTTGCCCAAGAGGCGGAGGTGGCGGCTGCTCGGCTGCGCGTGGCCTCGGCGGAGCGCGACGTGGCTGTAGCCGAGGCCAACCTCATCGGTTTGCTCGACCTCGACCCGGCCGCATCGTACGATTTTCAAGCCCCTGCCATTGCCGCGCTCGACAGTGCCGCCGCCGTGCAGGCCGTAGGCGAGACGGCGGAGCTCGTCGCCCTTGCTCACGCTCGTCGCCCGGACGTGCAGGCGCTGGAGGCCAACGTTCGCGCCGCCGAAACCGGCATTCGCCTCGCCCGCACCGGTCGCCAGCCGCAGATCGGCGCGTCGTTCTCCTACGGCTCGAACTGGTCGAGCGAATACCAGCACTACAACGTAGACTCCGCCACCGGCCAACCCGTCGCCTCCGACGTGGGCTTCTTTCGGCAACTTGACGAGCGACGTGGCGGTTCGTTTGGCCTCGGGCTGCGCCTGCCGATCTTCGACCGCCAAAACACCGCCCTTGCGGTTGAGCGCGCCCGCGTCGCCCTCGACGACGCCACGCTTGCGGTGGCCGAGCAGCGCCAGCGCATCAACGGCGAGATCGCGCAGGCCCTTGCCGACCTCCGCGCCGCGCCCGCCCAGATCGGAGCCGCCGAGGCGCAGGTACGAGCCGCCCGTCGCGCCCTCGAAGCCACCGAAGACCGCTACCGCTTCGCCTCCGGCACGCTCTACGACGTTGTGCAAGCCCGCGCCACGTTCGTCCGCGCCGAGGGCGATCTCCTGCAAGCCCGCGCCACCTTTGCCGCCCAGCGGGCCGCGCTCGCCTATACCCTCGGCACGCTCGACCCGGAAACGCTCGGACGGTGAACCCGACAACGTCCGAGCGCCGAAACTCGAGCGCTGAACACCGAGCATCAACCGCCAAACGTCAAACGACCCGCAGCTCAAGGCCAACAGCCCCACGCCATTCCTTTCATCGTTATGTCCGAACTCTCGACCGTTTCGTCTTCTGAACCGACGCCGCGTCGGTCTCGCCGGTGGCTGTGGATTGCGCTCGGCGCGTTCGGACTGCTTGTGGCCGTGGGCGTGCTCGGCAACGTACTCGGCTGGTTCGGCAAGAGCCACGAGAAGGGCACGCCCGCCGAAATCGTGAGCGTGGAGACGCGCAGCCTCGTGCAGACCGTCACGGCCAGCGGGCGTGTTGAGCCGGAAACGGAGGTCAAGATCTCGCCTGAAGTGCCCGGCGAACTCATCGAACTGCGCGTCCGCGAAGGCGACGAAGTGACCGCCGGTCAGGTGTTGGCCCGCATCCGCGCCGAGCAGTACGACGCGCAGGTGGCGCAGCTCGAAGCGGCCATTGCGCAGCAGCAGGCGGGCGTCGGACAGGCCGCCGCAGGCATTGAACAGGCGCAGGCCGGCGTGGCACAAGCCCGTTCGCAAGCCGACGCCGCCCAGGCTGCGGTGACGCAGGCCGAGGCGCAACTGGCCCGTCTCACCAGCGATCTCGACCGTCAGCGTCGGCTTTTTGAGCGCGGCGTCATTGCGGGGTCGGAGGTGGATGCGCTCGAAACGCAGGTGCGCGTTCAACGCTCCGCCGTAGTCAGCGCCCGCGCTCAAGCGGCCAGCGCAGCCCGTGGCGTGGCCAGCGCCCAAGCTTCGGCGCAAGGAGCGCAAGCGAGCGTTCGCGGCGCTCAAGAGGGCGTGGCCAGCGCCCAAGCCCGCCTTCGCGAAGTCAACGAGCAGCGGGCCAAGACGACGATTGTCGCGCCCATTTCCGGTACGATCTCGCAGCTCAACGTCGAGGCGGGCGAACGGGTGGTCGGGACGAGCCAGATGGCGGGTACGGAACTGATGCGCATCGCCCGGCTCAACGAGATGGAGATCGTGGTGGACGTGAACGAGAACGACATCGTGAACGTGCAGGTCGGCGACTCGGCCTCGGTCGAGGTGGATGCCTTCCCCGGACGTCCGCTCACCGGCATTGTCACCGAAATCGCCCAGTCGTCCCAGTCGATGCGCGGTGCGGCGGGTGCGGCCGCCGCAGCCACCGGCGCGACGACCGTCACCAACTTCCGTGTGCGTGTGCGTGTGCTGGCCCCCGGCGGCGGGTCGGCAGCGGTGGGAGGAGGCCTCTCGCCCGAAACGAGCCAAGCATCCAGCAGCGTCCGGCTGCGTCCGGGGATGAACGGTACGGTGGACATCCGCACCAACCGGGTGCCCCGCGCCGTCGTGGTGCCGCTCGGAGCCGTCACGGTGCGCGATATGAACGCGATGCGCGAGGCCGAGCAGCGCGCCGCCTCAGGCGGGCGGGCCTCGTCGCGCCGCACGTCGCCCTCGTCGTCCAGCACCGCTGCCGACGATCCCAACCGCAGCGGCCTTCCCAAGACCGAAGACCTCCAGAAGGTCGTGTTTGTGGTGCGCGACGGGCGGGCCGTGGCCGTGCCCGTTACCACCGGCATCGACGACCGCACCTATGTGCAAATTCTTTCCGGCCTGCGCCCCTCCGACCGCGTGATCGTCGGGCCGTACAGCCTCGTGAGCCGCGAACTCAAGTCCGGCGATCCGGTGCGCGCCAGCAACAACGACTGACGCGCGGCTACCGGCTACGGGGCGAAGAGCCGGCCCCAGCATCCTTCGTCCTTCTGCCTTCGAACCTCATCCGTTATCCATGCCCCTCATCCAGCTTCGCGGCATCGAAAAGACCTATGTGATGGGCAACCAAACCGTGCGTGCGCTCGCCGGGGTGGACCTCGACGTGGAGGCGGGCGAGTATGTGGCGATCATGGGGCCGTCGGGGTCGGGCAAGTCCACGATGATGAACATGCTCGGCTGCCTCGACACGCCGACGAAAGGCTCGTATGTGCTCAACGGCCTCGACGTGTCGACGATGCGCGACGACGACCTTGCGCGGGTGCGCAACCGCGAAATCGGCTTCATCTTCCAGACCTTCAACCTGTTGCCGCGCGTGGATTGCCTCGCCAACGTCGAGCTTCCGCTCGTCTACGCCGGTCTTCCGAAGGCCGAGCGGCAGGCGCGGGCGTCGCGGGCGCTCGAGAGCGTCGGCCTGGGCGATCGGCAGCACCACAAGCCCAACGAACTCTCCGGCGGCCAGCGGCAGCGCGTGGCCGTGGCGCGGGCGCTCGTGACCAACCCGAGCATCCTGCTCGCCGACGAGCCGACCGGCAACCTCGACACCAAGACAAGTCTGGAGATTATGCAGCTGTTCGAGCGGCTGCACGCGGCGGGCAACACGATCCTCGTCGTGACGCACGAGGAAGACATCGCCCAGCACGCCCGGCGGATCGTGCGCCTGCGCGACGGCGTTGTCGAGCGCGACGAGCCGGTGCTTGCGCCCACGCTTGCCGGGGCGCTTGGTGCTTCGCAGGAACCCCGTTGACAGCGGACGGGGCACGGTATGGCAGCGCGATGGGCTGCAGGTAGCCTTTGAAACGGCCCGGAAACGGCGCAAATCGCTGTTTGCACACACGTTGTGCTCAGACTTCACGCGTTGCACGAAGCGACGGCGGCTAAGTCGCGTCCGAAAATGAAACGGAAAGTCCGTTATGCGTGGACTTGCGCGAGCCATCGCGGCAGGCGTGCGTGACGTTCTGGCGCGGTCGGCGTTTTGGGGGTGTTTGAAGCGGTTGGATAGCCGTTATAATGGAATATCCAACATCAGGGCGTTATTTGTGGAAAAAAATCGGGGACGTCGGGCGCACACACATATTTCTTTACGCGGCCTGTTCGCCCATATTGCGCCCCGCGTTTCGGCTCGCCCCCTGCAGATGCCGTACCCCGCTTGCCCCGGTTTGGATTGTCCGACCCGGCCTCCCTGCTTCTGTCCTGTTTGTCTCCCCAAGTCCTACTTCTTTCGTATGCCCAGTCGCCGCGCCCACGACCTTGCCAAAGGCCTTGCCATCGCCCGCGTCTTCTCGTCCGAAGGCCAACATCCGTTCGACACCGTGGCGTGGGAAACGCGCGATGCCGTCATCAAAGGCTCGGGCGGCAAGATGGTGTTTGAGCAGCGCGGCGTCGAGTTTCCGGCCTCGTGGAGCGTGCTGGCCACCAACGTCGTCGCCTCGAAGTACTTCTACGGCGACCTTTCCCGCTCCGGCCAAGACCCCGCGAAGGGCGGGCGCGAGCACAGCCTCCGCCAACTCGTCCACCGCGTCACCCGCACCATCGCGGACTGGGGCAAGGCCGCGGGCTACTTCGCCACGAAGGACGACGCCGAGCGCTTCTACGACGAGCTGACGTACCTGTCGGTGCACCAGTACGGCGCGTTCAACAGCCCGGTGTGGTTCAACGTGGGCCTGCACGCCCAGTACGGCATCTGCGACACCGGCGGCAAGACGATTTCCGGCTGGGACAAGTCCACCGACGCCATCACCGCTGTCGATCCGTACGAGCGCCCGCAGGCGTCGGCGTGCTTCATCATCTCGGTCGAAGACTCGATCGACGACATCTGGCAGCTGATGGGCGAGTCGGCGCGGCTGTTCAAGTACGGCTCCGGCGTGGGCGCGGACTGGTCGAAGCTTCGCTCGTCGCACGAGAAGCTCTCCGGCGGCGGCACGCCCTCGGGGCCGGTGTCGTTCATGAAGGTGCAGGACGCCACCGGCGGCACGATCAAGTCGGGCGGCAAGACGCGCCGCGCCGCCATCATGCAGACGCTCAAGGTGTGGCACCCCGACGTGGAGGAGTTCATCCGTGCCAAGCAGGAGGAGGAGAAGAAGGCGTGGGCGCTCATCGAAGAGGGCTACGACGGCTCGTTCAACGGCCCGGCCTACGGCAGCGTCGCCTTCCAGAACGTGAACCAGTCGGTGCGCCTCGACGACGCGTTCATGCTCGCCTACGAAACCGGCACGCCCTACGCGCTGCGGGCCGTCACCTCCGGCGAGGCCGTCGAGCAGACCAGCGCCGACCGCCTGATGACGCTCATCGGCGAGGGCACGCACATCTGCGGCGACCCCGGCGTGCAGTACGAGGACACGATCCAGCGCTGGCACACCTGCAAGAACACCGGCCCGATCAACTCCAGCAATCCGTGCTCGGAGTACATGTTCTTGGACGACTCGGCGTGCAACCTCGCCAGTCTGAACCTGCGCAAGTTCCAGCGCGAAGACGGCTCGTTCGACGTTGAGCGCTACCGCGCTGCCGCCCGCATCTACATCACCGCGATGGAGATTTTGGTGGACGCCGCGGGCTACCCGAGCGCGGTGATCGCCAAGAACAGCCACGACTTCCGCCCGCTCGGCCTCGGCTTCGCCAACCTCGGCGCGCTGCTGATGTCGATGGGCCTCGCCTACGACTCCGACGAGGGCCGCGCCGTGGCCGGGGCCGTGATGGCGATTCTGCACTGCGAGGCCTACGGCCGCTCCGCCGAAATCGCCGCCAACAAGGCCATCGGGCCGTTCCCCGGCTTCGCCGCCAACCGCGAGCCGATGCTGGAGGTGATGCGGATGCACCGCGACGCCGTCGCCACGATCCACGCGTCCTGCCCTGCCGACCTCCGCCTCGCCGCGCAGGAATCCGCCGACCACATGGTCGCGCTCGGCGAGCAGTACGGCTACCGCAACGCGCAGGCCACCGTGCTGGCCCCGACGGGCACCATCGCCTTCATGATGGACTGCGACACGACGGGCATCGAGCCTGACATTGCGCTGGTGAAGTACAAGCTCCTCGCCGGCAAGGGCGACGGGATGCTCAAGATCGTCAACCAGACCGTTCCCGAGGCCCTCGCCAAGCTCGGCTACACCCCGCACGAGACGACCGACGTGCTCGCCTTCATCGACGCCAACGACACGATCGAGGGCGCGCCGCACGTGCGGGCCGAGCACCTGCCCGTGTTCGACTGCGCGTTCAAGCCGCACAACGGCGAGCGGGCCATCGCCTACGGCGGCCACGTCAAGATGATGGCCGCGTGCCAGCCGTTCATCTCCGGGGCCATCTCCAAGACCGTCAACCTCCCCGAGACCGCCAGCGTCGAGGAGATCATCGAGGCGTATGTGGACGGCTGGAAGCTGGGCCTCAAGGCCGTGGCGATCTACCGCGAGAACTCCAAGCGGAGCCAGCCGCTCTCCACCAAGCAGGGCGGCAACACCAAGGGCAAGACCGTGGCCGCAGCGTCTGGCGACGGCGCGGCGCTGCCGGTGGCCGAGCCGGTGGTGGTGGAGCGGGTTGTGGAGAAGATCGTCGAGAAGGTGGTGATGAAGCCCACGCGCAAGCGCCTGCCCGACGAGCGCCCGAGCGTGACGCACAAGTTCTCGATTGCCGGACACGAGGGCTACCTCCACATCGGCCTCTACCCCGACACCCAGATGCCGGGCGAGATCTTCGTGACGATGGCCAAGCAAGGCTCCACGATCTCCGGCCTGATGGACGCCTTCGCCACGAGCATCTCGCTGGCGCTGCAGTACGGCGTGCCGCTCACCGACCTGTGCGCCAAGTTCTCGCACATGCGCTTCGAGCCGAGCGGCTTCACCAACAACCGGTCGATTCCGGTGGCCAAGTCCTTGATGGACTACATCTTCCGCTACCTGTCGATCAAGTTCTTGGAGACGCCGCCCGTGGCCACGCCCGAAACCGGCGAAGGCGACCCGCTGGGCGTCAACGAGGCGGCGCGGCAGCCTGTGGACGTGCACGTCGGAGGGACGGTCGAGCAGTTCCTCGCCACCCCTGAGCATGTGGCCCCGGCTGCGAGCTTCGGCGCGACGTTCCAGAACCAGGAGGACAGCCCGCCCTGCTACGTGTGCGGCACCATCACCGTGCGCGCCGGGGCGTGCTACTCGTGCCCGAGCTGCGGCGCGAGCACCGGCTGCGGCTGAGACGCGACGGCCGCGCGTTCTTGCGCCCGGTTCTTCCGCAAGGGAGGGCCGGGCGCTTTCCGTTGGGGGACCCCCTCTTTATCCTGGGCGCAGCGAAGGGTCTCACCGCTGCCCCGCCGCCAACGTGGGGATCCTTCGCCTACGGCTCAGGATGGCATCGGGAGGGTGCGGGACGACGTTGCACTTAGGACCCGCGTCTGTGAAGTTGCGCGAGAGGGTACGGCAGGTCCTGCGCGGACTCTGGTACGGAAACGCACTGGTATGCCGCGCCGCACCTGCTGGGTATACCTCCTCGCCAGCCGCAGCCGCATGCTCTACATCGGGTTCACCGCCGATCTCGCCCGGCGCGTGGTCGCGCACCGCGCGCACCGCGCGCACCGCTACCCCCGGCCGTTTTACCGCGCGGTACCGCATCGCTCGGCTGGTCTACATCGAAGCCTGCCCCAGCGCGGCGCAGGCGTTTCGGCGCGAGCGCCAGCTCAAAGGTTGGCGGCGAGGCCGCAAGGTGGCGCGCATCGAAGCCGAGAACCCCGGTCGGGCCGACCTCTTGCCCTGTGCGGCGTGATTCACTCCGTACCTTAACGCGAGAAGTCCCACGCTTCCTTCTGGCACGCTATGCCTCGCTACGAGCCGGTTCCTGCTCCTCGCGCCAAGGTCTCCGATCACGGCTGGACGATAGACGTGGAGATTCCTGCCCGCCGCAGCTGGTTTGCAGTCGCTTTTCTGTCGGTCTGGCTCGTCGGCTGGGCCTTTGGCTGGGTTGCGGCGTTTGCCTCGGTGCTGGGCCTCCTCGATACCAAGCCCGGAGATGGGTTTGTGCTCTTCTGGCTCGTCGGCTGGACAGTGGGGGGCGTCTTTGCCCTTTACTCGTGGCAGTGGCTGGTCTTTGGACGCGAAGTCTTGCACGTCTCCCGCGAGGGCCTCACGGTGCAGCGCAAGGCGCTCTTTCCGGGACGCACCAAGCGCTACGCCGCCGCGAGCATGCGCAACCTCCGGGTCGTTTCCGCCGACCCGTGGTACGGCCAGATGAGCAGCCTGCAGATGCCGTGGCAGAACACCGGCACGCTCGCCTTCGACTACGGCGCGGGCACGGTTCGCTTTGCCACCGGCCTGGACGAGGGCGAAGCCGACCTGTTGCGCCCCACGCTCGCCGCCAAACTCGGCCTTCCCACCGATTCACTTGCATAACACGCCGAGCCATGCGCTCGCCTGGGTCGGTAAGTGCTCGGCCTCAGAGGAGGGCGCGCAAACGTAGGCGGCAGGGCACGGGCGGTTTACGCACGGCGGGAAGCGTACCTTCTGGCCTTCGTGTGGCCTCGCCCGTCGCCCAGAACGGCTTGGTGAGGTACGCTTGACCCCCACGGGTATGGATTCGCGTACGTTGAGACGAAGCTTCGCGTCCGGGCTGATGGCCGGGCTGCAGATCGTGTGGCCCGTGCTGTCGGTGCTGCTCGGGTTGATCGTCGTGCTCGGCACGGCCGTGGGCGTGCTCGAAGGCTGGTCGGTGCAGGACGCCGTCTACTTCGCCTTCATCACCGCGTTGACCATCGGCTACGGCGACCTCGTGCCCACGCTGCTGGTGACCCGGACGCTGGCCGTGCTCATCGGCGCGTGCGGCGTTCTGTTCACGGCGCTGGTGGCCGCCGTGGCCGTCCGGGCGCTCACCCACGCGCACGACCAGCAGACGCGCCAAGACCCCGACGACGCGGCCTAAGCCGTCACCCGTCACCGCGGCGTTCGGCTTCGTCGAGGACGCGGTGGGCGATGCGGCGGGCCAGTTCGGGGGCGTTGCCGTAGGCGCGGTTGTTCACGATCAGGTTGAGCACGGCCTGCTGCCGCTCGGCCTGAAACGCGAGCGCCACGGCGTCCAAAACCATCCGCTGCGTCTCCTCGCTGTTCACCAGCGCCTCCACCGGGGCCTCGAACGGAAAGGCCTGCGCGAAGGCGTCTTCAAACGACATCCGCAGCGGCGAGAGCAGCCGCGCCACGGCGGTGCCGTCGGCGGCGGTGAAGCGCTGCCCGGCCTTTTGCCACTGCTCGCGGATGGGCGGCAGGTACTGCCAGTGCGAGAAGACGTGCCCAAAGCCCGCGTCTTCCAAAAACCCGAAGTAGGCGGGCGTGAGCAGGCTCGGCGTGCGGATTTCGAGGTGCGGCTGCACGTCGGGCGGGACGGCCTCGAAGAACGCGGCCAGCTCGTCGACGAACGCGTCGGCGTCGGGCGCGGACTCCTTCCGCTGGTATTCCTGCTCGAAAAGGAAGCCGCCGAGCCGGTCGCCCAGCAGTTCGATGGCCGGCTCTTGAAACTGGACGACGAACGCGTCGGCGTCGAGGTACGACGCGTTGGGCGTGAACCGGACTTCGCCGCCGGACGACGACCGCCGCTGCCGGGCGAAGAACAGGCCGGGGACTTTGAGGAGGAACCGGGCGTCGGGCGGGCTGTGCTCGACGTACTGTTGAAGGGTGAAGTAGTTGGACTCGGGCTTGCCTTCGGCGCTGAGCAGCGGGCGGTAGTAGGTGAAGTCGATCTCCAACACGTCGAAGTGCTGGAAGTAGTCGTCGGCGCTCTCGATGGGCAGCATCCGCTCCTCGAACGTTCCCTTGCTCGTCTTCTTCGCCCGCGTCTCCACCCGGTCTTGCCAGACGTCGAGCGGGTAGATCTGGCCGAGCCACGCGGCGTAGCGGTCGGAGGCCGTGCCGACTTTCAACGCCGGGTGCGTGTGCCGAAAGTCGAAGCGGTCGGCAGCGGCGCGGCGGTCGGCAAGCGTACGGGGCATGGAGGAAAGCGACGGTTATCGAGCGGCGAGTGTCGAACGGAGGATCGTCCGCACGTCCAAGGCGGAGACGACCTTGTCCGGGTACTGGGAGAAGATAGGCCAGCGGTAGGAGCAGGCACGGCACGGCCGGTTCGGGCCGTTCGTCGTTTGCACCTCGCCGCTCGTCATTCCAGCACGACGGTTCGGTTGCCGTGGAGGAAGACGCGCTCGTCGAGCAGCAGCCGGAGGGCGCGGGCAAGGACGATCTTCTCCACGTCGCGGCCCGCCTGCGCCATCGCCTCGGCGGTGTAGGTGTGGTCGACGGGGCGTGTGCCTTGCGCGAGGATGGGGCCGGTGTCGAGGTCGTCGGTGACGATGTGCGCGGTTGCGCCGATGATTTTGACGCCGCGCTCGTGGGCTTGGTGGTAGGGCCGCGCGCCGATGAACGCGGGCAGGAACGAGTGGTGGATGTTGAGGATGCGATCCTTGTAGCGCGCGACGAACGCGGGCGAGAGGATGCGCATGTACTTGGCGAGCACGAGGTACGCCGGGTCGTACGGCTCGATGGCGGCAAGGACGGCGCGCTCGTGCTCGGCGCGGCTCAGCCCTTCGTGCGGAACGTAATGGAAGGGCAGCCCGAACGCCTCGACGAGCGGCCGAAGCGTGTCGTGGTTGGCCACGACGGCGCGGATGTCGGCAGGAAGCCCTTCGTAGGCGTAGCGCAGCAGCAAATCGCCGAGGCAGTGCGCCTCCTTCGTGGCGAGCAGCACCACAGGTCGCGGCGCGTCGGTGGCGAGCGTCACGGTGGCCCGCTCGGGCAACAGGGCGCGCACCTCGGCTTCCACCGCCGCCGCGTCGTCTACGCCCGTAAAGGCCGTACGCATAAAGAAGTGCTCGGCTTCGGTCTCGACGAATTCGTGGTTGGAGACGACGTTGCAGCCGTGGCGGACGAGCACGCCCGTGACGGCGTGGACCAGGCCGGGCGCGTCGGGGCAGGAGATCCGGAGCAGATGGGGCATAGAGAGAGCTTGTGGTTTCGGGCTACGGGCGGCGGGCTGGGTGCCCGGCCCCCGATGGCTTCGGGCGTGGGAGGAGTGACCTTCGGAGAGCGCCGCTTTACAGCCGTCCGGTGAGGGCGCGGAAGCGCAGCTCCCACACCTTCCACGCGGCCTCGCGCATGATCGCCCGCGACATCTTCGATTGCCCTTCGGCGCGTTCGGTGAACACGATCGGCACCTCGGTCAGACGCAGGCCCTTCTTCCATGCCCGGTACTTCATCTCGACCTGAAACGAATAGCCGTTGGAGCGTATCCGGTCGAGGTTGAGCGCGTCGAGCACGCGGCGGTGGTAGCAGACGAAGCCCGCCGTCACGTCTTGCACGGGCATGCGGGTGATGGCGCGGGTGTAGACCCCTGCGCCGTAGGAGAGCACGAGGCGTTCGAGCGGCCAGTTGATCACGCGGACGCCCCCCACATACCGGCTGCCGATGGCGAGGTCGGTGCGCCCTTCAGCCACGGGGGCGATGAGGGCGGGAAGATCGTCCGGGTTGTGCGAAAGGTCGGCGTCCATCTCGCAGACGTAGGCGTAGTCCGCGTCGAGAGCCCACCGAAAGCCTGCGACGTAGGCCGTGCCGAGACCCAGTTTTCCCGTACGCTCGATCAGGTGGATGCGTCCCGGGTGCGCCGCGATGGCCTCCGTCACCAGCGCCGCCGTGCCGTCGGGCGAGCCGTCGTCCACCACCAGCACGTCCACGCGCACCGGCAGCGCCAGCACGCGAGCAAGGATGGCGAGGATGCCCTCGGCCTCGTTGTAGGTCGGAATGACCACCACGGCACGGCCACCGGGCGGTTCGGGAGGAACGACAGGGTTCGACGGGGACACGGGGGAAGGAGGGAGGCTGAATCCGGAACGTCGGAGCAGAAGGAACGTCGCAGCGGGCCGTCGTCTCCCGATGTTTCTACAAACAGCGAAATCTTTGACGTCGAAAGCGCTTCCGATACGCGACGAGGGGCGCTATGTTGGGACGATTGACCTTAATTTGCGCACCGTCGTTACGCTCTTGGCGAAACCCGACGATGCTCAGGGAAACCGCACCGCCCGGTCTCGCGTGTCTTGTTGTTCTTGATCCTATCCCTGCTCCGATGGCCACCACCGCCAAAGCCGCTAAGCCGCGCCGCGCCGCGGCCTCCGATGTTACGGGAGATGCTTCCGCTTCGCCTGCCGAGGTGGGCGGCGACGGAGCATCCGGCGTAGCTCCCGAAGGCGTTCTCCCCGACGCCGTCCGCGAGGAGCAGATCGTCATCACCAAGACCGTCGCCTCGTATCCTGCCGACGTCTACTCGCACACGGAACTGGGCCTGTCCAAGGACGATCTGCTGGCGATGTACCGCTCGATGCTGCTCCAGCGCCGTTTCGAGGAGCGTGCCGCGCAGGCCTACGGCAAGCAGAAGATCGCGGGCTTCCTCCACCTCTACATCGGGCAGGAGGCGGTTTCCACCGGGGCCGTCAACGCCATCCACGTCGGCAAGGACTCGGTCATTACGGCGTACCGCGACCACGGCCTTGGCCTTGCGCTGGGCATGACCGCCCGCGAGGGCATGGCCGAGATGTTTGGGCGCGCCACCGGCTCGTCGAAGGGCAAGGGCGGCTCGATGCATTTCTTCAAGGAGTCGGTCGGGATGTACGGCGGCCACGGCATCGTCGGCGGCCACGTTCCCGTAGGCGTGGGCCTCGCGTTCGCGCACAAGTACAAGGGCGACGGCGGCCTGAGCCTCACGTTCCTCGGCGACGGCGCGGTGGGGCAGGGCGCGGTCCACGAAGCGCTCAACCTCGCGGGGCTGTGGGACTGCCCGGCCATCGTCATCATCGAAAACAACGGCTACGCGATGGGCACCTCCATCCAGCGCGCCTTCTCGGAGCCGGAGTTCGTTCGCCTCGCCGTCGGCTACGGCATCGACGCGATGGTGGTGAACGGCATGGACGTGCTCACCGTGACGAAGGCTCTGCGCGACGCCGCCGTGCTTGCCCGCAGCGGTCGCCCGGTGCTCGTCGAGATGCGCACCTACCGCTACCGGGGCCACTCGATGTCGGACCCGCAGAACTACCGCACCAAAGAGGAACTCGACGCCAAGAAGGGAGAGGATCCGATCCTCCGCCTCAAGGCCTACCTCTTGGAGCACCAGCTCTCCACCAACGAGGTGCTCGACGCCATCGACGAGGAGGTGAAGGCCGAGGTGCTCGACGCCGTCGATTTTGCCGACAACAGTCCGCTGCCGGAGCTGAAAGACGCCTACGACGACGTGTATGTGCAGGAGGACTACCCCTTTCTCAAGTGAGGAATGGCCAAGTGCCAAAGGTCCAATGTCGATTGCAACGACAGAAAACCTTTTCCATCTGACTCTTGACCCTTCCCATTCGATCTTTTCCCATGCCTGAACTGCAACTGCGTGAAGCCCTCCGTGCCGCCATGACGGAGGAGATGGAGCGCGACGAGAACGTCTTCCTCCTCGGCGAAGAAGTGGCCGAGTACAACGGCGCCTACAAGGTTTCGGAAGGCATGCTGGCCCAGTTTGGCCCCAAGCGCATCATCGACACGCCGATCTCGGAGCTGGGCTTCTCGGGCGTGGCCATCGGCGCGGCGCTCAAGGGGCTGCGGCCCATCGTCGAGTTCATGACGTGGAACTTCGCGTTCGTGGGCATCGACCAGATCATCAGCAACGCCGCCAAGATCCGGTACATGTCGGGCGGGCAGCTCAAAGTGCCGATCGTCTTCCGGGGGGCCAACGGCTCGGCTGGGCAGCTCGGCGCGACGCACTCGACGTCGGTCGAATCCATCTACTCCGTCTTCCCCGGCCTCAAGGTGGTCTCGGTGTCCAACCCCGACGATGCCTACGGCCTGCTCAAGTCGTCGATCCGCGACGACGATCCGGTGATCTTCTGCGAGTCGGAGGTGATGTTCGGACTCAAGGGCGAGGTCGAACTGGGCAAGGATCGCCTCATCCCCATCGGCAAGGCCCGCATCGGGCGCGAAGGCTCGGATGTGACGCTTGTGGCGTGGAACAAGAGCTACTGGACGGCGATGCGCGCCGCCGAGGAACTGGCCAAAGAGGGCATTTCCGCCGAGGTCATCGACCCGCGCACGATCCGCCCGCTCGACATCGACGCCATCCTCGGCTCGGTGGCCAAAACCAACCGCCTCGTGATCGTGGACGAGGCCAACCCGTTCGCGTCTGTCGCCTCCGAAATCACCTACCAGGTGCAGGAACGGGCGTTCGACCGCCTTGACGCGCCGATCCTGCGGGTGACGAGCCAGGACATTCCCGCGCCCTACGCCAAGAACCTGATCGAAGCCTATGTGCCGCAGGTCCACGAGATCGTGGAGGCCTGCCGCAGCGTCTCGTACGTCGCCTAACCGCACCGTTCACCGTAGTAGGGATCGTTTGCGAACGATCCCTACGGTTCATTATCCGACCGCATCCCTATGGCGATTCCCGTTGAAATGCCGAAAATGAGCGACACGATGGTCGAGGGCGTCCTCGCCGCGTGGCTCGTTGACGAAGGCGCAAAGGTCTCTTCCGGCGACGTGATCGCGCAGGTCGAGACCGACAAGGCCACGATGGACCTCGAAGCCTACGACGACGGCGTGCTGCTCAAGAAGATGGTGGACGCAGGCGGATCGGTGCCGATTGGCGGGCTGATTGCGGTGCTGGGCAAGGAGGGCGAAGACATCGCCGCTGTGCTTGCCAAGTACGGCTCCGGCGACGGGGCCAGCGCCTCGGCTGCACCTGCAAAGGCCGAAGCCGCCGGGATGCCGTCGGCGGAGACGCTTGCCGCCGCCGCCGAAACGCCCGGCGACCCGACGACGCTGGCGCTGCCTGCCGACGGTGGGCGCGTGAAAGCGTCGCCGCTGGCCCGGTCGATGGCCAAGGAGATGGGCGTTGACCTGTCGGCCGTGAAGGGCAGCGGCCCGGAAGGACGCATCGTCAAACGCGATGTCGAGGCCGCGCAGTCGGCTCCTGCCGTCGCGCCGGCTCCTGTCGCTGCCGCGCCCGCTCCGCCGCGTGCCGCCACGCCGTCGGAAGGCGACGAGGTTCGGCCCAACAGCTCGATGCGCAAGGCCATCGCCCGTCGCCTCTCCGAGAGCAAGTTCTCCGCGCCCCACTTCTACCTCACCGTGGACGTGGACATGGAGGCCGCCAGCGCGTTCCGCAGCGACCTCAACGTGCTTGCCGAGAAGCAGGGCAAGGCGAAGGTGTCGTTCAACGACCTCATCACCAAGGCGTGCGCCGTGGCCCTTCGGAACCATCCGTACGTCAACGGCTCGTGGAGCGCCGACGCCATCACGCTGCACCAAGACGTGCACGTCGCCATTGCCGTGGCGATGGAAGACGGGCTGATTACGCCGGTGGTGCGCCACGCCGACCGCAAAGGCCTCGCCCAGATCGCCGAGGAGACCCGCGACCTCGCCAGCCGCGCCCGCGACAAGAAGCTCGCGCCGGACGAGTTCGAAGGCTCGACGTTCACGACTTCCAACCTCGGCATGTTCGGCATCGCCGAGTTTACGTCCATCATCAACCCGCCCAACGTGGCCATCCTCGCCATCGGAGCCATCCGCAACGTGCCGGTGGTGAAGGACGGCGCGGTTGTGCCGGGCAAGGTGATGACGCTCACGCTCTCCTGCGATCACCGCGTGGTGGACGGGGCCAAGGGCGCGGCGTTCCTTGTGGACGTGCAGAAGTACCTCGAACAGCCTCTCACGATGCTGCTCTGATCGGATCGACCGCGCAACTCCTTTTCGACGTGCCTTTTGACCTGTCAGGTTTCGCAAACCTGACAGGTCGTTTTCTTCCCCGATGGAGCCTGCCGAAACGCCGCTGTTCGTTCTTGCCCACGCCTCCGACATTCACTTCGGAGCCATCGGCGATCCTCGGGTGGTGGAGGCGCTTGTGGCCGAGATCAATGCGGCGGCGGTGGATCTGGTGTGCGTCTCGGGCGACCTGACGCAGCGTGCGCGTGCCCGCGAGTTTGACGCCGCTCGTACGCTGCTGGCCCGGTTCGAGGCGCCGTATGTGGTCGTGCCCGGCAACCACGACGTCTACCAGTGGTGGAATCCGATCAAGCGGGTGTTCAGGCCGCTGCGCCGCTACCGCCGGGAAATCACCGACGATCTGACGCCGTCGTTTGAGCAGGCGAACGGCGCGCACGGCTTGGCGGTGCTCGGCATCAACTCCGCGTACGGGCGCACCCGCAAAGGCGGGCACATTGCGTCGGCGATGCGGGCGGCGATGCAAACGTTCTTCGGCAGCAAACCGACGGACACGTTCAAGGTGCTCGTGCTGCACCACCACCTGACGCGGCTCCGGGCGCTCGGCCGCCACGACGTGTCGCGGAAGGCTCCTCCCACGCTCGCGCTTGCGCAAACGCTCGGCGTCGACCTGATCCTGTGCGGCCACCTGCACATCTCGCACGTCGAGGCGGTTGGCAACGATGCGCCGGTGCCCGGGGCCATCGAAACGCTGGGGCGTGGGGCGAGGCGTGTGGTGATTGCCAGCGCCGGAACGGCCACCTCGACGCGCGGGCGCGGCAAGCACCGGCAGGCGAACTTCTACAACCTCGTTCGCGTCTTTGCCGACCGGTTCGAGATCGTCGAGCGCCGCTTTGACCCGGCAGCAGGAGCGTTTGCCGATGTCGACGTCCGCGCCTTTGCCCGTGTCTGACATCGGCCAGCCTGTGTTGCGCCCCGGCCAAGGCAACCGTTCAGTAGCCGAGCGAGCCGGTCACGTCGTCGCGGTGGAGGTGCAGGCTTAGGCTGATGGCCAGCATCAGCGTGTTGGCCATCAGCGCCGCGCCGCCGTAGGACACAAACGGCAGCGGAATGCCGATCACCGGCAGCAGGCCCGTCACCATCCCGATGTTGACGAACAGGTGGATCAGGAAGATGCCCGCCGTGCCCGCCGCGAGCATCGACCCGAACGGATGCCGCATCTGCACGCCGAGGCGCACGAGCCGGGTGAGCAGCAGGCCGTAGAGCACGAGCAGCGTCATCCCGCCCAGAAAGCCGAACTCTTCGCCGATGATGGTGAAGACAAAGTCGGTGGACTGTTCCGGGATGTATGCGCCTTGCGTTTGCGAGCCGTGCATAAACCCTTTTCCGGTGAGGCCGCCCGAGCCGATGGCCGCCTTGGACTGCACCTGGTGGTAGCCCACGCCCGACCGAAACTCCTCGGCTTCGGGGTTAGTGAACGCTTCGATGCGGGCGCGTTGGTGCGGTTGGAGTTGGCTCACGGCCACGCCTGCCACCGCCACCACGCCGAACGTGAACGCCACGGCAAGGCCGGTGAGGAGCCGGTCTTTGGTTGCGATCCACATTCCCGCCGAGAGCACGAGCGAGACGGCCAGCGCCACCGGAAGCGACACGATGGCGAAGTATCCGGCCAGCGCCGGGGCCATCATCAGCGCCAAGACGTTGAGCGGCAACTCGCTCCAAAACAGCATGATCGGAATCAGCCCAAGGAAGACGAGGCCTGTGCCGGTGTCGTTCTGCGGCCCAATCACGATGGCCGCCGGAATGAGCAGCAAAACCGTCGCGGCGATGCCGTAGCGCAGGTTGTTGGAGCCGGGGCGGCGGTTGGACAGCAGCGCCGCCACGGCCAGCAGCGTGGCCACCTTGGCAAACTCCGCCGTTTGGATGGAGAAGCCGCCGGGCAGCGGCAGCCAGCCCTTCGCCCCGTTGATCTCGCGCCCGATGGCGGCGGTGACGAGCAGCAGCACGAGCGTGACGAGGTACGCCGGGTACGCGATCGCCTGGAAAAACCGCATCCGCAGGTTCAGGATCACCACCGCCCCCAGCACACCGACCGATCCAAAGATGACCTGCTTCTGGAAGTTGCGCGTCATCTGCTCCGGCAGATATTCCGCCGCCGGGCCGTGGGTGCTCGAATAGATGGCGATGAGGCCGATGACGACCAGTCCGGCCCACGCGAAGACGATCGTCCACGACAGCTGACGGTACCAAGCGCGGGAGTTCATCGGCGAAGGGCGAGAGGCAAAGGGCGAGCGTAGAGACGGGTCTCCCGGCGAGATTAACGGCGGGCGGTGTCGCGGCGGAGAGGTGCGGTGGGGCGAGGAAGTGCGGCAGGGGCATCGTCGCGGGCCACGGAGTCGCGTCCGCCGCGGGGCGCGGTTTCGCGCGGCGGCGGGGCCACCTCCTCGTTGGGCAGCGGCTGGCTCTTGACCGCCATCACGCGCGACACGAGCGCGCGGCGCGCGGGCGTGATGGTGCCGGTGAGGTAGCGTTCGGCCATGAGCGTGGCAATCGGCCCGGCAGCAGCTGCGCCGAAGCCCGCGTTCTCGACCTGCACGGCAATAGCGATTCTTGGATTGTCGTAGGGTGCGAACATGATGAACACCGAGTTGTCCTTGCGCGCCACGCCGGGAGCTTGCGCCGTGCCCGTCTTGCCGCCCGACGGGATGCCCGGGATTTGCAGGCTCCGGCCCGTGCCCGCCTCCATCACCCGCCGCATCCCGAGGCGCACGAGGTCGAAGTACTCGTCCTTGATCGGCAGGTCGCTCGGCGCTGGCAGCGTCGGTACAATCGTCTCGCCGGTTTCGGCGTTACGGAGGTTGCGGATGAGGTGCGACGTGGGTTTGTGCCCGCGGGCGGCCACGATGCCCATGTACCGGGCCAGTTCGAAGGGCGTGGCGCCCATGTTGCCCTGCCCGATGCCGAGGTTGATGGTGGTACCCGCGCCCCATCCGGTCTTGCCAAACATCCGGTTGAAGTACGACGAGTCCGGGATCAGCCCCGGCGTTTGCTCCGACACGTCGGAGAGCGCCCGCTCGCCAAAGCCGAACATGTGGGCGTAGCGCTGATACGTGTTCACGTCCGTGCGGTACATCAACTCGAAGAAGAACGTGTTGCACGAGCGCTGGATGGCCGTCACCACCTCGATGGCGCCGTCTCGGTGCATGCAGCGGAACATGCGCCCGCCACCGAGCGGATGGTAGCCGGGGCAGAAAATCTTTTCCTCGGTTTTGAGCGTGCCTTCTTGCAGCGCCATCAGCGCCATGAACGGCTTCCACGTTGAGCCGGGCGGCTGCATCGACTGCGTGGCCCGGTTGAACATCGGCTTGGTGGGGCTTTCGTTGAGGTAGCGCCACGTCGCGCCGTCCACCTTCTGCGAGAAGATCGAGAGGTCGTAGTCGGGGTAGGAGACGAGCGAGAGGATTTCGCCGGTTTGGGGATCGATCGCCACCGCGCCGCCGCGCTTGCCCACGAACAGGCTCTCGGCGAAGGCTTGCAGCGGTGCGTCGAGCGTAAGCGTGAGGTCGTAGCCGGAAACCGGCGGGCTGTCGTCGCGCCCGCCGTTGGCCGGGCCGATGTCGAGGCCGCGGGCGTTGACGAGCCGGAAGCTCATGCCCAACTTCCCGCGCAGGTAGCTCTCGTAGTTGCGCTCAACGCCGTTGATGCCGATCAAGTCGCCGCGTCGGTAGCCGTCGTCGTAGTACCGATCCAATAGCCGTGGACTGATCTCGCGGACGTAGCCGAGCACATGACTCGCCCGTGCGTCCGACAGGTAGCGCCGGGATTGCTGCGTTTCCACCTCGACGCCGGGCAGGCGGAAGCGCTCCTCTTCGATGCGCGAGAACGTCTCGAACGAGAGGTTGGGGAAGACGCGGGTGTAGGCGTCGCGGTTGCGCGTTTCGGCGGTGGCAAGCGCGCTCCACACCGACGAGTCCGGCACGCCGAGCCGGTCGGCCAAGAGACGCACGCGTGTGGTGTCGTAGGCCTTGGGGTCGTGGGGGCTGCGGGCGAAGTAGCGGGGGTTGACCGAGAGCGCGTAGGTGGGCGCGTTGCTCACCATCAGCGCGCCGTTGCGGTCGAAGATGGCCCCTCGCGGGGGGCGCACATAGATGTCGCGGGTAGCGTTGTTGGCGGCCTCGGTTGAATACGTTTCGGCGTTGAAGATTTGCAGCCACGCCAGCCGTCCGGCCAGCACGCCGAGCACCACAAGGATCAGCGAGATAAAGATGCCAGCGCGTACGCGGTACTCGTCCATTGGGGCGGCAAAACAAAGGAGATTAGGCCTGCTCGATGAACGCCTCGACCGCCGAAAGGGTGCGTGCGAAACGGGAGAAAATCACGGCTCCGACCGCTCGCCCCTTGTGAGCCACCGCTCATCGCCTTGCTCGCGCATCTGACACACGTCCGTGACATGTGGGGCGTGGCAATATTGTATTGTGCCCTACGTTAGGGCGAGCCGTGCTCAGACGTGTACCGTTTGCGCTACCGATGCGCGCGGCGTGGGCACGAATCCCCGTCTGAGGCGTGCTCTCCCCATCTTCTTGTCGTCGGCCTCTATGACGTTCTCCCGTCTCCTTCGTCTCGCCGCCGCGGGCCTCGTGGCCGTTGGTGTAGCGCTGGCTGTTGCCCCTCAGGCCGTGGCCCAATATTTCGGGCGCAACAAGGTGCAGTACGAGCGCTTCAACTTTCGGGTGTTCGAGACCGACCATTTCAAGATCTACTACTACCCCGAGGCCGAAGTCGCCGCCCGCGACGCCGCCCGCATGGCCGAGCGCTGGTACGAACGTCACCGCCGCACCTACCTGAACACGTTTGGCGACAAGAAGGCGCTGGTGTTCTACGCCGACGATGCGGACTTCCAGCAGACCAACGTCATCTCCGGGCAGATTGGCGAAGGCACCGGCGGCGTTACCGAAGGCCTCAAACAGCGCGTGACGATGCCCTTCACCGGCTCGTACGCCGAGAACGATCACGTCCTCGGTCACGAGCTCGTGCACTCGTTCCAGTACGACCTCGCGCTCACCAAGGACACGACGGGCTTCAACCTGCAAGGCCTTCCGCTGTGGCTCATCGAGGGGACGGCGGAGTACCTGTCGGTGGGGCGGCAAGACCCGCACACGGCGATGTGGCTGCGCGACGCGGCGCTGCGCGACGACATCCCGACGATCTCGAAACTCACCCGCGACACCCGTTACTTCCCCTACCGCTACGGTCAAGCCGTAATGGCGTACGTCGGCGGCAAGTACGGCGATGCCGCGGTGGCCAACCTCTACCGCATGGCCGGGCGCGTTGGGGCGGACTCGGCCTTCGTCTTTGCCCTTGGCATTTCGGCCGACAGCCTGTCGCGGGAATGGGCCGCCGCCGTGCGCAACACCTATCTGCCGCTCACCGTTGGGCGCACCCCTGCTGCCGAAGTCGGGCGCACGGTGCTCACCCGAGGACGCTCCGGCGGGCGGATGAATGTGGCTCCAAGCCTCAGCCCCGACGGCAGCCGCCTCGCGTTCCTGTCGGACTCCGACCTGTTCAACATCAACCTGTTCGTGGCCGATGCCGAGACCGGGCGCGTGACCAAGCGCGTGCGCGAAACCGCCGGTAACGCCCACTTCGATGCCATCCGCTTTATCGCCTCATCGGGCACATGGAGCCCCGACGGGCGGCGGCTGGCGTTTGTGACGTTCGTGGAGGGCGACAACGAGATCTCGATCTTCGACGTGTCGAGCCAGCGCGTGGTCGACCGATTTCGCGTGGCGTCGGTCGGCTCGATCAACAACCCGTCGTGGAGTCCCGACGGCACAAAGATCGCGTTCACCGGCCTCAAAGGCGGCCTCTCGGATCTGTACGTCCTCGATCTCGCAAGCAAGCAGGCCCGCCAACTCACCAACGACCGCTACGCCGACCTCCAGCCGACGTGGAGCCCGGACGGTCAGACGCTCGCGTTTGTGACCGACCGCGGCCCCGAAGGTACCAACTTCGAGACGCTCGAATACGCCGAGATGCGTCTCGGCCTCTACCGGCTGACGTCGGGGCAGATCGACGTGATCCGCCCGTTTGGCCGGGCGATGCACCACAACCCGCAGTTCTCCCGCGACGGCCAGAGTCTGTTCTTTATCTCCGACCAAGACGGTTTTCGCGACGTGTACCGCACCGACCTGGCTTCCGGGCAGGTGTTTCGGGTGACCAACCTCCAGACCGGCGTGTCCGGCATCACCAGCCTGTCTCCGGCGATGACCGTGGCACGGCAGACGGGGCGGATGGCCTTTTCCGTGTTTTCGAACAACGGCTACACCGTCCACACGTTCAGCGAGTCCGAGACCGTGGGCACGCCGCTTATCCCGCGCGAAAGCGGCATTGCAACGGCAGGCGTGTTGCCTCCCGTGACGGCGATCTCGTCGGGATTGGTGGCGACCTACTTGCGCGATCCGGGGTCGGATCTTCCGACGCCGTATGCCCAAGAGGGGCGTCCGTACCGCGCGGCCCTCCGTCTTGACGCGGTGGCTCCGCCGACGGTGGGCGCCAGTGTGGGCGGCTACTACGGCGCAGGCGTGCAGGGCGGCGTCGGCTTCCTCTTCTCCGACATGCTCGGCAACCACCAACTCGTGGCGGTGGCGCAGGCGAACGGGACGTTCAAGGACATTGGCGGGCAGGTGCAGTACCTGAACATGGCGCGCCGACTGAACTGGGGCCTTTCGGCGGCGCACATCCCGGTGCAGTACTACGCGGGCGAAGGCGTGCTGACCAGCGGCGAGTACGCTGTTCTCCGCGACCGCATCTTCATCTCGCAGGGGGCGGGCCTTGCCGCCTACCCGCTCTCCACCACCCGGCGCTTTGAGGCCGATCTCGGTGTGACACGCTACGGCTTTAGCCGAGAAGCCGACATCTACGCCTACGACGCTACTGGAAATCTTGTGCCTGTAGACCGCCGGAAGTTCGATGCGCCCGATCCGGTGTACCTCGGGCGTACGGGCATTGCTTATGTGACCGATTTCTCCAACTTCGCGTTCACGTCGCCGGTGCAGGGCGGACGCTCGCGCTTTCAGATCACGGCCAACTACATCAACGACACGCAGTATGTGGACAGCCTCGGCACGCGGCGGTTTGTGACGGCCCTTGCCGACGTGCGACGCTACTTCTTCAAGAAGCCCTTCACGTTCGCCGTGCGCGGCCTGCACATCGGCAACTACGGTCTTCAGCGGCAGAGCAGTTCAAGGAGTTTCGCCGACCGCATCGGCACGGAGTACCTTGGCTCGCCCTACTACCTCGGCTTTGTTCGCGGCTACAACTTCTCGACGTTCACCGACTGCAAGAACCAAGTCAACGACTGCTACCTCGACGATTTGCAACTCGTTGGGTCGCGGATTGCGCTGGCGAGCGCCGAGCTGCGCATTCCGCTCATCGGCACGCGCGATTTTGGGCTGATCAAGTTTCCGTTCCTGCCCACCGAACTGGCCGTTTTTGCCGATGCCGGTTTGGCGTGGGACAAGTCCTCGACCGTGCGCTTGAAATTCGAGCGCGACCCGGTGCAACGCATCCTCGACACCATAAACCCCAACGCCGTAGGCCCCACGGTGAGCACCTACGAAGACCTGCGCTACCCGATGGTGAGCGTGGGGGCGTCGGCGCGGGTGAACGTGCTCGGCTACCTTGTCGCGGAGATCTTCTACGCCTACCCGTTCCAGCGGCCCGAGCGCGGCGCGCACTTCGGCTTCAACCTCCAGCCCGGCTGGTGAGATCAGCCGCGGCGGCCGTTCCGCGCACCACCGTAACGGCCCGCCCGCGCAGCACCACGCGGTCGCCGCGCATCTCCAACTCAAGTTCGCCGCCGCGCGGGCTGGCTTGGTAGGCGCGGAGCGTGGTATGCCCGGTTTCCGTAGCCCAGTATGGGGCGATGGCGCAGTGTGCCGAGCCGGTCACCGGGTCTTCGGGCACACCGACCTGCGGCGCGAAGAAGCGCGAGACGCAGTCGAAGCCCTCGTCGCCGGGAGCGGTTACGATTACGCCGCGAGCATCAAGCCGGGCGAGGGCGGAAAGGTTGGGCGTGAGGTTCCGAACGGCCTCCGCGCTTTCGAGGCGTACGAACACGTCGAAGCGGCTGCGGCCGGTCCAGACGGGCGTCGCGCCCAGCGCCTCGGTCAGCCCGTCGAGGGGAGGGCAGACGGTGGGAGGCGTCGCGGGGAAGTCCATCGCAATCCGCCCGTCGGCGAGGCGTTCGCACGCGAGCACACCGCTGCGGGTGTGGAAGCGGAGCGCCGGAGCGTCGGAGAAGCCCTCCGTCCAGAGCACATGCGCGGTGGCGAGCGTCGCGTGCCCGCAGAGCGCCACCTCGGCCAACGGGGTGAACCAGCGCAGGTAATAGCCGTCGCCGTCGGCGCGGGGCTGCGGAAAGGCCGTCTCGGCTTGGTTCATCTCCATCGCCATCGCTTGCATCGTCGGCTCCGGCAAGGGCATGTCGGCAATCGCCACGGCGGCGGGGTTGCCCACAAAAGGCCGGTCGGCGAAGGCATCGACAAGGAAGAGGCGCATGGGTGGCTTCGGGCTTCGGGCTTCGGGCTTCGGGCTTCGGGCTTCGGGCTTCGGGCTTCGGGCTTCGGGCTTCGGGCTTCGGGCTTCGGGCTTCGGGCTGGAACCAACGGCAAATGCCCGGTTCCATTTTCGCCCTTGCCCTCCTCCTCGTCTCCGATGTACGCCCGCCTGCGTCCGCTGCTGTTTCGCCTTGATCCCGAACGGGCGCACGACCTCGCGCTCGCGCTCGCCGGCTTGGCTCAGCGGCAGTTTCTGCCGCGGGTGCGCCGCGCCGTTGGTTTTCGGCCTGACCCGCGCCTCGCCCAGACGCTGTTCGGGCGATCGTTCGCGCATCCGGTCGGATTGGCGGCGGGGCTGGACAAAAACGGGCGACTCGCGCCGTTTTGGAACGCGCTGGGCTTCGCCTTCGTCGAGATGGGGTCGGCTACCGCCCGTGCGTCGCTGGGCAACCCGAAGCCGCGCCTGTTTCGCCTGCCTGCTGACCGGGCGCTTGTCAACCGGATGGGCCTCAACAACGCCGGAGCGGAGCGTGTGGCCCGAAGCATCCGCCTCACCCGAAGCCGTGCTGGACGCCTCGTCGTGGCCGTCAACATCGCCAAGACGCACGATCCGTCCATCCTCGGCGCGGCCGCCTGCGACGATTTTCGTGAGGCCTTCCGGGCTGTCGTGGGCGTGGCGGATCTCGTCGTGGTGAACGTCTCGTGCCCCAACACCCGCGAGGGGACAACCTTCGAGGAGCCGAAGGCGCTCGACGGCCTGTTGAGGGCGCTGGCCGTGGAAGCCGGGTATCTTGGCGCTACGCCGCCGCTGCTGATCAAGCTGGCTCCGCCGCCCGCCGCCACCGCACACGGTAGCCCGATGCCCGGCCTCTATGCCGAGGTCGTAGACGTGGCGCGGCGCTACGACGTGGCGGGGTTCGTGGCGACCAACACCGCGCCCGACCGAGCGGGGCTTGCCGCCGACCACGCCACCCTTGAGGCCATCGGGCGAGGCGGGCTGTCCGGCGCTCCGCTGGCCGAGCGTTCCACCGCGCTTGTGCGGCATCTCTACCGCCTCACCAACGGAACGATGCCGATTGTAGGCGTGGGCGGGGTGATGAGTGCGGACGATGCATGGCGGCGGATGCGGGCGGGCGCGTCGCTGGTGGAGGTCTACACCGGGTTGATTTACGAAGGCCCCGGCTTCGTTCGCACGCTCCACAACGGCCTGGTGCAGCATCTCGACCGCTCTGGCGCGTCTACCATCGCCGAGATCGTCGGGGCGGATGCCTGAGCGCGATGCAGTCGAGCAGGTCTACGCGTTCCAGAGTCCACGCCCGAACCTCCGCCTTGGCCACCACCTGCGCACGCAGCGTAAAGAACGTCTCCTCGCCGCTCGCCGTCGGCATCCAGAGGCCGTGCGTGCCGAACCGGCAGGGGGGAGCGAAACGAAGCACCGGCGGTGGCCCGCTGAGGCGATGCAGGAGCCGAGCGTCGAAGCCGACGGGGCCGTCGTCGCGGGCCAGCGTAACGTGCGTGGCGATGAGCCGATGCCGCACCGGGGCCACCAAGCGCCGAACCGTCTCGATAAGCTCGGCTCGCGGCGGTGGGACGAGCAGCGTGAGCTGCCGACGCATCACGTCAGGAACAGGTACGGCTTCCAGGTGTCGTCCACGTTTCCCACAAAGTCGCGGATGAACATCACATGCGACGGGCGGAACGGATGGCCAAGCAGCGGCATGTGTGCCTCGTCGGGCGTGCGGCTGCCCTTGCGGGCGTTGCAGCGGCTGCACGCGGCCACGAGGTTTTCCCATGTGTCCTTGCCGCCTCGGCTTTTGGGCATTACATGGTCGATGGTTAGGTGTTCGCGGGTGCCGCAGTACTGGCAGCGGTGGTGGTCGCGGCGCAGCACGTTCTTGCGCGTGAGCAGGGTACTGCGGTAGGGCACGCGGATGTAGGCGCGCAGCCGAACGATGCTGGGCATCGGGAAGCGCGTCCGCGCCGAGCGCAGAAACTGCCCGTCGAGCGCCTGCACCACGTCGGCCTTACCCAGAAAGACGAGCACCACCGCCCGCTCCACCGTGCACACGCCCATCGCGCTGTAATCGGCGTTGAGCAAAAGAACGTGATGGTTCATCGCGGCCTCCGAACGAGGAAGCCGCCGTGTAGACCGGGGCGAAGGTGAGTGGGATTCGGGAAGGCGCGCGCGGAGGATGGTGCGAGGCGCAGAAAAGGCGGCCCAGCGTCGGGGAGAAAGTAACTTGCCTGAAGGAAGCACGCAAGGGAAAAACACGGCTTGCCCCATAGCGTGTTACCTTTGGGCGTGCTGGCCCCTCATCTTCCGTTTCCCCGCATCCCCGACGCCATCCCGCCCGACCTCGACGAGGGCGCGGACATGCAGGTTGGGGCCGTGCCGTTCCGGTGGCGGCGCGGTGAACTGCGGATGCTGCTCGTTACCTCGCGCACCACCCGGCGGTGGATCGTGCCCAAAGGCGGGCAGATGCGGGGCCTCACCGACCGGCAGACGGCAGCGATGGAAGCCCGCGAAGAGGCCGGGGTGGAAGGCTATGTGTTCCCCAAGCCGCTGGGAACGTACCTGCACACGTCGCACGACGGCACACGCCCGGTGCGGCTCTTCGCTCTCGAAGTGCTGCGGCAGCGACCCAAATGGCCGGAAAAGCACCAGCGCGAGCGCCGGTGGGTAAGCCTTGCCGAGGCGCAGGCCCTTGTCGAGCCGCCGCTGGCTGCGCTGCTGGCCCGGCTGCCCGAGGTGGTAGGCGTGGCCCGATGACAGGCTGTTGGTTGGAACACGTTTTCCTGCGTCGAGGCGCGTACCAGCCGGGCACGCCCTGTTCCCCGGAAGCCGGAAACCAGAACCTTCACCCCATCACGTCAAGCAGGCCGAGGCGCATCTGAAAGACCGTGGCAATTTGGCGGCCGCTGGCTTTCATCCGCTCCGCGTTTGGCCCGGCGGCATGCGCGTCCACGCAACGCTCCAGCCGCCCTACCCACACGTCGAAGTGCGCCGGTGTAAGCGGATAGGCGAAGTTGAGGTGTTTTTGGAACGGACGACCCCGGTACACCGCCTCGCCAAACACCACGTTGCTCCAGAACTGGATCAGCGTTTCGACGTGCGCGTCCAGGTCGACCTCGGCGAAGAACGGCCCCAAGGCGGGATCGTCTTGGATGGTGGCGTAAAAATCCTCCACGACAGGCCGGAGGTCAAGCGGAGTCTGAAAGTCGTTCAAAGCAATACACCTCATAGCGTGACGGGGTAAGCTACTGCAAGGCCCCCGGCGGCGTCTGCCGGGAAATCCCGGCACCGTCCCGCCCGAAGGTCTTGCTCCTTCGTTTCTTCACCGGCCGAAACCCTGCGGTCGTCTTGGGCATACCAGCCGCTCTCTCTCCGCCCCCAATCGCCCTTTCGCGGCTCCCATCATGCCAGCGCTCGTCACCTTCGACACCATTCCTCAGCTGTACACCGGCATTCTCTCGATGTTCGAGGGGCAAAACAAGGCCGCGCTTGCCTACAAAGACAAGAAGACGAAGGAATGGGTGGACATCACCTACGAACAGCTGCGCGAACAGGTGGATGCCTTCACCGGCTTTCTCTACAGCCACGGCGTGCGCAAGGGCGACCGCGTGGCCATTCTTGCGGAGAACCGCCCGGAATGGGCCATTGCCGACTTGGCCACCCAGTTGCTCGGCGGGGTGAACGTGGGGCTGTACACCACGCTGCCGCCCTCACAAATCGCCTACATCCTTAAAGATTCCGGCGCGAAGGTGCTCGTCGTTTCCACGGCGATGCAGCTGCGCAAGGCCGAGGAGATTATGGACCAATGCCCCGACCTCAAGATGGTGGTCACGATGTCGGAGCTGAAGAAGGACCGCGAGGGCCGGGTGATGATGTGGGAGGATGCACTGGCCGAGGGCGCTTCCGTCTGGGCAGCGCAGAGCGCCGAGATCGAGCCGCTGCGCAACGCCGTCAGCGGCGACGACCTGTCGGCGTTCATCTACACGTCCGGCACGACGGGCAACCCCAAGGGTGTGATGCTCACGCACCACAACTTCGCCTCGAATGCGATTAGCGCCCTTGAGCTGCTTCCCGTGGGCCCCACCGACCGCCACCTGTCGTTCCTCCCGCTCTGCCATGTGTTCGAGCGCCTTGCCGGGTACGTCGTGATGTTTGCGTGCGGGGTGAAGATCAGCTACGCCGAGTCGGTAGACGCCGTCGCCAAGAACCTGCCGGAGGTCAAGCCGACCATCCTGCTCTCGGTGCCCCGCGTCTACGAGCGCGTCTACAACAACGTGATGAAGGGCGTGGAAGAAGGGTCATCGACCAAGCAGAAGATCTTTCACTGGGCGCTCGGCGTGGGCCGCCGCGTGGCCGACGCGCAAGCACGGGGCGAAGCGCCGGGCTTCCTGTTGGACTTCCAGAACAACCTTGCCACCAAACTCGTCTTCTCCAAGCTTCACGAACGCCTCGGCGGGGCCATCCGGTTCGGCTGCTCCGGCGGCGCGGCGCTTCCCAAACACATCGGCGAGTTCTTTATGGCCGCGGGCGTGCCGATTCTGGAGGGCTACGGCCTGTCCGAGACCAGCCCCGTGCTCACCTTCAACCCGCTTGCTGCGCCGCGCTTTGGCACCGTCGGCAAGGTGCTTCCGGGCGTGACCGTCGCCATCCAAGACGTCAACACCAAGGAACTCATCGCTACCATCGACGGCTCGGCGGACGCTACGACGCTCAGCAGCGCCGAGGGGGAGATCATCGCCAAGGGGCCGAACATCATGAAGGGCTACTGGAACCTTCCCGACGCCACGAAGGACGCCATCGACGCCGACGGTTGGTTCCACACGGGCGACATCGGCAAGTTTGAGGACGGCTACCTCCGCATCACCGACCGGCTCAAGCACATGCTGGTGAACAAGGGCGGCAAGAACGTCTATCCCGGCCCCATCGAGGAGCAGCTCAAGGCCGGCTCCACGCTGGTCGACCAGGTGCTCGTGATCGGCGAAGGGCAGGACTTCCTCACCGCGCTGATCGTGCCGAGCCTCGACAACGCGAAGGCGATGTTCCCGCAGGCAGGCCTCACCGACGAGGCGAGCGCGGCGGCCAGCGAAGACGTGCGCAAGGCCATCGACGGCGTCGTGAAGGCGTACTCCAAGACGGCGGCTCCGCACGACAAGGTGCGCGGCTTCTACCTCGTGCCCGAGCCGTTTACGGTGGAAAACGAGATGATGACGCCCACGCTCAAGCTCAAGCGCAAGGTGATCGAGAAGGCCTACAAAGACCAGATCGACGCGCTGTACGGCGGCACCGACGACGGCGAATGACGCACGATGACGGCCAACCTGACAGGTTCTCCGAACCTGTCAGGTTGGCCGTCATCGCACGCCGTCGCGGGCGTCGATGCGAAGTTCTTCGACGACCTCGTCGCCACGCACGAGGAACATCCGCTCCTGCGTGGCAACGGTCACGCAGGCGTGGTTGGGGACGATGCGGATGCGGTCGCCTACGCCGGCGATGAACGTGCCGTGGACCTCCGCCCAGCCGTGCTCTTCCGACAGCGCCATGAGGCGCAGGTGCGGCAGTTCGCGCATCGTGCGCGGGTTGTAGAGCGGAATGCCGTAGCCCGTCGTGCCGTAGCCGCCGTCGCTCGTAAACACCTTCTTGCCCGCGTCGAAGAACACCGCCTGCTGGCCGAGGTCGTCGGTTTGGATGGACACGACGGACGTGAGCACGGTGAGGGCGCAGTCTTCGAGCGTGGCGCTGCCGAGCGCGACCTGCTGGGCGTCGCGGAAGACGTAGTTGCCGGGGCGCAGTTCGGTGATGCGGAAGCCCGCGCTGGAGGTGCGGTTTTCGAAGACCGTGGCCGTGGGTGTGCTGCCCATCGAGAGGTCGAACGCGCCCGGCGTGGCGAGGCCTTCGGCCAAAAGCGCGTCGGCCGCGCCGAGGAGGCGTTCGCGGGCCTCGGTCATCACGCGGCGTCGGGCGTCGAGGGCGGTTTCACCGCTGCGCGGCCCGGCGTAGGCGTGGCCTTCGTGGGTGAACAGCCCGGCGAGGCGCAGTCCCGGCAGCCCGGCGACGAAGCGGGCGAACTCCGCCAGTTCGGCCCCGTGCTCGCGTCGTCCGGTGCGGTGGTGGCCGCAGTCGAGTTCAACCCGCACGTCCACCGGCGCATCTTCGAAGGCTGCCGAGAGCGCCTCGGCCCCGTCCTTCGTGTCGACGCCGAGCGTAAGGCGGGCGCGGACGGCGAGGGCACGGACCTCCGCAACGCGGACGTGGCCCGCCACCGGGTAGGCGAGGAAGACGTCCCGCAGACCGGCCTCGACAAACGGCGCGGCCTCGCTGGGCTTCGACGCCGTCAGACCAGCGGCCCCCGCTTCGGTTTGCATCTGTGCGATCCGCACCGATTTGTGGGTTTTGACATGCGGACGCAGCGCGACGTTGTGGGCGGCGGCGCGGGCCTGCATCCGGTCGAGGTTGACGCGGAGGTGAGCGTCTTCCACCAGCAAGGTGGGCGTGGCGAGGTCGTCGATGAGCATCGGAGCAACGAGGAGGATAGCACGCGGCAAAGATAGCGGGCGGAGGCGGGGACTTGGACGGCGCGTCGGACGTTGGAACAGACCCGTACCTTTAGACTCTTGATCTTCGAACGCCTCCTTTGGATTCCTCCGTCTCGCTTTCCTCGCCCGGCTTGCCGCTGCTCGTGGCGGATCGTCTGTACAAACAGTACCCCTCGGGCACGGGCGGCGTGCTGGAGGTGCTGCGCGGCGTCGATCTGACCGTTCACACGGGCGAGTTCGTGGCCATCGTGGGCGAGAGCGGCACGGGCAAGTCGACGCTCCTGCACCTGCTGGGTGCGCTCGACCGTCCGACGGCGGGCACGGTCACATTCGCGGGCGAGGATGTGTTCAAGAAGGACGACGAGGCGCTCGCGGCCTTCCGCAACCGGCACATCGGCTTTGTCTTCCAGTTTCACCACCTGCTCCCCGAGTTTACGGCGCTGGAAAACGCGGCGATGCCCGCGCTGATCGCCGGGCAGTCGGTGAAGCAGGCGACGCCGCGTGCCACCGAGTTGCTCGAACGCCTCGGCCTTGGGGCACGGCTCGACCACCGCCCCGGCCAGCTTTCCGGCGGCGAGCAGCAGCGCGTGGCCGTGGTGCGGGCGCTGATGAACGCGCCCGACGTGGTGCTGATGGACGAACCCTCCGGCAACCTCGACGAGAAGACGGCGGATGCACTCCACGACGAGATCGTGCGTTTGGCGCAGGACGAAGGCCGCGCCTTTGTGGTTGTGACGCACAACCCGGCGCTCGCCGCCCGCGCCGACCGCGTGTTCCGGATGGAAACGGGCCATTTGACCGGCTCGGACGCGGCGTAATCCGCTGCCATCCCGTCACTGGCCCGTCGCAGCACGGGCGCAACGCATTGGCGCGGACAGCGTAGGACAGGCCATCTTGCCCGTGCCTGCCGATGTCTACCGCTCTGCTCGACCTGCCCGTGTTCGACCCTGCCCTCGGCTTCGTCGAAGCTCCCATCGACCCGACGCTCGACCTGTTTGAGGAGATCCAGCGCCTCAAGAAGGAGAAGAACGCGGTCGTGCTGGCCCACTACTACCAAGAGGCCGACATCCAAGACGTGGCCGACTACATCGGCGACAGCCTCGGCCTCGCCCGGCAGGCCGCCGCCACCGACGCCGACGTGATCGTGTTCTGCGGCGTCCACTTTATGGCCGAAACCGCCAAGATCCTCAACCCGACGAAAAAGGTCTTGCTGCCCGACCTCAACGCGGGCTGCTCGCTCTCCGACACGTGCCCGCCGGACGACTTCGCCGCCTTCTGCGCCCAGCATCCGGACCATACCGTCGTCTCCTACATCAACTGCTCGGCAGGCGTCAAGGCGCTCTCCGACATCATCGTGACGTCGAGCAACGCCGAGCACATCGTCCGCCAGCTTCCGAAGGACGAGAAAATCCTCTTCGCGCCCGACCGCAACCTCGGGCGCTACATCGCCCAAGAAACCGACCGCCCGGACATGGTCGTGTGGCAAGGCGTGTGCATCGTCCACGAGACGTTCTCCGAACGACGCCTGCTCGCGCTCAAAGCCCAGCACCCCGGCGCGCCCGTGCTGGCCCACCCGGAGTGCGAGGAGGCCGTTCTGCGCCACGCCGACTTCATCGGCTCGACCACGCAGATCCTGCGGGCGGCGCAGGAGCGTCCGGAGCGCGAGATGATCATCGCCACCGAGGAAGGCATCCTGCACCAGATGCGCAAGGCGTCGCCGGAGAAGACGTTCATCCCCGCCCCGCCCGACAACGGCTGCGCCTGCAACGCCTGCCCGCACATGAAGCTCAACACGCTCGAGAAGCTGTACCTCTGCATGAAGTACGAGCAACCCGAGTTGGTGATGGACGAGGCGTTGCGCGTGCAAGCGCTCGCGCCCATCGAGCGGATGCTGGCGATGAGCGCGGGCGTGAAGTGAGCCGCCCGAAGCGGCTTACTGGCCTTCGATGACCGGGCTGGCGGCGTCGACCGACGCGATGGCTCTGGCCGAGTCCTTGGCGATCACCGCGCCGTCGACCATCAGTGTGGCTCCGACGAAGCCCTTGAGCAGTTGCGTCCGCGTGGTGTCGGTGGTGAGGTTGGTGGCCGTCATGCGAAACTCCGCGAGGTCCGACCGTTCGTACACCTTCGACCACGACACCCGTGCGCCGGTGAGCGTGTCGCGCATCACGCCGTTGGGCGAGACCCACTCGATGGCGATGCGGCTGGCGTAGCCGACGGTGGCGTTGGTGGTGGGCGCGCCGGTGAGCCGGTTGGACGAGACGTAATAGGTGGCCAGCTCAGGGCTGTCTTCCGGCACCTTCACAAGGTCGCAGGCGGGAAGAGCGAACAGGGCGGCGGCAACGAGAAGCGAGACGCGGGACATCGGGCGGCGCGGAAAAAGGACGTGCCGGAGAAGATAGGGCGTGGCGCGGCGCTTTCCAACCGGCCGGCGTCGTTTGATCGGTGCCGCCGGGCGTTGGCAGAACCTTCGCCGGGCTGGGGGCGTGTGGCGTTCGAACGCTCTGCTCCGATGCCCGACCTCCCGCTCTTTCCGCTCCAGACCGTCCTGTATCCCGGCGAGCGCTTGCCGCTGCACATCTTCGAGCCGCGCTACCGAACCATGATCGCCCGCTGCCTGCGCGACGACCTCGCCTTCGGACTCGTCCTGTCCGACGCCGAGGGGCATCTGGCCGACGTGGGCTGCACCGCCCGCCTCGACCGCATTCTCGAACGGTATCCCGACGGGCGGCTCGACCTGCTCGTGCGCGGCGAAACCCGCTTTCGCATCGAAACGCTGCGCCACGAGCACGCCTACCTGTCTGCCGACGTGGCGTTCGTGCACGAACCCGCCGAGACGCTGCAAAAAAACCTCTCCGAGCGGGCCATCACCCAGCACATGCGTCTGCTTGAACTGGCCCGGCGCGACGTGCGCCCCAGCCTCTACATGACGCCGTTCGTCTCGTACGTCATCGCTCACAACGCGGGTCTAACGCTCGCGCAAAAGCAAGAGGTGCTCGAACTGCTCACCGAAAACCTGCGCCTGAGCTATCTGGTGGCTCACCTCGAAGCGCTCATCCCGCAGGTCGAGCAGCAGGAAGACGTTCGGCGCAAGGTGCAGTCCAACGGCCATTTCCGCGACTTCCTCCCGCGTATCTCGGACGACGGCGACGCGTGATCAGCGGCGCTGGTAGATCTGGTTGTAGACGAGCGGTGTGGGCAGGCGGTTGCTCTCCAGACGCACGTTCATCACCAGGCGGCCTTGGGCGTCGAGGGAGAACGTGTTGGTGCGCGTGCCGTCGTCGGCTACAAACCGCTGGATGAGATGCGGGCCGTGCACGGTGACCGTCGTGGTGTAGGCCTTGCCGTCGTTGTCGCGGGCGCGCACGCCGGGGCCGTCGATCACGTTGCGGCGCGTGTCGGCTCCGGTGGTGATGGTCACGGCGTTGCCGGAGAACACGATGGCGACGTTGGGGATGGGCGGGTTCGCCGTGCGGAGGCGGCTCCGCACATAGCCGCGCAGAATCGGGTTGACGCGGGCGACGGTCGTCTGGACAGCCGCGCGGATGTCGTCGGACGCCGAGGCATCGAGCGCGTATGTGCCCGCAAGGCGGAGGTCTTGGGCGACGGCCGGCGTGGCAAAAACCAGCGCGGCAGCGACGGCAAAGCGAAGGTGCATCGGAGCGAGACGGTTAGGCGGTGTGGGGAAGCGGGGCGTGGCAGCGCGGGCACGCGGTGGCCCGGATCGGCACACGAGGAAACGCACACGACGGGCAGGAACGTACGAAATCCGGGTCGCGCAGCGTCGTCCCGCAGTATACACATACCGGCGAATCGTCCGGGTTGAGGTTCCGGCACTCCGGGCACTCGCCGGGTTCGAGGTACGGCGAGGCCGCCACGAGGCGCAGCAGATGCTGGTGCGCAAGCCAAAGCAGCCCAACCAAGGCGCTCAGGCCAACCAGCGCGGCGGCGTTGGGGCCGAGCAGCAGCACGAGGTTGGCGGTGGCGTGCAGCAGTCCGGCTCCAACGAGCGACGTGGCGAACGTGCGCCAGCCGCTTCCGGGAGCGCCGGGCGGGCCGAAGCGGGCGCGGGCCAGGCCGTAGCCCCACACGGCGGCGTAGGCGAGGTGTGCGGGCACGGGCCAGAGGAAGCGCACGAGCAGCACCTCGCGCCCGTACTGCTGGGCGTAGAGCGCGTTTTCGCCTACGGCGAAGCCCAGCGCCACGGTCAGCGCCGCCAGCATCGCGTCCACCGGCTCGTCGAGGCGCAGGAACAGCCGAACCGCCAGCGCCGCGCCGAGGGCCTTGCACAGCTCTTCGTTCAGCCCGGCAAACAGCGCAAAGACCACGGTTTGTCCCGTTCGAGCGCCAATCGCGCCGGCCTTCAGGCCAAGAAGCGCGGCAAAGGCTTCGTTGCCAAGGGTGGCCAACGCCAGCGCGAGGCCGCCGCCGAGCACGAGTGCCCCCACGAGCCGCCCCGTCGCCTGCGGGTGCAGTCGGTCGTAGCGGCGCACGAGCGCCAGCCATACCAGCGCCCCCAGCAGCAGCGCCCCAACCGTAACCCAACCGTCGTTCACCCGCGTAAGCACAATCGTCTCTTGGCGAGGAGATACGCCGAGGAGCACGGAGAGGTTTGGTTCGTCGCACCGTTGGTTCGTCGCATCCGGTTATCTTCTCTGCGTCTCCGCCCAGCCCCGTGCCCGACGTTTCGCCCGCTCCGATTCCTATGCGCTCCGAGGCCGCCCGCAAGGCGCTGCACCTCGTGTCGCTCATCGTCCCGGCAGCCATGCTTGCCTTGGGGTGCACCAACGCGCTTGTTGCGGGCGGGGCTGTGGCCGCCGTGGCCGTCGCTGCCGACGTGCTGCGGGCGCGCTCGCCGGGCTTCGCCCGGTTCATTGACCGATGGTTTGGGTGGATGATGCGCGCCGAAGAGCAGCCCGGCGTGCCCGGCCCGGTGGTGTTCAACGGCGCAACGTGGGTGTTGGTGACGGCCTTCCTCTTGGCGCTGCTGTTTCCCTTGCGCGTCGGGATGGCGGTGTTCATCGCGTTCATGCTCGGCGACGCTGCCGCCGCGCTTGTGGGCCGGGCCGTCGGGCGGCACCGATGGCCGGGCACGCGCCGGACGGTCGAGGGGTCGGCGGCGTTCTTCGCCGTGGCGCTGGCCGTCTTGCTGGCGCTGCCGGCTGTGGTGGGAGACGCCGTCGTCCACCCGTCGCTGCCGGTTGCGGCGGCAGTGGCGCTGGCGATGGCGGCGGTTGAAGCGTTGCCGATCCGCTTAAACGACAACGTCCGCGTACCGGTCGTGGGCGCGCTGCTGCTCGTTGTCTTGAACGTGCGGTAGAAGATGGAAGGATAAACAAGCCCCAGCACTTACGCCGGCACCCGCATGCCCGACCTTCCCACCCGCGTGTTTCGCCAAGTGGCCGGGCTGGCCGCCCGCCCGCAGCCGCCGCTGATCCGGCTGCGTCGCCCGGTGGTGCTGATGCACGGCTTCGGCACGCTCGGTGGCGTGGGGCGCAAGGGAATGCTCCACGCCGAGGCCCTGCACCTGCGCCTGCGCGGCGTGCTGGCCTACGCGCCGAACGTGGCATCGTACGAAACCATCGAGCGCCGCGCCGCAATGTGGCGCGACCACCTCGATGCGGTGATGGAGGAGACCGGGCACGAGCGCGTCCACCTCGTCGCTCACTCGATGGGCGGCCTCGACGCCCGCCACCTCATCTCCACCCTTGGCTATCACCGGCACGTCGAAACGCTCACCACCGTGGCCACACCACACCACGGCGCATCTATCGCCGAGGCGATGCTCGACACGCCTGCACTGCTGCGGCTGCCCGTGCTGGGTTTGGCCGACTGGACGGGTGCGGCGGCGCTCGAAGGCGTTTCCTCGAACGTGCAGGCGGCGCTGCGCCAGCTCACCCGGCAAAGCATCGTGAAGACGTTCAACCCCGCCACGCCCGACCACCCCGACGTGACGTATCGCTCGTGGGCCGGACGGGCGGGCACCAACTCGCCGGTCGGCATCACTCCGTTGCTGCGCCCCGCTCACGCCGTCGTATACGCCCGCGAAGGTGTCAACGACGGGGTCGTCGGCACCGACAGCGCCGTGTGGACGGGGTTTCAGGGGGTGATCGACGCCGACCACGCCCGTCAGATCGGCCTTGCCGCCGGGTTGCCGCGTCGGTTTCGCGCCAGCGCGTTCTTCGCCTCGCTCGTCCAAACCCTCGCCGACGCCGGGGGCTGATCAGCCCCGCTTCCACGTCTCCAGCAGCTCCGACACGCCGCCCGTGCGCAGCCCGCGCACCTGCGCCGCCGCGACGGTTTCAAGCACATGCGCCCGCGACGCCGGGTTCACGTCGGGGAGGGAAAGCGTGTTGTGCCACAGCGCCACCACCACACCTCCGAAGCGCCGCGCGGTGTCCAGCAAACGCTCCGTGACGGCCTGCCCGGCTTCGTGCGTGGCGGCTTCGCGGACGAACAGCGCCACGTCCATCAGCGCCAGTGGCAGCTCCCAGACGTTCGTCGTCCGTCCGGTCGCGAGGTCGTAGAGACGGAACGGATGCGTCGTGCCGCGTCGGAAGCCGGTGGTGTCGCTCCAGCCGAGGCTGCTGTCGAGTGCAACCCCGGCGGCCTCAAGGCGGCCCGGCGTTTCAAGTGGATCGAAGCGGAGGTAGTGGCTGCGGACGGCATCGGAGGCGTCGGGGAAGGCACTGCGCAAGGCCGTGCGCTCGTGGTCGAGCCGACCGCCGCCGTCGTACGACGGGTGAAGGGCGACCTCGTGCCCCATCGCCGCCACGGCTCCAAGCGCCTCGTCGGCGAGGTTCACCGGCGTGTCGTAGGCGCGGTTGGTGGCGTCGGCTTTGAGGAAGAACGTGCCGCCGCCGAGGGGCGCGAAGGTGTCGGCCAGCCACGCGAGGTCGAAGAGGTACGGATCGCCCGGCCGCATCGCGTCGCCGAGGAGCCGGTCGGCGCGGTGCAGGCGGGTGGCGAAGGGTTCGCGCTTGGCGTTGCGGGCGAGGTCATCCCAGAACACCTGCTTGAAGATGCCCGGGCGAACGCGGTAGAGCGCGTCCACGTCGCAGGTGAGCGCCAGCGCTCCGGCGTCGCCGCCCCATGTCCGGCCCGGCACGTCTATCCCGGCCGCGCGGAGCCGGTCGGCCAGCACCACACGCAGCGCATCCACGACGGGCAGGTCGGTCGGCAAGCCCAACGTGTGCGCCCACGACGCCGCGAACGGCACGCGGCCGTGTCCGTCGCGCTCGGCAGACGCCTCGCCCCAGCCCGCGAGCCACGCGAAGGCCGTGGCCACGAGGTCGGGCGCCTCCGGCGATCCAAACGCGAGCGGTAGGCGCATCGCAGCGCCGTCCGGGGCCGTCGCGTCCATCCAACCGCCGCGTGCAGGATCCAACGGAGACGTGCGCGGATCGCCTGCGAGCACCGCTGCTGCCGGATCGGCGGGCAGATGCGCCGCACTGGGCAGGGCGTCGGGGCCAACGACGAGCGCGGGCGGAGCGGCTTCAACCGGTACGAGGCCGAGGCCGAAGAGCAGTTCGGTGAGGGCGTAACGGTAGGCGGGCCGCAGCGCGTCCGGCACATCGAGGCGGACGGCAAGCGAGCGGGCAGTCAAGTCGGACGTCATGCAGCCAACAACGGCGGATAGGAGGCAAGGGGCATCAGCTCCTCAGGAGCGGCATGGTCATGCACCGGGGGCCGCCACGGCCGCGGCTCAGCTCGGTGCCGCCCATCTTGATGGCGATTTTCTCGCCGTGCGCGTAGGCCGTCTCCTCGTGGTAGTCGAGGAAACCCTTGGCGCTCACCACGCGGTAGCCGTGGCGCTGCAGCATCTCGAACGTGCGCTGGTTGCGCTCGTAACCCATCACCACGCCGGGGGCGAGGGCGAAGAAGTTGGCCCCGTCAGTCCACTGCTCGCGGCGCTGCGAGAGCGGATCGTTGCCGCCGCACGGAATGAACGCGAGGGTGCGGTCGAGCAGTCGTTCGAGCGTGCTCTTGAGGTCGGTGCGGAGTTCGGAGACGAAGTGGTCCGGCCGCTCGCCACGGGTGAAGTGCACGATGTTGCCGGTGCCGTCGCTCTCAAACAGCGGCGGGAAGACGACGCATTCGTCTTCGGCGATGAACGTGAAGACGGTGTCGAGGTGCATCGACGAGCGGCGCTTGGGCAGGTCCACCATCACGACGTGCTGCACGGCGGTCTGCTCGAAAAGGGCGCGGGCGATGGCCATCACGCCGGAGAAGCTGGTGCGTTCGCTGTGGCCAAGCAGCACAACTTCGGGCGAGGCGACGATCATGTCGCCGCCTTCGAACGTGACGCCTTCGGGCAGCTGCACGACGTGGTCGCGCACGCCTGCGAACATCGGGTGGTAGCCAAGCACCGTTTGCATGATCACGCTTTCGCGTGTTCGTGCCGGGTTGGCCGGGTGCGAGAGCACGATCCGGTCGGCCACGACAGCGGCGATGTCGCGGGTGAAGAGCAGGTTGGGCACCGGCTCTTCGTGCAGCGGCAGCAGCGTCTGGCCGGTAAGAGCGAAGCGGTGCAGCTCGTCAGGCGACAGGCGGACGAGATCGCCCTCGAAGGCGTGAAGGTTGCGGGCGGCGTCGGCGGCGACGAGTGTCCGCACAAACGCGGCGCGGGCATCTTCTTCGGTGAAGGTCTCGCGGAGCAGGTCGGAGAGTTGGAGTACGCCCCCGGCGCGCCCGATCACCTTGTCGAACACGTCGCACATGAGCAGGTGCTCGGTTCGGGCTTGGCCGACGAACAAGATGTCGTCGAACAGCAGGTCCATCCGGTTTTCGGGCGAGACGAGATCCATCTCGTCGCCCGGCGTGTGGACGATCACGCGGCGCAGCGCCCCGGTTTCGGAGCGGATGCCGAGCGTGGCGGCGATGTCGGCAGAGGCCGGGGCAGAGGCGACGGGTTCCATAGGATGGCGGGAAGATTGAGGGGTCAACCCGCCCTGCACCCGGCCCGTTTCCTGTTTGGCCCGTTTCCTTGTTTGTGCGCAGATCAGCCGCGCTTGGCCTGCACGGCCTGCACCACGCGCCACGCTACATAGGCGGCCAGCACGATGGCGAGGAACGGCAGCAGCAGCACGATGAGGCCGAACGCCACCTTGAAGACGAACGAAGCCAGCAGGATCAAGCCAACGACGATGGCGATCTGCACAAGGGTGTCGGAGGTCGATCGGGTTTCCATAGCGAGGCGGTAAAAGCGGGGAGGTGGTCGTCGTTACGAACGCACGCTCGCCAAGTTGCGCCTACCGGAGGCTGGTCGTCACGACAATCGCGCTGGAGAGGGCATTTCCTTCGTCGCCCATTCCGCCAACGAGCACCACGCGGCCGCCGGGCAGGGCGGTGGCGGTGAGGCCGTAGCGGAGGAGCGCGCCCAGCGGCAGCGCGAAGAAACGGTCGGCCCCGGCGGCGTAGACCTCGGCACCGCCTACCAGATCGTTGGTCGGCGGGACGATGCCGGAGAATGCATCGCGCGCGCCGGCGGCGACGAGCACGAGGCTGTCGGCGAGGCGGGCTGCGGCGTGGCGGTGGCGGGCGAGGTTCGGCGCGGCAGCCTCGTCGGGGGAAACGTTTATTCCCGAAAGGTCAAGCGCAAAGCCCAACGGGAGCGTCTCGACGACGTTGGGCGTGGACGTGTTCTGCCGCTGCGCCGCCGCCACGATGGCCCGCCCGTCGCCGCCGGCCTCGGTGGCGGCGGTGAGCGGCGTGGCCGAAAACCCGGACATTCGTTCGCCCACGCTGCGCCCGTAGCCCGACGACGCTCCGGTGGTGGCGACGAGTTCGGCGTCGGTGACTTCAAAGACCCGCACGTCGTCGCGTTCGCCGTAGGTGCGGCTGCTGCTTCCCGACGGTGCACCCTCGCCCCCGATCACCGCGACGTACACGCCTCCGCTCGGCGTGCGGCGCAGCAGCGTCTGGTGGTAGGCGTTCTGAATGCCTGCCCCGCGCAAGGTGTACGCCGAAAAACGCGTCGTGGTCGGATCGTAAAGTTCGGCGGTTTGGACCAACTCAGATAGGGCACGGCTGCCGTCGACGCGAGTGCCGCCAAGAATCAGCACCTTGCCGTTCGGGAGAAGCGTCGCCGTATGGCCGGTGCGGCCCACGTTCATCCGATTGGCAATCGGCGTCGTTGCAAACGACACCGGGTCTACCAAGAAGGCCTCGTTGCGCGCCGACGTGCCGGTGCGCGTCACACCGCCGATGACGAGCAAGCGTCCGTCTTGGAGGCGCGTCGTCGTGTGGCCGCTTCGTCCCACCGCAAGCGTAAGGGCTTGGACGGTCAGGCGCAGGCGGAGGGCGTACGCGGTGGTGGTGCGGGCCACGCCGCCCTCGTCGGTGGCCGTGAGGCGGAGGCGGTTGAGGCCTTCCACCAGTCCGACGCGGCCCGTCCAGAGACTGTCGTTCGTGCGGACCAGCACGCGACCGTTGGCTTCGACGCGGGCGATGGCGCGAAACGTAGCGGCGCGTACGACGAGCGTGAGCGAGTCGCCCGTTTGCACATCGGTGAGGCGCGGCGAGACGACCGTGACCTCCGGCTTGATCTCCTCGATAAACGGGCGGTCGCATCCGGCAGCAACGCACGCCACGAGCAGCACCGTCGTCCAAACCCAAACACGCATAGCAGCGGGGAAAAGCCGTCGCATCGGCGAGGGACGATAGCGGTTCCCGCATCCCGTCAAAAATGCCCTTGCGGACGAGGGCCGGTTCTGGGTTGCCGGTCGCCGCGCCTGACGTCAGCCGATCGTCCGGAGGCCCTCTTCACACGTCCATCGGGCGAAGCGTGAGGCAGAGCACGAGCAGCGCGAGGCAGAGCCACGCCAGCGCCTTGCGTCCGGGCGTGAGGGGTTCTTCCACCTGCGACGGCGGATGGTCGACCCGGACGATGCGCACGAGCAGCACCGCCCACACGAGCCACGGCACAAAGCCCAGTTTTGCGACGGGCGGATACGTGCTGCCGAGTGCCGCCCCCAGCACCAGCGCCAGCAGCAGCACCGCCGCCGTCGTGCGCTCCATCATCCGCTGCAGCAGCCAGTACAGCAGCGCCGCCAGCCCCACCCATCCGGCCACGCCCTGCCAGCGGCTCTCGTCGGCGAGGGCGCTTAGCACCGGCACCACGCCAAGGCTGCCGAGGGCAAGCATCGCCAATACCGTCAGGCGGGCGATGCGTCCGTGCCAGCGCCGCCCAAACAGCGCGTATGTGACGTGCCCGCCGTCGAGTTGACCCACGGGCAAAAGGTTGAGCGCTGTAAAGAACAGCCCCAGCCACGCCGCCAGCAGGGTCGGGTAGTGGTACATCTCCCACGGCGGCGGCACGTTCGGGAAGAGCGACGCAAGGCCCCGGTAGAGCAGCCCCTCGCCCATCCCCGATCCGCCGAGGCCGCCGGGTGGATTGGCCGGGAAGGTGGCGTAGGTGCGGATGTACTGATGGAGCAGCCCGTGCGATTCGGGCGAGACGGCGAGCAGGTAGTCGGGCGGCGGCAGCGTGGCCAGTGCGTAGACGAGCACCGACAGCGCCACGACGAACCCCGCGAGCGGCCCCGCCGCGCCCATGTCGAAGAGCGCGCGGGTAGTTGGCAACGGCTCGCGCAGCCGGATCACCGCGCCCATCGTGCCGAACGTCAGCATCGGCGGAGGCAGCGGCAGCGGGATGAAGTACGGCGGCGACACGTCCACGCCGTAGCGCCGCGCATAGAGGTAGTGCCCGAACTCGTGCGCCGTCAGAAACAGCATCAGCGGGACGGAGAAGCGCAGTCCGTCGGCGAGAAACGACGGCCCGACGAGCATCCCGAGCAGGTTGAACCACGCATCCTGCTGGTAGAGCGCCGTGCGGCTGGCCCACACCCCGCCCGCGAGCGTCGTCGTCACGAACGTCGTCGCAAACAGCGCAACGTGCAACGCCCAGCGATCCGGAGTGCGGCGCGGCTCCGTCAGCACCGACGGCGCGACGTCGAGGACTTCGTGCGATGAGGGCGAGGCGGCGGGTTCCAAACGGGAGGAGGGCAAGGCTGCGGGTAGACATGCACGACCCGTGCGGTTCCCCGAGCCGTCCCTCAATCACGCCAGCGCCTTGAGGGCGGCTTCGATGCGGTCGGCGGCCTCGGCAAGGTTCTCCATCGACGCGGCGTAGGACAGGCGGATGCCGTTGGGCGCGCCGAAGCCGTCGCCGGGCACGAGCGCCACGTGCGCGTCTTCGAGCAGGTAGTAGGCCAGTTCGTCCGCGCCCTCGATCACCCGGCCCTTGGGCGAGACGGAGCCGAAGTAGTTCGACACGTCGGGGAAGAGGTAGAACGCGCCTTCCGGGCGGGGCAGCACGAGGCCGTTGAGGGCGGAGAGCCGTCCGATCAGGAAGTCGCGGCGCTCGCGGAAGGCCGCCACCATCTCGTCCACGTACCGCCGATCCATCGCGAGGGCGGCCACGCCCGCCTTCTGCGAGATCGTGGAGGGTGCGCTCGTGAGTTGGCTTTGGAGGCGGGCGCAGATCTTGAACAGCGGCGTGGGCGCGGCGAGGTAGCCGAGCCGCCAGCCGGTCATGGCGTAGCCCTTGGAGAAGCCGTTGACGGTGATCGTGCGGTCGTACATCCCGTCGAGGGTCGCAAACGACACGTGCTCGGCGTCGTACACGACGTACTCGTAGATCTCGTCGGAGATGACGAGCACATGCGGGTGGCGGCGCAGCACGTCGGCGAGCGCCTCCTGCGTGGCCCGGTCGTAGACGACGCCTGTGGGGTTGGACGGGCTGTTGAGGATGACGAGCCGCGTCTTGGGTGTGATCGCCGCCTCCAACGCTTCGGGGCGAAGGACGTAGCCATCCTCGGCGGTCGTCTCCACCGCGACGGGCACGCCGCCGGCGAGGCGCACCATCTCCGGGTACGACACCCAGTACGGCGAGACGATCACCACCTCGTCGCCGTCGTCGACGACGGCGATTACGGCTTGCGCGACGCTCTGCTTCGCGCCGTTGGAGAGCAGCACCTGCGTCGGCTCGTAGGCGAGGCCGTTGTCGCGGCGGAGCTTGTCGGCGATGGCGGCGCGCAGTTCGGGCAGGCCCGCGTTGTCGGTGTAGTGCGTCCACCCCTCGCGCATCGCCTGTTCGGCGGCCTCGATGATGGGCTGCGGCGTCGTGAAGTCCGGTTCGCCCGCGCTCAGGCCGATCACCGGCAGGCCTTGGCGCTTGAGTTCGGATGCCTTGGCCGTCATGGCAAGCGTCGCCGACGGCTGGACGGTGGCGGCGCGTTGGTTGAGATGGTAGAGTTCGGACATCGGGCGGAGGCGAAACGGGACGAGGAACAGCGAAAAGCGAGCCTTCGGACAAAACTTACGGCGGTGGGAGGCGGTGCTTGGGAACGGTCTGTGCAGAAACGACGGAAGCGGCGGCGATGTAAGCGTTTTCGCATCGCCGGAAGCGCTTCGGCATACCGACGGCGCGCAACCAAACGTTTGCCGCTTGCGGCGGTACACCGCCGTCCCTGCCCGATCTGCCCGATGCTGCGTCGCCTTCTGTCCGTGCTGCTGCTGCTGGTTGCCGTGCCCCTGACGTCGGCGCAGACGCGCCGTGCCCCGGCGCGGGCCGCGTCGTCCATCTTCGCCGACGCCGAGGCCCGCGCCCACGCCGAGGCCGCGTTGGCCGCCGCCAACGACCTGCGCTTCGCCGACGTGGAGACGCATGTGGTTGCTCTTGCGGAACGCTACCCCGGCCATCCGGCCGTGCCGTTCTTGCGGGCGCAGACGCTGTGGTGGCGCATTCTGCTCGACCTCTCGAACAACGCCTACGACGCGCCCTTCAACCAGCAGATGGACGCCGTTGTCCGCGCCGCCGACGCCCGGCTCCGCCGCAACCGCAACGACTTCGACGCTCGCTTCTTCCGGGGCGTCGCGCTCGGCTACAAGGCCCGGATGCACGTCAACCGCAGCCGATGGTGGCCCGCCGCCCGCGACGGAAAGGACGCCTTAGACGATGTGCTGTTCGTCTCGCGCCGCAACGAGGGCAACCCCGACTACGGCTTCGGGCGCGGCCTCTACGACTACTACGCCGAGGTTATTCGCGACCGCTACCCGGCGGCCTTGCCCGTGCTCGTTTTCTTCCCCGACGGCAACCGCGAGCGCGGCCTGGCAGCTCTTCGTGCCGCTGCCGAGCGCGGCACGTTCACCCGCAGCGAGGCCACCTACTTCCTCGCCCAGATCCTCTACCTCTACGAAGGCCGTCCGCTCGAAGCCCTCGTCTATGTGCAGCAACTCCGGGCGCGGCATCCGGGCAATCCGTACTTCAACGCCTTCGAAGGACGACTTTTGCTGGCCACCGGCCAGTACGACGCGGCGCGCACCGTCTTTGCCGGCATCGTCGCCCGCTACGACGCCGGGCAGAGCGCCTACGTCGGCCTCGCCGAGCAGAGCCTCTTCCAACTGGCCCGGTTGGAGATGATGCAGGGGCGGCCCGAAGCGGCGCTTGCGCACCTCGACCGGGTGGAGATGCTCACCGAGCGCTTCCGTGGCGGCGAGAGCTACTACCGCGTGCTCGGGCGGCTGCGGCGCGGAATGGCGCTCGACCAACTGGGCCGCCGCGACGAGGCGGTGGCGCTCTACGAACAGGTGCTCCGGATGCGCGATCTCTCCGACAGCCACGCCGCCGCACGCCGCTACCTCGAACGGCCCTACGGCTCGTAACGCGGCTCAGATCTCGGCGTAGACGAGCACGAACGCGCCGACGACGGTGAGCAGCAGCGACACCGAGAACACCCACTCCGCCATCGAAACAAGACGGTCCACCCGAGGCGTTTTCGTCTCTTTCTGGGCGAGGTAGCCCAGCGCCAGCACCACGAGAAACCCCAGCGACGAGAACAAGAACAGGTCGTCGGCGACGGTTTCCGTGCCGTCCATCGACGACTTGGCCGCGAGGATGCCTACCAGCGCCAATCCGATGCCGGCCATCGTGCCGCTGATGGACACCAAGGTGTCGATGGACGAATCGGTGTTGGACACGGCGACGGCGGGAGAGGAGCGAGCGGAAAGATCGCATTCGGCCGCCCCGAGACGCAAGCCCGGCCCCACCGAAGCGGCGGTGCGCGAAGAAGGGCGCGGGCTGAACCAATCCTCCGCCGGGCGTTCACCGGGGAAACGCTCCGGCCCGATGCGCTTCTTTTCGTACACCGACTGGGACGAGTCCCGCCACGGCGGGGACCACCAGACGCCCTTCGAGCGGCTCTTCGATCTCTTCCAGCAGCTGCTCACCCTCTCCGCCGGCAACGCGCAGGAGGCGCTCGACTGGATGGCCCAGCTCGACCGGCGCTACGGCCTCACCACCGACGACTACGGCCTCGGCGACTTCATCGACGAACTCAAAGAACGCGGCTACCTCCAAGACGACGGGCCGGGCGGCACGCCGCAGATCACGTCCAAGACCGAGCGCAGCCTCCGCCAGAAGGCGCTCGAAGACGTGTTCGGCAAGCTCCGCAAGTCCGGGCGCGGCCAGCACAAAACGCCGCACGCCGGGCAGGGCGACGAGCGGCAGCCCGAAACGCGACCGTGGGCCTTCGGCGACGACATCGCCCACCTCGACGTGACGGCCACGCTCTCCAACGCCTTCCGCAACTCCGGCGAGGCGCTGCACCTGTCGGAGGACGACTTCGAGGTCTACGAAACCGACCACCACGCCACGACGGCGACGGTGCTGATGATCGACCTGTCCCACTCGATGATCCTCTACGGCGAAGACCGGATCACGCCCGCGCGCACGACGGCCCTTGCGCTCGCCGAGCTTATCACCACCAAGTACCCGAAGGACTCGCTGGACATCGTCGCGTTCGGCACGGATGCGTGGGAAGTGCCGCTCAAGGAACTGCCGTACCTGCAGGTGGGGCCGTTCTACACGAACACCCGCGCCGGGCTGATCCGCGCCCGCGACCTCCTGCGCCGCCGCAAGAACGCCAACAAGCAGATTCTGATGCTCACCGACGGCAAGCCCTCGTGCCACTACGAAGGGCCGAACGGGCTGTCGGGGCGGCTCTACCGCAACGCCTTCGGCCTCGACCGCAAGGTGGTGAACAAGGTGTTGGACGAAGCCGCCGCGTGCCGCCGCGAGGGCATCCCGATCACCACGTTTATGATCGCCCGCGACCCGCTGCTCCAGCAGTTCGTCCACGAGCTGACCGAGACGAACCAAGGCCGGGCGTACTACTCCAGCCTCGACGACCTCGGCGATTTCGTCTTCGAGGACTTCGTGCGCAACCGACGCAAGCGCGTCCGGTGACGGCCCGACGACCGAGCCGTTCTCGTGGGATGCGCTCGTAGATCGATTTCTGGCCTTCCTGACGACGCGCTGAGGCGTGCAGCCGCCCCGTCAGGGTCCGACCCTGACAGGGTGTGCGCGTTTAGAAGCCGATGCGGGCGGCTACGGCGGGGGCGTTGCGGAAGGCCGGGCGTACGAGGCGGCGGAAGCGCGTCATCCACGATTGAAGCGCGGCGTAGGCGTCGTCGCGGTCGTCGGTGGCGGCCATCGCCCCGCCGCGTGCGCCCGTGTGGGCGGTGGCGGCAGCATCGAGGCCGTTCGCGTACGTCACGCCGAGGTTGTTCTGCGCGTCGGCGTTTCCTTGGTCGGCTGCGCGCCGGTACCATGCGACGGCTTGGCGATCGTTCTGCGCCACGCCCCGGCCGGTCTGGTACATCACGCCGAGGCTGTTCTGCGCGGTGGCATTTCCCGCCTCGGCGGCTTGTCGCATGAGCGGGAGGGCTTCGGCGTATCGATTGGCGTCGAAGTGGATCTTGGCTTGGGCGAAGAGTTGGACCGGCGTCTGGGCGGCGGCGGGCGCGGCGAGGACGAGGGCGAGCAGGGCGGCCAGCAGGGGGCGGCGAAGGAAGGGGCGGGCCATGGCGCGTCGGGGTGCGAGCATGTGCCCAACGTGGCATCGGGCGGAGCAGTATGCAAGCGTTCTGTTTGCGGGCGCACCCAGTCAGGGCCAACGACCCTGACTGGGTGACCTCTGCGCCGTATCTTGCGGCATTCCACCTGTTTGCTTTGGCACGTTTTCTCATCACCGGAGGCGCGGGGTTCGTGGGCCGTCACTTCACCCGCCGTCTGCTCGAACAGGGCCACGAGGTCGTGGTCGTCGATCCCATTGCGCCGCTCACCGGCGGCATCGCGCCCGCCGACGGCTGGCCGTTGTTCGACCCGCGCGACTTCGACGGCTTCCGTTTCCACGGCCTCGACTGCCGCGACTACTTCGCCAACCGCCCGAACGAGACGTTCGACGCGGCCTTCCACCTTGCCGCCATCGTGGGCGGGCGGCTCGTGATCGAGCAGAACCCGCTGGCTGTGGCCGACGACCTGTCCATCGACGCGGCGTACTGGCAGTGGGCCAAGACCGCGCAGCCGGGCAAATCCGTCGTCTTCTCGTCGTCCGCCGCCTACCCGATTGGCCTGCAACGTCCCGACTTCTACCGGCTTTTGAAGGAGGACGACATCCGGTTCGACGGCTCGGATTTGGGCATGCCAGACCTGTCGTACGGTTGGGCCAAACTGACCGTCGAGTACCTCGCGCGCCTCGCCTACGAGCGCCACGGCCTCAAATCCGTCTGCTACCGCCCGTTCTCCGGCTACGGCGAAGACCAAGACGACACCTACCCGTTCCCGTCCATCTGCAAACGCGCCCTCGCCAACCGCGGGGCCGACGCGCTCACGGTCTGGGGATCGGGGCGGCAGATGCGCGACTTCATCCACATCGAGGACTGCGTGACGGGCGTGTTGACGACGATGGACGCCGTGGACGACGGCGACGCCTTCAACCTCTCCACCGGACGGTTCACGTCGTTTATCGAGTTCGCACAGATTGCCGCTCGCGCCGCCGGGTACGACCCGCAGGTGACGGGCACGTCCGACAAGCCGGAGGGCGTGTTCGCCCGCGGCGGCGACACGGCGAAGCAGGCCGCGCACGGCTTCGTGGCCGAGACGACGTTCGAGCAGGGCGTGGCCCGCGCCTTGGCCTACTACGACGCAAACGGCTTGGTCTGACGGATTTGGGGTGACGTTCGTTTTCTATTCGCGACAATGCGCAGCGTCCAGCTTCTTCTGGCGATGACCTTGGCCCCGGCAGCGTTCGCGCAGTCGGGGCGCGGCGAGGTGTCGGGCGCCGTTCTGCCCCGGAGCGCCACGGCCATCGGCGGGTTTGGCACCTGGGACGCCGCGGTGGATTCGTCGCGCGTGCCCACCGTCACGCTTACGCCGGTGCGCACGCTCGTCTGTGCCCCAGGAAACCGCAAAGGCCGCTGCGCCCCTCGGGTGTTGGTGGCCCACGGCCTCTACGGGCGCTACGCCAGCGGCCCGCTCCCGATGGGCGAATACCGGATGCGCGTTTCGGCCTACGGCTGCACGTCGGTCACCCGCACGCTGGTGATCCTGAGCGACTCGCAATCGGTCGAGCACGTCGCGCTGGACTGCACGGCGTCGAACTGACCCGGCCCAGCGGGTAGCGATCTTCGCTGGCGTTTCCGGCGTAGAAGACCGCACGTTTGCCCTTCTTCTTTCTGCCGATGCTCGTGCTTGCCCTTCGTTCCGACGCCGACGCCCACGCCGTGGGCGGTCTTGCCGAAGCCGCTGGTTTGGAGGTGGCACAGATCACGATGGAAGACGAGGACAACCCGCAACGCGATGTGCTGCTCGTGTCCGACGACCGGCAGACGACCGCCCGCTACATCCAAGATTTCTACCTCGACCTGTCGTACCTCGTGCTTATCGGTCCGAATGCCGAGGCGCTCGCGGAGGCCTTTGCCGATTTGGCGCTCGACCCCGAGGTGCTCTTTCACCACGCGTCGGTGCTCGGGCTGGACGAACGCGACCGGGAGGCGATGAAGACGCTGGTGCGGCTGGCGCTCACTGCAAGCCCGGAGCGGCGCGCTGCCGTGCTGGACGTGTTTTCCCGCATCGCCGAGTCCCACGAAGAGGGCCAAGCCTTTACGTTGATTGCGGCGCTCTCGGCGCTGACCGTGTGGCCCGGAGCGCTCTATGCCGCCAAGTCGGTGCTTACGCTCTTGGCCACGCACGAGAGCGAGATGGTGCGCGAGGAGGCGCAGGTGTTTGGGCAGGCCTTCGACCGGTACCTGCGGCAAAACTGAGGCGAGCGCCGGTCAGGTTCTCAAACCGGACAGGTTGCTTGAGGCCTCGGCAGCGTCCGGCGCGTCGCCGAGGGCGTCGAGCGAGAGCGCAGGCGTCGGTACCGCCGATGCGGAAGTGGCGGCTTCCAAAGAGCCGTGGGCGGCGGCGATGGCGAAGAGTTCGTCGGAGAGCGTTTCGAGCTGGTGGTGTTTCTTTTTGCGCCAAACGACATCGGCCATCCAGGTGGCCACGACGAACAGGAGGAGCACAAGGGCGACGACCAGCACGTTGGGGCCGGGCAACAGCTTGGCGGCCACGAGCGCAGGTAAAATGCCCAGCGGCAGGCCAACGGCCGTTCCATCGCCCCATTCGTTCATCATGCCCACGCGCTGCGACAGCCGGAGCCGCCCCTTGCCGCCGCGCTCCGTTGCGAGCACTCGCGTCTCCACGCCGAGGCCGTCGGTGTGGCTCCATTCGCGGTTTTTGCCCACCGCCGCCACGTCGCCCGAGGGCGCGTTGCTGGGCAGGTAGGGGGCCATTCCGGCTTTGCCGAACCGGTTGCGAAGCTCGGCCACCAGTTCGTCCCAGCCCGCATCGGTCAGCGGCGCGTCGAGCGTGCGTTCGACGAATATATGCGTGGCCGAGCGGCTGCGCTCGGCAGGGGACGCAGGCGCGATCTCGGCGGCGGCGGCGCGAATGTGCGCCACGTCGAGGCCCGATTCCGCCGCCAGCGCCTCGATCTCGGCAAGGGTGAGTCCGGTGGTCGGCACCGCGCGGGCGGCTTCGGCTTGCTTATCGGCGGCCCGTTGAAGGATTTGGGCGATCTGCTGCTCGGAAAAGACGCGCATCTGCAAAAACGAGGGGAGAGACGGATATACGACCGTCTTGCCTCCTTGGATGCATGGGTTTGTTTGTGGGCTACCCACCACCGTTGGTGTCGCGCCACGGAGGCCGCCGAATCCGGCGAGGACAGGCTCGGATGGGACGCTCCCCTGCGATGGCGCCGTTGAATGCGCCTTTTCGGCACCCGCGCTGCGGAAACCGGATCCGGGTTCATCGAACCTGACCCATTCCGGCCCTGCCCGTGCCGTACCTTGAAGCCCGGCGCACCGGCCCGAAACGCGAGGCAGCCGGAGACGACGCGCTGGCTCGGCATCGCCTCGGAATGCCCGGCCTCCACGCCGAACCCGCTTCGCTCCCGTCTTCCCGTGGCCGTGCAAACCAAATACATCTTCGTGACCGGCGGCGTCACGTCGTCCCTCGGCAAAGGCATCGTTTGCGCGTCCCTTGGGCGGCTGCTCGAAGGGCGAGGCCTCCGCGTGACGATCCAGAAGTTCGACCCGTACCTCAACGTCGATCCGGGGACGATGAACCCCTACGAGCACGGCGAGGTCTACGTCACCACCGACGGAGCGGAGACCGACCTTGACCTCGGCCACTACGAACGTTTTCTGGGTCGGGAGACGTCGCAGGCCAACAACGTCACCACGGGCCGCGTCTACCTCGGCGTCATCGAAAAAGAGCGGCGCGGCGAATACCTTGGCCGAACCGTTCAGGTGGTGCCGCACGTCATCGACGAGGTGAAGGCGTGGATGACGCGCCTCGGCGAGACGGGCCGTTACGACGTGGTGATTACCGAAATCGGCGGTACCGTGGGCGACATCGAGGCCGAGCCGTACCTCGAAGCCATCCGCCAGATGCGCTACGACCTCGGGTCGGCCAGCACGCTCAACATCCACCTCACGCTCGTCCCGTACCTCCAAGCCGCCGGCGAACTCAAGACCAAGCCCACCCAGCACTCGGTCAAAACGCTGCTGTCCTACGGCCTCCAGCCCGACGTGCTCGTGTGCCGCACCGAGCACCCGCTCGACGACGACCTGCGCGGCAAAATTGCCCGCTTCACCAACGTGGAGCCGCGTGCCGTGGTGGCCAGCCCCGACGCCGAGTCCATCTACGAAGTGCCGCTGCTGCTTAAAGAACAAGGTCTCGACGATCTCGTGGTGGAACGCCTTGGCCTCACCGGGCGTGCCGCGCGCAGCGCCGATTTGAAGGCGTGGACGGGTTTTCTGAAACGGCTCAAGGCTCCCAAAGCGACGGTTCCGATTGCGCTCGTGGGCAAATATGTAGAGCACCAAGACGCGTACAAGTCCATCACCGAGTCGTTCATCCTCGCCGGTGCCGAGGCGGGCGTGACGGTGGACGTGCGCTACGTTCTCTCCGACGACCTAACGCCCGAAAACGCGGCCACGGCGCTCAACGGGGTAGCGGGCGTGCTGGTGGCGCCGGGCTTTGGCGAACGCGGCATCGAGGGCAAGATCGCGGCGGTTCGGCACGCACGCGAATCCGGCATTCCGTTTTTCGGCATCTGCCTCGGGATGCAAATGGCGGTGATCGAATACGCCCGCCACGTCTGCGGATGGCTCGGCGCACACTCCACCGAGTTCGACCCGGACACGCCGTACCCGGTGATCTCGATGATGGAAGAGCAGAAGCAGATCACCGACAAGGGCGGCACGATGCGCCTCGGCGCGTACCGCTGCGTCCTGACGCCCGGCTCGAAGGCGCAACTGGCCTACGGCGTGGACGAGGCGATGGAGCGCCACCGCCACCGCTACGAGGTGACGAACACGCTGCGCTACAAACTTGCCGAGCACGGCATGCAGTTCACCGGCATCAACCCCGACCGCGACCTCGTGGAGATCGTCGAGCTGCCCGACCATCCGTGGTTCGTGGGCGTGCAGTTCCATCCCGAGTACCGGAGCACCGTGGGTGCGCCGCACCCGCTCTTCCGCGCCTTCGTGGATGCCGCTGCGGCCTTCGCCCAAGCCGCCGATCTTGTGGCCGCGCCCAAGTCGGCCCGCAAGCCTCGTACCCCGAAATTGGTCGCCGCCAAGGTCTAAACACACGCTGCCGGGGGCACGATCCTTGGCAGAGCGCCCCACCTGCGATGCCGCTCACCGAACGCAACGACGACGCCTTTGGCGGAACGGTCGTCACCCTCACGCCTCCCGACGGCCTCGACGTTCTTCCCGAACCGCTGCGCGACGCGTTGCCGGAGGCGCTGGTGAGGGCGTTTGAGAACCCGGAGGATCGGTTGGCTCATGCGATCAAGCAGGTTCCTCTGCCCGGCTTTGCTGCATGGACGGAGCGCTTGACGTCGCTATCCCGGACGGTGGAAATCGCCTACGACAGCTTCGCCCACGACGACGACGCCCGCCTCGTCTTCGGCGCGTGGCGTGGCGAGGATGCCGCCGAGGTTGAGGCGGATACCGGCGCAGACGAGTTGCCCGCCCCGCCGCCGCTTCCGGAGCTTGATCTTTCCGACCTCGATGCGGCGATGCCTGAAGGTGCGCTTTCGCCCGAGACGAAGGCGCAGATGCAAGCGCTGGGGGCCAAGATGCAGCGTGCGTTGCAGCCCGCGAGGGCCGTCGGAGAAGCCTCCGCCGAAGCCGCCGCGCTCTCGTTCGTGCCGCCGGTGGTGCTCGACGCGCCGCCGCTGCTCCAAGCCGTCTACGAAGCCGTGGGGACGATCCGCCTCGGCCCGCCCGGCTCGTCCGCGGGGCTTGTGGCCGCCCAGCCCGCCGACTACCGGCTGGAGATGGCCGACCCCGATTACCTCGCCGTCTTTGAAACCGGCACGGGCGATGTGCTCGCCACCACCGAAGACGGCTCCGAGGCGGTATGGCTCCGCGCCGACGATGCCGGCGAGACGCCTATTCCTGCCGGATCGCTGGCCGAAGCGCTCGATGCTCTGTTCGTCGCCCTCGCCGAGGGGCAGATGCCCGGCCTTCCGGGATAAACCGCGGAATAAAAATCCGGCCCCGATTCTGACGCAGAATCGGACAGTCGATAGTACCTTCCGCCGGAGCGTCGGGTGCCGTAGAGAAGGTGTTCGTGGGATGGAATGAAGACGCTTCCCATCCTCTTTCCTCACCTTCTCGTATGCGCCTTTTCCTTGCGCTCGCCGCCGCGTGCCTCGCGGCCCCGTCCTTTGCCCAGTCCACAGCCCTTGAGGTCAAAAACGGCGCGGGCACCTCGCTCGTGCGCATCGACACGACCGCCGGAGTGGTCGCTCGCGGCGTGCAGGATGTAGGCGAAATTCCCGCCACGGGCGCGGGCGCACGGATGATGTGGTATCCCGGCAAGTACGCCTTCCGCGCCGGGCAGGTGGGCAGCTACGGCACGAATTATTGGGACGCTGCGAGCATCGGTTATGGATCGGCCGCGTTCGGCGAAAACAGCCGAGCCAGCGGAAACCACTCCTTTGCTGCCAACCTCGCTACCACCGCCAGCGGCACGGAATCGGTGGCGCTGGGCAACAACGGCACGGCCAGCGCCGACCGCAGCTTCGCCTTCAACGGCACGGCCAGCGGCGTTGGGGCGGTCGCGATCGGCAGCGGCGCGCAAGCCGCCAGCGACGACGCCCTCGCGATGGGGCCGTCGAGCATTGCCGCGGGGCTGGCCTCGGTCGTGATCGGGCCGAGTAAAGCGACCGGCTCGTTCGGCGTCGCCATCGGGCTGCAAAGCAGCGCGTCGGGCAACTTCTCCGTCGCCATCGGCAAGAACGCCCGTACGGCCAACCGCCAAGGCTCGATTGTGCTGGGCGACGGCTGCGCCGGGTTCTCGTCGGACTCGGTCTACGCCACGGCCAACAACCAGTTTGTGGCCCGCGGCTGCGGCGGCGTCAAGTTCTTCACCAACCAAGGTCTGACGTCCGGCGTCGAACTTGCGCCCGGCGGCTCGTCGTGGTCGACGGTGTCGGATCGCAACCGCAAGCACGGCTTCGTCGACGTGGACGGCGAAGACCTCCTCGCCCGCCTCCGCCGCGTGCCGGTGACGACGTGGCACTACAACACCCAAGGCGACTCGGTGCGGCACATGGGCGCGATGGCGCAGGACTTCTACGCCGCCTTCGGCCTCGGCGAAGACAGCCTCCGCATCGGCACGGTGGACATGGACGGCGTGACGCTGCGCGGCGTGCAGGCGCTGGATGCTCGCACCGCCAACCTGCAAGGCGAGACCGAACTGCTCCGGCAGGAGAACGAACACCTCCGCGCCCTTGTGGCCCGCCAAGCCGACGCCGTTCGTATCCTCCGCGACGAGCTCGACGCGCTTCGGTCGTCGCGCACCACCGAGGCCGACCGTGCGGCGGCGCTTGAAGCCCGCCTCGCCCGCCTCGAAGCTCTGTTCACTGCCGCGCAGAAGCCGTAAACGCTCGTTCCGCTATGAAATCCACACTCTATGCCCTGCTTGTCGTCGCCGCGCTGCCCGCATCGGCCCAGCAAGTGACCGTCGGCAACGGCACGCTCGTTCTTGGGAGCGGCACGCTCTTCGTCCGCGACTCCCTCGTGGTAGAGCCCAGCGGGCAAATCCGGGAAATCGACGGGTATGTGACGTCCCGCGCTCGCGCCACCACCACGCTCGCGGCTCCCAGCGCCGTCAACGTGGGCGGCCTTGGCTTTACCATCACCAGCGCCGCCGACCCGGGCGTCACCACGATCGTCCGAACGTTCGGCGTCCAAGGTGGCAACGGCAACTCGTCGATCGGACGGACCTACGCCGTCTCTGCCGCCACCAACACCGGCCTCAACGCTACGATTGTCTTTCGGTACCGAGACGCCGAACTCAACGGCCTTTCCGAGGCCAGCCTTGCACTTTACCGCTCCACCGACGGCGGCACGACGTGGCAAGAGGTCGGCGGGACGGTGGACACCGACGCCAACACGATTACCGCGACGGGCGTGGACGGTTTTTCGATGTGGACGGCAGGCGAGGCGGGCACGCTTCCGGTCGAACTCGTCGATCTGGCGGTCGTCGCCGACGGCAACACGGCGGTGCTGACGTGGGCGACGGCAAGCGAGACCAACAACGCGGGCTTTACGGTTGAACACCTTCGCGGCGATGCGTGGGCCGACGCGGGCTTTGTGCCCGGACGCGGCACGACGACCGAGCGAACCGACTACCGCCACCGCGTGGCAGATCTTGCGCCGGGCCGCCAAGCCTTCCGCCTTCGCCAAACCGACACCGACGGCACCGTGCACCTGTCCCCGACGGTCGAGGTTGCGGTTGGAATGGATGCTCCGGTGCTCCTCGACGTGCGGGGGCAGCGTGTGCGCTTTGCGCTTCGCACCGGCGGCGCGGTGCGCGTGGGCCTCTACACCGTACTCGGCCAAGAGGTCGCGCGCGTGTTCGACGGCACGGTGGCCGACGCGCAATCCGTGGAAGTCGGCCTGCCGACGTTGCTGGCGCCCGGCAGGTATTTCGTCCGCCTCGTGGCTGGCGCACACGCGGCCACCGCGTCGCTCGTGCGGTAAAAGACGTTCAGGCAAGCCGTCGGACGACGGCCACGGCCCGGCCCACCAGCGCGCACGTTGGCGAGCCGGGCAGGTACGTCTCGTCGGCGTAGCGGCGGTCGGCGGCGCGCAGGTGCCACTTGCCGTTGACGATGTGGAAGGAGCGGATTTGGACGGTCTCGCCCACCACAAAGGCTGCGAGTTCGCCGGGGCGAAGATCGCGGGGCATGCATTCTTCGACCACCACCAGGTCGCCCTTGCGAAGGCCGTCGCCGTTCATCCCATCGTCGCCGGCACGGACGATTACGCAGTCGTCGGGGTCGGCCGAGCGGGGAAGCAGTCGTACATCGACCGTCAAGGAGGATTCCGGGCGGCGGCGGAAGGCGTCGGGAGCGGCGGCGCTGATGCGTCCGAGCAGCGGCAGCGACGGCGCATCGTCGGACGAACTCGGCCCCAGCGAAGACGTGTCGGTGAGGCGCAGGCCGCGGGCCACGTTGGGCGTGTGTTCGAGGTAGCCTTTGGCGACGAGTGCGGCCACGACCTTCGTGACGGCATTGGGCGATTTGACGCCGAGGGCCGCGCCGATCTCGCGGAGCGTCGGGATGCTGCGGCGGTCGCGGGCATAGCCGACGATGAACTCGTAGGCTGCGTTCTGGCGTTCGGTAAGCGGGGCAGGCATAGCGGAAAGAGGCGACCTCTGAAAGATATGTGCGAAGGGCGACGGCGTACATCCGTGATTGGGGTGAAAGAATCGTCAATAGCTCCAAATAAGGGAGGTTCAAATGTTCACCAAAAAGAAGCGAGTGCGATTTATTGATCGAATTATAGTATGTGTATGTATTCCGCACATGTGCTTTGTGGATAGCTAAAACCCTGTTTTTGGAGCTATTTCGCTCGATATGGGGGGAGAAAAGGGTAGTTTGGGTACCGGTGGGGAAAAGTGGGGAAGGTGAACATCCCACGCCCCGCCGCCTTCTTCCCATGGTGCGCTTCCGCAGCACGTACGAACACAACATCGACAGCAAGGGTCGCCTCGCGATCCCGGCCAAGATGCGTGCGGCAGGCGATCTCGGCCCCGGCAGCGAACTCATCGCGGCAGTTTTCCTCGACAACTGTATCAAGCTCTTCCCGGTGGGGGAGTGGGAGAAGCTTGAAGACGATCTGCTCAGCCTCGACAGCTCCGACCCCGCCGTGCGGGAGGCGACGCGCAAGGTGATCGGCTCGTCTCAAGAACTTGAGCTGGATGGCCAGGCGCGCGTCGTCCTCTCCAAGGCTCTCCTCGACTACGCCAACCTGTCGGCTTCGTCGCTTGCGCTTGTGGTGGGTGTGGGCAGCCACATGGAAGTTTGGAATCCTGAGACCTACCAAGCCAGCGGAGGCTCTCGTTCCAACGAAGACCTGTTCGGCCTCGTGATGTCCAACCGCAAGGCGTCGCCGGCTCCGCTTTCCGTCAACCTTTCCTACGGCTCGTCTGCCTCGTGACCGACCGCTACGACCTTCCGTTTGCTACGGGCTACCACGCCCCCGTTTTGCTCGGCCCGACGCTCGACGCGCTCGTGACCGAGACGAACGGGACGTATGTGGATGCCACGCTCGGCGGCGGCGGCCACAGCGCGGCGCTGCTCGAACGCCTTGGCAGCGATGCTCGGGTGATCGGGGTGGATCGGGACGGCGAGGCGCTGGCCGAGGCGACGGCTCGTTTGGGCAACGATCGGCGCTTCGAAACCCGGCACGGGTCGTTCATCGACTTGGAGAGCCTTGTGGGCGAGGACGGGCCGCTCGACGGTGTGCTGTTTGACCTTGGGGTTTCGTCGCACCAGATCGACGAGGCCGGGCGCGGCTTTTCCTTCCGGCACGACGCCCCGCTCGACATGCGGATGGATCGGACGCAGCCGGTGAGCGCAGCCACGCTTGTGAACGAGGCCGACGAAGCCGACCTTGTGCGGATGCTGTTCGTCTACGGCGAGGAGCCGCGCGCCCGCCGGATCGTCCGTGCCCTTTTGGCGGCCCGTCCGGTGGAGACCACCGGGCAACTGGCGGAGGTGGTTCGCGCTGCGGTGCCGCGCCTCGACGAGGCCAAGAGCGTTACGCGGGTTTTTCAAGCGCTGCGCATCGCCGTGAACGACGAGCTGGGCGCGCTCGAAACGGCGCTCGACGCGTGCGTGCAGCTGGTACGCCGAGGCGGGCGCGTGGCGGTGCTGTCGTACCACAGCTTGGAGGACCGGCGGGTGAAGCGCTTCTTCCGTACCGGGCGCTTCGACGAGACCACGCCCGGGCGCGATGTCTTCGGCAATTCGCTTGCTCCTTTCCGCGACCTCACCCGCCAGCCCGTGGTGGCCGACGAGACGGAAGTCGCCGCCAACCCCCGTGCCCGCAGCGCTCGTTTGCGCGTGGCCGAGCGCGTTTGACCCCAACCTCCATGCCCATCGTCGCGAAGCAACCTATTCGCCAGTCTGCTGGTGCTGCCACCGAAAAGAGCCGCGCCACTGCGCCACGCGGGAAGCGTCCGGCGCGAGCGCAGGCACCCAAGCGTACGCCTTCGGGCAAGACGGCGCGGGTGAGCAGCGGCCGGCTTCCCGGCTGGGGCGACCTTGGGATGACACCCATGGCGATTCGGGTGAGCCGGATGGAGGCGTTGTCGGCGCGGCTGCCGGCGCAACGCTTCTACCTCGTGCTGTTGGTGATGCTGCTGGGAGTCGTAGGCTACGTCGGCCACGTCTACGCGACGAAGCAGTTGTATCGAAGCCTGCAAACGGCACGCTCCCAGAATCTGGCGCTGCATCTCAAACACAACCGCCTGCGCGGCGAACTTGATGCCGCCACCGCGCCGAGCGTCGTGGTGAGCCGCGCCCTCGCCCTCGGTCTTGAAGAAGGCATGGTCTACGGCCCCACGGTTCCGATGGGGACGGGCAACTGATCCGCATTCACTACCTGAACAAAGCTCCTCTTGCTTCAGCCATGAAAAAAGCCCGCCGTCCGCTGCAGCGCCGCGCCTTGTTTGTGCTGGCGTGCGCGAGCGTCCTGTACGGGGCGCTGGTGGCACGGCTCGTGTGGCTGCATGTAGAGAAGGGGCCGACGCTGCGCACGGCGGGGGCGCGGCAGGTGTCGTCGTTCGTGACGCTCCCGGCAATGCGTGGCCCCATCGTGGACGCCAAAGGGCGGGTGATGGTGACGGCCGTGCCGCGCTACGACGTCGCCCTGGATCCGTCGCTGCCCGCGTTTCAGGAGCAGGCAGGCGTCTTCTACTCGCGCTACGCCAACCTCACCGGCACTACCGCTGCTGCGGTTCGGCACAAGGTGGAGAGCCGTAGCAGCCCGAAGTATGTGGTGCTGGGCCATGGCCTTGACGAGCGGCAAATGGAGACGATCCGGTTGTGGGAGACGAAGGGCTTGATTGTGACGACGCGCTACGAGCGCCGCTACACCTACGGCGAGACGATGGCGCATGTGCTGGGGCACGTCGGGCGCGACGGCCACGGCCTTGCCGGGTTGGAGGTGCAGTACGACGCCTACCTGCAAGGCCACAACGGGCGACGGGCGGCGCAGCGCGACCGTCGTGGTCGCCTCAAGGCGCTCGTGGGTGGCCGTGTGGTGGAACCGCAGCACGGGAATACGGTGGTGCTCACGCTCGACCTTATCCGGCAGACGATGCTCGAAGAAGAGCTGGCGCGCGGCGTGGCCGAGACCGGCGGGCGGTGGGCCTCAGCCCTTGCGATGGACCCGAAGACGGGTGCGGTGCTGGCGATGGCCAACTTGCCCACCTACGACCCCAACGCGGCCGGCCGCTTCGACGCCTTCCATCAACGCAACCACGCCGTCACCGACCAGATTGAGCCCGGCTCGACGTTCAAGCTCGTGGCCGCCGCCGCCGCTTTGGAGGCCGGGACGGTACGGATGGACGAGGCTATCGCTACGGGAGATGGCTGGGGCGTGTTTGCCGGGCGGACGCTTCGCGACGCCCACGCGCTCGGCACGGTATCGTTCGAAGAAGTCATCGCCCAGTCGTCGAACGTCGGGACGGCCCGTGTGGCCACCCGCACGGGCAAGCAGGCGCTCTACCGGATGGCCCGTGATCTCGGCTTTGGCGAACCGACGGGCGTCGACCTTCCGGGCGAGGCCTCGGGGCGGTTGCGGAGCCTCAACCGGTGGAGCAGTCAGAGCGTGGCGTCGGTGGCCATCGGCTACGAGGTGGCAGCTACACCCCTGCAGGTGCTTGCGGCGTACTGCGCCCTTGCCAACGGCGGTCTGCTCGTGACGCCGCATGTGGTGGCCGAGGTGCGCGACGTGACCGGCCGCGTCGTCTACAGCCCGGGCCGCGACTCGGTTCGCCGAGCGTTTTCGCAGGCGACGGCGCGGACGCTGCGCCCGGCGTTTGAGCGTGTTGTGGCGGCGGGAACGGGTCAAAACGCGCAGATTGAGGGCCTCGACGTGGCAGGAAAGACCGGCACCGCCCGCCGTTCGGATCGGGGCGGTTATGTAGGTGGCTACCGCTCGTCGTTTGTCGGCTTCTTCCCGGCCGACAATCCGCAGGTAGCGCTTCTCGTCGTGGTGGACGGGCCGACAAGCAGTATTTACGGTGGGCAGGTATCGGCACCCATTTTTCAGCGCATCGCCACGCGCTGGCTTACTACCCTTCCTGACGTGGCCGAACGCATTCACCCGGTGCACCCGCTGCCGGCCCCGCGCGTCGCACCCATGCCGCGTGTCCACGCGATGCCGGTGCAACTGGCGATGGAGCGCCTCCGGGCACGCGGCGTCGCCGTCTCGCCCGACGCCGTTGAGGGCATCTCCGGCCCGCACCGTCCGGTACAACAACAATCGCCGGTGGCCGGGGCCGCCGTGCGCCCCGGCACGCCCGTGCGGCTCGTAGCCGCCACCGCCACGCCGTCGCGGATGCCCGATCTCGTCGGGCTGTCGGCGCGGCAAGCCCGTTACTGGCTCGCCACGCTCGGCGTGGACGTGCGCATGGACGGTGCGGGTGTGGTGCGCGCCCAGTCGCCTCGGGCTGGAACTCCACTACCCGAACGCGCCACCCTCACCGCCCGCTAATCTCTTCGCTGTACGCCGTTCGCGAACAGTCCGTACAGCACCCTCTCCAACGGCCCTCTCTCCCGATGACCCCGTTCCCGCTCGCCGCCGCGATTCAACGCCTTGCCGCCCACGGCCTCGTCGTGGCCGTGGCGGGCGATCCGGTGCATGTGGCGGTGACCGGCATCGCGCAAGACAGCCGCGCCGTGGGGCCGGGCACGCTCTTCGTTGCGGTGCGCGGGACGGTGGTGGACGGTCATCGCTTTGCCGGCAAGGCGCTGGCGCAAGGCGCGGCGGCGGTGGTGGTGGAGGAAGACGCGGCCCGCTATGCCATCGGCGGGGCCGTGGCCGTGCAGGTCACGAACAGCCGCGCCGCCCTGGCCGAACTGGCGGCCTTCGCCTTCGGAGATCCGTCGGAGCGCCTCGCCCTCTGCGGCGTGACCGGCACCAACGGCAAGACGACCAGCACCTTCCTGCTGCACCACGTCTTCCAGACCGTCACCGGGAAGCCTGCCGGATTGATCGGAACCATCGAAACCCGCGTGGGCGACGAGCGCCAGACGGCCACCCACACCACGCCCGAGCCGCTGGCGCTGCAACGCCTCTTCCGCCGGATGGTCGATGCCGGATGCGCCTACGCCGCGATGGAAGTGTCGAGCCACGCCCTCGCCCAAGACCGCACCCGCGCCACCCGGTTCGCCTGCGGCCTCTTCACCAACCTCACCCGCGATCACCTCGACTACCACGAGACGTTCGAGGCCTACGAAGACGCCAAGCGGCTGCTCTTCGATGGGCTGGACGAAGCCGCCGCCGCCGTCTACAACGCCGACGACCCGGCCGGGGCGCGGATGGTGGCCCGCACGAAGGCCCGCCGCGTGTCGTTCGGGCAGAACGAGGGTGCCGACGTGCGCTTCCGCATCGACGAGAACGCGCTCACGGGGTTGGTGATGACGCTCGGGGGGCGCACCCAGCGTTACCGGCTCGTGGGTGGCTTCAACGCCTACAACCTCGCCGGAGCGTTCGCGGCGGCCACCGCGATGGGCCTCGACGCCGACGCCGTCCTCGACGCGCTGGCCGCCGCCGCGCCCGTGCCCGGTCGCTTTGAGCAGTTTGTCGATGCGCAGGGCCGTGTGGTGGTGGTGGACTACGCCCACACGCCCGACGCGCTCGACAACGTCCTCGCCGCCATGCGCGCCACGATGCCCGCCTCGGCGCGGCTCTGGGCCGTCTTTGGATGCGGTGGCGACCGCGACCAAGGCAAGCGCCCCGAGATGGCCGCCGTAGTCGAGCGCGGCGCCGACCGGGTGATCGTCACCAGCGACAACCCGCGCACCGAAGACCCCGAGGCCATCCTGGCCGACATCCGCGCCGGGTTTGCCTCGCCGGACGCCGTCGATTTTGTGGTCGACCGCCGCGCGGCCATCGCCCACGCTGCCGCCCACGCCGCCCCCGGCGATGCGGTGTTGGTGGCAGGAAAGGGCCACGAACCCTACCAAATCATCGGAACCGAAACGCTGCACTTCGACGATCGCGAAGAGGTGCAGGCGCTGTTCTCCGCCCGCCCGCCTGCCTCCTTCGTCTGACCGCCTCGCCCCCCTCCGCCCGCCCCCATGCTTTACGCCCTCTTGCAGTACTTGGAGCGCACCTTTGAGCCGGTCGGCTTTCAGGTGTTTCGCTTCATCACCGTGCGCGCGAGCCTTGCCGCGATCACGGCGCTGCTGATTGCGCTGGTGGTTGGGCGGCGCATCATCCGCTGGTTGCAAGCGCAGCAGATGGGCGAGCGCGTGCGCGAAGGCGTCGATGCCGGAGCCGTTAACCACGCCCACAAGGCCGGCACGCCCACGATGGGCGGCGTCATCCTCCTGCTGGCCGTGCTCGGCTCGGCGCTGCTGTGGAGCGACCTCACCAACCTTTACGTCTGGCTTCCCATTCTGGCCACCGCGCTGATGGGAGCCGTAGGCTTCGCCGACGACTACATCAAGGTCGTCATGAAAGACAAAAAGGGCCTTGCGCCCCGCGTAAAGATCATCGGGCAGGTGGGCGTGGGGCTGCTCGTGGGGCTGACGCTCTACTTCTTCGCCCCGACGCCGGCGGCCCGTACCCTCACGCAGCTGCCCTTCTACGGCACGTTCGACTTTGCGGTGCTGACCGATTGGATCGCGCCGGGTTTGGGGTGGATCGTGTACGTCCCGATGGTCGTCTTCGTGATGACGGCCATGACCAACGCCGTCAACCTCACCGACGGCCTCGACGGGTTGGCGACGGGCGTGACGGCCTTCGTGGCGCTGGGCCTGCTGGCGCTCGTGTACGTCTCCGGCAACGCCATCGCCGCCGATTTCCTCAACGTACTGCACCTGCCCGGAACCGGCGAACTGACGATTTTCGCCGCCGCGCTCGCGCTCGCGTGCTTCGGGTTTTTGTGGTTCAACGGCTACCCGGCAAGCGTTTTTATGGGCGACACCGGCAGCCTCGCCCTCGGTGCGGCGGTGACGACGCTGGCGCTGTGCGTGCGCAAGGAACTGCTGCTTCCCATCATGGGCATCGTCTACGTCGCCGAGACGCTGTCGGTCGTCCTTCAGACGTCCTACTTCAAGTACACGCGCAAGAAGACCGGCACGGGCAAGCGGATTTTCAAGATGGCACCGCTGCACCACCACTTCGAGGCGTCGGGCCTGCACGAGGCCAAGATCGCCACGCGCTTCTGGATCGTCACCGCCATCGCCACCATCGCGGCCCTGCTCACGCTCCGGGCGCAGTAAAGCCCATCCGTTTCCCCCGATTTCGTCCATGACACCCTCCCAGCTTCAAGGCCAATCCATCACCGTCGTCGGCGCGGCGCGGTCGGGGCTTGCCGTGTCGCGGCTGTTGGCACGGGCGGGGGCGAAGGTGTTCTTGACCGATCGCGACGCCGCTGCCGAGGGCGTAGAAGCCGCCTTGGCCGCCGAGGGCATCGCCTACGAATTCGGCGGACACACCGAGCGGGCGCATCGCGCCGACCTTGCCGTCGTGTCGCCGGGCGTGCCCAGCACCGCGCCGCTCGTCGTCGCGCTTGCGCAGTCGGGCATCCCGGTGGCGAGCGAGATCGAGGTGGCGTCGTGGTTCTGCCGCGCGCCGATCGTAGCCATCACCGGCACCAACGGCAAGACCACCACCACGAGCCTCACCGGCTACATCTTCCAGCAAGCCAGCACCACCGACGGCCGCCCGCGCCGCGTCGCGGTGGCAGGCAACATCGGCTACCCGTTTGCCGACTCTGTGGACGACCTCACGGAAGACGACCTCGTGGTGCTGGAAGTGTCGTCGTTCCAGCTGGATCACATCCACACCTTCCGCCCGAAGGTGGGCGTGCTGCTCAACCTCACGCCCGACCACCTCGACCGTTACGGCTACGACTTCGCCCAGTACGCAGCGGCCAAGTACCGGCTGTTTGAAAACATGGGGCCGGGCGACACCCTGATCTACAACGCCGACGACGAGACCCTTGCCGGGATTGTGCCCGGTGCGGCGGCCTCGCGTGGCCTCCGCCTCGTTCCGATTTCGCTCGACGCCGACCCCGGCGGCGCGGACGCCGCCTTCGTGCGCGACCGCACCGTCGTGCTTCGCCTTCACGCCACCGAAGACGCGATCATGCCCACCGCTCAACTTGCCCTGCCAGGCCGTCACAACCTCTACAACAGCCTTGCCGCCGCCGTCGCGGCGCGGGTGATGGAGGTGCGCTCCGACGTGGTGCGCGAAAGCCTTGCCTCGTTCGAAGGCGTGCCGCACCGGCTGGAGTTCGTCCGTGAACTCGACGACGTGCGCTACATCAACGACTCCAAGGCCACGAACGTCAACGCCGTCTGGTACGCGCTCGAATCCTTCGACCAGCCCATCGTGCTCATCGCCGGGGGACGCGACAAAGGCAACGACTACGCCAGCCTGCGTCCGCTGCTGCGCGAAAAGGGTCGTGCCGTGATCGCACTGGGCGAGAGCGCGGCCAAGGTGGCCGAGGGACTGGGATCGGTGGTTCCTGCGGTGGAGATGGCCACGTCGATGGAAGAGGCCATCCGCCTCGCCCAAAAGCACGCCCAGCCCGGCGATGTGGTGCTGCTCAGCCCGGCCTGTGCCTCGTTCGATCTGTTCGACAACTACGAACACCGCGGCGACACCTTCAAACGCCTCGTCCACGCGCTGTAGGAGAAGGTCTTCGACCCTCCTTTGTCCCCTGGACTTCCCCCTTCGTCCGATGTCCCTCGCCCTTCCGATCAAGAACCAGCCTACCGCCGACCGCACGGTCGTGCGGATCGTGTTTGTGCTGGCGGTCATCGGCATTATGGCGGTCTACAGCGCCCTCGCGTTTCTGGCCGAGACCAAGGCCGGCGGCGACCTCAACCGGCTGCTGCTGCGCCACGTCACGTTCGTCGGCGGCGGCCTTGCGGCGATGCTGGTGCTGAGCCGGATCGATTACAAGTGGACGGAGCGCTTCGCCAAGATCGGCCTCATCGGCTCGATTTTGCTGCTCGTGGGCGTTCTGATCACCGGTGTGGCTGCCAAGGGCGCGACGCGCTGGATTCGGTTTGGGACGGTCGGCTTCCAGCCGTCGGATTTTGCGCGGTTCTTTCTCATCTGCTATGTGTCGGTGCTCGTGGCCCGCAAGCAGACCTACATCAAGGACTTCAAGCGTGGTTTTCTGCCCATTCTTGCATGGATCGGCGTAACCGTGGCGCTCATCGGCTCGCAAAACCTCTCAACCGCGCTGCTGCTGCTCGCCACCACGCTCACCATCTGCTTTATTGGGCAGGTGAGTCTTCCTCAGTTGAGCCTGCTTGTCGTGGGCGGCCTGCTGCTTGGCGGGACGATGCTGATGTTCTCACCGGCGCGCGCTGCCCGGGTGGAGAACCAGTTGGGCATGCGCATCTTCTCGCATACGGACTCCACCCAAGTGTTTGACGACGCGGGCGAGGGGTACCAAGGGCGGCAGGCCGAGATCGCCTTTGCCATGGGAGGCCTGGGCGGCGTAGGGCCGGGCAAGGGCATTCAGCGCGACTTCCTCCCCGAGGCCTACAACGACTTCATCTATGCCATCATCGGCGAGGAGTACGGCAGCGTGGTGGCCGTCGTGCTGCTGACGATGTTCCTGCTGCTGCTCTACCGAGGCTTCCGGCGGATCGCCTTCGTCGCCCGCGATCCGCTCGGCTATTTCCTCGCCATCGGATTGACGACGACGCTCGTGCTCTACGGGTTCGTCCACGCAGGCGTCAACCTCGGGCTGTTCCCCGTCACCGGGCTTCCGATGCCGTTCGTGTCGTTCGGCGGCTCCTCGCTCGTCACGTCTGGGGCGATGGTGGGCGTGCTGCTCAACGTTTCGCGCCATCGCGTCCAAGCTGCTTCCTAATCGACCCTTGCCTCCTTCCCTGTCCTCTGCCCTGCTCGCTCCTGCGGCTCCTGCGCCGACCGGCTCTGCCGGCCGGCCGGTGCGCGTGCTGTTTGCGGCAGGCGGTACGGGCGGGCACGTCTACCCGGCCATTGCCATCGCCGACGCGCTGCGCGCGCTGCGCCCCGACGCCGACATTCGGTTTGCGGGAACGGAGGGGCGGATGGAGGCCGAGGCGGTTCCGAAGGCGGGCTATCCGCTCGACTTCGTCCCGGCGGTGCCGCTGCCGCGTTCGCTCTCGATGGATCTCGTGCGCTTTCCGGGGCGGCTCTTCGGTGCGCTGCGCAAGGCCCGAGCGCTGGTGCACGGCTTCCAGCCGGATGTGGCCGTCGGGACGGGCGGCTACGTTTCGGGGCCGGTGCTCTGGGCAGCCCATCGGGCCGATGTGCCGGTCGTTGTGCAAGAGCAAAACGCCTATGCCGGACTGACCAACCGGCTGCTCGGACGGATCGCCACCGAAGTCCACGTCGCCTTTGAGGAGGCCGCTGCCGCCTTCGCCCACGACAAGGTGACGGTGAGCGGCAATCCGGTGCGCGAGATGCTGCTCGACGGCGACCGTGAGGCCCGCCGCGCCGAGGGCCGTGCGCTCTTTGGCATTCCCGACGAAGCCCCGGTGTTGCTGGCGTTTGGCGGAAGCCTCGGGGCGCAGCGCCTCAACGAGGCGTTTGTGGACGCTTTTCCTCGCCTGCTCGATGCCTTGCCCGATGCGCACATCGTCTGGGCCACCGGCCCGCGCTACTTCGACCGCGTCAACGCGGCGGTGCAGCACCCGCGCTTGCACGCGGTGGCCTACCTCGACCGGATGGATCTCGCCTACGCCGCCGCCGACCTCGTCGTGGCGCGGGCGGGGGCCATCACCTGCTCGGAACTGATGGTGACGGGCACGCCGTCGGTGCTTGTGCCCTCGCCCAACGTGGCCGACGACCATCAGACGCACAACGCCCGCGCCCTCGAACGCGCCGATGCGGCGGTGCTGCTGCCCGAAACGGCCTTGCATCACCTCGTCGAAACGCTCGCCGCCTTGCTGGTAGACGACGCTCGCCGCGTCCACATGAGCCGTTCCGCTCGCGGCCTCGCCCGCATCTCCGCTGCCCGCGTCATCGCCTCCCGCATCCTTGCGCTGGCCGACGCCTCCCGCTGATTTTCTGCCCGAACCCGTGTCTCAACCCCTTCGCTCGCTTCCGTTTGGCCGCACCCGAACCCTCCACATGGTGGGCATCGGCGGCATCGGCATGAGCAGCATCGCGCAGGTGCTGCTGGCCCGCGGCTACACCGTCACCGGGTCGGACGCCAAGAAGTCGGACGTCACCGACCGCCTCGAACAGCTGGGCGCGACGGTCTACGAGGGCCACGACGCCGCGCACGTGGGCGATGCCGACGTCGTCGTCTATTCGTCTGCCGTCAAAGTCAACGACAATCCGGAGACGCTGGAGGCGCGCCGCCGCCGCATTCCGCTCATCGGCCGGCCCGTGATGCTCGGCGAGCTGATGCGCCTCAAGCAAGGCGTCGGCATTGCCGGTACGCACGGCAAAACGACGACCACGAGCATGGCCGGGCTGATGCTCTCGAAGGCAGGCTTCGACCCGACCATCATCGTCGGCGGCAAGGTGGCGGCCTTCGGCGGAAGCAACGCCGTGGCAGGCGAGGGCGACCTGATCGTGATCGAGGCCGACGAGTACGACCGCACCTTCCTGCGCCTCACGCCGGTGTACGCCGTCGTCACCAACATCGAGGCCGATCACCTCGACATCTACCGCGACCTCGACGACATCAAGGACGCCTTTGCGCAGTACGCCGCGTCGGTGCCGTTCTTTGGCGCGGCCATTCTGTGCCTTGACGACGCGAACGTGCAGGATCTGATCCCGCAACTCGCCGACCGGCGGGTGATCACCTACGGCACGACCCGGCAGGCCGATCTCCGCGCCGACCGCATCCGCCGCGAAGACGACCGCACCCGCTTCGACGTGCTCTGGCACGGCGTGAGCCTCGGCGAGGCGGCGCTGCACGCGCCCGGCCTCCACAACGTCCGCAACGCGCTGGCCGCCATCGCCGTGGGCCTCGAACTCGAAGTGCCGTTCGCCACCATCGCCGAGGCGTTGGAAGCGTTCACCGGCGTCGAGCGCCGTTTCCAAGTGATCGGCGAAGCCGACGGCGTGCTCGTCGTGGACGACTACGCGCACCACCCGACCGAAATCCGAGCCACCCTCGACGCCGCCACTACCGCCTACCGCGACCGGCGCATCGTGGCCGTCTTCCAGCCGCACCTCTACAGCCGCACCCGCGACCTGCTCGACGACTTCGCCCACGCCTTCGGCGACGCCGACGTGCTGGTGATGACCGACATCTATCCGGCTCGCGAGCAGCCGATTCCGGGCGTGACCGGCGCAGGCTTGGCCGAGCGCACCCGCACGCTCGGCCACCGCGACGTGCGGTTCGTGGAAGACAAGGCCGCGTTGCCCGACTACCTCGCCGAAATCTGCCGCGAAGGCGACCTGGTCGTCACCATGGGCGCGGGCGACATTCACCGCTACGGCAAGCAGTTTCACCAGCAGCGCCTTGCGGGCGGAGGCACGCCATGAAGATCAAAACCCGTCGCTGGATTTGGGCGGTTGCTTCGGTGCTGGCTGTGGCTGCGCTGACGGGCGGAGGCGTCTATCTGTGGACGCGCCCGGTGGTGCGGGTGGAGGTGCGCGGGGCCTCGCACGCGCTGCCCGGCGAACTGGTCCGGCTGGTGGACGTGCGCGTGGGCGAGCGTCTCTACGGCCTCAACCCCGAACGGCTGGCCGACCGCGTGATGCGGCATCCGTGGGTGCGCACCGCCGACGTGCTTCGGCTGCCCAACGGCGTCGTCCGGATTGCCGTTGAAGAGCGTACGCCCGTGGCACTCGTGTACGAGGGCAACCGCCCAGCCGCCTACCTCGACGCTGCCGGGTACGCGATGCCCGTCCTGCGCGTGGAGCCGTACGACGTGCCGCTCGTGCGCGGGCGCATTCTTCCGGCCAATCTTACCCAGCCAGCGCCGCTCGTGCCCGTGCGCGACCTCGCCGCGAGCCTCGCCACCCTCTCGCCCGACGCCAATGCCCTCGTCTCCGATCTGTTGGTGGATGCACGCGGCGACGTGACGCTCCGCACCGTGGCCGCTCCGGGCGGCGATCCGCTGCGTGTGCGGCTTGGCCGCGGCGACTACGATGCCAAGTTCGACGCGCTCGTGCGCTTCTGGCACCGCGCCGTTCTCACCCGCCCCACCCGCCGCTTCGACGTCGTGGACCTGCGCTTCGCCGGGCAGATCGTCACCCGCGAGGCGGAGCGTGGCACGCCCTTTCCCGATAGTCTCCGCGCCGACAGCGCCGCGGTTGCTCTTCCTTCAACTCCTCCCCTTTCCTCACCCTGACGCGAACGCGGGCTCCTCGGCTTGGCCATCGAACGCCCACCCGGAAGCCCCTGTGCGCGCCAACTCGCTCCCCATCCATCCACGCCGCCTGCGGCGTCTTTCCCCACCTGTTGTTATGAGCGAACGTATCGTTGTCGGTGTCGACATCGGCACCACCAAGATCTGCGCCATCGTCGCCTCCGCCGACGAGACCGGGCGTGTCAACATTCTCGGCGTCGGCATGGCCGAGTCCGATGGCATCAACCGTGGCGTTGTGGTCAATATCGACCGCACCGTCGAGTCGGTTAAGAAGGCCGTGTCCGAGGCCGAGCGCGTCGCGGGCGTGCAGGTCAAGAGCGTGATCGTTGGCATCGCCGGCGACCACATCCACTCCGACCAGAGCCGAGGCGTCATCACCGTGTCCAACCGCAACGGCGAAATCACTACCGCCGACGTGCACCGCCTCATCGAGGACACGAAGAACGTGGCGATGCCGTCCGACCGCAGCATCCTCCACGTCATCCCGCAGGAGTTCATCGTGGACGGCCAAGACGGCGTGGCCGACCCGGTCGGCATGTCGGGCGTGCGCCTTGAGGCCAACGTCCACATCATCACCGGGCTGATCTCGGCGGCCAAGAACATTCACCGCTGCATCGAAAAGGCGGGCTACGAAGTGGCCGACCTCGTGCTCGAACCGCTGGCCTCGTCGTACGCCGTGCTGCATCCCGACGAGAAGGAAGTCGGCGTGGCGCTCATCGACATCGGCGGCGGCACCACCGACGTGGCCGTGTTCGAAGACCACACGATCCGTCACACCGCCGTGATCGCCGTGGCGGGCAGCAAAGTCACCGACGACATCCGCAAGGGTCTTGGCGTGATGCGCGATCAGGCCGAGCGACTCAAGCATCGATTTGGAAGTGCGTTGGTTGACCGGACGCCGGACGAAGAGATTATGATTCCCGGCATCGGCGGGCGTCCCGAGAAGACGGTGTCGCGCACGGTGTTGGCGCAGATCATCCAGCCGCGTCTCGAAGAGATCCTCGAAATCGCCGCGCACGAGATCAAGCGCTCCGGATACGGGCGTCACCTGTCGGCAGGTGTGGTGCTCACCGGCGGCGGCTCGCTCATCCCCGGCACCGCCGAACTGGCCGCCGACATTATGGGCATCGAAGCCCGCGTGGGCCAGCCGATGGGACTGACCGGCGGGATGGTGGCCGAAGTGTCGGATCCCAAGTTCGCCACGGCCGTCGGCCTCATCCTCTACGGCCTGCGTCCGGAGGCCATCGGCGGCGCGCCGATTGATCGGGTGATGGGGCTGCGCGAGGAGCGGCCTGCCGCGCCGACGCGTGCGACCGTTTCGCAGCACGACGGCGAGCACGAGCTGTACGACGAGGAGGGCGAGGCGCAGGCGGCCGAGGGGCGCACCAAGTTCGCCAACCTGATGGACCGCTTCCGCGGGTTTATGGACGAGTTCTAACCCGTTATGCCCTGCGGAGGCCCCGCAGGGCCGTCACTTATCCACAATCGCTCGCAGCGCGTATCTGCACGGTTACCTTATCCACCTTCGCATTTTTGGGGCAGATGGACAACTTCGCTTCGCAATTCACCTTCGATGACGCGCCGACGCAAGGCGCGAAAATCGCCGTCGTGGGCGTCGGCGGTGGCGGCGGTAACGCTGTCAACAACATGATCGAAAAGGGCATCCAAGGGGTGTCGTTTCTCGTCATTAATACCGACAACCAGGCGCTTGCCAACAGCGGTGCGCAAACGCGCATTCAAGCTGGGCGCAACCTCACATCGGGCCTTGGCGCGGGCGCACGCCCGCAGATCGGCGCGGAAGCCGTTGAGGAAAGCCGCACCGATATCGAGCAGGCCCTGCAAGGCCTCGATATGGTGTTTATCACCGCCGGGATGGGCGGCGGCACCGGCACCGGCGGCGCACCCGTCGTGGCCCAAATCGCCCGCAAACTCAACATCCTCACGGTCGGTGTGGTCACCAAGCCGTTCGTGTGCGAGGGGACCAAGCGTCTCAGCGCGGCGCATCAGGGCATTGCCTTGCTCAAGCAGCAGGTGGACACGATCATCGTCATTCCCAACGAAAGCCTGCTCGAAGCCTATCCGGATGCCTCGCTCATCGAGGCCTTCGGCAAGGTGGACGATGTGCTCTACGAGGCCACGCGCGGCATCTCGGATTTGATCACCACCCACGGCCTCGTCAACCTTGACTTCGCCGACGTGAAGACGACGATCAAGGACGGTGGCCTTGCGCTGATGGGGTCGGCCACGGCCACGGGCGAAAACCGCGCTGAAAAAGCCGCGCTCGCGGCCATCTCCAGCCCGCTGCTCGACGGCATCTCGATCTCGGGGGCGCGCAACGTGCTGGTGAACATCACCGCCGGGCGCAACCTCGGCGTTCGCGAGGCCACGCAGGCCACGCAGGCCATCCACCACAAGGCGGGTGACGACGTGGAGGTCATCCTCGGCACCGTGATCGACGATGCGCTCGGCGACGAGATGCGCGTGACGGTGATCGCCACCGGCTTCGACCGTAGCCCCGACATGCCCGTGATTTCGCAGGGGCCGCCGCGCATCGCCGAGCAGTTCGCACAGTCGGCGGCTTCGCCTGCCACCGTTTCAGCGACGCCGTCGGTAGCTGTCGCGCCCGAGTCGCCTGTGGCACCGCCGACCGCGCATGTGGTGCTCACTACGCCGGTGGCCATCCCGCAGGCACCTGCTACCGCACCTGTCAAGCCCGGCAACTACACGCGTCGTACCGAACCCCTCGGCGACGTGCGCTACCTCGCCGAGGAAAACATTGCGTTCCTTGACACGCCGGCCTACACGCGCCGAACCCCCAGCGGCCCTGGGGTGTCGTTGTCTGCCCCGGACGCGGAGTATCGTCGCGTGGACGCAGCCGAGCCGACGGAGCCGCCGTCTCGCCTGCGTCGCAGCTTGGATGAGGTCGACCGGACGACGCCTGGACGTTCGGTTGAAGAGCCGGCGTTTATGCGCAAGATTATGGACTGACCTCCCTTTGGCCCATCGGGCGTTCTTGTGAGCACGCGGTGGGCCGATGTGTAGCACAATGCTGCTGCCCCCAGCTTCTGGCAGGGGCGGCGGCGCGGTGCCTGTGGCGTTTTGCGTACCCGTCGGAGGCCAGCGTTCGCTGGCAGGCTCAGGCGGTGTGCGTCAGCGGCGGACGCCGAGGCGCGTCGTCGTAGCGCGGTCGGTGGCGATGTGCAGCACATACGCACCCGGCGCGAGCGAGCGCGTGTCGAGCGTCAAGGTGCCTTCGCCGCCAGCGCGCCCGTTGAACAGCAGCGCCGCGCGTCGCCCGATCAGATCGAACGCCTCCACGCGCACGCGCAGGCCCGGGGCGAGCGTCGCCCGCAGCGTGGCGGTTTCGGCGAACGGATTGGGGTAGAGTGTGCCCATCGCCTCGTCCAGCCGCCGATCGTCGTCGGAAGCAAGCGGTTCGCCCACGGCAAACGTGCGGGTCAGGAATTGATCTTTGTAGGTGGTCTCCACGCGCCATTGCCCGGTCGGTGCGTCGGCGGGAAGGTAGCGGGTGTAGTACCAGTGCGTGCTGCGTCCGCCGCTGGACGGCGCGTGCGTCCATTCCGACATCGGCGTGCCGTCGGAGTGCCGCACCGTGGCGGGTTGGCCGTCGGGGCCGATCACGCGCCAGCGAATCTCGTCGCCCGCGGCTTGATCGCGGAAGTAGGCGGAGAAGACGATTGCCTCGTTGGGGGCAAACGACCGTTTTTCGTTGGGCTGCTCCGGGTTGGGGCAGGTGCGCACCACCGGCGCGGCGCTGCCGGTGCGGACGGCGTGCAGGCGCGGGTTGGAATACGGCTCTTGCGCGGCCCACCACGACGTTTGGCCGTTGAGCCGGTTGCACGATCCGGCGTAGGGGTCGATGAGGTTGCCGTTGGGATCGTACACTTCGAGGTGCAGGTGCGGCCCGGTGGATCGCCCGCTCGACCCGACGATGCCCAGAAGCTCGCCCGTCGCTACGCGCTCGCCGACGGCCTTGGGCGTGAGCGATCCGTTTTTCATATGGCCGTACCACGCGACGCTGCCGTCGTCGTGCTGGACGTACACGGCGTTCCATTGCGCGCCCGTCACCGCTGAGCAGTGGAGGTCGAAGTTGCCGTCGCGCTTACCGACGATCGTGCCGGCAACGGCGGCCACAATTTGCGTTTCGTTTTGCTGCATCCGCAGCACCGGGAAGGGCCACGGCGCAAAGTCGGTGCCTTCGTGCTGGTCGTAGGTGCGCGTGCCGCAGGCGAAATCTTGCGTGATGCCCGTCGTCCGGTCGTGGTCGTAGTGGGCCGAGACCGTGGCGAGGCCGAGGTCGGGAATCGACGGCGGCAGCATGAGCGGCCACGCAAACGCCACGGCCTGCGTCTTGCCCGCCTGCGCACGTGGCTCCGGGATGCCGTGGGCGGCGCGGTTGGCGGCGAGTTCGGCGCGGATGGCTGCGCGGTCGGCCTCGGTGATTTCGTCGGTGGGGAGCGGAACGTCGCCGCCACCGTCTTGGGCGCGCAGCGGCACGGCAAGTGCGAGCCATCCCAGAAGCCAAAGTCTACGCATACCGATTCAGGATAACGACCGACAGAAGGTAAGGGCAGGCAGTCATCCAACCGTCAATCCCCTTACCTTCTACCCTTCGACCCACGACCTACTCCATGCTCTCCGTCACCTTCTGGGGCGCGGCCCAAACCGTCACCGGCTCCAAGCACCTGCTCGACATTGCCGGCAAGCGGCTGCTGCTCGACTGCGGCCTCTTCCAAGGCCCTCGCGACGAGTCCGACCGTCTCAACCACGATTTTGGCTTCGATGCGGCGTCGGTGGATGCCGTTGTGCTCTCGCACGCGCACATCGACCACATCGGCCTGTTGCCCAAGCTCTGGAAAGAGGGCTTTCGGGGCCGCGTGTACGCCACGCCGGCCACCCGCGACCTCGCCGCGCTGATGCTGCTCGATTCGGCACACATCCAAGAGAAGGACGTCGAGTTTGTCAACAAGCACCGCGCGCGCCGGGGCGAGAAGCTTCGCGAGCCGCTCTACGACGCCGACGATGCCGAGGCGGTGCTCAAGCGCTTCATCTCGGTCGATTACGGGCACGCCTTCGATCCGATTCCCACCGTCACCTGCACCTTCCGCGACGCCGGGCACATCCTCGGCTCGGCCACCGTCAACCTCGCCATCCGCGAGGGCGGGCGCACCGTGAGGCTTGGGTTCACCGGCGACGTGGGCAACCCCGACCGCCCCATCCTCCGCGACCCGGAGCCGATGGACGACTGCGACTACCTCATCACCGAGTCCACCTACGGCGGTTCTGTTCACGAGCCGGTTGCGCCCACCGAAGAGCGCCTCGGCGAACTCATCCGCCGAGCTGCGGATCGGGGCGGCAAGGTCATCATTCCCGCCTTTGCCGTCGGACGGACGCAGGAGATCGTCCACGCCCTCGACCAGTTGTGGAACGCGGGCAAGCTGCCGCGCATCCCCGTGTATGTGGACAGCCCGCTGGCCGTCAACGCCACCGGCGTCTACCTCGCCCACCCCGAGTGCTTCGACCGAGAGACGCGCGAACACCTTCGCACCGACGGCTCGTTCCTCGGCTTCGACAAGCTCACCTACGTCCGCGAGGCGTCGCAGTCGAAGGCGCTCAACGACGACCACCAGCCGATGGTGATCATCTCCGCGTCCGGGATGGCCGAGGCCGGGCGGGTGCTGCACCACCTGCGCAACAACATCGAGGATCCGCGGGCGATGGTGCTGATCGTCGGCTACTGCGCCGAGGGGACGCTGGGCCGCAAGCTGGTGGAGAAGCAGGAGGTGGTGCGCATCTTCGGCGAGGAGCACCGCCGCAAGGCCGAGGTGGAGGTGATGAACAGCCTCTCGGCGCACGCCGACCAGCCGGGGCTACTCCACCTGCTCACCCAACTCGACGTGCCGCGTCTGAAGCAGACGTTCCTCGTCCACGGCGAGATCGAGCGGCAGGAGAAGCTGCGCACGGCGCTGGCCGAGCACGGCTTCCAGAACATCGCCATCCCCGCCCGCGGCGACACCGCCGTGCTGTGAAACGAAAGCGCCCCGCCCGGACGATAGTCCAGACGGGGCGCTTGGCGGAGGGGGAGGGATTCGAACCCTCGGTACGCTTTGACACGTACGGAGCTTTAGCAAAGCCCTGGTTTCAGCCGCTCACCCACCCCTCCGAGATGGCCTGCGGGCTGCAGCAGGATCGGCAAGATACGCACGAGAAACGCCGAATGCCAAGCGTCAAGGGCCACAAGGCCTTGTTTCGCGCTGGGCGGCGGATGCTTCAACGTTTCTTACGCGTCGGCGAGGGCGTTGGCCCCGGACACGATCTCGTTGAGCTCGGTCGTGATGGCCGCCTGACGGGCTTGGTTGTACGAGAGACGAAGGGCTTTGAGCAAATCGTCCGAGTTGTTCGTCGCGTTGTCCATCGCCACCATCCGCGCTCCGTTCTCGGACGCCACCGACTCCAGCAGCGCGCGCCAGAGCTGATACGTCAAGAACTGCGGCACGAGCGCGTTGAGGATGGCCTCCGGCCCCGGCTCGAAGAGGTAGTCGACGCCGGCCTCGGACTTGGTCGGTTCGGGTGCGCCGGCCTCGGCAGACTCCATCACGGGCGTGAGGAACCGTTCGGTGGGAATCGGCAGCAGCGGCTCGACGATGCGGTTCTGCGAGATCGTGTTCTTGAACTCGTTGTAGACGAGCACCACTTCATCCCACTCCCCAGCTTCAAAGCCGCGCACCGCCTCGCCGACGACCGCGTCGGCGATCGGAACGTCCAGCTTGTCCATCACCCCGACCTGTTGCCCCGCCATCGCGTAGCCGCGTTTGGCGAAGTACTCTGCGCCTTTGCGGCCCAGCGCGTAGATCTGCACTGCGCCGGCGGGCAGATGGGCATACCGCTCGCGCAGGGTCTGCTCGGCGGTCTTGATGGCGTTGGCGTTGAACGGCCCGGCGAGGCCGCGGTCGCCCGTCACCACGATCACGAGCGCCTTCGTCACCTCACGGGCGGCGAAGAGCGGGTGCTGGCTGGGATCGACGTGGCCGCGCAGGTGCTGGGTGACGTCGCGCAGCTTGTAGGCGTAGGGGCGCGTGGCGAAGATGCGCTCCTGCGCCCGGCGCAGCTTGGCGGCGGCCACCATCTTCATCGCGCGCGTCACCTGCTGCGTGTTCTGCACCGACGCGATGCGCGTGCGAATGTCGCGGAGAGAAGCCATAGGAAAACGTCGAAGTGCGAACGGGGAGCGACGAGCAGAAAGACAGCCTTTCCGCTCGCCCCTTGCCGTTCAGCGTTCGTCAGTTGTATTGGTTGGCGAGGCGCGAGGCGGCGTCCTTGAACGCGGCAGCGCCTTCGTCCGAGAGCTTGCCCGTCGTGCGGATCGCGTCGAGGTGCTGGCCCTGCGTGGCGCGAAGCGTGTCGAGGTACTCGGCCTCGAAGGCCTTCACCTTCTCCACCGGCACGGCGTCGAGAATGCCGCTGGTGGCGGCCACGAGCACGGCCACCTGCTCTTCCACCGGAACCGGCTGGAACTGGCCCTGCTTGAGCACTTCCACGAGGCGCGCGCCGCGGGTGAGCTGGCGCTGCGTGGCCGGGTCGAGGTCGGAGCCGAACTTGGCGAACGCCTCCAGCGACCGGTACTGCGCGAGGTCGAGACGGAGCGTGCCCGCCACCGACTTCATCGCCTTGATCTGCGCGTTGCCGCCCACGCGCGACACCGAGATGCCCACGTTGATGGCCGGGCGCACGCCGGAGTTGAAGAGGTTGGATTCGAGGAAGATCTGGCCGTCCGTGATCGAGATCACGTTGGTCGGGATGTAGGCCGACACGTCGCCCGCCTGCGTCTCGATCACCGGGAGCGCCGTGAGGCTGCCGCCGCCCTTGACGCGGCTCTTGAGGCTCTCGGGCAGGTCGTTCATCTGCGCGGCCACGCCGTCGTCGTTGATGATCTTGGCGGCGCGCTCGAGCAAGCGGCTGTGGAGGTAGAACACGTCGCCGGGGTAGGCTTCGCGGCCCGGCGGACGGCGCAGCAGCAGCGACACTTCGCGGTAGGCCACGGCCTGCTTCGAAAGGTCGTCGTAGATCACGAGCGCGGCCTTGCCGGTGTCGCGGAAGTACTCGCCGATGCACGCGCCCGCAAACGGGGCGATGTACTGGAGCGGGGCCGGGGCCGACGCCGGGGCGTTCACGATCACCGTATAGTCCATCGCGCCCGCTTCTTCGAGCGACCGCTTGACCTGCGCCACCGTCGAGGCCTTCTGCCCGACGGCCACATAGATGCAGTAGACCGGCTGGCCCGTGCCGTCGTGCGTGCGCTTCTGGTTGATGATGGCGTCGAGCAGCACCGCCGTCTTGCCCGTCTGACGGTCGCCAATCACGAGTTCACGCTGGCCGCGGCCAATCGGCACCATCGTGTCGATGGCCTTGATGCCCGTTTGCAGCGGCTCGGTGACGGGCTGGCGGTAGATGACGCCGGGGGCCTTGCGCTCCAGCGGCATCTCGAGCAGTTCGCCGGAGATGGGGCCGAGGCCGTCCACCGGGTGGCCCAGCGGGTCGACCACGCGGCCCAGCATGCCTTCGCCCACGGCGATGGACGAGATGCGGCCGGTGCGGCGGGCTTCGTCGCCTTCCTTCACCTCGTTCGAGGAGCCGAAGAGCACCGCGCCCACGTTGTCCTCTTCAAGGTTGAGCACCATCCCGGTGACGCCGGAGGCAGGGAACTCGATGAGTTCGCCGGCCTGCACGTTCGAGAGGCCGTAGAGACGGGCGATGCCGTCGCCCACTTGGAGGACGGTGCCCACTTCGTAAACACCGGTGGAGGCGTCGAAACCGCCCAGCTCACGCTGGAGGACGGACGTGACCTCGTCGGGCCGGATGGCGCTGGACATAGAGGAGAAGGGTTCGGTTTGGAAAATCGGATCGGGGACGTGTGCACATCCCGATGGAAAGCGTCGTCGGTTGTAGGAGCCGTTTGCGAACGGCCCGCTCAAGTTCAGTTCACGAATGCCCCGTCGAGCAGACGATCGCGCAGCGCGTCGAGGCGGAAGCGGACGGAGCCGTCGTACACGGTGTCGCCGATGCGCACCACAAGGCCGCCGATCATCGCTGTATCGACCGCCACCTCGAGGAGGAGCGTCTTGCCGGTTTGGGCTTCGAGGGCAGCGCGGAGACGGTCGGCCTCGGCCTTCGAAAGCTCGGCGGGCACGCGCACCTGTGCCACCTCGATGCCCTGCTGCTCGTTGCGCAGGTCGGCGTAGGCCTCGGCCACGTCGGCGAGCAGCGCCTCGCGCTCCTTGTCGAAGAGAAACCCGACGAACTGCTGCGCTCGGGCACCGATCTTGCCGCCGAAGAGCGCGTCGACGACGCGGCGCTTCTTGTCGCGGGAAATGACCGGGCTGGCCAGCATCAGGCGAAGGTCTCGGCTTTCGCGCACGGTCGCGGCGATCAGCGCAAAGTCGGCATCCACCGCGGCCACGTCGTTCCCCGCATCGGCGAGAAACGCTTGGGCGTAGCGGCGGGCAACGGGAGAGGACATAGCGAAGGCTGCTGGCTACAGGCGTTGGGTCCCGGAGGGCTGCCAGCGAGGGGCCAGCAGCGAGAGACCCGGCGCTTAGTTCTTCGACGGAAGCGTGTTGATGAAGTCGTCCACGAGGCGGCGGTTGGCGTCGCCGTCGAGGTTGGCGCGGAGCACCTTTTCGGCGGCCTGCACGGCCAGCGTGGCCACTTCGGAGCGGAGTTCTTCGCGCAGGCTCGTCTTCTGGCGTTCGAGGTCGGCTTCGGCCTGCTCGCGGCGTTGCGCGAGTTCGGCGTTCAGCTCGTCCACCCGCTGGGTGCGGGCGCGGTCGGCAGCCTCGTTGGCATCGGCGAGGAGCTTGCGGGCGTCGGCCTCAGCGGCGCGGCGGGCCGCGTCGTTGTCGGCCTGCAGCTGCTTGGCTTCGGCCAGCGCCAACTCGGCGCGGCGGATCGAGGCGTCGATCGTCTGTTCACGCTCGGCGAGAGCCTTCGTGACAGGGCCCCACGCGAACTTGCCCAGCAGGAAGAGCAGCAGCGTGAAGATGATGGCCGTCCAGAAGATCAGCCCGGCATTGGGAGCGAGGAGGTTCGCGGCAAGCATCGGAAAGCGGCGAAAGGAAGCGGCAAGGGAAGGTCACGGACGAAGCCGTTCCGGGTGCGCCACCTGCGGGTGAACAGGGGGCACATCCGGAACGACCGGGCGCGCGGGCAAGCCGAGCGGCCAGCCGTCCGGCACGTTCACTTGATCGCGAGGAGGATGCAGATCACGAGGCCGAAGAGCGCCACGCCTTCGATGAGGGCGGCGGCGATGATCATCGACGTCCGGATATCGCCGACGGCTTCGGGCTGACGGGCCGAGCCTTCCATGGCCGAAGCGGCGAGACGGCCGATGCCGAGGCCCGCGCCGAGGGCGACGAGGCCAGCGCCGATGCCGGCGCCGAGGTACGCGAGAGCGGTGGGTTCCATACGAGGAGGTTGGGTTGAGAGAAACGAAGAGCGAAAGACGCGCCGAAGCCACCGGCCCGGCGCACGGTTTGCAAAAGAATCAGGCGGTGAGCGCCATCTGTCCGTTGAGCTGGTCAACGTCGCCCGCCGGGTGCAGGTCGTGGCGTGCGCCCGGCCCGTGGTCGTGGTCGTGCCCGTGGTCGTCGTGCGAGGCCACGGCCATCCCGATGAAGATGGCCGAGAGCATCGTGAACACGTACGCTTGCAGGAACGCGACGAGGATTTCGAGCAGGTAGATGAACAGCGCCATCGCCACGCTCACCGGCGCTACGCCGAGGCCCGCGCCGGTGCCGAAGAGGTTCGAGAAGACGAAGATCAGCCCGATCAGGTTGAGGATCACGAGGTGCCCGGCCGTCATGTTGGCGAACAGACGAATGGCGAGGGCGAAGGGCTTGGTGAAGAGGCCCATCACTTCCACCGGAATCAGGATCGGCTTGACGAATGTGGGCACGCCCGGCGGCCAGAAGATGTGCTTCCAGTAGTCCTTCGACGCGAACAGGTTGGTGGCGAAGAAGGTGAAGAGCGCCAGCACCGCCGTCACGGCGATGTTGGCCGTGGCGGTCGCCCCAAACGGAAGCAGCCCGAGGAAGTTGAGAATCAGAATGAAGAAGAACGCCGTGAGCAGGTACGGGACGAACTTGTCCGCCTTCTCGCCGATGTTGGGCTGTGCAATGTCGTTGCGCACAAACTGGACGAGCGCCTCGAAGGCGTTCTGGAGTTTGCCGCGCGGGGCGCTCGTGCGGCCCGTGCCTGCCCGGTAGCGGCGAGACATGGCCAAGGCCCACACGAGCAGCAGCGTGCTGCCGATGAGCATGAAGAGCAGGTGGCGCGTGAACGACAGGTCGAGCACGATCTTTCCGCCGTCGGCGGGCGAGAGCGTGGCGTCGAGGTGCTGGTGGTTGGCGATGAGCGCCTCGGCAGTGGTAGACGTGGCGGCGTGGCCGTGGTCGTTGGTGCCGTGCTCGGCCGCCGCGGCCGCGTGGGTCGTATCAGCAGGCGACGTGTGATCGACCGCGTGAGGCGCTGCTTCTTCGTGGGCTGCGCCGTGGCCTTCGAGCGTTCCGACGTAGCGGTGGGAAAGGAGGGCAGCCTTCGTCGAGGCGAACGCGTCGAAGCCGAGGCTGCCGTCGGCGCGGCGCACCACGAACAGACGCGGCAGCTCCCATGCCCCAAACGGCGAGAAGTCGACGTAGTAGCCGTCGGACGTGTGGTGGAGCGCGTCGAGCTTCTCCTCGTCGCCGCTGGCGTGCGCCGCCGGAGCAGCCACGACGAGCAGAGCGATCAGAAGCGAGATGCCCCGAAGGGACGCAAGCAGGCGGTTCATACAGGAGACGAAGGCGGCTCGTGCCGATGCCGGGCCAGTGCGGCAACCTCGCGGGCGAGGCCGACGGCAAAGACGGCGGCAAACGTGCCGATGAACATCCCTCGGTGAAGCGGGACGGCGACCAGCACGGTGGCGACGAGAGCGAGCGTAAAGAGCAGACGCACCCCCAGCCCGCCCAGCGCGATCTCGACGAACCGCTTCGGAAACCGGTAGGCGAGGCGGTGCGTGGCGGCGGTCGCCAGCGCGTAGCCCATCCCAAGGACGGCTCCCAATGCGGCACTCCATCCGATTCCGAGCATAGCGTGCGGGTCGTAATGGCGAGCATCGTGCTGCCACGCGGGTGCGAGGTAGCACAGCAAATTACGGATTTCGCCCGTGCAGAGGCCAGTAAGGGCGGGTGAATACGAGGCGAATCGCCGGTCTCAGCCCAGGCCTATCTTGCCGTCGCCGTTGTAATCTTTTTGGGGCTTGGCCGTCTGTTTCGCCAGGCGGTAGAGCAGCGCGCCGATGCCAAGGAACGCCACCACGATGCCCGCGAGCATCAGCCACGGGCGCGTGCCCAGTCGCCCGTCGAGCCAGTAGCCCAGCAGCGTTAGGCCGGCGAGCGTGCCCGCAATCTGCGCGCCGAGGCTGAAGTACGGGCCAGCCTCGGCGAGGCCTCGGTACGGGTTCGCGCTTTTGCGTTGAGGAGAAGAGGGCATCGGATTGGAATGGGCCAAGGCCGTCAAGCTACGCCTGCCGTCACCACGGCGCAAGAAACGGCTTGGGGTCTACCGGCTCGCCGTCCTGCCATACTTCGTAGTGCAGGTGCGGGCCGGTCGTCCACTCGCCCGTGTTGCCCGAAAGCGCCACGATAGTGCCTGCCCGTACGCGTTCGCCCGTACGCACAAGCAGGCGGGTGTTGTGCTTGAAGACGGTGGTAAGGCCGTGCGTGTGTTGCAGCACCACCGTCTTGCCACCGGTGACCGTCTCCTCAGCCAGGACGACCACGCCGTCGGCGGGGGCCGCTACAGCGGTGTTTGGGGGTACGGCAAGGTCTACGCCCCAGTGATCGAGGGTTGCGTCGAATTCGCGGGAGACAAACCCGGTGAGCGGCGGCAGCAGTGCCGCCGTGGGCAGCGCGTTGGAGGGCGGTACTGCCGGCGATACCGCCGTAGCAGGCGGCAGCGTCGAAGGAGCTGGTGTTCGCGACGTGGCTTGGTAAACGGCCACGGCCAGAAGCGTCACAATGCCCAGGGCCCCAGCAAGTAGCGCAGCGGCAACCCGCCGCGCGTGCCGAGCCTGCGACGTTCCGCGAGGAACGTCCGCGGGCGAGGAAGCCGAGCGAGGTAAAACCAGCATAGAGGGGAGCAAACGAGACGTCGGGGGCGTAGCCGAAAGGCATGAACCTACTGTTTCGGCTGTTCGGGTTCGGTGTGAACGGTGTGAAACCGCGGGGTTGGGTTGATCTATCCCGAAGCATAGCCGTACCATACCCCGCTTTCCTTTCGACCAACAACTATGCCGCAGCACAAGTCCGCTGAGAAGCGCGTTCGTCAAACCGAGAAGCGCCGCACGCGCAACCGTCTTCACCGTAGCCGGATGCGGACGCTTCTCAAGAAACTTGTTGCCACCACCGACAAGGCGGAGGCCACCGATTTGCTCAACACCGCCAAGGCCTACCTCGACCGGTTGGCTGCCAAGGGCATCATCCACAAGAACAAGGCCGCCAATACCAAGAGCGCCCTTGATCGGAGCGTCGCAGCCCTTTGATGCGACGCTGAAGCGCCGTTCGCTTGTCTAACGTGTGAAGAATACAAGCCTTGAAACGGCAAGGCGGGCAAGATGGTGCAAGTCTTAAGTCGTTGAAAATGGAGGCCTTGTGTGATTTCTCGAAGATGGTGGATATGTCTCAGTCTTGTAAGGACACCGATAGGGCTTGACTTCGGGGCGTCTAAGTGCCGAAACTTCTTCCGAATCCCTTGGGGAAATTGCGTTACTTGTCGTCTGTGCTGTGTGCTCGGAGGCGCGTCTCGATGATCCCCTTTCACTCCCATCCCCTGCAACCCTACTGCGGAGGCTCTTATGAATATCCCTACCAAGCGTAGCGTGGCTTTTGGCGTGCTGGCTCTGTCGATGGCCGCTCCGGCGGTTGCGCAGAACCTGCGCCCCGAGAAGACGCTTTACATCCTGCCGCGCATCGGCATCACCAGCTACTACGGTGATTACGACCAAGGCCTCTTCGACTTCAACGACTGGGGTCAAGACACGCAGTTTCCGACCATCCCGATCGGTTTGGGTGTTGAACTGGGCTACCAGTTCACCCCGGCGGTTGCGTTGGGCCTCTCCGGCCAGTTCGGCAACTTCCCGACCATCTACTCCGATCTGAAGGCCAACGGCGCGCTGCCGTCGCATGCCGAGAAGGAGTACACGCACCGGTACACGGGCGCGGCCGTCCTTCGCTTCACGGCGGGCGCTCGTTCGTCGCGGGTGGCACCTTACCTCGAACTCGGTGGTGCAGTCGTGGCGGGCAACTCGTGCGAAGCTGGCACAACGCGCACCTGTGCGTCGGGCAATGAGCAGTATGGTTTCGGCCCCCGTGTCGGTCTGGGTCTCGACATCGTGATGAGCCGCCGCACGTCGCTGATCTTCGGCCTCGCGTCGGACTTCATTCTCGATGACAACGCGGTTGACGGCAGCGACATGCCGGCCGCGAATCCGACGGATGTGAATCCGGCCGACTCGCCGAGCTTCGACGTTCTTAGCGCGCTCAACCTCGGTCTGAAGATCAACTTCAAGTCGGCCTTCTCGCCGGTGGACGTGATCGCCATCGATGGCCCGGCTGCGCTGCAGACCGGCCAGACGGGCAACTACTCGGCCACCACCAACGATGGTATGGCGACGCTGCCGGTGTCCTACATGTGGGACTTCGGTGACGGTTCGACGGCGGAAGGCATCTCGGCCTCGCACGGCTACAACGCTGCCGGTGTCTACAACGTGACCTTCACGGCCTCGAACAGCGGCTCGACCGACTCGGCGACGATGACCACCACGGTCACCAACCCGCCGGTGCCGGCCGAAATCCTGTCGAACACGGCTACGCCGGCCACCCAGTGCATCAACCAAGCCGTTCGCTTCTCGGCGACGGGCCGTGGCGATGCGCCGGTGTCCTACACGTGGAACTTCGGCGACGGGTCGACGGGCACGGGCATGACCCCGACCCACACCTACACGCGCCCCGGCACCTACACGGTGACGGTGACCGGCTCCAACGCCTCGGGCAGCAACAGCCGCTCGACGACGGTGACGGTCAACTCGTGCGAGCAGCCGCCGGTGGTGGACAACTGCGCCCTCAGCATCTCCGAGCTCAACTCGTCGTACTTCGACCGTAACAGCTCGACGATCACGGAGCAGGGCCGCATGCGCCTGATGGAGAACGTGGACGTGATGCGTCGCTGCTTGCCGCTGCGCGCCAACCTCGTCGGCTACGCCTCGCGTGGCGAGGTCAACCCGCAGGAGCTTTCCGAAGCCCGCGCTCGCTCGGTCATGCAGTTCTATGTGGACAACGGCGTTGATGCCTCGCGTCTGTCGATGGAAGGCCGTGGCATGATGGGCGGCTCCAAGAAGGACGACGTGAACCAGTACCGCCGCGTGGACACGCTGCCGGTTCGCTAAGCGCCAGCACCGATTGGCTCTGCCGATCCGACGAGGGCGGCCCTGCGACGCAGGGCCGCCCTTCGTCGTTAAAAGCACGCGGTAGGGCGCATCTACGTCATCCACCGGCCGTCGCCATTTGAGACGAGCACGGTTTGCGCCGATTCCTTTTGGTGTGGCAACGTTTTTGCGGCTGTCCGTTTTTGTCTCTCGTCTTCCCTAACCGATGCGCTTGCCCCTTTTCAAGCCTCTGCTGCTCGTCGCGCTGGCCCTCGCCTGCGTGGGCGTTGCCGCACCTGCCACTGCCCAGAGCAACGCGTTCCGCGCCAGCAAAGTCCACCTCGGGGCGGGGCTGGGTTATTTCTCCTATTACGGCCCACGCGACCTCACGCAGGAACGCTCGCGCTCCAACGACATCACACGCTCGTCGTCGGCAGGTGTGCTGCTGGGGTCGTTCCCGCTCAATCGCCACTTGTTCTTCCGAGGCATGGTGGGCACGACCAGCCTAAATGCCGACAGTCTGCTGGGCACGGCCGAGACCAACGAGTTTCTCACCGAGCGTCTCTACTTCTTTGAGCCGGAAGTGGTGTATGTGCCGGGGGCGCTGCGCGAAAGCCGGGTGATGCCCTACATCTACACCGGCTTCGGGGCGCTAATGGCCGATCCGTTCCGCCGTCGCCAGCAGCCGAACACGCCCGGCACGGGCCAGATTGGGCCGGAACGCACCGTGTGGGCGCTGCCCATTGGCGCAGGGTTGGACGTGGCGTTCACGCCGCGTGTCTCGGCGTTTGTGGACGCGAGCTACCGCTTCAACTTCTCGTATGTGGCCAACACCGAGAGCCGGGTGCAGGACATCAATCCGCACAACACAAGCCTCGTAATGGCCGGCCTGCGTTGGGGACTTGGTGCGCGGAGGGTGCGCGTGCCCACCGCACAGGCCCCGCCGCCGCCGCTGCCGCCCGCCATCGAGATTCCACCGTATCAGCCGCCGATCACCCGGCCCGATCCGCGTCCGCGTCGCTGCGAGCTGACCGAGCTGAACACCATCTACTTCAACGTCGGCCAGATCGTGATTGCCGGGCAGAGCCGTGGCTTGCTCGACGCCAACGTGCAGGCGATCAAGCTCAATGCGGGCTGCTGCATCGAGATCGTGGGCTACACCGACACCGAAACCGGCGCGGAAGCCGTGCGCGTGTCGCAAGCCCGGGCGCAAGCCCTCTACGACGCCTATGTGCAGGCGGGTATCGATCCGTCGAAGCTGCGCTTGCGGGCGGGCGGTATCGGGCCGAACTCGTGCTCCAAGGGCGAAGGCCCCGGCTGCCCGCGCAACCGCCGCGTGGAGAGCCGCCCGGCCGCCTGCCAGGCCGTGCAGGACGTCGGCAACAACTGAACGGCGTGCCCGAACAGCTTCGCGGGGGCGTGCGTTTCGGCGTACGCCCCCGCCTTTCGTTATGCCCGGATTTGACGCTTCCGCCCGTGCCCGTCTCACCGACGCGCTCAAAGCCGAGGCCCGCCGCCTGGGGTTCGACGGCTGCGGTGTGAGCGAGGCGACGCAGCTGGGCGAGGAGGCGCATCGACTCGAACGCTGGCTGGCGCAGGAGCGACACGCTTCGATGCGGTGGATGGAAAACCACTTCGACAAGCGGGTCGACCCGAGGCGGTTGGTGGACGGGGCGCGGTCGGTGGTGTCGGTGATTCACAACTACTACCAACCGGCCTCGTCATTGCAGAACGATCCGGGTGTGGGGCGTATCGCCCGGTATGCGTGGGGCGACGATTACCACGACGTGCTGCGGGAGCGGCTTGGGCAGCTCTTTTTCTGGCTTGAAGAGGCGGTGGGCGGAAGCCTCGGCGGCCGCGTCTTCACCGACTCGGCCCCGGTGCTCGATAAGGCGTGGGCAGAGCGGGGCGGCCTCGGCTGGATCGGCAAAAACGCCAACCTGATCAACCCGCAAATCGGGTCGTTCTTCTTCGTGGGAGAGATGGTTGTGGATGTGCCGCTCGCCTACGACGGGCCGATGACCGACCATTGCGGCTCGTGCCGCCGTTGCCTCGATGCGTGCCCAACCGAAGCCATCGTGGCTCCGTACCAGATCGACGCCAACCGCTGCATCTCGTACCTGACCATCGAACATCGCGGCGACTGGCCCGACGATGCGCCTGTGGGCGAGATGGGGCGCTGGATTTTCGGATGCGACGTGTGCCAAGACGTCTGTCCGTGGACGAAGAAGTTCAGCCGTCCGACCGGCGAACCGCGCTACGCCGCCCGCGACGGCGTGGCGGGCACGACGCTGGACGACTGGGCCGAGCTGGATGTGGAGGCGTTTCGGGCGCGGTTCAAGGGCAGCGCCGTCAAGCGTGCCAAGTACGAGGGATGGATGCGCAACGTCGAGCAGGCAAGGCGGTGACGCGCAGATGGCGCAGGCCGTGCCGTAGGTTGGAACGTCTCGTTTATACCTCGCTGCAATGCCCAAGAACGACTCCTCCGGATTCACCGCCGACGAACGCGCTGCAATGCGCGAACGCGCCCGCGAACTCAAGGCCAGCGCCAAGCGCGAAGACGGCGAGCGCGATGTGCTGGAGAAGATCGCCGAGATGCCCGACGCCGACCGCGAAATGGCCGCGCGGCTTCACGCGCTCATCGCCAACGCTGCGCCGGGCCTCGCGCCGCGCACATGGTACGGGATGCCTGCCTACGCCCTCGACGGTAAGACCGTCTGCTTTTTCCAGAGTGCGAGCAAGTTCAAGAACCGCTACGCCACGCTGGGCTTCAGCGACGAAGCACGCCTCGACGACGGCGACTTCTGGCCGACCTCGTTTGCTCTTGTGGCGTGGACGACGGACGTGGAGAAGGCCGTTCGGAGGCTGGTGCTTAAGGCCGTCGGTTGACCGCGCTAAGCCGCCGGAAGCCAGACGGTGAAGGTGCTGCCCGCGTCTTTGACGCTCTCCACTTCGATGGTGCCGTGCATCCGCTCGATGAGTCGCTTGGCGAGGGCGAGGCCAAGGCCGGTGCCGTTGTAGTCGCGGTTGAGGCGTTGGTCTTCTTGGACGAACGGGGTGAAGAGCCGCAGCAAGAAGGCCTCGCTCATTCCCACGCCCGTGTCTTCCACGCGCAGCGCCACCCGTTCGCCCGTCTGCCACACCCGCACCCGCACGACGCCCTCGTGCGTGAACTTGTAGGCGTTCGAGAGCAGGTTGTCGAGGACCGAGGCAAGGCGTTGCGGATCGGCCAAAACCGCCGGATCGCCCGTCACCTGCACGTCGGTGGCAACGGCTGGGCGGGCTTCGGTGCGGGCTTTTTCCACGGCAGCGTTCACGAGCGGGCTAAGCGGCACTGGGGTAACGTTGAGCGCCACGAGGCCGAGGTCGAGGTCGAGGTGCGAGAGGTCGAACAGGTCGTTGACGAGCGCAAGCGTCTGCCGGGCCTTGTCTCGGATCGTCTCAGCAAACTCGCGGACGTCGGGCGAAGCGTCGGGGCTAAGCTCCATCGCGAGGAGGTCGGCAAAGCCATGGAGCGCCCCCAGCGGTGTACGCAGCTCGTGCGAGAGGGTGTAGATGAAGGCCGACTTGTCGCGGCTGGCTTGCTCGGAGGCTTCAGCGGTGGCGCGAAGGGCATCTTCGGCCGCTCGCTGCTCGGTAACGTCGGTGAAAATGCCGGTGATCTGGATGCTGTCCGTTTCGTCTCTGGACGGAGAGGCGCGCTCGCGGATGAAGCGCACGTCGTTCGATGCGGTGCGAATGCCGAGGGTGACGTCGCTGTCCTTGCCGTGCAGAAGCCGTTGGAGATGCTCACCAAGGGCGTGGCGGTCGGCGTCGGTGGCGCAGAGGGCTTCCCAGGTACCGTCGTGGCGGAGGAAGTACGAGGACGCGTAGCCGGTGAGGCACTCGATCTGGTCGGTGAGGAAGAGGAAACGGCGTTGGGTGTTCTCGGTGAGCGAGTAGGCGAAGAGCGCGTCGTCGATGGTTGAGACGGTGACGCGAAAGCGGTTGGTGAGGCGTAGGTTGCCGAGCAGCGTGCCGACGGTGTGGGCAAACTCGGTGACGAGCGACGTGCGGAGGTCGTCCATCGGTGCGTCCAGCGGAGCCAACCGGTCGGTCACGATCAGACCGATGAGGGTGTCGCCGTCGTAGAAGGGTACGAACGTGCGTTCCGCCAGAACCTCCGCTTCGTGTCCAGAGGTCGTGTTGGTAAGCACCACCACGTTGCGGTTGGCCACGGCGTGGGTGAGTTCGGGCACGCCGCTGGGCACAAACGCTTCGGCCTCAAACACCTCGGTCTTGTTGCCCCACGCCGTGCGCACGGTAAAGGTGTCGGGGTGCAGGGTGAGCGGGAGGAAAATGCCCGTGCGGTGCACGCCCAAGGTCTCGGTGAGTGTGAGCGCGACCGAGGCGAGGAATTTCGTCTCGTCTACCCCATCGACCACGCGTTGCCGAAGCAGGCCTTCGGCGCGGGTGAAGCGCTGCCGCAGCGCGGCTTCTTCGGCGAGGGCGCGCTCTTGCGTCTCGTCGTGGATCATCAGCACCGCGCCAATAAGCGCGCCGTCTTCGTGGAGGATCGGTGCGGCGTTAACCCGTAGGCGGCGCAGGTCGCCGGACGACGGGTGGTAGCAAACGGCTTGGTCTTGCACCGCCTCGCCGCGTAGCACTTGGCGTACGAGCGCGTGAAAGGATGCGTCGATACCAGGAATGGCGAGGATTGTGCGGCCAATCCATGCGTCCTCGGCGTTTTCGCCCACAATAGCGCGAAATCGGAGGTTCTCAAACGTCACCGTGCCTGTAGTGTCGAGGTGGACAAGTCCTACGGGGCTTTGTTCGAGGAAGGTGGCGTAGAGCGTTTCGGACTGCTGCAACTCTGCTTCCATCTCCGACTGGGTCGTCAGGTCGAGGAGCACGACCGAGAGCAGGTCGCCGTCTGAATCGGGCACAAGGTGGGCTTGGATGACGCGGCTTCCGCCGTGCGAAGCGTCGCGGCGGTAGGCAATGGGCGTGCGTTTGCTTGTGGTGCGAAGCGCCTCGGTGAGCCGCCACCGGTCTTCCGGATGGGTGCCGTTCGACCACAGAAGCGTCCCGACGAGCGCGTCGGACGACGTGCCCAGCAGCGTGGCAGCGGCCGCGTTGGCATAGCGGATTGTGCCGTCGGGGGCGACGCGCAGCACGCCTACCGGAGCTAACCCTATGAGATGCGCGAATCGAGACGGGGCTGAGCGAGCGCCGAAGACCGCGAAGCCGCCGCCGAGACGGGCCACCACCGCCAAGCCTTCGTCCCCGCCCGAAGACGGTAGGAAGCACGCATCGCCGGGGGGGCAGGCCCGCAAAAGCTCTTGCACGGCGACCGGTGCCGGAGCGCCCGGTACAAGCCCCGCAAACGCCTTTGGTTCTGCCCGCTCCACCGTACCGTCTGCAGCCACCAACGCTACGAATAGCGTGGGAGGCCCAATCGGCTGGGCGAGCGAAGCCAGGGGGTTCCAGGTTGGACGGAGCATGGGGGTGGCCATAGCCTGCACATCCACAAAAACGACGCCAGTCTTATCTGTTCCCCACACCTTTGGAGGGGGGTGGCGAGGCGTGCAGGCGGGGCACGAGTGCAAGCAGCCACAGGCTGCCGTGTCCCTTCAAGGACTTACTTCTTGAACGGGCAGCGATTAGCCGCCTTCTTCCGGGCGAAGCAGCGGGAAAAGGATGACGTCGCGGATGGACGCTTGGTTGGTGAGGATCATCGTCAGCCGGTCGATGCCGATGCCAAGGCCCGCCGTGGGCGGCATGCCGTATTCGAGCGCCCGCAGGAAATCCTCGTCGATGTCGCCGGTGGCCTCGTCGTCGCCCGCAGCCTTGAGGCGCTGCTGCTCCTCAAACCGGGCGCGCTGATCGTCGGGGTCGTTGAGTTCGGAGAAGCTGTTGCAGATCTCCTTGCCGCCCACAATCGCCTCAAACCGTTCCACAAGGCCCGGCTCGCTGCGGTGGCGCTTGGCCAGCGGCGAAAGCTCGACGGGGTAGTCGGTGATGAACGTCGGCTGGATGAGCGTCGGCTCCACGAACGCGCCGAACAGCTCGTCGAGAATCTTGCCCGCGCCCATCGTGGCATCCACCGCGACGCCAAGGGTTTGGGCGACGGCGGCCAGCTCCTCGCGGGTTTTGCCGCGCAGCGCGTGGCCGGTCTTGGCTTCGAGCGCGTCGAAGAGCGGAAGCCGCGCCCACGGACGCGCGAACGACACGGTGTGCTCGCCGAGCGGGATTTCGGTGGTGCCGTGAAGCGCAAGGCAGACCGTCTCGATCATCTCCTCCACCAGCTCCATCATCCATACATAATCCTTGTACGCCACATAGAGTTCGAGCATCGTGAACTCCGGGTTGTGGAAGCGCGAGAGGCCCTCGTTGCGGAAGTCCTTGGCGATCTCGTACACGCCCTCGAAGCCGCCGACGATGAGGCGCTTGAGGTACAGCTCGTCGGCGATGCGGAGGAAAAGCCCCATGTCGAGCGCGTTGTGGTGCGTCGTGAAGGGGCGGGCGGCGGCACCGCCGTAGAGCGGCTGGAGCGCGGGCGTCTCGACTTCGACGTAGCCGCGCTCGTCGAGGAAGCGGCGGATCGTGGTGACGAGCCGGGCACGCTGCACAAACACGCGGCGCACGTCCGGGTGGAGCGCGAGGTCGGCGTAGCGCTGGCGGTAGCGGAATTCCTTGTCCGTGATCTCGTTGTAGACGCGGGTTTCGCCCGTGGCTTCGTCGACCACTTCCTTCTCAATGGGCAACGGTTTGAGCGCCTTGGCGAGCAGCGCGAGGCGTTGGGCGTAGACCGACACCTCGCCCGCATTGGTGCGGAAGACGTAGCCTTCGACGCCCACGAAATCGCCCAAATCGAGCCGTTTGCGCACGAGCGCGTCGTACAACTCCTCGCCGACGGCGTCGCGGCGGACGTACACCTGGATCCGCCCCGTCGCGTCTTCGACGTGCATGAAGGCGGTTTTGCCCTTGCTGCGCAGCGACATCACCCGCCCGGCGAGGGACACGCGGAAGGGCCCGTCTTCGCCCTCGGCGGGCGCGTGCTGGGCGTCGTCGTAGGTGGCGAGGACGGCGTCGGCGCGGTGCGTCACGTCCCACCCTTCCGACGGATACGGGTTGATGCCGGCCTCGTCGAGGGCGCGGCGGGATTCGCGGCGCTGGATCTCTTGGTCGGTGAGGCCGGGGCGAAGCGTGTCGGGCATGGTGAGGGCGGGCAAGGTCGAATCAAGAAACGAAACGCGGGAGGCGGTGGGCGGTGGGTTGTGGGTGAAAAGGGCCGCCGCTGGCCGTTGCCCCATCGTGTTCAACCTTCGGCCCGTTCGGTTTGCCATTTGACCCTTGTTCCTCGACATTTTCCCCGTTGGATTTCCGTATCGTCCGGCATCCACTCCACCCGTTTCAGCCATGCGCTTCCCGTCCGTCTTCGTGGCTGCCGTTTTCGTCGTTGCCTCGGGCGCGGCGCTGATGGCGTGCGAACACTCTCAGCCGGTGGCCTCCGTGCCGCCCGCGCCGACGCCGCCTGCCACCACGATGCCGGTGAACCCGCCGGTGGTTTCGGCAGGCGCGCTCTCGATGGCGATGCTCGTCGATCCGGCGACCACGCCTGACCCGCCGCCCATCGCGGAACTGCGGCAGCGCATCGCCGGGCGCGAGAACGAGTCGGCCGAGCGGGTCTTCGACAACGTCACGTCGCTCAAAACCCTGACGGCGTCGGAGCTGCTGGGCACGATGAAGGCGTTCAACGAAGCCTTGGGCGTGCGCTGCACGTTCTGCCACGAGGCCGGGCGTTGGGCATCGGACATGAACCGCCACAAGGCAATCACGCACGGGATGATCCAGATGACGCATCAGATCAACGCCGTGGATTTGGTGCGCGCCGAGGCCGATGAAGGGTCGCGCATCACCTGTTACACCTGCCACCGGGGCCGGACGCGCCCGCAGCTCAGCCCTGCCGACACCGTGCGCCGCCGCCCGCCGCCGCCGCCGAGCGGCAACAACCGCTAAGGCGATGGATCTGATCTCGACGCTGTCGTTGGCGATGGGTGCGTCGTGGGCGTCGGGGCTTCGGCTCTATGCCACCGTGGCCACGCTTGGCCTGCTTGGACGCTACGCCGGTCTCGATCTGCCCGGTAACCTGGCGGTACTGGAGACGCCGTGGGTGATTGGCGTGGCGACGGCGCTGTTCGTCGTCGAGTTCTTCGCCGACAAGATTCCGTATGTGGACTCGGCGTGGGATACCGTGCAGACGTTCCTGCGCATTCCCGCGGGGGCGGTGCTGGCGGCGGGCGCATTCGGCAGTTTCAGCCCCGCCGTGCAGATGCTGGCGCTGCTCGTCGGCGGGAGTCTCGCGTTCTCGTCGCACGGAATGAAGGCCGCCACGCGGGCCACGATCAACCTCAGCCCCGAGCCGGTGTCGAACGTGGTGGCAAGCACCGCCGAGGACGGCCTCAGCTTCGGCGCGATCCTGCTGGCGTGGCTGACGCCGGTGCTTCTGGTGGTGCTGGTCGTCGTCGCATTTATCGTGTCGATGGCGATGCTTCCCAAGATCTGGCGGACGTGGCGGCGCTGGCGACGGCCACGAACGGCAGCATCTGAAGGCTGACCTGTGGCCAGGGTTGCGAAGCGTCGTCGTTCACGAGGCAAGGAATGACCTCCCCATGCCTTGGAGACGGCTTGCACACCCTTGGGCCGCTGCTCAAAGCGCCCCGGCCCGAATGACAGCGTAGAGACGTCCCGCTGGGGCGTCTCTACATCACCCCAGTGCTTCGGCGGTCTTTTCCCAGTCGGCGTAGAGGCGGGCGAGGTCGGCTTCGGCTTGGGCGTAGGCGTCGGTGGCGGCGCGGAAGGCCTCGGCGTCGGCGTAGAGCGCGGGGTCGGACAGTTTGGCCTCCCATTCGGCTTTCTCGGCCTCCTTCGCTTCGATGGCCCGCTCGGTGGCGGCGTGCTGCTTTTGGAGGGCCTTGGCGTTGGCGGGGGAGGTGCCCCGGTGGGACGTCGACGCTTCGCGGACCTTCGGTTCTACAGGCTTTGCCGTTGGCGCTCCCGACTGCGCGGCGCGGTAGGCGGCGTTGCGCGCTTCGGCTTCGGCGCGCTTCTGCTCCTTGGTCTTTTTGCCGCCGGCGGTGGGCGGTGGACTGCTGGCCGCGGGTTGCGACTTGCGGCCCTCGTCGGGGGCCGTTCGCCCGTCGTCCTTCGCGCTGCGGCCGTCCATTTTTGCCGCCGTGCCGTGCTCGGCCAGCCAGAGGTAGTCCGTGTAGTTGCCCTTGTACGGCGTCACATGGCCGTCTTCCACCCGCCAGATCTCGGTGGCCACGCGGTCGAGGAAGTGCCGGTCGTGGGAGACGACGACGAACGTGCCCTCGTACGCCCGCAGCGCCTCGACGAGCACATCGATCGATGCCATGTCGAGGTGGTTGGTCGGCTCGTCAAGGATGATGAAGTTGGCGGGCGTGAGCATCGTCCGGGCCAGCGCCACGCGGCTGCGCTCGCCGCCGGAGAGCACGCCGATGGGCTTGAACACGTCGTCGCCCCGGAAGAGAAACGCCCCGGCGAGCGTCCGTAGCTGGGTGTCAGACTGCCCGCGTGCCACCTCGCGGAGGCTCTCCAAGATGGTGTGGCGCGTGTCGAGCGTGTCGGCTTGGTGCTGGGCGAAGAACGTCACCCGGACGTTGTGGCCGAGAGAGCGCGTCCCGTCGAAATCCTCCTCGCCCTTCAAGATGCGGGCGAGCGTCGACTTGCCCGCGCCGTTTTTGCCGATGAGTGCCACCTTGGCGCTGCGCTCCACATGCACCGGCCCGGCCTTGTCGAACACCTCGATCGGCCCGTCGGGGCTGGCGTACGTCTTGGAGAACTCGGACAGTTCGAGCACGACTTTGCCGGAGCGCTCGGGTACAGGAAAGCGGAAGTGCACCGTCGGCGCGTCGTCGGGCGGCGGCGGAAGGCGCTCCATCCGCTCCAGCGCCTTGATGCGGCTCTGGGCCTGCGCCGCCTTCGTCGCTTTGGCGCGAAACCGCTCGATGAACCGCTCCATGTCGGCGATTTCCTTCTGCTGGTTCTCGTAGCTGGCCTTCTGAATGGCCCGCCGCTCTTCGCGGTTTTCGAGGTAGAACGTGTAGTTGCCCTCGTAGGTCGTCAGGTGGCCCATCACCAGTTCCGCCGTCTCGTTCACCATCCGGTCGAGGAAGTAGCGGTCGTGCGAGACGATCACGACGGTGCCGGGATACGCCTTGAGGTACTGCTCCAGCCACGCGATGGAGTCGATGTCGAGGTGGTTGGTCGGTTCGTCGAGCAGCAGCACGTCGGGCCGCCGGAGCAGCAACCGCGCCAGCGCCACCCGCATCCGCCAGCCGCCGGAGAACGTTTTGAGCGGACGGTCGAGGTCCGCCGGGTCGAACCCGAGGCCGGTCAGCACGGCTTCGGTGCGCGGGCGGATCGTGTGCGCCTCCTTGGCGATGAGGCGCGTGTGGACGTCGTCGAGGTCGTGGAGGATCTGGAAGTAGTGCGCCGATTCGTGGTCGTGCTCGCCGTCGAGTTCGAGCGTCAAGCGCTGCTCCTCGCGTTCGAGTTCAAGCACGTCGGAGAACGCTTCGAGCGCTTCGGCGAGCACCGAGCGGTCGATCAGCGCCTCTTGCGTGTCCTGTTCGAGGTAGCCGACGGTCGTGCCGCCGGGGATGTCGAGGCTGCCGCCGTCCAGCTTCTGCCGCCCGGTGAGGACTTTGAGCAGCGTGGATTTGCCCGCGCCGTTGGGGCCGACCAGGCCGATGCGCCGCCCGTCGCGTAGCGCCCAGGTGACGTCGTCGAGGATCGTTTGGCCGCCAAAGGCAAGCGAGGCGTTGACGAGTTGGATCATAGCGGCGGCTATTCGAGCTGCGGATTACGGTTTCTCCAACGCGCCGCGCGTCGTGGTGCGCCCGGCTCGCCCGGTTTTCACGGACGACCATCCGCGATGCGGATTTTTTCGCACGAGGCGTTCGTATCCTTCGCCGGTCGTCTACGGTCGGCCTCGTTTCGCTGCCGCCTCTTTTCCGGGCCGACCGTGGTCGGCCCCTACGTTTATCTCCATCTTCCCGATGCGCCTTCGTTTGCTTGCTCCCCTTGCCGCCGTCGCGTGGGCCGGATGCCAGAGCGCCGCGCCCGTGGCCACCGCCCAGCGTCCCGCCGCGCCGTCGGTGGTGCCGGGCGTCACGCCCACGGTGTTCCAAGACTCGCTGCTGGCCCAGCGCTACGCCGCTACCATCACGCCCGAGCTGCTCGCCGCCCACCTCTACACCTTCGCCTCCGACGCCTACGAGGGCCGCGAGACGTCGGCGCGTGGCCAGAAACTCGCCGCGCTCTACCTGGCCAGCCAGTACCGCCGCCTCGGCCTGCGCCCGATGGGCAACGCGCCGGGCACCAACGCCGCCGCGCCGGAGCGCTACTTCCAGCCGTTCGCCGTCTACGGCCAGCGGATCGTGCGCGCCGAACTGGCCGCCACCCGCGGCGGGCAGACCGTGGCCACGGCGTCGTTCGGGCCGGGCCAGCAGAACCGCGACGCGATGCCGGTCTTCGCCTCCGCGCCGGGCGCGACGGGCGGCGTCGTCTTCGGCGGCTACGGCATCGCCGACTCGACGCTCGGCTACGACGACCTCGCCGCGCTTCGCCGCGAGGGCATCGCCGTGCAGGGCAAGTGGATCGTCATCTTGGGCGACGAGCCGATGCGCGACGCCTCTACGAGCCTGCTGCGCACCGCCGACGGCAAGCCGAGCCGCTGGACGACCGGCCCCTTCGACAAGATTCGCGGGCTGATTCCGGCGGGCGTGGCCGGGGTGCTCGTGGTGGGCGACCAAAGCCTCCGCCCCGCCGCGCCGTTTGCCGAGCGGGTCGCTTCCGCCGCCGACGCCAGCCAGCGCGCCGTGGGCAGCCTCAGCCTTAACCGTCCCGCCGAGGGCGCGCCCACGCGGCGCGGCTTCCCGCCCGTCTACACCGTCTCGTCGGCCTTCGCCAACGCGCTGCTCGCGGGCACGGGCCAGACGGTCGAAGGGCTGAAGCGCCGCATCGACACGTCGCTGCAACCGGCGGTGCTCGACGTGCCGGGCGTGACGCTCGCCAACGCCTACGAGCGCCGCGTCTTCGAGGCGTCGACGGAAAACGTGGCCGCGATGATCGAAGGCTCCGACCCGGTCTTGAAGAACGAAGTCGTGGTGATCTCGTCGCACTACGACCACATCGGCATCAACGCCGGGCTGCCGGGCGAGGACGTGATCAACAACGGCGCGGACGACGACGGCTCGGGCACGGTGGCCGTGCTCGCCATGGCCGAGGCGTTCCAGCGCGCCAAGGACGCGGGCTTCGGGCCGCGCCGCTCGATCCTGTTCCTCAACGTGGCGGGCGAAGAAAAGGGCCTGCTCGGCTCGGCCTACTACGCCGACGTCGACCCGCTCGTGCCGCTGGCCAACACCGTCACGAACCTCAACATCGACATGATCGGGCGGTTTGACCCGACCGAGCCGAACCGCAGCGAGAACTACGTCTACATCATCGGCTCCAACCTGATCTCGCAGGAACTCGACGCCATCAACACCCGCGCCAACACCGCCATCGGTAGCCGCCTCGAACTCTCGCAGCGGTTCAACACCCGCGAGGATCCGAACCAGTTCTACCGCCGCTCCGACCACTGGAACTTCGGCAAGAAGGGCATCCCGTTCGTCTTCTACTTCACCGGCACGCACGAGGACTACCACGGCGTGGGCGACGAGCCGCAGAAGATCGAGTACCCGCGGATGGCCCGGATCGCGCGCCTCGTCTTCGGCACGGCGTGGCAGGTGGCCAACCAGCCGAACCGCCCGGCGGTCTCCGGCACCGGCTTCAACTGAGCCGCGCTTGCGCTTGAACACACCCTGTCCGCGTCTGCGACGCGGGCAGGGTGTTTCCGTTAAAAGTTGTACGAGAAGCCGAAGTAGGGAATCGGCGAGACCGTCACGTCGCCGTCGCCTTGGAGGATGGCCAAGGCCAAGTCGCCCGTGACGCCGCCGCTGAAGAAGCGCGCGCCAGCGAGGTGGTACGAGCCGACTCCGCCGCCGCTCTCGAACGGGATGACGATCATGTTTTCGGACATCAACTTGACGCGGTTGGCGATTTGGTAGTCGCCGCCAAGCAGCACCCCCATTCCGTTGCCCGCGTCAAGGCTTTCTCCGAGCGCGCCGCCGTAGAAGCCGAACGCGCCCGCCGTTACGCTGCGCGATTCGCTGCCGAACGTGCCGAGCAGGTAGAACGTGCCACCGATGGGCGTGGCGTCGGAGTCCGTCGCGTAGGCCGTGCCGATGCTGCCGCCGACGGAAACGGTGGTGGACGGCGTTTGCACGACCGCCACCTTGCCGTTAAGACCCGCAAATCCCCCTTCGGAGATGGGGATCGTGCCGTAGATCGACACGTCGGCGCGCCCGCCGATGCCCACGCCAAACGACGGCATGAAGGTGAACGTCGAGATGCGCTTCTGCCCGCCAGGGATGACGCGGGCCGTGGGCGCGATGAACAGCCGCGAGTCGGACGGGTCGGTCTGGGCGTAGGCGTTGGCGGCGACGGTCGTCTGCGAGCGGACGCGGTCGGCGGGCACGACGGTGCGCACGCCGGAGCGGTCGGTGACGGTGATCGTCCCGTCGCCGTTGTCTACGACGGTGCCGACGAGCACGCGCCCGTCGGTGAGGACGACGCGGGTGTTGGGTGCGTCTTGGGCACGAGCGATGGGCGCGGCGGCAAGAGCTGCGGCAAAGGCAAGGGCAAGGCGAAGGCGCATGGCAGTAGGACAAAAAAGGTGGAAGCCCTGCAACATAAGCCTTTCAACCCCAAACCGTGGCATTGCGAGGGACGCGGCGATCCCGTCGCACAGGCACAACGACGACGAGTTTGCTTCGCGGCGCTCGTCGTGACGCGACAGATGGCGGCCAATCTCGTGCTTCTTCCGCCGCTTTGCGTGGCCTCATGCCTTCGCCGTTACGCCGCACGGTTTCCGGCTGCATCCCCTTTGGGCGCGAGCGTGCTCGATCTCGGCAGGGTCTCCCGTCTTTGCCCCTGCTCCTTTCGAATCAGGCCGTGCGCACCCAGCGGGCGAGGTCGCGGAGCGTCGGCTTCTTGCCGTAGCTGAGGATGCCTACGCGGTAGATGCGGGCGCTTAACCAGATCGCGCCGAGAAACGCCGCCACGAGCAGCGCAAGGCTGACGATCACCTCCCACGCGGGCACGTCGGTGGCGGCCATGCGGGCGGGCATCAGGATGGGCGAGAAGAACGGCACGAGCGAGAGTGCTTGCGCCACCGGGCCGTCGGGGTTGGTGAGCACCGCTTGCAGGGCCACGAACGAGAGCACCACCGGCATCATCAGCGGAAGGAGCAGGCTCTGGGCGTCTTGCTGCTGTTCCACCGCCGAGCCGACGGCGGCGAACAGGCTGGCGTAGAGCAGGTAGCCGCCCAAGAAGAAGGCAAGGAACGCGACCACAAGGCCCGGCCCGATGCTGGGCATGGTCACGCCCGAGGCGGCGAGCAGTTCGTCGCCGGAGGTGCCCGTGGGCAGGTTGAGGCTGGCCGGGTCGATGAACAACCCCGCGATGCCTCCGGCAAACAGCCCAAGGGTTGCCACCGCGCCCAGCCACACGGCCATCTGCACGAGGCCCACCGCCCCGATGCCCAGCACCTTGCCCATCAGCAAGTCGAACGGGCGCACCGACGAGGCCATCACTTCCAGCACCCGGTGCTGCTTCTCCTCCATCACGCCCATCATCACCATCTGGCCGTAGAGCAGCATCACGAGGTAGATGACGAAGCCCATCCCGAAGCCCAGCGCCGCTCCGGCTACGGCCCGGCTGGCCGTTTCGCCCTCGCCCGATCGCTCGCTGGCCTCCCAGCGCGGCGTGCGCTTTAGAAGCTGCTGCGCCTCCGGAGACAGCCCGGCGGCATCGAGGCGGAGTTGTCGCACGGCGTCGTTGACCTCGCTGCGGAGCTGTTCTTGCGTGATCAGGCCCGCCCCGCGTGTGGCAACGTAGCGCACCACCGCTGTTGTATCGAGCACGTTGGCCGGAATCACGACGTAGGCGTCGAGCCGCCCGTCGTCCAGGCGCTGCCGCACATCCGCCTCCGACGGAAAAGTCGAGACGTTGAACCGTTCCGTTTGGGCGAATCGTGTGACGACGCGGCCGGTGCTGTCCACCACGCCCACGTTGTGCGTGCCCGTTTCCATCGCCGCCACGGCCATCGCTCCGCCCGCCATGCCAAAGCCCACAATCAGCAGCGGCACAAGCAGCGTGCTCACGAGAAACATTTTCGAGCGCACACGGCGCAAAAACTCGCTTCGGGCGACAATGAACCACATAAGGGCGGTTGGTTATGGGCTTTCTGAATGCTTGATTTCGACTACGATCCGCCCGCTACGCGGGCCGTTTCTCCAACGGTTCGGACGAAGATGTCTTGCAGCGACGGCGTGTCGAGGGAGAAGCGGTAGAGTTCATGCACCGAGCCAAGGGCGGCGTCGAGCACCCGGCGCGGCGGCGTGCCGTCGAGCAGCTGGACTTCCGCCGTGCCCGGCCCGCGCTCGACCACACGCACGGCCTGTTCGGCCGCGAGGCGGTCGAGGAAGCCGTCGTCGCCGTCGAACTCCAAATGCACCACGTCGCGGGCGAAGCGTTGTTTGACCTCGCGCACCGGCCCGGCCAGCACGACGCGGCCGCGGGCGATAAGGCAGAGGTCGTCGCACATCTGCTCCACCTGCTCCATCCGGTGCGAGGCGAAGAGGATCGTCTTGCCCTTGGCGCGCTCCTCCAAGACCGTCGTCTTGAGCAGCTCGGCGTTGACGGGGTCGAGGCCGGAAAACGGCTCGTCGAGGATCAGAAGGTCGGGTTCGTGCAGCAGCGCCGAGGCGAACTGCACCTTTTGCTGCATTCCCTTCGACAGCTCCTCCGTCTTCTTGCCCGCCCAGTCCATCAGCCCGAGACGTTCGAGCCAGCGGGTGGTGCGCGCGCGGGCGTCGGCGCGGGAGAGGCCGCGCAGTTCGCCGAAGTAGACGAGCTGCTCGCCGACCTTGAGTTTGCGGTAGAGGCCGCGCTCTTCGGGCAGGTAGCCCATCCGCCGCTGGTGCTGCGGGCCGAGCGGTTCGCCGCCGATGCGGATCGCGCCCTCGTCGGGCGTCGTGATCCGGGTGATCATCCGGATCGTCGAGGTTTTGCCCGCGCCGTTGGGGCCGAGCAGCCCGAGGATGCGCCCCGGCTGGGCGGTGAACGACACGCCGTCCACGGCGGTAAACGCGCCGTAGCGCTTCGTCACATTCTCAACTTCAAGCAGCGGCATAGAGGGAGCAAGCGAGAGAAGCCCCCTCGTACCAAATGCGGCATAAAAGGTTACACCAAGCCAACATGCACCTTATGGCACGAAGCGGAGGTCGTCGAGTTCGAACGTGATGTCGCCCGTCCCGGCGGCGTAGACGGCGACGTAGCGGACGGCCCCGCCGCTCCACGCCTGCGGCGTCGTGCCGGAGTCGTACTTGAAGTCGGCGAGCGACAGCAGGAACTCCGTCCAGTTGGGTGTCCCTTCGACGTAAGCGTTGTAGGGAAGAATCGAGCCGTCGGGCTGGTTCACGCCGAGTTGGACGACGTAGGTGCCCGGCGTGCCTTTGAGCGCGAGGCCAACCTTCGAGAACGCCGACACGTCTACGCTCTGCTCGGAGCCGTCTGCATCGGAGGCGAGGGCGGCGCGCGCTCCCATCAACGCCCGCTGTCCGGCCTCGGGCGGGACAAAGCCGGTCACGACCAGGTGGTACGCTTTGGAGCGGAAGCCGTCGGGTTGCACGCCGAGGCTGGCCGTGACGCCCTCGGTGCCCTCGTGGATGGCCTTCCACGTTGCTCCTGCCGCCGACTCCGTGTTGCCGTCCTCGAACGTATCGAGTTCGCCTGAGGCAGGGAGGCTCGACATGCCGGTGGCGCGGGGGCGGCACGCGGCAACGGCCAAGGGCAGCAGGGCGAGGACGAGCAGGCGGCGAAGTGGGATGGTCATAGCAGGGTGCGTTCGAGAGCGGAGAGAGGAACGAGGTAGCAACGGTCAAGGACGTCTTCGTGGACCCCGCAAGAACCGGTCCCGCGAAAGTCCACGGCCACAAACGCGCCTTCGATGCGCGTAACTTCGCCGATGCCGTAGAGCGACGGCAAGGGGCCGTAGAAGACCAGCATCCCGACGGTCAAGGCGTGGTAGCGTGCCCGCCGGTGAAAGGGCGGTACCGCAGCCAGGCGTTCGACGCGGTAGTAGCCGGAACCGTCGGTGCGTTTGAGATCGGCCATAGGGAGAAGGTACGAACGCGCCGCCGAACGCTGGGCGGTAGGGGAGGTTCGGATGGGAGATGCGGGCGGTTGGAAACGTGACGCCTCGGAAGCCTTTCGCGTGGATCGGCGTAGGAACGCGGACCCATGCCCTTGTCTTGCCCGATGCCGTCTTCCGCGCTGCTCAACCGTCAACTGGGACGCAACGTCCAGCTTCTCATCGATGCGCTCGCCGAGATGCCTACGCCCGAGGAGCGGTTTCCGTACCTCCGCAGCCTCGTGGCGCACATCGAAGACGTACGGCCCGAATGGGCGCACGCGCCGGGCAAGGCGGAGATGATGGCGCACCTCGTTACCCAACTGGGCGGTGCGGTCATCGACCCGGAAGAAATCCGCGTGGCCCTCGCCGCACGCGCTGCCGACGCCGCACTCGCCGCCGAAACGTTTGAGGTGGCTGCGGTGGTGGAAGCAGACGAGGCCGCGCCCGATGCCGCGGAGGCTGCACCGGAGCCAAGCGACGAAGCGTCCGATCCCGCGTGATTACGACCCGCCGGTGACGCGTCCGGGGTTGGCCTTCAAGAACGTCTCCCACGAGCCTTTGGCGGCGGCGGCTTTGCGGCCTTTTGCGCCGGCCATCGCCTTGGCGTTGACCACGCCGCCCGGTGCGGCAAGCCGCCCGAGGTGGCAGAGCGCCACGGCCACGGCGTCGGTGGCGTCGAAGCCGCCCGAAACCTCGCCGACGATGGCCGTCACCATCGTCGCCACCTGCTCTTTCGTGGCCGCGCCGTTGCCGGTCACCGCTTTCTTGACCTCGCTTGGGGTGTACTGGGCCACCGGAAGCCCCCGGTTGAGCGCCGCGAGCATCGCCGCCGCCTGCGCCCGTCCCAGCTTGAGCATCGACTGGGCGTTGCGTCCGTACACCGGCATTTCCACGGCGCACTCGTCGGGCAGATGCGCTTCAATGAGGCCGATCAGCGCCTCGTAGATGGTTTTGAGGCGGAGCTGGTGGTCGTCGTCGGCCTTCAGGTGCAGCGTGCCCGCCACCACCAGCCGCTCCGTCGCGCCCTCGCGTTCGAGGACGGCGTAGCCGAGGTGGTTGGTGCCGGGGTCGACGCCGAGGACGAGCATGGGGGGTGGGAATGGGTCGGGTAAGAGCCGGGCGATGGGGACGGTTCCATCCCGTCGTTCACCGGGGGGCCGTTTGACCTACGCGGCGCGGACTGCGTGGAGGGCAGCGGCGAGGAAACGCTCGTCCGTGTCGTTCCACGCGTGGGCGGTCAGGCTCCACCGGGCCGCATCGCGGGCGGCGGCGTGCGCGTCGGGGCGGAGGGTGGCAAAGGCGGCGAGAAACGCGGGGGCGTTGGCCGCGCCGTGCTTCACGCCCACCACCGTCGCAGCACAGGCCGTGCCGTTGAGGTGCTGGCGGAGCGCGTCGAGGTCTTCGGCGTCGGCCCGTCCGTCGGCCACGTCTTCGGCGAGGGCGAGCACCGCGTCGGGGCCGGGATGCGGCGTGTGGCGGGCGCACCACGCGGCGAAGCGCCGGGCGGCGTCGGGGTCAAGCGCAGAGACGGCGGCGTCGAGATCGGACGGAAGGGTGCGAATGCGGTCGGACATAACGGCGTGGAGCCAACGAAAAACGCCCCGGCGGAAATCGTCGGGGCGGTCGCGGGGCGGTGCAGCCGTCCGACGCTTTAGCAGCATTTGATGGATCGCCCTGCAAGCTGTCGAGCAAATCGGCGATGGCGCGGCGTGCGCACCCGCGCAAGATACGGTGTCGCGGACGTTTCTCGCCGGACACTCGACGTCCGGTGGGCGATGGGGCGTTTCATATAGGCCGGGGAGACGTGCAAACGCGTGGGCCATGCGTTACCTTCGGCGACACCCCAACCCGTTGCCTCCGATGCGTGCCTTCCTTGCCATCGCCGCCGTTTCTCTCGCACTCGTGGGGTGCAAAAAAGGCGACGAGGTGGACGAAGGCGGCCCGATGCAGGCCCGCGACGTGGCGTTCGAGCTTCCGACCACCCGCGTGCCGTATGTGCCGACGCTCCCCGGTCCGCTGCGGGTGCTCGCGGCCACGCCGTCGGGGTCGATGGCGGGCATGGCACCGTCGCAGGCCGTGGCCGTCACGTTCACCCGTCCGATGGTGGCGCTGGGCGAGCCGCCGGAGCCGCCCGCCGGGGCCATCGCGCTCACGCCCAACGTGCCCGGACGGCTGCGCTGGGAGGGATCGCAGGTGCTCGTGTTCGAGCCGAACCGCCCGCTGCCGTCCGCCACGGCCTTCCGCGTGACGTTCCGCGCCAGCGGCATCCAAAGTCTGGAAGGCGAAGCCGCCCGCGACACGTCGTGGACGTTTGAGACGCCCCGGCCTGCGCTCGTGGCCTCGTCGCCGCAAGAAGGCGATGCGTTCGTCGCGCCCGACCAGCCCATCCGGCTCGTCTTCAACCAGTCCGTTGCGCCCGACGCCGTCGACGACGCGCTCGCGCTGCGCTGCGGCGGTGCGTCCGTTTCGACCGATGTGGCCGCGGCGGGCGATTCGGCGGTGGTCGTCCGCCACGCCAGCCTGCGCAAAGGCGCGGCCTGTACGCTCACGTTGGCCGCCGGACTGAAAGGCAAGGGCGGGCCGCTGGGGTCGCAGGAAGAACGGACGGTCGGCTTCCGCGTCTACCCCGAAGGCCGGTTTGAGGCCGCGTACCAGGTGGCGAACTACGACACCGTTCGCGCCGGGGCCAAGCCCTTCGACCCCGAGCGCTCGGTCACGCTGCGTTTTGCCACGCCCGTGCGCTTCGGCGACCTTCGTCCCGCCATCGCGGTGTCGCCCGAAACGCCGCTGCCCGTCGGGATCGAGGCCGCCGACGGGTCGGTGTCGACCACCCACACGCTGCGTCTGAACTGGAAGCCGGAGACGGTCTACACGATCACCCTCCGCCCGTTCAAGGACACCTACGGCCAGACCGTGCCCGGCGCATCGGTGAGTTTCCGCACCGGGGCGCTCGCGCCGAGCCTGCGCATCCCGACGGGCGTGATGGTGATCGAAGCGACGCCCGATGCCGCGCTGCCGGTGAAGGCGACGAACGTTTCGGCGATGCGCCTCGACGCCCGACGCCTCGGCCCGAACGACATCGTGCCCGCGCTGCTGCGCTACGACAACGACCACTACTACGCCGAGGACGACACGACCGGCCTGCCCGAGCCGACGACCGAGACGGCGCTCTCGGTGCCACGCAACGTGCCCACGAACGTGCCGATGCGGCTCCAAGCGCACCGCACCGGCCCCGGCGGCACGGGCGTCGTGGCGTTCTCGGCGCGCGTGCCGAGCCTGTCCGAAGAGCGCGGCCTCGCCGTGGTGGGCGGCATCGCGCAGTTCACCAAACTGGGCCTCACCGTCAAGCACAGCCCGCACGAAAGCCTCGTGTTCGTCACCGACCTCGCCTCCGCGCAGCCCGTGCCGGGCGCGACGGTGACGATCCGCGACCTCTCGAACCGCGTCCGCTGGACGGGCCAGACCGGGCGCGACGGCACGGCGAAGGCTCCGGGCTGGGCGGAGATCGGCATCGAGGCGGCGCAGCGGTGGCAGCGGCCCGTGCAGGTCGTGGCGGTCGAAAAGGACGGCGACCTTGCCTTCACCACCAACCTCAACGACGAGGGCATCGAGCCGTGGCGCTTTGACCTGTCGTACGACTGGAGCCCACAGGCCGAAACCATCGCCGGGGCTGTCTTCACCGACCGGGGCCTCTACAAAGCAGGCGAGGAAGTCAACATCAAAGGCCTGCTGCGGCGACGCACGTCCGGCGACTGGACGATGGTCACGGAGCCGGTGGAGGTCGTCGTGACCGATCCGCGCGGTCGGTCGGTGGTGGAGCGGCGGTTCACGCCCAGCGCCACCGGCGCGTTCGACTTCGCCTTCACCCTCGGCGACGGCGTGGCGCAGGGGCCGTTCCAGATTACCGTCCGCAAGCCGCGTGCCGACACCACCGCCGCCGAAAACCCGGACGACGCCTACGCCCGCGACCTCGTCTCCGGCGGCTTCCGGGTGGAGAGCTTCCGCGCCGCCACGTTCGGCGTCAACCTCGAAGCGCTCGTGCCCGACGGCGGCCTCGTGGCGGGCGACCGGTTCGAGGCGGTCGTGAACGCCCGTTACCTCTTCGGCGCGCCGCTCGGCAACGCCCCGTCGCGGCTGAGCCTGCGGCAGATGCCCGCCGAGGTCGAGCTTGAAGGCTACGACGGCTGGAGCTTCGGCCCGGCCCGCGACTACGACGCGTACGACGAGGGCGACGGCCTCTACGCCGAACTCTTCGCCCGCGACACCACGCTCGACGCCGACGGGCAGGCGCGGATTGCCCGTGTCGTGCCCATCTCGCGGAACGGGCAACCGCTCGACTACGTCCTCGAAGCCTCGGCCACCGATCCGTCGCGGCAGGAGCAGGCCAACAGCCGCACCGTCCGCATCCACCCGGCCACGTTCTACATCGGCCTCAAACCGACGACCTCGTACGTCGATCTGGCGCGGGCACAGTCCATCGACCTCGACGCCATCGCCGTCGATCCCAACGGCGCACCCGCTGCCGGGCGGTTTACGGTCGAACTGGTGAAGGTGGACTGGATCTCGGTGCGCGAAGTCGGTGGCGACGGGCGGCTGCGCTGGAAGTCCGAACGCCGCGAGAAGCCGGTGGCGCGGCAGGACGTGGCCGTCGAGGCCGGGCGGCAAAAGCGCCTCGCGCTGCCCGTCGCCGAGGGCGGCGTGTACCTCGTGCGGGCGCAAGGCACGGACGTGCGCGGCAACGCGGCGGTGTCGGAAACGTACGTCTACGCGGCGGGCGGCGGCGGGTACGCCGCGTGGGAGCGGCAAGACGACGACCGGATCGAACTCGTCCCCGACAAGCGGTCGCCGTATGTGCCGGGCGAGACGGCCCACCTGCTCGTGCAGTCGCCGTTCGAGAAGGCCGAGGCGCTCGTCACGGTCGAACGCGAGGGCGTGATGCGCAGCGAGGTTGTGACGCTCGAAGGCACCGCCCCGCAGATCGACATCCCGATCACCGAGGAGATGCTGCCCAACGCCTTCGTCTCGGTGATCCTGCTCACCGGGCGCGCCGCCGCCCCAACGGCCACCGCCGACGTGGGCGCGCCGCAGTTCCGCGTCGGCTACGCGACGCTGCGGGTGGACGCCGAGGTGCGCCACCTGAGTGTCGAGATCACGCCGAGCAAGGAAGAAGTGCGGCCCGGCGAGGAGGTCACGGTGGAGATGAAGGTCGTCGACCGCGACGGCAAGGGCGTGCCGGGTGAGGTGACGTTCTCCGCCGCCGACGCGGGCGTGCTCGATTTGATCGGCTACCGCCTTCCCGACCCGTACAACACGTTTTATGGGCCGCGCAGCCTCGCCGTCTCCACGTCCGAGAGCCGCGCCATCCTCGTCGAGCAGCGGGCGTTTGGGCAGAAGGAAGAAGACGCGGGCGGCGGCGGCGGCGACCCCGAAAGCCGGCTCCGGCGCGACTTCCGTCCGCTCGCCTACTGGAACCCGACGGTCAAGACCGGGCGCGACGGCAAGGCGTCGGTGACGTTCCGCGTGCCCGAGCGCCTGACGACGTTGCGGCTGATGGCGACCGTCGCCACCGCCGACCATCGCTTCGGCAACGGCGCGTCCGAGACCGTCGTGACGCAGCCGCTCGTGCTCTCGCCTGCGCTGCCGCGCTTTGCCCGGCAAGGCGACACGTTCGAGGCGGGCGTGCTCGTCACCAACCGCTCGGCCCAAGACGGCGAGGCGTCGGTGACGGCGTCGGCGCAGGGGCTGACCGGCGCGGGCGCGATGACGCAGCGCGTGGCGGTGAAGAAGGGCGAGACGAAGGAGGTGCGCTTCCGCTGGACGACGCCCGCCAACGCCCAAAGCGCCCGTGTGACGTTCCGCTCGACGCTTGGCAACGAGCAGGACGCGCTGGAAATGCCGCTGGCGATCCGCCCGGCCGGGACGAAGGAAACCGCCACCACCTTCGCCCGCGCCGACGCCAACGCCAACGAACAGATCGCGCTGCCGTCCGACCGCATCGCCGGTCTTGGCGGGCTGGAGGCGCGGCTGTCCAGCACCGCTCTGGCGGGCGTGGGGCCGATCACCCGCGACCTCTTCACCTACCCGTACGGCTGCCTCGAACAGCGTACCAGCGCCGTGCGCCCGCTGTTCGTCGCCAAGCCCCTCACCGATGCCTTCGACCGCACCGGATTGCCGGGTGCCAACGAAGCCGTGGCGGCGTGGACGAACGCCCTCGAAGGCTTCTGGACGGGCGACGGCTTCGCGCTCTGGCCGGGATCGTTCCACGAGGATGTCTACACGTCGGCGTACGTCGTGCTCGCGCTGGCCGAGGCGAAGGCCGCCGGGTACGCCGTGCCCGAAGGCTTGACCAACGACGCGGTGGACTGGCTCGAAGGCCGCGTGCGCAACGCCTCGTACCAGCCGACATGGTACGACCCGGCGTCGTGGGCCGATGCGCGGGCGCTGATGCTCTACGCCCTCGCCCGCCACGGGCGCGTGCTCGACGCCGAAATCCAGCAACTCGCCACCCAGCCGCTCTCGGCGGAAGGCGACGCCTACCTGCTTCGCGCCATCGGCTCGCGGGGCAGCGCCGCGCTTGCTCCCACGAAGACGGCTCTGGTGCGCCGCCTCACCGACCGGCTCCGCACCGACGGAACCGGCGACTACCTGGACGCCGGGCGCGGCGACGGCTTCGACTGGATCTTCGCCACCGACACCCGCGCCACCGCCTTGGGCCTTTCTGCTCTGGCCGAGGCCGAAGGCGACGCCTTCGCGCCGAGGGCCGTTCGGATGGTGCAGACGCTCCTTGGCGACCGGGGCGCGGACGATCCGTTCAACACGCAGGAATCCGCCGCGCTGCTCGACGCGCTCTCCACCTACGTCCAGCGTTACGAGAAGACCGCGCCCAACCTGACCGCCGCCGTCCGGGTGGCCGGACAAGCGGTGGTGCAGGGCACGTTCCGGGGACGAAGCCTCGCCGTGCAGACGGGCCGGACGACGAACCTTCCGGCCGGGCAGACGCTGCCCGTGTCGATTACCCGCAGCGGCACCGGGCCGCTCTACTACGCACTTCGGCTCGAATCGTATGTGGCGGGTGCGCGCCCGGCGCTCTCCAACGGCCTCACGCTCTCCCGAACCTACGAGGTGTTGGACGGACGCGGGCAGAACGCTCGCCCGGCACCGCGCGACGCGCAAGGCCGGATTGCCGTGCCCGCCGGAAGCCTCGTCCGTGTGACGCTGCGGCTGGCTACCCCAACGGCCCGGTCGTACGTCGTGGTGGACGATGCCTTGCCCGCCGGCCTCGAAGCGCTCAACGGGGCGCTCTCGAACGCGGCACAGTCGGTGCTCGACAACGCCGACGCGGGGCAGGGCGATTGGTGGGGGTCGTTCAACCACACCGAACTGCGCGACGATCGGGTGCTGCTCTTCGGCGACCGGGTGTACGGCGGCGACCATTCGTACGTCTACGTCGCCCGCGCCACCACGCCCGGCACCTACGCCCTTCCCGCCGCCACCGCCGAGCTGATGTACCGCCCCGAAGTGCGTGCACGGACAACCTCGGGTAGTTTTGTCGTGATCGCCCCGGTTGCTACGGCTTCGCGCTGATGGCGTTCGATCCGTGCCGGTACCTCGGTTTGCCTAAGGGGGGAGATGCTCTGCTTAGGAGCCGATCTGCGAGACGGTAGCACCTGCCAAGGTCGAACCGTTGAGGATCGGCCCCAAGGTGAGGTAGGCAACAAAAAAGCGGGCAGCATCGCCGAAGCGATGCTGCCCGCCCCCCCATCAGCCTCCTGCTGGAGCACAAGACGCCCCGGTTGGGCCCCTTTTCCGCCCGTTTCGTCTGAGGTAGTGCGTGGCGCGGAGGCTGTATACCCGTTGGCTCTTGGCGTATCGTCTCGCCCTGTCGCGGCTTTAATCGCCCCAGTCTCTTTTATTTCGAAACGAGACATCATGCGATTTTTAGGCATCATATAAATCGGCCCTGACAGTGTGCCGAAACGCGACGATATCGCCGCGTAGGGGAGACGGATTGAATGAAAAACCGTCGAATAAAGCGAGACGCCTTAAGTCAAAACACGATTTGACGAGACCTCCCCCTGTTCCTGCGGCGGTGCTGCTGCGCCGTTCGTGTTCATTGTACGTCTTCCCCCCCTCGTCATGCGTCGTGCTATGACCCGAGGCGTTGCAGCCTTGCTCGCACTCATGGGTTTGGTGTTGGCCACGCCTGCGACCGCCCAGACCTTGCAGCTGCAAAAGCAGGTGATCGGCTCCACCACCGTCCCATCCGGACAAGCCTTTACCTATCGGCTGCTTTACAACTGCCTCTCTACCACCGCGCCGTGTGTGCAGGCCAAGATCGAGGATGTTCTCCCTCCCGAGCTCTCTGGCCTTGCCGCTTATGTGGCACTTACAGGGAGCG